>Ga0209963_1000034_pt1 | contig 772433 bp, 720 predicted proteins | sample ThiBio_1000_biof_2_FD_183957 | JGI IMG/M metagenome (GOLD analysis project Ga0209963, IMG submission 183957) | Wastewater bioreactor microbial communities from Cape Town, South Africa - Thiocy_cont_1000_biof (SPAdes) | ecosystem: Engineered > Bioreactor > Thiocyanate-remediating >... | reverse complement strand
GCGGTGCTTACGCGAGATTTTCGAGCCGTCTGAGTAAAAGTGCTTCTGCCGACCAAGGCGTTGATTTTCTTAGTGGTCTCTAACTCCTTCGTGTCCAAAAATCTCTTGACCTTTGCCTTCGGAGGGCAGCACTCTATCCAGCTGAGCTACGGGTGCGCTCCGCGCCGATTGATCTTCGGCGTGCCGGTACGGGCTGTTTAGCGGATGAGCCGGGCCGCTTCAATGCGGAATCGTGTCCTTCGGGCTTTGGCGCCCCGCTGGGACCTGAGGACGCTGAAGGCCAAAAATGCCCGCGCCATCGGCCGCATCGCACGACGGGCGGACGATGCCGCGCCTGGACGCCATGGAGCCTCTGCCTGCACCTACGTCGTTCGCGCTGCACCGGCGAGCCGCCGGCGCGACAGGCACGGGCACGCCCAGTTCCACCGCCGCCGCGAAGGCGGCTGCGACCGACACACAGAAATGGCTTCCGGGGAGCGGAGAGGTCAAGGTCTCTTCCCGGCCACCCCAGGCGATACGCAGGGTCAGCGGTCCCGGAAACGCGAACTCCGTCGAAAGCACGCGGAAATCGGCGGTCTCGCTCCTGCCGAAGGTGACGATCCGCTCGCCGGTGCGCCCGCGCATGGCAAGCACGTGTTCGTCGTCCGCGTTGAGCGGGGCGAAGCCGCGGGGCTGCACCGCCGCGACCAGATGGCCCTTTTCCGCCGCCACCGCCTCGAGACTGCGGAAGGCGCTGTAGTGCTCGAGCCCGACCATGGTGACGATCGCGACGTCCGGCTTCGCGATCTCTGCCAGTTGCGCCACGGAACTCCTCCCGGAGGCCGCCACTTCCAGCACGACGAACCGGTCCTTGCGCGAAGCCCGCATCACCGCGCCCGAAATTCCGCGCAGCGCGTTGGAAAAGATCTGCCTCGAAGTCGGCGCTAGGCCGCTCAATATGTGGGCGAGCAGGCTGGTCGTAGTGGTCTTTCCCGAGCTTCCTGTGATCGCGATGAACGTCGCCGGATGGTTCCTGCGGTTGAGTTTCGCCAGCGCGATCCTGGTCTTCTCGGGGATAGCAAGCCTGCGCCGCAGCCGCCTCGCCGCCGATCGAAACCATCCCTCTCTCGACAATGGGTTGATTGACACCAGGCTGCCGCTCCCCGCCAATCGCTCCTCTCAAGCTGTCACAAGGAGCGGAATTTGGGAAGCATGGTCGCGTGTCGAGGCGCGCCCGATGACCCTTGTTCCGCTTCTATCGGTCGACGCCGCCCCAGACCGCCTCTGCGGTTTTGACCACCAGGTCGAGCTTGCGCTTCTGGTCGTCCACGGTGACCTTGTTGCCCTCCTCGGTCGAGGCGAAGCCGCATTGCGGCGCGATGCCGAGCTGGCCGATATCGGCGAATTTCGAAGCCTCGTCGAATTTGCGCTTCAGATCGTCGAGCTTTTCGAGGTCGCCGGTCTTCGTCGTGATGAAGCCCGGCATAACGCGCTTCCTGCCTTTCGGCAGCAGCCTCAGCGGCGCCAGCCCGCCGGCGCGGTCGCTGTCGTATTCCATGAAATAGAGGTCGATGCCCGTCTGGTTGAAGATGGCGTCGGCGGCCGGGTCGTAGCCGCCCTCGGCGACCCAGGTGGACTGGAAATTGCCGCGGCACATATGCATGGCGACCAGCATGTCGTCGGGTCGGCCGGCGATCGCGTCGTGCATCATCTTCGCGTAGCGGCCGATCAGCCAGTCCGCGTCGAGCCCTTCGGCGGCCTTTTGGGCACGGATCTTAGGATCGCACAGATAGGCGAAATAGATGTCGTCCATCTGCAGGTAGCGGCAGCCGGCGTCGTAGAAGGCCTTCACCGCCTTGGCATAGGTCCTGGTGATGTCGGCGAAGAGCGCCTCGATATCCTGGTATTCCTCCGGGTGGATGTCGGCCTTTGCCGTACGGAAATGGCAGACGCTCGGCCCTGGGATGGAGATTTTCGGCACGAGCCCGGTAACCGACTTCAAATAGCGGAAATGGCCGAGCATGGGGTGGTCTTCCGGGAAGTCAAGCTTTTCCGTGATCGTCGGGAAGATCGGCCTGAGCTTGACGCCGTGGAAGGCGACGCCCTCTTCCGGATCTCGTTCGACCAGTTCCAGCCCCGTCAGCCCGTCCATGAAATCGTAGTGCCAGAAGGAACGGCGGTATTCGCCGTCGGTGACCGCCATCAGACCGGCATTCTCCTGCATCTTGACGGCGCCGCGTATGGCCTCGTCCTCGACCGCGGCCAGTTCCTCCCTGTCGATGGTCTTGTCCTCGAAAAAGGCCTTGCGCGCCGCTTTCACGGAAGCCGGGCGAAGCAGGCTGCCGACATGGTCGGCGCGAAAAGGAGGTGTGGGCATCATCTTCTCCTTCAGATGTGCCGGCGCCCGGGGCGCCGGAAAGTAAGGCCCTTCGTATGGGCGCGGTGGATGCCGCGCAAGCCGCGATCGCGCTTCGGCGGCTTTATGCGGCAAGCGGCGGCGTCTATAGTCGCCTGATCCGCCATGGAGAAGCCGATGAAGCGCTCGACCGTCAACCAGATCATCCGCGAGGCCGACGCCTTCATCCGCTCCTTCGGCTATGTGATGCCGCCCTTCGCCTACTGGTCGCCGGCCGAGATGAGATCACGCCGCGAAACGATCGACGGCATCGTCGGCGGCCGCCTCGGTTGGGACATCACCGACTACGGGCGCGGCGATTTTGGCGGCATGGGCCTGTTCCTCTTCACCGTCCGCAACGGGCGGGCGGGCGACCTCGCGAGAGGGCGCGGCATGCTCTATGCGGAGAAGATCATGATCTCGCGGCGCGACCAGCTTTCGCCCATGCACCGCCACGACATCAAGGCCGAGGACATCATCAATCGCGGCGGCGGCACGTTGGCGCTCAAGCTCTATATGTCCGCGCCGGGCGGCTCGATCGACAAGGCGGCCGGGGTTTCGGTGCCGACCGACGGCGTCGCGCGCCGCCTTGAGCCAGGCGGTATTCTTCGCCTCGGTCCGGGCGAGAGCGTCACGCTTCTGCCCGGCGTCTGGCATGCCTTCTGGGCCGAGGAGCAGGACGTGCTGATCGGCGAGGTCTCGACCGTCAACGACGATCTGACCGACAATGTCTTCGCCGAGCCGGTCAGCCGCTTCTCCGAGATCGAGGAGGACGAGGAGCCGCTTCATCTGCTCGTCTCCGACTATGAAAAATGGCTCGCCTGAAATAGCCATGTTCAGGGGCTTTCGCGAGGAGGAAAGGATGTCCGAAGTCGCCAGCATCGCCGCCGCCCTTTTCCGCCATGTGCCGCACGGCAAGCGCGTGCTCGTCGCCATCGCCGGGGCGCCGGGTTCCGGCAAGTCGACGCTTGCCGCGGCGCTCGCCGATGCGCTTGCCGCCGGCGGCCATAGCGCCGCGACAGTACCCATGGACGGCTTCCACTATGACGACGCCGTGCTCGGCCGTCTCGGCCTCGCCTCGCGCAAGGGCGCGCCGGAAACCTTCGATTTCGCCGGTTTCGAGAGCCTGCTTGCAAGGCTGAAGCGCGGCGACGCCGATGTCGCCGTCCCGCTCTTCGACCGCTCGATGGAGCTTTCCCGCACCGCCGCGGCGATTGTGCCGGAGGGCACGCGCTTCGTTCTCGTCGAAGGCAACTACCTCCTGCTCGACGAGGCGCCGTGGTCGACGCTGCGGCCGCTTTTCGATTTCGCCCTCTTCCTCGACGTGCCGCGGGACGAGCTCGAGCGCCGGCTTCTGCAGCGCTGGGTCGATCACGGCCGCGCCGACGGCCCGGCCTGGGTCGCCTCCAACGACATGCCCAATGTCGACCGCGTGCTCGCGAAGCGCCTGCCGGCCAGTCTGGTGGTGCATTCCGAAGTGCGGGACGCGGCATGAGGATAGGGTTCGTCGGACTCGGCAATCTCGGCTCGATGCTTGCCGGCTCGCTTGGGCGGAACGGCTTCGACCTTGCGGTCCGCGACCTGGACGAGACGCGGGCGCGCCCGCTGGTCGAGCAGGGCGCGCTCTGGGCGGACAGCCCTCGGGCCCTCGCCGCGCGGTGCGACGTCGTGATCACCTGCCTTCCCTCGCCGGCCGCCTCGGCGGAAGTCATGGAGGCCTCCGACGGTATCCTCGCCGGCCTTCGTCCCGGAACGGTGTGGCTGGAGATGTCCACGACCGACGCGGCCGAAGTGACCCGGCTCGCCGGCCGTGTCGCCGAAGCGGGCGCCGCCGCCGCGGATTGTCCGGTGACCGGCGGCGTGCATCGTGCCGCTACCGGCAACATTTCCATTTTCTTCGGCGGCGACCGAAATGTCTTCGAACGGGTGCTGCCGCTCCTGCGGGCGATGGGCCGGCACATCCTGCACACCGGTCCGCTCGGTTCGGCCTCGACGCTGAAGGTCATGACCAACTATCTCGCCACCGCCAACCTGCTGACGCTCTGCGAGGCGCTGGTCACGATGAAGGCGGCGGGCATGGACCTTGCCACCACCTATGAGGCGATCCGGATCTCGTCCGGCAATTCCTTCGTCCACGAGACCGAGAGCCAGGTGATCCTCAACGGTTCGCGCGACATCCATTTCTCGATGGATCTGGTGCTCAAGGATATCGGCCTCTTCCAGTCGATCGCCGAGCGTCACGGCGTGCCGCTCGAGATATCGCCGCTGATGATCGACATCTTCCGCGACGGCCAGCGCCGCTACGGAGAGCGCGCGAATTCGGACGACATCGTCCGCAGGCTCGAGGAGGCAACCGGGCTTTCGGTGACCGCGCAAGGCTTCCCCGCCGACATTATGGACGAGGAACCGGAGGGCCCCGGTCATGAGGTGGTGCCGCCGGGCAGCGGCACGGGTTCCGCTCAATCGCGGTAGGTCGAGCCTTCCTCGTCGAGGATGAGCTTCAGTTCGCCGAGATGCCTTGCCGCCTGCGGTACGGGATAATTGTCGATCTCGATGCCGACCTTTTCGGCCACCGCGTCGGGCAGCACGCGCAGCGGCCTGCCCGTCCACAGCGCCTTGATGTAGGTCTCGCAGGCCCGCTCGAAATAATAGAGCCGGTCGAATGTGTCGGCGACCGTCTCGCCGATGACAAGCACGCCGTGATTGCCCATCACCATCACCTTGACCTTGGGATCGGAGAGCAGCGTGGCGCAGCGTTCGCCTTCTTCCTCGAAGGCGAGCCCGCCATAGTCCGTGTCGACCACATGGCGCTTGAAGAACATCGCCGAGTTCTGGTCGATCGGGGGCAGCGTCGAATCCGCCAGCGACGCCAGCACAGTGGCATGCACCGAATGCACGTGCATGACGCAGCGCGCGTGGCCGCAACGGCGGTGGATCGCCCCGTGCAGGCCCCAGGCTGTCGGATCGGGCGCGTCCGGCCGCTCCATCGTCTTCGGGTCGTTGGCGTCGATCAGCAGCAGGTCGCTGGCGCGGATGCGCGAGAAATGCATCTGGTTGGGGTTCATGAGGAAGCGCGTGCCGTCCTCGTCGACCGCGAGCGAGAAATGGTTGGCCACGGCCTCGTGCATGTTGAGCCGCGCCGTCCAGCGAAAGGCGGCCGCGAGATTGACCCGCTCCTCGTAATAGGGCAGGTTGGAACGGCGCTCGGCGGCGAGATGCGCGATGCTCATGGCGATCCTCCTTCGGTCCCCGGCAGATTGCCGCTTTCGCGGCATCGCTTCAACCGCAAAGCTCATTCCCTGCATGTCAGGATCGGCGGTGCGTCGGGGCCTTTCGTCTCGTCGTAGAGGGAGGCATCGGTCCCTTTCGACCACCAGATATACTGGCCGGAAGCATAACGCGCGCCGGAGCCCGACATGACAAGGGCGAAGATGCGCTTCCTGCCCTCGACCGGAACGATGGCGAGGTAGTCCGGATCGACATTGAGATAGTCGACGGCCATTTCTTTGCCCGCGCAATGATAGTGGGCGGTCGTGCGCATGTTGGAGCTACCGTTCTCGACGGTTACTGAAATGTGCGGAGCGCCGCCGGCCAGCGCTGCCGTAGCTGTTGCCAGGAAGAACGCGGCGCCGGCGCAGCCGGACAGATAGTGCTTCTTCATTTCAATAGCCTCCTTTCGTCCAACGTCTGCATGAAACCGGGCGCTCGTCCAGTAATGTGCCGTTACGTTTGGTGAAAATACTGCCCCACTGCGCATTTCAGACATCATATGACCATGGAATGACCCGATCGCGGTCGGGCTGCCATCACATTGCGCCGTTGATCTGTGCGCTTCGCCCTTTGGGCGATTCTGTAAACGATTCTGGCCATGATGGAGAGGCAGAACCATGTTGAAGACCCTATTCCTTGCATCCGCGATGACGTTGACGCTTTCCGTCGCAGCCGGTGCGCAGCAGCAGCCCGCTCCTGCCAGCCCGGCGCCCGCCCAGCCGGCGCCGAGCGCCACCGCGCCGAAGATCAGCGCGGTCAATGTCGTCGATGTGGACCAGTTGCCGCCCGAGACGAAGACCGAGGTCGATCAATTCGTCGCCAAGCAGGGCGATGACGGGCTGAAAAAGCTCCGCCAGTCGGTCGATTCCACGCCTGAAGCGAAATCGGCGCTGGAGCAGAAGGGCATGACCTCGCAGGAGGTCGTCGCCGCGAGCCTCGGCAATGACGGCACGCTGACGCTCATCACCAAGAGGAAGCCGGGCTGACCCGGCTGACCCGATAGATCGGCGGCGGCGGGCGGCGACAGCCTCAGTTGACGACCGCCTGTGCCGCGCTGCTCGCCACCGGCCAGACTTCCAGCGCGCCGCGCACGATCATGTCGAGCGAGACGTACAGGATAACCGCCAGCCCGAGATAGGCGATCCATCGGTAGCGGTGGAGCAGCCGCGCGATGAAGGAGGCGGCGAGACCCATCAGTGCGATCGAGAGAATGAGGCCCGCCGCCAGCACGAGCGGGTGGTCTCGTGCCGCGCCGGCCACGGCGAGCACATTGTCGAGCGACATGGAAAGATCGGCGACCACGATCTGCCATACGGCCTGGCCGAACGTCTTGCGCTTTATGCCCTTGGCTAGGGCCTCGGCTTCTTCCGTCGCTTCCGCGTCGGGATCGCCGGGCGCCTGGCTGAGGTCGCGCCACAGCTTCCAGCACACCCACAGAAGGATGATGCCGCCGGCGAGCAGCAATCCGAGAATCTTGAGGAATTCCGTGGCCAGAACGGCGAAGATGATGCGCAGCACCGTCGCCGACAGGATGCCGATGAGGATGACCTTGCCGCGGTTTGCCTTGGGCAGGCCGGCGGCGGCCAGTCCTATGACCACGGCGTTGTCGCCCGCCAGCACCAGATCGATCGCGATGACTTGGAAGAAGGCCGTGATCGCTTCCGGTGTGATGAGGTGCATGCCGCCGTTTTTCTCCGGGTGTTCCCGGGCCCCCTCGTTTTTATGGACCGGTATGCAGCGGAAGCTGCATCGGAACCCCCGGTTCGGTCCACATGGGCCGTTCCTCCATGAGGATCCCGGAGCGGCGGCGGCCGGATTGTCCGGCCATTTGCGATAAAAAAGCCGCCGGCGGCGCAAAACCCCTCACGCACCGCCTTCGCGATCCTGCCATCGCATTTAGGAAGCCATGCATTCGAACGCAAGGACGTGCGGCGACGCCGTTTTGCGCCTTGCCGCGGAGGGCGGGCCCGTGCCCGGCTGCCGGCGTCGATGATCGGGATGGAGGCGAAGGCGCTTACCGCTGGGCGGCGGTCCAGCCGGCATGGACGGGATAGCCCTCGGCCGCGAGCAGCGAGACCGTCTCGTGGAGCGGCAGGCCGACCACGTTGCTGTAGGAGCCGACGATCTTGACGACGAGGCTGCCGGCCAGGCCCTGTATGGCATAGGCGCCGGCCTTGCCGCGCCATTCGCCGGAGGCGATGTAGAAGTCGATCTCCTCGCGCGACAGGCGCTTGAAGCGCACCCGCGTCTCGACCAGCCGCTGGCGGGCCTTGCCGGACGGCGCCACCAGGCAGATGCCGGTGAAGACCCGGTGCGAGCGGCCGGAGAGCAGCCCGAGGCAGTTCGTGGCCTCCTCGGCGAGTTCCGCCTTGGGCAGCACCCGGCGGCCGACCGCGACGACAGTATCGGCCGCCAGCACGAAAACGCCCTTGCCGCCGGCCTCCCTGGCGAGCGCGGCCGCCGCGCGTTCCGCCTTGGTTCGTGACAGCCGCTTGGCGAGGGATCGCGGATGCTCGCCGCGCGCCGGCGTCTCGTCGATGCCGGTCGGCATGACGCGGTCCGGCTCGATGCCGGCCTGCTGCAGGAGTTCGATCCGCCGCGGCGATCCGGAGGCGAGCACCAGGACGGGTTTCCGGGATGCGCTCATGACGATCCTGTCGGCGGACTGTGCCGCGAAAGGCGGCTACTTGAAGCGGTAGGTGATCCGGCCCTTGGTCAGGTCATAGGGCGTCATCTCGACCAGGACCTTGTCGCCGGTCAGCACGCGGATGCGGTTCTTGCGCATGCGGCCGGCGGTGTGGGCTATGATTTCATGCTCGTTTTCAAGCTTCACGCGGAACATCGCATTGGGCAGCAGCTCGGTGACCACGCCCGGAAATTCGAGGACTTCTTCCTTCGGCATTCGAAACCTTTGGTTGGATTGCAAATCCGGCGGCAGGTCGGATTTGGCGCGGAACCTATATGATCGGAAGGCTTTTGTGAACAAACTTATTCCCTGGGCGGGGCCGGGGCGGCGGCCCCGAAACGCTCGACGATGCGCCTCGCCAACCGGTCGCGAACATCGCGGTAGGCGGCGAGAATCTGCTCGCGCGTGCCGGTCACCGTCGTCGGGTCGGCGCTCGGCCAGTATTCGACGTCGACCGCCATCGAGCGCGTCATCTCGAGCGCCCTGTGGTGGGCTTCGGGCGCGAGCGTGACGATCAGGTCGAAATAGTCGTCCTCCAATTCGTCCAGCGAGCGCGGATGGCGGCTGCCCAGCGACAGGCCGATCTCGGCGAGCACCGCATCGACGAACGGGTCGCGCTCGCCGGTCCGGACACCCGCCGAAGCGACGAAGGTCGAAGCGGGGAGGACGCCCTTCGCCAGCAATTCCGCCATCGGGGAACGGATGGCGTTCTGTCCGCACAGGAAGAGGATCGAGCCCGGCAGGCCCGCGGCGGCGGAATTCACGGCGGCGACTGGGGGAGCGACGGGCGCCAAGTTCAGCCGCGCCAATGCAATACGCAGACCAGCGTGAACAGCCGCCGCGCCGTATGGAAATCCACCTCGATCTTGCCGGCGAGCCGCTCGCGCAAGGTCTGCGAGCCTTCGTTGTGCATGCCGCGCCGCCCCATGTCGATCGCCTCGATCTGGCTTGGCGTCGATGTGCGGATCGCGGCGTAGTAGCTCTCACAGATCAGGAAATAGTCCTTCACGATGCGCCGCAACGGCGTCAGCGAGAGGATGTGGGTGACGACGGGCTCGCCGTTCTCGCGCGAGACGGCGAAGACCAGCTTGGAATCCGCCAGGGACAGTTTCAGCTTGTAAGGTCCCTCGCCATCGTCGGCGACCGGGCGGAAGCTGTTCTCCTCGACCAGATCGAAGATGGCGACGGCCCGCTCGTGCTCGACATCGGGGGTGGAGCGTCCGATCGACGCGTCGAGCTCCACATCTGTCAGTCGGTCGTTGGCGGACGGCCTCTCGGACATGGCGGCACCGGCCTATCCGTCGTTCAGCCGGATCGCGACCGAGCGCGCGTGCGCCCCGAGCCCTTCCGCTTCCGCAAGCGTGATGGCCGCGGGCGCGAGCCGGCGCAACTGCTCCGGGCCGAGCTTCAGGATCGAGGTGCGCTTGACGAAATCGAGCACCGACAGGCCCGAGGAGAAGCGCGCCGAGCGTGCCGTCGGCAGCACGTGGTTGGAGCCTCCGACATAGTCGCCGATCACTTCCGGCGTGTGGCGGCCGATGAAGACGGCGCCGGCATTGCGGATCCTCGCCAGGAAGGGCTCCGGATCGGCGATCGCGAGCTCCAGGTGCTCGGCGGCGATGCGGTCGACCAGCGGCACGGCATCGTCGAGGCTTTCCATGACGATGATGGCGCCGAAATCGCGCCAGCTCGCCGCCGCCGTTTCCCAGCGCGGCAGGCGTTGAAGCTGGCGCTCGACGCAACCGGCCACCGCCTTGCCGAAACCGGCATCGTCGCAGATCAGGATCGATTGCGCGGCGGCGTCGTGCTCGGCCTGTGCCAGGAGGTCGGCGGCGATCCAGTCGGGATCGTTCCCGGCGTCGGCGACGACCAGCACTTCCGACGGGCCCGCGATCATGTCGATGCCGACCGCGCCGAAGACCTGGCGCTTGGCGGCCGCCACATAGGCGTTGCCGGGGCCGACGATCTTGGCGACCGGCGCCACCGATTGCGTCCCGTAGGCGAGGGCCGCGATCGCCTGCGCGCCGCCCATCCGGTAGATTTCCGAAACGCCGGCGATGCGCGCCGCGACCAGCACCAGCGGATTGAGCGCGCCGTCAGGAGCCGGCACCGCCATGGCGAGCCTCTCGACGCCGGCGACGCGTGCCGGCACGGCGTTCATCAGGACGGAACTCGGGTAGCTCGCCGTGCCGCCCGGGACATAGAGCCCGACCGACTGGATCGCCGTCCAGCGCGAGCCGAGCTCGACGCCGATCGGGTCCGTGTAGCGGTCGTCCTTCGGCTTCTGCCGCTCGTGATGGGCGCGGATGCGCTCATGCGCAAGTTTCAGCGCCTCGACCGTCGCCGGATCGGCCGAGGCGACGGCCGCGTCGATTTCCTCCTCTTCGATGCGGAGCGGCGTGCGGGCCGGATCGAGCCGGTCGAATTTCTTCGAATAGTCGAACAGCGCCGCGTCGCCCTCGCCGCGCACGCGGCGGATGATCTCGCGGACCGCGGCGTCGACGTCCTCCGACACCTCGCGCTTGGCGGCGAGAAGGACGGCAAACTCGGCTTTGAAGTCCGGGTTTTTGTGAAGGAGGGTGCGTGCCATGCGCTTTGCCGGTCAGACGCCGTGGAAGGGGCGGGACGAAGTTGCCCAGGCCGGCCCGAGATCGGCCAGCCGCGCCTCGATGAGTTCGACCTCCAGCCGGATCGCCGCATCGCCGGCGAAGACGAGTTCGATCGTTCCGGCCGGCGCTTCGCCCGGGACGAAGCGGATGGCGAGCAGCGACAGCACGTCCTTGATGTTCTGGCGGTCGATGCCGGTGCTCCTCACCGACAGCACGTGCTCGAAATGCAGCACGCTGCGCCGCCTCTCGTACTGGCGGCGGAAGAAGCGGCGCTTGCCGTCGCGCACGAAGCGGTTCATCGGCACCAGGAACCATTTCCGCGCCGGGCTGTAGTCGATGTCGCCGATCTGCATCAGCGCATCCTGCACATAGGCGGAGATGACCTTCAGATCGTCTTCGTCGAGGGCGGCTAGCTTCAGCTGGTCCATGGATTCCGCCGGGTCGGTCCGTTCAACATCCGCGCGGAGAACCGCGCCGGTGCTAGCCTGTTGTTATGCGGAACGGAGAGGCCGCGCAACAGCCTTGCCGATGCCGGCTGTCGGCCTAGCCGGAAATGCGCTCGATCGTGGCGCCGCAGCCGGAAAGCTTCTCCTCCAGCCGCTCGAAGCCGCGGTCGAGGTGATAAACCCGGTTGACCGTCGTCTCGCCCTCGGCGGCGAGCCCGGCGATGACGAGCGACACGGAGGCGCGCAGGTCGGTCGCCATTACCTGGGCGCCTTTCAGCCTCGACACGCCCTCCACGATCGCCGTCTGGCCCGAAAGGCCGATATGGGCGCCGAGCCGGGCCAGTTCCTGCACATGCATGAACCGGTTCTCGAAGATGGTCTCCGTGATGCGCGACTTGCCCTTGGCCATGGTCATCAGCGCCATGAACTGCGCCTGCAGATCGGTCGGGAAGCCGGGGAAGGGGGCCGTGGAAACATCGACCGGCTGGATGCCGGCGCCGTTCCGCCTGACCCGGACGCCGGAGTTGAGCGGCACGATCTCCGCGCCGGTCTGCTGAAGCGTGTCGAGCGCGGTCTGCAGGAACTCCGGCTGCGCCCCTTCCAGGAGCACGTCGCCGCCGGCCATGGCGACCGCCATAGCGTAGGTGCCGGTCTCGATGCGGTCGGGGATGATGCGGTGGCGCGCGCCGGAAAGGGACGACACGCCCTCGATGGTGATCGTCGGCGTTCCGGCGCCCTCGATGCGGGCGCCCATCTTGTTCAGGCATTCGGCGAGGTTGACGATCTCGGGCTCGCAGGCGGCATTCTCGATCAGTGTCTCGCCCCTGGCGAGCGAAGCCGCCATCAGCATGACATGGGTGGCGCCGACCGAGACCTTGGGAAAGACATAGCGCGTGCCGACCAGCCCTTTCGGCGCGCGCGCGACGATATAGCCGCCATCGATGTCCATTTGGGCGCCTAGCGCCGCAAGACCGTCGATGAAGAGATCGACCGGCCGCGTGCCGATCGAACAACCGCCCGGCAGCGACACGCGCGCCTCGCCCATGCGCGCGAGAAGCGGTCCGATGACCCAGAAGCTCGCGCGCATCCTCGAGACAAGCTCGTAGGGGGCCGTCGTGTCGACGATCTGCCGCGCCGTAAAGTGGATGGTGCGCGAATAGCCGCCGTTCTGGTGCTCTCGCCTGCCGTTCACCGAATAATCGACACCGTGATTGCCGAGGATGCGGATCAACTGCTCGACATCGGCGAGATGCGGCACGTTCTCCAGCGTCAGCGTGTCGTCGGTGAGGAGCGAGGCGATCATCAGCGGCAGCGCCGCGTTCTTGGCGCCGGAGATGGGAATGGTCCCGTTGAGCTCCTGGCCGCCGACGATCCTGATGCGATCCATGAGAGATTCCGTGATGGCCCTGGGACGGGCGTTGCGGGAAGGCGAGCGTCTATACGATCGCCGCGGGCTGTTCAAGGAAGACGGTAGGCGAATCCCCTTCGGCCTTATCCTAACCGATTCCGTCCTTTTTGTGCATCGGGGCCTTGTCCACGGCCGCGGCGATCCCTTCCGGCCTGCGATCGGCCTCGCCGGCGCGGCGCGAGCGCGCCTGCGCCTTGCGCCGCTGCAGGTTCGCGCGCAATTCTGCCGCCAGTCGCGCCTTGCGGTCGGCATCCTTGCCCGGGCCCTTTTTGTTTTTCGTCACGATCCACCCTTCCGCGTGACGCTCAGAAGGTCTTGGCCCCGTTGATGGGCAGCCGCACGCCGTAGAGGGACGTGGTGCCGCATATATAGAGATAGTTGCGCTTGTCGCCGCCGAAGCAGACATTCGCGACCACTTCCGGCACGCGGATCTTGCCGATCAGCGTCCCGTCCGGATGGTAGCAATGGACGCCGTCCTTGGCGCTGGTCCAGATGCGTCCCTCCGTGTCGAGGCGGAAGCCGTCGAAGAGGCCGGCCGTGCATTCGGCGAAGACCTCGCCGCCGCTGAGCTTGCCGTTCTCGCCGACATGGAAGCGCCGGATATGGTGCGGTCCGTTCTCCTTGTGGGTGGCGCCCGTGTCGACGATGTAGAGCAGGCTTTCGTCGGTCGAGAAGGCAAGCCCGTTCGGCTTGACGAAATCGTCAGCCACCTTGGCGACCTCGCCGCTTTTCGGATCGACGCGATAGACGTGGCTGCCGTCCTGCTCGGATTCGGATTTGTGGCCCTCATAGTCCGAATCGATGCCGTAGGTCGGGTCGGTGAACCAGATGCTGCCGTCGGACTTCACCACCACGTCGTTCGGGCTGTTCAGCCGCTTGCCGTTGTAGCGGTCCGCGATGGTCGTGACGGCGCCGTCGAATTCCGTGCGGGAGACGCGGCGCGCGCCGTGCTCGCAGGAGACCAGCCGTCCCATTCGGTCGACAGTATTGCCGTTCGAATAGTTGGAGGGTTGCCGGAAGACCGAGACCGTTCCGCCGCATTCGTCGTAGCGCAGCATGCGGTTGTTCGGGTTGTCCGACCAGATCAGGTAGCGCCCGGCCGGAAAATAGGCTGGACCCTCGGCCCACCGGCAGCCGGTGAAGAGCACGTCCAGATGCGCGGTCGGGATGAAGAGCCTGTTGAAGCGCTTGTCGATGATCTCAAAAGGACTGTCCGGCAATTGTTCCTCCCCGGCAATATGATTTCGCTCAGCGGCTCGCCGGCGCTCGCCCGTAGAGCAGAAGCATGACGACGATGACGATGCCGTAGATGACCTGGCGGCCCGCCTCGGGAATTTGCATCACCGAGAGGATGGACTGCAAGAGCGTGATGAGGATGACGCCGGCGACGGTGCCGAGATAGGAGCCGCGCCCGCCGAGGATGGACGTGCCGCCAAGCACCACCGCGGCGATCGCCGGCAGCAGATAGACATCGCCCATCGATTGCGCCGCCTTGGACGAATAGCCGGCGAGCAGCACGCCGCCCAGCGCGGAAAGGCCGCCCGAGACCGCGAAGGCCAGGACGAGGATCCGGCGCGTGTCGATGCCGGAGAGGTATGCGGCGCGCTCGCTGTTGCCTATGCCATAGACGGCGCGCCCGAAAGTGGTGCGCGACAGGAAGAAGACCGCGCCGGCGCCGACGACGATCCAGACGAGCACGGCGTTGGGGACGCTGGGGATGAGGAAGCCGGTGGCGATGTAGCGCATGGCTTCCGTCGCCTCGTCCTGCGGTGAGAAGCCGCCCGTATAGACGACCATCAGTCCTTGCGCGACGGCGTTGGTGGCGAGGGTGATGATCATCGCGGGAATGCGCAGATAGGCCACTCCGATGCCGTTGACGATGCCGATCGCCATGCCGCACAGGATGCCGAAGGGAATGGCGAGCGCCACGCCGGTGGGGCCATAGGCCGCCGCCGCACAGGACATCATCGCGCCGGTCGTGATCGCCCAGGGCGCCGACAGGTCGATCTGGCCGAGCAGGATGACCAGCATTGCGCCGGTCGCGATCACACCGAGGAAGGAGGCGACCTTCAGCTGCAGCAGGAGATATTCGAGGTGCAGGAAGTTCGAGGAATAGAGGCTTCCGACCAGAAGCAGCAGCACGATGCAGCCGAAGGCCGTGGCGACGGCGGGATCGATGCGCTTCCAGATGCCGTTTCGGCCGCGCCCGGAGGAAATGTCGCTCATGCGAACCAGTCCAGTTTGTTGCGCACCCTGAGCAGCCCGAAGGCTCCGAGGCTGACGGCGATCAGGAGCACGACGCCCTGGAAGAGGGGCTGCCACAGCGGGTCGAGGTCGAAGACGAAGAGAAGGTCGCCGATCGCGCGGAAAGTGAGCGCGCCGAACACCGCGCCGATGGCGCTGCCCGTGCCGCCATAGAGCGAAACGCCGCCGAGGACGACGGCGGCGATGGAAAACAGCGTATAGGCGTTGCCGCTCGCGAGAGCTGCCTCGCCAGTATAGGTGAAGAAGGTGAGAAACAGCCCGCCGATCCCGGCAAGCAGGCCGGCCAGCGTATAGGTGAGGAACTTGGCCCGGCGGATCGGCATCGCCGACATGTAGGCGGCCGCTTCCGATGAGCCGGTCGCATAGGCCGTCCGGCCCATGACCGAGCGGCTGAACGGAACCCAGACGACGAGGATGACCACCAGGAGCACGATCAGGCTCACCGGGATCACTCCCCAGATCTTGCCGGTCAGGAAATCGGCGAGATCCTCGTTGACACCGCCGCCGGGGAAGGGCCGCAGCAGGAGCGCTATGCCGAAATAGATGGCGCCGGTGGCGATGGTCGTCACGATCGGCTGCAGACGCCCGTAGATCACGATCAGCCCGTTCGCCGCCCCGCACGCCAGCCCCGCGAGCAGGACGCCGACAATGCCGAGCGCGGTTTCCAGCGGCGTGCCGACCACGATCCACGAGGCCAGGCAGTTGGTCAGGATGAAGATCATCCCGACGGAGAGGTCGATGCCGGCGGTGATGACGACCAGCGCCTGGGCCATGGCCACGAAGGCGAGCAGCACGCCCTTGTTGGCGGCCGTCTGCACGACATTGGCGGTGAACCCGGCGGGATGGTTGGAAACGTAGATGGCGAACATCACGATGAAGGTGACGAAGGCCAGGAGCGTGCCGCGTTGTTCGGCGAGCCAGTATTTCCAGTCCTTCATGCCCCCACCGCCTCGGCCATGGAATCCTCCTCGACGTTCAGCGCGCTCGCGATCAGCGCGTGCTCGGTGATCCCGTCGCCCGCGAGTTCGCGGCGGATGCCGCCATCATACATGACGAGAACGCGGTCGCAGCAGCCGATCAGCTCGTCATAGTCGGTGGAATAGAAGATGATCGCCGCGCCGTCGGCGGCGAGCTTGCGCAGGAGCTGGTAGATCTCCTGCTTGGTGCCGACATCGATGCCGCGCGTCGGATCGTTGAGCAGGATGATGCGCGGCCGGTTCATCAGCCATTTGGCGATGACGATCTTCTGCTGGTTGCCGCCCGACAGCGCGCCGGCCGGGATGTCGGTGCCGGCGGTCTTGATGGCGAGCAGGCGGATCATCTCGTCGATACGGCTTCTCTCAGCCGCGCGATCGATCACGCCGGCGCGCGCCACGCGGTCGAGCGCCGCGAAGGAGAGGTTGTCGCGCACGCTCATCGGCAGGAGCAGCCCCTCGGTCTTGCGGTCTTCCGGGATGAGCGCCATGCCGATCTCGTCGCCCTTGGCCTGGCGGGGGCCGCGGATCCGGACCGGCTTGCCCTCGATGAGCACCTCGCCGCCGACGCCGCGCAGGACCCCGAACAGGGCCAGCAGCAGGTCGCGCTGGCCTTGGCCGTCCAGCCCGCCGAGGCCGACAACCTCGCCGGCGCGCACGGAAAACGAGATGTCCTTCAGCTGGTCCGCCCAGGACAGGCGCCGGCATTCTATGACCGGCGGATTGTCCGATGCAGCGACCGGCGCCTTTGGGGGAAAGACGTTGGTATATTCGCGCCCGATCATCAGTTCGACGACTTCATTGTCGGACTTCGTTCCGGCTTCGTAGGTGGCGACGTTGCTGCCGTTGCGGAACACGGTGCAGACATCTGCAAGCTCGGCGATCTCGTGCATGCGGTGCGAGATGTAGAGGAGCGCCAGCCCCTCCTCGCGCAGCCGCTTCAGGACTGCGAATATCTTCGAGACATCGGCGGCGGTGAGCGCCGAGGTCGCCTCGTCGAGGATAAGGATCCGCGGCTTGCGGGCAAGCGCCTTGGCGATCTCGACCATCTGCCGCCGCGACAGCGGGAGGTCCCTTACCAGCGCCAGCGGATGGATGTCGGCTGCGCCGGCGCGCGCCAGCGCCTCCTCGGCAATGGCGCGCTGCTTCTTGCGGTCGATCATGCCGAAGCGCTTCGGCGGATTGGAGATGACGATATTGTCGGCGACGGAAAGGTGCGGGACGAGCGACAGTTCCTGGAAGATGCAGGCGATGCCGGCATCGTTCGCCGCCGCCGGCGAGGCGAAGGATACTTCCTTGCCGTCGAGCGTCATGCGGCCTTCGTCCGGCGCGACGACGCCGGACATGATCTTGATGAGCGTCGATTTCCCGGCTCCGTTCTCGCCGAGAATGCCATGGATCTGGCCCGCATGGACGGTCAGCTCGGCGTGGTCGAGCGCCCGCACGCCGCCATAGCGCTTCGACACGCCCTCCATCCGGAAAAGCGGATTTGCCCCGTGCATTCAATCCTCCCGACACGCGTCGGCGCCGTGGAAGATACCACGGCGCCGCGTCGGCTGCGTTCGGTTTATTGATTTTCCTTCGTCTGGCTCATGATCTCCTGGGCGGTGAAATTGATGCCGCAGGTCGGGAAGGAATTGCCGACGAAGAAATTGTCGGACTGCTTGGGGAAGTAATCCTGCCCCGCCTTCATGTCCGGGGTGGAGGCGACGGCCAGCGGCAGCTTGATTTCCTGCGGGACGACCTTCCCCTCGAGCGCGGCGATCGCCGTCTTGATCGCCACCGCTACCTGGGCGGGGCCCGAACCGGCCGACGTGCATTTCAGGCCCTGATCGGCATATTTGGCGCAGAACTTGCGGAAGCCGTTCTCGGTCTCGCCGCCAAACGGCACCATCGGATGCTTGGCGTCGAGCATCGCCTGGACGATGCCTGTGTCGCCGCCCTGCCCGGTGATTCCGTCGAAGGGGCCGTTGGTGGCGATGGCGTCGGCCGTCACCTTCTGCGCCACGCCGTCATCCCATTTGCCCATCACCTCGGTCACCTTCCACTTCTTGCCGGAGGCGTCGAGGATTTTGTGGATGCCGGCGTGGCGGTCGGTGTCGACCGAAGTGCCGGCGACGCCGCGCACTTCGAGGATCTTGCCGCCGTTCGGCACCTTGTCGACCAGCCACTTGCCCCACAATTCGCCGAGGCCTTCCTGGTCGACGTTGACGTTGATGGCGTCCTTTGTGTCGAGGATGTTGTCGAAGGCGACGAGCACGACGCCGGCTTCCTTGGCGCGCTTGATGACGCGGCCGAAGGCGGTCGGGTTCTGCGCGTCGGTGACGATGGCGTCATAACCGGAATCGATGAAATTGTTGATCGCCGAGATCTGGGCGGGGACGTCCTCGCCCGTGGAGACGACCTTGAACTCCTTGAGCTGGGCCTTGACATCGGGCTGCGCGGCGTAGGCCTTCGCGGTCTGGATCATCTGGATGCGCCAGGTATTGGCGATATAGCCGTTCGCCAGCGCGATCCGGAACGGGCCCTTCTTGGCCGGATACTGGAAGAATTTGGTATCGCCCGACCATGGCGCGAAGCAGCCCGGCTCGGCGGCCGGACCCGACACGATCTTGGGTTCCGCGAATGCCGTCGAACACATGAGCGACACCGCGGCGGCGGCGAGCAGGCCGCCAAAAACTCTCTTCATGATTCATTCCTCCCAATTCGATTCTCTGGATGATGCGATTTCAGGCAAGTCGCGATCCGGACGGCGTATCTTCGACTGCTCTTGTCGACAGGCGAGCAAGGCACAGGACTGGCCCGGTTCGCCCGAACACGGCGTGGATCGCGATCTCCTCCCGGCTTAACGCAAGGGAACGGTAGCGCTACCAACGAATGTTGTAAAGCGTACCTCCGGCGACCGGTGCTCGCCGGTTCGTCGTGCGGCTTCAGCGCTTCGTGCTTTCGCGGACGATGAGTTCGAAGCCGAGGTCGACGATCGCTTCGGCCGGCCTGTGGCCGGCGATCGCGGCGAGCGCCATCGCGATGGAGCGCCGGCCGATCTCGTAGCGATGCGTGCGCAGGCTGGTCACGGAGGGGCAGGCTACCTCCATCATCTCGAGGTCGTTGAAGCCGGCGATGCCGATGTCGGACGGCACGGCGCGGCCCTGGCGATGGCATTCGAAAAGCGCGCCGAGCGCCATGTCGTCATTGTTGCAGAACGCGGCATCGAGCGCCGGGGCGCGGGCGATCGCCTCGCGGAACAGCTCGCTGCCCATCGATACGCTCGACGGGCGGATCGTGGTGGTCACCAGCCGCTCGTCAAAAAGCCCGGCCTCCTCCATGGCGGCGCGATAGCCGGCCAGCCTGCGCTGCGAACGCGGATCCATGCGCGCGCCGATGAAGGCGATCCTGCGATAGCCCGCCTCGATCAGGTGCCTTGTGGCGGCTTTGCCGCCCTCGTGGTGCGAAAAGCCGATCATCATGTCGACCGGCTCGGGACCGATCTCCATGATCTGGACGACCGGGCAGTTCGCCCGTTCGAGCAGCGACCGTGCGACGGGGCTCTGGTCGATGCCGGAGACGATCAGGGCGGACGGGCGCTGGCTCAGGAAGATGCGGAGCAGGTCCTCTTCGGCATTGCACGCGTAATGCGTGTTACCGATCTGCACCTGCAGATGGCTCTGGTCGAGCCCGTCATAGATGCCGCGCACCACCTCGGCGAAGACATTGTTGGTCAGCGAGGGGACGAGCACGCCGATCACGTCGGCGCGGGCGGAAGCCAGCGCCCTGGCGTTGCGGTCGGGGACGTAGCCGAGTTCCTCGACGACGGCCATGATTTGGCGCCGCAGTTCCAGCGAGACGCGATCGGGCTCGCGTAGCGCGCGCGAGACCGTGATCGCGCCGACGCCCGCCTTGAGCGCGACATCCGCGATGGTCGGCCGGCCGCCGCCGCGCCGTGACCTGGCTTTCACGCCCGTCGTCATCCGCGCCGGCAGCCCGCCGTCGCGACAGTTTCCGCCGTGCCGTTCCGCCTGATCCCCTTCATGCCTCCCTCGCCATTCGTTCCCTGCAAGCCTGACGCGACGCCAGCCGGCCGCGGCACCCCATAAGAATGCCTTATGCGCACGAAGGCAACCGCGGTCGGCCGGAGCCTCGGCGGAATGCCGCATCGTCCCGGCTTCGCGCGGCACGAACGGCGTTGACACGCCGGCGGGGCGGCGTCCACTCTGTTGCGCGAAGGAGACCCCGCGGCCGTCAACGGCCCGCCCGGCCAAGCGGGATGGGCAGACCTGACTGGGCAGGGGCGCTGGAGGATTTTACGCCATGGCGAAGATATCCGCCGCCCTCGTCGAGCGCTTGCTTGCCATTTCGCGCGCGCTTGCCGGGCATATCGATCCAGGCAAGGCGTTCCGGGCGACCGCGGCCGAAATCGGGACGATCATCCCGCACGACCATATGGACGTCGCCATCCTGCTGCATGACGGCCGCCAGCACGTCTGCTACGAAGCCGGCTTCCACACGAGCTGGAGCACGCTTGCCCGCAATCCGCTGCCGGTCGATGTCAGTCCCGTCCGCTCGGTATTGCGCGGAGAGGTCCCCTACCTCCTGACCGAAGACGCCCTGGAGGACCCTCGCTTCCATTTCGACGGCGCGCTCGACGAGCCGATCTATTCGGCCGGGTTGCGCAGCCGCATCATCGTGCCGCTGAGGGCGCGCGGCAACATCGTCGGCGCGCTCAACATCAGTCGGCAGATGCGCGATTGCTACACGGTCCGAGATCTGCAGGTCGCCCAGCACTGCGCGGACTTCATCGCGCCCTACATCTATGCGCTCATCCAGAGCGAGGAGGCGCGGCGCGCGATGCTGGCGGAAAGCGAGGCCAGGAACCGCAAGGAGCTGCTGCGCGTCGGTGCCGCGCGGCTGACCGAAGGTATGGAGCGCGAGCGACGCCGCATCGCGATGGACCTGCACGATCAGACGCTCGCCGACCTCTCGCGCATCGTCCGGCAGGTCACGGCCCTCCACCGCCAAGGCGTGGCACGCGCCGCGCAGCTCGCCGAACTCGAGAACGAGATCGTCAACTGCCTGACCGAGCTACGCCACATCGTGGACGACATGCGGCCGGGCGTGCTCGAACTGTTCGGCCTGCGCGACGCCATCGAGGCGCACCTCAACCGGAGCGTCAGCCGCGCCTCGCCGCCGATCGCCGTCCATATGAGGGACCAGAGCGACGGCGTGGTCGACATGCTGCCCGAACGCATCCGCACCGCGCTCTACCGGATCGTCCAGGAGGCGATCAACAATGCCGTGCGGCACGCCGAGCCGGGCCGCATAGACGTGTCGCTCCTGGCGGCGGGGCCCCTCCTGCGCATCACGGTCGCCGATGACGGGTCCGGCTACAGGGCGGCCGAGCCGGACGAGAGCGGCGGCATCGGCCACATGCACACGCGCGCCGCGCTCATCGGCGCCAATCTGCGCGTCGAGCCGGGGATGGAGAGCGGCACGCGCGTTTCGATCGAGATCACGCTCGAAGGGGTTGCCGCGGCTGCGTCCACCACGCCCGAACCCGGTCTTGCGGAGCACGCCTGATGCTTGTCATGGTGGCCGAGGACGACGGATTGCATCGGGCTTTCGCCCGTTCGACGATCGAGCATATCTGGCCCGGCGAGGTGGAGGTGATCGAGGCGAGCGACGGCGACGAGGCGATCGAGATCGCCGCGATGCGCGAGCCGCCCTTCGTCGTCCTGGACCTGCAGCTTCCAAAGGCGACGGGGATAGACGTCGCGCGCGCCATCTGGAGCCGGCGCGCGGAGACCCATATCCTGTTCTGGTCCAATTTCGCCGACGAATCCTATGTGCGCGGCGTGGCGCGGATCGTCCCGCCCGGCTCGGTCTACGGCTACGTGCTCAAATCGGCGTCGGAGGAGGGGATGCGCTCGGCGCTGCGCGGCGTCTTCAGCGAAGGCCATTGCATCATCGACCGCGAGGTGCGCGGCATCCAGCACCGGGTGCAGGACCGGCTGGAAGGCATTACCGATTCCGAATATGAGAGCCTCATCGATGTCGCGCTGGGATTGACCGACAAGGCGATCGCCATGCGCCGGGGCCTTTCGACGCGCGGCGCCCAGGCCCGCATCCGGCACCTCTACGAAAAGCTCGGCATCGCCACGCCGGAGGAGGGAGCGGACGGCGCTTCCGTCTTCAACTCGCGCACCCGCGCCATCTATCTGGCGCTGGCAAGGGGCCTCATCAACGTCGATGCCCTGCGGCGGGAACAACGCCGGCTCGATGCCTGGCTGCGCGGCGGTTCCGGTTCCTCCGGCGACCACTGAGCGCCGGGCCGCGCGGCCGGAATGTGCAAAAGCACAGTCGAAGGTGCGCTTAGCTGCGTATCGGGCCGCTCCGTTCCCGGCCTAGTCTCTCCGCAACAAGAATATGTCGGGGAGGATCGGGCATGCCTTTCGTGAACATACGGATTCTCAAGGGCCATTCGCAGCAGCGCAAGAACGAGATCGCGCGCCGCGTCACCGAGGCCGTCAGCGAGGTCGCCGAGCTGCCCAAGGAAGCGATCTGGGTGGTCTTCGAGGACGTGACGGCGCCCGACTGGTATGTCGGCGGCAAGACGGTAGAGAAGCCGGCGAGTTGAACGCGATGTCGCAAAGGAACGGCGACGCGGATTTCGCCGATATCGTCGGCGAGGTCGCCCTGGAGACGGTCGGAAGCGGCTACGGCTTCGTCGAGGGGCCGATCTGGCATCCCTACGAGAAATGGCTGATCTTCAGCGACATGCCGGGAAACCGCATGCGCCGGCTGACCGCCGACGGCAGGATCGAGATTTTCCGCGAGCCGAGCAACAAGGCCAACGGCAACACGCTCGACCGCCGGGGCCGCATCCTCACCTGCGAGCACGCGACCAGCCGGGTGACGCGGACGGAGGCGGACGGCAGGATCGTCGTGCTCGCCACGCACTATGACGGCAAGGAGCTGAACAGCCCGAACGATATCGTGGTCGCCGCCGACGGCGCGATCTATTTCACCGATCCCACCTATGGGCGCATGGAGTTCTACGGCGTCCTGCGCGAGCAGGAACTGTCCTTCCAGGGCGTCTACAGGATCGATGTGAATGGCGCCCTGACCCTCCTCGCGGACGATTTCGCCCAGCCGAACGGGCTCTGCTTCTCGCTCGACGCATCGCGGCTCTTCGTCAACGACACCGAGCGCCAGCACATCCGCGTCTTCAACGTCGCGTCGGACGGCAAGCTGACCGGCGGCGCGGTCTGGGCCGAGACCAGGGGGAAGGGGCGGGGCGCGCCCGACGGCATGAAGATCGACAGCCGCGGCAACCTCTATTGCTGCGGTCCGGGCGGCATCCACGTGTTCAATCCGTCGTCGGATTTCCTGGGCGTCATACCTATGCCCGAACATACTGCCAATTTCACCTTCGGCGACGACGATCTGCGGAGCCTCTACATCACCGCGTCGACATCGCTTTACCGGCAGCGCGTGCGCGTGCCGGGCCTGAGACTGTTCTGAGCCGGCTCGTCCGGCCTGGAAGCGCTGCGCCGGCACCGGACCGGCGGCATGCGGTGCGCGAGCACCGGGAGAGCGGCACACCGATCGCTGATGGTGGCCGAAACATCAACGGGAGGAAATGCAGATGAAGAAGATATTCGCCTTGAGTGCACTCGCAGTCCTGCTGGCGTCGGGCACCGCGCTCGCCGACACGAGCGGCAAGAAGATCGCCTTCTCCAACAACTACGCCGGCAATTCCTGGCGCCAGTCGATGCTGAAGAGCTATGACGCGGTGGCGAAGAAGGCCGTCGCGGACAAGGTGGTCGCCGCCGCCGACGTCTTCACGACGGCCGACAAGGAAGTGCCCACCCAGGCGGCGCAGGTGCAGAACCTCATCCTCCAGGGCTATGACGCGATCGTCATCAATTCCGCCTCGCCGGACGCGCTGAACGGCGCCATCAAGCAGGCCTGCGACGCCGGCATCGTGGTCGTCTCCTTCGACGGCATCGTCACCGAGCCCTGTGCCTATCGGGTGGTCGTCGACTACGAGAAGATGGGCAAGGAAGAGGTCGAGCAGATGGCCAAGTTCCAGCCCAAGGGCGGCAATCTGCTGGAGATCCGCGGCCTCGCCGGCACCTCCATCGACGACGCGATCCACAAGGGGATCACGGAAGCCGTCGCGGCGCATCCCGAATTCAAGATCGTCGGTTCCGTGACCGGGGACTGGGACCAGACGACGGCTCAGAAGGCGGTCGCGACCATCCTGCCTTCGCTGCCTCCGATCGTCGGCATCGTCGACCAGGGCGGCGACGGCTACGGAGCGGCGCAGGCTTTCGCCGCCGCCGGCAAGCCGCGTCCGACCATCATCATGGGCAACCGCCAGGACGAATTGCAGTGGTGGAAGGAGCAGAAGGAAAAGGACGGCTACCAGACCTGGTCGGGCTCGATCGCTCCCGGCGTCTCGACCCTCGCCTTCTGGGTGGCACAGCTCGTGCTCGACGGCCACAAGGACATCCCGCACGACCTGATCGTGCCGTACCTGTCCTTCACCCAGGATAATTTCGAGGCGGCCCTGCCCGACATCCCGAAGGGCGGCGTCGCCTCGCACGAATATACGCAGGCGGACGCTCTCGCGGCCATCAAGGACAACATGAAGTAAGGACGGCGCGCGTTGCGGTCGGCATCCTCCGTCGGTTATCGTGAATGATGGCTGAAACGCGCGCGGCATTCGTGAAACTGGACGGCGTCGAAAAGCATTTCGGCGCCGTCCGGGCGCTCGACGGGGTGGATCTCGAAATTCGCGCTGGCGAATGCGTCGGCCTTGTCGGGCACAACGGCGCGGGCAAATCCACCCTCATGAACATCCTGACCGGCACGCTGGAGCCGGGCAGCGGGACGATATCGATAAACGGCGCGGCTGAAGGCAGATACTCCGTGAGCCGCGCGCTCAAGCTCGGCATACGCTGCGTGTTCCAGGAACTGTCGCTGTGCCCCAACCTCTCCGTGGCGGAAAACACGCGCATCAACCACCCCTCGCTTCGCGGCCCGGGATGGCGGCGCAGGGCCGCGGCGCTGATCGCGCAGAAAATGGACGAGATCTTCCCCGGCCACGGCATCGATGCTTCCGATATCGTCGGCGACCTCTCCATCGGCCGGCGCCAGATGGTCGAGGTGGCGCGGGCCTTCACCGTGACGGACGATCCGCTGAACCTCGTCGTCCTCGACGAGCCGACCTCGTCGCTCGACGCGCACACGGCCGGGCAATTGCTCGACTTCGTGCGACGCTTCGTCGGCGCTGGCAAGAGCTGCATCCTCATCTCGCACCTGCTGGGCGAAGTGCTCGGCAATGCCGACCGCATCATCGTCATGCGCGACGGCAAGGTGGTGGCGGCGAACGATGCCGCCGCCTTCGACCGGGACAGCCTGGTGGCGACGATGGGCGGTGCGGCGGCGGCGAGGATACCGGCCGGAAGCAACGGCCGGAAGGGCGAAATCGGTCCGGTCCGCGTAAAGGCCAGGCCGGCCCGGCAGACGAACGACATGGAACTCGTCGCCCGCTCCGGCGAGATCATCGGGCTGGCAGGCCTTGCCGGCAACGGCCAGACGGATCTCCTGCTCGCCATCTTCGACGCCGCCGGCGGAAAGCGGTCCGGGATGGAGGTGACGGCCCCGGTCGCGCTCGTCGCCGGCGACCGCCAGTCGGACGGCATCTTCCCGCAATGGTCGATCGCGCAGAACATCGGCATCCGCTCCATCGAACGGATGCTGAGCGGCATGCTGATCTCGCCGCGGCGCGAGGCGGAACTCGCCGCCCACTGGCAGCAGAAGATCAAGATCCGCACGCCAAACATGAACAACAACATCCTCTCGCTTTCGGGCGGGAACCAGCAGAAGGCGCTGTTCGCGCGTGCGCTCGGCTCGGACGCGAAGATCATCCTCATGGACGACCCGATGCGCGGCGTCGACATCGGCACCAAGCTCGACGTCTATGACCTCATCCGCGAGGAGGCCCAGAACGGCCGCACCTTCCTCTGGTACACGACCGAGACGGAAGAGCTGGAGAATTGCAACCGCGTCTATGTCTTCCATAGCGGCCGCATCGTCGCCAATCTCAGCCGGGACGAGCTCACGGAGGAAAAGGTGATCCAGTCCTCCTTCGGCGAGGTCGCCTAGATGGCGGCGCTCCTGCCTGCAGGCGCGCCAAGCCGCTCCGGGCGCGAGACGGCGCGCCGGACACGGCTTCTGCGCGCGCTCCTGCCGGCGCTGTCGCTGGCGATCGTGCTCGGCGCGATCGCCTGGCTCAATCCGCGCGCCATCAGCTATTTCGGCTTCAGCCTGATGCTGAACCTTGCGATCCCGATCGCGCTGGCGACCATCTCGCAGATGTTCGTCATCGCCGGCAACGAGCTCGACCTCTCCATCGGCACCTTCGTCGGCTTCGTCGGCTGCGTCACGGCGACGTGGCTGCACGACGCGCCCCTGCTCGGCGCCGCCGTCCTCCTCGGCTCCATAGCGGTCTATGCGCTGCTCGGCGCGCTCATCCATCTGCGCAACCTGCCGTCGATCGTCGTCACGCTCGGTATGAGCTTCGTATGGCAGGGGCTAGCCATCCTCATCCTGCCCAAGCCCGGCGGCAAGGCGCCGGACTGGCTGCTGGCCGTCACCGGCTTCAAGCCGCCTTTCGTGCCTTTCCCCATCGTCGCCGCCCTCGTCATCGCGGCCATCGTGCATTTCGGATTGATGCGGACGTCCTACGGCGCGGTGCTGCGCGGTTCGGGCGGCAACCCCGCGGCGATAGCGCGGGCCGGCTGGTCGCTGCTCAGGACCAAGATGGTCCTGTTCGGGCTCGCCGGCCTTTTCGGCGTGCTCTCGGGCATGACGCTCATCGGCATCACGACGTCCGCCGACGCCAATATCGGCAACGGCTACACGCTCCTCGCGATCGCCGGCGTCATCCTCGGCGGAGGTGAGTTCATGGGCGGCCGCGTCTCGCCCGTGGGCGCGGTGATCGGCGCGCTGACGCTGGCGCTCGCCGCGTCGCCGCTTCTGACCTTCATGCGCATCCCGCCCGACTGGCAGGTCGCCGCCAACGGTGCCATCCTCATCGTCGTGCTGGCCGCGCGCGTCCTGATCAGCCGCAGGGAGGCCTGAGCGATGGTGCAGGTCAAGGCGCTGCTCGCCAAGCCATGGATATGGTCGTTCGTCGGCGCGTTCCTGGTGTGGATCGCGGCGGTGGCGTTCACCCGCGGCCATGGCGGCGGCGGCATGATCATCGCGGCGCTGTCGCTCGCCGTGTTCATGGTGATCGTCGGCATCGGCCAGATGTTCGTCATCACGCTCGGTCCCGGCAATGTCGACCTGTCGCTGCCGGCCAATATCGGGCTGGCGAGCGCGGTGGCGATGAAGGTCATGGACGGCAACGACAGCATGGTCGCCATCGGGCTTCTGGCCGCGCTCGCCTGCGGCTTCGCCATAGGCGCAGCCAACTATCTCCTGATCTGGGCGCTTCGCATCCCGCCGATCATCGCGACGCTGTCGGCGGCCTTCATCATCCAGTCGATCGACATCAGCTACGGGCGCGGGCTGCAGATCAAGCCGCCGCCGGGCTTCGCCGATTTCGCCAATCTCCGCTATTTCGGCATTCCGGTGCTAGCCATGCTGGCGGTCCTGCTGGCGATCGCCGCCGGGATCGTGCTCAACCGGACGGTCTATGGTCGGTCGGTGCTGGCCATCGGCCAGAACCTGCGCGCCGCCAGGCTCGCCGGGGTGAAGGTCCAGCGCACCAGCTTCCTCACCTATGCGCTGGCCGGCACGCTGGGCGGGATCGACGGCGCATTGCTCGCCGCCTATTTCCGCGGCGCCAATGTCGATATCGGCAACGAGTACCTGCTGGCGTCGATCGCCGTCGTCGTTATCGGCGGCACGTCGGTCGCCGGCGGCAAGGCCAACGTCCCCGGCGTGTGGGGCGCGGCGCTTTTCCTGGTCCTGCTGCTGACCATGCTCAACACTTTCGGCGTCAGTGTCGGCATCCGTCTCGTGCTCACGGGACTGATCATCGTCGGCGTCATCACCGCGGCGGGCGGCCCCAAGGCGGAGCGGTAGAGCAATCCGTCAATAGGTCGTGCGCCGTTCCTCGCTCGGCGGCCGGCCGAACTGCAGCCGGTAGCTCTGCGCGAAATAGGAATGCGAGGTGAAGCCGGTGGCGATCGCCACGTCGAGGATCGGCAGATTCGTCTGGCGCAGCAATTCGCGCGCCCGCTCCAGCCTGAGCCGCATGTAGTAGCGGCCGGGCGTCATGTTGAGATGGCGCAGGAACAGTCGCTCCACCTGGCGCACCGACAGACCCGCCGCCTTGGCGAGCTGCACCGCCGAGAAGGGCTCGTCGAGATTGTCCGCCATCAGCTCGACGATCTTGCGCAATTTCTCCGACTTGCCGGTCAGGTCGCGTTCCGGCCCGACGCGCTGGCGGTCGCCGGCCGAGCGGATGCGCTCGTGCTGGAACTGGTTGGCGACCTCGTTGGCGAGGTTGGCGCCGAAATCGCCGCGCACGATCTCCAGCATCAGGTCGATCGAGGTCGTGCCGCCGGCGCAGGTGTAGCGCTTGCGGTCGATCTCGAAGACGTTGCCGGTGCACTCGATTTCCGGGAACCGCTCCTTGAAGCCGGCGCGGTTCTCCCAATGGATGGTGCAGCGATGGCCCTCGAGCTGGCCCGCCTCGGCCAACAGGTAGGAGCCGACCGAAAGCGCTCCAAGCGCGGCGCCGCGCCGGCCGAGGCTCCTGAGCGCGCCGAGGACTTTTGACTTGCCGGGAAACTCGGTGGTCAGCCCGACGCAGACGAACAGGATGTCGACCGGCGGCACGTCGCCGATCGAATAGTCGATCTTGATGGGCAGCCCGTTGGAAGCCATCACCGCGTCGCCGTCGGCGGAGACGGTCGTCCAGCTATAGAAGTCGCGGCCGAGCTGCCGGTTCGCCGAGCGCACCGTGTCGATCGCGGCGGCAAGCGAGAACATCGAGAATTTGTCGACCAGCAGGAAGGCGAACTGGCGACCGGGCTGGCTCTGATCAGGCATGAATGGCGCTTCTACAACAGGCGCCGGTCGGGAGACAGGGGTGCGTCCTTCGAGGCCCGCCTCGCGGGCACCTCGGGATGGAGACCGTCGGCGCCAACGATCCTTGTCCCGAGATGCGATCCTGCCTGTATCGCGACTGTCCGGTTGGGACAAGCGCTCCGGCCTGGTCGCGATAGAGGCGAGGGGAGCCTGAAGGGACGCACGACTGCCGCTTTCCTCAAAACTCCGGCACCTCCGTCCCCGCCGCGCGGCAGGCTGACGTGAGCGTGTTGGCCATCAGCATGGCGATGGTCATCGGCCCGACGCCGCCGGGGACCGGCGTGATGGCGCCCGCGGCCTTCTCGGCTTCGGCATAGGCGACGTCGCCGACGAGCCGCGTCTTGCCCTCGCCCCGCTCGGGCGCGGGAATGCGGTTGATCCCGACATCGATGACGGTCGCGCCGGGCTTGACCCAGTCGCCCCTGATCATCTCGGGGCGGCCGACGGCGGCCACCAGGATGTCGGCGTTTCGCGCCACGGAAGGAAGGTCCTTGGTGCGGCTGTGGGCTATGGTCACGGTGCAGTTCGCCGCAAGCAGGAGGTTGGCCATCGGCTTGCCGACGATATTGGAGCGGCCGACCACGACGGCGTTGAGGCCGGAAAGATCCTTGCCGCGCACCCGCTCGATCAGCAGCATCGATCCCGCCGGCGTGCAGGGCACGAAGGCCGTGCCGAGTTCGCCCGTCCCGAGCTTGCCGACATTGACGAAGCTGAAACCGTCGACATCCTTCTCCGGCGCGATGAGCTGGATGATGCGCCCGGCGTCAATCTGCTTCGGCAAGGGCAATTGCACGAGGATGCCATGGATCTTCGGGTCGGCATTCAGTTCCTCGACCAGCCGCACGAGCTCCGCTTCGCCGGCGTCGGCCGGCAATTCATGATGCGCGGAGAGGAAGCCGCACTCCTTCGCCATGCGCGATTTCGATGCGACATAGACTTGGCTGGCGGGGTCTTCGCCGACGATGACCACGGCAAGGCCGGGCTGCACGCCTTTTTCCTTCAGGAGGCGCGCCGCCTCCTTCTTTACGGAGGCAATGACCTCCCCGGCGACCTCCTTGCCGTCGATGCGCTCTGCCATGGAATGCCTCCCCGATGCGATTTCGTGCCGTCCTCATCTTTCATGAAAAGCGGCTTGGCAATCCCGTCTTTGCGCCGCTTTCTGCAATAAAGCCGAAATCGCCTTCTCCAGGAAGGAAGCCCGGCAAAGCCGTTCGTGACGGCGTGGTCGAAGGAAGCCGGGGTGCCTATTCCCGCCGGGAAGGCTTGCCGCGGCCCGCCGCACGCACCAGGATCTCGGTACGGAATTCGCTCAGGCGGAACCGCACTTCATCGAGCGCCGAACGGCGCGGCGTCGCGTTTGGCTCTGCCGTTTTCGTGGAAGTTTTCACTTCTCCGGCGCGTCCGTCGGGCAGGCCCTCCACGAATTGCCGGCGCAGCCGCGCCACCAGACCCTTGGCGGTCTCCGAGGTCTCGGCTGCGGGTGAAAGCTCCGTCTTCGGCGCACTTCCGGCTGGAACGTCTTCGGCCCCAACCTCTTCGGTCGGAGCGTCTTCGACCTTCGATTCTTCGACAGCGGCCGGTTCCTCGGCGGCAACGCTCTCGACGCTTGCCTCGGCTTTCGTGGCCGTGTCTTCTTCCGGTAGTGGAGCCTGCGGGCGCTCGGCCGGCGGTTCCGGCGTACGTGCGAGCGCCGCCAGCATCGGATTGAGCGCCGGCGCCCGCCGTGCCGGTTTCCGGGGCGCGAGCGAAAGCAACGATCCGCCGCGCGGAGTGCTGTCCCCGTCCGTTCCCGATACCGTCATCCGCTGCTGCCCTCCACCGGCGCGCCGCGCACATTGCCAGGCAGCGAAGCTAAACCGCTGTGGGTAACAAAGGGTTAAGGAATTGCGATCGGTACGCGCGACCGCGATCGAACGGGCGATGAACGCCACGCCAGCTTCCACTATCGGCCCGCATGCGCTACCACCCGGCCATCGCAAAGGCGTTCGGAGATCGAGATGGACGGGAAGCTCATTCTGGTGGGCTGCGGCAATATGGGCTTCGCCATGCTTTCGGGCTGGCTCAAGGCCGGCAAGCTCAAGCCGGATGAGGTGCTGGTCGTCGAGCCCAATGAGGCGCTGCGCCGCCGCGTCTCCGACCTCAAGGTCGAGGCCGTACCGGACGCGGCCGATCTGCCGCAGGCGCTTCAGCCCGACCTGGTGATGTTCGCGGTCAAGCCACAGGTCATCCGCGCCGTCGTTCCTGCCTATCGCCGCTTCGCCGCGTCGGGTGCGACCTTCCTCTCGATCGCGGCCGGTGCGCGCATCGCGCTGTTCGAGGAGCTTCTCAGCGCGGACGCTCCAATCGTGCGCTGCATGCCGAACACGCCGGCTGCCATTGGCAAGGGCATGATGGTACTGGTGTCGAACGGCAAGGTGGGGCCGGAAATGGACGCCTTCATCGAAAGCCTGATGTCGACCAGCGGCCGTGTCGCCCGCATTGAATCGGAAGATCTGATGGACGCGGTGACGGCGGTATCCGGTTCCGGCCCGGCCTATATCTTCCATTTCATCGAATGTCTTTCCGCGGCGGCCGAGAAGGCCGGCCTGCCGGCGGAAACCGCAAGACTGCTCGCCATGCAGACGGTCTATGGCGCGGCCTCGCTCGCGGCGGAAAGCGGCGAGGAGCCGGGCCGGCTGCGCGAACAGGTCACCAGCCCGAACGGCACCACGGCGGCGGCGCTCGCCGTACTGATGGGCGAGAACCGCCTCCGCGACCTTGTGACGGAAGCGGTCGAGGCGGCCAGGAAACGCTCGATCGAACTCGCCGGATGACGCAAACGGCCGGCCTCTTCAGGACCGGCCGTTCATCTAGAGCCTTTCATGGTTAGCTGGAAGCAGTTCTGTTTCTCCGATGGCGAGGCGATCCGCCAGGAGGGCGGCGCGGGGCGTACCGGTGGTACGGCCAAGTCCGCCCGACGAAGCGGGCGCCCGCCAGCGGGAAACCCTTACGGGCCGGGTGAATTCGGGCCAAATCCTTCGACCTTCGGACTTGGCCGTACCACCGGTACGTCCGCGCCGAAGGCCTCGACCTTGGACCGAATTCCCTCCGGCAGAACGCTTCCATCTAATCATGAAAGGCTCTGCTGGCAGGCTTACTGCGTGTCGGCGCCCGACACGACGTCACCGAACGCTTCCCATCGCTTGCCGTCGAACTTGATCAGCTGCATGTCCTGCAACGGATAGAAGTCCGTGGCGCTGGTGTTGACGCGGATGCCGGGAGGCGTCAGGTCGAGTTCGACATCCTTCATGCTGGCGGCGGACTTCATGATGCCCGAATGGGTGAAGTCGCCGCAGCTCGCCTTCAGCACCTTCTCCAGCGTCTGGCTGACGGCATAGCCATAGATGGTGAAGCTCGAATTCTTGTCGCCGTCCGGATAGTATTTGTCCATGAAGGCATTCCACTTCTTCATGCCTTCATCGTCTTTCCATTGCGGGTCCTGCGAATCCTTCAGGTAGAGCGCGCTGACCACGCCTTTCGATGCGTCGAGGCCGGCGGGCTTCAGCACCGCGCCGACCGAATTGGAGACGCTGTTCAGCAATTGCGTCGGCTTCCAGCCGAGTTCGGCCGCCTTCTTGATCGCCTGCGCGGCGAATTTCGGGGTCGCCACGTTGAAGAAGACGGTCGCGCCGGAGCCCTTGAGGTTCACCATCTGCGAATCGACCGTCGGATCGGACGTCTCGTAGGGCTGCTCGGCGACGATCATCGACGACGCCTTGTCGCCCAGCCCGGCCTTGAGGCCGTTCAGATAGTCCTTGCCGTAGTCGTCGTTCTGGTAGAGCACGCCGATCTTGGCTTCCGGTATGTTCTTCAGGAGGTAGCGCGCATAGATCTTGCCCTCCGACACGTAGTCGGGCTGCCAGCCCATGGTCCATGGAAAGTGCTTCGGGTCGCCGAATTTCGAGGCGCCGGTGGCGACGAAGAGCTGCGGCGTCTTCTTGGCGTTCATGTATTTCTGGATGGCCGAATTGGACGGCGTGCCGAGACTGTTGAAGATCAGCGCCACCTGGTCGCTCTCCACCAGCTTGCGCGCCTGCTCGACCGCCTTCGGCGGGCTGTAGCCGTCGTCATAGCTGATGAAGTCGATCTGCCGGCCACACACGCCGCCATTGTCGTTCACCATCTTCATATAGGCGGCGTCGGTCTTGCCGATCTGCGAATAGGCGGAAGCCGGTCCGCTATAGGGCATGATGTTGCCGATCTTGATGGTCTTGTCGGTGATGCCCGTGGTTTCGTCGGCCGACGCCGCGGTGGCCGCGAGCGCCGTGGCGGCCATGAGCGCGCCCCAGACGACCAGCCTGGAATTGAACCGTCTTTTCATTGCCGTAACCTCCCTTTCAGCGATCCGGACGCGGTTTCATCCTTCGTCCGACGAAGTCCGCGACCTTGCGGACGAGACCACCCGCGCCTGTCGGCATCAGGTAGATGAGCAGAATGAGGATCACCCCGTAGACCGCTCCGGCGAGCGCCTTGTTGAAGAGTTCCGCGACATTCGGGATGAAGACGATGAAGGCGCCGCCGACCAGCGCGCCCGGCAGCCAGCCGACGCCGCCGACGACGAGGCCGACGAAGAGTGCGACCGACAGTGCGAAGGTGAAGCTGTCGGGCGCCACGAACTGCACCACGATGGCGCCGAGCGCGCCGGCGATGCCGGTGAAGGCTGCGCTGATGCCGAAGGCGAGCGATTTGTAGAGCGCGTTGTTGACGCCCATGGCGCGCGCCGCGAGCGGGTTGTCGCGGATGGCCATCAGGGCGCGTCCGGAGCGGCTGGCGACGAGATTGGCCGCGAACCAGTAGAGAAGGAGCGCCACGACGAGCGTGAAATAATAGAGCCATTGGTCCTGACTGAGCGGCAGGCCGAAGGGTGCATCCGGCTTGGTGATGACGATGCCCTGCACGCCGCCGGTCCACGGCTCGAGCACCGAAAGCTTGAGGAATTGCGGCATGGCGACCGCCAGCCCGAAAGTGGCGAGCGCCAGATAGATTCCTTCGAGCCTGAGCGCCGGCAGACCGAACAGGAAGCCGGATACGAAGCAGATGAGGCCCGCCGCCGGCAGCGTCCAGCCATAGGCCAGGCCGAAATTCTCCATCAGGATCGCGGCCGTGTATGCGCCGATCGCATAGAAGGCGCCGTGACCCAGCGAGAACTGGCCGTTGATGCCGGTGAGCAGGTTCAGGCCCAGGATGGCGATCGCGTAGATCAGCATCATGGTGAGCTGGAAGATGGTGAAGTTCGCCAGGAAAAGCGGCAATGCCGCGAGCACGACCACGACGGCGAGCCCCGTCCAGCCAAGCGCGCCGAAGCGGATGCCTGCCCGATCGGCCGGCGGTTCCGATATGGCGGGATTTTCGTCGCGCGCGTCCATCTCAGACCCTCTGAACGATCTTGCGGCCCATAAGGCCGGATGGCCGCACGACAAGGACGGCGACGATGACGAGGAGCGCGATCGGCAGCTTCAGTTCCGGCCCGACGACCGGGATATAGGTGCCCGCAAGGTTCTCGATGACGCCGACGGCAAGCCCGCCGACCACCGCTCCGACGGGGCTGGTCAGGCCGCCGAGCACCGCCCCGGCGAAGCCGTAAAGCAATATGCTCACCATCATGTTCGGCTCGAGAAAGACGACCGGGGCGATCATCATGCCGGCGACGGCGCCGATCGCCGAAGCCATGCCCCAGCCGAGCGCCGTCATCCAGCTCACGCGGATGCCGACGAGGCGCGCCGATTCCGGATTGACGGCGGCGGCGCGCATGGCGAGCCCTATCCGGGTGAAGCGGAAGAAGAAGTAGAGCAGCGCCAGCACCACGACGGTAACGACGATCATCCCCGCCTGATGCGGGCTCATGAGGCCGCCGAACAGCGCGCCGGAGCCGAACGGGGTCGGAAACGGCTTGATCTCGAAATTCCAGATGAAGCCGGCGAGGCTGTTGAAGATGGCGAACAGCGCGATGAACACGACGACATAACTCAGTATCGGCGCATTCTCGATCGGCTTGAAGACCAGCCTTTCGATCACGACCCCGCCGATGAAGGAGATGGCCAGCGTCAGCGCGAAGGCGATCCAGTAGGGCGTTCCCCAGGCGATCAGCTGCCAGGCGATGAAGGTGGAGAACATCGCCATCTCGCCCTGGGCGAAATTCAGATTGTGTATCGCCTGGTAGATCATGACGATCGCCAGCGCCATGCAGGCGTAGATCGCGCCGGTCGCGATGCCCGATACGATCTGCTGGATGAATATCTCCATTTCCGTCAGTACCCCAGATAGGCGTTGCGGATCGACTCGTTGTTCCTGATCTCTTCCGCCGGGCCGGCGATGGCGATCTCGCCGGTCTCGAGCAGATAGGCGTGGTCTGCCAGCGCCAGCGCGAAATTGGCGTTCTGCTCGACGAGCAGCATGCTCACCTTCATCGTCTCCCGGACATGCGCGAGGATGCGGAAGACCTCCTCCACGATCAGCGGCGCCAGGCCGAAGGAAGGCTCGTCGAGCAACATCAGGCGGGGCTTGAGCATCAGCGCCCTGCCGATCGCCAGCATCTGCTGCTCGCCGCCGGACAGCGTGCCGGCCTGCTGCCGCCGGCGCTCCTCCAGCCGCGGGAAATAGCCGTAGATGCGCTGGATGTCGGTGGTGAGTTCCCGACCGGCTGGACGGGACATGGCGCCGAGTTCGAGGTTCTCCTCCACCGTCAGGTTGAAGAAGGTGCCGCGTCCCTCGGGCACGTGCGCGATGCCGAGGCGAACGATATCTTCCGTCCTGGCGCGCCCGATCGACCGTCCGTCGAACTCGATCTCGCCGGAGCGGGCGATCATGCCGCAAAGCGCCCTCAGCGTCGTCGTCTTGCCGGCACCGTTGGCGCCGAGAAGCGCGGTGACGCTGCCCTCGGCGATCGAGAAATCCAGCCCGCGCAGGACTTTCAGGTCGCCGTAGGAGGCCTCGAGACCGCGCACGGAAAGAAGCGGCTTCATGCCCGCCCGCTCCCGAGATAGGCGCGGATGACCTCCGGGTTGGCCTGCACGCCGGCCGGGTCTCCTTCGCTGATCTTGCGTCCGAAATTGAGCACGACGACCCTGTCGGAGACGCTCATCACCAGATTCATGTGGTGCTCCACCAGGAGCACCGTCACGGCGCGCTCGTCGCGTATGCGGCGGATCAGCCGGCCGAGTTCGCCGATCTCGTCATGGTTGAGCCCCCCGGCCGGCTCGTCCAGCAGGAGCAGCTTCGGATGGATGGCGAGCGCGCGCGCCATCTCCGCCCGCTTCAGCGTGCCGAAGGGCAGGCCGGCCATCGGCAGGTCGGCGACGGAGCGCAGCTCCAGATAGGCGATGAGCTCGTCGACGATTCCGTCGATCCGGCGCTCGGCGCGGCGCATCCAGGGCAGCCGCAACCCGTCGCTCAGCATGTCCGTTCGTGACCGGCAATGCGCGCCGACGCGGATATTGTCGCGCACCGAAAGCCGCGAGAAGGAAGCGAGGTTCTGGAAGGTGCGGCCGATGCCGATTTCGGCCATGCGGCTGGCGGCCCTTCCGAGGATGCTTTTCCCCTCGAAAAGGATGTCGCCGGAGGTCGGCGTATAAAGCCGGCTGAGGCAATTGAAGAGGGTCGTCTTGCCGGCGCCGTTCGGCCCGATGAGACCCAGGACCTGACCGCGATGGAGATCGAAGCTTATCCCGTCCAGCGCCCTGATACCGCCGAAGGCCACGGAGACGTCGCGGATCGTGAGAAGCGGCAACGAGGCAGATTCCTGCTGCGGCAAGCGTTCTCCTCCCACCAACGGGATGGTCTGCAGCTTGCCTCTCGGCATCCGCTCTTTGCTCGTTGTTACGGCCATCCTCCGTCGCGATGGATAGAAACATCGCGGCGTCGCCGGGTCAACCGAGAAAATACCGAGTAGTATGTCGCCTGCGGCGCCGTCGGACGATCCTGTCTCCGCTGTCGTCGAAAGGGGTTGCGGTCCCGTGGCAGGAAGGCCAATTGTCGCCGATCGACATATGGAGAACCTGAATGGCCAATCTGCTCTACGACGCGCTCTTCGCGCCCCATCAGGGCAGTGAAAGGCCATTCCTCCATCTGGAGGACGGGTCGGTTCTCTCCTACGGCGCTTTCCTGAAGCTTGCGGCGAGGATCGCCCATGTTCTCCGGGACCAGCGCGTCGCTCCCGGCGACCGCGTCGCCGTGCAGGCGAAGAAGAGCCCGGAGGCGCTGGCGCTCTATGCCGCCTGCATCCAGGCCGGCGCCATTTTCCTGCCGCTCAACACCGCCTATACGCCGAACGAGGTCGAGTATTTCATCGACAACGCCGAGCCGCGCCTCGTCGTCTGCGACGGCGCTTCGCGCGCCGCGCTGGCCCCGATCGCCGAAAAGGCCGGCGCCCGCCTCCTGACGCTGAACGGCGACGGCGGCGGAACGCTAACGGACGAGGCCGCCCGGAAGCCGGAACGCTTCGATACCGTACCGTGCAGGGGCGACGACCTTGCCGCCTTCCTCTATACGTCGGGCACCACCGGGCGCTCCAAGGGCGCCATGCTGACCCAGGACAATCTGCTCTCCAATGCGAAATCGCTGGTCGAGGCCTGGCGCTTCACGAAAGGCGACGTGCTCCTGCACGCGCTGCCGATCTTCCACACGCATGGCCTCTTCGTCGCAGGCAACGTCATCCTGCTCGCCGGCGGCTCGATGATCTTCCTGCCCGCGTTCAAGACCGACGAGGTAATCGGCTGGCTGCCGAAGGCGACCTCCATGATGGGCGTGCCGACCTTCTACACCCGCCTGCTTGACGACCCGCGCTTCACGAAGGAACTTGCCTCGCATATGCGGCTCTTCACCTCCGGCAGCGCGCCGCTTCTCGCCGAGACGCATATCGCCTTCGAGCAACGCACCGGCCACCGCATCCTCGAGCGCTACGGCATGACCGAGACCAACATGACCACGTCGAACCCATATGAGGGCGAGCGGCGGGCCGGCACGGTCGGCTTCCCGCTGCCGGACGTGGAGATCCGCGTGGTCGATCCCGAAACGAAGAAGGTGCTGCCGCAAGGCGAGATCGGTGTTCTCGAAGTGCGCGGGCCGAACGTCTTCAAGGGCTATTGGCGCATGCCGGAGAAGACGAAGGAGGAGTTCCGGGAGGACGGCTTCTTCATCACCGGCGACGTGGTGACGATCGACAAGGACGGCTACGTCCAGATCGTCGGCCGCGCCAAGGACCTGATCATCTCCGGCGGCTTCAACATCTATCCGAAGGAGGTCGAGCTTCTGCTCGACGAGCAGGAAGGCGTGCTCGAATCGGCGGTGATCGGCGTGCCGCATCCCGATTTCGGCGAGAGCGTCGTCGGCGTCGTCGTGCCGAAGAACGGGAGTGTCGTCGAGGAAGAGAAGCTACTTTCCGTCATCCACGACAAGATCGCGCGCTTCAAGCAGCCGAAGCGCATCTTCTCGATCGACGAATTGCCACGCAACGCGATGGGCAAGGTGCAGAAGCAGGCGCTCAGGGAGCGGTTCGCCGATACGTTCCGCGGTCCCGCCGGCGGGAATTGATCGGGATCAGATCGAGACCGTCGCATCCGGCCGGCGCATACCGGCTATGGAACCCCATATCCGCAAGGCCATGCGCCTCGGGCCCGGCACCGCCAGCGTGAACAGCACGGCCAGCCCATAACAGAGCAGGGCGGCGACGACGATGTCGGCGAAGTCGCTCGAGCGCAGGAAGATGCCCGGGAAGAAGTGCAGCAGCAGCCAGGCGGCGATCGAGGATCCTACATAGAAGAACTGGACCAGCGCGAAATCGTATCCCGACACCGGGCCGACGCGATGCACCGCCACCGCCAGCACGGGCGTCCGCAGGAGATAGCCGCTGATGGCATAGGCGGCGGCGACGCCGGCGGCGCCCCAGGGCAGTCCCACGAGGAAGGCCGCAATGGTGGTCACGGAACTGTATATGCCCCAGCGGAACATGGTCCCGGTCTTGCCCTGGCAGATGAAGATCCATCCCGTGGTGTTGTTTGCCGACTGGACGAGGCCGGCGATGCCGAGCCAGGCGAAGATCGGCGACACCGCTTGCCATTTCGGACCGAACAGCAGATCGACGACCTGGTCGGAGGTCAGGACCAGCGCCGCGATGCCCGGCGCGGTGACGAAAGCGAGCATCCACGTCGTGCGAAGATAGATCTCCCGGAAGCGCTGCTTGTCATGCTGCACCCTGCTGAGCAGCGGGATCATCACCCGCGAAAGCGGTGTGACGATGTTCTGGATCGGGAACAGGAGGAGCTTGTAGGCCCGGTCGTAATAGCCGAGTTCCACCGTGCCCGAATATTTGCCGATCAGGATATTGTCGAGGTTGCGGGCGAAGAAGTTCACCAGGTTGAAGCCGGTAAGGTTGGCGCCGAACGACAGGATGTCACGGTCGATGCGGAAATCCGGCGGGCCCGGCGTCCAGCGGCTGCACCGCCAGGCGCCGGCAAGCGTGATGGCGGCCGATGCCGCCGAGCCGATGAGCAGCGACCAGTATCCGAGGCCACGCCATGCCGCCGCCGCCGCCAACAGGAAGCCGAGGACCGCGCTTGCCGCGTCGAGCATCGCGAGCTGGCCGAATCGGAGCCGCCGGTTGAGCAGGCTGAGCGGCAGTCCGGCCATGCTGCCGATCAGGAGCGGCAGGCCGGCGAGGATCGCGATGTTCCGCATCCTGGGATCGCCGTAGAACCATGCGATGGCGGGACTGATGAGCAGAACCACGACCGTGCAGGAGAGACCGACGGCGGTCATGACCCAGAACATCCGGTTGAGCTGATCCTTATCTATGCCGCTGCGCTGGACGACGGCTTGCTGCAGGCCGAGATTCTGAAACAGGCCGACAAAGGCGACGACGGGGCCGACGGCGGCCACGAGGCCGAAATCCTGCGGCGCGAGCAGGCGGGCGAGCACCGCGACGGAGACAAACTGCACGCCGATCCGCACCGCCTGCGATACGCCGGTCATCAGGCTGCCGCGCAGCGCCACCCTGCCGAAATGCAGCGGTTCCTGGTTCATGCGGCGCGGTCCTTCGCAAGAAGGCTCCCGATCCTGTCGAAAAGGCTGTCGTTCAGGATCTCGTTGTTGAATTCGCTCTCGACACGCTTCCTCGCCGCCAGCGAGATCCACGCCCAGGCGTCGGGAGTGTCCGCGATGCACCGCAGATGCGCCGCCAGGGCCGCCGCGTCGCCTTCCGGCGCGAGGAAGCCGGACCGGCCGTTCTCGACGAGTTCAGGGATGCCCGAGTGAAAGCTGCTGACGACGATCAGTCCGGCGGCCATCGCCTCCATGAGCGCCACCGGAATGCCCTCGACGTCGCCATCCGCCGCGGTGACGCTCGGCAGCAGGAAGATATGCGCCCGGGCGAGCCGGTCTCGCACCGAGCCGTGCGGGAGCGCGCCATGGAAGCGGACCCTATCGCCGAGACCGAGTTCGCCGGCAAGCGCCTTCAGCGCAGGCAGAAGTGGCCCGTCGCCGATGATGGAATAACGCCATTTTACCGCCGGCCGCGCCGTCGCGACGGCGGCCAGGGCGCGAAGCGCGACGGCGATGCCCTTCTTCTCGACGAGACGGCAGACGGAGATCAGTTCCAGCGGCCCGTCCACCATCACACGCGGCCGATAGGCGATTTCGTCGCAATTTATGCCCATGCGGTGAACCGCGGTACGCTCCTCCGGCGCGCCCTCCTCGATCAGCATCCGCCGGAACATCCCGTTCACCGTCAGGAGTGAGGCGCCGTAGTCGAACAATGGCTGATACCTGCCAAGCGCGCCCTCATGCGCGGGAACGCCGACGTCGTTGCCATGGAAGATGGTCATGAGGGGCGGGGCAAGCCGGCCGCGCCGCTTCATCCGCGCCAGCCGCAACCCGTTGCCGCCGAAATGGGCGAGCACCAGGTCTGCGTGATTGAGTTCGCGGTTCCACAGCATGTCCGATGCCGTCGACACCTTGTCCTGCAGCTTCGACGGAAGGCGGCGGACGGCGCGTCCGAGCCCCGGCGAGACCGCCCACCAGCGATGCGTGTTCGCGAGCATGGTGCGCATCGGCTCCTGGCCGGCGTCGATCCGCGCATCGCTCCCGACCCTGTCGCAGACGACGGAGACGCCGCAGCCGCGCCGCATCAGGCCCTCGATCTGGCTGATGACGAAAGTCTCCGAAAGGTGGGGGAATTCGCCCACCACGACGCATATTCTCGGTCGCTTCATGCACGGCCTTTCAGTTTCCGTGGTGCAGCCATTCGTGCGGCGACTGCTACGCGGCGGCTGCCATCCGGAAGGCGGCGCGCTCCAGCACGCCGAAGAAGGTCGAAAACTGGTGGGCCGGACTCATCTCGCGGCGCTTCGAATATCGCAGAGCCGCGGCCGACATCTCCTGGTAATGGCCTTCGTCGGACCACAGGCGTCTGAGCGTCGAGGTCCATTCCTCGAGGGGAGCGTCATAGTCGAGCACGATGCCGCCCTTTCCGATCGCCTCGGGCAGGCCGCCGCGGCGGGAGCCGAGGACCGGGATGCCGCTGCAATGGGCCTCGGAAGCGACCCGACCCCAGGCCTCCTCCCATTTCGACGGCGCCAGAAGGATCCTGGTGCGCCCGTAAACGGTCTTCATGTCGTTGGTGCGGCCTTCCAGCGTCACGTTCTTCAGATGCGCGATCGCCTGCTCGACCCGGGCGCGGTTCTCGGCATCCAGCTTCCAGCTTTCGACGAACAGGAACGGAATCTCGGGGCAGCGCTCCGCGATTTCGACGGCGCGCTCGAAGCCTTTTTCCACATGTGGATTGACGAACGTCACGAACTGCCTCGAGGTCGGCGTCCTGTAGCGCTCCGGATCGATCGTCGGCGGTATGATGACCGACTTCACGCCGAAACGCTTCTCGTAGGCGGCCGCGGTAAAACGCGAATTCGCGATGTAGAGCGCGGATTTCAACTCCGACGGATCGCCGTCCAGTTCGTCGAACTCCACATTCCTGAAATAGACGACGACGGGAACGCCAAGAGCTTCGAGCGCCTTGCCGATTGCCACCGAGTGATGGCACTGGACGACCGCCACGTCGGGCTTCAGCCGGGAGACCGCGTACGGCACCGCCTCCCACGGGAACCAGGCTCTCACCGCCGGATATCCCTGGAAATGATCCATGACGGCGCCCTGCCGGAGCATCTTCAGCTTGACGCGCGCGACCAGACCGAAAACGCCGTCGCCGTAAAGCGAGGCCAGGATCGAGGGCTGATGCCCCGCCGCAAGGAGCTGCTCCGCCAGATGATGCGTACTGGACTGCAGTCCGCCGTGGATTTCAGGATAGTAGGCGCTGCCGCCCGCAAACATGACATTCATCGTGCCGCTTCTCGCTCTTCGCCCCCTGCCCAGGGGTTGGACGGATAGCACCCGAAACCGTCCCGCGCCGCGTTCGCGGCTCGGCGTTCGAGGTCTTTTTGCGTCGCACAATATGGCGGCGTCATGACGAATTGGCCGAACGCGCCGCCGGCTTGTCGCGGCGCTGTTTTCGGCGGGGTATGGAATCGGGACGGCCGCCGTCTATTTAGCTCGGCGGGCGGCGCTTCCCGGCGGAGGATGCTGCCGGACAGCGAGCGCGCCACGGACCGGAGCCCATGCACGGACTTGCCCAACTGCTCCCGTCGCGCAAGAGAAAGCGGCAAAGCCGCGAGCGCATCGCGATGGAACTGGCCGACACCGCCGTCTATGCCGTCGGCGACGTGCATGGCTGCCTTGACGAATTGCTCCGCCTGGAGGAGATGATCGCCGCCGACGGCGCCGCCCTGCCTTCCCCGAAGCTGATCGTGATGCTCGGCGACTACGTCGACCGGGGCCCGTCCTCCTCGCAGGTGCTGGAACATCTGCTGGCGCCGCCGCCAGAAGGCTTCGAACGGATCTGCCTTGCCGGGAACCACGAACTCGCCATGCTCGACTATCTCGAAGGCCGCATCGGCCTTTCGGACTGGCTGCGCATGGGCGCCGCGCCGACGCTGATCTCCTACGGCATCGATCACGAAAGACTGCGCGCGATCCATGGAACGGGCATTGGCGCCGACCGGACGATCCGCAACACCATACCGGCCGGGCACGTCGCGCTCCTGCGGTCGCTGCCGGTCATGGTGACGCTGTCGCGCTTTGTCTTCGTCCATGCCGGGATCCGGCCCGAACTCGATCTCGACCGGCAGTCGGATGCCGATCTCGTTTCCATCCGCGACGATTTCTACAGACGCGGCCACCTGCTCGGAAACTACGTCGTCCACGGCCACACGCCGGTGACGCGCGCGACACGCTACGGAGCGCGCATCAACATCGACACCGGCGCCTACTATAGCGGCCGATTGACGGCGCTGCGCGTCTGGCGCGGAAGGGGCCGCTATCTGACGACCTGAGCGTGCTGCGGAGGTTTGCGGGATCATGCGGCCTCGCCCGGCTCGACGTAATAGGGCGAATAGCGGTCGAGATAACGTTCCGAACTGCCGTAGCCGCCATAGCGCCCGAGCTTTTTCGTCTCGGTCTTGTTGAGGACGACGCCAAGAACCTTGGCCGCGATGCGCGGCTCCGACACGAGCGCGGACCGCACCAGCCGGCGCGGCGTCGCTCCCCACTCCGTCACCAGCACGAAAGCGTCGATGGAGGGTTCGAACGCCTTGACATCGACCACGGGTCCGAAGGGCGGAAGATCGACGATGATGTAGTTGTACGCGTTGCGGGCCGCATTGAGGATGTTCTGCATGCCCGCGCCGGAAAGCAGTTCGCTGGTGTGCGAGAGGCGGCCGCGCAGGACGGTCGGCAGGACGGAGAGCCGTGTCCTGCGGCTGACCTTGACGACGTTCTGCCAGCGCTCTTCGCCGATGATCGCCTCGACCAGTCCCGCTTCCGGCTCGATCGGCAGGCTGCGGGTCAGCCCGGGGTTGCGCAGATCGCCGTCGATGAGCAGCGTCCTGGCGCCGCTCGCCGCGCACAATTCGGCGAAATTCGCCGCCACCGTCGTCTTCCCCTCGCGCGGCAGCACGGAAAGAAAGCTGATCACCTTGCAGCTTTTGCCTTGCAGGACGATGTCGATGCCGAGCTTGGCGCTGCGCAGCGTCTCCGCGAAGGAGGAGGCCGGCGCTTCCGTCGCCACCTGCAGGATCGGCGGCAGATCGAGGTCGCCGCCGTCCGGCACCGCGGCCGCGCGGGCATGGCGGGCCGTCTTCATCGCCGGCAGATAGCCGAAGAAGTCGAGGTCGAGCGCCTCGCGGACATCCTCGCCGGTGCGGAAGAAGCGCTCGCGGAATTCCTGGAGCCCGCCGATCCCGGCGCCGGCGAACAGTCCGAGCACGAGGGAAAGCCCGAGCACGAGCACCTTACGCGGACTGGAGGGAGAAATGGGGTCCAAGGCCTGCGAGATCACACGGGCCTTGGCGATCGGGAAGGAACCTTGCTGCAGGGCCTGTTCATGGCGCGACAGGAAATCCTTGTAGAGCGCGGACAGCGCATCCGACTTCTGCTCGAGCTCGCGCAAATGGACCATCGACTGGTCGTCCTCGGTGCTGCGGTTGGCCATCCGGCCGACGCCGCTGCGCAGCGAATCCTCGCGCGCCTTCGCCACCTCGTATTCGTTGTGGTAGCTTTCGGTGAGTTGCTGCAGTTCCTGATAGATCTGCTTCGCCAGGGCCGCCTGCTGCTCCCGTAGCGCGACAGCCTGCGGATGATCCTCCCCGAACTGCGCCGCGACCTGCTGCTCGCGCTTGGTGATGTCGAGATAGCGCGCCTTGAGCTCGTTGATGATGGCGTTGTTGGTGTTGCTGATGTTCTTTTCGGAGGGCACGGTCGCGTTCTTCACCGCGTTTTCCGGCCCGCTGTCGACGATCGCCTTGAACTGGTTGTAGCGGGCGAGCGCGTTGGCGGTGTCGGCCTGCGCCAGCACCAGCTGCTTGTTGAGATCCGAAAGCTGCTGGTCCGAGATAAGTTCACCGCTGGCGGCGGTGAGGCCGTGCGTCGCGCGGTATCGCTCGACTTCCAGTGCAGCGGCCTGCGAACGCGAGCGCAGATCGGCGATCCGGCCCTGCAGCCATATGGAGGCGCGTTCCGTGGCATCGAAATTGGCGTCGAGCTGGTCCGACAGATAGGCCTTGGCGTAGGCCCTGGCTATTTCGCCGGCCATTGCAGGGTCGTTCGCGAGATAGGACAATTCGATGACATAGCTGCGCCCGACCCGGTTGACGTCGAGATCGGATTGCAGGATCTCCACCGCCCTGCGCATCTTCCTCTCCTGCACGGATTCTTCCTCCCCGGGGGTCTTGGGCAGGACCATGCGGATGGCGCTCTTGACCGTCTCCTTGGCCCAGTCGACGGGGGATTGCGGAGGATTGAGGAAGGCGTCGTTTCGGTCGAGCTTCTCGGCGGCCGCGACGGTGCGCGCCAGCCTCTCGGATTTCATGATCTCCACTTCGCTCAGCACGAGCGCGTCCACCTGCGAGGGAAGCGGCGCCGGGTTGTCGGTGTCCTGGGCGTATTTCGCCAGGCTGTCGTCGATCAGCACATCGGTGACGGCCGTGTATTCGGGCGGCGTGAAGATGAGATAGAGGACACCCAGGACCAGCCCCAGGATCGCGCAAAGGGCGATCACCCTGGCGCGCCGCGCGCCGATGGTGAAAAGGCGCTCCAGGTCGATGAACTGGTCGGACTCCCCCCGGTCGGACGGAAGGGTTCCACTGAGCGGATAGGTCTTCTGATGCATGATACGATCGATGCTCATTCGAAAGCCTGTCCTTCCGGAGCGCGGAACGACCGGGCGAAACGCTGCAGCCGGACCGATATCGGCATCCTCAGGAGGCCGACCGCCGCCGGATTGCCGATCGCCGTCGCCGCCGCCCGGATCGGTGCGCGGTTCTTCAGATGCTCCACGAGCGCCAGATAGGAAGCGGCCCGGCCGAGGCTGCGGCTGCGCTTCGCCTGTGCGGCACGCGCCGCCGCGTCCAGTTCACGACCGCGGAGGAAGGCGGCGTCCGCCTCGATCATGGCTGCGACGTGACGGCGTTCGAGAACGCGCGAGATCGAGCCGCTTCGGATGTGGTAGGCGTAGCCCGGCCGCGGCTCCACGGAGCAACGGTCGCCTTCGGCGAGCGCCGAGGCCAGGAACACGTAGTCCTCGCCGATGCGCAGCGTCTCGACATAGCGTAGCCCATGCCGCTCGACGAACCGCCGCTCGATGACCGGCTTCATGTAGCCGAGGGAGAAGGGCGCGGCGAAAAGGAGATTGCCTTCGATGAACTTGTCCAGCGTCATCTCCGGCATGGCGGCAAGGCCGGCGGGCTCGAACATCGGCCGGGTCGAAGCGACCGCGTCGTCCATCACGTCGAGGTTGTCGACGGCGATCTCGGCGTCGCTTTCCCGCATTCGCCGAAGGAGGCGCGACATGCGGTCCGGATAGACGGTGTCGTCGGCGTCGAGCATGGCGATCCAGCGTCCATGCGCAGCCTCCAGGCCGACATTGCGTGCCCCGCCCGGACCGCGGTTCCGGTCGAGCCGCACGACGCGGACCCTGTCGGAGGCAAGGCCGAGCGCGGCCTCCGCCGTCGCGTCGCTTGAGCAGTCGTCGACGACGACCACCTCCACCGTCACGCCTTCCTGCGCCAGCGCGCTCTCGACGGCGTGACGGACCGTGTCCTCGGCATTGAAGGCGGCGATGATGAAGGTCACGTCAATCGGCATGGCCATGCGCTCCTGCCGGCTGGTCGCCGTACTGTACGATTTCGCTTATGCCGAAGAGCCCGCCCATGACCCCGGCATGCAGGATGCCGCGCAGGATCGAGCGGTTTCGCCTTTCCGCATTGAAGAGGAAGAGCGCCGCGACGGCCGCGCAGTAGCCCAGTTTCGCGCCGACGAGACCCATGTGCCGCGCCCGCGTCATGCCTCCGGCCTTTTCCGACAGGATGCGCCCATGCGTCTGGCCCATGCGGAACCTTCGCTTGGCGAGCCATGCGAAACCCGCTCGCTCCGCCGGCACCGGTTCGAAGACGACCGCGTCCGGCGCGTACGCGATCCTGCCGCCGGCCTGATGGAGGCGGCCGAGATATTCGGTGTCCTCGCCGCCTGTGCGGCCGAGGGCGAGATTGAAGCGGCGCCCCGCAAGGCGTGGCGAGGACCGGTTGAGCAGCAGGTTGCAGGTGTAGCCGGTGTGTATCTCGCCATCGACCCAGACCGGCCTTGTCGAATGGAAGTCGCCCCTCCTCATCCAGGACGGCGCATCCTCCCCGTAGACGGCACGAACGGGGCCGAGCACGGCCTCCGCGCCGGTATCGGCGGCGCATCGCAGGAGTTCAGCCAGCCAATCGGGAGAGACGGTCTCGTCGTCGTCGACGAAAGCGAGAAAATCGCCGGTCGCCAGGTCGAGGCAGGCATTGCGAGCGATGGAGATGTTCGACGCCGGGCAATGGACGTAGGAAACCTCGAAGGGCAGGTTCGAGGCGAGCCTGTAGGTTCGGTCCCTGGCGCTCGGAACGTCGTCATTGTCCGCGACGACGATCCGGATCCTCGCCCTTTCGGGGGCCCGCATCGCGGCTATGGAGAGAAGGGCGTCCTCCAGTGCCGGCCGCCGATAGGTGCAGACGCAGATATCGACCCGCACCTTGCTCTCCTGCTCCGGTCTTGTTTCGTCGGTCATGGGCGCGTCTCGCGTCTGCGGAAATCGAATAGCTGGAGCCAGAAGCCAGCCGACCAGGCGAGGTGCATGACCATCGCAGAAAGGCCGGCGAGCGGTCCGTAAGGGTCGCGCCGGCGGATCGCCATCCAGGCGCCGTAGCCGATGCATGTTCCGGCCCATAGGCCCGCCGGCAGCAAGGCCGCCCAGTTGAGCAGGGCAAGAGACGTGCCGGCGACGACCGGCGCCACCATCAGGGGCAGCATCTGCCGGACCTTCGGCACCGCCCGGTGCTTCAGTATGTTTCTCGCGCGGCCCCTGCCATAGCCGAGATACTGCCGGAAGAGGGACGCCACCGAAGCGCGCGGATAGTAGACCATATAGGTCTTCTCCGTCAGCCAGATCCGGTAGCCCGCCGCTCCGAGCCGGTAGTCCAGTTCGGCATCCTCGTTGTGGCTGAAGCTCTCGTCGTAACCTCCGACAGCCCGAAAGGGTTCCACCCGGATGAGCGCGTGATGGCCATGATCGGTCCAGCTTCCCGCTGCACCGACACGGTGGGCGGACGCGCCGTTGCCGAGCCTGGAGTTCTGCGCGGCCGCCGTGGCCTTCTGGAAGGCGCCGACGCCGCGCGTCAGCATGGAGACGACGACGGCGTCGGCGCCCGTCGCGTCGGCCTCCTCCACCAGCCGGTCGCAATAGGTGTCGGGATAGTCGCCATGGGCGTCGATGCGGATGAAGCTCCCGAAACCGTCGCCGAACCGCTCGACGGCGAGGTTGACGGCGGCGCTCTGGATCTTCTTCTCGTTGTGCAGGAGGAGAAGCCGGCGATTGCCGGCCGCGATCTTCCCGACGATCGCCTGTGTGCCGTCGCGGCTGCCGCCGTCGATGACCAGTATCCGCATGTCCAGCCGCTCGGCGGCGGGGGCAAGCCGGCCGATGACCGTCTCGATATGGTCGGCCTCGTCGAGACAGGGGATGACGGCCATGACGGGCCGCGCGGAGCGGGGCCGCGACGGACCCTCTATCGTGAGCGTCTTCGTCATGGTCACGCGGCCTGCAATTGGAGGTTGGCCCCGATGCCCGTCGGCAAATTCGCCAGGCGCTCGACCAGCGCGCGGCAATCGGAAAGGTCTGAGACCCAGGTGGCGCGATCCTCCGCCAGGATTTTTTCGCGGAGCCGCATGTACTCCGCCTCGCCGAGCGGGCCGAGAACACGGGCAAGCGCCGGCGGCCGGGCTTCGTCGAGAAGCAGGCCCATATCCCGCCCGGCGAGGAAGCGCCCGGTCTCCGTACGCCGCATCGCGATCGGAACGGCTCCGTAGCGGCAGCCTTCATAGAGCCTGTTCGGCAGCAGCCAGTCGGAATTCAGTCCTTCCTCGAAGAAATCGATCGCCCAGGAGAAATGGACGGCGCCGTAGATGCGGGCGAGGTCCTCCGGGTTGCGGTACGGTCCTTCGAAGCGCATGAACGGCTCGGCGGCGACGAAGCGCTCGAAATCCGGCAGTTCCGAACGGGCGGGGCGCCCGCGCAGGACGACTTCGAAGCGGCCTTCCATGGCGCGCGTGAAGGCGGCGAGCAGGTCGAGCGACTTCCTGCAGCGCAGGGCGCCGAACCAGCCGATGATCCAGGGACGCCCCGCAGTCGGGAGCGGCCGTTTCTCGTCCAGAGATTGGGGTTTTCCGCTGAGTTCCAGGACCTTGTTGGAAAGCAGGACGGCCGGCGTGTCGATACGGGCGATCGGCCGGAAATAGTCGCGGATGAAGGCCGGTGAGCTGGTCAGGATCAATGAAGCCTCGCGGCAAAGCCGTCGCTCTGCCGCACGCATCGTCCGTGATGCCGGAGTTTGGCCGAGCAGCAGGCGGTGGATGTCGAGGCATTCATAGACGACGGGTACGCTGGGCCAGGACCGCGCCCTTGCCCGCGCCGCCAGCACCAGCATTTCGAGGTTGCGGCCGATGATGACGTCCGGCCGCATTACGCCCTTCAGCCTGGAGCCGAGCGACAGCGCGGCCGCCGCCACCGCCGCCAGGCGCTGCGCGAACCTTCCGTCACGCGTGCGGCCGAGATCGACCGGGGAAAGTCGCTCCAGTTCAGGGGGAATATCCAGAGCGCGGCGGAAGCCCGCGAGCGTTACGGCGGCGCCGCCGGCCTCGAGCATCGCCACGCGGCGGCGGACCGCGGGGTCGCAAAGATCATGCACTAGGTAGAGCACGCGCGGCATTGGGCTCTCCAGGGTTCAGTGCAGTGTGCAGGCCACGGATTGCGGGAACTGGCACTTGTCGCCGAGCGCGGTGAAGGCGATGCGGTCGATTTCTGCCTTCGCCGGCCCGCCCGCATCGGAGAACGGTCCCATCCATGAGGTCAGCGTGTCGCTGCCCCAGATGCTGGCGAAGATCTTCGATGGGTGCGTGGGGATCTTGGCCGGATCGGTGGCCTCGCCCATCAGCTTTCCGTCGACGTACCAGCGGATGCGGTCCTTCTCCCAGACGAAGGCATAGTCGTGGAAATCCTTGTCGGCGCCGCCGGCAACGTCGACCAGCTTCTGCGCGCCGACATTCTTGCCGTCGACGAACTGGTTGAGCTGGACTTTCGAGGGATTCTTGCCGAGGACCTCGAAGTCGATCTCGTCATGCGGCTGCTTGTCGGTTGCGCCGATATAGGTGAAGAAGCCGGTGTTCAGGCCGGAGCCGGCGGCCGCCTTCATGCGGATTTCGTATGTCCCGTATCCGAAGCGTTTCTTCGTCTGGATCTCCGCGCAGACATGGTCGCGATCCTTGAATCTGCGTTTCGCGAATTCCAGCGTCAGCTTGCCGTCGGCCTGCGTCACCTGCTTGCTGGACCAGGTGCAGTTCTGGTGCTTGCCGTTGTTCCAGCCGTCCGAAATGAACCAGCGCCGCTTGTCCAGCGTGTCGAAATTGTCGACGAAGGATTTTCCGGTGGCGCCTTTGGCCGTCCTGGCGTCCGTCGCCTTGCCTTGCGATTGGGCAAGGGCGGGCGGGGTCGCAGCCGGCAGGAGCGCCGCGCCTGCCGCGATGGCCGCTCCCGATATCCCGAGATTGATCAGCGCCCGTTGGATGAGGTTTGCCGTCATGAGGCGGTTCCCTTGTTCAGGCCGCGCCTCCCACGCCGCTCGTTCGATCTAGGACGATGCCGATTGATGTCCAGCGTTGCGTCTCCGAAGCCTTCGATCGCGCACCGCGCCGAAGCGCTGTCCGAACCGACGCCGGCAACCGGCAAGTGGCCCGTGTCATTCGGTCCGGAACGTCGCGAGAATGTGACGGGCTGCCCATTTCACCCGCAGCCCGCGGTAACTTTTTGTGGTGATCTGTTAGACGCAGCCGCGCTGGTCGGCACGCCTGCCGGCCGATCCGGCTGATTTTCCGGGAGCAATATCGAGGGGGAGGGAACGAGGCGGATAACGAAAGCGGCGTCAGCCCGCCTTCGGACGGACGCCGGGAGCAGCGTCCGCGACCAGGAGATAGCGCGGCGCGCCGGAGTTGGGATGCGAGGGGGCGAGGGCGCCGCCGCGCGCATCGATCTTGTCGCGGAGGACGCCGCCGACGATCGCCGGCAACGCCAGGGGATCGGCGAGCGCGTGGATTCCCGCGGCCGCCAGTCCAGACGCCGACCTGATGTCGAGGAACCGGCGCAGGGCGTGGCGCCCGCCGACATGGCGCGCGTGCCGGACGAGCGCCGCCCTCGCCGCCCCGTCCAGGTCCTCCGATTCGAGGATCGACAGATCGGCGTCGCGCAGGCGCCCCAGATCCTCCGTGCGATGCCGACCGCTCAGGGAATCGGGCCGCACCACCGCGGCATATCCGCAGCTGTGGACGATCTTGTAGCGGCCGCCGCGCGCCAGAGCGCGCACATAAAGTTCGTAGTCTTCGCCGAGCCTTAGCTCCTCGTCATAGCGGAGCTCCTCCCGTTCGAGGAAGGCGCGGCGGATCACCGGCTTCAGGAAGCCCAGTTCGCCGCGCCGAACGCCGCGCCGCGCGACATTGCCTTCGATGAATTCCGCGAGTTCCAGAAGGCGGGGAGCGGCGGCGAATTCGGCGGTTTCCGGCACGTTCTGCGCCAGCGCCGCATCCAGAAAGACGATGTTGTCCGCGATCAGGTCCCAGTCGGGCTGTGCCAGAAGCCGGGCAAAGCGGCCGGGCAGGAAGAAATCGTCGGCGTCGAGAATGGCGAGGAGAGGGGCGGTCGAATGGGCGATGGCATGGTTGCGGGCGAAGGCAGGCCCCCTGTTGCGCGTGAGCCGCAGGACGGCGACGCGCCCGGTCCCGTCATCCGCTGCAAGCGCCGATTCCGCCGTACCGTCGCGCGAGCCGTCGTCGACCACGACGATTTCGGCGACTTCCGGCTCGGAGAGCGCCGAGCGGATGGCGCTCCCTATGGTCGCGGCGGCGTCCCGGGCGGCGATGATGACGCAGATCTCTGTTGCGGATGGCATGGGCCCTCGAACGGTTATGCCGGGGGCGGCGCACCCAGGCCGGCATGTCGAGGGTTGGAACTAAGCCGCTGCCGAAGGCGATTTGATGGCCGGTGGCGGGAAGGCTCAGGGATGTCTGGAACGGGGGACGTTGGGCACGCCGGCACGGCGGCCGACCGGCACCTCGCCGGCCTTCAGCGGGGCCTTCGGAGAAGTGCGGTCCTCATCGCCATCGCCCCAGGCCTCCGGCTTCGGCTTGGATCGCCATACGAGGAAGAGAACCGCGGCAAAATAGCCGATCTGGATCAGGATGCCGCAGATGACGGTCTGGACGATGGTCGTCCAGAGGGAATGCGTCATCAGGTAGGTAACGATCGCAAACACGACGAGGACGCCGATCAGCCCTCGAAAAAAGAGCAGGAAGGACACGGCTACGGCCCTGCCCTGTCCACTGACGGCCTAACGTCGGAACTCACGTAAAACTGCCTCCCACCCGCATGCGCAAACACGTATTGCCGTTCCGCGGCGAGGCTTGCAATTCTTGCCCGAACCCGCCTTGCACGGCTTTGCGACAGCGCATTCCTTGCGCGTCACTATATTCGACAGTAGAAGGCCGCGCAACAAAGGTTGCCAATTCTGGCCCGGTGGCAAAGGCACCCGTTTTGGTTTGGCTTCCGATATTGCGCCGGCAACACACTTCGCCACGATATGGCGGCTTTCGGATAGCCGAAAAGAACTGTCAAAGTATAATATTTTGGCAGTCACAATAGTCATGGAATTTTTCAAATCGAAGATTTTTTCTTTTCCGGTCTCTACCAGGAATTGAGGGGACGATCGGAAAGATAGATTCGTCGCGACCAAGCAGCATCCGAATCCGATATTTCTTCATGACAGCTGGTTACAAAATATGATCCAGCCCGCCCTACTTTTCGGGCTTTTGGTCCTCACTTCACAGCCAGCGGGCGGCAGATGTGACGCTGCATTTGCGACATTGCAGTGCAGCATCAACAAACCTTCCATATCGGAGATGCAAATGCGGCCCGTTGCCAGACCTGTTAATCTGCTTTTCCGGTTCCGGGACGTGGACCGTCCCATCGGAGGCTCCTGCAAACGCGGATTCGATATGGTCGGCGCTGCGCTCGCGCTCGCTCTGCTCAGCCCGCTTCTGCTGATGCTCGCCGCGCTGGTGAAGTTATCCGACGGCGGCAGAGTGCTCTTCGGGCATCGCCGGGTCGGCCGCAACGGAGAAGACTTCCTCTGCCTCAAGTTCCGGACGATGGCCGAGAACGGTGAGGAGGTCCTCGCCGCGCATTTCGCGCGCAATCCGCATTGCAGGGAGGAATGGCTGGCAACCCGCAAGCTGCAGGACGATCCTCGGATCACGCCTGTCGGATCCGTCCTGCGCAAGCTCAGCCTCGATGAATTGCCGCAGCTGATCAACATCCTGCGCGGGGAAATGAGCTTCGTCGGCCCGCGGCCCGTGGTCGAGGACGAACTCGAACTCTATGGCCCTGCGGTGGAATGCTACCTGAAATCGCGTCCGGGGCTCACCGGTCTGTGGCAAATCAGCGGCCGCAACGACGTTTCCTACAGCGCGCGGGTCGCTTTCGACCAGCACTATGTCGAGAACTGGTCGTTCGTCTTCGACCTCGTCATCATCGTGAAGACGTTCCCCGCGGTGCTGTCGTCGCGCGGCAGCTATTGAAGGAACGCCGCGTGGCGGCAGGCCGTCGCGGCGAACAACACGGGAAAAATGCCTCGATGCACAGGTCCGACAAGAATGGCAGCCCGCGGAGGCTGCTCGTCCGGCTGTTGATGGCGATCCTGCCGACGGCCTTCCTGATGGTGCAGGCCGCGGGCGCCGGCGCGGACGAATACAAGCTCGGCGTGATGGACAAGCTGCAGATCCGCGTCGCCGAATGGCAGACCGCGCAGGCGGCGGTGCGCGACTGGGCTTCCATCAACGGCGACTACACCGTCGGACCTGCCGGCACCATATCGCTTCCGTTCGTCGGCGAGGTGCTGGTGAAAGGCCGCACGACGGCAAGCATCGCGGACGGGATCGGCAAGGCGCTGCAGCAGAAATTCGGCCTTCCCGACCGACCGGACGCCTCCGTCGAGGTGGCAGAGTACAGGCCGTTTTTCGTTTCCGGCGATATCCAGACGCCGGGACGATACCCCTATCTGCCGGGGCTGACCGTGCTCAAGGCCGTCAGCCTGGCCGGCGGCCTCCGCCGTTCGGACGAGACCGGACAGCGTTTCGAGCGGGATTTCATCGACGCCCGCGGCAATTATGACGTGCTCGCCTCGCAGCGACTGGGCCTGCTGGCGGCGCGCGCCCGGCTGATCGCCGAAGCGGCTGGACAGGACAAGATCGATTTTCCCAAGGAACTCCAGGACAGCGATCAGGGCCGGAAGCTGATGGCCGACGAAACCGCCTTCAAGGCGACCCGGGACAAGAGGCTGAGCAACCAGCTGGACGCTCTCGCGGCTCTCAAGGCGCTGCTCCAGAACGAGGTGGTCTCGCTGTCGCAGAAGAAGGACACGCAACAGCGGCAGATCGACTTGTCGAAGAAGGATCTGGCGAGCGTCGGCACCCTCGCCGAGCGCGGCCTCGCGGTGAACCAGCGGGTGCTGACGCTGGAGGAGAAGACGGCCGACCTGGAAGGAAAGATGCTGGACCTCGAGACGGCGATACTGCAGGCCAAGCAGGACATCAGCAAGGCTGACCAGGATTCGGCGAACCTCCGCAACGACCACGCGGCGGAAATCGCCCAGACGCGGCAGCAGACCGAATCCGACCTCCAGGCGCTGAACCTGAAGATGCAGATGTACCATGACCTGATGTCTGAGGCGGCGCGGAACGACCCCGAGATCGCGGGCGCCGGGACGACCGCCTCCGCCGCGCCGGCCGTCAGCTACTCGATCGTGCGCGAGACCGACGGCAAGACGCAGGAGGTGCCGGCCGCCGAAGACACGACGGTCCTTCCCGGAGACGTGGTCAAGGTGGACATCACGCTCCCGACCGTGAAATCGAACTAGGCTCCGTCGGGGCACCCGTCGGGAGGCCACATATCCGGCCGCCCTGTCGGGCGCCCGAAAAGATCCGGCGCTGAAAAGAATGAAGATCGCCAAAGCCATCCTGATCGACCCTGACCGGAACACCGGCTATGGCATCGTGGCGATCGCGATTTCCATGTTCGTCTTCGCCTATTCGACCCTGTTCGGCAAGGCGCCGATATTGCTCTACTACGCGGTCTGGCTGCCGCTCGTGCTGGTCGATTATCGGCGCGTTCTCGGAAACTATCTCCGCTACTACTGGATCCTGCCCTTCGCCGTTCTCGCCTGCCTATCGGTCTTCTGGTCGCAGGCGCCGGGGGTGAGCGCGCGCGCCGCCACGCAATATATCACGCATATTATCTGCGTTTTCATCGCGGCGCGGACGATCAGCGCCCGGACGCTGACGCTCGGCACGCTTTGCGGCATCATCCTCGTCGTCCTCTATTCGCTGGCTTTCGGGGAATACCAGTACGACCCGTTCGACGGCGACTACAGTTTCGCGGGCGCCTTCGATTCGAAGAATTTGCTCGGCTTCTTCTGTTCCATCGGCGTCTATTTCGCCTTTGCATGCCTTTTCGTGCTGCGCGAGGGATGGCTGTGGCGCGGCGTCGCCCTTCTGTGCGCCGGCCTCGCTGGCTTTGCGCTGATCGTTTCGCATTCGGCGACCGCGCTCATCACGACGGTCGCGGCGCTGTTCGTGTTGATCGCGCTTGGCGGCGTCGTTCCTTTCGCGCCGCCGACGCGCAAGATGCTGGCGATCATCGGGGTCCTGCTCGGCCTCGCCGCGGCCGTCGCCGGGCTCGCCTTCGGCGGGTTCGACATGCTGCTCGCCATGTTCGGCAAGAACGCGACGCTGACCGGGCGCACCTATCTGTGGTCGCAGGGGCTGGCGGCCGCGGCGCAGACGCCGCTTCTAGGCGTCGGCTATCAGGCCTACTGGGTCCAGGGCTTCTCCGACGCCGAGCGGCTCTGGGCCGAATTCTACATCGATTCCCGCAGCGGCTTCCATTTCCACAACACCTATGTGGAGGTGCTGGTCGAACTCGGCATCGTCGGCGTCGTTCTCCTGGCCCTGATCCTGATCCGCACTACCGCCGGCCACCTCGTCCGGTTTCTCGACAACCGGGACGACGTCGCCGCGAGGATCATGCTCGGCCTCATGGCGGTGCTCCTGATGCGGTCCTTCGTCGAAGTGGACGTCATCAATCCCTACGCGGTCGGGTCGTTCCTGCTTTATTACTCGGCCGCGTCCCTGAGCGCACCGCGCTCCGTCGTCGCCGGCAGGCGATCGAAGACACCGCGACTGCAGGCGGGCGGCGCCGGATGAAGAAGCTCTACGGAATCCAGTATCTTCGGGCCGCCGCGGCGCTCGGCGTGGTGGTCTTCCACGCGGCCGAGCGCAGCGGCTCGCATTTCGTCATCGGCGCCGCCGGCGTCGACGTATTCTTCGTCATCAGTGGCTTCATCATGTGGGTGATCTCGCAAAAGCGAGAGATGACGCCGCTGGGTTTCTTCGGCGACCGCCTGAAGCGCATCGTGCCGATCTACTGGATGGCGACGGCCGCGATGTGCATCGGGGCGCTGGCCGGCATTTTCCCCAACCTGACGCTGACCGTGGCGCACGTGGTGGATTCTTTCCTCTTCATCCCGCACCGCTCGCCGAACGGAGGCCATATCTGGCCGGTGCTGGTGCAGGGCTGGACCCTGAACTACGAGATGTTCTTCTATGCCGTCTTCGCTTGCGTGCTCTTCCTGCCGTCAGGCCGGCGTCTCGCCGCCCTGGCCGTGATCTTTCTCCTGCTTGCCGGAGGCGGCTGGCTGCTCGACTCGCGCAATCCGCTGCTCGCGACCTACACCAATCCCTTGATCCTTGAATTCCTGCTCGGGGCGCTGATCGGCCGGCTCTGGCTCGCGGGAAGAATGCCCTCGGCGAAGACGGGCGCGGCGCTGGTCGTCTTCTCCCTTTGCGGGTTCGCTTTCGTCGGCGTCACGCTGAAGGGCTTCAGCCCGTTCTTCCTCGGTCCTCTCGCCGGCCTGCTTGTCGTTGGAACACTGGCGCTCGAAGACGCGGACAGGGTCGTCCGGTCGAGGCTGCTCAGCTATATCGGCGATGGCTCCTATTCGATCTATCTCTGGCACACCTTCGCCATATCGGTGGTCGCCAAGGCCGCGGGGTTCCTCCATTTCCCGGCCGCGCTCACGCTCGTCTTATCCGTGTGCGCGGGGCTGCTTATCGGTCTTCTGCTCTACGAACTGGTCGAGAAGGATCTGGCGAGACGGTTGCGCGCGCTGCTGCGCGGGGACCGGCCGGCCGAGGCGGTCGAACTGCCCGATCCGCCAAGATCGTGAGGGCCGGGCGCAGGCGGGTTCCTAGTATTGCCCGGTCGGCTTGCCTTCCTTGCCGGTGATCAGCACCCCGCAGCGGTCGCCCTGACGCCACCTGAGCTCGCAACGGTAGGCCGCGCCATCCACCGGCACGTAGAGAAGGAAAAGGGCGGGCACCGGGGACGAAGCGTCGACACGGAGCTCCGCCCCGTTCGAATGCATGTTGCGGATCGTGCAGGCAACGCCCGATGCGCGCCCGCCGCCGATGATGGTCGCGCCCTTGAGCACGCGCGGGCGGTGCTCCCGCCTCCTGTCGTCTTCCCCCGTCACGCGTGGAACAGCTCCCGTCATTTCCATGCGCTCCGCCCTGCATGCGGAAAACACCTTGTGTCACGGAATGGGCCGGATTGAGGCCGCAACGGCACAAAAGAAAAATAAAGTCCGAGGGATCAACGGCCTGGACCATGTCACCTCGCTTGCCGGCGCCGCCGCAACGATCGGGGAATTCCTCCTGGCCGGCCGTAAATCGTCTCACGGTTGCCTTGCCCGCCCTTCCGGAAAAGGGATATGCGCTACCGGGCGATGAACAGGCTGGCGGCGGACCCCGATGGCTGACAACGAGATCGAAGTGGCAATCGTGGGCGCCGGCGCTGCCGGCATCGGCGCCGCGCGTCGCTTGCGGGACGCCGGCATTTCCGTCCTTCTCATCGAGGCGCGCCCGCGGCTCGGCGGACGGGCCTTCACGGTCGACGGCGGCTCCGGCATGCCGATCGATCTCGGCTGCGGCTGGCTGCATTCGGCCGACCGCAATCCGTGGAGCGAAATCGCCAAGGCGCAGGGCCGCACCATCGACCGCACGCCGCCGCCCTGGGCGCGGGCGACGACGCCGACCGGGTCGCCCTCGCCGGACCAGGCGAGCTTCCACGAGGCGATCCTGGACTTCCGCGAGCAGGTCGCCGCGTTCCCGCAGGACGGCCCCGACCGCGCCGCGTCCTCATTGCTGGAACCCGGCGCCCGCTGGAACCGCCTGCTCGATGCCGTCAGCACCTACTACAGCGGAGCGGAGCTCGACCGCATCTCGATCCGCGACCTCATGCGCTACGGCGACACGGGCGTGAACTGGCGGGTCGTGGAAGGTTACGGGACGGTGGTCGCGGCGCATGCCGCCGGCGTGCCGGCGAGACTCGGCTGCGCCGTGCGGGCGATCGACCATGCCGGCCAGCGCGTCGAACTCCAGACGGATGAGGGAACGATCCGGGCCGAGCGGGCGATCGTCACGGTGCCGAGCGATCTCATCGCGCGGGAGGCGATCCGCTTCAATCCGGCCCTGCCGGAGAAGGTGGAAGCCGCCGCCGGCCTGCCGCTCGGCCTTGCCGACAAGCTTTTCCTCTCGCTTGCCGGCGGCGAGGCGTTCGAGGCAGACAGCCGCCTGTGGGGCCGGATGGATCGGGTCGATACCGGAGCCTATCACATCCGGCCGTTCGGAAGGCCGCAGATCGAGGCCTATTTCGGCGGCGATCTCGCCGCTGAACTCGAAAAGGGCGGGGAAGCCGCCTTCTTCGATTTCGCGGCCGGGGAACTGGCCGAGACCTTCGGCAAGGATTTCGCCAGTCGGATCGGCCCGATCGGCATGCATCCCTGGAAAGCGGATCCGTATGCGCGGGGCTCCTATTCCTACGCCCTGCCGGGCAGGGCGGATTGCCGCGCGAAGCTTGCCGAGCCCGTCGACGACCGTCTCTTCTTCGCTGGCGAGGCCTGTTCGAGGAACGACTTCTCCACCGCGCACGGCGCCTATCTGACCGGCCTCGACGCGGCCGAGCGGATCATCGCATTGCATCGGCCGAAGCCGCGGAAATAGGCCCGTCCGGCTTACGTGGTCAGCGGCTGGAAGCTTCCGGCCGGCGCTGCGTCAAGCTCGGCCCAGTCGATCTCTTCCTCCAGCCGGTGGTAGGCCTCGTCGCCGATCTCGCCGCGGATGCGCAATTCCTCGAGCACCCGCCGCTGATGATGCACCGCTTGCAGCCGCAGCCGGTCATGGTCCGTGGCGGCCTGAGGCGCGTCGCGGTTTCCCGCGACGGCCAGTGCCGCTTCATATTCGCCGCGCACCGCAAAGGCCACGCCCGATCCGTCGCCGTCGAGGCTGGCGAGCGCCGCGCGCATGACCGCGGCGCGGGCGTGCGAGACCTCCTCCTCGACGGAGCTGTCGGTCTCGAACCTGAGCAGCCGTAGCAGCGGCCCCAGCGTGACGCCCTGCAGGACGAGCGTCCCGAAGACCACGCAGAACGCCGCCAGCACGATCTCGTCGCGGCCGGGAAAATCGTTGGGCAGGGCGAAGGCGGCGGCAAGCGTGACGAGGCCGCGCATGCCGCACCAGCCGATCAGGATGTCGTCGCGCAGGCTTCCTCCGCGGGGAGCGACGATCCTGCCCGCCGCTCCGCAAAGAAGCGCGAAGGCGAGCCTGACCAGGATGACCGTGGCCAGCACCGCCGCGGCCAGGACAAGCGCATGATCGAGATCCTGCCCCGACAGCCTGAGCAGGATCGGCCGCGCCTGCAGGCCCATGAGGACGAAGGCCAGCACGTTGAGCACGAAGACGGCCGTTTCCCAGACCGAATAGGAACTGACGCGCAGTCGCGGCGGCATGATCGGGGGCGCCAGCCGTGCGATCGCAATCGCATAGACGACCATGGTGACGATTGCCGAGAGGCCGATCCGCTCGGCGAAGATCCAGACGCCGAACGTGCTGACGAACTGAAGGATCGCGGCGCTCGCCGCGTCCTCCACCCGCCTCATGACGAAGAACACCAGGCGGGCCAGCACCAGGCCAGCCACCAGGCTGCCGACCAGCGACAGCCCCACCATCGGCGCCGCATCCCGGAGGAGCAGGGGACCGGCGGCGGCTACGACGGCCATCCGATAGATCAAGAGCGCGGTCGCGTCGTTGAGCAGGCTTTCCCCCTGCAGTATCGCGAGGATGCGCCGTGGGGGCCTGAACTGGCCGAGCACGGCGGCGGCTGCGGCCGCGTCGGGCGGCGCGACGACCGCGCCGAGCGCGATTGCCGCGGCGATCGGCAGGCCGGCCACCTGCCGCCCGACGATGGCGACCGCGGCCGTGGTCAGGAGGACCGCGACGAGCGCCAGCGACGCGATCGGCACGGCGTGGCGGCGCAGGTCGCGTGGCGATGTGTCGAAGGCGGCGTCGAGAAGCACCGGGGCCACGAAAAGCGCCAGCGCAAGGTCGGGCTCGATGCCGATCGGCGGCGCGAAAGGCAGGAACGCCAGGATCGCGCCGGCGACCGCCAGCAGCGCCGGGTACGGGATCTCCAGCCGCCGCGCCAGTCCGGCGAGGAGGACGGATCCGAGCAGGAGCAGGAGCGTCCATTCGAAAAGGGCCATGGCAACATCCGTCGGTCGGTTCGCATCGCGGAACGCTGGTGCGCTTCCCAATAGTCGAACTCGGCGTGAGATGCTTCCCCGAAATGAAAGCGCATTGACAGTTCAGCCTTCCTATCGTCTAATCATGTAAACGGTTACAACGCCCGTGGCTGGCGGAGTTTCCGGGGTATGGGACAGGCTTTCCGCGGGAGGATCGATTGCGGTTCGGGCTGATCGGCTACGGCCTCTGGGGAAAGCATCACGCCGAGGCGATCGCCAAGGCGCCGGGGGCGGAACTGGCCGCTATCGCCTGCTACAGCGAGGCGACGGCAGCCGCTGCGCGCCGGCGTTTTCCGGATATTCCGGTGCATGTCGGTTATGGCGCGCTCCTCGCCGATTCCTCGATCGAGGCGATCGACATCGTCGTTCCCAACCATATGCACGAGGAGGTCGGCGTCGCCGCGCTGAAAGCCGGCAAGAACGTGCTCCTCGAAAAGCCGATGGGCGTCAGCGTCGAGGCATGCGATCGGCTGCTCGAAGCCGCCGAGGCGTCGGGCAAGGTCCTCACCATCGGCCACGAGTTCCGCCTCTCCACGCAATGGGGAAAGCTGAAGGAACTGGTTGCGGAAGGCGCGATCGGCAAGCCGCTCTACGCCAATGTGAGTCTCTTCCGCTTCCCCTACCGGCAGGGTTCCGGCGGCTGGCGCTACGATCGCGGCAAGGTCGGCTCGTGGATCCTTGAAGAGCCGGTGCATTTCTTCGATTCCGTCATGTGGTATTTTGACGAACTCGGCGATCCCGACCGGATCGTCGCCTTCGGCAACGGTCGTCCGGTGCAGGGCAGGCAGGGCAACGAAGCCGCCATGGCGCACAATTTCTCGACCGTCATGCACTGGCCGGGCGGCGCCTATGCCGTCATCACGCAGAGTCTCGCCGGCTTCGAGCACCACCACGTCATGGAGATCGTCGGCTCGGAAGGGTCGATCCGCACCTGGTGGTCGGGCGCCGAGGACCGCACGCGCGAGCCCTCGTTCGAGATCAAGGTCCAGCGTGCCGGCGCGGCGAAGGCGGAGACCTTGAAGGTTCCGGCTTCCGGCGAACTGTTCGAACTCGACCGCGAGCTTTCTCTCGTGGTCGACGCCTTTCGCAAGGGCCGGCCGATGGTGTCGGGCGAGGAGGCGCGCAAGCGCATCCTTGTCTGCCTCGCGGCCGAGCGGGCGCTGGCGGAAGGCAGGGAAATGCGGCTCGACTTTTCGCGGGGCGTGGAACCGCGAAAGCTCAAGGCATGAACGAAGGCGGGACCGCCCGCCGCGACAAGGGAGGAAGAAACGTGAAGAAATTTGCAATGCTTCTGGCCGCCGGCGCCATGGCGCTCACGGCCGGGTTCATGACCGGCGGCGCCAATGCCGCCGACAAGAAGATCACGGTGGTGACCTGGAACATCCCCTACTACAAGGACGGATTCCAGAAATGGGTCGACGCCTTCAAGAAGATCCATCCTGATTTCGATGTCGAACGCATCGACATGAAGGGCACGGAACTGCCGGCCTGGTACCAGACGCAGGTGGTCGCCGGCACGCCGCCCGACATTCTGGACCTCCAGGGCGGCATCTGGCTCGAATACGCCTCGCAGGGCGGCCTGACCGACCTCACCCCCTATCTCAAGCGGGACAAGGAATACACCGACCGGATCTATCCCGAGGTGCTCAACAACTGGGTGTACGAGGGCAAGAACTACGGCGCGCCGATGTACATCTCGAAGACGTTGCTATTCCTCAACCGCAAGATGATGAAGGAAGCCGGCATCGAGAAGGATCCGACCTCCTTCGACGAGATGATGGCCGATGCCGAGAAAATGACCGGCCCCGGCAAGTCCGGCTTCATGACGCTCAATTTCGACTGGCTATACTGGCCGCTCTTCAAGATGAACGGCATCGACTTCGTCACGCCGGACCTGAAGAAGGCGGCCTTCAACACGCCGAAGACGGTGGCTCTCGTGAAGCGGCTCGCCGACCTCACCAAGAAGGGCGTCATCGACAAGATCAGCTGGACCGGCCGCTGGGTCGAGCCGAACGGCGCGTTCGCCGCCGGCACGGTCGGCATGCTGCACGCCCACGCGCCGGCCTATCTGTGGTTCAAGAGCAAGGCCGACTGGGTCAATTCCGACACGGTGGGCGCGATCAACCTGCCCGGCGACTGGTCGACGCCGAATTCGCACGCCTTCGTCATGTCGGCCGGCTCCAAGCATCCGGAGGAGGCCTGGGACTTCATGAAGATCGCCACCAGCGGCGACGGCGCCGTCACCTTCGGCGAGCAGACCAACAACCTCATGGGCGACAAGATAGCCGACCAGGAGCTGATGAAATATTTCGAGAAGAACATTCCCGCCGTCGTTCCGGCGCTGAAGACCCAGCTCGAACATTTCGACAAGCTCACCGGCAACTGGCCGTTCGCCAAGGACGCGGAGATCAAGGACGCCTTCTATCCGGAACTGCAGGCCGCCCTGCTCGGCCAGAAGAGCGCCGAGGACGCGCTCAACGCCGCCGAGCAGAAGGTCAACCGCATCCTCCAGTCACAGTAAAGGAAAAGAATGGCGGCTGGGACAGCATCCGCGCCGGCGCTCGATCAGCGCCGGCGTCCACCCGCGAAGACGCCGTTCTTCGCGCGGCGGCGCACCCGCGACCTGACGCTGATCTGGCTGTTCCTGCTGCCGTCGCTGGTGATCTTCGCGCTCTACCGCATCATTCCGCTCGGCTGGAACGTCCTGCTCTCGCTGGAGTTCTGGTCGCCCTACAAACCGGCGCGCTTCGCCGGCCTCTATCACTACCAGGAGATGCTGTTCTACGACGACGCCTTCTGGAAGGTCTTCTGGAACACCATCATCTTCATGGCTTCGGCCCCGGTGGGCATCGCGCTGGCGCTCGGAGTGGCGCTGCTCGTCAACACGCGCGTGCCGGGCCGCGGTGTCTACCGCACGATCGTCTTCATGTCCTATCCGGTGATGACGGTCGCCGTCGGCATCATCTGGCAATGGCTCTATAACGAGAAGGTCGGGCTGATAAACTATGCCCTGATCTCGCTCGGGGTGATCAACAGGGGCATCCCTTTCCTGCAGGATTTCGACCTGGCGCTGCCGGCCGTCATTCTCGCCTCGATCTGGCAGGTCATCGGCTTCTACATGATCATCCTCCTGACCGGCCTGCAGAGCATCCCGCCCAACCTCTACGAGGCGGCGTCGATCGACGGGGCGAGCGCGGCGCAGAGCTTCTGGCGCATCACCCTGCCGCTGATCCGGCCGTCGCTCTTTCTCTGCTTCGTGGTCGGCATCATCAATTCCTTCACCGCCTTCGACCTGATCTTCGTGATGACCGGCGGCGGCCCCGGCCACGCCACGGACCTGCTCGTCACCTACATCTATTCCTCGGCCTTCAAGCTGTCGAAATTCGACTATGCCGCGGCCATGACGGTGGCGAATTTCCTGCTCTTCCTCGGCCTTGCCTTTGTCGCCAACCGGCTCGCCGGCGGCGAGGCCGGCGCCATCAAGCGGGGGGCCTAGCCATGGTGAAGCGCCAGCACTGGCCCATCCATCTCGCGCTCGGCATCATCTCGGCTCTGATGCTGGTCCCTTTCTACTGGGTGCTGAAGACGAGCCTCACCGGCGAGAACATCTTCGTCTACCCGCCGGCGATCCTACCGCAGGACCCGAACCCGTTCTATTTCGTCGATGTCTGGTACGCGATCCCGTTCCTGCGCTACCTGATCAACAGCGTGATCGTGTCGGTGATCGTGGTCGTCGCCAACGTCTTCTTCAACGCGATGGCCGGCTATGCGCTTACCCGCGATTTTCCCGGCAAGGCCGCGACCATCATGCTGTTCCTTTCCTGCATGATGATCCCCTTCCAGGTGACCATCATCCCGGCCTACCTGATCACCGCCAAGCTCGGCTTGCTCAATTCCTATTTCGGCATGGCGCTGCCGTTGATGTCGACCATCGTCTGCATATTCGTCTTCAAGGCGGCTTTCGAGGCCATTCCGAAATCGCTGGTCGAGGCGGCGCGCATCGACGGCGTGCCCGACTGGATGATCGTCTTCCGCATCATCATGCCGCTCACCAAACCGGCCATCGCCACCAACATCATCCTCGCCTTCATCTGGTCGTGGAACAGCTTCCTGTGGCCGCTGGTCGTCGTGCGCGACGTCGACATGCAGACGCTGCCGCTCGGGCTCTCGCGTTTCCTCTCGGTGGTGGAGGACACGACCGGCGCGCTCTACGCCTTCTGTGTGATGGTGCTGGTGCCAGGTCTGGTGATCTTCCTTCTGGCGCAGAAGGAATTCATCACCGGCCTGACCTCCGGCGCGACGAAGGGCTAGGAGACAAACCGTGCGCTGGCGCTGGCTGAGGAACCGCTTCGTCGTCACCTTCGGGGGTGCGGCTCTGCTTACTGCGGTCTGGAACGTCTATATCGCCTATCACGATGACGGCATCATCGCCGGACAGGTCGTCGGCCCGGACGGCGCGGCGGTTTCCGGCGCCACTGTGCGCCTTTCGGAAAAGACCCTGCTCGTCTCGCAGACGAGGGGCCAGACGACGACCGACGCCGACGGGCGTTTCGAGTTCAAGGGGCACAGGATGCACCGGCTCTACCTCGAAGCGGACAAGGACGGCGTCGGCCGCTACGGCCCGCGCGAGTACCGGCTCTATTTCAACGGCGAGAACCTCGTCCTCGGCAAGCCGCTGCAACTTTCCGCGCCGGGCGCATCCTGATGTCGGCGGGTGACCGGCCGCTCATCCTGTTCGATCCCGAACCGCGCAGCCGGGCGATGCTCTTTTCCGACGCCATGTGGGACCGGCTGGCGTCGGCCGCCGAAATCATCGCTGCCGAAAACGGCAAGATGGCCGACTCGCTCGTCGACAAGCATATTGCCGAGGCCGAGCTCGTCATCGGCCAGACCGACCTTCCGGCCGAAAGGCTGGAGAAGGCGAAGCGGCTGAGGGCCGTCATCAATGTCGAGGGCAATTTCTTGCCGAACGTCGACTATGCCGCCTGCTTCGCGCGCGGCATACAGCTCCTGTCGATCGCGCCGGCCTTCGCCCTGCCGGTCGCGGAGATGGCGGTCGGGCTGGCGCTCGACCTGGCGCGCGGCATCACGCCGGCGGACCGCGCCTTTCGCGAGGGGCGCGAAGCCTACGGCCTGCTCGGCAACCGTGATTCCTATCTGCTGACCAATTCCGCGATCGGCCTCATCGGCTTCGGCAATCTCGGGCGGGCGCTTCTGCCGTTGCTGATGCCGTTCCGGCCAAGGCTGCGCGTCTTCGATCCATGGCTGCCGGAAGGCTATCTGCGCGAATTCGGCCTCGAGCCGGCGTCGCTCGGCGAAGTCCTTTCGCAATCGAAGACCGTCTTCGTGCTCGCCGGCGTGACGAACGAAAACCAGGCGATGCTCGGAGCGCGCGAATTCGCGCTGATGCCGGAAGGCGCGTCGCTGCTTCTGATGTCGCGCGCCGGGGTCGTGGATTGGCAGGCCTTCACGGAGGCCGCCGCGAGCGGCCGCATCCGCGCCGCGACCGACGTATTCCCCGCCGAGCCGGTCGCCGACGACGATCCGGTGCGGAAGAATCCCGGCCTGCTTCTCTCCGCGCATCGGGCGGGCGGCATGAAAGAGGTCTTCCGCGCCATCGGCGAAATGGTTGTCGACGACGCGCTGCTCATCCTGGCGGGCCTACCACCGGTGCGCCTGCAGGCCGCCCGCCGCGAGACCGTCGGCCGCATGCGCTCGCCGCCCGGGCGTTCCTATTCGAGAGAGGAACTGTGACGAACTCTCCATACCAGCGCCTCGGGCTCGACCCGTCGCGTCGCGTCGTCATCCTGCATGCCGACGATGTCGGCATGTGCCATGGCGCCAACGTCGCCTTCCTCGACCTCTTCCGCAAGGGCGCGCTGACCTGCGGATCGGTCATGGTGCCGTGTCCATGGTTCCCCGAGATTGCCCGCATCGCTGCGGAGGACGATTCGCTCGACCTCGGCGTGCACCTGACGCTGACCAGCGAATGGGCCGGTTACCGCTGGGCCCCGCTGACCCGCGCCGGCAAAGCGTCCGGCCTGATCGACGGCGAAGGCTATTTCCCGCGCACCGTGGCCGAGCTTGCGGCAAATGTGAACGCGGAAGCGGCGGAAGCGGAGATGCGGGCGCAGATCGACCGCTCGCTCGCCTTCGGCATGGAGCCGACGCATATCGACACGCATATGGGCGGCGCGCTCTGCCCCGCCCTGGTGGAAGCCTATTGCCGGGTGGGGGCGGACTACCGGCTGCCTGTTCTGCTGCCTCGGCGCGGCGACTATTACGCGCGGGTGCTCAAGGCCGATGCGTCCGCCGCCGCGCTCTGGCGGGAAGCCGCCGCGCGGCTCGACGCGGAAGGCATGCCGCTGGTCGACGATTTCCGCATGACGCCCGGCGTGCCGACCGAAGAGAGCGATGCCGCCTACAAGGCGCTGGCTGAAACGCTTCCGGAGGGCATGACCTTCGTCGCGGTGCACCCGAACGCGCCCGACGACATCGAGACGATCATCCCGCCGCGCGCCCATTTCCGCACCGACGAATACAGGATTTTCGGCAGCGGAAAGATGGCCGGCTGGCTCGAGGCCGCGGACGTGCGGACGATCGGCATGCGCCCGCTCCTCGATGCCTACCGCAAGGCGCTCGCGGCGGCGTAGCATCGAGTGCCCCTCGATATTTTTCGTGCGTCCTTCGAGGCTCGCTTCGCTCGCACCTCAGGATGAGGTTGGGGCCGGTATCTCCAGCGGATAGCGCCAGCGGTCCTCATCCTGAGGTGCGAGCCTGAAAGGCGAGCCTCGAAGGACGCACCAAAAACAATAAACGGACGTCCTATCGCAGTTCAGGCTCGGGCAGTTCCGTCACCATTTCCGTCGCCAGCACCCGCGCGTCGGCGTGCTGCTGGAGAAGCGAAGCTGGTACGGAAGCCGTGACCGGTCCGTGCAGCAGCTTGCGGACCATCGCCGACTGCCAGGGCCGGTTCATGTAGATCCGCACCTTGCGGCTATCGAGGATCTCCTTCATGCCGACGGTGACGGCGAGCTCCGGGATGCGGTCGATGTTGCCGCGCGCCGCCGTGACGGAATTGATGAGCCGCGTCTCGCGCGATAGCCGCACCACGCGCGTCGGCCGCCCCCCGAATTCCGCCGCATCCAGTTTCTCCCCGGGCTCCGGCGGATCGTTGAACGCCAGATGCCCGGTGATGCCGACGCCGCCGAAGCACACGTCGACCCCGCCGAAGCGGTCGATGGACTCCCCCGTCGCCTCGGGCCGGAGCGGATGCGGAAAGATGCGTTGCCCCTGCGGCGGCGCCAGCGCCGGATCGAGCAGCTTGTAGAAATGCTCGTCCATATGGCGCCGGAAGCTCAGCGCATCGGCAATCGGAATGAAATCGCGACCGTCCGGCGTGAGATACTCGTCCATGTTGACGACGACGAGATCGCGCAGGCTGACCCCCTCGCGATTGCAGCGTTCGGCCCAGAGATCGAACTGGCCGACCGGGCCGACCGGGACGATGAAGACCACCTTGTCGCGTCCGGCCTCCTTCGCGGCGCGGAATTCCCGCATGAGGTCGTCGGCGAAATGCGAGATCAGGGTGTCGTTGTCCGCCACGATCTCGAAGCCGATGGGCGAGCCCTTGCCGAGCGCCTCCTTGCCGATGCGCAGGCAGGCGGACATTTTCCCCGGATCGATGTTCATCGGGCTGGCTCGATCAGCTTCTCGGTGGCGGCGTCGAAGAGATGCATCTTCTGCGGGTCGACCGAGAGCCCGACCTTCGCGCCGGCCTTGATCAACGGCAGCGGCGGCAACCTGGCGATCACCTCGCTCTCGCCGAGCGTGAAGAAGGTCAGCGTGTCCGAGCCGAGCGGCTCGACAAAATGGACGTCGACGGTGAAGGCACTCGGCGATGCCGTGCCGTCCGTCAGCGCGAAGGCTTCGGGCCTGAGGCCGAGCACGAGCTCCTTCGGTGCATCGCCGTTCATGCGGCCTTTTTCGATCGGCAGGGCCGGCCCGCCGTTGATTTCGACCTTGTCGCCGCCGCCGGAAAGCCGGCAGGGGATCTGGTTCATGCGCGGCGCGCCGATGAAGCCGGCGACGAAGAGCGAGGCCGGATGGTTGTAGACCTCGTCGGGCGTGCCGATCTGCTCGATATAGCCGCCGCGCATGACGACGATGCGCTCGGCGAGCGTCATCGCCTCCACCTGATCGTGGGTGACGTAGATGACGGTCGTCCGCACCGCCTGGTGCAGCTTCTTGATCTCGGTGCGCATGTCGGCGCGCAGCTTGGCGTCGAGGTTGGAAAGCGGCTCGTCGAAGAGGAAGACTTCCGGGTCGCGGACGATCGCGCGGCCCATCGCCACGCGCTGGCGCTGGCCGCCGGAAAGCTGCGCCGGCCGCCGGTCGAGAAGGTGCCCGATGTCGAGGATCTTGGCGGCGCGCTCGACGCGCGGCCGGATCTCGTCCTTCGGAAACCGCCGCACCTCCAGCGCGAAGGACATGTTGCGATAGACGTCGAGATGCGGATAGAGCGCGTAGTCCTGGAAGACCATGGCGATGTCGCGGTCCTTCGGCGCCAGCTCGTTGACGACGCGGCCGTCGATGGCGATCTCCCCGTCGGAAATGTCCTCCAGCCCGGCGATCATGCGAAGAAGCGTGCTCTTTCCGCAGCCGGAAGGTCCGACCAGGACGACGAATTCCTTGTCGCCGATATCGAGGTCGAGGCCGTGGACCACCTCGACCTCGCCGAACCGCTTGACCACCCCACGCAAACTGACTTCGGCCAACCTCTCCTCCCCGTTGTCGGTCAGGCTTCACAAAGCACCAAAGTTGCGGCATTGTAAATGTAACCGTTTACAAATTACCAGCATTCCGGGGGGTAGTCGAGGCATTGACGGAGATCGAACGGCCCCTGCCGCCATCGATGCGGGATGGACCGCCGGGGGTAGGCCGGCAGGTCGGCATGCGCGATGTGGCGAGCCGCGCCGGCGTGTCGATCGCCACCGTCTCGCGTTTCATAAACGATCCGGAAACGCTCAGCCCCGATATGCGCGCGCGGGTTGAGGACGCGGTACGCGCGCTCGGCTACATCCGACACGGCGCGGCGCGGGCGCTCTCCATGCGGCGCTCGCACGCGATCGGCGCCATCATCCCGACGGTGGATAATCCCACCCGCGCGAGCAAGGTCGCCGCGCTGCAGAAACATTGCCGCGAAAACGGCTACAACGTCCTGCTGGCGCTCTCCGAATACGATCTGGATCTCGAGCTACAGCAATGCCGGAACCTGGTCGAGGCGGGCGCCGACGGGCTGATGCTGGAGGGCGGCTTGCATCATCCGGAGCTTTACGAGCTTCTGGAAAGCCGCAACATCGTCTTCGTCAACACCATCGTCTATGATCCTGCCTCGCCCTATCCGAATATCGGCTTCGACAATCGCGGCATGGCGCGCAGGCTGGCGGAGCATCTGCTCGATCTCGGCCATACCGAATTCGGCGTGATCTCCGGGCCGCGCGGCAGCAACGACCGCGCGCGCGAGCGCGTCGAAGGCGTGCACCGGGCGCTGGCGAAGAAGGGCCTGCCGCTGCCGGCGGAGCGCGTCGTCGAACGGCCCTACCGGGTGGCGGAGGGCCGGCTCGGGCTGAAGACGCTGATGGAGCTGCCCTCGCCTCCGACCGCCGTGATCTGCGGCAACGACGTGCTGGCCTTCGGCGCCATCCTCGAGGCGCAGGCGCTCGGCTACGACGTCCCCGGCGACGTCTCGATCGCGGGTTTCGACGATCTCGACTGGGCCTCGCAATTGCCGCCGGGGCTGACCACCATCGCGCTGCCCGCCCCCAAGGTCGGCCTGCTCGCGGCCCGCTACCTTCTGGAGACCCTAGCCGGCAAGGCGATGCCGCATGCCACCGAGGTCGAGGTGCGGCTGATCCGGCGCGGCTCGACCGGCCCGGCGCCGAAGCGGGGCTGACAGCACCGCCGGCGGGGGTCTATTGAGAGACCTGCCGCCACCCCGCGACGAGATAACCGACCATGGAAGGAGAAACGCCGATGGCGCAGGATCGCGATCCGTCGAGGCTGCGCAGCCAGCGCTGGTTCGCTGCGGAAGGCATGCGCGCCTTCTCGCACCGTCAGCGCATGCAGCAGATGGGTTTCCGCCGCGACGAGCTGGTCGGCCGGCCGGTGATCGGCATCCTCAACACATGGAGTGATCTCAGCCCGTGCCACGCGCATCTGCGCGAGCGTGCCGAACAGGTGAAGCGCGGGATCTGGCGGGCCGGCGGCGCGGCGGTCGAACTGCCGGCGCTGTCGCTCGGCGAGGTGATCGTCAAGCCGACGACGATGCTCTACCGCAACATGCTCGCCATGGAGGCGGAGGAGCTTCTGCGCTCGCACCCGCTCGACGGCGCGATCCTGATGGGCGGCTGCGACAAGACCACGCCCGGCCTCGTCATGGGCGCGCTGTCGATGGACATCCCCGTGCTTTTCATGCCGGCCGGCCCGATGCTCAACGGCTACTGGCGCGGCGAGAAGGTGGGCGCCGGGACGCATACGCGCCGCTTCTGGGACGAGTTGCAGTCGGGCGGCATCACGCAGGCCGATTGGTCGGAGATCGAGAGCGTCTCGACGCGCTCGCCCGGCACGTGCAACACGATGGGGACCGCTTCGACCATGACCTCGATCGTCGAGGCGCTCGGCCTGACCCTGCCGGGGGCGGCGGCCATCCCCGCCATGGACGCCGCGCACAAGCGCATGGCCTCCATGTGCGGCGAGCGCATCGTCGAGATGGTCTGGGAGGACCTGAAGCCGACCGCGATCGTCACGCCGCAATCGGTCCAGAACGCCATCGTCGCCTTGTGTGCGCTCGGCGGCTCGACCAACGCCGTCATCCATCTGGTGGCGATCGCGCAGCGCGCCGGGCTTTCGCTCGATCTCGACGCTTTCGACCGTACGGCGCGCGAGGTGCCGGTGCTGGCAAATCTGATGCCGGCCGGCAACCATCTGATGGAGGATCTTTTCTTCGCCGGCGGCGTGCCGGCGGTTCTCTCGCGGGTCAGGGAAAAGCTCGACCTCGACTGCATGACGGTGTCGGGCAAACGGCTCGGCGAGACGCTGGAAGGTGCGCGCGTCTTCGACGACGACGTCATCCGCCCGCTCGACCGGCCGGTCTCCGGAAAGCCGCCGCTCGCGATCCTGCGCGGCAACCTCGCGCCGGAGGGCGCGGTGATAAAACCCTCGGCGGCGAGCCCGAAGCTGCTCAAGCACCGCGGCAGGGCGGTCGTCTTCGACCATGCAGGCGATCTCTACAAAAGGATCGAGGATCCAGCGCTGCCGATCGACGAGACGAGCGTTCTGGTGCTGCGCAATGCCGGTCCGATCGGCGGGCCGGGCATGCCGGAATGGGGCAATTTGCCGATCCCGAAACGGCTGCTCGAACGCGGCGTCCGCGACATGGTGCGGCTGTCGGACGCGCGCATGAGCGGCACGCATTTCGGCACCTGTGTGCTGCACATCTCGCCGGAAGCCGCTGTCGGCGGCCCGCTGGCGCTGGTCCGGGACGGCGACGAGATCGTGCTCGACCTCGACGGGCGCCGGCTCGATCTTCTGGTCGGCGAAGAGGAGCTTGCCCGCCGCCGCGCCGAATGGAAGCCGCCAGAACCGCATTACACCCGCGGCTACGGCGCCATCTTCCAGAGCCACATCCAGCAGGCGCATCAGGGCTGCGATTTCGACGTACTGCGCCCAACCGGAAAGGCGACGCCGGAGCCGGATATTTATTAGCCGGCGAATCCACCTCTTGGAGGCGGGAAAAGGACCGGACTCCTCATCCGGCCACAGAGCCTGACCTCAGGCCGGCCAAAGTGGCCAAGCTTGAGGAGTTGGCGTCCTCCTCTCACCCGATCCACAGCCGCAATCCATAGGCGAGGGCCGCCACGGCCAGCACGCTCGCCGCCCACAGGCCGACGAACCAGGCGAGCCTTTTCGCCAGCGATCCGCGCTCCTGGTCCAGCATCAATGATAGCCCACCTCCGGGTCGACCTTGCCGCGGAAGACCCAGTACGCATAGCCCGTATAGGCGAGGACCATCGGGACCAGGATCGCCACGCCGAACAGCATGAATTTCTGGCTCGATGCGGGTGCTGCCGCCTGCCAGATGGTGACAGCGCCCGGAACGATGTGCGGCCACATGCTGACGCCCAGCCCGACAAAGCAGAGCAGGAACAGGACGAGCGCCAGGAAAAAGGGCTGATAGTCCTTCTGCAGGTCGATCGAACGGAACAGGAAAAAGGCGACGATGGCGACCGCGACCGGCACCGGCGCGGTGATCAGGATGCCCGGCCAGGCGAACCAGCGCTGCCAGTAGGCCCCCGTGAGGAAGGGTGTCGCCAGGCTGACCGCGACGATGAAGAGAAGCGTCGCGATCGCGGCGGCGCGGGCCAGCCGGTAGGCGCGATTGCGCAGATCGCCATCCGTCTTCATCACCAGCCAGCAGGCGCCGAGAAGCGAATAGCCGACGACGACGGCGACCCCGGTCAGGATCGTGAAGGGCGTGAGCCAGTCCCACCAGCCGCCGCCATAGGCGCGGCCGGTCACCTTGACACCCTGTAGGATGGCGCCGAGCGCGATTCCCTGGCTGAGCGCGGCGACCAGCGAGCCGCCGAAGAACGCGATGTCCCAGAGGAACTTGCCGCGCTCGGTATGCCAGCGGAACTCGAAGGCGACGCCGCGGAAGACGAGGCCGAGCAGCATGGCGATAACCGGCGTGAAGATCGCCGGGATCAGGATCGAATAGGCGAGCGGGAAGGCGGCGAAGAGGCCGCCGCCGCCCAGCACCAGCCAGGTCTCGTTGCCGTCCCATACGGGCGCGACCGAATTCATCATGACATCGCGGTCATGGCGCTTCCTGAAGAGCGGGAAGAGCAGCGCTACGCCGAGATCGAAGCCGTCGAGGACGACATAGGCGAAGACGGCAAAGGCGATGATGAAGGCCCAGAGCGTAGTGAGATCGATCGCCATGCTAGACCCCGCGGACGGATTGGAGATGGATTTCGTGGCTGGCGCGAGCCGAGAGATGGCGCGGAAAGCCCCACGGTGCGTATCGGGAATACGGGCAAGGGGCTTTCCGTGCCAGGTCGACGGCTCCCGCCGCCACCTGAAGGGCCATGGCCTTGTCGATCAAATCGGGCGCAAAGCCTTGCTCGTGATGGATAGACATCGCGTCGCCCATCTTTGCTTGACCTTGGTCGACAATCCTCATGGCGAAATCCGTCTCCAATCCGTCCACGGTGCCTCAGCCCTCCCCCGCCAGCGTGCGGTCCGGATACATGGCGGTCGCCGGTGTCACGCCGGCGGCGCGTACAGGCTCGCCCTCGCGCGGGCCTTCCTCGCCCGGATGCGGCGGTCGGTTCATCAGCCGCAGGATATAGAAGGCGCCTGCGGCGAAGACGATGAAATAGACGATGACGAAGGCGACGAGCGCCGATCCGACCGCCGGCGCGGCGAGCGGCGAGGCCGAATTGGCCGTGCGCAGCAAGCCGTAGACCGTATAGGGCTGGCGGCCGACCTCCGTCGTCACCCAGCCGGCGATCACGGCGACGAAGCCCGCCGGGCCCATGAGAAGCGCATAGGAGTGGAACCAGCTCGCCTCGTAGAGCCGGCCACGCCAGCGCAGGAAAAGGCTGGTGAGGCCGAGCAGCGCCATCAGGAAGCCGAGGCCGACCATGATGCGGAAGGACCAGAACACGATCCCCACGTTCGGCCAGTCGGCCCGCTTCACCGTGTCGAGGCCGGCGAGCGGCGCGTCGAGCGAATGTTTCAGGATGAGCGAGGAGAGCTTCGGTATCTCGACCGCGTATTTCACCGTCGCGTCCTTCTGGTCGGGCAGGCCGAAGAGCAGAAGCGGCGCCCCGTCCGGATGGCTCTGGAAATGGCCTTCCATGGCCATCACCTTGGCGGGCTGGTGCTCGAGCGTGTTCAGCCCGTGCTGGTCGCCGGCGAGGATCTGGATCGGCGCGACGATGGTCGCCATCCACATCGCCATCGAGAACATGATGCGGCTTTCCTGCCGGGCCTTGCCGCGGATCAGATGCCAGGCCGCGACGCCGCCGACGACAAGCGCCGTCGTCAGGTAGGCGGCGATCACCATATGGACGAGGCGATAGGGGAAGGACGGATTGAAGATGACCGCCCACCAGTCGAGCGGCACGAACTGTCCGGCCTCGTTGGTGCCGTAGCCCTGCGGCGTCTGCATCCAGGAATTGGCCGACAGGATCCAGAATGCGGAAAGCAGCGTTCCGAGGGCGACGAGGAGGGTGGCCAGGAAATGCAACCCCTTGCCGACGCGGCCCATGCCGAAGAGCATGACGCCGAGGAAGCCAGCTTCGAGGAAGAAGGCGGAAAGGACCTCGTAGGCCATCAGCGGCCCCAGCACCGGGCCGGTCTTGTCGGAAAAGGCCGACCAGTTGGTACCGAACTGGTAGGACATGACGATGCCGGAGACGACGCCCATGCCGAAGGCGACGGCGAAGATCTTCAGCCAGTAGCGGAAGAGATTGAGGAAGGCATCACGGCCCGTCCAGAGCCACAGCCCCTCCAGCACGGCGAGATAGCTCGCGAGCCCGATCGAAAGCGCCGGAAAGATGATATGGAAGGACATGGTGAAGGCGAACTGCGCCCGCGCCAGCGTTATGGCGTCGATCCCTTCGAACATCCGCCCTCTCCTTTCGCTGCCGCCGCCGCGGTCGAGGTGGAACGAAGTCTATCCGATTTTCGCTCCCGGCGCTCGCGACACGCGGACGCGCGGCGTTTTTGCAAGCGATGCAGCCATCCCGCGCCTCCGCGCGGCGCTTGCGGTTCGATCGGGAACTGGAATTGGTAACCCCATGCTGCTAGAAGGCTCCCGTTTTCCGGGCACAGCAGAGGATGAAATATGGCTGCCGGCAAGGACGCGCGCAGGGCGAACGCCAGCCGCACGACGAAGGAAACCGCGATCACCGTCGCCGTCGATCTCGACGGCGTCGGGCGCTCGGATATTTCCACCGGCGTCGGCTTCTTCGACCATATGCTGGAGCAGCTTTCGCGCCATTCGCTGATCGATATGGCGGTGAAGGCCAAGGGCGACCTTCACATAGACGACCACCATACGGTCGAGGACACGGGCATCGTGCTCGGCCAGGCGATCGCGAGCGCGCTCGGCGAGCGGCGCGGCATCGCCCGCTACGCCTCGATCGACCTCGCCATGGACGAGACGTTGACCAAGGCCGCGGTCGACGTTTCCGGCCGCCCCTATCTCGTCTGGAACGTTGAATTCTCCTCGCCGAAGATCGGTACCTTCGACACGGAACTGGTGCGCGAATTTTTCAACGCGTTGGCGCAGCATGCCGGCATCACGCTGCATGTGCTGAACCATTACGGCGCCAACAATCACCATATCGCCGAAACCTGCTTCAAGGCGGTGGCGCGGGCCTTGCGCGCCGCAATCGAGCCCGATCCGCGGCAGGCGGGAGCCATTCCCTCCACCAAAGGCACTCTGAAAGGCTAGGCTGTGGCGAGCTACGTGATCTTCGAGCCGCCGGGCCAGCCTGAGCCGGAGCGCGCGGTGTTCGTCCGCGACGGCTTCCATTGGCTGGCTTTCCTGTTTTCGGTGCTCTGGTTCCTCTGGTACCGGTTGTGGATAGAGGCGGGTCTCGTATTTGCCGCGATGGTCGGGCTTTCGGCGATCGAGGACATTGAGGGGCTGCAAGGCGCGGCGCTCGTCGTCTCGTTCCTGCTGGCGCTTGGTCTCGGCTTTGAGGCGCCGGCGCTGCGCATGGCGGCGCTGAGGCGGCGTGGCTGGCGCGAATGGGGCGTGGTCGAAGCGAATGACGGCGATGAGGCGGCGATCCGCTATCTGGCCGACGCCGACGCGGAGTTGCCCGTCGGCACCGGCCGCGAACCTCCGGCTTCGCCTTCGGGATCGGCGCCGGCGCGACGCCCGGCGGCGGTTCCGGTGCTGGGATTGCTCAACTATCCGGGCAGAAACTGAGATGCGCGTCGCCATCGTCGACTACGGCTCGGGCAATCTGCGCTCGGCCACCAAGGCCTTCGAGCGGGCGAGCCGCGAAGCCGGCATCGGCGCGGAGATCGAGCTGACCGCCGACGCCGGTCGCGTACGCGGCGCCGACCGCATCGTGCTGCCCGGCGTCGGCGCCTATGCCGATTGCCGCGCCGGCCTCGACGCCGTGCCCGGCATGGTCGAGGCGATCGAGGAGGCGGTCGTTGGCAAGGGGCGGCCTTTCCTCGGCATCTGCGTCGGCATGCAGCTGATGTCCGAGCGCGGGCTGGAAAAGAAGGTGACCCGGGGCTTCGGCTGGATCGCGGGCGACGTGAAGGTGATCGAACCGGCCGACCCGGCGCTGAAGGTGCCGCAGATCGGCTGGAACACGATCGAACTCAGGCGCGACCACCCGCTCTTTGCCGGCATCCCCACCGGAGAGGACGGGCTGCACGCCTATTTCGTGCATTCCTACCATCTCGACGCGAAGGACGAGGGCGACGTGCTGGCGGTCGCCGACTATGGCGGGCCGGTCACGGCGGCGGTGGCGCGCGACAACTGCGCCGGCACGCAGTTCCACCCCGAGAAGAGCCAGGCGCTCGGTCTGGCGCTGATCGCCAATTTCCTGAGGTGGAAGCCGTGATCCTCTTTCCTGCCATCGACCTCAAGGACGGCAAATGCGTGCGCCTGAAGCTCGGCGACATGGCGACCGCGACTATCTATAACGCCGACCCGGCTGCGCAGGCCCGCGCCTTCGAGGAACAGGGTTTTCGGTGGCTGCATGTGGTCGATCTGAACGGCGCCTTCGCCGGCAAGTCGGTCAATGGCGCGGCGGTCGGTGCTATCCTCAAGGCGACGAAGAATCCTGTCCAGCTCGGCGGCGGCATCCGTACCCTCCCGCAGATCGAGGACTGGCTCGACCGCGGGCTGGCGCGCGTGATCCTGGGCACGGTGGCGGTGCGCGATCCGGACCTCGTGCGCGAGGTTTGCCGCCTGTTTCCGGGGAGGATCGCGGTCGGCATCGACGCCAGGGACGGCAAGGTGGCGGTCGAGGGCTGGGCGGAAGCCTCCGAGCTTGACGCCATCGATCTGGCGAAAAAGTTCGAGGGCGCCGGTGTGGCGGCGATCATCTATACCGACATCGACCGCGACGGCATTCTTTCGGGCATCAACTGGGAAGCGACCATCGCTCTGGCCGACGCGGTTTCGATCCCCGTCATCGCATCGGGCGGGCTCGCCTCGCTGGCCGACATCCGCCGCATGACCATGCCCGATGCGAAGAAGCTGGAAGGCGCGATCTCCGGCCGTGCCCTCTATGACGGCCGCATCGACCCGAAAGAGGCGCTAGCGATCCTCAAGGAAGCGGCATGACCCTCAAGGCCCGAATCATCCCCTGTCTGGACGTCAAGGACGGCCCACGCCGCCCGCAGCCGCGAAGCGGCGAGGACGTGCAAAGAAAAAAAGAGGCGGCCGGCCGATGACCCTCAAGGCCCGAATCATCCCCTGCCTCGACGTCAAGGATGGCCCGCGCCGCCCGCAGCCGCGAAGCGGCGAGGACGGGCAAGGAAGAAGAGAGGCGGCCGTCCGATGACCCTCAAAGCCCGCGTCATCCCCTGTCTGGACGTCAAGGACGGCCGCGTCGTCAAGGGCGTCAATTTCGTGGACCTGATCGACGCCGGCGATCCGGTCGAGGCGGCTAAGGCCTATGACGCCGCCGGTGCGGACGAGCTCTGCTTCCTCGACATCACCGCCTCCTCCGAAAACCGCGAGACGATCTTCGACGTGGTTGCCCGCACGGCCGAGCAGTGCTTCATGCCGTTGACGGTCGGCGGCGGCGTGCGCGCGCTCGGCGACATCCGCAAGCTGCTTCTGGCCGGCGCCGACAAGGTCTCGATCAACTCGGCCGCGGTCGCCGATCCGGATTTCGTGGGCGCGGCGGCGGAAAAATTCGGCGACCAGTGCATCGTCGTGGCGATCGATGCCAAGAAGGTCTCCGTCGAGGGCGAGGATCGCTGGGAGATCTTCACCCATGGCGGGCGGCGGGCGACCGGCATCGACGCGGTGGAGTTCGCCAGGCGCGTGGTCGATCTCGGCGCCGGCGAAATCCTGCTGACCTCCATGGATCGCGACGGCACCAAGTCCGGTTATGACATCGCCCTGACGCGCGCCGTCTCCGACGCTGTGCATGTGCCGGTGATCGCCTCGGGCGGGGTGGGGGCGCTGGACGACATGGTGGCCGGTATCCGCGAAGGCCACGCCTCGGCGGTGCTCGCCGCCTCGATCTTCCATTTCGGCACCTGTTCGGTCGGCGAAGCCAAGCGCTATATGGCCAAGGCAGGCCTGCCGATGCGACTCGACTCGGGCCACTGATCCCGCTATCTGCGCGACATGAGCGATTTCTCCCTCGCGGACCTCGAAAGGATCGTCGCGCAGCGCGCCCGGTCGGGCGACCCGGAATCGTGGACGGCGAAGCTCTTCGCCGGCGGCATGGAGCGGGCGGCGAAGAAGTTCGGCGAGGAAGCGGTCGAGACCGTCATCGCCGCGCTCGGCGCCGACGCCAAGGCACTTGTTTCGGAGAGCGCCGACCTCCTCTATCATTGGCTCGTGGTGCTGGCGATCGCCGGCGTTCCGCTGTCGGACGTGCTTTCCGAACTCGAAAGCAGGACCGGCCGGACCGGTCTTCAGGAAAAGGCGTCGCGCAGCCGTAAGGAGTGAGTGGGTTCATGGATCAGCTTGCCCCGAACGAGCGATATTCGCCCTATCGTGTCTTTCCGGCGAAGGAATGGGCCGCCTTCCGCGACGGCACGCCGCTGACGCTGACCGAGGACGAGATAACGCGGCTGCGCTCGCTCAACGATCCGATCGACCTCGAGGAGGTCAAGCGCATCTATCTCTCCATGTCGCGGCTCCTTTCGGCCCATGTCGAGGCGAGCCAGCTCCTGTTCGGCCAGCGCAAGATCTTCTTCGGCGCGGACGATGCGGTGAAGACGCCCTTCGTCATTGGCGTCGCCGGGTCGGTGGCCGTCGGCAAGTCGACGACGGCCCGCGTGCTGAAGGAGCTTCTGGCGCGCTGGCCCTCCAGCCCCAAGGTCGACCTCGTCACGACCGACGGTTTCCTGCTGCCCAACGAAGTCCTGCGTCGCCAGAACCTGATGGAGCGCAAGGGCTTCCCGGAAAGCTACGATATCGGGGCCTTGCTGCGTTTCCTGTCTTCCATCAAGGCGGGGATGCGCGACGTGCGCGCGCCGCTTTATTCGCATCTCTCCTATGACGTGCTGCCCGGTGAGTTCGTCACCATCGACCGGCCCGACATACTGATCTTCGAGGGCATCAACGTGCTGCAGACGCGCGATCTGCCGAGCGACGGCAAGGCCGTGCCCTTCGTCTCCGATTTCTTCGATTTCTCGATCTATATCGACGCGGCGGAGGACCTTATCCACAACTGGTATGTCGCCCGCTTCATGCGCCTGCGCGAGACGGCGTTCCGCAAGCCGGAGAACTTCTTCCACCGCTATTCGCAACTGTCGGAGGACGCGGCGCTCGCCATCGCCGAAGGGCTGTGGACCAACATCAACCTGAAGAATCTGCGCGAGAACATCCTGCCGACCCGCCCCCGTGCCGACCTCATCCTGCGCAAGGGCGCGGATCATCTGGTCGAGGAAGTGGCGCTGAGGAAGCTGTAAAAAAAAACGAAGGCGCGGCCCCGGCGGGCAGGGAAGCCGGGGCCGCGTTCTCCCGGAGCCTTACTGGGCGTTGACTAGAGCGCCGATGATGCCCGACGTGATGCCGACCAGAAGATACTGGTTGTCGACCCGCACCCAGTGCTGGCCATGCGGCGGACGGCGCAGATGATAGCGGCCGTAATCCTTCACGACGACATAGTGCTGGCCGCGCGGCAGGCGGTGGCCGCGCTGCCAGCGCGTCTTCTTCACGATGACCTTCTTCTTCACGACATGCGTGGGGCGATGATCCCTGTGATGGAAGTCCTGCGGCTGAGCGAAGGCGGCCGGCGCGGCAAGAAGCGAAAGCGCCACGGTGGCGAGAAGAAGACGTTTCATGGGAGGGTTCCTTTTATTGACGACACCGCCCTTCTAGATGCCTCCGGTTGAACGTCACATGAACGGGTCTGTCAGAAAAGCGTAATGTATCCGGGATCTTAGCCGCTCGATGTGTCCGGGCGCTCCTCATCCGGCAGGCCGGCCAGCGCAAGGGAGGCATTGGTGTAGGCCGGATCGCCGGTCACTTCTTCGCCGATCCACTCGGGAAGCCGGGCGACGCTTGCCGCTTCCGGCGTCTCCAGTTCGGCGAGGACGAAACCTTCGAGTGCGCCATGGAATTCGTCCACCTCGAAGATATGGCCGTCATGCTTCACCAGATGCCGGGTTTTCTCGATAATACGCCCGATGGCGAAAGCCTGGATCTCCCGCGCATCCGACAGCGGAACCCTGTATTCGAATTCGTCCCGCTCCCCCGTGCCGGCGCCGAATTTGAGCGTCAGCCACGCCTCTTTGCCGTCGCGTATGCGGATACGGATCGAACGGTCGTCCGCCGCTGCAAGATAGAACTGAACGATGGCGTGCCGCGACGTAGCCGCCGGGCGCCAGCCGTCTCCCGCAACCAGGAATTTGCGCTCGATCTCCTTGGCCATGGCGCATGAAAACCGCTCGGCCGATCCGGCGCAAGGCCTGCGCCGGCGGATCGAAGATACAAGCGGAGACCGGAACCGGTGTTGTGCGCCGCCTCAAGCCCATGGAAGATGCCGGGCATTCCGGTTGCTTGACTTTAATCAATCGATTGATTAAACAGCCCCGCTATGAGCGACAAACCAGTCACCCAATCGGCCGAGCAGACGCGTCAGGCCCTCATCCGTGCCGGCCTGAAGCTTTTCGGCGAGCAAGGCTACGAAGGCACCTCGACCCGCCGGCTCGCGGCCGCCGCGGGCGCCAACATCGGCTCGATCGCCTATCATTTCGGCTCGAAGGAGGGCCTGCGCGCCGCCTGCGCCGATTTCATCGTCGAGACCATGAAAGGCATGGCCAGCCAGGCGCTGGCCTCCGCCGGCGACCCCAAGGATCCGGAAACCGCCCGGCGGCAGCTTCTGGCGGCGCTGGAACGGATGGTGGCCTTCATCGTGGCCAGCCCGGAAGCGGGAACCATCGTGCAGTTCGTCCTGCGCGAGCTTTCGCAGCCGACCTCGGCGCTCGACATCGTCTATGACGGCGTCTTCGAGCCGACCCACAGGCGGCTCTGCCGGATCTGGGCGGCGGCGACCGGCGAGGACGCGGAGAGCGAGCGCACGCGGATCACCGTCTTCACCATGATCGGCCAGGTGATCTATTTCCGCGTCGCCCGCGCCGCCGTACTGCGGCGCATGGGCTGGAACGAAGTCGGCACTAAGGAGGCGGCGGCCATCGCCGCGGTCGCCGGGGCCAACCTCATGGCCGTGCTCGACAGCAGGAAGGAGGGCCGGCCATGAGCATGCTTTGCGCGCTGCCCCTTGCCGCTTCGCTTTTCTCGGCCTGCGCGGCGCAGACCCCGCTCGCCGTCGGCTATGTCGAAGGCGAATACGCGCTTCTCGCGCCGATCGAGGTGGCGGAAGTCGACAGCGTGGCGGTGAAGCGCGGCGAAAGGGTGTCGGCGGGCGCGACCGTCGCCGTGCTGGAGGATAGCGACGCCAAGATCGCCGTCGCCCAGGCCGAGGCGGCGCTGGCCCAGGCCGAGGCGCAACTGGCCAATCTCAGGATCGGCAAGCGGCCCGACGAGATCGCCGTGCTCAAGGCGGCCATCGACATGGCCCGGGCGCAGCAGGCGGATGCGCAGCGCAAGGTCGACCGCCTTACCGACCTTTATGCCAAGGGCACGGCCACGCAGGCCGATTTCGATACGGCACGGACCGGCCTCCAGACCGCTGCCGCCGAGGTCGAGCAAGCCAAGGCCAATCTCGCCGTAGGCAATCTCCCGGCGCGGCCGGAGGAGATCAAGGCCGCCGAGGGTGCGGTCGCGCAGGCCCGCGCATCGCTCGACCAGGCGCGCTGGCGGCTGGCGAAGCGGGTGATCAAGGCGCCGGCGGCGGGCCGAGTCAACGACATCATCCGCAACCCGGGCGACGTCGCCGGCCCGCAGGCGCCGGTCGTCTCCATGCTGCCGGACGGCGCCGTGAAGCTGACGCTCTATTTGCCGGAGCCGGCTCTTTCCTCCGTCAAGGTCGGCTCGATGCTCGACGTGCATTGCGACGGCTGCAAGCCCGGGCTCCAGGCGCGCGTGAGCTACGTATCGCCCGATCCGGAGTTCACGCCGCCGGTCATCTACTCGCTCGAGACCAGGCAGAAGCTCGTCTACCTGATCGAGGCGAAGCCGGTCGGGGATACGACGCGCCTGCAGCCGGGGCAGATCGTGGATGTGGGGCCGCACGATGGCGCCGATTGAGAATGTCGGCCGTGCTTCGTCGGCCAACTCTTACGCCATCGACGTCCACGGCCTCGTCAAGCGCTTCGGCACGAAGACCGTCGTCGACCATGTCTCGATGAAGGTCGCGGAAGGCGAGATCGTCGGCTTCCTCGGTCCGAACGGCTCCGGCAAGACCACCACGATCCGCATGATGTGCGGCCTGCTGACGCCCGACGAGGGCGGCGGAACGGTGCTCGGTTACGACCTCGAGACCGAGAGCCTCAGGATCAAGAACGAAGTCGGCTACATGACGCAGCGCTTCTCCTTCTACGAGGATTTGACGATCGGGGAAAACCTCGCCTTCGTGGCGCGGCTCTACCGGCTGAAACCGGTGGAGGAGCATGTCGCGCGGACGCTCGCCGATCTCGGCCTGACCAGCCGCCGGAACCAGCTTGCAGGCACGCTTTCCGGCGGCTGGAAGCAGCGCCTGGCTCTCGCCGCCTGCATCATGCATTCGCCGAAGCTGCTGCTGCTCGACGAGCCCACGGCCGGCGTCGACCCGAAGGCCAGGCGCGAATTCTGGGACGAGATCCACCGGCTCGCCAATGGCGGGCTGACCGTCCTCGTCTCCACTCACTACATGGACGAGGCGGAGCGCTGCCACCGCATCAGCTACATCTCCTACGGCCGGATGCTCGCCACCGGCACGGTGGAGGAGGTCGTGCGCGATGCCGGGCTGACAACCTTCGTCATCCGTGGGCCGCGCCTCGACCGCATTGAAGCCGATCTTGCCGGCAAGCCGGGCATCGACCAGGTCGCGCCGTTCGGGGCGACGCTGCATGTCGTCGGCGCCGACAGGGCGGCGATAGAGCGGACGCTTGGCTCGCTCAAGAAGGAGCACGGCATCACGATCGAGCCGGGCGAGACCAGCCTGGAGGACGTCTTCATCCAGTTCATGGGCAAGGCGAAGGACAATATGGGATGAGGAGCGCGCCAGACTTTCCCTCCCCCTTGAGAGGAGGGTGGCCCGTAGGGCCGGGTGGGGTGTCTCTGACGGTGCTCCGCGTCATCTTTGGGATCGTGGTAGTCGAGGTGATCCCACCCGCCGCGCTGCGCACTTTTCCCTCCCCTCGAGGGGGAGGGAAAACATGAGCTTCTCCCTCGCCCGGCTCGGCGCGCTGCTGACGAAGGAATTCATCCAGATGCGGCGCGACCGCATCACTTTCGCGATGATGCTCGCCGTGCCGCTCATCCAGCTCGTGCTGTTCGGCTACGCCATCAACAACGACCCCAAAAGGTTGCCGGCGGCGCTCGTCGCCACCAGCCAGGACCACTACACCCGCGCCATGGTCACGGCGTTGATCAACACCGGCTACTACCGTTTTGACGACGTGGCGCGAACGGCCGCCGAGGCCGACGATCTGATGGCTAAGGGCGAGGTCTCCTTCATCGTCACCATTCCCGCCGACTTCGCCCGGCGGGTCGACCGCCAGGACCATCCGCAGATACTGGTCGAGGCCGACGCCACCGACCCGGCGGCGGCGAGCGGCGCGATCTCGACGCTCGGCACCGTCGCCGCGCAGGCGCTCCTGCGCGAAGAGGGGAAAGAGGCCGTGGCGAAGCAGGATGCGGCGAACGCGCTCGATGTCGTCGTGCACCGCCGCTACAACCCGGAGGGCATCTCGCAATACAATATCGTGCCCGGCCTGCTGGGCGTCATCCTGCAGATGACCATGACGATGATGACGTCGATCGCGCTGACCCGCGAGATCGAGCGCGGCACGATGGAGAACCTGCTCGCCATGCCGGCGAGCCCGTTCGAGATCATGCTCGGCAAGATCCTGCCCTATCTGGTCGTCGGCGCCGTGCAGGTCTTCGTCATCCTTGCCGCCGCGAAGCTCCTGTTCGGCGTGCCCTTCGTCGGCGGCCTGCCGCTGCTCCTGTTCGCGGTGACCGCCTTCGTCGCGGCGCTGGTGCTGCTCGGCTACACGATCTCCACGCTGGCGCGCACGCAGATGCAGGCGCTGCAGCTCACCGTCTTCTTCTTCCTGCCGTCGATCCTGCTCTCGGGTTTCATGTTCCCCTATCGCGGCATGCCGGACTGGGCGCAATGGATCGGCGAGTTCCTTCCGCTCACCCACTTCCTCAGGATAATCCGCGCGGTGATGCTGAAGGGCGCCGATCTCTCCGAGGTCGGCTCCGAGGTCGGGATACTCGGCCTGTTCATCGTCGCTTATGCCGGCGCGGCGCTGCTCAGGTTCCGGCGCACGCTGGACTAGCGAGGCTTCATCACGTCACCGTGATCCCGGAGAAGGAATAAACCGCCTTCTCCGCTGGTCTCCCCGGCATACGCCGATGGCGGCGTTGCAGGAGATCGACATGACCCACCATCACGACGAAGAGGGCGGCATGACCCGCCGCCACGCACTGGAATGCATGATCTGGGCCGGCACCGGCGTGCTGTGGACGGTATCGGGCGGCGTCCCGGTTTCTCTCAGCCTGCTCGACAAGGCTGCGGCAGCGGAGGCGATGAGTTCCGGCTTCACCTTCCTGCAGATTTCGGACAGCCATATCGGCTTCGACAAGGCGGCCAATCCGCACGCGATCGACACGCTGAAGGAGGCAATGGCCAAGGTGGAGGCGCTGCCCGCGAAGCCTGCCTTCCTGATCCATACCGGCGACATCACGCATCTTTCCAAGGCGGCTCAGTTCGACAACGCCGCGCAGATCATCGACGGCGCCGGTCACATCGTGCATTACGTGCCGGGCGAGCACGATTTGATCGACGATGGCAACGGCCGCGCCTATCTCGACCGCTACGGCAAGGGCAAGAAGGGCGCGGGCTGGTATTCCTTCGACCAGAACGGCGTCCATTTCATCGGGCTCGTCAATGTCGTGAACCTGAAGGCCGGCGGCCTCGGCAATCTCGGCGCCGAGCAGCTCGCCTGGCTGGCGGACGACCTCAAAGCGGTGTCGAGTTCGACTCCGGTAGTCGTCTTCGCCCATATCCCGCTCTGGACGGTCTATGCCGACTGGGGCTGGGGCACCGATGATTCGGAGCAGGCGCTCGCGCTCCTCAAGCGCTTCGGCTCGGTGACGGTGCTGAACGGCCACATCCACCAGATCATGCAGAAGGTGGAGGGCAACGTCACCTTCCATACGGCCCGCTCCACCGCCTTCCCGCAGCCAGCCCCAGGCACCGCCAAATCGCCGGGGCCGATGACCGTGCCCTCCGGCAAGCTCCGTGGCCTGCTCGGCATCACCGACGTCGCCGTCAGGAACGGCAAGGAAGAGCTGGCGATCGTCGACAGCACGCTCGCCTGAGCTCGCGAGGAAAGGAAATTCCCATGTTCTGCAAGCAGTTTCGTACAGGCCGTCACGCTGCCGTCTGCGCCGGCCTCGGTCTCGCCTTGATGGCCGCGACGCCGCTCCATGCGGCGGAGCCGGTGCTGGTGAAGATCGACAATTTCTCCTTCTCCCCGGCGAGCCTGGTGGTGAAGGCGGGCACGACCGTCACTTTCGAGAACGACGACGACATCCCGCACCTCGTTATCGCCAATGACGGCTCGTTCCGCTCGAAGGCACTCGATACCGGCGACAGCTACAGCTTCACCGCGGGCAAGCCCGGCGACTATCCCTATTTCTGCGGGCTTCACCCGCATATGCAGGGTACGATAAAAGTGACTCCGTGAGGGACGGTTTACGCGACTGTCCCGGAATGCGGGGCAAGACGGCAGTGGCGAATGGCGAGCGCTCCGCCGAGCTTTTCCGCGAGGTGGTTCTTCCCCATCTCGCGGACGCCCTGTCGCTCGCCCGTTGGCTGACCGGCAACGCCCATGACGCCGAGGACGTGGTGCAGGAGGCCTGCCTCAAGGCGCATGCCGGCATCGGGAGCTACCAGGGCGGGAATGCCCGCGCCTGGCTGCTGGCGATCGTACGCAACGCCTCCTACACCTGGCTTGCGCGCAACCGTTCGCGCACGCTGGTGGGCGTCGGCGACATCGGCGATCTCGAAGACCTGGCGCCGCCTTCCAACCCGACCACGGGGGAGGGCAACCCTGAGGCGGCGCTGATCGCGCGGGCGGACAGCGCTGTGCTGGAAAGGGCGATCGAGGCGCTTCCGCACGCCTTTCGCGAGATCGTGGTCCTGCGCGACCTCAACGGGCTGAGCTATCGCGAGATCGCGGCAATGCTCGGCCTGCCCATCGGCACGGTGATGTCGCGCCTGGCGCGGGCGCGCGGACGGTTGATGGCTGAAATCAGGAGTTCCGATGCGCGAGCATGAGACATTGCCGACGGACCCGGACGATCTCCGCCTGCTGATCCATGCCCATGTGGATGGGGAACTGGACGCGGCGACGGCGCTGGCGCTGGAGCGCCGCCTGGCCGCCGATCCCGCGCTTGCGGCCGAACATGCGCGGATCGCCGCCCTGCGGCAAAGCATCCGCCGGCTGCCCCAGCCGGAACCCAGCACGGAATTCCAGGCCCGTATCGCCGCGCTCGGCGCGTCCGGCCCACGCATGCCTTCGCGGGCCGGGCTCCGGCGTCCTTCCTTCGAATGGGGTGCGCTGGCCGCCTCGATTCTCGTCACCGCGGTCCTCGCAAGCGGCGTGACGCGCTGGGCGATGCTGCAGACCGGACCGGAGGACTTTGCCGCGGCCATTGCCAACGACCATCGCCGCAGCCTGCTTGCTGCAAGTCCCGTCGATGTCGCCTCCTCCGACCGGCACACGGTGAAGCCGTGGCTCGATGCGAAGCTCGGATTTTCGCCGCCGGCGCCCGATCTCGCGAAGGAAGGCTTCGCGCTGATCGGCGGCCGGATCGAAGTGGTCGGAAACAAGCCGATGCCGGCGCTCGTCTACCGCCACAACGAGCATCTGATCACGCTCGTCGCCGCGCCGCAGGAGCCGGGAGCGAAGACTCAACCGGACATCACGAACCTCTCCGCCGCCGGCCTGTCGCTCGTGCACTGGAGCGACGGCGCCTTTTCCTATTGGGCGATCTCCGACGCCGAGCGGAGCGTGCTCGATGACTTCGTCCGCCGGTTCAGAGCAGCGAGTGCCGGCGGGTAGTAGTACGAGAAATCGTCAAGTTTGACCGCCCGGAGTCCATCACCCTTCCGGCCCGTCGGGCGGCCACCACCTCTGGCAGTGGAGGAGAGCCGCGGCACCGCCGCTTTCCCTCCCTTCCAGGGGAGGGTGCCTCGCGTAGCGAGGCGGGTGGGGTGTATCGGCCAGCTATATGCGACTGCCCTGTCGCTAACGGGTAGAAATGCCCGCCCTTCGATAGACTCAAGAGGGTGACGAGGGACATGGCGTGCGGCAAGAAAATCAAGGCGCTGCTATTGCCGCGCTCCCCCGACAAGCGCCGCAAAAATCTTGAGATCGACATTGCCGCCGGAGAGCACGATCGCGATCGTCTTGCCGGCAAGATCGATCTCGCCGGAGGAAAGCGCGGCAAAGCCGGCCGCCCCGCCCGGCTCGACGATCAACTTCAGATGGGCTGCGGCGTCGCGCATCGCCGCGACGATCGCCGCTTCCGGAACGGCGGCCACGCCGGCCACCAGCCTGCGGTTGATGGCGAAGGTGAGTTCGCCCGGCATCGGCGACATCAGCGCGTCGCAGATGGAGGTGGCGCTCGGATCGGCCGCCAAGCGGCTGCCGGCGGCGAGCGAACGGCGCGTGTCGTCGAAATTCTCGGGTTCTCCGCCCCAGATTTGCGTGTCCGGCGAAAGCGCCTTGATCGCGGTGGCGATGCCGGCCATCAGCCCGCCGCCGCCGCAGGGTGTCACGACCGCGTCGAGCCGGACGCCCATCGCGGCCGCCTCCTCGGCGATCTCCAGTCCGACCGTCCCCTGCCCGGCGACGATCAGCGGATCGTCGAAAGGCTTTACCAGCGCCATGCCCTGCTCGACGTAAGGGCGCGCCACGGCCTCCCTGTCGTCCCGATAGCGGTCGTAAGGCACGATCTCGGCGCCCATCGCGCGCACATTGTCGGCCTTGATGGCGGGCGCGTCCGCCGGCATGACGATGACGGCCCGAATGCCGAAGAGCTCGGCTGCGGCGGCCACGCCCTGGGCATGGTTGCCGGAGGAGAAGGCGACCACGCCGCGCGCCCGTTCCGCCTCCGTCAGCGAAGAGATCTTGTTGTAGGCGCCGCGGAACTTGAACGAGCCTGTGCGCTGCAGGACCTCCGGCTTGAAGAGCAGCCGAGCGCCGAATTTGCCGTTGAGCGCGGCGGATTCCAGAAGCGGTGTGCGCCGCGCCAGCCCCTCGATGCGCTTCGCCGCCGCGCGGATGTCGTCGATCGTCGGCGTCGCAGGGACAGGCTGGGCGTGAATGGTCATCGGTCTTCAGGCTCCATGCGTGCGGAAGCGTCTTCTGACCCGCATCGGCTCTCTTTTACCAGCGAATATTTATGATGGAACGGATTTTCCCGGCGGATCGACGACCCGGCCGGGAACAGCCTGATCCCGCGGCGGATGCCGTCGCGGGACCTGAGTTAGCAGACAGGGAAAGGCAGGACGGTCCCCGCAGCGTGTATCGCCATCCTCAGACTCATCTCGCTTGACCCTTTCCTTGCGGGGGCATAAAGCAGTTTAGAATTATTCTAAACTGAGGCCCCCGCCCCATGCTTTCGCGATTCTTTGGCTTCGGCCGCCGCGACTTTTCCTCCCTCAGCGAACAGGAAATCCTGGCGCTCGCCATTTCCTCGGAGGAGGATGACGGCCGCATCTATGGTGCCTATGCCGATGGACTGCGCGAGGATTTTCCGCAATCGGCGAAGGTCTTCGATGAGATGGCCGAGGAGGAGGCACATCACCGCGACGTGCTGATCGAGATGCACCGCAAGCGCTTCGGCGACAGGATTCCGCTGATCCGCCGCGAGCATGTGCGCGGCTATTTCGAGCGCAAGCCCGACTGGCTGGTCAGGCCGCTCGGCATCGATCATGTGCGCACACAGGCCGAACAGATGGAGGAGCAGGCCTACCGCTTCTATCTCGAGGCGGCGAAGCGCACCGGGGATGCCTCGACGCGCAAGCTCCTCGGCGACCTCGCTGTCGCGGAGAAGTCGCATGTGTCGATGGCGCACCGGCTCGGCCTCAAGCATGTGCCGGAAGGCGTTGCCGCGGAAGAGCGGCAGGAAGAGCGCAAGAAGTTCATCCTGACCTATGTCCAGCCGGGGCTCGCCGGGCTGATGGACGGGTCGATCTCGACGCTGGCGCCGATTTTTGCGGCCGCCTTCGCCACGCAGAACACCTGGGCGACCTTCCTGGTCGGGCTATCGGCGTCGGTCGGCGCCGGCATCTCTATGGGATTCACCGAGGCGGCGCACGACGATGGCAAGATCTCCGGACGCGGCTCGCCGCTGAAGCGGGGCCTGGCGAACGGATTGATGACCGCGCTCGGCGGACTCGGCCACACGCTGCCCTATCTCATTCCGAGCTTCTGGACGGCGACGGTGGTGGCGGCGATCGTGGTCTTCTTCGAATTGTGGGCGATCGCCTTCATCCAGAACCGCTATATGGAGACGCCGTTCCTGCGCGCCACCTTCCAGGTGGTGCTGGGCGGCGCGCTGGTCTTCGCGGCCGGCGTCCTGATCGGCAATGCATGATGCCGATAGCTCTTTGATTGCCCGTTATGGGCGTGAATAAGTCTCGGCATGAAGGGCGCGAACCGGGAACCCATGCCCGAGCGGTTCCGTATCGCCCATAGTCGAAGCTCCCGAATACCAGGATCCGTCACGCGGCCTCGTAGTCCGGCATGTCGATATCGTCGTTCAGGTCGCCGACGAAGAAGTCGGCGACCTTCGGGATGACCATCAGCCGCATCATCCAGTTGCGGAAGGTGACGCCGAAATCGGTCCCCGGCACGAAGGAGGAGGCGAATTTGCGCGCCGAGGCCTGTTTGGCGGCAAGGAACGGCTTCATGCGCGCCTCGTAGCCGGCGAAGGCGGCCGCATGGCCATGGCCGGCGCGGGCTATCTCCCCGGCGAGCACATAGGCTTCCGCCATCGCCAGGCCGCAGCCTTCGCCGGCCAGCAGCGACACGCAGGCAGTGGCATCGCCGACCAGCGCCACCCTTCCTTTCGTCCAGCGCGGCATCGCGATCTGGCTGACACGGTCGAAATAGATCTCTCCGGCGTTTTCCATCGCGGTGAGGATCGCCGGTATCTCCCATCCCATACCGGCGAATTCCCGCCGCAGCACCGCGCGGCGACCTGCGTCATCCGCAGGGACCGGCGTTGGCTCGCGCTCACGCCAGCAGAACATGAACAGTGTCCGGTCTCCGCGTTTGGAGAAGCGCGACACCTGGCGGCCGGCGAGCGCATGGCTGACATAGGCGAGTTCGTCGCGCGGCCGGTAGCCGGTCAGCTCGAAAGCCGCGACATTGTAGCCGAGGAAGCGCTCGAATTCGGCCTCCTCGCCGAACACCAGGGAACGGACCCGCGAGTGCAGTCCGTCCGCCCCTATCACGAGGTCGAAATCCCGCGACTGCGCATGGTCGAAGCCGACATGGGTGTGGTCGGCTGCCTCATCGACCGAGGCAATACTGTCGCCGAAGAGCGTCTCGACCTTCCCATCGATCGCGGAATAGATCGCGGCGGCAAGGTCGCTGCGCTGCAGGCTGGTGAAGCGGCCCCTGGTCATGCGCGAGAAGACGTCGGTCGGGAAGCCGCCGGACTTTTTCCCATGGGTGTCGACGAAGCGCACTTCCCCGACCTCATAACCCGCTTCGAGCAGTCGAGGCAGGATTCCCATCTTTTCGGCGATGTCGTAGCCGGAGCCCCAGAAATCGACGACGTAGCCGCCGGAGCGGAGCGCCGGCGCCTTCTCGATGAGCACGGGCTCGTGCCCGTGATGGAGCAGCCAGTAGGCAAGCGCCGGCCCGGCAATGCCGGCGCCGTTGATGGCGATCTTCATTGTGTCTTTCCTTTCTGCCGGGAAAGTTCGACGAGCAGCCCCCATGCGGCGTCGATCTCCTTGTCGTTGCCGAAAGCCATGCGGTGTATGGCCGAGCCGTCGAGCTGCATGGCCACCAGTCGGGCGAATGCCGCCGCGTCCTCGCTTCGAGCAAGCTTGGGCGAGAAAAGGGCGCGAAGCCGCTCGAGCAGCGCATCGCCGGAGGCCTGCAGCTGCGTGCGCAGCCTTTCATCGAACATGGCGCGCGACATCAGCGCGAGATAGGCGTTGAAGAAGCCGCGTTGCGACCGCACGAGCTCGGCGGTGCCGCGCCCGAGAATCTCGACGGTTTCGGCGAGGGACGCATTCGGCTTCATGTCGATGGCGAGGCTGCCGGCGATCATGCGCTCGAAGGCGGCCGTCGGGATCTCGTCGATCGACGGGAAGTGATGGAAGAGCGTCGCCTTGGAGACGCCTACCTCGCGGGCCAGCGCCGAGGCGCTGAAGCCATCCGGGCCATCGCGCCCGAGAACGGTGACGGCGGCGTCGATGATGGCGGAGCGGGTGTCGCGACGGGGCATGGAGCAAAGGTAATACTGACCGATCGATCGGTCAATACGTGTCTCTAGAAACGGGCGCTCGATTGCCAAAAGAAGGAGGCGGGCACGAAATCGTGCCCGCCTCCGCACCAAGGAGAAAGGATGATTGCCGCTGTCAGGCGGCCTTGAGGTTGACTTCGCTCTCGGCGATCTGCGTCAGCTTCTTGTCGGCGGCGCGCTCCTCGTCGAGCGTTTGCTTGAGGAGCCTGGCGCAATCCTCGCGGCCGGCTTCCTCGGCCCATGCCATCAGAGTACCGTACCGCGTGATCTCATAGTGCTCCACCGCCTGCGCGGCGGCGATCAGGGCGGCGTCGAGCACGCGCTTGTCCTCGACCTCGCCGGAAACGTCGTCGGCCTCCTCGAGGATTCCGTCTATCGCGGGACAGTCGACGCCCTCGGCGTCGAGATCGAGCATGTCGAAGATTTCCTCGAGCCTAGCGACGTGGTTTCTCGTCTGCTCCAGATGCTCCGAGAAGCCGTTCCTGAGATCGGCGTTCGAGGCCTTGTCGACCATCTTAGGCAACGCCTTCAGGATTTGCGCCTCTGCATAGTAGATGTCGCGCAGCTGATGCACGAACAGATCATCCATCGTTTCGATGTCCTTGGAAAAGAGTCCCATTGTCGTACCTTCCTGCTGTTTTACGGGTTCGGAAAAGCGGAGAACGGTCCGTCTCCGCGGGGCTGGTTCTCTCCCTGCCCGCCCAACGTCGCCGGCCGGGGCTTGTTCCGAATATTTCACGGGCAGCCGCGATCGTGAACGGACCGGCGGCCTCAGCCGTCATTTTCCGCGGTAAGGTCTTCGGGCCTTATGCCTTCGGCGGCGGGGTCGCTCAGATAGCCCCTTGCATGCGCCCATTCGCGCAACACCGAGAGCACGGCCTGCGACTTCGTCTCGTTCGCCTCGTGCTCGCCGATGAAACGGTCGATGGCGCGCGAAAGATCGCCCGGCAGGCGCAACAGGATTTCCTCGTCCTTGTCGAATTGGGAGGCTACGTTCATGGGGGCTTCCTTTTGATATCGCCACGTCTCTGCTGCATAGCACAGGCGCTGCACGCGATGATGTCCTTCGTCGGGGAAGTAACGGCCGATGCGCCCCGGCGTTCCGGAACGGCCTCGTCTCCCGATCGACAGCTTGTCGCTTTCTTCGAGGCCTCTTCGTTCCGGCGCCGCTATGGTCTATGCTGGATCAGGCGGGCATTGATCGGGCCGGCAGCGGCGAGAGGTGAAGAAGATGACTGATTTTCCATCCATGCGAACGGAGACGAGGCTGCGCAGGCATCTGCACGACCACTGGAAAGCCTACACGATCCAGGGCGTCATCGAGATCATCGTCGGCATACTGGCGATCCTGGCGCCCTTCGCCGCGACGCTGGCGACCACGATCTTCTTCGGCTGGCTTTTCCTGATCGGCGGCGTGGTCGGCGTGATCTCGGCGATCCGCGCCCGCGAGGCGCCCGGCTTCTGGGCCAGTCTGGCGCTTTCCGTGCTTTGCGCCGTGCTCGGCATCATGTTCCTGATCAATCCGCTTTCGGGCGCGGTGACGCTGACCTGGATCATGGCCACGTTCTTCATCCTGTCGGGTGTCTTCAACTTCGCCATCGCGCGGGCCTTCAGTGCCTCCACCGGCCGCTTCTGGCTCGTGGTCATTTCCGGCATCATCGACGTCGCGCTGGCGCTGATGCTGATCATTGGCCTGCCGATGACGGCCATCTGGGCGATCGGCCTCTTCGTCGGGATTTCCTTCCTGACATCGGGCTTTTCGGTGCTCTTCGCCGCCCTCGACGCGCGCAACAACCCGCCGGCGAGACTTTAGGCATTGGTAGCGGAAGGGCGGGCATTCTTCGAGGCCCGCTCCGCCATTACTCACCTCGGGGCGTTGCCAGCGTTGTGCTTTTCCGGGAAGAGCGAGGCGAGCCCCTCGGCCGAGGCCGCGCAGACGCCGCGCTCGGTGATCAGTCCCGTCACCAGCCGTGCCGGCGTCACGTCGAAGGCCGGGTTGGCGGCCGGCGTCGTTTCCGGCGAGATACGGACCCGCGTTATGCGTCCGTCCTCGCCGCGCCCCTGCACGTAGGACACTTCGTCGGCCGAACGCTCCTCGATCGGAATCTCCTTCAATCCGTCGCGCACGGTCCAGTCGATGGTCGGCGAGGGGAGGCCGACATAGAAGGGCACGTTATTGTCCCGGGCGGCGAGCGCCTTCAGATAGGTGCCGATCTTGTTGCAGACGTCGCCGTTCGCCGTCGTCCGGTCGGTGCCGACGATGACCATGTCGACCATGCCGCGCTGCATCAGATGGCCGCCGGCATTGTCGACCACGAGCGTATGCGGCACGCCGTGGCAGCCGAGTTCCCACGCCGTCAGGAACGCGCCCTGGTTGCGCGGCCGCGTCTCGTCGACATAGACATGCATCGGCACGCCTTCCTCCGTGGCGAGATAGATCGGCGCGGTCGCCGTGCCGTAGTCGACCGTGGCTACCCAGCCGGCATTGCAATGGGTGAGGATATTGACCGGCTCTCCCGGCTTTTTGCGTGAGGCGACCTCGCGGATGAGCGCCAGCCCGTTGCGGCCGATGGCGCGGTTGATCTCGACGTCCTCGTCTGCGATCTCCGCTGCGCGCCGGTAGGCGGCGTCGGCGCGCTCCGACGACGGCAGCGGCTTCAGCACCGCGCGCATGTCGTTCAGCGCCCAGCGCAGATTGATGGCGGTCGGGCGGGTGGCGTGCAACGTCTCCCAGGCCGCGTCGAGCGCGGCGTCGGACGGATCACGGCGCATCTCGAGCGCCACGCCGTAGGCCGCCGTGGCGCCGATCAGCGGCGCGCCTCGCACCCACATCTCGCGGATGGCGACTGCGGCGGCATCCAGCGTATGCAGCGTCTCGACGCGGAATTCATGCGGCAGCCAGCGCTGATCGATGATGTCGACCGCGTGGCCGTCATCGTTAAGCCAGATCGAGCGGTAATGGTGTTCTCCGACTTTCATGCATCCTGTCCGATTGGTGGTCGTTGGTGATTATCAAATCGGCCCCTCGGTCTTGGTCAAATCGACCGATGGCTAGCGGGCGACGACCGCCGCATATATTCGCTCCGCCAGCGCGTTGACTTCCTCGATCGAGTGGATTCGCCGGCGGTTAACGGCAAGATGCCGGCCGAGTTCGAGCGCGCCCGTCTCGCATCTGGCGCGCAGGCCCGTATCTTCAATGCTTTCGAAATCGGCATTGTGGGCGAGACCGAGAATGCGACGGTGCATCTCAACCCCGGCGAAGCCGAGCGTATCGGCCCAGAGGCCGGCGAGGAAATGGTCGAGCGCTTGTTCGGCGCCGAGCCAGTCGCCCTGGTCCTCGAAAAGCTCCCGCCGATAGAGGATGCCGTTGCGCTCCTCGCGCCACAGCCGCGAGAACTCCTCGCGGAACACGGCCCAGGCCTCGACGATGGTGGCGAGCAGCCATTGCCGCATTGCCTCGCGGCTGCCGTCCGCCTCGTGGCCGCGTTGGGAAAAATACGACATCCAGAGGTTGGAGAAATACATGCCGGTGTCCAGCGCCATCGGCCCGTAAAAGGCGAATTCCGGGTCGATCACCTTGGTTTCGGTGTCCGTCACCATGATCGAGCCCGAATGCAGGTCGCCATGCACCATGGTCTGCGCGTTGGCGCAGAAGAGATGCTTCATGTGCTGCGCGGCGACTTTCAGGTCGCGGTCGGCACGGAGACGGGCGACGATGCGGTCGAGTTCCGGCGAGGTATGACGATTGCGCGGCGCGTCGAAATAGGGATCGGTGAAGACGAGGCTCTCGGTGATGTCGCAAAGCTCGACATTGCCGGCGAAGAGCGCGAGGTCGGCCTTGCGTTTCGCCGTGTCCATGGCGAGGTCGGAACCGCGGAAGAGCGTGCGCGCCATGAACAGGCCCATGTGACGGGCAAGCTCCGGCAATTGCCGTCCCTCTATCAGCGCCCGCCTCAGGATCACGTGGGGCGAAAGATAGTCCATGATGATCAGCGCCTGCGCCTCGTCGAAATGATGGATCGCCGGCACCATGCCCGGATCGCGCGCGTTCTGCCGGGTTAGCGCGTGATATTCGAAGAAGGAGCGCTTGAGCGGCAGCGGCCAGCTGTCGCCGACCAGCCGCACATAGGGCAGCGCCTGCTTGACGACGACCGCGCCGCGATCGCCCTCGACGATGAAGACGAGGTTAAGGTTGCCGTCGCCGACCTCGCGCACTTTCCATGTGTCGGCCGGGCCTAGGTTTCCGTCAAGCGCCGCGATGTCCGCCAGCCGACCCGGCAGGCTCTCGACCGTCAGCGGCTCGAAGACAGGCTTGTCCATTTCATCTCCTCCCGGCTATCGCCGTCGTCCGCTACCCCTCGCCCGCTTCGCTTCGCGAACCACCCTCTCCCCGCCGGGAAGAGGAGCGCCGGCCGCGCCGCTTCTTCTCTCCGACGGGGAGAAGGTGGCCCGAAGGGCCGGATGAGGGGGTAATCCTCGTGTTCACCGCAGCGCCGCTGCGATATTCCCGCCATCCACCGTGGTCACGTCGGCGGTCGTGCGCTCCGCCAGAGCCTGGTGCAGGAAAGCCTCGGCGACATGCTCGGCCCTCACTTCCTGGTGCAGCAAATTGCCCGACATGTACTCCTTTTCCGAGACGCCGCGCGCCTTCGACCGGCTGGCGATCATGGCGTCGTCGAGCAGGCCGGAGCGGATACGGTCGGCATTGACGGCGTTCGAGCGCACGCCGATCGCGCCATATTCCAGCGCGTATTGCCTCGACAGGAAGAGCGTCGCCGCCTTGGGCAGGCCGTAGGCGCCGAAATTGGCGCCCGGATTGATGGCCTGCTTCGACGTATTGAAGAGAAGCACGCCGCCCGTGCCCTGCTCCTTGAAGATGCGCACGGCGTTCCGCGCCACGCTCTGGTGCGAGAAGAAATTGAGCTCGAAGCTCTTGCGCAGGAGCGCGTCGTCGAGTTCCGCGATCTTCCCTTCGAAGGCTGCGCCGGCATTCGACACGACAATGTCTATTCCGCCAAAAGTCTTGACCGCCGCGTCGAACGCCGCGCGCACGGATGCGGGGTCGGTCACGTCGCAGGCGACGCCGATCGAATTGTTGCCGGCCGCCTTCGCCGCGGCTTCCGCCTTGCTGGCGTCGAGGTCGGCGACGACGGCATGCGCGCCATAGGCGGCGAAGAGCTTCGCCGTCGCCGCGCCGATCGCGCCGCCGCCGCCGGTAACGAGCAGCACCTGGCCGGTGAGCGGCTTCGGCTTGTTGCCGGCGAGTTTCGCCTGCTCCAGCGACCAGTATTCCAGTTCGAAGAGCTCGGCCTTGGAGAGCGGATGGAACGTGCCGGCCGCCTCGGCCCCCGCGACCGCCTCGATCCACATCTCGCCGACATCGGAGGCGATGCGCGCATCCTTGTATGTGCGGCCGAAGCCGAACATGCCGAGACCCGGCACCAGCGCCAGCCGAGGCATGGGATCGAGCATGGTGCGGGCGACGTCGTCGCGGGCGTCGTTCGTCTTGAAGTAGTCGGTATAGTCGGCGACATATTTCGCCACCCGCGCTTTTACCTTTTCCGCGTAGCCGGCCGGATCGCCCGCCTCCGGCGCATCGAGCACGATCGGCCCCGTCTTGATGCGGATCGACAGGTCGGGCGTGCTGACGCCCGATGCAGCCAGCCGCTCGAGGTCGGCCGAAGCCAGAAATTCCCTGACCTTCGGCGAGGTGCGGAAATCGGCGACGAAGCGGTCGAACCGCCCCTCGCCCCGCGGGAAAGCGACGGCGCCGCGCAGCGTCGGCGCGATCTCCTCCGGCCGCGCCAGCTTCGCCGGCAGAGCAGCTTTCTTGCCCGTCCGGGCCTTGGAAGCGATATATTGTTCCGCAACCGTAACATACTCGATCATGCGGCTGTAGGCTTCTTTGGCGCTGTCGCCGAAGGTGAAGATGCCGTGCTTGTCGAGGATCAGGCCTTCGACGTCCGGATCCTTTTCGTAGATGTCGGCCGCCGCCTTGGCGAGGTCGAAGCCCGGCTTGATGTAGGGCACGAAGCCCATCTTCGGCCCGAACACCTCGCGGCAGAGCGGCTCGCTTTCCTCCTGGTCGACGATGCCGAGGATGGCGGTCGAGTGCGTGTGGTCGACGAATCTGTGCGGCAGGAAGGCGTGCAGCAGCGTCTCGACGGAGGGATTGGGCGCGGCGGGGTCGATCAGATTGGCGCGCTGCAGCGCCACCATGTCCTCGTCGGAGAGCTTTTCGAGCGCACGCGCCTTCAACAGCGGCGCAAGCTTCACGGCGGGCAGGCCGGCGGGCTCGATGACGCCCATGTCCCAGCCGCTGCCCTTGACGCAAAGGACGTCCCATTCGTCGCCAACGAGATCGGCCATCCTGAGCTTGACCGATGTGTTGCCGCCGCCGTGCAGCACCAGCCGCGGCTCGCCGCCGAGCAGCCGCGTCGTATAGACCCGCAGGGCGAGGTCGCAGCCGACGCCCCTTTTCGCATGGGCCGCTACCAGCGCCTCGGCCTCGGCGTCCTTCCACAGATTCTGCATGCTCGTCTTTCCTTCGCCGGCCGGTGCAGGGCCTCGTTCGCCGGAAGGGAATAGGGGGCTCCGCGTTCCGGTTCAAGGCCGCCGATGCGAGCGGCAGCGTGGACGGACTATTTTATCAGTGCCGCGAGTTGACGGAAGCGCGGGTCGGCCGCGGTGCTGAGCCATTCGAAGATCGCCATCTCGGTCGTCACGATCTCGGCGCCGTGCCGTCGCATCCGCTCGACCGCGGCTTCCTTGCTTTCGGCGCGTCGCGAGCCGATAGCGTCCTGCGCCACGTAGACCTCGTGGCCGCCGTCGATCAGGCCGAGCACGGTCTGAAGCACGCAGATATGCGCCTCGCAACCGGTGACGAGGATGTCCGGCCGGTCCTTCGGCAGCATTTCGAAAAAGCCGTCGGCGCGCGTCGCGTCGAATTCCATCTTGGCGAGCGTCGGCAGGCCGTCGGCCGAGAGCTCCGGCACGGTCGGGCCGAGGCCCTTCGGGTTCTGCTCGGTCACCACCACCGGCACGCCGAGCGCCTTGGCCGCCGCGATCAGCTTTCCCGAATTGGCGATTGCCTGTTCCCCTCCTTCGAGCGCCGGCGTCAGCCGTTGCTGCAGATCGATGACCAGAAGCGTCGTGCGGTCGCGGTCGATGGTCCTCATCGGTTCTCTCCCTCGAAACTGTTCCAGACGATGGGATCATGGTCTAGGGTTGCGGGCAGCATAGCGTGGGATGAGAGGAACGCCATCATGCTGATGACCGCCGCCGACTATCGCGAGTCGCTTCGCGCCTATCGTCCGCGCGTTTTCGTCGAAGGCGAGCGCATCGAAAGCGTTGCCGATTCCGCCATCCTGCGGCCCGGCATCAACGCCATAGGCGTCACCTACGACCTCGCCCATGTCGCCGACCATGCCGAAACCATGACGGCGCGCCAGCACACTTCCGGCAGACGTGTGAACCGCATGGTGCATGTCGACCGGGATTCCGGCGACCTGCTCGCCAAGCTCGAGGCGGTGCGTCTCGCCTGCAAGATATCCGGCTGCGCCCAGCGATACCTCACCCACGACGCCTTCTGCGCCATCTTCCAGGCGACACGGGTCGCCGACGATGCGCACGGCACCGACTACCACCAGCGCTTCCTCGCCTACATGCACGATGCGCAGGACCGCGACCTGACCCTTGGCGTCGCCATGACCGACGCCAAGGGCGACCGTTCGAAACGCGCCGGCCAGCAGGAAAACCGCGACGCCTACGTCCACATAAAGGAGCGGCGGAAGGACGGCATCGTCATCTCGGGCGCCAAGGCGATCGTCACCGGCGCGCCCTACATGCACGGCTTTCTCGTCATGCCCTGCCGCACGCACACTCCGGAAGATGCCGATTTCGCTGTCTGCTGCGCAGTGCCGGTCGACGCCGAGGGCGTCACGGTCGTCGCGCGCAAGGCCGGAAGGCCGGGCGAGCCGGCGGCAAAATTCTCCGGCAAATACGGCCAGTCCACGGGTGTCGTCCTGTTCGAGGACGTTTTCGTGCCGTGGGAGCGCGTTTTCATGGCCGGCGAGACCGAGGAGGCGGGGCTTCTCACCACCTCCTACGCCACGCATCACCGGCAGACCTGCATCGGCGCCCGCGCTGGCTTCGGCGACCTCCTGATCGGCGCCGGCGCGCTGATGATCGAGGCGAACGGCCTCGATCCGGAGAAGCACGGCCATATCCGCGAGGAGATGGTCGAGCTGATCAAGATCGTGGAAGGGTTCTACGCCTGCGGCATCGCCGCCTCGGTCCATTGCACGCGCGAGGTGGCCGGCAACGTCATGCCGGACGTCGTCTTCTCCAACATCGGCAAGCTGCTGCTGGCCACCCAGATCTACGACATGCACCGGCTCGCCCACACCGTCTCCGGCGGACTGATCGTCACCCTGCCGGGGCCAGCGGAGGATCACAATCCCGCGACCGCCGGATCGTTGGCGGCGGTGCTCGGAGCCCGCGCGGACATCCCCTACGCCAGCCGCATGGAAGTCGCGCGTTTCGTCGAGGACCTGACCGTCTCCGACCAGGCCGGCTGGTATTCCGTGATCTCGCTGCATGGCGGCGGCTCGCCCGAGGCCATGAAACGCGAGATCTGGCGCAATTATCCGGTGATGGAAAAGGTCGAACTGGTCGAGGCGCTGCTGGAGCGCGGCGTTCTCGACGAAGGCAGCCGCGTCTCAAAACAGCCCGGCCGCTGCTGCGTCTCGGGATGCACGGTCCGCGACCTGCCCGGGGTGGAGGCGAAACCGACTCTTGCGGTTTCGGAGGCTGCGGAATAGACCTTTTTTCCCGATGAGGGTGGGTCATGACAGAAAAGAAGAAGAATAGCGATCCAGATGCGATCGACTGGTATTTCGATCTGATTTCCCCTTTCGCCTTCCTGCAATTGAATGCCTTCGACAGGCTGCCGACGGGGCTGAAGATCGTGCCGAAGCCGGTGCTTCTCGGCGCCATCCTCAGCCATTGGGGCCAGCTCGGCCCCGCCGAGATCGGCACGAAGCGGCTCTATACCTACCGCCTGGCGCAATGGCTCGCCTCCGAGCGCGGCATCGGCTTCACCATGCCGGAGCGTCACCCCTTCAATCCGCTGAGGGCGCTGCGGATGCTGGCGGCGCTCGGACCCGATCTCAGGACGGTGCGCCGCGCCTTCGATTTCGTCTTCGTGGAGGGAAGGGCGCCGGACACGGACGAAGCGATCGAGGATTTCGGCCGCTATCTGATGGTCTCGGGCGCCGCGACCGAGCTTGCCGGCGAGCAGTCGGCAAAGGATCGTCTGAGGCAATTGACCGACGAGGCGATCGGGCGCGGCGTCTTCGGCGTTCCGACGTTCCACGTCGATGGCGAGCTGTTCTGGGGCGACGACGCGACCGGCATGCTGATCGCCTATCTCAGTGACCGCACGCTGTTCGAGCAGGACAAGATGGCGCGGCTCGCCACCCTTCCGGTCGGCGTCCAGCGCAACATTTCCCGCTCATAAGGGAAGGAAAAGCCCGATCCGGGTGCCGTGGCGGCCGGCATTGTCCTCGCTCATTAAAAACGATTGGAGCGGATCGCCTTTTCCCCTCGGCGATCCGCCCCGGCCGGTCCTCCGCTCGGAAGGCTATTTTCCTTTCATCAGTGGAATTCGGCGGTGACTCCGAATCCTACCGGTATTTCGACCCTGAAACCTCCCCGAGGGGCCTGCTCTTGGCTCTTGAGCGGGTCCCTCTGGCCGGCACGTCGCTCGGCTCGACGACCTTCCGGTAGAGGTGCCACGTCGCGTGACCCAGGATCGGCACGACGACCGCCAGCCCGGCAAAGAGCGGGATCGAGCCGACGATCAGCAGGGCGGCGACGATGAGCCCCCAGACGGCCATCGGTCCCGGATTGGCAGCGACGGCGCGGACGGAGGTCGCCACCGCCTCATAGGCGCCCGCGTCGCGGTCGAGCAGGAGCGGGAAGGAGATGACGGTCGTGGCAAGCACGATCACCGCGAAGACGAAACCGGCTATATTGCCCCAGACGATCACCATCCAGCCCTGAGGGGTGGTGAAGAGGTCGCGGAAGAAGGTGCCCGTCGACGCCGGCGCCTGGTCGCCGAACTGCCAGATATAGATCGCCCTTGCGGCAAGCAGCCACAATACGAACAGGCAGAGCAGGAACACGCCCATCGCGACGATCGACGGGATCGACGGCGAATGCCGCACCTCCAGCGCATGACGCCAGGACGTGTCCATGCCGAGTTCACGGCGGCGGCTGATCTCGTAGAGGCCGACGCCCGCCAGCGGGCCGATCAGCGCGAAGCCGGACATCAGCGGGAAAAGCATCGGCAGCGCGTTGTGGCCGGATGTCCATGCGGCCAGCACCACGCCGACCAGCGGATAGATCAGGCAGAGGAATACGTAGTGCGACGGCTTCGTCATGAAATCGTCGAGCCCGCGCCTCAGCGCGTCCTCGATATCGCGATAGCCGATCCTGCGCACCGCAAGCTCGACAGGCCTGCCGCCTGCCCCGGCAATCACATGAAAGTTCGACATGGCCAATCCTCCCTGTCGGGTTCGGAGCGGCCGCTGCCTCGCGAAACTGTCGTTGCCTGGTCACGCGGGACGCGACCGTGTGGATAGCCTACACCATTCGCGGCGTTTTGTCGCGGACCGAATGGCGCTTGTGGAGAATTGTGAACAGCGCCGGCCGCGGGGAAAGCCGTTCCGCGCCTTTCGCGGCCCAACTTTGCCCATGACATTGCCGCGGGCCCGTGCGATAAGGGCAGCCGAGAGACAGGGGCGCCCGCCGCGAGGCGGGCTGAGATGCACCCTTCGAACCTGAACCAGATCATGCTGGCGGAGGAAGTCGCTCGGGGCACAGCCTGAAGGACCGTTCGCCCCCGTGACCGCCCCGCCGAAAGGGGCGAAGATGAAAATCGGAAATACCATTCCCGGCGGTTCCGGCCTGGGCGACCTGTTGACGGAAATGCGGAGGGCGTCTCCGCTCGTCCAATGCATCACGAACTATGTGGCGATGAACATCGCCGCCAACGTGTTGCTGGCGGCGGGCGCCTCGCCGGCCATGGTGCATGCCGAACGGGAAGCCGGCGAGTTCGCCGCGATCGCGGGCGCGCTCACCGTCAATATCGGCACGCTGTCGCCGGACTGGGTCGCGGGCATGCATCGGGCGGCCGACGGCGCCAACCAGGCCGGCAAGCCATGGGTGCTCGATCCGGTTGCGCATTTCGCCACCTCCTACCGGCGCGATACGGTCGCCGGCCTGTTGGCCCTGCGCCCCGCCATCGTCCGCGGCAACGCTTCCGAGATCATCGCGCTTGCCGGCGGGATGAGCGCCGGGCAGGGCGTCGACAGCGGTGACACGGTTGCGAGCGCCGAGGCCTCGGCGCGATCGCTTGCCGGCAGGACCGGCGCGGTCGTCGCGGTTACGGGGGCGGTCGATTTCGTCACCGACGGAAAGCGGGCCGTCCGTATCGAAGGAGGCTCGCCGCTGATGCCGCGCGTCACCGCGCTCGGCTGCTCGCTGACCTGTCTCGTCGGCGCCTTCGCTGCGATCCGCCCGGCCGACCCCTTCGCCGCCTCTATTGCCGCGCTGGCCATTTTCGCGGTCGCTGGCGAGCGGGCCGGCCGCGTCTCGGAGGGGCCGGGCTCCTTCGGCTGGCGCCTCCTCGATGCGCTCGCCGCGCTCGATCCCGCCGGCCTCGAGCGCGAGGCGCGGATTTCGGAGGCGGTTCAGGCATGAAAAAGCCGTTCGACCTGTCGCTCTATCTCGTCCTCGACCCGGAGCTCTGCGAACCGCTGGGCATGGTCGAGACGACACGGGCGGCGGTGGCGGGCGGCGTGACCATGGTGCAGCTGCGCGACAAGCGAGCCACGACCGCAGAAATGATCGAGACGGGCAGGGCGTTGCAGGCAATCCTTGCCGAAACCGGCGTGCCGCTCGTCGTCAACGACGATGTCGAGGCGGCGATCGCGCTCGATGCCGACGGGCTGCATGTCGGGCAGGAGGATTGCGATGCGCGCTCCGCCCGCGAACGGATCGGACCCGACATGATCCTCGGCGTCTCGGTCGAGACGGAGCCGCTCGCCGCTGCGATCGATCCCGCGATCGTCGACTATGCCGGCGTCGGTCCGGTCTTCGCGACCGCCACCAAGCCGGACCACAAGCAGCCGGTCGGCCTCGACGGGCTCGCCCGGCTGGTCGCCGCCTCCCCGGTTCCGACCGTCGCCATCAGCGGACTGAAGGCGGAGCATGCGGCTTCCGTGCTTGCCGCGGGCGCCGAGGGCCTTGCCGTCGTCTCCGCCATCTGCGGAAAGCCCGACCCGCGCAGCGCAGCGATAGCGATCGCCGAGGCGATTGCGGCGGCGCGGCAGGAAATGCGGCGAGCGGCTGAGGCAGGGCGATGATCCGCAACGTCCTTTCCATCGCCGGTTCCGACCCTTCCGGCGGCGCCGGCATCCAGGCCGATCTCAAGACATTCGCCGCGCGCGGCGTCTACGGCATGGCCGTCATCACGGCGCTGACGGCGCAGAACACGCGAGGGGTCTCCGGCGTCGAAGCGGTCCCGCCCGGCTTCGTCGAGGACCAGATCGAGGCGATCTTCGAGGATATACGCGTCGATGCGGTGAAGATCGGCATGATCGCCAATGCCGGCATCGCCCGCGCCGTCGCCGGCTTGCTCTCCGCGCGTCAGGGCGTCCCGATCGTGCTCGACCCGGTGATGGTGGCGAAGGGCGGCTCGGCGCTGCTCGCGCCCGACGCGGTCGAGGCGCTGACGACGCGGCTGTTGCCGCTTGCGGCCGTCCTCACCCCGAACCTGCCGGAGGCCGCCGCGCTGCTCGGCGAGCCGGTTGCGACCGACCGCGCCGGCATGGCGGCGCAGGCGACGCGGCTGCGCGCCCTCGGACCGCAGGCGGTGCTGGTCAAGGGCGGGCATCTCGAAGGCGAGGGCAGTCCCGACGTGCTGGCCACGGCGGACGGCACCGAATGGTTCGAGGCCGAGCGGATCGCGACCGCCAACACGCATGGAACCGGCTGCACGCTTTCCAGCGCCATCGCCGCCGAACTGGCGAAGGGCGCGAACGCGAGCGAGGCGGTGCGGGCAGCCAAAACCTATCTCGCCGGCGCGATCGCCGCCGCGGAGCGCCTTTCCGTCGGTTCCGGCCACGGGCCGGTGCATCATTTCCATGCGCTCTGGCGGGAAGATCGGTAGGACTGCGATGCGCGCCGTGGTTGCCAGCACCGCGCCCGCCGACCGGCGGCAGCGCGATTCGGCCGGCAAGGCGCCGCTGTCATTGGCCGGTTTTCTCGGGACGCTCGCCGTGCCGCTCGTCGCTTGGCAGGCGGCCGTCTTCGTCTTCCGGCCGGCACCCTATATCCTGCCCTCGCCGCTCGAGATGCTTGCCGCGCTGGCGCGCCAACCGGGCTTCTTCGCCTGGAACGGCCTCGTCACGGTCGGCGAGATCCTGCTCGGCTTCCTCTGCGGCGCCTCCTTCGGCGCGCTGGTCGCGCTGGCGATGGCAGCGCTCCCCCGGTTCGGCCGGCTCGCCTGGCCGCTGCTGCTCGTCGTCCAGGCCTTCCCCGTCTTCGTCATCGCGCCATTGCTGGTGGTGTGGTTCGGCTTCGGCATGGGCTCGAAGATCATCATGGCCTCGATCATCATCTTCTTTCCGGTCGCTTCGACTTTCGCCGACGGGCTTGACCGCACCGATCCGGAGATCCTCGATGCGGTGGCGCTCACTTCCGCCACGCGCTGGCAGACGCTGCGCTACATCCGCCTGCCGCTCGCCATGCCGGCGCTGGCTTCGGGCCTGCGCATCGCAGCGCCCTTGGCTCCGCTCGGCGCGGTGGTCGGCGAATGGGTCGGCGCCTCCGCCGGGCTCGGCTTCGTCATGGTTCAGGCCAACGCCCGCATGCAGACCGACACGGTCTTCGCCGCCATGGCGCTGCTCGCCGCGCTCAGCCTCATCCTCCGCGCTATCGTCGACCGACTCGTTCCGCTGCTGACTCCCTGGGAAGAAAGCCGGCAAAGAAAGGACAATCCTGCATGAAGCCGAAACTCCTGATCGCCGCCTGCGCGCTTCTCGCGGCGCTTCTCGCGACCCCCGCTTTCGCCGCCGACAAACTGACCGTCCTGCTCGACTGGTTCGTCAATCCCGACCATGCGCTGCTGGTGGTGGCGAAGCAGAAAGGCTTCTTCGAGCAGGAGGGGCTCGACGTTACGCTGGTGCCACCCTCCGATCCTTCGGCCGTGCCGCGCCTGGTTGGCGCGGGACAGGCGGATGTCGGCGTCTATTACCAGCCCAACCTCTATCTCGACCATGCCGCCGGCGTGCCGATCGTGCGCTTCGGCACGCTGGTGGAGACGCCGCTCAACAGCGTCATCGCGCTCGCCGACGGCCCGGTCAAATCGCTTGCCGACCTCAAGGGCAGATCGGTCGGCTATTCGGTGTCCGGCTTCGAGGACGCGCTGCTCGCCGAGATGCTGGCGAGCGCCGGGCTCGGCCTGAAGGACGTGCATCTCGTCAACGTCAACTTTTCCCTGTCGCCTTCGCTCATCGCCGGCAAGGTCGATGCCGTCATCGGCGGCTACCGCAATTTCGAGCTCACCCAGATGCGGCTCGCGGGCCATCCCGGCCGCGCCTTCTATCCCGAGGAGCACGGCGTGCCGCCCTATGACGAATTGATCTACATCACGCGGCCGGAACTCGCGCACGATCCGCGCCTGCCGCACTTCCTCGCAGCGGTGGAAAAGGCGGCGCTTTACCTGACCAACCATCCCGACGATGCCTGGCAGGCCTTCATCGCCGCCCATCCGGACCTGAATGACGCGCTGAACAAGCAGGCCTGGCAGGATACGCTGCCGCGCTTCTCCAAGAGCCCGGCGGCCTTCGACGCGGAGCGCTACCGGCGCTTCGGCGATTTCCTGGTAAAGCGCGGGCTCATCAAGCAGGCGCCGCCGCTTGGGGACATTTCGGTGAAGGTGGACGCGGGCGGCTAGCCCAAACCCCCTCTTCGTCCGCTTCGCGGACACCTCTCCCCCTGAAGGGGGCGAGGACGGGCCGGGGCGAGTCTGGCTCCCTTCCTCGTCCCACGAAGTGGGGGAAAGGTGGCCCGTCGAAGCCGGGACGAAGAGGGGAAGAGCGTAGGAAGAAAATAGGGCCGTATTCACCCCTCCAGCAATGCCGCCGCGGTCCTTTCGTCGGTGATGAGCCCATTGACGAGGCGCCGGTTGGCGGCGGCGCGGATGCCCGGCAGCTTCTTCTCGCCCATGGCGAGCGCCACCACCAGAGACTTCTCGCGCGAGGGGATCGGGGCTGAAGCCACGCGGTCGTTGGTGATGCCGTCTATCAGCCTTCCGTCGCGGTCGAAGACCCATCCGACGATCTCGCCGACGGCGCCGGCCTTCTGAAGCGCCTTCAGTTCCGCTTCCGTAATGAATCCGTCCTCGTAGAGCGGCGCGGTCGGTCCGAGGTCCCCGATGCCGATGAAGGTGACGTCGGCGCGGGCGGCGAGCGCCAGCGTCGGCTGGATCATCGGCTGGGAAAGCAGCATCTCGCGTTCCTCGCGCGACGAGGCGATGACGGGAAGCGGCATCGGGAAGCTGCGCGCCTTGACCGTGTCGGCCAGCGTGAAGATGACGTTGTAAAAGGCGGCCGACCCGTCCGGCGCGATGTTCCCGGTGAGCGACACGACCTTGTGCTGCGGGCATTCCATGGCAGGAAGCTGCTCGACCGCTGCCTTCAGCGTGCGCCCGGTGCCGAGCGCCATGACGATCGGCTCGGGCGAGGAAAGCCGCCGCTCGATCTCGGCGGCGGCCGCTTCCGCGACGCCGATCGTGGTTGAGGGGGAATCGGGATCGCTCGGCACCACTTCCGCGAGATCGAGCGCGTAACGCGACTGCAGGCGCCGCGCCAGTTCGAGGCAGTTGGCGATCGGATGGTCGATCCGGACCCGGACCAGTCCTTCCGAGACCGCGAAGGAGACGAGCCGCTGCGCCGACTGGCGCGAGACGCCGAGCTTGGCGGCGATCTGGTCCTGCGTGTTGCCGGCGACGTAATAGAGCCAGCCGGCGCGGGCCGCGTCGTCAAGCCTGCTCGAAGTGCCGCTTTCCTGGCGCCCGTTCATCCCAAGTCCCTATCCGCTCCCGCTTTGCCACCGCGCCGGGCCTGCCGCAAGCGCGGGCCGCGCTTTGCCACCGGATTTCACCTGCGGGCCCATGTTCGCAAAGATTCGAGGATAGAGCAATTGCTCAGTTTGGTAGCGGATGCACGATCGGCGGGATCGCCATTCATTCGAGCTGGAAGGGAAATCGCATGCCAAATCAAGGCGCTACAGCGCAAAATCTTAGATAGGTCGATCCCTCTCATTCACACGCTGCTGCAGCGCAGCAACGAATGCGGCTTGACATTCATCACTCTAAATGAGTAATTGCCCAACAGCAAAGCAATTGCTCATCAATTGCGCTTTGTCGGGAGGATATTATGAGACTGAAGACGTTCATCCTGGGCGCATGCTCCGTCCTGGCCTTCGCCACCGTCGCGAACGCCGAAACCACGCTCACCATCGCCACCGTCAACAATGGCGACATGATCCGCATGCAGGGCCTGACGGACGACTTCACCAAGGCCAACCCGGACATCAAGCTGAACTGGGTGACGCTGGAGGAGAACGTGCTGCGCCAGAAGGTGACGACCGACATCGCCACCAAGGGCGGCCAGTACGACGTCATGACCATCGGCACCTACGAGGTGCCGATCTGGGCGAAGCAGAACTGGCTCCTGCCCCTCGACAATCTCGGCGCCGACTACGACGTCGACGACCTCCTGCCGGCGATCCGCAGCGGCCTTTCCGCCGACGGCAAGCTCTATGCCGCGCCCTTCTACGGCGAGAGCTCCTATACCATGTACCGCACCGACCTCATGAAGAAGGCCGGGCTCACCATGCCCGACAAGCCGACCTGGGCCTTCATCAAGGAGGCTGCCGACAAGATGACCGACAAGGCGAACGGCGTCTACGGCATCTGCCTGCGCGGCAAGGCCGGCTGGGGCGAGAACATGGCCTTCCTGACCGCCATGTCGAATTCCTTCGGCGCGCGCTGGTTCGACGAGAAATGGCATCCGCAATTCGACCAGCCCGAGTGGAAGGACACGCTTTCCTTCTACGTCGACCTGATGAAGAAGGACGGGCCTCCCGGCGCTTCCTCCAACGGCTTCAACGAGAACCTCGCGCTCTTCCAGTCTGGCAAGTGCGGCATGTGGATCGACGCCACCGTCGCCGGTTCCTTCGTCACCGATCCCAAGAACTCGAAGGTGGCCGAGGATGTCGGCTTCGCGCTGGCGCCGAACAAGGAAGGCGTCGACAAGCGCGCCAACTGGCTGTGGTCCTGGGCGCTCGCCATTCCCGCCGGCACCAAGAAGGCGGAAGCGGCCGAGAAATTCGTCGCCTGGGCGACCAGCAAGCATTATCTCGACGTCGTCGCCGCCAAGGACGGCTGGGCCAACGTGCCTCCCGGCACGCGCACCTCGCTCTACGAGAACCAGAAATATCTCGAGGCGGCGCCCTTTGCCAAGATGACGCTCGAATCGATCAAGGCCGCCGACCCGACCCATCCCACGGTGAAACCCGTGCCCTATGTCGGCGTGCAGTTCGTCGCCATTCCCGAATTCCAGGGCATCGGCACGGCCGTCGGCCAGCAGTTTTCGGCGGCGCTTGCCGGCCAGATCTCCGTCGATCAGGCGCTTTCCAGCGCGCAACAACTGACGACGCGCGAGATGACCAAGGCCGGATATATCAAGTGAACCTCCCGCCTCCGGGGCTCGGCTCTATCCCAGTGGAGCCGCAGCCCCGGATTTTTTTGACGTATGCCATTTCCTGAAGGGGGAGTGTCATGGCCACGTTGCACACCCGCGCCAGCGCCCGCCTGATGATGTCGCCGGCCGTCATCCTGCTCTTTGTCTGGATGATCGTGCCGCTGGCGATGACGCTCTATTTCTCCTTCCTGAGCTACAATCTGCTGACGCCGGGCGCCCACAACTTCATCGGCTTCACGAACTACTACTATTTCCTCACTGATCCGGCCTTCCTGACGGCGATCGGCAACACGCTCCTGATCGTAATCGGCGTGCTCCTCATCACCGTCATCGGCGGCATCCTGCTGGCGCTGGTGCTCGACCAGCCCTTCTGGGGCCAGGGCATCGTGCGGCTCCTCGTCATCGCCCCGTTCTTCGTCATGCCCACCGTCTCGGCGCTGGTGTGGAAGAACATGTTCATGAACCCGGTCTACGGCCTCTTCGCCTGGATCGCGCGCGGGCTCGGCCTCACGCCGGTCGACTGGCTGGCCGACGTGCCGCTCTTCTCCATCATCCTGATCGTCGCCTGGCAATGGCTGCCCTTCGCGACGCTGATCCTCCTGACCGCGCTGCAGTCCCTCGACGGCGAGCAGAAGGAAGCCGCCGAGATGGACGGCGCCGGCGCCATCTCGCGCTTCTTCTACATCGTGCTGCCGCATCTCTCGCGCGCCATCACCGTCGTCATCCTTATCCAGACGATCTTCCTGCTTTCCGTCTTCGCCGAGATCCTGGTGACGACCAATGGCGGCCCCGGCATCCAGAGCACCAACCTGACCTACCTGGTCTATGCGCAGGCATTGCTCCAGTTCGACGTCGGCGGCGCTTCGGCCGGCGGCATCGTCGCCGTCATCCTCGCCAACATCGTCGCCATCTTCCTCATCCGCCTGATCGGCAAGAACCTCGACCGGTGAACCGCCATGGCACGCGCGACCACGACCAGGAGCAAGATCACCTTCACCGTCGTCGGATGGCTGTGCGGGCTGCTCCTGTTCTTCCCGATCCTGTGGACCTTCCTGACCAGCTTCAAGACGGAGGGCGACGCCATCGCCAATCCGCCCTACTTCCTCTTCTTCCACTGGACGCTGGAGAACTACGCGGAGGTGCAGGCCCGCTCGGACTATCTGCACCATTTCCTGAATTCGGTGACCATCTCGGTCGGCTCCACCCTCATCGGCCTCGTCATCGCGGTGCCGGCGGCATGGGCGATGGCCTTTTCGCCGACCAGGCGCACCAAGGACGTCCTGATGTGGATGCTTTCCACCAAGATGATGCCGCCGGTCGGGGCGCTGATCCCGATCTACCTGATCTTCCGCGACTGGGGCCTGCTCGACAGCCGCATCGGCCTGACGGTGGTGCTGATGCTGATCAACCTGCCGATCATCGTGTGGATGCTCTATACCTATTTCCGCGAGATCCCCGGCGAGATCCTGGAGGCGGCGCGCATGGACGGCGCCTCGCTCGCCAAGGAGATCGTCTATGTCCTGACCCCCATGGCCATCCCGGGTATCGCCTCGACGCTGCTTCTCAACATCATCCTGGCCTGGAACGAGGCGTTCTGGACGCTCAACCTCTCGACCTCCAGGGCGGCGCCGCTCACCACCTTCATCGCCTCCTATTCGAGCCCGGAGGGCCTGTTCTGGGCGAAGCTGTCGGCGGCCTCGACGCTGGCGATCGCGCCCATCCTGATCATGGGCTGGTTCTCGCAGAAGCAACTCGTGCGCGGCCTCACCTTTGGCGCCGTGAAATAGGCGGCGTCAGGATCGTTCATCGGAGCAAACCATGGGCAGCATCTCTCTGAGCAGCGTCAGGAAATCCTTCGGGACGACCGATGTCATTCCCGGGATCGATCTCGACATCGAGGATGGCGAGTTCGTCGTCTTCGTCGGCCCGTCGGGCTGCGGGAAGTCGACGCTGCTCAGGCTGATCGCGGGGCTGGAGGACACGACCGGCGGCCAGATACTCATCGACGGCAAGGACGTGACGGCCGCGGCGCCGGCGAAGCGGGGGCTCGCCATGGTCTTCCAGTCCTACGCGCTCTACCCGCACATGACCGTCTACAACAACATCGCCTTCCCGCTGAAGATGGACAGCCAGCCGAAGGACGTCATCGACAGGAAGGTGCGCGACGCCGCCCGCGTGTTGAACCTCACCAACTATCTCGATCGCCGCCCCGGCCAGCTCTCCGGCGGCCAGCGCCAGCGCGTCGCCATCGGGCGCGCCATCGTGCGCCAGCCCTCCGCTTTCCTCTTCGACGAGCCGCTTTCCAACCTCGACGCGGCGCTGCGCGGCACGATGAGGATCGAGATCAGCGAGCTGCACCAGCAATTGAAGACGACCATGGTCTATGTCACCCACGACCAGATCGAGGCCATGACGATGGCCGACAAGATCGTGGTGCTGAATGCCGGCCGCATCGAGCAGGTCGGCTCTCCGCTCGATCTCTATCGCACGCCGGCGAACCTCTTCGTCGCCGGCTTCATCGGCTCGCCGCGCATGAACATGATCGAGGGCGCCGAGGCCGGGAAGATGCAGGCGAAGACGATCGGGGTGAGGCCGGAGCATATCCGGCTTTCGCCGACGGAAGGCGCGTGGAGCGGCACGGTCGGCGTCACCGAGCATCTCGGCTCCGACACGCTGCTCCATATCGACGCCGACGAGCTCGGCCCGATCACAGCACGTGCCGATGGCGAGTTCGCTGTCAGGAGCGGCCAGCGGATCTTCATGACGCCGGACCGGGCGCGCATGCACCGCTTCGACGAGAAAGGCCTGGCGATCAGATGAGGCTCGCAGGCAAGAGCGCGTTGATCACGGGCGCGGCGCGCGGCATAGGCCGCGCTTTCGCCGAGGCCTATGTGCGCGAGGGCGCGACGGTCGCGATCGGTGATATCAATGTGGAAGCGGCAGAAAAGACGGCCGCCGGGATCGGGCCGCGGGCCTATGCCGTCAAGCTCGACGTCACCGACCAAGGCTCTATCGACGGGGCGGTAAAGGCGGTGGAGGAGAAGGCCGGCGGCATTGATATCCTCGTCAACAACGCCGCCCTGTTCGACATGGCGCCGATCGTCGAGATCACGCGCGCCAGCTACGACAAGCTTTTCGCAGTCAATTTCTCCGGCACGCTGTTCACGTTGCAGGCAGTGGCGCGCTCGATGATCGCGCGCGGCAAGGGCGGCAAGATCATCAACATGGCGAGCCAGGCCGGCCGGCGCGGCGAGGCGCTGGTTGCGATCTACTGCGCCACCAAAGCGGCGGTGATCAGCCTGACCCAGTCGGCCGGGCTGGACCTGATCAAGCACCGCATCAACGTGAACGCCATCGCGCCGGGCGTGGTCGACGGCGAGCACTGGGAGGGGGTCGACGCGCTTTTCGCCAAATACGAGCATCGTCCGAAGGGCGAGAAGAAAAGGCTGGTCGGGGAGGCAGTGCCCTACGGCCGGATGGGCACGGCCGAGGATCTCACCGGCATGGCGGTCTTCCTCGCCTCGGCCGAGAGCGATTACGTCGTCGCCCAGACCTACAATGTCGACGGCGGCAACTGGATGAGCTGAGGACAGTTTTCTCCCCTTTGAGGGGAGGGCTATCGCATATGGCAAAGTATCCCCCACTCCGCCTCGCTTCGCTCGGCACCTCTCCCCCACATCCGTGGGGGAGAGGAAAGGCGCCAGGCGTTGCGGCCGGCGCTTCCTCTCCCCGTCGAGCGGGGGAGAGGTGGTTCGCGAAGCGAACCGGAGTGGGGGTCGAACCTCCTATGCGATTGTGCGTAGGGAGCGCCGGCCGCATTCGCCACGCCCGCCCGGCAAAGAACGCAAGGACATGACGCCATGGCTGTAAAACTGTCCGCCAGGGCGCTGAACAACCTGCCGACAAACGTCGCCGTGCCAACCTATCGGCGCGCCGACCTTTCCCCGGGCATCCTGCATTTCGGCGTCGGCAATTTCCATCGCGCGCATCTGCAGATATTCCTCGACCGGCTGATGAATGCCGGCCGCGACCGCGATTGGGCGATCGTCGGCGCCGGCGTCACGCCCTATGACATCGGAATGCGCGACGCCCTCGCCGGCCAGGACTGGCTGACCACCGTCGTCGAGCAGTCGGCGGAGAAATCCTCGGCGCGGGTGACCGGCGTGATGACCGGCTTCGTCCCGCCGATGGACGGTCGCGCCATCGTGGCGCGGCTTGCCGATCCGGCGATCCGCATCGTCTCGCTGACCGTCACCGAAGGCGGCTATTTCGTCAATCCGGCGCTCGGCAAATTCGATCCGAGCCATCCGGCCATCGTCGCCGATGCGGCCAACCCCAGCGATCCGAAGACCGTCTTCGGCCTGATTCTCGCCGGCCTCAAGGCCAGGCGCGCCGCGGGCAGCGCGCCCTTCACGGTGATGTCGTGCGACAACGTCCCGCACAACGGCAAGGTCGCGCGTGACGCTGTCGCAGGCCTTGCCGCTGCGCAGGACAAGGGCTTTGCCGACTGGGTCCGTGCCGAGGTCGCCTTTCCCAACGCCATGGTCGACCGCATCGCGACGGCCACATCGGACCGGGAGCGGCGGATCGTCCGGGACGATTTCGGCATCGAGGATGCCTGGCCGGTCTTCTGCGAGGATTTTATCCAGTGGGTGGTGGAGGACACGTTTCCCAACGGCAGGCCGGCATTCGAGGAAGCGGGCGCCGAATTCGTCAAGGATGTCACGCCCTGGGAGATGATGAAGATCCGCATCCTGAACGGCGGCCACGCCATCATCGCCTATCCATCAGGGCTGATGGACATCCATTTCGTCCATGAAGGGATGGAGAACGAACTGGTGCGCGCCTTCCTGCAGAAGGTCGAGCGGGACGAGATCATCCCGATCGTGCCGCCGGTGCCGAACACCGATCTCCACGCCTATTTCCGCAAGGTCGAGGAGCGCTGCCTCAACCCGAAGATCGGCGACACGATCCGCCGGCTTTGCCTTGACGGCTCGAACCGGCAGCCGAAATTCATCATCCCTTCGATCGCCGACCGGCTGGCGAAAGGCCTGCCGGTTACGGGCCTCGCGCTCGAATCGGCGCTCTGGTGCCGCTACTGCCACGGCACGACCGATTCCGGCACGATCATCGAGCCGAACGACCCCGACTGGGACCGCATGCAGAGGACGGCGCGCGCGGCGAAGGACAATCCCGGCGCATGGCTCGCCATGACCGATATCTACGGCGACGTTGGCCGATCCGAAACCTTCGCCCGTGCCTTCGCCCATTGCCTCGAAACGCTTTGGGCGAAAGGTACGCGGGAAACGTTGAAGGACTATCTGGCGGGAGCGCCTTGAAAAGGCGATAAGGGCGACGGCCTTCCTGCCCGGATCGAAACATGTCGACCACATCGCGTCGGTTCGAAACGTTCCTGCCCACAGGCTCCGCATTGTGAATCCCCCAGATCTCATCATCTTCGATTGCGACGGCGTGCTGGTCGACAGCGAGCCGATCTCGATCGCGGTCCTGCTCGACGTGATGGCGAAGGCCGGTCATGTCATGGACGAGAAGACCGCCTACAGGCTCTTTCTCGGGCGGTCGATGGCGACGACGATCGAGCTTCTGCGCGACGATTTCGGCTTCGTCGTCACTCCGGCCCACCTCGATCAGGCGCGGGCCACCCTCAACGAGCGTTTCTGCCGCGAGCTGAAACCGATACCGGGCATTCGAACTGCCCTCGGCAAGCTTTCGGAGCCGCGCTGCATCGCTTCGTCCAGCAAGCCCGAGCGCATCCGCCTGTCGCTTTCCGTTACCGGGCTGTTGGACCAATTCGAGCCGCACATATACAGTGCGACCATGGTGGAAAGAGGCAAGCCTGCTCCCGACCTGTTCCTCCATGCCGCGCGCGGCATGGGCGTAGCGCCCGACGACTGCCTCGTGATCGAGGACAGCCCGGCCGGCGTGCAGGCGGCCAAGGCGGCGGGCATGCGCGTCTTCGGCTTCACCGGCGGTTCCCATGCGCTTGCCGGCGGGCTCGCCGCGGCGCTTGCGCTCCTGGAGCCGGACGCCGTCTTCGATAACATGCGCCTTCTGCCGTCGCTCGTCTCCGCTCTCGGCAAGGGGCGCTGATGGCGTCTCTCGTCTGTGCCGTCGATGTCGGTACGACGAGCGCGCGCGCCGCGATCATGGACGGGACGGGCAGGCTGCTTGGCCGTGCCGACTGTCCGATCGCGATCCGCCGGGCGGGGCCGGACATAGCCGAGCACGATTCGGAGGATATCTGGCGCGCGACGTGCCAAGCTGTGCGCGGCGCTCGCGCGGCATCCGGCGCGCGGCCGGAGGAGATCGCCGGCATCGCATTCGACGCGACCTGTTCGCTTGTCATCCGCGGGCGCGCGGGGGAGACGCTGCCGCTCTCTTCCTCCGAAGGGCGGGACTGGGACACTATCGCCTGGCTCGACCATCGCGCGCAGGCGGAAGCGGCGGATTGCTCCACGACACGCCATCCGGTTCTGGATTCCTCCGGCGGCGTCATGTCGCCGGAGATGCAGATTCCCAAGCTGATGTGGCTGAAGCGGAACCGGCCGGACATGTGGAAGAAGACGGGCCACCTTTTCGACCTTGCCGACTTCCTCACCTGGAAGTCGACCGGCGGCACGGAACGTTCCCACTGTACGCTCGCCTGCAAATGGACTTTCGGCGCAGGCGGCGAGGCGGGCTGGAACATGGGCTTCCTGGACGCCGTCGATCTCACGGACCTGCTTGCGCGCGGCGGCCTGCCCGATCGGAGCCGACCGGTCGGGTCCGATCTCGACCCGCTCACGCGGGAGGCCGCCGAGGCGCTCGGACTGACCACGGCATGCCGGGTCGCGGCGGGCATGATCGACGCCTATGCCGGCGCGCTCGGCGTCCTCGGCGGTTATGCCGCCGGATCGGCCGGCCTGTCCGGGCGCGCCGCGCTTGTCGCCGGCACGTCCAGTTGCGTGATGATCTTTTCGCCGGAGCCGTCGCGCTTCGCCGGCGCTTGGGGGCCTTATCATGGCGTCGCGCTCCCGGGCCTTTGGGCGACGGAGGGCGGGCAATCGGCGACCGGCGCGCTGCTCGACCATGTCATCCGCTGGCACGGCGCCGAGCCGGACGCCGCAACCCATGGAAAGATCATCGCGCGGATCGTGGAATTGCGGGCGGCCGAAGGGGAGGAATTCGCGGCCAGGCTGCATGTGCTTCCCGATTTCCACGGTAACCGCTCGCCCCATGCCGATCCGCGCGCGCTCGGCGTGATCAGCGGGCTCGCGCTCGACACATCGTTCGACGGCCTGTGTCGGCTCTACTGGCGCACGGCGGTGGCGATCGCGCTCGGTGTCCGCCAGATCGTCGAGGCGATCCGCTCCGCCGGGCATCCGGTCGAGCGCCTGCATCTTGCCGGCGGCCATTTGCGTAACCAATTACTTACAGAACTTTATGGCGACGTCATCGGCTGCACAATCATCCTGCCCGCGAGCGAGGAGCCGATGCTTCTGGGGACCGGCATGGCGGCCGCAGCGGCGGCAGGCCTTCATCCGGACCTTTCTTCCGCCGCCTCGGCCATGCGGCAGGCGGATACGGAGCTCCGGTCGGACTTGACTGCCCGCACCTGCTTCGAGCGCGATCATCGGATATTCCTGGAAATGCAGCGGCATAGAAAGGCGCTGGAGTCTATAAGGTAAGTAAAAACTTACCTTGCGAGATCGGCCACGAGGGCATCGAGCACCAGCATGCCGGACGGGGTGGCGCGCAGCCTCGAATTGCCGACCGGCTCGATCAGGTCTTCGTCGCGCAGGATGGTCACGCGGTCCGACGACAGTGGCCTGCCGGCGAGCGTTTCGTAGCGGTCGACGTCGATGCCTTCGGCGAGCCTCAGCCCCATCAGCAGGAATTCGTCGGCCTCCTCCGAGCGTGTCAGCCGCTCGCCGCCGGTGATGCCGTGTCCCCTGGCCTCGACCAGGTTCAACCAGGTCTCCGGCATCTTCTCGGCGATGGTGACGATGCGGCGGCCGTGCTCGACGAAGCGGCCATGTGCGCCCGGCCCGATGCCCACATATTCGCCGTAGCGCCAGTAGATGAGGTTATGCCGGCTCTCGGCGCCCGGGCGGGCGTGGTTGGAAATCTCGTAGGCCGGCAGTCCGCGCGCTTGCGTCACCTCCTGCGTGACGCGGTAAAGCTCGGCGGCATGGTCGGCATCGGGAATGCTGAATTTCGAGGCTGCGTGCAACGCGTGGAAGGGCGTCCCTTCCTCGATCGTGAGCTGGTAGAGCGACAGATGGTCGGCGGCATGACCAATGGCCTCTTCCAGCTCGGCCGCCCAGGCTTCCGGCGCCTGATGCGGGCGGGCGTAGATCAGGTCGAAGGACATGCGCGGGAAAATCGCGCGGGCAAGGCCGATCGCCTTCAGCGCCTCGGCGACATTGTGCAGTCGCCCGAGGAAACGCAGGTCCGGATCGTTGAGCGCCTGCACGCCGAGCGAGAGGCGATTGACGCCGGCGGCGCGGTAGCCGCGGAAACGGTCCGCTTCTACGGAAGAAGGATTGGCTTCTAGCGTCACCTCGATCCCGGCCGGCACGTGCCAGTTCGCCGCCACCGCATCGAGGATCGCGCCGACCGTTTCCGGCCGCATCAGCGAGGGCGTGCCGCCGCCGAGGAAGATGCTGGAAACGCTGCGCGGGCCGGTGCGGGCGGCCATCGTCGCCATCTCTCGGGCGAAGGCGGCGGCGAAGCGGGGCTGGTCTACCGGCTGGTGCCGGACATGGCTGTTGAAGTCGCAATAGGGGCACTTGGCCGCGCAGAACGGCCAGTGGACATAGACGCCGAAGCCGGGGTCACCGTCTGTCATGCCGGCTCCAGCATGGCGGTGGCGAAGCGCGCGAAGGCGCGGGCGCGGTGCGACAGGCCGAGATCGCCCCGGCCGGCCTCCCAGGAGTGCTTCTCGCTGGCGCTCATCTCGCCGAAGGTTTGCGTGTAGCCGTTCGGCTGGAATACCGGGTCGTAGCCGAAGCCGCGGGTCCCTCGCGGCGGCCAGACCAGCGTGCCCTCCACCTCGCCGCGAAAATATTCAGCGTGGCCGTCCGGCCATGCGAGGCACAGCACGGCGACGAAGCGTCCACCGCGCCGCGCGGGCTCGGTCGCGCCCTTCTCCCGCAGGAGATCCTCGACTCTCTCCATCGCCATCCGGAAGTCGCGGCCGGTTCCGTCGGGTTTCTCTGCCCAGTCGGCGGTATAGACGCCGGGGTCACCGCCGAGCGCGTCGACTTCGAGCCCCGAATCGTCCGACAGCGCCGGCAGCCCGGTCGCGGAAGCGGCGGCGAAGGCCTTGGTATAGGCGTTCTCCTCGAACGTCGTGCCGGTCTCGGGCGGCTCGGGAAGGCCGAGCTCGCCGGCCGAAGTCGCTTCCAGCCCGTAGGGCGCCAGCAATTCGCGTATCTCGCGCAACTTGCCGTCGTTATGGGTGGCGACGACGATTTTCCTGCTGTCGAGCCGACGCATTCAGAGTCCCCAGATTTTCGGTTCGGCGAATTCCAGCGAATTGCCGGCCGGATCGCGGAAATAGATGGACCGGCCACCATTGGGCCACTCGAAATCGGCCTCGATGGCGATGCCTTTTCTTGCCAGGTCGCGCCGCCAGGCCTCGATCTCCTCGCCGGCGGTGCGGAAGCAGAGATGGCCCGGCCCGCGCGCGCCGTGCGGCGGCACGGGCAGCCTGGCATCCGCCGGGGGCGGGACCTCGGTGGCTTTTGCGTTGAACAGCAGGAGCACGCCGTCGCCGCAGCGGAAGAACACGTGCCGGCCCTCGGCCTTGGTGATACGGGTCAGGCCGAGCACCTCGCCGTAAAATGCCTCCGCCTCGTCGAGATCGTCGACATAGAGCGCGGATTCGAGGATGGCGGCGGGAGTCATCGGCTTTCCGTCAGGCGATCGCCATCTGCTGCAGGCTGACCAGCCGCTGGATGCCTTTGCGCGCCAGCCCCATCAGTTCGGCGAATTGCGCTTCCGTGAAAGGCTCGCCTTCGGCCGTGCCCTGGATCTCGACGATGCCGCCCTTGCCGGTCATGACGAAATTGGCGTCGGTGCCGGCGGACGAATCCTCCTCATAGTCGAGATCGAGCACAGGCTGGCCGCCGTGGATGCCGCAGGAGATCGCCGCCACATGATCCTTCAGCACCTTCTGCACGGAGACCATCTGGCGCGCCGCCATCCATTGCAGGCAGTCGTTGAGCGCGACCCAGCCGCCGGTGATGGAAGCCGTGCGCGTGCCGCCGTCGGCCTGCAGCACGTCGCAATCGACCGTGATCTGCACTTCGCCCAGCGCCTGGAGATCGACCACGGCGCGCAAGCTGCGGCCGATCAGCCGCTGGATTTCCAGCGTGCGGCCGCCCTGCTTGCCGGCGGACGCCTCGCGCCGCATGCGCTCGCCGGTCGAGCGCGGCAGCATGCCGTATTCCGCCGTCACCCAGCCACGGCCGGAATTGCGCATCCAGCCCGGCACTTTTTCTTCCAGGCTCGCCGTGCACAGCACATGCGTATCACCGAACTTGACGAGGCATGAACCTTCGGCGTGCTTGGCGACGCCGCGTTCGAAGGAAATCGCGCGCATTTCGTCGTTCTGGCGCTTGGATGGACGCATCAACAGGCTTCTCCGGGACAGGTTTCGAGCGGCTTGTAGCGCTGTGCGGAAGGGGACGCAAAGGAAAAGGCCGCCTTGTCCCGGCTGTATACGAACCCGGGCGCGGTCGGTACGAGACGCGTTGCGTTGCCGGCCCGACGCCTTATATTTCCGATCGGCCTGCAGAGGCGTTCAGAAGCCATGACGAAGCCCTTGATGGACCAGAACCTGCAATTGCTCGATGCGCGCTCGCGCGACATCTTCCGCCTCATCGTCGACGCCTATCTGCGCGACGGGGAGCCGATGGGCTCGCGCAACCTCTCGCGGCTGCTGCCGCAATCGCTGTCGCCGGCGACGGTGCGCAACGTCATGAGCGATCTCGAGCATCTCGGTCTGATCTATGCGCCGCACATCTCCGCCGGCCGACTGCCGACGCAGAGGGGGCTGCGGTTCTTCGTCGATGCCTTCATGGAGATCGGCGACCTGTCGGACGAGGAAAGGCGGGTCATCGAGGCCCAGGTCAGGGCTGCGGGAAGCGGCGCTTCGCTGGAGCACATGCTGACGGAGGCAAGCCAGATGCTTTCCGGCCTGTCGCGCGGCGCGGGTCTCGTCCTGGCCACCAAGAACGAGACGCCGCTCAAGCACATCGAGTTCATCCAGCTCGAGCCGGAAAAGGCGCTTGCCGTGCTGGTGTCGCAGAACGGCGATGTCGAGAACCGCGTCATCGAGGTTCCCGCCGGCGTCACCGCCTCGCAGCTTCACGAGGCGACGAACTTCCTGAACGCGCACATACGCGGGCGAACGCTCGTCGAGGCGCGCGCCGAAATCGAACGGCTCAAGGAGGAGACGCGAACCGCGCTCGACGCGCTTTCGCGTGAGCTTGTGGAGAAGGGCCTTGCCGTGTGGGCCGGCCGCGAGGGCGACCTTCCGGCCAGGCTGATCGTGCGCGGCCATGGCAATCTGCTGGAAAACGTCACCGCCCAGGAGGATATCGACCTTCTGCGCCATCTCTTCGAGGATTTGGAGACGAAGGAAGGGCTGATCCAGCTTCTCGACCTCGCGGAGGAGGGTTCGGGCGTGCGCATCTTCATCGGCTCGGAGAACAGGCTCTTCTCGCTGTCGGGTTCGTCGCTCGTCGTGGCGCCCTATCGCGACAAGGACCAGCGCGTCGTCGGGGCCCTCGGCGTCATCGGCCCGACGCGGCTCAACTATGCGCGCATCGTGCCGATGGTCGACTATACCGCGCAGCTTATCGGCCGGATGCTCGGTTAAGCGCAGGCGGCGGTCCACCCCTTGATTTTCCGGCCCTGAACCTCGATATCGGGCGCAACTTCAAGACCCTGTGAAAATGGTAGGAAAATGAGCAAGAAGCCTGGAACCGCGGACGCGCAGGAGGTCGAGCCGGATATGGCCGCCGCCGGTGTCGAGGCCCCCGCCGATGGCAAGCAGGACGGCCCTTATCAGGCCGATCACGAGGCCTTCATGCGGCTGGCCAAGGAAAACGAGGAAATGAAGGACCGCGCGCTGCGGCTCGCGGCGGAGATGGAGAATTTGCGCCGTCGCACTGCCCGCGACGTTCACGACGCGCGCAGCTACGCCATCGCCAATTTCGCCCGCGACATGCTCGGCGTCTCCGACAATCTCAAGCGGGCGCTGGAGGCTATCCCGGCGGAAGCCAAGGCGTCCGGCGATGCCGGCTTCAAGGCGCTGATCGACGGCGTCGAGATGACCGAACGCGGCATGCTGAGCGCGCTCGAGCGGCACGGCGTCAGGAAACTGGAGCCGCAGGGCGAGAAATTCGACCCGAATTTCCACCAGGCGATGTTCGAGGTCCCCGACCCGAGCGTCCCCGCCAACACCGTGGTCCAGGTCGTGCAGACCGGCTATGTGATCGGCGACCGCGTGCTGCGCCCGGCGATGGTCGGAGTCTCCAGGGGCGGGCCGAAGAATGCCGCGCCTGAAGCAGCGGCCGAGCCCGGCGCGCCGAACGCGCAGGCCGAAAAGGACGCGTGAAGCCGCGTCTTCGGCAGGTCAAGGAATTTTGGATCGACCCCGTCACCGTCTCGGTGAGGGATAGCTTCTTGCTTGCCGGCTCGGATCCATGCTGGCGGGCGCGTGCCGGCCTTCCTCCATTCCCGTCCTTCCGCTATTGAAAAGCGGGAGGCGCGATGAACCCTATCCTGCTGCTCGACTATGCCGGCGTCGCCGTCTTCGCCGCGACCGGCGCGCTTGCCGCCTCGCGTAAACAGCTGGACATCATCGGCTTCCTGTTCCTCGCCGCCGTCACCGGGACCGGCGGCGGCACGCTGCGCGACGTGCTTCTCGGCCATCTGCCCGTCTTCTGGGTGGCGAACCCGGCCTATATGCTGGTCTGCGCAGCGATCGGCGTGATCGTCTTCTTCACCGCGCATCTGGTCGAGTCGCGCTATAGGCTGCTTCTCTGGCTCGACGCCGTCGGCCTTGCCGCCTATTCGGCGATGGGCGCGGCCAAGGGGCTGGCCGCGACCGGGTCGCCGGTTATCGCCATCATCATGGGCGTGCTGACCGCAACTTTCGGCGGCATATTGCGCGACCTTCTCGCCGGCGAACCTTCCGTCCTGCTCAGGCCGGAAATCTACGTGACGGCCGCGATGGCCGGTGCGGCCGTCTTCACGCTTGCGGCACTGGCAGGCGCGTCGACGCTGGCGGCGGCAATCCTGGCCGTCGCCGCCGCCTTCCTCGTGCGCGGCGGCGCGCTGCGTTTCGGCTGGAGCTTCCCGGCCTACCGCTCGCGTCCGGGCCGGCGTCCCGAAGACATTCGCTGACGGCCTCCCGGATTGGCCGTTGTGACATCGATGCCACAGGGCGGGAGGCGAATGGCCGAAGAGGCGCGGAAAAGCGGGAACGTTCCTCAAAGTCGCCTGTTTTGTGCTCATGGCTCGGCTGCAGCAAGGCGGCGCGGGCAGGGAACTAAGGAGTAGGTCTGATGAAGAAGATTCTGTACGTCGCGCTCGCCGCGCTTGCGATTTCGGCCGTCGGCACCGCCGCGCGCGCCGCCGACGTGGTCACCGAGCAGCCTCCGGCCCCGCCGGCGCCGGTGGTGGTGCCCGTGTTCAGCTGGACCGGTGTCTATCTCGGTGCCAATCTCGGCTATGGCTGGGCCAACACCAACATCGGGGGCGATGACAACGGCTTCGTCGGCGGCGGCCAGATCGGCTATAATTACGAGTTCGGCAACCATCTCGTGCTCGGCATCGAGGGCGATATGGATGCCACAGGAATGGATTTCGGCGGTAACAACGTCGACTATACGATCACCGGGCGTGCCCGGCTCGGCTATGCCTTCGACCGCTGGATGGTCTACGGCACGGGCGGCGTGGCCTACGCCAAGGCAGGCGATTTCCACGATACGGGTTGGGTCGCCGGCGGCGGTATCGAATGGGCTGCGACCGACCATATCGTTCCGGGCATCGAATATCTGCATTATGGCTTCAACGATTTCGACCACACCGGTGTCAATGCTGATGCCGATGTGCTCCGCGCCCGGATCAGCTTCAAGTTCTGACCGGCTGGCTCTGGCGACGGAAGGCGCGCCCTCGCGGCGCGCCTTTTTTCATGCCGGGATGAACGCCGGAGCGGGGCGCTCTCAGACCGCGGCCTTCGTGGCCTTTGTCTTCTGTTTTCCGGAACCCGCCTTGCGGCCGGCGGTCTTCTTGCGCGAACCAGGCTTCCTCGCGACGCCCTTTCCGGCAGCCGCGGCCATTTCGGTCGTCTCGGCCTGCAGTGCCTTCTCGGCCTCGACGACGCGGCCATGCGCCTTGGCTGCGTTCTCGCAGCGCTTGCGGAAATCGGCGACCTCCTCTTCGGTCAGATGTTCGATGCCGATGAAGGTGTTTTCGCTCTTGCTGGCGCGGATCAGCTCGTCGAGCTTCACCTGGACGGCGGCGCCGTCGCGGTTCTGCGTGTTCTGGATGAGGAACACCATCAGGAAGGTGATGATCGTGGTGCCGGTATTGATGATGAGCTGCCAGGTGTCGGAGAACCCGAACAGCGGGCCGCTCACTGCCCAGATGATCACGATGGCGCAGCAGGCCAGGAAGGTGACAGGCATGCCGGCGGCATGGGCAACCGCGCTGGCGACGCTGGAAAAGGCCTTGTTGAACTTCATTTTCGGAAAAGCCATGATTGTTCGGCGAGACTCTAGAGCATTTTGCAGCCAGACGGAATCGGCTGGCGTCGCACAAATGCGGCTAAGGAAACCACGCTGGAGCAGCGGACAACGCGTTCGTTAGAACGCCCGCTGCTCTAGCGGGAGGCACGCGCCAAACGCTTGAGCAGGCCTGCCTGTTCCGCCGCCTCGCGCAGGTTCTCGCGCGGGCGCGGGCCGATCTGCTGGATGACGAGGCCGGCCGCCAGCGAGCCGAGCTGGCCACAGACCGCGTGGCTCAATCCAGCCGTGTAGCCGTAGAGGAAGCCGGCGGCATAGAGGTCGCCGGCGCCGGTCGTGTCGACCACTTTGTCCACCTTGATCGCGTCGATATTCACCGTGCTGTCGCCGGAGAGGATGATCGACCCGGCGGCCGAGCGGGTGACGGCGGCCAGCCGGCAATCCTTCCGCATCTCCTCCAGCGCCGTCTCGAAGGAAGGCGTCTGGTAGAGCGAGATGAGTTCGTGCTGATTGGCGAAGACGATGTCGACGGTGCCGGTGCGCATCAGGTCGAGGAATTCGTCGCGGTAGCGGTCGACGCAGAACGGATCGGACAGCGTCATCGCCACCTCGCCGCCTGCCTCATGGGTCAGCCTGGCGGCGCGCCGGATCGCCTCCTTGGCGCGCGGCGGGTCCCAGAGGTAGCCCTCGAAATAGGTCACGCGCGCATTGGTCTTGGCGGGCTCGACATCCTCCGGCCCGAGCTCGACGCAGGCGCCGAGATAGGTGTTCATGGAGCGCTCGCCGTCCGGCGTCACGAAGATCATCGAGCGCGCCGTGGGCGGCGGCCCCGCCAGCGGCTTCGTGTCGAAATCGACGCCGTGGGCGCGGATGTCATGCGTATAGAGTTCGCCGAGCTTGTCGGAGGCGACCTTGCCGAAGAAGGCGGCGCGGCCGCCGAAGCTGGCGACGCCGGCCGCCGTATTGCCGGCGCTGCCGCCCGAGGCCTCCGTCGCCGGTCCCATGCGCGAGTAGAGGAGTTCCGCGCGCTCGGAATCGATCAGGTTCATGGCACCCTTGATGATGCCGTTCCCGACGATGAAATCGTCGTCGGCGGAAGCGATGATGTCGACAATCGCGTTGCCGATGCACAGCACGTCATAGGCGGGCATTCATTTCTCCGGTTCCGGGAACAGGCAGGTCGAGGAGGGTGTAGCCGCCTCATCCGAATTTGCAAGCCAGCCTTGCGATACGCTGCGGCGACGCCTATTTCGGGAGGCGCAACCGGTGAACCGGATGGACGAATGATCCTCGAAGCCGCCCGCCGTGCGCTCGGCGACCTCTTCACCGCTGAATTCCGCGCCGCCTTCTTCAAGACGCTTGGCCTGACGCTCCTCCTGCTGGTGGTTGTCTGGCTCGGCCTCCAGCACCTCTTCGACCTCTTTGCGGTGCCGTGGATCGCCACGCTCCTGTCCGGCTTCCCGGGTTGGGCAGGCTGGCTCGGCATCATCGCGGCCGTGCTTGCCGCGATCGGGCTGGCGCTCGGCCTTGCGCTTTTGATCGCGCCGGTCGCGGCGGTCATCGCCGGCCTCTTCCTGGACGACGTGGCCGAGATCATCGAGAAGAACGAATATCCCCTCGATCCGCCGGGTCGCGCCGTGCCGGCCATGCGGGCATTCCTGCTGTCGGCGAAATTCCTGGCGGTCGTGATCCTGGGCAATATCGTCGCGCTGTTCCTGCTCCTCGTCCCGGGCGTGAACATCGCCGCCTTCTTCCTGGTGAACGGCTATTTGCTCGGCCGCGAATATTTCGAATTCGCCGCGATGCGGTTCCGTGAGGAAGCCGAGGCTAAGGCGCTCCGCAGGCGCAATTTCGGCACCGTCTTCCTCGCCGGGCTGGTCATCGCCGCCTTCCTCGCCGTGCCGATCCTCAATCTCCTGACCCCGCTCTTCGCGGCGGCGCTGATGGTGCATCTGCACAAGATGGTGTCGGCCGGGGAGCGACGCGCTAGCCGATCGGCACCAGCGGTGCCGGCACGTCGCACGTCTTGACCGGCGCCTTGCAGAGATCGGCGATGATGCAGCGCTCGCATTCCGGCCTGCGCGCCTTGCAGACATAGCGCCCGTGCAGGATCAGCCAGTGGTGTGCGTGGCGCAGGAACTCCGGCGGTATGATCTTTAGGAAACCCGCCTCGACCTCCTCCGGCGTCTTGCCGGGGGCGAGAAGCAGCCGGTTGCCGAGCCGGAATATATGCGTGTCCACCGCGAGCGTCGGCTCGCCGAAGACGTTGTTCAGCACCACATTGGCGGTCTTGCGGCCGACGCCCGGCAAGGTCATGAGCGCTTCCCGGTCGTCCGGCACCTCGCCGTTGAAGTCGCGGATCAGCACCTCGGAGAGCGCCAGCACGTTCTTCGCCTTGGCGCGCCACAGGCCGACCGTGCGGATATGGTCGGCGATGCCGCCTTCGCCGAGCGCCGCCATCTTTTCCGGCGTGTCCGCGATGGCGAAGAGTTTCTTCGTCGCCTTGTTGACGCCGGCGTCGGTCGCCTGCGCCGAAAGCACCACCGCCACCAGCATGGTGAAGGCGTTCGTATAGTCGAGTTCGCTTCTCGGCTCCGGCCGCTGCACCGAAAAGCGGCGGAAGATTTCGTGGATCTCCTCGGCCGTGTAGGGGATTTTCGGTCGTTTCGACGGTCCGGCTCGGCCCGATGGCTTCCGCCGCCCCGACAACGCCGATTTGCTGTTCAGCTTTTGCATTCCTCCTCTATAATTATTCTTATGAGCGAGACAATCGCAGCGGACGAGCCGTTCTTCCGGGCGCTTCTGAAGCCGCACCGGTCGCTCGGCCGCACCGGTTTTTTCATCCTCATGGGCGTGCTCGGCTTCGGCTGGCTGGCGACGGGCATCTTCTTCCTCGTGGATGGAGCCTGGCCGGTTTTCGGCTTCTGCGGCCTCGATATGCTCGGAATCTATATCGCCTTCCGGCTGAACTACCGCGCCGCCCGTGCCCGCGAGGAGGTGACGCTGTCGCGCACCTTGCTCGACATCCGCAAGACGGCGCCTTCCGGCCGGTCCGAGACGCACAGCTTCAATCCCTTCTGGACGCGCTTCTCGGTCAGCCGCCACAGCGAAATCGGCATCACCCGGATGTCGGTGACCTCGCGCAACGAGACCGTGGCGATCGGAAGCTTCCTCAATCCGGACGACCGCGAGAGCTTCGCGAAGGCCTTCCAGCGCGCCCTTGCGACCGCGAAAGGGCGGTAGCGCAAATACTTCTCAACCTCTGGTAGAAGAGCAGGAATCGGGTGGGAAACCCGGCGGCCCGGGACGATATTGCGGTCAATCGAACATTCAGCCATGGAGGCCGACATGAACGCGCAGACCGCAATCCTTCAGAAAGATATCACGCCGGACGGAGGCGATTACGAGGTCGTCCGCCGCTGCATCGAAAAGATCAGCCTCGACTATCGCGACCAGCCCTCGCTGGAGACGCTGGCCGAAGCCGTGGGCGACACTCCGACGGGCCTGCAGAAGCTTTTCACCCGCTGGGCGGGGCTGAGCCCGAAAGCCTTCCTGCAGGCGGTGACGCTCGACCACGCCCGCCGGTTGCTCGACCAGGGCGCGCCGCTCCTCGATGCCGCCTACGAGGTCGGCATGTCCGGGCCGGGTCGCCTGCACGATCTCTTCGTGACGCATGAAGCGATGTCGCCGGGCGACTACAAGACGCGCGGCGCCGGGCTGATCATCCGCTACGGCTACCATATCTCGCCCTTCGGCGTGGCGCTGATCATGGTCACCGACCGCGGCCTTGCCGGCCTCGCCTTCGGCGATCCGGGCCGTGAGCGCGAAACCTTCGCCGACATGTCGGCGCGCTGGCCGAACGCGGCCTATGTCGAGGACATGGGCGCGACGGCGCCCTATGCCGCCCGCATCTTCGATCCGGCGAAATGGCGGTCGGAAGAGCCGCTGAGGGTGGTGATGATCGGTACCGATTTCCAGGTGCGGGTCTGGGAAGCGCTGCTTCGCATCCCGATGGGCAGGGCGGTGAGTTACTCCTCGATCGCCAGCGGGATCGGCGCGCCCAAGGCATCGCGGGCAGTCGGGGCCGCGATCGGCGCCAACCCGATGTCCTTCGTGGTGCCGTGCCACCGGGCGGTCGGCAAGTCCGGCGCGCTGACCGGCTACCACTGGGGCCTGACCAGGAAGCGCGCCATCCTCGGCTGGGAAGCCGGACAGCTTGCCGGACACTGACGGTCGCTCTTCCATTCCCGGCCGGACTTGGTCTAGCCTCCCGGAAACCGCGTTTCCGGGAGGCTCTTTTTGATCATCGTCGTCGGCTCCATCAATCTCGACCTGATCGCCACCGTCGAACGGCTGCCGGGGCCTGGCGAGACCGTCTCCGGCGGGGATTTCAGCACGGCGCCCGGCGGTAAGGGCGCCAACCAGGCGCTCGCCGCCCGGCGCGCGGGCGCCGAGGTCAGGATGATCGGCGCCGTCGGCAAGGACGCTTTCGCCACCGAAGCCCTGTCGCTTCTGGAGGAGGCCGGCGTCGACCTTTCCCGGATCGGCCGCATGCATGCGCCGACCGGTACGGCGCTGATCCTGGTCGATTCCAATGGCGAGAACGTCATCGCCGTCGTCCCCGGCGCCAACGGCTCGGTGCTGCCGGGCGACCTTTCGGCGGCGGATCTGAAGAAGGGCGACTACCTGCTCCTGCAGCAGGAGATTCCGCTGCAGACGGTCAAGGCCGCCCTGCGCCATGCAAGCGAAGCGGGCGCGGTCTCCGTCTTCAATACGGCGCCGTTCTCCGCCGAGGCGGCCGCCTTCATCGGCGAAGCCGACTATGTGGTGGCCAACGAGACCGAGTTCGACCTCTACGCCGATGCGCTCTCGCTGCCTGAAGGCGACAGGCCCGCCCGCATGGCGGCATTTGCCGGGCGCACCGGCCGCACGGTGATCGTCACGCTCGGCGGGGAAGGCGTGCGCGCCGCCGCGCCCGGCGAAGCGATTTCCGTGCCAGCGCTGAAGGTGAAGCCGATCGATACGGTCGGCGCGGGCGACACGTTCTGCGGCTATCTGGCGGCGTCGCTCGCTTCCGGCCTGCCGCTCGAACAGACGCTTCGCCGCGCAGCGACGGCCGCCTCGCTCGCCTGCACCAAGGAGGGCGCGCAGCCGTCGATCCCGCCCGCGACGGAAGTGGATCAGGCGCTGAAAGGCTGAAGGGGGCGGCAGTGGAGCTTCACACTTACATCGCCTATCTCCTCGCCACGATCGTCATCGTCATGGTGCCGGGGCCGACGGTGACGCTGGTGGTGGCGTCGGGCATGCGTCATGGCGCTCGCGCCGCGCTTCTCAACGTCGGCGGCACGCTGGCCGGCGTGGCGATGGTCTTCGCGGTGGTAGGCATCGGACTGGCCTCGGCGATCGCGGCGATGGGGCACTGGTTCGAATATATCCGCTTCATCGGTGCGGCCTATCTCGTCTGGATCGGCATGCAAATGCTGCTGGCGCGCGGCGGCCCGGCGGAAGACGCGGCGCCCCCGACGCCGAGGATGGGTTTCTTCGCGCAAGGACTGCTCGTGGCGATCAGCAATCCGAAGACGCTGTTCTTCTTCGGCGCCTTCATCCCGCAATTCATCGATCCGGCCGGAAGCTATCCGCTCCAGATCGCCATCATGGGCATCACCGCCATGTTCTTCGGCGCGGTTTCCGACAGCACCTACGCGCTTGCGGCCGCGCGAGCCGGGCGGGCATTGTCGGCGAAGCGTTTCCGGATGCTGACGAGGATCGGCGGAGGCTTTCTGGTCGGCGGCGGACTGTGGCTCGCCTTTTCGCGCGTGCGCTGATCAGGCTCCGTTTTCGCGCACCGTGTCCCGCCAGACCAGCGACGCTTCCAGGAAGCGGCTCGAGGGCGCATCCTCGGCGGCCGCCTCGCCCATCGTCGCAAGATCGACGACCGCGGCCGCGAGTTCCTCGACCGGTGGCGAGAAACTGGTAAGCCGGTAGGAAAGCCAGCTTGCCTGCTCTATGTCGTCGAAGCCGATCACGCTGAGTTCGTCCGGGACGGACAGGCCGAATTCATGCCGCGCCGCGTCCATGAAGCCGCAGGCGATCAGGTCGGTCACGCAGAAAGCGGCGTCCGGACGGTCCGGGCCGGCCAGCAGCGCGCGCGCGCCGGCGGCGCCGGCCTCGTAGCTGGTGCGTCCGTTGCGCGCGACCGCGACCGTCATGCCCGCCTTGCGCGCGGTTTCGACATACGCTTCCTCGCGCGCCAGCAGGCTCGGCGTGCCGGCGTCGGAAGTGACCACCGCCAGCCGCCGGCAGCCGGCCTTCATGAAGGCTTCGAAAGCTGTCCGTCCGGCCAGCCGGTTGTCGAGCGAGAGGTTGTAGGGTCCGGCAAGCCTGTCGTCGCGGTTGATCAGGATCAGGCGCTGGCCGTTGTCGAGACAGGTGCGGATGATCGAGTGCGCCGGGGTCCCCGACAGCACCACCGTGGCGTCGGCGCGGTAGTTGAGCGTCTGCCGCAGCGCATGTTCGACGTTTTCGCTCGGTCCCGTCGTGTCGATCACCATCGCCACCTTGCCGGCTTCCTGCAGGTGCCGGGCAAGCGTTCGCACCATGCGCGACATGTAGGGCGTATCGCTGTCGGCGACGATCAGGCAGACGATGCCGGTCGACTTGCGCAACAGGCCGCGCGCCAGATGGTTGACATGGTAGCCGAGCTTTTCCGAAGCCTGGATGACCCGCTGGCGCGTTTCATCGGAGACGCTGGCGCCCGGCGTGAAGGTGCGCGAGACCGCCGAGCGCGAGACGCCCGCGAGTTCCGCTACCTGCTTGGCACTGGCAAAGGCTTTGCGCGGCTTGATCTGATCCATGGCGGCAAGCGTGGCTGAAGGGCCGACATCTTGCACCGTCGCGGCGGATCGAACAAGATCACCCGTCCGCCGCGCGAAAATCGCCCGTCCGACCGGTACGGCGATTGACAGGCACGGTAAAGTGCATCAGTGTTGCACAGGTGTGCAATCGCGGCTCCGCGGACAGGAGCAGGCCGGTCAAAAAAGCGTTGCAAAAGGCCGCCAAGGGAGGATTTGGCGATTTCACGTCACGGGGCGAGGCCATGAACGCATATTCATCGATGCCGGCGACATCGGGACATGCCGCGCGGCCGGAAGCGTCTGGCCCGACGGGCGAGCCGTTCCTCGAGGTCGATCGCGCCAGCGTCCAGTACGGCAGCACGAAGGTTCTTTCCGAATTGAGCCTCGGCGTCATGCGCGGCGAGTTCGTCGCGCTGCTCGGTTCGTCCGGCTGCGGCAAGACCACGCTGCTGCGCACCATAGCGGGCTTCATGATGCCGACATCCGGTTCCATCCGTGTCGGCGGCCGCGACGTGACCCGCCAGCCGCCGGACAGGCGCGGCATGGCGCTGGTCTTCCAGTCCTATGCGCTTTGGCCGCATATGACGGTCGCGCGCAACATCGGCTATGGGCTGAAACTGCGCGGCAAGCCGCGACAGGAGATCGCCGCGCGCGTCGCCGAGATGCAGGCGCTGCTTGGCCTCGAAGGGCTCGGCGAACGCAAGCCGGCCGAACTGTCGGGCGGCCAACGCCAGCGCGTGGCGCTCGGCCGGGCCCTGGCGATCAGTCCGGATATCCTTTTGCTCGACGAGCCGCTGTCGAATCTCGACGCCCGCATCCGCCTGACGGTGCGGCACGAGATCAGCGCGCTGCAGAAAAGGCTCGGCATTACCGCCATCCATGTGACGCACGACCGCGAGGAGGCCATGGTCATGGCCGACCGCATCGTCATCCTCAATGCAGGGCGCATCGCCCAGATCGGCACGCCGCAGGAGGTCTATAACAGGCCTTCCTCCTCCTTCGTCGCCGCCTTCATGGGCGCGGAGAACGTGGTTCCGCTGCTGGTCGAGGCGGGGGGCGAGCGGCTCAGGATCGCGGCCGGGCCGGTGAACCGCGCCGCAGCCATTCCCGCGGAGGGGAGGCGCCTCGGCGGCCGTGTGGTGGAGGCGCGCTTCCGTTCGGAAGCCGCCGAACTCCACTCGGCGACCGCCTTTCCGAAGGAAAAGGCGACCGAGGACGCGCTCGTGCTCGATGGCGTCGTCATGCAGGCGAGCTATCCGGGCGGCGTCTGGCGCCATGTGGTCAAGATCGGCGAGGCGACGATCGTCGTCGACTCGTCACATGCCTTTGCTAGTGGAGAGGCGGTGTCGGTGAAGGTGCCGGCGGAAGCGCTGTTCCTCTTCGATGCAACCGATTGCAAGGAGGGTGAGGAGGAGCTTCGCTGACCTTTTTGCATCGCGGCGATCGCCGCCGCACAACATCCGAAAGCTGGGAGAACACGATGAACAGACTTTTCTTTGGAGCGGCCCTGGCGGCTGTTCTTGGAGCCACACCGGCCTGGGCGACGGAACTGACCGTCATTACGGCCGGCGATCAGAACATGGTCGACTACATCAACAACTACCTCGCGCCGATCTTCGAGAAACAGAACCCCGGCGATACGGTCAAGGCCGTCGGCACCGGCCCGGGCGACGCCGGTTCGCAGAAGATCATCGAGCGGCTCGAGGCGCAGAAGCAGGCCAACAAGGACAAATGGGACGTCGACGTCGCCGTCGTCCACGAGAAGGCGGCGGGCGATCTCGTCAAGGACGATCTTCTCAAGAAATATCGCGCCGACATCAAGACCGGCTCGATGGTGACGCGTTCCAACGCCGACATGGCGCTCGGCACGGACGTTAAGGGCTATGTCATGCCCATGTTCAACAGCCAGACGGCGATCGCCTACAATCCCGCCCTCGTGCCGAACCCGCCAAAGACCTATGCCGACCTAGCGAAATGGGTGGAAAAGAACCCGAAGCAGTTCGGCTACAATGGCATCAAGGGCGGCATGTCCGGCGTCGCTTTCGTGGTCGGCTGGGTCTACGCCAATGCCGGCGACGCCAAGACGCTGGAGCAGGGCCCGTACAAGCCCGACGAGAAGGCCGATTGGTCGAAGGCGCTGGGCGAGTTGAAGACGTTCAACCAGAACGTCACCTTCACCCCCGGCAATGCCGGCACGCTCGACATGCTGGCGCGCGGCGAGATCGCCATGGGCCCGGTCTGGGTCGACATGTTCTATAGCTGGCAGGCGAGCGGCCAGCTTCCGCCCGACCTGAAGCTGATCCTGCCCTCGCCCGGCATGCCCGGCCAGCCGATGCACTATGTCATCCCCGCGAAGGCCGAACATCCGAAGCTTGCCGAAAAGTTCATCGCGCTCGCCACGAGCCCCGACGTGCAGGCCAACGGCATCGTGAAGAAGTTCAACTGGTATCCGGGCATCGACGCCGACCACGTCAAGCCGAAGCTCGACGAGGCCACCTGGAACAAGCTCTTCACCGACATCTCGCCGAAGGAACTGGCCGATTACGGCAAGCCCTTCCCGATCAAGCCCTATTTCGACGGCATCCTCGAAGCCTACGAAAAGCAGGTGGCGAACTGAGCTTGCTGGCGATCTGATGCTACCACATCGGTATTCCACGTTGCCCCCCTCTGTCCTGCCGGATATCTCCCCCACAGGGGGGGAGATCAGGCCGGCCGCGATGGTGGCGTCTTATGGGCGGCGTCGATGGTTGGCGGCTGAAATCCATGAAGGCGTAATCTCCCCCCTTGTGGGGGAGATGTCCGGCAGGACAGAGGGGGGCAACGTAGGGTACAGGCGTTCGCACGCCTCGCTGAAGGCGGCCTGACTCATGCGCCGCTACTTGCCCGGCCTGCTGCTCGTCTCGCCAGCGCTGGCGATCATCGTCTTCCTGTTCCTCGTGCCGCTTGCCGGCGCGGTGACAGGCGCGTTCCAGGATGCCGATGGCGGCTTCAGCTTCGGCAATTTCATCAAGACCTATCAGCTCTACAGCAACGATATTCTCTTCACGATCGTCATCGTGGCGCTGTCGGCGCTGCTGACCGCGGCCCTTTCGGTGGCGATCGCCGGCTATCTGACGCTCGGCACGAGCCCGGCCGCGGTCGCCATCCTGCGCTGGCTCTACCGCTGGCCGCTTTTCATTCCCTTCATCGTCGTCGGCCAGATCCTGCGCACCTTCCTCGCCAAGAATGGGCTGATGAACAACATTTTCGTCGCAACGGGCCTGATCACGCCGCTGCATACGGTCGGCTTCCTCGACTGGCGCGGCATCGTCATCGCCTTCGTCTGGAAGCAGACGCCTTTCGTGACGCTCCTGCTGGCCGGCGCCATGGCTTCCATCGACCGCGGCACGGTCGAGGCGGCACGCAATCTCGGCGCCTCGCGCCTGCGCATCCTGCTCGAGATCGTCCTGCCGCAGGCGGCTCCGACGCTGATGGTGGCGCTGACCCTGAGCATCGTCACCATGATGTCGGTGCTCTCCGTGCCGCTGATGATCGCCTCGCAATCGCCGACCGTGATCACCGTCGACATGGCCTTCCGCATCAACGCCTATGGCGATTACGGCGTGGCGAATGCGCTCGGCCTCATCTCGCTCGTGCTGACCGGCGCCGTCGCCTGGATCTACCTGCGCCAGACGATGCGGGAGAACGCCCGATGAGCGTGCTGGCGGAAACCGCCGCGCCCGCCCGCGCGGCGGCCTGGTACTGGATCCCGCGTGCCGTCCTTTTCGGCCTGCTTGCCTTCATCATCTTCGGGCCGCTGGTCAACCTGCTTCTCTGGACAGTGACGGAGAAGTGGTATTTTCCCCACGCCCTGCCGCTGGAATACGGATTCTCCTACTGGGGACGCGTCTTCTCGCCGCGCGGCAACGCCATGGGCTCGCTCGGCACCAGCGCGCTGGTCGCCTGCCTGACCGTGTTCCTGTCGCTGCTTCTGGCGATCCCCGCGGGCTATGCGCTGGCGCGGCTGAGGCTTCCCTTCCGCAGCCTCATCCTGCTCGCGCTCCTCGTGCCCAACGCCTTTCCGAACCTGCCGATCTACGTCAACATCGCCAGGCTTTTCTACCAGATCGGGCTGAACGGGACGATCCTCGGCGTCGTGCTCGTCCACACCACGCACGGGCTCGTTTATGCGGTCTGGATCGCCACCGCCGCCTTCGGCGCCATCGAGCCGGAACTCGAGGAGGCGGCGCGTTCCTCCGGCGCCAGCGCCTTCCGCGCCTTCCGCGACGTGATGCTGCCGCTCGCCGCGCCCGGCCTGATGGCAAGCGCCATCTTCGTCTTCCTGGAATCGCTCGACGAGTTCACCGGCACCTTCTTCGTCGGCGCTCCGGACGTGACCACGCTGCCGCTGCTCCTCTATACGTCCGCCGCCGGCGGCAACTACCAGATCGCATCGATCACGGCGCTGATCCTGCTGGTGCCCTCGATCGCCTTCATGTTCGTGGTGGAGCGTTTCCTGCGCGCCGACGTTCTTGCCAATATCGGCCGATAGACGGCGGCAGGTGAGGATGGCTCCAGGCGTGCATTCCATATGGCTGATGCCGGCCGCGGACGACGCGGCGATGCTCGAACGGCTGGTCGAGGATCTCGCCGGCCGTTTCAGCTCCCCACGTTTCCAACCGCATATGACCCTGGTCGAGGACATGGAAAGAAGCGTGGAAGACCTCGCGCCTCTGGTCGCGCGGATTTCCGAGGGCGTGGCTCCCTTCGAAGCGCTCGTGGCCGAGATCGGCGTGAGCGACTTCTTCTTCCGTTCCTTCTACGCCCGTTTCGCCGCCGAAGGCCCGCTCCTCGAGCTGAAGCGGCGCGCCATCGACAAAATCCTGGCCGGCGATATCTCGGAGTTCATGCCGCATATTTCGCTCGCCTACGGCGTCGAGGAGACGTTTGCGAAGCGCGACGCCGTCGTGGAAGCAGAGAATTTGCTGCTCGGCAAGCCGGTCCGCTTCGACCGCGTCTGCATCGTCGCCTCCGGCAAGGAACTGCCGATCGAGAGCTGGGCCGTCCGCGCCGAAAGCCCGCTTTCAGCGTGAAGCCCACCCGAGGGCAGCCTCCTGTATTCCCTAAAGACGCAGGGTAATTGCATATCGAATTTGTGCGGGCATGACCCCCCAACCCTGTCCTCTTCCCATCGTTCAAACCTGGAGAGAGCGGGGGTGAGGGGCAAAGGATGGTCGCTTCACCCCACCCCGACATAGTGCCGGACCATCGCGGGGTCGGCGCGCAGCTCGGCCACGCCGATCGTCCTGACGCTCCTGCCGTTCTCGATAAAGAGGACGCGGTCGGCGACCGGCAGGACGGCGTCGACGCGCTGCTCGACCAGCAGCGTGGAGACCCCGTGCGCTCTCAACGCCGCCACGGTCTCGCGGATTTTCGCGATCGCCGAGGGCATCAGGCCCTCCGTCGGCTCGTCGAGCAGCAGCACCTTGGGTTCGGTCGCCAGCGCGCGCGCCATGGCCAGCATCTGCTGCTCGCCGCCCGACAGCGTGCCGGAACGCTGCCCGAGCCTTTCGCGCAGCACCGGGAAGAGGTCGAGCACGGCCTCGCGCGTCTCGCTCCCTTTCTGGCGCGTCATCAGTCCGATCTCGATATTTTCCGCGACCGTCAGCTCGGCGAAGAGCCGGCGCCCTTGCGGCACATAGGCGACGCCGTGGCGAGGCACTTCATGCGGCGGAAGTCTGGTCAGTTCCATGCCGTCGAGCAGGATCGAACCGGAAATTGCCCGGACCAGCCCCATGATCGTCTTCAGGAGGGTCGTCTTGCCGGCGCCGTTGCGGCCGAGCAGGCAGAGAACCTCCCCGGATCCCAGTTCCAGGGATACGTCGCGCAGGACCTGTACGCTGCCGTAAGACGCGCCGATTTTCTCCATCTTCAGAAGTTCAGGCATCTGCGGACGCTCCGAGATAGGCGTCCTGCACGGCCCGGTCGTCGCGGATTTCGGCCGGCGTACCTTCGGCGAGGATGCGACCGCGGTCGAAGACGGTGATCCTTTGCGCAAGCTCCATGACGAGCGGCATGTTGTGCTCGATGAGGAGCACGGTGGCATCTTCGGCGATCCGGCGCACGAGCATGACGAAATTTTCGATCTCGCCGTCGGAGAGGCCCTGCGTCGGCTCGTCGAGGATGAGCAGGCGCGGCTTCAGCGCCAGCCCCATCGCGACCTCGAGCAGCCGCTGATGCCCGTAGGCGAGATTGCCGGAAATCTCGCGGGCTCGTTCGGCGAGGCCGGTGCGCTCCAGCGCATCCATCGCGCCCTGCCTGAGGTTCGCCGCGGTCAGTCGCCCCTCATGCAGCAGCGCGCGCTGCACCGACAGCGCGACATTGTCGAAGACGGCCAGTTTCGGAAAGATGGACGTGATCTGGAACGTGTAGGCGATCCCCTTGCGGACGCGCCGGTGCGCCGGAAGCCCGGTTATATCCTCGCCCTCGAAGACAACGCTCCCCGAACTCGGCGCGATCCGGCCGGAGACGAGGCTGACGAAAGTGGTCTTGCCGGCGCCGTTCGGGCCGATGATGGCGCGGATCTCGCCGGCCGGGAGCGTGAAATCCACCCGGTCCACGGCCCTCAGGCCGCCGAAGGAGCAGCTGAGGCCGCGCGTCTCGAGAAGTGGCGTCACGGCAGCCATTGCAGCCATCTTTCCCGCACCGTCCCGAGCACGCCCTTCGGGAAATAGAGGACGAGCAGGATCAGCGCGACGCCGACGAAAAGCAGATAGGCGGTGGTGTAGTTCGAGGTGATATCGACGACATAATACATGAAGAGCGTGCCGAAGAGCGGGCCGAGCACCGTCGCGGCACCGCCGAGCAGGACCCACAGAAGCGGCAGGATCGAATACTGGATGGTGGCGAAGGTGGCGCCGACATAGCCGAACAGGATGGCGTAGGTGGCGCCTGCGGCGGCGCAGAGCGCGCCGGAAAGTACGACCGCCGCCAGCTTGGCGGCGAAGACGTCGTAGCCGAGCATGCGGACGCGCTCCTCGTTCTCGCGGATGGCGACGAGTACCCGGCCGCGCGGCGAACGCACGACGTAGAGCATGACGGCCAGGGCGGCGGCGAACAGGACAAGCGCCGCGAAATAGCGCGTCGCCGGGTCGGTCATGTCGAACGGTCCGATCTGGCGCGCGGCGCGTCTCAGCGAAAAGCCCTGGTCGCCGCCGGTATATTCGTTGAAATAGAGGATCGTCAGGTAGAGCACCTGCGCGAACATGAGCGTGACGATCATGAAGGCGACGCCGGTGGTCCTCAGCGCCAGCAGCCCGATGACGAGCGCCAGCACCGCGCCGCAGGCGATGCCGGCGCCGAGACCTGCGAGGGAGTTCCAGCCGAGCATCGACATGGTCATTCCGGCTCCGTAAAGACCGGCGGAAAAGAACATGGCATGGCCGAGGCTGAGCAGGCCAGTATAGCCGAAGAGCAGGCCGTAGCCCATGGCGAAGACGGCCAGCACCATGACGCGCGAGAAGACGGCGCGGTGGTAGTCCGGCAGGACATACCACAGGCCGGCAAGCACCATGATGACCCCGACATGGAGCAAGATGGAAGGAGTCGGCCGGTCGGTTGTGGTCATCGCGGAGCCTGCCCGAACAGCCCCTGCGGGCGGAAAACCAGCACCAGCGCGACGAACAGCGTCGCCAGCATCTTGGCGAGCGTCGGCGAGAAGAAGACGGCGACGATCCCCTCGGTCAGGCCGATCAGCACCGCCGCCAGGACGGTGCCGCGCAAGGAGCCGAGGCCGCCGATGATGACGACGATGAAGGAGAGCAGCAGCGGATCCGTGCCCATCAGGTAATGCGCCTGCTGGATCGGCACGATCAGCACGGCGGCAAGGGCGGCCAGCATCGCCCCGAGCGCGAAGACGCCGGCATAGACCCGCCCGACCGGGATGCCGAAAGCCTGGGCCGTCTCGCGGTCATATTGCGTGGCGCGCATGACCAGCCCGATCCGCGTGCGCGTCAGCACGTACCAGGTCGCGAGCATGACCAGGACCGAGGCGGCGATGACGGCGAGCTTGTAGCCGGAATAGCCGAACCAGGGCAGCGTGACGCGGAAATCGAAGGGCGCCGGGACGGCGCGCGCCTCCGGCCCGTAGAACATCAGCGCAAGCTGCTCGAAGATGTAGAGCATGCCGATCGTGGCGACGATGGTGGCCTCCGGATCGTATTCCAGCCGTCGGAGCACCAGCCGTTCGGCGACCAGCGCGATGGCGCCGACGACGAGCGGCGCCAGCACCAGGGCGAGCAGAAAGCCGAGTGCCGGGCTGCCTGCGATCATGCTGGAGAACCACCAAGCGAAGACCGCGCCCAGCATGAAGAACTCGCCATGGGCGACGTTGACGATGCGCATGACGCCGAAGACCAGCGACAGGCCGAGCGCCGTCAGCGCCAGCACGGCGGAACTGACGAGGCCTTCGAGAAGTGCGAGCAGGAGGTGGGGTCCGAAGGCCATTCAGACGCTGGCCCTGCTCTGCTCTCTTTCGTAGATCGACCGAGCGATCATATGGGAAACAGGGTCACTTCCCCCTCTCCGCCTCGCTGCGCTCGGCACCTCTCCCCCTGAAGGGGGCGAGGAATGGCGCTCAGTCTGCGGCCGACCTTTCCTCGCCCCCACGAATGTGGGGGAGAGGTGTCGAGGCGAAGCCGAGACGGAGAGGGGGGAGGCGTTGGCGAAAGCCATGAGGTACCCTTCCCGGATCAGATGAACGGCGGCCCATGAAGGTTTAGCGGCAGTTCATACTCCGCTAAAACGCAACTCGCTCACAGCTTCTCGGTCGTGTAGTCCGCTTCCGGCGGATACATGCCATCCTCGATCGAGGTGCGATGCACGACCGTCAGTTTCTTGTCCTTGAACTGCGAGATGTTCTGGTGGCCGAAGCACTGATGCGTCTTGCCGTCGAAGGTCTTGTCGCCCTGCGGATGTTCCTTGCCCTCGGCGAAGGCGGTCATCGCCTCGGTCGCCTCGATCAGCTTCTTCTTGTCGTCCGGACCCTGGTAACCGGCATCCTCCATCGCCTTCTTGATGACGTAGAGTGTCTCCCAGCAGCCGAACATATGGCCGGCCGTCGAGACGTCCTTGGGGTCACCCTTGGCGGCGCCGTTCTCGTCGATGCCGACATGGTCGCGGTAGAATTTCTGGGCCTCGTCCGCATTCGCCTGCAGGTAGCGCGGCGAGCCTTCCCAGAAATGGCTGCCGTCGAGGAATTCGAGGCCGGGCGTCGCCATGTCGACGGCTTCCAGCGAATCGATGAAACCGAAAAGCTGCGGCCCCTTGGAGCCGTAGAACTCGCCCATTTCCTTGACGAAGGTGAGAACGGCCGGGCCGACCATGACGTGGTAGATCACGTCCGTGTCGGACGGGATCTGCGGGAAATAGCGGGTGAACGAGGTTTCGGTCGGCGGGATGGCGATCTGCGCCACCACCTTGCCGCCCGCCTTCTCGATGGAAGGGGGCAGGTTGTCGCGATGATCGTAGCCGAAGGCGTAGTCGGGGAAGATCTGCGTGACCTTCTTGCCGAGATTGCCGGTGATGAAGGGCGCCATCGCCATGACCTGCGACTTCACGTCGGTGATGCCGGGCTGGAAGACGTAGCGGTTCATCTTGCCGGCCGCGACCTGATGGCCCTCGCTCACCACGTAGTAGGGCATCTTGAGATCGCCGGCGGTCGGGCCGTTGGCGATGACGACGTTGGAGAAGAGCGTGCCGAAGACGACGTCCACCTTGTGCTCGGAGGCGAATTTTTCCATCACCTCGGTGCCGCGCTTGGCATCCGTGCCGTCATCCTCGACGATCAACTGGATCTGCCGTCCGTTGATGCCGCCGGCGTCGTTGATCAGTTTCACGGCGGCGTTCGTGGTGCGCTCGTACCAGCGGCCATAGGCGGCGCCGATGCCGGTGCGGTGGCATTCGAATCCGATCTTGATCGGCGCGGAAGACGCCGCCTGCGCATAGCGCACGAAGCCCGGAGCGGTGCCGAGCGCGGCGGCTGCGCCCAATCCTCCGGCAAGTCCTTTCAGCGCCGAGCGCCGCGTCAGCGGTTTCCTCAGGATCAGGCTGGATTTCGTACTCTCGTCGGTCATGACGGTTCCCCTTTTTGTTTGATCCGACCGCATTTTGGGCGTCTCGTCCGCCGTTCCACCCGGACGAAAAATCGCTTGTGTACAAACTAAATCATCAAACATTCCGGCTGGCAATAGAGTGTCACGAATCCCGCAAAACAGCGGCTTGAGGCAATTAGGCGCCGGTCGGGGAAGCAAGAAGCCAAAGGCCGAACGCGGTGTAGAAGACCATCAGCAGAGCGAGCGGGACCTGGCTGAGCAGGGCCTTTCGTCCCGAGCCGTGCAGGCGCCAGGCGACGACATGGGCGACGAGCACGGCCAGCAGATGGCCGGCGATGATGACGGCCGCCTGCGTGTTCCAGATCACCCATGCCGAATCGTAGCCGGCGGTGATGCCGGCATGCACGTGCAGCCCCGCCGTGCCGAACAGGTCCCAGCCCTTCGCCAGCGGGTCGGAGATCGCGGCCAGCGCGTATTGCGAGTTGACGAGGATCTCGGTGAGATTGTGCGCGATGTGGTAGGCGAGCGAGATCGGGATGATCGACCAGGCGAGCGCTCCCGTCGCTCGCCGGAAGGGGATGGCGTCGCCGGAGAGCCGCTGTCCCAGCCACACGGCCAGCAGAAAGACGCCGATCAGCGCGGCCGCCATGCCGACCAGGCCGGCCGTGTTGACCCCGATCACTGCCGAACGGCCGGGAAATTCGAGCGGATTGACGCCGACGAAGCCGAGCCATGCGAAGGTGCGCGACAGGCCGTCGAAGGAAACCGAACTCAGCGCCAGGAGCAGGAAAACGACGCCGCTCGGCGGCAGCGTTTCCGCCGAGGCCAGCCGCGCGCCGGGGAGGGCGCAATCGATCGGCCGGTCACGCGTCTGGCCTTCCCCGGCGTCGCGCCCGACAAGCAGCGCGAGGCGGGAGATCATGAGGAAGAAGGCCGAAAGGCATTCGCCATGCCGCATCCAGGCGCGGTAGCCGAAGACGAGCGCGGCGAGGAGATTGGCGAGGTAGTAGACAAGCAGGATGGTCGCCAGCCGGCCGGGATCCTCCGGCGCCGGATAGACCAGTTCGAGCCATGCGAAGGCGAGAAAGAGGATGGCGGCCGGCCAATAGGCGAGACCTCCGGGCAGCGTCGCGTCGGTTTGTTCCGCGATTTTCCTGCCGGTGAGCGCAGCGAGCAGGCGCCAGGGGCCGTACCAGGGATTGATCCAGAACCAGACGTCGCCGACCAGCCCCTCGACGATCGCCAGCGCGCCCCAGAGCATGGTCCAGAAGACGAGCGGCAGCGGGTTGGAAAGCGGATCGCGGCTGCCCCAGTATCCGGCGGCGACGAGCGCCAGAAAGACCGCGCAGGAAATCCATGAGAGCAGGAGCCGCCATTCGATCGGTGCGGAAAAGAGCTTCATGCGCCATGCCGCCAGGCGGTCGAGCGGGCCGGGCGGCACGGCGGCGAGGATGGCGAAGCTCAGCGCCACCGCAAACGCCCCGCCGGCGAGATAATAGCCGGTCGGCAGCAGAAGCACGAAGCCGCTGTCGCCGGCATGGGCGAAGGCGGGCGCGGCCTGGAGCAGCGCAAGGCCGCCCAGCATGACCGTCCCGCCGAAACGCCTGATCCCGCCCTGCCGCATATACCGCCCCGGATTGCCTTCCGCGTATTACGCCGGGCTGGGCGCCCGACGTCAATCCGCGGCAGCGCCCACCATGCCGCATGGACGCGGTGTGGCGTCCGGCCTAAGAATGCCGCCAGAGGAAGGGGTCCATGCGTTTCGGCTTGCCTGCCCGGCAGATTCTGGTGCGCCTCGCCTGTGCGCTGTCGCTGGCGCTGCTGGCCTTCGGCCACCAGCCGCCCATGCTGCCGCGCGTCGGCACGCTCGCGATTGCCGCCCACGCCTTCCCGGACGGCTCTCAGCCCGTCATCTGCCTGACCGACACCGCCGGCAAGGGCGACCGGTCACAGGCGTCCGGGCATGGCTGCGACGCTTGCCGCATCTCCTCCTCCTTCTTCCTGCATCTGCCGGATTGTCCGGTTCCGGCCATGTACGGCAAGGCGGAAAGCCTGCCGCCGCTGCCGGCGTCGCCGCTCGTGGCCCGCGCCGCCTATCCGCCCTCGGCGCCGCCGCAGGCCCCACCCCTTTCGGCGTGACCGGACGGCGGGAACCCGTCCCGCCATTTCCCATCCAATCATTCAATCCGGACGGTTCGGCTCGCCGCGACCGTTCGATGATCGCAGGCCGGATGCGCACGCGTCGGTCTGCAAGGAGACCAAAATGCTGAAAGTCATCCTCCTGGCCGCCGCCGGTACGCTCTTCGCCGGCACGGCCTTCGCCCATGTGACGCTGGAACAGGGCGAAGCCAGGGTCGGCGCGGGCTACAAAGCCGTCTTCCGCGTGCCGCATGGCTGCGCGGGCTCTGCTACCGTCAAGCTCCGCGTCCAGGTTCCCGAGGGCTATATAGGCGTGAAGCCGATGCCGAAGCCCGGCTGGAAGCTCGACGTGGTCAAGGGCAAGTACGACAAGACCTACAAGGCCTATGGCCATCCGATCAGCGAGGGCGTCAAGGAGATCGACTGGACCGGCAATCTGCCCGACGACTACTATGACGAGTTCGTCATGAGCGGCTATCTCGCGGATTCGCTTCCCGTCGGCGAGATGCTCTATTTCCCGGTCGTGCAGGAATGCGAAAAGGGTACCGCGCGCTGGATCGAGAAGCCGGCGGCGGGCGGCGACCCGGATTCGGTCGAGCATCCGGCCCCCGCCGTCAAGCTGCTGCCGAAGAACTAAGGGACAGAGCCGGGCCGTGGCCAGCGCAGCCAATATCAACGCCGTCATCCTCGGGCTCGTCCCGAGGATCTGCCGTGGCCGCCGGTCATTGCCGTGGCCGCCGACACCCTGTTCTATCGGGGCGGTCGTGGTTGCGCGAACCAAGGCAGATCCTCGGGACAAGCCCGAGGATGAAGGCGATACGCCTGTCGTCGAAGTTCGGCGTTTCGTACGAGCCCTTGTTGCCGCGTTGCTGTTGAGTGCCTTCCTCGCAGGCCAGGCTTTCGCCCACGCGGCGCTCGTCGCCTCCGACCCGGCCGATGGTGCGGTTCTGGCCAAGGCGCCGACGGAATTGTCGCTGACCTTCGACGAACCGGTGTCCCCGCTCATCCTCAAGCTCGTGGAGCCGGACGGGCGGGCGGCTCCGCTCGGCAAGCCCAAGCTCGACGGCAACCGGCTCCTCGCCGACACGCCGCCGGGTCTCGGCACAGGAAGCTATGTGCTTTCCTGGCGTGTGATCTCGGAAGACGGGCATCCCGTCGGCGGCGCCGTCGTCTTTTCGATCGGCATGCCGAGCGCGGGGGCGGCCGTGGAAGCGACGGAAGCGATCGACTGGCCGCTGCGGGCCGCCATTTGGCTCTGCCGGGTGCTGATCTATCTCGGGCTCTTCATCGGCGTCGGCGGCGCTTTTTTCCTTGCCTGGGCCGCGCCCGATATACGCGCCTCGCGCTCCTTCATCGCCGGGGCCTGCATGGCGGGTCTCGTGGCGATGGGGCTGTCGCTCGGCTTCCTCGGCGTCGACGCGCTCGATCTCGGCTTCGAATCGCTGACCGAGGCCAAGACGTGGGAGACCGCGCTTTCGACCAGCTACGCGCTCACCGCATTGTTCGGATCGCTTTCGATGCTGCTGGCGCTCCTGGCGCTGCATTCCCCAAAACCGGGTGAGGCGAGGCTCCTATCCACCCTTGGCCTGATCGGCGTCGGGCTGGCGCTCGCATCGAGCGGGCATGCGGCGACCGCCGATCCGCAATGGCTGATGCGGCCGGCCGTCTTCGTCCACACACTGGCCGTCGCGTTCTGGGTCGGCGCTCTGGCGCCGCTCGCGGCGCTGTTCGCCAAGGACAATGCGGCGGCGCAGCCGGCGCTCGCGCGCTTTTCGGCGCTTATCCCCTATGTGCTGGCCGCCCTGCTCGCGGCAGGCGTCGTGCTGGCCTTCATTCAGGTCGGTCATGTCGAGGCGCTATTCTCGACGCTCTATGGCCGCGTGCTCCTCGCCAAGCTGGCGCTGGTCGCGCTCCTGCTCGCACTCGCCGCTTTCAACCGCTGGCGACTGACGAAACCCGCTCTAGCCGGCGATGCGCGGGCCAAAAGGGGCTTCGCCCGTTCCGTCGTTGCCGAAATCGTGCTGGTGACGGCGGTGCTCGGCTGCGTCGCGCTCTGGCGCTTCACGCCGCCGCCGCGCGCGCTCGCGGCCGAGTTGCCCGCGCCGCCGGTTTCCGTCCATCTCCACTCCGACCGGGCGATGGCAAGCCTGACGCTGTCGCCCGGCCGCGCCGGGCCCGTCGCCGTCTCGGCCTTCATCGTCGGCGGCGATCTCGAGCCGCTCGACGCGAAGGGAGTCACGCTCTCCTTCTCCCTGCCTTCGGCCGGCATCGAGCCGATAAGGCGGGAAGCCAGGAAGATCGACCAGGGCCAATGGCGCGTCGACGGCCTCCGCCTTCCCGTCGCCGGAAACTGGGACGTGTCGGTCGATATCCTGATCTCGGATTTCGAAAGCGTGACGCTGAAATCGAAGATCACGCTGCGCTGAGCGGGCAGCCGCTTTGCACGGACGGGTCGGCCATGCGAAAAGCTCCCGACAGCTTCACGAGGCGCGCATGGCCGGGGAAAACCAGGAAAGATCCTACCTGATCGGCCACGCCTCGGTCGCGGCGCGGCCGCTGGAACCGGCGCTCTATCCGGTGTCGACTCCGATCGGCAATCTCGGCGACATCACGCTGAGGGCGCTCGAGACGCTCGCCGCCGCTGATATCGTCGCGGCGGAGGACACGCGCGTGACGCGCGTGCTGCTCGACCGCTACGGCATCCGGCGGCGGGTGGTGGCCTATCACGAACATAATGAGGAAGAAGCCGGGCCGCGCCTGATCGCGGCGCTGAAGGAAGGCCGCAGCGTCGCGCTCGTTTCCGACGCCGGCACGCCGCTCGTCTCCGATCCGGGCTACCGGCTGGTCGCCGCGGCGCTGGAGGAAGGCTTGCGCGTCGTGCCGATACCGGGTGCGTCGGCAGTGCTGGCGGCGCTGACGCTGTCGGGCCTGCCGTCCGACACCTTTTTGTTTGCCGGCTTCCTTCCGGTGAAGGAAGGGCAGCGGCAGGCGCGCCTGGAATCGCTTGGGCGCGTGCCGGCCACGCTGATCTTCTTCGAATCGCCGCGCCGGCTCGCCGCCAGCCTTGCCGCGATGGCCGGTGCTCTCGGCGGAGCGCGTCCGGCGGCAGTGACGCGGGAACTGACCAAGGCCTTCGAGGAACGCCGCGCCGGCACGCTCGAGGAGCTTGCCGCGCATTATGCCGAGGCCGGCGCGCCGAAGGGCGAGGTCGTGGTCTGTGTCGGGCCGCCGCTTGCCCAGGCCGCGGAAGACATGGACATCGACAGGCTGCTTCTTTCGCTCGCGGCCGAAATGCCGGCCTCGAAGGCCGCCGCCGAGGCGGCGCGGATGACGGGCGAGCAGAAACCCGCTCTCTACAGGCGCCTTATCGAACTGAAGGGAAGATCCGGTGGCGGATGAGAATCGCTTCCGCGCCTATCGCCGGGGCCATCGCGGCGAGCGGCTGGCGGCGCTCGCGCTCATGCTCAAGGGTTTTAGGATCGTCGCGCGCCGATACAGGACGAAGCTCGGCGAGATCGACCTGATCGCCAGGCGCGGCGACCTGGTGCTGATCGTCGAGGTCAAGGCGCGGCCGACGCTGATCGCGGCGATGGAGGCGCTGACACGAACCTCGGAGCGGCGCATCGAGGCGGCGGCCGACCTCTGGCTTTCGCGCCAGCCGGATCACGGCAGCCTTTCGGTGCGTTTCGACATGGTAGCCGTGCTGCCCCGGCGATGGCCGGTGCATGTCGAGAATGTCTTCCAGGGGGGAAACTAGCCTTCGCGACTATCGACGCCGCGTGACTCGCATCGGCAGGCCGCCCTGCGGTTGCGTCGTCAGTTTCTGGACCGGCCATGGCTTCGTCTCCGCCACCGTGTCGAAGCGGTAGCGCGACATCAGCACGCCGAGCGCGATCATCGCCTCCTGCATGGCGAAGCTGGCCCCGATACACACCCGCGGACCGGCGCCGAAGGGGAGATACTGGAAGCGGTCTATCCTGTCGCGCGCGCCCGGCGCGAAGCGGGCCGGGATGAAGGCTTCGGGATTGTCCCAGAGCGCCCGGTGGCGGTGCACCGTCCACGGCATGACGAGCACCTGGGTGCCCTTGCGGATGACGAGGTCCTGATAGGAATCGTCCTCGACCGCCTCGCGGTTGATCGAAGGCGCCGGCGGATAGAGCCTCAGCGCCTCCTCGAAGGCGGCGCGGGCAAGCGGCATCTTCTCCAGCCACGCAACCGGACCCGCGCCGCTCGCCATCAGGGCGTCGATCTCGGCCTCGATCGGCTCGCGTTCCCATGGGCTCTCGGCAAGGCAATAGAGCGTCCAGCCCAGCGCGCGCGCCGTCGTCTCGTGGCCGGCGCCGATGAAAGTGATGATGTTGTCCTCGATCTCCGCCCGCGTCAGCCCGCCGGGGGCCTGCGCGCGCAAGAGCAGGGTCAGGAAATCCTCAGGCGTTCCGGCCGGGTCGCGCGCCAGCCGCGCCTTCCTCATCGTCATCGTGTCGGCGACGATCCTGCGGAAGAAGCCCAGCGAATTGCGGCCGAGCAGGCGGGTGATCCGCGGCAGCCAGTCCGGCGCGCCGAGGAGGTCGAGCGGATCGACACGGCCCATCGTCTCGAACAGGCGGTCGACCTGCCTGGCGAAGCCGCCGGGCTCGCTTGCGATCTCGCCGGAAAACAGCGTCTCGGCCAGGATGTCGTAGGTCAGCGCCGTCATGTCGCGCGACAGGTCGGCGACGCCGCCTTCCTCATAGCGCTGGGCGAACTCCTCGGCGCGCCTCAGCATCGGTTCGGCGAAGCCGTGGATGTGGCGCGGCGTGAACACCGGCGCCATCGCCTTGCGCGAACGGCGCCAGACCTCGCCTTCCGCCGTCAGCAGCCCGTCGCGCAGGATCGGGCGCAGGATCTTCTGGCGCACGCGCGCCATCTTGTAGTTCCCGGCATTCTCCACGAGCACGCGGCGTATGAGGCCCGGATCGTTGGCGATCACCAGCGGCCCGCCGATGCCCGAGACCGATATCCATTTCTCGTTGTAGGATGGCTCACCCCACAATTCGAGCGGGTTGCGATAGACGATCCGGATCATCTCGAGCGTCGAAGGCGGGGATGTACGCGGCTTCGGCGCCGGCGGCACGAAAGGGGTGGGTGTGGCGTCCATGGCGGGCTTCCTTACGCCCGAATGTAGGTGCGCGGGAGGCGGCCGTCCACGCCATGCGAGTTCAGGCGTAGTGCCGCATCAGCCAGAGACCGAAGAAGAGCAAGCCTATCGAAACGGCGAGAGAAAGTGCCACGTAAAGCGCGCAGAGACCGATAGCGCCGCGCTCCCACAGGACGGCGACGTCGAGCGAGAAGGAGGAAAAGGTGGTGAACCCGCCGAGGATGCCGGTGGTCAGGAAAAGCCTGAAATGCTGGCCGGCCGCGCCCTTCTGCGCGAACCAGCCGGCAAGCAGGCCCATGACCAGCGAGCCGACGATGTTGACCGTCAGCGTGCCATAGGGAAAACCGGTTCCCAGCAAGCGCATGCCGAGCGTGTTGACGCCGTGACGCAAGGCGCCGCCGACGCCGGCGCCCACGAAAACGATCAGGAAATTCATAGGCCCCATTCCTCTCCATACGATGCGGGCAGGCTGCGGAGAGGGCCGCTCGATGCTCCCGCCCACGCAGCGCGCCCTGGCAGGAGTCATCAGCCTTTTCGGCGGTTGTCGGGGGAACCCCATCCCTATCGGGCGAGAATTAGCCGAAAGGAAGCCTCCGGTCAAAGGCGGCCCTGAAGCTTTTGCGCCACCCGGTTTCCGGAAAGCGCGAGGCACCGCCCGGAAGACCCGACAAAACAGGCGCGCGGCCCGTGGAAACGCCGGGAAAATTTGGAAAAACGGCCGGAAATGCCTATATTCAAGCCATCATCATATGCGTGATTCGGCGGGTTTTTCCGGCATCGGATCGCAAGCATCCGAACGAAAGATTTACATGAACGAAACGCCCGAAATCCTCCCCGGCGAACCGGCCGAATATGGTGCCGATTCCATCAAGGTCCTCAAGGGCCTCGATGCGGTGCGCAAGCGGCCCGGCATGTATATCGGCGACACGGATGACGGGTCCGGCCTGCATCACATGGTCTATGAGGTTGTGGACAATGCCATCGACGAGGCGCTCGCCGGCCATGCCGACCTCGTCACGGTGACGCTCAACCCGGACGGGTCGTGCACGGTCACCGACAATGGCCGCGGCATTCCGACGGAAATCCATTCCGGCGAGGGCATCTCGGCCGCCGAGGTCATCATGACCCAGCTCCATGCCGGCGGAAAATTCGACCAGAATTCCTACAAGGTTTCCGGCGGCCTGCACGGCGTCGGCGTCTCGGTGGTGAACGCGCTCTCGGTCTGGCTCAAGCTGAAGATCCGCCGCAAGGGCCGCATCCACGAAATGTCCTTCACGCACGGCGTCGCCGACGCGCCGCTTCGCGAGACGGGCGACGCCGCCCAGGAGACGGGGACGGAGGTCACGTTCCTTCCCTCGCCCGAGACCTTCACCATGACGGAGTTCGACTATCCGACGCTGGAGCACCGGCTGCGCGAACTGGCCTTCCTCAATTCCGGCGTGCGCATCATCCTCAGCGACCGCCGCCACGCCGACCTCAAGCAGCAGGAACTGCACTACGAAGGCGGGCTGATCGAATTCGTGAAATATCTCGACAAGGCCAAGAAGCCGCTGGTCCCGGAGCCGATCTCGATCTCGCGCGAGCGCGACGGCGTCACGGTCGAGGTCGCCATGTGGTGGAACGACAGCTACCACGAGAACGTGCTCGCCTTCACCAACAACATCCCGCAGCGAGACGGCGGCACGCATCTCGCCGGCTTCCGCGGCGCGCTGACCCGGCAGATGACGGGCTACGCGGAAAATTCCGGCCTGACCAAGAAGGAGAAGGTCTCACTCACCGGCGACGACTGCCGCGAGGGGCTGACGGCGGTGCTCTCGGTGAAGGTTCCGGACCCGAAATTCTCCTCGCAGACCAAGGACAAGCTGGTCTCCTCGGAGGTCCGCCCGGTCGTGGAGAACTTCGTCAACGAGGAACTCGGGGCTTGGCTGGAAGAGCATCCGGCGGAAGCCAGGGCGCTGGTCGGCAAGATCGTCGAGGCAGCCGCGGCGCGCGAGGCGGCGCGGAAAGCTCGCGAGCTGACAAGGCGCAAGGGCGCGCTCGACATCACCTCGCTGCCCGGCAAGCTCGCGGACTGCCAGGAGCGCGATCCGGCCAAGTCCGAGATCTTCATCGTCGAGGGCGATTCGGCCGGCGGCTCGGCCAAGGGCGGCCGCTCGCGCCAGAACCAGGCGATCCTGCCGTTGCGCGGCAAGATCCTCAACGTCGAGCGGGCGCGCTTCGACCGCATGCTCTCCTCCGACATGATCGGCACGCTGATCACGGCGCTCGGCACCTCGATCGGCAAGGACGAGTTCGACGCCGACAAGCTGCGCTACCACAAGATCATCATCATGACGGACGCGGATGTCGACGGCGCCCATATCCGCACGCTGCTGCTCACCTTCTTCTTCCGGCAGATGCCGGAACTGATCGAGCGCGGGCACCTCTATATCGCCCAGCCGCCGCTCTACAAGGTTACCCGCGGCAAGAGCGCGCAATACATCAAGGACGAGCAGGCCTTCGAGGATTATCTGATCGGCACCGGGCTCGAGGAAACCTCGCTGGAGCTTGGCTCGGGCGAGGTACGTGCCGGACAGGACCTGCGCGCCGTGGTCGGCGACGCGCTGACGGTCCGCTCCCTCCTGAACGGGCTGCATTCGCGCTACAACCGCTCGGTCGTGGAGCAGGCGGCGATCGTCGGCGGCCTGAACGCGGAAGTGCTTTCCGATCCGGGCCGCGCCGACGCCATGGCGAAACGCATCGCCGAGCGGCTCGACATGATCGCCGACGAGACGGAGCGCGGCTGGCAGGGCCGGGTCAATCCCTCCAACGAGGGCACGGGCGGCTACATATTCGAGCGCACCGTGCGCGGCGTTCGCGAAATCGCGGTGCTGGACGCGGCGCTCATCGGCTCGACCGACGCGCGCGCGCTCGACCGCCACGCGCCGCGCCTGCGGGAGGTCTATGAGGGCCGGGCCGTGCTGAGGCGCAAGGAAACCGCCGAACCCATCACCGGCCCGATAAAGCTGCTGGAAGCGGTTTTCGCCACCGGCCGCAAGGGGCTCACCATGCAGCGCTACAAGGGCCTTGGCGAGATGAACGCCGAGCAGCTCTGGGAGACGACGCTCGATCCGGCGGCGCGCTCGCTGCTACAGGTGAAGGTGAACGACGCGACGGATGCCGATTCCCTGTTCTCGCGGCTGATGGGCGACGATGTCGAGCCGCGCCGCGAGTTCATCCAGGACAACGCGCTGTCGGTGGCCAACCTCGACATCTGAGGCGGCCGAACCGCCGGTATTCCCCGGAAGCGGAATTCCGGTATCCGACGCTTTTGCCCGGTCCGGCCGGGCGCGCGGATCGCGAACGGGAAAGACAGATGGCAGATAGCGACACCGGAAAAGTGACGCCGCTCAGGCCGAGGCGCCCTTGCCCCGAATGCGGCAAGCCCTCCTCGCGCGAGCACTATCCGTTCTGCTCGAAGCGGTGCAAGGACGTCGATCTCAATCGCTGGCTGTCCGGAAGCTACGTGATCCCCGGTCGCGAGGAAGAAGACGAGGTAAGTGGCGAGCCTGCTTCGAAGCCCTCGGGCCAGGAATAGAGCGGTTCAGGAATCCGGAGCTTTTCCGGTCAGGCGACCTGCTCGACATGCTGCACTTCGGGAATGAAGTGGCTGAGCAGGTTCTGGATGCCGTGCTTGAGCGTCGCGGTGGACGACGGACAGCCCGAACAGGCGCCCTTCATGTTGAGGAAGACGGTGCCGTTCTCGTAGCCGCGGAAGGTGATGTCGCCGCCGTCCTGGGCGACGGCGGGGCGGACGCGGGTGTCGAGCAGTTCCTTGATCGTCAGGACGATCTCCTCATCTTCCTTGTCGTAGAATTCCTCTCCCGACTCGCCGTGCGCCTGGCCTTTGCTGTCCGTAGCGGTGGCAAGCACCGGCTCGCCGCTCATGAAATGCTCCATGATGGCGCCGAGCACGGCAGGCTTCAGATGCTGCCATTCCGCGCCCTCGACAGTGACGGCGATGAAATCGTAGCCGAAGAAGACGCCGCGCACGTTCGGTACGGCGAACAGCCGCGCGGCCAGCGGCGAAGCCTCTCCGGCGCTGTCGGCGTCGCGGAAATCAGCCGTGCCCTCGGGCATGACGACCTTGCCCGGAAGAAATTTCAGCGTCGCCGGGTTCGGCGTGGATTCGGTCTGGATGAACATTCGTGCGATCCGATCTGGGCGTTTCCATCCTAAAATAGGCTGCCGCCGCCCGCTTCACAAGCGCCGACGGCTGATGCGGCGAGGAACCTCAGGCGAGGCTTTCGATATCCTCGTCCGAGAGGTTCTGCGGCACCACGGTGACCGGGATAGGAAAGGCCGCGGTCTTGCCGGCGATCGAGGAGACGAGCGGTCCCGGGCCTTCCTTGGACGATCCCGCCGCCAGCACCAGGATGGCGATGTCCTGGTCTTCCTCGATCAGCTTCGTGATTTCGTCGGTCGCCGCGCCCTCGCGAATGATCAGTTCCGGCTCGATGCCGAGCTTTTCCCTGACTTTCGAGGCGAATTTGTCGAGCGCGGCCTTGGCGGCCGCCACCGCTTCCTCGCGCATGATCTGCTCGACGCCGAGCCATTGCTTGAAATCGCCGGCGTCGACCACGAAGAGCAGCACCAGCCCGCCGCCCGTCGCCTTGACGCGGTAGGCGGCGTAAGCCACCGCACGCTCGCATTCCGGCGTTTCGTCGATGACGGCCAGGAATTTGCGGCGGTGGCCCGCCTCATGACTCAGGCGCTTGGAAACCATGGAATGTCCCTTGCTGCGGACGTGGCGACCAGCCGCCCGCGACCCGCCAAGGCTAGCGAGCCGACGGGCGCCGCGTCAATCGTCCAGGAGTCCGACGATCCGCCGCACGGTCTTCATCGTGGCCTCGGCGAGCATGCCGGCGCGCTCGCCCCCATCGCGCAGGACGGCGTCGATATGGGCCGGATCGGCCATCAGGCGGCGCATTTCGGCGGCGATCGGGGCCAGTTTCTCGACGGCGAGGTCGGCCAGAGCCGGCTTGAAGACGGAGAATTGCCGGCTGCCGAACTCGGCGATGACCTTCTCCTTCGTCGTATCGGCGAGCGCGGCGTAGATGCCGACGAGGTTCTGCGCCTCCGGCCGATCCTTCAGGCCGGTCAGTTCGGACGGTAGCGGCTCCGGATCGGTCTTGGCCTTCTTGATCTTCCGGGCGATCGCATCGGCATCGTCCGTCAGGTTGATGCGAGACAGATCGGACGGGTCCGATTTCGACATCTTCTTCGAGCCGTCGCGCAGGCTCATGACGCGCGTCGCCTCGCCCTCGATCAGCGGTTCGGTCAGGGGGAAATAGCCGTTCACCTTCTCCTCGCCGACCGCCATCTCGACCCCGACGCCGAGTTCGGCGATCCGTTTCGAGAAATCGTTATTGAACTTCTGGGCGATGTCGCGCGTCAGTTCCAGATGCTGCTTCTGGTCGTCGCCGACCGGCACGTGGGTCGCGCGATAGACGAGGATGTCGGCCGCCATCAGGTCCGGATAGGTGAACAGGCCCACCGAGGCGTTCTCGCGATCCTTGCCGGCCTTTTCCTTGAATTGCGTCATGCGGTTCAGCCAGCCCATGCGAGCCACGCAATTGAATATCCAGGTGAGCTCGGCATGCTGCATGACCCGGGACTGGTTGAAGACGATATGCTTCTTCGGGTCGATGCCGGCGGCGAGATAGGCGGCCGCGATGGCGCGCGTCTGGTCGGGCAGGTCCTCGTGGACCAGCGTCGCCGTCAGCGAATGCATGTCGACCACGCAATAGATGCAGTCGTGGCTTTCCTGCAGGGCGACGAATTTGCGGATGGCGCCGAGATAATTGCCGAGATGGAGATTGCCGGTCGGCTGGACACCGGAAAAGACAAGGGGCTTGAAGGACATCGAACGTTTCCTCGTGGCTTGTGGAGGGCCGTTTCGCGCGCGGCGAAATTCCTGGACGGGCGCTTATGGACGATGGCGCGGCGGGGGGCAAGAGGCTTGAAGCATTCGCCGCCCTCGGCGCGAACAGTGGAGTGACGATCCGAATTGCCATAGAATTCGACAGGATCGCAGGTGGTTTGGCAGATGACGGACAGAACGGAGACGTCCGCGCAAGAGACCGACCGGCACGCCGAAACGCCGTCGGAGACCGGTGAGAATTGAACTCGCCGGCGCGGATCCACCGGCGCTTCGGCAAGGATCAGGTTGATCGAACGGCATTCGGTCGGTCCCGCCGAAGGGAACCTTTCCGCCGCAGGCGCATCCAATGACGCGCATGGAGGTCGTCATGGCACAGCCAAGCGTGGAATCGACAGGCACAGCCTTGCAGTCCGACATGGTGCTGGTGGAGCGGGCGTTGGCGCGCGACGCGGATGCCTGCCGCCTTCTCATCAGGACCCATAACCAGCGTCTCTACCGGTTAGCCCGCAGCATCCTGCGCAACGACGGCGAGGCGGAGGATGCGGTGCAGGAGGCCTATATGCGCGCCTTCGCGCATCTGGAAAGCTTCCGGGGCGATTCGGCGCTCTCGACCTGGCTCTCGCGCATCGTCATCAACGAGGCGCTCGGCCGGTTGCGCAACCGCCGCCGGACCGGCGCGGTGGTCATGCCGGAAAGCGGCCGGCACGATCCGGGCGGCGAGGCCCGCATCATTCCCTTCCCCCTAGGATCGAGTGAGGCCGACCCGGAGCGCACGATGGCACAAAGGCAGATACTCACCCTCGTCGAGCGCGCGACGGACGAACTGCCCGAAATCTACCGCACCGTCTTCGTCGCCCGCGTGATCGAAGGGCTGAGCCTCGAGGAGACAGCCGACCTGCTCGGGATCAGGCCCGAGACGGTAAAGACCCGGCTGTTCCGGGCGCGCCGGCTTGTCCGCGAGACGATCGAAAAGGAGGTCGGGCCGGTGCTGATGGACGCATTTCCCTTTGCCGGCCGCCGCTGCGACCGCTTGACCCGGGCGGTGATGCTGCGCCTCGGCCTGGAGGAATGATTTCGGGAACCTTTCTTCCCCGCATGCATCGAATGGCCGTCAGCAACCAACATATCCGTGGCATCGCCACGGAGGGAGACAGAGCCATGGCCATCCGAATGACCGCGGTGCTCGCCGCTTCGTGCCTTTTCCTGGCGGGATTGCCCGCATGGGCCGCCGGGAAGCCGACCGATCCGCAGATCGCCCATATCGCCTACACCGCCGGCGAGATCGACATCGAAGCGGCGAAGCAGGCGATCAGGAAGGCGAAGGACAAGGACGTCAAGGCGTTCGCCGAAGACATGCTGCGCGACCATGAGGCCGTCAACAAGCAGGCGCTGGCACTGGTGAAGAAGCTCAAGGTGAAGCCGGAGGACAACGCCACGAGCAAGGCCTTGGCCAAGGCGGCGAAGGCGGAGCGCGCCAGGCTCGCCGGGCTGAAGGGCGCGGCCTTCGACAAGGCCTATATCGCCAACGAGGTCGCCTACCACAAGCAGGTGAACGGCGCGCTGAAGGACGTTCTCATCCCCTCGGCAAGCAACGCCGAACTGAAGAGCCTGCTGGAAACCGGCCTCAAGATTTTCCAGGGCCACGAAGAGCACGCCGAGCATGTCCAGGCCGAACTCAAATAGGACGAACGTCGCCTCGCCGCGGTGGGTCTTGCCGCTCGCCGTGGCGTTCGCGCTCGGGACGGCTTCCATCCCGGCGCGCGCCGAGACGATCACGGTGACGATCGAAAATCTGGTCTTCTCGCCGACCGACATAGAGGCCAGGGTCGGCGACACGGTTCTGTGGGTCAACGAGGACATCCTCGCCCATACCGCCACCGCGAAGGGCGACTGGGACGTGATGATCCAGCCGAAGAAATCGGCGAGCCTGGTTCTGAAGAAGGCAGGCCGGTTCGACTATTTCTGCCGCTTCCATCCCAACATGAAGGGCCACATCACGGTCTCGCCGTGATGTGGTTTGCGTTCGGGCCGGCGGTACCGATCGGCCCGATCGCCTGACGGGGACGTCACCCTCAAGTGCGGATGCGCGCTTCCTCGATAAATGTCTTGACGTCAAGATAGTTCCGTTCTATTATCTTGACATCAAGATAACGGACGAATGCCGTGACCCAGACCAACCTCGAATCGGACGATGTGGACCATTTCGTCGCCCAGCGCCGGCGGGAAAGCCCCGACATCGATGCCGAACCGATGTTGATCTTCGGCCGCATCAACCGGATCGCGGCGCGCATGGCGCCACATATGGAGGGGCTCTTCGCCGGCCATGGGCTGGAGCGCGGGGAATTCGACGTGCTCGCCACCCTGCAGCGAAGCGGGCCGCCATACACGCTGTCGCCGACCGAGCTCTACACATCCCTGATGATATCGTCGGGCGGCCTCACGCACCGCCTGAAGCAGTTGGAGAAGGCTGGCCTCATCCGCCGCGTGCCTTCTCCGGCCGACGGGCGCAGCATACTCGTGCAGATGACCGAGCAAGGCTACGCCCGCACGAGACAGGCTTTCGCGGAAGACATGGGCCTTGAAATGAAGTGGCTCCAGACCCTCCAACCCGATGAGCGGAAGGCCCTCGCCGCATTGTTGCGAAGGCTCTATGCCGCCATGCCCGTTTATCCCGGCAACGCACCGCCTGGCTGACCGGGCCGCCTATGCCATCCATCCAGAATATTCGGTTCTGCCGGACCATCCATCCGGCAGAGGCCGGCAGCTTTTTGCCGCCCGCAGGAGAACCGTCATGACCATTTTCACCGAGATATCCGCGCTTGCGGCCCGCCCCCGCGGCCACACCGCCTTCATCCTGCTGATCACGGTCGGAACCCTTCTCGCCGCCGCCGTCCTGCTGTCCAAGCTCGCGGCCGAGCAAGGCGCGCCGATGCTCTGGTACCTGACCGCGGCGATGAGCGGCTCAGGCGTCGTGCTCTTCGCGACTTCCCGAGGCGCCGCAGCTGCGCCCGATCGGGCGCCCACGCTGACCTACAGTCTTGTCGCCGGCGGCCTCCTGGCGCTCGGTAGCGCGCTCGGCTATCTCTCGGTCGAGCGGGTCGGCGCCTCCTTCGTGGCGCTGGCGATGGCCTTCCCGACGATGATGACATACCTCCTGTCGCTCGCCCTCGGCATGGATCGCTTCGATCGCGGCCGCCTGGCGGGCGTCGGGGCCGGACTTGCCGGCGGATTGATCCTCGCTCTCGGAAAGGGCATCGGTGCCGCGCCCGCGGACGTGCCGGCGCTCGTCATGGTCTGCCTCATGCCCGCGGTGCTGGCGATCGGCAATATCTACCGTACGCGTTTCTGGCCGCGCGGGGCCATGCCGCGTCTGCTGGCGGGGCAGATGCTCCTCTGCGGGGGCGGCGCTTGTCCTGCCGGTCGCCATCTGGCGGCACGGGCTGCACAGCCTTTCGCTGCTCGCCGGCCCGGCCCTGCTTGCCACGACCCTCGTCGCGATCCTTTCCTTCTCGCTGCAATATGTCGCCTTCTTTCGTCTGCAGCAGATCGCGGGGCCCGTCTATCTCAGCCAGATCGGCTCGGTCGCGGCGCTCCTCGGTGCGCTCGTTGCGATTGTCGTGCTCGGCGAGCATATGCAAGCGGGTTTCGCCGGGGCGGCGGTCCTGATCGTGACCGGCATCGCCATTTTCCAGTACAGTTCCAACCGCCATGCATGAGGAGAGCAAGGATGAACACGCCTACTCTTTCCGAAAGCGCCTTTCCGGTGTTCCGCCGCTGGCCTGCCGTGCATCCGGATCGGCTCCAGATCTTCGGCGCGCCTACCCCGAACGGCGTCAAGGTCTCGATCATGCTGGAGGAAACCGGGCTGTCCTATGAGGCCCATCGCGTCGATATCATGGCAGGCGACCAGCACACCGAGGAATTCCTGTCGCTCAATCCGAACGGCAAGATACCGGCGATCGTCGACCCGCACGGCCCGGAGGGAAAGCCCTTCGCGCTCTGGGAGTCCGGCGCGATCCTGATCTATCTGGCGGAAAAGACCGGCCGCTTCCTGCCGCGCGAACCGGAGAAGCGGTTCGAGACGCTGCAATGGCTGATGTTCCAGATGGGCGGCATCGGTCCGATATTCGGCCAGGTCGGCTGGTTCCATAAATTCGGCGGGCGCGACATCGCCGACAAGCGCCCGCTCGACCGCTACGTCCGGGAAAGCAGGCGCCTGCTCGACGTGCTCGACGCACGGCTCGCGGACAGGCAGTGGATCGTAGGCGGGGACTATACGATCGCCGATATGGCCACGCTCGGCTGGGTCGAGAACCTGATCGGGTTCTACGAGGCGGCGGAGCTTGTCGACTTCGCCTCCCTGAGGCATGTCCCGGATTGGCTGCGGCGCGGCCTGGCAAGGCCGGCGGTGCAGCGCGGTCTCGTCGTGGCCGCGGCATGAACGCGCCGCGGTCGAGGAACTATTCGGCCGGCTTCTTGCGTCCGCGCTCGATGTTGCGGCGAATCATGCCCATATCGGCCCCGCCGATCCCGAAGGCGACGCCGAAATAGACGACCATCGCCCCCGCGATCAGCAGCGCCAGCGCCGAGGCCTGCGTCAGGAGCGGCGATTGCGGGGTGAGCCACGGCGCCATCGCCTTCACGCCGAAATGGAGCGCCACCGCCATGATCGCGGTCGCCGCGAACAGGCGCGGGACCCGCCGGATCAGGCCCTCGTCGCGCGCCCAGTGGCCGCGACGGATCAGCGTGAAGAGGAGCATCATCGAGTTCAGCCAGCCGGCCGTCGCCTCCGCCGTGGCGATGCCGGCCTCGTGGATGATCGGGAAAAGGGTCAGCGCGAGCGCCACGTTGACGGCGACGGAGATCGCGGCGAAACGCATTGGCGTCCTGGTGTCCTCACGCGCGAAATAACCGGGCGTGAAGGCCTTGATCATGACGAAAGCCGGCAGGCCGAGGCCGAAGACGGCGAGCGCGGCGGCCACCGAATGGGTGGTGTCGACGGAGAAGGCGCCGCGCTCGTAGAGCACGCGGACGATCGGCTGGGACATGACGAGCAGCGCGCCGGCCGCCGGCAGGGTCAGGAACAGCGCGAGCTCGACAGAGCGGTTCTGCAGGTTCGCCGCCTCGATCATGTGCCCGGCCTTCAGCGCCCGCGCCAGTTCCGGCAGGAGCACCACCCCGACCGCGATCCCGACCACCCCAAGCGGGAGCTGATAGACGCGGTCGGCATATTGCAGCACCGAGATGGCGCCGGGCCGGGAGGAGGCGATCATCTGGCCGATGACGAGATTGATCTGCGTGATGCCGCCGGTGACGGCTGCGGGCAGCGCCAGCGCCAGTAGCCGCCAGACGGCGGGCGTCATGCGCGGGCGGCGCAGGCGGATGGCGATGCCGTTCCGCCTGACCGCCACCGTCACGATCGCAAGCTGGACGACGCCCGCCGCAAGGACGCCCCAGGCCATGAGATGGCCAGCGGTGCGGCGGTCGATGCCGTTGTGGAGCGCATAGGCGAGTACGCCGATCAGGATGAAGTTGAGGAAGACCGGCGCGATCGCCGCCGCGAAATATTTGTGCAGCGAGTTCAGGATGCCGCTCATCATCGCGGTCAGCGACATGCTCATCAGATACGGGAACATGATGACCGACAGCGCGGTGGTCAGCGCCGCCTTGTCGTCGGAGAAGCCGGGCGCGATGATGGTACGCACCAGGATCGGCATGGCCAGTTCCATCAGGATGGTCAGGCCGAGCAGGATGGTGAAGAGGATGCCGAAGACCTCTTCGGAGAAGCGCCGCGCGCCGTCGGGACCGTTGGCCTCGATCTCCTTGGAGAAGAGCGGCACGAAGGCTGCGTTGAAGGCGCCTTCCGCGAAGAGCCGCCGGAACAGGTTCGGGAAGCGGAATGCCGCGTAAAAGGCGTCCGCCACCGGGCCGGCGCCGAGCACCGCCGCCATCATCGCCTCGCGCGAGAAGCCGAGGATGCGGCTTGCCAGCGTGGCGCCGCCGACGGTGGCGAATTTCTTGACGAGGCTTACGGTCGACAAGCGCTTTCATCCGAGCTGGAGGAGATGATGACGGGCGGCAATGCGGAAGAAGTCTTCATTCAGCAGCGGCCGCCGCCTTGCGCGCCGATGCGCCCTGGCGAAGCGCTTCGACCAGAACATCGCGTATCTTCGCCTGGCGCGTCGGGTTCTCGACCTTCTGGCCGGTCAGGTCGGTGACGTAGAAGGTGTCGATGACCTTTTCGCCGAAGGTCGTGATATGTGCCGAGGCGATGTCGAGCGAGAGATCGGAAAGCGCGCCGGTTATTTCCGAAAGCAGGCCGGGGCGGTCGAGTCCTTCCACCTCGATGACCGAAAAGCGGTTGGAGAGCGTGTTGCGGATATCGACGCGCGGATCGATGCGGAAGGCCTTCGAGCCGCGCTTCGGCCGCGTCCGGCTCTCGATCATGGCGGGGAGCCAGGTCTTCCCGGAAAGCACGTCCTCGATCAGCTTGCCGATGCGGCGGGCGCGGCGCGCCTCATCCTCGTCATGGTCGAACTCGCGGGAGATCAGGATCGAATCGAGCGCGCGCCCGTCGGAGGTCGTGAATATCTGCGCGTCGACAATATTCGCGCCGGCGCCGGCGCAGGCGCCGGCGATGACGGAGAGCAGGCGCGGGTGATCGGGCGCCAGAACCGTGATCTCGGTCACCGCCTCGAACTGGTGCAGCTTGACCATGGTCGCCAGCGCGCGCTTGGCGGCGTCCGCCTCGCGAATGAACTCGGCATGCCGCTTCTGGTTGTCCAGATCGACGGTGAGAAGGTAGTTGTCGTAGGGAAGCGTCAGGTAGCGCGTGCGCTCCTCCACCGGCCAATCCGCCAGTGCGGCGGCGAGTTCCGCGCGCGCCTCTTCCACGCGCCGGGCGCGCGGGACCTCGGAGAAGCCGCCGGTCAGGAGCAGTTCCGTCTCGAAATAGAGCGTCCGCAGGAGCTGTCCCTTCCAGCCGTTCCAGACGCCCGGCCCGACGCCGCGAATGTCGCAAACGGTGATGACGAGCAGCATCTTCAGCCGCTCGACCGATTGCACGACGGCGGCAAAATCCTCGATCGTCTTGCGGTCGTTCAGGTCGCGGGTCTGCGCCGTCATCGACATGGTGAGGTGCTGTTCGACCAGCCACGCCACGGTCTCCGTATCGGCGGGCGAAAGGCCCATATGCGGGCAGACGCGCCGCGCGACCCGGGCGCCGGCGATCGAATGGTCCTCCGGCCGTCCCTTGGCGATGTCGTGAAAGAGAAGCGCCACATAGAGCAGCTCCCGATGGGCCTTCATCCCGCGGATCAGCCCGTGCGTGACGGGGTGCAGCCTGGCCGCCTCGCCATGCTCGATTTCCGAAAGGACGCCGATGCAGCGGAGCAGATGCTCGTCGACCGTGTAGTGGTGATACATCGAGAACTGCATCATCGCGACGATCTTGCCGAAATCGGGGATGAGCTTGCCGAGCAGGCCGGCTTCGTTCATGCGCCTGAGATTGAGCTCGGGGTTCCGTTCGGAGGTCAAGACATCCATGAAGAGTCGGTTCGCCTCGGCGTCGCGCCGCAGATTGCGCGTGACGAGGCCGAGCGAGCGGGTGACGAGTTGCATGGCGTCGGGATGGAACTCCAGCCCGTGGCGGTCGGCCAGCCAGAATAGCCGTATCAGGTTGACGGGATCGCGCTCGAACACCGTGTCGTCGACGACATTGATACGGTGGTTGTCGACGATGAAATCGGCGGTGCCGGCGATCTTGCGCTTGCGCCTCGAGAAATTGAGGAAAAGCCGGTTGAAGCCGGGCACCTGCTTGGCCTGCTCCTCCTCCAGCGCCGCGCAGAAGATGCGGGTGAGGTCGCCGACGTCCTTGGCGACGAGGAAGTAGTGCTTCATGAAGCGCTCGACCGCCGAAAGGCCGGGATGGCTGGTGTAGCCGAGGCGCTCGGCGATATCGCGCTGGATGTCGAAATGGAGCCGCTCCTCCGCCCGCCCGGTCAGGAAATGCATGTGGCAGCGCACCGCCCAGAGGAAATCGTCGGCCTTGCGGAAGGTCAGGAATTCCTCGCGGGTGAAAACCCCCTTGTCGACCAGTTCCTCGCTGTCGCGGACGCGATAGTGATATTTGGCGATCCAGAAGAGCGTATGGAGGTCGCGAAGGCCGCCCTTGCCGTCCTTGACGTTGGGTTCGACGAGGTAGCGCGATTCGCCGGCCTTGTGGTGGCGGGCGTCGCGTTCGGCGAGCTTGGCCTGGATGTATTCCTGTCCGCTGTCCTTGACGACCTCGCGGTCGAAGCGGCGCACCAGATCGTCGTATAGGGGCTTCGCGCCCCAGATAAAGCGGGCTTCCAGCACCGCCGTGCAGATGGTGACATCGGTGCGGGAGAGCCGGAGGCATTCGTCGATGTTGCGGGTGGCGTGGCCGACCTTAAGGCCCATGTCCCACAGCACATAGAGCATGTATTCGACGACCTGCTCACCCCAGGGCGTCTGCTTGTAGGGCAGGAGGAAGAGCAGATCGATATCCGATCCGGGCGCCAGCGTGCCGCGGCCGTAGCCGCCGACCGCGACCACCGCCATCCGCTCGGCGGCCGAAGGGTTGCCCGAGCGATAAACATGGCTCGAGGCGAAATCGTAGAGCGCACGGACGATCTCGTCCATGAGATGCGACAGCCGCGTGGCGCAGGCCGTGCCGCCGCCGTCGGCGAGCAGCAGTTCCTCGGCCTTGCGGCGTCCGGCGGCGAGCCGCTCCTTGAGCAGGCCCACGACCGCCTGCCGCAACTCGGGCGCGGAGCCATCCGCGCTTTCCGCAAGCGCGGCCAGGTCGCGGCGAAGCGCCTCGCCGTCGATCATTTCCTCGAGCTTCAGGGCCGTCTTTGCCATGTCCGCTTCGGCATGTCCCAAGGTCCGTCATGTCGGCGCATCAAGCCGCGCCGGCGGCGGCGCGGTCTATAGCGCGAAAAGACGGCGATGGATACGGGGCTGGGCCGCGGCCGGCGAGGCTATCGAAGGCGCCATGCGATTCGCTTCATTCGCCGTTCCTAAGATGCTTTACCTCATCGCAATCTTATTCTCCAAGAATCGCGCCGGCGAAAACGGGGCCGGTGATGACGATAGCGGCTGCAGAACAGGGCATCGCGCGCGCAAGCCGCATCCCAGGGTTCCTCCTGCGGCATTCGGTTGCGGCGGCATGGGCGGCGATGTCGCTGTTCCTCGTCCTGTGCCATTTTGCCGGATATTCGCCCGCCAGCGATCTCGACGATCTCCTGAAGCGGGTCGAGATCCGGAATTTCCTCCACACCGGGGCGTGGTTCGACCGCGCCATCCCCGGAATAATCCAGCCGGAGCCTTTCGCATCGCACTGGGTGCGGCTGGTCGACCTGCCCTATGCCATGGTCGCCGCGCCGCTCACGTTCCTCGTCGGCCGCGAGACGGCGCTCGACGTCGCGAGCTTTGCCGTGCCGCTCTTCCTTCTGTGGCTCGCGCTCTGTTTCTACCGGCGGATCATCGGCGAGATCGAATTCGAGCGGCCGTCGGAACTGTTCCTCATAGCGCTGCTCCCGGCGGTGCCGGCTTTCTTCGAATTCGCCCCGGACCGCATCGACTACCATAATCTGGAACTGGTGCTCCTCTTCGCGTCGCTGTGGCTGACCATGGACCGCAGGATGGCGAGCGCGGCGGCAAATGGGATCGTGGTGTCGCTCGCCTTCGCGGTCGGGCTGGAATTCGCACTCTTCTACGCCGCGATACTTGCGGCCTACGCCGTCGATTTCGTGGCGGGGCGGCCCCAAGCGGATCGCCGCCTCGCGCTGTTCGGGGGCGCTCTGGCCGGCTCGGGCCTCTTCGCCTTTCTGATCATCGTCCCGCCGGGCCACTACGGCACGGTCGCCTGCGACACCTATTCCGCGCCGCATCTGTTCGCATTGGCGGCGGCCGGCATCTCCTTTGCCGCGGCCGGCTGTCTATCATCGAGGCTCGGAAGCCCCTGGCGGCGCGCCGTCGCGCTGGCGATCCCGGCGTGCCTCTCGGTCGCCGGGCTCGTCTATTTATTTCCGGAGTGCCGTGGTGGACCGTACTCCGCCGTAAGCCGCTACGTCATCACGGATTGGCTCGGCCATATCGCACAGGAAAAGAGCCTGCTCGACCGGCCGGACATCGTGCTTTCGCCGCAGATCGGTGGCATCGCGCTGGTCTTGCTCGGCGCCGTCGCGATAGTCGCAGCCGGTCTCAAGCCTCCCCATAAACGCAATCTCGTCCTGTTCGCGGCATTCACCCTGCTGGCGCTGCTGCATGGCTATTTCCTTGTCCGCTATTTCCGCTATCTCGGGTTCTTCGCCAGCCTCGGCCTCATATTGACCGTTGCAGCGCTGCTTGGCCGGGAGAGAACGCAAGGAAGCATCCTGTCCGGCACCCTAACGGCGCATCTGCCTTCCGCGCCTGCCATGCTGGCGCCCGGTCTCCTGCTCGTGGCTGCCACCATCGGATCCTATTTCGTCCGCCATGTGCCGAAAGATTTGCCCCCGAGCGGCGCGAACTTCGCCGGCGACTGCGATCCGGACCAAGGCGCACGGCTTGTATGGCCCCAGGGCGCGAGCATCCTCTCGCCGCCCAATCTCGGCATCCAGATCCTTGCCGCCGAACCGGAAGGACGAGCGACGATCGTCGCGACGTCTCACCATCCCGCCTGGCGCGGCATCGAGCGCGCTTTTCGCTTTCTCGATCCGCGCACGCCGGAGCCGCGCATCTATCTGGACCAGTCGAAGGCAACCCACGTCGCGATCTGCGCATGGCGCGGCCCGTCCTCCGCCATTCTGGAAAAGTCCTTCCCGCTGACCGCGGCTTTGATGGAGGGCCATCCGCCCGCATGGCTCAGCGAATGCCCGCTTTTGCCCGCTTCGCCGATCCGCGTCTATCGCTACCCCGCCGCCGGGGGTGCGGGATCGGCCTGCCCGGCTGCGGAGGACACGGCCCCTGCCGCACGAGCCGATAGCGGTACGCGCCCTTAATGCGGTAATTGACGAAGCGGCCTTTCGAGGGCGCTCTGGCGAAGGCGGCCCAGACCCGCGGGCCGACGCCGAAATAGCGATAGACGGCGCCCCCGGCATATTCGAGTTCGAGGATTTGCTTCCCCCAGTCGTACCCGGCGGAGGCGATCGCGCTCGACGAGATCTTTTCCCTTTGCATCGTCGGTTCAACGAATGACGGCGCGAGGAGTTGCGATCGATCGCGAAAGCCAGGGCTATTTCGCGGCCAGGCCTTTCAGCCGGTAGATCGCCTCCAGCGCGTCGCGCGGCGTCATCTCGTCGGGATGAAGCGCCGCAAGCGCGGCAGCCAGCGCGTCGGCCGCCTTCGGCTTCGGCGGCTCGCGGCGGACCGGCACCGAAAAGAGCGGCAGGTCGTCCACCAGCCGCTCCGCCTTGCCGGAGGTCTCGCCGGCTTCGAGCTGGTGCAGCACTTCCCGCGCGCGATCCACGACGGCTTCCGGAAGGCCGGCCAGCCGCGCCACCTGAACGCCGTAGGAGCGGTCGGCGGCGCCGCGCGCCACCTCGTGCAGGAAGACCACGTCGCCTTCCCATTCCTTGACGCGCATGGTGACGTTGGCGAGGCGCGGCAGCTTTTCGGCGAGCGCCGTCATCTCGTGGAAATGCGTGGCGAAGATGGCCCGGCAGCCATTCCTCTCGTGCAGGTACTCCACCGCCGCCCAGGCGATGGAGAGGCCGTCGAAGGTGGCGGTGCCACGGCCGATCTCGTCGAGTATGACCAGGGACCGCTCGCCGGCCTGGTTGAGGATCGCTGCCGTCTCGACCATCTCCACCATGAAGGTCGAGCGCCCCCGCGCCAGGTCGTCGGAAGCGCCGACACGGGAAAAGAGGCGGTCGACGACGCCGATATGCGCGCGCTTCGCAGGCACGAAGGAGCCGGCCTGCGCCAGTATGGCGATCAGCGCGTTCTGACGCAGGAAGGTCGACTTGCCGCCCATGTTCGGGCCGGTCAGGAGCCAGATGGCGCCGCGCTTCTCGCCTTCCGAAGGCGAGAGGTCGCAATCATTGGCCACGAAGGGTTCGCCGGCCTGCCGGCGCAGCGCCTGCTCGACCACCGGATGGCGCCCACCCTCGATCTCGAAGGAGAGCCCGGCATCGACCATCGGCCGGCAGTAGTTTTCGCTTTCGGCGAGGGTCGCCAGCGCCGCTGAAACGTCGAGGACCGCGAGCGCCTCCGCGCCGGCACGGATGGCGTCGGCATGGGCGACCGCCTCGCCGACAAGCGTATCGAACACGGAAAACTCGATCGACAGCGCGCGGTCGGCGGCGTTGGCGATCTTCGTCTCCAGGTCGGCAAGTTCCGTGGTGGTGAAGCGCATGGCGCTCGCCATGGTCTGGCGGTGGATGAAGCGGGCGCGCGCGGCGTCCGAACCCGTCATCGCGTCGCGATGGTTCGCGGTGACCTCGATATAGTAGCCGAGCACGTTGTTGTGCCGGATCTTGAGCGAGCGGATGCCGGTCTCCTCCGCCAGGTCGCGCTCCATCGCGGCGATGACGCGGCGCGACTGGTCGCGCAACGCCCGCATCTCGTCGAGTTCGGCATGATAACCGGAGCGCACCAGCCCGCCATCGCGCTTCAACAGCGGCAGATCGTCGGCAAGGGCGGCGGAGAGATGCTCGGCGAAGGCTGAAGGCAGCGCCACGACCGCCTTCCGGGCGGCTTCCAGTTCCGCCGGCAGCGCCTCGCGGCCGGCCACTTCGGCGATGTCGCGGGCGGCCGCCAGCCCGGCGGCGAGCGCGCCGAGATCGCGCGGGCCGCCGCGGTTCAAGGCCAGCCGCGAAAGTGCGCGCTGCATGTCCGGTGCGCCCTTCAATAGTTCGCGCAGACCCTCGCGCAGACGCGGTTCGCCGAGCAGGAAGGACACCGAATCGAGCCGGGCTGCGATCGCGGCCGGATCGGTGAGGGGCGACATCAGCCGTTCCGAGAGCAGCCGGGCGCCGGCGCCTGTAACCGTCCGGTCGATCGCCTTCAGGAGAGAACCGTCGCGGTTGCCGGTAAGGGTGCGGGCAAGCTCGAGGTTGGCGCGCGTCGCCGGATCGATGAAGAGCGACGAGCCGGAAGCCTCGCGCTCTGGCCGGGTCAGCGGCGGGCGCTCGGCCTTCTGCGTCTTCTCCACATAGGCGATGGCGCCGGAAATGGCCGACAGTTCCGCCCGCGAGAAGGAGCCGAGCCCGTCCAGCGTGGCGATGCCGAAGAAGCGCGAGATGCGGTCGGCGGCGCCCGCCGAATCGAACAGGATCGCCGGTTGGGGACAGACGATGCGGCCGAGCGTGTCGAAGACGGGACGAAGCGTCTCGTCGTGGAAGACTGGCTCGGCCACGATCAGCTCGCGGGGGTCGATGCGCAATATGTCCGTCAGCAGGCGCGCCGGCTCGGTGCCGGTGACGCGGAACGTGGCTGTCGAGATGTCGATCCAGGCAAGCGCCAAACTTCCCTGGTTCCCCGGCGCGCCGCCGCGCTCCTCGCCTCTTGCCGCGTCGCCCTTCACTCGCCCGAGCGCCATCAGATAGTTGGTCTCGGCGGCGGCGAGCAGCTTCTCCTCGGTGATGGTGCCGGGCGTCACAAGCCGGATCACGTCGCGGCGGACGACCGCCTTGGAGCCGCGCTTGCGCGCTTCCGCCGGGTCTTCCATCTGCTCGCAGACGGCGACTCGATGGCCGAGCGCGATCAGCTTCTGCAGATAGTCGTCCGCGGCGTGTACCGGCACGCCGCACATCGGAATGTCGTGGCCCTGGTGCTTGCCGCGCTTCGTCAGCGCAATGCCGAGCGCCTGGCTGGCGACCTCCGCGTCATCGAAGAACATCTCGTAGAAATCGCCCATCCTGTAGAAGAGGAGCGAATCGGGGTTAGCCGACTTGATCTCGATATACTGCTCCATCATCGGCGTTATGCCGCCTGCGGCGTCGGGCGGCGGCGTCGCCGGATCGACACCCTCCGACGGCGGGATACCGGCGAAGGAGGCTGCTTTCCTGATAGGGGTCCCGTCGTTCAAGGCGAAACTGCTTTTCGATACTGAGTGGTAATCCTGCTTGGCGATTCCGCCCGGCAAAGTGTAGCCTCAATCTGCGGCGCTCCACAAAGAAGAGCGCCTGAATGGGAGAGAACTTTGGATTCCAAGGCTTCCAAAGGCAAGTCGCAGAATGCGAGGCCGTCGGTCAGCGACCAGGAGGCGCTGGATTTCCACTCCTCCGGCCGGCCGGGCAAGCTGGAGATCAATCCGACCAAGCCGATGGCGACGCAGCGCGACCTGTCGCTCGCCTATTCGCCCGGCGTCGCCGTGCCGGTGCGCGCCATCGCCGAGGAGCCGAGCCGCGCCTTCGACTACACGAGCCGCGGCAACCTCGTCGCCGTCATTTCGAACGGCACGGCGATCCTCGGCCTCGGCAATCTCGGCGCGCTCGCCTCCAAGCCGGTCATGGAAGGCAAGGCCGTGCTGTTCAAGCGCTTCGCCGACGTCGATTCCATCGATCTCGAGGTCGACACCGCCGATGCCGACCAGTTCATCAATTGCGTACGCTATCTCGGGCCTTCCTTCGGCGGCATCAACCTGGAGGACATCAAGGCGCCTGAATGCTTCATCATCGAGCAGCGGCTGCGTGAACTGCTCGATATCCCCGTTTTCCACGACGACCAGCACGGCACGGCGATCATCGCGGCGGCGGGACTCATCAACGCGCTCGACCTCACCGGCCGCGACATGAAGACTTCGAAGCTCGTCTGCAACGGCGCCGGCTCGGCCGGCATCGCCTGCATCGAGCTCCTGAAGGCGATGGGCTTCTCTCCGGAGAACATCATCCTCTGCGACACCAAGGGCGTCGTCTATCAGGGCCGCACCGAGGGCATGAACCAGTGGAAATCGGCGCATGCGGCCAAGACCGACGCGCGGACGCTGGCTGAAGCGCTCGCGGGCGCCGACATCTTCTTCGGCCTCTCCGCCAAGGGCGCGCTGACCCGGCAGATGGTGGAAGCGATGGCGAAGAACCCGATCATCTTCGCCATGGCCAATCCGGATCCGGAGATCACGCCCGAGGAGGTAGCCGATATCCGAACCGACGCAATCATGGCGACGGGCCGGTCGGACTATCCGAACCAGGTCAACAACGTGCTTGGCTTTCCCTACATCTTCCGCGGCGCGCTCGACGTGCGCGCCACGACAATCAACGAGGAGATGAAGGTCGCGGCCGCCCATGCGCTCGCCGATTTGGCCCGCGCGGACGTGCCCGACGACGTCGCGGCCGCCTATCAGGGGGCGCGGCCGAAATACGGACCGAACTACATTATCCCCGTGCCCTTCGACCCGCGCCTCATCTCCGCGATCCCCGTCGCGGTGGCGAAGGCGGCGATGGATTCGGGCGTGGCGCGGCGGCCGATCGTCAATTTCGACCGCTACGCACAGGAGCTTTCCGCCCGTCGCGACCCGATCGCCTCGACCCTGCAGCGCATCTTCGACCGAGTGCGGCGCCAGCCGAAGCGCGTCGTCTTCGCCGAGGGCGAGGAGGAGCAGGTGATGCGCGCGGCGATCTCCTACGCCAACCAGAAGCTCGGCACGGCGATCCTCGTCGGGCGCGACGACGTGATCCGCGAGAACGCGGCCAATGCCGGCGTTGACCTCGACCGGCCTGGCATCGAGATCATCAACGCGCGGCTGTCCCGCCGCAACGCCGTCTATGCCGACCATCTCTACGAGCGCATGCAGCGCAAGGGCTTCCTGTTCCGCGACTGCCAGCGGCTGATCAACAACGACCGCAACCATTTCGCCGCCTGCATGGTGGCGCTCGGCGACGCCGACGCGATGGTCTCGGGACTGACCCGCAACTATTCGACCGTCCTGGAGGATGTCCGGCGCGTCATCGACGCCAAGCCGGGCCACCGCGTCATCGGCGTTTCCATCGCGCTCTGCCGGGGGCGAACGGTGCTCGTCGCCGATACCGCCGTGCACGACATGCCGAATGCGGAGGAGATCGCCGACATCGCCGAGGAGGCTGCCGGCTTCGCCCGCCGCATGGGCTACGAGCCGCGCGTCGCGATGCTCGCCCATTCGACCTTCGGCCATCCCTACAGCGAACGGTCCGAACGCATTCAGGAAGCCGTGAAGCTGCTCGACAGGAGGCGCGTCGATTTCGAATATGACGGCGAGATGGCGGCAGACGTGGCGCTGAACAGCCGGCTGCTCAAGCAATATCCGTTCTGCCGGCTCTCCGCGCCCGCGAACGTGCTGGTCATGCCGGCCTTTCACTCGGCCTCGATCTCGACCCGGATGCTTCAGGAACTCGGCGGCTCGACCATGATCGGCCCTCTCCTCGTCGGACTGAACAAGCCGGTGCAGATCGTGTCGCTGAACTCGAAGGACAGCGACATCGTGAACATGGCGGCCATCGCGGCATATAACGCCGGCGCGTGAGGGCTCCGAAGGACGCACCCAAGCCTGCACCCACCCTGCAGGCAATGACTACAGCTTCGGCATCGGCGGCAGCTTTTCGAGCGGCGTGCCGAACCAATGCTGGTTGATCTTCGAAAGCTCGCCGTTCTTGACGATCTCCGCGATGAACTTGTTGGCGTAGCCGCACAATTCCGTATCCGACTTGCGGAAGGCCATGCCGTTCGCCTGCGCCTTCAGCGTGATCTTCGGCTCGATCTGCATCTTCGGGTAATCCTTGTTCAACTGCGCAAGGATGGTGTTCGATGCGCCGAGCGCCTGCACCTGTCCGGAGATGAGAGCCTGCAGCGCGGTGGCGTCGTCGTCGAAACGCTTGATGTCGGTGCCCGCCGGCGCGATCTTCGTGATCGCCGTGTCCTGGGTGGAGGCGCGCGCCACGCCGATCGAAACCGATTTCAGATCCTCCGGGCCCTTGATCTTCAGGCTCTTCGGCGCGAGCACATAGATCGTCAACGCCGAATAGGGATCGGAAAACAGCACCTGCTTGGCGCGTTCGGCGGTGATGCCGAAGGTCGCGATCAGAACGTCGATCTTGTTGGTCAGAAGGTAGGGGATACGGTTCGGACCCGTTACCGGCACGAGCTGGAGCTTCACGCCGAGCGATTTCGCGAAAAGCTTGGCGACGTCGGCGTCATAGCCGGCCGGCTGCTGGTTCGAATCGGTGCCGCCGAAAGGCGGATAGTCGACCAGGACGCCGACCCTGAGCGTGCCGCTCTTCTTGATCTCGTCGGGGGTCGCCGCCCACACGGCGGGAATGCCGAAGGCCGCCGTGGCAAGGCCGGCGGAGGCCAGCATGCCGAAGCCGCGGCGCGTGATTTTCATGGTCATGGACGTTTCTCCCTTTCAGTTTCTTGTGCGATCCGCGCCTCAGCGAGCGGCAACCGCAAGCCGGCGTTCCATTCGCCGGCTATAGACCGACAGAGGCCAGCAAATGACGAAATAGGCAAGCGCCACGATCCCGAAAATCGTGAACGGGTGAAAGGTTGCGTTGTTCACGATCTGTGCGGCGCGCGTCAGCTCGACGAAGCCGATGATCGAGGCAAGCGATGTACCCTTGATGAGCTGCACCAGGAAGCCGACCGTCGGCGGGATGGCGATGCGGACGGCCTGCGGCGCGATGACCAGCGCCATCATCGGCCAGTAGCGCAGGCCGAGCGCGGTGGCGGCTTCCGTCTGGCCCGCCGGGACGACCTGGATGGAGCCGCGCCATATCTCGCCCAGGAACGCGCTGGCGTTGAGCGACAGGCCGAGTGCCGCGGCGGCCAAGGGATTGACGTTGATGCCGAAGATGCCGGGTGTGAAGAAGGCGAGGAAAAGCTGCATCAGGAGCGGCGTTCCCTGGAATATCTTGATGAAGCCGGCGGCGAGGAGCCTCAGCCAGCGGAAGCGGCCGGTGCGCGCCAGCGCGACGAGGATGCCGCCGGCGGCGCCGCCGGCGAAGGCGACGATCGACAGGAGCAGCGTCCAGCGGATCGCCAGGAGCATGTAGAAGATATCGCCGGAGCCGAGTTCGCGCATCTGAGTGCAGCTCCCTCTATCGCCCGGACGGCGTACGCAGGAAGGTCCGCTCGAGGGCGCCGAACACGCCCCAGAAGAAGACCGACATGGCGAAATAGATGCAGGTGATGACGAAATAGACCTCGAAGGAGCGGAAGGTGCGTGACTGGATGTCGCCGGCGGCGGCCGTCAGTTCGGTCGCGGCGATGGCGGAACAGACGCTCGAGTTCAGCAGCAGCAGGATGAACTGGCTGGTCAGCGCAGGATAGATCGCCTGGATTGCCGGCTTCAGGACGATGAGACGGAAAATCTGCAGGGGCTTCAAACCGAGCGCCTTGCCCGCCTCGATCTGGCCCGCGCGGATGCTCTCTATGCCGGCGCGGATGATCTCGATGCCATAGGCGCTGACATTCACGACCAGCGCGATGACCGCCGCCGTGTTGGACGAAAGCCTTATGCCGAAAGACGGCAGGCCGAAGAAGATCATGAATATCTGGATCAGGAAGGGCGTGTTGCGGATGAGCTCGATATAGGCGTCGATGACGACGCGGACGGGCTTAGGCCCCGAGGTCTTGCCGAGCGCCCCCGCGACCGCGACGACCATGCCGATGGCCATGGCGATGCCGGAGAGCACGAGCGTGTGGAGCGCGCCCCATGCGAGCTCGGGCCAGGCGGCAAAGACGTCCTGGAAGTCGAAATCATAGCTCATCGCGCCGATCCGCGCGCGTTGCGGCCTCGCCTTCCCGGCATCTTCACGACCTCCCGACCTCCATGTCTCGCGACACTACGACAGGCACGCTGCCGCGATCAAATCGGGATTGGCGGGGAATTCAAGCGTTGAAGCGTTCCGCCTCGGCGCCGTAATAGTTCAGGTAGCGCGCGGACACATATTCCATGGGCAGGATGATGAAGACGTCGGTGGTACCGAAATCGCGGTCGATGACGCAGCCGTCGCCGATCCTGGCGCCGAGCCTCAGATATCCCTTGATGAGCGGCGGCATGGCGGCGAGCGCCGAGCGCGGATTGACCGCCTCCGACGGCATCAGATCCATGGTGTGATAGCGCGAGATCACCGCGCGCACGTCCCATTCCTGGTCGGCCCGGCAATTCTGCGCGAGGAAGGACAGCGCCTCGGCATGCGCCGCCGGCACTGTCCCGTGGAAGGAGGCGCAGCCGGTCATGACGCCGATGTCGTAATAGCCGACATAGGCGTAGATGCCCTGCCAGAGAAGCTCGATCGTGCGCTTGGACCGGTAGGCGGGCAGCACGCAGGAGCGGCCGAGCTCGAGGAAGCGCCGCCCCGGATGGCGGGCGATCAACGCCTCGAGCTGGAATTCCTCGTCGGAATAGAAGCCGCCGGCCGCGATCGCGCTCTCCTGGCGGAGAAGCCGGTAGGTGCCGACGATCTGCTTGGTGGCCGGTCCGCGAACCGCCGTGTCGAGCACCAGCAGATGGTCGCAGACCGAATCGAAGCGGTCGGAATCGCGCCGTTCCACCGCAGTGACGGCGTCGCGGCGGGCGCCGAGTTCGTCGTAGAAGACGCGGAAACGCACCTCCTGGGCAGCGGCGATTTCCGCCGGATCGCGCGCCAGGCGGACCTCGAGCCGTCCGATACGGCCCAGCACCGCCCCGGACGGAACGTCTTCGCGCTCGGTTGCGGGCAGCGCGCGGCCGGAGACGGGATTGTTCTTACGCTCCAGCATCGTCGCCCGCATCGGTGATTCTCCCGATTCCGCAATCGGACCGGTCGTTAGCCGGTCCGTGCAACAGGAGAGTGACAGTTTCGTGGCCGCTCCGCATTTGCGGCAAGGATGCCTAAGTTCGACCGTTCATGCAACGGCTTGTTCGGCAACGGCTTCCGCAAGCGCCTTCGGGTCCAGCGGCTTGGAGACGAAACCGGTCGCGCCGTGGGCCAGCACGGCGTGCCGCGTCGTCTCCTGGCTGTCGGCGGAAAGCACCATGATCGGGATGGGCGGCGCGCCGTGCTCCTCCTCGTGCTTGCGGATGAGGGCGATGGCGTCGAGGCCGTCCATGACCGGCATATGCAAATCCATGAGCACGACGTCGAAGCGCCGGCCGGTCTGCGCATGGATGACCGCGTCGACAGCGGCGCGCCCGTTGGTGACGAGCCGCACATGATGGCCGGCCTTGGAGAGGGCGACGCGGGCGAGCATGGCGTTGATCTCGTTGTCCTCGGCGATCAGGATGTTCAGGCCGGCTTCACCGCCGGGGGCCGGAGCGATGCCGGACGGCTCAGGCTTTTCGGAGGATTTGAGGATCGGATCGACCGACTTGCCGGCGAGCAGCACGCGCAGGAGGGTTTCGCCGCGCACCGGCCGCGCGAGAAAGGTCGAGTAGCCTGCCTGGCGGTATTCGGCGAGATGCCCCCGATCCGAGGGAGCGATCAGCGTTATGGCATCGAAGCTCCCGCCGAGCGTACGGCGGAGCCGCTTCAGTATGGTGCCGTTCGGCTCCTCCAGCGCCGTGTCGACGAGGATCGAATCGAACTCCAGCTTCTCTTCATGCGCCTTGCTGGCGAGCATCTTCACACTATCGGCGATGATGGCGACGCCGCCGGAAGCCTCGACCGCCCTGGCGATCAGCTCCGGCTCGACGCGGTTCGGCGAAACGATGCCGATATTGCGGCCGTCGAGAAGCTTCGGCCGCGTGCCGAGAGCGGTCATGCGGCCGAGCGGCAGGTCTACATGGAACCGGCTCCCGGCTCCCGGCTCGCTGTCGACGCCGATGCGGCCGCTCATCGCCTCGACGATGCGCCGCGAGATGGCGAGACCCAGCCCGGCGCCGCCATGCCTGCGCGTCGAAGTACCGTCCCCCTGCTCGAATTCCTGGAAAATGCGATCGAGATCGGCCCTTCCCATTCCGGGGCCGGTGTCGGAAACGGTGAAGCGGATGGCGCGGCCTCCCACCGCCTCGACGGTGTTCACCTCGACCTGCACGCCGCCTTCGTCGGTGAACTTGACCGCGTTGCCGATCAGGTTGAGCAGAACCTGGCGCAGCCGGTTGGGGTCGGCGGTGATGATCGCCGGCACGTCCGGCGCGCAATAGCAGCCGAGGCCGATCCCCTTCGCATAGGCCTTGGCGGCGAGGAGTTCGGAGACATTCTCCACGATCTCGCGCGGCGAAACCGGCTGCGGCTCGATGTCGAAACGGCCCGCCTCGATCTTGGAGAAGTCGAGCAGATCCTCGATGAGCGCCAGGAGCGCGCTGGCGGACGTGGATATGGCGCCGACATAGGTGCGCTGTTCCGGAGACAGGCGCGTATCGGCAAGCAGCTTGGCCATGCCCATGATGCCGTTCATAGGCGTGCGGATTTCGTGGCTGACGGTCGCCAGGAAGCGGGATTTGGAGAGATTGGCGAATTCGGCGCGTTCGCGGGCCGTCACCGAAGCCTTCTCGGCGCGTTTGCGCGCGGTGATGTCGCGCGCGATGGCGCGATGCGAAACGGCATCGCTTGCCTTGTCGCGTACGGAAAGCTCGATCCAGGAGAACCAGCGCGTCTCGCCGCCGGAGCGGATGGCGACGTCGGTGGAACTCAGGCACTCGCCGTCGGCGAAGGCAGCGTCCGGCACCACGCCGATTTCGATGCCGAGGTCCGAGAGCGTCTTGCCGGAAAGCGTCTTTTGCGGGCAGCCCACCAGATCGGCCAGCACGCGATTGGCATAGACGATGCGGCCCTCGCGATCGCGGTGGACGACGACATCGCCGAGCGCGTCGATGAGCCCGCGGAAGCGCTCCTCGCTCTCCTGCAATTCCCACATTCGGTCGGCAAGCGTCTCGATCTCGGCGCGGCTCGCCGCTTCGTCGCCGATGAGGCGGCTGACCTCGGCCGCGTCGTTGCGCGTGCGCCAGCCGATCAGGAAGGCGGCGACGCCGGTGAGGAGGATGGCGCTGCTGAGATAGTGCGGCGAGCCGGAGAGATTGGCGAGGCCGGCGAGCAGGACCGCGAAACCGGTCATCGCGTAGAGCAGGTAGCCCGGCGCGGCGGAAATCCTTGCGGTCAGCGGGCGCGGCGGAGCGGCGGAATCGGAACGCTGCGGACGCGGCTCATCACCCCTGTCCGGCGCAAACGCAGCATCCGAATGAAGCCCTGTGTCCGCCATTTCGAGGGAAACTAGCGGAGCACCGATTAGAGAAGATTTTGAAGCTTCGCTAAGATTTTACCGAAGCGGTCCTTTTCATGCCATCTCGACCACGATGCGGCCCCGTACCTTGCCATCTACGATGTCGTGGGCCGCCTGGACGATGCCGTCGAACCCGATCGTGGTGGAAAGAGCGGCAAGCTTGGCGTGATCGAGGTCGGAGGCAATCCGCCGCCAGGCCTCCATGCGGATCGACTTCGGCGCCATCACCGAATCGATGCCGAGCAGAGAGACGCCGCGCAGGATGAAGGGCGCCACGCTTCCCGGCAGGTCCATGCCCTGCGCCAGCCCGCAAGCCGCGACGGCGCCGCCATAGGAGGTCATGGAGAGGACATTGGCGAGCGTCTGGCTGCCGACGGCATCGACGCCGCCGGCCCAGCGTTCCTTGCCGAGCGGTTTCGCCGGGCCGGACAGTTCCTCGCGCGCGATGATCTCGGCGGCGCCGAGATCGCGCAGATAGGCTTCCTCGGCGGTCCGCCCGGTCGAGGCGACGACGTGGTAGCCGAGTTTCGAAAGGATGGAGATGGCAACCGAGCCGACCCCGCCCGACGCCCCGGTCACCACCACCGGGCCGCGCGCCGGCGTGATGCCGTGGCGCTCCAGCGCCATGATGCAGAGCATGGCCGTGTAACCCGCCGTGCCGACGGCCATCGCCTGGCGCGGGGTCATGCTCTCCGGCAGCGGCACCAGCCATTCGCCCTTGACGCGCGCATGGCCGGCATAGGCGCCGTAATGCGTCTCGCCGACGCCCCAGCCGTTGAGGACGACACGATCGTCCTCCTTCCAGTCCGGATGGCCGGACTGGATCACCGTGCCGGCGAAATCGATGCCGGGCACCAGCGGGAAACGGCGCACGACCGGCGCCTTGCCGGTGATCGCCAGCCCGTCCTTGTAGTTGACGGTCGTCGCCTCGACGGCGACGGTGACGTCGCCGTCCATCAGGTCGGCGTCGCCGATCTCGACGGTTTCGACCGATTGGTTTTTCTCCTCGTCGCGCGAGATCAGAATGGCCTTGAACCTGTCCGGCATCGTTTTCTCCGTTTTCGTAGCGCGTGGGCCGCGTCCCGCCACAATCAACGCCCGGAAGGCGGTTCCGGCTCCCTCCCGCCGCGGCCGCGTCGCCAGTCGACGAATTCCTGCAGGAGCACGAGGCCGGCGCCGATGGTGATGAAAGCGTCGGCAAGATTGAAGATGGCGAAGGACCATACCGGCGTATGGAAAAGGATGTAGTCGATCACATAGCCGTAGGCGACGCGGTCGATGAGGTTGCCGATCGCGCCGCCGACGACGAGGGCGAAACCAGCGCGGGCGAGGACCTGGCCGCCGCTGGTGCGCCAGGCGAGCGCCAGCACCACCGCTATGACCGCCAGCGCGACCAGGATGAGGCCGACATCGCCGAAACCGGCCAGCAGCGAGAAGGCGATGCCCGTGTTGCGCGTGTGGTAGAGCGCCAGGAAGGGCAGGAGATCGATCTGCTCATGCAGCGCCATGTAGTTTTCGACGATCCGCTTGACCCATTGGTCTATGGCGACGGCGGCGACTGCAATCAGCAGATAGGGGAAGAGGGCGCGGAGCTTCACGTTCTGGATTCCATGTCTATCTTCAGCGCATCGCGGCGGATCTCGAAGAGCATGACGCCGGTGGCGACGGCGAGGTTGAGCGAATCGGCGCGGCCGGCCTGCGGGATGCGCAGGAGCCGGTCGCAGGAGGCGGCGAGTTCCTCGGGCAGCCCCTGCTGTTCGTTGCCCATGAGGAGCAGGACCGGACGGCCGCCGAATTCGACCGAGCGGTAGTCGACCGCGCCTTTCAGGTGCGTTCCGGCGACGAGACCGGGAAAATCCTTGCGCCAGGCAAGAAAGGCCTCGGCGGACGCCCTTGCGACGGGGACGGAAAAGATCGAGCCCATGGTGGCGCGCACGGTCTCCAGCGAAAAGGGATCGGTGCAGTCGCCGACGAGGATGACGCCCTTCGCGCCGGCGGCGTCGACCGTGCGGATGATGGTGCCGAGATTGCCGGGATCGCGGACCCGGTCGAGCACCACCCAGACATCGTCGCCGGACGGCTTGATCGAGGCGAGCGGCACGAGTTGCTGCGCGAAGACGCCGACGACCATCTGCGGATTGTCGCGGCGGGTGATGGCGCCGAGCACCTTCTCGCTGACTTCGAGCACGGTCTCGCCGGCAGCCACCGTGCGGGCGGCCGCCTTCTCGACGGCGGGATTGCCGAGGCCCGCCTTGGCGAAGACCAGCGTGCGGATCGACCAGCCCTGGTCGAGCGCGTCGATCACGAGTTTCAGCCCTTCGGCGATGAAGGCGTTGTCGCGGTCGCGGAACTTCTTCAGCGCCAGCGCGCGTATATCCTTGACCAGAGGATTGGAAAGGCTGGTGACTTCCTTGACGCGGCCGACCGTGCCCGGTCTGTTCTGGCTGTCGATCATGTCACCCCGCCACCCAGCGCGAGAAGAGCGAGGTCGAAAGCGCGCGGCCGGCGGATTTCTCGCGGATCACCAGTTCGCCGGATTCGACCCGGCCGCCCATGCCCGCGAAGGCATCGCGCATCAGCGCGTGGATGGCGAAGAAGGAGGCACGGATGGAGTAGGCCGTCAGCACCACCGCCAGCGGCTTCGGCGTCAGGATCGAGCGGCAGATGTCGACAAGAGCGGGCAGATCGTCGAAAAGCTGCCAGACTTCGCCTTTCGGGCCGCGTCCATAGGCGGGCGGATCGAGCAGGATGATGTCGTAGCGGCTGCCGCGCCGTTCCTCGCGCTCGGCGAATTTCATCGCGTCCTCGCAAATCCAGCGGATCGGCTTGCCCGTCAGCCTCGCCATCTCCTGGTTCTCGCGCGCCCAGCCGATCGCCTTCTTCGAGGCGTCGACATGGGTGACTTCGGCGCCGGCGCGCGCCGCGACCAGCGAGGCGAGGCCGGTATAGCCAAAAAGGTTCAGCACCTTGACCGGCCGGCCGGCGGCGCGGATCAGCGCTTCCATGTGATCCCAGTGCGATGCCTGCTCGGGAAAGACGCCGACATGGCGGAAGGAGGTGAAGCGGCCGAGATAGTCGATGCCGTCATGGCGCATCGGCCACGTCTCGCCGAGCGGCGCCTTCGGAAAGCGCCAGCGGCCCATGCCCTCCTCGTCGGTGTTGCCGGTGAAGACGGCGTCGGCCCTCTGCCACTCCTGTGCGGGCAGCGCCTTCCGCCAGATCGCCTGTCCTTCGGGGCGGACGATGCGATAGGGACCATATTGCTCGAGCTTCTCGCCGTCGCCTGAATCGAGCAGGGCGTAATCCTCGTTCGGCGCGACTTCCAGGATCAGCGGCAGTCGCTCGCCGGGCAACGGTCCTTCGCGCCGGACCAGCGGTCGCTCAGATGGTCGCGCCGGCTCGCGTGACGCTTGAGCCGCCGCGCTGCCCGACGGTTCGGCGCGATGATCGCCGCGTCTGTCGCGCGAGGTGTTCAACCGGTGTTCTCCATGAATCCGGGCCGCTTCTGCCACAGCGCATGCCCTTCCGCAACCGAACCGGCGAGCCCGCGACAGGCTGTTCCCTTACGCGCGCGCCGGGTATGACGGGCCGCCAAGGGTATCCGGTCATGTCGCGTTCGGAACGATTGCTCAGTCTCCTCCAGTCCTTGCGTCGGCGCCGGCGCCCGGTGAGCGGCCGCGCGCTCGCCGAAGAACTCGGCATCAGTCTCCGGACGCTCTACCGCGACATAGGCACGCTGCAGGCGCAGGGAGCCCGCATCGAGGGCGAGGCTGGCCTCGGCTACGTGCTTCGGGACGGGTACTTCCTGCCGCCGCTGATGTTCGGCGACAACGAACTTGACGCGATCGTCCTCGGCCTGCGCTTCGTCATGCGTCGGGGCGATGATGAACTGGCGCATGCGGCCGAGGACGTTCTCGGCAAGATCGAGGCTGTCCTGCCGCCGGGCCTGGAAGATGCAGCCGCGACCAGCGGATTGCTCGCCGGCCCGGGCGGGTCCGGGAAGCACGGCCATCTGCCGGCGATTCGGGAAGCCATCCGGCGCGAGGAAAAGCTCCATATCTCCTATTCCGACAAAAGGGGCCGGGTGACGGAGCGCCTCGTCTGGCCGATCGCCATCGGCTTCTTCGACACCGCCGAAATGTTGGCCGCATGGTGCGAGACGCGCCGTGATTTCCGCCATTTCCGGCTCGACCGCATGGCCGCCGTAAAACCGGTTCACGAGCGCACGCCGCGGCGGCACCCTGTCCTCCTGGCGGAATGGCGCCTGTCGCAGGATCTGGGCGGCATGTTCTGACGGCTGCTGCCGGAAACTGACACTGCCGGCGGGCATGGTGGCTTCATCGCAAATCGCGGAGTGACCCATGCATCCCAATTTCGTTCTTCTCTACGTCGACAGCCCGGCGGCAAGCGCCGCCTTCTACGGCGACCTGCTCGGCCATGAGCCGATCGAGGCGTCGCCGACCTTCGCCCTCTTCGCGCTCCCGAACGGGCTGATGCTCGGGCTCTGGTCCCGCCATACGGTCGAACCCAAGGCGGCCGCCGCCGGCGGAGGATGCGAACTCGGCTTCCCGGTCGAGAGCCGCGAGGCCGTGGACTCCCTCCATCGCGCCTGGCGGGAAAAGGGCCTGAAAATCCTCCAGCAGCCCTGCGGGATGGATTTCGGCCATACCTTCGTGGCGCTCGATCCGGACGGCCATCGGCTGCGCGTGTTCTCTCCCGCGGAAGCGAACGCGGAATGATCCGTTGCGCTGTCGCGATCGTCTAGGAGCGGTCGATCACTCCCGGCGAATGGACAAGAGTCCGCTGGCGAGCGCGACGAAGCCGATCGTCTTCCAGACGGTGACGGCCATGTGGCCGGTTTCCCAGCGGTCGCGTATGGCGGCGAAATCCGCCGGAACCGGGCCTCGTGTCCATGTCGCCAGCACGGCGTTCGCCGGCGCGACCCACAGGAACCACGTGGCCAGGGCCGCCGCGTAGAGCAGCGCGGCGGCGAGCGCGAGGCGAAAAGCCCGTTTCTGGTTTCTGAGCAGAAACGCCAAAATGGCGAGCACGACGATCGCCCCGACGTCGAGCGGCGCGCCGATGATGGCGAAATATTCGAACTGGGCGTTGAAGACGGTCGTCTCGCGCCAGAGTTCCGACGGCCAGACGGTCATACGCGGAGCGGCTTCCAGAACATGGGCGAAGGACGGGCCGAGGCTGAGCGCCGCGACGACGGCGCTCAGCAGCGACCACAGGAACAGTCCGCGACGCATCTCCATCTGCCGCCTCAACGCAGGGAGGATGGAGGGGTTCCGGCTATCCGCCGCTCCGGCCGATGCGCTCGAAAACCAGCTTTCCGACGCAGAGATCCTCCAGCGCCGCGCCGACCGACTTGAACAGGGTGATCTCTCCGTCGCTTACGCGGCCGGCCTTCTCGCCGCGCGTCAGTTGCGCGAGGTCGGCCACGATGTCCTTTTCCGCCAAGGCGCCGGATTCGAGCGCCTGCACGATGTCGCCGGCTTCCTTCATGGCGCCGGCGCGCGTGTCGACGAAGACGCGCGCGCGCCGGACCGCCTCGTCGTCGCTTTCGCGCATGGCGGGCGTGAAGGCGCCGACCAGATCGACGTGGACGCCGGGCTTCAGGAGCGCGCCCTTCACCAGCGCGGTCGAGGAAATCGTCGCGCAGGAAACGATGTCGGCCCACCCGACCGACTCGTCGAGATTCTCGCTGGCGACGGCGGCGATCCCCTCTTGGCGCAGCGCCTCCGCAATGCGTTCGGCATTGGCGGCCGTGCGGTTCCATATCCGGATTTCCCGGATCTGGCGCACGGCGGAATGCGCGCGGGCAAGGAACGGCGCAAGCGCGCCGGCGCCGACGACCAGAAGCCGGGAAGCGTCCTTCCTGGCGAGATAGGTGGCGGCGAGCGCCGATGCGGCGGCCGTGCGCCAGAGCGTAAGCCTCTGCCCGTCGATCAGGGCCCTCGGCTCGCAGGTGCGCCCGTCGAGAAGCAGATAGAGGCCCATGACCGCCGGCTTGCCGAGCGCATTGTTGTCGGGCGAAACCGTGACGACCTTGACGCCGACATAGCCGCCTTCGGAGGAGCCGGCGGCGGCGAAATCGGTCCATGCCGGCATCAGGAGCAGTGTCGAGGCTGCCCCGTCCGGTTTCTCGACGTGGTGATGATGCCGTGTCGGCTGGATCGCGCCGGCGCGGAAGGCTTCGCGCAGCGCCTCGACGAGGTCGGGAAAATTCAGGCAGCGGTCGACCTCGTCGGCCGGGATCATTCGCATGCCGCGATCTCTCGGAATCAGTTCGCCGGTTCCGACAGGGCTCGCGTCTGCACCGGCGGCCTGGAGCGGGCCGCCTCCTCGCGCAACGCCCGGGCTTCGTCGGCATGCTGGCGGGCCCGTCGGCGATAGCGGCCCTGGCGCAGCCAGGTGGCCACGCCGCCGATCAGCACGCCGAGCAGGAGCGCTAGGAAAAGATAGACGAAGAGCGGCAGCGACAGCGTCAGGCCCGGATTGCCCGGGTTGAACGGGTCGAGGGTGAACGGCACGAAGGCCCGATTGGCCACCGCCAGCGCGATCAGCACGATCGCCACCGGGACAATTATGATTATGGTTACTATTCGCTTTATCATCTGCCGCTCGGCCTGCCGGGGCTGGCCGATAAACGGCCTGCGCGCCCGATCACGGGGTTTCGTCCTGCAACGAGGCTCCTTGTAGCGCCGGCGGCCGCGATGGGGAAGGCTGGGAAGCTTTCAAGTATAGATCGGCGGAAGCTTACTGGCCGTTCAGCCGTTCGCGCAATTCCTTGCCTGTCTTGAAGAAAGGCACCCATTTCTCCTCGACCTCGACCGACTCGCCGGTGCGCGGATTGCGACCGGTCCGGGCGGGGCGATTCTTCACGGAAAATGCGCCGAAACCACGCAATTCGACACGGTTGCCTTCGGCCAGGGCGTGCGTGATCTCTTCGAATATGGCGTTCACGATGTTTTCGACGTCCCGCAGGAACAGATGCGGATTTCGATTGGCGATCGTCTGCACGAGTTCGGATTTGATCATGGATTTGCTTCCCCGGGGCGTGCTTGGTCAGACTTCGACGGAATCGAATTCTGCTTGCTTTTCAATTGCTCAAGCTATGTCCTCAAGGGTGCCAGACCGACAGGAGACCGTCAAGGAAGATACGGTCGGCGCCGATGCGATCGAGAATCCCCGCGGAACCTTCCGGCAGGCCGATCAGGCGGGCCAGCGCCTTGGAGAAGAAGAAGCTGCGGCTGCTGCCGGACTTCCATTCGATGACCTTCAGGCCGGGTTCGACGCCCTTTGTCGCCAGCCAGGCCACCGCCTCGCGTTCGCCGCCGACCTCGTCGATCAGCTTGTTGGCGACGGCCTGCCGCCCGGTGAAGATCGAACCGTCCGCCAGCTTCAGCGCCTGATCGTGGGGAAGGTGGCGCCGGTCGGCCACCAATCCGACGAACCAGTCGTAGCTGTCGGAGATCAGCTTCTGCACCATGGCCCGTTCCTCGTCGGTCGTCGGCGTGAAGGGGGACGGCTCCGCCTTGAGCGGCGAGGACTTGATCGCCTCCAGCTTGACGCCGACCTTGTCCATCAGGCCGGTGACGTTGGGAAATTCGACCAGCACGCCGATGGAGCCGACGATGGAGGTCTTGCGCGCCACGATATGGTCGGCCGCCGCCGCGACCATGTAGGCGGCCGACGCCCCGAGGCCGGTGATTTCGGCCACCACGGGCTTGTCGGCAGCCACGCGGCGCACTTCGTCGAAGAGCTGCTCGCCGCCGGTCGTCGTGCCGCCGGGCGAGTTGATCTCGAGGATCAGGCCCTTCGCCGCGGGAGACTTGCGGATATTCTCGAGCTGCTCCACGAGGTCGTCGTCCTCGGCGATGGTGCCGGCGATCTTGACCTTGGCGATGTGGGCGACGGCCAGCCCGCCATATTCGTCGCGATAGGCCCAGGAAGCTGCCCAGCCGACGGCGATGGCAATGACGGCGAGCGCGGCGACGCGCCAGAAGGTGAGCTTCCGCCTGAGGCGATGACGGTCGATCAGTTCGTCGGCGCGTGTAGCCATATCCTCGTTCCCGCATTTGCCGTTACGGGCCTATTCCTATGCCATGCGCCCTCTTCCCGCCACAGCTTTCCATCCGCCTGCGGGGCCGGCCGCGACGATCGGCACTGGCGCTCGACCGCAAAATCACCATATTGGGGTGAACATTGCCGGGCGCCTTGCGGAAGGGTGCATCCGACATAGGGCGGGAATGGAAGCTGTTTCGGCCCGCCGCGGCCGGGGCATCGGAAAGACGGGGCGGCGCGTCGCGCTTCACGAACGATGGAACTCGATCAGGCCGCACCAGTGACGATGGACGCCCATACCGCAGGTTTTCGACCTGATCCGGCCGTTCCTCCGGAAAGCGGCGGGGCGGTCGAGAAGGCGTTTCGCCGGGCGAGGCGCCATTCGAGGGCCGTCAGGGTACTGAAGATACTGCTGCCGGGCCTCGCCATCCTGATCGCCCTGGTCTTCACGGCCTATTCATATCTGCTGACGCCGGGCGGTGTGTCGATCGACATCCTCGGCTCGAGCTACAGCGACGGCAAGCTCACCATGGCCAACCCGAAGCTGGACGGCTTCACGAGGGAGAACCGTCCCTATTCGATGCGGGCAGCCCGCGCCGTCCAGGACGTGACGAACACGAGCGTCTTCGAGCTTGACGACATCCAGGCGAAACTTCCGATCAGCGACGGCAACTGGGCCAATGTCGTCGCCGCCAAGGGGATCTACAACAAGGACAAGAATACGCTCGACGTCCCCACCGAGATGACGGTGACGACCACCGACGGCATGGTAGCCAAGCTCAAATCCGCCTTCGTCAACATCGGCAGCGGCGATTTGAAGACTTCCGATCCGGTCGATATTACTTTACAGGGTTCGCATATCACCGCCGACAGCCTGACGGTCGGCGACCGGGGCAAGGTGCTCGTTTTCGACGAGAAGGTCCGACTGACGATGATGCCCGAGAAGAAGAAGCCCGCCGAAGGCGCGAACGGGGCGACCGATGCGGCGCACTAGCTTCGCCCTCGCGCTGTCCTGCGCCGTCCTTGCCGCTTCGGCTGCCGGACCGGCGTTTGCCCAGAAATCCGGGTCGCCGGGCGGAACGGACCAGACCTTCTCCGGCATGAAGCTTTCGAACGACAAGCCGATCCAGATCGAGAGCGACAAGCTCGAGGTCCACGACAAGGACAATACGGCCGTCTTCACCGGCAATGTGAATGTCGTGCAGGGCACCACGTTGATGAAGGCCGGGCGCATGGTCGTGCACTACATCAAGGGCGCGAAAGGCTCGGCCGCCGATAGCGGCAAGCCGGACAGCACCGGCGACAAGACGGGCGGTTCGGTCAGCAACATGATGAGCGGCGGCGCCAGCAACATCAAGAGCATCGACGTCGACGGCAAGGTCTATGTGAAGTCGGACGACCAGATCGCCACGGGCGACCATGGGACGTTCGACATGCAGACCCAGATCCTGGTCCTCGAAGGTGACAAGGTCGTCCTGACCCAGGGCGACAATGTCGTCATCGGCTGCAAGCTGACGGCGAACCTCAAGACCGGCCTTTCCGACCTGGATGGCTGCGGCGGTGGCGGCGCGAACAAGGGCCGCGTCAAGGTGCTCCTGACGCCGCAGAAGAAGACAAAATAGCTTGTCTGCAATCTCCAGGACCTTCCTGCCACGCGGCTCCGAAAAGGATGAAACGGCGGCCATCGATCCGGCGCGGCTGCAAGGCACGCTGATCGCGCGGGGGCTCACCAAGAGCTACAAGGGACGCCAGGTGGTGAGCGGCGTGTCGATCGGGGTGAGGGCCGGCGAGGCGGTCGGCTTGCTCGGCCCGAACGGCGCCGGCAAGACCACCTGCTTCTACATGGTCACGGGGCTGGTGCCGGTCGACAAGGGCACCATCGCCATCGACGGTTACGACGTGACCAACATGCCCATGTATCGCCGCGCCCGGCTCGGCATCGGCTACCTGCCGCAGGAAGCCTCCATTTTTCGTGGCCTTTCCGTCGAGGCGAACATCCGCGCCGTGCTCGAGGTCGTGGAAAAGAGCCGCAAGGAGCGCGAGCGCCGGCTCGACGAACTGCTCGACGAGTTCAACATCAGCCATCTGCGCAAGGCGCCGTCGATCTCGCTCTCCGGCGGCGAGAGGCGGCGCCTCGAGATCGCGCGCTCGCTGGCGTCGAGCCCGAAATTCATGCTGCTCGACGAGCCTTTCGCCGGCATCGACCCGATCGCCGTCTTCGATATCCAGCAACTCGTGCGGCATCTCACCAGCCGCGGCATCGGCGTGCTCATCACCGACCACAATGTCCGCGAGACGCTCGGCCTGATCGACCGGGCCTACATCATCCACGCCGGCAAGGTGCTCACCCATGGCGAGCCGTCGGAAGTGGTGGGCAACGCCGACGTGCGCCGGCTCTATCTCGGCGAAGGCTTCACCCTCTAAAGCCGCCATTCCGCATTCGACGAAAGTCAGGGTGCCTCGAAGCCGCAAGATCGCATGCCTTCTCATTGACGCTGCCGTATGACCCATTAAGAATGCCGGCCATCGCCGACCGGGCTCGACCCGGCCGGATCGTTGCGTCCGATCGGCGCAGAAAAAGGTTAAAGGGGGCGGCTTTTCGGACCGCTCCCCTGGGAGGAAAGTCAATGACCGACAGGAATATCAGCAAGGCCGCCGCGGCGGCCGGGGGTGTTACCCGCCGCACCGTGGTGGCGGGTATCGGCGCGGCCGGCATGCTCGCAGGGACGTCGCGCTTCTCGATCGTGCGCGCGGCGGGCGGCCCGCTCAAGGTCGGCGTGCTCCTGCCGCGCTCGGGCGTGCAGGCCGGCATCGGGCAGGATTGCCAGCGCGGCGTCGAGGTGGCCGGGCCGATCCTCAAGGAACTCGGCCTGCCCGAGCTCCAGATCATGAACGGCGACACCGAATCGAACGAGCAGACCGCTCGCGCGCAGGCGGAGAAGCTGATCGGCGACGGTGCGCAGCTTCTGGTGGGCGCCTTCGATTCGGGCCAGAGCGCGGCGATCGCGCAGGTCGCGGAACAGAAGGGCATCCCCTTCGTCATCAATATCGCCGCGGCGCCGCAGATCACCGAGCAGGGCTACAAATACGTCTTCCGCAACTTCCCGACCGCGGTCACCATCCTGACCGACGCCTTCAAGCAGCAGAAGGAGATATTCAAGCAGGTCGGCTCGGCGCCGAAATCGGTCGTCTTCCTGCATGTCAACGACACGTTCGGCTCCGCGATGGCCGGCGGCATCGGCAAGGTGATGCCGAAATTCGACATGCCCTACAAGGTCGCCGACACCATCGCCTATGACCGCGCCGCGCGCGACCTTTCGGTCGAGATCGCCAAGGCCAAGGCGACCGGCGCCGACGCGCTGCTCGTCGTCAGCCGGCTGAACGACGCCATCCTGCTCACCCGCGAACTGGTCAAGCAGCGCTGGACGCCGGAAGCCATCCTGTCCATGGGGCCGGGCTGGTACGAGGACCAGTATTTCAAGACGCTCGGAAAGCTAAGCGACGGCCCGATCTCGTTCGTTCCGTGGTACGATCCGAAGAAGAAGCTCAGCCAGACGCTCAAGGCCGCCATGAAGAAGGCCTATCCGGACGTCAACCTGAACACCAACCACGTCTACACCTTCGAGGCGCTTCTGGTGGCAGCCGACGCCTACAAGCGGGCGGGCACCGGCGATTCGAAGGAACTGACGGAAGCCGTGCGCACCACCAACATCACCGACAATGTCTCGATCGGCGAGGGCATCCGCTTCGACGCCAAGGGCCAGAACGATACGGTCGGCGACGCCTCGATCCAGAATGTCGGCGGCGAGCTCGTCGTGGTGGCGCCCGAGAAAGCGGCCGTCGCCAAGGCCGTCTGGCCGATGCCGCCCTACGATAAGCGCTGAAGGCGCATTCCGCTCCGCCCCGGTCGCCTGGCCGGGGCGGATTCCTTTTCCATCTCCGGAAGCAGGCCTTGCCCGTCGAGCTTTACCTCAACGTCGCCGTCAGCGGCTTGCTGACCGGCCTCATATACGGGCTCTCCGCGCTCGGCCTGTCGGTCATCTTCGGCGTCATCCGCATCGTCAATTTCGCCCATGGCGAGATCATGGTGATGGGCATGTTCGCCACGCTGGTGCTGTTCCGCCATCTCGGCATCGACCCGCTCTATTGCGTGCCGATCGTGGCGGCGGCGCTGTTCGCCTTCGGCTACCTGCTGCAGGACCTCGTGGTGCGCCGCATCGTGCACCTGCCGGATTACATGCAGTTCCTGCTGATGGCGGCGATCGCGGTCATGATCGTCAGCCTCTGCCTGATGATCTTCGGCCCCGACGCGCAGGGCGTGCAGGTATCCTACGCCTACGATTCCTTCCAGATCGGTCCGCTTCTGGTCGACAAGGTGCGCGTCTATGCCGGCGTCGCGGCGCTTGTCGTCTCCGGGCTGCTCTTCGCCTTCTTCCGCTATACGGATACCGGCAAGGCGATCCGCGCCTGTGGCGACAACCAGACGGGCGCATTGGTGGTGGGGCTGAATGTCCGCCGCCTCTTCGCCCTCACCTTCGGCATCGGCACGGCCTGCCTGGGCGCGGCCGGCGCGATCCTCGTCCTCCTCATCGACGTGCACCCCTATCTCGGTCCGTCCTACACGCTGCTCGCCTTCATCATCGTCATCATCGGCGGGCTAGGCAGCCTGCCCGGCGCGCTTCTGGGCGGCCTCCTCATCGGCTTTTCCGAGGCGCTGGCCGGCCTCGTCTTCCAGCCCTCGATGAAAAGCGCTGTTTCCTTCGGGCTCCTCATCCTCGTGCTCCTGCTCCGGCCGCAGGGCCTGATGGGAAAGATCTCGCGATGATCAGGCGGCTGACCGACGGATTGCCGCGCCGGGCGCTGGCGCTGCTGCTGCTGTTCGCCGTCGTGATGGCGCTCGCGCCTTTCTTCGTCAGCGACTACGTGCTGAGCGTGCTGATCATCTCGCTCTATTTCGCCTTCGTAGGGCAGGCGTGGAACCTGATGCTCGGCTTCGCCGGGCAATTGTCGCTCGGCCATGCGCTCTTCGTCGGTATCGGCGCCTATACGAGCGCGGCGCTCTTCACCCATTTCGGCATCGATCCGTGGGTAGGCGTGGTCGCGGCGGTAGCACTTTCCACCCTGATGGGCTGCATCATCGGCTATCTCGGCTTCCGCTTCTCGATCCGCGGCGTCTATTTCGCGCTGTTGACGATCGCATTTGCCGAATTCACCGGCATCATGGTCGACAACAGCGCTTGGCTCGGCGGATCAGCGGGACTGTTCCTGCCGGTCAAGAACGCGGGCAGCATCGACCTTCTCAACCTGCGCGGGCCGCCGACGCTCTTCTATTATCTGATCCTGATCCTGACAGGCGGGGCGCTGGTGCTCTGCCGCTTCCTGCTCAACAGCAAGCTCGGCCTTTACTGGCAGGCGATCCGCGACGACCAGGAGGCGGCGGAAGCGGCCGGCGTGCCGCTCTTCCGCTACAAGATGATCGCGGTCGCGATCTCCTCGGCGCTGACCGGCGTGGCCGGTGTCTGGTACGCCTTCTACTACAACAACCTCTTTCCCGAATCGACCTTCGCGACCGGCCGCTCGGTCGAACTGATCCTTGGCGCCGTGGTCGGCGGGGTCGGCACGCTGTTCGGGCCGATCCTGGGCGCGCTTATCCTGACGCCGCTCGGGGAATTGCTGACCGCGCTCACCTCCGGCCTCCAGATCGACGGCATCAAGACCTTCTTCTGGGGCTTCTGCGTCGTCGCCATCGTGCTCTTCCGCCCGTCCGGCGTGTGGCCGTGGCTCGCCGGCCTGCTCAAGCTCGACGGGCGCGCACGATGACGGCCGCCGCGTCCCGCTCCGCCGCGCTCAAGGTCGAAGGGCTGACCCGCCGCTTCAGCGGGCTGACAGCCGTCGACAATGTTTCCTTCGAGGTGCCACCCGGCGCCATCCACGCGCTGATCGGCCCCAACGGCGCCGGCAAGACGACCACCTTCAACATGATCGCCGGCGCGCTGAAGCCGACTGCCGGCGAAGTCCTGCTCGACGGACGGTCGCTGGTCGGCATGCGCCCGGACCAGATCTGCCGCGCCGGCGTCGGCCGGACCTTCCAGGTCGTGCGTCCGTTCGGCCAGATCAGCGTCGCCGAAAATGTCGCGGTCGGCGCGTTGTCCTGGACGGACGACCTCGCGGAGGCGCGGCGGCACGCGCTCGCCATGCTGGAGCTTCTCGGCCTCGCCGACAAGCGTAACGCGCTGCCGGGCAGCATCACGCTTCCCGACCGCAAGCGCCTGGAAGTGGCGCGTGCGCTGGCGACGAAACCGAAGCTTCTGCTGCTCGACGAGGTGATGGCCGGCTTGCGCCCGACCGAAACCGACCGCATGGTCGCCACCTTCCGCAGGCTCAACGAAGAGACCGGCGTCACCATCGTCCTGATCGAGCATGTCATGCGCGCGGTGATGGCGCTGTCTCATCACGTGGTCGTCCTCAATTACGGCAAGGTGATCGCCCAAGGCACACCGGCCGAGGTCACGCGCAATCCCGACGTGCTCGCCTGCTATCTGGGCGTGGAGGAACTCTCCTGATGCTGGAGGTTTCGGGCCTTGACGTCTTCTATGGCGACGCGCAGGCGCTCGATGGCGTCTCGCTTACCATAGAGCCCGGCGCCATCGTCGCCATCGTCGGGGCGAACGGCGCCGGCAAGACCTCGCTTATCCGCACCATCGCCGGCATGCAGAAGCCGGCCAGCGGTCATATCCGCTTCAAGGGGACCGACATCGCCGGCCGGCCGACCTACAAGGTCTGCAATCTCGGCATCGGACAGGTGGCCGAGGGACGGCAGATATTTCCCTCGATGACCGTTCTGGAAAATCTGGAAACGGGCGCGATGCTGCCGCGCGCCCGCGAGGGCAAGGCACGCAATCTCGACCGTGTCTATCGGATGTTCCCGCGGCTCGCGGAACGCCGGGCGCAGGCGGCCGGCACGCTGTCGGGCGGCGAGCAGCAGATGCTCGCCATCGGCCGCTGCTTGATGGGTGCGCCGGAACTCATCATGTTCGACGAGCCGTCGCTGGGACTGGCGCCGGCGCTCGTGCACGAAATGCTGCAGTCGATCGTGGGCTTGAACCGCGAGGGCATCACCTGCGTCCTGGTCGAGCAGAACGTCGCCGTCTCGCTGAAACTCGCCAAGCACGCCTATGTGCTGGAGAACGGCCGCGTGACGCTTTCCGGCAGCGGAGACGCGCTCCTGGCCGACGACCGGGTCAGGCAGGCCTATCTGGGCCTGTAGGTGGTCCAGCCACCGGAACACCTGCAAAGACCAGGCCTTGAGATTTATTCCGCCGGAGCTTCCAGCGGCAGGCTCGGCTCTTCCTCCGGCTTCGCCTCCAGCGCCTTGCGGCCGCCGAAGAGCCTCACGACGAAGACGAAGAAGACCGGCACGAACGGCACCGCGATCACGGTCGCGGTGATCATGCCGCCGAGCACGCCGGTGCCGATGGCGTTCTGGCTGGCGGCGCTGGCGCCGACCGCCACCGCCAGCGGCGTCACGCCGAGCGAGAAGGCGAGCGAGGTCATGATGATCGGGCGGAAACGGATGCGCGAGGCCTCTATCGTTGCGTCGAAGACCGACATGCCGCGTGCCCTCAGGTCCTTGGCGAACTCGATGATGAGGATCGCGTTCTTCGCCGACAGGCCGATGATGGCGATGAGGCCGACCTTGAAATAGACGTCGTTCGACATGCCGCGCATCATCACCGCCAGCACCGCGCCGATGATGCCGAGCGGCACCACCAGCATGACCGACAGCGGGATCGACCAGCTCTCGTAGAGCGCGGCGAGCAGCAGGAAGACGAAGAGCACCGTCATGCCCATCAGGAACGGCGCCTGCGAACCCGACTGGATCTCCTGCAGCGACTGTCCCGTCCATTCATAGCCGAAGCCGGGCGGCAGGTCGTCGGCAAGCCGCTCCATCTCCTTGATGGCCTCGCCGGACGAATAGCCGGGCGCGGCGTTGCCGCTGATGCGCACCGCCGGATAGCCGTTATAGGCCACGACCTGCAGCGGCCCCTTGGCCCACTCGATATGGGCGAAGGCCGAGAAGGGCACCATGCCGCCCGAGGCGTTGCGGACGTTGAGGTTGAGGAGGTCCGCCGCCTGCATGCGCTCGTGCTCGCCGGCCTGGACCATGACCCGCTGCAGGCGCCCGGCGTTCGGGAAGTCGTTGATGTAGGCCGAGCCGATATAGGCCGAGATGGCGGAATTGATGTCTCCGAAGGCGACGCCGAAGGCGTTCGCCTTCTCGCGGTCGATCACGAGATTAATCTGCGCCGCGTCCGGCAGGCCCTCGGTGCGCAGGCCGGTTAGGATCGGGCTCTTGGCGGCGGCGGCCAGCAGCTGTGAGGCGGCGGCCGAAAGCGCCTGGTCGCCGAGGCCGCTGCGGTCCTGCAGCCGGAAGGTGAAACCGTTCGACGTGCCGAGGCCGGAAATCGGCGGCGGCGACAGGGCGAAGGCGACGACGTCCTTCAATTTCATGAAGGCGGCATTGGCGCGGTCGGCGATCGCCTGCGCCGAATCCTTGAAGCCGCGCACGCTCCAGTCCTTGAAGGTGATGAAGGCGAGCGCCGCATTGTCGCCGGCGCCGGAGAAGGAATAGCCCTCGATCACGGTGCGGTGGTCGACCGCCGGCTCCTTGCCGAAGAAGGCCTCGACCTTCTCGACGGCGCGCTGCGTCCTGTTGCCGGCCGATTCCGGCGGCGTCTGCATGTCGACGAGGACAAAACCCTGGTCCTCGTTTGGCAGGAAGGAGGAGGGCAGGCGGATGAAGAGATAGCCGAGCCCGATGATGAGGGCGAGATAGATCACCATGAAGCGTCCGGCCCGGCGGATCATCCAGTCGACCATGGACGTATAGCCGTGGCTGGTCCGGGCGAAGCCGCGGTTGAACCAGCCGAAGAAGCCGCGCTTTTCGTGATGGCTCTCGGGCACCGGCTTGAGGAAGCTGGCGCACAGCGCCGGCGTCAGCGACAGCGCCATGAAGCCGGAGAACAGGATCGAGCCGACCATGGTGACGCTGAACTGGCGGTAGATGACGCCGACGGCGCCAGGGAAGAAGGCCATCGGCACGAAGACGGCCGTCAATACCAGCCAGATGCCGATGATGGCGCCGGTGATCTGCGACATCGCCTTGCGCGTCGCCTCCTTGGGCTGCAGGCCCTCATGCGCCATGATGCGCTCGACATTCTCCACCACCACGATGGCGTCGTCGACGAGGATGCCGATGGCAAGCACCATGGCGAACATGGTGAGCACGTTGATGGATGAACCAGTTGCCAGCAGGATGGCGCAGGCGCCGAGGAGCGCCACCGGCACCACCAGCGCCGGAATGACCGTGTAGCGGATGCTCTGCAGGAAGATGAACATGACGACGAACACCAAGCCCATCGCCTCGAGCAGCGTATGCAGCACCTTCTCGATCGACACCCTCACGAAAGGCGAGGTGTCGTAGGGGATCATGTATTCGAAGCCGGGCGGGAAGAACTTCGCCAGTTCCGCCATCTTGGCGCGCACGGCGTTGGAGGTGGCGAGGGCGTTGCCCGTCGGCGAAAGCTGGACGCCGATGCCGGCGGCCGGCTGGCCGTCGATGCGGGTGGAGAAATTGTAGGTCTCCGCGCCGATCTCGATCCTCGCCACGTCGCGCAGCCTCACCGTCGAGCCGTCCGGATTGGCGCGCAGCACGATCGAACCGAAATCCTCCGGCGTCGAGAGCTGGCCCTTCACCAGGACGGTTGCCGAGATCTGCTGGTTCACGGGGTTCGGCTTGGAGCCGATGCGGCCGGCCGAAACCTGCGCGTTCTGCGCGCTGATCGCGTTGATGACGTCGTCGACCGACAGGTTGAGGCCGAGCATCTTGTCCGGGTTCATCCAGATGCGCATGGCGCGCTGCGGCGAGAAGAGCTGCACCTGGCCGACGCCTGGAATGCGCGATATCTCGCCGATGACGTTGCGGTTGAGATAGTCGCCGAGGCCGACCGCGTCGGTCTTGCCGTCGGTCGACTTCAAGCCGATGAACATCAGGAAGCCGCTGCCCGACTGCGATATCTGCACGCCTTGCTGCGCCACCGCCTTCGGCAGCCGCGCCTGGACGCGGTTGATGGCGTTCTGCGTGTCGACGCTCGCCTGGTTGAGGTTGGTGCCGGGCTCGAAGGTGACGACGATGCGCGCGAGGCCGGAGGAATCGGAGGTCGATTCGTAGTAGAGCAGGTTCGGCACGCTGTTGAGCTGCTGCTCGATGAGCTGCGTCACGCTCTGATAGATGTCCTCCGGCGGCGCACCGTTATAGTGCGTATAGACGGTCAGCGTCGGCGGCGCGACGTTCGGATATTGCGAGACCGGCAGGAGCGGAAGCGAGATCGCGCCCGCGATCATGATGAAGATGGCAACGACCCACGCGAAGATGGGCCGGTCGATGAAGAAACTGGGCATCTAGTCTCTATTCTCTAACCGGCGTCGGCCTTGCTTTGGGTCCTGGAAAGCGTATCGGCCGCCGGCTTCCAGTCCGCCGGCTCGACTTTCGCGCCCGGATGGATCTTCTGGAAACCTTCGACCACGACCCGCTCGCCGCTTTTCAGCCCGCCGGTGATCACCACCTGCTGGCCGGTTGTCCTGCCCACGGTCACCGGGCGCATCTGGGCGACGTTGTCTTCGCCGACGACATAAAGCAGCGCCTTGCCGCTGCTGTCGCGCTGCACGGCCTGCTCGGGCACGGTCAGGGCCGCCTGGTCGACCGCCTGTTCGATCAGGACGCGCACATACATGCCCGGCAGGAGGTCGCCGTCGGGATTGGGAAACTCCGCGCGCATGGTGATCTGGCCGGTCGTCTCGTCGACCGTCGATTCGGAAAAGAGCAGCCGGCCGGGGCGAGGATATTCGCTGCCGTCGTCGAAGAGCAGCTTCACCGTCGCCTGTCCTTCGGCCGGGCCTTTCAGGAGCCCGTCCTTGAGTGCCTTTCGCAACTGCCGCATCTGCGCGGACGGCTGGGTGAAGTCGGCATAGACCGGGTCGAGCTGCTGGATCGTCGCCAGGTTCTCCGTACCGTTTGCGTTGACCAGCGCGCCTTCGGTGATCAGCGCCCGGCCGATGCGGCCGCTGATCGGCGCCCTCACGTCGGAATATTGCAGATTGAGCTTCGCCGCGTCGAGGCCGGCGCGCGCGGCGGCGACATCGGCGTCCGCCTGCGCCAGCTGGGCGAGCGCGGTGTCGAGATCCTGCGCGCTGGAGATGTTGCGCTGGCGCAATTCCTTCTGCCGGTCGGCCTGCTGGCGGGCCAGGTTCTGCGCGGCGAGCGCGCGCTGCTGCGTCGCCTGGGCGCTTTCCACCTGCACGCGAAAGGGCGCCGGGTCGATCTGGTAGAGCACGTCGCCCTCCTTGACCAGGCTGCCCTGCTCGAAGACGCGCTTGACGACGATGCCGGTGACGCGCGGCCTGACCTCGGCGATGCGCGTGGGCGCGATCCGGCCCGGCAGGTCGCTGACGATCGGAACCGGCTCCGCCTTCACCTGGACGATGCTCACGGCCGGTGGAGGCGCCGCCGGCGGGTTCGCCGAACTCTGCGATTCCGTGCAGGCGGCGACGGCCAGAATGGCCAGGCCGACGGCAGCCGCAAGGATTCGATCTGAAAGTTTCATTCGACAATCCGGCTAAGGTGGCGCCAAGGGCAAGAGCCCTCGGGACATTGGCCCATCAATGCAATTCAAAATGGCGCCTGGATGCCCGCCGCTTCATCCGCCGCCGACGCTACCTACAACAGACCGGAGGAAAGGGAAAGCCATCCATCCGCACACGATATCGTCAGAGACGGCCAAGCCGGCTGACGAGGAGGGCGAAAAATGCCTCGTGGTCGACCTCCCGCATGACCTTGGCGTTCTTCTTGCGGTCGGTGACGCCCCACCAGTCGATCACCGACATGCCCATGGTCAGTTCCGATCCCGTCTCGATCTCGACATTGCATTCCCTGCCCGAGAAGAGTCCCGGCTGGAGGAGGTAGGCGATCACGCACGGGTCGTGCAGCGGGCCGCCGTCGCCGGAATATTTCTCCTTGTCGAAGCGCTCGGAGAAACCGAGCATTTCGGCGACCGCGATGCCGGCCCTGTTGCCGAGGGCGCGGAATGCCGCCACGCGTGCCTTGGACGTCAACGCCTTGTGCGTCACGTCGAGCGGCATCATCACGATCGGCACGCCGGAGCGGAAGACCACGTCGGCGGCGTGCGGATCGACATAGATGTTGAATTCCGCCGTCGGCGTGATGTTACCCACCTCGAAATAGGCGCCGCCCATCAGGACGATCTCGCGGATGCGCGGCGCGATCCTCGGCTCGCGGATCAGCGCAAGCGCGATATTGGTGAGCGGGCCGAGCGGGCAGAGCGTGATCGTGCCCGGTTCCTCGGCCATCAGCGTCTCGACGATGAAATCGACGGCGTATTGCTGCTGCAGCTCCATCTTCGGTTCCGGCAGGTCGGGACCGTCGAGGCCGGTCTTGCCGTGCACATGCTCGGCCGTCACCAGCGGACGCATCAGCGGCCGCACGGCGCCGGAATAGACCTTCGTCTCCGTCCTGCCCGCCAGTTCGCAGATCTTGAGCGCGTTCTTTTCCGTGAATTCGAGCGGCACGTTGCCGGCGACCGCCGTGATGCCGGCCACCTCGAGTTCCGGGCTTGCCAGCGCCAGAAGAATGGCGACGGCGTCGTCCTGGCCGGGATCCGTATCGATGATGATTCTGCGTTTCCCGGCCATGCTTTTTCCTTGTCGTCACCAACTTGAATTCGTTCGCGGCGCGGACCATATCAGCATCGTACGGAAAGATGCCATCCGGGTTTTTCCGTTTCCACGTCGCTCTTCGAGGACAGGAAAAATGACGAGAATGACGCCCTTTTCGAGCCCGCTGATGCTGGGCTTCGACAGCATGGAAAAGACGCTCGAGCGGCTGGCGAAATCGGGCGACGGCTATCCGCCCTACAACATCGAGAGATTGCGGGATTCGGATTCCGGCGCCACGCAGCTCAGGATCACCCTGGCGGTCGCGGGCTTCAAGGAAGCCGACCTCGACATCACGACGGAAGAGAACCAGCTCGTCATCCGCGGCAAGCAGGAAGACGAAGGCGAACGTGAATATCTGCATCGGGGCATCGCGGCGCGACAGTTCGTGCGCGCCTTCATGCTCGCCGACGGGATGCGGGTCGTCTCGGCGGAGCTCGGCAACGGGCTCCTGGCGATCGATCTCGATCGGCCCGAACCGCAGCGCCTGGTACGAAAAATCAACATTTCGGTGAAAGACTGATCTTCGCCGATGGCTCTGTACGGACCGGTCCATTGAAGGAAGGTTCGCGAAAGGAGGCTGACATGACCGAGAGCATCGAAAAAAACACCCTTACCGAAACGCAGTTCGCCCATCTCGGCGAAGGCGTCGTCGCCTATATGCGCGAAATCGGCTCGGACGAGCTGATGGGCCGCTTCCCCGGTATCCCGAACCTCACCCCCGGCACAAAGCTCTGGGCGCTGTTCGCCGCGAACGGCCAGCCGATTCTTTTGACGGACGCCCGCGCCGGGGCACTCGCCGGTGCGCTGGAGAACGATCTGACACCGGTCAGCCTGCACTGAGCGGGCCGGCATAGTCATCGAGGATGTAAGCGCGGGCGGCCGTCGGCCGCCCGTTTTCGTATTCCGGACCGTATGGGAGTTCAGGCCGCGTGCGAGGCGGGCGTCTGCGACAGGAAGGCGTGGATCGCGGCGGCGTCGGAAGTGCCCCTGATCTTCGCCACGGTATCGGCATCGCGCAGGACACGGGCGATGCGCGAAAGCGCCTTCAGATGATCGGCGCCGGCGCCTTCCGGCGCCAGGAGCAGGAAGACCAGGTCGACGGGCTGGTCGTCCAGCGAATCGAAATCCACCGGCTGCTCCAGCCGGGCGAAGACGCCGGCGATGCGGCGAATGCCGGGGATCTTGCCGTGCGGAATGGCGATGCCGTTGCCGACGCCGGTCGAACCGAGCTTTTCGCGCCTCAGAACGGTGTCGAAGATCTCCCGTTCGGGCAGGCCGGTGATCCGCGCCGCCTTTTCGGCCAGAAGCTGCAGGACCTGCTTCTTGGAGTTCGCCTTCAAGGCCGGCATGATCGCCGGAACCTCGATCAGATCGCTGAGATCCATTTACCCGCGTCCCTTTTGTGGACTTCGTTTTCGCCCGGCGGCCGGTGCGGCCGCCGGGCGAGCGACTTCTAGCCGTTGCCGGCGATGGTGGCCGGATCGATCCATCCGATGTTCCCGTCCGCCCGGCGATAGACGATATTGACCTGGCCGGTTCCCTTCTGGCGGAACACGAACACCGGGCTGTCGCGGGAATCGAGTTCGATGACGGCGGAGGCGACCGTCATGGTGCGCAGCGATACCGTCGATTCGGCCACGATCGCGGGCGCGTAGTCGTCGGGTATCTCCGAATCGTCATCCGCCAGAGGTTCGACGATGCGGTAGGCCGCCATCGTGTCCGGCTCCGAGGCGCTAGCCTTGTGCGACTTCAGCCGCCGCTTGTAGCGTCTCAGCCGCTTCTCGATACGCTCGGCGGCGACATCGAAGGCTGAGGTGGGCTCCTGCGCCTCCGCCGCCGCCTGCAGCGCGATGCCGGTGTCGAGATGGATCATGCAGTCCGCGGAAAAGCGCGAACCGGATTTCTCCACCGTCACGCGGCCCGAATAGCTGCCGTCGAAATATTTGTCGACCGCTTCGCCGATGCGGCCTTCGATGCGCGTGCGGAACGCATCGCCGATATCCATATGCTTGCCAGATATGCGCAGGTTCATCGCAAGTCCGATCCTTCGTTCTTACCCGACAGGCCGAGTTTATACCCATGGCCCGTGCGCACAAGGTTTGGCCGCCTCGACGCGACCGGTTGGCAGAATAGACGGCGTTGTGGCGAAGCGCACTTCAAGTTTTTGATTTTGAACATGATTTTTGAACAACCGCCGGCTTCCGGCACGCCTTTGTCCCCAGCCTTCGGGGATTCCGCCGGAAAGTCATGGGTGGACGCCGCGTTCTGCATCCCGCAGGTCCGTGCGTCGCCGCCCCGCCTCATGCGGGCGGCCTACTAGTGGGTCTGAACGGGCATGTCAACCGAGGCAGCCGCTTTCCGGCAGCCGCGCGAACGGCGCTCAGCCGAGCGCCGCGAGCGCCCTCTTCTCGCGCCGACGCTCGACCGAGGAGGGAATGTTCATTCCTTCCCGATACTTGGCGACGGTCCTTCGGGCTATGTCGACGCCGTTTTCGCGGAGCTTATCCACAATCGAGTCGTCGGAAAGCACATCCGCCGGCTCTTCCTGCTCGATGAGCTGGCGGATGCGGTCGCGGACGGCTTCCGAGGAGTGCGCCTCGGCCGACCCCGCGCCGGCGATGGCCGGCGTGAAGAAATAGCGCAGTTCGAACACGCCGCGCGGAGTGAGCATGTATTTGTTGGCGGAGACCCGGCTGACGGTCGATTCATGCATGCCGATCGCCTCGGCGATGCTCTTCATGTTGAGCGGGCGCAGGTGGCGAACGCCGTGGACGAGGAAGGCGTCCTGCTGGCGCACGATCTCCGACGCCACCTTGAGGATCGTTTTGGCGCGCTGGTCGAGGCTGCGCTTCAGCCATGTCGCGTTCTGCAGGCATTCGGCCAGGAAGTCCTTCTCCGCGCCGTCCTTCGCCGCCGAACTGACCTGCGCATAGTAGGCGTTGTCGACGAGAACGCGCGGCAGCGTGTCGGGATTGAGCTCGACCTGCCAGCTCCCGTCCGGCGCCGGGCGCACGAGGACATCGGGCACGACGACGTCGGCGGTGCCGCCGGCAAAGGCCATGCCCGGCTTGGGATCGAGCGCGCGGATTTCGGCCAGCATGTCGAGCAGATCCTCCTGGCCGACGCCGCATAGCCGGGAGAGCGCCTGGAAATCGCGGCGCGCCAGGAGTTCCAGGTTCCGGAGCAGCGCCGCCATCGCGGGATCGAGCCGGTCGCGCGCGTGAAGCTGCAGCGCCAGGCATTCCGCGAGGTCGCGGGCGAAAATGCCGGGCGGATCAAAACCCTGGCAGGTGGAAAGCGTCTCGGCGACTGTCTCTTCCTCGATGCCCAGCCGTGCCGCGATCTCCGGAAGCTCCGTGCGCAGGTAGCCGCTTTCGTCGAGGCTGCCGGCAAGCTCGGCGGCAACGGCTCTTTTGACGGGGTCGGTGAAGGCGAAGGCGATCTGCTCGCGCAAATGATCGTTCAGCGTCACCGGCGCGGATACGACCTCCTCCAGATCGAACCCGTCGCCGTCGAATGTGCCGCTCCCGCCATGTGCCGACTTCCACTGCGCCGCGAGGTCGGGGCCGATCCTCTCGCGCACGCCCGGATCGTCGGGAAAGACATTCTCCAGCGAAGCGTCGAGCCGATCCGAGATGGAAGCCGCCGTCCATTCCGGCTCCGGGCCGCTTTCGGGCGGCGGCTCGGCGTCCGCGCCGTCAGGCGTGTCGCCGGCTGCCGCCCCGCTTGCATCCTCGCCGCGTTCCACCAGCGGATTGCGCTCGATTTCCTGGTCGATGAAAGCCTCGAGCTCGGCATGGCTCAGCTGCAGCAGCCTGATCGACTGCATCAGCTGCGGCGTCATCACCAGCGATTGCGACTGCCTCAGTTGCAGCCTGGCCGAGAGCCCCATTGCCGTCCTGTCCGCGCGTCCCGTTATCTCGCCGGACGGTCTCCGGCGAATTTATTGTGCCGGCAACAAAAACTGGCCCGGCTCTTGCTTGTCAAGGCGAGGCATACCATGCGGGGTGTTACCGGAGCGTCAATCCACGCCTCTCCGGCAAGCAGGGCAATCGCTTATGGAAGCATCCACCCCAGCACATCCCGGGCCGGAGACAAGGCGCTGGCAGGCGGATGAGGGGCGTTGCAACGCGCCTACGCCAAAATCACTCCCGCTTCCCGCATCTTCGCGGTCATCGCCGCCAGCGATCCGCCAAGATCGATGGCGCGACAGGCGTCCATCGCCACTGTCGCCTTGAACCCGCATCGCGCCGCGTCGAGCGCCGAATAGGCGACGCAGAAATCGGTCGCGAGGCCGGTAAAAGTCACTTCGTCTATGCCGCGCTCTCGGAGATAGCCGCCGAGGCCGGTCGGCGTTTTGTGGTCGTTCTCGAAGAAGGCCGAATAGGAATCGATCCCCTTGCGGAAGCCCTTGCGGATGACGAGTTCCGCCTTGGTCCATTCGAGGCCGAGACGGAAGGCGGCGCCGGCGCTGCCCTGCACGCAATGGTCCGGCCACAAGGTCTGCTCGCCATAGGGCATCGTCACCGTCTCGAACGGGTTCTTGCCGGAATGTTGCGAGGCGAAGCTCGAATGGCCTTGCGGGTGCCAGTCCTGGGTCAGCACGACATGCTCGAAGCGGGCGATCATCTCGTTGACCAGCGGCACGATCTCGTCGCCGCCGGCGACCGCCAGCGCGCCGCCGGGGCAGAAATCGTTCTGCAAATCGATGACGATCAGGGCTTCGGCCATGCGGCGTTCCTCCATCGGCACGGGATATGCCGGAGGGTGGACCGGAAAACCTCTCTTTGACAAGTGGCGTGGCGCTGATATCATTTGCATACCAATGAATTTCGCCGGGAAATCCGGCTGGGGAGCGATGGTCCGTTACGCGAAACCGCATTCGCTGGAAGAGGCGCTGGCGTTGCTCGCCGAAGGGCCGTGGCGCATCCTGGCGGGCGGCACGGATTTCTATCCGGCGCTCGGCGCGAAGCCGCTCAGGGAAAACGTTCTGGACATCAACGGGCTGCCGGAGATGCGCGGCATATGCGAGGACGACAGCCATGACGACAGCCATATCGTCATCGGCGCGCGCACGACCTGGACGGCGATCGCCCGTGCGGACCTGCCGCCTGCTTTCGATGCGCTGAGGGCGGCCGCGCGGGAGGTCGGCTCCGTGCAGATCCAGAATGTCGGCACGGTGGCCGGCAATCTCTGCAACGCCTCGCCCGCCGCCGACGGCGTGCCCGCGCTGATGGCGCTCGACGCGGAGGTCGAACTGCGCTCGGCGGGCGAAACGCGCCGCCTGCCGCTCGGAAAATTCATCCTCGGCAACCGCAAGACCGCCATCCGCCCCGGCGAGATGGTGACCGCGATCCGTATTCCCAAGGCATCGGCGCGCGGCGCTTCCGCCTTCGTCAAGCTCGGCGCCCGCCGCTATCTGGTCATCTCCATCGCCATGGCGGCCGCGCGGCTGGTAGTCGGAGCGGAAGGGCGCATCGTGGAAGCGGCCGTCGCCGTCGGCTCCTGCTCGGCGGTGGCGCGGCGCCTGCGGGAGCTGGAAGCCGCGCTTGTCGGACGCCCCGCGGATGGCTCGTTGGGCGGCGCGGTCGCGGCGGAACATCTCGCCGGCCTCGCCCCGATCGACGACGTGCGCGGTTCGCGCGCATACCGTATCGAGGCCGCGCGCGAGATCGTCGCCCGCGCCTTGTGCGGCGCCGCCGGCGTTCCGGAAACGGAGCTTGCCGCATGAGCCTCGCCACCGCCGAGATCAGCTTCGAGGTGAACGGCAGGCCGGTGACGGTCTCCACCTCGCCGGTGGCGCGGCTCTCCTCGGTGCTGCGCGACGAACTGAGGCTCACCGGCACCAAGATCGGCTGCGACGCCGGCGATTGCGGCGCCTGCACCGTCATCGTCGACGGCGAGGCTGTCTGCGCCTGCCTGATGCCGGCCGGAGGCGCCTCCGGCGCGAGCGTGCGCACGGTGGAGGGGCTGGCCAACGGGCAACTCTCGGCGCTTCAGGCCTCGTTCCTCGAACATGGCGCGGCGCAATGCGGCATTTGCACGCCAGGCTTCCTCGTCGCCGCGACGGCGCTTCTGGAGAAGGTTCCCCATCCGGACGAGGCGCAGGTGATGGACGCGCTCGGCGGGGTGCTCTGCCGCTGCACCGGCTACCGCAAGATCGTCCAGGCGGTGCTGGCGGTGGCGGGGGGCAATTCGACCTCGAGGGGCTCGTTCGAGGCACCCCCCTCTGTCCTGCCGGACATCTCCCCCACAAGGGGGGAGATCGGCTTCCACTCCGGTCGCCGCCAATCGCCGGCGTTGGAGATTGAGGCTGTCGCTGATGACAGCGTAATCTCCCCCCTTGTGGGGGAGATGTCCGGCAGGACAGAGGGAGGTGCGAAGGGGCTGTCACGTCCAAACAGGAAGCTTGTCGCTCCGGACGGTCTCGACCTCCGCCTTCCCGCCGCCGGCCATGCGGTAGGCGCGTCGCCGGTGCGTCTCGACGGCGTTCCCAAGGTTTCGGGAACCGACCGCTTCGGCGCCGACGAGCGCCCGGCCGACGCGCTGTCGGTCCTGGTGATCCGCTCGCCGCACTGGCACGCTTCGTTCGGCTTCGGCGACCTCGATGCCTTTGTCCGCGACCGTCCCGGCATCATCGCAATCTATACGGCAAGGGACATTCCCGGCCGCAACTGCTTCGGCGTCATCGCGCCCTTCGCCGACCAGCCGGCGCTGGCCGAAGGCGAGGCGCGCTTCCGCGGCGAGGCCGTGGCCCTCGTCGCCGGCGAGAAGGATGCGGTGGCCGATCTCGATCCGGCCGATTTCCCGATCGAGTGGACCGTGCTGCCGCACACGCTCGAACCTTCGCAGGCGCTGAATGGTAGCGCGCTCATCCATCCGGGCCGCAAGGGCAACATCCTGACCACCGGCTTCGTCGAGCGCGGCGACCCGGAGCGCGCGCTGGCCGACGCGGCTTTCATCGTCACCGGCGCGGTCGACACCTCCTATGTCGAGCATGCCTATATCGAGCCGGAGGCCGGCCATGCCTTCATGGATGGCGACACGCTGGTCATAAAGGCCTGCACGCAGGCGCCCTATATGGACCGCGACGATACCGCCGCCGTGCTCGGCCTCGCGCCGGAAAAGGTCAGGATCGTGCCGACCGCGACCGGCGGCGGCTTCGGCTCCAAGCTCGACGTCTCGTTGCAGCCGTTGATCGGGCTGGTGGCGCTGAAGACAGGCCGGCCGGCCTATCTCGCCTATACGCGCTCCGAATCCATGGCCTCGACCACCAAGCGCCATCCGGGTTCGATGAAGGCGACGATCGGAGCGGATGCCGAAGGCCGCGTGACCGGCATGGTCTTCGAGGGCGATTTCAACACCGGCGCCTATGCGAGCTGGGGCCCCACCGTGGCGAACCGCGTGCCCGTCCACGCCTCCGGCCCTTATTCGACGCCGAACTATCGTGCGACGGGAAGGGCGATCCATACGAACGGTCCGATTTCGGGCGCCTTCCGCGGCTTTGGCGTGCCGCAGGCGACGATCATGCAGGAGATGCTCTATGACGAGCTTGCCGGCAAGATCGGCATGGACCGGCTGGAATTCCGCCTGGGGAACGCCTTCCGCAAGGGATCCGTGACGGCGACCGGGCAGGTGCTGGAAGCCACCGGCATCGTCGAGTGCCTGGAGGCGTTGAGGCCGCATTGGGCGCGCGCGCTCAAGGATGCCGAGGCGTTCAACGCCGGCCATCAGTCGCGCAAGCGCGGCGTCGGCGTGGCCTCCTGCTGGTATGGCTGCGGCAACACGGCGCTGCCGAACCCTTCCACCATCAAGATCGGCGTCTCGCCCGCGGGCGAGGTGGTGCTGCATCAGGGCGCGGTCGATATCGGACAGGGATCGAACACGGTGATCGCGCAGATCGCGGCCGACGCGCTCGGCCTGCCGCTCGGCAAGCTTCGGCTGGTCGGCGCCGACACCTCGGTCACGCCCGATGCCGGCAAGACCTCGGCCTCGCGCCAGACCTTCATCACCGGCAAGGCGGCCGAAAAGGCCGGCCGCGCGCTGCGCGAAAAGATCCTGCGCTTCGCCAATGTCTCCGGGAATGCGGTCTTGTCGCTCGACGGCGCGACGCTCACCGTGCGCGAGGGTGACGCCGTCCGCGCCATCGACCTTGCCGCCATGGAGGCCGACTGCGACGGCCTCGTCTTCCGTGCGGTCGAGACCTACGACGCGCCGACCACCGCGCTCGACGCCAGGGGTCAGGGCAAGCCCTACGCCGTCTATGGCTTCGGCGCGCAGATCGCCGAGCTTGAGGTGGACATGAAGCTCGGCACGGTGAAGCTTCTCAAGATCACCGCCGCGCATGATGTCGGCCGCGCCGTCAATCCGCTTCTGGTCGAGGGCCAGATCGAAGGCGGCATCGCCCAGGGCATCGGCCTGGCGCTGATGGAGGAATATGTTCCCGGCCGCACGGAAAACCTGCACGATTACCTGATCCCCACCATCGGCGACGTGCCGCCCATCGAGTCGATCCTGGTCGAGGTGCCGGACCCGGAAGGACCGTTCGGCGCCAAGGGGCTCGGCGAGCATGTGCTGATCCCCACCGCGCCGGCGATCCTCAACGCCATCCGCCACGCGTCGGGCGCGAAGATGGCGAAAGTGCCGGCGACACCGTCACGGGTGCTGGCGGCGATCTGGGAGGCGAGGGAATGATGGGTCCCGGTCTTTCCCTCCCCCTTGAGGGGAGGGTCGATCCGCATAGCGGATCGGGGTGGGGTGGCTGCGGCCACGCTCTACCTTCATCTTTGTTCGTCGGTAAGGGAACAGGTCGCGCAGTTGGCGGCGACCCCACCCGTCCAATCGCCTTTGGCGATTGTCCACCCTCCCCTCAAGGGGGAGGGAAAAGGCAGTTCTCATGAGCGAACTCTCCGAGCGCTTCGAGACGCACGATCCGGGCGAGAAGAAGATGGCGGAAAAGATCCGCTGCGATGCCTGCCCGGTCATGTGTTACATCGCCGACGGCCGCACCGGCGCCTGCGACCGCTACGGCAATGTCGGCGGCCGCATCGTGCGCTGCGATCCGCTCACTATCCTGGAGCACACGGAAGAGGCGGGCGGCGCGGTCACGCCCTTCCTGGCCGAAGGCGAGGACTGGAACGGCGGACTCGTGAACAGCGGCCGCCGCTTCGTCAGCGGCATCGGCGCCGGTACCACCTATCCTGATTACAAGCCCGCCCCCTTCATCGTCAGCCAGGAGGTCGAGGGCGTCGACCTCGTCACGGTGGTGACGGAAGGTATCTTTTCCTATTGCGGCGCCAAGGTGAAGATCGACACCGACCGGCATCTGGGCGACGAGACCGCTCTCGTGCGCGCCGGAGGCGAGGTGATCGGCCATGTCTCCACCGCCGAATACGGCTCGCAGATGCTGTCGCTGGGCGGCGTGCATCACCTGACCGGCGGCTCCAAGGCGGAGGGCCGCGCCACCTGCGACGCGCTGCTGGCGCTCTGCAACAAAGAGCCCGTGGAACTTTCGATCGACGGCGGCGTCGATGTCGTCGTGCAGGCCGGAAAGGCGCCGGTCATCGACGGCAGGCCCGAGCACCGCATGCGCGTCGGCTGCGGCTCGGCGACGATCGGCATGTTCGCCACGCAATGGAAGGACCTCGTCGACGAGGTGGTGGTGGTGGACGACCACATCACCGGCGTCGTCTCCGAGCACCAGGCCGGCAAGGTGCTCGGCTGGCAGGACACGGGCATAAGGATCCTCGGGCGCCGCTCGACGCCGGGCCGCTATTTCAAGGTCTCCGAGCCGGGGCTCGGCTGGGGCGGCACGACCATCTCCGATCCGCTGCAGATTCTCGGCGAATGGAATCCAAAGAAGGGCGCGCGGCCCGGCCTGTCGCTGCTGATGGTCTCCACCACCGGCGAGCAGTTCGCCTATTTCGAGCTGGACGGCGATTTGAAGCCGGTCGAAAAGCCGTTCCCCGAGCGGCTCCGGAAATCGGTCGACCTGATCGAGGACAATTGCGAGCCGGCGCTCTGCACGGTGCTCTTCGTCGGCGGTGCCGGCGGCTCGCTACGTGCGGGCGTCACGGAGAACCCGGTCAATCTCACGCGCTCGGTCCACGGACTGCAGACCTATGTCACGGTCGGCGGCGCGCCCGTCTACGTGTGGCCGGGCGGCGGCATCATGCTGATGGTCGATGTCATGCGCACCCCGGACAATTCCTTCGGCTACGTGCCGACGCCCGCGCTGGTGGCCCCGATCGAATTCACGCTGCGCCGCGACGATTACGAGAAGCTGGGCGGCTATGTGTCGGAGATCCGCACCGTCGAGGACGTGGTTGCGCGCGGCGGCGAGTATCTGAACCCGCGCCGGGGGGCCGGCGCGCCGGGCGTCAATCCGTGGCCGCCGCTCGCGACCCTGCGGAACGCGCCGGGCAGGCAGCGATGAACGGGCCGCAGATCGTCTGGCTGCCGGGCGGGCGCCGGCTGCACATGAACCATGGTCCGATCGACCTGATCGTCGAGGCTTTCGGCGCGCGCGATGAGGTCGAGGCGGCTTATGGTCAGGCTGCCCGGCGGTTTCAAACGATCCTCGGCGAGCTGGTGGAAGAGCTCGTGGAACTGCGCCGACCGTCGTCCCGGCAACCACGATCCTTTGCCGGCGCGACGGCGCGCAGGATGGAAGCGGCGGCTTCGCGCTTCGCCGGGATCTTCGTCACGCCGATGGCGGCGGTGGCCGGTTCGGTCGCCGACGAGATGCTGGCGGCGATGCTTGCCGGCCGCGCGCTCGAGCGCGCCTATGTCAATGATGGCGGCGACATCGCCATCCATCTTGCGCCCGGACAGTCGATGGAAGCCGCGATCGCCGGGACCGGGCACGGCCTGTCCGACCGGCTGGTCATCCGTGCGGAAGATCGCGTGCGCGGCATCGCCACCAGCGGCTGGCGCGGCCGCAGTTTTTCGCTCGGCATCGCCGATGCGGTAACCGTGCTGGCGAAGGACGCCGCGACCGCCGACGTCGCGGCGACGCTGATCGCCAACGCCATCGATCTGCCGGACCATCCGGCGATCCGGCGCGAGCGCGCGTCTGACATCCAGCCGGACAGCGATCTCGGTCAGCGATGGGTGACGACAGGTGTCGGGTCGCTTACGGACGAGGAAATATCCGAAGCGTTGGAATGCGGTCTCATTGTCGCGGAAGACTATCGCCGGCAAGGACTGATCGAGGCGGCGGCGCTGTTTCTGGGAGGCGACGCGCGCCTCTTCGGTGATTTCGAACTAAACCCCCTCTCCGCCTCGCTGCGCTCGGCCCCTCTCCCCCACTCCGTGGGGAGAGGACGGAGTGTCCGGCCTAGCTCCCGTCCTCGCCCCCTTCAGGGGGAGAGGTGCCGAGCGCAGCGAGGCGGAGAGGGGGCCATCAATGGAGTTTGACCATGCCTGAATTTCCCATCCGCAAGATCGCCGTGCTGACGGAGGAGATCCTGCACGAGGGCGGACCGGCGCCTTCGACGCCGCGTCGGCGCGGCGCGGCGCTGGCGCTGGTGAGGAACCCTTATGCCGGCGGATATGCCCCCGAACTCCAGTCCGGCATGGAAGCCCTGAAGCCGCTCGGCCTGATGCTGACCGATCGGCTGATCGCCGCGCTCGGGGGCGACATCGAGGCGATCGACGGCTACGGCAAGGGCGCTATCGTCGGCACCGAAGGCGAGATCGAGCATGGCGCGCTCTGGCACGTGCCGGGCGGCTACGCCATGCGCGAGCGTCTCAACGACACCAAGGCCATCGTGCCCTCGGCGATGAAGGTCGGTGCGTTCGGCGCATCGCTCGACGTGCCGCTCGGCCACACCAACGCCGCCTATGTGCGCAGCCATTTCGATGCCATGACGGTGTCGATGCCGGACGGCCCGCGCCCCGACGAGATCCTGTTCTGCCTAGCGATGGCCTGCGGGCCGCGCGTGCACAACCGCATGGGCGGGCTGGCGGCGGAAGACGTCAAGGGCAAGGACGGGCTTCGATGAGCGTGGGCAAGGGCAAGCTGAAGCTGGTCGAGCCGGCCGTCGACGAGGGCTATCATCTCCAGGACCAGGTCGGCTTCATCCTGCGCAAGGCGAGCCAGCGCCATATCGCCATCTTCGCCAGGCACATCGACGATTTGACGCCGCCGCAATTCGCCGCGCTCGCCAAGCTCGCCGAGATCGGCGAGACCTCGCAAAACCAGCTCGGCGCGCAGATCGCGATGGACGCCGCCACGATCAAGGGCGTCATCGACCGGCTGAAGGCGCGCGGCCTTGTCGCTCTGTCGGAGCACAAGGAGGACAGGCGGCGGCTGGTCGTCAGCCTGTCGGACGATGGCAGGGCGCTGATCGAAAGGCTTCTGCCGCTCGCCGAGCGGATCACGGCCGAAACGCTTGCGCCGCTCAACGCGCGCGAGACCGCGACGTTCCTGAGATTGCTGGCGAAGCTGGCCTAGCGGCTCTGTCTATGCAGCGCTCGGAAGGGGCTTGGCCCGCTCTATCCGCTCCCGCTCACGCGGTGAGTGCATCGCTTCCCAAAGGTCGGTGCGGCGCTGGACGTTCAGCCAGAAATCGGGACTGTTGCCGAATACCCGCGCGAGGATGAGCGCCGTCGCCGCCGTCACATTTCGTCTGTCGTTACAGAGTTCATTCACATGCTTGCGCTGGACGCCCATTGCCTCGGCAAGCGCGGTCTGCGTCAGGCCGAGCGGCAGCATGAACTCTTCCGTGAGAATCTCTCCGATCGTTGCCGGCTTACGCTTGGTGGCAAGCATTCTTCACCTCACCTGTAACCGTGGTCGTCGAGATAGAGATCGGCCGCTTCCCCCCGCTCGGCGTTCCAGCGAAAGACAAGCCGCCATTGCTTGTTCACGCGGATGGAATGGAAGCCTTCCAGCTTGCCCTGCAACTTCTCGAAATGATTGCTGGGCGGTACTCTCAAGTCCCGGTCCGAAGCGGCGTCGTCGATCATCTGCAGTTTGCGGAATAGTCGGGTTTCGAGATCAGACGGAATATGGCGCGACCTCACGTCGTCAACGAAAAAACGGCCTAGCCAGTCCTCCCGAAACCCTTTGATCATTCACCGATCCTGTTTGGACCAATGTACCACACAAAGGGTCACAAAGAAAAGGTAATCACCGGCATTTTACCGGCTTAGGCGTCGCCTGAATCTGCCGAACCGCCACCCCGAAGCGCTCCGCCGCCTGCTCGGGCGTGTAGTAACCCATCCTCACATCCGCCAGCACGGCTTCCGGATCGCGTTGCCGCGGATCGCCGTAGCCGCCGCCGCCCGGCGTCCCGACGCGCACCCGGTCGCCGGCTTTCAGCGGGATGTCCTGTTCCTTGGAGAGGTGAGGCGGCACATGCGCCTTGCCGTCGCGGAACACGGTGACCGAATTGACGCCGCCATCCTCCCCGCCGAGCACGCCCTGCGGCCCGACGCGGCCGTGATCCATGACGAAGGACGCGCGCGCCTCGCCCCTGAGCAGTTCCACGTCGTAGAGAAGGCCGAAGCCGCCGCGGTGCTTTCCGGCGCCGCCGGAGCCTTCGCGCAGCGCATATTCCCGGTAGAGCACCGGAAAGGCCTGTTCCATCACCTCGACCGGTGGAGATTTGGAGATGCCGATGGTCGAGCAGCCGTTGGAAAGCCCGTCATGGTCGGCGTTGCCGCCATAGCCGCCGCCGGAGATCTGGTACATCACATAGTCGCGGCCGCGCGCCGGATCGCTGCCGCCGAGCGCGAAATTGCCGCTCGATCCAGCCGGCGCGGCGGTCACCTTTTCCGGCAGCGCCTGCACCATCGCGGCGAAAACGGCCTCGGCGATGCGCTGCGACACCTCCGCGGCGCAGCCCGAAACCGGCCTCGGATATCTGGCGTCGAGAAAGGTGTCTTCCGGCCACTTGACGATCAGCGGCTCGAAGGCGCCGGCGCTCATCGGCACGTCGGGGAAGATGTGGCGCATGGCGAGATAGACAGAGGAGAGCGTCGTCGCCAGCACGCTGTTCATCGGCCCCGCGCAGGGCGGCGAGGAGCCGTCGAAGTCGAAAATAAGCGTGTCCTCCTTCTTGGTGACGGCGAGCGCGATCGTCAGAGGCGCGTCGACTACCCCGTCGGAATCGACATAGGCCTTCGAGCGATAGGTGCCGTCCTCTATCCCGGCGATGCGCGCCCGCATCTGTTCGGCGGCGCGTTCGCGCAATTCGCCAATGGCCTGGGATACCGTTTCGTCTCCGTACCGATCCAGCATTTCGAAGAGCCGGTCCTGCCCGACCATCAGCGCCGCGGCCTGCGCCTTGATGTCGCCGATGCGCTGGTCGGCGACACGGATATTGGAGGCGATGATGCCGTGGATCTCGGGATCGAGCCGGCCCTTCTTGAAAAGCTTCACCGGCGGCAGGCGCAGCCCTTCCTGCTCCACTGCGGTGGCGGAGGCGGAGAAGCCGCCCGGCACGGCGCCGCCTATATCGGGCCAATGGCCGGTGTTGGACAGCCAGCAGAAGATGCTGCCGTTGCGATAGGCAGGCATGACGAAGCGCACGTCCATCAGATGCGTGCCGCCGAGATAGGGGTCGTTGACGATGTAGATGTCGCCGGGTTCGGGCGGCAGGCAGCGCCCGTCGCGGATCATCTCGATCAGAACGCGGGTCGAATATTGCATGACGCCGACGAAGACCGGCAGCCCGCCGACCCCCTGCGCGATCAGCGATCCGTCCTCAGCGGAATAGATGCCGTCCGAGCGATCGTTGGCCTCGGCGATCACCGGCGAGAAGGCGGCGCGGGAAAAGGTCAGGTCCATCTCGTCGCAGACCTGTTGCAGGCCTGCCTGGATGACGGTCAGCGTGATCGCGTCGAGACTCATGAGCGCCGCCACCCGATTGCTTGGAATATCTCCCGTTTTGTATTACATTGTATAACTACAGGAGAGAAAATGATGTCGAACCTGAAGAACCTGTCGGACCCGATCGCGCTGCGCGTACCCTTGGATATTCTGTCCGAGATCGAACGGATTGCAAATGTCACCGAGCGTAGCCGAAGCTGGGTCATCGTTCGCGCCATAAAGGCATATCTGGCGGCCGAGGGGCGGGATATTCTCGATGCCGCTGAGGGCAGGAATGAGATCGCGCGCGGCGAAGCGGCCGATCTGGACGAGACGCTCGACGAACTGGATCGTCGCAAGGACGGTGACGTCGCCGCATGACGCGGGTCGTGATATCCGCGAGGGTGCAAGGCTTTTTGCGGCACGAAAGGTCCTACCTCCGGCGTCATAGCAATACCGCTTGGAAGAGATTGTCCGAAAGGCTCCGGCGGACAAGGAAGCTGCTATCGGAGTTTCCGCATATCGGGGCGGAGAAGCCGTTGCCAATCCCGGGGCTGCGCCGCCTCGTCATGGGAGATTACATCCTCGACTATGAAATACGGGCCGGCGAAGTTCATATACTGAACATGCGCCATGGCCGGCAGAATGATCCCGATCTCGAAGATGAACCGGACTTCGACTATGAAGCCGCCGAGAAATCGTGAAATTGTCGACGAACTCCATTCTCAAGCCTTCCCAATCTCGATGATGATGTTGCCGTCGGCATCCGACGTGGCGCGGTCGCCTGGCTCAATGACGGTCGTGGCGTCCATCTGCTCGAGGACGGCCGGGCCGGTGATGACCGCGTCGAGCGGCAGTTTTTCGCGGGCGTAGACCGGCGTATCGTGCCACGTCCCGCCGTACCAGACCGGGCGCGTTTCACTGAGCGCCTCTTCGAGCGTTCCCGCCCGCCCCGCCGGATCGATCAGGCTCGACAGGTCGAGCGCCGGCCGCACTCCGATGACCGACGTATTGAGGTTGACGAGATTGGCCCGGATTTCCGGCAGTTCCACCTTGAAGCGCGCGAAATAGGCTTTTTCGAAGAGCGCCTGGATTTGCTCGCGGGAGACGTCGGCCGAAGGCAAAGGCACGTTCAGGAGATGCGTCTGCCCGATGAACTGCATGTCGGCGGAGTGCGCGACACGAACGCTTTCCGGCTGCACCGCCTCCTTTTCGATCAGTTGTCGACCTTCTGCAGTTTGCCGGCTAAAGATATCCCTTACGGCCTCTTCGTCGAGCTTCGCCACCGGCTGGTTGACCGTATTGACGAAATCGTGGCGCAGGTCGGCGACGACGCAGCCGAGCGCGTTGGTGATGCCGGGCCGCGCGGGGACGAGCACCTTCGGGATGCCGAGTTCGCGGGCCAATGCCGAGGCGTGCAGCGGGCCGGCGCCACCGAAGGCGAACAGCGCGAAATCGCGCGGATCATGGCCCTTCGCGATCGAGACCATGCGGATGGCGCCGGCCATCCGGATATTGCCGATTTTCAGCACCGCGCCCGCCGCCTCGACAGCGTCGAGCCCGAGGCGCTTTCCGAGCTTTTCGGCGAAGGCGGCGCGGATGGTGTCGAGATCGACGGGATTGTCCACCGCGAGCAGCTTTTTCGCATTGAGCCGGCCGAGAATGAGGTTGGCGTCGGAGATCGTCGGCTCCGCCCCCCCGCGTCCGTAGCAGATAGGTCCGGGCGTGGCGCCTGCGCTCTGCGGGCCGACACGCAGCAGCCCGGACTCGTCCACCCGCGCGATCGAGCCGCCGCCCGCGCCGACCGTGTGCACGTCCACCATCGGCACGTGGATCGGCATCGCGTATTCGATCTCGATCTCGTTCGAGACGGCGGCCTGCGCGTTGCGGATCAGCGCCACGTCGGTCGAGGTGCCGCCCATGTCGTAGGTGACGACGTTGGGATAGCCGGCCCGCCGGGCGGTATAGGCCGCCGCCATGACGCCGGAAGCCGGCCCGGACATCACCGTCTTCGCCGCCTCGTCGGTCACGAAGCGCGCCGAGATCATGCCGCCATTGCCGTTCATGACCAGGAAATCCCGGTCGTAGCCGCGGCCCTGAAGCTCTGTCCTCAGCTTCTCGACATAGCGCTTCAGGATCGGCTGCACCGAGGCGTTGACCGATGCCGTCACGCCGCGCTCGAACTCGCGCGCTTCGGAAAGCAGCGAATGGCCGGTGGTGATGTAGCCGTTCGGCCAGCTCTCCGCCGCGATCCTCGCGGCGCGCAGTTCGTGGGCCGGATTGGCGTAGGAATGCAGGAAATGGATCACGAGAGATTCGCAGCCGGCCGCGAGCAGTTTCGCCACGGCTTCATGCACTTCTCCTTCGTCGAGCGCGGTGCGCACCTTCCCGCCGGCCTCGACGCGCTCGGTCACCTCCAGCCTCAAATCGCGCGGAATCACCGGCACGAAGGTGCCGGTCATGCCGTAGGGTTGGGGGCGTGTACGCCGGCCGAGTTCGATGATGTCGCGGAAGCCGCGCGTGGTGATCATGCCGGTCCTGGCCAGCCGGCGCTCCAGCACCGCGTTGGTGGTGGTCGTGGTGCCGTGCACGATGAGGTCGATCGCCTGGATCGGAAACCCGGTCCGGTCGAGCGCGGCGACCACGCCGAAAGCCTGGTTCTCGACCGTTGTCGGCGTCTTGGCGATGAAGGCCCTGCCGCCGGCGCGTCCGTCGATCAGAAGCAGATCGGTGAAGGTTCCGCCGACATCGATGCCGGCGACGACGTTGCCCGAACCTTCTCCATTTTTCGCGTCCATGCGGAAATCCGGAATGTCCAACCTGCTGATATGATGGAATTTAGAATGGTTCTCTACGCCCGCGCCTTGACGCGATATTCATTTGTACACTAATAAATATTACGAGCAAGGCCATTGCCTTTTCGTGCTGCTGGCGCAGCGTTCCACAAGCCGCATCCGGGAACCGAAGACATGCAGACCGCCGATCTCTCCCACTCGGCCCAGGCTTCAGCGACCGCCTTTGCGATCCCCGCGAATGTCTATGCGGAAAAGGTCGTTTCGGTCACGCATTATACGGACCGGCTCTTTTCCTTCCGCATCACGCGGCCGCAGAGCTTCCGTTTCCGCTCCGGCGAGTTCGTCATGATCGGTCTGCCGAACGCCGAGCGGCCGGTCTTTCGCGCCTATTCGATCGCCAGCCCCGCCTGGGACGACGAGCTTGAATTCTTCTCCATCAAGGTGCCGGACGGTCCGCTGACCTCGCACCTGCAGAAGATCGTCGCCGGCGATACGGTGCTGCTGCGGCAGAAGTCGACGGGCACGCTGGTGCTCGACGCGCTGACGCCTGCGAAGCGGCTCTACATGATCTCGACCGGAACCGGCATCGCGCCCTTCGCCAGCCTGATCCGCGATCCCGAGACCTACGAGAAGTTCGACCAGATCATCCTCACCCATACCTGCCGGGATGTCGCCGAGCTCGAATATGGCGCCGAGCTCTACCGCCAGAGCGTCGAGGACGCGCTGATCGGCGAGCTGACCAATGGAAGGCTGACCTATTATTCCTCCACGACGAGGGGCCGGTTCCCGCGCATGGGCCGCATCACGGCGCTGATCGAGAACGGCAGCCTTTTCGCCGATCTCGGCGTCGAGGCTTTCGATCCCGCCAACGACCGCGTCATGATCTGCGGCTCGATGGCCATGCTGCACGACGTGAAGGCCCTGGTCGAAAAGGCCGGCTTCCGCGAGGGCTCGCACAGCGAACCCGGCGACTTCGTCGTCGAGCGCGCCTTCGTCGGCTGAGGTTCTGCTGGCCGACGGCCTGAGAGGGCCGCGCGTCATCTCGGATAACCCCTCGTCACTGCGTTCGGACTGCCTTCCGGGACGACGGACTGGCGATCCTGTACTTGATGCCAAAAGACGGTCGCGCCGCCATGGTGTATGAAGCCGCCATGCTGCGCTTCCTCATCATCGACGACCATCCGCTCTTCCGCGAGGCCCTCAGGAGCGCGCTGCACCTCGTCTATCCGGATGCCGAGACGGTGGAGGCGCGCCTGATCGAGGATGCGCTGGCGCTCCTCGAAGCCGGCCGGGACTTCGATCTCGCCCTGCTCGATCTCTCGATCCCCGATGTCCAGGGCTTCGAAGGGTTGCTGACGATCCGCACACGCTACCCGCGCCTGCCTGTCGTCGTGGTCTCGGGACATGAGGACCCGCGCATCGTCTCGGAGACGCTGTCCTACGGCGCCGCCGGCTTCATCCCCAAATCGGCGCGCAAGGACGATCTGGCGAAGGCGATCCGCGAGGTGATGGAGGGTGAGGTCTATGTTCCGGAGAACTTTGCCGAACAGCCTGTGGACGCCGCTCGCGAGGACCGCGCCGAACTCGTGCGCCGCCTCGCCACGCTGACGCCGCAGCAGATGCGGGTGCTCGGCATGCTCAGGCAAGGCTTGCTCAACAAGCAGATAGCCTTCGAGCTTCAGGTGGGCGAGACGACGGTGAAGGCGCATGTCTCTGAGATATTGCGCAAGCTCCAGGTCTATAGCCGCACGCAGGCCGTGATCGAGGTTTCGCGGCTGGAGCATGGAGAACTGTTCCGCGAAGGCGACGGCTTCGCGGCACGGGGAGAGTAGCGGCAGCGGGCAATGGGCAGTCGGCGCAACGCTGAATCCGGCTTGCGGGATTTGCAGGAGTCCGAAAGTTCTATCCGACTGCTCTTGCCGGCTGCTTGTTCGACTGCCGTCCTCATGCCAGCAGATGCGCCATCAACGCCCTCAGCTCCGCCGGCTTCACCGGCTTGTGCATCAGCTCGATGCCGGATTGCCGCGAGGTGGCGGCAAGCGCCTCGGACGGATCGGCGGTGACGATCAGCGCAGGCACCGCGCGGCCGAGATATTGCCGCGCTTCGCCGATGGTGATCGAGCCGAGATCGCCATGGTCAAGATGCTGGTCGGCGATGATGAGGTCCGGCACCCAGCCGGTATCGCCAAGGCGTCCGAGCGCCTCCTGCGTGGATGAGGCGACACGGACGGAGCAATGCCAGCGCTCGAGCAGCGAGGACATCGCTTCCAGCACCGAATCGTCGTTCTCCACCAGCAGGACGCGGATGCCGTAGAGCCCGTAGAAGCGTGGCGTCCCCGGAGCGTGCGCCGGCACGGCGCGCCGGACGGGACGGAACGCGGCCGGAACGGCGGACACCTGGAAGACCGTTCCCTTGCCGAGCCTGGAGGTGAAGGAGATGTCGTGCCCGAGCGCCGAGATCAGGCGCCTCACGATGGCAAGCCCGAGACCCAGCCCGCCGCTCGAGCGCTCCGCCTCGCTGGCATTGCGGCCGCGCTGGAATTCCTCGTAGACCGCCTCGTACTGTTCCTGGGGTATGCCGATGCCGGTATCCGCCACGACGATCGCGATCCTGCCGGCCTTGCGTCTCGTTCCGACGATGACGCCGCCCTTCACCGTGTAGCGCAGCGCGTTGGAGATGATGTTCTGCAACACGCGCCGGTAAAGCATGCGGTCGGTTCGGATGACGGCGTCTGTCGGCCGGAAGCGCAAGTGCAGGCCCTTCTTCGCCGCCATTGGCGAGAAGCCCGACATCAGTGACTGGAAGAGCGGCTGCACTTCGACATCCGAGATTTCCGGCCGCACCACGCCGGCATCCAGCTTGGAGATGTCGAGCAGCGTCCTGAGCACGTCCTCCATCGTCTCCAGCGCGCTCGACACCTGCGCGGCAAGCCGCCGGCCGTCCTCCGACTTCTGGATGTCGGCCAGAGCCGAGATCGAAAGGTGCGCGGCATTGAGCGGCTGCAGCACGTCGTGGCTGGCCGCGGCCAGGAACCGCGTCTTCGACAGATTGGCCTGTTCGGCGGCATCCTTGGCCAGCGCTAGTTCGTGGTTCGACTGCTCCAGCCGGCGCAGGGTCGCCCGCAATTCGTCGGTGCGCGCGCGGATACGGCTCTCGAGGTTGATCGCGGTCTGGAACAGCGAGAAGGCGTTCGCCTGCTGGTCCATCGAGCGCTCGACCCGCCCGATCAGCGCCTCGTTGATCCGCCGCAGGCGCTCCACATCGGCGATTTCGTTGAGAGCCACGGTCTATTCCGCCGCTTCGGCGCGCGGGGCCGCCTGCCGCCCGAAGGCGATGCCGGTGAGCGTCTGGTTCAGATGCATGGACTGGTACTGCTCGCCATAGGTGCCGAAGCCGACCACATTGTATTTGCGGTAGAGCTCGGCCATCGGCCTCATGATCTGCCGGTTGGCCGCGTCGATGCGGCGGTAGCAGCAGTCGAAGCCGAGCACCATGTCGATGCCGTCGAGCCGCCGGTCGAGATCGTCGAGCGCCGAGCGGGTGGATTCGACCATGCCGCGCGCCTCGGCGAGCGTCAGGACGACGCCGTCGTCGATGGCGCATGCGAAGGCTAGCGAGCCGTCCGCCCCGGCATCCCGTATGGCGCGGCAGAAATATTCGCCGCCGACGCGCACGACGACCGGCGAGGAGGCGAAGGTCATCTGCGAGAGCGAGTGCGCATCCTTGCCGAGGGCGTCGGCATATTCGGCCGCCGCCGGCCGGGCATTGAACTCCGAGACGACGCGTCGGTCCGGGTCCGACGCCGTAACGACGAATTTCGCGTCCGTCGGGATGAAATTGTCCGTCTTGAAAATGTTGAAGGGGAGGTCGGTAGCGACGAGGAGGATGACCGCGCTGTCGGAGCGGACCGCGCCGTTGTGGAACAGCATGGGCTTCTGCCATCTCAGGTCGTCGCCGGCCGAGCCGCCGACCAGCGGAATATCGTCCAGCGCCCAGTGGATGGCGGCCGTCACCGCCTCCTCGGCGAAGGACATGCCGTCGATCAGGCACATGGCGAAGCGCTTTCGCCCCGGCCCGCCGTCGCCGCAATCGTCGAGTTCGTGGATGAGGCGCTCCACCTCGCCCGCGACCGTATGCATGCCTGAAGTCGATATGTTCTCGATCAGGGCCGAGCGGACGGTGAAATGCGCCGCCGGCAGCAGGATCGCCAGCGCCTCACCGTCGCCGATGCCGTCCGGCGTTATCTCGCCCGCCGTCGTGCAGCCGGCATGGGAAAGCCGTGGCGCATGCCTGCGCATGGCCGCCTCGACGGCCTCCGACGTGAAGAGCGACGGCGAATGGAAGATGAAGGCGAAGGCGGCTTCGCATTTCTCCGCCTCCTCAGCCGCCATTCGCGCCAGGCCCTCCGCGTCGATGCCCGGTGCGGTCAGCGCGACGATGCCGCAATCATATCGGGTACGCTCGGCCACCGCGTGACCATCTCCCTCGGCCTCCGGCTTCTTTTCCTTCGCCGGCCCTGCCGCATCATTGCCGGCAATTTTCCGTTTGGCAACTTGCGTCCGGACCCCTCTTCGGTCGAAAGTACAATATGACGTGCTCATGCCGGACTGCATTGTCATGCGGCTTCGGCTGATCGCGGCAGGTACGGCTTGAGAGCGCCGCCTGGAATAGGCCCGGCGCGTCCGGAAATGAGGGAGCACATATGTCTGACGTTTCGCTGGTTGTGAATGGCCGGAAAGTATCGGGCACGGTCGAGGACCGCACGCTGCTCGTACATTTCCTGCGCGAGAATCTCGGCCTGACGGGCACGCATGTCGGCTGCGACACCTCGCAATGCGGCGCCTGCGTCGTGCATGTCGACGGCAAGGCGGTGAAATCCTGCACCATGCTGGCCGTCCAGGCCTCGGGCTCGACGGTCACGACGATCGAGGGACTGGCCAACGGCACGGACCTGCATCCCGTACAGGCCGCCTTCAAGGAGAATCACGGCCTGCAATGCGGCTTCTGCACGCCCGGCATGATCATGACCTCGGTCGACATGATCGCGCGTCACCCCGAAGGGCTCGACGAGGCGACGGTCCGTCACGAGCTCGAAGGCAACATCTGCCGCTGCACCGGCTACCACAACATCGTCAAGGCCGTGCTCGCCGCGTCGAAGACGATGGCGAAGGGATCGAAGGGCAGGGCGAAGGCGGCGGCTTGATCGGCAGTCGGTATTAGGCAGTCGGCAATCGGATGGACGGGAGGAGATCGGGAAGCGGGTTCGGCGCGAAGATTTTTCGACTGCCGACTGCCAATTGCCGATTGCCTCACCACGGAGGAGACTCATATGGGCGTTGAAGGCATCGGCGCGCGGGTCGCGCGAAAGGAAGACAGGCGCTTCGTCACCGGCGCCGGCCGCTACGTGGACGACATGGTCGTTCCGGGCATGAAGCACGCGGCGTTCGTGCGCAGTCCCTACGCGCATGCGGACGTGAAGAAGATCGACGTGAAGGCCGCCGAGGCCATGCCGGGCGTCATCGCCGTGCTCACCGGCAAGCAGCTCAAGGGCGACGGCATCGGCAATCTCATCTGCGGCTGGATGATCCATTCCAAGGACGGCACGCCGATGAAGATGGGCGCGTGGTCGCCGCTCGCCGTCGACCGGGTGCGCTATGTCGGCGACGCAGTGGCGATCGTCGTCGCCGAGACCAAGGGCCAGGCGCGCGACGCCGCCGAGGCTGTCGAGGTGACCTACAGGGAGAAGAAGGCGGTCGTCGATCCGGCCAGGGCGCTCGCCAAGGGCGCGCCGCAACTCCATCCCGAGGCCGAGGGCAACCTGATCTACGATTGGGAAATCGGCGACGGCAAGGCCGTGGACGCCGCGATCGCCAGCGCCGCGCACGTCACCCGGCTCCACATCGTCAACAACCGGCTCGTGCCGAACGCGATCGAGCCGCGCGCCGCGCTCGGCCACTACGACAAGGCGGAAGACCATTTCACCTGCTGGACCACCAGCCAGAACCCGCATGTCGCGCGCCTCGTCATGAGCGCCTTCTACAACGTCGCGCCGGAGAACAAGCTGCGCGTCATCGCGCCCGATGTCGGCGGCGGCTTCGGCTCCAAGATCTTCATCTATCCGGAGGAGATCGTCTGCCTGTGGGCGTCGAAGCGCACCGGCGTGCCGGTGAAATGGGTCGCCGACCGCACCGAAAGCTTCATGACGGACGCGCATGGGCGCGACCACGTAACCGAAGTCGAGATGGCCTTCGACAAGGATAACAGGATCACCGCGCTCAAGGTCGACACGATCGCCAATTTCGGCGCCTACATGTCGCTCTTCTCCTCGTCGGTTCCGACCTATCTCTACGCCACGCTGCTTTCGGGCCAGTACAATATCCCGGCCATCCACGCGAATGTCCGTGCCGTCTACACCAACACCAGCCCGGTCGACGCCTACCGCGGCGCCGGCCGTCCGGAAGCGACCTACGTCCTCGAGCGCACGATGGAGACCGCCGCGCGGGAGCTCGGCGTCTCGCCGGCGGAATTGCGCCGTAAGAACTTCGTCACGCAGTTCCCGCATCAGACGCCGGTCATCATGGCCTATGACGCGGGCGATTACGCCGCCTCCCTCGACGCCGCGATGAAGGCGGCCGACTATGCCGGCTTCTCCGAGCGGAAGAAGGCGGCGGCAAAAAAGGGCAAGCTGCGCGGCATCGGCATGAGCTGCTACATCGAGGCGTGCGGCATTGCCCCGTCCGCCGCGGTCGGCTCGCTCGGCGCCGGCGTTGGCTTGTGGGAATCGGCCGAGGTGCGCGTCAACGCCGTCGGCACGATCGAGGTGCTGACCGGCTCGCACAGCCACGGCCAGGGCCACGAGACGACCTTCGCGCAGCTGGTGGCCCAGCGCCTTTCCGTGCCGCTCGACACCGTCTCCATTGTCCATGGCGACACCGACAAGGTGCAGATGGGCATGGGCACCTACGGCTCGCGCTCGGGCGCGGTCGGCATGAGCGCCGTCTTCAAGGCCCTCGACAAGGTCGAGGCCAAGGCGAAGAAGATCGCCGCCCACCTGATGGAAGCCGACGAAGCCGACATCGTCATCGAGAACGGCGAACTCAAGGTGGCCGGCACGGACAAGAAACTGCCCTGGTTCCAGGTGGCGCTTGCTTCCTACACCGCCCACAATTTGCCGGCGGGCATGGAGCCCGGGCTGAAGGAGACGGCGTTCTACGATCCGTCCAACTTCACCTTCCCGGCCGGCTGCTACATCTGCGAAGTCGAAATCGACCCGGATACCGGCGTCACCGAGATCGTGCAGTTCGTCGCGGCCGACGATTTCGGCAACATCATCAACCCCATGATCGTCGAAGGCCAGGTCCATGGCGGCATCGCGCAGGGCATCGGCCAGGCGCTGCTCGAAGGGTGCCGCTACGATCCGGCCTCCGGCCAGCTCGTGACCGCGAGCTACATGGACTACACCATGCCGCGCGCCGACGATTTGCCGTCCTTCAAGGTGTCGACGTCGAACACGCCCTGTCCGAGCAATCCGCTCGGCATCAAGGGCTGCGGCGAGGCCGGCGCCATCGGCTCGCCGCCGGCGGTCATCAACGCCGTCACCGACGCCATCGGCGACAACGACCTCACCATGCCGGCGACGCCGCTGAAGGTGTGGACGGCGCTGAAGGCAGCGACAAGGCATTAGGATCAACCATGCGGGTGCCGCGCCAATCCGAGCGAAGCGAGGCAAGGTCGACCGGCCGCCGGGCAGGATTGCCCGCCCCCGCGGAGGGCCAGCGAGCGCAACGCGCGAGCGCGCGGCCCGTGAGCGAAAGGACATAAGATGTATTCCCTCAATTACCACCGCGCTTCGTCCGTTGCCGACGCCGTCAAGCTCGCCAAGAAGGGCGACGACGTGAAATACCTCGCCGGCGGCATGACGCTGATCCCCGCGATGAAGACGCGGCTTTCGGCGCCGAGCGACCTCATCGATCTCGGCCATATCGGCGAATTGAAGGGCATCAAGGTGTCCGGCAAGAACGTCACCATCGGCGCCGGCACGACCCACGCGGAAGTGGCGGCGAACGAGAAGCTGAAGGCAGTCTGCCCGGCCGTCTCCGATCTCGCCGCGCATATCGGCGACCCGGCCGTGCGCCACAAGGGCACCATCGGCGGCTCGATCGCCAACAATGACCCGGCGGCCGACTATCCGGCCGCGCTCCTGGCGCTCGACGCGACGGTGGTCACCAACAAGCGCGAGATCGCGGCGGCGAAGTTCTTCACCGGCCTGTTCGAGACCGCGCTGAAGGACGGCGAGATCGTCACGGCCGTGAGGTTCACGGCGCCGGCCAAAGCCGGCTATGAGAAATTCCGCAATCCCGCCTCGCGCTACGCGATGACGGGCGTCTTCGTCGCCAAGGGCAAGGCCAATGGCAAGGACGATGTGCGCGTCGCCGTGACCGGAGCGGGCGAGAACGGCGTCTTCCGCTCGAAGGAGATCGAAGCCGCGCTGTCGAAGAAGTTCGACGCCGCCGCCGTCGAAGGCGTGAAGGTACCGTCGAAGAACCTCATGTCGGACATCCATGCCTCCGCGGACTATCGCGCCGCGCTGGTGGTGGTGATGGCGAAACGCGCGACGGCCAAGGCCAACAGTTAGAGGACGTCCGCCCTCTCCGGAGCCCGGCGAGTACGTGAATACCCCCACCCCTAACCCCTCCCCACAAGGGGGAGGGGAACTTGGTCCAGCGCTGCACGGGGGAAACTTCGACGGTTTCAGCCTGGAAATCGATGCCGGCGTCTCCCTCCCCTTTGTGGGGAGGGATTAAGGGTGGGGGTAGCGGCCTCGCAGATACACCGACCTTCAAAGCAAGGCCGCCGGGCTGCCCGGCAGCCTTCTACGAAAGGTGTAGGCGATGCGCCCGCTGCCGCCCTCATTGCATGCCTGCATTGCGATTGCGCCGGTTGACGCAGGGGCGTGACGATGTCCATCATCCCGCCATCCAGGCGCCGGGGTGGCGGCGCCGAGACAGCGTTCGGGATGGGAATATGGCGCAAGCGGAAATCGGCCTTATCGGCCTTGGGGTGATGGGCTCGAATCTCGCCCTCAACATCGCCGAGAAGGGCCACGCGGTCGCCGTCTACAATCGAACGACTTCCAAGACGGGCGCGTTCTTCGAATCGGCCGGCGAGCTGCGCCAGCGCATCGTTCCCTGCACGCGGATCGAGGATCTGGTCAAGGCCATCCGGCCGCCGCGCCCGATCATCCTCATGGTCTCCGCCGGGCCGGCGGTGGACGAGGAGATCGCCAAGCTGCGTCCGTTCCTGTCGGAGGGCGACATCGTCATCGATGCCGGCAACGCCAATTTCCACGACACGGTCCGCCGCTTCGGCGAGTTGGAAGGTTCCGGCCTCGCCTTCGTCGGCATGGGTGTGTCGGGTGGCGAGGAGGGCGCGCGGCACGGCCCCTCGATCATGCCGGGCGGTGACAGGAAGGCCTACAGCCGCATCAAGGGCATCCTCAATGCCATCGCCGCCAAGTTCGATGGCGAACCCTGCTGCGCCTGGCTCGGCGCGGACGGGGCAGGCCATTTCGTCAAGACCATCCACAACGGCATCGAATATGCCGACATGCAGATGATCGCCGAGATATACGGCATCTTCCGCGACGGGCTGAAGATGAAGCCGAAGGACATCGCCTCCGTCTTCGCCAAATGGAACAAGGGTCGGCTGAATTCCTACCTGATCGAGATCACGGCGTCCGTGCTCGGCACCTCCGATCCGAAGACCGGCAGGCCGATGGTCGACCTGATCCTCGACAAGGCCGGGCAGAAGGGCACCGGGCGCTGGTCGGTCATCGAGGCGCAGCAGATGGGCGTGCCGGCCACCGCGATCGAGGCGGCGGTCGCGGCGCGCAGCCTTTCCGCGCTGAAGGACGAGCGCGAGGCTGCCGACAAGCTCTACCGCCGCAAGGTCGGCCTGCCCGAGCAGAAGCCGTTGCCGGCGGACGACCTGGAACTCGCCCTCTTCGCCGGCAAGATCGCCGCCTACGCCCAGGGCTTCGCGGTGATGGAAGCCGCCTCGCGCGAGTTCAAGTGGAAGCTGCCGATGCCGACCATCGCGAAGATATGGCGCGCCGGCTGCATCATCCGCTCGCAGTTCCTCGACACGATCGCCGACGCCTACAAGGCCGGGCCGGTCACCAACCTGCTGGTCGCGCCGAGCTTTGTGAAGATGATGACGGAGGCGCATCCCTCGCTCCGCCGCACCGTCGCCTGGGCGGCCGAGGCAGGCCTGCCGGTGCCGGCGCTTTCCTCGGCGCTGGCTTATTTCGATGCCTACCGGCAGGGCCGCGGCACGGCCAACCTGATCCAGGGCCAGCGCGACTTCTTCGGCGCCCACGGCTTCGAGCGGATCGACATGAAGGGCGAGCAGCACGGCCCCTGGAGCGGCCACGGGTAGTTTGGGTTTGGTGCATCCTTAGAGGCTTTGCAAAGCAAAGCCTCTAAGGATGCACCATCAACAGGCTCACTGGTCGATCGGCGCCCGCTGATTTCTGCAGCGATACGCTGCGCGCTCCTCACTCCCGCGCCGGCTTCCCCGGCACGCTCAGGCTCTGCAACGATTTCGCCTCCGCCCCCGCGATCCTTCTCAGCACGGCGGACGACAGCTCGCGACCGGCGAGCTTGATGTCCTCGTCCACGGTAAAAATCTCGCGGCGGAACCAGTGCAGCAGTCGCGACGACTGCTTCGAGACGAGATCCACGTCGCGGCCGAGTTTCAGCCCGGCCTCCTCGATTCCGGCAACGATGGCGAAGGTGGCGCCGCCCGAGCCGCTGACGATGCCGTCCGGCCGGTTCGGCCTGCGCATCAGTTCGGCGATTTTCGCCTTGATGTCACCGATGGGACTGTCCAGCGTGGCGCCGGCGAAGGGCACTTCGCTCGCGCCGCTTTCGTACAGGCCTTCGTGGAAGCCGTCGCGCATGTGGTAATGGTAGGAGAGCGTCGGCGATGGCCCGAGAAGCATCAGCCGGCGCCGGCCCGCTTTGGCCAGCGCGCGCACCGCCTCGCGCGCATAGACCAGATTGTCGAAGTCGTGAAAGGCGTGGTCGAGACCCATATCGGTCCGCCCGTGGGTGGCGAACGGAAAGCCGTGCTCCAGCATGTATCTCACGCGCGGGTCGTCGGGCTCGGTCCGCGAGATGATGATGCCGTCGGCCGAGCCGGTCTCCACGACGTAGCGCACCGGCTCCATCGGATCGTTGCGCCGCGAATAGGGCGTGACGATGAGGTGATACGGCGTGTCGGCCAGCACTTCCGATATGCCGTAGATCAGGTCGGAGCTGAAGCCGGTGACCTCCTGCTCGGTGTTCAGGATGAGGCTGATGACATTGGTCTTGCCGGTCCTGAGCCGTACGCCGGCGCGGTTCGGGCGATAGCCGACCTGCTTGGCCACGAGCTGCACGCGCCGGCGCGTCTCCTCGCCGATTTCCGGCGCGTCCTTCAGCGCCCGCGACACGGTGGTGATGCCGAGCCCGGTCATGAAGGCGATCGTCTTCAGCGTCGGGCGCTCGCCGGCGGGCGTGTCCATGCTCGTGTTCCGTTCCCAACCCCGATGCCGCCGATAGCACATTTATCGGCCGGTGCGACGGGAAAAGACAATAAGCTGCAACGTTTCAGATGGAAACCGGTCTCTGTTTGAACAGGGCGGCTCCGTCGACAAGGCCGGGCCCACGATCCGTCCTTTGGGCCCCTACGACTGAGCGCATGCGGGATCAGCAGTTTCAGCAGCTTAGCCTGCAAATTCATGCAAAAATGCTGCGGCGCGCCATCGCCGCGGCTCAAGTGCCGCCATCCGACGTGAAGCCTGTATTTTTTCGGGACGAGAAAAAATTCGCGCTTGGGAGCGATTCCGCCGTTGCCTAAGGCGGCTACTTCGCATAGCTTTCGACCTGCAACGTTTCAGATCGGGAGGAGAGTGATGCGTTACAAGCTCATGACGGCCGCCTTGGCGGCCGCCGCTGCCATTCAGTTTTCCGCCCCCGCGCAGGCCACCGATCTCGAGGTGATCCATTGGTGGACCTCGAAGGGAGAGTCGCGCGCGGTGGCTGAATTCGCCAAGGCCTTCGACAATGACGGGCAGGGTGACCACTGGGTCGACAGCGCCATCGCGCTTGGCCAGACGGCGCGCGCCACCGTCATGCAGCGCGTGCTCGGCGGCGATCCTCCCGGCGCGGCGCAGTTCAACCCCGGCCGCGAATATGAGGAGCTGATCAAGAACAATTTGCTCCTGCAGCTCGACGACATCGCCAAGGAAGGCCATTGGGCGGACGTGATCCGCCCGAAGAAGATCGCCAATGCCTGCCTGGTCGACGGTCATTGGTACTGCGTCCCGGTCAACATCCATTCCTGGCCGTGGGGCTGGTATTCCTACGGCGCCTTCAAGAAGGCCGGGCTGTCGAACCCCAAGAACTTCGATGAGTTCGTCAAGGACGCGCCGAAGCTGAAGGAGGCCGGCATCATCCCCTTCGCCATCGGCGGCGACGGCAATGGCTGGCAGATCAAGGGCGCCTTCGACCAGATGGTGCTCTACAAGATCGGCATCCCCAAGATGGAGCAGATGTACGGCAAGAAGGACGCCGACATCGCCGGCGGCGACGGCGTCAAGCAGGTGCTGACCGAACTCAAGGACCTCAAGCAGTTCACCGACAGCGGCTATGCCAACCGCAACTGGAACGACACGACCAACCTCGTGATCACCGGCAAGGCCGGGCTGCAGATCATGGGCGATTGGGCGCGCGGCGAGTTCGCGGCCGCCGGCATGACCGGGGTCAAGGATTTCGGCTGCATGATCGGCCTCGACGAGGACAATCCCATCGTCAGCACCGACGGCGACGTGATCGTCTTCCCGAAGCAGAAGGACGCCGCCAAGGAAGCGGCGCAGAAGCGCCTTGCCGCGCTCCTGATCAGCCCGAAGGTGCAGGTGGCCTTCAACAACGCCAAGGGTTCCATGCCCGTGCGCGGCGATGTCGACATGGCCTCCGCCGATCCCTGTATGCAGAAGGCGCTGAAGGCGGTCGAGGATCCGAAGCGCATCGCCACCAGCGTGCAGCGCTTCATCACCGAGGATACGTCGAACCAGCTCAACTCGCTCATCAACCAGTTCTGGGCCGACGATTCCATGACGGTCGATGCGGCGCAGAAGAAGTTCGTCGACATCATCAAGAACTCTGATTGACGACGAGAGCGTCATCCGGCTCAATATCAGCCGGATGAACCCCTTCCGATAGGATAAGTGCTTATGAGGTGCGACCCCCACTCCGATCAGCTACGCTGACCACCTCTCCCCGTTCGACGGGGGAGAGGAAGCGCCAGCCGCAAGGCTTGGCCCTCTTCCTCTACCCCACGAAAGTGGGGGAGAGGTGGCCCGCGAAGCGGGACGGAGTGGGGGATATTCGACCACATTCGATAAGCCCTCTAGACGAAGGTCGCGAACGAATAGAGGACGATCGGGCGCTGCTGCTCGAAGGTTCCCGAATCCACCCGACCTGGCAAAGCGGACAGTCCAATCCATGGCTCGAACCAGGCGACGCTTCAACTACAGCGCGGTCATCGGCACGATACCGATGATCCTCGTCGCGGTCGGCGTCTTCGTCATCGGCATCGCCTTCACTTTCTTCTGGTCCTTCACCAGCTCGAAGCTCTTTCCCGCTTACGACTTCGTCGGCCTCAGGCAGTATTACCGCCTGTGGGCGAGCGACCGCTGGCTGGTCTCCGTCTCCAACATCTGGATCTACGGCCTGCTGACCATCGGCGGCAACATGGTCTTCGGCTTCCTGCTTGCCGTCTTCATGGACCAGAAAATCCACGCCGAGGACCTTCTGCGCTCGATCTTCCTCTATCCCTTCGCCATGTCGCTGATCGTGACGGGCCTGGTATGGCAATGGGCGCTTGACCCCAATCTCGGCCTGCAGTCGGCGATGCACCATTGGGGCTGGGCGAGCTTCAAATTCGCGCCACTCGTCGATGTCAACACGGCGATATACGGCCTCGTCGTCGCCGGCATCTGGCAGGGCAGCGGCGTCTCGATGGCGATCATGCTGGCGGGACTGCGCGGCATCGATTCGGAGATATGGAAGGCCGCCAAGGTCGACGGAATCCCGCCCTGGCGCACCTATCTTTTTATCGCCCTGCCGATGATGCGCGGCGCGCTCGCCACCGCCTTCGTCCTGCAATGCGTGAGCGTGGTGCGCGTCTATGACCTCATCATCGCCATGACCGGCGGCGGCCCCGGCATTTCGACCAACATGCCGGCCGTCTATGTCATCGACATGATCACCTCGAGCCAGAATGTCGGGCAGGGCATGGCCGCCGCGACCATGATGCTCGTGCCGATCATCCTCCTTCTCTCGATCGTGGGCATCGTCGGCTGGCGTCGCCGCGTGCGCGCGGAGGCGGGCGCATGAGCACGGTCGTGAGCAGCGCCGACACACGACGGGCAGGCGCCGGGCCGCGTGAAGACGCCCGCGCGCAGGCCGCGGGGCCGAAGCCCGCGCGCCTGTCGCCCGGCCGCGTCGGCATCTATGCCTTCCTGATCGTGTCGGCGCTGTTCTTCCTCATCCCGCTCTACATCATGGTGGTGACCTCGCTGAAAGGCATGCCGGAGATCCGCCTCGGCCATCTCTTCAACCTGCCGTCTGAGGTCACCTTCAAGCCGTGGAGCGACGCCTGGCTGCACGCCTGCACCGGGCGCGATTGCTTCGGTCTGAGCCCCGGTTTCATGAACTCGGTGAAGATCACGATACCGAGCGTCATCCTGTCGATCCTGATCGGCTCGATCAACGGCTACGCGCTCTCCTTCTGGCGCTACAAGGGCGCGAACTTGCTCTTCGGCATCCTGCTCTTCGGCGCCTTCGTCCCCTACCAGGTGGTCATCTACCCGCTGATCATCGGCTTCCGCATCATGGGCATCTATTCGACACTCACCTGCATCATCATCGTGCACACGATCTTCGGCATGCCGATCCTGACCTTGCTCTACCGCAATTTCTATGCCGGCCTGCCGATCGAATTGTTCAAGGCGGCGCGCGTCGACGGCGCCGGCTTCTGGAAGACCTTCTTCTATGTCATGGTGCCGATGTCGGTGCCGATCACCATCGTCGCGGTCATCATCCAGGTGACGGGCATCTGGAACGACTTCCTCTTCGGCATCATCTTCTCCGGCCGGCCGAACTGGCCGATGACCGTGCAGCTGAACAACATCGTCAACACCACCACCGGGGTGCGCGAGTACAACGTCAACATGGCGGCGACGATCCTTACGGCGGCGGTGCCGCTCGCCATATACTTTATCTCCGGACGCTGGTTCGTGCGCGGCATCGCCGCCGGCGCGGTCAAGGGCTGAAAGGGCAGGCATGGCAAGCGTTTCGATCCGCAAGCTCGGCGTCTCCTTCGGCAGCTTGAGCGTGCTGCGCGACCTCGATCTCGAAGTCGCCGAGGGCGAATTCGTGGTCCTGCTCGGGCCGTCCGGCTGCGGAAAGTCCACGCTCCTCAACGCCGTCGCCGGCCTGCTCGACATCGATGACGGCCAGGTCTGGATCGGCGGAAAGAACGTTACCTGGGAAGAACCGAAGGACCGCGGCATCGGTATGGTCTTCCAGTCCTACGCGCTCTATCCGCGCATGACGGCGGAGGGGAATCTTACTTTCGGATTAAGGGTCGCGGGGGTGGCGAAGGACGAGATCGCCAAGCGTGTCGCCCGCACGGCCGAACTCCTGCAGATCGAGCCGCTCCTGAAGCGGCGCCCGGCGGAGCTTTCCGGCGGGCAGCGCCAGCGTGTCGCGATCGGCCGGGCGCTGGTGCGCGAGGCCGGCGTCTTCCTCTTCGACGAGCCGCTGTCGAACCTCGACGCGAAACTGCGAACCGAGCTTCGCGTCGAACTGAAGAAACTGCACATGACGCTCGGCTCGACCATGATCTACGTCACCCATGACCAGATCGAGGCGCTGACGCTCGCCGACCGCGTCGCCGTCATGCATCGCGGCGTCATCCAGCAGCTCGCGTCGCCGAAGGAGATCTACCAGCGGCCTGTCAACCGTTTCGTCGCCGGCTTCGTCGGCTCGCCGGCCATGAACTTCGTCTCCGGCGAGCTCGTCGCCAACAGCGATCCGGTCCTGCGCACCGCCGACGGGACGGAAATTCGGCTTGCCGGCTACCCCTTCAACGAGCGGCCGCAGTCCGGCCGCAAGGTCGATCTCGGCGTCCGCCCGGAGCAGATCCATTTCGATTCCACCGCGCCCGGCGCGACCGCGCTTCCTCTCGCATTGACGCTGGTCGAGCCGATGGGCGCCGACAGCCTCTTGTGGGGTTCGATCGGCGATCAATCCGTGTCGCTGCGGATTGGACCCGACGAGACGCACAAGATCGGCGAGAAAGTGAATGTCCATTTCCAGCCGGCGGCGGCCTCCATCTTCGACGCGGAAACGGGCGAGCGGCTTTAGATTCAAACATAGGACAACAGGCAGATGAACTGGTCATTCCAGCTATACAGCGCGCGCAACTTCCAGCCCTGGGACGGGATCCTGAAGCTCGTGGCCGATGCCGGCTACAAGGAAGTGGAAGGGTTCGGCGGCGTCTATGACGATCCGCCCGCCTTTCGCAGGAAAATGGATGCCAGCGGGCTCACCATGCCGACCGGCCATTTCGGCATCGACATGCTGGAAGGCGACTTCGCCAAGGCCGCCGATATTGCAGGCACGCTCGGCGTGACCAACATCATCTGCCCCTTCCTGATGCCGGACCAGCGGCCGAAGGACAAGGCCGGTTGGACGGCCTTCGGCAAGCGTCTGGCGAAGGCCGGCGAAGCGGCGAAAAAGGCCGGCTTCGATTTCGGCTGGCACAACCATCATTTCGAGTTCGAGAAGCTGCCGGACGGCTCGGTGCCGATGACGGCGATCCTCGAGGCCGCGCCCGGGATCGGCTGGGAGATCGACGTCGCCTGGGTGGTGCGCGGCGGGGCCGATCCGCTCGAATGGATCGACCGCCATGGCAGGCGCATCACCGCCGTGCATGTCAAGGATATCGCGCCGAAGGGCGAGAACGCCGACGAGGACGGCTGGGCGGATGTCGGCCACGGCACCATCGACTGGAAGACGATCATGAAGGCGCTGCGGGAGAAAACGCCGGCGAAGGTGTTCATCATGGAGCACGACAAGCCGAGCGACGTCGGACGCTTCGCGCGTCGTTCCATCGCCGCGGCGAACAGGCTGTAACAGGGGTTCTTTCGCATGGCTAGGAAACTGGGCGTAGGCGTCATCGGCTGCGGCAACATCTCGGCCGCCTATATGCGGCATGCGCCGCTTTTCCGCGGCATCGAGATGCGGGCGTGCGCCGACATCGACATGAAGGCGGCGAAGGCGCGGGCGAAGGAATTTTCGCTGCGCGCCGAAACGGTGGACGAGATCCTGCGCGATCCCGCAATCGACATCATCGTCAACCTGACCATTCCGGCGGCGCACTACATGGTGTCGAAGGCGATCCTCGACGCCGGCAAGCACGTCTATTCGGAAAAGCCCTTCGTTCTTTCCGTGCGCGAGGGGCTCGATCTGAAGAAACGGGCGGGGAAACGCGGGCTGCGCGTCGGTTCGGCCCCCGACACCTTCCTTGGCGGCGCGCACCAGCTTGCCCGCCATCTCCTCGACGAAGGCAAGGTGGGGAAGGTCACCAGCGGCACCTGCCATGTCATGAGCCACGGCATGGAGCACTGGCACCCCAACCCGGATTTCTTCTTCAAGGCGGGCGGCGGCCCGATCCTCGATCTGGGTCCGTACTACATCTCGAACCTCATCCAGCTCATCGGGCCGGTGAAGGGCGTGGCGGCGCTGACGGCGATTCCGGCCAAGGTGCGAACCATCAGTTCCAAACCCCGCGCCGGGCAGAAGATCACGGTGGAGACCCCGACGACCATCCACGCGCTGCTTGAATTTCAAAGCGGCGCCGTCGTCACCTTCAACGCGAGCTGGGATGTCTGGCTGCACAACCATGCGCCGATGGAGCTCTATGGCGAGGAAGGCACGCTCTACGTTCCCGATCCGAATTTCTTCGGCGGTCAGGTGGCGATTTCCGAGCGCGACAAGCCGGTGAAGAAGCTGCCGCGCTGGGACCATCCCTTTGCGGTGCCGAACCAGGATTCGCCGCGCGGCCCGCTCGCCAACTACCGTGCGGCGGGGCTGGCCGACATGGCACTGGCGATCGCCGAGGGGCGGCCGCACCGCTGCTCGATGGAGGCGGCGCTGCATGCGATCGAGGTCATGACCGGAATATTGAAATCGGGCGAGACCGGAAAGTTCGTACCCATGCGCACCACTTGCGAGCGGCCGGCCGCCCTTGACATCAAGGCCGCGAAGGGCCTGCTTGCGAGGAAGGCACAGTAATTATTGCAATGTCGTGCCGGCCTTTTTCTCGCCGATCACGGAATGGGTCCCGGTCTTTCTCCCCTCGCTCCGCTCGGTGCCGAAAACCGGGATGACGCGACAGCTAGGCCCGTCATCCCGGTTTGCTGCCGAAGCGCAGCGAACGGAAGCAAGACCGGGATCCATTCCTTAGCCGGCCAGACTGAAGCAAAAGAATACAGAAAACTCCGAGGTCCCCATGCCCTACACCCCCGCCGAGAACCGCTACCAGAACATGCGCTACAACCGCTGCGGCCGCTCCGGGCTGAAGCTGCCCGCGCTGTCGCTCGGCCTGTGGCACAATTTCGGCGGCGACACGCCGCACCAGGCCAAGCAGGCGATGTGCCGCAAGGCCTTCGATCTCGGCATCACCCATTTCGACCTTGCCAACAATTACGGGCCGCCGCCGGGCTCGGCCGAGGAGGCGTTCGGCGAGATCCTGCGCACGGATTTCGCCGGCTACCGCGACGAGCTGATCATCTCGACCAAGGCGGGCTACGGCATGTGGCCGGGGCCCTATGGCGAATGGGGCAGCCGCAAATATCTGATCGCCAGCCTCGACCAGAGCCTGAAGCGGATGGGGCTCGACTATGTCGACATCTTCTATTCGCACCGCTTCGATCCCGAGACGCCGCTGGAGGAGACCATGATGGCGCTCGACCACGCGGTGCGCTCCGGCCGGGCGCTCTACGCCGGCATCTCCTCCTACAATTCGCAGCGCACGCAGGAGGCCGCCGCGATCCTGCGCCAGCTCGGCACGCCCTGCCTGATCCACCAGCCGAGCTATTCCATGATCAACCGTTGGGTCGAGGACGACGGGCTGCTCGACACGCTGGCAGGGCTCGGCATCGGCTCGATCGTGTTCTCGCCGCTGGCGCAGGGCATGCTGACCTCGAAATATCTGGACGGCATCCCCGGGGACAGCCGCGCCGCGCAGGGCAAGTCGCTCAGGAAATCCTTCCTCAACGAGAAGACCGTCGCCAACATCAGGAAGCTGAACAAGATCGCCGAAAGGCGCGGCCAGACGCTCGCCCAGATGGCCCTCGCCTGGGTATTGCGCGGCGGCCATGTCACTTCGGCTCTGGTAGGGGCGAGCCGGCCGGAGCAGATCGAGGACAGCATCGGCGCGCTGAAGAACCTCGAATTCTCCGAAGCCGAGCTGCAGGAGATCGACCGCTACGCACGCGAGGCCGACATCAATCTCTGGGCGGCGTCGGCGGAACGGAAGGGCCCGGCGCGGAAGTAGCCCATGACGGCGTTCGCATTCTTTTGCACCCTCCTCTGGCCTGCCGGCCATCTCCCCCTCAAGGGGGGAGATCAGCTCTCGGCGAGGCCTTCGCCAATCGCCATCCTTGCAAAGGGAGCGTCGACGGGTCTGGCCGGCGTAATCTCCCCCCTTGAGGGGGAGATGGCCGGCAGGCCAGAGGAGGGTGCAAGAGAAAGGCCGCGCGCATGATCCGGAACCCCATCCTGCCCGGCTTCAATCCAGACCCGTCGATCTGCCGGGTCGGGCGGGACTACTATATCGCCACCTCGACCTTCGAATGGTATCCCGGCGTCCAGATCCACCATTCGACCGATCTCGCCAACTGGCGGCTCGTTTCCCGTCCCCTCGAGCGGGCCGGCCTGCTCGACATGCGCGGCAATCCGGATTCCTGCGGCATCTGGGCGCCGTGCCTATCCTATGCCGACGGACTCTTCTGGCTCGTCTACACCGACGTCAAGCGCTATGACGGCAACTTCAAGGACGCGCACAACTACATCACCACCGCGCCTGCGGTGACCGGCCCCTGGTCGGACCGCGTCTACGTCAATTCGAGCGGCTTCGACCCGTCCCTCTTCCACGACGAGGACGGGAAGAAGTGGTTCCTCAACATGCTCTGGAACCATGTCTCGAACGGTGTCGGCGGCCATCCGAAGCATCCCTCCTTCGCCGGCATCCTCTTGCAGGAATATGACCCGAAGGCGGGAAAACTCGTCGGTGAGGCGAAGAACATCTTCCGCGGCAGCCCGCACGGACTGGTGGAGGGACCGCATCTCTTCAGGCGCGACGGCTGGTACTATCTGACGACGGCCGAGGGCGGCACGGGCTACGGCCATGCCGTCACCATGGCCCGCTCGCGCGCGATCGACGGGCCGTACGAACTGCATCCCGACATCCATATCATCACCTCGAAGGACGCGCCCGACGCGGTTCTGCAGCGCGCCGGCCATGGCCAGATCGTCGAGACGCCGGAGGGCGAATTCTATCATACGCATCTGACCTCGCGGCCCCTGCCGGGCACGCGCCGCTCGCCGCTCGGGCGCGAGACGGCGATCCAGAAATGCGTCTGGGGCGCCGACGGCTGGCTGCGGCTCGCCGAGGGAGGGCCCGTGCCGTCGGTCGAGGTGCCGGCGCCGGGCGGCGCGGAGCACATCCCCGGCCAGGCGCTCACCGACTACGCCTTCGACGGGCCGGCGCTGCCGGCCGACTTCCAGTGGCTGCGCACGCCCTTTCCCGAGCGCATCTTCTCGCTGACGGCGCGGCCCGGCCATCTGCGCCTCTTCGCGCGCGAATCCATCGGAAGTTGGTTCGAGCAGGCGCTGGTGGCGCGGCGGCAGGAGCATTTTGCCTTTCGCGCCGAGACGCGCATCGACTTCCAGCCGGCGAATTTCCAGCAGGCGGCCGGGCTCGTCCACTACTACAACCGGCACAAATTCCACTTCCTCGCCGTGACGCATGATGCGCGCCACGGCCGCGTGCTCACCATCCTGAGTTGCCCCGGCGACTGGCCGGACGGGCGGCTCGCCTTCCCGCTGGCCGAGCCGGTCATGCTGCCGGCGGAAGGGCCGGTGGAGCTTGCGATGGAGGTACGGGACGCCGCGCTGCAATTTCATTGGCGACCCGTCGGCAACCTGCCCGGCGACTGGCGCCCCATCGGCCCCGTGCTCGACGCCAGCCTGGTTTCGGACGAGGCCGGGCGCGGCGAGCACGGCTCCTTCACCGGCGCCTTTGTCGGCATGGCGGCTTTCGACATTTCCGGCTCCGGGCGGCACGCCGATTTTAGCCGCTTCAGCTACGCGTCCGAGCCGCGCCGGAATGCGTAAGCGATGTATCATTTACCGGCCGTCAGGCATGATGGGCAGTCGCCGGCCGGCCGGCTGGCAATGGCGGAAAGGTGCGCCTATCTGAATCGTGAGGCAGGATCTCAGGGAGTGCCATGTCGAAGACCGCGATCCCGGCGCTGGCGGGACTTCTGCTGTTGGGAGCGTTGGGGACGGCCTCGGGCTTCGAGCTTGCGCAGGACCTCACCTGCGCGCAGGCCGTCGCCTACTACGAAAAGAACCGTCTCATCTACGTGCTGAGCCACAACGTCATCGCCCTGCCGATCCGTGTCGGCGTGCCGGTGAACGAGGCGAACAAGCTCCAATGCTCCGACCGGGGCCAGATCCCGCACGGCTACAGCGTCGAAACGAAGGATCGCTGGCGCTGCGTCATCGCCGTGACGTGCTGAGCGGAACCGCTCAGTTCCCCAGGATCCCCGGCAGCCTGAGCCCCTTCTCCCTGGCGCATTCGATGGCGATATCGTAGCCGGCGTCGGCGTGGCGCATGACGCCGGTCGCCGGGTCGTTCCACAATACCCGCTCCAGCCGCTTGGCCGCTTCCGGCGTGCCGTCGGCGCAGATCACCATGCCCGCATGCTGCGAGAAACCCATGCCGACGCCGCCGCCATGGTGCAGCGACACCCATGTCGCGCCCGACGCGCAATTGAGCAGCGCGTTGAGCAGCGGCCAGTCCGACACGGCGTCCGACCCGTCCTTCATCGCCTCCGTCTCGCGGTTGGGCGAGGCGACGGAGCCGGAATCGAGATGGTCGCGGCCGATGACGACCGGTGCCTTCAGTTCGCCATTCGCCACCATCTCGTTGAAGGCGAGGCCGAGCCGGTGGCGGTCGCCGAGGCCGACCCAGCAGATGCGCGCCGGCAATCCCTGGAAGGAGATGCGCTCCCTCGCCATGTCGAGCCAGTTATGCAGATGCGTGTTGCCCGGCGTCAGTTCCTTCACCTTCTCGTCGGTGCGGAAGATGTCCTCCGGGTCGCCCGACAGCGCCGCCCAGCGGAACGGGCCGATGCCGCGGCAGAAGAGCGGACGGATATAGGCCGGCACGAAGCCGGGAAAGGCGAAGGCGTTGTCGAGGCCTTCGTCCTTGGCGACCTGGCGGATATTGTTGCCGTAGTCGAGCGTCGGCACGCCGTCGTTCCAGAAGGCGACCATCGCCTCGACATGCTCGCGCATCGACTGGCGTGCCGCCTTTTCCACCGTTTTCGGGTCGCTCTCGCGCTTTTCCCGCCATTCGGCAAGCGACCAGCCCTTCGGCAGATAGCCGTTCAGCGGATCGTGCGCCGAGGTCTGGTCGGTCAGGATGTCGGGCCTGATGCCGCGCCGGTGAAGCTCCGGCACGATCTCGGCCGCGTTGCCGAGGAGCCCGACCGACTTCGCCTTGCCGGCCTTCGTCCAGCGCTCGATCATGGCGAGCGCTTCGTCGAGCGTATCCGCGCGCTCGTCGACATAGCGGGTGCGCAGCCTGAAATCGATGCGGTCTGGGTCGCATTCGATGGCGAGGCAGGACGCGCCCGCCATCACGGCGGCGAGCGGCTGCGCGCCGCCCATGCCGCCCAGTCCAGCCGTAAGTATCCACTTACCCTTGAGATCGCCCTTGTAGTGCTGGCGGCCCGCTTCTACAAAGGTTTCATACGTGCCCTGCACGATGCCCTGCGTGCCGATATAGATCCACGACCCGGCCGTCATCTGGCCATACATCATTAGGCCCTTGCGATCGAGCTCGTTGAAATGGTTCCAGTCGGCCCAGTGCGGCACGAGGTTGGAATTGGCGATCAGCACGCGCGGTGCGTCGGCATGGGTGCGGAAGACGCCGACCGGCTTGCCCGACTGGACGAGCAGCGTCTCGTCCTCCTTCAGCGTCTTTAGCGTCGCCACGATGGCGTCGAAATCGTTCCAGGTGCGCGCGGCGCGGCCGATGCCGCCATAGACCACGAGCTCGTTCGGGTTCTCGGCCACGCCCGGATCGAGATTGTTCATCAGCATGCGGAGCGGCGCTTCCGTCTGCCAGGAAAGCGCGTTGAGCTCCGGGCCGCGCGGCGCGTGGATCTCGCGGATGTTGTGACGGGGATTGGTCATGACCAGGCTCCGGTTTTCGTCGAAAGGGCGATTCCCTCGAGGCGCTTCAGGATCGCGCCGAGATGGATGCGCAGCCGGTCCGCCTTGGCCTCGTCATAGGCGAAGGGAAGCGCCTCGCTTTCGAGATGGGTCGATTGCGCCAGCTCCATCTGGACGGCGTGGACGCCGGTCTCGGGCTTGCCGTAATGCCGCGTCGTCCAGCCGCCGCGGAAGCGGCCGTTGAGGATGGAGGTATGGCCGTCGGCCGAGCGGCAGATGCCGGCGACGGCCCGCTCGAATTCCGGCGCGCAGGTTTTGCCGTTGTCGGTGCCGATGTTGAAGTCGGGCAGGACGTCGTCGAACAGGAACGGGCATTTCGAGCGGATGGAGTGGCAGTCGTAGAGCACGGCGATGCCATGGATCGCCTTCACGCGCTCGATCTCCGCGGCGAGCGCCGCATGGTAGGGCGCGTGGAACAGCGCCTTGCGCCGCTCGATCTCCTTCCCGTCCGGCTCCTTCGACCAGAGCGGCTGGTCGTCGAAATCGGTGAGCGGCACCAGCCCGGTCGTGTTCTGCCCCGGATAGAGGCTGGCGCCGGACGGATCGCGGTTGGCGTCGATGCAATAGCGATGGAAGGTCGCGCGCACCGTCGTCACCTCCGACAGCAGGCCGGCATAGAGCCTATGGACATGCCAGTCCGTGTCGCGGAGCTTGCGGCCTTCCTCGTTGAGGTCGGCCCATATGTCCGGCGGAACTTCCGTGCCGGTATGCGGCAGGCCGAGGATGATTGGCGAGGTGCCGCGGGTGATTTCAAAGGGTTGCGCCCTTCTCCCCGCCTGCGGGGAGAAGGTGGCGGCAGCCGGATGAGGGGCAGGATCGCTCATCAGTGCCGCCCCTCATCCGCCCTTCGGGCACCTTCTCCCCGCAAGCGGGGAGAAGGAATATTCCCCTCCAGCCCCGGCAGAATGCCCGCCGATACGCTGTCGCAGAGCGCGCCGGATCGCACCAGTTCGCCGGCGGCGGCGAGGTCGCCGGCCATGTAGCGGTCGACCTCCAATGCCGGCACCGCCATGCGGATCACCGAATGTGCCTTCTGCAACTCGCCGCTTGTCCTGAGCGGGGCGCGCAAATCGATCCCCTGCGCCGCCGTGACCGCCTCGATGCCGACGATCGTGGCGAGGTTCTCCGTCATGTCGAGGAGCCGCCGCGCGCCGTGGCAGGCCATCGAGACATGGTCCTCCTGGTTGGCGGAAGTCGGCGTCGAATCGATCGAGGCCGGATGCGCGCGCTGCTTGTTCTCGCTCATCAGCGCGGCGGAGGTGACTTCCGCGATCATCAGGCCGGAATTCAGCCCCGGCTTCTTCGCCAGGAAGGCGGGCAGGCCGAAGGAGAGCGCCGGATCGACCAGGAGCGCGATGCGCCTTTGCGCGATGGCCCCGATCTCGCAGATGGCGAGCGCGATCTGGTCGGCGGCGAAGGCCACCGGCTCGGCATGGAAATTGCCGCCGGAGACCACCGAGCCGTCCGACAGCACCAGCGGATTGTCGGTGACGGCGTTGGCTTCGAGCGTCAGCGTGCGCGCGCACTGGCGCAAAATGTCGAGCGCCGCGCCGTCGACCTGCGGCTGGCAGCGTATGCAGTAGGGGTCCTGCACGCGCTCGTCGCCGAGCCGGTGGCTCTCGCGGATTTCCGAGCCGTCGAGCAGCCGCCAGAGTGCGGCGGCCGTGTCGATCTGGCCGCGATGGCCGCGCAGCGTGTGGATTTCCGGATGGAACGGCGCGGAAGAGCCCATCGCCGCGTCGGTCGAGAGCGCCCCGGTGACGAGCGCCGCGTTCGCCGCGCGATGCGTCTCGAAGAGACCGGCGAGCGCCAGCGCGGTCGAGACCTGCGTGCCGTTGATCAGCGCCAGTCCCTCCTTGGCGGCGAGCACGATCGGCTTCAGCCCGGCTTTGTCGAGCGCGGCGCGGGCATGCATTCTTTCGCCGGCCAGATACGCCTCGCCTTCGCCGATCATGGCGGCGGTCATGTGGGCGAGCGGCGCGAGGTCGCCGGACGCGCCGACCGAGCCCTTTTCCGGGATGACCGGCACGACGCCCTTTTCTAGCATCGCCTCGATCAGCGTGACGGTCTCCATGCGCACGCCCGACGCGCCGCGCCCGAGCGACATCAGCTTCAGCGCCATGACGAGGCGCACGATCTCGGGTCTCAGCGGCCGGCCGACGCCGCAGCAATGCGACAGGATGAGGTTGCGCTGCAGGGTGGCCACGTCCGCCGCCGGGATGCGCACGCTGGCGAGCTTCCCGAAGCCGGTGTTGATGCCATAGACGGCGTCCGACCCGCCCGCGATCTCGGCGATACGCCGGGCGGCGGCTTCGATGCGCGGATGCGAGGAGGTGTCGAGGCGGACGGGCTCCGAGCCGCGATAGATGCGCTCCAGCGTTTCGAGCGCGATGGCGCCGGGATGGAGGGTGAGGGTCATGCGCGCGATTCCGTCTCGTAGATCGCGCGCAAGGCTTCGAATGTCCTGCGGTCGAAATCACCCCCCTCTGTCCTGCCGGATATCTCCCCCTCAAGGGGGGAGATCAAACCTCCATCCTTGTTCTCGCTAATCGCCAACGCTACAGGATGGGAGCCGAGGCAAGCGGCCGGCGTAATCTCCCCCCTTGAGGGGAAGATGTCCGGCAGGACAGAGGGGGGTGCGAAGGGGCGCGGCGCTGAACGAATTGTCTCCATCATCCCACGATCACCCTCTCCAGCGCATTGAACCCGATGCGGTAGGCCAGCTCCGCCGGATGCCCGACGTCCCACACCGCAAGCTCGGCGCGCTTGCCCGCCTCTATCGTGCCGATCTCGTCCGCCAGTCCGAGCGCCCGCGCCGCGTTGCGCGTCACGCCGGCAAGCGCCTCCTCCGGCGTTAAGCGGAAGAGCGTCGAGGCCATGTTCATGGTCAGGAGCAGCGAGGCGAGCGGGGAGGAGCCGGGATTGCAGTCGGTGGCGATGGCGATCGGCACGCCCGCGCGTCTCAAAGCGTCCACCGGCGGCGCCTGCTTCTCGCGCAGGAAATAGAATGCTCCGGGAAGCAGGACCGCCACGGTGCCGCTCTTTGCCATGGCCTCGGCGCCGGCCTCGTCCAGATATTCCAGATGATCGGCCGAAAGCGCGCCGAAGGAGGCTGCGAGCGCCGCTCCGCCAAGATTTGAAAGCTGCTCTGCATGCAGCTTGACCGGAATGCCGAGCCCCCTCGCCCTTTCGAAGATGCGCGCCATCTGCTCCGGCGAAAACGCTATGCCCTCGCAGAACCCGTCGACGGCATCGACCAGCCCCTCACCATGGGCGGCTTTCAGCCCGGGCAGCACGATTTCGTCGATATAGGCATCGGCGCGGCCCTTGTATTCGGCGGGCACGGCATGCGCGGCAAGGTAGCTCGTCCTGACCCGCACCTTGCGCATCGCGCCGAGCCGGCGCGCCGCGCGCAGCATTTTCAGTTCGTCCCCGATCGTCAGGCCGTAGCCCGATTTGATCTCGACCGTGTGGGCGCCCTCGGCGACCAGGGCGTCGAGCCGCGGCAGGGCGGCCTCGACCAGTTCGTCCTCTGAAAGAGCGCGGGTCGCGGCTACCGTCGAGACGATGCCGCCGCCGGCGCGCGCGATTTCCTCATAGGTCGCGCCTTCGAGCCGCATCTCGAATTCCTTCGCCCGATTGCCGCCGAAGACGAGATGCGTGTGGCAGTCGATCAGCGCCGGCGTGACGAGCCGGTTGCCGCAATCCTCGATGGCGGCATCGCGCCATCCGGCCGGCGCCGCATCGATCCTTCCGACCCATGCGATGGACTGGTCTTCAACGCCGATCGCGCCATTTACGATGAGACCATAGCCAGGCGTGGCCGGGGCCATGGTGGCGATCGTCGCGGCGGTGATGATTTTTAGTGTCATGGCGCCCGGGGCGGTTCACATGTCCGGATTTAATGCTATTATGTCTAGACAAAATAAGTCAACACGGAAATACCCATGCGGACGATATTCGCAGCGACGGCGCTCCTCGAGGACGGCTGGGCAAAGGATGTCCTGATCGGCATCGATGTCGACGGGCGCATCGCTTCCGTCGCGAAGAACGGCACGGCCGAGGCCGACAGCACGCGCGTGGAGACGCTGCTGCCGGCGCTCTCCAATCTGCACAGCCACACGTTCCAGCGCGCCATGGCCGGGTTGACGGAGCGGCGCGGGCCATCCGAGCGCGACAGCTTCTGGACATGGCGCGAGGTGATGTACCGTTTCCTCGATCTCCTCTCTTCGGAAGATATCGAGGCCATTGCCGCCTTCGCCTTCATGGAGATGCAGGAGGCGGGCTTCGCCGCGGTCGCGGAGTTCCATTACCTGCACAACCAGCCGGGCGGTGCGGCGTATGAGGATCCCGGCGAACTGTCGGCGCGCATCGCGGCGGCTCAAGGCTCGACCGGCATCGGCCTCACCCTCCTGCCGGTCTATTACGCCCAGGGCGGCGTCGACGGACGGCCGCTTGCGGGCGGCCAGCTCCGCTTCGGCAACAGGCTCGCCGCGTTCGCGGAGCTGATGAAGCGGGCAAGCGAGATCGTCAAGGGACTGTCCCCCGACACCGGCCTCGGCGTCGCGCCGCATTCGCTGCGCGCCGTCGGCCCGGCCGACCTGGAGGCGCTGACGGGCATGCTGCCGGAAGCGCCGTTCCACATGCATATCGCCGAGCAGCAGGGCGAGGTCGAGGAAACGCTCGCCGAGCTCGGCGCCCGGCCGGTCGAATGGCTGCTCGCCAACATGCCGGTCGACAGGCGCTGGTGCCTCATCCATTGCACCCATATGGAGCCGCGCGAGACCGAGGCGCTGGCGCGGAGCGGCGCCGTCGCCGGCCTTTGCCCGGTCACCGAGGCCAATCTCGGCGACGGTATCTTCGACGGCGCGCGTTTCCTCATTGCGGGCGGCTCGTTCGGCGTCGGCTCCGATTCCAACATCCGCATCAGCGTAAACGGGGAGTTGCGCCAGCTCGAATATTCGCAGCGCCTGCGCGACCGCGCCCGGGTGGTGATGGCCGGCGCGGACCAGTCGGCCGGCCGCACCCTCTACGACCGCACGCTTGCCGGCGGGGCGCAGGCGCTCGGCCGGAAATCCGGTCGCATCGCGCCGGGCTTCTGGGCCGATCTCGCCGCGCTCGACCAGGGCGACGGGCTGGCGCTTGCAAGCCAGCCCGACCTGCCGCTCGACAATTGGATCTTCGCCGGCGAGGGCGCGGTCACGGATGTGTGGTCCGCCGGCCGGCATTGCGTGAAGTCCGGCCGCCATGTGCACCGGGACGAGATCGCGACACGCTACCGGCAATGCCTGGCCGGGATCGCCGCCAGGCTATGAGCGGCCTCGGGCGGATTTCCCACCGCGACATTTCGAGCGAAATCGTCCGGCGCATCGCCGAACGCCTCTGGGAACCCGGCGCGCTCATCCCCGGCGAGCAGGCGCTCGCCGCCGAATTCGGCTGCTCGCGGGCGACGGTGAACCGCGCCCTCCAGGACCTCGCCCGGTCCGGCATTCTGGAGCGGCGGCGCAAGGCCGGCACGCGCGTCTCGCTCAATCCGGTGCGCGAGGCGCGCTTTGTCATTCCGCTGGTGCGCCAGGAGATCGAGGCGAAGGGCGCGGCCTACGGCTACCGGCTGCTCGGCTGCGAGCCCGTCACGCCCGACGAAGAACTGCGCGCGCGGCTCGGCTTCGGCAAGCCGGCGCGCATGCTGCATGTCCGCTGCTTGCATCTCGCCGACGGCGCCCCCTACCAGTACGAGGACCGCTGGATCAATCTCGACGCCGTGCCGGAAGCAGGGGGGGTCTCCTTCTCGGCCGTCAGCCCGAACGAATGGCTGGTGACCAACGCGCCCTTCTCGCGCGCCGAGTTCATTTTTCGCGCCGCCCACGCCGGAGGGGAGGAGGCTGCCCTGCTCGGCGTGCCGGAAGGCGGGGCCGTCTTCGTCGCCGAGCGGCTGACATGGCTCGCCGACAAGCCGGTCACCTTCGTGCGCATGGTGCATCCGCCGAGCCACCGGGTCGTGACGGAGCTTTGATGTCGCAAGGCGTGCCATTTCTAGCCGCCCCCTCATCCGGCCGCTTTACGGCCACCTTCTCCCCGGCGGGGAGAAGAGAAAAGCGGCAATGTCACCCTTCTCAGCGTCAGGTTGATCCGGCCGCCCTTCTTCAGAAGCGTCGAGGTCTCCGGATAGATGCGGTCGACGCCGTGGAAGGCGAGCCGGCCTTCGCCGCCGAGCACGACGACATCGCCGCTCGAAAGGCGCACGGACAAGGTGGGGTCGCTCCGTTTCGTCCCGCCGACGCGGAAGAGGCAGTCGTCGCCGAGCGACACCGAGACGACGGGCGCGGAAAAATCCTTCTCGTCGCGGTCCTGGTGCAGGCCCATCCGCGCGCTGTCGGAGTAGAAATTGACGAGGCAGGCCTCAGGCGGGTTCGGATAGTCGGCGACCTCGCGCCACAGCGCCATAAGCCGCTCGGGGATCGACGGCCATGGCGCGCCGGTCACGGGATGCCGGGCCTGGTAGCGGTAGCCGCCCTCGCGGTCCGTCACCCAGCCGAGGCTGCCGCAATTGGTCATGCGCACGCTCATCGGCTTGCCGCTTTTGGGCATGGTCGGCACATAGAGCGGTGCGGCCTCCACGATCGCGCGGATATCCTCTACCAGCGCCTCCTGCGCCACTCGGTCGAGATGGCCCGGCAGGTGGCGGATGCCCTGGGCGAGGAGCGGCATGCGGTTCTCCGTCCGGTGGTCCGCGCTCAATCGTCCGAAACGCGGCCGCGCATCTTCTTTACCGTCGAGCGGCCGGCCTTCGCCTTGAGCCGCCTCTCGACCGAGCCTCTGGTCGGCCGCGTCTTCTTGCGCGGCGGGGGCGGCGGCTCCGCCGCCTTGGCGACCAGCGCGGCCAGCCGCTCGCGGGCGTCCTGCCGGTTCCGCTCCTGCGTGCGGAACCGCGAGGCCTCGATGACGATCACGCCTTCCTTGGTGGCGCGCTGGCCGGCTAGCCTTATCACGCGGTCGCGCACCTCCTCCGCCAATCCGGCCGCATGGCGCGCGTCGAAGCGAAGCTGCACCGCCGTCGCCACCTTGTTGACGTTCTGCCCGCCGGGGCCGGAGGCGCGGATAAATACTTCTTCCAGTTCGTCTTCGCCGATGAAGACGCCGGGCGCCACCCGGATCCCGCGTTCTTCCGTCATTCCTTCCAGACGATCAGGTCGCCCGCCTCCTTGCGCCTTATGTCGGGCACCTGGGCATCGTCCGCCGGATAGCCGGCCACCAGCAGGATCACCGCCTTCTCGTTCTCCGGCCGCCCGCAGATCTCGTTCAGGAACCCCATCGGCGAGGGCGTGTGCGTCAGGGTGGCGAGCCCGGCATTGTGCAGGCTGGCGATGAGCATGCCGGTCGCGATGCCGACGGATTCGGGCACGTAATAGTGCTTGCGTCGTGAACCGTCCGGCTTGACGCCGTAACGCTGCGCGAAGACGACGACCAGCCACGGCGCGATCTCGAGAAAGGGCTTGTTGGCGTCGGTGCCGAGCGGCTCCAGCGCCTCCAGCCACTCCGCCGGCGCACCGCCTTCATAGAAGGCGCGTTCCTCGGCTTCCGCCGCGGCGCGGATGCGCCGCTTGGTCGCCGCGTCGCCGACGCAGACGAAGGTCCAGGGCTGCTGATGGGCGCCCGAAGGCGCGGTCGCGGCCGTCATCACGGCATGCTCGACGAGCTCGCGCGGCACCGGCCGTTCGGAAAAGTCGCGCACGGTGCGGCGCCTGTCCATCAGCGAGCGAAAATCCCGCGCCCGCGCCAGCATTTCCCGCTCGGGCATCCCGGCGAAGGCCAGCGGCATGGTCTTGAGTGCGGTCATGCTGTTCTCCTCCGGCCACGAGATGCACCGCCCGGCCGAAAAAGAAAAGGGCCGGGATATGTCCGCCGTTAAGGTCATCATTCTTTCGCGTATGTTTTTCCCAACCCTGTCCCGCAAGCCTTGCTGCATTTGTCATTCCACGCTCCATCCTCGCCACGCTGCCTTTCGGCCCTGGCCATTGGGTTCTTTGTTGCCCATGGTTCCTTATCCCGACCCGGCTTTGCCGGTCGGGGGACCATGGGATCGGGAGACGGGCGGCCGCAAGCTCGCTCATCTAGTAGTTATGTGCGACCTCGCGGCCGCCCGTCCGGCGCGGACTGACTTGTGCCCATCCATTCCTCTAGCATCGGACCTGCCGGCATGCGCCGTGGGTTTCCTGATGCCGGCGCTAGACATACAGCGCCCTACTCTCCCAGGGACCGCTTACATGGGCCCCGGCCACGAGGACCGGGACCCAACGGGCCGGAGATGTTGGAAACTCCGGATGGACCCACCGGCACTCCACGGTCCGTCGACCGCTTCGCCGGATGCGCCGGTCCCTCCCCGCATTCCCGCCGTCGCGACAAGCGTTCCCGCAGGAGAGACTGCGGCCAAGGATAAGCGAGGCGGAGAAGGCGTGGATAAGGGGAGGAAAAGAAAATGCGAATGGTGAATGGAAAGAGCGGCTTGCGGGAACGGACGGCGCGATCCTGTCCACGTTTAGGGCGACCGCATCCGGCGCGCGCGTTTGTTGTCCTCGCAAGTGAAGCGTTGCTTCTCCGCCTTCGTCATCCACGGGCGGAGCAGGAGCGAAAGCGAACTGCGGAGACCCGAGGATCCATGCCGGAGCAGCGCGGCCGCCCGCCCGCGTTGCAGACCATGCGGCAGAACACGCGCTCGTTCTGCACCTCCGGCACGCTGCCGCGCTTTCACGGGCATGGATCCTCGGGTCGCGCTCCGCTCCGCTGCGCTTGCCCGTGGATGACGAAGGGGAGAGGGCCGCGCCGACGCGCGTCATGCCGGTTTCGGGATGAAGCGAAGCGGAAGCCGGAAGACCGGCACCCATTCCGTGACATCGAAGGCTTTTTCTCCGACACACGGGCGATGCCGTCGCCGCATTCTGAGCCATCAGCCTGTTTCCGCATCGCTACGGACTGGATCCCGGACAGGCCGCCCTCACTGCGTTCGGGCTGCCTTCCGGGATGAAGCCGGTGGGTGCCGCCTTCGCGCCGGCTCCTCCACCTTCGTCATCCTCGGGCAAGCGAAGCAAAGCGGAGCGCGACCCGAGGATCCATGCCGGAACAGCGCGGCCGTCCGCCCGCGTTGCAGACCATGCGGCAGAACACGCAATGTTCTGCGCCTCCGGCACGCTGCCGCGCTTTCACGGGCATGGATCCTCGGGTCTACGCCTCGCTTCGCTCGGTTTCGCCCTGGGATGACGAAGCGAAAAGGGCCGATCCACCAATCGTAGATGCCGATAGGCTGCCCTGCAGGTACACGCGCCAGAAATAGCCTCGTCCGGCCTTGATCTATGCTGGAAGCCAAAAATGGCCAGGCCGGCCTGTAAAGCCGCGGCTGCCCTATTCCGCCGCCTCCTGCACGCGCGGCGCGGCGTCCGCGACGGTGGCGTCGACATGGTCCTCGAACTTGGCGAAATTGTCGATGAACATGCCGACCAGCCGCCGCGCCTGGCGGTCATAGGCCGCCTTGTCGGCCCAGGTCGAGCGCGGGTCGAGGATCGCCGGATCGACGCCCGGCACGGCAACCGGCACGGCGAAGCCGAAATTCGGATCGGTGCGGAATTCCGCATGCGCCAGCGAGCCGTCGAGCGCGGCGGCGAGCAACGTGCGCGTCGCCTTGATCGGCATGCGCTTGCCGGTTCCGTAGGCGCCGCCGGTCCAGCCGGTGTTCACCAGCCAGCAATCGACGCCGTGCTCGGCGATCAGGCCGCGCAGCAGATTGCCATATTCCGACGGATGCCTGGGCATGAAGGGCGCGCCGAAGCAGGTGGAGAAGGTGGCTTCCGGCTCCGTCACGCCCTTCTCCGTGCCCGCCACCTTGGCCGTGTAGCCGGAGAGGAAGTGGTACATCGCCTGCGCCGGCGTCAGTCTGGCGATCGGCGGCAGCACGCCGAAGGCGTCGGCGGTCAGCATAATGACGTTCTTCGGATGCGACGTCCTGCCGTCCGCGCTGGCGTTGGCGATGAAGTGCAGCGGATAGGCCGAGCGCGTGTTCTCCGTCAGCGAACCGTCGTCGAGGTCGGGCACGCCGTCCGCGCCGAGCACGACGTTCTCCAGCACCGTGCCGAAGCGCCTCGTCGTGGCGAAGATCTCCGGTTCGGCTTCCGGCGAAAGGCGGATCGTCTTGGCGTAGCAGCCGCCCTCGAAATTGAAGACGCCGTCCGGCCCCCATCCGTGCTCGTCGTCGCCGATCAGCGTGCGGGTCGGGTCGGCGGATAGCGTCGTCTTGCCGGTGCCGGAAAGGCCGAAGAAGATCGCCGCGTCGCCGTCGACGCCTTCGTTGACCGAGCAGTGCATCGGCATGACCGATCTTTCCGGCAGCCTGTAGTTGAGAGCGGTGAACACCGATTTCTTCATCTCGCCGGCATAGGACGTGCCGCCGATCAGCACGATCATGCGGGTGAGGTCGACCGCGATCACCGTCTGCGACCGGCAGCCATGCCGCGCCGGATCGGCGCGGAAGGAGGGCAGGTCGATGATGGTCATCCCGGGCTCGAACGTGGCGAGCGCGCTCCGCTCGGGCCGGATCAGGAGATTGCGGATGAAGAGCGAGTGCCAGGCAAGCTCGTTGATCACGCGCACCGGCAGGCGGTGCGCCTCGTCCGCGCCGCCGACGAGATCCTGGACGAACAGTTCCCTGCCTGCCGCATGCGCCTTGAAGTCGGCGAAAAGGGTCTCGAAATGCTCCGGCGACATCGGCCGGTTGCTGTCCCACCAGACATGCGCGTCGGTGTTCGTGTCGCGGACGATGAACTTGTCCTTGGCGGAGCGTCCGGTGTGCTGGCCGGTCGACGCCACCAGCGCGCCATGCGCGCTGAGCCGCGCCTCCTTGCGCTGCAGGGCTTCCTCGTAGAGGGCCGCCTCCGTCAGGTTGTAATAGGCCGCCTGCGCCCCGCCGAGACCGATCCTGTCGATGCCGTGGGCCGGATTTTTTTCGCCGAACTCTTTCACTTCCTCACCGCCGGAAAAGGGTTGGTAAAAAGCCCGCCCGCCGAAGGCATTCAGGCCACCTCGATAGTACTAGCTAGGGCAGATACAGAAAAGACTAGCAATATCAAATATTTAATCGATTTAAAAATTTTGAGGGATATTTAAATCGTTTATATGCCGGGGATGGCGCGCGGCGGCTGGCCGCGTCGGATTGTCCCGCCGCCGGACGCCGGGGGTTCGCAATCGCCTGCCGCCATGGCATATGCGGGGTCGACGCGCCACATTTTGTACCTAATTTGTCCCTCAAAGGCTCGCTTCAGCCGAAGGAAGGGACACCAGCAGATGAGGGAGCCGCTCGACATGTCCACGATTGCGCTGGTCGACGACGATCGCAATATCCTGACATCCGTGTCCATCGCGCTGGAGTCGGAGGGATACCGCGTCGAAACCTATACGGATGGCGCCTCCGCCCTCGAAGGGTTGTCGGCGCGTCCGCCGAACCTGGCCATCCTCGATATCAAGATGCCGCGCATGGACGGCATGGAACTCCTGCGCCGCCTGCGCCAGAAGAGCGACCTGCCGGTCATCTTCCTGACCTCCAAGGACGACGAGATCGACGAGCTTTTCGGCCTCAAGATGGGCGCCGACGATTTCATCCGCAAACCCTTCTCGCAGCGCCTTCTGGTCGAGCGCGTCCGCGCCGTGCTCAGGCGCGCCAGCGCCCGCGAGGCGGCGGCGAAGTCGCCGAACGTACAGAGCCGTTCGCTCGAGCGCGGCCAGCTCGTCATGGACCAGGAGCGCCATACCTGCACCTGGAAGGGCAGCCCGGTGACGCTGACGGTGACTGAATTCCTCATCCTGCATTCGCTGGCCCAGCGTCCGGGCGTGGTGAAGAGCCGCGACGCGCTGATGGATTCGGCCTATGACGAACAGGTCTATGTCGACGACCGCACCATCGACAGCCACATCAAGCGGCTGCGCAAGAAGTTCAAGGTCGTCGACAATGATTTCGACATGATCGAGACGCTCTACGGCGTCGGCTACCGCTTCCGCGAGGCATGAGCGGCGTCCGCGCCATGACGGTGTCGATACTTGCCCTTGCGACCGGATGTCCGTCGCCCGCGTTTCCCATAAGGCGCCTGTTGGTCTAGACTCCGCCCATGGTGGCAGAAACCGGCGATATCCCGCTGACCAGGAAGGCCGCGCCGAAGAGCAGGAAGGCGACGGGCGTCTTCGCGCGGCTGCGCAAGCGCCTGAACTGGATTCTCGGCCACTATCTCTTTTCCAGCCTGACGCGCCGCATCCTGTTCCTCAACATGGCGGCGCTTGTCGTGCTGGTCGTCGGCATCCTCTACCTCAACCAGTTCCGCGACGGCCTGATCGACGCGCGCGAGGAAAGCCTGATGACGCAGGGCGAGATCATCGCCGGCGCCATCGCCTCCTCGGCCACCGTCGAGACCGACGCCATACGCATCGATCCCGAAAAGCTTCTTGAACTGCAGGCCGGGCAGAGCATCGAGCCGGGTTCGGACCAGCTCGACAATCTTGATTTCCCGATCAACCCCGAGATCGTCGCCCCGCTCCTGAGGCGCCTGATCTCGCCGACCCGCACCCGCGCCCGCATCTACGACCGCGACGCCAATCTGCTGCTCGATTCGCAGCGGCTCTATTCCAAGGGGCAGATCCTGCGCTACGACCTGCCGCCGATGGACGAGGAGGAACCGAACATCTTCGAGCGGATCGAGAAGAGCATCATCAGCCTCTTCCGCCGGCGCGACCTGCCCGTCTATCACGAACTGCCGGGCGGCAATGGCTCGGCCTATCCCGAGGTCATGACGGCGCTGACCGGAAGCCCCGCCACCATCGTCCGGGTGAGCGAGAAGGGCGATCTGATCGTCTCCGTCGCGGTGCCGATCCAGCGCTTCCGCGCGGTGCTCGGCGTGCTGATGCTCTCCACCCAGGGCGGCGACATCGACAAGATCGTCACCTCCGAGCGCCGCGCCATCTTCCGCGTCTTCGGCGTGGCGGCGCTGGTGACGGCCATCCTGTCGCTGTTGCTCGCCTCCACCATCGCCAATCCGCTCCGCCGCCTCTCGGCCGCCGCCGTGCGCGTCCGGCGCGGCGTGAAGAGCCGCGAGGAGATCCCCGATTTCTCCTCCCGCCAGGACGAGATCGGCAATCTGTCGGTCGCCTTGCGCGACATGACCAATGCGCTGTACGCGCGCATCGAGGCGATCGAGAGCTTCGCCGCCGACGTCTCGCACGAGCTGAAGAACCCGCTGACCTCGCTGCGCAGCGCCGTCGAGACGCTACCCATCGCCAAGACCGACGAGGCGCGCAAGCGGCTTCTGGACGTGATCCAGCACGACGTGCGCCGGCTCGATCGCCTGATCACCGACATTTCCGATGCTTCGCGCCTCGACGCGGAGCTCGCCCGCGAATATTCCGGCCGCGTCGACCTGAAGAAACTGATCGGCGATCTGGTGATGGCGGCGCGCGAGGTGCGCAAGAACCGCCGCCAGGTGACGGTGGAGTTCAACGTCGCGAAGCTTCCGCACGGCGAAAAGGACTTCGTCGTGCAGGGGCACGATCTGAGGCTCGGCCAGGTGGTCACCAATCTCATCGAGAACGCCCGCTCTTTCGTGCCGGAGGAGGGCGGCCGCGTGGTGGTGACGCTGTCGCGCACCGCCCGCCACGCCATCGTCACCGTCGAGGACAACGGACCGGGCATCCGCGCTGAGCGCATCGACCGCATCTTCGAGCGTTTTTATACCGACCGCCCCGCCAACGAGGCTTTCGGCCAGAATTCCGGCCTCGGCCTCTCCATCAGCCGGCAGATCATGGAGGCCCATGGCGGCACGCTGGACGCCGAGAATCTCGTCGGCACCAAGCCGGGCGACATCCGCGGCGCGCGCTTCATCATGACGCTGCCGGCATGAAATGCCGATGAACCATCATGCCACGGCGGTAGTCCTCGGCGACCGCGGCGTGCTCATCCGCGGCCGTTCCGGCGCCGGAAAGACGACGCTCGCCCTGGCGCTGGTGGGGATGTGCGCCGCGAAAGGACGGTTCGCCAGTCTGGTCTCGGACGACCAGGCGCTGCTCGAGGCGCGTGGTGGCCGCCTCGTCTGCCGCGCGCCGGAAAGCATCGCCGGCATGGCCGAGTATCGCGGCATGGGTCCGGAGCCGACGCCGTTCGAGCCGGCGATGGTGGTCGGTCTCGTCGTCGACCTGGTGGAACGCGGAGCGGTGCCGCGATACCCCGAGCGGGATTCGGTCGTGCTGGAAGGCTGCGAAGTGCCGCTCCTCGTGCTTCCCGAACATGAAATCGCCGGTCCGGCCCTGCTTATCCTCAGGAAGCTGGGGCCCCGTTGACAAGGGGGCGCCGACCCGGATTTGGGCCGGAAAGGCCGCATGCCGGCGCCTTCGCAACACCGGAACTGCGTCAAAATGGTCATATCGGTTCAAGATTGGGGCTTGTAAACGAAGGGCGCATTGACAAGATTGCGCACTTCCCGTTTGGCCCGCGCAGCCGCTCGACGGGTTACGGATACTATATAAGCACCCGTGAATGGGGCATGCCGGGAGCCAGCACTGCATGATCGGTATCGTGCTCGTAACGCACGGTCGTTTGGCCGATGAGTTTCTCAATGCCGTCGAGCATGTCGTCGGCGCGCAGCAATATTTCGACACCGTGTCGATCGGCGCCGACGACGACATGGAAAAGCGCCGGCAGGACATCGTCGACGCGGTGAAGCGCTGCGACACCGGCTCCGGCGTCATCATCCTGACCGACATGTTCGGCGGGACGCCGTCGAACCTCGCCATCTCGGTCATGGATTCGGGCCGCGTCGAGGTGATCGCCGGCGTGAACCTGCCGATGCTGATCAAGCTTTCCAGCATCCGGGTGAACGGCGACATGGCGACGGCGCTGGAGGAGGCGCAGGCGGCCGGCCGCAAATACATCAACGTCGCTAGCAAGTTCCTGAGCGGAAAATGACGGGCGGGGCCGGCGACCTGAAGGACGGCGCGGTCACCCGCGAATTCCCCATCGTCAACCAGCGCGGCCTGCATGCCCGCGCTTCCGCCAAATTCGTCCAGACGGTCGGAGGCTATAACGCCGAGGTCACGGTGGAGAAGGACGGCAACAAGGTCGGCGGCACCTCGATCATGGGGCTGATGATGCTCGCCGCCAGTCCGGGATGCCGCATCCGCGTCACCGCCACCGGGCGCGACGCCGCCGCGGTCATGGACGCGCTCGCCGAACTCATCGAGAGCCGCTTCGGCGAAGAGATCTGAAAACGCCGCGGGGCCGGGCGCCGTTTTTCACCTCCGCCGGGTGATTTTTTGACGCGCGGCCTCACGCCGTCCTGCGGCGACATGCAGAGATAAAGATTTCCTTATATCCTATTGTCGCCTCCGGGCCGATCTGGTAGGCAGGCCGGCAATATGACGCCTGCCGCCGGGCCGGGCGCTTCTTCGTTTCGACAGGAGTTTTTATCATGGCGCGCGCCAAGGATTACATCGTCAAGGATATCGCCCTCGCCGATTGGGGCCGCAAGGAGATCGAGATCGCCGAGACCGAGATGCCGGGCCTGATGGCCTGCCGCGAGGAATTCGGCGCGGCCAAGCCGCTGAAGGGCGCCCGCATCTCGGGCTCGCTGCACATGACGATCCAGACCGCCGTGCTGATCGAGACGCTGAAGGCACTCGGCGCCGACGTGCGCTGGGCCTCCTGCAACATCTTCTCCACGCAGGACCACGCCGCCGCCGCGATTGCGGAGAGCGGCACGCCAGTCTTCGCCGTCAAGGGCGAGACGCTGGAGGAATACTGGTCCTACACCGACCGCATCTTCCAGTGGGAGGGCGGCCAGTCGACCAACATGATCCTCGACGACGGCGGCGACGCCACCATGTACATCCTGGTCGGGTCGCGGGCCGAGGCCGGCGAGGACGTCCTGTCGAAGCCCGGCAGCGAGGAAGAGGAGGTCTTCTTCGCGCAGATAAGGAAGCGCATGGCCGAAACCCCCGGCTTCTTCACGAAGACGCGCGATGCCATACGCGGCGTCACCGAGGAGACGACGACGGGCGTCAACCGTCTCTATCAGTTGCAGAAGCGCGGGCTGCTCGCCTTTCCCGCCATCAACGTCAACGACTCGGTCACCAAGTCGAAGTTCGACAACAAATACGGCTGCAAGGAATCGCTCGTCGACGGCATCCGCCGCGGCACCGACGTCATGATGGCCGGCAAGGTCGCGGTCGTCTGCGGCTATGGCGATGTGGGCAAGGGATCCGCCGCCTCGCTGCGCGGCGCCGGCGCCCGGGTCAAGGTGACCGAGGTCGACCCGATCTGCGCGCTGCAGGCGGCGATGGACGGGTTCGAGGTGGTCACCCTCGATGAGGCCGCGCCGACCGCGGACATCATCATCAGCGCCACCGGCAACCGCGACGTGGTCACGCTCGACCACATGCGCGCCATGAAGGACATGGTCATCGTCGGCAATATCGGCCACTTCGACAACGAGATCCAGGTCGCCGCGCTGCGCAACCTGAAATGGACCAATGTCAAGCCGCAGGTGGACATGATCGAGTTCCCCGACGGCAAGCGCATGATCCTGCTGTCCGAAGGGCGCCTGCTCAACCTCGGCAACGCGACGGGCCATCCGAGCTTCGTCATGTCCGCTTCCTTCACCAACCAGGTGCTGGCCCAGATCGAACTGTGGACCAAGGCCGGGAGCTACAAGAAGGAAGTCTACGTCCTGCCGAAGCACCTGGACGAGAAGGTCGCGCGGCTGCATCTGGGCAAGCTCGGAGCGAACCTCACCGAGCTTTCTTCCGAGCAGGCCGCCTATATCGGCGTCACGCCGAAAGGTCCGTTCAAGCCCGAACACTACAGATACTGATTCCTCATTGGAAAACGACTACATATTGATGCCGGGCGATTGACATTTCGCCCGGCGCCATTTTTGTCGCCGGCCCTTCTTCACGCCGATTCGCCTCGGGGCTATTCTCGACTGATTCGCGATGCGCCCGACAGACGGGGTACGGGTGCGCGTGCGCGGGCGGTCTTGGAATTCAGGCGGCGGAGAGGAACAAGGCATGCCAGGGGAATGCCCGCCAGTGGCGGGAAGGGCCGGCGTCGGCAGCCGGAGCGATTCCGGGGCGGTAAAACCGTCCGTCCGGCGGTTCCGGCGTTTGTCGCCCGGGGCAATCGGCGCGACGGTATTCTCCATTTTCGCGGGGACGGCACAGGCGCTCGCGCAGTCGCTGGACGATGCCGCTTCCCTGCTCTCCAGGGCCGTTCCGACCGATACGGTGGATGTGATCCAGTGCGCCGTGGTGGCCGGCATCATGGGCTCGGCCTTCCTTTCCGCGATCTGGCTGATCCGCGAGCGCGGGCGCGTCGCCCGCGAGAACATGGCCTTGCGCGGCAAGATCGGGGAATTGAACGCCGCGCTGCAACGGAGCGAGGCGCTGCTCAACCTGAAGGACCAGCGCATCATCGCCTGGACGCCTGCCGCGAAGAAACCCGATCTGATAGGCTCCCTGCCGAGCGGTTCCGGCGCGCCCGACGAGCGCGGCGCTTTCCTCGCCTTCGGCCGCTGGCTCGCGCCGCGCTCGGCGACGCGGCTGGAGAACGCCATCGCCGGCCTCCGCGACGGGTCGGCGCCTTTCGACCTCGTGGTCGAGACGCAGGCGGGCGCGCTGCTGGAGGTCCAGGGCCGCCGCCCCGGCAGCCAGGTGATCGTCCGCTTCATCTCTCTTTCGCAGGCGCAGGTCGAGCACGCGCGGCTGAAGCTGGAGCATCAGCAATTGCTGACCGATCACGAGACCTTCATGGGGCTTGCGGAAGCGCTGCCGATGCCGCTCTGGCTGCGTGCGCCGGAAGGCAGGCTGAAATGGGTGAACCGCGCCTATGCGGACGCCGTCGAAGCGGCCGATCCGGCCGCGGCGATCCGCGAAGGCCGCGAGATGCTCGGCACCCAAGCGCGCGAGGCGGTGCATCTCAGCCATCTGGCGCAGCCCGTCTTCTCGCAGACGCTGTCGGCCGTCGTCCGCGGCGACCGGAGGCTTTTCGCCGTGACCGAATATGCCGGCAGGGCCGGCATGGCGGGGCTCGCCGCCGACCGCAGCGAGATCGAGACGGTGCGCGCCGAGTACGAGCATACCCTGCGCAGCCATTCCGATACGCTCGACCAGCTTACGACCGCCGTCGCCATCTTCGACGCCGAGGAAAAGCTCCGTTTCTTCAACCAGGCGTTCCAGAAGCTGTGGGCGCTCGACGCCTCCTTTCTGAACAGCGCCCCGGACAACGCCTTCCTGCTCGATCGCCTGCGCGCCGAGGGCAAGCTTGCCGAGCAGCCGGAATGGCGGCGCTGGAAGGAGACCATCCTCGGCGCCTATCGTTCGGTCGAATCCTCCGAGCACTGGTGGCACCTGCCCGACGGACGCACGATCCGCGTGGTCGCCAATCCGCAGCCCAAGGGCGGCGTCACCTGGATCTTCGAGAACCTGACCGAGCGCATCGATCTCGAAAGCCGCTACAACACGGCGATCCGCGTCCAGGGCGAGACGCTCGACAACCTCGCCGAGGGCGTGGCCGTGTTCGGTCCGGACGGCAGGGTCAGGCTTTCCAATCCCGCCTTCTCGCGGCTATGGGGCCTGCCCGACAATTTCGTCACGCAGAAGACCCATATTTCAGAGATACGCGCCCGCTGCGAGGGCATGTCGGAGGAAAGCCCGTGGGGCGATTTCGTCGCGCTCACCACCGGCTTCGACGATGAAAGGCGCGACCGGCACGGCCAGGCCGAACTGCACGACGGCAAGATATTGAGCTACGCCGTCATTCATCTGCCGAACGGGCAGGTCATGATGACCTTCGTCGACGTGACCGACACGGTGAACGTGGAGCGCGCCCTGAAGGAAAAGAACGAGGCGCTGGAGAAGGCGGATCAGCTGAAGAACGACTTCGTCAAGCACGTGAACTACGAACTGCGTTCGCCGCTGACCAACATCATCGGCTTCACGGAATTGCTCGCCCAGGGTTCGACCGGGCCGCTCAATACCCGCCAGCGGGACTATGTCGACCACATCTCGTCTTCCTCTTCGGTGCTTTTGACCATCGTCAACGACATCCTCGACCTTGCGACCGTGGATGCCGGCATCATGGAACTCGACATCGCCGAGGTTCCGGTGCGCCGGGTCGTTCAGGATGCCGCCGAGCTCATCGGCGAGCGGCTGCGCGAGCATGCGATCGACCTCAGGATCGACATGGCCGGCGCGCCCGCCAGCTTCCATGCCGATGTCAACCGCGTCCGCCAGATCCTGTTCAACCTGCTCGCCAACGCGGCCAACTACGCGCCGGAGAAGAGCACGGTCGTGTTCTCCTGCCGGAAGGAAGGCGATGCGGTGGTGTTCGCGGTGCATGACGACGGGCCGGGCATCGCTTCGGACATCGCCGACAGCGTCTTCCGCCGTTTCGAGCCGCGCCCGAACGGCGGCCGCAGGCGCGGCGCCGGGCTCGGCCTCTCCATCGTCAAGAGCTTCGTCGAGCTTCATCACGGCACGGTGGAAATCGATTCCCGTCCGGGCCAGGGGACGACCGTAAGCTGCCGCTTTCCGCTCGTGCCCGAAAGCTTCCGCACGGCGGCGGAGTAAGTTCGGCGGATGAACGGAAAAGTCCTGCAAAGGCGCCTTGCCGACGAGCGGCGGACGGTCCTCTTCGGAGAGGACATCGCCGCAATCCTGAAACCCGGTGACGTGCTGGCGCTGGAAGGCGATCTCGGCGCCGGCAAGACGACGCTGGCGCGCGCGGTCATAAGGGCGTTGGCGGGTGACCCGGCGCTGGAAGTGCCGAGCCCGACCTTCACGCTCGTGCAATCCTACGATGCGCGCATTCCGGCGCGGCATTTCGACCTCTACCGGCTTTCCGATCCGGGCGAACTCCTCGAACTCGGTTTCGACGAGGCGCGGGAGGAGGGCGTGGCCCTGGTCGAATGGCCCGAGCGCGCCGGCGGCCTCATCGGCGAGGATGTCATTCATGTCCGGCTGGCGGAGGAAGGCGACGGACGCGTCGCCGAAATCGCCGCCCCGTCGGAAGCGCTGGCGCGGCTGAAACGCTCCTTCGCTATAAGGGATTTCGTCGAGAAGACGGAATGGGCGAACGGCCATCGCGCCTTCCTGCTGGGCGATGCCTCGACCCGCGCCTACGAGACCCTGTCGCTCGAGGGCCGGCCGCGCGTCATCCTCATGAACGCGCCGCAGCGTCCGGACGGCCCGCCCGTGCGCGGCGGCAAGCCCTACAGCCGCATCGCGCATCTGGCGGAGAACGTGAAACCCTTCGTGGCGATCGATCGCGCATTGCGCGAGCGCCGCTTCGCCGCCCCGGAAATTTTTGGCCAGGACATCGGCCAGGGCATCCTGCTGATCGAGGACCTTGGCTCTGAGGGCGTTCTCGACGAAGCGGGAAGACCGATCCCGGAGCGCTACCTCGCCGCCGCCGAGCTTCTCGCCGCGCTTCATGCCTTCGACTGGCCGAAGGAATGCGAGATCGTGCCCGGCGCCCGCCATCGCCTGCCTGACTACGATCGCGACGCCATGACGATCGAGGTCGAGCTTTATGTCGACTGGTACCTGCCCGAAATGGCGGGGCGGCTGGAACGCCATGTCCACGAGCGGTTCGTGCGGCAGTGGAATTCCGTTTTCGACCGTCTGGAACGGGCGGAAAAGAGCCTCGTCCTTCGCGATTTCCATTCGCCCAACCTGATCTGGCGCGGGCAAAGGAAGAGCCATGATCGCCTGGGGCTGATCGATTTCCAGGACGCGTTGATCGGCCCCGCCGCCTACGACGTCGCATCGCTGGCGATGGACGCGCGCGCCACCGTGGAGCCCGCGCTGGAGCGTGCGATCCTCGACGCCTATTGCCGGGCGCGCGCCGCCGCAGGCGCCTTCGACCGCTCCGCCTTCGAGGAGGCCTATGCCATCATGGCCGCGCAGAGGAACTCCAAGATCCTCGGCATCTTCGTCCGGCTCAACCGGCGCGACGGCAAGCCGCAATACATGAAGCACCTGCCGCGCATCCGCGACTACATGGCCCGCGCGCTCGGCCACGAGGCGCTGGCGCCGGTGCGCGAATTCTACGCCGGCATGGATGTGCTGGCCGAGCCGGCCGCATGAGCGGGGACAAGAGGATGAGCCCTGTTCCCTCCAGGGCCATGGTGCTCGCCGCCGGCCTCGGCATGCGCATGCGGCCCCTGACGGAGAGGACGCCGAAGCCGCTCATCGAGGTCGCCGGCAAGGCGCTGATCGACTGGGGGCTGGACAGCCTTGAACGTGCCGGCGTCGCCGAGGCGGTCGTCAATATCCATCACCTGCCCGACCAGATGCGCGCGCATCTGGCGAAACGCAAGGCGCCGCGCGTCGTCATCTCCGATGAGACGGACCGCCTGCTCGAATCCGGCGGCGGCATCGTCAGGATGCTGCCGCTGCTCGGCCCGGAACCCTTCTTCGTCCTCAACGCCGACTCATTCTGGGTCGAGGACGGCGCGCCCAATCTTTCCGGCCTCGCCCTTGCATGGGACGACGCGCGGATGGATATTCTCCTGATGCTGGCGGAGATGGACAAGGCGACGGGGCATTCGGGCGGGACCGACTTCCTGCTTGGCGCCGACGGCAGGCTGGCGCGCGCGAGGCGCGATCCGGCCGGCCTGATCTATGCCAGCGCGGCGATCGTCCATCCGCGCATTTTCGCCGGCGCGGCGGCCGAGCCGCATTCGCTGAACCGCTATTTCGACAGCACCGCCGCCGAGGGCCGTCTCTTCGGCTGGCGCATGCGCGGCCGCTGGATCACCGTCGGAACGCCGGAAGCCATTACCGAGGCCGAAGCGGCGATCGCCGCCGCCAGCGTGTCGTGACGCGGGAAAGAGCGGCGCGCGTTTTTTCCATCCCGCCCGGCGCGCCCTTCCTGCCGACGCTGGCCGACGCGCTGGCCGCCGGCGAACTGGTGCCCGGCTTTCGCGCCGACGGCGATCCGCTCGCGCTTTCCACCGTCACCATCTATTTGCCGACCCGCCGCGCCGCCCGCGCGCTGCGCTCGATCTTCGTGGAGAAGTCGCCCGGCGGTTCGGCCATCCTGCCGACGATCCGCGCGCTCGGCGAGTTCGACGAGGAGCTCGCGCTGATCGATCCGGCCGGCGCGGCCGCGCTCGACATCGCCCCGCCGATCGCCGATCTCGACCGCGTGCTGGCGCTCGCCCCGCTGGTGCAGAAATGGAAAAGCCGGCTGCCGGCGCATGTGGCGGCGCTCTTCCAGGAGGAGGTCGTCGTTCCGGCCTCGGCGGCCGATGCGCTCTGGCTGTCGCGCGACCTCGCCGGCCTGATCGACGAGATGGAGACGGCGGGCGCCGACTGGACGCGCCTTGCCGGTCTGGTCGATCGCGACCTTGCCGACTGGTGGCGGCTCACGCTGGATTTCCTGGAAATCGTCACCGATTATTGGCCGAAGGCGCTGGCCGAGCGGCAGCGCTCCGATCCGGCCGCACACCGCAACGCCATGATCCGCGCCGAGGCCGCGCGCCTGAAGCGCGGCGGCGGCGAGGGTCCGATTATCGCGGCGGGATCGACCGGCTCCATTCCCGCCACCGCCGAACTGCTCGCGACCATCGCGCGGCTTCCCGAAGGCGCGGTCGTGCTGCCCGGCCTCGACAAAAGGCTGGACGAGGAGGCCTGGGCGCTGCTCGGCGAGCCTTCCGCCTCGCCTTCGGTCTATGGCCATCCGCAATTCGGCCTGAAAAGGCTGGTCGCCGCGCTCGGCGTCGCACGGGGCGATGTCACGGAGATCGGGACGCCTCCGCCGCCGCTCGCCGCCCGCGCGGCGATCCTCTCCGAAGCGCTGCGCCCGGCCGAATCGACGGAGGCCTGGGCTTCCAACCGCGGGCGCGTCGCCGAGGCCGTCGATGCCGGCGCGCTTGCCGACGTGACGCTGATCGAGGCGCCGAACGAGCGCGACGAGGCGCTGGCCATCGCCTATGTGCTGCGCCTCGCGGCTGCCGAGCCCGGCCATCGCGCGGCGCTGGTCACGACGGATCGCGCGCTTGCCCGCCGCGTCGCGTCCGAACTGCTGCGCTTCGGCATCGTCGCCGACGATTCCGCCGGTCGCCCGCTGGCGCAGACGCCGCCGGCCATCCTGCTGTCGCCCATGGTCGAGGCGGTGATGCGGCCGGGCGATCCGGTCGCGATCCTGTCCTTCCTCAAGCAGCCGCTTCTCTCGCTGGGCATTGAGCGTGCAATCGTGCGCCGCGCGGCGGAAACGGTCGAACTGGTCGCGCTGCGCGGCGGCACCGGCCGCCCGGACATCGGCCGGCTGGCCGAGGAATTCGAGGCGCGGCTCGCCCGCCTTTCCGGCGACCCGCATATGTCGGCCTGGTTCAGCCGCATCCGCGCCGGCGAGGTCGAAGAGGCGCGGCAGGTGCTCGCGGCGCTCGACACGGCGCTGGCGCCGCTCGCCGCCCTCCGAAAAGGCGAAACGCTGACCATCCAGGCGGTCGCGCGCGCCACGATCGAGGCGCTGGAAGCGGTCGGGCGCGACGCATCGGGCGGCCTCGGCGATCTCTATAAGGGCGAGGCCGGCGAGCGCCTTGCCGAGCATCTGCGCGAACTGGCCGCCGCAAGCTCGCCGCTCCCCTTCGCCCCGCGCGAATGGCCGGATATCCTGGCCGCGCTGATGGCCGGCCAGATGGTGAAGCCGCGCCAGGGGGCGGACCGCGCCGTGGCGATCTGGGGCGCGCTGGAAGGCCGGCTGCAGAGCGTCGATATGCTGGTCTGCGGCGGGCTGAACGAGGGAAGCTGGCCCGGCCGCGCCGATCCGGACGGCTTCATGTCGCGCGTCATGAAGACCGGCATCGACCTCGACCCGCCCGAGCGGCGCATCGGGCAGGCCGCGCATGACTTCATGATGGCGGCTGGCGCGCCGAAGCTTGTACTGACGCGTGCGGCGCGGGCCGGCGATGCGCCGTCCGTCCCCTCGCGCTGGCTGCAGCGCCTGACCGCCTGCGTCGGCGAGGAACCGGCGAAGGAAATGCGCGGGCGCGGCGCGGCGCTTCTGGCGGCCGCCCGGCATCACGCCGGCGACGCGCCGGCAAATGTGCCCTTCGCGCCGCGCCCGAAGCCGGCGCCGCCGCTTGCCGCGCGGCCGCCGCACTTCTCTGTCACCGAGATCGAGACGCTGCGCCGCGATCCCTATGCGATCTATGCGCGGAAAGTGCTCAGGCTCGATCCGCTGGAGCCGCTGCTGCGCGATCCGGGCGCGGCGGAGCGCGGCTCGCTCTTCCACGAGATCCTGCACCGCTTCACCGCCTCCGGTCACAATGCCGCCGCGCAGGATGCGCTGGACAGGCTGCTTGCCATTGGCCGCCAATGCTTCGACGAGGAGGCGCTGCCGGCCGATGTAGACGCGGTCTGGTGGCCGCGCTTCAGGATGATGGCGCCGCACCTGATCGGATGGGAAAACAGCCACCGCACCGGCGCGACGAGGCGGCTGGCCGAAGCCATCGCCTCCCGTGTCGAAGTCGGTGCAACCGGCGTCACGCTTTCCGGCCGCGCCGACCGCATCGACGTCAAGCGGGAAAGCCTCGCCGACATCCTCGACTACAAGACAGGTTGGACGCCGTCCAAGGTGCAGGCGCATGCACTGGTCGCGCCGCAGCTTGCACTGGAGGGCGCGCTGCTCATGCGCGGCGCCTTCCATGATCTCGGACCGCTGGAGCCCGCCGACCTCGCCTATGTCCGTCTGCGCGCCACCGGCGACGTGGTCGAAGAGTCGATCCTGAGCGCGAGGGTGAACGGGGTTCAGAGCGACAAGAGCGGCCGGCAGCTCTCCGGGGAAGCGTGGCAGAGGCTGGAGCGCCTGCTTTTCTTCTACCGCGACGAGGCGAACGGCTACATGTCGCGCGCGCTTCCCTTCCGCGAGGGCGATACGAGCGGCGCATACGACCATCTGGCGCGCGTGCAGGAATGGTCCGCCGCCGGCGAGGAAGGCGATGGCGGGGAGGGCGGCGAATGAAGCGGTCGCTCATCATCCCGCCCGATACGCTCAAATGGCAGGCGGTCGCCTCCGACCCGGAAAATTCCGCCTGGGTCTCGGCCCATGCCGGTTCGGGGAAGACGCATGTCTTGGCGCAGCGCGTGATCCGCCTGCTGCTCGACGGCGCCGAGCCCGGAAAGATCCTCTGTCTGACCTATACCAAGGCGGCCGCCGCCAACATGTCGAACCGCGTCTTCGCCGAGCTTGGCGCATGGACGGCGCTCGGCGACGAGGAATTGGCGGAAGCGATTCGCAAGGTGGAGGGCCGCGCGCCCGGCCGCGAGCGGCTGACCCGCGCCCGCCGTCTCTTCGCCGCCGCGCTTGAAACGCCGGGCGGGCTGAAGATCCAGACCATCCACGCCTTCTGCGAGGCGATCCTGCACCGCTTCCCGCTTGAAGCGAACATCGCCGGCCATTTCGAGATGCTCGACGCCCAGATGGAATCGGCCCTGGTGGCCGAGGCGCGGCGCGACCTCCTGACCGGTATCGGCGTCGGCGAGGATGCCGGTCTCGCCGGCGCCTTCGAGTTGGTGCTGTCGATCGCCGGCGAAAGCGGGCTCGACGGGCTCTTGAACGAGATCGTGGCGCGCCGCGACGATCTGCGCGCCTTCATTGACGCAGCCGTGGGCGGGTCGTTCGAGGCGCTCTTCGCCGAATTCGGCTTCCGGCCGGAGGACACGCCGGAAGGCCTGGCTGCTGCTGCATGGCCCGATCCCTACTTTGACGCCGCGCTGGCCGGCTTGATGGAAACGCGCGCGACGACCGCCGGCAAGACGACGGCGACGAACTTCGCCGCCGAACTGAAGGCGCTCTGCGCGGAAGCCGATCCGCAAAGCCGGCTCGGCAAACTCTGCCGCTGCTTTCTCACCAAGGATGGACCCGGCCTGAAGGCGAAAAGCACCAGGAACATCCTGGCCAAGGGCGTCGCCGAGCATTTCCCCGAATTCGCCGGCGAGTTCGAGCGTTTTGCCGGCGCGCTGCTTGCCCTTTCCGATCGCGTCGCCTTGCTGCGGATGCTCGAGGCTACGCGCGCCGCGCTGGTCATCGCCGACGTGCTGATCGGCCGCTACGAGCGATTGAAGGCGGCGCGCGGCTTCCTCGATTTCAACGATCTGATCCGCCGCACCGTCCATCTCCTGGCCCGGAGCGATGTCGGCCCCTGGGTGCAGTACAAGCTCGACCGCGGCATCGACCACATCCTGATCGACGAGGCGCAGGACACCAGTCCCGAGCAGTGGCAGGTCGTGGGGAAGATGGCCGCCGAGTTCTTCACCGGGATGAGTGCCCGCGACAACATCCGACGCACCATCTTTGCCGTCGGCGACGAAAAGCAGTCGATCTATTCCTTCCAGGGCGCGGACCCCGAATCCTTTGCCCTCAGCGGCTACGAATTTTCCCGGCAGGTCGCCGGCGTCGAAGGCCGCTTCGAAAAGGTGCGCCTGCAGCGCTCCTTCCGCTCGACGGAGGACGTGCTCACCGCCGTCGACCGCGTCTTCTCGATCGAAGAGACGCGGAAGGGCCTGACGCGCGATGAGGAGGAGATCGTCCACACCACGATCCGTGACGGCGAGCCGGGCTATGTCGAGATATGGCCGCTGGTCGAGCCGACCGTGGTGGCGGAGCCGGACGACTGGACGGCAGCCATCGACCATGCCTCGGCCCCGTCGGTGAAGCTCGCCGATGAGATCGCCGCGACCGTGCGCCAGTGGATCGACGCGGGCGAGGTGATCGAGGGCAAGGGCAGGCGGCTGACGCCCGGCGACGTGCTGGTGCTGGTGCGCAAGCGCGACCGGTTCGTCAACGCGCTGTCGCGCGCCCTGAAGGAGAGGGGCGTCGCGGTCGCCGGCGCCGACCGGTTGAGCCTGCCCGGCCATATCGCGGTGCAGGATCTCGTGGCGCTCGGCCGCGTCGCGCTGCAGCCGGGCGACGACCTCTCGCTCGCAGCGCTGCTGAAGAGCCCGGTCTTCGGCCTCGGCGAGGAACAGTTGTTTTCGCTTGCCCATGATCGGGGACGGCAATCGCTGCTCTCGGCCCTGCGGGCGCGCTCCGGGGACGACGCGAAGCTTGCCTGGATCGTCGGCAGGCTCGATCTGTGGCGCAACGAGGCGGCCTTCAAGCCGGTGTTCGAGTTTTATGCCGGCATCCTCGCCCGCGACGGCGTCCGTTCGGCGATGATCGCGAGGCTCGGGCCGGCGGCGGGCGAAATCCTCGACGAGTTCCTGTCCTTCTGCCTCGCCGTCGAGCGGACCGGCCTGCCGGGGCTGGAATCCTTCCTCGCAACGCTCGAAAGCGCCGGCCCCGACATCAAGCGCGAGATGGACCAGAAGCGCGACGAGGTGCGCATCATGACCGTGCATTCGGCCAAGGGGCTGGAGGCTCCGGTCGTTTTCCTGGTCGACGGCGGCAGCCGGCCCTTCTCGGATTCCCACCTGCCGCGTCTTATCCCCTATACGCCGCAGAACGGCGGCTGGGAGGGCAAGGGCTTCCTCTGGCGCGCCTCGTCCGATCTCGCCAACGGCGTCTCGCAGACGGTCAATGCGGCGCTGAAGGAAAAGGCCGAGGAGGAATACCGCCGGCTGCTCTATGTCGGCATGACGCGGGCGGAGGACCGCCTCGTCGTCTGCGGCTATCGCGGCAAGATGAAACCCCATGACGGCATCTGGCACAATCTGGTGAGCAGGGCGCTTTCCGGCATGCCGGAAAGCGCCATCCGTCGTCATCCCGCCGCCGACCGTGACGTGATCCGCCATCAGGTGAGCGGCACGCGCGCTGTGCCGGCGGAGCCGGCGTCGGCTCAGGAAGAAAAGCCTTCGCCGCCCGTGTTCGAAAAACTGCCGGGCTTGCCGGAAGGCTTCGGCGAAGAGCTGCCGCGCCCGCTTTCGCCGTCCGGCGCGTCGCTCCTGATCGGCGAGCCGGACGAACCCGAGCTGCCGGCGACCGCCGCTTCCGCGCTCGACAGGGAGGCCGCGCCCTCCTTCGCCATCGAGCGTGGGCTCGCGATGCACCGGCTGCTCCAGACCCTGCCGGACATTCCGCAGGACGGCCGCGAGGCGGCGGCCCGCCGCTATCTTGCCCGGATCGGCGCGGCGTGGCGGGAGGAGGACCGAGACCGCGCCTGGGCGGCCGTCTCGTCGATCCTGGACGATTCCCGCTACGCGCCCATCTTCGCGCCGGGCTCGCGGGCGGAAATCTCGGTCATGGGCACGCTCGACATACGCGGCCGCCCGCGGACGATCTCCGGCAAGATCGACCGGCTCGCGATATCGGAGAGCGAGGTCCTCCTGGTCGACTATAAGACCGACCGCCGGCCGCCTGCCGATGCGTCGGAGGTGCCTCAGGCCTATCTCCTGCAACTCGCGCTCTATCGGGCGCTGCTGCGGCCGCTCTATCCGGACCGGCCGGTGTCGGCGGCGCTGCTCTTCACCGAGGCTCCGCGTCTCGTGCCGCTGCCGGCCGAGGCGATGGACGCCGCCCTTGCCCGACTCACGCGAGCGTGAGAAAAGGACTGCTTGAACGCCAGCCACGCCAAACCCACATGTCCGGCGACGAACTCAAAGGAAATAGCCATGGCTACCCAAAAGGTCGATAAGAACAACTTCCAGGCGGACGTGCTCCAGTCATCCGAGCCGGTCGTCGTGGACTTCTGGGCGGAGTGGTGCGGCCCCTGCAAGATGATCGCGCCCTCCCTGGAAGAGATTTCCACCGAGCTGAACGGCAAGGTGAAGATCGCCAAGCTCAACATCGACGAGAATCCCGAGCTTGCCGCGCGGTTCGGCGTGCGCTCGATCCCGACCCTGATGATCTTCAAGGGCGGCGAAGTGGCGGACGTGAAGGTCGGCGCGCTTCCCAAGACCGCGCTTTCCTCGTGGATCGGCGGCAGCGTCAACTGATCTCGGCGCATATCGATTGAAAAAAGGCCCGGTATCTTGCCGGGCCTTTTTCGTGGCACCGGCGCCTCTCCTCTTCTCGACGGCGGCGTTGTCGCACAAGGGGCTGTCGGCAGGGTAAGCATCGACGCCGTCATTCTCGGGCTTGTCCTGAGAATCTGCCGTGGCTGCTGGTTATCGCCGTGGCCGTCCGCTTTTTCCGCTGGAGCGACCGCAATTGCTCGATGCGAAGCAGATCCTCGGGACAAGCCCGAGCCTGACGGATGACCGACATATGTCGGTCTCTGTCAAAACCTGCCCGAGGATGACGGCGGCCGGCATGGCGACCATCCGAATTCCCCCAGGCCCTATGCAAGTGCGCCGTCAGGGGGAGGAGGCCGGTGAGCTTGGCGCCCTCAGGCCGGCGGCGTGCCGTTGGCGGCGAGCACCTCGCCGGCGAGGTAGAGCGAGCCGCCGATGAGGATGCGCGGCGGCGTCTCGGCGTCGTCCCATGTGTCTCGGAGCAGCTTCAGCGCGTTCTCGACCGAGGCGACCGGCTCGGCCGAAAGGCCGGCTTCCGTCGCCCTCGCCGCCAGTTCGTCCGCCGGCACGCCGGATTCGCTCATCGACACCGGCACCGTGAACACGTGCCGCGCCATGCCCTCGAAGGCGCGGAAATAGCCGGTCTGGTCCTTGGTGTTGATCATGCCCGAAACGAGGAAAAGCGGCCGCGGATGGCGCTCCTCCTGTGCGGCCATCGCCTCCGCGATCACCACGCCCGCGCCGGGATTATGGCCGCCGTCGAGCCAGATCTCGGCGTCGCCGGGAGCCAGTTCGGCCAGCCGTCCGTTCGCCAGCCGCTGCAGCCGCCCCGGCCATTCGACCGCGCCCATGGCGAAGGCGGCGGCCTCCGGCGGCACGTTGAAGCCGGCCGCCTTGACCGCCGCGATCGCCGCCGCGGCATTGGCGTACTGGTGCCGGCCGGGTAGCCGCGGCAGCGGCAGGTCGAGCAGCCTCGCCTCGTCCTGATAGACCATGCGGCCGTTCTCCTCGAAGGCGAGGAAATCCTGGCCGTAGACATGGAGTGGACAGCCGAGCCGCTCGGCGGTCTCGACCAGCACGGCGCGCGCCGATTCCGATTCCTGCGCGCCGATGACGACCGGCACGCCCTTCTTGATGATTCCGGCCTTCTCCGCCGCGATCAGCTCGACCCTGTCGCCGAGATAGGCCTGATGGTCGAGCGAGATCGGCATGATGATCGACACGGCCGGCCGTTCGACGACATTAGTGGCGTCGAACCGGCCGCCGAGGCCGACCTCGACCACCGCCGCGTCGGCCGGATGCTCGGAGAAAAGAACGAACATCACCGCCGTCAGGATCTCGAAGACGGTGATCGTCTCGCCGCGATTGGCTTCCCCCACGCGCTGGATGGCGTCGGCGAAGATGTCGTCGGGGACGAAGCGGCCGCCGCCGGTCGCCGCCATCCGGTAGCGCTCCGCCCAGTGGACGAGATGCGGCGAGGTATGCACATGCACCCGATAACCCGCCGCTTCGAGCAGCGCCCGCGAGAAGGCGGCGGCCGACCCCTTGCCGTTGGTTCCGGCGATATGGATCACCGGCGGCATCCGGTCCTGCGGATTGCCCAGCCTTTCGAGCAGCCGGCGGATGCGGTCCAGCGAAAGGTCGAAGCCTTTCGGGTGCAGCGTCATCAGCCGCTCGATTTCGATCTCGGCGGTTCGGGTCGCCATCTGATTGTCGTTCCTGAAATCGGCGAAAGAAGCCGGGACCTCTAGGCCTGTGCTCCGGCCTGCGCTTCCGGTTGCGGCGGTGCGACCGGGGCTTCCTCCTTCACTTCCGCCGTCTCCCCCTCCGCCGCGCCGTCCGGCAACTTCAGCATCATCTTGAGGAGGCGCGCGATCGTCGGCCTGAGTTCCTTGCGGTGCACGATCATGTCGACCATGCCGTGCTTCATCAGGTACTCGGAGCGTTGGAAGCCTTCCGGCAGCTTCTCGCGCAGCGTCTGCTCGATGACGCGCGGGCCGGCGAAGCCGATGAGCGCGCCAGGCTCGGCGATGTGGATGTCGCCCAGCATGGCATAGGAGGCGGAGACGCCTCCCGTCGTCGGGTTGGTCAGCACCACGACATAGGGCAGGCCGGCTTCCTTCAGCCGGTCGACCGCGACCGTCGTGCGCGGAAGCTGCATCAGGGACAGCGCGCCTTCCTGCATGCGCGCGCCGCCGGAAGCCGCGAACAGCACCAGCGGCAGCTCGCGCCTCACCGCCGTTTCGAAGGCGTTGACGATCGCCTCGCCCACCGCGATGCCGAGCGTGCCGCCGATGAAGGCGAAATCCTGGACCGCGGCGATGATGGGCAGGCCTTCGATGGACCCGGAGGCCGCCAGAAGCGCTTCATCGAGGCCGGTCTTGGCGCGCGCCTCCTTCAGCCGGTCGATATAGCGCTTCTCGTCGCGGAATTTCAGCGGATCGGGCGTGACCTTCGGATTGTCGATGATTTCGAACGCGCCCTCGTCGAAGAAATATCTGAGGCGCTCGCGCGCCGAGATGCGCATGTGGTGGCCGGAGCCGGGAATGACGTACTGGTTGTCCTCCAGTTCCTTGTGGAAGATCATCTCGCCCGTCTCGGGATCCTTGATCCAGAGGTTCTCGGGCATGTCGCGCCGGCCGAGCATCGAATTCAGCTTCGGACGGACATAGTTGGTGATCCAGTTCATCGGCCTCTTTCCGGTCAGGCAGTCAATGTGGGCGCTTTATTCTGCCGCCGCAAGGCGCGCCGAGCGCACTCCCTGCGCCAGCCCGTTGACGAGCGTCGCAACCGCTTCCGCTGGGTCGGCCGTATGGCCGCCCTTGCCGTCAAGCACGCTGGCGACGGCGTTGACGATCGCCGTGCCGACGACGACGCCGTCGGCTGACGCCCCGATCGCCCGCGCCTGCTCGGCCGTCTTCACGCCGAAGCCGACGCAGACCGGAAGCTCCGTATGCGCCTTGATGCGCCGCACCGCGGCGGAGACCTTGCTTGTATCCGGCAGGGCCGAGCCGGTGATGCCCGTCATTGACACGTAATAGACGAAACCCGACGTGTTCCGGAGCACGCGCGGCAGCCGGCGGTCGTCCGTCGTCGGCGTGGCGAGGCGGATGAAATTGATGCCTGCCCCGATCGCCGGCAGGCAGAGTTCCTCGTCCATCTCCGGCGGCAGGTCGACGACGATGAGGCCGTCGACGCCGGATTGCTTCGCATCCTTCAGGAAGCGCTCGACGCCATGGATGTAGATCGGGTTGTAGTAACCCATCATGACGATCGGCGTCTCATCATCCGACTTCCGGAATTCGCGCGCCATGGCAAGCGTCTTCACCAGCGTCTGGCCGCCCTTGAGCGCCCTCAGCCCCGCTGCCTGTATGGCCGGGCCGTCGGCCATCGGATCGGAAAAAGGCATGCCGAGCTCGATCACGTCGGCGCCGGCTTTCGGCAGCGCCTTCATGATCGCAAGCGAGGTATCGTAATCCGGGTCGCCGCCCATGAAATAGGTGACGAGCGCCGGCCGGCCTTCCGTCTTCAGCTTCGCCATGCGGCGATCGATGCGGGTGACCGTCACATTATTACCGTTAGCTGATTTACCCGAAAATTCGCACCTTTGTTCTCGTTTTTGTCGAACCATTCACAATAGGCTTCATCGTCCTCCACCCAACGGACCGTCATATTTGGTCCCCCAGATTTCAACCGAACTACATCACCTTCTTTAATCTGAGCCACAGCTCCACCTCCATATCAAATCTCCATCCCCATCATTCCCGCCACCGTATGCACGTCCTTGTCGCCGCGGCCGGAGAGGTTGACGATGATGGTCTGGTCCTTCTTCATCCTCGGCGCGATCTTCATGGCGTGCGCGATGGCGTGCGCGGATTCGAGCGCCGGGATGATGCCCTCGACCCTGGTCGTCACCTGGAAGGCTTCCAGGGCCTCGTCGTCGAGGATCGGCAAATATTCGACGCGGCCCGAATCGCGCAGCCAGGAGTGCTCCGGCCCGACGCCCGGATAGTCGAGCCCGGCCGAGATCGAATGGCCGTCCTTGATCTGCCCGTCCTCGTTCTGCAGCAGGTAGGTGCGGTTGCCGTGCAGCACGCCGGGCCTGCCGGCATTCATCGAGGCGCAATGCTCGTCGCCGTCGAGCCCATGGCCGCCGGCCTCGATGCCGATGATCTTCACCTCGCGGTCGTCGAGGAAGGGATGGAAGAGGCCGATGGCGTTGGAGCCGCCGCCGACCGCCGCGATGATGGCGTCGGGCAGCCGCCCTTCCTGCTCCAGGATCTGCGCGCGCGCCTCCTTGCCGATCACCGACTGGAATTCGCGCACCATCTCCGGATAGGGATGCGGCCCCGCCGCCGTGCCGATCAGGTAGTAGGTGTCCTCGACATTGGTCACCCAGTCACGCAGCGCTTCGTTCATGGCGTCCTTGAGCGTGCCGTGGCCGGCCGAGACGGGCCGCACCTCGGCGCCGAGGAGCTTCATGCGGAAGACGTTCGGCTTCTGCCGCTCGACGTCGGTCGATCCCATATAGACGACGCAGGGGAAGCCGAAGCGGGCCGAGACGGTGGCCGAGGCGACACCGTGCTGGCCGGCGCCGGTCTCCGCGATGATGCGCTTCTTGCCCATGCGCTTGGCGAGCAGGATCTGGCCGAGGCAATTGTTGATCTTGTGCGAACCGGTGTGGTTCAGGTCCTCGCGCTTGAGATAGATCTTCGCGCCGCCGAGATGCCTGGTCAGCCCCTCGGCGAAATAGAGCTTCGAGGGCCGCCCGGCATAGAAGGTCGACAGCCCCTCCAACTCCGCCCGGAAGGCCGGATCGTACCTGGCGGCGTTCCACTCATGCTCGAGGTCGAGGATCAGCGGCATCAGCGTCTCGGCGACGAAGCGGCCGCCGAAAATGCCGAACATGCCCTGCTCGTCGGGCCCGGTCCGGAATGAATTGGGTTCTGCCGGCTTGTTCACGGCCGATCTCCTTGGATGATGCCTGGCGACGGTTGCGCGCCCTTGCCCTTTGGCCGACGCATAAGCCGTTCCCGGGCTGAAAGTAAACCGCTTCGAGGCTTCACGCAGCCCGGTTTTTGCGCGCCGCGGCGACGGCCCGGAAGAAAGCCTCGATCAGCCGGACGTCCTTGACGCCGGGCGCGCTTTCGACGCCGGACGATATGTCGATGCCCAAAGGCCGCGCGATCGCGATCGCCTCGGCGATATTGGCGGCGTTCAAACCCCCGGAAAGCATATAGGGGGTTGCCGGATCGACGCCCGTCAAAAGCCGCCAGTCGAACGCCATGCCGTTGCCGCCCGGAAGTTCGGTGCCCTTCGGCGGCTTGGCGTCGAAGAGGAGGCGGTCGGCGACGCCGGCATAGGCCGCGACGCGGTCGAGATCGGATTTCTCGCGGACGGAAAGCGCCTTCATCAGCGGCAGACCGTAGCGTGCTTTTAGCGCGGTCATGCACGCAGGGCTTTCCGAGCCGTGCAGTTGCAGCATGTCCGGCGCGACGGCCTTCACGATCCCATCCAGCATCGCGTCGTCCGCATCGACCGTGACGGCGACCGCCTTCGCCTTGCCGCTCGCCAGCCTGCGCAGCCGGCCCGCCTCGGCCGGCTCGATGTTGCGCGGGCTTTTCGGGAAGAAGATGAAGCCGACATGGCTCGCGCCGCCGGCGAGCGCCGCCGCCAGCGCCTCTTCCGTCCTGAGGCCGCAGATCTTGATGTCCATGGGGCCAGCAGATGCCATTTCCAACGAAAAGAGTCGAGAGGGCGCGCCTTTCCCTCCCCTTGAGGGGAGGGTGGACCGGAGCGGAGCGACGGGACGGGTGGGGCACGCCTGGCCGGACTGACCCTGGTCGAGCGAATGAAAATCGGGCGTGGCGGCGAGGACCCCACCCGCCTCGCTGCGCTCGGCACCCTCCCCTCAAGGGGGAGGGAAAGCGCCTCATCCGAACCCGATCGCCTGAAGTGCGCTGCCGTTGCGCTTCAGCCAGGCGCGGCAGCGGTCGGTGTCCGGGCAGAGTTCCCGGCAGAGCTTCCAGAATTTCGGCCCGTGGTTCATCTCCTTCAGGTGCGCCACCTCATGCGCCACGAGATAGTCGATGACCGCCGGCGGCGCCATCATGATGCGCCAGGAGAAGGAGAGGTTGCCCTCGGCCGAGCACGAGCCCCAGCGGCTCGTCGTATCCTTGAAGCGGATGGATTTGGCGCGCCGGCCGGCCTTCGCCGCATGCTTCCCGACCAGCGCCTCTATGTCGCGCTTTGCCTCGCGTTTCAGGTAGTCCGCGATACGGCGGGCGAGGAACCGCCGGTCGCCATGGACGATCAGCAGCGGCCCGTCGTCGCCCATCGCGGGTTCGACCGTGCCGCGCGATGGTTCGTGCACGATCAGATGCGGCATGCCGCGGATCGGGATCTTGACCCCGGGACGGAGCGTCGGCCGGTCGGGAATTTTCGCCAGCCGCGCCTCCAGCCAGCCCTGGTGCCGGTCGAGGAAGCGGTCGATCTCGGTCAGGCGCATGCCGGGCGGTACGGTCACGCGCAGGCCCTGTCCGCCGGCGTCGATGCGCAAGGTCAGCCGCCTGGCACGGTCGTTCTGGACGATCCGGAGCGGCAGGCTGCGGCCCGCAACCTCGTGCATGCGCTCGATCGCGGCGGGTGGCGGGGATTTTCTCGAGAGGCCGAACATCGACGCGAGTCTAGGTGATTCTTGAAATTCCGGTGAGGCGGAATCGAAAGCGGCGCCGGAAACCCGGCGCCGCTCGTCATTCCGTCACAAGGCGCTTCAGGCGTTGCCGGGCGCGGTCCCCGATGCGTCCGGCGTCTGCCGGTCGCGCGCCCTGCGGTCGCGTTCGGCCATGAAGCGGTCGAACTCCTCCTGGTCCTTGGCGCGGCGAAGCTCGCGAGCGTAATCGTCGAATTCGTCCCGCATCTCGTCGAGCTTGCGGCGTTCCTCGGCGAGCCGTTCCAGTTCCTTCTCGCGCCAGTCGTCGAAGGCGACGTTGCCGGTCCGGGCAAATCCGCCGTGCCGTGCGTAGCGGCCGCGGCATCCGCCGAAGACTCTGTCGCGGGCGCGACCTGCGTCGCGTCTGAACCCGTCGAGCCGGTCGCCCCAGATGATGTAGGCGAGCATGGCCAGGCCCAGCGGCCAGAACACCATGAAGCCGATGATCATCAGCGCGATGGTCGCCGGCGTCCAGGCGGGGCGGATCATTGCGGTTGCGTTCATTTCTCCCGTTCCTTCGGTTGCGGGGCAGCCACCGACGGCCGCCTTTGAATCGAAATGGTTACGGCGAAATCCGCTTTCAAGATGATCCGGGTGAAAACCGGGCAAGAAGCTGAAAAGCCTATTTTCTTTTGATCCGGTCCAGTCCTGTCACGAGGATGCCCGCGACCAGTCCCCAGAAGGCGCCGCCGATGCCGAAGAGCGTCAGGCCCGACGCCGTGACGGCGAAAGCGGTCACCGCCGCCGTCCGGTCCGCTTCCGCCGCCAGCGAGATGGACAGCGCATTGGCGAGCGGCGCCATCAGCGCCAGGCCGGCGACCAGCGCGATCAGGCTTGGGGGCAGGACGGCGAAGATCGCGACCAGCGATGCGCCGAAAATCGCGAATACCAGGTAGGCGAGCGCATAGAAGGGGCCGGTGAGCCAGCGCTTTTCCGGATCCGGATGCGTGTCGGGACCCGTGCAGATCGCGGCGGAGATCGCGGCGAGGTTGGTGGTGTGCGCGTTGAAAGGCGCCGTCAGCAACGAGACGAAGCCGGTGCCGGCGATCAGCGGTCCGGCATCCGGTTCGTAGCCCGCCGCCTTGAGCACGGCGAGGCCGGAAAGGTTCTGCGAGGCCATGGTGACGAGGTAGAGCGGGATGGCGAGGCCGATCACGCCGGCGACCGTGAAGTGCGGCACCGTCAAGGAGAGCGTCGATAGTTCCGGGGCCGGCAGGCTGCCGACGCGGCCGAGCGCGACCGCTGCGATGCCGCCTGCTATGAGGACCGCGAGCACCGAGAGCGCAGGGTTGAACAGGCGCGCCACGAAGAACAGCGCGATCAGCGGCAGGATGAGGAGCGGATCGGCGGGGATCGCCCTGAAGGCGCCGATGACGAAGGTCACCACGATGCCCGCCAGCATGCCGGACGCGACCGAAGCGGGAATCCGCGCGATCAGTTGCGTCAGCGGACGCACCAGGCCGGTCGCGACCAGAAGCAGCGCCGTGACGAGGAAGGCGCCGACGGCCTCTTCCATGCTGAAGCCGGAGGTCGCCGCGATCAATGCGGCGCCCGGCGTGGACCAGGCGGTGATCACCGGCATGCGCGTCCGCCAGGACAGCCAGCCGGTCTCGACGGCCATGGCGAGGCAGATCGCCGTTACCCAGCTCGCCGTCTGCTCCTGCGTCGCGCCGAGCGAGTTCGCGGCGGCGATGATGAGCGCCAGCGTGCCGCCGAAGCCGACGATGGCCGCCACGAAGGCGGACGCGGGAATGGACAGCCGCATGTTCAGCCGACCTGCCGGACCATGCCTTCGACCGTGCGCACCAGCATGTCGAGGTCCTGCGGCCGCGACAGGCGGTGGTCGCCGTCGCGCACCAGGGAAAGCGTCGCATCGTCGGCCGGCAAATGGTCCAGTAGCTTCAAGGCATGGCTGTAGGGGACATCGGGGTCCGCCATGCCCTGCAGCACGTGGACCGGGCAGTGCGTGTCGATGATGCCTTCGAGCACCCGATTCTTCCGTCCGTCCTCGATCAGCGCCCGCGTATAGATGTTCGGTTCCGGCGAATATTCGGAAGGCTCCTCGATGCGGCCTTTTTCTTCGAGGTCCCTGCGCATTTCCTCCGAAAGCTGCGGCTCGACCAGCTCCGTCGTGAAATCGGGCGCCGGTGCGATCAGGACGAGGCCGGCGACGCGTCCGCCTTCGCCCGCCTTCCTCAGTTCCTGGATCATGCGGAGCGCGATCCAAGCGCCCATCGAGGAGCCGACGAGGATCTGGGGGCCGTTCGTGAAGGCGCGGAAGACGGCGAGGCTTTCGCCGAGCCAGCGCGAGATCGTGCCGTCCTCGAAGCGGCCGCCGCTCTCGCCATGGCCGGAATAGTCGTGCCGGGTGAATTCATGGCCCGATCGCGCGGCCAATGCGTCGAGGGTTTCCGCCTTGGTGCCGATCATGTCGGACCGGTAGCCGCCGAGCCAGACGAGCCCCGGCGCCTTTCCTTCACGATGGCGCACGGCGATCGGGGCGCCGTCGACTTCGATCCGGGTCGGCTCGCCTTCGGCCATGTCTGTTCTCCATGATGAATAACGCCCGGCGTGATTCTTTCACCTGCCTGTGCTATTGACAGAATTCGCGCCATGACGACATAGCGCCATTATGCCGTAAGGCCGGCATTCGCGCGAAAACAGTTGAAGGAGATCACGACCATTCGCCGACCGTTCAAATCGACAGCACCCGTCAAGGAAGGCCCCCGTTCGAACAGGGACATCAGGGTTCCGAGAGTCCAGCTTATCGACGCAGAAGGAAACAATCTTGGGCCTACCTCCATCGATGAAGCCATCCGCATGGCCGAAGAGGCCGGTCTCGACCTCGTCGAGATAGCACCCAATTCCGAACCGCCCGTCGCCAAGATCACCGATCTGGGCAAGCTCAAATACCAGAGCCAGAAAAAAGCCGCCGAGGCGCGCAAGCGGCAGAAGACCATCGAGATCAAGGAGATCAAGATGCGTCCGAACATCGACACCCATGACTATGAGGTGAAGATGAAGGCCGTCCGCCGTTTCTTCGATGAGGGTGACAAGGTCAAGCTGACATTGCGCTTCCGCGGCCGCGAGATGGCGCATCTGGAGCTTGGCATGCAGTTGCTCAACCGCGTCCGCGAAGAGGTCGAGCCGATCGCCAAGGTCGAGGCCGAGCCGAAGCTCGAAGGTCGCCAGATGATGATGGTGCTTTCGCCGCGGTGATCCCGTGATCGAGGCGGCGTGCCGGAAGGAGATCCCGGCGTGCCGCCCCAAATTAGCTTTTTTCGAGCGCCAATCCTCCCGGTGTCGAACCACCAGGGCAGCTTCGATGACAACCGCTTCCAGCAGATCGCTTTCCGGCTACCAGCACGCGCGCCGCGTCGTGCTGTTTCTCATGCTGCTCGCCGCCTTTTGCATCCTGCTGTTCGTGAGTTCCTACCCCGAAGAGAGCGAATTCCACGAATTCGTCGAAGCCGTCGGCGTCAGCCTGATCGGCATAGCCATCATCGGCAGGCTCTGGTGCACGCTTTATATCGGCGGCCGCAAATCGGAGGAGATCGTGGCGAACGGTCCCTATTCGATCGTCCGCAATCCGCTCTACGTCTTTTCGGCGATCGGGGCCGCCGGGGCCGGCGCCCAGACCGGCAGCGCCATCATCGGGCTGATCTTCGGCGTCGTGACCGTGATCGCGTTCATCGTCGTCGCGTTGCGCGAGGAAAAGCACCTTCGCGACAAGTTCGGCGAGGCATACGACGCTTATTGCGCCCGCGTCCCGCGCATGCTTCCGAATTTTTCGCTTTACCAGGACGCGCCGACCATCACCGTCACCCCGAGAACGCTCTACACCACCTTCTTCGACAGCCTGGTGTTCTTCTCCGCCATGCCGGTGTTCGAATTCGTCGAGCACCTGCAACTCGAGCACGTTCTGCCGGTCCTGTTGCGCCTGCCCTGAGCGACCTGCCTGCTTTTCACGTGAATCATTGGCGTTGCGCTTTCTACGGCACGCCGCTATAAGCCCGCCGTTCTGGAACCGTCCGGCAGGGCATGCCGTGGCGGTTCGCAATGCTTTTCGGGCCATGGTCGGCCCGAAGCGAATAGCCTCGATCCGCGAGGCGCATCGAAAAAGGAAGCAAAATGCCCAAGATGAAGACCAAATCGGCCGCCAAGAAGCGGTTCAAGATCACCGGAACCGGCAAGGTCCTTTCGGCTGCGGCAGGCAAGCGCCACGGCATGATCAAGCGCTCGAACAAGTTCATTCGCGATGCCCGCGGCACCATGGTTCTCGCCGAACCGGATGCCAGGAAGGTCATCAAGAATTTTCTTCCCAACGGTGGCGGGCTCTAAGCAATTTCAGGAAAATTGGAAACCGGTTTTCCGTCCGAAATTGCGAACGAGGAATCCGTCCGGCCGCCGGACGAGCGTTTTTAAGGAGATCATGACATGGCACGTGTCAAAAGGGGCGTAACCGCCCACGCCAAGCACAAGAAGGTCCTGAAGGCCGCCAAGGGTTTTTACGGCCGCCGCAAGAACACCATCCGCATCGCCAAGCAGGCGGTGGAGAAGTCGCTGCAATACGCCTATCGCGATCGCAAGGTCCGCAAGCGCAATTTCCGCGCTCTCTGGATCCAGCGCATCAACGCGGCGGTGCGCGAGCATGGCCTCACCTATGGCCGCTTCATCGACGGGCTGAACAAGGCCGGCATCGAGATCGACCGCAAGGTCCTCTCCGACATGGCGATCCACGAGCCGCAGGCCTTCGCGGCGCTGGTGGCGAAGTCGAAGGCGTCGCTCGAATATCTCAAGGAAACGACGCCGAACGCTTTTGAAAGCGCCGTGGCTTAACCCCCAGCGCTTCCCAAGCACGACATTTTCTGATTTGGGAAACCCGCGCTGGCAGGGCCGGCGCGGGTTTTTCTTTGGGTCTCACGGCAGATCGGTCGCGACGTGACGATTGACAGCAGCGAAAGAACAAGGGTCGGGATGCTGGCGTTGAAGGCCGAGCTTCTGCGCGGCTGCTGGTATATCGCCGCACCCTCCGCCGCTGTAAGGCGCGGCAAATCGCTGGCGCGCACCATGCTCGGCGAGCCGGTGCTGATCGTGCGCGGCGAGGACGGAAAGGTCTTCGCGCTTCGGGATGTCTGCGCGCATCGCGGCATCCCGCTGCGTTACGGCAAGGTCGAGGGCGACAGCGTCCGCTGCTGCTACCATGGCTGGCGCTTCGGGCCGGATGGCGCCTGCGTCGAGATCCCGAGCCTGCGCGAGGGCCAGAAGCTCGACCTGTCGAAGATCCGCTGCGGCGCCTTTCCCTGCGAGGAGCGCTACGGCCTGATCTGGGTCTATTTCGCGGCGAAGGGCGAGCAGCCGGCGGAGGGTCCCATGCCGGACACGGCCTTCCTGCCGGATATTCCGGGCGACGCCGCGCCCGCCGCCCTTATCAGCCAGGAATTCGACTGCTCCGTCGACCACGCCGCTTTCGGCCTGATGGACCCGACGCATGCCGCCTATGTCCACACCTCCTGGTGGTTCAAGCGCGGCGCGACGAAACTCCGGCCAAAGGAGAAGAGTTTCGAGCCGTCCGACTATGGCTGGCGCATGGTCCGCCACAAGCTGCCGCCGCAGAACCTCGTCTACAAACTGCTCGGCAAGGACGTTTCGACCGAGATCGCCTACCGTCTGCCGGGCTACCGGATCGAGCACATCAAGGGCGATCGCCACACCGTCGTCGGGCTGACGGCGATGACGCCGATCACCGACGAGAAGACCGAGGTCTATCAGATATTCTACGCCACGATGGGCTGGGTGAAGCCGCTCGGTCCGCTCGTGCGCTACCTGATGAACGTCTTCCTCGACCAGGACCGGCGCGTCGTGGTGCAGCAGCGCGAGGGCCTGCTGAACGCGCCGAAGCTGATGCTGATCAACGACGCCGATACGCAGGCGCGCTGGTGGGCGCGCGTCAAATCCGAATGGCAGGAGGCCGAGACCGAAGGCCGCCCCTTCGCCAACCCGCTGAAAGCCCAGACGCTGCGCTGGCGGTCCTAGCGCCCACAGGCCCCCAACTCCCAGATGAACGAGCACATCATGTCCGACCTCGAAACGCTTTCCCGTTCGATCCTCGACGAGATCGGCCAGGCTCCCGACGAGCCGGCGCTGGAGATGATCCGCGTCGCCGCGCTTGGCAAGAAGGGGTCCGTCTCGGAGCTTCTGAAGACGCTCGGCTCGATGACGCCGGAGGAGCGGCAGGTTAAGGGGCCGGCGATCAACGGGCTGAAGAGCCGGGTGACGGAGGCGCTGGCCGGGCGCCGCGCTGAATTGCGCGACGTGGCGGTCGCCGTGCGCCTCGCGGCGGAAAAGGTCGACGTGACGCTGCCGGTCAGGCAGTCGCCGGCGGAGCGCGGGCGCATCCACCCGATCAGCCAGGTCATCGACGAGATCGCCGCCATCTTCGGCGATCTCGGCTTCTCGATTGCCGAAGGGCCGGACATCGAGACCGACTATTATAATTTCACCGCGCTCAATTTCCCCGAAGGCCATCCGGCACGGGAAATGCACGACACGTTCTTCTTCAACCCGGACGAGAAGGGCGAGCGCAAGCTTCTGCGCACGCATACCTCGCCGGTGCAGATAAGGACCATGGAGGCGCAGAAGCCGCCGATCCGCATCGTCATTCCCGGCAAGACCTATCGCCAGGATTCAGACGCCACCCACTCGCCCATGTTCCACCAGCTCGAAGGGCTCGTTGTCGACAGGACGGCGACCGTGGCCAACATGAAATGGGTGCTGGAGGAGTTCTGCAAGGCCTTCTTCGAGGTGCCTTCGGTCGGCATGCGTTTCCGGCCGAGCTTCTTTCCGTTCACCGAGCCGAGCCTGGAAGTCGACATCCAGTGCGACCGCTCCAGGCCGGGCGAGGTACGCTTCGGCGAGGGCAGCGACTGGATGGAAATCCTCGGCTGCGGCATGGTGCATCCGAACGTGCTGCGCTTCGGCGGCCTCGATCCCGACGAATACCAGGGCTTCGCCTGGGGCATGGGCATCGACCGCATCGCCATGCTGAAATACGGCATGCCGGACCTGCGCGCCTTCTTCGACGCCGACGTGCGCTGGCTCTCGCATTACGGTTTCCGGCCGCTGGATATTCCTACGCTGTTCGGAGGGCTGAGCACTTGATTTAATTGTGGCAACAATTAAATAGGGACATGCGGGGGCATGGAGCTCGAATGGGATGAGGTCAAACGTCTGCGAACGCTGGAGGAACGGGGCCTCGATTTTGCGGATGTCATGCCTTTCCAATTCGAAACGGCGGTAACGCGACCGGATTTGAGGGAAGATTATGGCGAGAAACGCTTCAACTCGATGGGCTATCTGGATGGAGCGTTGTGCAATCTTTGCTGGACGGTGAGAGGCAAACGGTTCCGGATTATATCCCTGAGGAAATGCAATGAGCGCGAACGCAAAAAATACGAAAAAGCCTCCGGCGCTGCCGACGCTCGATGATCTTGCAAGTGGCAAGGTGACGCTGGACGAATATGAAGCCGCGCATGGCGAGAACGTTCCAGAATGGACGGACGAGGATTTCGCACGTGCCCGCCCCACGCACGAGATGTTCCCCGAAATCGTCAAGGCGTTCGAGAAAATGCGTGGGCAGCGCGGTCCCCAGAAGACACCGACCAAGGAACGGATCGGCCTTAGGCTCGACCGTGAGGTCGTCGCCCATTTCCGCGCGACGGGGCCCGGGTGGCAAGGCCGCATCAACGAAGTGCTCGCCGACCATGTCAAGAGCGCTGGCAAATGACGACGGTGCACGCCGGCTCCTGCCGCTGTGGCAAAGTCCGCTTCGAGGCGTCCGCCGAGCCGCACCATGTCAGCTATTGCCATTGCGGCGACTGCCGCAAGGCGACCGGCTCGCCGGTGACCGCCTTCGTCGGCTTCAACGAGAGCGAGGTCGAGTTTTCCGGCAAGGACGCGAAGACGTTCGAGAACGGGCCGGTGAGGCGCGGCTTCTGCGGCATCTGCGGTTCGCCGCTCTACTATGCCGATGCCCGCCTGCCCGGCAAAATCTATTTCATGCTCGGCGCCATGGACCAGCCGGCCTATTTCAAGCCGACGCTGCATGCCTATGTGCGCGAGCAGCTTCCCTTCGTCCACATGCCCGACGGCCTGCCGCGCCACCTGAAATCCAGCGTGCCGCGCCCTGACAACGGAACAGACAAATGAAATTCACCCTCTCCTGGCTCAAGGATCATCTCGAGACCGACGCCACGCTCGCCGAGATCACCGAGCGGCTGACCATGATCGGGCTCGAGGTCGAGCATGTCGACGACAAGGCGGCGCTGAAGCCGTTTGTCATCGCCAGGGTGCTCACTGCAATACAGCATCCGGATGCCGACCGGCTGCGCGTGCTGACCGTCGATACCGGTTCCGGCGGCGCCATCCAGGTCGTCTGCGGCGCGCCCAATGCCCGCGCCGGGCTGGTCGGCGCCTTCGCCGCGCCGGGCACCTACATTCCCGGCATCGATACCACCCTGTCCGTCGGCAAGATCAGGGGCGTCGAGAGCCGCGGCATGATGTGCTCCGAGCGGGAACTCCAGCTTTCCGACGAGCATTCCGGCATCATAGACCTGCCCGAAGACGCGCCGGTCGGCGCAAGCTTTGCCGCATACGCGCATCTCGACGATCCGGTCATCGAGATCAATTTGACGCCGAACCGCCCGGACTGCACCAGCATCCACGGCATCGCGCGCGACCTGGCCGCCGCCGGCCTCGGCCGGCTGAAGGGCGAAACGGTCGAGGCGGTCCCGGGCAATGGCGCGTGCCCGGTGAAGGTGACCATCGTGGCGCAGGACCTCTGTCCCGGCTTCGCGCTGCGCCTCGTGCGCGGCGTCAGGAATGGCGCCTCTCCGAAATGGATGCAGCAGCGGCTGATCGCGATCGGGCTGCGTCCCATCAACGCGCTGGTCGATATCACCAACTACGTCACCTTCGATCGCGGCCGCCCGCTGCACGTCTTCGACGCGGCCAAGGTCAAGGGCGATCTCGTCGTCCGCCGCGCGCGCCAGGGCGAGACGGTGCTGGCGCTCGACGGCCGCGAATACGAGCTGACGCCGGAAATGTGCGTCATCGCCGACGACGAGAGTGTGGATTCGATCGCCGGCGTGATGGGCGGCGAGCATTCGGGCTGCGACGAGAACACGAAGGACGTGCTGATCGAATCGGCGCTGTGGGACCCGCTGGCGACCGCCCGCACCGGGCGCGACCTCGGCATCATCACCGACGCGCGCTATCGCTTCGAGCGCGGCGTCGATCCGGAATTCATGGTGCCGGGCATCGAGCTTGCCACGTGCATGGTGATGGAGCTTTGCGGTGGGAGCCCGAGCGAACCGGAAGTGGTCGGCTATGCCGGGCCGCCGAGGAAGACGGTTCGCTTCCCGGTGGCGGAGGTTAAGCGCCTCACCGGCCTCGACGTGCCGGCTGAAAAGAGCCTTTCGATCCTCGATCGGCTGGGCTTCAAGGCGCATGGCGCGGGCGGGGTCGTCGATATCGACGTACCCTCCTGGCGTCCGGATGTCGACGGCAAGGCCGACCTGGTCGAGGAGGTCATGCGCATCCACGGCGTCAACGCGATCCCGTTCACGCCGATGGTAAGCCACGACGCCGTCAATGGCCGCATCCTGACGACGCTGCAAATCCGCACCCGCGCCGCGCGCCGTGCGCTTGCCGTGCGCGGCATGATGGAGGCGGTCACCTGGTCCTTCATCCCGGCGAAGCACGCCGCGCTTTTCGGCGGTGGGAAGCCGGCGCTGAAGCTTGCCAATCCGATCGCGGCCGACATGTCGGACATGCGACCCTCGCTGCTGCCCGGCCTGCTTGCGGCCGCGCAGCGCAACGCCGACCGCGGCTTTGCCGACGTGGCGCTGTTCGAGGTTTCCGGCAGCTATGAGGGCGATACGCCCGAGGCCCAGCGCCGGGTCGCCGCCGGCGTGCGGCGCGGCACCGCGAAGCTCGAGGGCTCTGGCCGCAACTGGTCTGGCAATGCCGGGCCGGTCGGCGTCTTCGACGCCAAGGCGGACGCGCTTGCAGCGCTGGAAGCCGCCGGCGCGCCGGTCGACAAGCTGCAGGTCGAGCCCGGCGGTCCGGACTGGTATCACCCCGGCCGCTCGGGCACGATCCGGCTCGGGCCGAAGAACGTGCTCGGCACCTTCGGCGAGTTCCATCCGAAGACGCTCGAGGCGCTGGATGTGGATGGCCCCGTCTGCGGCTTCGAGGTGTTCATCGACGCCGTGCCCGAACCAAAGCAGAAAGCGACGCGCACCAAGCCGCGGCTCGACCTGTCGAATTTCCAGGCGGTGAAGCGCGATTTCGCCTTCGTTGTCGACAAGGAGGTCGAGGCCGGCAGCCTCCTGCGCGCGGCGGCCGCCGCCGACCGCAAGCTGGTCACCGGCGTCTCGATCTTCGACGTGTTCGAGGGCGCCTCGATCGGTGAGGGCAAGAAGTCGATCGCCATCGAGGTCGCCATCCAGCCGGTGGAGCGGACGCTGACCGACGAGGATTTCGAGGCGCTTGCCGCCCGCATCGTCGACAACATCAAGAAGCAGACCGGCGGCGTATTGCGAGGCTGAGCGACCATGGCGGAGATACGCATGATCGGCCTTCCTTCCGGCGAACGGGTGCCGGCGCTGGGGCAGGGCACGTGGCGCATGGGCGAGGACCGGCACAGGCATGCGGACGAGGTGGCCGCACTGAAGCTCGGCATCGATCTCGGCATGACCCTGATCGATACGGCCGAGATGTATGCTTCGGGCGGCGCCGAAGAGGTGACCCGCGAAGCCATTGCCGGCCGGCGCGACGAGATCTTCCTCGTCAGCAAGGTGCTGCCGTCCAACGCCTCGCATGGCGGCGTCATGCGGGCCTGCGAAGCGAGCCTGCGCCGGTTAGGCACCGATCGAATCGACCTCTACCTGCTCCATTGGCGCGGCGGCACGCCCCTTGCCGAGACGGTCGGCGCCTTCGAGGTGCTGAAGCGCGACGGCAAGATCCGCCATTGGGGCGTCAGCAATTTCGATACGGACGACATGGAGGAACTGGCCGGCATAGAGGGCGGAGACGCGGTGCAGGTCAACCAAGTTCTCTACAATCCGGGAGCGCGCGGCATCGAGTACGATCTGATGCCCTGGTCTGAGGAGCGCGGCATTCCGCTCATGGCCTATTCGCCGGTAAACCAGGGCAGCCTGGCCGAGGACCGGAGGCTGGCGGCGATTGCCGCGCGGCATGGCGCCACGCCCGCCCAGATCGCGCTCGCCTGGGTGCTGCGGCGGAAAGGCGTCATTGCCATCCCGAAGGCGGTCGAACCGGAGCATGTCCGCCGGAACAGGGCGGCGCTGGACATCGAACTGGACGCCGCCGACCTCGCCGAACTCGACCGCGCCTTCCCGCCGCCGAGGCGCAAGCAGCCGCTGGCGATGATCTGACGGCGGCCGCGCCGGAAGACTTGTGCTCCCGGGATCGTTAGCGGACGGTCGAGAGGCCGGCATGCTGCGCAACACGAGACTGGGCTACGGATGGGTGGCGATTGCCCTGCACTGGACGATCGCTGTCCTCATCGTCGGCCAGTGGACGCTGGGCAAAATGATGAAGAGCATCGCCGACCAGCGCCTCTCCTTCGACCTCATCCAATGGCATAAATCCTTCGGCCTGCTGATCCTCGCGCTTGCCTTCTTCCGCCTCGTTTGGCGGCTCGCCAATCCGCGTCCCGCGCTGCCGGCCGAGACAAGCGGCCTCGAGCGGCAGGCAGCCGGCTGGACCCACCGCGCGCTCTACGCGCTGATGATCGTCATGCCGCTGACCGGCTGGGCCATCGCCTCGACCACGGTGCTCGAGATCCCGACCTTGGCCTTCTATCTCTTCATCGTCCCTGACCTGCCGCTGACGCGGTCGGACGCGGCCGAGGCGCTCTGGGCCTCGGTGCATGATGTGCTGGGTTGGGTGCTGCTGGGCCTCGTCCTTCTGCATGTTCTGGCGGCGCTGCGCCACCACTTCCTGCTGCATGACGGTGTCCTGGTGCGGATGCTGGGCGCCGGCCCTCCAGTCAACAGGGAATGACGGGGATGTGATCCCGGAGATCGGGAAGCGCCGGTCCGGCCGGCCGTTTGTCTCGCATGGGCGGCAACCAAGGTATGGAACCATGCGCTTGAAGAACCTCTCGCTCGCCGCGTTTCTGCTCGGCGGCCTTGTCATCCCCGCGCGCTCGGCCGCCGTCGACCTCAACGACGCGGCCGGGCGCTACGCGATATCCCCCTCCGGCTCCAGCCTCGCCTTCGCCATCGCCAGCATCGCCGGAAAGGGCATCAGCGGCAGGTTCGCCCGCTATGACGGCGCCATCGTACTCGACGGCGGCAATCTCGCCCGCTCGTCGGTCCGCATCACCATCGTTCCGGCAAGCGTCGAGACGGGACAGGACCGCGTCGACACGTTCCTGAAGTCGAACGCGGTCTTCGACGTCGCCAACGAACACGCGATCAGCTTCCGCTCTTCCGGCATAAGGCGGACCGGCGATCGCTCGGCCACGATCACCGGCATGCTGACGGCGCGCGGCCACACCAGCCCCGCCACTTTCGAGGCGGAACTGGAAGACATGGGCAAGGGCTGGATCAGCTTCCACGTCACCGGCCATGTGCTGCGCTCGCCCTACGGCATGGACGTCGGCACGCCGATCTATTCCAACGTCGTCCAGTTCGACATGAAGCTGAAGGCGCGGCGGGAATAGGTTCCGCTGGCGGCGGCGGTCGGGTAGCGCGTCCCGTTACCTCCGGGGTAATGGCTTTCCCGTCCGTCTCCGGGCATGGTCGCCCGACAGAACGGGAACCGCCATGGATTTCGGCCGGCAATTGCGCGAATGGCGCTCGCATCGCAACCTCTCGCAGCTCGATCTGGCGATGGAGGCGGGGATTTCGTCCCGCCACCTCTCCTTTCTCGAGACGGGCCGCTCGCGCCCGACGGAGGGCATGATCATCCGCATCGCCGAGGCGCTCGACCTCACCTTCAAGGTGCAGAACGAGCTTTTCGCCGCCGCCGGTTTCGCGCCGCGCTTCGCTTCGGCCGAGAAGGAAGGCATCGGCGGATTGCCGAAACCGGTGCGCGAGGCGCTTCGCCTCGTGCTCGACCGCCATGCGCCGTGGCCGGCGATCGTCTTCGACGCCGACCACGACATCCTCTCCGCCAATGCCGGTTTCGCGGCGCTGGGTTCGGCGCTCGGGATCGCCGCGGGGGCGGGCGCCAACATCCTCGGCCTCGTGGTCGAGTCCGGCCCGGTGCGCGACGCGATCGTCAATTTCGACGAGGTCGCCGGCCTCTTCCTGCGCCGCGCGCGCAACGAGGCGCGCCTGCACGGGCCGAGAAGCGCGCTGGCGAAGCGCATCGCCCGCTACGAGGCCGATGCCGACCTCGGCCGCTTCTTCGCGCCCGAGGCGGCCGACCGCAACCCGCCGCCGGTGATCGCGGTCAGGCTGCGCCTCGGCGACCTGGAGACGCAGTGGATCACCACGCTCACCTCCTTCGGCTCGGCTCAGGAGGTGCTGTCGCAAGGCATCTTCATCGAGCAGTATTTTCCGGCCGACGAGCGCACCCGCGCCATTGCCGACAGTATCGGTAAGAATGGCAAAGGGTGATTTCGGCTTTGGCAACAGTCCGCCATGGCTGCCAGGACCATCTGGTCCGAACCGATTACGACGCATTTTGCCAAAGCAAGGTTAGACCGATATACCAGCGTCTCCGGATTTGTGCCGTCGGCTGTTTCCGTGCGTCCTTCGAGGCTCGCCCTGCGGGCTTCGCATCTCAGGATGAGGACCGTTGGCGCCTGCCTCCCTCATCCTGAGGCGCTCGCGGAGCGAGCCTCGAAGCACGCTGCATTGAGGAGAGACGCCATGTTCCGCTGGGGTATTCTTTCGACGGCGAAGATCGGCCGCGACCACGTCGTTCCGGCCCTGCAGGACGCCGAGAACGGCGTGGTGACGGCCATCGCCAGCCGGGACGAGCAGAAGGCGCGGGCGCTGGCCGACCGTTTCGGCGTGCCATACGCCTTCGGCTCCTATGAGGAGATGCTCGCTTCGGACGTCATCGACGGCGTCTATATTCCACTGCCGACCTCCCAGCACGTCGAGTGGGCGGTGAAGGCGGCGGACGCCGGCAAGCATGTGCTGGTGGAAAAGCCGCTGGCCCTGAAGGCCGCGGATATCGCCCCGGTCATCGCCGCGCGCGACCGCAATCATGTGCTGGTCTCCGAGGCCTTCATGGTCACCTACCATCCGCAATGGCTGAAGGTGCGCGAACTGATCGCCGAAGGCGCCGTCGGCCGGCTGCGCCATGTCCAGGGCGCCTTCACCTATTACAATGTCGACGCCCGGAACATGCGCAACAGACCGGAACTCGGCGGCGGCGGGCTGCCCGACATCGGCGTCTATCCGACGGTGGCGGCGCGGTTCTCGACCGGCAGGGAGCCGCTCCGGCTGCAGGCGACGGTGGAGCGCGACCCGAAATTCGGCACCGACATCTATGCCTGCGTCAAGGCCGAGTTCGACGGCTTCGACCTGACCTTCTATTGCGCGACCCAGATGGCGGCCCGGCAAATCATGGTCTTCCACGGAGACAAGGGCTTCATCGAGGTGCATGCGCCCTTCAATGCCGGGCTCTACGACCATCACCGCATCGAACTGCACAACCGCAACCACACCGAGGCGACCGTCTTCCGCTTCCCCGATACGCGCCAGTACAGGCTGGAGGCCGAAACCTTCGCCCGCGCCGCGCAGGGCGAGGATGTGCCGGTCTTCACGCTGGAGGATTCTGTGAGGAACCAGAAAGTCATCGACGCCATCTACCGCGCCGCCGATGTGGAGGGGTGGGTGCCCGTCGACTAGAGCCAAGGCGGGCTTCGGGATGCGGCCAATCATCCCGGCCACGCGGTGACGACAATATCGATTTGCCCCCGCCCGGCCTGATGTGCCAAAGCCATCTGAAAAAGGGGAAGGATCGCTGAGCAGGAAAATCTGGCCGATTGTCGGCCTGGCCGCGGTGGCGCTGTCGGTCTGGCTGCTTTACCACGAATTGCGCGGGGTCTCGTTCGAGGACCTGGGCGACAGCTTCGCCGCGATCAGCGTGCGCAACTGGGCGCTGGCCGGCGTCGCGACACTTGTCGCCTACGCCGCGCTCGCCGGCTACGACCGCGTCGCGCTGATGCATCTCGGCCGCAAGGTCGACCTGCTTTTCGTGGCGCTGACGTCCTTCACCGCATACGCCGTTGCCCACAACATCGGCGCCTCGGTCTTTTCGGGCGCCCTTGTCCGCTACCGCGCCTATTCCTCCCGGGGGCTGACGGCGGCGGAGGTCGGCGTTCTCGTGGCCTTTTGCTCCTTCACCTTCGCCCTCGGCACGCTTCTTCTCACCGGACTGGTGCTCGTCGTCGAGCCGGGGATACTGGATCGCTTTGTCGATGTGCTGCCTCTCGAGGCGTCGGCCCCCACGGGACTGGTTCTGTTGGCGCTGGTGGCGCTCTACGTGGCGGGTTCGTGGCTGCATCTGAAACCGCTCAGGCTCGGCCGCTTCGAGCTGCAATATCCGCGCTTGCCCATTGTCGCCCGCCAGTTGCTGATCGGACCCCTCGAACTCGCCGCGGCCGCGGCGATCGTCTATTTCGCCCTGCCCTCGGCGGGAAATCCCGGCTATCTGGCCGTGCTCGGCATCTTCATGATCTCGTTCTCGATCGCCCTCATCAGCCACGCGCCGGGCGGTCTCGGCGTGCTGGAACTCGCCTTCATCAACGGGCTCTCGGAGATAAAGGAGGCGGACGTCCTTGCGGCGCTGATCGTCTTCCGCCTGCTATACCTGATCGTGCCTTTCGTGCTGTCGTTGTTCCTGATCCTGATTTTCGAGCGGCAGCAATATCGTTGAAGCGGCCGGACGCTGGACCTTCCCGGGGCTTCCCTGCCGCGAGAGGGCCGACGCCGCCACGACCAGCCAGCCGAGGATCAGCGCCGAGCCGCCGATCGGCGCGGCCATCGGGAAGAGCCGATGGCCGGCGAAATCGCGCATGGCGAGATCGCCGCAGAAAAGCAGAAGGCCGACGAGCAAGATCGCTCCGCCGGCCGCCAGCAGGCGGTTGCGCGGGAAAAGGCCGATCGCGAGCAGCGCCGGGGCATGCATGACGAGGAACGACGCCGCGATGCCGATATCGTGCCCGCCCGTATGGGCCGACGCCGCCGATAGAGCGACGCCGGCGGCGCCGGCCAGCCCGCCGGCGAAGATGAAGGACCTGCTCATGTCGAAGGCCATAGGCTCCGGTTTCGTTTTGTGTCCACCCCGTCCGCGACCCTCGATCGGCCTGAGCACGGGCTCTGCCAGGCAATGAGGGGGTGCTTCCGCTGGTCTCCGGGCTAAATCCGACGCTGCGGGATATCGCCCTTCACCCTTCTTCCCCTGCAATTCCTCTGCCCATGCGGCTTGCACGCTTTTGTGCCGGTTCTTATATACGCCGCGACACCGGCCGCGATGGGCATACACCCGTGGCGGACGGAATTTCTTGTGAACAGGGGCTGTCAACGGAACGCCTTTAACGGGTCCACCGGCGGCCTGCTTAGCGGAGAGAAATGAAATGGCAAAAGTAATCGGTATTGACCTCGGAACGACCAATTCTTGCGTCGCCGTCATGGACGGCAAGGACGCCAAAGTGATCGAGAACCAGGAGGGCGCGCGCACGACGCCGTCGATCGTCGCCTTCACGGATTCGGACGAGCGCCTCGTCGGCCAGCCGGCCAAGCGCCAGGCCGTCACCAATCCCGAGGGCACCGTTTTCGCGGTGAAGCGTTTGATCGGCCGCCGTTACGACGATCCGGTGACCGAGAAGGACAAGAAGCTTGTCCCCTACAAAATCGTCAAGGCCGACAATGGCGATGCCTGGGTCGAGGCGGGCGGCAAGAAATATTCCCCCTCGCAGATTTCGGCCTTCATCCTGCAGAAGATGAAGGAGACGGCGGAAAGCTATCTCGGCGAGAAGGTCGAGAAGGCCGTCATCACCGTTCCCGCCTACTTCAACGACGCCCAGCGCCAGGCGACCAAGGACGCCGGCAAGATCGCCGGGCTTGAGGTCCTGCGCATCATCAACGAGCCGACCGCGGCCGCGCTCGCCTACGGCCTCGACAAGAAGAAGGCCGGCACCATCGCCGTCTATGACCTTGGCGGCGGCACTTTCGATATCTCTGTGCTCGAGATCGGCGACGGCGTGTTCGAGGTGAAGTCGACCAATGGCGACACTTTCCTCGGCGGCGAGGATTTCGACATGCGGCTCGTCAACTACCTGGCCGACGAGTTCAAGAAGGAACAGGGCATCGACCTCAAGAACGACAAGCTCGCGCTGCAGCGGCTGAAGGAAGCCGCCGAGAAGGCGAAGATCGAGCTGTCGTCCTCGGCGCAGACCGAGATCAACCTGCCCTTCATCACGGCCGACCAGTCGGGCCCGAAGCACCTGACGATGAAGCTCACCCGCGCCAAGTTCGAGCAGCTGGTCGAGGATTTGGTGCAGCGCACGATCGAGCCCTGCAAGGCCGCGCTCAAGGATGCCGGCGTCAAGGCGGGCGAGATCGACGAGGTGGTGCTGGTCGGCGGCATGACCCGCATGCCCAAGATCCAGGAGATCGTGAAGAACTTCTTCGGCAAGGAGCCGCACAAGGGCGTCAATCCGGACGAGGTCGTGGCGCTGGGCGCGGCGATCCAGGCCGGCGTGCTTCAGGGCGACGTCAAGGACGTTCTGCTCCTCGACGTGACGCCGCTGTCGCTCGGCATCGAGACGCTGGGCGGCGTGTTCACCCGGCTGATCGAGCGCAACACGACGATCCCGACCAAGAAGTCGCAGACCTTCTCCACCGCCGAGGACAATCAGGGCGCGGTCACCATCCGCGTCTTCCAGGGCGAGCGCGAGATGGCGGCCGACAACAAGCTGCTCGGTCAGTTCGATCTGGTCGGCATCCCGCCGGCCCCGCGCGGCGTGCCGCAGATCGAGGTCACCTTCGACATCGACGCCAACGGCATCGTCAACGTCTCGGCCAAGGACAAGGGCACCGGCAAGGAGCATCAGATCCGCATCCAGGCTTCGGGCGGTCTCAGCGACGCCGACATCGAGAAGATGGTGAAGGACGCCGAGGCCAATGCCGAGGCCGACAAGAAGCGGCGCGGGCTCGTCGAGGCCAGGAACCAGGCCGAGGCGCTGGTCCATTCCTCGGAGAAGTCGCTGAAGGACTATGGCGACAAGGTCTCCGCCGATGACAGGAAGGCCATCGAGGACGCCATCGCCGGCCTGAAGGCCGCGGCCGAGGGCGACAACGCCGACGACATCACGGCCAAGACGCAGACGCTCGCCGAAGTGTCGATGAAGCTCGGCCAGGCCATGTATGAAGCCCAGCAGGCCGACGCCGCGAACAAGGACGCCGCGGCCGATGCCAAGGCTTCCGGCGAGGACGTGGTCGACGCCGACTTCGAGGAGATCAACGACGACGAGAACAAGAAGTCGGCCTGATCGCCCGAAACCAAGCCTTTGATGGAGAGCCCGGTCCCGCGCCGGGCTCTTTTCGTTTGGGGGATGTTCTGGAAGTCAATTTCAGGATCCGTAAGCAGATCTCCGTTTGCACCGGCGGCAGTATAGCGATTGCCGTCCGTTAAAATCATTTCCTGGATATTTGCCAAATCTTAGATCGGCCGTGGCATTTCTAGGTCTGCCGTTGTCCGCATGGCGGCAATTCGGGGAGTAGCGGACATGGATATGCAGCCACGTAGCCGTTGGCACCCCTTTTTGAGGCCGGCCGCAAATCTGGTTCTACGCGTCGCGAGCGCGTTTCTTTTGTTTTCGGCAACTTGGGGCAATATCGCCCACGGGCAGACGCCGGTTGATGCGGGCACGCCGTCAGCTACTTTCGCAGCCAAATCTCGCCACGATAAATTGCCCTCGGAACTGGCCGGTTCCGTGCGGGAGGCTATTGTCGGCGGCCGTTACGAGGCCGCCAATCAGATCGCCGAAGCGGAGCTTGCCAAAAGTCATATTACAGCGTGGCGCTACTATCCGTTTACCGATTTTATGGCCACGGTTTCGAGTGACAACGATGCGCGCTACGAGGCCGGTCTCAACCAATGGGTTTCGAGCAATCCAAAGGCGGCCCTGCCGATCCTCATCCGTGCGCGATACTATTACGACACGGCCTGGTTCAGGAGGGGGCATCGTTTCGATGAGGAGACGCTGCCTGCAGACCTCGTTGTCTTTCAAGACTACCTGCGACGGGCACGGGCCGACGTGGATCGTGCTCTCGAATTGGATGGCTCGAATCCGTACGCATACTACCTCAAGCTCGTCGTCCTGCGCGGCCTCGGAGATGTCTCCGGCGAACAGAGCTTTCTCGACCAGGCGATCGCTAGATTTCCGGACTACTACCCGCTCTACGAAGAAGGCCTTGTGATGCGCGAGCCACGCTGGGGCGGATCGGTCCCGGCGATGCAGCATTTCGTCGATCGATATGCCAGCCGAGCGGAGACTTATTCCCCGCTCAAGCTACTCTACATAAGCCTGTACCGCAGGATCCTGGATGCCAATTCGTTGATATGCGGTGTATTCTATCGTGATCGGGAAAAGGCTACCGACTGCCTGCGAACGCTGATGAAGCAACAGGCAACACCCGATCTGGAGCACGAGGTCGTAGCCGCTCTGCAAATCTATGATCATGCCGATCACTATGAGTTCGGGTTGGTGGTGAAGGACATTCTCCTCGACATGCTCCGAGCGGGCGGCGGCGAAACCTATGCGGGTGCCGTGTTGCAACTTGCCGCGAGCGCGATGCACAGCGATACGCAGCTGGACGAGAAGAATCCCGGCCACAATGACTACGTTGTTGATGCCGTTGTCGCCCAGTCCTGGTACTGGAAAGGCTTCTATGACAACGCTCTCTCCAAGAACCGGGAGGCACTTGCAGATATAGCCAAAAGCGAATTTCCCGACGATGACGCAAGGGATCTGGCAAATTCAACGATTTATCTGCAGATGCTTGACCCGCTTTCCTATCAGTCCCGGTTCGACGACGTCATCACCTATGCCCGTGCTGCTCTCGATCTCGGCAACCAGGTCGATTGGGAGCACTACATCTGCTACGCGTATTACGAAAAAAGAGCCTACCAGAAGGCGCTCCCCGACTGCACGAAGGCGGTAAGCGACGATCCGGCGAACCTGCTGGCGAGATATTGGCGCGGGCTCGTCTACCAGCAGATGGGAAACCTGGACGCCGCGCTGGATGATTTCACTGTAGTAGCCAACTCCGAAAATGGTTATCGAGCAAACGCAGCGGTAAACGTTAGCTGGATATACGATAAGCAAAAGAAATTTAGAGAGGCGATCGATAGCCTAAAAAAATATATGTACTTGTACGACGAAAAATCAGTCGGAAAATATAATGTCGCAGTAGCATACAACAATCGCTGTTACGCGTACATGCAGATAGGAGAATTTCACAAGGCGCTGGACGATTGTACGCAATCGTTGAAATACGGAAGCATCCCGGATGCTTTTCAGAAACAGCAGGAACTGGTCAAGCGCCTCGGCGTTAGCGGGGGATAGCGCGAGATTATACCCGGCAGAAGAGAAGCGCAGCGCATAGGGCGGCAGGCACCGTCGTCTGCCGCCGTCCTGGTCCAAAAAGTCGATCTTTCACGAGCGAGCCTCCAGGAATCCCAAGAGGCCAAACGATCTGGCGCTCCTCCCGTTAAGCTTAACGACTCCTTTCCGCCACAAGCCGGATTGCAGGTGTTACGACACGGCATCCGAGCAGAAAAACAAGGATAGGCGGCGGGGAGGCTGGCCGATGATGCATTTCCGGATACTCGGCTTCTGGCGGGTCGCGGCGGCCATCCTGGTGATGATGTACCACTTCCTGTTCTACGGGCCGGAAAGCGCCAACTGGATGGCGGGCCGGATGGTGGCGCTGATGCCGCTCCTCGACATGTTCATGATGATCTCGGGCTTCCTCATCATGTTCCGCTATGTCGACCGGCTTCTGATGGAGCCCGGCAGCTATGCGCATTTCATCTGGCGTCGGGTCGCGCGCTTCTATCCGCTCTATTTCGTGACGCTCGCCTATTTCGTGATGGTCGGCATCGCCGTCCATCTGGGCTTCATCGGCTCGACGGCCGTGGGGCGCTACGACTTTTCCGCCCTGCCGGCCAACCTGCTCCTGATCCAGGGCTGGGGATTCACCGACACGCTCACCTTCAACTACGTCGCCTGGACGCTTTCGGCGGAATGGTTCTGCTACCTTACCCTGCCCGTGGTGGTGATCGCCTACCGGCGCTTCGGCGCGCCCGGGCTCGTGGTGCTGATCGGGGTGACGATCGCGGCGCTCGAGCTGGCTGTCGCCGCCGGGATCATCCCTTTTTCGACCTGGATGGTGGCCGATACCTGGGGCGCCTACCGCGCCTTCGCCGATTTCGGCATCGGCGCGCTCGTCGCCGTGACCGTCCGCGACAGCCGCTGGCGGATGCGCAGCCACTGGGTCGGCTGGGGTGCGTTTGCAGCGACCGTGGTCGCGATGTGGAACGGGCTTGGCGGCTACCCGGCTTTCGCCCTGCTCGCCATATCGATCTTCCTTGCCGCGCTCGCCGAGCGCAACAACCAGGACGCCACGCGTTTCCTCCGGCCTTTCGACCCGGTCGCCAACGCCTCCTTCAGCATCTACCTCATCCATCCGATCATGGCTTCGCTGCTGCTCGGCATTGTCTGGCGGCATTTGCTGGAGCCGGCGCACGTGGTGAGCTTCTATGTCTATTGGCTCGTCCCGATGGCGGCGTCCGTGGCGCTTGCCGTCGCCTCGTCTAAATATTTCGAGGCGCCGCTCGGCAATGCCCTCAACGAGTGGTTTGGGCACGTTTTCCCGCTGAACCGCAAACTGTCGCGGGCCGCATAGGGGAAATCGGCCACGCCCGTCGAAAAAAATCTCCGCAAATGCCTGAAATTGTGGCATTGCGGCTACCGGCTTACTAAATCGGGGCTGGATACCGGCGCGAGGGATTCCTAACGGATCGCCGGCAGCGATGAAGAAGCGGGCAGCACGCAATGCAGGTTGACTTCTACGAAACGCTCGGCGTCGCAAAGGGCTGCGACGAGAAGGAGCTGAAAGCGGCGTTCCGCAAGCTTGCCATGCAGTTCCATCCGGACCGCAATCCTGGCGACAAGGCCTGCGAGCACAAGTTCAAGGAAATCAATCAGGCCTACGAGATACTGAAGGACCCGCAGAAGCGCGCGGCCTACGACCGCTTCGGCCACGCCGCGTTCGAGAATGGCGGCATGGGCCGCGGCGGGGCGAACGGCTTCGCGGCGGGCGGCTTCGCCGACATCTTCGAGGACATCTTCGGCGAGATGATGGGCGGGCGTCAGCGCCGCTCTTCGAGCGGGCGCGAGCGCGGCGCCGACCTGCGCTACAATATGGAGATTTCGCTGGAAGAGGCCTATGCCGGCAAGACGGCGCAGATCCGCGTGCCGACTTCCGTGCAATGCGCCGAGTGTTCCGGCTCCGGCGCCAGGCCGGGCACGCAACCGACCGCATGCCCGCTCTGCTCGGGCTCCGGGCGTATCCGCGCCGCCCAGGGCTTCTTTTCCATCGAACGCACCTGTCCGCAATGCCAGGGGCGCGGCCAGACGATCAAGGATCCGTGCCCGAAATGCTCCGGCAACGGCCGCGTGACGGAGGAGCGCTCGCTTTCCGTCAACATCCCGGCCGGCATAGAGGACGGCACGCGCATCCGGCTCGCGGGCGAGGGCGAGGCCGGCCTGCGCAGCGGCCCGGCCGGCGACCTCTACATCTTCCTTTCGGTCAAGCCGCACGAATTCTTCCAGCGCGACGGGGCGGACCTCTATTGCCGCGTGCCGATCTCCATGACGACGGCGGCGCTCGGCGGCTCCTTCGAGGTGGCGACGCTCGACGGCACGCAGACGCGCGTCAAGGTTCCGGAGGGAACGGAGCACGACCGCCAGTTCCGCCTGAAGGGCAAGGGCATGCCGGTGCTGCGCCAGTCGCAGATGGGCGATCTTTATATCCAGGTCGCGGTCGAGACGCCGCAGAACCTGTCGAAGCGCCAGCGCGAATTGCTGGAAGAGTTCGAGGCGCTCTCCTCCAAGGAGAACAGCCCGCAATCGAGCGGCTTCTTCAGCCGCATGAAGGATTTCTTCGAATCCTTCAGCGAATAGAAGCCGGGCATTCACGAACGCGCTTCGGAACATATATATGACTTGCGGCGTGGGGCTGCTGAGTCGCGAGGGGACGCGCATATGACCATGGGAAGCGGCCTGCGGCAGATCGCCGGCAAATTCGACGATGAACTGCGGTTCTTCAAGGGATGGCTCGACAAGCCGAAGGCCGTCGGCGCCATCATGCCGACCAGTTCGATCACGGCGCGGCGCATGGCCTCGGTGATCGAGCCGTCATCCAGCCTTCCGGTCCTTGAACTCGGCCCCGGCACCGGCGTCATCACCCGAGCGATATTGCAGCGCGGCGTCGCGCCCCAGAACCTCTACACGGTCGAGTATTCGAAGGATTTCGCCGACTTCCTCCGCCTGGAATTTCCCGACGTGCACGTCATCCAGGGCGACGCCTTCGATCTCGACAGCACGCTGGGCGAATTCAGCGGCCTCAAATTCGATGCCGTGGTTTCCGGCGTGCCGCTGCTCAATTTCCCGGTCGCCCGGCGCATTGCCTATATCGAGGACCTGCTCGACCGCATGCCGGAAGGCAGGCCGATCGTGCAGCTCACCTACGGACCGTTGTCGCCGGTGCCGCCCGGGCGCGGCGACTACACCGTCTCCCACCTGGACTTCGTCTTCCGCAATGTGCCGCCGACCCAGCTTTGGGTCTATCGGCGCGGCGGCGCGCCGGTGCGGCGCAAGAAATTCCGGGGACTTGCGCGTCATCGCCGCCGGGCCAACGATTGATTCGCCCGCCATATCGCTTATACCGGCCGCGGTGAGAACAGCGGACGGTGGACGATGGTCCCGAAAATCCTGGTCTTCGCCGGCTCGATCCGCACGAACGCCTTTTCGGGCCGGACCGCGGACGCGGCGATGAAGGAACTGGCGCGCCAGGGCGCCGACGTGACCCGTATCTCGCTCGCCGATTATCCGCTGCCGATCATGGACCAGGACCTGGAGCGCGAGAAGGGCGTCCCGGAAAACGCCATGCGGCTCGGCCGCATGATCGCCGCCCATGACGGCGTGCTGATCGCCAGTCCCGAATACAACGCCTCCATCCCGCCGCTCCTCAAGAACGGCCTCGACTGGATAAGCCGCATCCGCCGCGACAATGGCCGGGCCTTCGATCCGTTTTCCGGCAAGGTCTTCGGCCTCTGTTCCTCCTCCGACTGCGGCTTCGGCGGCGCGCGCGGCCTCTATCATCTGCGCGCCGTCCTGATGGCCTGCCACGCCGAGATCGTCACGCCGCAATGTTCCGTGCCGCGCGCCAGCGAGGCCCTCGACGAGGAAGGCGATTTCAGGGAAGAACGGCTGCGGCATTCGATGGAAACGGTGTGCCGCACGCTGATCGAGCGCGCGCAAATGCTTTCGACGAGGATCGAACCATGAATGCTCATGTACCCCTCATGAAGGAACGCCTCATCGTCGGGCTCGACGTCCCGACCGTCGCCGAGGCGGAGAAGATCGTGCGCGAGCTGGACGGGGCCGCGGGCTTCTACAAGATCGGCTATCAGCTCGCCTTCGCCGGCGGGCTCGATCTCGCCCGCGAACTGGCGGCGGGCGGCACGAGGATCTTCCTCGACATGAAGCTGCTCGACATCGACAACACGGTCGCGAAAGGGGTCGAATCGATCGTCGGGATGGGGGTGTCGATGCTCACTGTCCATGCCTATCCGCGCGTCATGCGCGCGGCGGCGGAAGCCGCGAGAGGCTCCGGCCTGACGATCCTCGCCGTCAGCGTGCTGACCTCCATGGACGAGCGCGACATGTTCGATGCCGGCTACGAATACGATCCGCACACGCTGGTGCTGCGCCGCGCCGAGCAGGCGCGCGCGGCGAATGTCGGCGGCATCGTCTGCTCCGCGGCCGAGGCGAAGGCGGTGCGCGGCATCGTCGGGAACGACATGGCGATCGTCACGCCGGGCATTCGGCCGGCCGGCAGCGAGCACGGCGACCAGAAGCGCGTCATGACGCCTGCCGACGCCATCCGCGCAGGCGCCAGCCATCTGGTGGTCGCCCGGCCGATCGTCGGCGCGGTTGACAGGCGCGAGGCCGCCCTTTCTATTCTCGCAGAGATGCAGGAAGCCCGGGAAACGTGAAGGAGCAGGGAATAATGGCCAAGGGATATTGGATCGCGCGCGTCGATGTCCGCGATCCCGAGCGCTACAAGGATTATGTGGCGACTGCAAAGCCGGCCTTCGAGAAATACGGCGCCCATTTCCTCGTACGCGGCGGGGCGCATGAGGCGAAGGAAGGCAAGGCGCGTGCCCGCAACGTGGTGATCGAGTTTCCTTCCATCCAGGCGGCGAGGGATTGCTACAATTCGCCCGAATACCAGGCGGCCAAGGCGATTCGCGTCACGGTCGCCGATGCCGAGATGGTCCTGGTCGAAGGCGTCTGATCCGCTTTCCGCCGCGATGGAGCGCCCCGGGGAGGCTCGCGCGGCGCTGTCGCGAGGGGCGGTAACCCTTCGTTAACCGGATTTCTTCCACATATTCGCCGAAAGTCACGGTGCGTCACGTATTGCGCTGCAGCAAATCGCTGCTAGTTTTGTATGCATGGCAACATTAGCCCGGACCGGCAAGGCTCTCTTCAGGCCGGCCTCGGAGACGGGACTTTGATGTGTTCTATCAGCTTTACGAGATGAATCACGCGGCCCTGCAGCCGTTTCGTGTATACGCCGACGCCGTCCGTTTCTTCTATTCGAACCCACTCAATCCGCTGTCGCGAACGCCCTGGGGCCGCTCCGTCGCCGCCGCGGCCGAATTGTTCGAGCGCACCACGCGGCGCTACGGCAAGCCGGAATTCGGGATCGTCTCGACGGAAATCGATGGCAAGGAGGTCCCGGTCGTCGAAAAGACCGTATGGTCGCGGCCCTTCTGCAACCTCCTGCATTTCGAGAAGCACGGCCCGCGCGGCCATTCCGAGCCGAAGCTTCTGATGGTCGCGCCGATCTCGGGCCATTACGCGACGCTGCTGCGCGGCACGGTCGAGGCCATGCTGCCGCATGCCGATGTTTACATCACCGACTGGGTCGATGCGCGGATGGTGCCGCTCGCCAAGGGGCATTTCGACCTTGACGACTATATCGAATACGTCATCGAGATGCTGCACGTGCTCGGCGAGGGCACGCATGTCATGGCGGTATGCCAGCCCTCGGTTCCCGTCTTCGCGGCTTCCGCCCTGATGGAGGCGCGTGGCGACCGTTTCGCGCCGGCCTCCATGGTCCTCATGGGCGGACCGATCGACACGCGCTCCAATCCGACGGCCGTCAACAAGCTCGCCGAAGCGCACGGCATCGAATGGTTCCGCGACAACGTCATCATGCAGGTGCCGTGGCCGCATCCGGGCTTCATGCGCGAGGTCTATCCCGGCTTCCTGCAGCTTTCCGGTTTCATGAGCATGAATCTCGACCGGCATATCATCGCCCACAAGGACTTCTTCATGCACCTCGTGAAGGACGACGGCGATTCGGCCGAGAAGCACCGCGAATTCTACGACGAGTATCTCGCGGTGATGGACCTGACCGCCGAATTCTACCTGCAGACGGTCGAGACCGTCTTCATCGAGCATCGCTTGCCGCTCGGCAGGATGATGCATCGCGCCGAGCCGGTCGACCCTTCCGCGATCCGCAACGTGGCGCTGATGACCGTCGAGGGCGAGAACGACGACATTTCGGGCCTCGGCCAGACCAAGGCGGCGCATCGGCTGGCGACCAACATTCCCGACCACATGCGCGAGCATTACATGCAGAAGAAGGTCGGCCATTACGGCGTCTTCAACGGCTCCCGCTTCCGCGCCGAGATCGTGCCGCGCATCGTCGATTTCATAACGGCGAACAGCGGCCGCAAACGCGCCGCTTCGAGGCCGAGGCTGGTGAGCTCCACGCGCTGAGACGGCCGGCTGTCGCGCCTGACCCGGTGGCGCCGGGCAGGCTTGCATTTTTACCACGCCCGCTAACCATTAACGCAGCGACGCCGATCGCTTGATTGACTTTGCCCCGCCTGCGCACTTAACGTTTCATTAAGAAATAATAAGTGGCGACGGGCATGGTGTCGATCATAGCCGGCAAGGTTGGAGGAGGAGCGGTGCTTCGCAGCGCCGTTCTGGTCGGTATCCTGGTGATGGGCTGGAGCGCGAACGACGCGGCGGCCGGCGCCTATATGACGACGGGCGGGCTGACCTCGCAGCCGATCGGTCACTATGACTTCTGCAAGGCGAATCCCGACGAATGCAACATCCACCCGCGCGACCTGCGCCCGGCGAAACTGACCCGGGCGGCGTGGAGCGCGATGGTCGGCGTCAACGATCACGTCAACACCACCGTCAAGCCGATGAGCGACTATGAGATCTACGGCAAGGACGAGGTATGGGCCTATCCGGACAAGGGCGTCGGCGATTGCGAGGACTATGTCCTGGAGAAGCGCCGCGAACTCGCCCACGCCGGCTTTTCGCTGGCCGATCTTCTGATCACCGTGGTGCGCAAGCCGGACGGGGAGGGCCACGCCGTGCTCACCGTGCGGACCGACAAGGGCGACTACATCCTCGACAATCTGAGCGACAAGGTTAAGCTGTGGACGCACACGCCTTATCGCTACCTGAAGCGCCAGGCCGAGGACGATACCGGCCGCTGGGTCTCGATCCGCTCCGGCGACAACATGATGGTCAGCGCGGTGAAGTAGCCGCGCCGTCGGGCGTATCGGCCGGGGTTATGATCCCGGCCAGTTTTGCACCTGCGTCATCGCAGCGCCCGCGGCGACCAGCAGGATACCCAGCACTCTCGTCCAACTGATGGGCTGCGCCTCGAGGCCGAACGTGCCGAACCGATCGAGAGCGGCCGCGCCGAGAACCTGGCCCAGCACGATGCAGGTGAAGAATGCGGTGACGCCCAGCCTCGGCGCGACCATGATGCCGCCAAGGACGAAGAGCGCGCCGGCCGCGCCGCCGATGAGAACCCACCATGGCAGCGAAAGAAGTTTCGGCGTGCTGATCGGGGCGCGGCCGAGCGTCGTCCACACGACGACGATCATGGCCAGGCTGATGACGATCGAGCAGATGGCGGCAATTAGCGGGCTCCCGAGCCTGAGCGCCATCTGTGCGTTGATGGCAGGTTGCATGGAGATGATCGCGCCGAGCCCGAGCGCGATGAAGAGATAAAGGGCGGTCATGCGCAAATCTTCCGTAATTGCCGGGTGTTTGCCTTGATAGACGAACCGGCGGCAGAACGCATTCCGGTTCCCGCTTGAGCGGGGCGCATCCTTGGCGCCGAAGAGATAGAAGCCCGATTCCTCCGGAGCCGCGATCCACCGCGGAGCGCGATCCGAAAATCCGCCGGCCTTTATGCCGCTTGCGCCAGCCTCTCGCCCGGCACGCGATAGGAGATCGCCTCGGCCAGGTGGATGCGCCCGACCTTGGCTTCGCCGTCGAGGTCGGCGAGCGTGCGCGCCACGCGCAGCACCCGGTGATAGGCGCGGGCGGAAAAGCCGAGTTTCTCGCTCGCCTCGTAAAGGAGCGCGGTCCCCTTCGCGTCGGGCGCGGCGATCTCCTCGATCAGCCTGGTCGCGCAATGCGCATTGGTCATGCCGCCTCCCGGTCCGAGCGCGGCGAAGCGCTCCGCCTGGATGGCGCGCGCGCGGGCGACGCGCTCCGCGACCGCGCTCGATGACTCCGCCTTGGCCGGGCGGATCAGATCGTTCGCCGAGATTGCCGGCACGTCGATCCTGAGATCGACGCGGTCGAGCAGCGGGCCGGAGATGCGCGCCTGGTAGTCGCTCTGGCAGCGTGGTCCGCGCGCACAGCGATAGCCGGGTTCGCCGGCCATGCCGCAGCGGCACGGGTTCATCGCCGCGACGAGCTGGATGCGCGACGGATAGGTGACGCGGTGGTTGGCGCGGGCGATGACGCATTCGCCCGATTCGAGCGGCTGGCGCAGCGAATCGAGCACTTGCGGCGTGAATTCCGGAAATTCGTCGAGGAAGAGCACGCCGTTATGCGCCAGCGACACCTCGCCCGGCCGGATCCTCAACCCGCCGCCGACCATCGCCGCCATGGAGGCGGAATGATGCGGCGCGCGAAAGGGTCGTCGGTCGGAGAGCTGGCCGCCCGCGAGTTCGCCGGCCATCGAGGCGATCATCGAGATTTCCAGCAGTTCGCGCGCCGAGAGCGGCGGCAGGATCGAAGGCAGGCGCTGCGCCAGCATCGACTTGCCGGCGCCGGGCGGGCCGACCATCAGGAGATTGTGCCCGCCGGCCGCGGCGACTTCCAGCGCCCGCTTGGCGCTTTCCTGTCCCTTGATGTCGGCGAGGTCGGGCAGCACGCCGGCCGCCGGCCGGATCCGTGCCTCCGGCCGCTTCAGCACCTGCGTGCCGCGGAAATGGTTGGCAATGGCGATCAGGCTGCGCGGCGCCAGGATGTCGATCTCCTCGCCAGCCCAGGCGGCTTCGGATCCCGAACCATGCGGGCAGATCAGCCCCTTGCCTTCGGCATTGGCGCCGATCGCCGCCGGAAGCGCGCCGGCCACCGGCGCGATCGTTCCGTCGAGCGACAGTTCGCCGAGTACGACATATTCGGCCAGCGCGTCACCCGGCACGGCGCCGAGCGCCGCCATCAGCCCGAGCGCGATCGGCAGGTCGTAATGGCTGCCCTCCTTGGGCAGGTCGGCCGGCGCCAGATTGACGGTCACTTTCTTTGCCGGCATCGACAGGCCGGATGCGTGCAGCGCCGCCTGCACCCGTTCGCGGCTTTCCGCCACAGCCTTGTCCGGCAGGCCGACGATCTGGATGCCGACCTTGCCCGGCGCCACCATCACCTGCACGTCGACGGGAACCGCCTCGATGCCCTGGAAGGCGACCGTGCGCACCCGCGAAACCATGCTGTCCTCCATACCCCTTGTCCCAATAGACAAGCATGGATTGTGGCGCCATGCAAGAACAATAAGAGAACAAAATGATCGCGCAGGCTGCAATCCGGCTGTACCGGGTTGCAGGAAGAGAACAAAGGCCGGCCTTGACGACTGGATGCGCGGGGCTGGCCCTCAGCGGGCGCCGCGCTTCGCCTCCACCGCGTCCCAGAACAAAGCCGCGATGTCGGCGCCGCCGAACCGCTTCACCTCGCGGATGCCGGTCGGCGAGGTGACGTTGATCTCGGTCAGATAGTCGCCGATCACGTCGATGCCGACCAGCAGGAACCCGCGTTGCTTCAGCGCGGGGCCGATGCGCGCGCAAATCTCTCGCTCGCGCTCGGTCATCCCGATCGGCTCGGCGCGGCCGCCGACATGCATGTTGGAGCGCGCATCGTGCTCGGCCGGCACGCGGTTGATGGCGCCCACCGGCTCGCCGTCGACCAGCATGATGCGCTTGTCGCCGGCGCGCACCTCCTTCAGGTAGCGCTGCACGATATAGGCTTCGCGGAACATCTGGCCGAACATTTCGAGCAGCGAGGCGAGGTTGCGGTCCGCCTCGTGCAGGTGGAAGACGCCCGCGCCGCCATTGCCGTAGAGCGGCTTGATGATGATGTCGCCGTGCTGGCGGCGGAAGGCCGCCACCTCGAGCGGGTCCTTGGTGATCAGCGTCTCCGGCATCAGGTCCGGGAACTCGGTGACGAAGATCTTCTCCGGGCTGTTCCGGACCCAGGCCGGGTCGTTGACCACCAGCGTCGCCGGATGGATGCGTTCGAGGACGTGCGTGGTGGTGATGTAGTTCATGTCGAAGGGCGGGTCCTGCCGGAGCAGGACGACATCCATCTCCGAGAGGTCGGTCCGGACGGGCTCGCCGAGTTCGTAGTGCTTCTCCGCCTTGTCGAAGACGGAAAGAGTCTCCAGCCGCGCGAAGACCTTGCCGCCCAGCATCGAGAGACGGTCGGGCGTATAGTGATAGAGCCGGTGGCCGCGGCGCTGCGCCTCCAGCGCCAGCGCGAAGGTCGTATCGCCGGCGATGTGGATGGTGGACACATGGTCCATCTGGATGGCGACGCTGAGCGGCATGGGCTGTTCTCCGGACGCAAATTGTTCAGGCATCGTCTATCCCGTCGGCGGTCGCCTGCCAATCGGCACGGGAATGGAGAAGGGCTTTACCGGTCGAAGACGAGTCGCGAATAGCCGAGATAGGACAGGACCATCGCGATGCCGGAGGCCAGGATGAGGGCGATCAGCGGCGGCATCCCCGGAACGGCGAAGAGCAGTCCCGAATAGACCGAGTAGTTGATGAGGCTGGTCGTCACGCCGACGCCGCCATAGCGCGCGCCTTCGACGGCAAGCGCGCGGCTGCTCGGTCCGAAGGTGATGTGCCGGTTCAGCATCCATGTCGCGGACAGCGCGGCTGCCACCGAGAACAGGCGCGCGGAGAAGGGATCGAGCGGCGTCGCGCGCAGAAGCGCGACCAGTACGCCGGCATCGACGATGAAGCCGATCCCGCCCGTCAGCAGGAAGCGCAGGGGCCTGTTCATGCCGCGCGTTTCTGGCGCCGGATCTCCGTTGCGCGCCGCTGCGCCGGCGCGGGCCCGATTGCCGCCGGAATGCGGTTGCCGCGCACCGGACCGATCGCGAGATAGAGCAGCCGCTTGTGCTCCGCGCGCCCGCACGCCACCGAATCGAGGATCATTCCCGCCAGGGCGAGCAGCATCGACATCAATGCAAGGCCGATGGACAATATCCATGTCGGGATGCGCGGCACCAGCCCGGTGGCGACGTATTCCGACAGGACCGGCAGCATGAAGCCGATGCTGGCAACGGCGAGGATGGCGCTCAGCGCCCCGAAGAAGCGCAGCGGCTGCGTTTCCTTGAGCAGCATCGCGAACGTCCAGAGGATTTTCGCGCCGTCCCTCCATGTGGAGAGCTTGGATGTCGACCCCTCGACGCGCCGTCCGTAGTCGAGCGCGATCTCGGCGGTCGGGATCTTCAGCATGGAAGCATGCACCGACATCTCGGTTTCGATCTCGAACCCGCTGGACACTGCCGGGAAGCTCTTGACGAAACGCCGGGTGAAAACGCGGTAACCGGAGAAGATGTCGGTGAAATCGCGCCCGAAAAGGCCATGATAGATGCGGTTGAAGACAAGGTTGCCGATCGCATGTCCCGCACGGCCTGCATCGTCGGTCACGCCGCGCCGGGTTCCGACCGCCATGTCGGCGCGTTCGGTGAGAAGCGCGTTGACGAGCTGCGGGGCGTCTTCCGGCGCGTAGGTGCCGTCGCCGTCCGCCATGACGTAGAGGTCGGCGTCGATGTCGGCGAACATGCGGCGCACGACATTGCCCTTGCCCTGCCTAGGCTCCTTCACCACGATCGCGCCTGCCGAACGCGCCCTGAGCGCCGTCAGGTCGGTCGAATTGTTGTCATAGACATGAACGCTCGCGCCCGGCAGCGCCGCGCGGAAGCGCGCCACGACGTCGCCGATCGTCTTCTCCTCGTTGTGGCACGGGATCAGGACCGCGATCGAAAGATCCAGGGAAACATCCATGATCAAGAAAGCCCCATCGGCGGTACGCCTGAGACCGCCATGCGGCTTTACTCTTTATTGAAGCCGTTAAGGTTAGGTTTCGGACGGCAGTTGCGGGGAGCGAAGGGCGGGCTTTTGCGCGCCACGCCGGAGCAGATGGTAAACGAAGCGATAATGGCGCTGAAGCGGGATGCCGGCAGGCTGTCATCCCGGCAGCGGGACATCGGACTGGCGCTGCTCGTGGCGGCGGCCGTCGTTCTCGTCCATGCGGTGAAGGGTTTTCCCCTCATCTATGGAGAAAACGCCGACAACGACAGCCTGATGCGCATGGTCGAGGTCCTCGACTGGCTCTCCGGGCAGGGCTGGTACGATCTCCACCAGTACCGCATGGGGCCGGCAGGCGGCTTCCTCATGCACTGGTCGCGCTTCGTCGACGCGCCGATCGCCGCCTTGCTCCTGCTGGCCAAGGCGGTGACCGGCGGCATGGAAAGCGCGCAGACGATCGTCGAGATTCTTTATCCGGCATTGCTGATGGCGGCGACGCTTTACCTGCTGCTGCGCTTCGTCAGGCGCCTCGGCAACGAGGAGGCGCTGTTGCCCGCGACCTTCATCGGCGCGCTGGCGCTTTACCAGCTGCCGCTTTTCCAGAGCGCCGCGCTCGACCACCACAACGTCCAGCTCGTGCTCGTGCTGATGACGATGCTTTTCCTGCTCGAAGCTCCAAGGCGCCCGATGACGGGTTTCGCCGCCGGAACGATGGCTGCGCTGTCCCTGGTGGTCGGCATGGAGACGGCGCCCTATGTCGCCCTTGCCGGGGCGGTCGCCGCTCTCGGCTTTCTCTTCCGCGGCGAGGCGGAGCGCCGCTCGGCGGCGATGTTCGGAGCGGGCTTCGCCGTGGTCTCGGCGGCTTCCTTCCTGGCGACGGTACCCGCCTCGCTCTGGGCGGCGCCGCGCTGCGATGCCTTCACTCTTCCGCAGATGTCGATTGCGGCGCTGGCAGGCGCAGGCCTTTTCGTCATTGCTACGGTCCCGGCTTGCGGCGCAACGTTCCGGAACCGCTTCCTGTCGTTTATGGTGCTGGCGGCGGCCGTTGCGGCGCTGCTCGTTCTCGCCTTCCCCGAATGCCTTGCCGCGCCCTATGCAGGCCTTGATCCCAAGCTCAGGACCTATTGGCTCGATTCGGTCACCGAGGCCCAGTCCTTCCGACGGATCCTCATGGCCCAGCCGGTCATGGTCGCCACCTACTATTGTACGCCTTTCCTCGCGGCGCTCACCATGCTGCTGCGGGCGCGCAGGGCCCGGCCCGATCGCGACGAACTGATCTTCGGCGCCTTCCTTTTGGCAGCCGTCCTCGTCAGCCTGTGGCAGGTGAGGGGCGTTTATTTCTCCATCCCGCTTTCCATCGTGCCGTTGGCGGTGTGGGTCGGCGAATGGCGCGCGCGCATCGCGGACCGACCGGTGAAAGGCGGCGCGGCGAAGCTGATCGCCGTCTGGCTTCTTTCCTTCAACATTGCGTGGAGCAGCGCGGCGGAAGCCGCGATTGGCCGCCTTGCGCCCCAAAAGGCATCCGGCGGCGGCGTCGTTCCGCAGGGCGCGTGCCTTTCCCCCGGCGACTATGCCACGCTCGCCTCTATGCCGCGGACCACCGTGCTGGCCATTACCAATCTCGGCGCGCCGATCCTCCGCTATACCGGGCAGCGCGCGCTCGCCGGACCCTATCACCGTAACGCCGAGGGCGCTCTCGCAGCCCTCAACGCGCTGATCGGCACGGACCAGGAAGCGCTGGCCGTCATTCGCCGGTACGGCGTGACGATCGTGGCGAGTTGCCCGGGCAACGTCGAGACGAAGAGTCTGGATCACGAGGCGCCTGCCGGTCTGGCGGCGCGGCTCGGCCGCAACGAACGGCCCGCTTGGCTGGCGCCCGTTCCGTCGACCGCTGACCAGCCGCTCAAGCTGTTCAGGGTGGTCCTGAAATAAGCGTCTGTCGCTGATCGCGGGGCGTAGCCACCTTCGGTTGCACATGTGTGCAAAATCGCCCGAAGGATAGTAAGCTTGCATACTTTTCCTAAACGCTTTGCTGTCAGGGTCCGCGCGGGGATGAAAAGGCGGAATACCGATGCGCACCTCGATCGGGAGCGAATATGACAGGCAGGGTGCCGATCTCGCCTTCACCGACTCCCTGACCGGCCTCGGCAACGAGCGGCGTTTCTTCGGCAAGATCGAGAGACTGATCGAGGATCGGGCGGACGATCCCGCGCCTTTCGCCATCGGCATCATCGACCTGGACGGGTTCAAGCCCATCAACGACCTGTTCGGCCGCGGCGCCGGCGACCAGATCCTGCTGCAGGTCGCCATGAGGCTGCGGGCCGCCATGGACGGGCAGTCGACGGTCGCCCGCGTCGGCCCGGACGAGTTCGCCTTCCTCTTCCCGATGGTCTTCAGCGAGGACGCCGCCGAGGAAAAGGCGCGGATGCTGATCGAGGTACTGTCGGCGCCCTATGACCTCGGCGAGCGTACCGCGCGGCTGTCGGCTTCCGTCGGCTGTTCGCTCTTCTATTCCGGCGACGAGACGACGGAACTGCTCGTCGACAAGGCGGAGACCGCGCTCTACCACGCCAAGCAGTCGGGGCGCGGGCGCGTCGTCGTCTATTCCCACGAAATGGAGGAAGCGGCGAAACGCGTCACGCAGATCGAGCAGGCCCTGAGGCGCGCCGTCTCCCACGGAGAGGTCGAGCCCTATTTCCAGCCGATCGTCGACATAAGGACGCGCAAGACGATCGGCTTCGAGGCGCTGGCACGCTGGACCGACCGTGATCTGGGCTTCGTCCCGCCGGGCGTCTTCATTCCGATCGCCGAGGAGCGCGGCATCATCGGCCCGCTCTCGCAACTGGTGCTGCGCAAGGCGACGGAAGCCGCGCGCAGCTGGCCGAAAGGCCTGTTCCTCTCCTTCAACCTCTCGCCCTCGCAACTCGTCGATCAGAATACGGGCCTCCACATCCTCGCCATCCTCGATCGCATGGGCTTCGACCCGCGCCGTCTCGAGATCGAGATCACCGAGACCGGTCTGATGACCGATCCGGCCTCCGCCGAAAAGATCGTCAAGGATTTGCGTTCCGTCGGCATCCGCGTATCGCTGGATGATTTCGGCACCGGCCAGTCCAGTCTCGGCCGCCTGCGCGAGTTCAATTTCGACAAGCTCAAAATCGACCGGACCTTCGTCTCCTCCATTCTCGACGACAAGCCGTCGGAGCACATCATCCGCGCCATCCTGGCCATGTGCGAGGGGCTCGGCATGGAGGTCGTCGCCGAAGGCATCGAGGAGGAACGCCAGGCCGAGCGCCTGATGCAGTTCGGCTGCGGCGGCGGCCAGGGATACCTCTTCGGCCGGCCGGCCGACGCCAGCTCGACCCTTGACTATTTGCGGGCCGCCGGCGACCTTCCGCTCGTCCCGGCCTGAGCATTCCGGCGCTCCCTCTCCCCCTTGCGGGAAAGGCAGGCGCGTGTGAAGTTCGCCCCCCACTCCGATTTGCTTCGCAGATCACTTCTCTCTCGCTCGACCGGGGGATAGGAACCGCCGACCGCAAAGCCGGCGCGCTCTCTCCTCCACGAATAAGAGGAAGAGGTGACCGCTAGGCGGATGGGTCGATGACAGCAAAAAAGGCCGATGCCGGAATGACCGTTCCCACCACCGCGCGCTTCCCCGATCTCGAAAATGCCTCGGTGCTGGTCACGGGCGGCGGCTCGGGCATCGGCGCGGCGCTCACCGAGGGCTTCATCCGCCAGGGCGCACGCGTCGCCTTCATCGACATCGCCGACGCGCCGAGCGAGGCGCTATGCGCCCGGCTCGAGCGCGAGACCGGCAAACGGCCGCTCTTCATCCATGCCGACCTGACCGACATCGATGCGTTGCGCGCGGCCGTTGCGAAGGCTGCCTCCGCTCACGGCGCGGTCACGGTCCTGATCAACAACGCCGCGCTCGACGACCGCCACGACGTCGCGGCCGTCACCGGGGAATTCTGGGATCGCAACCAGGCGATCAATCTCAAGCCGCATTTCTTCACGGCGCAGGCCGTCGCCGAAGGCATGAAGGAGGCGGGCCACGGTTCGATCGTCAATTTCACCTCCACCGCCTTCATGATCAACCATGGCGGCATGCCCTCCTATACCGCCGCCAAGGCCGGGGTCATCGGGCTGACGAAGGGACTGGCCGGTGCGCTCGGCCCGCACGGCATCCGCGTCAACGCGGTCGCGCCGGGCTGGGTGATCACCGAGCGCCAGCAGGCGCTGTGGGTGACGCCGGAGGCGCTCCAGGGCCATATCGACCGCCAATGCCTGAAGGAGAAGATGCAGCCGCACGATATGGTCGGTCCGTGCCTGTTCCTCGCCTCCGACGCCTCCGCCATGCTGACGGCGCAGACGATCATCGTCGATGGCGGCGTGATGTGAGGGCGATCGAGCCCGTCCCGTGGCAGTCGCTTGCCTGCGGCGTGGAGGGGCTTGTGATCGAGGAGGTCGCGCCGGGCGTGAAGCGGCTTTCCGAAGCTGCGCTGCTGCCGGCGGAGCGCAGCTTCTTCTATCTCGTCGAAGGAGCCGGCCGCGACTGCCTGATCGACGGCGGCTGGGGCTTCTGCGCCTCGCTGGAAGGCCTGCGGGCCGATCCGCAAAAGCCCCTGGTCGCCATCGCCACCCACAGCCATTTCGATCATATCGGCATGCTCCATCTCGCGGCCGAGCGCTGGGGCCATCCGGCGGAGGCAGCGATCTTCGTCCGGCCGGACCCGACCGCCACCCAGGCGCTGCCCTATCTTTCGGGCCGTGTGGTTCTGATCGGCGGCGGGGCCATCGCGCCGGCCTCCCTCGTCCAGCAACCCTGTCCCCTTCACCGCTTCGTCGGTGAAGGCAGCCGTCTGGAACTCAGCTCCCGCACCCTGGAAATCCTCCACACGCCCGGCCATTCGCCCGGCTCGCTCTGCGTGCTGGACAGGACTTCCAGTCTGCTCTTCTCGGCCGATACCGTCCATGACGGTCATATCTACGACGACATTCCGGGCGCCGGCCGGCGTGACCTGCTTCTGTCGCACCGGCGTCTTGCGGAGGTCGATTTCGCACTAGCCCTGCCGGGCCACGGTGCCATCCTCTCGCGTCCTCAATTCATCGAGCGGATCGATCGCTACCGGACGGAGCGGGAATGCCCTTGACCAAAGCAAATGACGGCCGGCCCGGACTGGTCCTGGTCCATGAGAGCGAGGCGGCCTGCCGCAAGCGGCTTGAAGCCGCCGGCTTCGCCGAGCCGCATGTCTCCGAGATCACCTCATACCTGGCGCAATCGACGGACATGGAACCGGAGTTCGAGCGGCTCGGAAGCGCCTGCGCCGGGCGCGGCCTCGCCTTCCGGCCCGTCGCGCTCGATGACGCGCCGGCAGCCCTGGCGGGCTGCGATCCCGCGCGAACGCTGGTCTGGACCCTGACGGACGGCATCGCCTATTTCCGCGGCGGCGTCGCGCCGGCGCTGGCCCGGCTCCACGGCCTGCGCACGATCGGCGCGGACGATTCCCTCTTCGCCCTCTGCCAGGACAAGTTCCGCTCCGGCAGCGTGCTCCGCGCGCTCGGCCTGCCGGCGCCGGCGGGTGGGCTGGCGCGCAATGGCGAATGGATCGTTCTGCCGCCCGCCTCGGAACGCGGCTATTTCGTCAAGCCGAACCGGCTCGGCGCCAAGATCGGCATCTGGGAGGATTCCCGCTGCGCCACGCCGGAAAAGGCGCTGGAACTCAGCCGTCGGATCTATGCCTGCTATCGGGACGACGCGATCGTCCAGCCCTATGTCGAGGGCCGCAACGTCCGTGCGAGCTTCCTCGCCGTCGAACCGGGAGCCGGGATGGAGCGGCTCGGTGTCTTCTTCGTCGACTCGGGCTCGGACTTCCAGACGATGGCGGACAGCCTGTCGCTCTATGGCGATACGGGGACGAAAGCGAAGCGGGAAGGCAGCTACGCCGAACCGCTCCTCGCCGCCGTCGCCGCAACCCAGCCCGACGCCGACCGGGCCATACGCGACATCGCAGCCCGGCTCGTCTCCGGGCTGGGCCTTGCCGACGTATTTTCGGTCGACCTGCGCGTCGAGAGGGACGAGACCGTCCACCTCATCGAATTCGAGGTGTGCCCCGGCCTGCCATGCTTCGACTTCCGCGCCTATTGCCGCGAGTGCTGGGGCATGGAACTCGCCGAGGCGATGGCCGCCGCTGTGGCCAATCGGCTGGCCGGATCACTCGGCGCTGGCGAAGCAGACCGCCGTCTGGCCTGACTGGACGAAGCCGAGGCGTCTGGCCGCCGCCCGCGACAGGTCGAGCACGCGCCCCCTCACGAAAGGTCCGCGGTCGTTGATCGTCACCGTGACGACCTTGCCGTTGTGGCGGTTGGTGACGCGCAGCCTGGTGCCGAAGGGAAGGGAGCGGTGGGCCGCCGTCAGGGCGGCGGGGTTCATGCGTTCTCCGGAGGCTGTCCGGCTGTGGAGTGCGTACCATGATGCACGGCCGCATTGGGCCGCGGCGGGGACGGTCGCGGTGCCGAGCGCGATACCGATCGCGCAGCCGGCCGCGAGAGCCTTTGCTGATTTCATTATGTATAAATGCCCTGGCTTCGTTGGTTCCACAGGCCGCGTAAGGGGAAACGGGGCGGCAAATGTGGCCCTCAGGGGACGGTTCCGGGGCAGAAAAACACGGTTTGAATCGCCGGGTTACATTCCGGCAGGCCCGAATGCGGCCGTGCCGCCTTATTTGTCCGCGAGCCAGCGCACCTTTTCCTCGTCGAGGAAGTCGATCGAATGGACGACGACATCGTCGCCGTCGAGGAAGCAGACATTGTAGTTCGGCTGCAATTCGCCATAGCCCATGCGCTCGGCGATGCCGGAAAAATCGGGCCAGCAGGTGTGGTTGGTCGAGCGCGGCGCCGAAAACGGTATGCCCGAAAGCGAGCCGCTCAGCGTGTAGTGGCAATGCCCGAAGAACATATGCCGGATCGTATCGCGATAGGCGCTCAGCAACTCCTTCATCTCGCGTTCGTCCACGATGCCGATGCGGTCGGCGTTGGCGACATGGACGGCGGTCGGATTGTGATGCATGAAGAGCCAGGCCGGCCGGCTCGCGGCACGGCATGCGGCCAGCACCTTGTCGAGCCACTGCCGCCGCGCGGCGCAATAGCGGCCGGAATGCTCGCCCGCGTCCACCGTGTCCAGATAGACGAAGGTGCCGGCCCCGGTCTCTTCCGTGCGCTGCACGAAGCCGTTCGCGTCCGTCGCGACCTCCGGGAACGCCGCGAGGAACGCTTCGCGGCTGTCGTGGTTTCCGATCAGCAGCCGCGGCCGGCGTTCGTCCTGGAGGCTGGATGCCGAAAGCATCTCCCGAAGCTGCGCATAGCTCTCCGCAAGACCGCGATGGGCGAGGTCGCCGGTGATGATGATCCTGTCGGCGTCGGGATGGTTGTCTTCGACATGGGCGAGGCAGCGGCGGAAATTGGCGACGGGATCGAGCCCGAGGATGGGTTCGGGATGGATGTGGATGTCCGATATGTGGATGATCTTCATGCGCTTGCCCCGTCCTCGAATTCACTTGCGCGGCCGAAAACCCTGACCGTCGCCACCGCGGACCCTGTCAGCACCAGGGGTGGCGGTGCCCTGTCCAGCGGCGCGCGAGCCCTTCGCTTGCCAGGATGCCGCCGACCTCGCCCGCATCGGTGCTGATCCGTGCAAGCGTTCTGCCATAGATGTCGCTGCCGTGGCGAGCGATGATCATGCGCTTGTCCGAAAGCAGCTCTTCGAGCCGCCTCGTCGCCTTCGCCGCAAGCGCGGTTTCATAAGCGCACCTTCCATGCACCTCCGGCGCGTCGATCTTCTCCAGCCGGATCTTCTCGCGATCCACCCAGACCGTGTCGCCGTCGACGATGCAGTTCACGCGATAGCCTTCGCCGCAGATGGGCATCGGCCGCGCCGAGGCGATCTTGCCTTCGGGAGGCGGAGGAGGAAGGGGAGTCCTGTCCGCGCGCCGCTCCGGCATCCACCGCTGCAACGCATCGGCATAAGGGAGTTGCGCGACGATCCTGCCCATCTGACCGGACAGATATGGTGCCGCATGGAAGCTTATGGCGATGAAGCCGAGGATGATCGCCAGGGCGAGGAGCCGCTTCGCCGGACGAACCGGACCGCGCGGAGACCTTTGGCGATCGGAGGGACCGCGCCGGCCGAATGCCGGATAGGCGGTACCATAGGGCCGCTTCAACTGGCGGACGGGTGCGTTCATCTGACCTCCGAATCCGGAGGCCAGTCTTAGGCGCCCGCCCTTGATGGAACGTTACTTCGGGTGGCTGCCGTCGGCAGGCGCGTCCTTACTTCCCGCGGCCGTGCGTCTTCTCGTAGAGTTCGCGCACGATGCCGCTCGCCGACCGTTCGAACAGGAAGGGCAGGAGGGCGTGAACCAGCGCCATCGAGCCGGCGAGGAACAGCCGACCGGAGAATTTGCCGGCGAACGCCATATGCTCGAAATAGGTCTCGTTGACGGAGGCGGGATGGTCGCGAAAGAGGCGGACGAGCGTCGTCATCTGGTGTGTTCCCCTGACAGATGGCGAAAGATATCACGGGCTGACGCCCGTATGGTCCCAATTTGTCCTTGATATCCGTTAACCTTTGGGACATACATCCCAGATGAGGCCCGAAATCGATACGATGGATCGCATGATCCTCGCCGAGCTGCAGCGCGACGGCACGCTTTCCGTCGACCAGCTTTCGGAGCGCGTCAGCCTTTCGCGCAACGCCTGCTGGCGGCGCGTGAAGATGATGGAGGAGGAAGGGATCATCACCGGAAGGGTGGCTCTGGTCGATGCGGAAAAGCTCGGCTTCGGCCTCTCGGTCTTCATCCTCATCCGCACGACGCATCACGAACCCGAATGGCTGAAGAAGTTCCGCGATGCTGTCACCTCGATCCCCGAGATCATCGGCGTCTATCGCATGTCGGGCGATCTCGATTATGTGCTGCGGGCCCGCGTGCCGGACGTGAAGGCTTATGACCGGCTCTACCAGCGGCTCATCGCCAAGGTCCCGCTGTCCGATGTCTCGGCGTCCTTCGTCATGGAGGAGATCAAGGAGACGATGGAACTGCCGCGAATATTGCGGTGATAATTTTCGTGGGCGATTGACGGCCATGGCCCGTGCGGCGATAGCACTGGCGCATGACGAACCCCGCTCCGCTTCTCGGCATCGTCCGCCTTCCCCATTCGCAGGGCCTGTCGCTGCCCGCCTATGAATCGGCCGGCGCCGCCGGGATGGATCTGCGCGCGGCCGTGCCCGACGACCGTCCGGTCCTGCTGCTGCCGGGAAGGCGCGCTCTGGTTCCGACCGGCCTCGTGCTGGAAATCCCCGCCGGCTACGAGGCGCAGGTGCGGCCCCGCTCGGGCCTTGCCTTGAAGCACGGCATCACCTGCCTTAACACGCCCGGCACCATCGACAGCGATTATCGCGGCGAGGTGATGGTTCTTCTCGTCAACCATGGCGACGAGGATTTCGAGATCGGCCGGGGCATGCGCATCGCCCAGATGATCGTCGCGCCGGTCGTGCAGGCGGCGATCGAGGAGCGCAGCCTGTCTTCCGGGACGGCACGCGGCGCTGGCGGCTTCGGCTCGACCGGCATGAAATAATCGTCGCATGAAAACGTGATCGAACGAGCGGCCGTCTGATGCGTTCGGTGTTTTTCCAGCCAGGATGGAGAACACCATGTCCAGCATCGACGATTCCAGGATCATGATCCTCGCCACGAACGGTTTCGAGCAGTCGGAACTGGAGACGCCGCGCGACCGGCTGAAGGAGGCCGGCGCCAGCGTCGATATCGTCTCGCTCGAAGCGGGCGAGATCACCGGGTGGGACAAGAAGGATTGGGGCAGCGCGGTCAGGGTCGACAGGACGCTCGACGAGGTTTCCGTCGACGACTACGACGCGCTCGTCCTGCCGGGCGGCCAGATCAATCCCGACCTCTTGCGCGTCGAGAAGAAGGCGGTCGATTTCGTCCGCGACTTCGAGGCGACGGGCAAGCCGCTCGCCGCAATCTGCCACGCGCCTTGGCTGCTCATCGAGGCGGGCGTGATCGACGGCAGGCGTGTGACCTCCTACAGGTCCATCGTCACCGACCTGAAGAACGCCGGCGGACGCTGGGAGGATTCCCAGACCGTTGTCGACGGCAATCTCATCACCGCGCGCAATCCGGGCGACCTCGAGCCTTTTTCCAGGGCGATTATCGAGGCGGTCGAAAAGGATGCCGGCCACAGGGTGGCAGCTGAGTGACCTTGGCCCAAGCCGTCCTGCTTGACAAAAAGCAGCCTCCGCGTCGAACTGCCCGACAGATGTCGGTTCGGGCGGGTCGGCAAGGAGGTAGCGATGGCGGCCAGTCGGGAAAGCGCGTTCCGAAAGCTGCATGACGGTCCGGATGCATTCATCATTCCCAACCCATGGGATATCGGGACGGCGAAATTCCTCGCCTCCCTGCGTTTCAAGGCGCTCGCGACCACCAGCGCCGGTTTCGCCTTCTCGCGCGGGCTGCCGGACGGCGGCGTCGATTTCGAAGCCATGATCGCGCATTGCCGCGAGATCGTCGGCGCGACCGATCTTCCGGTCTCGGCCGATCTCGAAAACGGCAAGGGCGACAGCGCCGACAGCGCCGCCGAGACGATCTTCGCGGCCGAAGCCGTCGGCCTTGCCGGCTGCTCCATCGAGGACGCCACCGGCGACCGCGCCAGGCCGATCTACGATTTCAACCAGGCGGTCGAGCGCGTAGCCGCGGCCGCCGAGGCGGCAAGGGCGCTGTCGCGCGACTTCGTCTTCACCGCGCGCTGCGAGAATTTCCTCCATGGACGCGACGACCTCGAAGACACGGTGAAGCGGCTGCAGGCCTATGAAAAGGCCGGGGCGGATGTGCTCTATGCGCCCGGCCTCACCGATATCGCGGTCGTCCGGACGATCTGCCAGTCCGTCTCCCGGCCCGTCAACGTGCTCGCCGTGCCGCAGCTCACGATGGCGCAGTTGAACGAGACGGGGGCTCGCCGGATTTCCCTCGGCTCGAAACTGACCAACTACGCCTTCGGCAGCCTCGAGCGGGCATCGCGCGAGATGCTGGACCACGGCACCTTCACCTTCGCCCGCGACGCGACGCCCTTCGCGACGCTGCAGAACATGTTTTCTCCGGGATAGGGCTGTTGAGCATCACCGTTGTCGACATGCACACCGGCGGCGAGCCGCTCAGGATCGTCACCAGCGGCTATCCGCCGATCCCGAAAGGCACCATCCTCGAAAAGCGCGCCTTCGTCCGCGACAATCTCGACCATCTGCGCAGGATGCTGATCTTCGAGCCGCGCGGTCATCACGACATGTATGGCGCGCTGCTGGTCGAGCCGGACCTGCCCGGCGCCGATCTCGCCGTGCTCTTCATGCACAATGAGGGCTATTCGACCATGTGCGGCCACGCTATCATCGCGCTCGGCCGCTACGCTGTGGACCACGGGCTGGTCGAGGCGAGGGAGCCCCTCACGCAGGTCAATATCGAATGCCCCTGCGGCATGGTCGTCGCCTCCGTCGAGGTCGCGGACGGCAAGGCGGGCGCCGTGTCCTTCGAAAGCGTCCCGGCCTTCCTCTTCGCGGCGGGCAAATCCGTCGTGTTGCCGGACTATGGCCGCATCCATTTCGACGTCGCCTATGGCGGCGCCTTCTATGCGCTGGCGGACTGCCGCCAGTTCGGCCTGCGCTTCGGCCGGCATGGCGCCGCCGCCTTCGTCAAGGCCGCGACGACGCTGACCGAGAAGCTCAAGGCGGAATTGCCGCTCTCCCACCCCGAGCATGAGGACCTGGCTTTCCTCTACGGCACCATCCTGACGGACGGCATGGAGAGCGAGCCGGGCAGGCCGACGCGCAATGTCTGCGTCTTCGCCGACGCCGAGGTCGATCGCTCGCCCACCGGCTCGGGCGTGACGGCGAGGCTCGCCGCCATGCACGCGAAAAAGCAGGTTGCGGTCGGGGAAAGACGTGTCTTCGAGAGCATCGTCGGCTCGCGTTTCGAAGGCGCGGTCGCCCGCACCACGACCGCCGGGCCGCACGCCGCGATCGTCGCGCGCGTCTCCGGCCGGGCGCACTATTCCGGCACGGCCGAGTTCACGCTCGAGGAGGACGACGTGCTCGGCCGCGGCTTCCTGGTGAAGTAGCGCAACGCGCGCTCAGCGGATCGGCGAGAGGAACCGCCGCTTGGCGCAGGTCAGGCCGGGCTCCTTCCGGCAGTCGTAGAACGACCAGGTGATCAGTTCCGCCTTCCCCTGCAGGTTCTCCACCGGCACGAAGCCGAGTTCCGGAAAGCGGCTGTCGGCCGAATCGTCGCGATTGTCGCCCATCATGAAGAGCCGGTTCGGCGGCACCGTCACTTCCGCCATGTTGTCGGCCATGCCGTCGTCGGTGCGTTCGATGATCGTATGCGTGCTGCCCCCGGGGATGGTCTCCTCGTAGCGCGTCACGGTCACCGGAAAGCCGGAAGGGTCGCGGTAGGTGTAGCGCCCGGTTTCGCGGCGCGGCGCCACCACGCCGTTCAGAACGAGCCGCCCGTTCTCCATGGCGATGCGGTCGCCCGGCAGGCCGATGACGCGCTTGATGTAGGTCTCGCCGGTCTTCGGATTGGTGAAGACGGCGACGTCGCCGCGCTTCGGCAGGTGCGAGAAGATGCGGCCGTCCTTCGTAGGGAAATCGAAGCCCGGATCGATCGGCAGCGAATAGCGGCTCCAGCCATAGGCCCATTTCTCCACGACGAGCCGGTCGCCGATCTGCAAGGTCGGCACCATGCTTTCGGAAGGGATGAAGTTCGATCCGAACGCTACCGTCTTCATGACCAGCATGATGGCGAAGGTGGAAAGGATGAAACGGAGCCACTCGGGCAGATAGTTCAAGAGGCGCATGGAATCTTCCTCGCGGGGAGGCGAGACAACCGACCCATTGCGGCCGTTTCATGAAGATGTCTGCGGTTTCATGGCCATGCGCCTTTCTTGCAGGAAAGCCCGCACCGACGGATCGGGCTCGAGGCCGATCGCCCGGTCATAGGCGGTCGCGGCCTCGGCCTGTTTGCCGGCGCGGGCGAGGAGTTCCGCGCGCGCCGCCCAATAGGGCTGATAGTCGGCAAGGCGCGGATCGTCGGCGAGTTCGTCGAGCGCGGCAAGCGCGTCGCCGGCATGCCCCGCCTGGGCGACCGCCACGGCGCGATTGACGGCGACGACGGGCGAGGGGACCATGGCGGCAAGTACCCCGTAGAGATCGACGATCGCCCGCCAGTCCGCCTGTCCCGTGCTGCGCCGGACGACATGCGCCGACTGTATGGCCGCCTCGATCTGGTAGCGTCCCGGTCTCCCCATGGCTGAAGCCCGGAGCAACAGGCCCTCCGCTTCCGTGATCAGGGTCTGGTCCCATTTCGTCACGTCCTGCTCGGCAAGCGGCACGTAGCCGCCATTTGTGTCGCGGCGGGCTGCCCGGCGTGCTTCGGCGAAAAGCATCAGCGAGACGAGCCCGAGCGCTTCCGGCTCGTTCGGCATGAGCGACGCCACGAGCCGGCCGAGCCAGATCGCTTCGCCGGCGAGTTCGCGGCGTCTGGTCTCGGTGCCGGCCGGATCGGCCCAGCCTTCGGCGAATGCGGCGTAGATCGCGGCAAGCACCGCATCCAGCCGCTCGGGAAGCTCGGGGCGATCGGGGATGCGGAAGGGGATGCCCGTCTCGCGGATGCGCGCCTTGGCGCGCACCAGCCGCTGTCCCATCGTGGAGGGCGAGACGAGGAACGCCGAAGCGATCCTCGCCGCGTCGAAGCCGAGTATGGTCTGCAGGATGAGCGGCGCGCGGATGGCCGGGTCGATCGCCGGATGCGCGCAGGCGAACATCAGCCGCAGGCGCTCGTCCGGGATGCCGCCCTCTTCGATCACTTCGCTCGCTTCCTCCGCCATCAGCTTCAGATGCGGGTCCGCATTGACCCGGGTTCGTTGCCTGCGCACGCCGTCGATCGCCTTGCGGCGGGCCGCAGCCATGAGCCAGGCTTCCGGATTGTCGGGAATGCCGGCGACCGGCCAGCGGGCAAGCGCCGAGGCGAAAGCGTCGGCGAGCGCGTCTTCTGCCGCTGCGACATCGCGGGTGCGGGCCGAGAGAAAGGCGACGAGCTTGCCGTAGCTGCGACGGGCGGCAGCTTCCGCCGCCGCTCGTGCCTCATCTTCCGTGCCGCGCATTGTCGCCGGGCGCTCAATACCAGAGCGGCCGGACCTCGACCGTGCCGTGGCCGGCCGTAGGACAGCGTGCCGCCCAGGAGAGGGCCGCATCCATGTCCGGTGCCTCGATCAGGTAATAGCCGCCGAGCTGCTCCTTTGTGTCGGCATAGGGTCCGTCGACCACCTGCTGCTTGCCATCCTTGAGACGTACCAGGGTCGCCGTCTCGGTCGGTCGCAAACGGCCACCGCCAAGCCAGACGCCGGCCTTTTTCATCGCCTCCGTATAGGCGGTGTAAGCCGCTGTCGTCTTCGTCTGGGCCGGTTCATCGGCGGCGGCCATGCCCTTTTCGTCGATGTAAAGCATCAGCATGTACTTCATTGTCGTCTCCATCATTGTCACAGCCCGTCATGTCGCGGGCCAGACCGATGACGTGCGGATCTTCCGGATTTCGACAGGACGAAAAGAATTTGCGCACCTACCGATCTGATGCGCAAGCCGACAAAAAAGCGGGCCGGAGGCACCGGCCCGCTTCTCTGCTGGATGCGTGGTTCTGCTACGCCGCCTTGATGAAGGTGCCGTTGCGCAATTCGTTGACCGCCTGGACCAGCTCCTCGCGCGTGTTCATGACGATCGGCCCGTGCCAGGCGACCGGCTCGGCGATCGGCCGGCCCGAGACGAGCAGGAAGCGGATGCCGCGCTCGCCGGCCTGCACGGTCACCTCGTCGCCCGCGCCGAAGACGACCAGCGTGCGGTCGCCGCTCATGTCGCGGATGAAGTGCTCCTCCTCGCCGAGGCCTTTCTCGACCAGCACGCCGAACGGCCTCGATGCATCGCGGAACGTGCCCGAGCCTTCGAAGATATAGGCGAAGGCGGAAGAGCGCGTGTCGACCGGCAGGATTTTCTTCCTGCCCGCCGGCACGAAGACGTCGAGATAGCGCGGATTGGCGGCAACGCCCTCGACCGGACCCTTCCTGCCCCAGAACTCGCCGGTGATGACGCGCACGATGGTCCCGTCATCGTCGATGATCTCGGGTATCTCCCCGGCCTTGACGTCCTGGTAGCGCGGCGCCGTCATCTTCAGCGAGGAGGGCAGGTTCGCCCAGAGCTGGAAGCCGTGCATGCGGCCCTTGTGGTCGCCTTGCGGCATCTCCTGGTGCATGATGCCCGAGCCGGCCGTCATCCACTGCACGTCGCCGGCGCCGAGCGAGCCGCGGTTGCCGAGGCTGTCGCCATGCTCGACCGAGCCGGCCAGCACATAGGTGATGGTCTCGATGCCGCGATGCGGGTGCCACGGAAAGCCGGCGAGATAATCCTTGGGATTGTCGTTGCGGAAATCGTCGAAGAGCAGGAACGGATCGGCCAGCGACGGATCGCCGAAGCCGAAGGCGCGGTTGAGATGTACGCCGGCGCCTTCGAGCGTCGGCTGCGACTGCGAAATCTGTCTGATAGGTCTGATGGACATGGGAACGCTCCCTTGTTGCGAAGTTGGAGCGAATCTAGCCACTCGGTGCATGTCCTGCGAGTGGTGAACGAGCCGAACGGACTGTTCACCGATCGACGTCACCTATTCCCGCCGCGCGGGCCTCCGGTAGATGCCGAGCGGCGCGCCGTGATAGGCGCTGTCGACTTCCTTGCGGAAGCCGAATTTTTGGGCCAGCCGGATCGAGGCGAGATTGCCATGGTCGATCAGGCAGACGAAATCCTGCCTCGCAAAATGGCGCTCGCCCCATTCGATCAGGACCGACAGCGCTTCGCTGGCATAGCCCCTGCCATGCATGTCGGGAACGAGCGTCCATCCCATTTCGGGCGTGCCTTCGATGGCAGGTTCCAGCTCCCGCCTCAGTTCGTGGAAACCGGCCTCGCCGATGAAGCGGCCCGTTTCCTTCTCTTCGATCGCCCAGAAGCCGAAGCCCATCACCGGCCAGTGCCCGGCATAGCGCAGGAAGCGCGTCCAGGACATTTCGCGGGAAAACGGCTTGCCGCCGATATGGCGCGTCACCGTCTCGTCGGCCCACATCGACGTGTAGGCGTCGAAATCATCCAGCCGATGGGCGCGCAGCAAAAGACGCTCGGTCTCGATGGATGGACAGGGAAGCAGCCCGGGAAGGCTCAACGGCCTTTGGCCTGCAAGCGTTCGGCGACAAGCGCCGCCAGTCTTTGCGCCACTTCCCGCTTGCCGAGTTCCGGCCATTCCTCGACGCCTGCGACCGAGACGATGCGGACGCGGTTGCGGTCCCCGCCCATCACGCCGGTACCCTCCGATACGTCGTTGGCGACGATGATGTCGGCGCCTTTCTTCTTCAGTTTTGCCCCCGCGTTCTCGAGCAGGTTCTGGGTCTCGGCGGCGAAACCGATGACCAGCGGCGGCCGCTTGGCGGAATGGCCGATCTCGGCAAGTATGTCGGGGTTCTCGACCATCTTCAGCGACGGCGGCGCGGCGCCCGCGACTTTCTTGATCTTCTCGTCCGCGCTGTCGGCGGTGCGCCAGTCGGCGACGGCGGCGACCATCACCGCCGCATCCGCCGGCAGCGCCGCCAGGACGGCCTCGCGCATCTCGCGCGCGCTTTCCACATGGACGGTATGGACGCCGTCCGGGTCGGGGATCGAGACGGGGCCGGAAACCAGCCGCACCTCCGCGCCGAGGGCGGCGAGCGCGGCGGCGATGGCGTGCCCCTGCTTGCCGGACGAGCGGTTTGCGATGTAGCGGACGGGATCGATCGGCTCGTGCGTCGGGCCGGAGGTGACGATGATCTTCCTGCCGGCGAGCGGCTTCGGCCGTCCGTCGAGCAGCTTTTCGATCGCCGCGACGATCGCAAGCGGCTCGGCCATTCGCCCCTCGCCGGCTTCGCCGCTCTCGGCCATCTCGCCCTTTTCCGGCCCGACGAAATGGACGCCGTCCGCTGCGAGCGTGGCGCGGTTGCGCCGCGTCGCCGGGTGGTCCCACATCCTCGGGTTCATCGCCGGCGCGACCAGGACCTTCTTGTCGGTGGCAAGCAGAACGGCCGTTGCGAGGTCGTCGGCATGGCCGCCGGCCATCTTGGCCATCAGGTCGGCCGTCGCCGGCGCGACCACGATCAGGTCGGCCTCGCGCGACAGGCGGATATGGCCGACATCGTGCTCGTCCTCGCGGTCGAAGAGTTCCGTGAAGACCTTGCCGCCGGCAAGCGCCCCCACCGAAAGCGGCGTGATGAAGTGCTGCGCGCCGGCGGTCATCACCGCCCGCACCGAAGCGCCGCGCTCGCGCAGGCGGCGGATAAGGTCGAGCGCCTTGTAGGCCGCGATGCCGCCGCCGATGATGAGCAGGATGCGTTTGCCGGAAAGACTCAAAGACCCCGTCGCTCTTTTCACGCCGGCTTCAACGCCGGTTCGATGTCGGTATGGATGAAATCGTCGCCCTTGAAAAGAAGCGGCAGGTTGCGCGTCTTCGCCAGCGCGTAGGCGAAACAGTCGCCGAAATTGAGCTTGGCCGGATGCCCCGAGCCTCTACTGAATTGGTGACGGGCAGTTACCGCGGCCTCCAGTTCCCGCTCCCCGAAAGGAATGATGGTAACCAGGGTGTCGGAGATCAATCCCTCCAGGAAATCCATTCCTTTTTTCGGGGCTATGCCCGACAGGACGAAGGTGCATTCGAGATAGGTCGGTGCGGCCATGATCTTGCCAGGCGTCTGCTCAAGAATACGGGCAAAGGAAAAAGCCTCGGGCTCACGGCGGGCGATTGCCACGACGGCGGATGTATCAATGACCATCAGAGGTCATCATATTCGCCGCAGATCGCGTCGCTCAACTCTTTCTGCGTGAAGTATCTGTAGCGGTTGTCCGCAGGCTCGTCCGTTTCGAGATCGGCGGCTCGTCGCATTATTTCTTCAGCATCGATTCGCGATGCAGGAATGCTCGGATCGGCGACCTCATCGGCCAGAATCCGCCGGAGGTCCTCTTCAAGAGAGCGACCTTTTTGAGCCGCCTTCACGCGCAACGCCTGCTTGACGCCGTCGGGGACGTTCCTGATGGTCAGGGTAGCCACTTTCGCCTCACATTGTCATTGACAGCAATGTAAGCAATGACTGCACTTTCGTCAATTTTCAGCGGTCACCCAACTTTCCACGCAATCGCGACCAGCGCGATGGCGATGACCCACAGCGCGAGACGGCCCCAGCGCGTGTGGCGGGCCCCGGCCTTGCCGATCGCGCGGGCGGTTTCGGCGTCGAAGCGCAGCCCGTTCACGACCATGGCATCGATCTCGCGCGAAAGGCGCTCGGCGCGGGCCGCGAGATCGGGGGCCTGGCGGGCAAGAGCCAGGAGCGCATTGGCGCCGTCCCGCGCGTCGACCAGCAGCGCCTTCGGCCCGAGATTGTCGCGAATCCAGCCGCCGACCACAGGTTCCGACGCCTTCCACATGTTGAAGGCGGGATCGAGCGTACGCGCCACGCCCTCCACCACCACCATCGTCTTCTGCAGGAGAAGCAGTTCCGGCCGCGTCTGCATGTCGAAAAGCTCGGTCACCTCGAAGAGCAGCGTCAGCAGCCGCGCCATCGAGATCGTCTCGGCCGACTGGCCGTGGATCGGCTCGCCGATGGCGCGGATCGCCTGCGCGAAGGCGGCGACGTCGTGCTTCATTGGAACGTAGCCGGCTTCGAAATGCACCTCCGCCACGCGACGGTAGTCGCGCACGATGAAGCCGTAAAGGATCTCGGCGAGATAGCGCCGCTCCTTCTTGCCGAGCCGGCCTGTGATGCCGAGATCGACCGCGGCGATCGTGCCGTCCGCCTCGACGAACAGATTGCCCGGATGCATGTCGGCATGGAAGAAGCCGTCGCGCAGCATGTGGCGGAGGAAGGACTGGATGAGCGTCGCGGCCAGTTCCTTGAGGTCATGGCCGGCGGCGGCAAGACCTTCTATATCCGACATCTTGATGCCGTCGATCCATTCGAGCGTCAGCACGTCGCGCCCGGTGCGTTCCCAATCGACCGCGGGAACGCGGAAGCCGGGATCGTCCTTGGTGTTCTCCGCCAGTTCGGAAAGCGCGGCGGCCTCGAGCCGCAGATCCATCTCCATGCGGGTCGTCTGGGCGAGCGTCTCCGTCACCTGGACGGGTTTCAGCCGCCGCGAGGAAGGGATGAACCGCTCCTGCAGGCGCGCCGCGAGGAAATAGCTTTCGAGGTCGTGCTGGAAGCGCTGGCGCACACCCGGCCGGATGATCTTGACCGCGACGCGGCCGGGCACGTTCCCGCTCGTCACGAACGCCTCGTGCACCTGGGCTATGGAAGCGGCCGCGACCGGTTCGCCGAAGCGCTCGAAGAGCTCCTCCACGGGCCGGCCGAGCGAGGCCTCGACCGAGGCGACTGCGGCGGCGCGGGGAAAGGTGGCCATGCGGTCCTGCAAGCCCGCAAGATCGCGCGCCATGTTCTTGCCGACGACATCCGGTCGCGTGGCGAGGAACTGGCCGAGCTTCACGTAGGACGGCCCGAGTTTCCCGACCGCGTCCGCCAGCCTTTCGGTCCGCCCCTTGCGCGCCGCGCGCCGTGCGGCGAGCGCCTTCGAAATGCGCCAGGCGGCTTTCGGCGCGCCGGAAAGCTCGTCGCCCGGCAGCGAGGCAAGCACGCCCTCGCGCGCCAGCATCCAGCCCGCGCGCGCAAGGCGAAGCGAGGCGCCCAGCGTGCTCATGCGGCGCGGTCCCTCAAAGCTTCCAGCCCGAATGCAGCGCCGCGATGCCGCCCGAATAGTTCCGCCACGTGACGCGCTCGAAACCGGCGGCGCGGATCATCGAGGCGAAATTCGCCTGGTTGGGGAATTTGCGGATCGATTCCACCAGATAGCGATAGGAATCGGGGTCGCTCGCGACGATGCCGCCGATGCGCGGTATGGCGTTGAACGACCAGGCTTCGTAAGCGCGATCGAGTAGCGGCATTTCGACTTCCGAGAATTCGAGGCAGAGGAAGCGGCCGCCCGGCCTGAGCACGCGATGCGCCTCGGCGAGCGCGGCGTCGATCCTGGGTACGTTGCGGATGCCGAAGGCGATCGTATAGGCGTCGAAGGAATCGTCCGCGAAAGGCAGTTGCTCGGCGTTGGCCTCGACGAAATCGACGTTTGCCGCATAGCCTTGCCGCTCGGCCCTGTCGCGGCCGACGGCGAGCATGGAGCCGTTGATGTCGAGCACCGTGACATGGGCGTTGCGTCCGGAGGCGGCGACGATGCGCAACGCCACGTCGCCGGTCCCGCCGGCGACGTCGAGCGCCGTCCAGCCCGGCCGCTTCGGCGGATTGAGCCAGGCGACCATGCCATCCTTCCAGAGCCGGTGGAGGCCCCCGGACATCAGGTCGTTCATCAGGTCGTAGCGTTCGGCGACGCGGTGGAAGACGGTGTTGACGAGCCCTTGTTTCTCGCCATCGGCAACCGGACGGAAGCCGAAGGAGGTCCGCATGCCCTCGCCGGCGGTAGCGCGTTGTTCAGACATTCCGACGTCCCGTTCTGAAAACGGCGCGACCATAACCGATCGAAATCGGGCACGCCATCGGCAAAGCCGCGATGAAGGGCCGCGTGGTGAATCCAGCGCAATGGCGCTTTCAAACGCGGCGTTTTCCCCTTATGGCGGCATAAAATTGTGGGTTAGCCTGCGATGCGGGATGTGTCGGCGGCGCGCCAGTCTCTACTATGATGGCCGAGGCCAAGAGGAGTATCCGATGCAGGGTGTGACAGTCGTCGACCATCCGCTGGTGCAACACAAGCTGACGATCATGCGCAGCAAGGAAACCTCGACGGCGGGCTTCCGCCGCCTGCTGCGCGAGATATCGCTGCTCCTCGGCTATGAGGTGACGCGGAACCTGGAACTGACGACCAAGACCATCGAGACGCCGCTCACCTCCATGGAGGCGCCGACGCTCGAAGGCAAGAAACTCGTCTTCGCCTCGGTGCTGCGGGCCGGCAACGGGTTGCTCGAAGGGCTGCTCGACCTCGTGCCGGCGGCGCGCGTCGCCCATATCGGGCTTTACCGCGACCACGAGACGCTGCAGGCCGTGGAGTATTTCTTCAAGGCGCCGAGCGACCTCGCCGACCGGCTGATCATCATCGTCGATCCCATGCTCGCCACCGCCAATTCCGCCATCGCCGCGGTCGAGATGCTGAAGGCGCGCGGCGCCACCAACATGCGCTTCCTGTGCCTTCTCGCGGCGCCGGAGGGGATAGAGCGTTTCACCAGGGCGCACCCGGACGTGCCGGTGTTCACCGCGGCGATCGACGATCACCTCAATGAGCTTGGCTACATCGTGCCCGGCCTCGGCGACGCCGGCGACCGCATGTACGGCACGAAATAACGCGTCTCCTGCCCGACATTTACGTTCCGCTAACCGAAATCGGCGGATTTGCCGCCGCGAGCGCTCGGCCTCGCGGGAATTAAGGCGGCGGTGACGGCCGCAGGCTAGGCTTAGGCCATTCTGGAACCGGGCCCATGAACAAGCTGATCCTCCTGGGTGCCTTTGCAGGCATCGCCGCCTCCGTGCCGGTGCTGTACCAGTCCAATCCGCAAGCCTTCGAGGCGATGCTGCGGTCGAGCCTGCAGCCGAGGCCGGCGTCGACGCCGCAGCAGGAACAATCCTTGCCGCCGCGTCTTGCCTTGGCGGAGGAGGAGCCCGTGCTGCTCGGGCGCAAGGTTCGCCTGTCGGCCGACCGGCGCGGGCATTTCGCCGCCGACTTCAAGCTGAACGGCCGCACCGAGCCGGCGATGATCGATACGGGCGCCACGCTGGTGGCGATCAACGCATCCACCGCCCGCCGCATCGGAATCGTACTCACCCCGGCGGATTTCCACTATCAGGTCGGGACCGCCAACGGAAAGACGACGGCGGCCGCCGCGACGATCGATGCCATCCAGATCGGCAAGATCTATGTCGAAAAGGTGCCGGCTCTCGTGCTGCAGGATTCGGCACTGAACGGCACGCTTGTCGGCATGAGCTTCCTGAAGCGCCTCTCGAAATACCAGGTCGAGGACGGCGCCATGATCCTGCAGCAATAAGAGCATTTTGCAGCCGGACGGAATCGGCTGGCGTCGCACAAATGCGGCTAGGGAAACCACGCTGGAGCAGCGGACAACGCGTTCGTCAGAACGCCCGCTGCCCTGGCGGACGGCTATTCCGCCACCCGCCGCATGACCGGCTTGCGCCGGGTCGGCCGGGCGTCGCCCAGCGAATAGGCCGCTCGGATCGCGGCGGCGGCAGCCTCGGCGTCTGCCTTCGAGCGCGCCCTGACGAGAGCCAGGGCGTCGCCGCGCGCGACTTCCGCGCCGACGGGCAGCAGGTCCGTGATGCCGACGGTATGGTCCACCGTGTCCTCCGGCTTGCGGCGGCCGCCGCCGAGGCCGACCACGGCTATGCCGATGTCGCGCGTGGCGATGGCGGCGACATAGCCGCCCCTGTCGGCCTCGACGGCGATTTCGACATCCGCCTTCGGCAGGAAGGCGCGGCAATCCTCCAAGAAGCCCGACGGACCGCCGAGGGCGTGCACCATGCGCCCGAAGGTCTCGGCGGCGCGTCCGCTGTCCAGCGCTTCCCGGGCCCGGCGCACCGCATCCGAATTGGAACCGGCGAGGCCCGCCGCGCCAACCATCTCGGCGGCGAGCGCCAGCGTGACTTCCTCGAGGCGGCGATCGCGCCGCCGGCCGGTCAGGAAATCGACCGCGTTTTCCACCTCGACGGCGTTGCCGGCCGCTGATGCCAGCGGCTCGTCCATATCGGTGATGAGCGCGGAGGTCTTCAGCCCGGCGCCGTTCGCCACCCCGACGAGGCTCTTCGCCAGAGCCGAGGCGTCGCGGGCGCGCGCCATGAAGGCGCCGTTGCCGGCCTTGACATCGAGCACCAGCGACTGCAGCCCGGCGGCAAGCTTCTTCGACAGGATCGAGGCGGTGATGAGGGGGATCGACTCGACCGTCGCCGTCACGTCGCGGATCGCGTAGAGGCGCTTGTCCGCCGGCGCGAGGTTCGCGGTCTGGCCGATGATGGCGCAGCCGGTCTCGCGCACCGCCTTGCGGAAGAGGGCGTTGTCCGGCTGGCTGACATAGCCGGGGATCGAATCCACCTTGTCGAGCGTGCCCCCGGTATGGCCGAGGCCGCGCCCCGAGATCATCGGGACATAGGCGCCGCAGGAAGCGACGATCGGCGCCAGCATCAGCGAGACATTGTCGCCGACGCCGCCGGTGGAGTGCTTGTCCGTGACCGGGCCGGGCAGGTCGGACCATTCCAGCACGTCGCCGGAATCGCGCATGGCTAGCGTCAGCGCGACCGCTTCCTCGCGGCTCATGCCGTTGAAGAAGGCGGCCATGGCGAAGGCGGCCGCCTGGCCCTCCGAAACCGAGCCGGAGACGATGCCTTCGACGAAGGCGGCAATCTCGTCCGCCGGCAGCGACCGGCCGTCGCGCTTGCGGCGGATGAATTCGGCGGGAAGCATCAGATGCTCGCCAAATATCTGGAGGACCCGTGCCGCTTCGCGCCCCCCTCTGTCCTGCCGGACATCTCCCCCACGAGGGGAGAGATCACGCGTTTCGTCCGCCGCCCTCTTTCTGTGAGCTTGGAGATACGGGTCGGCCTATATGAAGGCTTGATCTCCCCCCTTGTGGGGGAGATGTCCGGCCGGACAGAGCGGGGCGGCATAGGGCGCAACATCAAAGAAATCACACTCCGAACGGCGTCCAGATCGATTTGATGCGGTTCGCCTTGAACAGGAATTCCTCGCCCTGGCCCTCAGTCGGATCGTGCCAGTCGCGCGCCTTGCCGTTGTTCACCCAGGTGGATTTGAGATTGCCGGCCGATTCCCGTTCCACCATGGCCGAGCCTTCGGCCGAGCCGAAATACCAGTGCGCGGCGATGTCATCGTGCTTGGCCATCACCGAGGCGAGCTGGTCGCGGTCGCCGGTGACGATGTTGACGACACCGCCTGGCACGTCGCTCGTGTCGAGCACCTGGTAGAGGTCGCAGGCCGCCAGCGGCTGGCGCGGGGAGGGCGTCGCGACCACCCGGTTGCCCATGGCGATCGCCGGCAATGCCAGCGACAGGAAAGAGAGCAGCGGCGCCTCGTCCGGGCAGGAGATGCCGATCACCTCAAAGGGCTCCGGCAGGGCCAGCGACAGCATGCGCGGCTGCGGGCCGCGCACCGCGCCGTCATATTTGTCGGCCCAGGCCGCGTAATACATGACGCGCGCCACGGAAGCGGCGACTTCCTTCTTTGCCTGAGCCGGACTGGCGCCGGTCGCCTGGCGCAGGCGCGCGGCGAATTCGTCGCCGCGAAGCTCCAGGTTCTCGGCGAGGAAATAGAGCACCTGCGCGCGGGCATGGCCGGTCATGCCGCTCCAGCCTTCGGTCTTGCGTGCCGCCTCCACCGCGTTCCTGATATCCTTGCGGTTGCCGAAGCCGGCTTCCGTGACGGCTTTCCCGGAATGGTCGAACACGGGATAGGAGTAGCCCGAATCCGGCCGCGCCTGCTTGCCGTCGATATAGAGCTTCACGGTGCGGTCGAGCGCGCGGGGCGCGCTGCCCGGCAGCCCTTCTTCGGCCGGAAGCGGCGCTTCGAGCGGCGGTGCGACGCGCGCCGGCTTTGCCTTCTTCAGCCAGGCAGGCGTCAGATATTCATGCATGCCTTCGCGGCCGCCCTCGCGTCCGAAGCCGCTTTCCTTGTAGCCGCCGAAGCCGACGGCGCCGTCGAAGAGGTTGGTCGAATTGATCCAGACCACGCCCGCCTTCACCCGCCTCGCAGTGTCGAAGGCCGTGTCGAGATTCTGCGACCAGATCGAGGCAGCGAGGCCGTAGCGGCTGTTGTTGGCGAGCTGCACCGCCTCTCCCGGCGTGCGGAACGTCATCGCGGCCAGCACCGGCCCGAAAATCTCCTCCTGCGCCAGCGGCGAGGCCGGCGAGACATTGGTGAACAGGCTCGGCGGAAAGAAACAGCCGGGGCGGCCCGAAAGCTCCTTCGCCCAGCTCGGCTGGAAGAGCGATGCGCCTTCCCTGACGCCGGCCTCGACCTTCGCCGTGATCGACCGGATCTGGACCGGCGCGACGACGGCGCCGATATCGGTCGACTTGTCGAGCGGGTCGCCGACGCGCAGCTTCTCCATCCGCTCGCGCAGCTTGCCGTAGAAGCGCTCCGCGACGCCTTCCTGCACCAGCGCGCGGGAGCCGGCGCAGCAGACCTCGCCCTGGTTGAACCAGATGGCGTCGACCACGCCTTCCACCGCCGCGTCGAGATCGGCGTCGGCGAAGACGATGAAGGGCGACTTGCCGCCGAGTTCGAGCGACAGCTTCTTGCCGGTGCCGGCGGTCTGTTTGCGGATGATGCGGCCGACCTCGGTCGAGCCGGTGAAGGCGATCTTGGAAAAGCCCGGATGCGCGACCATCGCCGCGCCGGTCTCTCCGCCGCCATTGACGATGTTGAAGACGCCGGCCGGCAGCCCCGCCTCGTTGCAGATCTCGGCGAAGGCGAGCGCGGAGAGCGGCGTATGCTCGGCCGGCTTGAGCACAACGGTGCAGCCGGCAGCGAGCGCCGGCGCGACCTTCCACGCCAGCATCAGGAGCGGAAAATTCCACGGGATGATCTGGCCGCAGACACCGGCCGGAACGTAGCCCGGAAACTGTTCGTCGCGAAGCTCGGCCCAGCCGGCATGGTGGTAGAAATGCCGCGCGACCAGCGGGATGTCGAGATCGCGCGTCTCGCGGATGGGCTTGCCGTTGTCGATAGTCTCCAGCACGGCGAGGAAGCGCGCATGCTTCTGCACCGAGCGGGCGAGCGCGTAGAGATGGCGGGCGCGCTCGTTGCCGGAAAGCGCCGACCACTTCGCGAAGGCGGAGGCTGCGGCCTTGACCGCCTTGTCGACGTCCTTCTCGGTTCCTTCCGCGACCTCGCCGATCTCTTCGCCGGTCGAAGGATTGAAGACCTTGAAGGTCTTGCCGTCCGGCCTGGTGAAGCGGCCGCCGATGAAGTGCCCGAACCGGCCGCCATGGCGCTTCAGCCAGGCGCGCACATGGGCGTCCTCCTCGGGCGCCGGGCCGTATTCCATGGTGCGCAATATGTCCTGGATCTGGTTCATAGCGTGCTCCGAAAGCCTGCCGCGGGCGAGGACGATTTGACTACCCCCTCTCCGTCCGCTTCGCGGACACCTCTCCCCCACTCCGTGAGGGGAGAGGACGGGTGCCCGGTTTGGCTCCTGTCCTCTACCCCTTCAGGGGGAGAGGTGTCCCGCGCAGCGGGACGGAGAGGGGAATGTTTGTTCATCATCTGGAATACGTCTGGGTCAGCCCATCCCGTGCCGGTCCGCCGACGAATACCGCCCGGTGACGAAGTGCTCGATCTGGCGCTCGATGTCGCCGAGCAGCGAGCTTGCGCCGAGGCGGAACAGGTCAGGTTCCATCCAGTCGCGGCCGAGCTCCTCCTTCATGAGGATCAGCCAGGCGAGCGCGTCCTTGGCGGCGCGGATGCCGCCGGCTGGCTTGAAGCCGATCCTGTAGCCGGTCGCCTCCAGATAGGCGCGGATGGCGCGCACCATGACCAGGCTGACGGGCAGCGTGGCGTTGACGGCTTCCATGCCGGTCGAGGTCTTGATGAAATCGGCGCCGGCCATCATCGCCACCATGGAGGCCTTGTAGACATTGGTCAGCGTCTTCAGCTCGCCGGTGGCGAGGATGGTCTTCAGATGCGCCTCGCCGCAGGCCTCTCGCATTTGTCGGACCTCGTCATAGAGCGCCGGCCAGTTGCCGGTCAGCACATGGGCGCGGGTGACGACGATATCGATCTCGGCCGCGCCCTCGCCGACCGCATAGCGGATTTCGGCAAGCCGCTGCGGCAGAGGCGTCAGCCCGGCCGGGAAGCCGGTCGCCACGGACGCGACCGGAATGCCCGAGCCCTTGAGTGCCTTCACCGCCGTCGGCACCATGGCGGGATAGACGCAGACCGCGCCGGTATGCAGCCGGTGGCCTGAAAGCCCGAGCGCCTCGACGAGGTCGTCGCGCAGCGGATGCCGCGCCTTGGCGCAGAGCCGCTCGACGCGGCCCGGCGTGTCGTCGCCGGCGAGCGTGGTGAGGTCGATGCATTCGATCGCGCGGACGAGCCACGCGGCCTGCCAGGCCTTCTTGACCGAGCGCCGGGTCGTCAGCGTCGCGGCGCGGCGCTCGGCGGCCGAGAGGTTGACGTCCATCGCCTCGAACAGGGCAGGGTCGAGCGCCATGCCTTCGTTGCGCCTGATCGGAGAATGGACCGGGACGAGGCCCTTCTCGGTGGCCGGCCGGGCGTCCGCCATGCGCGCGGGATCCGTCTTGACGTTCATGCGATTTCTCCGATCGCTTCGCGGAGGATCGTGGCCAGCCGCGCCCCGCCGACCGGCGCCATGTCCTTCGTCTCCTGGTGGGAAAGTTCCGCCCCGGTCATGCCGGCGGCGAGATTGGTGATGACCGAGCAGGCGGCGACGCGGAGCCCGAGGAAGCGGGCGAGGATCACTTCCGGCACGGTCGACATGCCGACCGCGTCGGCGCCGAGCAGGCGCGCCATGCGGATCTCCGCCGGCGTTTCGAAGGACGGGCCCGAAAGCCACATATAGACGCCGCGATGGAGCGTGATGCCGGCGGTCCCCGCGGCTTTCCCGAGCACGTTGCGGAGCTCCGCGTCATAGGCGCCGGTCATGCCGACGAAGCGGCGGTCGCTCGGCTCACCGATCAGCGGATTGGCGCCGGAGAAATTGATGTGGTCCTCGATCAGCATCACCGATCCGGGCGGCATGTCCGGCTTGAGCGAGCCGGCCGCATTGGTCAGGAGCAGCGTCGTCACGCCGAGCCCGGCGAGGATCTCGAGCGCCGGGCGCATGGCGGCGGCATCGCCCTTTTCGTAGTAGTGGACGCGGCCGGCGAGCATGAGGAGGGGTTTCCCCGAAAGCCTGCCGGCAACCAGTTCGCCCGCATGCCCGCTGACGCCGCCATGCGGGAAGCCGGGCAGGTCGGCATAGGGGATGCGGATCGCGTCCTCGACCTCGCCGGCGAGGCTGCCGAGCCCGGAACCGAGCACGAGCGCCGTGGTCGGCGCGAAGCCGGAGAGCCTGTCGACCAGGAGGTCGAGGGCAGGCTTCATTTCAGCGTCTCCCCGCTGAACCCGAGCGGCAGCATCTCGCCCATCGTCACCGTTTCCACGATGCCGGTATCATCGCACAGATAAAGCTTCGTGTCCGCTGTGGCGAATTCGGCGAGCCGCTGGCGGCAGCCGCCGCATGGCGTGATGCGCGCCATCTTCTCGGCGACGACGGCGATCTCCGTGATCTTGCCGCCGCCGCCCATGACATAGTGGCCGAGCGCGGTGGTCTCGGCGCACCAGCCTTCCGGATAGGAGGCGACCTCTATATTCGCGCCGGCATGGATGCGGCCGTCTTCCGTCCTCAGCGCCGCCCCGACAGGAAAGCGCGAATAGGGCGAATGCGACCTGGCCATGGCGGCTCGTGCTGCGAGGAAGAGATCGTGGGACATTATGAGTTCCGGCAATCGGCAATCGGCAATCGGCAGTTTGGCGAGGCGCGAGAGACGGCAAGCGACCGGCAGTGACGGCTGACGCAAAAATCAGACCCGACTGCCGACTGCCCAATACCGATTGCCGATTGCTTCATCTCACCTTTCCTTCACATAGGGCACGCCGCCGGCGCGCGGCGGGATCGCCTTGCCGATGAAGCCCGCGAGCAGCACGCAGGTCAGCACATAGGGCAGCGCCTGCATGAGTTGAGCCGGAAGCTTGCCGATGCCCGGGAGCGCGATGCCCTGGTAGCGGATGGAGATCGCGTCGAGAAAGCCGAAGAGCAGGCACGCCAGCATCACGGGCACCGGCTTCCACTTGGCGAAGATCAACGCGGCCAGCGCGATGAAGCCGCGGCCTGCCGACATGTCCTTGACGAAGCTGGCCTGCTGCGCGATCGACAGATAGGCGCCGGCCACGCCGGTCAGGATGCCGGTGCAGATGACCGCCCGATAGCGCAGCCAGGCGACCGATATGCCCGCCGTATCCACCGCCGCCGGGTTCTCGCCGACGGCCCGCAGCCTCAGGCCGAAGCGCGTGCGGAACAGCACCCACCAGGTGAACGGCACCATCAGGAAGGCGAAATAGACGATGATCGAATGTCCGGAGATCACGTTGGAATAGATCGGCCCGACGATCGGGATCGGGCGGATTGCGTTGGCGCCGGGCAGGGCGATGTCGCCGAAGCGCGCCGCGCCTGAGACCGACGGCGTCCGCCCGCCCTGCTGGAACCAGGCCTGGCCGAGGATCACGGTCGAACCGGAGGCGATGAAGTTGATGGCCACGCCGGAAACGATCTGGTTGCCGCGATAGGAGATCGACGCGACGCCGTGGACGAGCGACATGGCGATCGAGACGATGATGGCGACGCCGAGGCCGACCCAGGCCGAGCCGCTGACATAGGCCGCCGCCCCTGCCGCGAAGGCGCCGGCGAGCATCTTGCCTTCCAGCCCGATGTCGAAGATGCCGGACCGCTCCGAATAGAGTCCCGCCAGCGCCGCAAGCAGCAGCGGAACGGAGACCCGCACCGTCGCGTCGGCGATCTGGATGAGCACCATATAGGAATTCATGTCAGCGCGCCTCCGCCTTGGCCGCGATGCCGACCGAACGGGGGGACAGGCTGGCGAAGATCGTCTGGATCGCCGGCCGGAACATGTGCTCCAGCGCGCCCGCGAAGAGGATGACGAGGCCCTGGATGATGACGATCATGTCGCGCGAGATTTCCGGCATCTCGAAGGAAAGATCGGCGCCGCCCTGGTAGAGCATGCCGAACAGGATCGCGGCCGGGATGATGCCGAACGGGTGAGAGCGCCCCATCAGCGCCACCGCGATGCCGACGAAGCCGGCGCCGGATGCGAAATCCAGCGCCACGTGGTGCTGGTCGCCCATCACGACGTTGATCGACATCAGCCCCGCCAGCGCACCGGATATCAGCATGGTGATGATGATGATGCGGGATTCGTTGATGCCGGCATATCGTGCGGCCTCGGGGCTGAAACCCATGGTGCGCAGTTCGTAGCCGAAACGCGTGCGCCACACCAGCGCCCAGACGAAGACGGAGGCGGCCAGCGCCAGCAGGAACGAGACGTTGAAGGGCGCTGAGCGCACCGTCATGCCAAGGGCGTCGAAGATGAAGTTGAGTTTCGGCAGTTGCCCGCCGGGCAGGAAGTCGCGCGTTTGCGGCGCCATGGTGTTCGCGGCCTTGAGCGGTCCCACCAGGAGATAGACCATGAGGCTCGCGGCGATGAAGTTGAACATGATCGTGGTGATGACGATATGCGAGCCGCGCCTGGCCTGGAGATAGGCGGGGATCAGCGCCCACAAGGCGCCGAAGAGCGCCGTGGCGACGATCGCGAGCGGGAAATTGATCCACCACGGGAAGGTGGTGTCGAGCGAAAGGCAGACGATCGAAAGGCCGAGGCCTCCCACATAGGCCTGTCCCTCTCCGCCGATGTTGAACAGGCCGCAATGGAAGGCCACCGCGACGGCGAGGCCGGTGAAGATGAAATTCGTGGCGTAGTAGAGCGTGTAGGCGATGTTCTGTCCGCCGCCGAGCGCGCCCTTGACGAGGATCACCGCCGCCTCGAAGGGGTTCTCGCCGACGATGAGCACGACGAGGCCGGCCACCAGGAACGCGACCACGACGTTGATCAGCGGGATCAGTCCGTAATCCACCCAGCCGGGCAGCTTGGCATAGGGCGTGCTCATTCGGCCGCTTCCTTCGATTCCACGCCGGCCATCAAGAGGCCGAGTTCGCCTTCGGTCGCGTCCGGTCCGCGCTCGCCGACGATGCGCCCGTCGAACATGACCAGGATGCGGTCGGAGAGCGAGCGTATCTCGTCCAGTTCGACCGAGACCAGCAGCACGGCCTTCCCCCGGTCGCGCATGTCGATCAGCCGCTTGTGGATGAATTCGATGGCGCCGACATCGACCCCGCGCGTCGGCTGGCCGACGATCAGGACGCCGGGGTCCTGTTCCATTTCCCGCGCGAGCACGATCTTCTGCTGGTTGCCGCCGGAGAAATTCGCCGTTTTCAGCCGGCAGTCCGCCGGCCGGATATCGTATTTCTCGATCTTCTCGGCGGCGTCGCGGCGGATCGCCGGGATGTCGAGGAACGCCCCCTTCAGATATTGCGCCTCGTCGTGATAGCCGAGGATCGAGTTCTCGTTCTCCTCGAAGGCGAGCACCAGGCCGACATGATGGCGGTCCTCGGGCACATGCGCCAGCCCGTGCTCGCGCAGTTCCCCCGGGTCGGCGTTGCCGGTGACCTCGATCGGCTTTCCGTCGAGCAGCACGCGGCCGGAGACGGCGTGGCGGATACCCGCAATCGCCTCGATCAGTTCCGACTGGCCGTTGCCGGCGACGCCCGCGATGCCGACGATCTCGCCGGCGCGAACGCCGAAGGACACGTCGTTCACCATGGTGACGCCGCGCGTGTCCTTCACCGTCAGGCCTTCCACGACGAGCTTGAAGTCGCCGGGCCTGGCCTCGCCCTTGTCGACGCGAAGCAGCACGCGCCGCCCGACCATCAGTTCGGCGAGTTCGCCGACCGTCGTCTCCGCGGTCTTGCGCGTATCCACCATCGTGCCCTGCCGCATGACCGAGACATTGTCGGTGACGGCCATGATCTCCCGCAGCTTGTGTGTGATGAGGACGACGGTCTTTCCCTGTTCCTTGAGCTGCCGGAGGATGCGGAACAGGTGGTCGGCTTCCGCCGGCGTCAGCACGCCGGTCGGCTCGTCGAGGATCAGCGTCTCGGCGCCGCGATAGAGCGCCTTGAGGATCTCGACGCGCTGCTGCAGGCCGACCGGCAGCGTCTCGATGATGGCGTCGGGGTCGACGGTCAGCCCGTATTCGCGCTCCAGCCGCTGCAGCTCGGACCGCGCCTTGGCGATGCTGGCCCTCAGGAGCGCCTCGCCCTCCACGCCGAGGATAACGTTTTCGAGGACCGTGAAATTGTGCACGAGCATGAAATGCTGGTGCACCATGCCGATGCCGGCGGCGATGGCATCATTCGGCGTGTCGATCCGCGTCGGCTTGCCGTTGACCCGGATTTCGCCGCTGTCGGCCTGGTAGAAGCCGTAGAGGATGGACATCAGGGTGGATTTGCCGGCGCCGTTCTCGCCGACGATGCCGTGGATGGTGCCCTTTTCCACGGTGAGATGGATATCGCGATTGGCGCGGACGGCGCCGAAGCTCTTGTTGATGCCGATCAGCTCGATTGCGGCTTCCGCCATCCGCCTGCCTCGTTCCCCGGAGGAATTTTTATCGTTTGGTCAAGGATTAGCACGACGCTTCCGCGCTGCCAATCGACACGGCCGCGCCGACACTCTCGACAAATCGGTGCCCGCTTGTCAATTTCGCAACCATGACCAGTTCCAAGATCGCCCCCTTCACCTTCAACACCACGCCTTCGGTTGTTTTCGAGCCCGGCTCGTCGAAACGTCTCGGCGGGATCGCCGGCCGGCGGCTCGGGGGACGCGTCCTGTTCGTCACCGATCCCGGCCTGCGCCGGCTCGGCCTCTGCGACGCGGCCATCGCGTCGCTGGAGGGGGAAGGCGTCGCCGTCACAATCTTCGACGCCGTCGAGGCGGATCCCTCGCGCGCCACGCTAATGAAGGCGGTGGAGGTCGGCCGCGCGGCGCGGATCGGCGGAGTGGTCGGGTTCGGGGGCGGCTCCTCGCTCGATATCGCCAAGCTCTCGGCGCTGCTTTGCGGATCGGACGAGGATCTCGACGCGGCATGGGGCGTCGGCAACGCCAGGGGCCCGCGCCTGCCGCTGGTTCTGGTGCCGACGACCGCCGGTACCGGCTCGGAAGTGACGCCGGTGTCGATCATCACGGTCGGCGAGGAGGAAAAGCGCGGCGTGTCTTCGCCCGTCATCCTGCCGGATATAGCGCTTCTCGACGCCGAACTGACGCTCGGCCTGCCGCCGGCGATCACCGCCGCCACCGGCATCGACGCCATGGTCCATGCGATCGAGGCCTACGCTTCGAAGAGCGCCAACAACAATCCGCTCTCGCGGATGCTGGCGCGCCAGGCGCTGAGGTTGCTGGGCGCAAATATAGAAACGGCCGTGTCGAAGGGCGGCGACATCGCGGCGCGGGGCGCCATGCTGCTCGGCTCGATGCTGGCCGGCCAGGCCTTCGCCAATTCGCCGGTGGCCGCCGTGCATGCGCTGGCCTATCCCATCGGCGGCACGTTCCATGTCCCGCACGGGCTTTCCAACGCGCTGGTCCTGCCGCACGTATTGCGCTTCAACGCGCCGGATGCCGCGCATCTCTATGCCGAGATCGCCGCCGACGCATTCCCGTCGCTGGAAAGGGAGGAGGGCGCGCAGGGACGCTGCGCCGCCTTCATCGAGGAACTGGCCGGCCTGTCGAAGCGCGTCGGGCTGCAATGCCGCCTGCGCGAGGTCGGCATCGGCCAGCAGCATCTCGGCAAGATGGCTTCCGACGCCATGAAGCAGACGCGGCTTCTGGTCAACAACCCGCGCGAAGTCGCCGAGGCCGACGCGCTGGCGATCTACCGGGCGGCGTGGTGAGCGGCGCCGGTCGTTCGCTTCCCCTCGAGGGGGCCGGACAGGGATGGGGCAGGAAACCGTCCATCTCCGTCGCGAATTCATGCGCGGTCGCTCTGCCTCGAGGGGGAGGGGAATGAACCGTCCCGCGCCCTCCAGCCGCTCCGCCTACCGTGCGTTCCGGACGATCGCGACCCGCTGGATGGACAACGATATCTACGGCCACATGAACAACGTGGTGCATTATTCGCTGTTCGATACGGCGGTGAACGGCTGGCTGATCGAGGCCGGCGTACTCGATATCCATGGCGGCGGGCGGATCGGGCTCGTGGTGGAGACCGGCTGCAGGTATTTCTCGGAAATGGCCTTTCCCGATGCCGTCACTGCAGGCCTACGCGTCGGCCGGCTCGGCACTTCGTCGGTGCGTTACGAGGTCGGCCTGTTCCGCAACGAGGATGATCTTGCTGCGGCGGAAGGCTTCTTCGTTCATGTCTATGTCGATCGGAAGACGCGCCGGCCCGTGCCGCTCGACGTGCGGCTTCGCCAGGCTCTCGAGGGAATAAGCGGATGAGTTCGGCGGATGACGACAGGCTGACCCGGCTCGAGACGCTGGCGGCCGAACAGGAGAGGACGATCGGCGAGCTTTCGGCGGAAATCGCCGAACAGTGGAAGACGATCGAACGGATGTGCAAGAAGCTCGATACGCTGACGGAGCGCTTTCTCGAACTGGAGGAGCAGGCGCGGCCGGAGACGCCAGTGACGAAACCGCCGCATTGGTAGGTCCGGCCAAAGGAAAGGGCCGCCGTATTTCCGTCCGGCGGCCTCTCTTTGGAAATCGGGACCGGCTCAGTACGGGCAGGCATTGTCCGACGTATAGTCGTGGACCTTGACCTTGCCCGAGATGATGTCCGCCTTGGCCTGCTCGACCGCCTTCTGCATTTCCGGCGTGACCAGCGACTTGTTGTTGTCGTCCATCGCGTAGCCGACGCCATCCTCCGCGAGGCCGAGATGCTCGGGACCGAAGGTGAACTTGCCGTTCTTCGCATCCATGAAGGCGTTATAGACCGCGACGTCGACATGCTTGACCATCGAGGTCAGCACATGGCCGGGCTGCAGGCCGTTCTGGTTGGAATCGACGCCGATGCCGAGCTTGCCCGCATCCGCCGCCGCCTGCAGGACACCGACGCCGGTGCCGCCGGCCGCCGCGTAGATCACGTCGGCGCCCTGGTCCATCTGCGACTTGGCGATCTCGCCGCCCTTGGTCGGATCGTTCCATGCGGACGGGGTATCGCCCGTCATGTTCTGGATCACCTTGGCGTCCGCCTTGGTCGCCTTGACGCCGCCGACATAGCCGCAGCCGAACTTGCGGATCAGCGGCACGTCCATGCCCCCGATGAAGCCGACCGTGCCGGTCTTCGATGCGAGCGCCGCCATGACGCCGACCAGATAGGAGCCTTCGTTCTCCTTGAACACGACCGAACGGACGTTCGGCAGGTCGACGACGTCGTCGACGATGACGAACTGCGTCTTCGGATATTCCGGCGCCACCTTCTTCATCGCCGCCTCGAAGGAGAAACTCATGGCGATGATCGGGCTGTTGCCGTCTTGGGCGAACTTCTCCAGCGCCTGCTCGCGCTGGGTGTCGTTGGAGATCTCGAAATCGCGATAGGCGATGCCGGTTTCCTTCTTGAACTTCTCGGCGCCGTGATAGGCGGCCTCGTTGAAGGATTTGTCGAACTTGCCTCCCATGTCGTAGATGACAGCCGGCTTGATGTCGGCGGCGAAGGCCGGAAGGGTCATTGCGGTTGCGGCGATAAGGCCGAGAACTAAACGCTTCATGTGATCCACACCCTGTCGGTTTGTCTTTTCCAATATGGTTACGCGCTGACGCTCGTTCCCGGCATCGGCGCGATCCTGGCAGGGATTGTCGCCCCCGCTCGGGCCGCACTCTTGCATGGCGCAAGACAAATTACACGTGGATTTTTTGACCTTTTGGAAAACGGCTTCCTTCAGCCGGAAGTAAGGCCGCTGCACCGGCCGGGGTTCATGACCGCCCTAATCGGCGGCGAAGTCGCGCCGGCGTTCCGGCCGATGCCCGATGGCGTAGAGGGCGAGCGCCAGGACGGCGAAGACGAGCGGGCCCGGCGCGGCGAGCAGATGGACCACGATCGTGTCCCACAGGAAAGGCCAGCTCCTTTCCGCCGCCCTATGTGCATTTTCGAGCATCCCGGGCGCCGCCGCCTTCAGGGTGTCGCCGAGCGGCGTAAGGACGAGCCTCGACACTGCCACCGAACGCGTGGCGTCGAGAACCGACAGGATCACCGCGACCGCAAGCGAGATCGTGGCCAGAAGGCGAAAGAGAAATCGCACCATCCGGGCAGGGTACATGCCGCGCCATTGCCGGGCAACCGGCCCGGCGGGCAACAGGGCATCGGACTGGTCCTCGGCCGCGAGAGCCATCGTTCAGCCCGTGGCCGAAGGCATGGCCACCCGTTCACGACCACGCCGTCTCCCCGGATTTTCAGGGAAGGCGGCGCGCGTCAATAGGTGCACGCGTGGCGCTTGGCATTCCGTTCCGGATCGACTAGATGAGCCGGGTCGAGAATCCAGCGAGGTAAGACGGCGGGATTTTCGCTTCGGAGAGGTGGCCGAGTGGTCGAAGGCGCACGCCTGGAACGCGTGTATACGGGAAACCGTATCAAGGGTTCGAATCCCTTTCTCTCCGCCATCCACCCTGAGCACCCAGTCTCCAGGTTCGCTGCTTCCGTGTAAGCTGGCGTTATGTCGGCGCTATTCCCGTTCCAATCCGTTTGTGCTGCCTGCAAATCCGTCCGTTTTGCGTCGTCTTTGAGCGCATTGTGCGGCGCGTCTCCGGCTGCCGGATGGCCGGTGAGTTTCGATTGGATGCCAATTTTGGACCTTTCGCATTTTGTGCCAAATAACCGGCAAAAACGACGCAAATTTCGGCTTTTGGAGAGAGTAACGCCCTGTTTCAGTGACTTATGATATTCGACGGAATGTGCATGACAGGGCCTCGAATGCGCACAACAGGACGCTGTTTCGGCAATGAGAGGCAGCTTTCATCGTTCGAGCAGGCACGACTTTCGGCGCTTCCCTAACTCGTTGATGTGATTGGCATATCGTGGCTGATGGCTAAAAATGCTCGCGAGGCCGATCAGCCTGGGGCTGGAGCAGCGGGTGTTCTGACGAACGCGATTCCCGCTGCCGTTTGTATATCAGTTAGCGCCGAGCTAGGTTCTACTTCCACGTGGGAACGATACGTTCCAATCGCTTACGATCAATGGGCCCGACTATGGGCTCGTAGGATTTGGCGAGATGGTACCGGGACAGTTCCGCCGCCCTTTCCGCGTCGCCCGCCTCGATGGCGTCGAGGATCAGGCGGTGCACGGCGAGCGTGTCGCTGCGGGCCTTGTCGAGAGGTCGTCTGGATTGCCAGGTGGCGATGGAATTGAATTGGTGAAGGGCGTCGACCACCAGAGCGAAGAGCGGATTGCCACCGGCTTCCGCGATGCGGCGGTGAAACAGCACGTCGCACTGGAACTGCTCCTCGAGCGTCGCCGTCGTTTCCATCCGGTGGTAGGCCTCCCGTATTGCCGACACGGCCTCCTTCGAGGCACTGGCGGCGAAACCGGCGGCGGCGCTTTCCACCACCATGCGGAACTGGATCACATCGGCCAGGGACAAGCGCTCGGCGTGGAAAAGCGAACTCACTACCGAGGTGACACTGGCGCCGGGGTCGGCGCGGACGATCGGGCCGCCGGGATCACCGTGCCTCACTTCGATCAGGCCACGGCTCTGGAGCACCCTCAACGCTTCACGGATGGTGGCGCGGCTGACGCCGAACTGCACGATGAGATCGCGCTCCGAGGGTAGTCTTTCCTCTTTCTTGAGTTCTCGACGAAGGATCGCCCGCTCGATCTGGTCGACGACGTCTTCGTAGGCGCGCCGCTTCACCGTCTTGTGAAAAACGGTGCCGCTGCCAGGATCCCCCTTCGCGCGGGTCTTATCGTCCAAGAAAATATATCCTCAGCTTCCCGACCAGACCGGCTCGCGACCCTCGGCGTGCGCCTTGACCGCGGCACGTCCATCCTGGGTCGCCAGCAGTTCAACAAGCGCCAGTCCCCCATGGCTTATAGCGGCGGCACGGGGCATGTCGAGCATAGCGTGATAGGCCCTCCGACCGAGCGCGATCGCGACCGGGCTCTGCCTGGCGATGGCTCGCGTCTGCGAAGCAACGGCATCCTCGAATTTGCCGGCGGGGACGGAACTTGAAATCAGGCCATAATGCAATGCCTCGTCGGCGGTGAGCAGACGTGCGTTGTAGATAAGGTCGAACAGCACCTTGCGCGGCAGGATAGGCACCGATGTTGCAAGGGCGAGCATCGGGAAGAGACCCGCCGAAAGTTCCGGCAGGCCGAAGCGTGCGCTGTCCACCGAGATGGCGAGGTCGGCCGACGCCATCATGCTGAATCCCCCGGCGACCGCGTCGCCATTGATGGCGGCGATGAGCGGCTTCGACAGCGCGACGGCAGCCTTGTGGACGCCGGCGAAGGCTTCGGCGAAGGCGATCTGCTTCGCCGCCGCGCCATCGGCGGCACCGTCGACCTGGCCCCCTATGCAGAATTTGGATCCCGTCGCCGTCAGCACCACGACGCGGACCGCGCTATCGCGGTCGGCCTCGGCGAAGGCTGCCGCGATTCCGAGGCATATCTCGCGGTCGACCCTGTTGTCGAATTCGGGACGGTCGATGATGACCTTGAGCACACCGTCGCGTTGTTCCGTTCTCAACGGCATCACACGTTCTCCTTCTTGGCCTGCGGCTCGGCGTAGCGGTTTCTGAGCAGATCCCAATCGTCCGCGCCGACATGTCGGAAGGCCTCGACCACCGTCATCATGCGCTCCGGTACCGGATATTCGCCGGTCTCTTTCAAGCGGCGGTATACATCGTCCAGCGCCGCCATCACCGTCATGAAGCCGAGCGCCGGGACGATGGTGATCGCATATCCGAAACTCTCGGCCTCCTTGAGCGTTACCAGCGGGCTCTTGCCGCCATGCACCATGTTGAGGAGACACGGGCCCTTCACCAGGCCGGGAACCTTCTCGATCTCCTCGCGCGACAGCGGGCTTTCGAAGAAGGCGACGTCCGCGCCCGCGTCGAGCGCCGCGTTGCAGCGTTCGATGGCGGCGTCGAAGCCAAGCACGGTACGCGAATCGGTGCGCGCGATGATGACGAAGTCGGGGTCGAGGCGCTGTTCGACGACAGCCCCAACCTTACGCGCGAACGCGTCGACGGAGATGACCTCCTTGCCGTCGAGATGGCCGCATTTCTTCGGGAAGACCTGGTCCTCTATGTGCAGGCCGGCGACACCTCTGCGTTGGTAAAGTTGGGCGGTACGGATGGCATTGAGTTCATTGCCGTAGCCGGTATCGGCGTCGGCGATCAGTGGAATGGAAACGCTTTCGGCCATGTTCTGGGCATTGTCGACCATCTCGCTCATGCTGAGCAGGCCGTAATCCGGCAATCCGTAGCGGGCCGCCGCTCCCGCGCCGGTCATATAGACGGCCTCGAACCCGGCGCCCTCGACCAGTTTGGCCGTCAAGCCGTCATAGGCGCCCGGCGCCACCACCATGGAGCCCTTTTTTTCGAGCAGACCCCGCAATTGGGCCGCCGCGCTTTTCCGTCTAGCCATCCATCCATCCTTTCATGCGTATCGCGTGTCCCGGGCCGGCTAGATGGAACCGCCCAGATAAGCCTTCTTCACGGTTTCGTTGGTCAGCAAATCGCGGCTGGGGCCATGAAGCGCCACCTTGCCGGTCTGGAAGACATAGGCGCTCTCTGTGTTCTCGAGCGCCAGCCGAACGTTCTGCTCCACGATCAGCATGCCCACGCCCTCGGCCATTATCCGCCGCAGCACCGCGAAGATCTCATGGAAGATCTGCGGTGCCAGGCCAAGCGAGGGTTCGTCGAGAAGCAGAAGCCTCGGACGTCCCATCAAGGCCCGACCCACGGCAACCATCTGCTGCTCGCCGCCGCTCAGGGTTCCGGTCACCTGCCGGCGTCTTTCGCGCAGGCGGGGAAAGAGCTCGTAGATCCGCTCGAGGTCCTGCCGCGTGGACGCACCCGTCCGATCGCGGCGCGAATAGCTTCCAAGTTCGAGGTTGGTCTCGACGTCCAGCGGCTTGAAGACCTTGCGCCCTTCCGGCACGTGGCTGATGCCGACGCGCGCCAGTTCGTGCGCAGACAGCCGCGTGACGTCGCGGCCCTCGAAGGTCACGCTTCCCGACCAGAGCGGCATCAGGCCGGAGATGGTGCGCAGGAAGGTGGTCTTGCCGGCGCCGTTGGCGCCGATGACGGCGACCGCCTTGCCTTCCGCGACCTTGAGATCGATTCCGTGGACCGCCTCGACCGGTCCGTAGCCGGATACGAGCTGACGTACCTCAAGCATCCAGCGCCGCCTCCGCCGGACTCGTCCCGAGATAGGCCGCGATGACGCCCGGATCGTTCTGGACCTCGGCAGGCGTCCCGTCCGCGATGATGCGGCCGCGATCGAGAACGACGACGCTGTCGGCCAGCCCCATGACGAATGCCATGTTGTGCTCGACCACCAGGATGGTGACGCCGCGGTCGCGCACGCGGCGAAGGTAGTCGGCCAGTTGGAGAGCCTCCCCCGTATTCAGCCCGGCGGCGGGCTCGTCGAGGAGGATCAGGCGGGGATTGGTCGCCAATGCCCGCGCGATTTCGAGAATGCGCTGCCGTCCGTAGGGCAAGGTGGAGGCCTTGTGGGAAAGACGCTCATGGAGCCCGGCCTCTACAAGGAGTGCTTCGGCCGCGGCGATATTCTCGCGTTCCGCCCTCGTCGCCTCGGAAAAGCCGAGAAAGGTTCCAACCAGCGACGCCCTATAAACGCGCTGGCCCGCGAGCAGCACGTTCTCAGCGACGGTGAGCTGGGTGAAGAGCTGGACGATCTGGAAGCTCCTGGCCATTCCCGCACGCGCGATGCGGTAGGCGGCGAGGTTCCTTATCGCCTTGCCGGAAAAGTCCACCCGGCCCGTGTCGGCCTTCTCGAAACCGCTGATGCAGTTGAAAAGCGTCGTCTTGCCCGAACCGTTGGGACCGATCAGCGCCTTGATCTCGCCGGCCCTGACCTCGAAGCCCACGTCCTGAAGCGCCTGCAGGCCGCCGAAGCGCTTGCTCAAGCCATGCACTGAAAGAAGCGTGGCCTTGCCGGCCTCGAACGAAGGCAGCGCTGCCGCCGGCTGAACGTCGCAAGGCGCAGCCGAACGCCGGCTCGCCGTACCTCCGTCTCGCCTCGATACTTTGCCGGCTATATCGCGCAGCAGACCGGAAATCCCGTGCGGGACGATCATGATCACGAACACGATTGCCGCCGCGTAGAAAAGCAGCTGGTAAGCGCCGAAGCTCCGTGTCAGTTCGCCCAAAATAGTCAGGATGGCCGATCCGATGACCGGGCCCCAGATGGTCCCGATGCCGCCGAAGACCACCGCCAGAAGCGCCAGGAGGGAATTGGTGAAGGTGAAGCTTTCCGGGCTGATATAGAGGATGAGGTGGGCATAGAGCGAGCCGGCAAGGCCGGCGAAGGCGCAGCTCAGGCCGAAAATCGTTATCTGCACGATCCGCGTGTTGATGCCGACGGCGGCGGCGGCGAGCGTGCTGTCGCGTACCGCCGTGATTATCCGGCCCGTCCGCCCGGAGGTCAGCCGGCGCAGGAACAGGTAGGTCGCGATGCCGGCGATCAGCAGCAGGTAGTAGTAGTTCCCGACGATCCCCTTCTGCGGGCCGATGAGGTCGGTGCCGAAGAACTGGGGCGGATTGATGCCGAGCAGCCCGTTCGGACCGCCGGTGAGATCGACCGATTGCACGAAAAGCGTCGACAGGATGATGCCGAACGCCATCGTCGCCATGGCGAGATAAAATCCCGTCAGCCGCAAGGCGGGCAGTCCCAGCAGGACCCCGACGAGGCCGCAGACGACCATCGCAACCGGCGTCGCCAACCAGAACGACATGATCCCGTGCGTGGTGAGGAGAGCCGCGGCATAGGCGCCGACGCCGTAGAAGCCGGCATGGGCGAGGCTCATCTGTCCGAGATAGCCGAACAGGAGGTCTAGGCTCATGGCAAGTATCGCGGATATGGCGATGAGGTTGGCAAGGTGAAGCTGGTATTTGGTCAGCGGCAGGAGCGGCAGGCTGAACAGCAGGACGACCAGCACCGCCGTCGCGACCGTTTTCATGTTCTTGGACAACATGACCGGCGCCCGCTCAGAAATGCTCGCCGGTCACCAGGGGCGACCCGAGCAGTCCGGCCGGCCGGACGAAAAGGATGAGCATGAGCGCGAGGAAGATGATCGCGTCCGAATAGGCGGAGGAAACGTAGCCCGCGCCGAAGGTCTCCAGCAGGCCCACGATCAATCCGCCGAGGAGCGCGCCCGGCAAGCTGCCCAGGCCACCGAGCATGCTGGCCGCGAAACCCTTGACAGCAAGGCTGAGCCCCATCCACGGCGCGGCGAAGGTGATAGGGCCGATGATGAGTCCTCCGAGCGCGGCGAAACCGCCGCCGAGGAAACAGGTCAGCGCCACCATCGAGACCGGATTGATCCCGACCAGCCTGGCGGCCTCGGGCTCGAAGCCGGTGGCGAGCAGGGCCTTTCCCGTGAGCGTGCGGCGGAAGAAGAAGAACATCGCGAGGAAGGCGACGGCGGAGGTGCCCACCACGACGAGATAGTGCGGCACGATCACGATGCCGCCCACCAGAAGCGGCGTCGATCCGACCGGCGAGGGCACGGCCTGCTCGAGGCGGCCCCAGATGAGTTCGGCGGCGCCTTGCAGGAACATCGAAAGGGCGAGCGTCGCCATGACCATCGAAGTCAGCGTCGCATTTCGCTTCGCCAGCGGGCGCAGCACGCCGAGATTGAACGCCAGGAAGAGGAGGCCGACAACCACGACCGCGGCGAGAACGACGAGAGAGAAGGGCAGATGCAGCGTTCCCGCCAGGGTCACCCCGACCATCGCGCCGAGCATGGCGAGATCGCCCTGGGCGAAGTTCATCAGGCGGGAAGCGGCGAAGATCAGGTTGAAGCCGAGGGCGATCAAGGCATAGATCGCGCCCAGGGTAACGGCTCCAACGAGCAACTGGAGGAAGTCCGACATGCGGACGGTCTACTTGGACTTCTCGTCGCCCAGAGAGATGAGCTTGTCTCCCTGGATACGGCGCAGATGGGTGCCATCGACGTCGAGCGCGATGTGGTCCGTCGCGGAGAAGTTGATCGTCGCATCGCCGACGCCCATCACGCCCTTGTAGCCCTTGGTATTGTCGAGGGCGTCGAGGAGCTTTTCCTGGTCGATCTCGTCGCTGCCGGCGGTGCCGGCCTTCTTCGCGGCTTCCGCCCAGAGGCTCAACGCGTCCCATCCTGCGGCCGCGAAGTAGCTTTGCGGACGGTCGTTCCAGCGCTTCTGGTAGGCATCGAGCATGCTCTTCGCCTCCGGCTTATCGGGATCGAACGGATCGGTGAAGATGGCGCCGTCGCAGGCGCCCTTGGACAGCGAAAGCACGTTTGGAAACGACCATGCCGTCTGCCCCGCCAACTGCGCCTTGAAGCCGAGATCGCGGCTGGTGAGGCAGAGCTTGGCAGCGTCGCCGCCGAGAACTAGCGCGACGACGAAATCCGCGCCGGCCTGCTTCAGCTTGAGAACCTGCGGGGTGAGATCGGCCTGTCCCGCCGTGATCTGTTCATGCGCGACGACGTTGGCGTTGCGCTGTTTCAGTACCTTGTCCACTGTCGCGTACGCGCCGAGGCCAAAGGCCGACGTGTCGTTGAGGATGGCAATTTTCTTGCCGTGGTCGGCGGCGTAGTTGGCAAGCGTTTGTGCATAGACTCCGTCGGGCGCGGCGATCTGGAAAGTCCATTTGGAGTCCTTTGTGATCGCGTCGGCGGTCGAGGCGACCGTGAGGTCGACGACCTTGGCACGGGCGAAGATCGGCTTCACCGCGATCGAATCCGCCGAACAGAAGGGGCCGAGCACGCCGGCTACTCCGGAACCGTTGACGAATTCCTGGGCGATGTTCACCGCGCTCGTCGGATTGCACTTCTCGTCCTGGGCGTCGAGCTTGATTTTGTGGCCGTTGATGCCGCCTTCGGCGTTGATCTGCTCGGCGCGAAGGATCATCGCCTTCAACGCGCTGTCGCCGATGAAGGCGGTCTGGCCGCTCTGGGGGACGATCACGCCGACGACGTAGTCGCCTGCGGCCGCTGGCGTCAGGGCCGCAAATCCTGCAGCCGAAGCGAGCAGCAAGGCAGAAAATATCGACGGTACTTTCATGGATCATCCTCCTAAATGAAGGAACATAGGCTACTGGTCTGATGAGTAGATCGTCAAGGTCAGAAATCTCGAAAACGCGTTTTTCCGATGTCTCGCCCCTTATGGTGAGACCTGCAAAATGGTCAGATCCCGCAAACGAATTCCCTGATCTGCGAAACAATGTCCTGTTTTCCATCATTGGGAATTTGGGATTTAAAAGGCGGGTTCTCGTCGCGAATGTCGGTGGCGGCGAGCTGAAAATCGGCGGATTCCCCGAAATTCCCTATTCTCCCGCGAAAACAGGGAATCTCAGACCGAGACCGGTTCGCTTCAGACTGTAAGCACCGCCAGTCTTTACGGTAGGTAGAATTTCTAAGAAACTTCATGATTTCAGCTGCTTAGGCTCCTCATCGTTCCACTGCGCAGCAATCCCCGTCGACATCAAGGCGACGTACCCAAAGACCGAAGAAACGTTCTCTCCGAGGACGAGGACGCGAAGGCAACTCTGATCCTTGTCCGCAAGGCTGCCGCCGAGGCTGACGAGCGTTTTGCTGCCCATCGCAGGCAACACGACAGCGGAGCAACGCCTCGGCCGAATAAGAAAGAGATGGACGACTTCGCGAGAAGGGCGTTCGCTCCATCACCCGTGAAGCGGGTGCCGCGAAAGGTCGTTGGTCAATGGACCACGAAAGCGGCGATCTCATCGGGCAGTATTTGTCGGAATGCGCCCCGCTCCAGTTTTGTGTCCGTTGTGGCCGCTTCGCGGGTCTCTCATTAACGCTTGTCCAGCAAATTATTTCACATTAGGAATGTTAACAATCCAGAGTTCAGTGTGATAGGATTAGGAAATATTGTCGCGATCGACTGCTCAATCGATGAACCCGGTCCAGTGAGTACATGTTGGCATAGAGCCCGTTGCCAGCGGCGAGGATCGCTCAATTGTCGGCACGAGTTCGGTCGGAAGCCGCTGATGCGCTTCCGAGCGATGAACAGAGGACGTATCTGTTGTCTCAATTCGATTACAGCGTGTCCCTTGAGCGGATCGATTATCGTGGAACCGGTCTAAGCAGGCCCGAATGCATTTTGGCGCAGCACAATGGCGTGTTGTGGATCTCGGACGACAAGAGCGGCGTGCTCAAGCTGTCGCCCGACGGCGCGCAAACGAGAATCGGACAGGTTGGCGGCGCGCCCAACGGTATCGCGATGGACAAGGATGGTTCATTCGTCATCGCGAATATCGATCTATGTTCGATACAGCGTCTCCAACGTTCCGGCGCTTCCCGGACCGTTGTGGACGAATTGGACGGCAAGCCGCTTGGCGCCGTGAACTTCGTGCTTTTCGACAGCGCCTGGCGCCTGTGGGTTTCGGTGTCGACATTGGCAAACCCCCGACGCTTGGCGATCGAAGAGCCCCGGCCCGATGGCTATGTGATGTTGATCGAAGACAATCGTGCCCGCGTCGTCGCGGACGGCTTCTATTTCACGAATGAAATACGCTTCAATACAGACGAAACGGTGCTTTACGTCGCCGAAACGGCGCGCGGGCGAATAACGGCATTCGATGTCGCGAGGTCGGGCGAACTGTCCAACCGAAGGATTTTCGGTCCCGACGGCCTGTGGCCCGGCGCTCTGGTGGACGGTGTTACCGTGGATTCGGAGGACGTGCTCTGGGTCACTGAAATCACCCGGAACGGGCTGATCGCCATCCCCCCGTCGCAAGAGCCCGTTGTCGTCGCGCTGGATCCCGGCGGTGAGCGGATGTCCTTTCCGACATCCGTGACGTTTGGCGGGTCGGATTTGCGCGAAGTGTATGTCGGCTCCCTGAAAATGGACCGTCTCGTCCATTTCCGGGCTGACGTTCCCGGTGTGCGACCGGTTCACTGGATGCTCGAATGAAGCCGGCTACGCCGCAGTACGACCGATCTCGCGACAACGAACTCACTCATTGGAAGATCGCTGGGAATATCGATGGCTACGATTCAACAGACGGAAAGAAAACGCGTATCCATCGAATGGAAGCAGGATTGGCACGACAAGGCAATCGATCTGTGCGCGGCAGCCCGCCGAAACGGAGCACGGGCGCTTGCCGAAGATGTTGCAAAGAGCCTCTTATCGGCTTCGGGAATAACGGTTCCGCACGGCATCCGGATCGCCGGCCACTCTGACGCGACCGAACCGGCTTTGGCCGGCCTGAAGCATCCGCTCGTGGCGAAGGTTCTGACACGTGAAGGGGCGCACAAAAGCGATTTTGGGGGAGTCCGTATCGGACTGAAAAGTGCCAAGGAAGTCGCCGGCGCCATCCGGCAGATGTCTGTCGCGGCCCAGAAGGCCGGCATCGACGCGGAAGGCTTCCTGGTTGAGGAGCAGGCGGAAGCGCAAGGTGTGGAACTCGTGGTGGGCGGGCTGATCGATCCGCGCTTCGGGCCTTGCGTCATGGTGGGACTGGGCGGGATCTTCACCGAGATTTTCGCCGACGTGGCTTTTCGGGTTTGCCCGATTACCGCGTCGGATGCCCTCGAAATGCTGAAAGAACTCAAGGGATCGAGGATTCTGACCGGAGCGCGGGGGCGCCAGCCGGTCGACATGGATGCCGTAGTGTCCGCGCTGGTGTGTTTTGGCGGACAGCAAGGTGTTCTCATGACACTTCAGAACGAGGTCCGTGAAATAGAAATGAATCCGCTAATCGCGGGGACCAAGGGGGCCGTTGCGGTAGACGCTCGCGTCATTCTCGCGGAGTCACCGGCTGTGTTCCCCAAGGTCGCGCCGCCGATAGACCCCACGGCAGTCCTCGCCGCTTATCGGCATCTGTTCAGGCCTCGCAGCATCGCCGTGCTGGGCGCCTCCGAAAACGGCAAGAGCCCGGGCAATGCCATTATCCGCTACAGCAAGAAATTCGGGTTCGCCGGAAAATTGATCCCCGTCCATCCGCGTGCCGAGCAGATCGAGGGGCTGCCGACGGTTTCGTCGCTTTCGAACCTGGAGGAAGCTGCCGATTTCGCCTATGTGGCAATAGGCGCGGACGCAGCCGTGTCGGCGCTCGAGCAGGCGCAGGGCAAGGCGCGTTTCGTGCAGGTCATGTCTTCCGGCTTCGGTGAAGTGGAGCATGGCATCGAAAAGGAACGACGGCTGCTGGCCGCCGCAAAGGCGGCCGATTTCCGGTTGCTCGGTCCCAATTGTCTCGGCGTTCATTCGCCGCGGGGCGGACTGACCTTTGTCGAGGACGCCGATCCGGAACCCGGCACCGTCGGCATCATATCGCAATCGGGCGGTCTGGCGGTCGATTTGATTTCGCGCGGAGCCGAGCGTGGACTGAAATTCTCGGCCGTGACGACGCTCGGAAACAGCGCGGACGTCAAGCCGGTGGATTTGCTGGAATATCATTTCTGCGATCCTGAGACGCAGGTGATTGGCCTCTATCTGGAGGATGTGAAGGATGGACGCCGTTTCGTGCAGCGGCTGGTCGAACACATGGGCGAAAAGCCCGTGGTCCTTCTCGTCGGCGGCCGCACGGCGGCTGGAGGCCGCGCCGCCGCTTCTCACACCGGTTCCATGGCCGCCGACACCAGGCTGTGGGACGGCATCGCCAGACAGACCGGCGCGGTGATCGCGGACACCCTCAATGAGTTCATCGACATATTGCTGCTGATGCAAATGCGGTCCGGCGGGAAAAAGCGTCCGACAAGAAACGTCGTGCTATTCGGCAATGGCGGCGGCACAAGCGTGCTGGCCGCGGACGCTTTTGCAAGGTTGGGACTGGAAACTCCGACCTTGTCGAAACCCGTTCTGGATCGTCTATTGGCGCTCGACCTGCCGCCGGGCACGGGATTGAACAATCCGGTCGACACGCCAGCGAACACGCTGCTCCATCAGGACGGAGCCGTGGCCGGCAAAATCCTCGATATTCTGCTGAAGGAACAGGCCTGCGACGCGATTGTTCTTCACATCAATCTTCCGGTCTTCATGAAATCGGTAAACCGGACGGTGGATGTCATCGGCGGGCTCGTGCGCGAAGCCGTTCGGGTACGGAGAGAAAATGTGGACGCGCCGAGAATTCTTCTCGTGTTGCGATCGGATGGCGCCGAAGCGACCGAAAATCGGCGCCGGGCCGATCGCCTCGCCGCGCTGGCGGCGGGTATCCCCGTCTTCGATGAACTGCCGGAAACCGCGAAGGCCCTGCGTGGGCTTGCGCACTGGGAAGCGTGCCACTACGCCCGCTGACGCCGGCAGAGCCATCACCCACTCATTAAACGAACTTGTTCCACGGGCAAATTGCTCCGTGGCACGATACGCCGTCGGAAATTCTCCTGGGAAACCAGGAGCTAGTTTTCGAGCGTCACCAGCAATTGGTTTTCGGCGACATTGTCACCTTCGGCCACGTGAATCTCTACGATTTTGCCGCTTTCCGAAGCGAGGACGGGAATCTCCATCTTCATGGATTCCAGGATCATGATCACGTCCTCATCATCGACGTGGTCACCTTCCTTGGCCTCAATCTTCCATACATTGCCGGCTATTTCGGACTCGATCTTGAACCTGGCCATCGCATGCTTTCTTTTCGGTATGGGTTAAAAAGTGGTCGGCCAGCTCGCCAGCCGACGTTGGGAGAGACCGCCTTCCAGGTCCCGCGAATGTATTTCCAGCATTCGCAATAGCCAGTCGCGGGTCTCGCGCGGATCTATGACTGCCTGTGTTGAGTTTATGGCGGCCAAATCGTAGGCGGACGTTTCCCGGTCCAGCTCCGCCTTCAGCTTGCTGAACTTTTCAGGATCGTTCTTCTGGGTCACCCCGTAGACGACATTGATTCCGATGACCGGGTCCATGAACCCCACATCCGCTGTGAACCACGCCCCCATCTCGTCCGAATTGCGGGTTCCGCCCATGTTCAGATAGGCTTGGCCGTAGGATTTCCGGGTCACGATCGAGAATTTCGGCACCGTGCACATCTGAAGCGCGGTCTGGAAATTCATGATCTTGCCCGGCGCCTTGCGGCGCTCGCCTTCGATCCCGATAAGGAAGCCAGGCGTATCGCAGAGAATGATGATCGGGATGTTGAAGCTGTCGCAAAGGACCAGGAAACTGGTGATCTTGTCGCAGCCGTCCGGATCAAGCGCGCCCGCCTTGAACATGGGGTTGGAGGCGACGAAGCCGACGACCTGGCCGTTCATGCGCGCAAGGGCGGTCGTCGCGACGCGGGCAAATTTCGGCTTCAACTCCAGTACCGTGTCCGGATCGGCAACGGCCTTTATGAGCTTGCGGACATCATAGACCTTCTGGCGCTGAGGCGGCACGATCTCCAATATGATTTCCGGATCGATCCGCGAATTGTCCGGCGCCTCCGTCCTTGGGGGTCTTTGTCCGGCGTGGCTCGGCAAATAGGAAAGAAAGGTCTTTATCAGGTCCAGCGCTTCCTCGTCGGTATCGACGGCATAGTCGACTAGGCCCGTCTTCTCCGTGTGAAGCCTCCACCCGCCTAGCTCCTCCGGATCGACGTCCTCGCCGATCGCCAGGGAAGTCACGCGTGGCGAAGAAACCGCCAGGCAGGCGCCCTTACGCATGACGACGAAATCGGAAAGCATCGTGTACCAGGTTCCGGTGCCAAAACTCGGTCCCAGGCAGGCCGAAACATAGGGCGATTGGCGATCGCGAAGAAATTGCGTGGGATCCTGTCCAAGCGCGCCGATTCCCTGCGCGCCCATCGTGTCGGGAATCCGCGCCCCCGAGGTCTCGTTGAGAAAAATAACGGGCATGCCGTTTTTCGTCGCGACGCGGCGTATATGCCCCATTTTCTTGACGTTGTTCGGGCTCGACGACGCCCCGAGCACAGTCAGGTCGCAGGACACGATTGCGGCATTCCGACCGTCGATCCTGCCGAATCCACACACCTTCCCGTCGGCCGGACTTTTATCCCGCATGCTCGGCAGGTGCGAGGTGACGAACATTCCGGTTTCGGTGAAGCTCCCCGGATCGAACAGGCGTTCGATCCGTTCGCGGGCGTCAAGCAGGCTGGCCGCCTTCCGCTTGGAAAGCTTTTCCTTACCGCCCATGGCGAGCACATGCGCTTTGCGCGCCTCGTGCTCCTTGATCAACCCCTCATATGCGGTGTCACCGTCGGACATCTTTCCTCCCAGGCGCTTCAGGGCATCAAAAATGTTGAATAAATTACGAATGTCAACAATACTAATAACAAATCATACCATGCGGTGGTCCCACCGCAAGGACAATCCAGGGAAGGTAGGCATCCATGAGTTGGAGGGAGGAGGTCGCTGAAATCAATCGGCGGCGCGCGTTCGCGGAAGCGCTCGGAGGCAAGGAGAGTGTCGACAGGCAGCACGCGGCGGGTCGGCTGACCGTGAGGGAACGGATCGCGAAGCTTGTCGACAAGGACAGCTTTCACGAGCTGGGCGTCATGGCCGGCAAGGCGACCTATGATGAAAACCACAACCTGGTGTCGGTCCGGCCGTCCAACGCGGTGATCGGCACCGGCCGCATCAATGGCAGGAAGGTCGCGATCGACGGCGACGACTACACGATCCGGGGCGGCTCTTCCGAAGCGACTGTCTCGGAAAAGTGGATCTACTCGGAGAATTACGCGCTCGAGATGCGCATTCCGCTGGTACGGCTGGTGGAAAGCGCCGGCGGCTCGGTTCGCATTCTGGAACAGATGGGCTCCACCAAGATACCCGGCTATCCGAGTTGGCCCATGGTGGGGCTGCTGGGCGTCATACCCGTGGTCGCCGTGGCCATGGGGCCTTGCGCCGGGCTTGGCGCGCTAAAGGCGGCCTGCGCCCATTTTTCGATCATGATCAAGGGCACTTCGCAGGTCTTCGCCGGAGGCCCGCCGGTGGTCGAGCGCGGCATCGGCAAGAAGATCGACAAGGAAAGCCTTGGAGGCTCGGCGATCCATACGGTCGAAAGTGGGGTCATCAACAACGAGGCGCAGTCGGAAGAGGAGGCCCTGGATCTGGTAGCCCGCTTCCTGTCCTACGTGCCGTCCAGCGTCTTCGAGATGCCTCCTCTCGTCGAAACCGACGACCCGAAGAACCGCGAGGAGGAGGAACTATTGTCCATCATCCCCCGCGAACGTCGCCGCATCTACAAGTGCCGGCGGCTCATCGAATTGGTGATGGACAAGGATTCGATCCTGGAAATCTCGCCGCGCTACGGTCGCTCGATCGTTACCTGTCTGGCGCGCCTGGGCGGACGGCCGGTCGGTGTCATCGCCAATGATCCCACTTTCTACGGTGGGGGCCTCACCCGTGCCGCCGCAGGGAAAATGGAAAGCTTCATCGACATTTGCGACACGTTCCACCTGCCGATTGTGAATTTCGTGGACCAGCCGGGCACCGTGGTCGGCCCGGAGGCCGAGCGTGCAGGCACAGTGAAGGGATCGGTTCGCGTCGTATCGGCGATCGAGCAAAGCAGGGTTCCCTGGTGCGCCATCATTATACGCCGTCTCTACGGTCTCGCCGGCACGGCCTATGGTCGCCTGCAGGGCATAAACCTTCACTATGCATGGCCTTCGGCGCGCTGGGGCTCCATTCCGATCGGCGGCGGCGTCGAAGCGGCTTATCGCGCCGAGCTGGACAAGCTGCCCGCGGAAGAACGCGGTAAGCGGCTTTCGGAGCTCGAAGCCTATTACGAATATCTCGAATCCCCGTTCCTGACGGCGGAACGTTTCCGCGTTCCGGACATCATCGACCCGCGGCGGACCCGTACGGTTCTCAACGAATGGCTGGACGATGCCTGGCGCATTTTGCCGGAACAGCTCGGCATGACGAAGCGAACCATAAGACTCTAGTCGGAGTTGAAAACTTGAAACGCATACTGATTGCAAACCGGGGCGAAATCGCGTGCCGGATAATCAAGGCTGCGCGGGCGCTCGGGATCGAGACCGTGGCCGTCTATTCGGAAGCGGACGAGAACGCGCTATTTGTCGAGCGGGCCGACCAGGCGGTGAAAATCGGCCCGGCGCCGGCAAGCGAGAGCTATCTGCGCGTCGAGGCCCTGCTTGAGGCCGCATCACAATCGGGCGCCGACGCCGTCCACCCCGGCTACGGTTTCCTCGCCGAGAACGCGACCTTTGCTCAACGTGTCAGAACCGCCGGATTGACCTGGATCGGGCCCGAGCCGAAATCGATCGATGACATGGGCGACAAGGAACGTGCCCGGGAGATCGCCCGGGCCGCCGGGGTGCCTATACTGCCGGGATCGGAGCGCTTTTCCAGTTGCGATCCGGAAGCCATCCAGGCTGCCGCGCGCATGGTCGGCTTCCCCCTGCTTGTGAAGGCCTGTGCTGGCGGCGGCGGCATCGGAATGCAACGGGTCGACGATCCGGCAAAGCTGTTGAAAGCGGTGGAATCCACGCAAAGCGCGGCAAAACGAGGCTTCGGCGACGATCACGTCTATTTCGAAAGGTACGTCCCGCGCGCCAGGCACGTGGAGATCCAGATATTCGGACTAGGCGATGGGCGCGCCTTCCACCTTTTCGAGCGAGACTGCTCCGTACAAAGGCGGTTTCAAAAAATCATCGAGGAGAGCCCGGCCCCCAACCTTCCGGCGGACATGCTGGAACGCATGGCGCAAAGCGCGCGCGATCTGGCCTCCGTGCAGAACTACAGCGGGGCCGGGACGGTGGAATTTCTCGTGGATGCCGAAACCACGGATTTCTATTTTCTCGAAATGAATACCCGCATCCAGGTCGAGCACGCCGTGACGGAATTGATCTGCGATGTCGACCTGGTGGGGATGCAGATACGCCATGCCGGCGGCGAAGATCTGGAAAAGGAACTGTCAGCGATAAAGCGAAGCGGCGCCGCGCTGGAATGCCGCCTCTATGCGGAAAATCCAGCCAAGCGATTTCTTCCCGCGCCGGGCACGCTGGAGACTTTCCGGCCGCCCGCCGGTATGGACAAGGTGCGTATCGATACCGGGGTGCGCCAGGGCGATCGGATAACGCCTTACTACGATCCCATGATCGCCAAGTTGATAGCCTGGGGCGAGGATCGAGGAACCGCGGTCGAACGGGCCATCGCCGCGCTCGACAGCTTTGAGATCGAGGGTCTGGCGACCAATCGCGAGTTCCTTCTGGCGGTGCTGCGCGAAAACGACTTTCGTCGCGGCGACGTGTCGACGGGCTATATCGACGCGCACCCACAGATTCTCATGCACTGAAAATGAGATCGGATGGAGCGTTTCCTTTGAGAGCAGGGGAGTTTCAGACAATCGCGGTTCCGCGAGGCGGAATTCGAGCATGCCGACAGCCCGACCTTACTCCGGATGGCTGGTCGTCAACAGAAATCGGCGCGATGCGAAGTGAGGGTGGCGAATGAGCGCTGGATTCATGAACCTTGCCCACGCTCTGCTGACGGAGCACGACAAAGGCGAGGCCTTTCATCCCTTTGAGGAGGGATCGGGGGTTGAAACGGCGGACGACGCCTATGCCGTCCAGGACCACTATGTGAGCCTTTTGCGCGAGCGCCTCGGGGCGCGCGCGGGTTACAAGGTTGGGCTTACTTCCGCCAAGATGCAGGCAATGTGCGGGATCGACCAGCCGGTAGCCGGCGTTGTGTTCGGCGAGCGGGTCTTTCATAGCGGCGCGATCCTCGACGCATCGCGCTATGGGCGGCTCGGCGTCGAGTTCGAGATAGGCGTCCGGCTCGGAACGAACCTTGGCCCGTCCCCGCGACCTTATGCGGTGGAAACCGTCGCACCCGCCGTTTCAGCCATCTGTGCCGCGGTCGAGATGGTCGACGACAGGAACGCCGAATACGGCAAGCTCGACGCCCTCGCGCTGATCGCCGACAATTCCTGGAACGCCGGCATTGTCCTCGGTGAATGGTGCGACAACTGGCCCGACCCGGCCGGGATCGAGGGCGTCGTATGGCTCGATGGCGTCGTCATCGATTCCGGACATGGCCGCGACGTGCTCGGCCATCCCTTCGCACCGCTGGCATGGCTTGCCAACCACCTCCTCAGTCGCGGCGAGGGCCTGAAGGCTGGCGATATCGTTCTTACCGGCAGCCTGTGCGTCACCCGCTTTCCGAAGCCGCCGTGCCGGTTCCGTTACGAACTTCCGGGAATGAGCGAAGTCGCCTTCAGGATCGAGGATAAGGTGACCGGAGGATAACGGCGGATCCCATCAAAATCGCGATCGTCGGTGTTGATGAAGGGCGGGATGGTTATGCGGTTGGCGAAGAAACAGGAGGAACCACAATGAAGGTTACGGACATAAAAACCTATGTCGTGGAGGCAGTTCGACGTAACTGGATTTTTATCGAGGTCGAAACCGACGCGGGAATTACCGGCCTGGGGGAGGCCACCCTTGAGATGTTCGACAAGGCCATTCTCGGCGCCATCGAAGACTACAAGCGGCTGGTGGTCGGCACCGACCCGAGGGCGACTGAGTGGCAATACGACTATCTGACCCGGAACAAGTTCTGGCGCGGCGACACGATAAGCTCAACGGTTCTGAGCGCCCTCGACATGGCCTTCTGGGATATCAAGGGCAAGGAATTCGGGGTTCCGGTCTACAAACTGCTCGGTGGTCCGACCCGCAAGACGGTTCCCGCATACGGCAATTACTGGTTCCTCGGCAAAACGAGGGAAGATTACGCACGGAGCGTAGGCCAATATGCCGAAAAGGCGGCGCAAGCCGTCGAACGCGGCTGGGGTGCGCTGAAGTGGAGCCCCTTCGGTTCGGCCGCCTATGACGTGACCAGCGAGCAGGAACACATCATCGTGGAATGCGTCAAACAGGTCCGCGAGGCGGTGGGCGACAATGTCCATCTCCTGCTCGACGCCCACGGCCGGTTCAATCTTCCGACCGCCACCCGTATCGCCCGCCGTCTGGAGGAGTACCGTCCCTTCTTCTTCGAGGAACCCATTCCGCCCGAGAACATCGATTCAATGGCCGAGTTGCGTCACTCGACAACCGTACCGATCGCCACCGGGGAGCGGCTGATCGGACGCCAGGGCTTTCGCGAACTCCTGGCGAAATTCGCCGCCGATTTCATCCAGCCGGATGTCGTTCATTGCGGCGGCATTTCGGAAATGCGCAAGATCGCGGCACTCGCCGAGACATACTACATCCCGCTCATTCCGCACAATCCTTGCGGTCCGGTCGGCACTGCCGCCGCGATCCATGTCGGAGCGAGCATCCCGAATTTCACTCTGTTGGAATACATCCAGATCCCGGAACGCGATGAAGTGGTGGTCGAGCCGCTGGAACTGATAAACGGCGAGTTCACGCTCCCCACCAAGCCAGGCCTCGGGATCGAGCTCAACAAGAAAGTGCTCTCGAAATATCCTTACAAGGATCGCGAATGGGATCACTATTCGCCGGTACGCGACCTGGTCCTGTAAGGGGAGCAGTGTCGCATCGTCGGTATTTGCCTGTCGCCCGCCCTCCATCCACTCGACTGCATGGCCGACGAAGGTCGCACCGGCAGGCGATTGGAAGCGGCAATGCTAGGGAATCACCTTCAGGTCGCGCAGACGGTCAAATTGGGAGAACAGTTCCTGCTTCGTATCGGCGAAAGGTTCGAATCCGAAATGGCGCGCTTTGGTGGTCAGTGAGATGTCGTCGACGTCGAAGCGTACCGTGTAGTCGAAATAGGCCCAATTGCCGAGACTGGAAAACGGCATTGGGCGCAGCTCGTGGGCCTTGGTGACGTCCCGCCAGATCGCCTCGAGATCCTTCATGCGCGCGGCGAGGGAAAGCGATTGCACCTGCCCGGCTTCCATCCCGAAATAATCGGCGACCTGCGGCCACAGATGCTGCCAGCGGAACAGGTCGCCATTTGTGATGTTGAAGGCCTCGTTGGCGCATTTGGGTGATGTCGCGGCCCATTCCATCGCCTTCGCCAACAGCAGGGCGTCGGTCGCCTGCGAGATCGTCGTATAGCAGGCCTGCGACCCTGGGAAGACAAGCGGCATTCCGAGATGCTTGGACATGGTGGCGTAGGCTGCAAGCAAAACGACGAAGGAATGCGGATAGCCAAGCGTGACGCCCCACACGACATGGGGCCTCAGTGCCGACCAGGTCCATGAAGCGTTCTTCTGTCGTGCTGCGGCAAGGTCCTGCTGCACATAGTAGAAGTTTGGCGGGAAATGCCGCTGATCGTCCTCGTGGGCGGGCGTCTTGTAGCTACCAAGATGTGAGCCATACCACTTCGTGCCTTCCATCACCTGCACGTGGCTCAGCTTCGAAGCGGCCGATTCAACGGCATCGAGGATGTTGGTGAACATCGCCAGATTGGTTTGCTCCTCGATGAAGAGGTCGGGTGCCACCGCGCGCGCGCAATAGAAGAGGTGGGTGACATCACGAAGCTTCGGCCCTAGGGCCAGACAGGCTTCGCGATCCTGCAGATCGACAGCTATCGGTGTGCCTATCGAACCGAGCGGCGACGGCCGGCGGGACAATTCCAGAATTCCCCAGTCGCCGGATTCGGCAAGCTGTTCGGCAAGTGCCCGTCCGACCAATCCGTTCGAGCCCACAATCAGCGCTGTCTTGCTTGGCATGAATGATCGCGCCTCCCTTGGCCGGTTTGGAAAATCCCTCCGAGCCAGATCGCCGAGAATGCCGGTCGCAGCCGACCTGGCAAAGTTCTGTTGCCGTAGCCAATTCTATATCGTCGGCTCGAATCGGCTCACCGCTGTCTCGCGCATGTCCAGCACCTCGCTGCGGGTCAGGGTACCGGAGGCGACGTCGAGCACGAACCGGAAGAGTTCGTCCCCTGCTTCCTCTATCGTGCGATCCGATTCCAGGACCGAAGTCACCTCGACATCGATGTTGTCGGCCTGCCTGCGCGCTGTGTTCGCATTGGCCGTGATCTTGATAGTCGGCGATACCATGTTCCCGATCATGTTTCCGACACCCGTCGAGAACAGGATGAGCTGGCAGCCGCCGGCCGCCAGTCCGGTCATCGATTCAACCGCCGGCGCGGGAGTCGCCATGAAGTGCATACCCGGGATGACAGCCGCCTCCCCGTAATCGAGCACCCCGACGAGCGGCGTCGTGCCCGCCTTGGCAGTGGCCCCCAGCGACTTCTCCTCGATTGTCGTAAGCCCACCCCTGATATTGTCCGCCACAGGATTGGTGCCGCGGATATCGACGCCGCGCATCAGCGCTTCCTTTTCCATGCGATCGACCCGGTCCAGGAAGGCCTTGCGGACGGTCTCGTCGATTGCGCGTTCGGCGAACAGATGCTCGGCGCCGAGGAACTCCGACGTCTCGGAAATCACGACCTTGCCACCGCCTTCGACGATCCGGTCGGACACGCGCCCTATGCACGGATTGGCGGCCAAGCCCGATGTCGTGTCCGAGCCGCCGCATTCGACGCCGATGCAGAGCGCGGAAACCGGAACCGGCTTGCGTCGCTCGCTCGAAGCGGCCACGGCGAGGGCGGCGGCTTTGCGTATCCCTTCCGCCATCGCGGCGATGCTGCCGGCCTCATTCTGGACAAGCAGCACATCCACCGGTTTGCCGCAATTTCGAATGCGGTCTGCCACCTGCGACGTACTTGTTTCCTCAAGACCCACCACGAGGATACTGGCCAGATTGGGATTGCGCCCCATCCCCGCCAGCGTGTTGTAGGTAATCTCGAGATCCCGGCCATACTGGCCGCGCACGAAGAGAGTCTTGATCAACAAGGTTCCGGCAACATTCTGGCAGATCGCCGCGGCGATCGGATTGACGTTGTCCATCACCGAAAGGACGCCGACCCAGTTTCGTATCCCCATCTGGCCATCCGGCCGTTCATAACCCAGGAACGTCTCAGTCATCAGGATTTCCTCGCCTGGGCGGATTGGAGTTTGTGCTTGTCGCCGCGGCCCCTGCGCGATTCGACATTGTGGACGTGCGCATGCTCACCAACGCCGATGGAGGCATTCGTCACGCCGATATCCTGGCCGTGCTTCATCACCGTGCCGCCTTCCGCGATCGGCTTGATGGCAATCTTGTGCCCGTAGGGAATATCGGCGCGCAGGATGACTTCGCCTCCTCCCGGGCCTTTGAGATGGCACCGGTCTCCTGCCTTACCGGCGTCGATCAGCGTCGCCACATTGTCCTCCCGATCCATCACCAATGCTCGAACCATGTCATTCCTCCGCGCCGCGCGGGCAGGAGGCGGAATCGTCGCCGTCTGCCCGCAATTTCCTGACTTCCAAAGGGCGCTAGGCCGTCACCCGAGCGGCCACCAACCCAATCCCGCACCTATCGCCGTAATGTGAGTTGTCATATTGTTGACTTTCTTAAAATAGCAACTTAGCAGTAACAGACAGGCTGCGCCAGCGAGGTGTGGCTCGTTACGAAACACTGCGGGAGGATGAACTGGCCAGCGACCGGAAACAGGTCGTCGTCGAGCAGGTGTCGCATAGTTTTGCAGGCCAGATGCTTGCCGTCGACGAAATGAGCTTCACTGTCGGAGCGGGCGAGTTTGTCGTTATTGTCGGGCCCAGCGGTTGTGGCAAAACCACCATACTGAACATCATTGCAGGCTTGATGCGGCAGCAAACCGGCGAGGTGATCGTCGATGGCCAGGCGCCGCGCGCCGGCCGTCATGACGTGGCATACATGTTCGCGCAGGATGCTCTCCTTCCCTGGCGGAAGGTGATCGATAACGTCCTGTTCGGGGTCGAGATCCAGACAGGCTCGCGCCGCCCTTCAAGGGAAGTGCGGGAAAATGCCGAAAGCCTGCTTTCGATGGTGGGGCTGTCCGGTTTCGGGGACGCCTATCCGCGCCAGCTCTCGCACGGCATGAGGCAGCGCGTCGCGCTGGCGCGGACATTCCTGATGCCCAGCCCAATCTTGTTGATGGATGAGCCTTTTGGCGCGCTGGACGCCCACACGAAACTCATGCTCGAGCAGGGCCTCCTGCGTCTGTGGGATCGCGACAAGCGCACGGTCCTTTTTATCACGCATGACCTGGCGGAGGCTATTTGCCTCGCCGACCGGGTCCTCATCTGCACGGCTCGTCCCGGAAAGATCAAATCTGAAATTGAAATCGACCTGCCGCGCCCGCGCGACATCAACCAGCTGCAGCACGATCCCAAGTATCACGAATTGTATCAGAAGATCTGGGAAGACATGTCCCTAGAGATGCAGATGTAATGCAGTCGAAATCAATCGCCATGACGAAAGTAGAACGGCCGACTTCAGACGCGAGACAGGCTGTCCTGATGCACATCTGGGAAAAATTGTTTCTCTACGCCGGCCGGCTGTTGATTTTCGCCGGGCTTGCGTTCGTGTGGTGGGCAATCGTTGCTCTGGGCTGGGTTGACAAACTCTTTATCAGCACCCCCCAGGACGTGGCCGTATTCCTGTACCAGAATTTCAGTAACGAACTGGTTCCGAACATGCTGGCCACCTTGCTGGCAACGCTGATTGCCTTCGCCATGTCGGGCATTTTCGGGATCATGGCGGGTTTGCTGCTTGTCGAGGTGCCTCTGCTCAAGAAGCTGACCGATCCTTTTCTGACGGCATTCAACAGCATGCCACGTATCGCTCTGGCTCCGATCTTCATCCTGTGGTTCGGGATCGGCCTGCCATCAAAGGTCGCGCTCGCATTCAGCCTGGGTTTCTTCATCGTGCTCACCAGCACCTTTGCCGGAATGAAGAATATCGACCCCATCCTGATCCGGCTCAGCCGCTCGCTTGGTTGTTCCGGTTGGCAGCAGTTCACCAAGATTACGCTTCCGTGGGCGGTCCCCAGCGTCTTCGCCGGCTTGAAGCTGGCACTGATCTATTCGTTTCTGGGCGTAGTCACGAGCGAGATGCTGGCCTCGAAGATCGGGCTCGGACAACTCATCATGTACTATTCCGGCATACTCCGGATGGATGCCGTCATGGGCATCCTGATCGTCATGGCCGTCGTTGCCGTGGCGCTGACTCTCATCGCTGACTCGATCGAAGCCGCATTGCTCGGCAGTTGGACGGAGTCTTCGGCATCGACGAAAGCGTAGGAGAACCATCGGCAAGGGAGGAACGAAAAAATGCATGGCTTGCTACGGGCGCTTTTGGTTGGCGCCGCTACCTGTATGGCACTGGTGAATACCGGCGTGCGCAACGTGGCGCATGCCGAGGACCGCATACCGGTCAATATCGGATTTTACCCGGGCGCGACGTTCCAGACATTGATCTTCGTGGCGCAAGCGAAGGGCTTCTACGAGAAAGCTGGGCTCGAGCCGACATTCATTTCCACCGCCAACGGCCCGCTGATGAATTCCGAGCTCGCCAGCGGCGCCATCGACGTCGGCTTCAACGCACCGAGCCAGATCGGTCTCGCGCGCGAACAGGGGCTCGATCTCATCTTCGTGGCCGGCAATGCCAACATACCGTGGGTTCTTATCACCCGTCCGGACGTGAAATTGCCGCACAAGGGAAAATACCCCGAAATGATCGGCGACATGAAGGGCCTTGTCTGGGGCGTCTATGGCCGTGGTTCCGACGGCGAAGTCTTCATGCGCATGATGGCCAAGGACGCCGGCCTCAACGTGGACAAGGATGTCACCTGGGTCGGCGTGGGCGGTCCCGCCACCGGCCTGCCGGCGCTTCAGGTCGGCAAGATCCAGGTGTACATGACGCTCGACCCCGCGCCGATCATTGCCTCCTCGGGCGGTTATGGCCAAACGGTCATGGACCTGCGCAAGGGTGAAGGGCCCGAGGACCTTAAAGGAATTATCTATCAAGGCATCGAGGCAAAGCGTTCCACGGTCGAAAAAAAGCCCGAGATTTTTGCGCGCACCATCAAGGCGCACGAGATGGCCTATTGCTGGGTGAACAATCCGGCCAACTTCAAGGAACTGGTCTCGCTCTTGAAGAGCAAGCTCCCTTCGCAAGGCCTGACGGATGAGCAGTTCAGCAACATGATCAAAGAAAACATTCCTACCTTGACCCTGACCTTTCCGTTGGATCAGTTGGAGCGCTGGAACAAACTGCTGGTAGCCAACGGCGTGCTCAAGGCACCGCTTGAGGCCGACAAACTGTTCTGGAAGGACATGCCGACGAAAAACCCGACCTGCGGATAGCCGGGACTTGCATCAGACCACCGCATTGGCCGGCTCCGGCCGGCCAATGCGGGACAGTCCGTCAAATCGGCGAAGATTTTTGCGCGATCGCGGAATCCAACTCGATCATCGTAACCGTCCTGCCACCGGAACCGACATGCACACACGTCGCCGCCGCGCCGAGCACGCCACGCTTAGGCGCAACCTAGCAGCCGAATGCCCGGCGATATTTTTCCCTACACGTTGAAGCGATATGAAGCTGACCGAAGATCTAGCAAAATCGCTGCTGCGACGTCACGGATTGCCCGTTCCCGATGGCGCGGTCGCGCAGACCGCCGAGGAAGCCGGCGCAATAGCACGGGAATATGGCGGAGCGGCCGTCGTCAAGGCATTGATCGCGGCAGGGCGGCGGGGCAAGCAGGGATTGGTGGCCGTTGTCGATGACGAGCAGTCCGCCGCTCGCGAAACCTCGCGGATGCTCGGCACGCGGGCCTTTGGCAATCCGATCACAAAAATCTATGTGGAGCGTCGCGCGACCATCGCCCGTGAACTTTATCTCAGCTTCGCCTTTACCGACCAGAATCTGCGCATGGTGATCTGCTGTGAAGGCGGCGTGGATATCGAGACTACCTATGCGCGAAACCCCGAAAAAATCGTGGTGGCAGACATCGATCCGCTTCGGGGTCTGAAGGCATGGGATGCGGTTGGCTATTGGGCGGATGCCGGATTGAAAGGACAGGCATTGGCTGCCGTGGGGCGAATGACAGCGTCCTTATACGACGCGTTTGTCGCCTGCGACGCAGTGATGATGGAAATCAATCCCCTGACGCTTGATGATGACAACAAGCCGCTCCTTGTCGGATCGATGATGGAGATCGACGACTCCGCGTTGTTTCGCCAGCCTTGGATCGAGGCGGAGGCGGTTTCCGAAACGTCGGCGAACCCCCGCGAGGCAGCCGTGATCCTGGCCAATCGAAGCTATCCGGGCGGAGAATCCCGATATACGGAACTCGACGGCAATATCGGATTGCTGGTGGCCGGGGGAGGCGCCGGATTGCTGCAGCACGACATGATTGTTGAGCTGGGGGGAAAGCCGGCGAACCATACGGATGTCAGCCCGGCTCCGGGGACAGAAAAGCTGGAAGCGATTCTGGATGCGATCTTCACCAATCCGCGCAGCCGCAGCCTGCTGATCGGCTACAATTACCTGCAGATGGCGCGCTGCGACCAGGTTGCGAAAGCCCTCAGGATATCCGTCGATCGCAACCGGGTGGACCCGACCCGCTTTCCGATCGTCATGCGTGTATTCGGTCCGGAGGAGAAGAAAGCACGCGAAATCGCGGCGTCCATTCCGGGGGTCAACTATCTGGCACCGGACGCCACGCTTGAGGACGGCTGCCGCATGATCGTCGAACTGACCCGCCAGGCCGCGGAATAGAATTGAGACCGTGCAATGAGCATCTTGATTGACGAAAATACGCGGGTCGTTGTTCAGGGCATCACCGGCAATCAGGGGCTGTTCGACACGAAGCTGGCGCTCGCCTACGGCGTGAAGATCGTTGCCGGCGTCACCCCCGGCCGTGGCGGCGAAGAAGTATATGGTGTCCCGGTTTTCGATACGATGCTGCAGGCAGTACGGAACACCGGCGCCAATGCGGCGGTTACCTACGTTCCCGCCAGCCGGTCGCGTAACGCGGTCTTCGAGGCGATCGAAGCGGGCTGCGGGATCGTCCTCGCCACCGCCGAGAACATGCCGAAGCATGACGCGGTTCAGGCCGTGGCGATGTCGCGGCGCGCGGATGCCTGGCTCATCGGCTTCAATACCAACGGCGTGATCTCGCCGGGCAAATGCAAGCTCGGAGGCATCGGAGGGAATGATCCGGACGCGATCTACATGCCCGGACGGCTCGGGATCGTCTCCCGCTCGGGAGGCATGTCGGCGGAACTCGCCTGGGTGCTCAAGCGCTCGGGAATGGGCGTGTCTACCGCGGTTTCGATGGGCGGCGACCGTACTACCGGTCGGATGATGCACGAATATCTTGAGCTCTTCGAGAATGATCCGGAAACCGACGCCATGATCATCTATGGCGAGCCCGGCACCGACAATGAATCGAAGGTCGCGCGGGCCATCGCCGAAGGGCTGATCAAGAAGCCGGTGATCGCCTACATTGCCGGTACGTTTCAGGAACGCTATCCCGCCGGTGTCAGCTTCGGCCATGTCGCCGCGATGATCGTCAATAAGGACGACACGGCTTCGGCGAAGCGGAGTGCCCTGGCGAGCGCCGGCGCCAATGTCGTCACCACGCTGGCCGCGATCCCCGACGCCGTACGCAACGTGTTGTGACCGGGCGGAGCGCTGGGTAAGCGCTGCGGCGAGACGGACGGCTCAAATCCGATAAATGCGCTCGGCAGTGCCTCGAAACATCTGCTCGCGCTCGTGCGCCGAAAAATGCGCGGTCAATTCATCACAGGCATGCCAGAGGCGGCTATAGCTGCTCATCAGCTTGTCCACGGGAAAATTCGATCCGAACATGGAACGGTCGGGACCGAAACAGTCGATGCAATGAAGGACGTACGGCCTTATGCTTTCCGGGCTCCAGTGCAGATCGAACATGCCGAAGCCACTCAGCTTGATGACGATGTTCGGGATACTCCCTAGCAGCCGAATTCCCCGGCGCCATCCTGCAATGGCGTCACCATCGTGTTCCGATGGCATGCCTGTGTGGTCGAGAATGATGCTCAGACCGGAATTGTCGCGCGCGACTTGCGCCAGACTATCCATCTGGTGATGGTAGACCTGCGCGTCGAAAGACAAGCCCCGCGCCACAAGCAACTCAAGATTGCGTCTCCATAACGGGTCGGCAAGGTAATCGGCCGGCGCGCGATTAAGTTTCGGATTCGGATGCCGGTTAAGCACTTGCCTTATGCCTCTCACGCGAGGCCATTCAAGGTGACGATCGATGATCTCGACGGCATTGGCGACGGAGAGATCGGCGAATGCAACGATGCCATGGGGGATGCCCTTTGCCGCCGGCGTTTCCGCGATCTCGCTCAGCCAGCGCGTTTCGCCTACCGGATCGGTGGGATCGTAATTCGCCTGCACATGCACGCTCTTGGTCAAAGGCAGCCCATCCGCGTCATGCCAGAAGTCCTTCGGGAGGTAGGAACTGCGCAGCGCTGACCAGTCGCCCCATCCCCGATCGTGATCGGCCTCCTTCAGCCACGGATAATTGCTGCGTTCCAGGTCCCACAGATGGTGATGTGCATCGACGAATGGAATCATTGTTGATCCTGAACTACCCCTGCGGTCCCGGCCGCATCCGTTTCTCTCCCTCCTGCCGCGCGATGAACGGAGCGGGCAGGGCCCCCTACGGCCAAGGAGTTGCCTTGCCGAAGTCCTGCGCGATCAGGATCCGGCATCGGAACTTCCTTGTTGCATTGGGCGGGACTTGCGAAAGCCGCCGACGCATCCTTAGGTTCTCCTTGGGGATAAGATACCAAAAACGGATAGCATTTAGAATGTTAACATGATACATGACAACAGTTCACCGGATCTGTAAAGCGGGGGCCAAGGGTCCGGGTGCAGAAGAAGGCAGGCGTTTCCGCCGCGAGGAAGGCTGGATGCCTGCAGCTTATCGACTTGGCGAAAGTCGGTCCACATCGATCCTTGCGCATTTGAAATATTGAGCAGTATTATATTATGATTTATTCGAATTATTTCGAATAAATAGTATTTCACTATCAGCGATAATAACGAATGAGTTGATGGGTTTAAATAATATTTTAAATTTTATATAAATAATATATATATAATTCGAACTCAAATAGTCCGGGGTTTAAAAATTTCTCCGCGCGGGCATTCTTGTGGCTTGTACAAGGAACGGCAAAGGGACACTTCGACAAAATGAGCTGTGCATCCCTGCAAAAGCGGAGCCCGCGACCCACAATCCCACTCTTGCAACCCGGTAGGAATTATGTGAACAGTCGCAATGTTAATAAAAGCTGGCGGTTTTCATGGTGTTTTCACCCCTACGTAGCACGATGACGGCGGGAGGCATCCGTTCACCGTTCTATAGGGGTGAAGCACTCTCGCTATCCGAGCAGATCGCGGAGCAGATCGCAACCGACATCATACACAACGTTTGCAAGCCGGGAGAGCGCATTCACGAAGTCGCCCTGTCGGAGAAATTCAAGGTCAGCCGAGGCCCCGTTCGCGAGGCATTGCGGATTCTGGAGAAGGTGGGCCTCGTCAATATCCTGCCGAGAAAAGGCGCGGTCGTGACGAATCTCACGGTCGAAGAGGTCGACGACCTTTTCGAGATCCGGGCTTTGTTGCTGGGATTGGCGGCACGCCGGGCGGCAGAAAAGAAAGATCCGCAGCTCACCGAGGAGCTTACCGTACGCCTGCAGAATGTCATCAATATCCTGGACTGGGAAGGCCAGGAGGATATTGCCGAAACATACATGGACAGGTTGCAGGAGCTCAGCCTGCTCATCTGCGCGCGTACAGGCAGCGAGCGATTGACGTCGATCATCTTTTCCCTGCTTTATCAGACCATTCGATACTCGCGCATCAGCCTGTCGACCAAAGAACGTCGTCAGCAATCCGCCACCAATTGGAAGAACCTGATAAAGATGATTTCGGATGGTGACGGCGACGGAGCCGCCGCGGCCGCCTACGAAATGGTCATTTTTTCCAAGAGAACGGCCATGAAGCTCCTCGCCGAAAGAGAGAAGCACCAGACCGAATAGTGCAGGGCTTCAAGCCATAAAACTGGCGGGAGTATCATTCCCACCAGCTTTGCATGAATTCCAAGCCGTCCAGGCGTTTGTCGAATTCCGGCTTTCGTTTTTCACGAAATGCAGCGACGCCCTCCTTGCTGTCGGGATGGGTAAATCGTGCCGAAAGCGCACGTGATTCGAGCCTGTGCGCATAAGCCGGATGTGGCGCGCCAAGCATCCGCCACATGAGTTGACGGTTCATCGCGACAGAGATGGGCGAGGTCTCCGAGACAAGCGCTTCGGCGGCGCCGAGCGCCGCGTCCATAAGGGCTTTCGGTGCCGTCACCGTTTTCACCAAACGTGCTTCGAGCGCTTCCGCGCAGGAAACCATTCTTCCGCTCAGGGTCCAATCCAGCGCGGTCGATATGCCGACAATGCGTGGAAGGAACCAACTCGAGCAGCTCTCCAGCGCGATTCCGCGTCTCGTGAAGACGAAACCCCATTTCGCGTTTTCGCTTGCGATGCGGATGTCGCAGGCGATCGAAAGACTGGCCCCGAAACCGACGGCAGCGCCGTTTACGGCGGCGATCACCGGCTTTTTCAGCTTGAAAAGGCGAAGAACCGTCTGCCCGCCGATGTCAGGCGGGACGCCTTCGCCGGTCGCCACATCACCGCCCGCGGGAAGGTTGAATCCATCTGCAATGTCGGTGCCGGCGCAGAACGCACGCCCGTTGCCTGTCAGAATGATGGCTCGCACGGTGTCGTCGGCCTCGGCGCGCTCCAGCGCCTCGATCAGGTCACGATGCGTTTTGATGCGGGCGGCGTTCATCCGCTCGGGGCGGTTGAAGGAAAGGATCGCTGCCGTGCCTTCCTTTTCGTAGGTAATATCCGGATCGTCCTCCACGTGCCCTCCTGGTCAAATGGTCACGACAACTTTGCCGATCGGCTTGCCATCCTTCATTTCAGCGAACGCCCGCACTGCGTCTTCCATAGGATAGGCCGCGTGTATCTTCGGATCGATGCGCCCGGTCGCGTACATGTCCAGCAGCGTATCCATTGCCCGCTGATGGGCCTCCACATCCCTCTTGACGGCCGCTCCCCAGAAGACGCCACGAATATCGCAGGATTTGAGCAGCGGGAGGTTTGCCGGAATGCTCGGAATGCCGGAAGGAAAGCCGATGACCAGGAAACGTCCCAGCCAGGCCAATGTCCTCAGCGCCGGCCCCGCCAAATCGCCACCGACCGTGTCGACAACGATATCAGACTGACCGCCTTCCAACGCCTGACGTAAGTCTTCCGATACCGCTCGTTGTTTCTCGCGATCGATCGCACCGCGAGGACAGATGACGTAATTTTTCGCGCCACGCGCCTTGGCTGCTTCGCCTTTTTCTGCAGTGCTCACCCCAGCGGTAACGGTTGCCCCGAACGCGTTTGCCAGTTCGACGGCAGCCAGTCCGACTCCACCCGCGGCACCGAGAACCAGCACTCTGTCGCCAGCCTTCATGCCGCCACGCTCAGTCAATCCGTAGTAAGCCGTGCCGTAAGCCATCTGAAGCGCTGCCGCCTTCTCGAAACTTACCGCGTCCGGCAATCTGCGGCACATGCTGGCTTCGATGCAGATCTGTTGGACTAAAGCGCCCCAGAGCGGGAGCGCCATCACGCGGTCTCCCGGAAGATAGTCCTTAACGCCGAGGCCGACCTTGTCCACGACCCCCGAAAGCTCGGCACCGGGTGCGAACGGCCGTTCGGGGCGGAATTGATATTTGTCCTCGATGATCAGCAGGTCCGGATAGTTCATCGCGGCCGCCTTGACCGTGATGCGGACTTCGCCCGGCTTGGGTTCAGGAGGCGCGATATCGGAGATCAGAAGGGTTTCCGGCCCGCCTGGGGCCACACTCAGTACGGCTTTCATCGTCCCCTTTCCACTGATTGGCCGTCGCCGGTTTGCCAGGGACGGACATGACCGGCGGCGCCGAATTCCGGATCGCGAAACTCCTTGCCCGGAGCGCCTTTGCCGCTGGACGCTCTCAATACAGGAGACCTTTCCGTTTCCGCCGATTTGGTGCTATGGTCATGCTAATTGTTGACATTACGAATTTGAACAATATCGCCTTCCACGTCCGATGGATACACAAAACATGGGTTTCCCGCTCGTTTGGAGGCGCCGGTTTCATGATGTGCCGATCATGAACCAGCACGATCGACCGTCGAAGGTGAGCTTCGCTTACAAGCAGATCGCCGATGAAATGGGCGGGCACAATCTGGAAGGCATCCGGCCGGCAAGACGGGAGGATTGCACGCCTATCGCCAACCCGGGGGCGGCCACATGGCAGTAGAGCCCGATTTTGACCCGGCGCGCCTGGAAAGATATCTGGGCGGCCCGGTGACGCTGACGCCGGTGGCTAGCGGCCAGTCCAATCCGACCTGGTTCATCGCTTTCGGCAATCAGAAACTGGTACTGCGCAAGAAGCCGAAGGGCGCAACGCTGGCCAGTGCCCACGCGGTCGACCGGGAATACCGGGTAATGGCTGCTCTGGCCGGCTTGGGTGTGCCGGTCCCGCGCATGCTGTTGCTCGAGGAAGATCCGGAAATAATCGGAACCCCGTTCTTCCTGATGGAACAGTTGGAAGGCCAGGTGTGCGAAGACAGTGCCCTGTCCGGCTTCGAGCCGAAAGCACGTTCCGCAATCTACGCCGACGCTGCCCGCATACTTTCCCGATTGCATCGGGTCGACTGGAAGGCGGCGGAACTGGAAGGCTTTGGTAAGCCGACCGACTACTATGCTCGCCAGGTTCGGCGGTGGACAACGCAATGGCAAAAATCGAGAACCCGGCAGGACCTGCGCATTGATGCGCTTGCCGAGTGGTTTGCCGGCAACATCCCGCCGGAGGAAGCAACGACCATCGTCCATGGCGACTATCGGGTCGGCAATCTGATGATCGCGCCGGATGTCCCGCGAATCGCCGGGGTTCTTGACTGGGAATTGTCGACGCTCGGTGACCCGAGGGCTGATCTGGCGCATTTCTCCATGTTCTGGTTGCTCAATCCGCAGCAATTGGGCGGCCTTTCCGGGCTCGACCTGAGAAAGCTCGGGATCCCGAGCCAGTCCGAGTTCCTGGAATGCTACAGCCGGGAGAACGGCAAGGTTGCAACCCTGACACCATTCCATCGGGCCTTCGCGCTATTCCGGATGTCCGTGATTTTCGAGGGCATCACCTTCCGCGAACGGTCGGGCCAGGCCGTCAGCGAGCACGCTAAAACCGTCGGGCGTCTGGCGCCGGTATGCGCCGAACTGGCCGAATCCATCATATCCAGCGATGCTGGCGCCAAAAAGGCGAGGAGGAAGCATGGACTTTGAATACTCGCCACGCACCCGGGAACTGCTCGAGCAGGTAACGGGATTTATCGAAACGCATGTCCTTCCAGCCAATCGGCGCTTCCACGAGTTGGCGGAAGCGGGACGATATCCCCTCGAAATCGTCGAACCCCTCAAGACGAAGGCATTCGAAGCCGGGCTCTGGAACATGTTCATTCCGGAATTGGGCGACGACGATCCCGGCACACGCCTGACCAATCTCGAATATGCCCCGCTCGCCGAAGCGATGGGCCGCGTGCCATGGTGCTCCGAAGTGTTCAACTGCTCGGCGCCCGATACCGGCAACATGGAGATTCTCAAGCGCTTTGCCACGCCAGAGCAGACGAGACGATGGCTCGATCCTTTGCTGAAAGGCGAAATACGTTCCGTTGTCGGCCTGACCGAGCCAGACGTTGCCTCATCGGACTTGACCAATCTGGGCACGACCATCGCTCGCCAGGGCAATGAATATGTAATCAATGGCCGGAAATGGTTTTCGACCGGAGCCAAACATCCGAATGTGAAACTCGCTATCGTTTTCGGGATATCCGACAATCGCCCCGATGCGGACCCGCATCACAAACATTCCTTTGTGCTCGTCCCGATGGACACATCGGGCGTGACGGTCGTCCGCGATCTTCCGATCATGCATCATCATGCGCCGGAAGGACATTGCGAGGTCCTGTTCCGGGACGTCCGGGTCCCGGTGGACGCTATTCTAGGAAAGGAGGGGGATGGGTTTCTTCTGGCTCAGGCCCGTCTCGGGCCGGGGCGCATCCACCATTGTATGCGCACGATCGGCCAGTGCGAACTGGCGTTGGAACTCATGTGCGAGCGCGCGATGGAGCGCAAGACCTATGGCAAGGCGTTGGCCGACAATGCCAACATACAGGACTGGATTGCGCAATCGCGCATGGAGATCGACCAGGCCCGGCTGCTCATGCTGCAAACCGCCTGGAAGATGGACCGCGAGGGCGCCAGCGCGGCGCGGGTCGATGTCTCCGCGATCAAGGTGACGGCGGCGCGGCTGCAAACGCAAGTCGTGGACCGTGCGATCCAGGTCTTCGGAGCCGCGGGCATCACCTCCGACACGCCGCTCAGCTATCTGTGGACTTGGGGCCGGGCGCTACGGTTCATCGACGGCCCCGACGAAGTCCACATGCGCGTAGTCGCACGTAACGAACTCAAGAAGGCGAAGGCGAATACCGGTCGAAACCTTATGCATTTCACCTCGCCACTTCCCTGAAATGAGGGCTGGGCCCTATTCAGCAACCTGGCAACGGCTGCTAGTTTGGTCGTATGCAGACCGAGGAGTTTCATCAGAACCGCTCAATACTGAACGGGTCAAGATCCAGCCGAATTTCCTCTCCCGCCACAAGGCGGCCGACGATACTCCCCGTAGCGGCCGATGCTGTCAGGCCGAGATGGCCGTGGCCGAATGCACAAATCAGCCCTCCCCAGCGTCGTGGCCGGCCAATAACCGGAAGGGAATCGGGAAGACACGGTCTGCGACCCATCCAGAAAGGTTTTGGCTGCTCCACCTGTGCCGAAGGCAGGACGGCCTTCAGATCGTCGATCAGGAGCTTGGCCCGCGCCTCGTTCCCCGGCGCGTCCAACCCCGCAATCTCCACTGTCCCGGCCACGCGCAAACCTGTCTCCATGGAGGTGATGAACACCTTGCGATCCGCCGGCACGATCGGCCTTGACAGCGAGATGGCGGAATCCGCGAAATCGAGATGGTAGCCTCGCTGCGCTTCGAGAGGCACGTCATAGCCCAACGGGCGCAGCAGGCCGGCGGACCACGCGCCCGCCGCCAGGACGACGTGGCCGTGCCGGTGGGTTCCAGCATGGGTTGTCACACCGCATATGCGCGCTCCTTCGGTGACGAAGGACTTCGCCCGTTCGCGGCGAAAGCTGACGCCGTTCGCGGCGAGAGCCTCCGCGATCGCGGCCGCCTGGCGATGCGGGTTCACGCTCATGGCGGCATCTGGAAGGAAGATTCCGATGCGGTAAGCCGGACCGACCTGCGGTTCGAGCGCCTCGATCCCCGCCCGGTCCAGCTTCTCGAATCGCGCGCCATGCGCGGCACGCAGCTTCCAGTCGCCGCGACTGCCGCGCAGCTGGCGTTCGTTCCGATAGAGATGAAGCTGGCCGCTTTTGCGGACGATATCGGCGGCGCCAACCTCCGACAGCAGTTGCATGTGCTGCGAGATGGCATCGCCATAAAGGCCGGCAAGCGCGTCGGCGATCGCGGCCACGCGCTGCGGTCGGGCAGCCGCCGCGAAGCGCACAATCCAGGGGAACGCCGAAATCCAGTAGCTCAGCGGGATGTGCAATGCGCTGCGTGGGTTGAGAAGCATCCCGGGAACCTTGGCTAGGAGCCCCGGCATGGCGAGGGGCGTGACCGACCCTGGGCTTATCGCGCCGGCGTTGCCGGACGAACAGCCGCTGCCCGGCATCTCGGGGTCGTACAGGACGACCTGGAATCCCCGCTTGGTAAGGTGCCACGCGATCGACAACCCGATGATGCCGGCTCCGACCACCGCCACACTTTCATCGGCATTTGCTCCCTTGATCATGAATTCGCTTTCGTCTTTTGGCGCCGGAAGCCTGCCGGCCCGCTTTCCAACCAGGTCCGGAAGTGGCACCCGAATCGCCGCTCGCGGCGATGGCGTTTGGTTAGGATCCTAAGGGTTGAGCGAGATCAGCCGGAGTCCAGCAGCACCGGCAGCCTGGCATCGGGCGTGGGTTCGAGCGTCGCCGAAAGAAGACGGCGCGTGTATGCGTGCTGGGGATCGGTGAGGATCTGCCTGGTCTCGCCGCTTTCCACGATCTGGCCGCGATACATGACGAGGATACGCGAGCACATCGCCTGCACGACGGCGAGGTTGTGCGATATGAAGAGGTAGGTCAGCCCGAATTCCGCTCTCAGGCTGCGGAGGAATTCCAGAATCTGCGCCTGCACGGAGACGTCGAGCGCGGATGTCGGTTCGTCCAGAACGAGTATCTTCGGGTTCAGCATCAGCGCGCGCGCTATACAGAGCCGCTGCTTCTGGCCACCGGACAATTCGTGCGGATAGCGGCCGAGAAAAATCTCCGGCAGCCCGATTATGTCGATCATCGTCGAGATGCGTCGTCGTATTTCGCTCCTGGAGAAGCCGCCCTGGATCAAGAGCGGCTCCGCCATCGCCCGGCCGAGGCTCATACGCGGATGAAGCGAGGTGTGGGGATTTTGAAACACGATCTGGATGTCGCGACGGAGGCTGCGCATCTGCCGCGCCGGAAGCGCGGCGATGTCGCGGCCAAGGACGACGATCTCGCCGCCGGTCGGCGGCAGCAGGCCGAGAAGCAGCCGGCCGACAGTCGACTTCCCCGATCCTGACTCGCCGACGAGGCCGACGGTCTCGCCGCGCTCAAGGGTGAAATCGACGTTGTCGACGGCTGTAACCTCCCGCTTGCGGAAAGGGCCGTCCGGTACCTGGAAGGTCTTCCTGAGGCCGGCGACACGCGCAACGTGGTCAGGCATCGGCATGCTCCGCATGAAAGCAGGCGACCTCGTGGCTGACGCCCCGGCGCTCGAGTGTCGGCGCCTCGGTCCTGCAGCGGCTATCGGCCAGAGCGCAGCGCGCGGCGAAGCGGCATCCTTGCGGCGGCTTCAGCAGATTCGGGATCTGGCCCGGGATTCCCTTGATCGTGCGCTGGGGGTAGCCGAGCCGCGGCACGGCGTTGATCAGTCCGCGCGTGTAGGGGTGAACAGGATTGGCGAGGACCGCCGCCTTGCTGCCGCTCTCGACGATCGTGCCGGCATACATGACGACGATCCGTTGGCACATGCTGGCGATGACCCCGAGATCGTGCGAGATCAGCATCAGGCTCATCTCGTCGCCGGTAAGAAGGTCGGAGATCATGTGGAGGATCTGGGCCTGCACCGTGACGTCGAGGGCGGTCGTCGGCTCGTCGGCGATCAAGAGCCTCGGCCGCCCGACGATCGCCGCCGCGATCAGGATACGCTGGCGCATGCCGCCCGACAGCTGTCCGGGATAGCTGTCGAATATCCGCTCCGGATCGGCAAGACCCAGCCTGCCCAGCAGGGCGATCGCCTCTCCGCGCCTGTCGTGGGATGCCGAAGTGCGCCCGTTGACCTCGTCGCGATGGACGATCGCCTCGAGAAGGTAGCTGCCCGCCGTGTAGAGCGGATCCAGAAAGGTCATCGGGTCCTGGAAGACCATGCCGATCTCGGCGCCGCGTATCCGGCGAAGGCGCCTTTGCGGAGCCCGCAGCAGGTTTTCCCCCTTCCAGAGGATGCCGCCCCCGGCATAGCGGGCCGTGCGGCTCGGCAGGAGACCGAGGACGCTCTTCGCCAGAACCGACTTGCCGCATCCCGTCTCGCCGACGATGCCGACGGACTCGCCGGATGCTATGGCAAGGCTTATTTCATCGAGGACGCTCACCTTCCCTTCGAAGGTATGGAAGTTGACCGACAGACGATCGATCGAAAGCAGGCTCTTCGACGAAGGCTCGATATGTCCGGACGCGGTCACTGCGATGTCGTCCTCGGGTCGAAGATGTCCCGCAAGCCGTCGCCCAGCAGGTTGAAGCCGAGCACGCTCACGTAGATGGCAAGACCAGGAAAGACGGCGAACCACCACCAGGTCGGCAGATAGCCGCGCGCGACGCTGAGCATGGCGCCCCACTCCGGCGAAGGCGCCTTGGCGCCCAGCCCGATGAAGCCGAGGCCCGCCGCTGCCAGGATCGCGGCACCCATGTCCAGGCTCGCCTTGACGATCAATGGCGAGGTGCAATTCGGCAGCATGTAGCGGAACACGATGCGGAGCGTCGAGGCGCCCATGGCGCGCGCCGCTTCGACAAAGGGCTCCTTACTCAGGGAAAGGGCCTTGCTGTCGACCAGCCGAACATAGCCCGGCCACCAGACGATCGCGAGAGCGATCGTGGCATTCGTCACGCCCGGTCCGAGCACGGTTACGATCGGGATCGCCAGGACCAGGCTCGGCAAGGCTAGGAACAGGTCGGTGAACGCCATTATGACGCGCCGGACATTGCCTCCCAGATAGCCGGAGAAAATGCCGAGCGGAACGCCGATGACGGCGGCACCGAGCGTGATGGTGAGCCCTATCTGCAGCGAGATCCGCGTGCCGATGACGACACGCGAAAAGATGTCGTTGCCCATGTCGTCGGTTCCGAACCAGTGCTCCATGCTCGGCGGCAGGAGCATGCTCGACATGTCCACATTGCCGGTCGAGGCGCCGGGATAGGGCACGATATAAGGCCCGAGAATCGCCAGGACCAGGAAGATGGCGACGATCACCAACCCGACAACGGAAGAGAAGCTGCGCGAGAGCAGCCAGAGGGCGCGGCGCGCCTCGCGCCAGACCCCGCGCGGATTTTCGCTGGCGTCGGCCGATGTCGCGGTGGCCTCGATCGCGCTCGCCTCACTCACGCCTCATGCCCTCCTCAGCCGCGGGTCCAGCACCGCATAGGCAATGTCGACGATGAAGTTGGCGAGCATTACGTTGAAGCCGATGATGAGCGTCACCGCCATCACCGGCTTGAAATCGCTCATGAGGGCCGAGTTGACGGCAAGCAGGCCGAGGCCGGGCCAGTCGAACACTGTCTCCACCAGGGCGGTGCCGCCCAGGGTCCAGCCATAATAGAGGCCGATGACGGCAAGGACGGGAAGCATGGCGTTGCGCAGCGCGTGCCGGATCCGGATGCTGTAATTGCCGAGGCCTTGAGCGCGGGCGCCAAGCACATAGTCCGACGACAGGGTCTCGATCATTTCCGCGCGCGTCAGACGGCAGATGGAAGCAAGAGTCGGAAAGGAAAGCACGAAGGCTGGCATCAGGAGGTAGGTGAAGGCCTCCCAGGCCGTGCTCCATTGCCCGCGCAGCAGCGCGTCGACGATCAGGAGGTGGGTAATCGGTTCGGGCGGGGTGGTGACCAGCCCGAGCCTCCCGCTGACGGGCAGCCAGCCGAGACCGACTGCGAAAACCAGCTGGAGCAGAAGCCCGAACCAGAACATCGGAAGGGCGATGCCGGACACCGAGAAAAGTCTCACGGCATGGTCGATGACGGTGTCGCGGCAGACCGCCGACAATACTCCGAGCGATATTCCGACCACCACGGCGAATGCCATGGCGAAAAGAACGAGTTCGACGCTGTTGGGAAGGGCGGTGGCGACCTGTTGCGCGACCGGCTCCGAGGTCGAGATCGACCGTCCGAGATTGCCGCGCAGTATATCCGAGACGTAGGTGACGAACTGCTCCGGCAGGGGTTTGTCCAACCCGTATTCCTGACGGATCGTCTCGATCATGGACGGATTGGCGTTGGGCCCGGCGGCGAGAGCCGCCGGGTCGCCGGGTGCGACGTTGGCGATGACGAAAGTGATGCAGAGCAGGCCGAAGAGCATCGTGCACAGCACGCCGATCCGCCTGAGGAGATAAAAGACCAGCATGACTTTCGACGCTGCGCCCCTTCGGCTTACTGATCGATCCAGAGCGACTGCAGATCGGCGAAACCGCTCATTTCAACAGGGCAGTATTCGTAGCCCTTGACGTAGTCGCGATGCGCCAGGCGCACATTGGGCGTGTAGCTGAACACTTCCGGCTGATCGTCGGTGAGCTCCTTTTGTATCTCGGCGTAGATCGGCTCGCGCTTGCTCCAGTCCATCTCGGTCTTGCCCTTCTCGATGAGGTCGAAGACCTTCTCGTCATTGTAGTGGCTGACGCCGAACCACTGGCCCCAGGCGCTCTTGTCATACTGGGAGGCGGTCGAATCGGGATCGACGGAATAAGTGGCGGTGAACAGCCCGGTCATGTTCGGCGCCGTCTCGGGCTTCTGCGCGTCGGCGACCATGTTGGCCCAGAGCTTCGGCGTCAGCTTGACGTCGATGCCGAGCGGCTTCAGGCTGGAGAGCAGGACGAGGCCGACCCGCCGGGTCTCGTCATTGCCCTGCTGGGACACGTATTCCAGCGTCAGGCCGCCCTTGGGCCATTTCGTCTTGGCCAGATACTCCTTGGCCTTGGCGAGGTCCTGATGCGGGATGTCCGGGACGTCGATATGGCCCTGGACGGCGCTCGGGAAGGGGCTCGTCATCAAGGTGGCGTCGCCATTGTACAGTTCGGGCAGCGCTGAATAGTCGAAGGCGTAGGCGATCGCCTTGCGCAGATTGACGTCGGCGGTCGGCCCGTTGACGTAGTTGAACTTGATCGCGAACGGGCTGGCGCCGACATTGTTCTCGATCGTGATGCCCGGCGTATTCTTCACTTGCTGGTAGTCGGCGGTGGTCAACCCCTCGACGATGTCGGCATGCTTGGTGATGAGCGCCGTGCGCTGTGCCGAAGGTTCCCTGATGACCTGGTAGATGACGCCGCCGAAGTGCTTGTCGCCCTGGGGCCATCCTTTCCAGTAGTCGTCCCGCGCCTCCAGCACGTAGGTGGCGTCCTGCTTGAACGACTTGATCGCGAACGGCCCGCTGCCCGCGGTATGGGTCATCATCCATTCCTGGCCCTGGTCATTGTCCTTCACATTGGGCTCGATCTGCTTCGGATTGACGATCATCCACCATGGAATGTAGCCGATGAAGCTCGGAGAGGGCCGATCGAGGGTGAACTCTACGGTGCCCGCATCGACGACCTTGATGTTCTCGGGCTTCAGGATCGGCGAAAGCATCCACGCTACGCCCTTGTTGACCGTAAGCTGGCGGGAGAAGGAATACTTGACCGCTTCGGCATCGACGGGATCACCGTTCTGGAACTTGGCCTTCGGGTCGAGCTTGAACGTCCAGACCTTGCCGTCCGGGCTGTTGGTCCAGCTTGCCGCGATCCATGGAACGATCTTTGCCGGATCGCCCTTATATTTCACCAGTGGCTCGTAGATGTTGGAATCGAACAAGTGGTGGGGGGCATCGAACTTCTGCGCCGGGTCGAAATTGCTGGGCGGCGTTCGGCCGCCCCAGACGACATAATTTTTCCCGCCCACGACCTCGAAGGCAGCGCCCGGCTGTGCGGAGAGGACCAGGAACGAGGCGGTGCAGGCAAGCGCCATGGTCGCGGCAAGATTGCATTTCAGGGGCATGCGACGGCTCCTTTTGCGAGAAGAACGGTCAGATCAATGGACCGGTGCGGACGATTGCAGGGCGGACAGTTCCTTGCGCCGCCACTCACTGGCTTCGGGATCGACGCTGCCATCCGATTTGAAGACAAGTCCGTACCGGCTCTCCGCCTGGGAACGGCTGACATAGCCGTCGGCGATATCCGCGACGAGGGACGCGACGGGGCGATCAAGCGGATTGCCATAGCCCGCGCCGCCGCCGACCGCGATCTCGACGATGTCGTGGTCGTTGGTCAGCATGTCGACGGAGCCGCTTCCGTAGTCCTTGAGGACATCGCCGCGCGCGTCGGTCATGTGGAAATGAGCATCGCCTCCGGCCTGCCCCCCATCCATGCCCTTCGGCTCGAAGCCGACGCCTTCGGGATAGCAGTTGATCATGACGTTGGGGCCGCGTTTCGAAAGGCGCCGTGCGCGAAGACGCTGTCCGAGACCGGCACGGTGGCGGCCGGCGCCGGCGCTGTCCTTGACGAAGCTCTTTTCCAGAACGAGGACGGGCGCCCGCGTCTCGAGAACTTCGACCGATCCATTGGAAGCGCTCGTCGGCCACAGCACCGCCGACTTTCCATCGGCGTTGGCGGAAGCGCCCTGGCCGCCGCCCAGATAGAGATGGTCGCTGTAGGGATGGCCGGTCTCGTCCCTACCGAAGAAATGCACGATGGCCGGCAGGCCGCTGTAAGCCTGGACCTGCTGCGGCAGCGCCTCGGCGAGAGCCTGGAAGATGTTGCCCACAAGGTAGGAGCCCGTGAGATGCCGCAGGCCGACCGAGGTCCCATAGCTGCAATTGAGAATGGAACCCTCAGGCGCCCTGACGCTCAAGGCGCGGTAGCAGCCGGCCGATGCGCGTATCTGGGGCGTCAGAAGGCATTTGAGCGAGAAGAACGTCTTCGCCTGGGTGAAGTTGAGCGTGGAGTTCAGTCCGCCCTGGGCCAGTTCGGGCGGCGCGCCCTCATAGTCGACCTCGATCGATTCGCCCGAGACGGTGATCCTGACCGGGAAGGTATGACGCACGCCATTGCTCAGCGGCTCGACCTCGCTGCGGTACACCCCATCGGGAACGGCGCGTATCGCCTCGCGCATCGCTCCTTCGGCGCGGCCCTGGATGACGGTCGCCAGAGCCCGCAGGTCATCCAACCGGTATTCCTCGAGATAGTCTTCGAGCCGGCGCGCCCCGACCGCGTTGGCGGCAACCAGCGCCTCGATATCGCCGATGACCTGGTCGGCGTTGCGCACATTGGCGCGGATCATCGTGAACAGATCTTCATTCGGCGCGCCGGCCCGATAGAGCTTCATCGGGGGGATCTGGATACCTTCCTCGTACGTCTCCCGGGCCCGCATCCGGTCCTTGGTGCCGCCGATATCGCTGACATGGCCGATGGCGCCGATCATGGCGACCACTTTGCCGTTACGGAACACCGGCGTGACGACGCCGACATCGAAGAGGTGGCCGGCGCACATCCAGGGATCATTGGTGACCAGCACATCGCCGGGGGCAAGCGTATCGGCGGGGAATACCTTGAGGAGCGACTGGACCGCCGACATCAGCGTGATGTTGAAGACCGGCATGGCGCGCGGCGAATGCGCCAGCGACTGCCCGTCAGCGTCGAGGATTTCGCAGCCGAAATCCTGCATCTCGCCGATGATAAGCGAGAAGGCGGTGCGAATGACGGTGAGCCAGGATTCCTCCGAGATGCTGATGAGGCGGCTCCACATGATCTCGAGCCCTACCGGGTCGGCTTCGAGTTCCTCGACGGTCAGCTGCTTTCGGCCCTGGGGGAGCGCCAGTGTCCTGCTTCCGTTCAGCCGGACAACGAGATTGCCGGTTCCATCGACAACGACCTCGTCATCCGGAGGGACGATTGTCGTGGATTCGTTTTCCTCGATGACGAGAGGCCCGATCAGCCGTTCGCCCTGTCGAAGCGCATAGCGGTCGTAGACCGGCGTATCGACGAATGTGCCCGTCTCCGGGAACCATACCGGACGGTTCCCCTTGAGGGCCATGCCTCCGGATTTCGTCGATGAGAGCGAGCCGACGGAGAGTTCCGCATCGGGGCCGAGCGCGGTCACACGCCAGCTGACGACCTCGACCTCGGCGCCGCTGGGCTCCCTGGCGTAAAGTCGCCGGTATTCGTTCGCGAACCCGTCCAGGATGGAAGCCGCGGCGCGCTGGTCGAGCGCCGACGACGGCACCTCGACCTGCAGATTGTGCACCTGTCCGGCAAGGCGAAGCTCCACGCGGCGGCGAATCTCGATCTTCTCGGGGTCGATGCCGGCGTCGATCAGGAGCAGCTTGCCATCCGCCTCGAGTTCGCCCACCAGATCGTTGACGAGGTTCCAGTCCACCCGGCTGATAAGGCTCGGTGCCGAACGCACCGCTTCATGGCCGACCCGGCCGCCGAGAAAGCCGAGAGCGGAGGCCGCGCCTGAGGCACGAGGCACGATGACCTCGTTTACCCCGAGCGCCTTCGCCACCCGAACGGCGTGGGCAGGACCGGCGCCGCCGAAGGCGATCATCGCGTAGTCACGCGGGTCGCGTCCCTTCTCCACCACATGGGCCCGGGCAGCAGCCGCCATGTTTTCGGAGACGACCGCGAAGACACCCCAGGCCGCGGCGACCTCGTCGCCCTTCAAGGCGTCGGCGATCGGCTCGAACGCCGTCTGCGCCGCGCCGCGATCGAGTTCCATGCGGCCGCCGAGGAAGGATTTCGGGTCGAGATATCCCAGCACCAGATTGGCGTCCGTCACCGTCGGCTTGACGCCGCCGCGGCCGTAGCATGCCGGGCCGGGCGCGGCACCGGCACTGCGCGGTCCTACCTTCAGCAATCCGAGTTCATCGAGATGGGTGATCGATCCGCCGCCGGCGCCGATCTCGATCATGTCGATCACCGGGGAGCGGATCGGCAGGCCGCTGCCGCGCTTGAAACGGTGCTCCCTCGCGGCCTCCATCATGGGGCTGACGTCGGCCTGGCCGCCCTCGATGACGCAGACCTTGGCGGTGGTGCCGCCCATGTCGAATGCGATGACGTTCTCGTGTCCCGCCGCCCTGCCGAAATAGCTGGCCGCGATGGCGCCGCCCGCCGGGCCGGATTCCAAAAGGCGGATCGGGAAGCGGCGCGCCATTTCGGGCGATGCGAGCTGGCCGGAGGATTGCATGAGGTAGAGCGAGCCCGCGAAGCCCCGTTCCGCCAGCGCTTCCTGCAGGCGGCGGACATAGGGGCCGATAAGCGGCATCACATAGGCGTTCGCCGTCGTGGTGGTCGTGCGCTCGTATTCGCGTATCTCGGCGCAGACGTCGGAGGAAAGCGTGAGCGGCAGATCGGGGAAGTGCTTGGCGGCGACCCGCGCGATCATTTGCTCATGCGCGGCGTTCTTGTAGGAATGCAGCAACGAGACGGCGACGGCTTCGGCACCCGCATCGACCGCGCGCCTGATGGTGTCCAGAATCTCGGCCTCCGAAAGGGGGCGCACCACCTCGCCGCCTGCCGCCACGCGCTCGTCGAGCTCGAACCGCATTCCGCGCTCCACGAGCGGTTCAGGGAACGTCAGGAAAAGGTCGTGCGCGTCATAGCGTTGCTCCGTACCCATTTCGATGATGTCGGCGAAGCCGCGGGTGGTCAGCAGGGCGGTGCGGGCGCCCTTCCGCTCGATAACGGCGTTGGTGACGATGGTCGTGCCGTGCACCATCGTATCGACGTCGCAAAAGCGCTTTCCCGCCTTGGACATCAACTGCTCGAGTCCGGCGATGGAACCTGCAGCCGGATCCGTCGGCGTCGTCAGCGCCTTGTGAACGTGGAGAACGTCTCCGTCCAAAAGCACGAAATCGGTGAATGTACCGCCAATGTCGAAGCCAACGCGACAACCGGTTGATTTTTCCATCACATATCCCTTGTGTCGCATAGAGACACAATCTATTGTATATAGATACAGAATAAAAGACAGCGGCTCTCTGTCAAGTGTCTGCCTTGCGTCGTGATCCGGCTACAGGGGGGAGAAATGCGGGAGGACGAATTTCATGGATAGAGATACGCTGCCGACAGCGGATGGTCGGTTTCTGGGTTCGGTGGAAAAGGCCTTTGCCGTGCTAGGCGCGTTCAGCGCCGGCCACCCGTGGCTCGGCCTCGGCGAGGTGTCCCGGATCAGCAACATCGACAAGAACGCCACCCAGCGCATTCTGTTTACGCTCAGGTCCCTTGGCTATCTCCGCCAGGATCCACGGAGCCGGCGCTACGGCCTCTCGGCGCGTGTCCTCGATTTCGGCGCGTCCTACCTGGCCGCCAACAAGATCCGCGAGGTCGCCGACCCTATCCTGCAGCAAGTCAATCAGAGCTGCGAGGAAACCGTGAATTTGACGGAGCGGGACGGTACGGATGTCGTCTACGTGGTTCGCTACCGCAGCCGTCACGTGGTGAGCGTGGATCTGTCGGTCGGATCACGCCTGCCGGTCTATTGCACTGCGCCCGGCCGGGCGATCCTCGCCCATATGCCCGAACAGGAAGCGCGTGACTTGCTGGCGAAGAGCAAGCTCGAACGGCGGACAAGCACGACAAGAACCGACCCCGAGGAGATCATGGCGTCGCTGGCCGAAATCCGCGAAAAGGGCTATTGCCTGTCCGATCAGGACGCGTTTCTCGGAGATATTTCGGTCGCCGCGGCCGTATTCGACGATACCAACCTTGCGACGGCTGCGGTCAACATCGCGGTGCCCTGGCCGCAGTGGTCCGTCGACAGAGTCGAGAAGGAACTCGCTCCAATCGTCACGGATGCGGCCCGTTCGATTTCCCTGGCTTTGAACCGATAGTTCACCAGGTGCTTCCTCCCCGTTAATCCGACACTTTTGTCAGCAAGCCATTGCTGACACCCGCTAGCCGTGCCCCGCCGGCTTTCCACCCGAAATCAAAGGCCGTCCAGCGTATCGAGAGCAAAGTCCACTTCGGCCTCGGTGTTGTAGTGGGCAAGCCCCGTTCGCAACGTGCCGCCGGATTCCAGCAGGTTCAACCGCCGGGCTACCTCGACGGCGAAATTGTGTCCGTTCCAGACGAAAATGTTTCGTTTCGCGAAAGCCCGTGCGATCTCGATCGGCTTGATGCGCCGATGGGTGAAGGCCACCGTGGGTACCCGCTTGTAGATTTCATTCTGATTGGTGATGCCCAGGATGCGCACCTCCGGCATGGCGGACAGGCCGGCGATAAGCCGACGGGTAAGGCCGGTTTCGTATTCACCGAGCACCTCCCATGCCGCTTTTATCGAACTGCGGCGGGAGTTTTTCCGCTCGGTCTCAAGGGGCGTTCCCATCGTCTGGCCGAGCCATTCAAAATATTCGACGGTGGCCAGTACGCCCGCAATGCCTTCATGACCCAGCGTGCCGGTTTCGAAGCGGTATGGAAGCGCGTCTGAGGCCGCCCCTGTTTCGGTGGCCATCCGCGCAACATGCTGCCTGCGGCTCGCATCAAGGAGATTGCCGACCTGAAAGTCGGCCTTTCGGTTGTGATGTGACGTCCCTGGTGGCCCGATTCATCCTTTCGACTTGAGACGAATTATCTTTTTTTCTTTCCTGTCGGCTCCTGAACATGTTTTTCCGGAGCCTCTCCCTCGATGCAACTGATCGTGCCGATGATGTTGGGGCCATATTGCACATAGCCCGATTCCGTCGGCGACGAGTGTTGCGCCGTGATCGGCAGGTAGAGATAGCAGACCGTTCCATTGGCCGGGTCACGCCATCGCTGGATGATCGTATCCTGCAGCGGGCCGGCGAACTGCCCTTCAAGCTGCATGCGGGGCAGCTTGGACCAGGGAACCGCCGGCGCCTGTTCGGCCATGGCGAAGGTCGGCAGGCCGACAAGCGTTGCCAGAACAAGAAAGCTCCACCACACGACGGTCGCGCTTTTGTCGGCGCATCGATGACGAGGCACGTCAAACCGGCACAACATGATTTTCTCCGATCGAAATGTTCAATTCAGGGTCCAGGAGGCGCCGGCGGACACGCCGTAGTCGCTTGTCCCCGGGGATGCTTCGAATGAGGCATTGATACGGAACCGGTCGCTGGCGCTGTAGCCGAAGCCGACGGCGATTCCCGACTGGCCCTTGAAATTGCCGAACGCCGCCGAAAGAGATGCCTTCCCGGGCCGCTGGTCGTATTGCAGAGAGGACGCCGCCAGCGCCAGCGCGATGCCGGCGCGCGCCTCGCGCAGATTGTATCCGACCTGCTTCTGGACGCCGGACACCTGCTGCTCGATGCCGGAGGCCACGCTGTCGAGCTGGCCCACATTCACGGCGTCGGTGGGATCGGTTCCGGCCGCCACGTGGGTGATGCGCCTTTGGCTGGAAGCCGAGCCGACGGAAACCGTGTTCGCTTCGTCGGCGACCGATTCATCGCCGAGCGCGACCGAATTGGCCGCGGTCGCATGAGCATTGTGGCCGACTGCGACGGAATCGGCTCCGGCAGCGCTGGCGTCCGGGCCGAGCGCCGTACTGTACTGGGCGGTCGCCACCGAATTGTCGCCATAGGCGGCTCCGCCGTTCGCCGCCTGGGCCAGCGCGCCGACGGCGACGGAGCCCGTGGCCGAGGCGCCCATGCCGATGGCGATGGCGTTGGTTCCGGTGGAGGAGGCGTTCAGGCCGATGGCCAACGCGCCGTCGGCGCTTGCGACCGCATTGCCGCCGACGGCGATCGCCTCGCTGCCCGACGCACTCGCCGGCGCCGCCGTGCTGTTGACCTTGACGTAGGTCGAGCTTCCCGTCTGGATCCCGGTGACGGTGCTGATGAGGCTGGCGATGTCGGCGGTGTTAGCCGCCACCGCCTGGTTGGTGGCGAAGAGCTGCCCGCCGTTCACCGCCTCGGTGCTGGTCGCCGTCACGGCGCCCGCCGCCACGCCCGCAACGCGCCGGTCGCCGGCCGTTCCCGCCACGTCGACCACGTCGCCATCGGTGGTCGCGCCGACGGAGATGGCGCGGGTCGCCTGATCCTGCTGGACCAGGCCGACGCTGCCGTTGCCGATCTGCGTGGCGAGCGCGGCGATGCTGGTCGTGTTGGTGGTGACCTGGCCGTCAAGGGCTCCGAGCGCGCCACCGACATTGTCGTAAGTGCTCCCCTGCACGGAATAGCTCGGCGCTCCCAGCTGGCCGCCGGCGTCCACGCCGGCGCCGCCGCCGAAAGCCGCAGCAATCCGCTGATTGGCGGTGAGCAACTGGCTCCCGATCACTGCGTCGGTGCTGGTCGCGGTCAGCGTCCCCGCCGCGACGCCGGTCAGCACGCGGCTGCCATCGGCGCCGGTGAAATCGACCTCGGTGCCATCGGTTGCCGCTCCGACCTGGATCGGCTGGCCGGAGCCGGCCTGCCGGACCAGGCCGATGCCACCGCTGGTGATCTGCTGCTGCAGGGTGAAGAACTGGCTGCCGTTGACGGCATCCGTGCTTGTCCCGGATATCACGCCGTCGGCAACGTTGACGATCCGACGCTCATTCCCGGCCGTACCCACGGAAACGGTATTGGCGGTGTCGGCGACCGAGCCCTGGCCGAGCGCGACCGAACCCTCGGCGCTTGCCGTGGCGCCCTGTCCGAATGCGGACGCATCGGCGGCGTTGGCGTTGGCCCCCTGACCGATGGCGGTGGCGTTCTCCTGGCCGGCCGCCGTCGATCCGGCCTGCGCGCCCTGGCCGAGCGCCGTCGTACCAGCATTGGCGAGGCCGTTCATCCCGGTGCCGCCGGCAAGCGCGCCCTGGCCGAGCGCCGTGGCGTCCGCTCCGGTGGCCTGGGCGTCGTAGCCGCCGGCGGAGGAATTGGCGCCGGAGGAGACCGGCAGCATGGCGCCGCCCGGATCGTTGGAGATGAAATAGGAAGCGGCCCCGGGAATGGCGGCAATGGCGCCCTGAAGTTGCTCGAGGTTTACCGCGTCGTCATGCTCCGTACCGGCGGCGACGCCGGTGATCTGGCGATTGCCCAGCGCCACCTCGCCGATGGAACTCTGCGGCGCCGCGATCCCGTAGGCGGTATAGTTCGTCAAGGACCCTCGCGCGGCGAGCGTGCCTTCGCCGAGTGCGACATTGGCGCCGGGAACCCCGCCGAGGATAAAGGCGTTCGCGCCGAGCACGAGCGAATTGGCCTCGCCGCTGTCCGCTGAACCTGCTCCAACGACCACCGAATTCGCTCCGGAGGCGCCCGCGCCATATCCCACTGCGATGTCGCGGTCGGTAATCGCCGTTGCCCAGGAACCGACCGCCACGGTGTTGGAGGCAGTCGCGTTTGCGGCGAAACCCACGGCGGTGGCATCAACATTGGTGGATGTACCGAGCCCCGCCACGCCAGCGGTCGAAAAGGCGCCCAGCGCCGTCGATTCCCCGCTGTTGGCCAGAACGCTGGAATTGACGCCATAGCTCGAGCTGTTGCCGGCGCCCGTGTCGACGATGCTTCCCGCGCCGGACGCGGTCGAGAAGTCGCCGAAGGCCCGGCTGTTTTGCCCGAAGGCGCTGCTCGCCAGTCCGGTGGCGTTGCTTGCGTTGCCGACGGCCGTCGTCTGCCCGCTGGACGCGATCGCCCCTTGTCCGACCGCGACGGAGTTGGTGTCGGACGCAGCCGCGCCCTGTCCAAAGGCCGAAGCGGAAGCGGCATTGGCCGTCGCCCCCTGCCCGACTGCCGTCGCGTTTGTCTGGCCGGCAGCCGTCGCTCCGGCCTGCGCGCCGTCGCCGATTGCAAGGGCGTTGGCGTTGCCCAGGGTGTTGCCTTCGGTGCCCCCTGCAGCGGCATTGCGGCCGATGGCGATGTTGGCGACCCCGTCGCCGGCCGAAAAAGCGGAGAGGCCAAGGGCGAGATTCGCACTGTACGCGCCGCCTGCACCGGCAAGGGACCCCAGGGCCAGATTGTTGCTGCCGATGCCGGTGGCCTGGGCGCCGTAGCCATAGGCTGCGTTGGCGGCGCCATTGCCCATGGCCGACGCGGCATAGCCGCTGGCGATATTGGCGCTGCTGTCGCCGAAGGCAGAGGCATAGGCGCCATAGGCGCTGTTATGGCTGGCGTTGCCATGGGCGTCGGCGGATGACCCGTAGGCGCTGTTGTAGCTGCTGTCGCCGCTGGCATTGGAGGCCTCGCCGGTGGCGTCGTTGCTGCTCGACATGCCGAACGATGAGGAATGGAGGCCGGTCGCGATATTGGAGCTGTCATTGCCCCCCGAGACCGCGGACCAGCCGGTGGCGATATTGCCGCTGTTGGAGCCGGCGGAATCGGCATAGCCGCCGAGCGCGACGTTGGTGCCGCCGTCGCCGCGCGCATCCGCGTAGGTGCCGCTCGCGATGTTGTTGCTGCCGGTGCCGCGTGCGCTCGCTTCATAACCCGATGCGGAATTGGCGCTGCCGTCGCCATAAGCGGCGGAAAGGATTCCGATCGCGATATTGTGGCTGATGGCGCCGGTCGCATTGTCCTGGTCGCCGATGGCGACATTGGCGCTGCTGTTGCCGCCGGCAAGCGAACCGGCTCCGATCGCCGTGTTGTAGCTCGCTTCGCCGGAAGCGTCGGAGAGGGCACCGACCGCATTGTTGTAGCTGTAGGCCCCGGACGCGTTGGCGGAGGCCCCGACAGCGGTATTCTCCGCATTGTCGCCATTGGCGTTGGCGGCGACGCCATAAGCCGAATTGTTGGAGTTGCCGCCCGTGGCGGTCGCGTTGGCGCCGCAGGCCGTATTGGCTCCGTGCCCGCCGTCATTGGCTCCGTTGGCGTCCAGGCCGGACGCCTCGATGCATTCGAAGGCGTGCGCCGGCGTTGCCGCGCCGACCAGCATGGCGGGCGTGATTGCCAGCCCGCCGGCGCCGATGAGGGCGGCCGCGAACGCATAGGAGGACGCCGTGGCGAGAAGCCCGGCTTCCGCTCGTCTGGCGATGTTCGACATTTCTCCCGCTGCCCTTGCACCCCGGTTGCCATGCCGCGTGCGGCACGAAGTGGCGGAAGGTTGCGGTTTTCCGGCGCGCGCGAACAGCCATCGTTCGGCTCACGATTCGTTAGCGTTCGCGCAAGGCCGGTGGATGGCCGCTCAGGCCGTGGCCAGGCTCTGGCCGGCGGAGCCGGCCGGCCACCGATAACGCCGCGCCGCCGCGACCGCCGCCGCGACGGGCTGGCTGTGCGCCCGGCCGGCGACCGTCGCCAGACTGATCTGCCGGAATACCTCCGGGTCGACCAGCCGGCGCATTTCGAGGCCGGGCAGGAGCGGCAGGTTCTCGGGCATCACCGCGCAGCCGAGGCCGGCCCGGACCAGAGACTGGATCCAGTCCTCGCGCTCGCCGACATAGCGGATGTTGACGGCGTCGTAGGGCTTTTCGACGCCAAGCCGCGCCAGGTTGGAGGGAAACTCACAATGCAGGCGCTTGACGTAGTCCTCGCCTTCCAGTTCGCGCATCGGCACCGCGTTCATCTGGCCGAAGCGGTGGCCGGGAGCGAAGGAGACGTAGAACGCCTCCCTGAACAGCGGTGTCACGCGGATGCGCTCGTCCGGTTTGGGTGAACTGGTCAGCGCGATATCGATCTCGCCGCCGAGCAACGCCGCTTCCAGTTCCTCGCAATTGGCTTCCCATATGTGCAGTTCGAGATCGGGCGCCTGATGGCGCAATGCGGTGAGGTATCCGGTCAGAACGTCGGCGCCGATCGACGCGAAGATGCCGAACTTCAGCCGCGAGCCGCTGAGCCTGGTATAGTCCTCGGCCTCGCGTCTGGCTGCGTCGGCGGCTTGGCTCACGACGGAAAAATGCTGGAGCATCAGCCGTCCGAGATCGGTCAGGTGGGTCAGGTGCCGCTCGCGCCGGAAAAGCTGTCCGCCAAGCTCCTCCTCCAGTTGCCGGATGCCGCGGCTGAGCGAAGGCACACTGACGCCGCACTGCTCGGCGGCACGGGTGAAGTTCAGCGTCTCCCCCGCCTTGAGGAAGTAGCGTATCTGGTGCATTTCCATGGCGAGCCCGCCCCCGATCGGTCTCAGTCGGATCCGCCAGGATGCTAGCGTATCGACGGACGCCTAACCAGACGCGAACGAGAACGTCTCACGCCGCGGGATTGCCTGGGAGCGGGAATTGGATATGACGGCGCGCCGGTTCCCTACTGGTTACGAGTGATGCAGTATATCGGTCGGCCAAGAGGAGCGCTGGCTCAGCCGTTCGAGGACTGCACCACCGTGTATCGGATCGGGTACTGCGTGCGATAGCTGGTCTCGCCGCAAACCAAGGGCGCGCCGCCTCTGTCTGCCAGTGTATAGTCGCGTACGAGGATAGGGGTGCCTTGGGCGATGCGAAGGATTTTAGCCACGTCCGGCACGGCCGCTACGGCGTTGATGATTCCGTCGACTCGTGCCACCGGTCGCCCAACGCTCATTTCAAGTATATCGTACATTGGACGCTGTCGCAGATCCTCGATCGACATCCGCTCGGCGATCTCGACAGGTATGAAACGGTTTTCCAGCACTGCCGGCGTCCCATCAACGATGCGCAGCCGGCGCATATGGTAAATCTCGCTTTCCGGCGCGACCCGCAACCGTTCAGCGGCCGACTGCTCGGCACTCTCAAGTGAAAAGGCCAGCAATTTGTAATCGATGCGCGCGCCGGCTTCGACGATTTCGTCTTCGAACGAACGGATGCGGGCCGCATCCAGAGTCGTGGGAATCGGTCGTTGGCGCACGAAGGTCCCGCGTCCAGCCTCGCGCGAAACGAGACCTTCGAAGACAAGAAGCTGCATCGCGTGCACCACGGTCGAGCGCGTGGTTTTGAACTGGTCGGCGAGTGCCATTTCTGAGGGAAGACGGTCTCCAGGCCCGTATTCCCCCGAGCCTATGCGTTCACGCAGATGCGTCTGGATACGGGCATAGATTGGCATCGATTCCGTGCCGGAGGTCTCGCGCTTCCTTCGCTGTGCCTCGGATGCGGCCTCGGGCTCACTGTGCCTCGTCACGTTCTTTCCTGTCTTTCCTGTCGTACGACCCCGGCCGTCAATGCTCGGCCCGAGCGCCTGAAAAGGCATTTAACGGCAGCCATCGACAGCCGACGCATATCCGAATTCCACGTCTCGTGCACGGTCCTTGAGACTACGCGCATCGGGCCTGCCGTAGCCACCACCGCCAGCAGAAAGGCAAACAATGCGATCACCACCATCAATCGCAATCTCGCTCTCACGTCCACCCAAAGCTTCGCGTCGACCGTCGCTTCGCAGAATCTCGCAGGCATGGACCTGGCCGGCATGGCCCCCGACAAGACCATAGGGAGCCACTGCCGTACCTGAGCCCGTAAAGATCATCCGCCCGCGGTTCTCGCCATTGTAGCGAATGACAATTCGCCCACCCAAACCGCCTCTGAATTGCCCGTCTCCGCCGGAATCAGGACGCAGCTCATAGGCTTCGACAGTCAGCGGATAGCTCGATTCGGTTCGCTCGATACTAGGCGAAGGGGTGCCGCCGGGGTTGTGGATGCCTCCCAGATTGGGCCAACCATCGCCGGTCGCGAAGGCGCCGGCGCCGCCGCGGTTGAAGAAGGAATGCCAGATGAAAGGAGCCCCTGTCGCATCCTCGCTGGCGATGACAAAGCGGAAGCGCCGGGCAAAGCCGCAAATGGCGTTCTCTGGCAGCGCCTCGGCCATCGCCATCAGGACGGCCTCTATGATCGTCGCTGCCGTCAACGACGTGCAGGCCGCGACCGGCGCCGGCTCGCGGGGGTGAACAAGGCTGCCCTCGCGCGTGACGAGATGAATGGCGTCGGCGCTGCCGTAGTTCAGTGCCTCGGTATCGTCGAGCAGATACAGGAGCGCCACGTTTACCGCGGCTCTGGTGTTGGCGATCGGGCTGTTCAGGAAATTGTCGACCTGATCCGGACAGTCGCTCAAGTCGACTTCGGCCGACTCCGGCGAAAGGCGGATCGTGACCGGCAACTCGATCGTCACGCCCGGCGCGTCACCTTCCAGCAGACCCACGGCTTTGTAGGTGCCCGACCGGCAGCGTGCAAGCAACGCCCGCATGGAGGCTGCGCCTGCGTCGAGGATCGCTTCGGCGCACTGGGCGATCTCGTCTGCGCCATAGCGTGCGATCAATTCTTCCAGCCGACGGGCACCAACCTCCACGGCGGCGATCTGCGCCATCAGGTCCCCCTTCAGGTCGTTCGCCTTGCGTGAGTTCAATCCCAACAGCGCCAGCACGTCCTGCCTGAGCCCCTTCTCATCCACCAGCCGAAGGGGTGGGATGCGCAATCCTTCGTGCCAGATCTCGCGCGCGCCGGGCGAGTAGCCGCCTGCGGAAAGCCCGCCGATGTCGCCCTGATGTGCGCGGATGGAGACCCAGAGTCGTAGGGTTCCCGCCGTGAAGACGGGCTTTGCCATCGTGATGTCGGGCAGGTGGCTGCCGCCGGCGTAGGGATCATTCGCGATCAGAATATCGCTGGGATGGATATCGCCGGCAAATGCATGGGCCATCTCCCGGATCGCCGTCGACATTGCACCCATATGGATCGGCACTCTCTCGGCCTGGGCGACCGTGCGCCCCAGACTGTCGTGGACCACGGCGGAGAAATCCTGATTTTGGTTCAGAATTGGCGAAAAGCAGGTTCTGGTCATGGTCTCGACCATCTCCTCGGCGATCGCCTGCAATTTATGGCGGACCACCGACAGGGTGAGGGGGTCGACTACGGAACTGGCCATCGCGCACTCTCTCTCGGGCTGGTTTTCGCTGATACCTCCAAGCTCTCGGCCGGACGGGTGATGTGCAGGCAGCCCCAGGCGTCGACCTCAACCGTATCTCCGTCGTGGAGCAGGATGGTGGTGGATTCCGATTCGAGGAGTGCCGCTCCCGCGATTCTCGCGCCGGCACCCAATTCCTCGACCTTGTAGAGTGAAACCTCACGCCAGCCGCCTCCCGTGCCGCCGAGATATATCGCGCGACTGTGGCGTGACCTCGCCTGCCCCTCCTGTGGGTCGAGCCGGGGCAATTCCATACCTGGTAGTTGTCCGAAGGCGGCTGCGCGCAACGTTTCGACTACGCAGAGTTCGCCGGGGTGGTGATGGCCGTACCGGGCATCATAGGTGGAAACGAAGGCGGTGGCGAGCCGGGCGGTGACCTCTTCCGGCAGCCAGTCCGGATCGACTTGAACCGGCAGTGTGTGGATCTGTCTTGCATAGCGGCAGTCCGCGATGAGTCGAATAGTGATCCCGTTCCGCGAGAAGCCCTGCATTTCGAGCGACCGCCGACCCTCGACGGCAAGTTCCTCGCAAAGCTCGGCTAGGCCTGACAGGTCCCCGACCGCGCGGCCGATCGCGCGTTGAGCATCTTGGCGCAGATCGGCGCTGAGAAAACCAAGCGCGGAAAGCACGGAGGCCTGGCGCGGGATGACCGTACGCGGCATGCCGATCTCGCGCGCGACCGCTGCCGCATGAAGGCCGCCGGCCCCCCCAAAGGACAACAGCAGATGGTCGCGCGGATCGGAGCCACGACGTACCGTGGCGAGACGCACTCCCTCGGTGATACGACTCGTGGCGAGGCGATGGATTGCGAGTGCGGCGGTTTCGACATCGAGCCCGAGCGGAGCGGCGACATGTTCTTCCAGCGCGGCTACGGCTGACGACCGTGAAAGGGCCAGTTCGCCACTCAGAAGTCCCTGCGGCGATATATATCCGAGGACAAGATTGGCATCGGTCAGTGTCGGCAGCGTTCCGCCGCGGTCGAAGCACGCCGGCCCCGGATCCGCGCCGGCGCTTTGTGGCCCCAGGTCGAGGATGCCACCTGTCCTGACCCGGGCAATGCTGCCGCCTCCAAGGGCCAACGGATTCACTTCGATCGCCGGCACGGCGATCTTCGTGTCGAGCAGCACCTTTGTCTGCGTCTCGACCGGGATGCCGTCTTCGATGATGCATATATCGGTGCTGGTTCCGCCCGTGTCGAACGTGATGGCCCGGCTCTCACCCAGTTCGCCTAAGATCGCCACGGCGGCCAGTGCGCCGCCCGCCGGCCCGCTGGTGACTGCGTTTACGGCGCGCTGGGCGGCCTTTGCCGCCAAGACGACCCCTCCGTTCGATTGCATGATCATCAGCGGACTGGCGACGCCTTCATCCGCCAGCCGATCCGAAAGCCGCCCGAGATAGCTGTCGAGCCCTGGGCCGACATAGGCGTTGGCGACCGAACTGGAAAGGCGGTCATATTCTCCCTCGCGCGGCAGGATCTGGTGCGAGAGCGTCACGAAGGGCGACCAGCCGATCTCGGAAATGGTCTCGGCAACGCGCAACTCGTGTGTAGGGTTGCGGTGAGAATGGAGAAAACACACGACCACCGCTTCGATATCCGCCGCACGCAGTTCGGCGATCGCGGCCTCCACCGCATCGCGGTCGAGCGGCGTTTCAATGCTGCCGTCGGCGCGGATGCGTTCAGGCACTTCCAGACGAAGCGACCGTGGGATCAAAGGAGCGGGGAATGGCTCGCGCAGCCTGTAGCGGTTGGCCTTGGTGCCCTCGCGCAACTCCAGAAGGTCCCGGAAGCCTTCGGTGGTGATCAGTCCGACCCGCGCGCCGCTGCGTTGGACGAGGATATTGGTGGCGACCGTGGTGCCGTGGATGAGCAGATCGGTTCTCTTAAGCAGATCCGTGAGATCGAGCCCGAATCGGAGGGCCAGCCGGGAGAGGCCGGTCATGACGCCGAGACCTGGGTCAGCCGGAGTCGAAGGCGTTTTTACATATCGCAGCCCGAACTGATGATCGAGGCCGACGAGATCGGTAAAGGTCCCCCCGACATCAACGCCGATGCGCATGGCACCCCCTTCCGCTAAGATGACTAGTCATTATGCTATCTAGCGAAGCGTAGCCGCCCGATCAACAAGCTTTCCTTCGTGTCTGAAAGATTGTTGTTGACTTAAATGACTAGTCCTATAGCGTGAGGCTGACCGTGCTGGCTTGCGCGACGGTCTACCTAAGCCGGTCTCTGTGAAGCCAATTCGCTTTTGGGAGGTTGTGGTTACGCAAAGGCCGGTAAGCCCGACGATGGGAGCTGGTCTGGGTCGCATCCGGAGGGAAGAGATCGGATTTCCGTGCGAGCACGGGAGGGTAGTCCGGGCGGAACGTCTTCTTGAAGTGGCGAGCGCTGGCACGTTTGGACTGGAAGAATTCGGAAGAGGCGCAAACAGGTGATTGAATCGGATTGGTCAGATATTGCCGCTGCTGTCGACAATGAAGTCGATTCCGGCTTGTCGGACCTTTTGGGCGCCATCGCGATCCCTTCTGTCGTCGCCGGAGGGCCCGAAGGCATCGCCGCTTCCGCCGACTATCTGAAATCGCTTCTTTCGAATGAGGGCTGGCAGGCTGAAATCATCCCGATCGGCGAAAGTCGCGCTGTGCTTGCCGAAACCGGAAGGGCGGATGGACGCTGCCTGCTCCTCTACGGCCACCACGACGTGCAGGTGCCCGAGCCTCTGGATGCGTGGCAAACGCCACCCTTCGCGCCCGAGATTCGCGACGGCCGCATCTGGGGACGCGGCGCCGCCGACAACAAGGGTCAGTTCTTCTGCCACATATTCGCCGTCCGAGTCCTCCGCCGGCTGCTGGGCGAGGTGCCATTGCGGCTGAAGCTGCTTCTTGATGGTGAGGAAGAGGTAGGCAATCCCGGATTGGAGGACATGGTCGCCCGGCTTGAGCCCCGTCTGCGGGGCGCAGAATTCGTCTTCACCATGGACGGACCGGAACATCCCGATGGCACGCCGCGCATCGTCTTCGGATTTCGCGGCGGCTTTACCCTGCGACTGACGCTCCGCTTGATGGACGAAGACCAGCATTCCGGCCATTGGGGCAATCTCGCGCCTGACGCCGCCTTGCGCCTGTCGCGCCTGCTTTCCGGCCTGGTCGCCCCGGACGGACGAGTCACGGCACCGGGCTTCTACGATGGTATCGTCCCGCCTGGACCGGCCGAGGCGATCGAGATGGAGCGCATTCCCTTCGACCCGGTCGCGATGGCGGCCGCCCTCGGCGCAGACGCGCTGGCCGGTCCGCAAGATGCCTCGCCGCTGGAGCGGATGATGTATCTCCCCTCATTGTCCGTGACTGGCATCGCGTCGGGCTATGTCGGCACCGGCAGTCAGCACCGCAACTCGATTTGCGCGGAGGCGCGCGCGCAGATCGACGTACGCAGCGTCGCTGGCCAGGACAACGAGACAATGGTCGCAGGCATCACCGCATACCTGACGGCGATCGAACCACGTTTGAAGATCGAATTACTGGCCCGCAAATATGCATCTTCAACGCCGATCGACACCCCGGTGGCGCAAACCGTCATCGGTGCATTCGAGCGCGGCTTCGGCAAGCGGCCAATCCTGTTACCGCGCAGCGGCGGCTCGGCTCCCGACGTGCTTTTCACCCGTGCGCTCGGAATCCCCTCGCTCTGGAGCCACATCGCCAATGCGGACATGCGGGCTCATGCGCCAAACGAGAACATGCGGATCGATCGTATCAAAGCGGGCAGCCGGACCGTGGCGGCCCTGCTCCTGGATATGGCCGGGCTGCTCGCCCCTGCTCAGCGAGGTGTGGCGTGAGCGGCTTTCGCGTCAGCGTGGATATAGGCGGGACCTTCACGGACATCGTGATCGTCGCTCCCGACGGCACGATTCATACCCGCAAGGTTCTGTCGACGCCGGAAGATTACAGCCGCGCCATCGAAGAGGGGCTGATCCGGCTGCTTGAGGAAACCGGAGTTGCCCCCGGCAAGATCGGACAATTCGCGCATGGCACGACGGTCGCGACCAATGCGATCATCGAACGCAAGGGCGCACGTGTTGCGCTGGTCACGACGAAGGGTTTTCGCGACGTCCTCGAGCTTGGCCGCTTCCGCTCGCCCCGTCTCTACGACCTCAGTTTCCGCAAGCCCGAGCCGTTGGTCGAACGTCGGCTGCGGTTCGAATTGCGCGAGCGCATATCCGCCAGCGGCGCCGTATTGACCTCCCTGGATCATGCCGAGTTGGGTGTGCTTGCCGCCAAACTGAAGGCCGAGGCTGTGGAAGCGGTAGCTATCTGTTTCCTCAATTCATACGTCAACGACGTTCATGAGATTGCGGTGCGCGACTATCTGGCTGCCGCGATGCCTGAGGTAGACATCACCGCTTCGGTCGATCTTTTGCCCCAGATCGGCGAATATGAGCGTACCTCCACCACGGTGGTAAACGCTTATCTGATACCGACCATACGGCGATATATCGAGGCGCTGAACGGGCGGTTGTCTAGTATGGGCATCCGCTCGCCGCTGGCGATCATGCAGTCGGGCGGAAATCTTCTTTCCGGGCGCCTTGCCGCGGGGCAGCCCGTGCGCATCATCGAATCCGGCCCGGCGGCGGGCGTCGTCGGAGCGGCGGAGATTTCGCGGCGTTTGCAAGGCGATAGCCTGCTGCTGCTCGACATCGGCGGCACAACCGCCAAGGCGGCGATCATCCAGGGCGGGTTGCCGGGGCAAACTTCCGAGACGGAGGTGGGCGGCGGCGCGGTCTTGGGCCACCGGCTGACGCAGGGAGCAGGCTATGTCGTGCAGGTTCCGACGATCGATCTCGCCGAAGTTGGAGCCGGCGGTGGCAGCATTGCCAGGGTCAATGCCGCCGGAGGGATCGAGGTCGGGCCGAGCAGTGCCGGCGCCATGCCCGGACCAGCCTGCTACAACCAGGGCGGGACCAAAGCGACCGTCACCGATGCCAACCTGCTGCTCGGCTATCTCAGTCCGGACACCTTGGTCGGCGGCGATCTCGCCCTGTCGCCGGATCTGGCCGAGGCCGCCATCGGTGAATTGGCGCGCAAGCTGAACATGTCCCTCACCGATACCGCCTATGGTATCCATCTGATCGCCAATGCCACCATGATGCGAGCGCTCGTCGGCATCTCGTCCGAACGGGGGCTGGATCCTGCGGCTTTCACGCTTTTCGCCATTGGCGGTAACGGCAGCATCCACGGGCCCAAGCTTGCCGAGGATCTGGGGATCCGTCGTATCGTCGTGCCGCCGGCCGCCGGCGTATTTTCGGCTTTGGGCATGCTGCTCGCCAAGACCGAGCATCAACTGGTTGCAGGTTTCTATCGCCCGCTCGCCGGCGCGACAACGCAGGCTCTCAATAACGAGACCGCGTCACTGCTGGGACGTGTCACCGAGCTTCTCGTCGAGGAGGGTTATACCGATCCCGCTCGCAGAGCCCTCAGACTGGAAGTCGAGGCGAAATATTCCGGCCAGACCGCGACGCTGTCGATACCGGTTGCCGGAACGGCCTGGGACGAATGCGTGCGCGCAAGGCTCAAGGCCGATTTTGATGCCGCTCATCGTGATCTCTACAACTATGCTTCCGAATTCGAGCCGCTACAGCTCGTGGCCTTGAAGGTGTCAGGGCGCGGTCTTGGCGATGAGCCGGGCACCACACCGTTACGCCGCAGCCGGGAACGCACTGTTTCCGGTACTCGATCCGCCTATTTCGGAGCCGAAATGGGCTGGAGGGAAGCCAGGCTATTCGGGGCCGTGGACCTCCGGGAAGGGCCGGTAGCCGGGCCTGCCATCATGGAAGAATACGACACGACCATCATTGTTCGGCCCGGGGTGATCGCCAGTCGTGACGCATTGGACAATGTGATCCTGGAGAGGGAGGAGGCCTGATGGCTATCGATCCCGTCCGCCGTGAGCTGATCAAGAACGCGCTCATCACCATCGCCGACAATATGATTATGCAAGTGGTGCGCACCTCGCGTTCCACCGTGGTGAAGAACTCACTCGACTTCTCGGCGTCGATTTGTGATGCGCAAGGCAATACGGTGGCGCAAGGCCTTGCACTGCCGGGTCACTTGGGCGCGACGATGCCGGCTCTGGCGGCATGCCTCCGCCTGTATGAGGGGCGCCTGCGGCCAGGGGATATCCTTGCCAACAACGATCCCTATTCCGGGGCCAGCCACCTCAACGACATTTTCATGTTCGCGCCAGTCTTTTCCGGGGGGCGGGTGATCGCCTACCTGAGCCTGGTCATCCATCATACCGACATGGGTGGCCGGGTCCCCGGCGGCAATGCGACCGACAGCACGGAAATATATCAGGAAGGGCTGCGTCTTCCGCCGCTGCTGTTCCACGAGGCGGGCGTGCCGAACGAGACAGCATTCCGCATTCTTGAGGCGAATGTGAGGATGCCCGAGCGTATGCTCGGGGACATCCGGGCCCAGATCGCCGCGCTGACGGCCGGCGTGGCAGCTTTCGAGATGCTGCTGGCCGAGCAGGGAGCCTCGGTGATCGAAACCTATATGGCCGATCTGATCGCCTATGCCGAGGCGCTGACCAGAGCCTCGATTGCCGCCCTTCCAGATGGTACGGCCACCTTCGTCGACTACAATGACGACGATGGCACCGGAGGCGATCCGGTGCGGCTCAAGGTCAGGCTGACGATCCGAGGCGACGAGATCGAGGCAGACTTTACCGGGACTTCGCCGCAGACCAGCGGTGCGACCAATCCGAATTTCTGGTTCACCGCCTCCCTCACTTATGCCGCGCTGCGCACCATCATGCCGATGGATCTGCCGACAAATGCCGGCTTCTATCGTCCGATCCGGCTTATCGTGCCCGAGGGGTCGTTCCTGAACCCACGGTTTCCCGCTCCGGTAGGGGCCCGTGGGCAGTCTGGCTACCGTTTGCGGTCCCTGGTGCTCGGTGCCTTGGCGCAACTGGTGCCCGGCCGTATTCCGGCCTGCACAGGTGGGTCGGAATTTTCGATCGTCATCGCTGGTCGGGACCCTGCCGACGAGCCGTTCTTGATGCTCGAATATCATAACGTCACCGGCCACGGCGGCGGACCGGCCACAGACGGGCAGGATGCCGGGCCGTTTTGCCTGGGCAATCTGGCCAACGTTCCGGTCGAGGTACAGGAGGCGGAGAACCCCGTCCTGATCGAGGAATACGCCTTCATTCCAGACAGTGCAGGCCCGGGCGAGTTCCGGGGCTCGCTGGGCATTGCGCGCCAGTATCGGCTGTTGGACGGGGAGGCGCTGCTGCAAGTCCGGTCGGATCGGCAGAAATTTCCGCCCTACGGACTGTTTGGCGGCGATGCAGGAGGCCCGGGCCGAACCTTCCTTGCGCCGGCGGGCGGGCAACTGGAGCCGATTCCGGCCAAGGTGATCCGCCAAATCAGTGCAGGTGAGGTCTATCGCGTGGAGATGCCCGGTTCTGGCGGCTACGGCCCAGCCGTTCGTCGTGATCCCGCCCGGGTGGCGGAGGATGTTCGCCAAGGTAAGTTGAGCATCGCGCATGCCGCCCGGCACTACGGTGTCTGCTGCGATGCCGGAGGCAAAGTGGATGCCGAGGCCACACGCCGGCTGCGCGCCGCGATGGCCGAGACCACAGAGGAGGCGTGATGGCTATCTTCCGTCCCGCCCGTCCCAACGATCCTCTCGACCATGTCGAGACCCCGGCGTTGCTGCTCGATCTCGATGCCCTCGAGGCCAATCTGGCTCAGATGGCCCTGTCAGTGGAGGGGACAGGCATCGCCCTGCGACCCCATGCAAAGACGCATAAATGCGCGGCGATTGGCCGGCGCCAGATCGCAGCGGGCGCAGTCGGCCTCTGTGTCCAGAAAGTGGGCGAAGCCGAGGCGCTGATGCATGCCGGCATCACGGATATCCGCGTCACCAATCAGGTGGTCGATCCGCGCAAGATCGCGAGGCTGTGCGCCCTGGCCGAACTGGGGCGGATATCGGTTTGTGCCGACAGCCTCGAACAGCTTCCGCTTCTGGATGCGGCAGCACGCGATGCGCGCATCCGTTTGCCGGTGCTGGTCGAGATCGACGTCGGCTCGGGCCGCTGCGGTACGCGGCCTGGGGTCCCCGCTGCCGAACTGGCTACTGCCATCGCGGGGAGCAGGCATCTCGCTTTCGAAGGGATCCAAGCCTATCACGGCAGGGCGCAGCATCTTCGTCATGCCTCGGAACGACAGGAGGCCGTCGATGGAGCCGTCGAGGCCTGCCGCCGGACTCTCGACGCCTTGGCTGTTCGGGGCATCGATTGCCCCGTCGTCACCGGCGCCGGCACCGGCACCTATCCGCTCGAAGCGGCTTCGGGCGTTTACACCGAGATCCAGCCGGGCAGCTACTGTGTGATGGATCTGGACTATGGCGCCGATCTCGACGCCGAGGGATGTCGTTACGACGAAGGGGGATCGCCATTCAGACAGGCGATGCATGTCCTTACGACGGTTATCAGCCGACCGCTGCCAGACCTTATGGTCACCGATGTCGGCCACAAAGGAGTGGCTGTCGACCGCGGCCTTCCCGCCGTCGCCGGGCGACCAGACCTCATCTGTACCGGCGCCTCGGACGAGCACCTCAAATTCACCTGCACCGATCCGGCCTCGGCACCACGGATCGGTGAGCGATTGGCATTGGTGCCGGGCCATTGCGATCCGACGGTCGACCGGCACGCACATTTCGTCTGCATCCGGAACGGCGTCGTTCGCGCACTTTGGCCGATCGAGGCAAAGGGAGCGTTCCACTAACGGGTTCTCTCGATCTGAACTCGAACGACCAGGAAATTACCAAAACCACTAACAGGGGAATCCAGACAGATGAGAAACCGCAGCCTGACAGCCCTCCTTTTCGGAGCGATCCTGACCATTCAACCATTGAGCGCCTACGCCGAAGATCTGGTGATGGCCGTCAAGGCGGGCGCCGATACGGCCGACCCGCAATATTCCTCCCTATCACCCACGATCTCGGAGATGCGCAACATCTACGAGACGCTGATTGCCGGAGATGCCAAGCAGAACCCGACGCCGGCACTCGCCGAATCCTGGAAAGCGGTCAACGATACCACTTGGGAGTTTCACCTGCGCCACGGCGTGAAATGGCACAACGGCCAGGATTTCTCCGCGAAGGACGTGAAATTTTCTCTCGACCGGGTACCGCAGGCAGCCGGGCCGGCCAGTTATCTGATGTACACCCGCGATATTCAGAAGGTCGAGATCGTCGACGACTACACGATCCGCATTACTACCCCGCACCCGGCGGCGAATCTGCCAAGCTCTATTGGTCGTATATTTATCGTGAACGCCGATGTCGTGGGCAAACTGAAGGGAGCCGAGCTCAACGATCCCGCGAAAGCGATCGGTACGGGTCCCTACAAGTTCGTTTCCTGGACCGCGAATGACAAGATGGAGCTGACCCGCTTCGACGACTATTGGGGCGGCAAGGCTCCGTGGAAAAACGTCACCATTCGCGAGATACCGAACGACTCGGCGCGGATGTCGGCACTGCTTGCAGGCGATGTCGACTTCGTCAACCAGGTACAGCCGGCCGATGTCGGGATGCTCGAAAAACGCAAGGGCATCAAGGTCTTCTCCGGGCCATCCGCCTTCAATTTCCTGCTCTTCACGGACATGCGGAAGACTTCACCCAAGGTAACCGACAAGGCGGGGAAACCGCTCGATACCAACCCATTTCTGAAGCCCGAAGTGAGACAGGCGATCTCTGAATCGATTGATCGTCAGCTTCTGGTCGACCGCCTTATGGATGGACAGGGCAGCGTCGCGACCCAGGCAGTGCCAGAAGGAATCATCGGCTACAATCCATCGATCCCCAAGCCGGTCTACGATCCCGCGCATGCGAAGGAGCTGCTGGCCAAGGCCGGCTATCCTGATGGTTTCGGTGTCGAGCTGACCTGTACCTCGGACCGGTTGCCCAACGACGGCCGCATCTGCGAAGGTCTGGGCCAGTTTCTGACGCGCATCGGTATTGCCGTGAAGGTCAATGCGATTCCGCGGTCCGTCTTCTTCTCGAAGCGTGCGGCAGGCGATTTCAGCCTCTTCATGCACGGCTGGGGCACGGTGACGGGCGAGACCTCCCAGGTTCTGGAGCCGCTCCTGCACACCAACGATCGCGCCGCCGGCGCGGGTTCGTGGAACGTCTACGGCTATTCAAATCCGAAAATGGACGCGGACGTAGACGGGGCAAACCAGCAGATCGATCCGGCAAAGCGTAAGGCGATGCTGGAAGACGCGATGAAGCTGGTGGTGAGCGACCGAGCGATGATCCCGCTGGTCAACATCAACACCATCACGGCAGCGCGCTCGGACAAGATTTCGGACTTCACGCCGCGCCTGGATGAAGACACCCTGCCGTGGTTCATCAAGCCAGCTAAATGAGTTTGAGCGCCTGATCAGGCACCTTTTGCGCCATCCGTGATACTTGCCCTGGCCGCCCGCGCGGCCCGGGCACATTCGAAGGAGCCCATAATGTTCTCCGATCCTGTCGCGAAGGAGATCCTCGGCGCACTGTCGGCCGAGCGGGTGCGGCGCACCGTCGAGACAATCACGGAGAACATACCCACCCGTCTTGCCGGTTCGGAAAACGGCCGCCGAATGGCGGAGTTCACTGCCCGTGTTCTCACCGAAGTAGGCGCAGCGGGTCGCGTGGTGAATTTGCCCGGTCTCGTCAGTTTCCCGGGCGAGGGGCGACTGAAATTGGATGGAGAAATCTTCACCGGCAGTACGCTCGGCCAATCGGCACCGAGTATCCCGGGCGGTACGGCGGGCCGCCTCGTCGATGTCGGACCAGGCGACGCCAGGGCTCTGGCCGAAGCAGCACGTCGCCTCGGCCAAGAGGATCTTACTGGTTGCCTCTTGCTTTCCGACCTCGCCAGTCACCCTCCGCGCCAGGAAAAGCTGCGCCTGGCGCAGGCTGCTGGTGCAGTGGGCTGCGTCATGATGAATTTCGGCCCCGACGACGGCACGGCGATACCCTTCGGTTCGGTCAAGGCTGCCTGGGGCAATCCCGAAGCCGGAAACTATGCCGCCGAGGTGCCGTCCATTCCGGCGATCGGGCTGTCGCGACGCGACGGAACGGCGCTCAGGGTGCAACTCGCATCGAACGCGCCGGAGGGCCGGATCGAGGCCGAGGTCGAGAACGACTGGCGTGAGATCCAAATTACCCTGGGTGAAATCGCCAGCGGACAGGCGAGCGAATTCGTGCTGGTCGGCGGCCATCAGGACAGCTGGTTCGGCCCGCAGGCCACCGACAATGCGGCCGGGACCGCCTGCATCCTCGAGATTGCACGTGTCTTTGCGCCCCATTCCGACCGGCTGCTTCGCGGGCTCGTATTCGGCTGTTGGCAGGGCCATGAGACCGGAACGATGATCGGTTCCTCTTGGATCGCGGATCAGGAATGGGATCGACTTTCGCGCGGGGCGGTGGCCTACCTCCAGATCGATGAACCGGGCTGTGTCGGGACGACACGTTGGGACGTCTCCTCAAATGCCGAGTTGCGTGCATTTCACGAGGAAATCGAGGATGAATTGCTGGACGGCAGAGCAAGGATCTGGCGGAAGGCAGCAAAGATGGGGGATGCCTCATTCCTTGGCTTGGGCATCCCGATGATTGCCGCCCAAGGCGGCTTCACGGACGAGGAGATCGCCAAGGCGGGCTCGCGAGGGTGGTGGCACCATTCAGTGCACAATACCATTGACAAGCTCGACTGGGACGAAGTCGCGCTGCATTTGCGGCTCTATGCCGGCTACCTATGGCGGCTTTGCACGGTGCCTATTCTTCCTTACCGGTTTGCTCCCGCCGCCGCGGCTCTGACGGAGGCGATCGATACCTTGCCCGACGCCCCGATGGGTATCGACACTCGACGGCTGGGCCAGGCTGCTTGGCACCTCGCCGGACTGCTCGGCCGGGTCGACGCGCGTTTGGCAGCCGTCGGAAAAAGTGCCGCGGTCGCGGACAATCGCGCGGCGAAAATAAATGACCTTGTGCGGCACATCGCGCGCGAACTGGTTCCGCTCTCAACGACGGTTGCCGGTCGCTATGGGCAGGATCCTTACGGCTATTCGCCACTAGCGGCCCCGATCCCTGCGATCGCGGGACTCGCGGAGCTGGAGGCTATTGCCGAAGGAGAGCCGCGCTTGCTGGCGCTGACCCGATTGCGCAGGGCGCGCAACCGCGTCGCCGACGCAGTGAGCGAGGCTGCCTTCTTCGCAGAACTTCTGCTTGGAGAACTCGATTGACCGTTCGCAATATGACTGCTTCGGAGGCTGCCGCCCGGGTCGCGAACGATCTCGCCGCCCGCCGCGACGAAATCCTTGAGTGCATCGCCGCCTTCGTACGTATTCCCAGCATCTCTGCAATCTCGCCGACATCGCCGGCGATGCATCAGGCGCTCGACTTTCTGCGCGACAGGATCGCTGGCTCCGATCTCGGCAACGTCCAGCTTCTCTCGGCCGGCTCGGGGCACCCGACCTTCTACGCCGACTGGCTAGGCGCGCCCGGTGCGCCCACGATCATGATCTATGGCCATTACGATGTTCAGCCCGCCCATAGGGACGACGGGTGGCTCTCAGATCCCTTCATGCCGGAGATCCGCGACGATCGAATCTACGGCCGCGGCACCTCGGACGTGAAGGGCAGTACGATAATCGCATTCGAGACGGTGTTGGCGTGGCTGCGCGTTGCCGATGGATGTCCCGTCAACGTAAAGCTGTTCATCGAAGGCGAGGAAGAAATCGGCAGCCCGAGCCTGCCGACGATCGTTCAGCAGAACCGCGGGCTGTTGGCGGCGGACGCCGTGCTGTCGGCCGACGGCGGGCGGGCACTGCCGGGTTTCCCTTCGCTCTATGTCGGCGCGCGCGGACTTGCCAGCCTCGAATTGACGCTGACCACGGCGTCAAGCGATCTGCATTCCGGTCGCTTCGGCGGTGCGACGCGCAATGCCATCGCGGAGATGGCGCGCCTGGTCAGCTCGCTCCACCATGCCGACGGCTCGATCGCAGTCGCGGGTTTCGAGGACGACATGACTCCGATTTCTCCCGACGATATCAAACAGGCTACCGCCTTCCCCTTCGACGCGGCGGAGCACTACGCGGGTTTCCATGGCGTGGAAGGCGGAGACCCCGCACGCACCCCTTGGGAGCGGATGACACTCTACCCCACCATCGAGCCAAACGGGATCTGGGGTGGCTATACCGGTCTCGGAGTCAAGACGGTGATCCCCGCGATGGCGCACGCCAAGCTGACGATGCGCCTCGTTGCCGGGCAGGATCCGGCCCGGGCGAGAGCCCGTGTAGAGACGCATCTGCGCGCTCTATTGCCGGAAGGCGTCAGGCTCGAGGTCAGCCACGGTGGTGACGCCCGCGCATTTTCGCTTCGCCTGGATCATCCGCTCCTCCTTGCGGCGGAGGAGGTCGTCACGCTTCGTCGCGGCCGTCCGCCGCTTCGCGTGCGCAGCGGTGGCACCGTTCCCTTCACACAGATCTTTCAGGAGGTGCTTGGCATCGATACGCTCATGTTCGGCTTGGCTACGGGCGACGAGAATGCGCATGCTCCCAATGAATTCTTCCGGCTGGAAGCGCTGGATGAAGGCCTTGCCACATGGCCGGCGCTGCTGGCGAAAGTAGGCCAGCTGTCTGCGGAAGCCTTCTGAGCCGATGCGGAGCCGATCCCGCTCTACATCGAGGACGCGCCCATGCTGGGCTGGCTGATCCGTCGCGTACTACAGGCCGCTTTGCTGGTGCTGGCAACCACGGTGATCGTATTCATCGGATTGCATTTCGTCGGGAACCCGATCGATATCCTCGTCTCGCCCCAGGCCGATTCCGTCGAGCGCCTCCGTCTAACCAAGGCTCTCGGCCTCGATCTGCCGCTCTGGCGCCAGTATCTGCGCTTTCTTGATGGCGTCGCTGCCGGGGATTTCGGAATCAGCTTCGTATACGGCCAACCCGCCTTGAGACTGATCCTGGAGAGAATGCCCGCGACCTTCGAACTGGCTGGGGCCGCGATGGTGATTGCCGTTGGCTTCGGCATACCCTTGGGCCTTTATGCCGGTCTGAGACCTGAAAGCCCCGCGAGCCGCCTGGTGATGGGTGCGAGCTTGTTCGGATTCTCGCTGCCGGCCTTCTGGGTGGGGCTGATGCTGATTTTCTGTTTTGCTGTGCGCCTCGGTTGGCTTCCCAGTTCTGGCCGTGGCGCCACGGTGAGCATTTTGGGAGTGCGATGGTCATTCCTCACCCTCGACGGGCTGAGGCACCTGATTTTGCCTGCCCTCAACCTGGCGTTGTTCGAGATTTCGCTCGTGATCCGGCTGACCCGCGCCGGCGTGCGCGAAGTGTTGCCGCAGACCTTCGTGCTCTTCGCTCATGCTAAGGGACTGAGCGACACACGCGTGATCTTCGTCCATGTTCTGAAGAACATCCTGATACCGGTGATCACCGTCGTGGGAATGGAGTTCGGCTCGCTCATAGCGTTTGCGGTCGTCACCGAGAGTGTTTTCGCTTGGCCCGGAATGGGAAAGCTGATCATCGACTCGATCAACCTTCTCGATCGTCCCGTGATTGTCGCGTACCTCGCCTGCATGGTGGTGATTTTCATCCTCATCAACCTGATCGTCGACATACTTTACATGGTGCTCGACCCGCGGGTGCGGAAATGAGCGCAAAGCCGTCCAAAGCCAACGACAAGACATTTCGCCGCCCCGGCCCCATGCTGACATTGGTTCGGAGTTTCTGCCGCTCGTGGTCGGCACGAGCCTGCCTTGCTGTAATGTCCGTGATTGTGCTGGCCGCGGTTTTCGCACCCTGGATCGCTCCGCAGAATCCCTATGACCTGGCTCAGATCAGCATGCTCGACGCAATGCTGCCGCCAGGGTCGCGGTCCATGTCCGGGATGATCTATTGGCTGGGCACAGACGGGCAGGGACGGGATTTGCTGTCCGCGATCATCTACGGGCTTGGCATCTCTTTGGAAGTTGGAGTGCTGACGGCTATCTTCGCCGGGATCGTCGGCATCACGCTCGGGCTTCTCGCGGCCTATCGTGGCGGCTGGGTCGATGCCGCGATCATGCGCCTTGTGGATCTGCAATTCTCTTTTCCTGCAATCCTCGTGGCATTGATGCTGTTGGCCTTTATGGGCAAGGGCATCGGCAACGTCGTGGTAGCGCTGGTGGTCGTGGAATGGGCCACCTACGCGCGCACCGCCCGCGCCGCAGCCCTGGTCGAACGGTCGAAGGAATACATCGAAGCCGCCATCTGCCTCGCCATCCCGGTACACCGGATCGTTTACCGGCATCTCCTGCCCAACTGCCTTCCTTCACTGATCGTGATCGCCACGATCCAGATCGGTCGCGCGATCGCACTGGAAGCGACACTGTCCTTCCTGGGCATCGGCGTGCCTGTCACGGAACCCAGCCTGGGGCTGCTGATTTCGAACGGATCGAACTACATGCTTGCGGGAAAACTATGGGTCAGCTTCTGGCCTGGCGTCGCGCTGTTGGTCACCGTAGTCACGATCAACCTGATCGGCGACCGGCTGCGCGACGTACTGAACCCGAGGAGCCTGTGATGCACACCGCTCCTGCCGCTGCGCGTCTCGTGCCAGTGCTTACTGTCGAAGACTTGACCACTGTCTTCCCCACGCCGCGAGGCCTTGTGAAGGCGGTGGATGGGCTGTCGTTCAGTGTGGGCGCTGGTCGGGTGATGGGACTGGTAGGCGAAAGCGGATCGGGCAAGTCGGTGACCGGCTACTCGATCATGGGCCTGGTGGAGCCGCCTGGCCACATCGCCGGAGGAAGAATTCTCTTCGCCGGACGCGACCTGGTGCGCCAGTCAAGGACCGAGATGCGCTCCTTGCGCGGGCGCGCCATCGCCATGATCTTCCAGGACCCGGCAATGACGCTGAATCCCGTCTTGCGCATATCAACCCAGATGGTCGAGGCGATACGCGCCCATGAGAAGATCCCACGCGCCGAAGCTTGGAAACGTAGCCGTGACGCACTGGGACTCGTCGGCATTCCCAGTCCTGACGAGCGCATGTCGGCCTATCCGCACGAGTTCTCCGGTGGAATGCGGCAGCGTGTCGCTATCGCCATCGCGCTTCTCCATAGGCCATCGCTGATCATCGCCGACGAACCCACGACGGCATTGGATGTAACGATCCAGTCGCAGATCCTTGCCCGGATGCAGCTCCTCATGAAGCAATACGACATGGCCATGATCTGGATATCGCATGATTTGTCCGTCGTCTCGCGCCTCTGTGACGACATAGCGGTCATGTATGCTGGTCGTCTGGTCGAGACAGGGCTGGCGGATCGCGTCATTGCCCACCCGCGACATCCCTACACCCGCGGTCTTATCGACTCGCTGCCCAGCCGTGCGCGGCGGGGCGAGCGGCTGCGGCAGATCGAGGGCATGATGCCCGAGCCTCTCGACCTGCCGGAGGGGTGTGTTTTCTCGAACCGTTGCCCGCGCGCCGACGCCGCTTGCCGGGCGAATCCGGTGATGAGCGTTTCGACCTATGGCGCATGGCAATGGCGCTGCGTCCATCCCCTCAACGAAGGGCCGGTCCATGGCCATTCCTGAACATCGCGACGCAGACATATCCTCGGGCTCTGCCGAGCAGTTCGTGATCGAACTCTGTGGCGTATCACGCAGCTTCGGCGGCCCCGGAGCCTTGGAGCGGCTTGGCCTGGGCCGGGGTTCCCCCGTCATCCATGCGGTCCGCGACGTCTCGTTCGGTCTCAGGCAGGGTGAAGTGCTCGGAATCGTGGGTGAGAGCGGTTGCGGCAAGTCAACCCTCGCGCGGATGGTCGCCGGCATCCTGAAGCCTACCGCGGGTGAAATCCGTTGGCATGGCAAGCCTCTGTCTTCCCTTCGAGGGCGCGAGGGCAAAGCAGCGCGCCTGAAAGCGCAGATGGTGTTCCAGAATCCTTGGTCCGCAATGAACCCGCGGCTGCGCGCCGCCGAGATTGTCGCCGAGGCGCCGCGCATCCACGGCCTCATTCCGCGCGGCGAGCAAGACGCCTATGTCGCGCATCACTTTCTTCTCGCCGGACTGGACCCTGCCCTCGGCGACCGCTACCCGCACCAACTCAGCGGCGGGCAGCGTCAGCGCCTGGTGATCGCGCGAGCGCTGGCGGTGGTCCCCGAAATGCTGGTCTGCGATGAAGCGGTGGCTGCGCTCGATGTCTCCATCCAGGCTCAGATCCTGAACATGCTGATGGATCTGAGAGAAAAGCTCGACCTCACCAGCATGTTCATTTCCCATGATCTCGGCGTGATCGAACATCTCTCGGACCGTGTAGTGGTGATGTATCTCGGTCGTGTCGTGGAGAATGCGGAGGTGGCTGAGCTTTTCGAACGGCCGAACCATCCGTATACGCGCGCGCTGCTCGAAGAGCTGCCGCGGATCGATGGCGAGCGGCGCCCCTTCGCGGCAATAGAGGGTGAACTGCCGAGCCCCCTCAACCCACCGCCCGGTTGTGCATTCCATCCGCGCTGCCCCTTCGCCATGGAGCGCTGCCGGCGCGAGGCGCCCGCGCTCCTTCCCGTGGCCAGCGGCCATCTGAGCGCCTGTCATTTGAACGATATGGCCTGAGCATGGAAAACGACCTCGGGAATGGCATCGTCGAGGCGCGGTTGGCCGCAGCCCTGGTCGGATTGCGCGGCCGCCTACGGCCGGCTGAAGTCGAGACGGCCCTGAGGACTGCGGCGTTCGATACGTTCGGCGTTCTCGCCGGCGCCCACGGGGCGCCGGGCATATCGGCTTTGAACGACAGCCTTGCCGCGCTGTCGGGCGGGGCGGGGCGCTCGCAGATATTGCTGACGGGCATACGCGTCGATCCCGGCTCGGCGGCGATGGCGAATGGTGCAGCGATCCATGCGCTGGATTTCGACGATCAATACGACCCGGCCCGGGTACACGTCTTTTCCGTAGTCCTTCCTGCCGCGCTCGCGACCGCTGAAACGCTGGGTGGCGTTAGCCTCGATCGCTTCTTCGACGCGCTCGCTATCGGGGCCGAGCTGTTTTGCCGTCTCGGCCTAGCCTGCCGAGACTGCCTCGATACCGGTTGGCATCCTACGACCTTGCTCGGGGCTTTCGCGGCTGCCGCGACCTCGGGAACGCTGCTTGGTCTCGATGAACGACAGATGGTGAGTGCGCTCGGCCTTGCCTATTCGCAAATCAGCGGAACCGTGCAGGTCATAGAAGACGGTGTCCTCGCCAAGCGACTCGGTCCTGGCTTCGCCGCCCGTAGCGGTCTGGTGGCGGCGCATCTGGCGGCCGCGACTATCACCGGGGCGCAGCGTTTCCTGAGCGGAAAGGCAGGACTGTTTGCGCAGTATCGTATTGAAGGCGACCCGGCACTCCTCACCGAGAGGCTGGGTGAGGACTGGCATCTGGCGCGTCTGAGCCTGAAGCCGTTTCCCTGCTGCCGTTGCTCGCACAGCCTGGCTGCGATCGCCATCGATCTCCATTCCGAGGGGCTGCGGCCGGATGATGTCGTCTCCGGAGCCCTTGGTCTCAGCCGAACCAATCACGCGGTAGTGGGCCGGCCCTTTGCGCCGGAGAGCGCCGAAAATCCGGGCGTGCATGGCCAGTTCTGTGCCGCCTACGCGTTCGCCCGCGCATTGTCGCGCGGGAACCTCGGGCCAATGGATTTCACGGCCGCCGCGGTCCTTTCCGGAAGCGTCGCGCTGGCACGGGGGCTGAAATGTACGGTGGAAACAGATTTCGAGCCTCGGGCCTTGGCTCCGGCACGCGTGAGGCTGCTCATGAGGAGCGGCGAGACTCTGACGCGGCTGGTGGAGCGGATGCCAGGGGCTCCTGACTTGCCTCTGTCTTTAGCGCAGCTACGGGCAAAGTTCTCCGCCTGCCTCGGTTCGGTGACCGACTCGCATGTCGAGGCGTTCCGCCTCTGCCTGACCGAGCCCGAGGCGGGTACCGGGACGGCCGAGACGGTCCTGGCTTTCCGGAGGCTGGTAACGGGGTATCGCTAAGCCCTTGCCGACCAAAGCTTGAGAGCACAGCGGGCCGATGATCAATTCCACCGTGGCTGCTTTTTTGGATCTAAAGCCGAGCTATCAGGTGCATCTATCTGCCTGGTCGGCCGGATCGTTCTCATTTGGGCAACGGAAGGTGAAGTAAACAGCATTACCGGCAACGTTCGATCGCACTGTATGGTCATCTCGTTCCAGCCGGTCAGGTTGGCAGTCCGAAGATTCCGGGAAGAGAATGTCCAGGCAGAAGCTCTCGCTTCCGACGCTTTACGCCGAGAATGTCTTGCTGGAAAAGGACCAGGTCCGGATCCTCGACCGGCGTGTGTTTCCGTTCTCGAAGGAGTTCGTCGTCTGCAGCGATTGCGAGCAGGTGGCGCTTGCGATCGAGCAGATGGTCACGCAGAGCAACGGCCCGTTCTACGCAGCCGGCGCGGGCATGGTGCTGGCGGCCAGGGAAGCGGAAAAAGCGACCGATCCGGCCTGCCGGCAGGCCTTGATGGAGGCTGCGGGCGCAAGGCTGGTCCAAACGCGGCCCACCAACAATAACGTCGCGACGGCTGTCCGGCAGATACTGGCCTTCGCCGAGGAGCACGCTGCAGGCAGCGGGTTCGCCGAGGCCTGCGAGAAATTCGTGCTGGAACAATGGGAGGCGCGGCGCGGACAATATCGCGCGGTCGGACGATACGCGAACTCATTGATCGCGGATGGCGAGCGCATCCTTACCCATTGCTGGTCGGAAGGAGCGCTGCTCGAAACGTTGATTGCGGCACGGGAAGACGGGAAGCAGATCGAATTGCTCTGCACCGAGACGCGGCCTTACCTTCAGGGCGCGCGGCTTACCGCGCACAGCGTCGCCGAGATGGGGATCGACGCGACCGTGATAACCGACGGCATGGTGGCGCATGCCATGGCCAGCGGCCGTGTCGGCATGCTGATGACCGCGGCCGATCGTGTGACCATGAGCGGCCATGTGATCAACAAGGTCGGCACGCTTCACGCGGCCATCGCGGCCCGTCATTTCAAGCTGCCATATTTCGCGACGGTAATGCGGCCCGACGCCAAGGCCCCGGATCCGAGCACCGTTCCGATCGAGGAACGTGACGGGGAGGAGAGCCTGCACTGCCTCGGGATCCGCACGGCCAGCCCGCTGGCTAAGGGCTGGTATCCCGCCTTCGACGTGACGCCTCCCGAGCTCGTCTCGGGGATCATCACCGAGCACGGCATATTCCCTGCCGCGGCGCTGTCGCAGACCTTTCCCGTGCAGGACCGTTAGAAACAGGAGATCGACATATGGACGCAGTCATCGGGGGGACGCATCTCACCCGCCTGCCGAATCTGGAAGCGGTGCGCGAGGAAAGGGTATCGACGCCTTTCGGCGATCCGTCCGGCCCGGTCTCGATCGGCCTCTGCGGTGGCAGGCAAATTGCCTTCCTGCCACGGCACGGCAACCCGCACGCGCTCGCCCCGCACAAAATCAACTATCGCGCCAATATGTGGGCGCTGAAGAAACTGGGCGTTACGCAGATCCTTTCGATCGCGACCAGCGGCGGCATCCGGGACGATTTCGGGCCGGCTGCGCTCGTCGTCCCGGACCAGATCATCGACTACACCCACGGGCGCGAGTCGACCTATCACGACGGCACGAATGGCGAGCCGGTGCGGCATATCGATTTCACGTGCCCTTATTCAGAGCGGTTGCGGAGGCGCATCATCGAGGCGGCCAAATCGGCAGGCGAGAGCGTCCATGACGGCGGGTGCTATGGCTGCTTCAACGGACCTCGGCTCGAGACGGCCGCCGAGATCAGCAGACTGGCCGGGGACGGATGCGATCTCGTCGGTCAGACGGGGATGCCCGAGGCGGCATTGGCCCGGGAACTCGGCATCGAATATGCCGCGATCTGTCCGATCGTGAACCACGCTGCCGGGCTGGGCGACAGCAAGCGGGAGATCAGCAGGGAAGAGATCACGCGCACGCGCTCGGCCGTATTCGAGCGGGTCGTGAAGATCGTCGCGGCATTCGCGGCACAGCCGGCCGCACGGGAGCCGGCACTCGCCTGAGTTGCCGCCGAGCATTTGGGCGATATGCCATGACCTATGACGAACCGGATCTGCGCCGCTCGGTGGTTGAGACCTGCCAGGCCATGCAACGGAAGGGCCTCGTCAAGGGCACTTCCGGCAATGTCAGCGTGCGTATCGATGGGGGCTTCCTGATATCGCCGACGGGCGTTCCCTATGAAACGCTTGAACCGGGGCAGGTCGTACGCATGCGCTGGGACGGAACCGTCAAGGGCTGCATGACGCCCTCCAGCGAGTGGCGCTTTCACCGCGATATCCTCAAACGGCGCGCGGATCTGAACGCGATCGTCCACACGCATTCGATGCATGCGGCCGCCGTGTCTGTTCTCGGCCATGAGATTCCGCCCATTCATTACCGGATCGCGGCGGCAGGCGGTCCCAATATACGCTGTGCCGGCTATGCGATGTTCGGCACGCAGGAACTGGCCGATCTGGCCGTTGCCGCGATGGAAGGCCGGCGCGCCTGCCTGCTGGCCCATCACGGCGTGATCGCCGCGCATTCCAGCCTGGCGGGTGCGCTGAACGTCGCGGAGGTTGTCGAGGAACTGGCGACGCTTTATCTCCTGTGCCTGCCGATGGGAAAACCGCCGCAACTCTCTGCCGACGCAATTGCGAAGGTGATCGAGCGGCACAAGACTTATGGGCAGCAGCCTCATGAGGAGAAAGCCGCTCCCGCCGGCCGGTGACGGATATTCACTGCGTCTTTTCAAGCCGCTCCGACAGGAACCTTTTCGCGAAGCTTACGAATTCCTTCGGAGCCGGCCGCAATTGCAGCCGTCGGTCCACGATCATCGCGAACTCGTCGGTGGTCTTCGGCGGATCGTCGAGAGGGATGAAGACCAGGGATGATTTGCAGAAGCCCGACGTGAACCTGTAGCGTGGCTGGAAGGTCACATGCCGCCCGACACGGGCGAGATCCTCCAGAAACCGCATCGATGTGGCCTCCACGTATTTCGGCCAGGGCAACGAGGCGCGCGTCGAGGCCTGCTCGAGCGCGGTGCGGATGGAAGTTCCGGGTTTCAGCAGGCCGATCGGATATCCCACGCACTCCTGATAGGTCACGCATGATTTGCCCGCGAGGGGATGCGTATCGGATACCACGATGCCCATCGGAAATTCCGCCTTGAGCAGGATCCTGAACAGGTCGCGGTCCTTGACATTGAAGGCGAACCCGACATCGGCAAAGCCTTCGGCGACCTGGCTTGCGACGTCCTTGGCCGAATGGATCGACAAGGAGAGATGGATGGACGGGAAGTCCTGCGAAAACCCGCTGATGAGTTCGGCCAGAAGCGTGGTCGCGAAGCTGTCGATCGTCGCTATCCGGACGGTCCCCGTCCGGTAGCCGTGGAGCGAACTGATAGCGTCAACGGTGGGGTCGAGATCCTCCAGGATCGCGCGGCAGTAGCGCAACAGTTCATGGCCGGCCGGGGCGAGACGCAGCGAATGGCCCATATTGTCGAAAAGCTTCACGCCCAGCCGATCCTGCAGATGACTGAGTTGCCGGCTTACCGCCGAAGCGGCCACATTCAGGCGGCGGGACGCCTCGCGGATGGAACCGGTCTCCGCCACCGCCACGAAATAGAGCAGCGAGCGTGAATAGATCGCCTGCGCCATGCGGGCCGGCGACAGTTCCAGTTTCATCATAGCCTCCTCCGGCCTGCGGCCCTGTGCGTCAAAGAGCAACAATATGTCAGTTAAATAGCACTATCGGCAACGGGCATCGTCAACCATAGTGGGTGGAGGCAGGCCTGATACGGCGACGAACCGCGGCTGCGTGATTGGAAGCGGGCCAGCGGCAACGCTCATCCGGCACGAACGGGAGGAGAACCGTTGTCTGTTCCGATATCCATCCGCGGCGTGAGCTGTTCGTTCGGCTCGACGCAAGCCCTCGGTACCGTTGATCTGGAAGCTGAGCCCGGAGAGTTCATTGCGCTGGTCGGGCCTTCCGGCTGCGGAAAGACGACGTTGCTCAGGATCGTTGCGGATCTCGAAGCGCCAAGCACCGGTTCGGTGCGCGTTGGAGGCGAGCCTCCGTCCCAGGTCCGGCGCAAGAAGATGCTGGGCCTGGTTTCACAGCGTCCGGCCGTGCTGCCCTGGAAACGGGCGATCGACGATGTCGTCTTCACGCAGCGTATCGCGCGGAAAGCCGGATTGCCTGCGGATACATTGCTGCGCGATTTCGGTCTCGGCGGACATGAAAGGAAGCGGCCGGCGCAATTGTCGGGAGGAATGCTCCAGCGCGTCAATCTGGCGAGTGCGATCGCGCACGATCCGGCACTGCTGCTGATGGACGAGCCCTTCTCGGCTCTCGACGAAATGAAGCGCGAGGAACTGGGCGAGTGGTTCGGCCGCGAGCTCGTCGTGAGGCCGCGCACCGTGCTCTTCGTCACCCATCACATCGACGAGGCGGTCCTGCTCGCCGACAAGGTCGTCGTGTTTACGCCGGCTCCCGGGCGGATCCGCGAAATCGTGGACATACCCGTTCCGCGACCAAGGAAAAGCACGTTCAGGAGCGATCCCCTCTTCGTTCGTATAACGGCGCATCTGCGTGAGCTGCTGTTCGAGCGCGAGGAAGCGGCGGCATGAGCACTCTCCCCGAACGAACCGTCGCTTCGCCGCAGCCCTTCCGCGCGCAAGGCAGCCGAACGGGAGCAGCCCTGGGAAAGATGCTGAAGGTCGCCCTGCGCATAGTCCTGCCTGTCGTGTCGATCTTCGGGCTCTGGTACGGCGCGATCCTGTGGTCCGGATTGCCGGCTTTCGTCCTGCCGCGGCCTGAAGCCGTGCTCAAGACGCTGATCGTGGATTGGCCGCTGATTTGGGAGCATCTGCTCCATACGCTGCAGGTGGCGGTGCTTGGCTTCATTATGGCCAATGTCGTCGGCATCGGCCTCGCCGTCCTGCTGGTCGCGCTGCCGATCGGGGGGCTGGTCGTTATGCCTGCGGCGATTACCATGCGCAACATTCCCTATGTCGTGCTGGTGTCGGTCCTTGCGCTCGCCATGGGCGACGGGATCGCGACCAAGGTCATGGTGGTCACGCTTGCGGGCTTCTTTCCTGTTCTCGTGAACACGCATCGAGGCCTGCTGGCGGTTGATCCGATCGTGCTCGACAGGATGCGCATCCTCGACGCATCCGCATGGGAGATATTCACGAAAGTGCGGTTCCCGTATTCGCTGCCCTTCATCGTTGCGGCTCAGGAAATAACGGGCAGCGCCAGTATCGTTATCGCGATCGCGATCGAATGGATGATCTCGCGGACCGGGCTGGGATATCTCATCAATCAGGCGATGATGCAGTATCGCGGAGATCAGGTCTATGCGGTCGCCCTTGTGGCCGCGGCCATCTCTTTCGCCGTCTATTCTCTCATCCACTACGTCGGAGACCGGCTGAACTGGACGGAAGGTCCTGATCAGCGGCGATAGAGGGTTGGAAAATTTCACGAACGGGACCGGGAGGATTCCATGCGGAAATTGAACTGGGTGAAGATGCTGGTCGCGGCAGCCACGATCGGCCTGTCTACGGGATTTGCGCACGGGGAAGGCGACGGGCTGACCAAGGTGACGCTCGCGCTCGGCTGGCTGCGCAACGGGCAATATGCGTCGATCCTGGCCGCAGATGCGATGGGTTATTTCAAGGATGAAGGCATCAAGCTCGAACTGATCGACGGCGGCCCCGGAAAAAGCCCGGTGTCGTTCGTCGGCGTCGGCAAGGCCGATTTCGGTATTCATGGCCCGACATTCGTCTTCTCCGCGCGGGTTGCTCCCGCTCCTGTCGATGTCGTGTGCATCGGAGCGCTGAACCAGAAATACAGCTACGCCTACATCACTCTCGGGAAGCCGAGCGATCCCGATCCGACACCCAAGGACATGGAAGGCAAGACGATCGGAATCCAGTCCGACGGAGAAATGTTTCTCAAAGGCCTTGCGGAGGCCAACAACCTCGATATGTCGACGATGAAGATCCGGACGGTTCAGGGCGGTGCCGAGCCGCTCCTGACCGGCGCGGTGGATTTCATATCGGGTCATATCCACAACCAGACCTACCAGGTCGAATTGGAAGCTTCGAAGCCGGACGCACCGGCGAATCTCAAGGGCAAGACCTGGAAGGCACTCAAGCTGTCGGACTATGGAATGGATTCATACGGGGACGTCATTTTCACGTCCGGCAAGATGCTGAAGGAGAAGCCGGACCTTGTGCGTCACTTCCTCAAGGCTGCCGCCCGTGGCGTGAAACTGATGCAGGACGACCCCGAAAAAGTCGCGGAACTGGCGGCGAAATATCCCGGGCAGATCGAAACTCTTGACAAGATCCGCTGGCGGATGCCCATCCAGAATTCTCTCAGCGTCAGCGAGGACACGAGGACCAAGGGCTTCCTTTGGATGCGGCCGGAAGTGTGGGACAAGCAGATGAAGTTCTATCACGACAACGGCCAGATCTCGCACGTCATTCCCGCCGCGGAAGTGATGACCAACGAGTTCAATCCGGGAATAAAGTCCAAATAGGATTTCAAGCGGGCGCCGCCGAGCGTGGTGACGAATTCGGCTGGTGCCAATCTATGGCGCGGATAAAATCACCGAGGGCCATCTTGCTGCGCCACTATGCCGAGTAACTGGAAAGGTCCGCCGCGACCTTTCCGGTGAAAGCTGACCCATGACGATAAAACAGGGCTAGCTCAACGACCTGATCATTGACGCTTTTTGCAGCGCTGGAACCGCACGAAACGATGTACGTTGTGCTCGGTGCTTCAACAGAGAGAACGATCATGTCTCGGAGTGTATTTTATCTGGTTGCCGTGACGGCCCTGACTTGCAGTCAGGCCTTTGCTCAAACGGAACCATCTCCAATCCCGCCGCAAAAGAGCATGAAGCTCTCCGAAATCATCGCAAGCGTCGAGCGGCGCGACAAATTCCAGTACATCAAGGAAGTCGAGTGGGAGCAGGAAGGCTATTATGAAGTGACGTACTACACGACGGACAAGGCCAAGGTCGAAATCAAGCTGGACCCCGTAACCGGTCAGCCGAAATAGTCGACAGGTGTCCGCACGGCGAGCCGGGTGCGATCTCGTTACCGGCGGCTGCAACCCTTGAGCCCATAACGACGCAGAAGCTCTCCGCCGGGCCAAGTTCCACGGAAACCGCTTCGTTGGCGAAATTCCGCTCACCGGGCAATGTCGACAACGATCGCATCTACCCGAGGTCGATCTTCGATTGATCTCGGTAACAATGCCGAAGCCGGGCTTCCCTGAGCGCGGCGGTCGATGTTCGGTCGCCGCGCCGAAATCCGTTTCCGACGTCTTGCTAAAATTAGCGGCTCATGATCCGTCTTTTCCTTGTCAGGCGAAGCTCGAACTTGCTTCGCTGCCTGTTCCGGTTGCCGTCGGATCGTGGGGACCTGTTTTCCACTTCGAGCCGCCGCGCAACGCCACGTAGATGGCCGGGATGACCAGCACGGTGAGCAGCGTCGAGGAGGCCAGGCCGAACAGCAGGGAGATCGCCAGGCCCTGGAAGATCGGATCGGTGAGGATCACCGCCGCGCCGATCATCGCCGCAATCGCGGTGAGCAGGATCGGCTTGAAGCGGATCGCGCCGGCCTCGAGCAGGATGTCCACCAGCGGCCGGTCCCCGCCCTTGGCATGGCGGATGAAGTCCACCAGCAGGATCGAGTTGCGCACGATGATGCCGGCGAGCGCGATGAAGCCGATCATCGACGTCGCCGAGAACGGCGCGTGGAAGGCCCAATGGCCGAGCATGATGCCGATGAGCGTAAGCGGTATGGGCGTGAGAATGACCAGCGGCAGCCTGAACGAGCCGAACTGGGCCACGACGAGGATGTAGATTCCGAGTATGGCGACCATGAAGGCCGCGCCCATGTCGCGGAAGGTCACCCAGGTCACTTCCCACTCGCCGTCCCACAAAAGCGTAGGCCTGGACTCGTCGTCCGGCTGGCCGTGCAGTGCGATGACCGGCTTGGGCACATTGCCCCAGTCGGCCTTGGCGATCGCATCGTCGACGGCGAGCATGCCGTAGATCGGCGCCTCGAATTCGCCGGCGAGCTCCGCCATCACCATCTCGGCAGGACGGCCGTTATGGCGGAAGATCGGATAGGAGGCAGGTTCGCGGCTCACCCGCACCACGTCGCCAAGCTCGACCACGTCGCGCGCACCGGGCAGCGCGTTCGCGGCAACCGGCGTCGCCAGCGCGCGCTGGTCGACCACGCCGTTGCCTTTCGACAGCGCCACGCGGATCGGGATGGGCTGGCGGCCGCCGCCGCGGTGCGAATAGCCGACCGTCGTGCCGCCGTAGAGGTAGCTCAGCGTGTCGTACACGTCGGACTGCTCGACCTTGTAATATTCGAGGCTGTCCTGGTCGATCGACAGGCGCACGCGCTCCGGCTGGTTGTGGAAGCTGTCGTCGACGTCGACGATGAACGGGATCGAGGTGAAGGTCTCGCGCACCTTCTCCGCCACCGCGCGGCGGGTTTCGGCGTCGGGACCGTAGATTTCGGCCAGCAGCGTGCCCAGCACGGGCGGACCGGGCGGCGGCTCGACCACCTTGAGCACCGTGCCGGCGGGCATGGCGATGCCCTTTAGCCGGTCGCGGATATCGAGCGCGATCGCATGGCTCTCCCGGTGGCGCTCGCTCTTGCCCGTCAGGTTGATCGCCACGTCGCCCTGCTCGGGACCGGAGCGCAGGTAATAATGACGCACCAGTCCGTTGAAGTTGAACGGGGCGGCGGTCCCGGCGTAGGTCTGGAAGGAAACCACCTCGGGCACGCCGGCGAGGCGATCGACGACGGTCTGCAGCAGCCGGTCGGTGTCCTCGACCGATGCGCCCTTGGGCAGGTCCGCCACGATTTGCAGCTCGTTCTTGTTGTCGAACGGCAAAAGCTTGACCGTCACGTGCTGGGTGTAGATCAGCGCCATCGAGGCGATCGTCGCCGCGCCGACCAGCAGCAGGAACGTCCAGGCGCGCGCGCGCGATTTCAGGATCGGCCGGGCGACGGCGACATAGGCCCGCCCGAGGGCGCCGCCATGCGTGGCGGCTCCGTGCACGTGCAGGGCGTGGCCGCCCTTCCTGCCGAATTTCATCATCAGCCATGGCGTCAGCATCACGGCGACGAAGAAGGAGAACAGCATCGCGGCCGAGGCGTTGGCCGGGATCGGGCTCATATACGGGCCCATCATGCCGGAGACGAAAAGCATCGGCAGCAGCGCCGCCACCACCGTCAATGTCGCCACGATCGTGGGGTTGCCGACCTCGGCGACCGCGTCGATCGCGGCCTGCCTGCGCGAGCGTCCGTCGGCGAACGCCCAGTGGCGGGCGATGTTCTCGATGACGACGATGGCGTCGTCCACCAGGATGCCGATCGAGAAGATCAGGGCGAACAGGCTGACCCGGTTCAGCGTATAGCCCATGATGCGCGACGCAAACAGCGTCAGCAGGATCGTCGTCGGAATGACGACGGCGACCACGAGCGCTTCGCGCCAGCCGATGGCGACTGCCACCAGGATGACGATGGAGACCGTCGCCAGGCCGAGATGGAAGAGCAGTTCGTTGGCTTTCTCGTTGGCCGTCTCGCCATAGTCGCGCGTCACGACCATCCGCACGTCCTTGGGGAAGATCTGTCCGCGCACCTGCTCCAGCCGGTCGACGATGTCCTGGGCGATGACGACGGCATTGGTGCCCGGCCGCTTTGCGATCGCCAAAGACACGGCCGGCGCCCGCTCCAGCCCCGTTTTGGACTTGACGATGTTCATGACCCGGTTCTCGGCCGGCGAGGTGGCGAGCACGATCCTGGCAACGTCGCGGACATAGACCGGCCGCCCGTCGCGGGCCGTCAGCAGCAAATTGCCGATGTCAGACAGCGCCTGCAGCGTCTGCCCGGCGACCAGCACGCGCTGCTTGCCCTCGTCGCGTACCGTGCCGATCTGGAAGGATCTGTTGGCGCCCTGGATCTTGGCGGCAAGCTGCTGCAGCGTGATGCCGTAGAGCGACAGCTTCTCCGGATCCGGCTCGACCTGGATTTCCTCCGGCTGCTCGCCGACGATGTAGGTGAGCCCGATATCCGGCAGCTTGGCGACTTCCACCTGCAGCTCCTTGGCGAGGCGGGTCAGGTCGGCGGAGGAATAGCGGCTGGCGGCCTCGGGCGTCGGCGTCAGCGTCACCACCACGATGGCGACATCGTCGATGCCGCGGCCGACGATCAGCGGCTCGGGGATGCCGACGGGAATGCGGTCCATGTTGGCGGCGATCTTTTCCTGCACCCTGAGCACCGCCGTGTCGGCGTTGGTTCCGACCTTGAAGCGGGCTGTGACCAGCGCGCCGTCGTCCTCGGTCTGCGAATAGACGTGCTCGACCCCGTCGATGCCCTTGACGATGGTCTCCAGCGGCTCGGTCACCAGCTTGACGGCGTCCTCCGCCTTCAATCCGTTGGCCGAAACGTGGATATCGACCATCGGCACCGAGATCTGCGGCTCCTCCTCGCGCGGCAGCGTGACGAGGGCGACGAGACCGAGGGCCAGCGCCGCCAGCAGGAAAAGCGGCGTCAGCGGCGAGCCGATGAAGACGCGGGTGAGCCCGCCGGCGATGCCGAGCTTCATGGCACCACGATCCTGTCGCCGTCGGCAAGGCCGGTCAGCACTTCCACGCGCGGCTGGCCGGCGTCCTGGTAGTGCTCGCCGAGCACCACGGCGACGTCGAGCGGCCCGTCGGCCGCATCGACCGTGACGTAGTCGATGCCGTGGATGGTCCGCACCGCCTCGGGCGGCACGCCGAGCATGACGCGCTTCGCGACAGGGATCGACACCAGCGTGCGCTCGTTGACGAAATAGGTGCCGATGTCGGCGACCTCGACGTCGGCGATGACACGGCCGTTCTCGATCTCCGGATAGACTTTGGCGATGCGGCCCTCCTTCGCCTTGACGAAGCCGCCATCGACGCCGGTGCCGCGTTCGCCGATCTCGACGGCGGCGCCTTCGGCGATCTCGGTCGCATGCCGCTCCGGCAGCGACAGGCGCAGGTAATACCGACCCGACGCGATGCGGGCGACGGGCTCGCCCGCCATGATCACCGATCCGGCCGTGACCGGCACGGTCAGCACGCGCCCGGTGGCGGGCGCGAGCGTCTGGCCTTCGCGGGCGCTCTGCTCGATCACGGCCTTGTCGGCGACAGCGGCCGCAAGCTGGTTGGTGACGACGTCGAATTGCGTCTGAGCCGTATCGACGCGGCTCTGGGCGGCCGCGCCCTTGGCGAGCAGGTCCTGGGCGCGCTGCAGGTCGGTGCGGGCGTTCTCCATCTGCGAGTTGAGCGCCGCGATCTTGGCATCCGCGGCCCGCAGCTGCAGCGCGATCTTGTCGTCGACGACGGTCGCCACCACGTCGCCCTGCCTCACCTCCTGGCCTTCGGTGACGCGGACTTCCGCGATGGTGCCGGAGATACGGGCGCGCGCCGGTACGATGGTTCGGCTCTCGACCTGGCCGTAGACGGCCTTCATCTCGGTGACGGTGCTGGCCTTGACGGTGAATTCGGCCGCCGCCGCGCCGCCGGCGACGAGCGCCGCGGCCAGCAGGAGCCCGCAGGAAAGGACAGATCGTGCATGTCTCATGGCGAAGCGCGGCTCTTCCAACGCGTTGGAGGAACGGGAGGCGCCGCCGCGCCTCCCGCGTCCGGTGTCGATCCCGGTACGATGTCGTCCTATTTGAACGCGACGCCGCTCTTGCAGCCGATCTTCTTGAAGACCAGCGCCGCCGGGCAGAAGCCGGAGACGGAAGCCTGGACCATGTTGAGCCCGGCGAAGGCGGTGAGCAGGAACCAGTAAGGCGAATACCAGTAACCGAGCGCCAGCGAGACCAGCACCATGAAGCCGGCGAACATCAGTACGGCCTTGTCGATCGTCATTGCGTAACTCCTTGACTGTCAGCCGCGGCGGGCTCCATGTGGATTGCCTTGAGCTTCTTGATGCCGAGCATGTCGAGGGCGAGTCCCTCGTAGAAGGTTTCGCTCTTGCCCTGGCGTGCCTTGTGCAGGAAGTATTTCTCGAAGCCGACCTTCGCCGCGTGCACCCACTTGCCCTGCGACGACCAGTTGACGTTGCGCGGCGGGATTTGCGGCTGCGCTACGAAGGCGATGCCTTCGTCGCCGAAGTCGGCGAGGCAGACCGCGTTCCAGGTCGCGACCGCCCTGGGCTCCTCGCCGCGCAGCAACGCAGCGATGTTCTGGGCCGTCGCCGTTACCATGGATTCGATCATGAAGCCGGTCTTCGGCACGCCGACGGGAAGCGGCGTCTTGCCGACCGGCGGGATGGCGACGCAGACGCCGATCGAGAAGATGTTGGGGTAGGCCTGGTTGCGCTGGTGCCTGTCGATGGTGACGAAGCCGCGTGGGTTGACCAGGCCATCGATGCCCTTGACGGCATCGACGCCGCGAAAGGCGGGCAGCATCATCGAGAAGGCAAAGGGAAGATCGTATTTGGCCTTCGTCGTTCCGTCCTCGTTGACCTCCTCGGCATGCATCATGCCGTCGTCGACCGCAGTCACCCTGGCATTGGTGATCCACTTGATGTGGCGCTCGCGCATGGCGCTTTCGAGCAGGCCCTTGGTGTCGCCGACCCCGTCGAGGCCGAGATGGCCGATATAGGGCTCGGGCGTGACGAAGGTCATCGGCACCTGATCGCGGACCTTGGCCCTGCGCAGCGCGGTGTCGACGATGAAGGCGAACTCGTAGGCCGGGCCGTAGCAGGAGGCGCCCTGCACGGCGCCGATCACCACCGGTCCCGGCTTGCGCACGAGCCGGTCGAACTCGCCCTTGGCCGCGACCGCATGGTCGATCTGGCAAACGGATTGCGTGTGCCCCCCGGGTCCGAGACCCGGCACCTCGTCGAACGCCAGTTCCGGACCGGTCGCGATGATCAGGTAGTCGTAAGTTACGGACGAACCGTCATTCAGCTCGACGCGGTTCTCCTTCGGGTGAACCTTCCTGGCGCCTTCCGGCTTCAGCGCGATGTTGCGGCGCTTGAAGACGCCGGCAAGGTCGACGGTGATGTCGTCGCGGTCGCGCCAGCCGACCGCGACCCAGGGGTTGGACGGCACGAAGGAATAGGATGTGCCGAGATTGATGACGGTGAGACTATCCTCGCGGCGCAGCTTGTCACGCATCTCATAGGCCATGATGGTGCCACCGAGGCCGGCGCCGAGCACGACGATATGCGACATGGGGGTTCCTCCCGCGGTTTCGTTCCTGACGGCATCCTAGGCGGAAGGCCGCGCATCAGCATTGATCGAACTCAATTCCCAAACCGACCAGCGCGATTGTAAGGTGACGCCGACGGCAGGCTCGGAACCGAGAGCTTGCATTTAACATTCAAGAATTATAAATTCAAGAACATGAATGTAAAAGAAATGATCCCGGCTTCGGGGATGGCGGCGGACCTGCTCAGGAGCCTGTCCCATCCTCAGCGGCTGCTGGTGCTGTGCGCGCTCGGCGGCGAGGAGCGCTCGGTAGCGGAACTGCGCGAACTGCTCGGCATCGAACAAGTGCCGATGTCGCAACAACTGATGCGACTGAGGGCCGACGGGCTGGTGGAAGCGCGCCGGGAAGGCACGACGGTCTACTATCGTATCACCCGGCCGGAGGTGCTGATTGTGGTCGAGGCGCTGCACGAGGCTTTCTGCCCGAGTGACGGAAGGTAGGCTCCCGATCCGAGGGCGCTGCCCCCCGACGCAGCCATCCGGAATCGGAAGAGTTCATGGGCCGGCTATGCGCATGCTAGTGAGCGCGCCGGGCGCGTCGACAGTCAAATTGCGAAAATAATAGGCAGATAGAAAAGTTGACTAATTCTCAGGCATTTTAGCTTCCACAGCTCGATTCATAAGCATGGGAGGAAAGCCGGAGAGAGGAAGTCTCTCCTGGCAAGCCGCTGGAAAGACATCATTTTTCGGATCTAGCACCCTTTGGCACGCCCTTTGCTTCTTGTGCACTGCACAATATCGAAAGGGGAGTGCACATGATTGAGATTTCCCGCCTGGGCGGCCGATTGCTGGGCGCCGCCGCGATTGCAGCGGCCCTGAGTTTTCCGGGCGTCGCACATGCCGACGACACGATCAAGGTAGGCATCCTTCACTCGCTTTCGGGAACGATGGCGATTTCCGAGACGACGCTGAAGGACGACATGCTGATGCTCATCGACGAGCAGAACAAGAAGGGCGGCCTGCTCGGCAAGAAGCTCGAGGCCGTGGTCGTCGACCCGGCTTCCAACTGGCCGCTTTTCGCCGAGAAGGCGCGTGAACTGATCTCCAAGGACAAGGTGTCGGCGGTGTTCGGCTGCTGGACCTCGGTCAGCCGCAAATCCGTGCTGCCGGTCTTCAAGGAGCTCGACAGCATTCTCTTCTACCCGGTTCAATATGAGGGCGAGGAGAGCGAAAGGAACGTCTTCTATACGGGTGCGGCTCCGAACCAGCAGGCGATTCCCGCCGTCGACTATCTGATGAGCGCGGATGGCGGCTCGGTGAAGCGCTGGGTGCTCGAGGGCACCGACTACGTCTATCCGCGCACCACCAACAAGATCCTCGAAGCCTATCTGAAGGCGAAGGGCGTGCCCGCCGAAGACATCATGGTCAACTACACGCCGTTCGGCTTCTCCGACTGGCAGACCGAAGTCTCGAAGATCAAGGCCTTCGGCTCGGCGGGCAAGAAGACGGCCGTCATCTCGACCGTCAACGGCGACGCCAACGTGCCCTTCTACAAGGAACTCGGCAACCAGGGCGTCAAGGCGGAGGATATCCCGGTCATGGCCTTCTCGGTCGGCGAGGAGGAACTCTCGGGCATGGATACCAAGCCGCTGGTCGGCCATCTCGCCGCCTGGAACTATTTCGAGAGCGTCGATACGCCGGCGAACAAGGCCTTCATCGACGAGTGGCACAAGTTCATCAAGAACGACAAGCGCACCACCAACGACCCGATGGAAGCCCACTACATCGGCTTCAACATGTGGGTCAAAGCGGTCGAGAAGGCCGGCACCACCGCTCCGGACAAGGTCATCGACGCCATGATCGGCGTCACCGTGCCGAACCTGACCGGCGGCTACGCGACCATGATGCCGAACCACCACATCACCAAGCCGGTGCTGATCGGCGAGATACAGGACGACAGCCAGTTCGAGACCGTCTGGCAGACCCCCGGCACCGTTCCGGGCGACGCCTGGTCGGACTACCTGCCGGGCTCCAGGGACCTGATCTCCGATTGGCGCAAGCCGATGTCCTGCGGCAACTTCAACGTCAAAACCGGAAAGTGCGGCGGCGAGGGGACCAACTGAGCGGATCATCGACCGTTTGACCGCGAAGCTTCCGGGCCGGCTCCTCCTCCCACCGGCCCGGGAGCTAGAACCCGGAACTCATAAAGAGATCGAGCCTTCGATGTTTCTTCTCCGAAGCGCCCTCCTGCTTCTGGCCGTGCTGCTTGCGCCGATATCGGCTGTCCATGCCGACGAAGCGGCCACCCGGGCGGCGGTCGCGAAATTCGGACGGGCCATGAGCTTTTCCGATGTCGAGAAGGTGGTGAAGGAAGTCGCCGCGACGGGCGATCCGGCCGCCGTCCGTGCGCTCGCCGCGCTCGCCGACGGCAATCTCTATGCGCGACAGCCGGATGGCGCCGTCTTCGTCGTCAAGGAGAAGTCCGACGGTTTCGACCTCTTCGACCCGCTGACCGGCAAGGCCGAAGGGTCGGCCGGCAAGGATGCGATGGTGAAGGTCAAGGTGAAGAACAGCCTTCGCCGCCTCATCGGCGACGCGGTCGGCAATTTGACGCTCGCCGCCAGGGATCCGGCAGTGCGGCTCGCCGCCGCGACGACGATGCTGAACAGTCCCGACGCCTCGACCATAGAGGCGCTGGATGCCGCGATCGCAAAGGAAACGGATGCCGCGGTCAGGCGGCGCATGGAGGCGGCGCGCGCCTCCGCCGTCCTGGTCTCGGACAGGAGCGAAGCCGAGAAGGAAGCCGCGATCGACCTGCTCGGCGCGCGCGGCGACCGCGACACGCTCTCGCTGCTCCTGTCCTACGAGGCCACCGCCAAAGGGCCGCTGAAGGACAGGGCGGCATCAGCCGTCTCCGACATGCGCGACGTGCTCGCCTGGTGGGGCGTGGCGCAGAATGCCTGGTATGGCATTTCGCTCGGCTCCGTGCTGCTTTTGGCCGCGATCGGGCTCGCCATCACCTTCGGCGTGATGGGCGTCATCAACATGGCCCATGGCGAGATGGTGATGCTTGGCGCCTACACGACCTTCGTCGTGCAGGAGATCATCCGCGCCTCCTTTCCCGGCCTGTTCGACTGGTCGCTGGCGATCGCCGTGCCGCTGGCCTTCCTTGTCGCCGGCGCCGTCGGTCTCGTCATCGAGCGCGGCATCATCCGTTTCCTTTACGGACGCCCGCTGGAGACGCTTCTGGCGACCTGGGGCGTGTCGCTCATCCTCCAGCAGGCGGTGCGCACCATTTTCGGCCCGAACAATCGCGATGTGGGCAATCCGTCCTGGATGTCGGGCGAGTTCGATATCGGGCAACTGGCGATTACCTGGAACCGGCTGTGGATCGTGCTCTTCGCGCTCGCCGTCTTCACCGTGCTCCTCTACGTGTTCAACCGTACATCCTGGGGACTGCACATGCGCGCGGTGACGCAGAACCGTCGCATGGCGTCCTCCATGGGCATCCGCACGCCCTGGGTCGATGCGCTCACCTTCGCGCTCGGCTCCGGCATTGCCGGCATCGCGGGCGTCGCGCTCTCCCAGATCGACAACGTCTCGCCCAATCTCGGGCAGAGCTACATCGTCGACAGCTTCATGGTCGTCGTCTTCGGCGGCGTCGGCAACCTCTGGGGCACGCTGGTCGGCGCCTTCTCGCTCGGCATCCTCAACAAGTTCCTCGAGCCCTATGCCGGCGCGGTCCTCGGCAAGATCCTGATCCTCGTGCTCATCATCCTCTTCATACAGAAGCGCCCGCGCGGCCTTTTCGCGCAGAAGGGCAGGGCGGTGGAAGCATGATGATCGTCCGCGCCCTGGCCGACGGTTTCACCTGGCGCGTGGCTGCGGCAGTGCTCGTGCTTGTAGCGGCCGCCATCGTCGTGCCGGTGCTCAACCTCTCCGTGCCGGCAGGCAGTGCGCTGCATGTCCCGACCTACGCCGTCACCCTGTTCGGCAAGTACCTGACCTATGCGCTCCTGGCGCTGGCGCTCGATCTGGTGTGGGGTTATTGCGGCATCCTTTCGCTCGGCCACGGCGCCTTCTTCGCGCTCGGCGGCTACGCGATGGGCATGTACCTGATGCGCCAGATCGGCAGCCGGGGCGTCTACGGCAATCCGATCCTGCCCGACTTCATGGTCTTCCTGAACTGGAAGCAACTGCCCTGGTTCTGGTACGGCTTCGACCATTTCTGGGTCGCCGCGATCATGGTCCTGGCCGTACCCGGCCTGCTCGCCTTCGTCTTCGGCTGGTTTGCCTTCAGGAGCCGCGTCACGGGAGTCTACCTGTCGATCATCACACAGGCGATGACCTACGCGCTGCTGCTCGCCTTCTTCCGCAACGACATGGGCTTCGGCGGCAATAATGGCCTGACCGACTTCAAGGATATAATCGGCTTCGACATCCAGTCCGACGAGACGCGCGCGGCGCTGTTCGCCGCGAGCGCGTTGACGCTGGCGCTGGGCGTCGTCCTCGTCGCCTTCTTCGTGAAGTCGAAATACGGAAAGCTGATGATCGCGGTGCGCGATGCCGAGAGCCGGACGCGCTTCCTCGGCTGGCGGCCGGAGAACGTGAAGCTCTTCGCCTTCACCGCATCCGCCGTCATGGCAGGCATCGCCGGCGCGCTCTACGTGCCGCAGGTCGGCATCATCAATCCGAGCGAATTCGCGCCCGCCAATTCGATCGAGGTGGTGATCTGGACGGCGGTCGGAGGTCGCGCCACCGTCGTCGGTCCGATCATCGGCGCGCTCGTCGTCAACTGGGGCAAGAGCTGGTTCACCGGCGCTTTCCCCGAATTCTGGCTGTTCGCCCTCGGCGGCCTCTTCATCCTCGTCACGCTCTTCCTGCCGAAGGGCATCGTCGGCACGCTGGTCGAAGGGTGGACGGCGAGGCGGGCGCGCCGCGCATCGGCCACCGCCGAGAAGGACGTCGAACCGGAAAGCTTCGGCAAGGACGAGGAACTGAGGGCGGAGGCGGCGGAGTAGGCCATGTCGGATGCCAGGCCCATCCTCTATCTCGACGGCGTCTCCGTCTCCTTCGACGGCTTCCGCGCCATCGACAACCTCTCCCTGGTGCTGGAGAAGGGCGAGATGCGCGCCATCATCGGTCCTAACGGCGCCGGCAAGACGACGATGATGGATATCATCACCGGCAAGACGAAGCCGGACGAGGGCGAGGTCTTCTTCGACGGCGATATCGACCTCACCCGCCATGACGAAGCCGACATCGCCATGCTCGGCATTGGCCGCAAGTTCCAGAAGCCGACCGTCTTCGAAAGCCACACGGTAGAGGACAATCTCCTGCTGGCGCTCAAGGGCAAGCGCAGCGCGGTCAAGGCGCTGTTCGACAGGCGCTCCCCCCGGCAGGCGGAACGCCTCGGGCATATCCTGGAGACCATCCGCCTGAGCGCGCGGCGGCACGACCTCGCCGCGGGTCTTTCGCACGGCCAGAAGCAGTGGCTGGAGATCGGCATGCTTCTGGCCCAGGACCCCAAGCTTCTCCTGGTCGATGAGCCGGTCGCCGGCATGACCGACGCGGAGACCGGGGAAACCGCGCGGCTGCTCAAGGAAATCGCGCAGACCCATTCGGTCATCGTCGTCGAGCACGACATGCAGTTCGTCCGCGAACTCGGGGTCAAGGTCACCTGCCTTCATGAAGGGTCGGTGCTTTCCGAGGGCACGCTGGACTTCGTTTCCGCGGATCAGCGCGTCGTCGAAGTCTATCTGGGGCGGTGAGGATGGAAGGTGGCGGCGCAACAGAATTCACGAACCCCCTCTGGCGCGCCGGAAGGTGCGCCACCCCCGGCCAGCAGGTCGGGGGCGCAGGGGGACCAGAGATGGAGGCTTTCCATCATGCTCGAGGTTGAGAACGCCACGCTCCATTACGGCGCCGCGGTCGCCCTGCGCGGCGTGTCGCTCAAGGCGGAGACGGGAAAGATCACCTGTGTGCTCGGCCGCAACGGCGTGGGCAAGACGAGTCTGATGAGAGCCATCGTCGGCCATCTGAGGCTGACGTCGGGCGAGGTTGCCTTCGAGGGGAAGGCGCTCGGCCGGAGCGCGGCGTACGATCGCGCCCGGTCGGGCATCGCATTCGTGCCGCAGGGCAGGGAAATCTTCCCGTTGCTCAGCGTGCGCGAGAATCTGGAGACCGGCATGGCGCCGCTGAGGCGCGGGCAAAGGTCCATCCCGGACCATGTTTTCGAGCTGTTTCCGGTGCTGAAGGACATGCTCGGCCGTCGTGGCGGCGACCTCTCCGGCGGCCAGCAGCAGCAGCTCGCCATCGGTCGGGCGCTCGTCATGCGGCCGAAGCTTCTCGTTCTGGACGAGCCGACGGAAGGCATCCAGCCCTCCATCATCAAGGACATCGGCCGCGCCATCACCTACCTGCGCGATACTGCCGGCCTCTCCATACTGCTCGTCGAGCAATATCTGGATTTCGCGAGGGGACTCGCCGATTCCGTGGCGATCATGGATCGTGGCCGGATCGTCTTCACCGGAGAGGCCGCGAGCCTGGATGAGCCGGACGTTCGTCGACACCTAATGCTCTGACGAGATCCGGGGCTTTCCAAGCGGCCAAAGCTTCCGGGACGGCCGCTTCGTGCAAGGGACGCCCCGGCCTTGGCCTGAGCCGGTCGCCGTAGTCCGGCTTAACCTATTGTTGGGCTGCCCGCTCTAACTTGCCGCGCGAGGAGCATGATCGGTGAGCGGCGCGGAATTCATCTTTGCAATCGATGTCTTTGTCGCCGGATCATTGGCGCTGGCCTTCCTGGCTGTAGCTGCCGCCGATCGCGGGCGCTCGGCCGCCCGCTGGTTCGCCCTGTCATACGCTTCCGGCATTGCTTACCTGGCAACCGAGTTTGCCATCGCCACACTGCCGTCCGGCGGTCTTGCGCAGGTCGTGGTCTTCGCGAGTTTCCTTCCGCCTCTCGTTTTCTTCGATGTAGGCCTCGCGAAGAGATATTCGGGCGCGGTGCCCTGGCACAGCATCGTAACCGTCTTGGCCGCGTCCCTCCTGGTCGCATATGCAATCCAGGCCATGCCGCGCAACTCGCTCGTCCGCCTCACGCTCTATCAGATGCCTTATTTTGCAATGCAGGCGATCGGCGCCTCCATCGTGCTGACGGCCAGAAGACGGGCTTTAGACAGTCTCCTCGCGACCCTCTTGATCTTCAGTGCTCTTCAGTTCCTGACCAAGCCGCTTCTGGCCCACGCCTTGGGCGGAAACGGGGCCATGGCTAGGGACTATCACGACACCCTCTACGCATTCGCCTCACAATCGATCGGCACGGGCTTGGCCGTCTCGATTGCGCTGCTCACACTGACGGTGATGGTGAGAGATCTCCTGAAGGAGGCCAAGGAAAAATCCGAGACCGATCCGCTTTCCGGCCTGCTGAACAGGCGCGGTTTTGAAGCCCATGCCGACGCGATCCTGCAGGACATGCGCCGCCAGCGCCGCACGCTGTCCCTGGTCATATGCGATTTGGACTATTTCAAGCATATCAACGACACATATGGCCATGGCGCCGGGGACCGCGCGATAGCGGCATTCGCAAGGCTTCTCGATACCCGGGTTGCAGCCGGTCAGGTGCCGGGCAGGATTGGAGGCGAGGAGTTCGCGGTCGCACTTCCGGGCGTTCATTTGCCGGCCGCCAGACTGTTCGCGGAAGGCGTTCGCAGCGCCTTTGCCGCTTTGCCGATCTCTGGCCAGCCGGACGATGAGCGCTGTACCGCAAGTTTCGGAGTGGCCGAAATCCGGAACGCCGAATCTTTCGAAGATTTCATGCGTCGCGCGGACGCAGCTCTCTACGAAGCCAAGCGAGGCGGGCGAAATCAGGTATGCACGGCAAGCCCCTATCCGGCAGGCAGCGGTAGGGCCAGCTCCGCATAAAATTCAAACGTATTCTCGACCCCTCGGCTCATCTATGGATGGGGTGAACGCGTCGTCGCTGCACCCGCGGAGTCCGCGTCCCTGCTTTCAGCTTTTTGTCACATCCACCCGTACGTATCTTCAATCGGGTCGAGTGCACCGCCCGGCAAGTTTCGCTGGTTCCGAGCCGCCGCCACGCAAAGCTCGTTCGAGCAGGAGGAGCGGCCCGTCCCGTGCAGATAGAGCACGTAGACAAACGCCAGAACGCTCATCATGGAGCCCGCCACCCATACAATGATGCCGCCGAGCGCCTGGTCGAGTGGGGGTGGAAAAGATGAAAAGGCACGGCCGCATAAGGCATAGAAGGGGTAGAGGTCGTGATGGATGAAGGTGATAGACAAACCGATCGCGATCTGCGGATACATGACCCCTGCCGCCAATACGGCGCGAGTCGCGATCGAAACCCGCGCGACCCGAGTTGGCCTCGGATCGAGTATCAGGCACCAAAACAATATTCCATCGACCACCATGCTCCAGTTCATCACCGCATAAAGCCGAGCATCTATCATTGCCCGAAAATGGACGGGTGGATAAAGCCACAGCGCGATCAGGCCCACAAACAGCACGGCCGCAAGAAGTGGCTGTTGAACCCAGCGGGTGATACGGGCAATCGGGTTTGATTCTGCCAGACGCCGCAGGGAGGCCGGCATTCCGCGCCTTAGCACGGCGCCGGGCCATGCAAGCGCAATCAGCGCCGGCCCGATATGGTGCATGATGATGTGCTGCACGCGATTGAGGAAAAACATGTGCTGGGCCAGGTAGTCGAATCTCGTCTGTAGAACGATGTAAAGCAGGACGATGCCCGCGAAATAAGCGAGTTGATGCCAACGCGTTGGACGCAGCTCGATGGACGTCCGTGCCAGTCCTCGGCAATACCAATAGGCGGCAAGCGACGCGGCAGCATACCAGCTTGGCGAGAATTCCCATGGCGCCCAGGATGGCAAGGCTGTGGGATGCTGCGTGCATATCCACCAAAGGAAAAAACCACCTCCAGCGATCAGCATGTAGGCCCAAGCGTCGCCCATGCGGGTGTCGGAAGAACCCGGGCGTGCGGCGGCGAGCGCTAATGCCGCACTGTCATGCGCCGAACTCGTCGGCATCAGAACGTACTCCCGCTATCGCCGGGTCCGGCAGGTTCGACGTCCATGTAACGGGTCCACCTAACCACTTCCCGGCGGGATTGTTCATGCAGAATGTGGCCAGCGGAGGTTTAGGCGGCGAAGGACTGCCCCAATCGGAAGCGGAAAACACCCGACCGATCTCGAACGACCGCCTCGTGAAACCACGATTGCGGCGATCGGCCGACGTTTTTCCGTTCAATTGACCGACGCAAGGCGCGCGGGATTCTGATCCGCAAACATCATTGCTGGCTCATCCGGATGGCTCCTCGCCCGAGCCACAAACCCTCAGGCATAGTGATTCTTGATCACGGCCTGGGCTATTTCTTCACGGTCGATGATGCCGAGGACGTCGTCCGGTCGGGGCACGCCGCGCGTGCCTCTCACGACGATGGCGTAGGAACGGCCGCGACGGCTCATTCGGGTGATGACGTCGTTCAGGTTGCTGCGTTCCGACGCGATGATGAAATCGCTCGACGCAAGGTCGCCAAGGCGCTGGGTCGCAACTTTCTCCATCCGGTAGCGGATCGTGCCGAAGCGGATGAAGCCTGAAAGCCGTTGACCGTCGCTGACGAGAACCTTTGTCGTGCCCGGATCGATTTCATTGATAGCGGCGGAGACCAGCATGTCCTGCGACAGAACCTTGAAGTTTCGGTTCATGATCTCCGTCGACGGCTGGACGAGGAACATATTGGTTGTGCGATCGGTCGGAATCGGCGTACCCCGGCCGCGCAACTTGATCGTATAGATATCGCTCGTCACGAGCGCGCGGCGCACTCCGAGCGCCAAAGCGCAGGCGATCGTCAGCGGCAGGATCATGTTGTAGTCGCGGGTCATCTCGAAGATCATGACGATCGCCGTCATCGGCGCGCTTGTCGCCGCCCCCACCATCGCCGCCATGCCGATCATCGCATAGGTTGGAACGGAGACGCCGAGATGGGGAAACAGAAGGGCGGCAGCGCTTGCCACGAACGCGCCGAGTGTCGCCCCCATGAACAGAGACGGCGAAAACACGCCGCCTGACGATCCCGCACCGAGGCTGATGCAGGTCGCCAGCATCTTGCCGAAGAAGAGAGCCAGAAGAAGGATGAGGCCGAGCGAACCTCCACCGCGGCAGCAGTCGATGATGTACTGGACCGTCGCGTAGCCGACGCCCAGAACCTGATAATGACCGCTGGCGAGCAGGAAGAAATAGCCCATCAGACCGACCGTCCCCATGCCCAGCACACTCTGCAGATAAGGGCTGATGGGCATCGCCTCGAAGAGATCCTCCATGAAGGCGAGCAACTTGACAAAGCTCCATGCGGCGCCGCCGAGCGCAACGCCTATGATCGCGGACAGGACGATCTCGCTGCCATTTACGGAATGAAGCTGAACCATGCCGTCGAGGAAAGGGACGTCGAAAGCCGACCCGGCCCCCATGATGAGGCGGTAGCCATAGGTGGAGGTGGCCGTCGCGACGACGACAGGCAGAAAGCTGCGTGTCGAAATCTCCGGTAGCAGGATTTCGCTGGCAAACAGCACGCCGCCGAGCGGAGTATTGAACGTCGCCGCGATGCCGGCGCCGGCGCCGGCGGAAAGCAGGATGATCTTCTGCGGACTGATCAGGCGCAGCCGGCGCGCGAAGGTCGAGCCGAAGGAGGAGCCGATCTGCACGATCGGGCCCTCGCGGCCGATGGAAGCCCCGGTGCCGATGGCGATGGCCGAGGCCAGGGATTTGATGACGGCAACGATGCCGCGGACGTCGCCACGCTGGTGATAGATGGCGTAGATGACTTCCGGTACGCCATGCCCCTTCGCTTCCGGCGCGAAATTCCTGACCAGGAATACGACGATCAGGCCGCCGATGACCGGAACGGCGATGATGAGAGGTCCCCACGGGCTTGGCGGCCCATAGGCGTTCGGATCGTAATGCGCGGAGACCTCGCCGTAAAAGGCGAAGTTCGTAATGACCGCGATCAGGAACTTGAAGAAGATCGCTCCGAACCCGGCGACGATACCTACAATGAGCGCCAGACAGGTAAGGATTGCGAGCGGGACCTCGCGTTCGGACTGCGTCACCTCCTTTCCGGCAGCTTCACGCGTTTCAGGCTGGATGAGAGGTGACTTGGGGAACATCAGCCTCTGGGTATGTCTGTTACGACTGTCCGGTCAAGTTATTGTTGACGCTCCTCGGTTGGGTCGCTCGGCTGGTCGGGTCGATTCAGCATTCGCCTTGGATCGGAGGATATAGGCCTCTACCGAAGGTAGCCGGCCACATGGACCGAGAGCGCATCCCACCTGTCGAGGATTCTCTCGGCGGCTTCCAGAACGGCATCGTCGACGTCCTGTTCCTCGAGATCGGTCACGAAAAGCTCAAAGCGCTGTGCGGCGCTCTCGACCGCATTGTAGGCTTGGGAAACCTGCTCTTGCGTTATGGCGGGGCTGGACAAGAGGTCCGTCATCGACCCCGTCGTCTCATCCACCCTATCGGTTTCGACCCGGAGGATCGTCGTCCAATCCTAAGTCATTCATCGATCTCCTGCTTTCGGACAGGCGCGCAGTCACGAAAGCGAAATAGCGCGCACGATGCCGGTCATGATGCGACCTCCGCCGCGACTTATTGCCCGCCCTCCTTTTCCGGCGGCCTGGCCGGTTCTAGTCTGCGCGCAATCATGCCACTCGGGCAACGTTAGAAAACAATATGGAAAAACACGAAGCGCGGGCGGCAAGCTCGCTCGCCGCCGTCTTTTCAGTCCGGCTTCTCGGACTGTTCATGATCTATCCGGTCTTCGCGACCTACGCCAAGGACCTTGCTGGCGCCACGCCGTACAAGATCGGGCTTGCGCTCGGGATTTACGGGCTGACGCAAGGGCTCCTGCAGATTCCGTTCGGCTTGTTGTCCGACAGGATCGGCCGCAAGGTGATGATCGTGCTCGGGCTTGTGCTCTTCGGCATCGGCAGCGCGATCGCCGCGCTCTCCTCAAATATCGATGGAGTCATCGTCGGCCGGGCGATCCAGGGCGGGGGAGCGGTCGGCTCGGTTATCCTTGCCTGCGTCGCGGACCTCACCGCCGAGGAAAACCGAACCAACGCCATGGCGCTCGTCGGCATTACCATCGGGCTCTCCTTCATGGTCGCCGTTGTCGCGGGGCCCATCGCAGCCGGTTTCATCGGAGTTGCCGGCATTTTCTGGCTGATGGCCGTTCTGGCGATGGTCGGTATCGCGATCACGCTGTTCGTCGTGCCGGCGCCGCCTCGGATTACCGTCCACCGCGACGCCGAGACCGTCCCGGCGATGTTCGGCACGATCCTTCGTGACCACGAGCTTCTCAGGCTCGATTTCGGCATTTTCGCGCTTCATGCCATGCTGACGGCGAGCTTCCTCGCGGTTCCCAACCTCCTAGAGCGCTCGCTCCGCGTAACCGCCCACGATCAATGGATCGTCTATTTGCCGGTGCTCGTCGTGTCCGTCGCGGTGATGGTGCCGGCCATCATCATCGCGGAGAAATATCGGCGCATGAAGGCGGTTCTCGTCGCCGCGATCGTCGCGCTTGCCGCGAGCCAGATCATGCTTGGGGCTGCCCCCGGCAATCTCTATGTCGTGCTCGCGGCGGTCATCCTGTTCTTTTCCGGCTTCAACATCATGGAAGCGAGCCTGCCTTCCCTGATCACGAAAACGGCGCCGCCCGATGCCAAGGGCACGGCCAGCGGCGTCTATTCCAGCTCCCAGTTTATGGGCATTTTCATCGGCGGCGTTGTCGGCGGCTGGGCACATCAGGCGGGCGGCGCCGCTGGCCTGTTCGCTTTCACGACGGCGCTGGCAGTCGTCTGGCTCTTGGTCGCCGCATCGATGAAGCCGCCGCGCTATCTGGCGAGCAGGCTGATCCGCGTCTCCGGCAGATCGCGCGGCGACGCGGACGGTCTTGCCGCTCGCTTGAGACAGCTGCCGGGCGTCGCGGAGGCGATCGTGATCTCGGAGGAAGGCCTTGCCTATCTGAAGGTGGATTCCAGGGTCTTCGATCCCGCTGTGGCGGAATCACTCGTTCGAGAGGGTTGAGCCACAGATTCGCCGACTCGCCGCATTCCGGGGTTGCCATCGTGGCCGACTGCGCCCCCGGAGGCCGATCGCCGGATTGCGCGTATTCGGTGGAACGACCGGCCACCGGCCATCGACGCCTGCCCGGAAGCGAGCCGCTGAACGGCTCTCCCATCGCCTCTCCAAGATAATGGAGCGTCGCCGCCTGCATCGCAGGTGGTGAGAATGGCATCGGAATCACCACGTGCACGGCACCGAGGCACGCCATGGCGCCGCGACGGGAAATTTGACTTCGATCAAAGCGGCTCACCCCCGTTGCGGCGAAAAGGCGTCGGAGCGGCTTTTCCCGCCGCCCGTCGCTATTCAAGCCGAGGGGAATACGGTCATGCGATATGGTGCGGAAATCGTCGCGCTCGGTCTTGCGGCTTTCGGAGCGCTGATCGCAGCCGCCATGGCGCAGGACGATCCGTTCCGCGCCCATATGTGGATCCTGTTCTTCCTTCTCGCCGGCAGCGCGGGAATTCTCCTTAGACGCACCAGCTTCGAGCCCGCGCCGCCGGCCGATCCGTCCGCCTATATGGATGGCCCGATCCGCTACGGCGTGATAGCGACCATCTTCTGGGGCGTGGTCGGCATGATTGCCGGCCTCGTCATTGCGCTGCAGCTGGCCTTTCCCGACCTTGACGTCCAGCCCTGGTTCAATTTCGGACGTCTGAGGCCGGTCCACACATCGGGCGTCGTCTTCGCTTTCGGCGGAAACGCGCTGATCGCAACCTCCTTGTATGTAGTCCAGCGCACCAGCCGCGCCCGGCTTTTCGGCGGCGACCTCGCCTGGTTCGTCTTCTGGGGCTACCAGCTCTTCATCGTCATGGCTGCCAGCGGCTACCTGCTCGGCATCACCGAGAGCCGCGAATATGCCGAGCCGGAATGGTACGTCGACATCTGGCTGACCATCGTATGGGTCGCCTATCTCGTCGTGTTCCTCGGCACGATCGTGAAGCGCAAGGAACCGCACATCTACGTCGCCAACTGGTTCTACCTGTCCTTCATCGTGACGATCGCGATGCTGCACGTCGTCAACAATTTGTCGATGCCGGTCTCGATCTTCAGCTCGAAGAGCTATTCAGCCTTCTCGGGCGTGCAGGACGCGCTGACGCAATGGTGGTACGGGCACAACGCCGTCGGCTTCTTCCTGACGGCGGGCTTCCTCGGCATGATGTATTATTTCGTGCCCAAGCAGGCGAACCGGCCGATCTATTCCTACCGCCTTTCGATCATCCACTTCTGGGCGCTGATCTTCCTCTATATCTGGGCCGGCCCGCACCATCTCCACTACACTGCCCTGCCCGACTGGGCGCAGACGCTCGGCATGGTGTTCTCGATCATGCTGTGGATGCCTTCCTGGGGCGGCATGATCAACGGCCTGATGACGCTCTCGGGCGCCTGGGACAAGCTCAGGACGGATCCCATCATCCGAATGATGGTGATGGCGCTCGCCTTCTACGGCATGTCGACCTTCGAAGGTCCGATGATGTCGATCAAGACGGTCAATTCGCTGTCGCACTATACGGACTGGACCATCGGCCATGTCCATTCGGGCGCGCTCGGCTGGGTCGGCATGATAACTTTCGGCGCCATCTACTTCCTCGTGCCGCGTCTGTGGAACCGCGAGCGCCTCTATTCCCTGCGCCTGGTCAACTGGCATTTCTGGCTCGCGACGCTCGGCATCGTCGTCTACGCGGCCGTCATGTGGGTGTCGGGCATCATGCAGGGCCTGATGTGGCGCGAATACGACGAGCAGGGCTTCCTGGTCTATTCCTTCGCCGAGACGGTCGCCGCCATGCATCCCTACTACGTGATGCGCGCGCTTGGCGGCCTGCTCTACCTCTCCGGCGTGCTGATCATGGCGTGGAACGTCGCCATGACCATTCGCGGCCATCAGCGCAAGGAAGTGCCGATGGGCGGCGAGGCCCCCGCGTTCGCCCCTGCCGAATAAGGATCTCCTCACATGGCATTTCTCGACAGGCACGCCATCATCGAGCGCAACGCGACGCTGCTCCTCGTCTTCTCGCTGCTGGTCGTCACCATTGGCGGCATCGTGGAAATCGCGCCGCTCTTCTATCTCCAGAACACGATCGAGAAGGTGGAAGGCATGCGCCCCTACAGTCCGCTCGAACTGGCGGGGCGTGACATCTATGTCCGCGAGGGCTGCTACCTTTGCCATTCGCAGATGATCCGTCCCTTCCGCGACGAGGTCGAGCGCTACGGCCATTACAGCCTCGCGGCGGAATCCATGTACGATCATCCCTTCCAGTGGGGCTCGAAGCGCACCGGACCAGACCTTGCCCGCGTCGGCGGCCGCTATTCCAACGAGTGGCATGTCCAGCACCTCACGGATCCGCGGTCGGTGGTGCCGGAATCGGTTATGCCGCGTTACGGCTTCCTGAAGGACAAGATCCTTTCGATCCCGAACATTGCCGCGCATCTGAAAGCCAATGTGGATGTCGGCGTGCCCTATACGGCGGACGACATCGCCAACGCCAAGTCGGACCTGATGGCACAGGCCGATCCCAACGCCGACACGGCGGATCTCCTGAAGCGCTATCCCAAGGCCAAGGTCGGCGATTTCGACGGCAATCCGCAGGAGGTGACCGAGATGGACGCCCTTATCGCCTATCTCCAGATGCTGGGCACCCTGGTCGACTTCACGAAATACGACGAGGTCGCGGGTTACCGCTAGAACAAGGAACGAAGTCATGGATTACACGACCATGCGCCAGTTCGCCGACAGTTGGGGCCTGCTGGCGATGCTCATCTTCTTCCTGGGCGCGATCTACCTGGCGGTGCGTCCCGGCAGCAACAAGGCGGCTGCCGAGGCTTCCCGCATCCCCCTAGAGGACGATGACAAATGAGCGACAAACAGGTCGACAAGCTGGGCGGCGTCGAAACGACCGGCCATGTGTGGGACGGCATTCGCGAACTCAACAACCCGTTGCCGCGCTGGTGGCTGTGGACCTTCTACGCCACCATCCTCTGGGCGATCGGCTATACGGTCCTCTATCCGGCATGGCCGCTTGTCACGCATGCGACGCGAGGCGTCTTCGGCTTCTCCAGCCGCGCCGATTTGCGGACATCGCTCGACGATGCGACCCGGGCGCAGGCGCGATATGTGGATGCGATCCGCAGCAGGAGCCTGGCCGACATCGAGGCCGATAACGAGCTGAGGCCTTTCGCGATCGCGGCCGGCGCCGCAGCATTCAAGGTCAACTGCTCGCAATGCCATGGCTCCGGCGCCCAGGGCGGCAACGGCTACCCCAATCTCAACGATGACGACTGGCTCTGGGGTGGCGATCTGAGCTCCATCTACCAGACGATCTCGCACGGTATCCGGTACGAGGCCGACGCAGACACCCGTCAGTCCGAGATGCCTGCTTTCCGCGATGTGCTGAAGCCGGATCAGATCAAGGCGGTCGCCTCCTACGTCGTCAGCCTTTCCGGCACGCCGCGGAACCCGGAACTCGCAGTGAAGGGCAAACCGGTGTTCGAACAGAACTGCGCCGCCTGCCATGGACCGGAAGGCAGGGGCGGCCGTCAGGTCGGCGCCCCGAATCTGGCGGACGCCATCTGGCTCTACGGTCCGGGAGAGGAAGCGGTCGAGCGGCAGGTCGAGTCACCGCGCCACGGCGTGATGCCGGCATGGCAGGTGCGGCTTGGCGATACCACCGTCAAGGAACTTACCGTGTTCGTCCACTCCCTCGGCGGGGGAGAGTAGGACCGGTCCGCCGGTGGGCTCGGCAGGCCCTTGCGCCCGACGCGGAACGGGGAGAGCCCCTCCCTCGCGCCGGCCTCCCCCTCTTTGACGCGGATCAATACCGGCGATGACGCCCCATGCCATAGGACGTTCACCGGCTACAGACAGGAACCGACTGCAATGCTCGACCAAGGCGAACCCGAGGTCCAGAAATTCGATGTCGAGCCTGTCAACGCGGCGCATGTGCGGCAGCCGCTCTATGCCGCACGTCAAAAGGTGTTTCCGAAGCGGGCCAGCGGCAGCTTCCGCCGCTTCAAGTGGATCGTCATGGCGATCACGCTCGGTATCTACTATCTCACGCCGTGGCTGCGGTGGGACCGGGGACCCTTCGCTCCTTCCCAGGCCGTCCTGATCGACCTGCAGCATCGGCGCTTCTATTTCCTTTTCGTCGAGATATGGCCGCAGGAATTCATCTATGTCGCCGGACTGCTGGTCATGGCGGGCGTCGGGCTTTTCCTGATCACCTCGACCGTCGGCCGTGCCTGGTGCGGCTATACTTGTCCGCAAACGGTGTGGGTGGACCTCTTTCTCGTGGTCGAACGCGCCGTCGAGGGCGACCGCAACGCCCGCATCAAGCTCGACCAGGCGCCATGGTCGGGGCGCAAGCTCATGCTCCGCACGGTCAAGCATGGCCTGTGGCTGCTGATCGCCGCCGCCACGGGCGGCGCCTGGATATTCTATTTCGCCGACGCTCCGACGCTTCTGCGCCAGCTCTTCAGCGGCAACGCTCCAGCGGTCGCCTACATCACGATCGGCGTACTGACGGCCACGACCTACACATTCGGTGGCATGATGCGCGAGCAGGTGTGCACCTACATGTGTCCGTGGCCGCGCATCCAGGCGGCGATGCTCGATGAGAATTCGCTCACCGTCACCTACAATGACTGGCGCGGCGAGCCGCGCTCCCGCCATGCGAAGAAGGCGATTGCTGCGGGCCAGAAGGTCGGCGACTGCGTCGACTGCAATGCCTGCGTGGCGGTCTGCCCGATGGGCATCGACATCCGTGACGGCCAGCAGCTCGAATGCATCACCTGCGCGCTGTGCATCGATGCGTGCGACGCGGTGATGGACAAGACCGGCAGGGAGCGTGGCCTCATTTCGTATGCCACGCTGTCGGACTACAACACCAACATGGCCATTGCCACCGGCGGCGGCGCGCATCCCGTCGACCCGGGACTCGTGCGCCGCGCGGACGGCTCCTTCTCGGACAGGCTGGCTCATTTTCATCTGCGAAAGATTTTCCGGCCGCGCACCTTCATTTATTTCGGCGCCTGGTCGCTGGTCGGTCTGGTGATGCTCTATTCGCTGCTGACGCGAGAGCGGCTGGAAATCAACGTGCTCCACGACCGCAACCCGCAATATGTGCTGCTGTCCGACGGTTCGATCCGCAACGGCTACACGGTGAAGCTGCTCAACATGCTTCCCGAGCAGCGGACCTTCAAGCTGGCGCTCGGCGGGCTCGACGGCGCGTCCATGACGATTGTCGGCTACGACTCCGAGGAGGGGCGCTCCTTCGCCGTCCCGGTGGAGCCCGACCGGCTGCTCACTCTGAAAGTGTACGTGAAGCAGGACGTAGCGGACGTGAAGCCGGGCAGCACGGATTTCCGCTTCGAAGTGCATGACATGGGCGGCTCGGAATCCGGCGCCTATCGCGCGACCTTCAACGCTCCGGAGGGCAGTAAATGAGAAGCAGGATCGCCGCGGCGCGCGTCTTCACCGGCTGGCACATGCTCGCCATCCTCGTCTCGTTCTTCGCCGTGGTGATCGCGGTGAACCTGACATTGGCGGTCTGTGCGTCGCGAAGCTGGACCGGACTGGTGGTGGAGAATTCCTACGTGTCGAGCCAGGAATTCAACCAGCGGCTGGCCCAGTCGCAGGCACAGGCGGCGCTCGGATGGACCGGCAGCCTCAGCGTCCGGGACGGCCTCGTCAGCTACCGGCTGTCGGAGGCGGGCGGCAGGCCCGCTCCGCTGACCGGCGTGACGGTCCGCTTTCGCCACCCCGCCTACGAATCGGAAGACGAGACGCTCGTCCTCGAGAAGTCCGCGCCGGGTGAATTCTCTTTCCGGCACAAGGTTCGCGACGGCGTCTGGATCATCGAGATCGACGCGGACGCAGGTCTCGGCACGCCATACGTGGACGCGGAGCGCGTCGTCATCCGCGACGGGTCGATACAATGAGCTGCTGCGCGCCGGGCGCCGAAGCGGCGCTGGAATTCTGCCTGCCCCTTCAAGCTTCGCCGTCCGACGAGGAGATCGTGCTTGCCAGCCGGACCCTGGGCGAGGGCTTCATGCAGACCGATCTCGCCGTGCCCGGCATCCATTGCGCCGCCTGCATCCATGCGATCGAAAAGGCGCTTCTGAAGCTTCCCGATGTCCGGCGCGCGAGGGTCAACCTCTCCACCAGGCGCGTTTCGGTGACGTGGCGCGAAGGCCGCGTTCCGCCTCTGATACAGACGCTCAACCGGCTGGGATATGAAGCCCATCTGTTCGAGATCGTCGCCGGACGCAAGGACGAAGCCCTTGGTCGCCTGATCCGCGCGGTGGCGGTCGCCGGCTTCGCCGCCGGCAACATCATGCTCCTTTCCGTTTCCGTGTGGGCCGGAGCGGACGGCGCGACGCGCGACCTGTTCCATTGGATATCGGCGCTGCTTGCCGTCCCCGCGCTCGCCTATTCGGGCGCCATCTTCTACCGATCCGCCTGGCGCGCCCTCCGCCACGGTCGGACGAACATGGACGTGCCGATCTCGATTGGCCTGGCGCTGGCTTTCGGGCTGAGCCTCTACGAGACGGCGACGCATGGCGCCGAGGCTTATTTCGACGCCTCCGTTTCCTTGCTGTTCTTCCTGCTCGTCGGCCGCACGCTGGACCACGCGATGCGCGAGAAGGCGAGAAGCGCGGTCAGCAATCTGCGCAATCTCTCGCCTCGCGGCGCAACGGTGATCGCGGCGGATGGCAGCCGGGAATTTCGTCCGCTTTCCGAAGTGATGCCGGGGACCCGGGTGATCGTATCTGCCGGCGAGCGCATTCCCGTCGATGGAAGCGTGGTCGAAGGTTCCTCGGAAGTCGATTGCGCGCTGGTGACGGGCGAGAGCACGCCGCGTCCTTCGACTGTCGGAGACGGCGTGCAGGCGGGCACGCTCAACCTGACCGGGCCACTGGTGATCCTCGCGACAGCCTCGCCGGACGGCTCCTTCCTCGCGGAGACGGCCCGGTTGATGGAACGGGCCGAGGAAGGACGGCCGCGGTATCGGCTGATCGCCGACCGGGCGGCCGCGCTCTACGCCCCGCTCGTGCATTCCGCGGCGTTCCTCACTTTCGTCGGGTGGCTGTGGATCGCCGGCGACTGGCACTACGCGCTCCAGACGGCGATCGCGGTGCTCATCATCACCTGCCCGTGCGCGCTCGGACTTGCCGTACCGATGGTCCAGGTCATGGCCGCGCGCCGGCTGTTCGAGAAGGGCATCCTGATGAAGGACGGCTCCGCGCTGGAGCGGCTGGCTGAAATAGATACCGTGGTGCTCGACAAGACCGGAACCGCGACGACCGGCGAATTGCATCTCCTCCATGCGGAACACGTCGATCCGGCGCTTCTCGCGACCGCGAGCCTCCTTGCAGCGTACTCGTCTCATCCCTATTCGCGGGCGATACTTCGAGCCGCACCGCGCGTCGACTCCGGGTCGCCGGGAATTGCGTCGATAAAGGAGGTGTCCGGCTGCGGCATGGAGGGGACCGCCGGGGATGGAGCGGTCTATCGGCTTGGTCGCCCGTCATGGGCGCTGCCGGATGAGAGGCATGGATCGTCCGAGCCTCATCTGGTGCTGGCGCGAAACGGTCGCATGCTCGCCGGCTTCCGGTTCGACGACGCGGCACGCCCGGATGCGCGGGAGGCGGTGGAGCGGCTGAAGGCGGCAGGCCTTGCCGTCGAGATCCTGTCAGGAGACCACCCCGAGCCCGTTCGACGCATAGCCGACACGATCGGAGCGACGCGCTGGCGTGCGGGGCAACTGCCTGCCGACAAGGTCCGGCGCCTTTCCGGCCTTGCGAACGCGGGGCGCAAGGCGCTGATGGTCGGAGATGGCCTGAACGACGCTCCGGCGCTTGCGGCGGCTCATGTCTCCATGGCGCCGGCGACGGCAGCCGATATCGGCCGGAATGCGGCGGATTTCGTTTTCATGCGCGAAAGCCTCCTCGCGGTGCCGCAGGCATTCGAGACGGCGGTGCGGGCGCGCACGCTGGTGTGGGAGAACCTTGCATTCGCCGCGTCCTATAACGTGGTGGCGGTGCCGCTCGCGGTGATGGGGCACGTGACTCCGCTGCTGGCTGCGATCGCGATGTCCTTGTCGTCCCTCGCGGTCGTCGCGAATGCGCTCCGCCTCGGCCATGCCCGGCAAAACCCGATCTCGGCCGGGGTGGGGCGCGCGCGACGGTCGGGCTTCGGAAAGGCTTTGGGGCAGACATGAACAATCTGTTCTTCCTGATTCCGATCGCGCTCTTCCTTGGCGGCATCGGATTGGCCGGGTTCCTCTGGGCTCTGGGCAGCGGGCAATACGAGGATCTGGACGGCGCGGCCGAGCGCATACTGATCGACGAAGAAGCCTCGGCTGCCCGACCATCCTTGCCCCGCGGCCAGGAAGCGGAGTGAATTGCCGCGACAACGGCAAGGATATGGAATCCAAGGCCCGCCAACGGCTTTGCCGCCGTTTAAATCGCCCATGAGAAGGGCGATTTGCCTCCGGTTGATACAGATCAACACAATGCCATCAAGTTGGTATTGATGTTCTGGCAGTGAAGGCACTCATCTTGCTGCGGAATGGGCACTGGTCAAACTGTCCCGGTTCAAGACGTTCAACCCGCCGGCAGGATCGTGCTGGTGCGCGGGCCCGTGGTCGACGTTGCGTTCCCGGCCGGCGGCTTGCCCCCGCTCAACAGCGTCCTTTCCGTCGAATGGGATCGACCCGAACCGCTCCTGCTCGAAGTGCACGGCCATCTCGACACCTCGTCCGTCCGCGCGATCGCGCTTCAGGCGACGGCCGGCCTGTCGCGCGGAACGGCCGCGCGGCCGATCGCGCCGGCGATCATGGTCCCTGTCGGCGAGAACGTGCTTGGCCGTCTTCTCGACGTGACGGGGAGCGTCCGCGACGATGGTCCCGCGCTTCCCGACGACACGCCGAGGCGGCCGATCCATGGGCATCCGCCGGCGCTGGTTGCCGAGACCGCGATGACGGCCCTGTTCGAATCCGGCATCAAGGTCATCGACCTGCTGGCGCCGATGGCGCATGGCGGCAAGGCTGCCATGTTCGGCGGCGCCGGCGTCGGCAAGACGGTGCTCGTGATGGAACTGATCCACGCCATGGTGGAGAAATACCAGGGCATCTCCGTCTTTGCCGGCGTCGGCGAGCGTTCGCGTGAAGGCCACGAGATGCTGAACGACATGCGGGCCTCCGGCGTGCTCGCCCGCACCGCGCTCATCTACGGCCAGATGAACGAGCCGCCCGGCGCGCGCTGGCGGGTGCCGATGACCGCGCTCACCGTCGCGGAATATTTCCGCGACCGGAAGCATCAGAACGTGCTTCTGCTGATGGACAACATCTTCCGCTTCGTCCAGGCCGGCAGCGAGATATCCGGGCTCCTCGGCCGCCTGCCGTCGCGGGTCGGCTACCAGCCGACGCTGGCGAGCGAGGTCGCGGCCCTTCAGGAACGGATCGCCTCGGTCGCCGGGGCTTCCGTGAGTTCAATCCAGGCCGTCTATGTGCCGGCCGACGACTTCACCGATCCCGCGGTCACGGCGATCTCCAGCCATATGGACTCCTCGATCGTGCTGTCGCGGGCGCTTGCCGCCGAGGGCTTCTACCCGGCCGTCGACCCGCTGGCGTCAACGTCGCTGCTGCTCGATCCGCTCGTCGTCGGTGAGGAGCACTACGCGCTTGCCGAACGCTGCCGTGAAACGCTCGCGCGCTTCAAGGATCTGCAGGACATCATCTCGCTGCTCGGAGTGGAGGAACTCGGCTCTGCGGACAGGCTGGTGGTCAGGCGGGCGCGGCGCCTGCAGCGCTTCCTCACCCAGCCTTTCGCCGTCACCGAATCCTTCACCGGGACGCCGGGCCGCAGCGTTACGCGCGCCGACACGCTCGCTGGCTGCAAGGCGATCCTCGATGGCGAGACCGACGACTGGGCGGAAAGCTCGCTCTACATGATCGGGACCATGGAGGAAGCCCGCCAAAAGGAAGCGACGAAGGGCGGCGGAGGCATTTCGCCGTGAAGCTCACCATCGTCACGCCGCTGTCCGTCGCCGTCGAAGAGGATGGCGTCCTTTCCATCACCGCCGAGGATGAGAGCGGCAGCTTCGGTGTGCTGCCGGGCCACGCGGATTTCGTTACGGCGCTGACCATTTCCGTGGTGAGCTGGAAGCGGCGCGGCAATTCCTGGCGCCATTGCGCGATCCGCGGCGGCTCGCTCTCGGTCGAGCGCGGCAGCGATGTCGTCGTCACCAGCCGCGAGGCCGTTCCGGGTGACGACATCGACAATCTCGAAAAGATGGTGCTGGCGCGCTTCCTGTCGGAAGCCGACGCCGAAAAGAGCGAGCATGTCGATTCGACGCGTATGCAACTCGCCGCCATCCGTCAGCTCGTGCGCCACCTCCAGGCTGGGGGCAAGGGGGGCGCCTGGTCATGAGCGGGAAGCCTCCGGACGAGGGAGATGCGCTTGCCCGCGCCGCAGCTTCCCGATCCGAGCGTCATCGGCGCTGGCTGCGCGAGGGCGAGCCCTCGGTGGCGCGCCGCCTCGCCGAGATCGGCGTGCTCGGCTGGGTGATCGTGATCCCGGCGCTGATCGGCCTCTTCGTCGGGCGGCTGATCGACCACGCGCTCGACAGCGGTATATTCTGGACGGCGCCGCTCCTGCTGCTGGGGCTGGCGCTCGGCTGCTGGTCGGCGTGGAAATGGGTGAAAAGCGCATGAACCTTCCCCTTCCGCTCGACGTCGGCGGCTGGCCGTCCCCCGCGCTCGCTTTCCTGGGGCTCGGCTTTGCCGCCGGGCTGTTCCATTTCGGCCTGCTTCGCCGGACGGCCGGCGCCATCTGCGAAGGCCGGACGAGGGCCGCCGCCGGTCAATTCGTCATGCGCTTCGCGGCTACCGGCGCCGTGCTCTATCTGGCGGCCCGCCTGGGCGCCGCGCCCCTTCTTTCGGCCGCGCTCGGCCTGACGGTCGCCCGTTTCGTCCATCTTCGATCGTTTTTTGGGCCCGCCGGATGAAATCCCCGCTCGAGAACACCGTTCTCTTCCATGTCGGCTCGGTGCCGGTGACCGAAGTGGTCGTCGTCACCTGGGCGATCATGGTCGTGCTCGTGCTGGGCGCGAGCCTCGCGGCCCGCCGACTATCGCTGCGGCCATCCGCATTCCAGGCGATGCTGGAACTGATCGTTACGACGGTGGACGGCCAGATCCGCGACACCATGAGGGTCGATCCGGCCCCCTACCGCGCCTTTATCGGCACGCTCTTCGTCTTCATCTTCGTTGCCAACTGGTCATCGCTCGTCCCCGGCGTCGAGCCGCCGACCGCGCATCTCGAAACCGATGCCGCGCTCGCCCTGCTGGTATTCCTCGCGATCATCTTCTTCGGCGTGCGAGCCGGCGGGATAGGCGGCTATCTGCGCACCTTCGCCACGCCGACGCCGATTATGATCCCGCTCAATTTCGTGGAGAGCCTGACGCGAACCTTCTCGCTCCTGGTGCGCCTGTTCGGCAACGTCATGAGCGGCGTCTTCGTCATCGGCATCGTTCTGTCGCTGGCGGGCTTGCTCGTCCCCATTCCCTTCATGGCGCTCGACCTGCTGACGGGAGCGGTCCAGGCCTACATCTTCTCGGTGCTGGCGATGGTCTTCATCGCCGGCGCCGTCAACGAGACGGAAAACACCGGCAAGGAAAGGAAACCGACATGAACTGGCTCGCCCTCGCAAGCATCGTTTCGGCCGCGATAGCGGTCTCGTTCGGGGCGCTCGGCCCGGCGCTCGGCGAAGGCCGCTCGGTGGCCGCCGCGATGGACGCCATCGCGCGCCAGCCGGAGGCGGCCAACAGCATCTCGCGCACGCTGTTCGTCGGCCTTGCCATGATCGAGACGACGGCGATCTATTGCCTTGTCGTGGCGCTGCTCCTGCTCTTTGCCAATCCGCTATTGCACTGACCGATGTCGATTGACTGGTGGACGCTCGGCATCGAGACCGTCAACGTCGCGGTCCTCGTCTGGCTGCTCGGCCGCTTCTTCTGGCGTCCGGTCTCCGCCATGATCGCCGGGCGGCGGGCTGAGGCGACGCGCCTGCTCGATGAGGCGGAAGCCCGGAAGAAGGAGGCCGCGGCGGCGCTGGACGACATTCGCAAGACCCGCGACGGCTTTGCGGCCGAGCGTGAGGCGATCCTGGCGCAGGCCCGCGCCGATGCTGGAAAAGAGCGCGCCGCCCTCATCGAAAAGGCGCGTGCGGACGCGGCCGCCCTTCAGGCGGAAGCACGAGCCGCGACGGAGGCGGAGAAGACTGCCGCGGCAGCCGAATGGACCGAACGCTCCGCCCGGCTTGCCCTCGAGATCGCCCGCAAGCTGATGGCGAGGCTCGATGGCGCGCATGTGCAGGACGCCTTCACCGACTGGCTCGTGGCGGCGATCGGCAGACTGCCGGACGACACGCGCCAGGCGGCCGTGAGCGGCGCGGCGCTGGAAGCGGTTTCCGCCACGCCGATCGAGGCGCGGATGCAGGCCGAGATCGCCATGCGCGTCTCGAAGGCGCTGGGCGCATCGCCCGCGATCACCTTCGGAACCGACCCGTCCCTGATCGCGGGGCTCGAACTGCGCGGCCCGCATCTCGCCATCGCCAATAGCTGGAAGGCGGATCTCGACCGCATTCTCGCCGAGGTGACCCATGAGCGCTGACGGGACGGCCGACCGATGGCTTGAATCCGCCCGATCCGCGGTCGAAAACGTTCGGCTCGGCCCGAAGGCCGAGGCGCGCGGACGGGTCGAGGAAATCGCGGACGGCATCGCCTTCATTTCCGGCCTGCCGACTGTCCGGCTCGACGAGCTTTTGCGTTTCGACAGCGGCCATACGGGTTTCGCGCAGGTGCTCGACCGGGACCGGATCGGCTGCGTCCTGCTCGACGGCGCGGACGCCGTGGCGGCGGGCGAGACCGTGAGCGGCACGGGGGACGTCGTGCGCGTGCCGGTCGGGCCGCAACTACTCGGGCGAGTCGTCGATCCGTTGGGCCGACCACTCGGTGGCAAGGGGGAAGTCGCGGCTCACGAGACCCTGCCGGTCGAGCGCCCGGCGCCCGCGATCATCGAGCGCGATCTTGTCAAGCAGCCCGTCCAGACCGGCCTTCTGGTAGTCGATACGCTCTTCGCCCTCGGCCGCGGCCAGCGCGAATTGATTGTCGGCGACCGCGCGACCGGCAAGACCACGATCGCGGTCGACACCATCATCAACCAGAAAGCCAGCGACATGATCTCGGTCTATGTCGCGCTCGGCCAGAAGAGCTCCAGCGTCAAGCGGGCGATCGACGCGATCATGGGCAGGGGCGCGCCGGAGCGGACGATCGTCGTCGTCGCCGGCGCGGCGGACGCGCCGGGCCTGCAATGGATCGCCCCGTTCGCCGGCTTCACCATGGCGGAATATTTCCGCGACCGCGGCCAGCACGCGCTGGTCGTCATCGACGATCTGAGCAAGCATGCGGCCTGCCACCGCGAGATCGCGCTCCTGACCCGCCAGTCGCCCGGCCGCGAGGCCTATCCCGGCGACATCTTCTATGTCCATGCGCGCCTGCTCGAACGGGCCGCCAAGCTCTCGTCGGCGCGGGGCGGCGGCTCTCTGACCGCGCTTCCCATCGCCGAGACCGATGCCGGCAATCTCAGCGCCTATATCCCGACCAACCTGATCTCCATCACCGACGGGCAGATCGTGCTCGACGCGAAGCTCTTCAACGAGGGCCAGAAGCCGGCGGTCGACGTCGGAACCAGCGTCAGCCGGGTTGGCGGCAAGACCCAGGCGCGCGCCCTGCGTGACGCGGCCGCGTCTCTGCGCCTGGATTATGCGCAGTTCCTGGAACTGGAGATGTTCACGCGCTTCGGCGGGATGCCCGATGCGCATATCCGGGACCAGCTTACGCGCGGGGCGCGCATCCGCCGCATCCTCGCCCAAGCCCAGCACGCGCCGCTCAGGCTCGCCGACGAGCTCGCACTGGTTCTGGCGGTGCAGAACGGCATTCTCGATCCGCTCGACATGCCGCAGATCACCGCGTTTCGGGCGAGCTTGGCCGATATGCTCGACCGGGAAGCGCCGGCGGCTCTTGCCTCGATCCAGAAGGACGGCACGCTCGATGCGGCAGGGCGGAAGGCGATGCTGGATGCTCTCCGGCGTCATGCCGGCGCGCTCGTCGGACCGGCCGCCGCCGCATCGGATGCCGGCTCCACGCCTGCCGCCCCTGGTGCTGCTCCCGAATGACCGAACGGTTGGCCGACATCAGCGCACGCATCGACGGGATCGAGAAGCTCGGTTCGGTGGTGAACGCGATGCGTGGCATCGCGGCGGCGCGGTCGCGGCAGGCGCAGGCCGAACTCGCGGCCGTGGACAGCTATGCCGAAGCGATAAAGGCGGCCATCGGCCGTATCCTGCCGATGGTCCGGATGCCGTATGCCGGCCATGGGGCGGGGCCTCCGCGCCGGGCCATCGTGGTCTTCCTGGCCGAAGAAGGTTTCGTCAGTAATTTCAGTGAGAAGGTTCTCGGCACCCTGGCGGATTGGGAAACATCGGCGTTGCTTCTCGTCGGCACGCGCGGCGGCGCCCTTGCGCGCGAGCAAGGCCTGAAACCCCTCTGGCAGGGCGCCATGCCCTCGCGCACGGCCTCGATCCCGAAGCTCGCCGACATGTTGGCCGAGGTGATCTACCGGGGCGTGACGGAGGCGGCGATCGGGACACTTGATGTCTTCTACGCGACCGTCGGCGCGGCGGGGGTGGTCGAGACGCGCAGGGCGCCGCTTCTTCCTTTCGACCCGTCGGGCATGCCGGATGCCGCTGGAAACAGGGAGCCGCTGCTTCAGCTTCCGCCGGCCGACCTGCTGGCGAAGCTCGCGGGCGAGTACCTCCATGCGCAGCTCTGCCAGGCGGCGCTTCATGCTTTCGCTGCCGAAAACCAGGCGCGCATGCAGGCGATGGCGCGCACGCATGGCGCGGTCGAGCGTATGCTGGAATCCCTCCAGGGGAGGCAGCGTATCGTGCGGCAGGAAGAGATTACGGCCGAGATCATCGAACTTGCGGCCGGCGAGACCGCCAGCCGCAGGACGGCACGCTAGAGCAGGCGCTTCGGTTCGATCTCAGGCTGCCGGACGCCAGCGCCATTTATGCACTTCCGGCATGTCCTCACCATGGGCGACGATGTAGCGTTGATGCTCGATGAGCTTGTCGCGGATCGCCTGCTTGGCGTGCACGGCCGATGAGCCAAGCCGCGGCACCCGGTCGATAATGTCCATGACCAGATGGAAACGGTCGATGCGGTTGCGCACGACCATGTCGAACGGAGTCGTGGTCGAGCCTTCCTCGATATATCCGCGTACATGCAGATTCGCATGGTTGTGGCGCTTGTAGGCCAGCCGATGGATCAGCCAGGGATAGCCGTGATAGGCGAAGATGATCGGCTTGTCGGTGGTGAACAGCGCGTCGAAATCCGGATCGGTCAGCCCGTGCGGGTGCTCGGTCCTGGGCTGCAGCGTCATCAGGTCCACGATGTTGATCACTCGCACCTTGAGGTCGGGAATGTAGTCGCGCACCAGGTCGACGGCGGCCAGCGTCTCCAGCGTCGGCACGTCGCCCGCACAGGCCATCACCACTTCGGGCTCGCCATCGCGATCGCTGCTCGCCCATTCCCAAACGCCGATACCGGCGCTGCAATGCTTGATCGCGGCATCCATGTCGAGCCATTGCGGAGAGGGCTGCTTGCCGGCCACTATCACGTTGACGCGGTTCCAGCTCCTGAGGCAATGGTCCGTCACCCACAGCAGCGTGTTGGCATCCGGCGGGAAGTAGACGCGGACGATATCGGCTTTCTTGTTGACGACATGGTCGACGAAGCCGGGGTCCTGATGGCTGAAGCCGTTATGGTCCTGCCGCCAGACATGCGAGGTCAGCAGGTAGTTGAGCGAGGCGATCGGCCTCCGCCATTCCACGTCGCGCGAGGTCTTCAGCCATTTGGCGTGCTGGTTGAACATGGAATCGACGATGTGGATAAAGGCCTCGTAGCAGGAAAAGAAGCCGTGCCGGCCGGTAAGCAGGTACCCTTCCAGCCAGCCTTGGCAGGTATGTTCCGAAAGAATCTCCATCACGCGGCCGTCGCGGGCGAGATGATCGTCCTCGGGAATGGTCTGCGCCTGCCAGGCGCGGTCCGTCGCCTCGAACACCGCCTGCAGACGGTTCGAGGCCGTCTCGTCGGGTCCGAAGATGCGGAAATTGCGGTTGGCCATATTCTGCCGCATTACGTCGCGCAGGAATGTCCCGGCCTGATGCGTGGCCTGCGCGTCGGATTGGCCGGGCGCCGGCACGGAGACAGCGTAGTCCCAGAAATCCGGCAGCCTGAGCGGGCGTTTCAGCGCGCCGCCATTGGCGTGCGGATTGGCGCTCATGCGCCGTTCGCCCGCCGGCGCCAGCACCGCGATTTCCGGGCGGAGCGTGCCGTTCTCGTCGAACAGTTCTTCCGGCCGGTAGCTTTTCAGCCAGTCCTCCAGAAGCTTGAGGTGCCCCGGCCTGGTCATGTCGGAAAAGGGAACCTGATGGGAACGCCAGGATCCTTCCGTCTTCAACCCGTCCACGGTCTTCGGCCCGGTCCAGCCCTTCGGACTCCTCAGCACGATCATCGGCCAGACGGGGCGCTCGTCCGCGCCCGAGCCTTCCCGGGCCGCTTTCTGGATCCTGTCGATGGAGGCGAAGGCCTCCTCGAACGCCGCCGCCATCGCCTGGTGCATCGCTTCGGGCCGGTCGCCTTCGACGAAGATCGGTTCGTATCCGTAGCCGCGCATCAGCGCGGCGAGTTCCTCGTGCGGGATGCGTGCCAGCACGGTCGGATTGGCGATCTTGTAGCCGTTGAGATGCAGGATCGGCAGTACCGCGCCGTCGGTTGCGGGATTGAGGAACTTGTTGCCGTGCCATGTGGTGGCGAGCGGCCCGGTCTCGGCCTCGCCGTCTCCGATCACGCAGGCGACGATGAGATCGGGATTGTCGAAAGCCGCGCCGAAGGAATGCGCCAGCGAATAGCCGAGTTCGCCGCCCTCATGGATCGACCCCGGTGTTTCGGCGGCCGCATGGCTCGGAATGCCGCCCGGAAAGGAGAATTGCCGAAACAGCCGCCGAATACCTTCCTCGTCCTGGGAGACGGCGGGGTAGAGCTCGCTATAGGTGCCCTCCAGCCAGGTATTGGCCACGATGCCCGGCGCGCCGTGGCCCGGCCCGGTGACGAAAAGGATCGAACGATCCTGCCGTCGGATGATCCGGTTCAGGTGGACATAGAGGAAATTGAGGCCCGGCACCGTGCCCCAATGGCCGAGCAGCCGGGGCTTGACATGTTCCAGCCTGAGCGGTTCTCGCAGCAGCGGGTTGTCGAGCAGATAGACCTGGCCGACGGAAAGGTAGTTCGCCGCTCGCCACCAGGCGTTGAGAAGATCCATTTCCTGCCTGTCGAGCGGCGTCTGGGTCGACTTGCGTGGATTGCTGCTCATCGGTCTTTTTCCTTGTATCCTAGTTCAAGGCTGACAGAGGCAACCGTCGTGGCCGGTCACCTGTTCTGCATGGCGGGCGATGATCGCGGCCTCGCCGGTCGGGACCATCTCTATTTCGACGCAGCTTTGCGGCGGGGTAGTGATCGTCGCTGGCTGAAAGGAGGCCTGCTCATGAGCGGCCCGAGGATCCCGAGCCTCCGGGCGGGATGTTTCGGCGCCGCTGCCGGATACCGCGAGCTCGATGCCGGATGACCCGGCATTGGATTTCAATATGAGGCGATACATCGATCAGGCCTTTCCGGTCGGATTGCCGCCGGCTACCCGGGCGTGCGCGACCAATACCCCAACGGCGCAGGAGGCCAATCGGGTCCGTTCCGAATCGGCGCGGCCGGTCAGGATCGAGCGCGACTGGCCGGACAGGTGCGCCACAGGCCTGTTCGCTTTCACCGCGGCACCGACAGTTATGGTGTGAACGACCATCCGCGGGAATCCGGCGCCAATCGCCGTGCCTTGATATTCGACAGAGGTTCAGCTCGACAGGAATCGGTTGAATTTGGCTGTATCCAGCAAGGAGCGCGTCACTCCGCCGAAGGCCCATTCCCTCAAACGACTATGGCCATATGCGCCCGAGACGACCAGGTCGGCATCGGCGGCGGCCAGGAACCCAAGCAGTTCCTCGCTGTCATCGTTTCCTTCCAGCAATTCGCTATGGCTCCTGACGCCATGGCGAGCGAGGAATGTGACCACATCCGCGGCGCTTTGACGAACGGCCTCATTCATCGCGTGAGAGACAGTAACGACCGTTACGTCATCCGCCATCCGCAGCAGCGGTACCGCATCGGATACCGCACGTCTCGCCTCCCTCGTATCCCTCCAGGCGACTACAATTTTCTTGGGGGGCATGTGACCGCCGGCATCGCTCAGCACGAGCAATGGCCGTCCTGCCTGCAGCACGACGCTTCCAGGTTCGGCAACCCGGTAGGCATCGCCGGTGGATGCACCTTTCGCCGCGCGCATCACAAGCAAATCAGCCGATCTGGACGCCCCGACCAACGCCTGCGTGGGAGTTTCTAAGGCGTCACGCCATTCGCTGTCGATGGACCGCGGGACGAGTTTCTCGAACTCCCGCCGCATCTCTTTGAAACGGGTGCCGATGTCGGTTCGCATCTGTTGCCACGCCTCGACGAACATGGCGCCGCCTTCCGGATATGCCATCGGCAGGGGCGCTTCAGCAGCGCAGAAGCCGATCAGCCTGGCTTGATGCGCGGCCGCTAGTTCGATCGCCGCTTTGGTTACCGGAGCGACGGGACCATCGATGTCGAGATTGAGAAGGATCGATTTGCAGTTCACGAACGCGCCTTTCCAGTTTGGCGACCGAATGTCGAAAGTTGATGATCTTCAAGTCTAGCAAAGGGCGGTGGCGGGACCTTGACGCTGATCAAAGGGTGCGCATGACATAGGTACCGGCATCCGGGTCCAATTCAGATGTGATCGGCGCGATGCCGTTGCTGGTGTAATCTTTCTGTTTCCCCACCGTGCCGGCCGTTGACGGCAGGATGCCCGGCCGTGGCAGCGCACGTCCAGAAGAAAGACCGCCGGTGCCCGAGGCGAACCGCCGTCCGCCCCGCCAGACCGGATCCATCTCAATTTCGCTACCCTGTCGAGGCCACGATCTGGCGCAGCCGGCGCGCTTTTTGTCGGACCGCGCTGTTGTTTGATTTGGCGCAAAGCCGCTCTCGGACCGGGTTCGATACGCTCCGCATCGAATCCCGCAAAGGAAATAATCCTTCCCGAGCAAGGCTGAAACATTTGTTCCGCAGGCATGCGGATCGTTGCGCTGATCGACCTGGATGATGCTTCGACTCACCGACATTGCGACCCGCTGGCGTTTCCCGCTGGCGATTGCGCTGATATTCGTCGCCTTTTCCGTTTCCCGGTCTGCCGCGGATCCGCAACGGCCTGGCCTGCTTCACGATTTCCTGACGCCTGCGACGCTCGCCGAGGTTTTCCCGGGCGCCGGTCGGTTCGATCCCGCCGAAGGCGATCCTCCCGTTTCGGCGGTGCATGACGGCGAAAAGCTGCTTGGCTACGTCTATCTGACGTCGGACGTGGTCGATTCGACGGGCTACTCCGGCAAGCCGATCCGGATCCTTATCGGAATCGACCTTGAGGGCCGCATCGTGGGCGCCAAGCTCGTCGAGCACCATGAGCCCATTGTCCTGGTCGGCATTCCGGCCGCCAAGCTCGAAGCCTTCATACGAAGCTATGTCGGGAAACGCGCCGCTGACACGCTGAAGCAGGCGCCCAATGATTCCTCCGTCGATATCATCAGCGGTGCCACGGTCACGACCATGGTGATCGGCGACAGCATCACCCGCTCGGCGATCAAGGTCGCCGAGGCGCGGGGCCTCGGCATGACGAAGCGCGGTCCCGCGGCCGCTTCCGCGCCGAAGAGCGAGATCGACCCCGACAAGGCGGCGACCGAGAGCTGGCAGAGCCTCTTGGGCGAAGGCTCCGTGCGGCGCCTCTCGCTTAGCGTCGACGAGATAAACGCCGCCTTCGTGAAGTCCGGCAACAAGCTTGCCATCGACCATCCCGAAGCGGGACCGGGCAGCGACGTCTTCATCGATCTTTATGCCGCCCAGGTCACGGTGCCGGGAATCGGGCGCAGCCTGCTCGGCGCCGCCGGCTATCAGGCCCTCGAAGAGGACCTCAAGCCCGGCCAGCAGGCCATCGTCGTCGGCGGAACCGGTCGCTATTCCTTCAAGGGGTCCGGCTATGTGCGCGGCGGGATTTTCGACCGGATCGAGCTGGTTCAGGGCGAGACCATCATTCGATTCCACGATCACGATCACCGGCGGCTGGGAGACCTGAGTGCAGGGGGCGCTCCGTCGCTGCCCGAGATCGGCCTGTTCACGATACCCGCCGGCCAGCACTTCGATCCGGCCGCGCCCTGGCGGCTCGAACTCCTGGTTCAGCGTGCGATCGGGGCGCGCGACAAGGCCTTCCTCACATTCGACCTCGGCTATCAGGTGCCGGCGAAATATCTTCGCGAGAAAGCCGCGCCTCCCGCGCCGACGGCGCCCGTCGCCGCTCCGCCCGCTTCCGGGCAGGCGACAGCCGCGGCGGGCGCGGAACCGGCGCCGCCCGCGCTGTGGCAGCGCGCATGGCGGGCGAAGGCGGGCGAGATCGTCATCATGGTCGCCGCGCTCATGGTGCTGACGGCGGTTTTCTTCTTCCAGGGCACGCTTGTCCGGCGACCCGTCCTCTATCACCGCCTGCGCTTCGCCTTCCTCACCTTCACGCTCCTCTGGATCGGCTGGTATGCCGAGGCGCAACTGTCCATCGTGAACATACTGGCGTTCTTCAATTCCCTGCGGACGGACTTCCGCTGGGACTATTTCCTGATGGATCCGCTCATCTTCATCCTGTGGAGCTCGGTAGCGGCGGCGATGCTGTTCTGGGGGCGCGGCGCGTTCTGCGGCTGGCTCTGCCCCTTTGGCGCGCTTCAGGAAATCCTCAACGCCATCGCCAAGAAGCTCGGCATCCGGCAATTGGCGATTCCTTTTTGGCTGCACCAGCGGCTGTGGCCGATCAAGTATATCGTCTTCCTCGGCCTGTTCGGCATTTCCTTCTACTCTCTGTCCTTCGCCGAAGAGGCTGCCGAGGTCGAGCCGTTCAAGACGGCGATCGTGCTGCGCTTCATGCGCGAGTGGCCCTTCATCCTCTATGTCGGCGCGCTGCTTTCGGCCGGGTTGTTCGTCGAGCGCTTCTATTGCCGCTACCTCTGTCCCCTCGGTGCCGCGCTTGCGATCCCGGGTCGGCTGAGGATGTTCGACTGGCTGCGCCGCTACCGCGAATGCGGCAATCCTTGCGACCGTTGCGCCGTTGAATGCCCGGTGCAGGCGATCCACCCCGAAGGCAATATCAATCCGAACGAATGCATCCAGTGCCTGCATTGCCAGGAACTGTATCACGACGATCACCGCTGTCCGGTGATGATCCAGCGGCGTCTGAAGTCGGAGAAGCGGGCGAGCGTCATGGGCAGCCCGAGGCCCGCACCCCCAAGGCCCGAAATGCCGCATCTCGACCGAGCCAAGGCCCGCGCCTCGATTGATCTTACGCAAAGATAGTCCTTCGCGCCCGGTCTATGGATCGCGAACCGTCCGAACAAAGGGAAAGGAAACACTTCGATGACCGATCACGACGAAGACCTGCAGTCCGGGATGCCGGAAAACGGGCCCGGAGGGAGCGGACGTTTCGAGATGCGCCGACGCAGCCTGCTCCTGAGCGGCGCGGCGCTCGCCGGCGCCGCCGGACTGGGGTTCTCCTCTTCCGAGCTGCGGGCCCAGTCGCAGGGCGGCGGACAATCCGTCGAGGTCAAGCCCGGCGATCTGGATGAATACTATGGCATCAACAGCAGCGGGCAGACCGGCGAGGTGAGAATCCTCGGCATTCCGTCGATGCGCGAGATCATGCGCATCCCGGTGTTCAACCGCGACAGCGCCACGGGTTGGGGGCTGACCAATGAGAGCCGCAAGATCCTGACCGAGGGTCTGCTGCCGGAAACGAAGAAGTTCCTCGAGACCCGGGGCGGGGTTCTGGTCAACGGCGACGCCCACCATCCGCACATGTCGTTCACCGACGGTACCTATGACGGCCGCTACATCTTCATCAACGACAAGGCCAATTGCCGCGTGGCGCGCATCCGCTGCGATGTGATGAAGTGCGACAGGATCGTCGAAATCCCCAACGCCTCCGACATCCACGGCCTTCGCCCGCAGAAATATCCGCGAACGGGCTACGTCTTCGCCAACAGCGAGCACATCATTCCGATACCGAACGACGGATCGGTGCTGGATGACGACAAGTCGAAATACTGGTCGGTCTACACGGCGCTGGACGGCGACACGATGAAGGTGGCGTGGCAGGTTCTCGTCGACGGCAACCTCGACAACACCGATGCGGACTACCAGGGCAAATATTCCTTCTCCACCTGCTACAATTCGGAGAAGGGCTTCGTTCTGGAGGACATGACGAGCGCGGAGCAGGACTGGGTCGTCGTCTTCAACATCAAGCGTATCGAGGAAGCCGTCAAGAACGGCGATTTCAAGCTCATGGGCGGCGTGCCGGTCGTCGACGGGCGGCACGGATCGCGCTACACGCGCTACGTGCCGCTGTCCAACAACCCGCACGGCGTCAACACGGCCCCCGACGGCATCCACGTGGTCGTTAACGGCAAGCTCTCGCCCACGACGACGGTGCTCGACGTAAGGCTGCTCGACGCGCTTTTCGACGACAAGATCAAGCCCCGCGACGTGGTGGTCGCCGAGCCGGAAGTGGGTCTCGGTCCGCTCCACACCGCCTTCGACGGAAAGGGCAATGCCTTTACGACCGCGTTCCTCGATAGCCAGGTCGTCATGTGGAACATCGACAAGGCAAAGCGGCTTTACAAGGGCGAGAAGGTCGATCCGATCCTGCAGAAGCTCGACGTTCACTATCAGCCCGGGCACAACCACACTTCCATGGGCGAGACGAAGGAAGCCGATGGAAAGTGGCTGATCTCGCTCAACAAGTTCTCCAAGGACCGCTTCCTGCCGGTCGGGCCGCTGCATCCCGAGAACGACCAGCTGATCGACATCTCCACGGGACAGATGAAGCTGGTCCACGATGGCCCGAGCTTCGCCGAGCCGCACGACATCTGCATCGTTCATCGCTCGAAAATCCGGCCGCTCGCCGTATGGAAGCGTGACGATCCGATGTGGGAGGACGTCCGTGCCCAGGCGAAGAAGGACGGCGTGAAGCTCGAGGAAGCCGCCAACGTCATTCGCGACGGCAACAAGGTCCGCGTCTACATGACCTCGGTGGCGCCGGTCTACAGCCTTACCAAGATCGAAGTCGAAGAGGGCGATGAGGTCACGGTCGCCATCACGAATATGGACGACGTCGAGGACCTGACCCACGGCTTCACCATCGTTCGGTATGGCGTGGCCATGGAAATCTCGCCGCAGGAGACGTCGTCCGTCACATTCATCGCGGATCGCCCGGGCGTGCACTGGTACTATTGCCAGTGGTTCTGTCACGCGCTTCACATGGAGATGGCCGGGCGGCTGATCGTAAAGCCGCGTAAGGCGTGATGCGCCTCCTTCCGTACATTCGTGGACTGTCGGTGGCTCTGGCCGGTGCCTTTCTTCACCCGGCCGGAGCCCTGGCGCTCGAAATCCTCCCCGGGTCGGATCTGCAGGCGGCCATTGCGCAGGCCCCGAGCGGAGAGGTCCTGGAGCTGGCGCCTGGCGTTTACGACGGCCCGGTCCGGATTGACCGTCCTCTTGCCTTGAAAGGAAGGGCCGGGGTCGTCATCGAAGGCCATGGCCAGGGCCGCACGATCGACATCACCGCACCGAACGTGACGGTCGAGGGGCTGACCATCCGCAACTCGGGACGTTCGCTGGCGCGCATGGACGCCGCGATATTCCTCGAAAAGACAGCTCCGAACGCCGTGGTCCGCGACAACGTCCTGCAAGGCAATCTTGTCGGCGTCTACGTGCACGGCGCAGCCAACGCACTCGTCGAGAACAACGACATTTCGGGCTGGGTCGCGCAGAACCTCAACGACAGCGGCAACGGAATCTATGTCTGGAACGCGCCCGGCGCGAAGGTCCTAGACAACGACATTACCGGCGGTCGCGACGGCATCTTCGTCAATGTCAGCCGGAACAACGTTTTCAAGGGCAATCGCCTCCACGGCGTCCGCTTCGGCATCCACTACATGTACACGAACCACAGCGAGGTCAGCGACAACGTCTCGATCGGGAACCATGCCGGCTATGCCATCATGTTCTCCGATCACCTGATCATCAACGGAAACGTCTCGAAGGGGGACCGTGACCACGGGCTGCTGTTCAACTACGCCAACGACTCCGATATCGAGGGCAACGTCGTTCGCGGCGGCGACAAATGCGTCTTCATCTACAATGCCAACAAGAACCGCTTTTCCCGCAATTGGTTCGAGGACTGCCGGATCGGCGTTCAGTTCACGGCAGGGTCCGAGCGCAACGTGATGACCGAGAACGCCTTCGTCCGCAACTGGACGCAGGTCATGTATGTCGGCACGCGCGACCTCGAATGGTCGGCCAACGGACGCGGGAATTACTGGAGCGACAATCCGGCCTTCGACCTGCAGGGGCGGGGCATCGCCGACACGCCCTATCGGCCCAACGATCTCGTAGACCATATCCTCTGGCGCTACCCGGCCGCCAAGCTCCTGGTCAACAGCCCGGCGCTTCAGGTGCTGCGCTGGGCGCAGAGCGCGTTCCCGAACCTGCATCCCGGCGGCGTGGTCGACAGCTTCCCCCTGATGCAGCCGCCCGCGATCCCGGCAGCCTTTTCCGCCGACTCGGGCGCAAAGGTTCCCTCCGAGGCCGCCGGCAATGGATGAGAATGTCATAAGCCTCGATCGCGTCAGCAAGCAATATCGCGACGTGCGGGCGCTGGACGAGGTGTCGCTTGCCGTTCCCCGCGCGCAGCGCGTGGCGCTGATCGGCCATAACGGAGCGGGCAAGAGCACGCTGATAAAGCTGATGCTCGGCCTCATCCGCCCGACCGGAGGCAAGGTGGTCGTGCTGGGGGCCGAAGCGACCGGCGCCGGCTTCATCGAGGCGCGCCGGGCGATCGGCTTCCTGCCGGAGAGCATCGTCTTTCCGGATGGGATGACCGGCGTCGAAGTGCTCGATTTCTACGCGCGGCTCAAGCGCCAGCCGGTCTCGAAGAATGCAGGGCTGTTCGAGCGGGTAGGCCTGGCGCAGGCGGCGAGGCGGCGGGTCGGCACCTATTCCAAGGGGATGCGCCAGCGCCTCGGTCTGGCGCAGGCGCTGATCGGCCATCCGCGCCTGCTGCTGCTCGACGAGCCGACCTCCGGCCTCGATCCCTCGCTCCGCAAGGAGGTCTACGGGATCATCGGCGAACTGGCGCGCAACGGCGCGACCGTGCTCCTGTCGTCCCACGCGCTCGCCGAGATCGAGCCGGAGGTGGACCGGGTGGTGGCTCTCATCCGGGGCCGGAAGGTGGCGGACGGCACCATGGTCGGATTGCGGCAGGCATCGGCGGCGCTGGCGCGTATCCAGGTCCGGCTTCCGGAAGGCTGCGAGCTGCCCGACGCCGCGCTTGTATGCGCTGCAAGCCACGAAAGGCGCGGTGACGGCGTCACCGAAATCCGCTGCCGGGAAAGCGAGAAGCTGCCTATCCTGCGCCGCCTGCTCGCCGAACCGTCCGCGCTCGCTGACGTGGAGGTCATTCCAGCCACGCTCGAGGACATCTATGCCGGCATCCTGCGCCGCGAGGAGGCGCGATGATCCGCTCCGTCTGGATCATCGCCGTGCGCGAGATGCGCGACGGATTCCGCAACCGTCGCGTCGTCGCGAGCACGCTGTTGCTGGCGGCCTTGGCGCTCACGCTTTCGCTGATCGGCAGCGCTCCGGTCGGCGAGCTCGGCGCGTCGCGCTTGTCGGTGGCGGTGGTGAGCCTGTCCAGCCTCACCACCTTTCTCATCCCGCTGATCGCCCTGATCATCGCCCACGATGCGATCGCCGGCGAATTCGATCGCGGCACGATGCTGCTGCTCCTGTCCTACCCGGTGCGACGCTGGCAAATCATCGCAGGAAAGTTCCTCGGCCATGTCGGTATCCTCACGATCGCGATCATCATCGGGTACGGGCTCGCCGCGCTTGCGATGGGATTGACCGCAGCACCGCAAGAGAGCGCGTCCCGTCTCGCCTTCCTTAACCTGCTCGGCACAAGCGTCATGCTGGCCGCCGCCTTCCTGGCACTGGGATATTGCGTCAGCGTGGTGGCGCAAAGCCAGCGCGCCGCGGCCGGCGCGGCGATAGGCATCTGGCTGTTCTTCGTTATCCTCTACGACATCGCGCTCCTCGGCTTGCTCGTCGTCGACGACGGCAGGATGGTCACGGTCGGCCTGTTCAACCTCCTGCTGCTCGCCAATCCCGCCGACATATACCGTATGCTCAATCTGGCCGGTCTGCCGGATATCGGCCGGCTGAGCGGCATGGCCGGCATCGCCCGCGACGTGACGCTGAGTCCGGCCGCGCTGGCAGGAGCACTGCTGGCATGGATCTGCGTGCCGCTGCTGTTCGCGAGCGTCGCCTTTTCGCGGAGGCAGGTATGAAGCGCCGGCAAGGCCTTTTGGCCCGCGCGGCGTTCGGGCTGGCGCTTCTCGCGCTTGGCGCCTGCCATGAAGCGGGGCCCGTTCCCGGCCCGCAGGAGCCGACGGAGGACAGCGTCGCGGAATTCTGCGGCATGTCTCTCCAGGAGCATTCCGGGCCGAAGGCACAGGTCTTCGTCGACGGGCGGGACGCTCCCTACTGGTTCTCGTCGGTCCACGACATGTTCGCCTTCACCATGGTCTCGGTGCCGCGCCTTCCTATCCGCGCCATCTACGTCAACGACATGGGCAAGGCGCGCAACTGGGACCACCCCGAGCCCGGCACGTGGATCGAGGCGCGCGGCGCCTATTTCGTGATCGGGAGCGACAGGCGCGGCGGCATGAACGAGGAAGAGGCCATACCGTTCGGCGCCGAGGCGGCGGCCCGCGGCTTCGTGGGCGAACATGGGGGACGCGTGGTGCGGTTCGATGCCGTGCCCGCCGATTACGTGCTGCCCGGATATGCGCCGGACGGCTCCCAATCCAGGAGTAGCAGCCATGACTAGCCCAGACCGGGGCCGCCGGCGTTTTCTCAGGATCCTCGGCGCGATGCCGGGCATGCTGCTTCTCTCCGGCATTCCTGGGGGCGGGGATACGGCCGCCATGCCGCAGGAGAACCTGCATGTCTGGCGCGGGGTTGCGCTCGGCGCCGACGCCATGATCCAGTTGCACCATCCCGATGCGGCGGCCGCGCAGGACCTGATCGACAGGTCGCTGAAGGAGGTGGCCCGCCTCGAGCGTATCTTCAGCCTGTACGATCCGGACTCCGCCCTGAGCCGGCTCAATCGCGATGGAAGCATCGACGGCCCACCGCTGGAACTGGTCGAATTGCTCGGACGGAGCGTCGGTTTCAGCGAAATGACGGGCGGCGCCTTCGACGTGACGGTGCAGCCGCTATGGGATCTCTATGCCGGGCACTTTTCCCGGCCCGACGCCGATCCCGCCGGGCCAGGCCGGCAGGCGATCGCCGCGACATTGACGCGGGTGGGATATGGCTCGATCGTGCTTGCCGCGCAGGAGGTGCGCCTTGCGCGGCACGGCGCGGCCATTACGCTGAACGGAATCGCCCAAGGCTATCTGACGGACCGCGTGGTGGATTTGTTGCGCCGTGCAGGCATCGGCCAGACCCTCGTCGACATGGGCGAGATCCGGGCGATGGACGGGCGACCGTCGGGTGGGCCGTGGATCGTCGGCCTCGAGGATCCCCGCGCTCCCGGCCATGTCATGCGCAGGATCCCCCTCGAAGACCATGCCGTCTCCACTTCCGGAGGCTACGGGACGACTCTCGACCCGGCCGGACGCTTCAACCACATCTTCGATCCCGCGACCGGCGCGACAAGCTCGCGCTATCGCTCCGTCTCGGTGGTGGCAGACAGCGCCACGACGGCCGACGCGCTCTCTACCGCGTTTTCCCTGATGCCCGCCGAGGCGATCGCCCCGATCGCGCGCCGGCTGCGATTGAACGTGTACCTGGCCATGCCGGACGGCAGCCACGAGACGTTGAACGTCGCGTGAACCGGTCGGCTTGCGGGGACAGCACCCGGGAAGCCGCATCTTCCTATCATGGTTGATCTTCATGAATTGGGCACATATCGAAAATGCCAGGACCCTGGCGACTTCGTTAAGGAGCGCAGCCTCGTCCGATTTCGGGATATTCCTGCTGCTCTGCTTCGCCGCCGCGCTGGGTCTCGCGGCAGTGATCATCGGGGCAATCCTGAGCATTGCAATCCTGGGAGCCCGCAGGGCCGCCGCCAGGACCGGTCCGGCGCGGCAGGCCGTGGCCAAGGCGCCGCCGACCGACCGTCCGCTCCTCATCCTCTATGCGAGCGAGACCGGCAACAGCCGCGAGCTCGCCGTCGCCGCGGGGGCCGCCGCCCAGCGGCTGGGACTCAAGGTGCGCGTCGCCGACATGGCGGCAATCACCGTCAAGGAAGCGGTGAAGACGCCGGATTTGATGGTGATCGCCAGCACCTGGGGGGAAGGAGAACCGCCGCCGCGCACCGTCGATTTCTACCGTTCCCTGATGGCCTCCGACGCGCCGAGATTCGACGGCGTCCGGTATGCGGTTCTTGCGCTCGGAGATCGGGCCTACGCCAATTTCGAGAATTTCTGCCGCCTCGGACGCGCAATCGACATCCGTCTCGCCGAGCTTGGCGGAACGCGGATGGCCGAGCGCAGCGAATGCGATGCGGATTACGAGAGCCAGGCCGGCGAATGGATCGGAGCGCAACTGACGAGGCTGGGTTCCTCGGAGACGCCGGTCCTTGTCGATATGGGCACCGAACCCGCTTCCGCCGGCCGCACGCATCCTTTCGACGCCGTCATCGCCGAAAAGAGCAATTTGAACGGCGCCGGCTCGACGACTTCAACCTACCACCTCTCGCTATCTCCTTCCGATTTCGATGTCCCCTATGAGCCCGGCGATTCGATCGGCCTGTTTCCTGAAAACGATCCCGGCCTCATTGCCGAGATTCTTTCCGTTGCGGGACTGTCGTCGAACGTGGCGCTGCGCGATTCGATGCGGACCCATTACGACATCACCTCGCTGACCCTTTCCCAGATCAAGGCCTATGCCGCCTTCACCTCCGATCCGGCGATCGCGAAGATCGCCGCGAGCGAGGCTCTCGCCGCGGAATATCTTGAAGGCGGGCGGCAACTGATCGACCTCATGGCGTCAGCACCGGTCAGGTTGAGCGCCGAGCAGCTCACGAGCCTGTTCAGGCGCCTGCAGCCGAGGCTCTATTCGATCGCATCGAGCCGCAAGGCAACACCGGGGCAGATCGATCTGCTGGTCGCCGCGATCGCGTATGATGCGTTCGGGCGCCTGCACAAGGGCGTCGCCTCCATGTATGTGGCGGAGCGCTGCCGGACCGGGGACAGGCTGCGCGCCTATCTTAATCCCAATCCCCATTTCCGGTTGCCGTCCGACCCGGCGCGCGACATCGTCATGGTCGGACCCGGCACCGGCGTCGCTCCGTTCCGCGCCTTCCTGCAGGAGCGGGATGCCCTCGATGCCACGGGAAGGAACTGGCTTTTCTACGGAAGCCGCAACCGCGCGACTGATTTCCTCTACGAGTCCGAATGGGATGCGCTGCGAAAGGGAGGCGTGTTGACGCGGCTGGACCTGGCGTTTTCGCGCGACCAGGCGGAAAAGATCTACGTCCAGCACCGCATGTGGGAGGCGCGCCGCGAGCTCTTTGGCTGGCTGCAGGACGGCGCCTCGCTTTATGTCTGTGGGGCGAGGGCCATGGCGCGCGACGTGGACTCCATGCTGCACCGGATAGCCGCGGACCAGGGCGGTCTCGACGAGGCCGGCGCACAGGCGTGGGTGGACGATCTGCGCCGAGGCGACCGCTACCTGCGCGACGCCTATTGATCGATGGGAATCACGGTGCGGTTTGACATGGAACAAAGAGGCTCGGACCCGGAGTAGTACGGTGCTGCTCACCGATGAAATAGTTCGTCGTGTAAGGTCCAAACCGGAAACTTAGGGAATTATGATGAAAATCGCACGCGCACTATGGGTCGGAGCGGCAATTGTCATGGCAACGGCACCGGCCGTCCATGCAGCGGAATTTACGGTCAATATGCTCAACATGAGCCCGAAGGGGATGTTTCAGTTCGACCCGGATTTCCTTCGCGTCAAGCCCGGAGACACCGTGCATTTCGTTGCCAAGGACAAGGGCCACGACGTCGTTTCCATTCCCGACATGATCCCGGACGGAGCCGAGCCCTTCAAGGGAGAGATGAACAAGGACGTGACGGTGACGCTGACGAAAGAGGGCGTCTACGGCGTCGAATGCCGGCCGCATTACGCTATGGGCATGGTGGCCCTCATCGTGGTCGGTGATCCTTCCTCCAATCTGGAGAAGGCAAAGGCCATCAAGCAGCCCGGCAAGGCAAAGCAGGTGTTCGCCAAGCTGTTCGAACAGATCTCGAAATAGATGCCGCCCGCGCCGAAGATTGCCAGCGCCAACCCCACCGCGCACTGGTTCGCCCGGAAGGTAAGCGCCAGCACGCCGAAGACGAGCGATGCGGCGGCGCTGGCGAGCGCGCCCGCCAGGACCGAGACGGGAATGGAATAGCCCGAGAGAGCGGCCCCGAAGGCCAAGGCCGCGCCCATCGGCATCATGCCTCGATGCCGAGATTGAGCACGCCGGCCTTCTCCACCACCAGTTCGCCGCCCGCGGCGAAGACGAGCGGTGGCGTACGCCCGGCCGCCGGTCGCGGAGCGGCTTTCACCCGACAGAAGATGAAGAAATCGCTCGGCCAAATCAGCCAATGGTTGGCCTTTGCGGACTGCATCACCTCGACGGCGTCGGCGGCGCATCTGCACGACGGCCTGTTCTACGATTTCGATATCGACGCCGCGCGTGCGGGTGCGCATTGGCTGTTCCGCATCCTCGACGAACACCTCTGGTTCCGCGAGCGGGAAGGACGCGACTGGGTCTGCTCCGCGCCGCATCCGACCGTCGCCGATATCGGTTGTTTTACCTACGTCATGCTGTCGGAGGAGGGCGGCATTTCGCGCCAGGACTATCCCGCCATCCGACGCTGGTGCGACAGGGTCAAGCGCATCGAGGGCTTCACCGCCATGTCGGGCGTATTCCCGGCCGGCCCGCCGCGGGTTGCGGCCTAGAGTTTGCCGCGCATAAAGGCCTCTGTGAGCCGATACGCGTTCATGGCTCCTCACCAATCATCGGTGCCGCTGGCGAACTCCGGGCGGGGTGTGGCTGGTTTGACCCCGGTCAAGGCCCGCGCCGGCGCGGCAGGGCACGGTCGGACTCGTGTGAAAAGGAGAAGTCCGATGATCCTGCCGAATGACGCGACCATTGCCGTCGCCGATGGCGAAAAGCTGCGCCTGTTCCGCAACAAGGGGATGGAGCCGAATATCAGGCTGGTCGCGCTGGAGCCTCCGGAAATCGCGGCCGTCAACCAGGGATCTGGAATGCGCCACAGAAGCACTCCGGCCAATCCGGACGATTCGCGGCTCGATGAGGATGATTTCGCCGCCGCGGCAGCCGGTTATCTCAACAGGCAGGTGCTCGAAGGGTGCATCGGCACGCTTTACGTGATCGCCGATCCTCGCACGCTAGGCGAAATGCGCCGGCACTATCACCACGAGGTCCGTTCGCGGCTCGTCGGCGAACTGGCGAAGGACCTGACGGGCCACACGGTCGAAGCGATCGTTGCCGCGCTTGCCAGGGAGTAAGCATGACGGGCCCGTCGCGGAGCGTGGCGGGCCAAGAAGGTGCGGGATCGATCCCGACGCTGACGATGCGTCGGCGCGGTGATCAGCGGACCACCAGGACCGGAAGGGTGGTATGCGCCAGCACTTCCGCGGTCTGGCTGCCGAGCAGCAGCCTTGCCGTCCCCTGCCGGCCGTGGGATGTCATGACGATCAGGTCGCAGCCCTTCAGCCGGGCCGTCCTGACGATGGCTTGCGCGGGGGATTCGTCTATTTCGTGAAGAAGGTCGATGGGAATGCCATGTTCCGACGCCTGCTGGCTGATCGACCTGAAACGCTCCTGCATGTCTTCGTCGATCTGCTGGTCGTAGCGGGCGACGGGATCCTCGACGCCCGCCGCGATGGCTTCTTTCGCCGCCAGAAGCTGCAAGGGTTGGCTGACGCTCAGAACCGTCACCCTGGCGCCCAGCGGACCTGCAAGCGCCAGGCCATGCCGCACGCCCTTGGCCGCCAGTTCGGAACCGTCGGTCGCGATCAGTATGTGCTCATACATCTCCCTCTCCCGCTTTTCGTGAAATCTGTGCATGAAGCTGAACCGCTCAGGGTTTCTCGACGCGCGCCACCTGATAGGTGCGCATCGTCCGCGCGTGGCCGACCGATATGTATTCGCCGGTCATGAAACGCTCTTCTCCGAGGCGAAACCCGATCTCGTCGTCGCTCTCGCCCGGTTCGTAGTCGAAATACCACTGTCCGCCGGGCTTGCGCCTCAGGCGGCCGATGCGTGCGTCGCCTTCCTCGGTGAAGTGGCGGACACGGCAGGCCGACTGGTGCCTTCTCCATGTATCGGCGTCGAGCCGCCCGTCCTTGTCGAGCGGCACGAGAAGATCGTAGCCCTCGTTGGGCTCGCCGGCAGGGTGCTCTTTCGCACGCGCGAGAAGCAGCCTCACGTGACGGAAGTTCGGCGCCAGATCCTTCGCTTCGGTCATGCCCGTTCTCCTTTGAGCCTATCAATGCACGGCCGCTCCCGCCGCGCCTTGATCGGCGTCAAACGAGATCGATCCGGGGAGCGCAGGGAGGTTTGCTCAGAACGGGCTCATCCGGCGCAATGTGCCGTCGCGGAAGACGAAATGATGCCAGCCCGCCATCAGAACATGGAGGCCGGCAAGGTAGAGGATCACCGTGCCGGCGTTCTCGTGGATTTCCGCGATTAGCCCGGGCGCGCCCTGAACCGGCGCTGCGATTGCCGGCAGACCGATGCCGAAGAAGGACACGGAAACCCCAAGGCGCGAGGCGGCATACCAGCCGCTGAGCGGCAAGCCGATCAGGAATGCGTAGAGCACGGCATGGCCGATCCTGGCTGCGAGCGCGAGGCCCGGGCGATGTTCATCGAGAGCCGGCGGCGTCTGGCCGAGGAAATGCAAGACAAGCCGAGGGACTACGAGGACGAGAACCGCCAATCCAAACGAGAAATGCAGCAAAGGCGGGTTCGCGACGACGTGCCGGCCGCCTTCCGAGGTGATCCAGGCCGCCATGATCAGAAAAGCCGTCATCCAGTGAACGGCGATCATCACCGTCGAGTAACGAACGACATGACTATTCCTCGAAATCATTCCGGTTCAGCGTCCTTTCATGCCTCTTCGGCGGCTATTCTTCACTATTTCCAGGGGCGGCGCGGGGCTTGCGAACCGCAGGCGCCGGAGCTTGCGCCGATGCGACGACGGTGGAACCGGGCGACTGCGGGTCGGTGCGGGCACGCGGCAGGCCCGCCGCCAGCCGATCAAGGAATCCCGCCTGGCCGGGGACGACCTTCGATCCGGCTTCCGCCAAGGTGAACCATTGCACGCGATCGATTTCCGGAAACGACCGCATCCGGCTGCTTCTCGGCGGCCATTCCAGCGTGAAAATGTTGCTGACGAGCATTGCCGGATCGAAATCCGCTTCGGCGGCGTAGGCGGTGACGATCTTTCCGCCGCGCTGCCTGATTTCGCCGAGCGGCTCGACCGGACCGGTCACCACCCATCCCGTCTCTTCGTTGAATTCGCGTCGTGCGGCCGCCTCCGGGTCCTCGCCCTCATCATATTCGCCCTTCAGGATCGACCAGGATCCCTCATCGCGGCGGCTCCAGAACGGCCCGCCGGGATGCCCGAGAAGAACTTCCAGGGAATCCCGACGCCGGTATGCCAGGATCCCCGCGCTGCGTCTGGTCATGCCTACAATCCCGTCGCCACCGAGGTGTCGGCGCCTTTCCGATTCATTTTTCCTTCAAGCTCCCGATATAGGCGAGCATCGCATCTATCTGGTCCGGCTCGGCGATGAATTCCGGCATGTCGGGATGGCCGGTCGAGATGCCCTCGGCCAGCGCCTCTTCCAAATCCTGGAGCGGATACCGCCGCGACAACGTCCGAAACGGCGGCGCGTCCGGGTGGTGGCTCTCATCGCTGCGCCCGACAGCATGGCAACGGGCGCAGTTGGCTTTGACCAGGGCTTCGCCCCTCGAAATGCGGGAGTCGGCGGTGGCGGGGGTAGCCGCGACCAGCGCCATGGCCAGACCGACTGCCGGTTTGGACATTGCCAGTTTGTGGTACGGGCTGGCCGCCTTCTCTGTCCTATTCCCGAAGCGGTAGATCAGGTCAGATAGCTCAGGCATACCGCTCCCCGACAAAGGCCCGGTTACCGTTTCTAGGCCATTCGCGCTGCGTCGCGTTGATCTGGATCAAGCGAGGGGTTTTCGGAAGGCATCCCCGGACAGCGCGATCGAGTCCGTGTCTTGATCGGCGTCACGCCCTTCATGCGGCCCGCGGGCAGGCAATTGATCCCCGTCAAGGTAACCGGGCAGGCTCTAAGCTCAATGTCGTCGCCTCAGACTTCCGACCGGGAACTCGACCGTGAATCTCCAGGCCTTCCTGCCGCTCGTGCCATATCCCGACCCCATTTTGCCGCGCGTCGTGATGAATGCCATGATCGTGGCGGCGCGGCTCGACATGGAAGCGCATGCGCTGGCGATCAATGTACAGATACCTCCGCTATCCAACGCGCTCTCCAGATTTCTTCTGACTACGCCCGAACTGATCCGGCTAGGAAATTCGAGAAGCCGCAAGCATGGCGAGGACATACTTCGCATCGCGGCGGATCAGGCCAAACTCGCCGGTGTCAAGTTCGTTGCGGATCGGTTGGATACACCCCTGGGGCAAGTTGGCGCCCTTGCGGCGGAGCGCGCGCGTTATTTCGACTGGGCGCTGATCGGCTGGGAGGCGGCCAGCCAGGGCTTCCACAAATTGGCCGAAGACATCATTTTCGGTTCCGGCCGTCCGGCGATCCTGCTTCCCGGCTCGGTCAAGCCGGCGCCCTTCGATCATGTGGCGATCGCATGGGATGGCAGCCGGGTAGCGGCAAGGGCCGTAGCCGACGCCGCCCCGCTATTGAGGCGCGCGTCCAGGATATCGGTGATCACGGTGACCGACGAAAAGGAGCTTCGGGAAGAAAATCCCGGCGTCCGCTTCGCCGGGGGCCTGCAAGGGCGCGGCCTTCCCGCCGAATCGCTTGCCGCCCTGAATGACGGCGGCGATATCGCGGTCACCCTGCAGGAAAATGCCATCCAGAGCGGCGCCGGCCTTTTGGTGATGGGCGGTTATGGCCATACGCGTGTGCGCGATTTTGTTCTCGGCGGGGCGACGGAAGGCGTCCTGCGCGACCTGCGACTTCCGATCCTGATAGCGCACTGATGTTGTCCAGCATGCCGGCATTTCCTGCTGACCACGAAATGAGCGAGAAAACCGCGTCCCGGTTCGACGCGGCGCTTCTGGTTATTGCCCTTGCAGGTCTGGCGGCGGGAACCGGCCTTTACCTCGTGGGAAAGCCGGACCTCGCGCGGACGGCCTGGACCCTGGGCGTCATTCCGGTTCTCGCGTCTCTGGTCGCGGAGATCGTCCGAAGCCTTTGGAGGGGCGAGGTCGGCCTGGACGTCGTGGCGATGCTGTCCATGTCGAGCGCGCTCGTCTTCGGCGAAACGCTCGCCGCCGCCGTCGTCGCGTTGATGTATTCCGGAGGAACGTTCCTCGAAAGCTTCGCCGAGGGCCGTGCCCGGCGTGAAATGAGCGACCTTCTTTCGCGCGTTCCGCGCACCGCCACCCGCCAACGCGACGGCGCGCTGGACGAGGTTCCCCTCGGCGAAATCGTTCCCGGCGACCTCCTCCTGATCCGCCAGGGGGACGTCGCTCCTGTCGACGGGACCGTCGAGAGCGAGCGCGCGGTGCTCGACCAGTCCGCGATGACGGGAGAATCGATGCCGGTCAGGCTGATGCGCGGCCACGAGGTGATGAGCGGCTCGACCAATGCAGGCGAGGCCTTCGACCTGCGCGCCAGCCGCCGCGCCGCCGAGAGCACCTATGCCGGCATCGTGCGCCTGGTGGAGGATGCGCAGCGTTCCAAGGCGCCGATGTCGCGACTGGCGGACCGCTATTCGGTCCTGTTCCTCGTGGTCACGGTCGCATTGGCCACGGCGGCATGGTGGACGACCGGCGATCCAATCCGTGCGGTGGCTGTGCTGGTGATAGCGACGCCGTGCCCGCTCATCCTCGCGGTGCCGGTGGCGCTCGTGGCGGGCCTGTCGCGCGCCGCGCATTTCGGCGTGCTGATCAAAGGCGCGAAGCCGCTCGAAGCGCTCGCGCAGGCGCGAACGCTGGTGCTCGACAAGACCGGGACACTGACAGACGGACGCCCGCGCATCGTATCCATCGAGGCCTGTACCGCCTTGCCGCAGGAGGAGGTGCTCCGTCTTGCCGCCTCCGCCGACCAGGCGTCGAAGCATCCGATGGCGCAGGCGATCGTCGCCGCGGCGCGGGCGAAAGGCATGCTTCTGCCCGTGCCGACGGATATCGAGGAGGCTTCGGGGGAGGGCGTCGCGGCGCGCGTGGCGGGACGCTCCGTGGTCGTGGGCGGGACGGATTTCGTGATGCGGCGAATCGGAGGCCCGCTCGTCCCGCACCGGGAATCGGAAACGGGCTCGGCCCTTGTCGCCGTCGCGGTGGACGGCCAGCTCGCCGGTAATCTGGTTCTGGCCGATTCCTTGCGCTCGGAGACCGCCGGCTTCCTTGCCGGCGTGCGCCGCCATGGCATCCATCGGATCCTGCTTGCCACGGGCGATCGCCGCGCCGTCGCCCAGGCGGTGGCCGAGGGCCTCGGTCTCGATGGGATTCGCGCCGAATTGACGCCGGACCAGAAGGTCCTCCTTGTCCTCAGCGAGCGCAAGAACGGCCCCGTCATGATGGTCGGAGATGGCGTAAACGACGCCCCGGCGCTGGCGGCGGCCGACATCGGCGTGGCGATGGGCGCGCGGGGAGCGGCCGCTTCCGCCGAGGCCGCGGACGTCGTCCTGTTGGTCGATGATCTCAGCCGGCTGCTGTCGGGGCTGGAAGTGGCCGGCCAGTCGCGGCGGATCGCGCTTCAGAGCGTAGTGGCGGGCATAGGCCTCTCGATGGCGGGGATGATCGCGGCGGCTTTTGGCTACCTGGACCCGGTGCAGGGCGCGCTGCTCCAGGAGGCGATCGATGTCGCGGTGATCCTGAACGCATTGCGCGCGTTGCGGATTTCCCCGACCGGATATGAGCGGGCAGGCAATCCGCGGCGGAACGATGCGGGTTGGGCGCGCCCCGCCTGAGCCCGTTCGCTTATCTTGATGTCCGGACTATATCGTCGTCACCCGACGAGACTGGAGACCGCCATGACGATACGCAATCTGGAATTCGCCGTCCGCCCGAGGTCGCTCGCCGTCTTCGGCGCTTCGCCGCGCGAGGGCTCGGTCGGCCGGATCGTGATGGAAAACATCGTTGCTGGCGGCTTCGAGGGAGGGATCTGGCCGGTCAACCCGAAATATGACGAGGTCGCCGGCCTGCGCTGCTACCACGGCGCCCCGGAACTGCCGGCCGCGCCGGACCTTGGCGTCATCGTCACGCCGCCCGCGACGGTGCCGGGCATCGTTTCCGATCTCGGCGCCAAAGGCTGCCGGGCCGCCGTCGTCATCACCGCCGGGCTGACGCGCGAGAACGGCCTCAGGCAGGCGATGCTCGATGCGGCCAAGCCTTACCTGTTCCGCATCATCGGCCCCAATACGGTCGGCCTGATGATACCGCCGGCAAGGCTCAATGCCGGCTTCGCCCATATGGCGGCCGAGCCGGGCAACATCGCGCTCCTGTCGCAGTCCGGCGCCATCGCCACTTCGCTGATCGACTGGGCGGCCGACAATGGAGTCGGCTTCTCCCACATCGTCTCGCTCGGCGACATGGCGGATGTGGATGTCGGAGACTGGCTGGACATGCTGGCGGGCGACGCCAAGGCGCGCGCCATCGTCATGTATCTGGAGACGGTCACCAATCCGCGAAAATTCATGTCGGCCGCGCGTGCCGCCTCCCGCATCAAGCCGGTGATCGCGGTGAAGGCGGGCCGGCACGAAGCGGCGGCTAAGGCGGCCGCCACCCATACCGGAGCGCTTTCGGGCGCGGACAGGGTGATCGACGCGGCGCTTTCGCGGGCGGGCATCCTGCGCGTCGACGGGCTGGCCGAACTGTTCGACGCGGCCGAGATCACCGCGCGCTTTCCGACGCTGGAGAGTGCCCGCATCGGCATCGTCACCAATGGCGGCGGTGCCGGCGTGCTGGCGGTCGACCAGATCGTGGAAGGGCAGGGCAGGCTCGCGGAACTGGCGCCGGCGACGATCGAACGGCTGGATGCGGCGCTTCCGCCGACATGGTCCCGCGCCAATCCCGTCGACATCATCGGCGACGCGCCGCCCGAGCGCTACCGGGCGGCGGTGGAGTTCGTGTCATCGGATCAAGGCGTCGATGCGATGATGGTTATGAACTGCCCGACCGGCCTCGCCTCGCCGGTAGAGGCGGCTTGCGCCGTCGCCGGACTGGCCGAGGGCGGCCGGATCGGCGGCAAGCCTGTGATTGCCTCCTGGCTCGGCGAGCATACCGCGCGTGAGGCGCGTGGCATTCTTCAGGGCGCGGGGATACCGAGCTTCGCGACACCGTCAGATGCGGCGCGCGCGCTGTCCTATCTCGCCGGCTGGTCGCGGGCGCAGAAGGCGCTGATGCGCGTCCCTTCGAGCCGCAGCGAGGATGTCGCCGGGGACCGCCCTGCCGTTCTCGCCATCTTCCGCCAGGCGGCAGCGGAAGGCCGGCGCATGCTGACCGAGCCTGAGGCGAAGGCCGCCATTGCCGCCTACGGCATTCCGGTGCCGGAAACGATCGTCGCGAAATCGCCGGCAAAAGCGAAGCGGGCCGCCACGAAACTGCTCGGGACAGCGGAAAAGGTGGTCGTGAAGCTGCTTTCCCGGTCGATCTCGCACAAGTCGGACATAGGCGGCGTGGTGCTCGATATCGGGACCGCCGAACAGGCGGAAGAGGCCGCCCGCGCCATCGAGGATCGGGTGCGTCGGCACGCTCCGGAAGCCGATATCGAGGGATTTGCCGTCCAGCCCATGGTGGTGCGGAGAAAGGCGCAGGAACTGATCCTCGGCATGAGCCGCGACCCGATCTTCGGCCCAGTCATTCTGTTCGGCGCGGGCGGCGTGGCGGTCGAGGTGATGGACGACACGGCGGTCGCCCTGCCGCCACTCGACGATGTCCTGGCGGGCGACCTGATGGGGCGCACGCGCATCGGCCGCCTGCTCGCCGGCTTTCGCGACCGCAAGCCGGCCGACCGCAAGGCGATTGCCTCGGCGCTCAACGGCCTCTCCCAGATGATCGTCGATTTTCCCTGTATCGTGTCGGTGGACATCAACCCGCTGCTCGCCGACGTGGAGGGGGCCATAGCTCTCGATGCGCGCATCGAGATCGATCCCGGAGCCGTCGAGGAGCAAGGGCCGAACCCGGCGCTGGCGATCCGCCCCTATCCGGCGGAATGGGAGAAGGAGTTTTCAGGCGGCGGCGCCGACTACCTCATAAGGCCGATCAAGCCAGCCGATATTGTGCTCTACCCCGACTTTTTCGCCAAAGTCTCGGCCGGAGATGTCCGGCTTCGTTTCCTTGCGCCGCGCAAGGGCTTTCCCGACGAGATGCTGAAGCGGCTCACGCAGCTCGACTACGACCGCGACATGGCCTTCGTGGCGCTGGAGCAGGCAAGCGGCGCCCTCGCCGGCGTCGGCCGGCTCTCCTGCGACCCCGACCGCACCAAGGGCGAATACGCGCTGCTGGTGCGCAGCGACCTGCAAGGGCACGGCATCGGCTGGCAATTGCTGCAGCAGATCATCGCCTATGCCAAGGCCGAGAAGATCGGGCGGATCGAAGGCATCGTGCTGGAGGAGAACAGGGCGATGCTGAAGATGTGCCGTGAGTTCGGCTTCACCGTGAGCCATCAGCCGGACGAGCCAGGCCTGATGCTGGTCGCGCTCGATCTTGGCTGACAAAACTATCCGGCCGCTTCGGCCGGAGGCTTGAGGATTGCCTCGACCGTTTCCTTCGGCGTGCGGGCGGCGTCGAGCCGCCGCCAGGCGATGGCGCCCGGGTTGCGCTGCAATTGCCGCGACAGGATGTCGATGGTGGCGTCAGAAGGGCCGCCCTTTCGCCCTCTGACCCGCTGCCAGAGAACGTCGGGGGCCGCGTCGAGCCATATGCCGAGGAAGGGCAGGGCACGCTCCTTCGCCGCCTGTTCGATGCGCTCGCGATCGGCCTCCCGGTCGAAGACGGCGTCGGCGACGACCGGACTCCCGGACGAGAGGATCAGGACGGCCCGCCAGGCCATTTCGCGATAGACGCGTTCGGATATCTCGGGGCGGTATGCCTTTTCCGGCAGCCGCGTCTCGACCGGCACTCCGTGCATGGCCTTGCGGATGCGGTCGCTCTCGACGATGCGGGCGCCGGGCGGAGCCCCGACATGCGCGGCCAGTGCCTCGGCGACCGTGGTCTTGCCCGAGCCGCTCAGGCCGCCTACGGCGATGAGCCGGGCCGGATGCTTCGCCAGGAGCTTCGAGGCAAGCCTGAAATAGGCTCGCGCCTCGCTTGCCAGCTTGCCGGACGGGTCGCCGCTCTCCTCCGCCTGGGTCGCCGTCACATGGGCGCGCACGGCCGCTCTGACCGCCATGAAGAAAGGCAGGAGTACGAAGCCGTCTTCGTCGTCCGCCTCGTCCAGGTAGCGGTTCGCGACGAGATTGGCGAGTTCGGGGAAGCCGCGATGCCAAAGATCCATCAGCAGGAAGGCGAGATCATAGAGGACATCGATCGTGGCGATCCTGTCGTTGAACTCGATGCAGTCGAACAGGCGCGGCTCGCCGCCGAGAAGGCAGATGTTGCGCAGGTGCAAATCGCCATGGCAGCGGCGCACCTTGCCGGCCGCCTCGCGGCGGTCGAGAAGCGATGCGTGGCGTGCCAGCGCGGCCCGGAACGAGGCGTCGAACGCATCCACCTCCGAATCCGTGAAGACGTGGCTGGTTGCGAAGCCGGCGCGGTTGACGTCGAGCACGCCTTCGATATTGGCCGCGCCGCTTCCCGCATGCACGATTGGCGCGCCCTGATGGAAGCGCAGGATTGCGCGCGCCGTTTCGGTCATCAATGCCGGGGTGAGCGTGCCCGCCTGCGCCATCCGGTCGAAAAGGGCCGACTGGTCGAAGCGCTTCATCTCCACGACCGCGTCGGCCAGTTCGCCCCTGCCATCGAATTCGAGCGTACCGTCGGCCCTGTGGGTGATGCGCCGCACGCGGAGATAAAGCTCCGGAGCCGTCCTCGAATTGAGATCGAGTTCCTTGCGGCAGGTCGCGAGACGGAGGTCCGGCGTCGAGAAATCGGCGTAGGGCAGCCTGACGGCGCGCTTCATCTTGTAGGCGCAGCGGCCCGCCAGGAAGATGTATGAGATGTGGGTCTCCATCGTCTCGACGGCCGCGCCCTTGTGCGTCCCGGGGTCGGAGAGAAAGGCGATGGCGTCCGCCTGCTCGTTTGGGCCCAAGGGACAAACTCCTGGTAACTACAGGCCGTGCGATGGCTGGCTCAACGGGCCATGAGCACGGGAAGCGGCGGTTCCTCGACCATCGCGCTGGTGACGCCACCGAAAATCCGCTGCCGCAGCCTGGAATGGCCATATGCGCCCATGACCAGAAGATCGGCGGCCGTGTCGGTCGCATGCTGGCCAAGAACCGACGCGACGGTCCGGCCCTGGCTTGGCAGGCGGTCCACCGTCACCTTGACGCCGTGGCGGGCGAGATAGGTGGCGGCGTCCGCGCCCGGTTCGGCGCCCTGGTCCAGGTCGCCCTCCACAGGATCGACCAGCACCAGGCGGACCTGTTCGGCGCCGACCAGGAGCGGCATCGACTGCGCCACCGCCTGCGAGGATTCGATGCTCGAATCCCAGGCGATCATGACCCGCCTCGGCCTCAAGGTAGCGGCGTGGCCCTTGGGGAGGAGCAGAAGCGGCTTTCCCGAATGGAACAATGCGCCCTCGATGACCTTGTCCTTCAGTTCGCCGGAGGAAAGCCCTTCGGGGCCGAGAACGGTGAGGTCGGCGTAGCGGCCGCGCCGCCCGATGGTTTCATCGGCCCATCCCGTTTCCTGGTATTCGCCGGTGACGTCGGCCGAGATCGGGCTGGACGCCAGGAAGCTCGAAACCGCCTGCATGCGCTCTTTCAATGCCTTCTGGTCGGCTTCTCTTTCCGCCAGCCAGGCATCGTTGATGACGGCGGCATAGCTGCCGATCGGCGGCGGCGCGGCGAGCGCCACAACGAGCACGGCAAGATGCGCCTCGACTTCTTCGCAAAGCGCGCCGGCGAGTTTCAGGTCGGCATCGCCGAGGCCGGGGCCGGTCACGGCCAGGATCGTCTTGAATGTCATCGGAAACACCTTCGATAGGGTCGAATATGTCCCTTCTACCAGCGTGCCCTGTCGGGGCATTGCGTTCGATCAAACGAACCCGGCGCGGCTACATGCCTTCCTTCGACTGGCGGCCGGAAATCTCGTCGACGAGGATGCGGAAGAATATGTGCTCGGAATGGCCGGACAGGGGCGGCGTGACCGGCTTCAGGGCGCCCGGTTCCCACCAATCCGCATGCCGGCTGAGCAGCGACCACGCGCGATCCCTGTCGCGCTTGTGGCCGATCCGGTCCGGCAGTTCCTCGTAGCGTCCGTCCACGATAACGCTTTTCCACTCGCGGCCGCGTCCGCGCCTGTGGACGAAGACCGAGACCCGCGGATTCGCCCGCATCCATTCGATCTTCTTGCCAGGCATCGAAAACGCATAGAGGTGACTGTCCGAATAGGCGAAATAGATCGGCACGACATAAGGCTGCCCATCCTTTGCGCAGGCGAGGTGCCCGAGCCGGCTTTCAGCCAGCAGCTTGGTGCATTCGAGCGCGCTGAGCGAGAAAATGCGCATGTCCCTGTCTCCTTTCCGCCGGCTGCCGCGTCACGCCGGCTCCGGGCGCAGCCGGTCGCGAGCCCACTCCACGATTTGACCGGACGACATCGCCCCCGACTGCCGCGCCACTTCCCTGCCGTGACGGAACAGGATCATCGTGGGTATGCCGCGGATGCCGAGTTGCGCTGCGATCGCCTGTTCCTTGTCGGAATTGAGCTTGACGAGGACGACCTCAGGCTCGAGATCGCGCGCCGCCGCCTCGTAGGCCGGCGCCATCATCCGGCACGGGCCGCACCACGGCGCCCAGACGTCAACGAGGAGGGGGAGCGTCCCGCGAGTCCGATGGCGATCGAAAGTCGGGCCGTCGACATCCGCCGGATGGGCGGAGAAGAGCTTCCGGTCGCATTTGCCGCATTTGGCCGCCATCGGCTGACGCCCCTCGGCAAGACGGTTGATGGCGCCGCAAGCGCTGCAAACGATGATTTTCTCATCCATGGCAGCGTTCCCTCGTCTGCTTGAGCCGAATATCTACACGGTCCGAACCGGGGAAATAGGGTCGCAGCGTCAGACCATGCGCGAGGCGAAGGTATGCATTCGTGACACGAATTCCCAGCGTGCGCGTGTCGATATCGCAAATCCGCGCCGCCTGATCGTCGGTGAAACCCCAGACCACGACCAGCGACAGCGCCTCCCGCTCGTTGCGTCCCAGGGATTCGAAGAGGGCGAACAGGCGCTCCCGGCCTCCAGCTCCTGATCCCTCGGGTATATGAGCCAACGAAGGATTCTTCGGGTTTCTCCTCCGGCACTGCCTGTCGACGACCGTGAAGGCCGCTGCTCTAAGTTCCATGCCCTTCCTGAAACGGTGCTTCGACCAGATTTCGATCAACGATCCGTAGACAAAGTCATCCGCCTCGGACTGGTCCTGCGTCAGGCAGAACGCGAATGCCCTCAGCGATGGAACGAGGGCCAGCAGGTCGTTTCTGAACTCTGATGGCATGATCGCCTCCTGCAATCCTCGGGAGCACCGGAGCCCCGGAATCTTCGTAACATCCGGACTGCACGAAAGGGTTGCATTGACCGCGATCAAAAACGGGGTCGGCCGCGCTGTTTTCTCCGGATTGATCCTCGTCAATGAGGAGAGCGATCCGACGGGGTTAGCTGAGATCCTTGCCGGATCGAGCCGATCGGGTGAAGCCATGCATGGACCTGACATGGACACAGCGAGCGGCGTGCCTTGCCGGCCGCCGCTCCCGGTCCTTCAAGCAATGGAGAACACACATGGGCAGCACATCCATCGCCACATTCACCCAGGCCGCTCAACAGGCCCAGCAATGGGTCAACGAACTTGCCGACGATCTGGAGTGGACCGACCGTCGCGCCTACCACCTCCTGCGCAGCGTCCTGCATGCGCTGAGGGACTGGTTGCCCGAGGAGGAAATGGCCGATCTGTCGGCGCAATTGCCCGCTCTGATCCGCGGCATCTATTTCGAAGGCTGGAAGCCGCTGGAGACTCCGGTCTGGAACCGCAAGAAGGAAGACTTCATCAAGCGCATCCAGGAGGCCTTCGCCGATGATCTGCTCAACGATCCGGACGAGGCCGTGGCGGCCGTCTTCCGCCTGCTCGACCGTCATGTGACCCATGGCGAGATCGAGGATATCCGGAACTCGATGAAGAAGCCGCTGCGCGAACTATGGCCGGCGGATTGAATGTAGCCTTCCCGAACCGCTCCGACATTTGCGGCGCAAGCGGAGTGGCGCATAAGGCCGGTTGCCGATAGGAAAGCGGCCGGCCTCGAACCGCCTGGATCCGCAGTTGGCGCTCTCCTGCCTTTTCTTTGCGCTTCGTCAAATATACCATTCGCCGTGGCGGTAGAAATCGCCTGGCGATTTGAACAGACGGACCGCTGCACCCCGGCGCCCAGGGCGGGTTGATTGGCGAGTCGGTGGGTTCGTCCGCCGGGTTCGGGGGAGGTCATGCCGGCAAGAGACATACCCGGATTGCAGGGGCGCTTTCTTCAGGCCGTGTTTTCGCGCCGCTTCGAGGGCCGGGCAGGCTATCTCCTTGCCGCGATGGCGGTCGCGATGGCCTTCATCCTCCGCTTTCCGCTGCAGGGCTCCCTCGGCCATGCGGCGATATTCATCCTGTTTGTCCCCGCCATCCTCGTCGCGGCGATCGCCGGCGGCATCGGGCCGGGGCTTCTCGCACTGACGCTTTCCGCGGTCGGTACATTCGTTTTCGCGGGAACCGATCCGACATTCTGGCTTCAGGTCTCGGTTTTCGTGCTCGTCGGGTTTGTGATCGCCTGGATGGGCGAGATGCTGCACCACGCGCGCCGGGCGCTCGACGGGACGGAAAGCACGCTGAAGGCAAGCGAGGCGCATCTGCGCTCGATCCTCGACAGCGTTCCCGACGCCACTGTCGTCATCGACGAGGGAGGAACGATCACCTTCTTCAGCGCGGCCGCGGTGCGCCAGTTCGGTTATCCGAACGAAGAGGCGATCGGCCGCAACGTGAACATCCTCATGCCGGAGCCGTATCATCAAGAGCATGACGGCTATATCCGGCACTATCTCGCAACCGGGGAGAAGCGCATCATCGGCATCGACCGCGTGGTGGTCGGACGCCGGAAAGACGGCTCGACCTTTCCGATGAAGCTGGCCGTCGCCGAAGTGCGGTCCGCCGGCCGCACTTTCTTCACCGGCTTCATCCGTGACCTCACCGAGCGCCAGCAATCGGAGGAGCGCCTGCAGGAAATACAAAGCGAGCTGGCCCGGCTGGCCCGGCTGAGCGAGCTTGGCGAAATGGCGTCGACTCTCGCCCATGAGCTCAACCAGCCGCTCGCGGCCATCGCCAACTATACTCAAGGCTGCGTAAGGCTGCTCAAGGCTCCGGGCGGCGCCGCGTCGCCGCAACTGAAGGAAGCACTCGAGGAGACGGCGCGGCAGTCATTGCGCGCCGGCGATATCATCCGGCACCTGCGCGAGTTCGTCAGCCGTGGAGAGACCGACAGGTCGACGGCCGACGTGCGGAAACTGATAGAGGAGGCGGGGGCACTGGCGCTGGTGGGCTCGCGCGAACAGGACGTCCGGTCGGTATTCCAGTTCGCCGCGGATGCCGGAAATATCCTGGTGGACCGGATCCAGATCCAGCAGGTCCTCATCAATCTCATCCGCAACGCCATGGAAGCCATGCGCGGACGCAAGCGACGCGAGCTTGTCGTGCGCGCATGGCGCAACGACGAGGACCACGTCGTGATCGAGGTGGCCGACACGGGCCCCGGCATTTCGGAAGACATCGCCGCGCGGCTGTTCCAGCCTTTCGTCACCAGCAAGCCGAATGGCATGGGCATCGGCCTTTCGATCTCGAGACGCATTGTCGAGGCCCATGGCGGTACCCTGGTCGCGAAGCGCAACGCGGAGGGCGGCGCGACCTTCCGCCTCGAACTCCCTGTGGAGACGAAGGGGACATCCCATGCAGATCGGTGACTATGTCGTCCATGTCGTCGATGACGAGGAGGCGGTTCGCAAATCGCTGGCCTTCCTGCTGGCGACGGTGGGTTTTCCCGTCCGCGTTCACGAATCCGCCACCAGCTTCCTCGACGCGGCGCCGACGGCCGGCAAGGCGTGCCTCGTCACCGACCTGAAGATGCCCGACCTGAGCGGTGTCGAGTTGCTGGAAAAGCTGAACGGGATGGGCGTCACGATGCCGACCATCGTCATCACGGGCCATGGCGACGTGCCGATGGCTGTGGCGGCAATGAAGGCCGGCGCCGTCGATTTCATCGAAAAGCCGTTCGAAGACGAGGTTCTGATCGAAGCCATCAAGCGGGCGGCGGCCCGCCTGGACGACGCGGTTGAGGTCACCCATGATGTCCAGGCCCTGCGCTCCCGGCTGGGGGTCCTGTCCGAGCGGGAGCGCCAGGTACTGGCCATGATCGTAGCGGGCCTGCCGAACAAGACGATCGCCTACGATCTCGGCATCAGCCCGCGGACCGTCGAGGTCCACCGCGCCAACATCATGTCCAAGATGCAGGCGCGCAGCCTTCCGGAACTCGTGCGGATGGCGATCGCCATGGATTCTGCCGGCAAGCGCGGCTAGAGCCTTTCATGGTTAGATGGAAGCGTTCTGCCGGAAGGAATTCGGGCCTTGGCCTGCCCTCGGGCCGAAGGATTTGGCCTCGAATTCACCCGGCCCACCGGTCGCCCGCAGGCTTCGCCTGCGAAAGGACGACCGGCATCTATGAGTCTTGTCGATTTGCGGGGCAAATCGACGGGGTGGTTTCCCGCTGGCGGGCGCCCGCTTCGTCGGGCGGACTTGGCCGTACCACCGGTACGCCCCGCGCCGCCCTCCTGGCGGATCGCCTCGCCATCGGAGAAACAGAACTGCTTCCAGCTAACCATGAAAGGCTCCAGGGCGGCGCTTTCCCGAACCTGTTTCTCCGCTTTTGATCCGACGCAATGCGCTCCGTGCCCCGGCGCGTGAAAAGGGCCGTTCCGAGCAGACCGTGAAGGCGAACCTTGGGAGGAGTCTTTGCGTGGTCCGATCTGAGATCATCCTCGTCGCTGCCCCGGATGAGGCTTTCAGGCGTTCGCTCGCGTTCGCGCTGGAGAGCGACGGTTTCAAGATCAGCGCGCACGCCGGGGCGGCCGACGCCTTTGCCTCCCACCTGTCGCGAACCGCCGCCTGCGCGGTCGTCGATGACGATGCGGTGTCGGACTGGAAATGGGCTTCCCGGCAATTCGACCAGTTCGGGCGGCCGGTTATCGTGCTGGTCGGTTTTCTCCAAAGGGCGCCGGCGCTGCCTTTCGCGCGGTTCGTCACGAAGCCGTTTCTCGGCGAGCCCCTCGTCAACGCGGTGCGCGAGGCTGTCGCAAGCGTGCTCTAGGCTGGTCCTAGGTAGATTCCCTTATGGATATGACCTAATTTCGGATCGCTCGCATTGGCGTCATTGATCCTCCATCAGTTGGGAGACGATCATGGCTTTTCTCGAAACCTTCCAGACTCCGTCCTATCCGATCCACTCCGAGCCTGCATCGCCGGCCGGCCGGCGTTCGGCGGGCTTCCAGGCGGTCACGCTCTTCCCCGCCGGAACCGAAATCTACGCGCAGGGCGAAAAGAGCGACTGTCTCTACAAGGTCGAGTTCGGCGCGATCCGCATCTATCGCCTGCTCGCCGACGGTCGCCGCCAGATCTCGGCGTTCCATCTCGCGGGCGAGATTTTCGGTTTCGAGGCCGGCAATACCCATCACTTCTTCGCGGAAGCGATCTGCGCCACGGGCGTGCGTGTCCTGCGCACCGCATCGCGCCAGAACGAGTTCGCGAACGAACTTCTGCCGGTCGCGCTGCAAGGCCTCGTCAGGGCGCAGGAACATCTTCTCGTGCTCGGGCGCCAGAATGCCGTCGAGCGCATCGCGGCATTTTTGATGGATATGTCGGAGCGCCAGGGTGGCCTCACCAGGATCGAATTATCCATGTCCCGCACGGACATCGCGGATTATCTCGGTCTGACCATCGAGACCGTATCCCGGGTCTTTTCCAAGCTCCGCCAGAAGGGCGTCATCCGTCTGCCGAGCCTGCGCAGCGTCGAGATCACGAAATGGCAGACCTTGCAGGATCTGGCCGCCTGAGCATGGCAGGGAAGCCGCCCGACGGATTTTCAACGTCGATCTTCGATCCCGGACCGATGTGGCAGCCGATATCGGGCGCCCCCTTCGGCCGGGAACTGGAGCTCGCCGTGATAGACGGCGACGGCATCCACACCCTCGTTTTCCCGTGCCGGCGCACGCTCACCGGATGGATGAGGGCCGGCACCAAGGAAAGGGTCGACGTGTCGCCCACGCATTGGCGCCATTGGATTGCGTGAGGCCCGTTTCCACGCTTTCCCGCCCTTCCCGATTGAGGCATTCTCGTCTTTTGCAGGCATGCCATGAAAGCGATGATCCTCGAACGACCGGGAATGCCGCTCAAGCTCGTCGAGCGGGCCGACCCGCTGCCCGGTCCGGGCGAGATCAGGCTTCGCGTCGAGGCCTGCGCGGTATGCCGGACGGACCTGCATGTCGTCGACGGCGAACTGGAGCGCCCCAAGCTGCCGCTGGTGCCCGGCCATGAAATCGTCGGCATCGTCGACATGGCCGGAGACGGCGCGGACGTGGCACGGATCGGTCGCCGCGTCGGCGTGCCGTGGCTCGGCCATACCTGCGGCGCCTGTCCTTATTGCCGCGCCGGCATGGAAAACCTCTGCGACCGGCCGCTCTTCACCGGCTATACGCGGGACGGCGGCTTCGCCACGCATGTCCTGGCCGACGCGGATTTCGCATTCGATCTGGATCAGGATGCCGACGCCGTCTCGCTCGCGCCTCTGCTCTGTGCCGGGCTCATCGGATGGCGCTCGCTCAAGAGAGCAGGCGAGGGGAGGCGGATCGGCCTCTACGGCTTCGGGGCCGCGGCCCACATCATTGCACAGGTCTGCGTCTGGCAGGGGCGTGAGGTTTATGCCTTCACCCGGCCGGGCGACGGTGAAGCACAGCGTTTCGCGTCGGACCTGGGCGCGGTATGGGCCGGCGGATCGGACGAGGCGCCGCCCTTCGCGCTCGACGCCGCCATCATCTTCGCGCCGGTCGGCGCGCTGGTGCCGGCGGCGCTCTCGGCGGTACGCAAGGGCGGCCGCGTGGTTTGCGGCGGCATCCACATGAGCGACATCCCGGCGATGCCCTATCGGCTGCTCTGGGAGGAGCGCGAGCTGGCTTCGGTCGCCAATCTGACGCGCAAGGATGCCGAGGAATTCTTTCCGGTGGCGCGGGAAGCGGGCGTGCGCACCCATACAAGACGTTACCCGCTCGACCGCGCCAACGAGGCGCTCGCGGATCTGCGGGAAGGTCACCTGAGCGGGGCGGCGGTGCTCGTGCCTTGAGAAGCCGGCCATTTCAGCCGGCGCGTTTTCCGAGTGCATGCATGGCGGCGATCCATTTCCTGCGCCGCGCGTCGCTGACGCTTTCGACCATGCCGAACAGCGATTCCCTGACCGGACCGATGCCGACGAAATTCAGGATGTTGCGCCGCATGCCGGCGATGCCGTGGCCGAGATACCAGAATCGATAAAGCGGCGCCGGCATGCCCATGGTGACGATGACACGTGCCGAATGGCCCTTCAGCAGCGTCGCGGCGAAGCCATCCTTCCCCGCTTTCGGATAGGCGAATGCCACGCCTGGCCGCATGACCTGCTCGAGGAAGGCCTTCAGCAGAGCGGGCATGGTGCCGAGCCAGAGAGGGAAGACGAAGACGATGTGCTCGGCTCGCCGGATCGCTTCGGCCGCATCCTTGAGATCGGGAGGGATCATGCCGTGCTCGAATTCCTCCATCGAGCTCAGCAGCGGGAAGTCGAGCCTGGCGATATCGATGCGGCGAACCTCGTGCCCGGCCGAACGCGCGCCTTCGGCATAGCTGTCGGCGAGTGCCCGACACAAGCGCCTGGGGTTCAGGTCGGGGTGGCCGAGAACGACAAGGATGCGGCGCGGCATGGCGGGTCTCCGTCTGGAAACGGCAGGTTACTCCGCCGACGGCCGCCTGCCTTGACCATCGTCAAGAACGGCGGCGCGCCGCATGCCTGCGCTCGCGCGAGAAGAACCAGCGCTTCGCGGCTTCCGAGACGGCGAGGTAGGCGATCGTGATCGCCACCAGTCCGCCCATGACCGGCAATGGAAGCGGCACGAAGCCCAGCCAGCCCGCGCCCGGCAGGTAAGGGATCAGGATAGTGAACAGTCCCAATGCCAGGGTCAGTCTCGACAGTAGCGCGCTGGGGCGGCTGAGCCAGAAGGATTTATGGGTCCGCACCACGAGCACGATCGCCAGTTGCGTCAGGAGGGATTCCACGAACCATCCGGTGCGGAACGTCTCGGCGCTCGCATGGATCGCCAAAAGCAGGAAACCGAAGGTGAAGAAGTCGAAGCAGGAACTCGTCAGGCCGAAATAGATCATGAAGCGGCGTATCGAGCCGATGTCCCATCGCCGCGGCGTTTCGATCTGTTCGGCATCGACCCGATCGCCGGCGATGGCGAGCGACGGCAGCGAGGAAAGCAGGTTATTGAGCAGGATCTGTGGCGCGAGGAGCGGTAGGAAAGGCAGCGCGAGCGAGGCGAAAGCCATGGATACCATGTTGCCGAAATTGGCGCTGGTGGTGATGGCGATGTATTTCATCGTGTTGGCGAATGTCTTGCGGCCGTCGTCGACGCCGCGGGCGAGGATCCCCAGATTGCGCTCGAGCAGGATGAGGTCGGCGGCTTCGCGCGCCACGTCGACCGCGCCGTCGACGGAGATGCCGATGTCGGCCTCGTGCAGCGCCGGGGCGTCGTTGATGCCGTCGCCGAGATAGCCGACCACATGGCCGCGCCGGCGCAGGGCGGCGATGATGCGCTCCTTCTGGTTGGGGTCGATCTCGGCGAAGATGTCGGTGCGATAGGCGCGGGCGAACAGCGCCTCCTTCGTCAGCTTCCCCAGTTCCTCGCCGGTGAGCACGGCGCGGTGCGGCAGGCCGATGGTCTCGGCCAGATGCCGGGCGACATGGCGGTTGTCGCCCGATATGACTTTGACCTTTATGCCTCGCGCGGCGAGCGCCTTCAGCGTGATGTCGACGCCGGGCTTGGGAGGGTCGAGGAAAAGCAGGAAGCCGGCGAAGGCGAGGTCCGTCTCGTCCTCGCGGCGATAGGCATCCCTCGAAGGAAAGCGGCGCACGGCGAGGCCGAGAACGCGATGGCCCTCGGCGCTCCAGCCGCGCACCCGGTCATCGATGGCCTTTGCCTCAAGCTCGCCCAGTGGCCGCGTGCCGGACGGGTCGAGAACGGAAGAGCAGGCGGCGGCAATGCTGGCCACGGCGCCCTTGCACACCATCAGGTCCTCGCCGTCTCCATGCCGCCGGACGACGACCGACAGCCGCTTGCGAACGAAATCATAAGGTATCTCGTCGACCTTGATATACTGGGACAGATCGTCCTCGGGAGTGCGCGCGGAAACGATTCCCTCGTCCAGCGGGTTCGCCATGCCCGTCTGCAGCGTCGCGTTGAGCAGCCCCCAGAATCTCACCTGGGGAGAAGCCGTCCCGAAAGGATCCATCCACGCGTCGAGATGGATGATTCCTTCGGTAAGCGTACCGGTCTTGTCGGTGCAGAGGATATCCATGCTGCCCAAATTCTCGATGGCTTCGAGACGCCGTACGATGACGCCCGCGGCCGCCATGGTGCGGGCGCCGCGCGCCAGGGTGACGCTGATGATGGCCGGCAGGAGCTCCGGGGTCAGGCCTACGGCCAGCGCCAGCGAGAAAAGCAGCGAATCGATGGCCGGGCGGTGCAGCAGGAGGTTCGCGAAGAAGACCAGGATGACGATGACCAGCATGATCTCCGTCATCAAATAACCGAAGCGGCGGATGCCTCGTGCAAAGTCGGTCTCCGGCACGGCATGCGCCACGGCCGACGCGATCGCCGCGAATTCCGTATCCCTGCCCGTCAGCACGGCCACCATCGTGCCTGTGCCGCTGCGCACGGACGTGCCGGTGAAGACCGCATTGCCGCGCTGGCTGACGGGTGCGTCCACGGGCGAGAGGCCGGGCGCCTTCACCACCGGGAAGCTCTCGCCGGTAAGGACCGCCTCGCTGACGTTGAGATCGCGCGCGGCGAGCAGCACGCCGTCCGCCGGGATCAGGTTTCCGGCCGACAGCCGGATGACGTCGCCCGGCACGATCTCTTCGACGGCGACGGCCGTCTCCCTGCCGTTGCGCAGGACGGACGCCTTTCGCGAGATGCGCGCCTTGAGCGCCTCCATCGCTCTCGACGCGCCGTATTCCTGGGTGAAGGAAAGGGCGCAGCTTGCCAGCACGATTACGCCGATGATGATCGCCTCGCTGCCTTCGCCGACGAAGACCGAGACGGCGGCCGCGAAGATCAGGATGAGCACCAGCGGGCTGCGGAACTGCCGCGCGAAGGCCGCGACGGCGGAGGTGTCTCGCTCGCGGCCGATCGCGTTTGGCCCGGCCGTCTGGAGCCTGGTCGCGGCCTCGGAGGAGGACAGGCCGCCGGCGTCCGAGCGCAGGTCGGCCAGAAGCTTTTCCGCCGGCACCGCCCAATAGATGGCGCGGATGCCGGCGGACTGCGGAGAGGAGAGACGCTGGATCGGGTTTTCCCGGATGAGGGGATCGCGAGCCATCCGTCGATGCGGCGTCCTCAACATCTTGGGAGGCGCTCCGCCTAGTTGGCGAGGAGCCGGTTCGTGGAGGATTCCTCGATCAGCGCGCGGGTCACCCCGCCGAACGCCCATTCGCGCACCCGGCTGTGCCCATAGCCGCCGGCGACGACAAGGTCGGCGCCGGTCTGCCTTGCGGCGGTCAGGAGCGCGTCCGCGGCGTCCATCTTGTTGGCGTCGAGGACCTCCGAGCGCGCCTTGACCCCATGCTTCATCAGGAAGCGCACGACATCGGCGACGCTATCGCGCGCCGATATCCTGTCGTCCTCGGCGATCGTCGCCACCAGGACGTGGCGAGCGGCGACAAGGAAGGGCAAGGCATCGACGACGGCACGGCGGCATTCGCGTGTATCCTTCCACGCCACGAGGATGTTTTCCGCCATCATCGGCCGATGATCCTTCGATGCAAAAAGGACCGGCCGGCCGGCGGAAAGGATGAGCTCGCCGGGATCGATTGTCCGCAGCCGGCTTCTCGCTCCATCGTCATCCGACCCGGTGATAATCAGGTCGGCGGCTCGCGCATTGAGCGCGAGAAGCCGCGTGGGATTGCCGAGCATGCCCCGCCATGATGTCCTGTTGCTGTCGCGGGTAAGGGTTTCGAACTCGGATTTGAGCGCCTTCAACCGGTCTTCGATGTCTTCGATCTGCAGGCGCATCGCCTCTCCGGTCGCGCCGCCATCCATGTCTCCCGGTACGAGGAGAAATGCTTCCGCTGCGGCGAAACCGATCAGGCTGGCCTCGCATCGGCGCGCGATGTCCCATGCGAAATCGAGGCGCGGCGCTGCCGGCGCGTCGATATCGAACTGCACCATGATTGTGTTGTAGGTCACGATGGATCTCCTTGGGCTGGGCCAAGCCGCCGCTGTGCGTGGCTTCGATCTGTTCGCCCTTGTAGCGCCGTATCAGCCCGCCTTTCCTTGCGGCAGATCAAGACTTGCCGGCGACGGGACGGCCATCATTGCCTGGCCGAGCGATGCAGCTCCCCGTCGTCGCTTTCGGCGGGGCTGAGCTGGGTGTGATCCACGACGCCGGCAACGCCGCGGACGCCTTCGGAAACAACGCGTGCTGCCTCTTTCTCGCTTGCCGAGCCCACATTTCCCCACAGATGCACCACGCCGTCGGAAACGATGACGGATAGTTTCACGAGGTCGTCGAAGGCGGTTTCGCCCAGCCTGCTCAGGATGCTGCGCCGGATCGCGATATCGCCGGGCGCACAATCGTCCGGTTCGGCCATCGCGATCGGGCGGAGCAGGTCGACTCGGCTTACGATACCGACGAGCCGGCCTTCGCGCGTCACCGGGATGCGTTTGATGTGATGATTCTCCATCAGGGCGGCGACCCGGCTGACCGGCGCCTCCTCGTCGACGGCAATGACTCCCTTGGTCATCACGTCGGCCACCTTCCAGCTATGGCTCTTCACGAAGTCGGCGGCCCGCTCCGCGAGGCTCCGCTTCCCGTTTTCGCTCGACCCGCCCGGCGTCTGGGGACAGATTTCTCTCCTGCGGAGCAGATCGCCTTCCGTGATCATGCCCACCAGCGTGTGGCGATCGTCGACCACCGGAAGTCCGCTGACCTTCTTTTCCAGCATGATCTGGGCGGCGTGTTTCACGCTGGTATCGGGGGCCACCGTGACGACACCCGTTTTCATCAGATCCTTGATGCGCATTGCTCGCTCCGTTGGGCCTGACATTGGCGAAGTGCTCGTTCGATGCGGAGCACCGTTCGTTGCTTGTCTGAGCCGTTTTATTTCGCGCGTTTCAGAGCCCGGTCGCCTTGCGGTGGATCAAGGACGGTCGACGCAAGGCGTGCTCCGGCGCCTGCGATGCGGCCGCTAAAATGATTGGGTGAAATCAAGGCCGCGGCGCACATCCGCGACGCGGCCGTCACGTCCGGCTCCGAGATCGAGTGTCAGGTAATGACCAGATTGACCGCCGAGTAAAGTTTCTTCAAATTGGGCAACGACTTCGATTGCCAGGGGATACGTGTGGACCCCTTCACGGTCAGCCCGATATCCGTCTGCTTGCGGATTTCGATGGTGAACCTTGCTAGGAGATTGATGCCGGAACTGTTGAGGAATTCGAGCTCGGTCAAGTCGAGCACGACCGTCTTCGGCCTTGCGGCCAGCACGCCATTCATCAGGTCGAGGATCGGAGCATAGGCTTCCGTGCCCGAAAGCCGCATCGTGCCTTCGTAGTGGATCTCTGCGCCCTCGCTCCAGACGCGGTACTCGTTGGTCTTGATTTCCATGGTTGCTATTGGCTCCGTCAGGAATTCTTCTCGACTTCAGAAGAGGTCGAGGGCGGCAAATGTGTCGAGATCGATGCGCCTGTTCGCTTCGGCGCCTCCGTCGTGAAATATCCAGCCCAAACGAGCGCCATAGTCGTTCATCAAGGTCAGAAGGCCAAGCCCGGATCCGTCGGCCCCGGGATCGGCCGCATTGGCCTCGATGCGGGCGATCAGCAATTCACCGGGATCGCGCGCCGTCAGTTCCGCAAGCAGAGCCTGGAAACGCCGTGCGGTCTCCAGGCTGATCGAGTTGCGGATCCTGACTTCGAAGCGATCGCCCTCGAGCGCGCTTTCGATGATGATGTCACCCGGTTCCCTGAACTTGACGGCATTTTCCAGAAGCTCGTTGACCAGATAGCCGATGCTGTGGCGCGTTTCGGTATAGGTCTGTTGTGAGGTTTTCCGATGGAGCGCGAAGAAATCGCCGAGGAAATCGGCGGTGGCGGCGCAATGGTGCCAGGCAAGGCCAAGCGGGCCGTCGGCCAGTCTGAGGCGGGTGGCGAAGGCACCCGGACCATTGCGGAAATCCGTACGGCCGAAAGATTTGGGCATCGCTATCTGTGCCTCATCACGACAAGGGTGATGTCGTCATGGATCTTCTGGGTGCCGATATGTGCCATCACGTCGTGGATGACCCCGTGCACGATCTCTTCGGCACTGCCGTGACCGTGTGCGCGAACGCTGTGGCACAGCCTTTCCGTGCCGAACAACTCGCCTTCCGGACTTTCCGCTTCGGTGACGCCGTCAGTGTAGAGCACGATGGTATCGCCCGTGTCGAACCGGATTTCGCGCGTGGCGACAAAAGGCGAGATGTCTCCTTCCAATCCGATCGGGAAGCCGAGGTCGATCGTATCGACGCGTTCGAGTTCGCCGTTCCCGCGCAAGATCAGCACCTCTTCGTGCTGGCCCGACACGGTCACCTTCCGATCCTCATAGTCGAGGAAGGCCAACGACAGGTGCTTGTCGGAATTGGTACGCGCGATGTTCTTGTAGATCGCGCGGTTGAGCACCTGCAGGAACTGCTTCGGATCGCCGCCGCCCTTTTCCTGGAGCGCCCGCGCCGTGGACTGCACCATCAGCATCAGGACGCCGCTTTCCAGTCCGTGTCCGGTGACGTCGCCGATGCCGACCTTCATGCGAGCCCCGTCGTGCAGCACGTCGTAATAGTCGCCGCCCACTTCGTCGGCCGGTTCCATGAAACCGGCAATCTCGACCTTCGGGATGGCATCGAGTTCGCTTGCCTTGGGCAGCACCATCATCTGGATCCGCCGGGCGACATCGAGTTCAGCGCCAAGCCTGCGATTCTCGCCTTTCAGCTTCTTGTTGAGCGCCGAAATCTCCTTGTTGGCGCTTTCCAGCTGTGTCGTGCGTGCCTCCACGAGCCGCTCGAGATTCTCCGTATGGTAGCTGATTTCCTCGGCCATTCGATTGAAGGCCAGCCCCACGGCGCCGACCTCGTCGCGGGTCGGGATACTGACGCGCACCGAATAGTCCTTGGCGGCGAAGCGACGTGCCGCATTCGCCAAGGCGCTCAGTCCAGCGGTGATCCGCCCCGATATGGCGATAACCGCGGCAAACACGACCAGCATGCAGACGACAATGGCCGAGATCTGGTAGCCGAGGATCCTTTTCGTGGCAGCCGAGATGCTGTACTGGGCGGCGGACAGCGAGGCATAGATCTCCCGTTCCGGGACCACGATACCGACCGACATCGTTTCGCTTGCAACCGGGCCGCCGTTCCAGAGATTGACCGGCTTCAGGCGTTTCAGCGCGACAAGATAGGGGATCTGCTTGCCGCCTTGCTCGAGCGGGATTTCCTGGATGGCGCCGTCATTGGCCGCATTCAGCGACAGCGTCTTTATCGCAGGTTGCGTGCTGCTGCGGAGCGAACGCTCGACGCCGGTCACGCCGCCGTTGCGGGCGCCGCTCGACGCCTCGATGCCGAGCACTTTCTCGCCGGCCTGGCTGATGGCGAGGATATTGCCGTTGGACATGGTGAGGAACCCGAAGCCGCTTTGGGCGACCTTCACGCTTTGAACCACCTGCGCGAGCTGGTCGAGCGTGATATCCGCGCCCACGGTCCCGGCGACATCGGAGCGGTCCTTCGTGAACAGCGGATGAAAAAGGCTGACGATGAGCTTGCCGGTTATCGCGTCGGTATAGGGCGCCGTCATGGTCAGCCCCCCTTTCACCGGCTCGCTTCCCGGAGTCCTGAGCCAGCCCTGCCAACTTTCATAAAGTCCGGGAAAAAAGAAATCCCAGAAATTGGAGCTGTTGTGCCCGGGATAGAGCTTGTCGAACGTCTGCGCCTGATCGGTATAGGGAACCGTCCGGAAGATCGGCCGGCTTTTCGGACCGATATAATACATCTGCTGTTTCGGCGCGCCGGTCGCCATGAGACTTGGCGCGAAAAGATCGAGCATGGCGCTGTTGTCGATTTCCTGTTGCACCGCCGGCAAGGGCCGATGGTCCGCGTCGAGCAGATAGCCCCATACGCTGACGACCGACGCGCCGCCGGGACCGTTTTGCGCCCATCCGCCCTTCTGGTCATAGATCAGAGGCGTCTGGATTTCCGCCGGGCCGGCCAGGGCCGCGGCAAGGGCCTCTCTGCCGTCCGGGTGATCGATCTGCGCCTGCATCGAACCGGCCAGGGCATCGACTTCGCCGCGTACGCGATCGAGAACGAGATCCGCCCGCACCGACGTCGAGCCCACATAGGTCTTCAGGAATTCCTGCGTGGCGGTCGTCAGCCCGGCGCCGACTTCCGAAGTCGCGTCCTTCGACAACCGCTGCACGTTCCACAGCGCGAGGCCGCCGCTGAGCAGCAGATCAAAAAGAACGGCCGCGCCGACGACCATGATGAACTTGGCCCGAAAGGAACGGGGCGAAAGCGCGATCCCTTTGCCGGGCCGGGCCTCGAGAGCCTGCGTCGTCATTGCGGCTTGCGCCCCGACGCAACCCATATCGGCCAGCCGGCATAGCCTTTTGGGTGAGTTGCCGCGAAGATGTGATCCTGGAAGCCCTGGCGCAAACGTGCGTTGAAGGTTTCGTCGTCACCACGCTGGACAGACATCTGGCCGGCATAGACGTTTTCCCAGGACTGTATGATGTCCGCGAAATCCTGCGGGTCGCCGTCCATGTTGGTCACCATGAAGGATTCCATGCGGACGTCGTCGAAGCCGGCATCGAGAAGATATCGCCGGCTTTTCGGACCAAGCTCCACGTCCATGCCGAAATGTGCAAATAGCCTGGCGACTTCGGTATAGGTCCACTGGATGCTTTCGGCGCGTGGTTCCCCCAGGCAATGAGAGTTCTTTTCGTTGGTGACATAGACCCGGCCGCCCGGCTTGCAGATACGGTAGAGCTCGCGCAGGATCAGCTCCGGGCGGTCGAATATCTGCAGCGAATGCCGGCAGGTGACGAGATCGAACTGGTTGTCTTCCAGAAGCATGTCGGCTGCGTCGCCATAGACATATTCGATGCCCTGGATGCCAAAGTCGCCCGCGACCTTTCGGGCGTAGTCCAGGCTCGACTGTGAATGATCGAGCGCCACCAGGCGCGAAGGATCGAACTCCTTGTGAACCAGCACGGCAAAATCGCCGATGCCGCAGCAGATGTCGGCGATCGCCAGTCCCTTGCGCATGCCATGTCGCGGCAGGATGTCCCGCTCGTGCCGCCAGGTCATCTTGGTCTGGGTGCGAAGGATCGGAATGAAGCAGCCTTCTTCCAGGAAGCTTTGGCCAGGGTAGAATTCGCTGTCGTATTCCTCGACGGCAATGCGCGGGTTCGCTTCCTGCAAGGCGCGAAACTTGCGGGTCGACCAGCCCACGACGCTTGAGGTGACGATCGAAATCCTGAGTTCCGGCCTTTCTTCGCAAGCCTTTACCAGATGGGTCGCAAGCGTGTGGAAAGCCAGATTGTTGAGCCGCAGCAACCGCTTGACGTTGACATAGAAGGTGCCTTTGACGAGTGCGATGGACGCCGTGAGCAGCCGGGTGCAACCATCCATCTCGTCGACCTGCCGCGGCCGCATGGAACCAATGATCGAAAATTCCTGATTGTTCTCGTCATAGCGGACGTTGAAGGTTGGACTGCCCATATCCGACATCAGTTCCTCCCCCCTTCCAACGAGAGTTCGGCAACCAGCCTTATTGCCTTCGGCATCACTTCGATGGAGAGGTCCGCCCCATAGTCGACGGCCAGTTCGAGCAGCCCGACGCTGGCCTCCATCGGACCTTCCTTGAACAAGGCGGCCCGGTACCGATCCTCGATGTCTTCGCCCGCCAAACCGGCTATTGCATCCTGGTAGAAGGCGATTTCGGATTCCCCGCAGGGAACCGTGAGCTCGATCCTGTCTCTGTCCGCCTGGCGACTGACGCGGCAGGCAAGATTGCCCGCCACGCCGTGGACGCGAAAGACCGTCTCCAGCAACTCGTTGAATGCGGAGGAAAACAAGTTCGCGTAGAGAAGCGAGTCCGTGCGATCATGGCTGATCATGCGCGCGAAATAGGAGGAAAGCCGGTCGCAATAGGACCAGTTCGACGCGAAGGCCGCGATGTCGAGATCGATGCTGAGAAGCGGGGCGAAACAGCGGCCCACGCGGGTCACGTCCGCCTGAGACATATGCGCCCCGCCACGATGTAAAACTCCACCTGCTTCGCTTCCCTGGCTGTGTCGGAGAGCGGACCTTCTCGAGCCGGATTTGCCAAGCGGTCCACCTCCCTGCAACGATGTGGAAAGGCTGTCGAAACGCCAACGCCGATCGCCGGGCCGATTGCTTGCCACGCGGTCCGCTGGGGGACTATTACACCCGATGATGAACGAACCCTCAAAAACAGCCGCTGTTGTTTCCCCCGGGGAGGCGCAGGGCGGTTCTGATCTCGCCGGAGAGCTTGCCGCGGCGAGGGCAGAGATCGCGCGGCTGACCGCCGAATACGACGATCTCACACTCCTGTATGAAGCCACCATCGAACATGGCGAGGCAGTGGAAGACCAGTTGGCCGACAGCAATCTTGCGCTTCAGAAGACCCAGGCGCGGCTGGAGGCGGAGCTTCTCGATGCCGAGCGCTATGTGATGTCCATATTGCCCGCGCCACGACAGGCGGTTCCCGCGACGGAATGGTCACTGGTGCCTTCCACGGAGCTTGGCGGCGATTCCTTCGGCTATCACGACATCGATGAAGATCACATCGCATTTTACCTGCTCGACGTGTGTGGCCATGGGGTGGGCGCGGCGCTGCTGTCGGTTGCGGCCATCAAGGTGCTGCAGTCTTCGGCATTGCCGGCTACCGACTTTCGCGAGCCGCACAGCGTGCTTTGCGCGCTCAATGAAGCCTTTCCGATGGAAAAGCAGAACGGCATGTTCTTCACCATCTGGTATGGCGTGTACCAACGCACGACGGCGACGCTTCTCTATGCGAGCGGCGGCCATCCGCCAGCTATCCATCTGCGCGCCGGCGCCGACGGACGCACGAGGTCGACGCATCTGATGACGCGCGGCGGGATGGCGATCGGCGCCCTTCCCGACATGAGTTATGAATCCGAACGCATCGCGATCGAACCTGGCGACCGGTTGCTGCTGATCAGCGACGGAACCTTCGAAGTGTCCGGCCCGGACGGCGACATGCTCGGCATCGACGATCTGACAAAGTTCGTGACGATGCAGAGCGATCACCCGCAGGCGGTCCTCGACTGGGTGCGGTCCTTCAATGCGGATGGCCCGCTGCCGGACGATTTTTCGTTACTTCGCATTCAGTTCTGACCAGGAACGGCGAACCAAAAAAAGATTCCGGCGGGGTTGTTGGGGGTGATTGACCCCAAGCATCGCAATCGAGCAATGGCCGATGTGGATTCGAGAAATTCAGTGCCTCGACGCCAATGACGAAAAGGCTATCCCAAGCCTTCGGCCATGGCATAGCTAGCCAGTACATCGCGAATATCGCCGTTCGTATCCTTGGGCAGCACGGCGCGAGTTGTGATCGACTCCAGATGGTGTCCCATGAGGTGCACGGCGCGCGCCGTCTCCCCAGCGCTGAGCATCGCAAGAATTTCCCGGTGTTCCGACACCGCGCATTCGGACGAGTGCGGGCGCCCATAGAGCGCCAGGATCAATGAGCTGCGCGCCACCAGTTCATTGACGTAGCGGATCAATGTCGCGTTGCCGGTCATCGACGCGAGCAGGCTGTGAAATTCGCCGGCAAGGCGGATCGAGGCGGAGCCGTTTCCGGCACGCGCCGCCTCTTCGGCGGCAATATGATTGGCAAGTTCGTCTTCCTGCCCCTTGCTCAATCGCCCGGACAGCGTTTCCACCACCAGCCGCTCCAGCGCCAGTCGGGTAGTGAAAAGGTGGTGACCTTCCTCCAGGCTCGGCCTCGCCACCACGGCTCCCCGGTTCGGACGCAGTTCGACAAGACCCTCCTGGCTTAGTCGCACCAGCGCCTCGCGCACCAGCGTGCGGCTGACGCCCAAGCGCTCGCACGGCCTGCCTACAGCATCGGCGCGGCCTTTCCTCCCGGCTGGGGCGAGGACAACGTCATGGCCATTCGCACCGGCCATGAGGCGGTGCTGGAGGAAGGCATGTGTTTCCACGTCGTGCCCTGCCTCTACAAGGATGGCGTGGGATGCGTGGCGGCAAGCATGCCGTCGGTGTTGACTTCGAAAGGATTCGAGGCGCTGGCCGACGACCAGGTAGTGCTGCGGACCAAGTGAGAGACCGTCGCTGGAGCGCCCCCCTTCAGGTCATGCCGGCGGGAGCATAACGGCCTTCTTCCACCGCGTGGCACGCAATCTGGTGGTCACCGTCGCGAAGCAAGACGGCCGGTCGTTCGCTCTTGCAGCGCTGATTGGCCAGCGGGCAACGGGGATGGAATGCGCAGCCCGAGGGCGGATCGATCGGGCTGGGGACCTCCCCCGCGGTGATCTCGCGATCCCTGTTTGGCGCGTCGAGGGCAGGAATGGTGTCGAGCAAGAGCCGCGTATACGGGTGCAGCGGTTCCTCGAACAGCGTCTCGGATGGCGCTTCCTCGACAATCCGCCCCAGATACATCACCGCGATCCGGTCCGACATGTGCCGGACGACGCTCATGTCGTGGCTGATGAACAAATAGGTCAGGCCGAGCCGATCCTGGAGATCACGCATCAGATTGAGGATTTGCGCCTGCACCGACACATCGAGGGCCGAGGTCGGCTCATCGCAAACCAGGAAGGCCGGCTCGGTGGCCAGCGCGCGCGCGATCGAGATACGCTGCCGCTGTCCGCCGGAGAATTCGTGCGGATATTTGCGGCCATCGCGGGGCGACAGGCCAACCGTTTGCAGCAGTTCTTCGACGCGCGCCCTCACTTCGTTCTCCGTCGAGCGCAGCTTCAGTTCGCGGATCGGCTCGGCAACGATGTCAAATACGCGCCACCGCGGATTGAGGCTGGAATAGGGGTCCTGGAACACCATCGTCGTCAGACCCTGCTCGCCCCCCGAATTGCTGAAGGCGATCTCGCCCGATGTCGGGCTGTAGAGGCCGACGACCAGCCGCGCCACCGTCGACTTGCCGCAACCCGATTCGCCGACCAGGCTGAGGCAGCCTCCCTTGGGTACATCGAAGGAAATCTCGTCCACGGCGCGCAGATAGCGCCGCGGCTTGCGTTCGATCAGGCGGTTCAGGAACGGAGCGGAAATATCGAAGGTCTTGACCAGGGCCCTGACCGCCAGTGCGGCGCCCGCTTCCGTCGTTCCCTTTCTGGTTCCCGTCACCCCAACGCTTTTCGCGCTCATGCTTCGACACCTCCCGAATATAGCCAGCACGCCGTGCGCGAACCCTCCGTCTCCACCAGACCCGGCACGGCGATGCGGCAGTGCGGGCCGGCTAGAGTGCAACGAGAATGGAATGCGCAGCCTTCCGGAATGGAATCCGGTCGCGGCATGGAACCATCGATCTGCGCGAGCCGGGCCACGCGGCCTTCGAGCGGCGGGATCGAATCCATCAAACCCTTGGCATAGGGATGCTTCGGCGCGTGGATCACCGCGTCCACATGGCCTACCTCCACAATGCGGCCGGCATATAGCACCGCGACACGGTCCGCGGTTTCAGCGATGACCCCCATGTCGTGGGTGACCAGCATGACGGCGGCGGCACGTTCCCGGCAGATCCGCCGCAAGAGAGCGGTGATCTGGGCCTGGATCGAAACGTCGAGCGCCGTCGTTGGCTCATCGGCGATGATCAATTCCGGCTCGGCTGCAAGCGCCAGGGCGATCACCACGCGCTGACGCATGCCCCCGGAGAACTGATGGGGGTAATCGTCGATCCGGTCGGACGCGGCGGGAATGCCGACTTCCTTCAAGAGGTCGATGGCGCGCCGCCGCGCCTGTGAGCGCGACAGATGCAGATGCAGCCGGATGGTTTCGACGAGTTGCGCACCGACGGTGAACAGAGGGTGCAGGCTGGTCAGCGGATCCTGGAAGATCGCGCCGATGCGCCGGCCGCGGATTTTCGCCATCTCGCGTTCCGGCAGATTGTCGATTCGCCTGCCATCCAGAAGGATCTCGCCTTCGGCGATGCGGCCCGGCGGTTCCAAAAGGCCAAGCGTCGCCATGCCGGTCATCGACTTGCCCGCGCCGGACTCGCCGACAAGGCCGAGGATCTCACCCTTGTTGATGGTCAGCGAGACATCGGACACGGCGTTCAGTACCCCGTGACGCGTCGGGAAGACGACGCGCAGGTTCCGCACCTCGAGCACCGGATGTGCAATGGCCGCGCCGCTATGTCCGGTCGTCGTCGCATGTGCCTGCATCAGCATGAACATCCTCCCTGCCGGATCGGATAAGTCGAAGAGAAAATCTCCTGCACCGGCGGATGCCCGAAGGTCCGGTCCGGATATTTCGCGACCAGTCCGTCGAACTGCCGCTGCGCCTTCTCCTGTGCGGCATCGAGGTCCAGACCGGCGACGCGCCCGTCGCGCATCGACAGTCGGCCGTCGACGAAAACGGCTCGTACGAGCGTACTGTGGCCGGCAATCATCAATGTCTGGATCGGATCGATGGCCGGCCCGGTGTGCGGACAAGCCAGGTCGAATATGGCGATGTCCGCCCGGCAGCCGGGCGCCAGCCGGCCAATGTCGTCGCGGCCAAGCGCGTGTGCGCCCCCCAGGGTTGCTGCGTCGTAGAATTCGCCGGAACGGCAGGCGTCGGCTCGCCCTTCGGCCATGCGGCACATCGAGACGCCGAGCGCCATGTTCATCAGCATGTCCGGCGGAGCGGTGTCCGTGCCCATGGCGATGTTGATGCCCATGTCGCGACACATGCGGAACGATTTCAGCATCCCTCCCTGCCGGGCAGCGACCAGCGGGCAATGGACGATGCTGACACCATGGTCGCGATAGAGTTGGAGATCGTCCGCCGTCGCGTAGGTTGCATGAGGGGCGAGCAGGCGCGGCGAGAGCATCTCGAGCTCTTTCAGCCATTGCGGCGCCGTCCTGCCGTGCATCCGACGCATCGTATCGAGTTCCATCTGACCCTGCGCGCAATGCAGCCGGACCGGCAGTCCGCGCTCCGCCGAGGCGCGCCCTGTCTCGCGCAGCAGTTCGGCGGTGCAGGTTTCGACCCTGTCGGGGGCCAGCATCGTCCGTATCAGGTCGCCTCGGCCGCCCTCGTGCCGATCGCAGAACGCCAGCGCGGCGCGTAGGCCCTGCATTCCCCGCGCGTCGTCGAAAATCGGCCGCAAGGCGCCGTCGGCGTCCACCACCATACCTCCTGACCGGTAAGCGGGGCCGAGATAGACCCGCAACCCGAGTTCCGCCGCCGCTTCCGCCGCGGCGTCGAACTCCTCCGGCGTTTCCGCCCATTCGCGATAAAACAGGGAGGCGATGGGAGCGGCCGTCGTTATGCCGTTGAGCAGGAGCTGGGCGAAGGCGTAGCGCTTTTGAAACGCCAGCTCCGCCATGGTGTACATCTCGTATGGACCGCGCTCGACATAGCTCATCGGCCAGACGCGGCCCTTGCGCCATGCCGGCTGGTTGTCATAGCCGAGGATAGTCGTGTCGAGGTCGGAGAGCGCATCGAGATCGATGAAGCCGGGACCGATCAGCGCCTGGCCGAGTTCTATGCGGCGCGCGACCGGACCGGCATAGTCGAGACCGACGAAACGGATCTCGCTCCCCTCGATCACCACGCCTCCGTCCTTGAACAGGACATGGCGACCGTCCTGGTTGCCCACCACCCAGCGCGCGCCAAGCCAGGTCGACCCCTCGGGCCGCGCACCCAGCGTCAGGCCGTGCAGCGGGCTCTTCATTATGAGCCAGCCTCCATGACGCCGCCGCGCGCAACGACCCTGCCGCGCTTGACGACGAGCGAACGCGGGCGGTGCGTCACGACCGCCTCGGCCGGCGTCTCCCCCTCCACCAGCACGAAATCGGCCCCGCAGCCGGGGGCGAGGCCATAGCCCTCCAGTTCCATCACCTTCGCGCCGCCATGGGTACAGACGTCCAGCGCCGCTTCGAGTTCGTCATCGCGACGGAAATTGTTCCGCAGGCCGATGAACATGGCGCGTTCGAGCATGTCGCCATTGCCATAGGGGCTCCATGTATCGCGAATGCCGTCATTGCCCCCGGCCACGACCACGCCGGCGGAACGCAATCTGGCGACGGGCGGCGACGGCCGCGCGGCCGGCCCCGTGGTAAGGATATGGATCGAAAGTTCGGCGAGTTCGTCGATCAGCCGGCTCGCATAATCGACATCGGTCATGCCGAGGCAAAAGGCGTGGCTCACGGCCACCTTGCCCTGCATGCCGAGCGCACGGGTGCGCTCCATGATCATTTCCAGCGAAAAGGCGCCGAGTTCGGCCGGCTCGTGCAGATGAATGTCGACGGGTCGCGCATATTTCTGGGCAAGACCGAAAACCGCGTCCAGGTGGCCTTTGGGATCGCGGTCGATGCCGGCCGGATCGAGCCCGCCGACGATTTCTACGCCCAGTTCCAGCGCCTTCTGCATAAGTTCGACCGTTCCCGGACGGATCATCATACCGCTTTGAGGAAACGCGACGATCTCTATGTCGACGCAATTGCTCAGTTCCTCGCGGGTGCGCATGATGCCCTCGAGGCCGGAGAGGCCGTGCACTGTATCGATATCGACATGGCTGCGGATATGCGTGGTGCCTTGCGCCACGGAGGCAAGCGCCTGGCGACGCGACTGGCGCGCCGGCTCGATGCCGAGGCGGGTCTTGGCGTCGCGCTCGTTCTCGATCTTATCCAGCAGGCGTGGGCCGACCTCGTTGCGGTACCAGGCCATGCCCATCAGCGACTTGTCGAGATGGGTATGCGCCTCGACGAGACCCGGTATCGCGATGCGACCCCCGCCCTCTTCCACCCGATCAGCCGGAGCGGCAATCCCCGGTTCGATGCGGGCGATGCGGCCATCCTCGACCAGGATATCCGCGCTGGTTCCACCCATGGGGCGTATGTTCCGGATAAGCAGGCTGGAAGTCATCGGTTCTTGCCTCAGCGGAGTTTGGGGTTGAGTGCGTCGCGCAGCCAGTCGCCCAGGACGTTGACCGACAGCACCAGCAGGCTGAGCTGGATCGCCGGGAACACCACGATCCACCACTGCCCGGAAAAGAGGTACTCGTTGCCTATGCGGATCAGCGTGCCGAGCGACGGCTCGGTGGGCGGCATGCCCACGCCGAGGAAGCTCAGCGTCGCCTCGATCAGAATAGCGAGACCGAAATTGAGCGTCGCGGCGACCAGGATCGGCGTCAGCGTATTCGGCAGGATATGGGAACGCATGATCCGGCCCGGACGCACCTTGAGGAGTCGCGCCGCCTGCACATACTCCTTGCCGCGCTCCACCATCGCCAGCGCACGCACCGTCCTCGCATACTGCACCCAGGCCGACAGCGAGATGGCGATGATCAGGATGACCGGCGCGAATCCATCGCGCAGGTCGGTGGGCAGTATCTCGCGAAATACGGCGCTGACCAGGATCGCCATCAGGATGGTCGGGATCGAAAGCAGGACATCGCCGACGCGCATCAGCAGATTGTCGACCCATCCGCCGATATAGCCGGCGGCCAGGCCGGCCATAAGGCCGACCACAAGCGAGACAACGACGGACGCGATCCCGATGATGATCGAAACGCGCGACCCATAGAGGATGGCCGACATGATATCCCGGCCCTGTACGTCCGTGCCGAGCAGGTAGGGCCATTGCCCGTTATGCTGCCAGACTGGCGGCAGTTCGGCGTTCCACAATTCCAGCGCCGCGAGATTGTACGGATCCTGGATGGCCAGGAGCGGCGCCAGGAACGCGGCAATCACCAGAACGACGAGCAGCGCGCCCGCCGCCATGGCCAGCGGACTTCTCTTCAACGACCACCAAAGGTCGCTGTCACGCCAGCGGGCGCGCTTCGCGGTGGGCGCCTTGGCGGTCTCAACAGGTGCCATCGCAGCCTCCCTCAATGTCCCTGGTGCCGGAGTCGCGGATCGATGACCGCGTACGTGATATCGACGAGCGTATTGATGGCGACGAAGATAAAGGAGACGATGCAGAGATAGGCCGCCATTACGGGAATATCGACGAACGTGATGGCCTGCATGAAGAGCAGGCCCATGCCCGGCCACTGGAATACCGTCTCGGTGATCAGCGCGAAGGCGATGAGATTGCCGAATTGCATGCCGGTCATCGTGATGACGGGCATCAGACAGTTACGCAGCGCATGGCGGAATTGCACCCTGCGCGCCGGCACGCCCCGGGCCCGGGCGAACTTGATGAAATCCATGCGCATGGTTTCCAGCATTTCCGCCCGCACCAGGCGCATGACGAGCGTGATCTGGAACAGCGCCAGCGATAGTGACGGCAATATAAGCGAAGCACGCCCGGAGCGGGTGAGAAAGCCGGTTGACCACCAGCCGATATGGACGACGTCCCCGCGGCCGAAGGCTGGGGCCCATCCAAGCGTGACCGAGAAGGTCAGGATCAGCATGATCCCGACCACGAAGCTGGGCAGCGACACGCCGAGAATGGAGCCGAACTGCAGCGTCTCGGAATACCAGGTTCCCCGATGGATGGCCGTGACGACGCCGAGCGGGATGCCGATGAGCAGCGACAGGATCGTCGCCACCAGGACGAGTTCGAGCGTAGCCGGGAACCGTTCCGCTATGAGTTCGGACACGGGCCGCTGGTTGCGGTAGGAGATGCCGAAATCGCCGTGGGCGGCGTTGACCACGAAGCGCTCGAACTGGACGAAGACACTGTCGTTGAGGCCAAGATGCTCGCGCAACTGGTCGCGCTGGGCCTGCGTCGTCTGCTCGTTCACCATCATCTCCACCGGGTCGCCGACAAAGCGGAAGATGAGGAAGGCCATTGCGGCGACGGCCAGCATGACGACGGCTGCATTGAAGATGCGCTTTACAAGAAAGACCAGCATGTCGTCCTCCCGGGAAGAGACTGGGGGCCCCGGCAACGCCGGGGCACCTGTCGTCAAGCTGCTCGGCGTCTATTTCCGGACGTACCAGAGGCGCGGCTTGTTGTCGGGAAACTGCGGCATCTCCTTGACGTCCGCGGTCGTGGCCCAGACCATCGGCTGCTGATGGAGCGGGATCATGAGCACTTGGTCCTTGGCAAGCTTGAGCGCCTTGATCTGCAGGTCCAGCCGCTTTTCCCGATCCAGCATGACGCCGGCCTGGTCGATCATCTTGTCCAGTTCGGGATACGACCATCCACCCCAATTGAACACACCCGCGTTTCCGGTCTTGGTGTGCAGCACCTGGAGGAGGAGGCTATAGGAGTCCAGCATCGGTTCGGTCGCCCAGCCCAACGTGTAGACGTCCGCCTTGCCGTTGGTGAATTTCGGGGTCTGCACCGAACGCGGTCCCACGTCGAGCTTCGGCTTCAGCCCGATGCGCGCCCACATCGATGCGATGGCCTGACAGAGCTGTTCCTCGTTGACGTAGCGGTCATTGGCGCAAACGAAGGAGAACTCGAATCCGTTGGGATAGCCCGCCTCGGCCAGCAGCTTCTTCGCCTCTTCCGGATCGTAGGGCGCGGGTTTGTCGAGTTCTGCGCTGTAGCCAGGTATCTCCGGCGCCACCATCGTTCCGGCAATGCGCGACTTGCCGCGCATGACGCGATCGCGCAGCAGGGTCAGATTGATCGAATCCTGGAGCGCCTGCCGGACCCGCAGATCGTTGAACGGGTTTTTCGCACCCCCGACCAATGTGTCGCGCCGGTTCAGGCCCAGCATGATGGTGCGGATATCGGCGCGCTGGAGGAGCTTCACGTTCGGAGCGGCTTCGAGGCGGGGCAGATCCTGCACCGGCGTGTCGTCGATGAAGTCGACTTCGCCCGACAGCAGCGCGGCCACGCGGGTCGCCGCGGAGGCGATGGGTATGAACTCGATCCGGTCGAGGTCGTGCTGGGGCTTGTCCCACCAGTTCGGATTCCGGACGAAGACGGTCTTGGCATCGGGCTGACGCGACTCGAGCATGAACGGCCCGGTCCCGTTGGCGTGGGTGGTCGCATAGCCTTCAACGCCGGCGCCTACGTCCGTCGGCTTTTCGGCATGGTTTTCGACCAGCCATTTCTTGGAAAAGATATGGATGTTGGTGAGATCGTTGAGAAGCAGCGGATAGGCCCCGTTGAGCTCGATATCCACGGTATGATCGTCGATCTTCTTCGCGCTCTTGTAGGCTGGGAGATTGCCCTTGAGGGGCGAGGCCGGATCGCTGACGCGCGTGAGCGAGGCGATGACGTCGTCGGCGGTGAACGGATCCCCATTATGGAACTTGACCCCTTCGCGTAGCTTGAAACGCCAGACCGTGTCGGACATCACCTGCCATGAGGTCGCAAGGGCAGGCTCGATCTTGAGATCGCGATTGTAGCGAACCAGCCCCTCGTAGACATTGTTGAGGACATTGATGGTGAAACTGTCGCCATACGAATAAGGGTCCAGCGAGACGATATCGCGGTTGGAGCCCCAGCGAAGCGTTTCCGCGGACGCTGATATTGCCGTCAAGCAGGCTGCGAACAGCGCTGAAGCGACGATTCTTGCTTTGAACATGGATTGAATCCCTCTGGCTTGCCTTGGCTGTGATGCTCCGCGACAACGTCACGGCACGAGTCGGGTCTGCGGGCAGGCTTCTTATTCTAGGCCAAACCGTACACGGCCTGCTATGTAAATCGTATACATGCATAGCGGTCCACTGGCAAGATAATTGTATACGATATTGACGAGAAATGGATTCTATCTTATTACTCAACCATATGGGGAGCCAAGGGTAGGCGATGACACAATCAAGCCGAAGCGAGACCATCTACTATTCGCTGCGACGCGCCATCATCGAGCAGGCGTTGCGCCCCGGCATGAAATTGCCGGAAGATACCATCGGCGAGCAATTCGGCGTGAGCCGTACCAGCGTGCGCAACGCGCTCGTACGACTGAGCGCCGAGGGCCTGGTGGATGTGCAACCGAACCGCGGCGCTTGTGTCGCCGAACCGACACTTGAGGAGGCGCTCGACATTTTCTCCTTGCGACGCTGTCTCGAGCGCGAGGTGGCCAATCGGCTTTCCCGGCAAATCACGCCCGCGCAACTGGCCAAGCTGGAAGCGCATGTACGCGAGGAACAAGCGGCGCTCGGTTCCGAAGGGCCGCTGTCTATGCGGCTGGCCGGCGAATTCCATATCCTGCTGGCTCAGCTCACGGGATCGAGGCCATTGACCCGCTATGTCAGCGAAATCGTTTCACGCTGCTCGCTGATCCTAGCGCTTTACAGTCGTCCGCACTCCAGCCGCTGCGGCCTGGACGAACACCGGCAGATCATCGAAGCGCTGCGAAAAGGTGATCCTGAACGTGCGGTAGCGGTTATGGGGCAACATATCGAGGCGGTGGAGGAGCGGGCGGAAATCCGCGAACACGCCGAGGAACCCGACGTCCGCGCAATTCTCGGCGAATACGCCAAGTCAGCCTGACCTGCAGCCGATCAAGTCTGTCCCGCCAGGAGGAAAGAATGTTAAGTCCCGAGCACCCGGCAACGGGTCACAAGGATCATGTCAGCATCGACTTCGCCCGCATCACCGAGCGCGAGCGCTATAAATTGCTGATCGGCTCGGTGGTGCCGCGGCCGATCGCGCTGGTCACGACGCGTCATCCGGACGGCACCGTGAATGCCGCGCCCTTCAGCTTCTTCAATTGTCTGTCGGCCGATCCGGCGATCCTGGCGCTCGGCGTGGAAAACCAGAGCGACATGTCGTTCAAGGACACCACGCTCAATGTCCGCCTGACCGAGCAATTCACGGTCAACGTGGTGGACCACGCCATAATGGATGCCATGAATGTCTGCGCGGTCCCTTTCCCTTCCCATGTCGACGAACTGGCCGAGGCCGGACTGACAGCCGTTCCGGGCGAGGCGGTCGGATGCCCCTATATCCGGGAGGCGCCCATAGCGTTCGAATGTCACCGTTATCTCACGCTCGGCCTAGGCAAGTCGCGCGAGATCATCCTCGGACAGGTCGTGCGCATGCATGTTCGCGAGGATCTCTTCGACAACGAACGCTTCTATATCGATCAGCTTGCGCTCGACGCTGTCGGCCGCATGGGTGGGCATGGCTACTCGACCACCCGCGAACAGTTCGACCTGCCGACCATGTCTGTTGAACAATGGTCGGCGATGAAACCGACATTGCAGCGAACCGCCGGCTAGACGAAGAAACGCCATGCGCCTGGCCGTCATCAATCCCAATGCGACCGCCTCGATGAGCAGATCGATCGCAGCGGCAGCGGGCGCCGCCGCGGCTCCCGATGCCGAGATCGTCACCCTCACGAACCGGGCCGGGCCGCCCTCTATCCAGGGAGTGGTCGACGCCGCCTATGCCGTCCCCGGGCTGCTCGGATTGATCCAGGCGCATGAGGATGTGGATGCCTTCGTCATCGCATGTTTCGACGACACCGGACTGGACGCCGCCCGCTCTGTGGCAGCCAGGCCCGTCGTCGGAATTGGCGAGGCAGCCTGCCAGGTAGCGAAGCTGATCGCATGCCGCTTCTCGATCATCACAACGCTGCAGCGCTCGGTGCCGGTGCTGCGTGGCAACCTCGAAATGCGGGGCCTGGAACGCAGTTGCGCCTCGGTGCTGGCGACGGGCGTCCCGGTGCTGGCCCTCGAAAACGCCACGAAGGCGGTGCTGGCCGGAATCGATGCAGCCGTTCGCCAGGCCATAGAACGGGATGGCGCCGAGGCCATCGTGCTCGGCTGCGCCGGCATGGCTCCGTTGGCGCAATCGCTGAGCAGCAAATTCGACATTCCCGTAGTGGATGGAGTAGCGAGCGCCGTCGGCCTTGCATCGACCCTGGTGCGCATGCGGCTCAATACTTCTCGACGGGGTTTCTATAGCGGCCAACGCGCATCGCCGACCGGAATGCCCAAAACTCCGCGGCGGCAGCTATCGTAGCCGATGAGCCTCTCCTGGCGCTCTCTCAGTTGGCCGGACGGAGCTGAGACCTGTCTCCTAGAGCGCATTCGAGCAGATTACGGAAAGCTCCACGCCATTCGGGAAGGCCAACCTGTTCAACTTGACAGCTGCTAAGACCTGCTGCCTGGAACCGAGTCGCGGCGGGACCTTGTAAAGCAACTTCTCGTCAGCAAGCCTGTTCGTCCCCCTGCTGATCCGCGATTAAGTAGCGGACGAGGTCGAGGGCGAAGGACGGAAGCCGCTTCATGTTGGCGAGAAGGCCGAGTGGAACCGACTCCACCACTCCACACGCTGGAAAAATCACTAATCTAGTCGAAATATTCATATTTTACATGAGTATTTATCGGCTTTTTCGAATGTGACTTTTCACTATCCTGATTCCTGGAACTTCATTGCATGAAGGCGATCGGGGCGACGCATCCATGTCCATCGAGCTGTCCGAGCGTGTCAAAATCCTGAAGCCGTCGGCAAGCATCGCGGCCAGGCAGCGGGTCGTCGAGTTCGAGGCGAAGGGCCGTCGCATCATCGACTTCACCTTGGGCGAGCCGGACATGGACACGCCTGCCCATATCGTGGAAGCCGCGATCGCCGCCATGCGGCGCGGCGAAACCCACTATACCGCGACCCAAGGCATGCCGGCGCTCCGCAAGGCAATTGCCGCCAAGTTCTCGCGCGACAACGGCATCGGCGTCAGCCCCGACAACGTCATTGTCGGCAACGGCGCCAAGCAGCTGATTTTCGAGGCATTCGCGGCCACGCTCAACCCGGGCGACGAGGTCGTCGTCCCGGCGCCTTATTGGGTCTCCTATCCCGATATCGTTTCCGTCAACGGCGGCAAGCCGGTCATCGTCGACTGCGACGAAAGCGACGGCTTTCTGCTGCAACCGGAAGCGCTCGAGGGCGCCATCACGTCGAAGACGCGATGGCTCGTGCTCAACTCGCCGAACAATCCAAGCGGCGCGGTTTATGACCGCGACACGCTCGAGAAGATCGCGGCCGTGCTGCGCCGCCACCCTCGCGTCGCGTTGATGGCCGACGAGATTTATGAACATCTGACCTATGGGGACGGCCGCCACATCACATTGCCGCAAATCGCTCCGGATCTCGCAGGACGCTGCCTCATCGTCAACGGCATGTCCAAGGCCTACGCTATGACCGGGTGGCGCCTCGGCTATGCCGCAGGCCCGGGCGATCTGATCAACGCCCTGGCCAAGCTGCTCGGCCAGAACACGACCTGCGCAAACTCCATTGCGCAGGCGGCCTCCGCTGCGGCGCTCGAAGGGGATCAGCGCCCGGTCGCCGCCATGAGGGAAGACTATCGCAAGCGCCGCGATCTCATGGTCACCCTGCTCGGAGCGGTAGAAGGCTTTCGTTGCCGGGCGCCGGCGGGCGCGTTCTACCTGTTCCCGAACGTCTCCGGGCTCATTGGGCGCAGGACGCCGTCCGGCGCTACGCTCGCCAACGATCTGGACGTGGCGCGCTATCTGCTCGAAATCGCCGGCGTCGCCGTCATGGACGGCATCTCCTACGGCAAGTCCCCTTACCTTCGCCTGTCCTTCGCCACCTCGGTCGAGAATATCGAGGAAGGGTGTCGTCGCATCGCCGATGCGTGCGGGAAACTGCTGTGAGGCGGCGATGAATTGCATCCGCCGAAGGAGGCCGTATTGAGCCAGCCGCTTGCCAATCCTTTGCCGCCTGTCGCTCCGGCGGCCCTTGTCGGGGCTTTCCGGGAACTTGCGACAGCGAACATCAGCGACAATCTCGAACGGCAACCGGGCGCCATCGGGCTCCGTCCATTCCATGGCGGCGGTCCCATGGCCGGCGTTGCGTTCACCGTGAGGACGCGCAACGGCGACAACAGGGCAATCTATGAAGCGCTCGAGCTGGTACGCCCGGGCGACGTGCTGGTGGTCGACGGAGGCGGAGACACAACGCGCGCGCTCGTCGGCGAGATCATGTGCGCGATCGCGCAAAGCCGCGGCGCGGCAGGCTTCGTGATCGATGGCGCCATCCGGGATGCGGACGCGCTCGCCAAGGGCGGCTTTCCTGTCTTTGCCAGGGCGAGCATTCATCGCGGCCCCTACAAGAACGGTCCCGGCGAGATCAACGTACCTGTCTCGATAGGCGGCATGGTCGTCAGTCCGGGCGACATAGTCGTCGGCGATGGCGACGGCGTCGTGGCCTTCGACGCCGGCAAGTCGCAATCCCTGCTTGCCGCCGTGCTGGCGCAAAAGGAGAAGGAAGCCGAGATCCTGCGCATGATCGCCGCAGGCACCTATGTCGGTGCCGGCATTTCCAAATCCTGATCTTTTGGAAGGTTCCCAAATCGCCCTTGCTGAATCCGGTGAGGATGGAAGCGCCTGCGGATGGGCAGGGAGACCGGCGCCACGGCGGCCGGGTCGCGCCGCAAGCGACCCGCACGACGCAGGCGCGCGCGACGGCACCCTATCGCCGATACTGCGTGGAGAAGTCGCAGACCTGCAGCATGAGCTGGGCTACGCTTTCGTTGAAAGCCGTCGGGCGGTCGTTGCGAAACATGGCGCCGTAGGGAACGGACGGCAGCAATGGCTTCGTTGGAATGATCCTGAGCTGGCCTGTGTCGGCGAGGGGCCGAAAGCAGGCCGTGGGAAGATAACTCACGCCCAGCCCGGCGAGCGTCAACCCGACAAGCGCGACAAGGCTGTTGGTCGAGAGCTCCCGTTCGAACGCTATCCCCTCGGTCCGCAGCCAGCGGGAGAAGTATGAGCCCGACCCGGAATCCGGGCCCTGGGACAGGATCGTGTAGACGCCCAGTTCCTCGAGGGAAAGCGTTCGCTGGTGGCTTATCAGCTCGGGGCTCGCCATCCAGGAATTCTGGACTTCCGCCAGTCGGATCGACGAAACGAGCGGATCGAAGAACGTCTCCGGTATGACGATGATGTCGATCGTGCCTTCGAGCAGGCGATCGAAAAGCGAGCGGCTGAGATCGACCTCCGGAAGCAGATGGATGCCGGGGTATGTGGCCCGAAGCGTGGTGATGAGGCGCGGCAGCCATGTGAGGGCGGTCAGTTCGGTGACGCCGAGCTGCAGATGCCGGATGGGAAACCGGCCCGCGCTTTTCATATCCAGTATCTTGTCGCGGGTTGCCAGCATCTCCTGGCCGAGTGCGATCACGCGCGCCCCTTCCACGGTCAGCCGTGCGCCACGCTGGCTCCGATCGAACAGGCAGAGGCCCGTCGCCTCCTCCAATTCCTGGATACGCTTCGAGATCGCCGATTGCGTCATGTTCAATTTCGTCGCCGCGCGCTCGAAGGTGCCCAGTTCGGCGATCCAGCGAAGCGCTTCGAGTTGTCTGAGCGTGATCATGCGTTCCTTAGAATCATGAAATAAACGACTTGTTAGGCAGTCAAATTATTCGCTTTTTTTAAAGCATCACACACAGCACATTTTTGCAAGGACAGGCCGATACGTCGGACGCCGAATGTCCAGGGAGAGTCGCTCGTGACGGAAAGCAACGGCAATGGCTACCGGGTCGGCATCGACATCGGCGGCACGTTCACGGATGTGGTCCTCGTCAACGAGCAGACGGGCTCGGTGGGCGTCGTCAAGGTGCCGACGGTGCCGGCAGACCCGTCCGAGGGCTTCCTGCACGGGTTGAATGACGCCTTGAGGGACTTCGGGGTCGACCCGAAGCACATCTCCTTCCTTGTACACGGCACCACAATCGCCACCAACACGATCATCCAGGGACATGGCGCCAAGGCAGGCCTGATCACCAGCGAGGGTTTCAGCGACATCCTCGAGATCGCCTACCAGACCCGGCCGGTCCTCTACGACATCTTCTATGACAAGCCGAAGCCCCTGGTGCCGCGCCATATGTGCGTCGGCGTTCCGGAGCGGATGTCGCCGACGGGCGAGGTGATCGTCCCGTTGGATGCCGCCGCGGTCGAGAGCGCGGCCCGCAGGCTGCTTGCGAGCGGCGCGGCGGCTATCGTTGTCGCATTCCTCCATTCGTACCGGAATCCGGCTCACGAGCGGGCCGCCGCGGAGATGATCGCCCGCATCGCGCCGGACCTGCCCGTCGTCACCTCGGCCGAGGTCTGTCCCGAATATCGCGAGTATCCGCGCACCAGCACCGCGGCCGTCAACGCCGTGCTGCTTCCGAAGGTGGCGCCCTATATTTCCCGCCTCGAGGAGCGTCTGCAGGAACGGGCCGTTTCCACGCCGCTGCACCTGATGACCTCGAGCGGCGGCATCGCAACCTCCCAGATCGCCAAGCGATTCCCAGTGCATCTGGTGGAGTCGGGTCCCGCCGCCGGCGTCATCGGCGCGTCCTTCGTGGCGGAAGACCTGCATGACGAGCGTCTTTCGCGCCGCATCCTGGCGCTGGACATCGGCGGCACGACGGCCAAGGCCTCCCTCATCGACGACGGGATGCCCGCCCTGGCGGACGAGTTTGAGGTCGGTGCGGCCGCCGTTGCGACTTCCACCGCCGGACGAGGGCAGGGCTACCCGATCAAGATGCCCGTCATCAACCTCGTCGAGATCGGTGCCGGCGGCGGCAGCATCGCCTATATCGACCCGGGCGGGGCTCTGGCCGTGGGCCCGGAAAGCGCGGGCGCCGATCCGGGGCCGGCCTGCTACGGCAAGGGCGGAACACATCCGACCATCACCGACGCCAATCTGGCCCTCGGGCTGCTCAATCCGGAATATTTCCTCGGCGGCACCTTCAGGCTGCATGCCGGGCTTGCGCGGGAGGCGATCGAGCGCGAAGTGGCCGGTCCGCTGCGAACAGGCGTGGAAGAGGCCGCGCAGATGATCATCGACATCGCGAACGCCAAGATGGTCGCCGCGCTGCAGCTCGTCTCGGTCAGAAGAGGCATAGATCCGCGCGAATATGCCCTCGTTCCTTCCGGTGGCGCGGGGCCGCTGCACGCCATGGCGATCGCCCGCCAGCTTGGCGTTTCGACCGTCGTCATTCCGCCCACGCCGGGTCTCAACTCGGCGCTTGGCCTGCTTGCGACCGACGTCAAGCATGAGATCGTGCATCCGCTTTTCCGTCCGACGCTCGACATCGACCGCAATGTCTTTGTCGACCTTCTCAAGGAAATGGAGCGCAAGGGCAGGCAATTGCTCGGCACCGAGAAAGTGGAAGGCGAAGGCATCGCCTTCCTGCACGAGGCTGAGGTTTGCTACGCCGGGCAGAACTACCCGCTGCGCGTGGCGGTGGATCCCGCCGGTGATGCCTCCATAGAGACGCTCAGCACCCGCTTCCGCGAGCTGCATCGCAGCCGTTACGGCTTTGCCAGCGAGACCGAGCCGACCATGCTTCTCAATCTGCGCACGACGGCCATAGGCCGGGTCGAGCGGCCGCGCCTGAACCGGCTTGAGGCCGGCGGCGTCGATCCGGCGGATGCCCGGAAGCAGGTGAGGCGCGTGTTCTTTGGCGGAGACGTGGAATGCCCGGCCTACGATCGCGAACGGTTGAAAGCCGGCAATGAGATCATCGGCCCGGCGATCATCGAGCAGATGGACACCACGACCGTTCTGCCGCCGGAAGCGTCCGCCAGGGTGCACGAAAGCGGCAGCCTGATCGTCACTTTGGGGGCTGTGCAATGAGGGCCGCCATGATTCCCGATACCCAGACCCGCGAGCCGGTGGCTTCGTTCGAGCTGCCCGACATGGATCCGGTGACGTTCGAGGTGCTTCGCAATGCCTTGATCAACGTCACCGAGGAGATGGCGCTGACCATCAGGCGGGCCGCCTATTCGACGAACATCAAGACGCGCGCCGATTTCTCCTGCGCGTTCTTCGACAACCAGTTGCGCTGCGTCGCCCAGTCCTTTGCCCAGCCGGCGCATCTGGTCTCCATGGCGACCATCGCCCCGACGGCGATCCGAGAATTCGGCATCGATCGGCTGCGAGCGGGTGACGCGATCCTGGTCAACGATCCGCATCGCGGCGCGAGTCATCTGAACGACATCGCCTGCATAGCGCCGGTCTTCGTCCGGGACGCGCGCGTGGGCTTCGTAGCGAACATGGCGCATCACGTCGATGTGGGCGGCTCCTCCCCGGCAAGCCTCGGGATCAGCCGCGAGCTCTTCCAGGAAGGCCTGATCCTTCCGCCGACCTGCATCGCGCGTGAGGGCCGGATCGATGAGAACGTGCTCGGTCTCCTGCTGGCCAACGTCCGCGCCCGTCGCGAAACCAATGGCGATTTGAGAGCGCAACTGTCGGCCAACTTCGTCGGGGCACAGCGCCTTGGCGATTTGGCCAGCCGCTACTCGCCCTCCGAAATCGCCCATTTCTGCGATGAGCTCATCGCCTATACGGAGCGCTGGACGGCGCATGACCTCTCGCGCCTGCCCAGCGGCAGCTGGGAGGCGGAAGCCTTCCGCGACGATGACGGCTTCACCGACGAGCCGATCCGCCTGAAGGCGAAAGTGACGATCGGCGATGGGCGGATCTCGCTCGACGTGAGCGGATCCTCGCCGCAGCGCGAGTCGCCGATCAACTGCACGCGGACCATGACGACCTGCGCCCTGGCTTTCGTCGCAAAGTGCCTCACATCGCCGGGCATCTCTGTGAACGCGGGCTTCCTGTCGCGGATATCAGTCACAGGTCCGGACGGACTGATCTGCACGGCCCAGCGCCCGGCGGGTGTGGTCGGCGGCTGGGAGACCGGGCAGAAGCTGGCCGAACTCATATTGCTGGCGTTGCAACCGGCCCTTCCGGAGATCATCCCGGCCAGCGGCAAGGCGCTGATCGTCAATCTCGGCTTTGGCGGCCAGGACCCCGTGCGCGGCGAATATTATTGCTACATGGAGACGATAGCCGGCGGCGGCGGCGCGCGGACGACCAAGGATGGCGCCACGGCGGTTCAGACCAACCTCCACAATACTGAAAACGCGCCGATAGAAGAAGTGGAGCTGAACTACCCCATCCGCATCGCCCGCTACGAACTGATCGAGGACAGCGGCGGGCCAGGCCGCTTCCGGGGCGGCCTCGGCGTACGGCGGGACTTCGTTTTTCCTGACGCCCCCTGCACGTTCACGGCACTCTCGGACGGGCGGAAATTCGCCCCCTGGGGCCTGTCGGGAGGTCTTCCCGGCGCCTGCGCACGATTTGTGCTCGATCCGCAGGGCGAAAACAGGGACCTGCCTTCGAAGATCACAATGGAGGTGCCCCGGGGCGGATGCGTCAGCATTCGTACGCCGGGCGGCGGCGGAATGGGCGATCCGCGCAAGCGGGAACGCAGCGCGCTGGAGGGCGACCTGCTCAACGGCTACGTCTCGCCGGAGGCGGCACGAGAGTTCTACGGCCTCTCGGAAAAGGAAGCCCGGGAGTTTTTCGGCCGCGTGCGCGGCAAGGGATGAGCTTCGCCGCCCGGGCCCGGCGCGGCCGTCGGTGAAAAGGATGAAACGTCTGTGCGCCGTTCGATGCGGCCAGACAGTGGAGAATGAGGACAATGAGTGCGCAATACGATGTTGCGATAGCGGGGGGCGGCATCGCGGGCGCGAGCCTCGCATTTTTCCTGGCCCAGCGCGGACTTCGCGTGGTGTTGCTGGAGCGGGGGAATCCGGCATCCGGCGGAACGGGGCTCAGCGCGGCGATCGTCAGGCAGCATTATTCCACCGAATTGATGGCGCGGCTGGCGATGCGTTCTGTGCGCATCTTCCAGGACGCTCCTCGCCTTCTCGGCCGTGACGCCGGCTACCGCAAGGTCGGCTATGTGTTCCTGGCCGCGCCCGACGTGTTCGCGGCGACGGAGCGCAACGTATCCATGCAGAGGCGGATCGGCATCGAGACGCGCCTGATGGATGCGAACGAACTGAAGCGGGCGATGCCATGGCTGAATATTGACGGGGTGGCCGGCGGCGCCTTCGAGAGCGAGGGAGGCTTCGCCGATCCGGAAACCGCAACGACGGCGTTCCTCGAGGCGGCCCGGGAAAGGGGCGCCGATGTGCGCTTGCAGACGGCGGTGCGTGGTTTGCTCCGATCCGGCGATCGTATTGAAGGCGTCCTGACGGATGACGGGGAAATCACGTCCGAATTCGTTGTCAACGCGGCGGGACCCTGGTCGGCGCCGTTGGCGGCCAGCGCCGGGATCGAGCTGAAAATGCGCACGGTGCGCGAGCAGGACAGCGTCTGGGAGGCGAAGCAGGGCAGGGAGCTGCCGCAGCTCTCGGTCTCCAACGCGGTCGATGCGATCTATATACGGCCGCTCGGCGAGCGGCGCTTCATCGTCGGGCGCGGCTTTCCCAAGCATTACCAGGATGTCGATCCGTACAATTATAAGAAGACGGCGGACGACGATTTCGTCGCCGACGTCAACGAGCGGCTCACGCGCCGGATTCCATCCTTCGAAGGCGCCCGTCTGATCAACAGCTACGCCGCCCTCTACGACGTGACGCTCGACTGGTACCAATATGTCGGTCCGCGAAGCCGGCTGTCGGGATATGTCGATTTCTGCGGCGGCAGCGGGCATGGCTTCAAGGTGGCGCCGGCAATCGCCGAAGAACTCGCCGGCTGGATCGCGGAAGGCGAGGTTGCCAAGGACTTCCGCCGGCTGTCCTACGACCGGGTCGGCGATAACGATCTATTCGTGCAGAGCTACGGAGGGAACCGCGGATAAGTGGCCCCTTCGGGGAGATGCCTACCCGATCGATGAGGGAGGAGGGCGGCATCGATGTGAGCAAATGTGACAATGGAGGAGTCGAATGGTTACCTGTTCATATATGAGGAAGACTATCGCCAGGCTGGCGCTCGGCGTTGCCCTGGGAGGATGTTTTCTGACCGCAGCCCACGCGGCGGATACCGTCATCGGATTTACCTCGAACGGCTTTCAGATCGCGGCCTTGGCTGAAGCCCGCGACGGGGCGATGGAGGAGGCCAAGAAGAAAGGCGTCCGGATCGACTACATCACCGCCAAGGATGCGGCGGACCAGCAGCGCGCCGTCGAAAGTCTCATCGCGAAGCATGTCAGCGTCATCGCCATCGATCCCCTCGATGCGGTTGCGATCTCGGAAAGCGTGCGGGCCGCCAACGAGGCAGGCATTCCCGTGGTGATGTGGGTCGGCAGCGCGAAAGAAGGCAAGGTCGCCGCGACGGTGCTTTCCGATGAAATGACGGGCGGCTACGACATCGCCAAATGGACGTTCGCCAAGATGAGTTCCGGAAAGTTCGCCCTTCTGCAGGGCGACAAGGGCCATCAAGCCGGCGCTCTCAGGGAGAAGGGCGTGCGCAAGGCTCTGACCGAATTTCCGGCCATCACCATGTCCGACTATGGCGAGGCGAAATGGAACCGCGACATCGGCGCCCGCGTGGCGGACAATTTCCTGACCCGGACTCCTGATCTCAAGGCGATCATCGCGTTGAACGACGAGATGGCCTTCGGTGCAATCGCCGCCATGGAGGCGAGGCAATGGCCCCAGCCCATGATCGTGACCGGCTACAACGGCCAGTGCGACGCGCTGAAGAGCGTCCTGGAGGGAGGCAAGCTGTCGGCAACCCTCTATCAGCCGTTCCGCGACATCGGCGCCAAAGTGGTCGATCTCGCCGTGGATATCGTAGCCGGCAAACAGGTGGACCAGACCGTCATGGTCCCTTCGATCGTCGTGGATCCCGAACTGGCGAAGAAGGCGCTTGATGAGACTTCCGCCGATATCTCCTCCGGTCTAAGACATGCGGTCAAGCGGGCAGCGGCGGGATGCAAGAGCTGACAAGGAGCGGGAGCAGGGTCGCGCCATCGGCGGCGAAGCGTCGCCTGTGGAACCAGAGCGCGATAACCTCCTATGGCGCCGCGGTGCCGCTGGCGGTTCTCATCGTCGTCCTTGCGCTGGCCAGCCCCTACTTCCTCACTCTTGTAAACATCCGGAACATCCTTCTGCAATCGGCAATCCTGGGCGTTCTCGCCTTCGGGCTGACCGTCGCGCTGATTGCGGAAGAGATCGACCTGTCGATCGGCGCGGTCGAGGGGCTGACCGCCGTCTTCGCCGCGATCCTGTGCATTCAGCTCGGCGTCCCCTGGCCGGTGGGCGCCCTGCTGGCCGTGCTTGCCGGTTTCCTCATCGGCTATGCGAACGGTGTGATGACGACGGTATTGGATATCCCCTCCTTCATCGTCACGCTGGGCACATTGGGCATCGCATCGGGAGTGAGCCTGCGGCTGACGGACGGGAATTCCATCTCCGGGTTCCCGGCGGGCTACGTTGTCATCGGAAGAGGCAGCCTGTTTGGCGTGCCGCTCTCCACGATCGCGCTTTTTGTCCTCTTCCTGATCATCTGGTTCCTGCTGCGCTGGACGCGCTGGGGCCTTCGGCTTTACGCCACGGGCGGCAACGCCGCGGCGGCGGCCGAATTGGGACTGTCTCCCGCCAGATTGAAGACGTTGGCGCTGGCGATAAGCGGTGCCTGCGCGGGCATCGCCGGCGTGCTGATCAGCGCCCGGCTCAATTCCGCCAACGGCTCCCTCGGTCAGTTCGACCTGCTCGACGCGATCGCCGCGGTGGTGATCGGCGGCACCTCGCTTACCGGCGGTCGGGGATCCATCCTCGGCACGCTGTTCGGCGTGCTGATCATGGTCATCATCCGGAACGGCCTTGACCTGCTCGGCGTATCGCCCTTCTGGCAGACGGCGGCCGTCGGGGCGATGATCCTCATCGCCGCCATTCTCCACAAGTTCGCGGCAAGGCTGGGATCGTGACATGGACGCGATCGCGCTGACGAATCTCTCCAAGCGTTTCGGGCCGGTTACCGCTCTCACCGACGTTTCGTTGCGCATCGGCATGAACGAGGTGGTCGGCATAGTCGGCGACAACGGCGCCGGAAAGTCGACCCTCCTGAAAATCCTGAGCGGCTTCCACCAGCCGAGTTCCGGCACGATGAGCATCATGGGCGAGCCGGTGACGCTGACCTCGGTGCAGCATGCGCGCCTGCTCGGCATAGAGACGGTCTACCAGGATCTCGCTCTGGTAAAGGAACTTTCCGTTTATGAGAACATGTTCCTGGGACGCGAGATCACCAGGAAGCGCCTCGGCCTCCTGACCATGCTCGATCGGAAGGCGATGCGCGAGACCTGTGCGGGATATCTCCAGCGTCTTGGCCTGCGGCTGCCTTCCCTCGACTGCGAGATCGGCGAGCTGTCAGGCGGCCAGCGGCAGGCGATCGCGATCGCGAGGTCGACTTTTGCGGGCGGCAAGATACTTCTTCTCGACGAGCCGCTTGCGGCGATGGGCGTGCGCGAGGGCGCGATCATCCTCGACCTGATCCGGAGTTTCCGCGCGCGGAGGGACATGACGATCGTCATCATCGCGCACAATCATGCCCAGGTTCTCGACGTCTGCGACCGTGTCTGCCTCGTTCAGCACGGTACCGTGACATTGGACAAGAAAAGCGAGGAGACGTCGGTCGAGGAGCTCATGCGGGTTATTTGCTCCGGATATGCCGTAAGCCCTCAGTCGTAGCTGCGCGCCTCTTTCAGGGACTGGCTGGAAGCGTTCTGCCGCCTGACGTTCCGGACCGTTGTTAGCGGTTCTTGCACCCGCACGAATTGCGGACGATCAGGGTCGGCTCGATATGCAAGGTCCGCGGATGCCTGCCCGGGGTCCGTATGCGTTGTTCGAGCATCAGCGCCGCCCTTCGGCCGATCTCGTCGCAGTCCTGCGCCATCACGGTCAGCCTGGGCATGAAGCAGTCAGCCCAATCGAAATCGTCGAAGCCGGCGAAGGCAATGTCGTCGGGCACGCGCAGGCCGGCATCGTGGACCGCGTGCATGATGCCGATCGTCGTCAGATTGTTGCCGCCGACGATGGCCGTCGGTCGTTCCCGGCCCGTGAGCATCCGCTCGGCGGAGAGGCGCGCTCGGTTGATGTCCGTATTGTCCGTGGACAAAAGCGCCGCGTCGAATGTCAGGCCATGGTTCGCGAGCGCGGTCTTGTAGCCCTGTATACGCTCGTTCGCGGTCGTGAAGCTCGCCGGCCCCGCAAGCATGCCGATGCGCTTGTGGCCGTGTTCGATGAGATGGGAAACCAGCTCGACGACCGCGTTGCGGTTCTCGACGCCGACCTGGTCGAAACCGGCCGCGACCAGCCGATCGACGAGGACCGAGGGTATGGCGTTCTCCTGCAGGTAGGCGAGCGAGCGGCGGTCGGCGTCGTGGCAGGGCGCGAGGATGATCCCGTCGACCCGCCGCTGGTGCAGGGCCTGGACGACTTTCAATTCCTGGGTAGGGTCGTCCCGCGTGTTGGCAAGCAGCACCATCATGCCGAGATTGGCGCACTGCTCCTCGATGGCGTTGACGATGTCGCCGAAATAGCGGTTCGCCGTGGTCGACATGGCGATCCCCACCATGTTGCTGCTCGACCGCGCCAGGGCTCGCGCGAGTACGTTCGGCGTATAGCCGACGGCCTTGACCGCCTGCTGGACGGCGGCTGTCGTCTCCGGACTGACGTAGCGCGTTCCGTTTAGGACGTGGGACACGGTCGATGTCGCGACCCCCGCGCGCCGGGCTACATCCGAAATGGTTGCCACTGTCCCTTGCAACCGTGCCCGTAGGGGTCGGTTGTCCCTTTTCGCCACGCCATCACTACCCGCGCCGGACCCGCCGGATCAACCGTCAATTCGCTACGCTGTCCGCTCGATGCCGCCCCGGATTACGGCCCTTGCGGCCCCCGGCGGTACATAGATGACAACATCGCAGAAACGCATGCAAGCGTTTGCGCAATCGCTTGTCTAGGCAAAATTTGCAGAAATGGACCGTCCCTTCGCTTGACATGGCGTTCCCGCCCCGTAGGCTACCCGACGAGGAGATGGAGCATGAGGACGCTCCGCCGGGAGGATCACACCATGTTCGGGCGCAGGTTCCGGCCGGGTTGCTGTTCGACCCTCGTCATGCCTGAAGCGCGGCTGTCCATCGCGACGGTCGGAAGCGTTCGTTCATGACCTCGCTCCTGGAAATGCGCGGCATCGAAAAGCGCTTCGGCGGCGTCCAGGCCCTGAAGGGCGTCGATTTCGATCTTCGCGCCGGCGAGGCCCACGTCCTGCTCGGCGAGAACGGCGCCGGCAAGAGTACGCTGATGAACATCCTCTCCGGGAGCATCGGCCCCGACGCCGGCGACATCCGCCTTTTCGGCAAGCCCGTCCGCTTTTCCAGCCCGGCCGAGGCGCATGCGGCCGGCATCGCCATGATCCCGCAGGAACTGGACCTCGTTCCGGGACTGGACATCACGGCCAACCTGTTCCTCGGCAATGAGGAGCGCACGGCCTGGGGCACGCTGGCGCATCGCCGGATGCGCAGGGCGGCGAGCGACCTGCTGAGGAAGGCGGGCGTCTCGCTCGACGCCGGCAGGCCGGTCTCGTCGCTGAGGATGGGCGAACGGCAACTCGTGGCGATCGCCAAGGCGCTTTCCGCCGACGCGCGCATTCTCGTCATGGACGAGCCGACCGCCGCCCTGTCCGCGACCGAATGCGAGCACCTCTTCGGCACGGTGCGGGAATTGTGCGCACGCGGGGTCGGCGTCATCTACATCTCGCATCGCCTGGAGGAAGTGCCGCGCGTCGCCGACCGCGTGACGGTCATGCGCGACGGGTGCGTGGCGGGCGAGGCGGCGGCGGACGCGCCGCAGGCGGAACTGGTGCGGCTTCTGGTCGGGCGATCGTTCGAGGATCTGTTTCCGCCTCGGGCAGGCAGGATCGGCCGCGAATTGCTCCGGCTGGAGCACGCGCGCTTCGATCCGGCCATCGAGCGCGCCGGCTGGCAGGCGGCGCGGGACGTCTCGCTGACCGTGCACGAGGGCGAGATCGTCGGGCTGGCCGGGCTCATGGGCGTCGGCCGGACCGAGCTTCTTTCCGCGCTCTACGGCTTCGAGGTCGAGGGGCGCTGGTCCGGCACGGTCCTCGTCGACGGCCGGCCCGCCCGCCTCGGCAGCATCGCGGCGGCGCGTCGGGCGGGAATCGCCTATGTCACCGACGATCGCCGCGGGACCGGCCTCGTCCTCAATCATACGGTGGGCGAGAATGTCGTCCTCTCCACCTTGAGGCGGATCACGCCTTGGGCGCTCGTCTCCCCGGGGAAGGAGCGCCGCTACGTCACCGAGGCTCTGTCGCGCTTCGACGTTCGCCCGAAACTGCCGGAAGCCCTGGTCATCAACCTGTCGGGCGGCAACCAGCAGAAGGTAGTGTTCGCCAAGGAACTCGTCAGCGAGCCGCATCTTCTTCTGCTGGACGAGCCGACACGCGGCGTCGATGTCGGCGCCAAGGCGGAAATCTACGGGCAGCTTCGCAGCCTGACGGCGAAGGGCCTGGGCGTCCTGGTGGCGTCGTCCGAACTGCCGGAACTGATAGGCCTTTGCGATCGCATCGTCGTCATGTCGAGAGGCAGGACGGTAGCCGAGTTCGCGGCCGGCGCCAGCGAGGAGGAAATCCGCCATGCAAGCACAATTGGGACCGAGGCGGCATGACGGCTGAGCCCACGAACCCGCCGGTCCAGAAGGCCGCGGCGGCGACGCGGCCGCGGCTGCGTCCGCTCGACTACGTCGTCCGCTTCCAGAGCCTCCTCGGCTTGATCCTGGTCATCGTCGGCGGGGTCGCCTTTTCGCCGCGGCGCCATGGCCACATCCTCTTCCTGCAGCCGGACAACATCGCCAACATCGTCCGCTCCATATCGGAGACCGGTATCCTGGCGCTCGGCATGACCTTCGTCATCATCGCCGCCGGCATAGACCTTTCGGTGGGCGCTGTGCTCGGACTGTCGAGCGTGCTGACGGCCGCGCTGCTCATCAATGCGGGCTGGGGCCTGTGGACGACCCTGCCGCTCGTCCTCGTCTGCGCGACGCTCTTCGGCCTGGCACAGGGAGCGATCTCGACCCGGCTTCATGTCCAGGCCTTCATCGTGACGCTCGCCGGTCTGCAGGCGGCGCGCGGCCTCGCCCTCATCGCCTCGGGCAATGAATTCATCAACATCAACTACGGCAGCGGCCCGGGCAATGCGCCGCCGGCCTTTGCCGTCCTCGGCGAACGCCTGTTCTACGATACGTTCCCCGTCGCCACGCTGGTATTCGTCGTGCTCGCGGTGATGGCGACCTTCGTTCTCAACCATACCCGCTACGGGCGCTATGTCTTCGCCGTCGGCGGCAACGAACGGGCCGCCCGGCTATCCGGCATTCCGGTCGAGTGGATAAAGATCTCCGTCTACGGCCTCACCGGCCTGTGCTCCGGAGTGGCGGGCATCGTACATGCCGGCCAGTTCGCCTTCGGCAGCCCCACCGACGGAACGGGCTACGAACTCAACGCCATCGCCGCCGTGGTGATCGGCGGCACCGACCTCTTCGGTGGGGCCGGAACCATGATCGGGACAATTGCCGGCGCCGTGATGCTCGGCGCGCTCGCCAATGTCCTGCAACTCAATGACGTGAGCGCCGCCATGCAGCTTCTGGCGACGGGCGCGATCATCGTGGCTGCAGCGGCGCTGCAGACATACGTAGGCAGGCGCGACGGACGTTCGCGCTGATCAAGGAGGAGACGGCAATGACCACATCGAAATGCATACGGGGACTGCTGGCGGCGGGAACGGGGTTCGCCGCGCTGATGGCGCTATCGGCCGCCGACGCCAAGCCGCTGGCCAAGACATGCGGGCCCAAGGATCACTACGTGATCGGCTTCTCGCAGGCGAATTTCAAGGAGCCGTACCGCTCGCACGTCAACCATGAACTCGAGCGCCTGGTGAAGAAGTACCCGCAGTTCAAGCTGGTGATCGCGGACGGACAGGCGAGCGACAATACGCAGGTCTCCCAGGTCGAGAACTTCCTGACGCAGCAGGTCGACATCCTGTTCATCTCGCCCTTCGAGGCGGCGCCTCTGACACCCGTCGTCTCGCGCGTCTATAAAGCAGGGATTCCCGTCATCGAGCTCGACCGCAAGACCAATGGCGATGATTACACGAGCTTCGTCGGCGGCGACAACGAGAAGATCGCCGAGGAGGCCGGCCAGTACGCCAAGAAGCTGCTGCCCGACGGCGGGGATGTCGCCATCCTGGAGGGTCTGCCAAGTTCGTCGCCCGCGATCGAGCGTCTCGACGGTTTCAAGAAGGGCATCGCCGACGATCCGAAGCTGAAGGTCGTCGCGGTCCAGCCGGTGGACTGGATGGAGGACAAGGCGGTGACCGTGTTCTCCGCCATGCTGCAGGCGCATCCCGACATCAAGCTCGTCTATACGAGCAACGACCTCGCCGCTGCGGGCGCCTATATCGCGGCCAAGCAGGTCGGCAAGGAGAAAAAGATCAAGATCATCGGCACCGACGGGCTGCCGGGACCCTCCGGCGGCATCCATTCGGTTGCCGAAGGGCAGTGGGCGGCGACGCTGGTCTATCCGACCGGCGCGGCCGAGGCGCTCGATCTCGCCAAGAAGATACTGCTCGATTGCGCGTCCTCCGTGCCGCGGGTTGTGACGGTTCCGACCAAGCTGATCACCCCGGAGAACGCCAAGGAAATCTACGCCAAGGAAAAATTCTGACGTTGCGGCGCGGGGCGACACCGCCCCGCGCCTTTCTTTTCCTGCTTCGGACGAAAAAGATCACCGTTGGCGCTCGCGATCCCGCGCGCCGGGCTATGTCCGAATGGTTGCCACTGTGCCTTGCAACCCTACCCGCCGGGATCGGCTGGCCCTGTTCGAAGCATGCCGTTCCGAGGGATCCTCCCGGTCACGCCGCCGCAGACTTCCGCCTTTCCGTGCGTCAGGCGCCGGGCCGAAAATCATCTAATTCTTCTATGCATTCAGCTAGTCGGGCCGATTGTTTGCTCAAGCATGTGCCCGTACCATCCATATGCCGTCGACTGTAAGAAATATGAGCGATACGAAAAAAATATAAAAATAAATACTTTAGGAAATAAAGCTTAACCGTAAAGAGATCGGCTTTGAGGTGTTTGCATGGCGGAAGATCCGGCCACAGATTTCTTCGTATAAATAGTAGTCGCCTGCAGCGGTTCTTTCAGCCAATTGTCAGGGCACTACGTCGACGCTTGCAAGGAAACGCAAATGACCGATCAAGCCATTCCAAGACGTCCACGCATCGCGCATCTCGCCGGGCCGACGGCGACGATCCAGAACACGCCGCCGCTGGTGACCTCCAACAAGGCGCGCGCCAGGTATGGCCTGCCCTTGCGCCATAATCCCGATGGCACCCCAACGAAGTTCGACGCACTACGCGCGCAACGCCTTGCTGCGCCGATCAAAATCTATGTCGAGCAGTTCTCCGCTCATCCTCTGGAAGCCGATGCCGCCGAGCTCTATGGGCCGCCGGATGGTTATCTGGGTGCCGACGGCAGCTTCCAGAAAGAGAAGATCGCCGACAGTGACCGGCCGGTCTACGAGATCGAACTCTCCCCCGACGACGGTCTTTATCCGCTGCCCTATATGGCACGGCAGGCCGACGGCAGCGCGTGGGAAGAGGAGGCCGCCTTCACCGGCGCGCCTGACGAGAAGGCACGACAGGGTTTTTTCCCGGACGGCTCACGCAGCTTCGAAGAAATCGACCGCATGTCGATCCATGCCGACGGCACTGTGAACGCCATTTCGCGGCAGGCCGACGTCGACTTCTTCCGGGTCATGCCGCCCGGCGGCTTCAAGAAGGGCGTGCCGCAGGGCAAACGCACCGACAAGGGTGAAGGGGATATTTCGCCGGAAAGGCGGGCGCACGACTTTTTCGCCTACAAGCCGTACAACCTGCTTTCACCGCCGCCGCGGCCGACCCTGGCCAAAATCACCAACGACACGCAAGCTATCGCCGACAGTGGCGACTATGATGGGCTGATCTGGACCCAGGGCAGCCCGCAGGTCGAGGAGACTGCCTATTGGTTCAACCTGCTGATCGACACGACGCTGCCGATCTGCGGCAACGCCGCCCAGCGTCCGCAGGGTCAGATTTCCAATGATGGTCCGGCCAACATCGTCGATTCGGTGACCTTTATCCGGTCCCGAGCCTGGGCCGATGCCGAGGGCAGGAACCGTTGCGGCACCATCGTCATCCAGGAGCAGCAGTTCTTTGCGGCACGCGAAGTGGCCAAGGTCGATGCCCGGCCGGGTGGCTTTGTCGCCACCGGCGGCCATGGAGGCATCCTTGGCCAGATCAGCCATATCGGTAACGTCGTGCTGACCTACCTGCCAGCCTACAAGCACACGTACCTCTCGGATGTGAACATCAACAAGCTGCCGACCACGGCCAGGGCAGTTAAGCGCGTCGGCGGTAAGATCACCAACATAAAGGTCACCATCAAGGACGGTGCCGGCAAGCTGGTCGAGAACGCCATCCCGTCGGTCTCGATCGTAAAGGAAGGCGGCTATTCGGAAGAGGACTACATCTCCGATTTCGAAGATGCGCCGGCGATGGTGGCCATCATCGAGCACAAGCTCGGGCTGGGGCGGCTCGGCGGCCTGGTGGTGGAGGGGTTGGTGCCCTACGGCCGGTTGCCTTCGGGTGTCCATGAAAGGCTCGTTATGCGCGCGATATTCAGCGGCATTCCGGTCGTACGTGTTGGCCGCAACGCGCCGGAGGGTTTTGCCGATCCCTCGCCGATGGTGATCGCGGGCGCCAATTTGACGGCCATAAAGGCGCGCCTGGCGCTGATGGCGGCGCTGATGAAGCTCGGCGCTTTGCCGATTGCCGCCGATCCGGACAACCCGACAGACGCTGAAAAACAGGCGACCGTCAAAGCCATCACTGCCTTTCAGTCTATTTTCAATTCACATTGATATAGATCAGCCCGACTTGAATAATAGATGAGCTGTTGACCTTGTGCGCCCTAAATCGGGAGGAAGCATCTATTTCGCGATCGGATTAGTAGTGGCGGCCGGCGGGATGGGCGCATGCCAGGACGCCAATGGGGCGAGGATGCTCCTCGGCGTCGCCAGAAGAAGCGGGGCCGCTTCTCCACTGTAATACAAATACCAGCAATTGTCGGCTATGGCGTTTCCATTGGTTTCGAAGTAGAAACCCCCGGTTTATGCCGAGGGGTGGGCAGTGCTAGCCAACAGATATATGGTCGCCGGCCGCGACGTCGTTTCGGAAACATTCGATGGCGACATCGTTGTCCTCGACCTGAACAGCGGCAAGTATTTCAGCTTCACCGATGCCGGATGCGCCCTTTGGGAGGCGCTGGCGGCGGGTGCGCCCTCGGACATGCTGCTGCCGGCGGGGGCCGGCTATTCCGCTACGGAGCTTCAACGCTTTCTGGAGAAGCTGCTCGAACATCAGCTTCTTGCCGTCCGCAACGACGCCACGGACACTGCATTGCCGGAGGAATTCGCGGAGAAGGTCCGCTCGGCGAAGGAAAAGCCGGACATGTTCGTCTTCGACGACCTTGCCGATTTGTTCAAGGCCGATCCCATCCACGATGTGGAGGAACCTGCCGGCTGGCCCGTCCTGAAGGAAGGCTGAGCCGGGATGCTCGTGGGCGTCGTCGGCGATTCCGCGCCGGTGGTTTCGACCGGCACCATCGCAGCCTATGCACGCTCGGTCCTGGAGCGGGCCGGGTCGCTGCCGAGGAACGACGCCCGCCGGGCGCGCGTCAGGCTTCCCGGCCTGTCGATCGAGGTTCATTCGTTCGACGCAGCCATGGCCGAAGCCGTCACGCGCAATTTCCTCCCGGTTTCCGGGACCGATCCGCTTTCGACGGAGGAGATGGAAATCTGGATCGTCCACGGGGAAGTCCCGGACAGTCCCGTCGCGGCGCGGTGGTCGCGCGGCGCACCCTACGCGCCCCATGCCGTGGCACAGGCGCTCGACATGGCTGGCCTTCGGGCGGAATACTATTTCGACCTCGACCATTGGCACGTCTGCGATCCGTCGCAAGGGACCGCTGTCCAGTTGATGCGTGGCCCTGAGGCCTATCCGCCCTGGGAGACCGGCGCGCCGCTCCGCCCCTTCCTGCATTGGCACTATGCCAGGCGCGGCATGCGTCTGGCGCATGCCGGCACGCTGGGCGTCGGCGGCAAAGGCGTGTTGATGGCCGGCGCCGGGGGCAGCGGCAAGTCGGGAACCGTCATCGCCGGCCTGCTGAACGGCCTGCAGAGCGTCGGCGACGATTACGTGCTCCTGAATGCGGACCGTGAAATCACGGCATATCCGCTTTACGCGACGCTGAAGCAGGACCCGGTAGGCTACAAGCGTCTCGGCCTCGACCGGCGCCTGCCGGCGGGCAGCCTGAACTGGCAGGGCAAGCACCAGTTCCTGATCGGTCAGGTAGCGCCGCGCGCCGTACCGTCCTCTCTCAGGATCGGCGCCCTGCTTGTTCCCGCTGTCGGAAAAGCGAGCCGGACGACGATAGCGCCCGTTCCGCGCGCCGAAGCGATGATGGCGCTCGCGGCCTCGTCCATCCACCAGATGCCCGGCGAGCGGGAGAGCGGCTTCCGCTTCTTCAGCATGATCGCGCAGCGGCTGCCGTGCTTCCGGCTCGATCTCGGCCGGGAACCGGCTGAAATCGCGGACGCGATCGGCGATTTCATCGGACGCCTTTCCCGATGAAGGTCAGCGTCATCATTCCCGTCTATAACCGCGAGCGCTACATCCGCACCGCGATCCTGTCGCTTCTCAGGCAGTCCGACGACGCCGACCTCGACATCGTCGTGATCGATGACGGCTCGACGGACCGCAGCCGGGAAATCGTCTTGGACATGGCCAAAGCCGCGCCCAACATCCGATTGATCGAACAGCCGCATGCCGGAATCGCACGCGCTCGAAACACGGGTCTCGATCATATCCACCCCGAGGCGGAACTAGTGACGTTCCTCGATTCCGACGATGTCTCGGTGCATGGGCGGTTCGCGACGGAACTGCCGCTGTTCCGCGAGGACGCCGAACTGGCGCTGACCTATTCGATGATGACTGTGACGGACGCCATCGATCAAACGTCGTTTATGCCGTCGTCAAATGCCCGCACGTGCACGCTCCAAAGCATTCACTTGGGAGCTGCGATCTTCCGCCGGGCGGCACTGGATGCCGTGGGTCGCTTCGATGAGGAACTGAAGCAGTCGGAAGATCTTGACTTCCTGTTGCGGCTTTTCGAGCTTCCGTTGAAGTACCGCCTGCTCGATCATGTAGCATTGCTCTATCGGCGCCATTCAGAAGGCGTCACCCACAATCGGGCCGAAGCCCGCCGCTATTTTATGCTGGCCCTCTTGCGTTCGATGCAAAGGCGGCGCCGGGCCGGCAATCCTGTTCCGATCCCGAAATTCTTTACCTCTGGCGAAATCGTTGGAGATACGGACCTTTTACTCAGAGTCGTTACGTGAAGTACTCCGCGATCATGCCGGCCTTCAACGCCGCCGCCACGATTGCGGCGGCGATTGAATCCATGCTCGGCCAGAGCCTGCCGCCGGAGGAGATCGTCGTCGTCGACGACGGGTCAGCGGATGCGACCGCCGACATCGCCCGCGCCTGCGATCCATGCGTCAAGGTGATCCGGCAGGATAACCGGGGCGCCGGTGCGGCGACGAACCTCGCCATCGCGCAGACGCGGCTGCCCGTCATCGCCTCGCTCGATGCCGACGACATCTGGCTGCCGGAGAAGATGGAGACCCAGCTTCGCCATCTGGCCGCGCATCCCGAGGCGAGCGCGGTCTTCACGCATCTGAGGACCTTTCGCGACGACGGGTTGCGGGCAGGGGCGGATGTGGTGGGCCCCGGCTGGTCGCGCAGCACCATGGTCATATACAGGCAAGCGGCGGTGGCGACCGGCGATTTCATCGACCTGCCGGGCAGCGGCAGGGGGGAGATGGTCGACTGGCTCGCCCGGGGCCGGCATCTCGGGCTCCGGCTCGACATGCTCGACGAGGTTCATGCCCTGCGCCGTGTCCGGTCCGGCAGCCTGTCCTACGGACGCGACGCCGACAAGGACAAGGGATATGCAAGGGTGGCCTGGCTGGCCTTGCAGCGGCGCAAGGGAAAGGCATGATCGCCCCGCCGCGCCGCATCACCCGCCGCTTTCCGGACTATGGCTGGGCCTGGCCGACGCGCGACCTCGACCTGCTTCTTAAAGCCGTCCTGCTGCGGGACGACGGGGAAGCGATTGCGGCGGCGCTTTCCTGGCTCGCCGCGCACGACCTCGACGAAGCCACCTTCCGCGAGCACAGGCTGCTGGCGGCGCTCTCCGACAGGTTCGGCAAGCGGCTGTCGTCCAGCCCGGCCTATCCGAGGCTCGTCGGCCTCCAGCGCATGCTGTGGACCCGTTCGCGCATGGCCTTGCGCGATTCCTCCGAGGCGCTCGGGGTGCTTGCCCGGGCCGGCATGGAGTTCATGTTCATAAAGGGCGCAAGCCGCATTGCGCTCGACCCCGATGCCCAGCGCGGCCGCGTCTCGCATGACATCGATGTCCTGCTGAAGCGGACGGACATGCGCACGGCCTTTTCGGTCCTTATCGACAGCGGCTGGCAGGCGACGACCGGCGCCGGTTCTCTCCGCCTGGGCGACCAGGCGGAAAATTGCCGCGCAATGAATTTCTTCAAGGGCGATTTCGGCGACATCGACCTGCATAGCCTGGCCTACCATCCGATCCATGCCGACGAAACCGACGACGATGCACTCTGGGCGCGGTCGGTTCCGGCCGCGCTGGGAGGCATTCCGGGGCGCGCTCCCGCGGCATCCGATCGTATGGCGCTTGCGATAGCGCATGGCGCGCTTGACGCCCACACGCACAGCGACTGGCTCGTCGACATGGATAGCTGCATGCGGCATGGGCCGGTCGGATGGCACGATCTTCTGGCGACGCTTCGCGCCCGGCGGATAGGCGTGCCGGCCGCTTCCGCCCTGAGCTATCTCGCCCAGGAGATTGGTGCGCCCGTTCCGGCCGACGTTATGCGGGAAGTCCTGGACATGGCGGATCATGCGGGCCTTGGGCGCAGGCTGGCGCTCCTCGAATGCAAGCCCAGGAGCGACTTCACCGCCTTTACCGCCATCGCCCGCGGCGTCGTCAAGCAGGTCCGGCTGCTGCGTGGAAAGCGCCTTGCGCGCCGTATCCCGGAGACCGTCTGGCGATGCCATCTGGCCGGCCCGGCAAGCGACGGCCGGGCCCGGAGCGCCATGGGCGCCGAATTTCCCGCGCAAGGGCCGGGCGCGATCCGGATCGGCATCTCGCTCACCGTTCGGCTGCCGAAAAAGCGGCGCAGGATCGACTGGGAACTGTCGACGCCGACCCGCCATCTCGCCGTGCTGCGCTACAGGACGATCCTGCCTTTCGGTGGTCTGCGCAGGCTGACATTCGCCGGAACGGTCACGCTCGCGCCGGACGAGACGGTTCTTCTCGTAAGCGCGCGCCCGTCGCGGTTCCTCCGCCCCGGCGCGAGCGCGGATGCGGTGGAAACCTATGGCGCCGTTCCCTTCGTCGATGCGCGGCTCTGGCGGAGATAGCAGGCGGGAGATGGCAGAGATGCCGTCGCCGGGACAAATTACAACCCGATCTCAGGAAAGTCGCGGCATTCCCTTGGGCGGCATGGCGCGTTTCTGGGCGGCGATGCGGAACGGCGCGTTGGGGGCGCCATAGCCGGCATAGCCGCCACGGCGCTCGACGATCTCGAAGAAGAAGCCTTCGCCGAAATTGCGGCTGTAGAGCTGGAAGAACTCGCCGCCCTCGTCGCGGTCGTAGAGGATGTTCCGCCTCCTCAGCGTCTCGACCAGGCCGGGCGCAAGATCGAAGCGCGCTTCGAGGTCGTCATAATAGTTGGGCGATATCTCCAGCGGCCGGAACCCCAGTTCTTCCAGTTTCGCGGAAGTTTCAAGGATATCGTCCGTCGCGAAGGCGACGTGCTGGACGCTGGAGCCGAAACTCTCGGCGACGAAACGGCCGGCAAGCGTCTTGCGGTTCTCGGCGCCGTTGAGCGTCAGGCGCAGGCGGCCGTCGGGACTCTCGATGACCTGGCTGCGCACCAGCCCGGCGGGATCGACGACATCGACCATCGGCAGCTTCGCCGTCCGGAAGATCGCTGTATAGAAGAGCAGCCAGGTCAGCATCTCCTCGTAGTTCATCGTCTGGGCGACATGGTCGACGGCCAGAAGCCCCGCGCCGGCCGGAGCGGTCCGCTCGACCGGCTCGAACTCGACGTTCCAGACATCCGCAAGCCTGTCGTCGATGAAATAGATCACGCCGCCGCCCACGCCCCTGATCGCCGGGATGGCGAGTTCGCCCTCGCCGCGCTGCTCGGCGAAGGGCTCCGCCCCGAGCGCCCTTGCGCGCGCGACCGTCGCTGCCGCGTCGGCGACACGCAGGCCGATCGCGTAGGCATTGGTGCCGTGCACGAGATAGGAGGAGTGCGCGAAACCCTCGTGGCTGGTGTTGACGACGAGATTGATCCCGCCGGCCTTGCCTTGCCGCCAGACGGACACGTCGCGATTGCGGTGCTCCGCGGCGAGCGAGAAGCCCATGCTCGAGAGCAGCGCGCCGAGTTCCTCCCCCTCCGCCTCGTTCGCCGCGAACTCGACGAATTCCACGCCTTCGACCACGATCCGGTCCGGCATGTCGGGCACGTCGATCCGGATGCCGGGCTCCTCGCGCCTGACGCGGTCCATCAGGGCGACCAGCGAACGGCGGCCGTCCACCGCGATCGATTTCGGCGAGCCGCCGCGGAACTGGTCGTTGAAGATCTCCAGCGACAGCGGCCCGTCATAGCCGGTCGCCGCCACCGCGCGCATGAAGTCGACGACCGGCAGGTCGCCCTCGCCCGGCATGTTGCGGAAATGCCGGCTCCAGTAGAGCAGATCCATGTCGATCAGCGGCGCATCGGCGAGCTGCACGATGAAGATGCGGTCGCCGGGGATGGCGCGGATCGAGTTCACGTCGATCTTGCGCGCGGAGGTATGGAAGCTGTCGAGGATCAGCCCGACCGAGGGATGGCCGGCGCGCCGCACGATCTCCCAGGCGTCGCGGTGGTCGTTGATGTGACGGCCCCAGGCCAGCGCCTCGTAGCCGACGCGGATGCCATGCCTGGCTGCCCGCTGCCCAAGCTCGGCGAAATCCGCCGCAGCGCGGTCGATGCCGCCGAGCGCCAGCGGCGAGACGTTGGAGCAGATGAGCATCAAATCGGTGCCGAGTTCGCCCATGACGTCGAACTTGCGCTCGGCGCGGTCGAACGCCTTCCTCCGCTGCGGTTCGGGCATGCCCTCGAAATCGCGGAAGGGCTGGAAGAGCGTGATCTGCAGCCCGTGGTCGCGCACCATGCGGCCGACCTCCGCCGGCGTGCCATCGAAGGCCAGGAAATCGGTCTCGAAGATCTCGACGCCGTCGAAGCCCGCGTTGGCGATCGCCGCCAGCTTCTCGCGGAAATCGCCGCTGATCGAGACCGTCGCGATCGACGTCTTCATGCCGCTTGCCCTCCCGCTTCGTCCGAAAGCCTGGAAGTGCTCGCCATGAAGGCTGTCGAGCACCGCTCCAGGTTCGCAGTCTAACGATGGAGGGACTTAAGCAGGAATATCAATTTCGCGGTGCTCGCTAACATCATGTTATGGCTCCGAGCGCCCCGCCGCCAAAACCTTCGGCCGCCCGAGGGAACTGGCGGCAACCATCTCCCGCCGCAAGACTTGAAGGAATGCATCGGCGAATACGGAGAGTGACATGTCGCTCCGATAGGCGGCATAGGTGTGGAAGGTGCTTTCGGCGTCGATTTCCAGCTTTTTGAGCCCCGGCACGTGGCCGTGGGCCACGGTGAATTCGTCGATGATCGCGATGCCGAGCCCCTGCGCGACAAGGCTGCAGACGGTCGTGCCGAACCGTGCCTTGATGTTCATCCGGTATTCTGTACCGGCATCCTTGAACATGGCGGCCATGACCGCGCCGTAGGGGTCCCTTGGATCGATGCCGATCAGGGGAAATTCGGCCATCTCCGCTGGAGTGATGCGCTCCCGCGCGGCTAGCGGCCCGTTCTCGGGAGCGATGCAGAGCAGCCTGCCGCTGGCGAGATGCTCGAACCCGATCAGCGGGTGATCGAAGCGCGAGGAGATGGCGACGAGTTCGCCCCGGCCAAGCAGGAGGTAGTCGATGGCCTCCTCGATCTTCAGGATATTGATGTCGAGCGCGAGGTCGGGATAGCGGCGGCGAAGGGCTGCGATGGCGCGGGGCAGCATGACGTTGGCGATGCTCGGCACCGATGCGATGCAGAGTTCCTGGCGGTCTCCGCGAGCGAGACTGTCCACGGCCGACTGCAAATCCTCGATCTTGTGATGGACGGTGTCGAGCAGGTCGAAGATATGGCGCGCCTGCGGCGTGGGCACGTAGCGGCCGGCGCGCCGGTCGAACAGGCGCACGCCGAGCGAATCCTCGGAATATTTCATGAGCCGGCTGATGCCGGGCGCGGCGACGTTGAGCAACCGCGCCGCGCCGGCGATGCTTCCCGTCACCATGATGGCGCGAATGACTTCTATCTGGCGCAGCGTAAGCATCCTGGACGCCCCGGAAACAGTCCTGTCGCGTCTCGCGGACGCAAGGCCTTCCTGCTTACCATGCGATTTTGCTTCGGGGGAATTTTCGCCGGACCGTTGCGCCTGGTCAGCGATTGCCGGCCCTGTCCGTATGGCGCAGCGCATTGACGATGACCGCGAAGGCAGGGGAGTTCTGCCGCCGGGTGGGATAGTAGAGGTGATAGCCTGTGAATTCGGAACACCATTCGTCGAGCACTTGGACGAGCCGGCCGGACCTGATCGGTTCCATGACCAGGTTCTCCGGCACATAGGCGATCCCGAGCCCGCTCGCGGCGGCGTCGACCATCGCGATGGACGTATTGAACGTGAGTTGCCCGTCGACGCGCACCCGCAACTCCCGTCCGTCCTTTTCGAACTCCCCGGCGTAGAGGCCGCCCGCCTGCGGCTGGCGGTGGTTGATGCAATTGTGGTCGACCAGGTCCTGCGGCGTCTCGGGCGCCTTGCGCAGGGCCAGGTAGTCGGGCGAGGCGACGGCCACCAGGCGCCAGTCCGGGCTGATGCGGACGGCAATCATGTCCTTGTCCACGCTTTCGCCCAGCCGCACGCCGGCGTCGAAGCGCCCCTCTACGATGTTGCGGAAGCCGTTGTCGACGTTCAGTTCGACGTGGATGTCGGGATAGTCCCGCAGAACCGGCTTCAGCTTCGGCCAGACGATCCAGTCCAGCGCGTGATCGGAGAGCGTGATCCGCACCGTTCCCGAAGGCCTCTCGCGAAACGCCATCAACGCATCGACATCGCTCTCGATCTCGTGGATGCGCGGTGCGAAGGAATGCAGAAGCCGCTCGCCGGCTTCCGTAGGCGAGACGCTGCGCGTGGTCCGCGTCAGGAGCCGCAGGCCGAGCCGTGCCTCCAGCTGCTTTATGGTATGGCTGAGTGTCGACTGCGACGTCCCCAGCTTCGCAGCCGCCCTCGTGAAGCTGCGTTCCTCGGCGACCGCCATGAACAGCAGCATGTCATTCAGATCCTGTCGGTGCATCGCTCGGCTCCAACGGACTTATATCATGGATCGATAAGTCTATGCTAATTGCACCGGATAATCGTGAGGATTGAGACGGTCTATATGGATGACCGCGGATCGGCGGCGGGAACCGGCCGGCAGGTGGAGTCCTTCGCGCCCGGCGCGTTCCTTCTTCTTGGCCCGGCGCTATTTGCCATTGCGGCGACGATCTCGGCACCAAGGCACCAGAACGCATGACGCGACGACGGCCGGCCGCCGCACGGCGCCGAATATATCGACCAACGATAGAAAGGATATTTCCATGAACATTCAACGCGCGGGCTCCCGCCCGTCCAACAAAGGGCCTGCGGACTGGTTCACCGGCGCTGTCCGCATCGATCCGCTGTTTTCCGCGCCCGCGCCGGCGCGCGCCGCGGGCGCCGCCGTCACTTTCGAGCCGGGCGCGCGCACCGCCTGGCATACCCACCCGCTCGGCCAGACCTTGATCGTCACCGCCGGTCTCGGTCGCGTGCAGCGCGACGGCGGCCCGGTCGAGGAAATCCGCCCGGGCGATGTGGTCTGGTTCGCCCCGGGCGAAAGGCACTGGCATGGCGCGAGCCCCGCCACGGCCATGACGCATATCGCCATCCAGGAAATGCTCGACGACAAGGCCGTCGACTGGCTGGAGCATGTCAGCGACGCCGAATACGGCGCCTGAACCCATTTGACCTGAACTGAAGGATGCGAAAAATGCTCGCAACCGTTCTTCACAAGCCCGGCGATGTCCACTGCGAGGAAGTCGCCGACCCGAAGATCCTGAAACCCACCGACGCCATCATCGAGCTTTCGGCCAGTTGCATCTGCGGGTCGGACCTCTGGCCCTATCGCGGGCTGCAGCCGCTGGATGGCCCCATGCACATGGGCCATGAATATTGCGGCGTCGTGGTCGAGACCGGCAGCGAGGTGCGCACCGTGCGCCCCGGCCAGTTCGTCGTCGGCTCCTTCTGCCTGTCCGACAACACCTGCCCGCACTGCCGCTTCGGCTTCCAGTCGTCCTGCGTGCAGCGCGAGTTCATGAGCGGCGCGCAGGCGCCCTATGCCCGCGTGCCGTTGGCCGACGGCACTCTCGTGGCGACCGACGAAATCCCCTCCGCCGACCTCGTGCCGCACATGCTGGCCGCCTCCGATGTGCTCGGCACCGGCTGGTATGCCGCCGATGCCGCCGAAGTGCGTCCCGGCTCGACCGTGGTCGTGGTCGGCGACGGCGCGGTCGGCCTGATGGGCGTCTTGGCCGCGGGCGAAATGGGTGCCGGACGCATCATCGCCATGAGCCGTCACGAGAGCCGGCAGAAGCTCGCGAAGGAATTCGGAGCGACCGACATCGTTGCCGAGCGCGGCGAGGAAGGCGTCGCGCGCATCCTCGACATGACGAAGGGGGTCGGCGCCGATTCCGTGCTCGAATGCGTCGGCACGATGCAATCGATGGACCAGGCGCTCGCCTGTTCGCGGCCCGGCGGCACGATCGGCTATGTCGGCGTCCCGCACGGCGTCAGCCTCGAAGGCGAGCGGCTCTTCTTCGGCCAGAAGCGCATGCTCGGCGGCCCGGCGCCGGTCCGCCGCTTCCTGCCCGACCTCATGGACCGGGTCCTCGGAGGCAAGATCCAGCCCGGCAAGGTCTTCGACCTCAGACTGCCGCTCGAACAGGTGGCCGAAGGCTACAAGGCCATGGACGAGCGGCGCGCCATCAAGACGCTGCTGCTTGTATGACCGTCGCCTCGCCGTCCATGCGGTCCGTCCGTTCTGGCAACCCTGCTGCCGATCATGGCGGCGGTGCTGGCCGCCTTCCTGACCATCGGCCTCGCCCTGCCGGTGCTGCCGCTCCATGTGCACGACGATCTTGGCTTCGGCACCTTCGCGGTCGGCCTGGTGGCGGGCAGTCAGTTCGCGGCCTCGCTCGTCTCGCGGATCTGGGCGGGAGTCTATTGCGACACGCGCGGTGCGAAGCGCGGCCTGGTTCTCGGCCTGTTGACCGCCTCCGCCTCCGGGCTGCTCTACCTGCTGTCCGTGGCGGCCGGCGGCACGCCGCTCCTGGCGATCGCCATCCTTCTCTGCGGCCGCGCGCTGCTCGGACTGGCGGAAAGCTTCATCATCATGGGCGGGGTGAGCTGGGGACTGGCGCTCGTCGATGCGCAGCATGCGGGCAAGGTCATCGCCTGGGTGGGGACGGCGATGTTTGCCGCGCTGGCGGCCGGCGCCCCGCTCGGTTCGGCGCTCTATGGGGCCGACGGCTTCGCCGCAATCGCGCTTGCCACCGCGCTGGTGCCCTTGGCCGTTCTTGCAATTCTTACCCGTCTGCCCGGGATAGCCCCGGTGCATAAGGCTGCACGGACGGCCTATGTCGACGTCATTCGCGCGGTGTGGGTGCCCGGCGTCGGCGCTGCGCTGAGCAGCATTGGCTACGGCGTGATCCTCGCCTTCAGCCCGCTTCTGTTCGCCGACCGCGGCTGGCATCCTGTATGGCTGGCCTTCACCGCCTATGCGGTGGCGTTGATCCTCGCCCGCTTCCTCTTCGGTCACCTGCCGGACAGGCTCGGCGGCGCGCGTATCGCGCTTCTGTTCGTGCTGGTCGAGGCCGCGGGGCTGGCGCTCATCTGGCTGGCGTCCGGTCCGCTCCTGGCCATCATGGGCGCGGTGCTCACGGGGTTCGGCTATTCGCTGGTCTATCCGGGTTTCGGCGCGGAAGCGGTGCGCGGCGTCCCTGCGCAGAACCGCGGGCTCGCCATGGGCATCTACACGGCCTTCCTGGATGTCGCGCTGGGGCTCGGCAGCCCCGCGCTCGGGCTTGCTGCGGCGAGGACGAGCCTGGGCGCGGTGTTCCTGTTCAGCGCCTTGATCGTCCTTGGAGCGGGTGGGATAGCGCTGCGGCTCCTGCGGCCGGTGCGGAGTTGACGTCGACCGACACGGAACACCATTTCCCTCAGGCGGATGACGCCTTGATCGGCCGCGCCCGGTCCCGATCCCCAGGATCGGCGTCTCCTCATTCGAGGTGATCGTCTCCTCGGGCGCGATCGGATCGCCGAAGCTGCTGATGCAGTCTGGCATCGGGCCCGCCGATCATCTGAAGGCCGTAGGCGTCCCGGTCCTGCACGGCCTGCCCGGGGTCGGCGGCAACATGCAGGACCATCTCGACCTCTTCGTGATCTGCGAATGCACGGGCGATCACACCTACGACAACGTCGCGAAGCTGCACCGCACGCTGTGGGCCGGGATCGAGTACATGTTGTTCCGTACGGGCCCCGTGGCTTCGAGCCTCTTCGAGACCGGGGGCTTCTGGTACGCGGATCAGGATGTGCGGTCGCCCGATATCCAGTTCCACCTTGGACTCGGATCGGGCATCGAGGCGGGCGTGGCAAGGCTAAAACGCCGGCGTCACTCTCAATTCCGCCTATCTTCATCCGCGCTCGCGCGGCACGGTCCGCCTCTCCTCGGCCGATCCGGCGGCGCCGCCGCTGATCGATCCGAACTACTGGAGCGATCCGCACGATCTGAAGATGTCGCTCGAAGGGCTGAGGATCGCGCGCGAGATCATGCGGCAGCCGGCGCTTGAGCCCTTTGTCCAGGCCGAACGACTGCCCGGGCCGGAACTCGCGACGGACGAGGAACTGTTCGAATATGGCTGCGCCAACGCCAAGACCGATCACCATCCGGTCGGCACCTGCAAGATGGGCACGGACCGGATGTCCGTCGTGGACCTCGACCTGAAGGTGCGCGGCATCGAAGGCCTGCGCATCTGCGACAGTTCGGTGATGCCGCGCATCCCCTCCTGCAACACAAACGGCCCGACGATCATGGTGGGCGAGAAGGGCGCCGACATCATCCGCGGGCTCGATCCGCTGCCTGCCGCCATCTTCGCCTGGGAGCGCAACGATACCAGGGCCCGCGCCCGCAGCGAAGTTTGCTAGCGCTCTCTCTCCCGGCGCGGGCGGCGACCTCTCACTCGATGGAGGCGCGGGCCGCTCGCATGATCTCGTCGGCGAACATCGAGGCGGCGGGACCGCGACTCCGTTTTTCCCGCTGCACCAGCGAGAGGATGTTCTTCCCCATGGGCCGTTCGCGGATCGGTATGTAGGTCAGGACGCCGTTGCGGTATTCCTCGGCGATATCGAATTTGCTGAGGAAGGCCACGGCGTCCCCGGCGGCGGCGAGGCATTTCATCGTTTCGATGGAATTGGTGAGGAATCTCGGTTCGACCTCCAATCCGGCATCGGCGAAGGCGTCGACGACGATGCCGTGGATCACCATGGACCTGTCGGCGAAGATCAGCGGATAAGGCGCGCAATGCGCCAACGGCACCGAGCCCATGCTGGCCAGCGGATGCTCGGGCGACACCACGGCGCCGAGGCGTGTATCCAGTTTTCCCAACGTCTCGAACTGTGGCGATTTCGGAAGATTGAAGGCGAAGCCGAGATCGGCCTCGCCGTCCGCGACCGCCTGGACGATGTCGCGAATGAACATGACCCGGATCGATATCTTGATCTGGGGGTGGCGGCTGCAGAAGACGGCCGCCGCCTGCGGCACGATCCCGCCCGCAAGTCCGTTCATGGTCGCGATGATCACCTCGCCGCTTTCAAGTGTCTTGAGGTCGCGGATCTCGGCTTCGACCTGGCTGTATTCCTTGATCGTCCTGCGCACATGCGCCAGGAGAACCTCGCCCGCCGGCGTCAGCCGCAGGCCCCGGGGCAGCCGCTCGAACAGCGGTTCGCCGATCGCCTCCTCGAGCTGGAGCACGTGCTTGTTCACGGCGGACGAAGCCACGTTCAGCCGCCCCGCGGCGGCGCGGATCGAACCGCTTCGGGCGACTTCGTCCAGATAGCGAAGCAGGCGCGAGTGCAGCATGGAGCCTCGGCTTTCTTCCGCTCTCGAAAAGCGAGCGGTGCGCGCCAAAAATAATGCTTTTCAGAAGCAGTACAATGGCATCTTATCGCCCGGAAACGCTCGATGCCATACGCGCGAAGACGGAGGAGGACGGAACATGTCACGCCTTGGAGGATATGCCGGGACCGCGGTGCGGGGGGCGCTCTTTGCCGCGCTGCTGTTCGGCGGTTCGACGCTCGCCCACGCAAAGGAACTGCAGAAGGTCGTCTTCATGACGAGCTGGTATGCGCAGGCGGAGCATGGCGGTTTCTACCAGGCCAAGGCGACCGGTCTCTACGAAAAGGAGGGCCTCGACGTCACGATCAAGATGGGCGGCCCGCAGATCAACGGCATGCAGCTTTTGCTTGCCGGCGAGGCGGATTTCTATAACGGCTTCGATTTTCAGGTTCTGAGCGGTGTCGAGAAGAACCTGCCGGTCAAGGCGGTGGCGGCCATGTTCCAGCACGACGTGAACGGCATGATCACCCACAAGGACGTGACCGGCCTCGACGGGCTCAAGGGCAAGACGCTGTTCATCGCGACTTCGGCGCGGGCGTCCTGGTGGCCATGGCTGAAGACCAAGTATGGTCTGTCCGACGACCAGGTGAAGCCCTATACGTTCAATGTTCAGCCGTTCATCGTGGATCCGAACGCGGCGCAGCAAGGTTTCCCGAGTTCCGAGCCGTTCACGCTCGAACAGCAGAATATTCCCTACAATTTCTATCTGTTCGCGGATCAGGGCTATCCGCCCTACGGCATCACGCTGGTCACCCGCGACGACGTGATCAAGACCAAGCCGGATGTGGTCAGGCGCTTCATCCATGCCTCGGTGCTGGGCTGGAAGAGCTATCTTGAGAACCCCGCGCCGGGCAATGCTCTCATCAAGCAGGCCAATCCCAAGATGACGGATGCCCTCCTCGCTTACGGCGTCCAGTCGATCAAGAAGTTCAAGTTCGTGACCGGCGGCGACGCGGCCGTCGACGGTATCGGCACCATGAAGGACGATCGCTGGAAGGCGAGCTATGACTACATGGTCTCGGCCGGCCTCCTCAAGGCAAGCACCGATTGGAAGAACGCCTTCACGACCGAGTTCGTGAAAGGCCTCGACGTCAAGCCGAACTGAGGCTGGAGATGCTCCGCAACACCATGAAAAAGACCGCCGGTGCCGGGCTCGTGTCTCTCCCGCTTGCAGTCGTCGAGGTGAAGGGCGCGCAAAAGACGTTCCCGAACGGCTTTCATGCGCTCGATCCCGTCGACCTGACCGTGCGCTCCGGCGAGTTCCTTACCCTCATCGGGCCTTCCGGATGCGGCAAGAGCACCCTGCTCGGGCTGATGACCGATCTGATCAAGCCGTCCTCCGGCCAGATGCGCTGGTGGGGCGGAACGTTCGACAGCACCGGCGCTGCCGGCAAGCGGCTGTCGATCGTCTTCCAGGATGCCACGCTGATGCCCTGGGCGACGATCCTGGCCAATGTGCGCTTGCCGCTCGATCTGGCGAAGGTGTCGCGCGGCGAAGCCAATGAGAGGGTGCGCGCCGCTCTCGCCAAGGTGGGGCTCGCCGGTTTCGAGGACAGGCTGCCGCGCCAGCTTTCGGGCGGCATGCGCATGCGCGTTTCCATTGCCCGAGCGCTGGTCACCGAGCCCGATCTTCTCTTGATGGACGAGCCGTTCGGCGCGCTCGACGAGTTCACGCGCAACAAGCTCGATGCCGACCTGCTCGAGCTATGGCGCGATCGGAAACTGTCGATCGTCTTTGTCACGCATTCGATCTACGAGGCGGTGTTCCTGTCCACGCGGGTCGTGGTCATGGCGGCGCGCCCCGGCCGTATAGCGCGTGTCATCGACATCGACGCGCCGTGGCCGCGCGACGAGGAGTTCCGCGGCAGCCCCCGTTTTGCCGCGCTCTGTTCAGACCTGTCGCGGGCGTTGAAGGAGGCCTCGGAGGAATCCGGAGGCCAGGCAGCGGGAGGTGAGCGATGAAAGTCGCCGCGATGAGCCGGGAGTCCGCATTGCGCCTGGTGGGCCCGCTGCTGGTCGGCGTCGCCGCCCTGCTCGTATGGCAGCTCCTCTGCACGGCCTACGCCGTGCCGATCTATCTCTTTCCGAAGCCCACCGACATCTGGTCGAGCTTCGCCGCCAACCTGCCCGAACTGATGCGCGCCCTTTCGGTGACCTTGATCGTCACTCTGCAGGCGTTCGTCCTCGCCGTTGTGGTCGGGACCGCCATCGCGTTCGTATTCAACCAGAGCCGGCTGGTGGAGGCATGTCTCTTCCCCTACGCCATCATCCTGCAGGTGACGCCGATCGTCGCCATTTCGCCCCTCATCATCATCCTCGTGAAGGACACGCGCGTCGCGCTCACAATGTGTGCCGCCATCGTGGCCCTGTTCCCCATCATCTCCAACACGACGCTCGGCCTGCGCAGCGTGGATCCCGGCCTGATCAACCTGTTCAAGGCGAACAAGGCCTCGCGCCTGCAGACGCTCGCGCGGCTGCGCATCCCGAGCGCGTTGCCCTATTTCTTCGCGGGTTTGCGCATTTCGAGCGGGCTGGCCCTGATCGGCGCGGTGGTGGCGGAGTTCGTGGCCGGCACCGGCGGCATGGGATCGGGTCTCGCCTATGAGATACTTCAGGCCGGCTTCCAGCTCAACATACCTTTGATGTTCGCCGCGCTCGGCCTGATCACGGCGGTCGGCATCGTGCTGTTCCTCGTGATGGCCGGGATCTCGAACGCCGCGATCGGATCGTGGCACGAGAGCCATGCCGAGGAGCGCGGGCCGCGCTAGCGGCTGTCCACCTGCCTGAGCGTTGAGCCGGGGAGGCCCGGACGGCGGAGCCGTGCCATCCGGCGCAGACGAACTTTCATCCGATCCGTATGGAAAGAAAAGAGGACCAGGAAAATGGGTTACGTGAAAATAGATCACTATGGAAAGGTCCGCACGATCTTCGATATCCTGAACGGCAAGGCGGAAGCGGACCTGCTGCTCAAGAACCTGAACATCCTCGATGTCCATGGAGAGACCGTCTACCAGGGCTCCATCCTTGTCCATGACAAGCGCATTGTGGCGCTGAGTCCGGATGAATCGATCATCCGGGTCAAGGATGTGTTCGACGGCAAGGGTCTTTATGCCATCCCCGGACTGATCGACGCCCATCTGCATTTCGAATCCCAACTCGCCCATCCGACGGCGCTCGCCGAGGCGATGGTTCCGTGCGGGACGACGACCATCTACGCCGAATGCCTCGACCTTCTGAGCGCGGCCGGCGCCAATGGCGTCCAGGCGGCGAGGGACCTCTTCAGGGACTACGACAAGCTGCCCTATCGTCTCTACGCCTTTGCGCCGGGCAAGAAGACGGCTGCCTCGGTGACGAAGGCCGTCCTCGACATGGAGCCCGTTATCGGTCTCGGCGAGTTCGAGCATTTCACCTACAGCTCCGGGGACGAGGATGATTTCCACAAGGCCGCCTGGGTCAGGGAGAAGGCCGGCTTCATGAACGGCCATTGGGGCGTCACGTCCCTTTCCGACATGATCCTGAACTACCTGCCGGCGATCGGCGTCTCCAACAACCACGACGTCTGGAACGAGGACGATCTGGAGAAGAGCATCCGCTACGGCTTTCCGACGCATATCAAGTTCGGCGTCGGCAGCAGCGAGGTGATCAAGATCCTGCTCAGGGCCATCGTCGACCGAAAGTTCCCGACCGACAATTTCATGCTGTGTACCGACAACATCTCCGTCCAGCGCCTGCAGACGATGGGGCACATGGACTGGATCATCTCCCTCTGCGTCGAAATGGGCATCAGCCCGATCAAGGCGATCAAGATGGCGAGCTACAACACGGCCAGATCGTTCCATATGGAGGACCGGATCGGCTCGCTGACCCCGGGCCGCTTCGCCGACATCGTGCTGACCGACAGCCTGTCGAAGATCAACCCGCTCTACGTATTCAAGGATGGCGAGCTGATCGCCCGGGATCGCAAGCTGCTCCGGAACGCCGATATCGACTATTCCGGCATGTGCACCAAGGGCGTCCCCGGACTCGATGATTTGACGCCGGCGGAGCTGGACATCACGCCCATCGAGTTCTCCGAAGACCGGTCCCGGGCCAAGGTCATCCTGTTCGACGTCTATGGCCGCGGGCACGCCAAGTTCCACCAGGAAGTGTGGGCGCCGGTCCAGAACGGCAAGGTCGTGCCCGAACTCGACGGCCGGAAGGTGAGCCGCCTGTCGGTGGTCCAGCGCTATGCGGACGGCAAGCGGCATGTGGTCAACGGGTTGTTCCACGGCGTCCACGTGGACCGCGGCGCGGTAGCGACCTTCTGGCCCGCGCCGACCCCCTATTTCGTCGTGGTCGGGCAGGAAAGCGATGAAATGTGCTATTGCCTCAAGGAAGTGGACAAGTATTCGGGCGCGTGTGTCGTCTCGGAGAACAGGACGAAGAAAGCGGTGATGCCGCTCGAGATTCACGGTGTGATGGCGAACATGACCGTGGACGAATTGACGTCCAGCGCCGCGGTCATCGACTCGGCTCTCGAGGAACTGGGCAACCGCAACGAAGGAGAGCCTGTCGTCAACAAGCTGCTCAGCCTTTTCATTTCGCTGCATCGCTTCCGGTTCATGGAATAGGATCGGGTCCGCAGGGCGCCGCCGTCTCGTCACGGAAAGTGGCACCGACGGACCTCCATGGTAAGGATTGGAAAGGAACTCGTCCTTGCGGCCGGCGCGGTGAATTCGCCGCAACTACTTCAGCTTTCGGGGATCGGAGATTCGGATATTCTGAAGCGCCACGGGATCAACATCGTCCACGCCTTGCCGAAGGTTGGGGAGAACCTGCAGGACCATCTCGGATTGAACGCTGTCTCCTTCGTGCTGATGGTCGGCTCGTGCCTGCTGGCGCTGATCAGCGTGCTGGTGCAGCGTGAGCGCAGGACCGGCAAGGAGACGTGATAGCCGGATCTGCCGCTTCGGTTTGCCGGTTCTCGGTCAAAGCAGCACGACCTGTCCGGTGCGCACCGACTCCTCCGCCGCGGCCCCGATCGCCACGGCCTTCGTCCCGTCTTCGAGGCTCACCTCGGGCCTGCCGCCATGACGGACGAGATCGAGAAAGCGCTTGTGCTGGTGAAAGGTCGATCCGTGGTGGTCGCCGGCCGCGAGGATGGTCCGGTCGACCTCGACCGGCCAGCGCTGTTCGATCTTGGTGGCGCGTGGCGAGATTGCGATCTCGGCGACGCGTTCCTTGCCGCCGGGCAGGAAGCGGGCCGGCCCCGGAACGAAGGCTTCGATTTTCGCCAAATCTCCGGTCGCGGCAATCGCCTCCTGCCAATAGGAGCCTTCCGCGAACATGCATAGATCGAGCGCCGCCCGGACGCCGTTGTCGAAATCGACCACGACGAAGGCGTTGTCCAGCACGTCGGGGCTGCGCCCCTCATAGCTTTCCTCGAGGAAATTGACGTCACGGCCGCCCGACGCATAGACGCGTGTCGCCTCCGCCCCGGTGACAAGGCGCATCAAGTCGAAGAAATGGCAGCATTTCTCGACCAGCGTTCCTCCCGTCTGGCAATTGAACCGGTTCCAGTGGCCGACCTTGCTCAGGAAAGGATAGCGGTGCTCGCGGATGGTCAGCATGCGTAGCCGTCCGATGGCGCCCGAGCGCACCTCCTCGATCATGCGGGCGACCGGCTCCATGTAGCGGTACTCCATGGCGACCCAGACCGGCGTGCCGGCGGCCTCGGCCTGTCGCGCCAGTTCCACGCAATCGGCGACGGTGGTGCAGACCGGCTTCTCGCAAAGCACGGGCTTTCCGAGCGCGATGAGGTCGCGCATGATGGCGGCATGCTGGTGGTTGGGCGCCGCCACCACGAATGCGTCGCATGGATCGGCGGAAAGCAGGTCGCGATAGTTGGTGAAAGCCTTGGTCTCGTTCCCGGCGAGCCTCGCCGCGCTCTCGCGCATGCCTTCGTCGGGGTCGGCTACCGCGACGACCTCCGTCCCGGGCAGGAGTGCTATGTTGCGAATATGCTCCCGCCCCATCATCCCCGAGCCGATGATGCCGTAACGCACTTTTCCCATGCTGTTTCCTGAAGCTCCAGAATATCGACGTCTCGCCGGGCAAAGAATGCGGCGCTTATGCGCCGTTGGCCCAAGTGACGCGAAGCGCCCTTTGCCCCGGCCCCTCGACACGCCCGACGATATCCGGCCGATAGCGGCCGGACCAGCGTTCCTCAAGGGTCAGTTCCGCCGCATCGTCGTTCCAGCGGGCCCCGCAGCCGATCAGCGAAGCTTCCCTGTCCTGAAAGTTCCAGCTTTCTCCATCGTCGAAAAGGATCTCTGCCGAACTCTTGCCGCTTCCGGGCCCAGCGAACAGGGTCAGCGCGACGCGGTCCGCATTGTGGGGCGCGGTATCCGGCCAGCTTTCGGCAAGCGGCAGGATCGCGCCTGACCGGACGAAAAGCGGCAGGCTCCCCAGGGGTGCGCCGGCGATGATCGTTCCGCCGCCTTCGTATACCTCGCCGGTGCGGAAATCGTGCCAATGCGTACCGCTGCCGGGCAGATAGACCGGGATTTCCCTTCTGTCGGGCTCCACGACCGGCGCGGCGAGCACGTCCGGCCCAAGCATGAACTGGTCGAGGTCCTGCCCGCAGGCAGGCTCGTCGAAATGATAGAAGAGCGGTGCGATCAGGGGCGTGCCGTCGCGGTGGGCGCGCCACGCCAGATTGTAAAGCACCGGCAGGAAGCGATAGCGAAGGCGGAGCGCCTCGATGACCGCGTCGGTCGCTTCGGGGTGCATCCAGGGCAGGTTCGTCGGCTGATCGAGCTGCGGCTTCCATGAATTCATCAGGGCGCGCGGGTGTAGCGCCATCATCTGGAACCAGCGGACGAGCAATTCGGGTCCGGGCCTGGGGCCGTCGAAGCCGCCGATGTCGTGACCGACGAACGGCATGCCCGACAGGCTCATCGAGAGCCCCATGCGCAGGTTCCATTTAAGCGTGTGCCAACTGGTGTGGTTGTCGCCGCTCCAGGTTTCCGCATAGCGGGCGATGCCGATCGGCCCGGCGCGGCTGACCGTGTAAGGCCGGCTTGCCGGATCGCGCTCCCCGGTCGCTTCGAAACTCGCCCGTGTCATCAGGAGCGCATGGATCGGCCGCATGTCGATGGCCGGGAGAGCCTTCCCACCCCCGTCTATCTCGGCCGTTTCGTCCCAAAGCTCGGCTTCGTTGTTGTCGTTCCATGCGGCGGTGAAACCAGCGCCGAGAATCTGTTTCTTCACCTGGCCTTTCCACCAGTCGACGGTCTTCGGGTTGGTGAAGTCGAGGCTCGATCCTGGTCCGCCCCAGAACATCTCGACCGCCGGCGATCCGTCGGCCCGGCGCACGAACCAGCCTTCGGACCGGCCCTTTTCGTAGGCCGGATGTTCGGTCAGCAGAACCGGCTTGATGTTGGCGCAGGTCCTGAACCCGAGTTCGCCGAGGCGCCGGAAGAAGCCGTCCCTGTCCGGAAAGCGCTCCTTGCTCCAGGTGAAGACGTAGCGCCGCCCGTCCGGCTTGAGCGTGTAGCCGGAGCCGGAATGGATGGCGCTGATCGGAATGCCCTTCTCACGGCAAGTCTCGGCGAAGCCGGTGATGACCGCCTGCGCCTTCGGATCGTCGGCGTGGTGCATGGTGGTGAACGCAAAACCCATCGACCAGCGCGGCGGGAAATGCGGCTTCCCGGTCAGCCGCATGAGCCTCGGCGCCACGTCCGATATTTTCGGCCCGGCGATGACGTAATAGACGAGCCCCTTCTCGAAGGCGTCGACGTGGCGATAGTGCTCGTAATAGTTGGAATGCTCCGCCCCGAAATCGAAGGCCATTTCCGAGAACGTATCGTAGAGAAGGCCTGTCGCTTCGCCGTCTCCGGCCTCGGCGATGAAGAACGGTGCATGCTTGTAGAGCGGATCGGACCGCTCGGCGTCATAGCCGAGGCTGTCGGTCTGCAGCAGGCGGAAGCGCCTGCCGGTCCGGTCGAGGGGACCCGTCTTGTCGCCCAGCCCAAAATGCCTGTCCGTGAGACGCCGCGCCTGGTAGTGCCGCAGGGTGCCCTGCCGTTCGAGCCATAGATACGCGACGCGCCTGCGGTCGGCGAGAACTTCCTGCCAGCCGCTCCCGGTCTTGCGTCTGAAGGTGAGGCGCAATGGCGCGGCTTCCAGATCGACGCGCCACGGGCCGCCCTCGATCGACAGGACGGCCGCGTCGAGCCGGGTTTTGGGAAGGGAGAAGCCGTCGGTCGCCAGCCGGTCGCGCCCCGCCCAGGGCACGTCTCCTTCCGGGGCGATCATCCAGGTGCGGTCGACCGCGAGTCCGTCTTCCGGCGTGATGGCTACACGCACCAGCCAGTCTTCGAGCATGTCGATCCGCAAGCGGAATCCGTCGCTGAGCCGCGCCGACAGTCCGCCTGCCGTTGCGGCGGGAGAGCCTTCGATGTGCAACACGCCCATGTTCAAGATCCATCCGGTATGATGTCGACCGACACGTATAGTCGGGCCTAGATTGCCGCCTCACCGATTTCGAGCCGCTTGAGCGCCTTGCCGTCGCTCTTTCGGAACAGATGCATGAAGCTTCGGCGGAAGGTGGCATGGGCCTTGTCGCCCCGGCGCATGGACGTTTGCCCGACGAAATGCGCGGTGAGCTGTGTGCCGTCCGGCGTCTCGCAATAGAGGAAGGACTGGCCGCCCAGCTGCTCGATCGACTGCACGGAAACCGGGTGGCCCTTGTCACCGCCGACCTCGAGATGCTCCGGCCGTATCCCGACGGTGACTTCCTGCCCCGGCGAAATGCCGGAGCCGTCGACCGAGACCTCGTAGGCCTGTCCGGCAGCGTCCCGGACTGTCACCTTCCCCGCATCCGTGCCGTCCACCACGGCGTCGATGAAATTCATGCGCGGCGAGCCGATGAAGCCGGCGACGAACTGGTTGGCGGGTTCGTTGTACAGATGAAGCGGCGTGCCGTATTGCTCCACCCGGCCGGCCTTCAGGACGACGATCCTGTCGGCCATCGTCATCGCCTCCACCTGGTCGTGCGTGACATAGATCATCGTATTCCCGAGCCGCCGGTGAAGAGCGGAGATTTCGCGCCGCATCGCCACGCGCAATTCGGCGTCCAGGTTCGACAGCGGTTCGTCGAACAGGAACACGCGCGGCTCGCGGACCACGGCGCGGCCGATCGCGACGCGCTGGCGCTGGCCGCCCGAAAGCTGCTTCGGCCGCCGCCCGAGGAACTCCTCGATCTGCAGCATGCGGGCGGCGCGGGTGACGCGCTCCTTGATCTCGGCCTTGGGGGTCCGGATGTTCTCCAGGCCGAAGGCGAGGTTCTCCCAGACCGTCATGTGGGGATAGAGGGCGTAGGTCTGGAATACCATCGCGAGGCCGCGTTCGGACGCCCGCTGCTCGTTGACCCGGACGCGATCGATCCTCAACTCGCCGCCCGTGATGTCCTCGAGGCCGGCGATCATCCGCAAGAGGGTCGACTTTCCGCATCCGGAAGGCCCGACGAAGACGCAGAAATCGCCGTCCTCGACCTTCAGGTCGATGCCGTGGATGGCGCGCACGCCGGCATAGTCCTTGACGACCCCTTCCAGTTCGAGAGCAGCCATCGTCCCTCCTATTTCACGCCCGACTGGGCAATGCCGGTCGTGATGTATTTCTGCAGGAAGGCGAAGACGAAGGTGATCGGCAGCAGCGTAAGCACCGTCATCGCCAGCAGATGGCTCCAGTTGGTCTGCAACTCGCCCTGGAACGAGTTCAGGGCGAGTTGCAGGGTGAACTGCTCGGATCGCGTCAGCACGATCAGGGGCCAGAGGAAGTCGTTCCAGCGCCACATCACCGAGAAGATCGTCAGGACCGCGATGGCGGGCGCCGAGAGCGGCATCACGATGCGCCAATAGACGCGCCACTCCGACGCATGGTCCATGCGGGCCGCGTCGAGGAGATCGTCGGGGATGGTGAGCATGTACTGGCGCAACAGGAACACGCCCGTCGGCGTGGCCACGGCCGGCCAGATGACGCCCCAGGGCGAGTTCACCATCCCCAGTTTCGAGACGACCAGGAAGATCGGCACCAAATTGATCGTCGGCGGGATCATCAGCGTCGCGATGATCAGCAGGAAAACCGCCGTTCGGCCTCGGAACTTGTACTTGGCCAGCGCGAATGCCGCCATCGAGTTGAAGAGCACAGTGATCACCGTCGCCACGACGGTGATGAACACCGAGTTCCAGAGGTAGCGGGCGAAATTGAACCTCGAGAACAGTTCGGTGTAGTTGCTCACCGCGAAGGCGAGGGCCTGTTCGGGTTGGCGGTCCTTGATGTTCACCTTGAGCCGCTTGTCCGGCTCTGCCGGATCGACCATCTGGGCGACTAGCCCGATGCGGCGGATCTCGGCGAGGTGCCTTCCCTGATATTCGCCGCCGGTGATCCTGTAGAGTTCGAGCGGTTTGTCGTAACCTTCGACGGCGACCGTCTTTGCGGCGAAAGGCAAAAGCGTCGGGGGATACTGGGCAAGCGCCGCGTCGGTCTTGAAGGAGCTCAGCACCACCCAGAGCACCGGCCCGAACATCAGGACGGTCCCGAAGACGAGATAGGCCCAGCTTAGCCAATCCGTCAGGTCGAAGCCATGGCGGCCCCGTCGCCGCGTCAGGAAATTGAGGACGGTCGCCACAGGTTCAGCCCTCCGCCCGGCTGCGGGTCACGGCGAGCTGCAGCAGCGTCAGCACCATCAGCACCGCCGCCATCAGGATGGAGGCTGCCGCCGCCAGGCCGAAGAGCCGCGGCCGTGCAGCAAATCCCGTTTCGTAGATGTAGTGCAGGATCAGGGTCGTCGCCGTCCCCGGCCCGCCCCCGGTCAGGACGAAGATCTCGTCGAATGCCTGCACGGCGCGGATCAGGCTGAGCACCAGCACCACGACCATCGTCGGCGTGAGAAGCGGCAGGGTGATGCGATAGAAGACGCGCCATTTCGAGGCCCCGTCCATCTCGGCGGCTTCATAGACGTCCGACGGGATCGCCTGGAGCCCTGCGAGAAGGATCAGGACATAGAAGCCCATATGGGCCCAGATGGTGACGAACACGATCCAGAAGAACGACCAGTTGGCGTCGACGAGCCAGTTGACGGACGAAAGTCCCGCCTCTTCCAGGCCGGCGTTCAGGAGGCCGTAACGCTGCAGGACCCATTTCCAGATCAGGGCCACCACGACCGGACTGAGCAGCACCGGATAAAAGAAGACCCCGCGGAAAAATCCGCGCAGAACGATGTCGCGGTTGAGGATAAGGGCCGTCACCAGCGAGAAGACGATCATCAGCCCGACCTGCAGGACGACGAACTTCGCCGTATTGTGGATCGCGCGCCAGAAGATGTCCTGCTGGCAGGTGTTTGGGTCGAGATAGTCCTTGCAGGCGAGCAGCGTCCGGAAGTTCTCCGCTCCGACATAGGGGCGCTGGCTGAGCAGGATCGCGTCGCTCCCGGTGGTGGCGTAGAAATAGTTGAGAATAATCGGCAGGAAGGTGAAGGCGCCGAAGATCACCAGGTTCGGCAGCAGGAACATCCACGCCACCCGGCGCATGCCCACCAGGTTCTGGACGAACAGCAGCGGCCGTTCCAGCGAATTGAACGCCGCCTGATAGACCGTACGAACTGCCGTCGACGCGAAGGTCATCACCTTCTCCGGGGAGGCCGGTTTGCGCGACCAGAGGCGTATCGGGCCTCTGGTCGCATTTCTCGGCCGGCCGGCAGCTACTTCGCCGCCGCGACCGCTTGCTTGACGTCCGAATCGATGCGGCCGAGGGCTTCGTCGAGGGTCGACTCGCCGACGATCGCCTGCGTGATGCGCGTGACCGTGGAATTCATGATCGCGCGGTTGTTCTTGTAGCCCTGGAACTCGAACGCTATGGGGCTGAAGCCCTGCAGGTCGTTCGTGAACTGCTTGAGCGCCGCCTTCTCCGCGTTGGTCGCGTTGACGTAGTCGACGCCCGCCTGTTGCAGTTCCTTGTTGGCCGGTATGTTCTTGGTGGCCGCCATGAATTTGGCCTGCACGTCCTTTTGCGCCATGAAGTCGAGCACCTTGGCGACTTCCTCGGCGTGCTTCGTCGATTTGAAGCCGACGACGCCCGCGCCGCCCGGTATGCCGGTGCACGCCGCGGGCCCGCACGGTTCGGGCGCGGCGACCCAGTCGAACGCGTCGCCGACATCCTTGCCGATCCGGGCGATCTGCCACGAGCCGGAGAAATAGAAGACGAGCGAGCCGTTGATGAATTCCTTGGCGGCGTCCTGATAGGCCGAGCCGCCCGACCCGGCCCAGACCTCCTTGGCCATGGTGCCGTCCTTGTTCCATTTCACGAACTCATCGGCGAAGGCCTTGAAGCCGTCGTCGACCGTGACGGGATTGCCCTTCGCGTCGAAATATTTCGCGCCGTAGCTGATGGCGGGGCCGGCGAAACGGTGGCCGGAGCGGTCCATCGCCATCGGATAGGGCGTCTTCGTCGCCTTGGCGACCGCCGTGGCGGCTTTCGCCCAGTCATCCCAGGTCGCGCCCTTGGCCGGCATCTGGACATTTGCCTGTTCGAACAGCGTCTTGTTGACGAAGGGCCCGGTGACCGTCAGCTGGTCCATCACATTGTAGATGCCCTTGTCGTCCGGTCCGTTCACGCGCGCCCATTTCAGCGTCGGCCCGTAATTGTCCTCCCAATAGGAGGCATCCTTGATGTAGGGGGTGATGTCCAGCATGTACCGGGCCAGGCCGCCGAAATCGGTCACGCGGGCGAGATCCGGCCCCTGGCTCGCCGCGAGCTGAACCGGCAGGCTCTCGAGAATGGATTTGTAGGGCACGATGTCGATCTTGACCGTCGTGCCGGGGTTCTCGCTCTCGAACTGCTTCAGCAGCCTGCCCCAGGTATCGCACTCCACCCCGTCCTGGTAGCAGGCGAAGCGCAGCTCCGATGCCTGCGCGCCTCCTCCCGCCACAAGGGCGCCTACCGCGGTTACGAGCAGCAGCGACGTCAGCCTCATGATTCTTCCTCCCATTGTTCCTGCAGTTCGACAAATCCGGCAGCCGGTCGACTTGCGCAAGGGCAAGCGACCGTTTGGTGACGCAGTCTAGGGCGCTCCATGCCCGCCGACAATCGTCCATCGTCCTGAGACGGCAATGGCGTCGTGATCAGGTCGATGACGACGATAGACCGGCCTGGCGCCGGCATTTGAGATGCAGGGAGAATTTTAGCCCGACTAAAAAATCGTCTTGACAGCAATTCGCCTGGTCTGGTTAATTTTAGGAATACTAAAATTGGGAGACGTTGGTGGAGCAGCGGACTTCGCAAGCCGCGCAGGATGCGGCAGGGCAGGGAAGCCTTGCCGCCAGGCTGCGCCGTCGGCGGCGGCAACTCGGGCTGACCCTCAAGGAAGTCGCATCCGGGGCCGGGCTCTCCGTAGGGTTCATTTCGCAGATCGAGCGGGGCATCGCCACGCCGTCGCTTTCCTCGCTTGCCTCGGTCGCCCATGTGCTCGGTTCCGACGTGAGCGGATTCCTGGCGCAGCCGCGCGGCGAGAAGCCGCTGACGCGCCGTGACCAGCGCGAGGTCTATACCGTCGGGGACAGGTCGATCAGCTACGAAAGGCTTTCGGCCGCCTTTCCCGGCAACGTGCTGCGTACCGTTCTCATCCACGAAGGTCCCGGGCACCGCGGCGAGCCGATATCGCATGAGGGCGAGGAGATATTCTTCATCCTCGAGGGCGCGATCACCGTGGAGGTCGACGGCGAACGCACCGTACTGGAAGCGGGGGATTCGATCCACTTCCCTTCCAATCTCAGGCATTCGACCTGGAACCATACCGATCGAATGACGACGATCCTGCATACCTGCACGATGGACGTTTTCGGCGATGGCCCGCAGGCCGGAGCGATCGAGCCGGCGACGGCGGTCATGCGGCGCAGGAGCAATGGCCACACGAAAAAACCGTCTAAATCAACCGGGGGCCGCTGAACGCGCATGGATGGGCGCCGTCCCGTCCATGTTCCACACGCGGCTCCGAACAACAGGGGAAATGGCAATGACATCAATGGCAAAAACGCTGGCCGCTGCACTTCTTGCCGCGGCTTCGACGATCACGCTTTCGGCAACGCAGGCGGCAGCGGGTGGAGTGCTCCGTCTCGACGAGGTGCCGGTCGGCGAACTCGATCCCGCCAAGGCGACGGACTATGCCGACTCCATGCTGATGTTCAACGTCTACGACACGCTGGTCGTGGCCAAACAGGGCGAGGCCGGACTGGTGCCCGACCTCGCGGAAAGCTGGTCGGTTGACGGCAACAGCTATACCTTCAAGCTCAGGTCGGACGTCAAGTTCCAGAGCGGCAATCCGCTGACGGCCGATGACGTGGTCTTTTCGCTGAAGCGCATGCAGGCGGTGGGGCAGGGCCTCTCCTATCTCTTCACCAATGTGAAGGATGCCGTCGCCGTCGATCCGCATACAGTGCGTTTCGACCTGAAGATGGCCTATTCGCCGTTTCTGGCGGCGCTGCAGCGGCTTCCGATCGTCGACAAGAAACTTGTCATGGAGCATCTGGGGAAGGGCGACGGCGACATGAAGGATTGGGGCCAGGCCTGGCTCTCGACCCATGCCGCCGGCTCGGGCGCTTATTCGGTCGTCTCGCACAACCCGCAGCAAGAGACGGTGATGAAGAAGAATCCGGGCTACTTCATCAAGATTCCGGAAGCGGCGCCGGACGAAGTGCATCTGCGCTACGGCCTGGAAGCGGCGACGGTGCGCACGCAGATCCCGCGCGGCGAGGACGACATCACCTCCCAATGGCTGCCACCGGAGGTTCTGAAGTCGCTGGCCAAGGGAGGCGCCCAGCTTCTGCATGAGCCAGGCGGCGGTGAACTCTACATCAAGATGAACACGGCGAAGGCGCCGCTCGACGACGTCAATTGCCGCCTCGCGCTCGCCAGCGCCTTCGATTACGGAACCGCGATCAAGATGGTGGCTATAACGCCCACCGTCTCCCAGGGCGCGCCGTCGACCGGCGCCATTCCCGTGGGCATGCTGGGCGCGCTGCCGAAGGACCGGGCCTTCAAGCATGATCTCGACGCTGCCAAGTCCTATCTGGCCAAGTGCAAGTACAAGCCGTCCGACTTCACGCTGAAGCTGTCATGGATCGCCGAAGTGCCGCTCGAAGAGCGTTTCGCGCTCCTCATGCAGTCGAATTTCTCGGAGATCGGCATCAAGTCCGAGATCGTGAAGGTGCCGTGGGCGCTCTATACCGAGCAGGTGACCAAGGTCGATTCGACGCCCGATGTCTCGCAGGTTTTCGTCAATGCGGTGACGGGCGATCCGGATACGCTCCTCTACGGCATGTACCACTCCACCAAGACGGCCACCTGGCAGTCGTCGGAACATCTCAGCGATCCGAAAGTGGACGCGCTTCTCGAAAAGGCGCGGACCGAGAACGATCCGAAGGCGCGCGAGGCGACCTATGTCGAACTGAACAAGCTTCTCGTCAGCCTGGCGCCGACGATCTACGCCTATGACAACCAGGCCGTCTTCGCGGCGAGCAATCGTGTGAAGGTGCCGGCTCTCTCCGATAGTTCCAAGGAGTTCGGCCTGCCTGGAATGGGCTTCACCTTCCGCCTCATGGAAATGACCGGAAACTGAACGCGGGGGGCGCCGGCGATCCGTCGGCGTCCCTTCCATCCAAGCGGATTCGATGTCGCCAGTCGTTCGCCTTCTCCTGAAACGGCTCGGAATCTCCGTGATCGTGCTGATCGGGGTTTCGATGCTGATCTTCGCCATCGCCCGCGTCATTCCGGGCGACCCGGCGCGGATCGCGCTCGGCCCGAATGCGACGGCCGAGCAGGTGGCGGATCTGCGCGAGAAACTGCACCTCAACGCGCCGGTCGTCGTGCAATACGGCATTTTCCTGCGCGACCTCTTTCACGGCGACCTCGGCCAGTCGCTCTATACCAACCGTGCCGTGACGACGGATATCGCCCAGTTCCTGCCCGCTACGCTCGAACTCGTCTTCGTCTCGGGCTTCATGATGATCGTGCTCGGCCTGCCGCTCGGAGTGCTGTCGGCTCGCTATAGGGGACGGTGGATAGACACGGCGATCCGCCTCGTTTCGCTGCTCGGCGTGTCGGCGCCGAGCTTCGTTTGGGCGGTCATCTTCATGTTGCTTTTCGCCTTCTACCTGCCGATTTTTCCGATCGCCGGCCAGATCAGCGACACCATCAAGCTGCCCGCGGTTACCGGCTTCGTCATGATCGACGCGCTGATCGCCGGCAATCTGGCGGCGTTCTTCGATGCGCTGCGCCACATCATCCTGCCCGCCTTTTCGCTGGCGCTCGCCGGGATCGGCCAGGCGGCCAGGCTGACGCGGTCGAGCATGGTCGAGACCTACGAAAAGCCGTTCATCGAGATGGCGCGCTCCTACGGTTTCATGGAAAGCCGCATCGCCAGTCATTTCGCGCTGCGGCCTTCCCTCATCCCCTCGCTCACCGTCATCGGGCTCGATTTCGCGGCGCTGCTCGCCAACGCCTTCCTGGTCGAGCAGGTCTTCGCATGGCCGGGCCTGTCGCGCTACGGCGTGCAGGTGATCCTGCGCAAGGATCTGAACGCCATCGTCGGCACGGTGCTGGTGATCTCGGCGATGTTCCTCATCGTCAACATCGTCGTCGACCTCCTGATCGCCTTCATCAATCCGCGCATCCGTCTGTCGCAGAGGCCGGCATGAGGCGCGCGCTCTTCATCCTCCTTAGGAACCCGCTGTCGCTCATCGGGATCATCCTCGTGGCGGTGGTCGTTCTGTCGGCGCTGTCGGCGGATTTCCTAACGCCCTTCCCCGCCGACAGGGGAGCGGCGGTCCATTTCGAACTCGCCAACCAGCCTCCTGACTGGCCGCATATCTTCGGCACCGATCTCGTCGGGCGCGATCTCTTCTCGCGCATCATATTCGCCTACCGCATCTCGCTCTTCCTCGGCGTAGTGGTGCTGGCGATCGCCGTTCCGGTGGGCGTCACCATCGGCCTCGTCGCGGGTTATTTCGGCGGATGGATCGAATTCCTGCTGATGCGGATCACCGATGTCTTCCTGTCGATTCCGCCTCTGGTGCTCGCCATGTCGATCATGGGCGTGCTCGCCCCGACGCTCACCAACGGCATGCTCGCCGTCACCGCCATGTGGTGGCCCTGGTACACGCGGCTCGTCTACAATCTGGCGCGCTCCGAAAAGGAGGAGGGCTACGTGCTTGCGGCCGAGATCATCGGCGCCTCGAAACCGCACATCCTCTTTCGCGAAATCCTGCCCAATTGCGTGCCGGCGATCCTCACCAAGATGACGCTCGACATGGGATTCGTCATCCTGATCGTCTCGTCTCTCTCCTTCCTCGGGCTCGGCGTGCAGCCGCCCACGCCCGACCTCGGTTCGATGGTGGCCGAAGGCGCGGGCTACATGCCGGATTCCTGGTGGCTGACGGTCTTCCCCGGCCTCGCCATCCTGTTCGCCGTCTTCGGCTTCAACCTGCTCGGCGATGCGTTGCGCGAACTTCTGGGGGTCGAGCAATGACGTCGCCGACGCTCCGCATCGACGATCTGCGCCTTTCCTTCCGCACATGGCGCGGGCTGACCGAGGTGCTGCACGGCGTTTCGCTCCATATCCGAAAGGGCGAGCGCGTGGCGCTGGTCGGCGAATCCGGTTCGGGCAAGTCGGTGACGGCGCGTATCGTCCTCGGGCTCCTGCAGGAGCTCAAAAGCTCGCGCATCGACGGCGTGGTCGAATTTGAAGGCCGTGATCTGGAGAAGCTTTCGGCGGCCGAGCGCCACAAGCTGCGCGGCACCAAAATGTCGATGATCTTCCAGGATCCGACGACGGCGCTCAATCCTGTCTATACGATCGGCATGCAGTTCCGGGAAGTGCTCGGCCGCCGCGTCAAGGGGATTTCGCAACGCCAGGCGCGCGATGTCGCGACGGCGGCGCTGGCGGACGTTTCCATCCGCGACGCCGACAGGATACTGGCCTCCTATCCGTTCCAGCTTTCCGGCGGCATGAACCAGCGCGTGATGATCGCCATGGCGCTTGCCAACGAGCCGTCCCTCCTGATCGCTGACGAGCCGGGGACAGCGCTCGACGTCACCGTGCAGGCGCAGACGCTGCAACTCATGCGCGCGCTCGTTGAAAGGCACCAGACGGCGGTCCTGTTCATCTCGCACAATCTCGGCGTCGTGCGCGAATTCGCCGACCGCGTCTATGTCATCTACAAGGGCCGCATCGTCGAGCACGGCACGGCGGTCGGCCTTTTTGCCGATCCGCGCCACCCCTATACGCGCGCGCTGATGGAGGCCGTCCCGCACATAACTGGCGGCGGCATACCGGAGATCGACGAGGAATCCGCCGCGTTCTCCGCGCCAATGGCTGTGCATGAGGGCTGCGCGGAACCGGGGGCGTCGGCATGACGGCTCCGATCCTCTCGCTCCAGTCGGTTTCCAAGACGTTCTTCCTCGCGGGGCGCGAGGTGCGTGCCGTAGACGACGTGTCGATCGACGTCGCCGAAGGCGAATGCCTGGCGATCGTAGGCGAATCGGGCTCGGGTAAGAGCACGCTCGCCAACATGATCCTTGGCGTCTATCCGCCGACGGCAGGGACGATCGCCTACCGTGGGACGCCGCTGCCCGCGCGGCGCGAGCTGAAGCATCGGCGCCTCATCCAGTTCGTCCAGCAGAACCCGCTTTCGGCACTCAACCCGCAGCGCTCCGTCGGCGTTTCGCTGCGGCTCGCCCTCGACGTGCACGGCATCGGGAAAAAGAGCGAGCGGCGGGCGGAAGTGGGCCGGCTGCTGGAGGAGGTCGGGCTGCCGGCTTCCTTCATGACACGGGCGCCCGCCGCCCTTTCCGGCGGCCAGCGCCAGCGGGTCGCGATCGCGCGGGCGCTTGCCTGCCGGTCGGAAATCGTGGTGCTCGACGAGCCCACCTCGGCGCTCGACGTGCTTGTCCAGGCGCGCGTGCTACGGCTCCTGCAGGAACTGCGCAAGGCACGCGGGCTCACCTACGTCTTCATCACGCACGATCTTTCCGTCGTGCGCAACATCGCCGAGCGCGTCGCCGTTTTCGAGAAGGGTCGCCTGGTCGAGACCGGCGCGACCGGGACGATCTTCAGCACGCCCGAACGCCCCTATACGCGCCGCCTCATCGGCGCGGTTCCGGTCGTCACCGATGCGGAAATGGCGCTGCGGGAGCAGCTCACCGAGGAATTCACCGGGGAAAGGAACGAAAGTGCCTGACTATTCACATTTCACCATGGCCATGGCCGCCGCAAACGGCCAGCCGGAAGCGGTCTTCGACGCGCTGTGCGCGCTGACTGAGGAGGCCGTCGGCGTCAAGCTCTTCACGGTGATGGCATTCGACGGCGCAACCGGCATGGCCCAGCGCATCTATACCAACATGCCCGACGCCTATCCGGTCTCGGGAACGAAGCCCGCCAATCGTACGCACTGGTCGATCGAGGTGATGGAGAAGCGGCGCACCTTCGTGGCCAACGACATCGAAGGCATCCGGGCCGTCTTCTACGATCATGAGCTGATCCAGTCGCTCGGCTGCGAATCGGTTATCAACGTGCCGGTCGTCGTCCAGGGCGACGTGATCGGAACGATCAATTGCCTGCATGAGGCCGGCTTCTACACCGACGCGCGGGTGAAGGCCGCCGAAACGCTGAAGCTGCCCGGCGCCGCATGCTTGCTCCTCAACGAACGCGCCGCGCGCAAAGAAACCACCCCGGAGGAGTCCACCGATGGCCGATAAAACCATTCGCGTCGCCACCGATGTCGGCGGCACCTTCACCGACCTTGTCGCCTTCGAGACCGACAACAGAACGGGCGAGTTCAGCATTGTCACCGCGAAGTCCGACACCACTCCGCCCAATTTCGAGCAAGGCGTGCTCAACGTTCTGGAAAAGGGCGGCATCGATCCGGCGAGCGTCGATTTCCTGGCCCACGGCACGACGGTTGTCATCAACGCTCTCACGGAGCGCAAGGGCGTCAAGGTCGGGCTGATCACGACGGAAGGTTTTCGCGATACGCTGGAGATCGCGCGCGGCAACCGCCCCGATTTCTTCAACCTCCATTATGAGAAGCCGAAGCCCTTCGTACCGCGCTACCTGCGCCGCGAGCTTCCTGGCCGCATGAGCTACAAGGGCGAGGAGATGCGGTCGCTCGACCTGTCGGGGCTTGCCGCGATCGTCGACGATTTCAAGGCCGACGGCGTCGAGGCGGTGGCGATCTCCTTCCTGCATTCCTACGCCGATCCGACGCATGAACAGAGGACCGTCGAGGCGGTGCGCAAGCTCTGGCCGGAAGTCTCCGTCGTCGCTTCGCACCAGATCACGCGCGAATGGCGCGAATACGAGCGCACCAATACGGCCGTGCTTTCCGCCTATGTGCAGCCGACGGCCGAACGCTATCTCTCACGCCTTAATGACGGCCTCGGCGAGCGCGGCTTTTCCAGAAGCCCCTACATCATGCAGTCGAACTGCGGCGTCGATACGCTGGAAGCCGTCTCGCGTATCCCCATCACGATGGTCGAATCGGGGCCGGCCTCCGGCTTCTGGGGCGCGGCCGAACTCGGCAAGCTCATCGGCGAACCCAACGTGATCGCGCTCGACATCGGCGGCACGACGGCGAAGTGCTCGCTCATCGAGAACGGGCAGGTCAAGATCATGACCGACTACTGGATCGAGCGCGACCGCACCTCCGCCGGCTATCCGATCATGGTGCCGGTGGTCGACCTTGTCGAGATCGGCAATGGCGGCGGCTCGATCGCCTGGGTGGATGAATTCGGCAAGCTCCATGTCGGTCCGCAATCGGCTGGCGCCGTGCCAGGGCCGGCCGCCTACGGGCGGGGCGGCAAGGAGGCGACGACCACCGACGCCAATCTCTGGCTCGGCCGCATCAACAGGGATTATTTCTGCGGCGGCGCCATCGAGGCCGACATGGAAGCCGCCGGCGCCGCCATCGGCGCGGTCGGCGGGAAGCTCGGCGTGAGCCCCGAGGAAGCCGCGCGCGGCATCATCCGCATCGCCAACAACAACATGGTCAATGCGCTGAAGCTCGTCTCGCTCAACCGCGGGCACGATCCGCGCGACTTCACCATGATCGCCTTCGGCGGCGGTGGCGCGATGCACGCTGTGGCGCTGGCCGCCGAACTCGGCATCGGCAAGGTCGTCATTCCCGCGGGAGCCTCCGTCTTCTCCGCCTGGGGCATGATGATGTCGGACCTGCGCCGGGATTATTTCGTCACGCGGCTCGCCGACCTGAAACGCGGCGCGGCGGAGGGCATCGAGGCGCTCTTCGCCGAGACGGAGGAACGCGCGCGGCGCCAGTTCGCTGCCGAGGGCGTCGATCCGGCAAAGGTGCGGATGCTGCGCTACGGCAAATTCCGCTACCAGAACCAGGAGCACACGACCGAAGTGCTGCTCGACGGCGGCAAGGTTACAGACGACCGGTTGTCCTCCATCGAGACCGCTTTCCACGAAACCTACGAGCGCGAATACACCTACCGGCTCGACGCGCCGGTGGAGATGGTGGGCATCCATCTCGTCGCCTCGGCGGAGGTCGGCAAGCTGAAGATGGCGAAGCGCGATGCGACCGGCACGTCGCCCGCGGCCGCCGTCAAAGGTCGACGCAAGGTCGATTACGCTCTGGAAGGCGTGCATGAGGCGACGATCTATGACGGCGAGAAGCTCGAGCCCGGAATGGCTTTCACCGGCCCGGCGATCGTCGAGGATCCGGGTACGACCGTCGTCGTCCATCCGGGCAACTCGGTGACGGTCGACGGCTATCGCAACATCCACATCATGATTGCCCCGTGAGGAGAAAGAAGTTGGTAGCTGTCAACGATCCGATCACGCTGGAAATCATCCAGAATTCCCTTCAGGCGACCGCCGACGAGATGTTCGCCGTCATGAAGAAGACGGCGATGAGTTCCATCATCTACGAGGTGCTGGACATGGGCACCGGCATCACCGACGCCAACGGCGCACTTGCCTCGTCGGGCGCCGGCATTCCCGCCTTCATCGGCGTGCTCGACAAGGCCGTGAAGGTGATGGTGAAGAAATTCGGCGCGGCGGGCGGGATCGAGCCGGGCGACGTGTTCGTCACCAACGATCCCTACTATGGCGGCGTCACCCATCTGAACGACATCGTCGTCGCCATGCCGGTCTTCGCGGAAGGCAAGATCATCGCCTGGACGGCCAACATCGCCCACAATTCGGACGTCGGCGGCATGGCGCCCGGTTCGCTGACCGGCGAGGCGACGGAGATCTATCAGGAGGGGCTGAGGCTTCCCGCCGTCAAGCTGATCGCGAAGGGCGAGCCCATTCGTCCCGTCTTCGACATCATCAAGGTCAATTCGCGCATGCCCGACGTGCTCGAGGGCGATGTCTGGGCCGCAATCGCTTCCGTCAGGATCGGGGCGCGGCGCCTTGCCGAACTCGCCGAAAAATATGGGACCGCGACCTTCGAGAACGCCATGGCCTCGTTCATGGATTTCGGCGAGGAGGTTTCGCTGAAGGAACTGGCGAAACTGCCGAAGGGCACGTTCGAGCTTTCCGAAGAGCAGGATGACGGGCGCGTCTTCAACGTCCGGATCACCATCGACGAGGAGGCCTTCACCGTCGATCTGAGGGACAATCCCGACCAGTCGGCGAGCCCGGTGAACACCAGCCGAGACGGCGTCATGGTGGCGGCGCAGATGATCTTCAAGTCGCTGACCGATCCCTATTCGCCGGCGAATGAGGGTTCGTTCCGGCCGATACGGCTCCTTACCCGCGAGGGCTCGGTGTTCCATGCGAAGGAACCCGCGCCGATCGGCTTCTACTACGAGATCGAGCTCCGGGTTTACGACATCATGTGGCGCTGCCTTGCCGCGCATATGCCGGAGCGGCTCGCGGCCGGCCATTTCGCCTCCGTCTGCGGCACGTTCATCGGCGGCATCCACCCGGATACGGGCCGGCAATACACGATCATCGAGCCGCAGCTCGGCGGCTGGGGCGCCTCGCGCGGGCGCGACGGCAACAGTGCCGTCTTCTGCGGCTTTCACGGGGAGACCTACAATTGCCCCGCCGAGATCAACGAGGCGCGCAATGGCCTGATCGTCGACCGGATGGAACTCAACGTCGAGCCGGGAGGCGAGGGCAGGTATGCCGGCGGCCACGGCATCGTCATGGACTACCGCGTGCGTGCCGATAACGGCTTCCTGACGGCCGGCTATACCCGCTCCAAATTCCCCGCCTGGCCGCTCGACGGCGGCCGGGAAGGCTCGCCGAACTATGTGGAGGTGATCCGCAAGGACGGAAGCCGGGAGCGGTTCGCCTTCGTCTCGGGCCTGATGACGCACACCGACGACGTCATCCGCGTGGTCACCGGTAATGGCGGTGGCCTCGGCGACCCGAAGGAACGCGATCGGGCGGCGGTCGCCGAGGACATCCGCAACGGGCTGATCGCGCCGGAGCGGGCGGCGGATGTGTACGGGCCGGCGAGATGAACGCAAACCCCGCAAGGGAGGGATCGATGAGCGAGAAGCCCCTGAAAATAATGTATTTCAGCCCGGTCGTAGGCGGCGGAGCGCATGACGATGTCTTCGCGGACATGGCGCGCCGGCACAAGCTGCCCGGCACCGAGGTGCATGTGACCTCGCTACCGGAAAGGGAAGGCCGCCTCAGCCATATCGAGTTCCGGGCCTACGAAGCGATGGCGACGCGCGGGATCGTAAGGGCTGCGCGGCAGGCGGCGCGCGAGGGCTTCGACGCCTTCGCCATCGGCTGCTTCTACGATACCGCGCTGCATGATGCGCGCGAGGTGTCGGGCGAGATGATCGTGACGGCGCCATGCGTCGCTTCGTGCGAGATCGCGGCGAGCCTCGCCAATCGTTTCGGCATCATCGTGGGGCGGCGCAAATGGGTGCACCAGATGCATTCCACCGTGCGCGAACACGGTCACGAGCACCGTCTCTCGGGGTTCTACCATGTCGAGATGGGGGTCACCGAGTTTCAGCGGGACCATGCCGAAACGGGGCGGCGGCTGATCGAGGCAGGACGCAAGGCGGTGGAAGAGGATTTTGCCGAGGCACTGATCCTTGGCTGCACGATGGAAGTCGGCTTCTACCACGAGGTGGAAGCAAGGCTCGGCGTTCCGGTGATCGACCCGTCCATCGCTGCCTTGAAGCGGGCCGAATACGGCGCCGTGCTGAGGCGGCAATGCGGCTGGAAGCCGAGCCGCCGATGGTCCTGCGAATCGCCTTCGGAAGAAGAGATGCGCGCGATCGGCGGCTTCGATGGCGGCGATGTTTTCGGCAGCCGCATCGTCGTGGGGGCCGAAGCGCCCGGCCCGCAGCGAAAGGCGGCTTGACGCCGCGACCCTCTTCCGGGGGTGGAAAGAACGACAGGACTGAGAGGAAACCATATGACCAATATTCAGGCGCGTTTCGCGGCGCTCCGCGAAAAGATGCGTGCAACCGGAACCCATCTCGTGGCGCTCGGACCGGGTTCCCACATGCAGTGGCTTGTCGGTTTCCATCCGCACCCTGACGAACGGCCTTGCCTGTTGCTGGTGGGTCTGGAGAAGGAATGCTTCCTGATGCCGGCGCTGAATGCCGAGGGGTCGCGCGAGATGACCGATATCGCCTTCCATGCGTGGAGCGATGAGGAAGGGCCGCACGCGGCGCTTGCCGCGGCGCTCGAGGCGGTCGATGCACGCAGTCCCGGCAAGGTGGCGCTAGACGAGACGATGCGGGCCGACTTCGCGCTGCTTCTCCTCGACGCGCTGCCGGACGCGGAACGCCGCTTCACCGACGAAACGGTCGGTGCGCTTCGCATGCGCAAGGACGAAAGCGAATACAGGGCGCTGAAGATGAATGCGGGCATCGCCGACCGCGCCATGCAGGCGGCTTTGGGCGCCATCCGCGCCGGCATGACGGAAACCGAGCTTGCGGGCGTCATCAAGGCGCATTTCTCTTCGGAAGGCGCCGCGCCGGCCTTCTGGATCGTCGGCGGCGGCGGCAACGGCGCCTTCCCGCACCACCATGCGGGCGAGCGGAAGCTTGCCGAGGGCGACGCGGTCGTCATCGACATCGGCGGCTTCAAGGGCGGCTATCCGAGCGACATCACCCGCATGGCCGCGGTCGGCCAGCCGCCCGAGGGCTATGGCCAGATACACACCATCGTGGACAATGCCGTTCGTGCCGCGCTCGCCGCGGTGCGGCCCGGCGTCAAGGCCAGGGACGTGGACGCCGCCGCGCGCAAGGTCATTTCCGACGCAGGCTACGGCGAATATTTCGTCCATCGGACAGGTCACGGGCTCGGAGTCGACATCCACGAGCCGCCCTATATTACGGCGACGTCCGAGACGGTGCTGGAAGAGGGTATGGTCTTCTCGATCGAGCCGGGCATTTATCTCCCCGGCCGCTTCGGAATCCGGCTCGAGGAAATCGTCATCGTGCGCGAGGACGGCCCGGAGATCCTCTCCTCGCTGCCGCGCGACCTTCATGTGGCGGAGGCCTGAGCGATGGTCGGCAAGCCGCTTGATGCGATCACCACGACGGTTATCCAGGGGGCGCTGACGGCGGCCGCGGACGAGATGTTCGCCGTTCTGAAGAAGACGGCGATGAGCCCGATCATCTATGAGGTGCTCGACGTAGGCACCGGCATCACTGACGCCGCGGGCGAGCTGGTGAGCTCCGGCGCCGGCATTCCGACTTTCGTCGGCGTCCTCGACAAGGCGGTGAAGCGCATCGTTGAACTGCACGGCCTCGCGAATATCCGCGACGGCGATCTCTTCGTCACCAACGATCCGTATTTCGGCGGCGTGACGCACCTGAACGACGTGGTCATCGCGCTCCCTGTCTTCGCATCCGGCGAATGCATTGCCTGGACGGCCTCCATCGCCCACTGGAACGATGTCGGCGGGCGGACGCCGGGCTCGATGGCCGTGGATGTGAGCGAGATATTCCAGGAAGGCCTGCGGCTGCCCGCGGTAAAGCTCTTCGAGGGTGGGAAACCTATCGCCAGCGTTTTCGACATCATCGAGGTGAACTCGCGCCTGCCCGATTTCGTTCGCGGCGATCTCTGGGCGCAGGTCGCGGCCAGCCGCAAGGCCGAGACGCGTATCCGCCAGCTCGTGGAAAGCTACGGGCTCGCGGCCTTCCGCGCCGCGCTGGGTGATCTTTTCGAGGAAGGCGAGCGGCGTGCCAGGACCGCGTTGAGGAATTTGCCGCATGGCACCTTCACGATCGAGGAGGAACAGGACGACGGCGCACTCTGGAAAGCGGCGATCACCATCTCGCCCGAACGGTTCCTGGTCGATCTCACCGGGAATCCGGGGCAGCGGAACGCGCCCTACAACACCAGCCGCGACGGGGCCGTGATTTCGGCGCAGATGATCTTCAAGGCGCTCACCGACCCCACCCTCTTTGCCAACGCCGGTTCGTTCCGTCCGCTTCATGTCGTCACCGAACCCGGCACCATCTTCCACGCAGAAGGCACCGCTCCGCACGGTTATTATTTCGAGACGCGCATCCGGCTTTACGACATGCTCTGGCGCTGCATGGCCCGCGCCATGCCCGATACGCTGCCCGCCGGCCATTTCGCTTCGATCTGCGGCACGGTGATCGCCGGCATCCATCCCGATGCCGGCCGTCGCTTCACCATGGTGGAGCCGCAAATGGGCGGCTGGGGCGCCACGGCTTCGCGCGACGGGCTCGACGCCATGTATTCGGCGAGCCATGGGGAAACCTACAACTGCCCCGTGGAAATCTGCGAGGCCCGCTACGGTTTCGAGGTGATGTATAAGCACCTCAATGAGACCGCGGAGGGCAGAGGCCGGCACTCGGGCGGCAAGGGCCTGTCGCTTGCCTACCGGCTGCGCGCGCCGGCGGTGCTTTCCGCCGGCTACAGCCGCAACAGGGAACCCGTCTGGGGGCTTGCGGGCGGCGGAAACGGCGGCACGAACGGCATCGCAATCGTCCGGGCGGACGCCGGTCGCGAAGCGTATGCGTTCGTCAGCGGGCTGCGGCTTGCGCCGGGCGACACGGTCGAAATCACGACCGCAAACGGCGGCGGTTGGGGCGCGGCGGAATAGATGACGCCGAGGCACGTAGACTAGCTATCCGGCGCGACACCGGCTTGCCGGCTAACTTCCTCCAAAATTTTACCCACGCTCAGCAGATCGATTTCCGGACCTGGGACCGCAGGTTTCCCTTCAAACAACGTCGACCGATGGGTCGAGGTCGTGCGGATATTCCTCCGCAATAGATCATCCCAATAAATGGGATGGAAATTCTAATTATTGACATACAGCTTCGGCTTGCGAATGATGGTTCCGGGATCGCGCCGATGGCGGTCATTGTGCGATCACGGTTCGGAAATCCTGTAGGGCATTCACGCAACGATGCGCGGCATTCTGACGATCGAACGCGGCGAGGTTTACGATCCGCAGCCTCTCGGGGAGCGCAACCTCATCGCGGGAGGCGGCAGGACGCTGGCCGTCGAAGCCGCTGCCGGAAGCATGGGCCTGCCTCGCGAGCGGCATATCGATGCGGGCGGCCTGCGCGTGATCCCCGGCCTCATCGACCAGCATCTCCACCTGATCGGCGGCGGCGACGGAAACGGGATTTCCGGCCGCGTGCCGGAACTTGACGCGCGCACTGTCCTGGCGGGAGGGACCACCACCGCCGTTGGGGTGCTTGGCGTGGAGACCGTCACGCGGGGGCTGCTGCTCCTGCTGCGCAAGACGCAGGAATTGAGGGCCGGCGGACTTTCCGCGTTCATGTACACGGCCGGAATGCCGCTCCCGGCGCAGAACATGCTTGGCACCGTCTTTGCCGACGTTTCGCTGATCGATCAGGTGCTGGGCGCGAAGACCGCGATTTCGGAAAGCCTCCATCCGAACACTGATCCGCACCTGCTCGCCGCCCTTGCCGGCGAACTCATGCGCGCCCGGACGATGACCGGGAAGGCGGCGGTGCTCCACTGCCATGTCGGCGGGCTGGAGGCGGCTCTGGAGCCGCTCTTTGCCCTCCATGAAAAGCTTCGTATGCCGCTGGCGCAGATCGTGCCGACCCACGTGAACCGTACCGAGGCATTTTCGCCGGTCTTCGCTCACGCCATGCGGTTCGCCGAAATGGGCGGCATCATCGACCTGACCTGCTGCGTATCCCGGATAGACGGCAATCCAACCGGCATCGACATCCCCGATGCGGTCCGCCGCTGCCTCGATGCGGGGCTGCCGATCGAGCGCATCACTTTCTCCTCGGACGCCAATGTCCCGGTTGCGGTTCGCGCCGCCGACGGATCCCTGTCGGGTTACCGCACGGCACCTCCAAGTGTCCTCTTCCGCGATCTGATGCGTTTGGTGCGCGAAGCGGAACTGCCCCTCGAAACCGCGCTGTTGCCGGTGACCACGAATCCGGCCCGCGTCCTGGGACTGGTCGGCAGGAAGGGCGCGATCCGGCCGGGATATGATGCCGATTACGTGCTGATCGATCCCTCCGATCGCATACGGTACGTGATCGCCGGCGGAGAGATTGTTTTCGAGGCGGAGTGACCGGATGGTGCAGTATTCCAATCTCGGTATGGGTCTGTCACCCAAGGCCGGCCCTGATCAGCCGGCCATCGTCGACCTTGGAACGACGCCGCCCCGTGAACTGAGCTACCGCGCCTTTGATGAACTGTGCAACGCTGCGGCTCGCGGCTTCCTGCGCAGGGGGCTCGTCGCCGGTGACAGCGTGGCGATCCTGTCGATCAACAGCGCCGACTATCTCGCCGCCGTCTATGGCGCCCTGCGGGCCGGGCTGGTCGTCGTTCCGCTGAACCACAAGCAGCCGCCGGCCACGGTTGCTTTCATGCTCGAGGACAGCGCTGCCAGGCTCGTTCTTTTCGACGAGGCCAATGCCGATCTCGTGCCGAAGGATATTGCCAGGGTACCTCTCCACGGCGGCGGCTTCGACGCCTTCTGCGATCCCGGTCCGTTCGAGCCGGTGCGACCGAAGGAAGGCGACATCTCCATGGTGATCTACACTTCCGGCTCGTCGGGAACGCCGAAGGGCGTCCAGTTTTCGCATCTCGGCCACCTGTGGGCCCTCGACAAGCGCACCGATGCCGCCAGCCCCGCGGGACGGAGAACCGTTGTCGCCGCGCCGCTCTACCATCAGAACGGGCTGGCCTCGTCGCAGGCCGCACTCGGCAGCGGTGGCACCGTTCTTCTCCTGCCCAGGTTCGAGGCGGCGAGTTTCATGCGCGCCATCGCCGACTACAAGGTCGAGATGGTCACCGCGATCCCGACCATGATCGCCATGGCGTTGCGCACGCCGGGCCTGATCGAAAGCCTCGATCTCGGACATGTCCGTCTCGTACGGGTGAGTTCGGCCCCCTCCACGCCGAAACTGATGGAGGACATCCGGAGGATTTTCCCCAACGCGGAAATCGTCAACGGTTTCGGCACGACCGAAGGAGGTCCCGTCTTTTTCGGCCCCCATCCGAAGGGACTCAAGCAGCCGGCGATGTCCGTCGGCTATGCCCATCCCGACGTGGCGCTGCGCCTGATGAGAGACGGGCGGGAAGTGCCGGACCGTGGCGAACTTGAAATCCGCAGCCGCGCCGTCATGGCCGGCTATCTGAACCGCGCCGACCTGACCAGGAAGGCGATGGCCATGGACGGCTTCTACCGCACCGGCGACATTTTCGAGCGCGATGCGGACGGCTTCTTCTATTTCGTCAGCCGTGCGGACGACATGTTCAATTGCGGCGGCGAAAACATCTTTCCTTCCGATGTCGAGGCCATCCTTCTGCGTCATCCCGCGCTTCAGGCGGTCAGCGTCGTGCCGATACCGGACGAGATCAAGGGGTTCAAGCCGGTCGCATTCGTGGTGCCCCGGCCCGGCGCGACCATCGAACCGGAAGAGGTCAGGCGCTTCGCGCTCGAGAACGGGCCGGCCTACCAGCACCCACGGCGCGTGTTCGTCCTCGATGAACTTCCGCTCGCCAGCACCAACAAGGTTGACCGGAAGAAACTGGGTGAGTGGGCGCGCGCCGGCATGGCGCCCGCGCCGGACAGACAGGAAAAAGCCAGATGAAAGCCTTCTACATCCGCGAGCATGGCGGGCCGGAAGTCCTCACCTACAGTACGGACTTCCCCGCGCCCCGGCCGGCGCGCGGCGAGGTCGTCATCCGCGTGCGGGCGACGACGCTCAACTACCACGACATCTTCACGCGCCGCGGCATGCCGGGCATTACGCTCAGTCTTCCGGTCGTGCCCGGCCTCGATGTCGCGGGGGAGGTTGCCGAACTGGGCGAAGGCGTCGAGGGCTGGTCCGAGGGCGATCGCGTCGTCGTCGATCCGATCAACCGCCGGCAGCACGGCGTGGTCGGCGAGACGGTCAATGGCGGCCTCGCCGAGCTTTGCCTCGTGCCGGAGCATCAGCTCATCCGCATACCGGACAATGTCGATTTCGACACGGCGGCCGTCATGCCGACCGCCTACGCCACCGCCTACAGGATGATGTTCACCAATGGCGGCGTGAGGGCGGGCGAGAAGGTCGGGATCCTGGGCGCAAGCGGCGGCGTCGGCGTCTGCTGCGTGCAACTCGCCAAGCTTGTCGGGGCGGAGGTCGTCGCCTTCGCCAGCTCGGAGGAAAAACTGGCGCGGTTGCGCGCCCTGGGGGCCGATCACGCGATCAACTACAAGGAAACCGATTTCCTCGAGGCGGTCCACGGTCTCTACGGCAAGCCCAGCCGGCGCGGGCCGCGGGCGACGAACGGCCTCGACGTCATCGTCAACTATACCGGTGGCGACACCTGGGTGAAATCGCTGAGGACGCTTAAAGTCGGCGGCCGGCTCCTGACCTGCGGCGCGACCGCCGGTTTCGATCCGGTCGAGGATATCCGCTACATCTGGGTCTTCGAACTCAAGGTGCTGGGCTCCAATGCCTATATGCGCGAGGATATCGAGGCGTGCCTCGCGCTTGCGGCGGAAGGCAAGCTCAGGGCGGAGATCGATGAAATCTTCACGCTGGAGAATGCGGGCGAAGCATTCGAACGCGTCGAGGGCCGCAATGTCATGGGCAAGGTGCTGATCCGGCCATGACCAGCGCGTTGAACGAGGAGGAAATCGTCGCCTGGCTCGGCCGCTCGCCTTTCGTCGCCTTCATGGGTCTGACCCTTTTCGGCTTTACCGCCGATGGCCTGTCGCTCGCCATCGATTTCCGCCCGGAGTTCGCCCGCTCTTCGGGCAGCGAGCCGCGCTGGCATGGCGGTGTGGTGGCGGCCTTGATCGACACGGCGGGAGATTTCGCGCTGATCGCGACGACGGGCAAGGCGCCGCCTACGGTGAATTTCCGCGTCGATTATTTGCGGCCGGTGGTCGGAAGCCGGCTGACTGCCGCGGCCCGCATCCGCAAGACCGGTCGGCAGGTCGGCTTCGTCGACGTGGATGTGCTCGATCCCGACGGCAGGCTGGTGGCGATCGGCCGCGCGAATTATGCGGTCGCCTGAGGTTTCGAAAGCTGAGTTCGGCCGCGATTGAGGACCGGCAGCCGCAAAGGCTTCTGTCATGCGGCGCGCTTGAGCATCCCGAACAGGTCGCGCGGATCGTCCGGGTCGGCAAGCATGTCCAGCCGTTCGAAACAATCGGTGCCGACGATCCTGTCCTTCACGAAGCGCAGCGCGCTGAAATCCTCGATCGCGAAGCCGACGGAATCGAAAAGCGTGATCTGTTCGGCCGCCTCTCGGCCCGGCTTCTCGCCGCGGAGGACCTGCCACAGTTCCGTAACGGGATGGTCCGCGGCCAGTTGCTGTATCTCGCCTTCCACCCGCGTCTGCGGCGCATACTCGACGAAGATGTCGGAGCGCAGCAGGATATCGCGGTGCAGTTCGGTCTTGCCCGGACAGTCGCCGCCGATCGCGTTGATGTGGACGCCGGCGCCGACCATGTTGTCGGTGAGGATGGTGGCGAACTGCTTGTCGGCGGTACAGGTCGTTATCACCTGCGCTCCCATGACGGCATTCTCGGGCGAATCGCAGCAGGTGATCTCGAAGCCCTCCGCCGCCAGATTGCGCGCCGCCTTGCGCATGGCCGACGGGTCTATGTCATGGAGACGCAGCCGCTCGATGCCGCACAGGGCGCGAAAGGCAAGCGCCTGGAATTCGCATTGCGCGCCGTTGCCGATCACGGCCATCGTCGAAACGTCGCGAGGGGCCAGATACCGTCCCATCAGCGCCGAAGTCGCGGCGGTGCGCAGCGCCGTCAGCATCGTCATTTCGGTCAGCAGGATCGGATAGCCATTGGCCACGGAGGACAGGACGCCGAAGGCGGTCACGGTCTGAAAGCCATCGCGCACGTTCTTCGGGTGGCCGTTGACGTATTTGAAGCCGTAGTTTTCGCGGTCGGCCGTCGGCATCAGTTCGATGACGCCGTTCGGCGAATGGCTGGCCACGCGCGGCGTCTTGTCGAATTCCGGCCAGCGGCGGAAATCCTGTTCGATGTACGCGGCGAGGCCGCGCATGAAGGCTTCCGCCCCCATTCCGTTCACGAGCCGCATCATGTGATCGACGCTCACGAAGGGCACATAGGCCCGATCCGACGGAGTGATGTGGGTCATGGTCGCTCGAAGCCTCTTCAAAGTGTCGGCAGCCGGCGCAGTTCCGCGGTTTCGATAAGACACCGAATGCCGATCTGCTCGCCCCGCGGCAGCAGGTCCGGGGCCGTCTGGTCGCAGACCGGCCCGATCCTTCTCGGGCAGCGGGAGGCGAAGACGCATCCCCTGGGCGGAGAAAGCCGGCTCGGCAGTTCTCCCTTGATCGTCTCGATGCTGCCGGTCAGCGCCCGCCGCGGCGGCAGCGCCGATTTCACCAGCACTTCCGTGTACGGATGGTAAGGCGCGGGAAGCGACGGGTTCTCGAGGATGCGCCCCTCCACGATCTCGCCGAAATACATCGTGTAGATCCGGTTCGCGACGCTGCGGATGAGATTGATGTCGTGGGTGATGAACAGGTAGGACGTACCGAATTGCGATTGCAGCGATCCGAGCAGTTCCATGATCGATTTCTGCACGGTCACGTCGAGCCCGGAGGTGATTTCGTCGCAGATCACCAGCTTTGGCCGCGTGATGAAGGCGCGCGCGATGGCGACGCGCTGCTTCTGCCCGCCGGACAACTGGTAGGTGAAGCGGTTGAGGAGGTCGGGGGAAAGCTGCACGAGGCGCATGATCTCCGCGACCTTGGCGTTGATTTCGGTCCGGGAAACGCCGCCCTGCAGCTTGAGCGGTCGTCCGATCAGTTCGGCTATGCGTATCCTCGGATTGAGCGACAGGTCCGGATGCTGGAAGATCATCTGGACATCGCGGCGATAGGCTGCGTCCAGCGCCTCGCGCCCATGACGGAAATTACCTTCCAATGCGATTTCGCCGTTAAATGCGTTGAGTCCGACGAGCGCCCGGGCAATCGTCGATTTGCCGCTGCCGCTCTCACCGATGAGCCCAACCGTCTCGCCGCGGCCGACCTTGAGATTGATGTTGTGGACGGCCTGCACCAGGCGGGACGCCCCCCAGTGGAACGGACCGGACTTGACCCGCATTGGATAGCTGACCTTGAGGTCCCGCACTTCGAGGAGGGGCGTGTCCCCGCCTGCGGCGGATCGGTGTTCGGCCCCATCGGCGGCTTCGGGATCCGGAACGCTTGCAAGGAGGCGTTGGGTATAGGGATGCCTCGGCGCCGTGACGATCTGCTCGACGGTGCCCTCCTCGACCACGGCGCCCTGTTTCATCACGTAGGCCCTGTCGGCGATCTGGGCCATGATGCCGAGATCATGGGTGATGTAGAGGATGGCGACGCCGAGGCTTCGCTTGAGGTCCTTCAGCAATGCGACCAGCGCCGCCGCCGTGGTCACGTCGAGCGCGGTCGTAGGCTCGTCCATGATCAGGAGCTTGGGGCCGGTTGCGATGGCGGCGGCGATCAGCGCGCGCTGCTTTTCCCCGCCGGACAATTGGTGGGGATATTTGTCCATCATGGTTTCCGCGTCGGGCAGGCCGACCTTGCGCAGGAATTCCAGGGCGCGGACCCGGAGCGCGGTGCCGGAAAGGCGCGTGTGGACCCGGATCGCTTCCTCCACCTGCCTGCCCACGCTGAGCGTGGGATTGAAGGAAGTGGCCGGATCCTGGGATACGACGGACATTTCGGCGCCGCGAAGCATATGCAGTTCGGGCCGCGTGAGCCGCGACAGGTCACGGCCTTCGAGACGAACGGTGCCTGCTACCTTCCGTCCGTTTTGCGCCAGATACTGCAGGATGGCGTAAGCGAGCGTGCTTTTGCCGCTGCCGGATTCGCCGACGATGGCGACCGCCTCTCCGGGCCCGACGCGTATGTCGACATTGTCGAGCGCGCGTACCGTGCCGTCGCCCGTCTCGAAATCAACCGTGAGGTTTTCGACGGTCAGCAGATCTGTCATCGGCCGGCCTCAGTCTCTCACGCGCGGATTGAGGACGTCGCGCAAGCCGTCGCCCAACAGGTTGAACCCGATGGAAACGACCGCGATCGCGAGGCCGGGCCATGCGACAAGCCAGGGCGCGCGAAGCATGTATTGCCTGGCCTCGGAGATCAGCAACCCCCAGTCGGACGCCGGCGGCTGGGCGCCGAGCCCGAGATAGGAGAGAGTGGCCCCCAGCATGATGGCGAAGGATATGCGGATGGTGCCCTCCACGATCACCGGAGCCATCACGTTGGGTGCGATTTCGCGAAGCACGATGTAGCCGGTGGAATCGCCCCGTGCTTCCGCCGCCTTCACGTAGTCCGTCTGGCGGATGGTCAGCGTCGTGCTTCGCGCGACGCGGGCGATGCTGGGCGCGAATGAAACGGCGATGGCGAGGATCGCGTTGCCGGTGGAGACCCCGATCGCGATCACGATGAGCATCGAGAGGAGCAGGTTCGGGATCGCCACGAAGGCGTCGGCGAACCGCATGACGATCTCGTCGAAGAGTCCGCCGAAATAGCCCGAAACTATGCCGATCGCGGCGCCGACGGTGGTGCCGATCAGCGTCGAAAGGACGCCGAAGCCGATCGTATTGCGCGATCCGACCATGACGCGGGAGAGGACGTCCCGGCCGAACTCGTCGGTACCGAAAGGATGGGCCAGGGACGATCCCGTCAGGCGGGCGGTGAAGCCGAAAGCCTCCGGGTCGTAAGGCGGCAGCATCGGGCCGAAGATGAACAGAAGCAGGTTGAAGCCTACCGCGATGAGGCCGAGGCGGCCGATCGGGTGCGACCACAGCCGGGTGATGATCCTAATCATACTGGACCCTCGGATCGAGCCAGGCGTAGATGATGTCCGCGCCGAAATTGGCGAAGGCATAGCCCGCCGCGATGACGGCGGCCGTGCTCTGGATCAGCGGCAAGTCGCGGTTGTTGATCGCGAAGATCATCAGGCGTCCGACGCCCGGATAGGCGAAGACCTCCTCGACGACCAGCACGCCGCCGAGCAGATAGCCTATGTCGAGCGCGATGATGGTGACGGCCGGCAATAGGCTGTTGCGCAGCGCGTGCTTGAACAGCACCTGCCGGCGCGACAAGCCCTTGAGCACCGCGGTACGGACATAGTCGGAAGCCAGCGCGTCGATCATCTCGGATCGGACCAGCCGCGAGATGTGCGCCATCAGGATGAAGGTGAGCGAAAGGGCGGGCAGGGCGAGATGACGCAGCGCATCGACGACGCCGTCCCCGCTGAAGGATGCATACCCGCCGGCCGGAAAGATGCCGAGCGAAGGACCGGCGAGAAAGGTCAGGAACAGGCTCGCGGTCACGAATTCCGGCAACGCGATGCCCAGATAGGAAAAGAGGCTGACCACCAGGTCGACGGCAGTGCCTTTGCGGGCGGCCGCGAGCACTCCCAGCGGTATGGCGATGCAGATGACGATCAGGAGAGCCGAGAAGGCCAGGATGAGCGAGCGCGAAATCGCAACGGAAAGCACGTCCCAGACGGGCCGCTGCATCGCGACGGATTCGCCGAAATTGCCGGTCAGCGCTCCGCCCAGCCACTCGACATAGCGCAGGACCACGTTCTGATCGAGGCCCAGCCTCTCGCGGACCGCGATGAGATCCTGCGGGGTTGCATGCTCGCCGAGCACCATCGAGGCAGCGTCGCCGGGCAGGACGTTGGTGATAGCGAAGACGATGACGGAGGAGAGGATGATGACGAGCAGGGTACTGAAAAAACGTCGGACGAGATAGTTGGCACTCATGGATGGCATCCCTCATCTCGTCGGGGGACCGGAAAGGTGCCGACCGGCTTGCTCATCGAGTTTTCGGACAGGAGGCAAACCGGTCGTTAGAAAACGGCGATCGTTGGACGTGACCAGGACCTAGCGTTTCGGTGCGTTCTCGGACAGCCATGCCCGCTCCAGCCGGTGGGTGTATTGGAGCGGATGCATCTCATAGTCGTTGACGTAGTCCCAGTTGGCGGCGAGATAATCCTGATAGAAGGGGATGATGTAGGGCACGTCCCTGTTCGTCAGTTCCTGCAGCTTCCTGAACAGTTCGCGCCGCTTCTCGGGATCGAGCGTGCGCTGCTCTTCGGCCACGAGGTCGTCGAATTCCTTGTTGTTCCATCCGGTATCCGCCCATGGGGCGTCCGACGTCATCAGCGATGTGTAGTAGCCGTCCATCGTCGACTTCATGCCCCAGGAGGCGACATAGGCCGTTTCCTTCTTCCATACCTTCGAAAGGTATTCGTCATAGGGCAGCCGCCGCACCTCGATGTTGAACCCGGCCGGCTTGGCCATTTCCTGGATGGCGAGAGCCACCTTCATCCGGCCTATGGGCCGGTCGGCCGTGAAGATCGTGAAGGAAACGCCGTTTTCGTGGCCTGCTTCCTTGAGCAGCGCCTTGGCCTTCTCGATGTCGCGCGTCGGCTTTTCGGGCTGGTAGTAGTACGGATAATCGTCCGACAGGATATTGTCGTAGGCGACCCGGCCATATCCGTCGAGAACGATGTCGACCATCGCCTGCCGGTCCAGCGTATAGCGCAGGGCCTGACGCACCCGGATGTCGTTCAGCGGCTCTCGATCGAAGCGCATGGTAAGGCTGTAGAAGCGCGCGGTGGTCTGCCTGCGCGGCACGATGTGGGGCGTCTGCTTCAGCACCGTGAAGGTGGCGTTGTCCGTTTCCAGCATGGCGTCCACCTCGCCGTTCTGGAACGCCAGCGCCTCGGAGTTCAGGTCCGGGTAGTAGCGCAGCTCCAGCGCGTCCACATAGGGGAAGCTCTTGTCCCAATAGTTCTCGTTGGGCAGGAACTGCAGCTTGCTCTCGATGTCGACCTTGCCGAGCTTGAAGGGTCCGCAGGCGTCCGCGTCCTTGTAGAGGCCTTTCACGCCCTGTTCCTTCAGCACTTTCGCGGAAACGATCTTCATGCGCATGTCGCCGATCGCGATCGGCAGGTCCGCATAGGGAGAGGACGTCCGGATCTTGATGGTCAGGTCGTCGACGACCTCCATGTCGGAAATGGGACCGATCGAGGAGCGCGACCCCGAACCGGTCTTCGGGTCGAGCATGGCGTCGATCGAGGCCTTGACGTCCGCGGCCGTGACCTGCGCGCCGGACTGGAACTTCGCGTCCGGGCGAAGATGGAAGGTGAATTCCGTGGCCTTGTCGTTCGCTTCCCAGCTTTGGGCGAGATCGGGCGCCGCCTGCAGCTTGTGGTCGATGCGGGTCAGCCCGACATAGAGCAGTTCTGCGATGAGGAAGCCCGTATTGTTGAGCGTGTTGAACGGCGACAGGTCGTTCGGATGGTTCTGGACGCTGACCCGCAAGGTGCCGCCACGACGCGCCTCGGCAAGGGCCGCGCGCAAGGGAAGAATGCCGGACGCGCCGGCGAGGGCGACGGAGCCGCCGAGAAACTTTAGAGCACCACGGCGATTGATCCGCATGGTGTCGACGGGCGAATTCGTGGTCATGCCATGTTCCCCTTTGTTACGCCGGGCCTACTCCAGGCGGTGGCCGCAAACGGATTGTTTTGACCGCAAAAAAGTAAGCCCGTTCTCTTGAACTTGTCAATATACGGGATTATAATCCCATCTATTGGGAAAATAGATTGCGGAAGTGACGGATTTCGCCGCAGGAGCGCCTCGATGGTATTTCGGCGAAACCTGCGGTAAGCGCTTGCCCTGGAGGAGACCGTTCGATGAGCCTTGTGCTGACCAAAGCTCTGAATCTGATCGATCTTGTCGAGGGCGGCTGCGAAACGCTCGCGGGCCTGGCGGAGGAATCCGGCATGTCGCGCAGCACGACGCACCGGCTGCTGGCCACGCTGGTGAAGCGCAACTATCTGGAATACAGCGATCGCCGCTACCAGCTCGGCTACCGGTTGTTCGAACTTGCGGAGCGCAAGCGCGAAAAGTTCGATTTCGTCCAGCGCTTGCGCCCGATCACGGAGCGTTATGCGCGAGAGACGTCCGATACCATCCATCTGGCGGTCCTCGACGGCACCAACATCGTGCTCATCGAAAGGATATTCGGGGAGCGCCAGCTTCAGCTCAATTCCTATGTAGGCCTTCGCAACGTCGCCATCACCACGGCTGTCGGCAAGGCGCTGATATCGCAACTGCCGTCGGAGCGCTGGCCGGAATTCCTGGCGACGATCCCCGCGCGCTACCCGAAGACGAGGGATCAGCTCGCCATGGAACTGCGCAAGGCCCGCCAGTCCGGCGTCGCCGTCGACTTCGATGAATGCAATGTCGGCACTTGCGGCATCGCGTCGACCTTCATCGCGCGCGACTCCCTGCGTGTCGCATGCTCGATCAACGGCGCCACGGTCTATTTCGAGGACAACCGGCTCAAAACGCTTGCTCCGACGGTTCAAAACCTTGCCGCCGAGCTCGGAACTGCCTTGCAGTGACCCCTGCCGCCTTGCCCGCACCGCCGCTTCTGGCCTCGGCAGCAGGCGCGATTTGGTGTTTTGGCGAGAGCGTCAGCCTCTGCCGGCGGCCGCTTCCGATTTCTCGAAATGTTCGGCGATCTCGCGTCCGGTAGCGATCCAGACGTCGTCGAAGGACCGGACATGGCGCAGGAACCGGTCGAGGATGCCGATGCGCATCGGCCGCCCGGTGACCTGCGGATGCATGACCATGGTGGTTACCCCGCCCCATTCCCGGGTCTGGTCGAATTCCTCCTGCCAGATCGTCAGGACGTGCTCGCTTCCGAACAGCGCCCGCGGGCTGGTGCGATGGGTGAGCCCGTAGGACCAGTCGTCGAAGCTGTAGTTCACCGGGATCTCGACCGGTCCCGGTCCGCTTTCCAGGACATGGCGGTAAGGCCGGATATCGTCGCGGAAGGAGCTCGAATAGCGGATGCCTCGCGATTTGAGTAATTCCATTTGCTCGGGGCATGTCTCTCCCCAGGGTGCGCGGTAGCCGACCGGACGGATGCCGAGCCGCTTCTTCATCGTGTCGAACGTCCGGTCCATCTCGGCGACGAGGGTCTCGGAATCCGCCGTGTCCGGGCGAAGATGGAGATAGCCGTGATGGGCGATCTCGTGGCCGTCGGCGAGGATAGCCTCGCAGGCGGCCGGATGTGCGTCGACCGACCAGCCGGTCACGAAGAACGTCGCCCTGACCGAGTGCCGGCTGAGCACCTCCAGTATCTTGGGGATGCCCACCCGCGCCTCGTAGCCGCCATAGGAAAGGGTGATGAGGCGACGCGCGTTGCCCGGATCGGCGCCGAGCCAGACCGCTTCGGCGTCGACGTCGAAGGCCGGGAAGAGGGCGCATCTGGCGCCGTTCGGCCATGGGAATTCCGGTGCCGGGCCGGCGGGGTTGGCGGGCTTTGGATCAGGCGACGTCACGGAAGGCCCTTTCAGATCGATTGGCGGAACGGCGTGGACGAAACGATGGTTCTCTTCGGCTCATTCGGCGGGCCGGGGCGCTCGCTGCATCACCTGCGCTACGAGGACGGCCGCCGCTGCCTGAGTCGGGTCGACGACGGCAAGGCCGGTAGCGTCTTCAAGCGGCGCAACATAGCGGGCGAGGCCGGCGCCCGCGAAAACGATCGCCTGCGCCGCTGCCTCGTCGCGCAGCGCGATGCCGGCTGCCACGAGGCGATCGAGCACCCGATCGGGGTATTGCAGATCGCCGTAGTTCAGCCCTAGGCCGCGATGGCCCGCATGGCGTGGCGCCAGTCCGGAAAGCCGCAACTGCCTCAGCAGCTTGCCTCCCGGTCCGGCCGACACGGAGATCGTGCCGAAGCGGTCGCCGAGGGCGATCGCGGCGGCGAAGCCTGCCTCACCGATCCCGACTACCGGCTTCCGCGTGATTCCGCGTGCCGCGTAGACGCCCGGGTCCGAGAAGCAGGCCACGATGAAACCCGCGACATCGGGATCCTTTTCCGTTTTCTCGATGTGGCGCAGGATCGCCGGCGCGGCTTCGTCGGAATCGCGTGCCGTCACGATACCGCGAGGCCCGTCTGCGAGCGTCAGGCAGCGCAGTTCCGGCAGCCGCGGTCCCGCGAGCCATTCGAGACTGCGGGCCAGGTCCTCCGTGATGCCGGTATCCGAGCGGCTCGAGGGATTGAGGATCTCTATACGCACCGGTGTCACTTCCCCGTGGTCGGCGGCGCTTTTCCGTCATCCGCCAGGTTGACGCGGAAATCCGCGATGGTGGACCTCGCCAGTTCGATGGCGTCGGTGATTTGATGACGAAGCCTGATCAGCTTGGTCCACAATAGCTTTTCCGTGTCCGATCCGGGGCCGGCTTCCTTGTACTGCCGTAGGCAGGCCAGCATCGGCACCGGATCGAGCAGCGTGCTGGACCCATAGCTGTCCTGGCCATATTTGCCGACGGCCGTTTCGCCGATGAAAGTGAGCTGGCGGGTTATGCGCAGCGCCACGCCGTTGGCCCGGGCAAGAACATGCTGCGAGGCGTTCGCATCCGCGAGCAACCTGTCCAGCCACTCGACCTCCGGTGCAAGCGCGTCGAGACCATCGGCGATGCGTCCCAGGTCCGAACGTTGGCCGCTATCTTCCAGGACATTGGCGTATCGCGTGCGCAGATCGGCGACACGCTCCGAAAGACGGTAGGGAAGGGCAGGATTTACCAGGAAAGTGTCGAGCACCTGCTTTGCCCAGGTGAGATCGGCTTCCAGCAGATCCGGATCGAGCACGTCGATGGTGTCGAACTTCGTATGATTGTACCAGCCGAGGGTCGCTCCGTTGAATTCGGCGACCACTTGGGGACTGTAGCTGTGGCGTCCCGTGATGGCAGGGACGCCGACACCGAAGAAGGACTGGTCCCCCGTGCGCTTCAGCGACTGGATTTTCTGAGGCAGGCCATCGCCGAATATCTCGCGGGATACGCTCCGGGCAAGATGCCTGAGCTCGGGGCAGCAATTGACATGAAATTCGGTGGTTCCCCTCATCCCCACGCTGTCTATGTTGAGATAGCCGACCGCGCCACGGTTGATGCGTTCCCATTGCGTGTCGACGAAATAGGTCGAACCGGCGGCCTCGGCGACTTCATGCCCGTTCCACGAGGTGAAGACCACGGACCGGGCAAGGCTGTTGCGCCGCGCCGCCAGGCTGCGCGCCAGTTCGAGCATTACCGACATGCCGCTGATATTGTCGGTCACGCCCGGGGTCCAACCGTCGATATGCGTGGAAACCACCATGAAACGGTCCCGCTCGGGCGCGTGCTCCGGGGCGTTCAGCCAGCCGATCGGCTGGTGGAGGGTGCGCCAGACGCGGTTGGCGGTGAGACGCATGTGCAGCCGGACGGAACCCGCGGCGAGTTCGCGGCGCAGCGCCATGCCGCTTCCCCGTGAAATGCTTATGCCGGCGATCCTCGGCATCTCGTGGATGTTTTCCGGCGTCGGGTTGCCCCATACCGATTTCAGCGAGCGCCAGGGAATTTCGGTGCTGTCGTCCTTCCCCCAGTTCATCAGGATCAGCGCGCTCGCCCCTTTGGAGGCGGCGATGCGCGCCTTTTCCGGCGTGGCGGGAGCGTAGGAAACCTCGGCCAGGACGAATTTGCCGGCGACGTCCTTGCCCTCGTAGTCGGCCATGCCGCCGGGGCCGACGTCAACGAGTTCCGCGGTTACCCCGGAAGCCGGCGTCGGTTCGACGTGCAGACAGGGGAGCGACGCGATCTCGGGGCCCTCGGCTCCGCCCCTCGTCAGGCGCGAGGTTCCAACGTCGCTATCGAGCGTTTCGAAAGCCTGGAGCGTCGCGTCGAGACCGTAGCTTTTCATCTGTTCGACGATATACCGCCCGGCTTCCAGGTCGCCGCCGCCACCGCTCTTGCGGTCGGGGAAATGCAGCCGCATGTAGTCGACATGCTTCATGACATTTCCGAAGTCGATCTGGGACGAAGCGCCCTTGGCCATCATTCAAATTCCTGGAGTGTATTTCGAGACAGGAACCGGAGCGCGAAGTCGAGATAGACCGCCCGTGCCGGTTCCAATTGCGAGAGATCGAGCCACTCGTCCACGCCATGCATGTTTCCGCCGGATGGGCCGAACAGCAGGGTGGGGATGCCGGCCTTGCCGGCGAATATGTTCGCATCCGACACTCCCCGCCCGATGCGCAGGTCCGCCGGACGGCCGAGGACGCGCCGGTAGCTTTCGGCGAAGGCGGTGATGAAGGGATCGGTCCGTTCGAGGAGGTAGCCGTCGTAGGACGGCGGACGAATGCCGATCTCGAAGGTGGCCGGCGAGCCGATCGAACGGGCCATGTCCCGGAGCAGCTTCACTCCGCCATCGGCGGTCTCCTCGGCCGGGAAATGCCAGTTGACCGTGAAGCGGCAATATTCCGGCACGCTGATACTATAGGCTCCCGAACCGCATTCGATGCCGATCACGGCATGGCCCGGCACTCCGAAAACAGGATCCGCTTTCCGCTCAAGGTCGCCGATCTTCGCCAGCAGCCGGCCCGCTTCGACCACCGCATTGACGCCTTCGGCCGGATGGGAAGCGTGGGCTGCTCGTCCATGGACTTCCACGACCAGGTTCGCCTTGCCCAGCGCGCCAATGACGACATCGTCGAAATGCGGTTCGCACATGATCGCGCCGTCGATCGGCCCGCATTGCGCGACATAGGCCTCCGCACCGCGCGAATAGGCTTCCTCGTCCGCCAGCGAAGCGAAGATGAGCCGTCCGGACCATTCGTGCCGGCGCCGGAACATGTCGCGCGCGGCGACCATGGCGGCCGCCAGTCCGCCCTTCATGTCCATTGCGCCGCGCGCATGAAGCCGGTTGTCCCGTATCGTCGGCTCGAAGGGAGCGCTGCTCCATCCGTCGGAAACGCCGACCGTGTCGCAATGGCCTCCGATCCAGAGGACCGGGCCTTCGACCGCCCCCTCGATCTCGACCACGACATTCGTCAGCCCGTCCGCCGCGGCGATCCGGCGGGACGGGATGCCCTGCTTCGCGAACCATTGCTCGATCCGGTCCTGTACCGCATGTTCCTGGCCGGAAAAGCTGCGCACCGAAGCCAGGTCGGCAACCAGCCCGACCAGTTCTCCGCCGGCGGACGGCAAGGCTTTCCGCGCCGCCGGCGTCATTCGGCCGGCTCGCGCGTAAACGGCAGGGTGGCTTCGCGGGTGACGAGATAGCCTTCTTCGACCCCGATCAGGATGTCCCCGATGGGCCAGACATATTCCACGCAGCCCAGCATGCCTTCCTCGATCGTCTCCCGGTTGCCCGGAACGAAATAGATGGACGAGACGGTCTGGCGGTGGATGGCGTGACCGCAATCCCGCCGATAGTCGGCTACGCCCTTTCCTTCCGGAAGAAGGCCGGCCTTGCGCAGCATCGGTTCGAGAGGACGAAGGCAGTCGACCCCGATCGCGTGGATCTGCTCGCCGGTCAGCCCGGGACGGATCCGCGGGATCAGATCCTCGACCAGCGCCCTTCGCAGCCGGTCGCGCGCGTCGGCGAGCCGTGGCGTCGCGCATATCGTCCGGGCGATGTCGGAGACCGCGCGTGCGCAGCCGGCGCTGTCCCGCACCACAATGCCCATGTCGAAGGCGATGGTGAGGTCCTCGTGCGAAACCGGGTAGTCGGCGGCGGTTGCCGGCAGCGGGGTGCGGGCGCCGGAATGGACGATCTCGAAATAGGGCGAGTAGTGGCCCTTGAAACCGATACGCTCGCGAAAACGATAGACTCCGTCGCGATAGGCGGCAGCGAGATCGCGCTCGGTCAGATGCGCGCCTTTCGCGCGGGCGAAGAAGGCCTCGGCCGCAGCGAAGCCTTCTATCACGGCGTTCGCCGCAAAAACAAAATAGCCGAAATCCTCGCCCGCGCGACGATCCTGCCAGCGGCGCAGGACGGCATCGCCCTCGACCAGCGCGACGCCCGCGGCAGCAAGCGGCTGCCATAGCGCGGCCGGCATCTCGTTCTTTTGCGCCCCGACCGCGCCAAGGTCCGCGAGCAGCCGGGAGAGAGCGCGCGCCTCGCCATGCGGAACGAAATCCGCCCGGACGATGGGCTTCGCCGCGCAGATCGTGGCATGATCGTCTCCCGCGATATAGACGGCCGTGATGCCATGGGCTTCGGCCATCGCGTCGGGCAACCCGGTGAATAGTTCGACCTCGTAGGGCGAGGTTACATGGAGTGCGTCCAGCCCGGACAAGTGGCAGAGCTTTTCCAGCCGCATGAAGCCTTCGAAAGGACGATCGAGCGCTTCCGCCAGGGCGCGCGCGTGGGGAAACCCGGCGAGATAGGGCTTGAGAGGAACGCAATCCGAGGCCCTGGTCGCAGCCCACTGCGCTTCGATTTCCGCCAGCGACTTGCGATAGACGTGCACTGTGGGAATGGTGCTCGGGCGTTCCAGGCTGATCGAACCGGATGCGGAGAGAGCCTCGTAGCGCGACTGCGGGAGATGTGCGTCGCAAGCGAGCGCTCCGCCCTTCGCTACCTGACGCACCGCCTCGGCAAAATCGGGCGCCGGTTCGACGGGATTCGCGTTCCATGTGAAATAGCGGCCATACCGGATGGTCGCCACATCGGCCGGGAGCGCCCGCGCTGCCTCGGCATCCGGGTCGTTGATGATGACGGTACGTCGTCCCCCGCTTTCCACGAGCACAGGCGCCGCGCTGTGCGGGGCTCCGCGAAAGATGCCGAGATAGGTGAGCTGGGCCATGAATGCCTCGCCGAGCGCCGAGCGCATGTACTGGAGATCGGCGATGAGGCGGGCCGGCATGACGATTCCTTCAACGATGTCGCGGACGTACCGATCGCGACCATGCGTCCGAGCGCGCCATCGATCATTCGCAAGTTTGGGCCATATGTCAATTATTAGAATATTAATCCCAACTATTGAGATACGAACTAGGACTGGAGACACCTCTCGCCATGAATGGCCTCGTCCCATGAGAAGCGGAAGGACGGGGTGGCTTGCGCAAAAGGGCATCGGAATTCGGCATTGTCTGTCGCGACAGTTGACAACTCGGCGGCAAGCCGCCTAAATTCCGAAGAATGAAAACTGATTTCCACACAGCGGAAAACTCCGACAGCGTGCGATCGGTCATCCGCGCGCTCGGTCTGCTCACCGCGCTCGGCAAGGAAGGACGTTCGCTCACCGAACTCGCGCGGGCCGTCGGCATCAGCCCGAGCACGGCGTCCCGCTTGTTGAACACGCTGCAAGGACAGGGCTTCATCGCCAATAACGAAGAGAACAAATATGTTCCCGGTCTGGCGTTGACCTCGCTGCTTTACAGCACCGACCAGTGGGCGCCTTTGCGTCAGGTGGCGCGGGCCGCAACCGCGGCGTTGCGTGCCGAACTGAACGAGACGGTGGCGTTCTTCGTTCGCACTGCGTGCGATCGCCTGTGCATCGAATCCTCGGAATCCGAGCAGGTGGTACGGCGTATTTGTCAGCCCGGCGAGCGCAGGACGATTTTCCGTGGCGCGGCGGGCAAGGCGCTGCTGGCCTTCGGCGAAGACAAGAATCCCTGGGCGGACTTGTTCGGCACGGATGACCGGTTCGAGATGGCGACCGGCAGCGTGCGGACTGTCGCGGAGTTGGCGAAGGAATGCGACGAGATCCGCCGGCAAGGCTACGCCTTCAGCCGGCAGGAATCGACGCTGGAATCATGGGCCGTTGCGGCGCCTGTCTATATCGACGGCAAGCTGGTGGGCGTCCTGACGACGGTCGTACCCCTGACGCGGTTCAGCGAGGCTGGTCTCGCGCAGGTGATCAAGGCGACCAGCGATGTCGCAAATCGTTACTCGAACCAAAGTCATGTGGAGCGAAAGCGTAAAAATGGCAGGCCAAAAGCAACTGTCGGAGCGCGATAGGGCCGAAATCGTGGACGTGATCAATGCGGTTGCGTTCATATTGGATTCGCGCGGCTATGATCGGCTGGGCGAGGTTTTCGCGCCGGATATGCTTTTTGAGAATCCGGGCCGCCTGAAGGCGGATGGCCTGGACAACGTCATCGCGGCGTTCAAGGGCTTCGCCAGCCCGGCCATTTCCCACTTTATCACCAACACCATCCTTTCGACGGACGACGCCGGGACGGTGCGTGCGCTCAGCAAGGCCTTGTCGATCCGGCAGGACAAATCCCTCGTGGCCGCCGAGTACAGCGACGTCATGACGAGAACCGACCAGGGTTGGCGCATCGCGTCGCGCAGCATCAAGGCATTGGGCTGAGCAGGGTCGCGGTGGCTCTCCGAGGCGACCGCGGACGGTAAGGCGCATTTCTTTCAGCGAAGAGTAAAATGGCGAAGTACGACGTTATTGTTGTTGGCGCGGGGCACAGCGGCCTCGTTGCATCCTGGTATCTCGCACGCGCCGGCTGGAAAGTGCTTGTCCTGGAGCGCGGCGAGCAAGTCGGCGGCACCTGCGTCACCGAGGAAATCTTCCCCGGTTACCGCGGCAGCAGTGTCGCCAATTCGAGCCACAGTCTCGACCCGAAGATCTCGGCCGACATGGAGTTGCACAAATTCGGGCTGCAACTGACGCATCCGAGCTTGAGCTCCATCACCTTTTTCTCGGACGGCGACGCCCTCGTCATGTGGCCTGACCGAGAGGAGCGCCGCCGCGAGATGCTGCGCTTCGCCGACGAGGACGACATCCGGGGCTTCTATGACGTCCTGAAATTCTACGAGCGTGTCGCCGGCAAGATGGATGTATCCTTCTACGAGCCGCCGCCCGCATTCGAGGACATCGCGGCGCGTTTCTCGCATCCGGAGGACAAGGAAGCGTTTAACCTGGTGATGTTCGGCAGCGTCGCCGACGTGCTCGATCGTCACCTCAAATCGCCGTGGCTCCAGGCGTTCATGGCCGGCACCGCGATGGCGACCAACCTCGTCGGGCCGCGCACGCCGGGCAGCGGCTATCTCCTGCTGCAGCGGCCTCTATACGAGGCCTCGATGCGCCGCCGCGGCATAGAGGATAACAACGAGCTCATGATGAAGAACGCCTCGCCGCTGGGCGGTGTGGGCGCGGTCACGCAGGCCATGGCGCGCTCGGCCCGGGCCATGGGCGTCGAGATCGTGCTCGAGGCGGAGGTGAAGGAAATCCTCTGCGACAAGGGCCGGGCGTTGGGAGTGCTTTTGTCGGACGGCCGCGAATTCCTGGCCGCACGCGTCCTCACCAACGTCAATCCGAAGACGGTGCTGACCCGCATGGTGCCGCCGAACCAGTTGCCGAAGGAAGTCGAGGACCGGGCGAGGCGCATCAAGATGAGCGGCTCGTCATCGAAGGTGCACCTTGCGCTCGAAGGCACGCCGCGGTTCCGCCGGGCGCGCAGCGATGCCGAGAACGAGGCTTTTCTCAAGACCAATTTCCGTGTCGTTCCCAGCGTCGACGTGCTTCAGGAGAGCTACAACGAAGCCATCATGGGCAGTTGGTCGCCGAAGGTGACTATTTCGGGTGTTATTTCCTCAGCCGTCGATCCGTCGATGACGCCGCCGGGATGTCACTTCATGAGCCTCAGCGTCCGTGGCACGCCCTATCATCTGGCGAACGGCCGCAACTGGGAGAACGAGCGCGAAGCGCTCGGCAAGGCAGTGGTGGCCACGCTCGCCGACAACATCACCAACCTGCATAGCATTCTGGCCGGAGTTCACGTCTACACCCCCGTCGATCTCGAGAAGAAATTCGGCATGGCGGAAGGCAACGGCGCGCACGGCGACATCATCCCCGGCAAGATATTCGACGCGCGTCCGCTGCCGGAATGTTCGCACTACGCCACGCCCATCGAAGGCCTCTACATGTGCGGCGCCGGCATGTGGCCGGCCAACTACATGAGCGGTCTCACGGGCTACAACGCCAGCCATCGCATGGTGGCCGACGCGCGGGCCGGCAGGATCGACCTGTCGGAAGCGGTCTGAGCGCAACGGAATTCAGGGAGCCTTGGTAGTGATTGTAGGCAGAGGCATTCGCGGCAGCGAGTCGTCGGGACTTCGCTCGGCCAATAATTCCGGCGGCGATGTGTGGTCGGACATTCTCATGAACGAGGGTGACGCGCGCTGCATCAGCATCATGTTCGCGCCGGGCGCGCGCACGCGCTGGCATACGCATGACGGCGGCCAGTTCATCTACACCGTGGCCGGGCAAGGCTGGATCCAGGAACGCGGCGGCGAGCGGGTGACGCTCAATCCCGGCGACGTGGTCTGGGCCGAACCAAACGTCGAACATTGGCACGGCGCCTGCGCTCATGGCCTCGTCACCCAAATCGCGCTGCATTTCGGCGACGTGAAGTGGATGAACGAAGTGACTGATCAGGAATACGGAAAATAGAGGACCGGTATTACTCACGGGGAGTAACAAGCAATGAACATTCTGATGTCTGTTTCGAGGAAGGCCGCCAGGTTCGCCCTGGCGGGTTGCGTATTGGCCGTCACGGCGGCCGCATTCGCAACGGCCGCTGGCGCTCAGGAGAAAGACGTCCGGCGTTTTGCCGGCAAGACCCTGACCTTCGCCGGCTACTCGAGCACGTTCAACGAAGAATGGGCGAAGAGCTTCGGCCAGTATTTTGAAAAGCGCACGGGCGTCAAGATCAACTGGCTGCCATCCAGCCCGTCGACCAACATCACCCGCATCCGCGCCGCCGGCGGCAGCCCCGACATTGACGTCATGCTGATGGATTCCGCCAATCTGGCGCGCGGCACCAAGGAGGGAGTTGTCGGCACGGTCGATGTGGCCGACATCCCGAACATGGCGAAGGTGCCGGCCAGCCTCCGCATCAAGGCCGGCATTCCGAGTATGATGTACCGTTACGGCAACTGCTATCGCACCGACAAGTTCGCCGAGCTCAAGCTGGGAACGCCCAATGCGATCGATGTCTGGTCGGCGAAGCCGCTGGCCGGTCGCGTGATGTTCCCCAACACCACCGCCGCGCAATGGCTGATCAGCGCGCCGGCAATCGCCAAGTCGGTCGGCGGCGACTACGCCGACGCATCGAAGACGCTCGAAGAACTTGCTTCGAAGGTGAAGGCCTATGGCCTGTTCAACTCGTCGGGCGATGTCGACGCGGCAATGACTTCCGGCGACGTGTGGCTGACAATCGGCAACAATCAGGGGCGCTGCCTTGCGCTCAAGCGCCAGAAAGTTCCGGTCGATTATGCTCATTGGTCCATCGAGTCGGACGGCAAGAAGTATTCGGACCTGATCAATCCCGACAATCTGGTTCTCGTCAAAGGGACGCCGAACAAGGAAATCGTCGAATTGTTCATGAACGAGTTCCTGTCCGACGACGCGGCCGCCGCGACCGTGCCGCTCAACCGCTTCATCGCCGGCACGCCGCCGACCAAGGCGGGCATAGAAAAGGTGATGGAGGCCGACCCGGACGCGAAGGCCTGGATTATCGAAGACCCGGACCAACTGTTCCTGCCGAACTACGACGAGTTCCTCGTCCACCTGCGCGACTGGACCACGAACTGGAGCAAGATCGCCAGATAGCGTCCGATGGCCGGCTGGCGAAGGCTCGCCGGCCGACCTCCATCGCTTCGGCCTTGCAAGATCAACGGAAGGGGCACGCGGCTGTTTCGACCGCGTTTCCCGGGGATCGGCTCATGAGCACGCTTGAGATCGAGAAGCTTCGGATCGTCTACGGCAAGTATGTCGCGGTTGACGGCCTTGATCTGACGATCCCGCACGGGCAACTCGTCTCTCTGCTCGGCCCCTCCGGCTCCGGCAAGACCTCCGTCCTGCGTGCCATCGGCGGCTATCTGCCGCCGACGAGCGGCACCATCAAGGTCAATGGCCGGGACATCACCCGCGATCCGCCGCAGGTCCGCGACATGGGAATGGTGTTCCAGAACTTCCTGCTGTTCCCGCATATGAGCGTGTTGGACAACGTCGAATTCGGCCTGCGCATGCGGCAGGTGTCGAGAGCCGAGCGTCGCCGGCGCGCCATGGAAACGCTGGACATGGTTCGGATGTCGGCCTTCGCCGCGCGTCTTCCGTTCCAGCTCAGCGGCGGTCAGCAGCAGCGCGTCGCGCTGGCGCGGGCGCTTGTCATCCGGCCGGCAATCCTGCTGATGGACGAGCCGATGGGCGCGCTCGACGCCAAGTTGCGCGCCGAGGCGCAGGAGGAAATCCGCGCCGTTCAGAAGGAGGTCGGCGTCACGGCGATCCTGGTCACGCACGACCAGCAGGAAGCGATGGCGATGTCGGACCGTATCGTCGTGATGCGGGATGGCGCCATCCTCGAGGAAGGCGAGCCGGGCAGGCTTTATCGCGAGCCGCGCACCGCCTTCACCGCGGAATTCCTGGGCACCACGACCTTGCTGCCGGTTGAAGTCCTTGGCGGCGAGGGCGGGCGCTGCCGCGTGCGGCATTCCACGTCGAAGCATGAATTCCTGGCTACCGGGGACTTGCGCGCCGGTGAGGCCGCCAGCGTATCCCTGAGACCGGAAGAAATCCTCTGCAGCCACGAGGCGACAGCCGATTCGATCGCCGGCCGCGTCACCAAGCGCATGTTCTACGGCGTCAACACGTTCTTGCGCGTCGAGACGTCGGAAGCCGGCTCATTGCTGGCGCTTGAGGCGCCGGGCGCCGTGATGGGCGAGGGAACCGGGGTTCATGTGTCCTGGCGTTCCGAGGGCGCGCGCGTGCTGCCGCGAGACCCGTCATGATCGGTCAGGATGACAAGGTCCTGCGGGTCGGCCTTCTCCCGCTCGGCTTCTTCTTCTGTCTGCTGTTCGTGTTTCCGCTGGGCATGTTCCTGTGGACCAGCTTCACGGTAAAGACAGACACCTCGACCGTCCTGACATTGCAGCATTATGTCGACGTCCTGACATCGGACAGCGCACGCGCCGCTTTGGTGACGACCCTGCTGCTCAGCGTCGTGACCGGCGTGGTGTCGCTCCTGCTCGGCTATCTGCTGGCCTACCAGGTCGCGCGCCGCGGCCCGGTGCTGTCGAAACTGATCTTCATGGCGGCGATCGCCTCGCTGTTCACCAGCACCATCGCGCGCGCGCTCGGATGGCGCGTTCTGCTGGCCTACCAGGGGCCGATCAACGGCGTGCTCGTCGGTCTGGGCATCGTGTCCGAGCCGCTCCAACTGATCAACAATTTCACCGCCGTCGCCATCGGTATGATTCATATCCAGACGCCGATCGTGATGCTGGCGCTGATCCCCGTCATCGAGGCGCTCCCGAAGGATCTCGAGCGCGCAGCCATCGGCCTCGGCTCCTCGCGCTGGCGCGCCTTCGTCAGTATCCATCTGCCGATTACCTGGCGGAACGCGGTGCCGATCGGGCTGCTCACGGTGATGGCTACGGCTTCCTACTTCACCACGCCGGTGCTGCTTGGAGGCGGCCGCGTCGATGTCATGGCGATCCAGATTCAGCAAGCCTCGCAAGTGCTGTTCGATTTCGGCTATGCCGCAGCGCTTTCGGTGGTTCTGGTGGCGGTGATCGGCGTTATCGCCTTCCTGGTCTTTCTCTCCACCAACTGGCGACGCGGAGCCGCGGCGCGGGGCGGCTCATGAAACGGCTTTCGCTTGCGTTCGACAGCTTGGTCTGCGGGTTGATGGGGGTTCTGACCGCCGTCACCGTGCTGTTCCTGGTGATGCCGTTGATCGTCGTCGTCCTCACTTCGTTCAATCCGACGACGGTTACGTTTCCGCCGCGCGTCTGGTCGCTTCAATCCTACGCGGTCATTCCGAAGGTGGCGATCGATGCTTTCGTCCGCAGCCTCATCCTCGGCGTATTGAGTGCGGCGCTATCCGTCCTGCTGTGCGTGCCGGCGGCCATTGCGCTCGTCAAGGCCAGGGTCCCGGGGCGTCCCTTCATCGAGATGGCGCTGCGAAGCCCGTTGCAGTTTCCGGCCATCATCCTCGGCGTTGCCTTCCTCCAATATTACTTCTTCTGGCAGCACAAGCTGTCGCTGCCGCTGGTCGGCACCTTCTGGGGCCTTTTGATCGCGCACACGGTCTACACCTTTCCGTTCGTGCTGGTTCCGATCATCGCCCGGCTGTCGGCGCCCGGCGCGCGTCTGGAAGAGGCCGCCGCCGGCCTTGGCGCCGGCACGCTGACGACCGTCATGCGCATCGTCATCCCGTTGCTGCGGCCGGGTATCGTCGCCGGCATGTTCACCGGATTCGTCATGTCGTTCGAGGACGTGGCTGTCACCATGTTCCTCGTCGGATCGAACATGACGACGTTCCCGGTCTATCTGCTGGGCAACGCCGAGGTGTCGAACACGCCGAGCCTCTATGCGAGCGCCAGTCTCGGTGCCCTGGTGGCGCTCGCGCTCGTGCTTTTGGTCGAGCGCTTCTTTGGATTGCGGACCGTCTTGGGCAAGGGCTGATCTTCAGGCCGCGGCATGACGCGGCAAGGTTTTGAATTGGACTGTAGACGCCGAACCGGCGGAAGGAGAAGTAGAGTGACGAACAACCAAGACACTTGCGTCGTCAACGCGCGGGTCAACACGATGGACGCGCGGGGCAGTGTCCAGGAGGCTTTCAGTTTTCGCGATGGGCGCATTCTCAATGTCGGCACGCGCGAGGCCGTTCTCGCGGCATCGCCGGGAGCCACGATTGTCGACGCCCGGGGCGCGTCCGTTTTCCCCGGCCTCATCGACGCCCACGCCCATCTTGAAATGCTGGCCTATGCCTGGGGCCTCGCGGTTGACGTCCGCTCCTCGACCGTGTCGTCGATCGCGGAAATGGTCGAGCGCATGCGCGCGCATGCGGAGACGGTCAAGCCGGGTGAATGGATTCTCGGCCACGGTCAGCACTTCCAGAATCTGAAATTCAAGGAAGGTCGTTTCCCGGATGTCCACGATCTCGACAAGGTCAGCGACAAGCACCCGGTCGTCTATCGTTCGAGCTATCACCTTAACGTTTTCAATTCATTCGCTCTGAAGCTGCTGCGCGTCGACAAGCATACGCCGGATGCGCCGGGCGGCCGCATCGAGCACGACGACGAGACCGGTGAGCTTACCGGCCGCACGTTCGATATGTACGCGCCGCTTCAGGGCCCCCAATCCACGGTGCCGTCACTGGTCGACGCGATGGTCGCGGTGCAAGAGAAGTACCTCAGCGTGGGCGTGACCTGCATCGGCGAAATCCCCCTGCATTCGCACGGTCTGGACGGTCTGTTGCTGATGGCGGCGCAAGGCTGGGGTACGTTGCGCGCGGGCATTTACCCGAAATATCCGACGGTCGTGAAGGAATCCGACTTCACCTCGAAGATGCTGCAAAGCCGCTTCAAGAACATCCAGGGTGACAAGGCCAAGCTCTGCGGCATCAAGCTGTTTGCCGACGGCGGCCTGACCTCCGGTGCCGCGGCCTTGAACCAGGACTATCCGGGACGTCAGGGCTATCGCGGTGAGCTGACCTACACCGACGAAGAGATGACCCGGCTGTGCAAGGAGATCGACAGCGCCGGCTTCCAGATCGCCATCCACGCCATCGGCGACCGTGCGCTGGATCAGGCGCTCGATGCCATCGCCTCCCTGCCGCCGAAGAGCCGGGAACAGAAGCGTCACCGCATCGAGCATGCCGGCAATCTGTTCATGAACCCCGAGCGCATCAAGCGCATGGCCGATCTTCACATTGTGCCCGTGCCGCAGCCGGCCTTCATCCTGACGACGGCCATAGGTTATCGCACCAGCCTCGGCGTCGATCGTATCGGCAAGTTGATGCCGTTCAGGGATCTGATCGATGCCGGCCTGATCATTCCCGGCAACTCGGATGCCATAGGCATCACCAGGGATCAGCACATTCCGTTCCCCGCCATCCAGGCATCGGTCGAGCGCCTTACCAAGTCCGGCGAGGAGGTCGAGCCGGATCAGGCCATTTCGGTCCACGAAGCTTTCAAGATGTACACCAACTGGGCGGCCTTCTCGCTCGGCTGGGAAGATATGATAGGCTCGATCGAGCCGGGCAAGATGGCGGATTTCATCATGCTGGATCGGGATCCCTACCAGATTCCGGTCAATGAACTCGGTAACCTCAACGTGACATCGACCTATATCGACGGTGACCTGGTGTATTCGGCGTAAGGAGATGTCGATGTATCAGGACACGCTGCTGCACATCGCCGGCCGGTGGCGGCCGGCAGCCGCTGGTGCGACGATCCCGGTCATCAATCCGGCGACGGAAGAGGTGGTGGGTGCCGTCGCGCATGCGACGGCCGACGATCTCGGCGAAGCGGTCGCGGCCGCCAAGGGCGGCTTCGCCACATGGCGGAAGGTTTCGCCCTATGAGCGCTCGAAGGTAATGCGGCAGGCCGCCGCGCTGATGCGGGAGCGGGAAGAAACCATCGCCCGGCTGATGACGATCGAACAGGGCAAGCCCCTGAGCGAGGCCCGCGGGGAGGTGCGCAGTTCCGCGGATGTGATCGAGTGGTTCGCCGAAGAAGGCCGCCGCGCCTACGGTCGCGTGATCCCGCCGCGTGCGGAAGGCGTTTACCAGCTGTCGCTGCGCGAGCCGGTAGGCCCTGTCGCGGCCTTCACGCCCTGGAATTTCCCGATCAATCAGGTGGTGCGCAAACTGTCCGCGGCGCTGGCTGCGGGGTGCTCCATCATCGTCAAGGCGCCGGAGGAGACCCCGGCCTCGGCATCCGAATTGATCCGGGCCTTCATCGATGCCGGAACGCCGGCCGGCGTCGTCAATCTGGCGTTCGGCACGCCGTCGGAAATATCGCAGTACCTCATCGCCCATCCCGACATTCGCAAGATATCGTTCACGGGCTCGACGCCTGTCGGCAAGCAGCTCGCTGCGTTAGCCGGGCTTCACATGAAGCGCGCGACGATGGAATTGGGCGGTCATGCGCCGGCTATCGTGTTTGGCGACGCCGATCTGGAATCAGCGGTCAACGTTCTGTCGGCGGCCAAATTCCGCAATGCCGGACAGGTATGCGTCTCACCGACGCGATTCCTGGTGCAGGAGCAGTTGTTCGAGCCGTTCGTCGAAGAATTCGTCAAGAAGGCGCAGTCGCTGAAAGTCGGCGATGGCCTTGCCGAGGGCACCACGATGGGGCCGCTGGCCAATGAGCGCCGTCTGCACGCCATGGACGCGTTGGTTGCCGACGCGGTGAAATCCGGTGCCGAGGTGCGTACCGGCGGCCGGCGCATCGGCAACAAGGGCTATTTTTTCGAGCCGACGGTGATCGTGAAACCGTCGCAGGGGTCGCGGGTCATGAACGAGGAACCGTTCGGGCCGCTCGCCATCATGGTGCCGTTCAAGTCGTTTGATGACGCAATCCACGAAGCCAACCGGCTGCCCTATGGTCTGGCCGCTTATGCCTATACCGGCTCGACGAAGACGGCGGCTGCTCTCGGTGCCACCATCGAGAGCGGCATGGTGACGATCAACCATATGGGCCTTGGATTGCCGGAAACACCATTCGGCGGCATCAAGGACTCCGGTATGGGCTCCGAGGGCGGCAGCGAAGGCATCGAAGCCTATCTGCAGATCAAGTTCGTGTCGCAGATATGAGCGGCTGTCAAAAGTGCTTTATCCATATGCGGTGTTTCAGGCTGCTGCCTTTAGAGGCTTGTAGATGTAGGCTCATAGCCATCAGGCGTTCTGGAATGGGGGTCGGAGCAGTTCTGCCTGTGGCCGAATTCACAAACCGCAGGCCTCGCGCATGAAACGACGAAAGGCGGCATTGAATTCGTCGGGCTTGTTGAAGAAGGGCGCATGTTTGCCGCCGGCAATGTCGAAGGGCGCGCCTGTCCAGATGCTGCCATAGTGAAGACCGCGGATATAGGAATGGTTGAGGAACGGATCGTCGGAGCCGTTGAGGATGGCGAAAGGGACGGTTCCGTCGCGCAGCATGCGCATCTGGCGCGGCCAGTCGGTGACGCCAAGCTTCGAGAACATGTAGACGCGTGCGCGCCCGTCGGTGCGGCCGAGGTTGCGGTGCATGAAGGCGCTTGTCGCCGAATAGGGCGCGGTCGCGGAACCCGCATAGGCCCGCGCCTCCGTGGGAGAGAAATACTGCTTGCCGGCGAGGATCAGATGTGAGCTTGCGTCGTAGCCGGCGCCGAAATCGTCGGGCACCAGATTGAGTGGCGTCGTACCGGCGATGGCGAGCCCCCGGACCTTGACGACGGCGCGAGCCGAAAGCTCGAGCGCGACATACCCGCCGAGCGACCAGCCGAATACGACGGGATTCTTCACCCCACAGGTCTCGAGCACCTTTTCGGCGACTTCCGCATAGGCCGGGACGTTGTAGTCGGTTTCGGGCTCGCCATTGCCGGAAACGCCATGGCCCGGCAGGTCGAAGGCGATCAGACGGAAATCGTCGCGCAGGGCCGCGAACTGGTATTGGAAGGCCTCCTTGCAGGCGGAGTTGCCGTGGATGAAGAGCACCGGCGGCTTGTCTCCGCCGCTGTCGGCATAGGCAATGAGCCCGTGCGGCGTCGAAATCACCTGCTCCCTGGTCCCGAGTCGCCTTTCGCGCTCGGCACGGCCGCGGTTCCTGCGCCACCTCGCCAGCATGGAGGTGCGCGCCATGTCCACCCCCTCGCGCAGTTCCTGCACCGCCGCCCAAAGTCCACCCGGATAGAAGACGAGGATGAGAATGATGATCGCGCCGATCGCGATGCTCCGCCATGGCCCGTAATCCGCGATCGCCTCGGAAAGAAGCGTGATGACGAAGGCGCCCACGATCGGACCCCACAACGTGCCGGCTCCGCCGACAAGCAGGATCGACAGGATGAGGGTGAGGAAGCCGAGGCCGAAGGCGTCCGGCGAGGCGACGCGGACATAGGAGCCGTAGAAGCCGCCGGCCACACCTGCGAAGAAGGCGCTGGCGGCCAGCGCGGCGAGGCGGGTACGCGCCTCCGAGACGCCACGCGCCATGGCATAATATTTGTTGTCGCGCAGCGCGATGACGGCACGCCCGAGCCGCGAGCGGATGATCGTGTAGAGGCAGGCGGTCGAAACCACGAAAATGCCGAGCGCGGTGTAATAGTAGCCGATCTTGTGGTTGAGCACGAAGGAATGCCCGGCGAGCTTCAGCGGGGGCAGAAGCACCATGCCCGACGTGCCGCCGGTCACGTCCGACTGGCTGATGACGATCTGGTAGATGAGCTGCGAGAAGGCGATGGTGACCAGGATGACGTAGATGCCGTCGAGCCGGAGGATGGGCAGCGCGATCGCCGCGGCGAAGGCCATGGCGACCAGCCCGCCGGCGGGGATGGCGAGCCAGGGATCGAGACCAAGCGTCTTGGCGAGGATGCCGTAGGTGTACATGCCGACGGCGAAGAGCGCCACATGGGCGAAGTTCACCAGCCCGCCGAAGCCTAGGCTCAGATCCCAGCTCGCTGCCACGATCGCGTAGATGAAGACCAGGATCATCAGGTGGCGCGAATAGGTGTCGGTGAAGACGAACGGGAAGACGACGAGGAGGGCGAGCGCCACCAGGGCCGGAATGAAGCCGGTACTCTTGCGGAACGGAGGATCGTAGCGCATCAGACCGAGCGCTCGTATTTGCCGAACAGGCCTTCCGGCTTGACGATAAGGACGACGATCATCAGGCCGAAGAGGACGGCGGGCGTCCAGTAGAGGCCGACATAGTAGGTCGAGAAGGCTTCGACCAGGCCTACCACGAAGGCCGCGTATATCGGGCTGGTGAAACGTGCGACGCCGCCGAAGATGACGACGAGCAGCGCCTTCATGAGCGGGTCAGTGCCCATGCTCGGCGTCATGAAGTGGATCGAGCCCACGAAAAGCCCGGCCAGCCCCGCGATCGCCGCCGAAAGTCCGAACGCTCCGGCATAGAGCTTCGGAACGTCGAGGCCCATCAGTTCGGCGGCCTCGCGATTCTGCGCGACCGCCCGCATGGCGCGACCGGTGGCCGAATAGCGAAGGAAGGCGCCGACGGCCGCCAGGATGATGAGGACGAGTACGATCATGAGGATCTGGTTTTTCGACGTCGTGACGCCGAAGAACGTCGCGTCGCCCGGCACCATCGGAGCAAGCTGCTTGGAGCGCGGCCCCCAGACAAGGTCGATCGCATTCTCCAGGATCGTCGCGCCGGCGAGTGTCGTAATGACCGACAGGAGCACGACATTCGGCTTGCGCTCGAACGGCCTGACAAGGGCCAGATGGAAGATGACGCCGGTGATGAACAGGCCGGCGACCGCCGCCGCGGCGCCCGCGAAATAGCCGGCGTTGCCAGCCTCCGTCTGGCTCACCTGCCAGGCGAGATAGGCGCCGAAGGTAATGAAGGCGCCGTGAGCGAAGTTGAAGATGCCGAGCGTCGTCCACACGACCGCCAGCCCCGTCGCCATCAGCGCATAGAGCGCGCCGAGCACAAGTCCTCCGGCAAGCACGAAGAGGAAGGTCTCGAACGTCACGAATGCACCTCCCCGAACAGCATCCTCATGATCTCTTCGTGCGAAGGCATGTCGGCGCGCTCGATGCGGCCGGAGATGCGACCGTGGTCGAAGAGATAGAGGGTCTCGATCAGGCTCTTCAGGAAATCGACGTCCTGGTCGACGATGATGAGCGGCACGCCATCCGCCTTGATCGCTTGGATCGCATCCGCAAGCTCGCGGCGCAGCTTCGGCGAAAGCCCCAGCGTCGGCTCGTCGAGGATCAGGAGCCTGGGCGCGGCGATGAGGCCGCAGGCGACCGACAGCATCTGCCGCTCCCCGCCCGAGAGAAACCGCACCTTCTGGTTCATGCGCTCGCTCAGCCGCGGAAAGAGCCGGAGCGCCTTCTCCGTCAAATCGCCCGGCTCGCCGCGGCCTCTTGCCGCGATCGGCGCGATGCCGAGCGTCTCGCGCACGGTGAGCTCGCGATAAAGCAGGTTGCCCTGCGCCACATGGATCAGTCCCGCACGCGCCACATTCTTCGGGTTCATGCGGCGACGCGTGAAGACGTCATAGTTCAGGTTGCGCGAGCGCCGGCGGCCGCGCTCGCCCGGCCGGTTGAGCTGCTTTCCCTCGAAGAGGATGTTGCCGCTCCATGGATCGATGACGCCCGAGACGGTGCGGAGCAGCGTGGTCTTGCCGTGGCCGTTCGGGCCGAAGAGGCCGGTGCTCGTGCCATGGGCGATGACGAGGTCGACGTCGCGGAAGATTTGCACCGGCTCGTAGCCTCCGGACAGGTGCTGCAGTTCGAGGAGAGGTACGGTGCTCATGCCGAGCCTCCGAGATAGGCCTCGACGACGCGCGGATTGGCGATCACCTGGGACGGGGTTCCTTCCGCGATGACCGAGCCCTGGTCGAGCACCATCAGCCGGTCCGACACGCTGGTGAGAAGCGACAGCACATGCTCGATAAGGAGGATCGTCATGCCCGATTTGCGCAGCTTCAGGATGAGCTTGCGGATTCGCTCGATCTCGGGCGGCGTGAGGCTGGAGGCCGGCTCGTCGAGAAGGAGCAGCACGGGCTTCAGCGCAATCGCGGCGGCGACCATGACGAGCTTGCGGTAGAAGACGGGCAGCGCGCCGGCGATCATGTTGTGCATGGTGGCGGGGTAGCCGGCGATGTCGAGCGCCTCCCCCGCGACCCTCTCGCGCGTCTTCAGGTCACCGCCGCCTCCGCGAGCCTCGACCGCCACCATGACATTGTCGATGGCGCTCAGGCCGGCGAACACGCTCTCGCGCTGAAACGTGCGGGCCAGTCCATCGCGGGCGATCCGATGGCCGGGCCAGTGTCGGATATTGGCTCCGCGAAAAAGCGTTTCGCCGCCGTCAGCGGCAAAGGGCACGTTGGTGATGATGTTGAAGAGCGTCGACTTGCCCGATCCGTTGGGTCCGGCAATGCCGAGGATCTCGCCCTCGGCGACCGCAAAGCTTACCCCGCGCACCGCAACGATGCCGCCGAAGGACTTGGCGAGGCCTCTTGCCTCCAAGATGGGACGCGCGTTCGGATCGCGTGTCACGGCGGGACCGCCATTGGTCATGATTTTCAGCGCGTCGATATCGGAACGGAAGACCTCCGTCCGCGCGTCGGTTCGCGGACGGAGGGGATGGGCCTTGACTATTTCGACATCCAGGGCGGCAGCCTGAACTTGGCGGCGGCATATTTGTCGGGCTTGACCAGGATGCGCTTGCCGTCCCAGATCTGCCAGAACGAGACCGGGACGTGATCGTCGTCCTGAAGCGCCACATGCGTCTTCGGATCGAAGGCGATGGGCCCGGCTACCGAATCGACCTGCATCCTGCCGATCGCCTTGCCGATTTCCTCGTGCTTGGTCGGATCGCCGACTTCCGCGAGCGCCTTGAAGTAAAGGTTCGTCATTTCATAGAGGCCGACGCCATAGGCGCCGGAATCGACGCCGTATTTGTCCTTGAATCCCTTCAGGAGCGTCTGGGCGCGCGGCCATTTCGGCGAGTCGAGCGGCCCGCCGATCAGGTCGTAGAGAACGCCGTTCGACTGCTCGCCGGTCAGCTTGACGAACTCCGGCACCGACGGGGCGTACTGCAGGAATACGAGGCTGTTGGTCGGTTTCTGCAGGAACTGCTTCAGGAACAGGGCCGAATTGCCGGGCAGGTAATCGGCGTTTATGACGAGATCCGGCGGATCCTGCCTGACCTTGGCGAGGATGGCGCTCCAGTCGTTGACTTCGCCGTAGGGTACCATTTCGTCGACTGTGATCGTCCAGCCGGCCGCCTTGAAGAGCGGCTTCATGCCTTCCGATATGCCCTTCGAATAGGGATTGTCGGAGGAGATGACAGCGACCTTCTTGTTGCGAAGCGTGATCGCCCCGTCCTTGGCCAGCCCTTCGACCGTCGGCAGCACGTCGGTGACGTAGCCCTTGAAATCGGCGGTATAGGACCAGCAGCACCAGTAGCTGTCGGGATCCTTGGTCACGATCTTTGCGAATTGCGGCGACGGACCGGCTGAAAGATACGGCATGTCCGCTTCTTTCATGAGGTCGGTTTCGAACATCGACAGGCTGGCATAGCCGGTAAGGATCACCTGGACGCCATCCGTGCCGAGCAGGCGTTCGACCGCGCTCGTCACGTTGGCGGCCGAGCCGTCCTTGACGTCGGCGACGTCGACTTCGAAGGTGTGGCCGGCGACGCCGCCCTTCGCATTCTGTTCTTCCACGGCCCACTTGACGCCGCGTTCGAATTCCTGCCCGTCGGAGGCGGCAGGGCCGGTGAGCGGCGCGAGCACGCCGATCGTCACCTTGTCGGCATGAGCGGTTCCGATCATGCAGAGCGCGGCGGCCGAGGCGAGCGCGGCCGCCGGGAGGATGTTGTGAATTGGCTTTCTCATTGTTCCGTTTCCCTCGGAGATGCAGGCGGATAGCTGAAACGCTAGCCAAGCGGCGATAAGTCTACGACTGGCAATTCTTGCAAAAAGAGCGCCGCGATGGCCTAATCCGCCACTTGGCGACTGACGACAATCAGCGCTCCTAGGGAAGGCGGGACGAGATGCATGGCAGCGCGGCACTGTTGGAACGCCGGGCCTCGGGGGGACATGCGCTCGAGACCGCGGATGCCTTCGTCAGGTCCCTGGGGCTCGAGAACTACGCCTATCTGATGGCCCGAATGCCCTACGGCGCCCCCGGGCGGCCGGAAGATACGTTCCGGACCAACTATCCCGACGAATGGGTGAGCCGCTATGTCGAGCGGTGCTACCGGCTCTACGATCCGGTCGTGGCGCTCAGCGGCCGCTCGCGACTGCCCTTCCGCTGGGGTCATGGCGGATTCCTGAAGAATTTCCCCAAGCTGCAGCGCAAGGTCTTCTACGAAGCCAAGGAATTCGGCATCACGGAAGGCTATTGCGTGCCGATCGCCGGTCCCGATGGCGAGATCGGCCTTTTCGCCGTCTGCGCGGCGACGCGCGGCGAAATCGACGAGGCCGTCGGACATGCCGCGGCCGATATCCAGATGTTCGCGGTCCGCTTTCACGACGAGATCGTCCGTTCCGTCAAGGGCTGGCGCCAGGACGTGGCGACCACGCTATCCCCGCGCGAGCGCGAGTGCCTGCTGTGGACCTCCGCCGGCATGACGACGGAGGACATCGGCACGAAGCTCGGCCTGTCGGATTCGGCCGTCAACTACCATCTGGGCAATGCGAGCCGGAAGCTCGGGGCCATCAACAAGCACCACGCCGCTATCCTCGCCATTCAGGCGCGGCTGCTATGATGGTGACGCGGCGGAGCGATTTTCTGCCGGTCGTGAAGTGAAACGGAATGAAATCCCCCGATCGCGAGCCCTCCCGGTAGTTGAGGTCGGACATCGGTTCGCCTAGGCCTGCATAGGATCGGCCGAAGGTGCTGAGGGTTCATCGATGCGACGGTACTGCCGAACGGGACGGCAGGTCCAAGCCAGGAACCTGCGGCAGCCCGGAGACGATATGATCAACAAGGGTGCGCACCTTCCGCGGAATGAAACGTCCCGACGGATAGACGGCATGCAGGTCCATTGGTGGATAGGCGTAGTTTTGCATGACCCGCACCAGTTCGCCCTTTTCGAGCAGATCGTGAACCAGGGGAAGTTGCACGCCACCCACGCCCAGTCCCGCTCTCAGCGCCTCGACCAGAGCGAACGAATTGTTGGCGCGGAAGGTCGACCTGACCTCAGCCGCCACCGTTCCCTGGGGACCGACCAGGATCAGGTGCTCACCGGCAGGTGTCCAACTGAAACGTACATGGAGATGCCGAGCCAACTCGTCCGGGGTTTCAGGCTTGCCCTCCCTTGCGATGTAGTCCGGCGATGCGACGAGAATGCGCGACACCGACCCGATCTTCCGCGCGACGAGACTTGTCGGGGCGAGAGTTCCAAGTCGGAACGCAACATCCATGGCCTCTTCGACAAGATCGGCGACATGGTCGTCGAGAACCAATTCGACAGTGAGGCCGGGGTGCAGGCGATGAAAGTCCACGATCAGGGGAGCAAGGTATTTTTGGCCCAGCCCGCTGGGAGCCTGGATACGCAGGCTGCCTTTCAGTTCGGCCGAGAGGCCGACGAGGTTGTCTTCAACCTCCGCCACCTCATCCATTATCCGTCTGGCCCGTTCGAGGTACGTTTCCCCGGTTGACGTCAGCGCCAGTTTCCGTGTGCTGCGGTGAAACAGGCGAGTTCGCAGGTGGCGCTCCAGCCCGGTGATCTGCTGGCTTACGGCTGGTTGGGACAGGCCGAGTTCACGGGCGGCAGCCGACAAGCTGCCGAGTTCCGCCACACGCACAAAGGTGGCCATGACAGCGAGGCGGTCCATTGCGCTCCCAGCTCTAAGTTTTCCTTATGAATGATAGTAGAAGAAGCCATCTAGGCAAGCGTCCGCCGCTAAATCATTTCTTCGACGGCACATACGCGCCGCTCAAGGCAGGAGCTTGATATGGACTACAGACGATTGGGAGCATCTGGCTTGAAGGTGTCGGCACTGAGTTTCGGGGCCGGCACTTTCGGCGGCCAAGGTCCGCTCTTTGGATCCTGGGGCAACACAGATGCCAGGGAAGCGCGCCGGTTGGTGGATATTTGCATGGAAGCGGGCGTTACAATGTTCGACACCGCAGATGTCTACTCCAATGGAGCTTCCGAGGAGGTGCTGGGGACGGCCATCAGGGGGCGGCGCGACAAGGTGATCGTCTCGACCAAGACCTCGCTTCCAGTGGGAGATGGGCCAGACGATTCCGGTTCTTCCCGCTCCAGACTGATCAGGGCGTGTGAGGCTGCCCTGCGCCGCCTCGCCACCGATTATATCGACCTCCTGCAGTTGCATGCCTTCGATGCCGGCACCCGTGTCGAGGAAGTTCTCGCGACGCTCGACGATCTCGTCCGGGCCGGAAAGGTACGCTATGTCGGCGTCTCGAACTTCGCGGGCTGGCAGATAATGAAGTCGCTGGCCATCGCCGACAAGTACGGCTGGCCCCGCTATGCGGCTCATCAGGTCTACTATTCGCTGGTCGGTCGAGACTACGAATGGGAACTCATGCCGCTCGGACTTGACCAGAACGTCGGTGCCGTGGCCTGGAGCCCGCTCGGGTGGGGACGGCTTACGGGGAAAGTCCGGCGCGGGCAACCTTTGCCGGAAGTTAGCCGGCTGCATGAGACCTCGGGGTTCGGCCCTCCGGTCGATGAGCAGCATATGTTTCGTGTTGTCGATGCTCTTGATGAGATCGCGCAGGAAACGGGCCGGACGATTCCGCAGATCGCCATCAACTGGCTGCTGGAGCGTCCAACGGTGTCGTCCGTCATCATCGGCGCCCGCAACGAGGAGCAGTTGCGCCAGAACTTAGGGGCAATCGGCTGGACACTTACGTCTGATCAAGTGGAGCGGTTGGATGCCGCCAGCGCCGTCACGGCGCCATATCCTTATTTCCCTTATCATCGTCAGGAAGGCTTCGCCCGACTTAATCCGCCGGCCGTGTAAGCCCGAATGAAGCCTGATCATTCGTCTCCGGCGGATTGGAGCAGCCACGAAAAGGCGCGCCGCAGAAAGGCTTCTCCCGCCGTCCTGACAATCTCACCGTGCGCCACGACGACATGCTCGGGATGCTTTCCGATCAGTTCCAGGATCTTGGGCCGTGCGCTTGCGCGGTTGCGGAAACTGATCCGATAGTCGATCGGCGGATAACCCCATCCCTCGACCATTTTGGAGAGCCTTGCGATCGGCCGCATCCACCAGGGCCAGTGGCTTTTCAGGAACCCCTCGGTGAAGGTCTGCGACAGGTCGGCGATGATGGCGGTGCGGGATGCGCGGTGAAAGAAGATCAGTTCGTCCATGAAAGGCGAATTGGTGAAATGGAACTGGTCGATCTGCCCTTTCCATTCGGCTGGCGGATCATCCGCCAATGCCCCCGAAAAGCGGAGTTCCTTGCACTTGGCGACAGTCGCCGCCGTCGCCCACAAACTGGCGTCCGGGAACGCGGTCTGCCATTCGCCGAGAAAGAGATAGTGCAGCTTGTTGGGACTGACGATGTGCCGGACAGGCCCCAGCGCTCGGACCTCGTCCTCAAGAGCAGCCGTCCTTTCGACGGGCGACCATAGCCACAGCCCTCCGTCGGCAAGGCGTACGACGACCATGCGTGTCGGATAATCGAAGCCTTTGAAGGAGACGATCCCGCCATCCGCAAACCACAGATCCGATCCCAGTGGCTCCAGCATGGCCGGGAAGTCTAATCCGTAAGATGGGCGCTTTCCACCCGTCGACATTTAGATCGACGTATGAAGCCCCGCTCAAGATCATCAGCGGGCAGCGTCGCCGGCCAAACGCCATTGACCGGAGCCTTCCGTGCCCAGAACATCTTCCGCCTTTCGGGACCCAGACGCGCCAATAATAAATGCCGCTCCGCACCATCAGCCGTTCCGGCAATCCCGCCATTTCCGCCTACCGCCTATAACAGTTCCTTTTACAGCTGGGTTCTCTTGCGGAACGAAGCCAGAACATTAATAGAATCAGGAACCTTGGCGAGCGATGGTGCCCAGGAGAGGACTCGAACCTCCACGCCTCGCGGCACACGGACCTGAACCGTGCGCGTCTACCAATTCCGCCACCTGGGCAAGGTGCGCCGCCGATGTAAGCGGGGCGGCACGGCCTGTCAACGTGTTTGATCGCCGAAGGGCAAGCTTTCTCCGGTCGCGCATCGTACTCGTCGCGTCATCGCCCGAGGGCCGTTCCGACCGCCGCGATCGGAGTGACCGTCCACCGGATGAGACGGGTTCAGCCTTCCAGCACTTCCTTGGAAGCGACGCTGGAATCGGCGTTGAGCCGATAGACGATGGGCAAGCCGGTGGCGAGTTCGAGCTTGACGATCTCGTCCGGCGACAGGCCGTCGAGCGCCATGATCAGCGCGCGCAGCGAATTGCCGTGCGCGACGACGAGCATCGTCTTGCCGCCGAGCACATGCGGCTGCATCTCGTGGAGGTAATAGGGCCAGACGCGCGCGCCGGTGTCGCGCAGGCTCTCGCCGCCAGGCGGCTGCACGTCGTAGGAGCGGCGCCAGACATGCACCTGCTCCTCGCCCCATTTGGCGCGGGCGTCGTCCTTGTTGAGGCCGGAGAGGTCACCATAGTCGCGTTCGTTCAGCGCCTGGTCGCGGACAGTCCTGAGCCCTTTCTGGCCGAGCACGTCGAGGATGATCTCGCAGGTCTTCTGCGCACGGGTCAGCGCCGAGGTATAGGCGATGTCGAATTTCAGCCCGCGCGCCTTCAGCTTCTCGCCGGCGGCGCGCGCTTCCTCGCGGCCCTTGTCCGTCAGGCCGACATCGCGCCAGCCGGTGAACAGGTTCTTCAGGTTCCATTCGCTCTGGCCGTGACGGACGAGCACGAGGGTACGAGGCATTTTCTCTTCCTTTGAAAATCAACCCGCTTGGGCGGTGGTGCGCTGGGACTGCCTGAACATCAATGCGCGGCGAGACCGAGCACGTCGAGCATGGAATAAAGGCCCGGCTTGCGTCCGCGCGCCCAAAGCGCCGCTTTCACCGCGCCGCGCGCGAAGATGCCGCGGTCCTCGGCCAGATGCGAAAGCACGACACGCTCGCCGGCGCCGGCGAGGATGACGGAGTGCTCGCCGACCACCGAGCCTCCGCGCAGCGAGGCGAAGCCGATCGTCCCCGTCCGGCGCGCGCCGGTGTGGCCGTCGCGTACCCTGACGCTCGCCTCGCGAAGTCCGACCTCGCGGCCCGCCGCCGCCGCCTCGCCAAGCAGCAGCGCCGTCCCGGAAGGCGCGTCGACCTTGTTGCGGTGATGCATCTCCAGCACCTCGATGTCGAAATCGTCGGCGCCGAGCGCCGCCGCCGCCTCGCGAACCAGCACCGCCAGAAGGTTGACGCCGAGGCTCATATTGCCGGATTTCACTATCGTCGCGTGGCGCGCCGCGGCCGCGATTTTCGCGTCGTCCTCGGCGCTGCATCCCGTCGTGCCGATGATGTGGACGATGCGCGCCTGAGCCGCGTAGCCGGCGAATTCGACGGTCGCGGCCGGAACGCTGAAGTCGAGCACGCCGTCGGCCTTGGCGAAAGCCGGCAGGGGATCGTCGGTGACCGGCACGCCGAGCGGCCCGACGCCCGCCAACTCACCCGCGTCCCTCCCGAGCAGGGGCGAACCGGCCCGTTCGATCGCGGCGGCGACGCGGACGCCCTCCATCGAATGGACGGTGCGGATCAGCGTCTGCCCCATGCGGCCGGCCGCGCCGACGACGACCAGGCCCATTTCGCTCGTCATACGGCGCCTCCGGCGACTTTCCTCTGCGACGGCGACGCCGCCTTCAGGCCGTCGCCCGTGTCGTCGACGAGCTGCAGTCCCTTGTCGTGACGCCCGCGGTAGAAGCGCGCATAGACGCCGTCGGCTTTCGCCAGCAGCACCTGGTGCGGGCCTTCCTCGACGACACGGCCTTCCTCGAGCACCACGATTGTGTCGGCATCGATGACCGTCGAGAGCCGGTGCGCGATGACGATCGTGGTGCGCCCCTTCATGACCGTGGCCAGCGCCTGCTGCACGCGCAGTTCCGATTCGTTGTCGAGCGCCGACGTCGCCTCGTCCAGCACGAGGATCGGCGCGTCGCGCACGATGGCGCGGGCGATAGAGAGGCGCTGCCGCTGCCCGCCGGAGAGCGTTACACCGTTTTCGCCGACCAGCGTGTCGTAGCCGTGCTCCTGCTGGCGGATGAATTCGTCGGCATGCGCCAGCCGGGCCGCTTCCTCGATCTCTTCGTCCGTGGCATCCGGCCGGCCGTAGCGGATGTTGTCGCGGATCGTGCCCTCGAACAGGTAGGGCTGCTGCGAGACGTAGCCGAGCGATCGGCGCAGCGACCGCTTGGTCACTTTCGAGATGTCCTGGCCGTCGATCTCGATCGTGCCCGAATCGAGATCGTAGAAACGCTCGAGCAGCGCGACGAGCGTCGACTTGCCCGCGCCCGAGGCGCCGACCAGCGCGGTCATCTTGCCGGCTTCGGCGGTGAAGCTGACGTCGCTCAGCACCGGCATCTTCTCCGCATAGGAGAAGTTCACGTCGCGGAAGCGCACCTCGGCATGGGTCACGACCAGGTCCCTGGCGCCGTCCACGTCGCGCTGGTGCGGGTCGATGTCGAGGATCTCGTAGATCATGCGGGCGTTGACGAGGGCCCTTTCGAGGCCGACCTGCACCTTGGCCAGCCGGCGCGCCGGATCGTAGGCAAGCAGCAGCGCCGTGATGAAAGCGAAGACGGAGCCCGGCGGCACGCCGTGATAGGCGGCCCGGTATCCGGCATAGCCGATCACGCCGGCGATGGCGAAGCCGGCGAGCACCTCGGAAATCGGCGACATGCGTTCCGAGACGCGGGCGATCTTGTTGGAGCGCTTCTCGGCCTCTTCGATCAGGACGCCGAGCTTCGCGGAAAGCTGGTCCTCCATCGTGAAGGCCTTGACGATGGCGATGCCCTGGGTCGCCTCCTGCATGGCGCCGATGAGGCGCGAATTGTACTCCACCGCCTCCCGCGTCACCCGCCGCAGCCGGCGCATGAGGTAGTTGATCGCGAAGACCAGCGGCGGCGCGATGCCGAGCGCGATGCAGGAGAGCAGGGGGTCCTGGAATATCATCACCCCGGCGAGCCCGATGACCGACACCGCGTCGCGCGCTACCGAGGTCAGCGTCAGGCTGAGGAGATCGCGCACGCCGGCCACGTTCTGGTTGATGCGCGCCGCAAGCTGCCCGGAGCGGGTCGCCGTGAAATAGCTGACGCCGAGCCGCATCAGATGGTCGAACATGCGTTGCTGGTAGCGGGCGACGAGATTGTTGCCGATCTTGGCGAGCAGCACCGCCTGCAGGTAGCTTGCCACGCCGCGGATGGTGAAAGCGAGCATGATGCCGCCGCAGATCAGGCCGAGCAGCTCGTATTGCTGCTTGTAGAAGACCTTGTCGACGACGTCGCGCATGATCCATGCGCTGAAGCCGGTCGACGCGGCGACGGCCACCAGGCATATGATGGTCGTCACATACGTGCCGGCATATTCGCGCCCGTTCTCCGCCAGGATGCGGCGGACCACGGCGATGACCTCGCCGGGGGCGGCGGGCGGATACTTCCGTCTTTTCGCAGCCTTTGCCAGGTGCGCTTCCTTCCGAATTTTCCGATCGAGCCCCAAATAGCGCTATCGCGGCGCGTTGCCTATGCCCATCCCCGGGATTTCGGCCGAATTGCCGCCGTGAAAGCCACGGCTACGCGGATTTCCAGCGGCGCCCGTGCGTCGCCACGCCGAAGCGCGCCGGCGTGCGCGCATAGGCGGCGAGGCCCGAAACGGCGCCGCGCGGATTGGTGATGACATAGACCGGCATGGCCCGCAGCAGCTCCGAGTGCGGCGCCTTGTCCTCGAAGGCGCTGCGGAAGGCGCCGGATTTCAGCGCCGGCACGATCTTCTGGGCGATGCCGCCGGTGAGATAGACGCCGCCGCGGCTCATGAAGACGAGCGCCAGGTCGCCCGCCGTGCGGCCGAGACAGGTGACGAACATCGACAGCGCCTCGACCGCGATCTCGTCCGATTTGTCGAGCCCCGCGGCGGTGATCTCGGCCGGCGTCGCGAGCGTGGCCGTCTTCCCGTCCGCCTTGGCGATGGCGCGGTAGATGTTGACGAGGCCGCGTCCGCACAGGAGCTGCTCGCCGGAAATCCGTCCCTCGATCTTCTCCAGATGCGGGAAGACCTCGAAATCGCGCGGCGTGCGCGGGCCGATATCCATGTGGCCGCCTTCGCCGGGAACAGGGATCCAGCGATGGCAGGCGTGGAGAAGGCCGGCGACGCCGAGCCCGGTGCCGGGCCCGAGGATGACGCGGCTCGCCTCCTCCTCGGCGGCGCCGCTGCCGATCTTTTCCATCTGGTCCGGACCGAGCGCCACGACGGACAGCGCCTGCGCCTCGAAATCGTTGAGCACGACGATATCCTCGAGGCCGAGCGCGGAGGCCATGGTCTTCGGCCGCACGACCCAGTTACAGTTGGTCAGTTCGATCTCGTCGCCCTCGACCGGGCCGGCGACCGCCAGGACGGCCGAGCGCGGCTGGATGGACGTGTGGTCGAGGATCGCGGACTGGATCGCCTCGTCTATATTGGGGAAATCGGCCGTCTGGACGGTCGGGAATTCCTTGGGCTCGGCATAGCTGTCGAGCAGGATCGCGAAGCGCGCATTGGTTCCGCCGATGTCCCCGATCAGGATCGGGAACTTCAGGACGCCGTTGTCGCTGTCGGTAAGCTGCATATTCGGTCTGTTCCCGCGGCAAGCGCCTACGTAATGGTTCATCGGCGGCGAAGGTTCAACGCCCCGCGCACGCTAAATCGGTTGAACCCTATAGAACCACCTGTAGCGCAAGGAAAGTGCAGACGGCGTATGCCGGCGGATTTCCCTTCCGCCGGTCGCTATTGGCCGTGATCGGGGCGGGGCTGCGGCAGCGGGACGTCCGCCGGCGGCGTCGGGGCAAAGGCGTTGACCGGCAGGGTGCCGCGTCCTTCCGCGGGCGCCGAGACAGCCAGCGCCGTGCCGGACTCTGCCGGAGCGGCGAGCACGCTCAAGCAGGCCTTGGGCAGCGCCGAAAGCCGCATGATGTCGCGCGCCTTGGGCTGCGGGTTCTTGGCCGGCCGCCAGGGCTCTTCGGTAAACCACCAGGCAAGCGACTTGTCGCAGCCTTCGTCTTTCGGCTGCCACTGCTCCTTGCAGAGCGGCGAGCCGGGCTGGCAGCCGATGCGGATGTGGAAATGGTCGTCGTGCCCCCAGAACGGACGGATCTTCCTCAGCCAGCTCCGGTCGCCCTTCACCGTATCGCAGAGCTTCTCCTTGACGCCGGGATGGACCAGGATGCGCTCGATCTCGGGGTAGCTGGCCGCCATCTTGAGGATGCCCTCATAGGCGGGTGTCCAGCGCCGGTCGTCGACATGGAGCGAATTCGGCTTCAGCACCGACACGGCGCTGACGGTTTCGCGCTGCTGCGGCGTGTAGCCGCCCTCGGGCATGGGCGTGAACCAGATGTCGGCGTCGAGCCCGATCTGGTGCGAGGCGTGCCCCGTCGTCATCGGGCCGCCGCGCGGCTGCGAGATGTCGCCGATGAGCAGGCCGTTCCAGCCGACCTTCGTCCCGTCCCGGGCCAGCCTTTCCAGCACCCGGATCAGGGTAGGATGGCCCCAGCGACGGTTGCGCGAGGGCCGCATCACTTCCCAGTGCGGCCCTTCGAGCGGCAGGCCGACGCCTCCCTCGAAGCAGCCCTTCGAGTAGAAGCCGATGGACTGCGCCGGCCCCGCCGCAGGCAGCTTCTCCGCGCCGAAAGCGATTTTCGCCAGCGGGTCGCCCGCCGCGGCCGGCTGCGTGGAAACGATCGCGGCGGCGCACGCGAGCGTGGCCGCCAGACGGCATACCGGCATGGTCAAGGAAGGCATAACCCGTCTCCTCTGCCTGTCCGCAGGGAATCCCGACACTGGCGGGCCATGATTAACGAATGACAAACCGCGCGCCGCGGCCGAATCATAGCACGGCCGCGGTGCTTTTCGAACATCGCGGCTGGCCCGTCCGTGACTGACCGCCGCATGGAGGCCGGCCTCACCCGATCGGATGCAGCGTCATCGAGGTGCCGGTCGCCGCGGCGTTCAGGCCGAGTTGTCCCTGGACGCTGATCGTCTGCAGGTGGATCGAGCCGGAGGTGCCGCCGACGAGCACATTGGCGCCCACGCCGGCGCCGACCGTCGCTTCGACCGTCGCGCCGTCATAGATGCCGCCGAGCGAACCGGCGTGGTAGCCCGCCGTCGGCGCGAACACCGCCCAGACGAGCCGGCCCCGCGTCGTGAAGCCGACATCCACGCCGAGCTTGCGGATCGTGCCGGTATAGCGCTCGTGCCCGCCGCGGCTGGAGTGGAAGACGCAGTCCACCGCCTTGGCCGAACCGAGCAGGTAGCCGACCCCGCCGCCTATGTCGCAGGCGAGATAGCCGATGCGGACGCCGCCGCCGGTATCGGGCTCGCGATAGGCGGTCGTTTCCCGGTAGGTGGGAAGGTCGGCTGCGACAGCGGCCGAAACGGTTGCGAGCGAACCGACAAGCAACGTGACCGTGGAAAGGACCTTCTTCATGATTTTACTCCTTCAAATTCATGGGCGTCCGGCGGCTGTTTCCCGCGAGGCCGGATGGTGGTGCGATGCGATGGCGAAAACATGATGAGCCCGCGCACGCCCACGCGGGACGCAACGGCGAAACCATCCATGTTGTTCCGGGTAAGGATGTCGCGGGTCAGCGCCAGGAGTTCTCGCGCCACATCCGCGTCAGCGCGCTGCTGTAGTCGGGATGGATGAGAGAATATCCCGCATCCCGCAGCCTGGCGTTGGAGACGCGCTTGTTCTCGCCGTAGAAGGAGCGCGCCATCGGGGTCATCTCCGCCGCGTCGAAAGGCGTTTCGGGCGGCGGCTCGACCCCCATCAACCGAGCCGCGAAGGCGATCACGTCCTGCGGCGGGGAGGGCGCGTTGTCCGCGAGGTTGAAGATGCCGCCCGCCTCGCGCTCCGCCAGGAGCGAAAGTGCGCCGGCGATGTCGTCGACGTGAATGCGGTTGAACACCTGGCCGTGCTTGACGATGCGCCGCGCGGTGCCGGCCGCGAGATTGACGAGAGCGTTGCGGCCCGGCCCATAGATGCCGGCAAGCCGCAGGATAGCGAGCGGCAAGCGCTCCTTTTCGGCGAGCGCCTGCCACGCCCTTTCGGCGGCAAGCCTTGCGATCGAGCGTCGGGAGACGGGCCGGCACTCGCTTTCCTCGTCGACCCAGGCGCCGCCATGGTCGCCATAGACCCCGACGGTCGAAAGATAGCCGATCCAGCGGAGTTCGGGCATCAAATGCCGAAGCCGATCCTCGATATGCGGCAGGAAGGGATCGCCGCCGGCGGATAGTGCGCCGGTCTCCGGCGCGGCGGAGAGGACGAGATGCGTGGTCTTTCTCAGCGCCTCCGCCATGTCGGCGTTGATCGTGTCGCCGTCGAAGAGGAGAGGTTCGATCCCGTCCTTTCGCAACGCGTCGAGCTTTTCCGCCGATCGCGTCGTCCCGAAGATCGCGTCGTCCCGGTCCCGCTGCAGCGCTGCGAAAGCGCGCGCCGAGTAGCCCGCCCCCAGCAGGAAGATTCGCGTCGTCACGCCGAAAACCTCCCGCCGAGCGCGGCCTGCCATTCCTCGACGACACCGGCGTCGGTCTCCGGCGGCAGGCGCGTCCGAGCGAGTTCGGCAAGGTCCCGCGCTTCCATCAGCCTGGACAGCGCCCAGACGGCGGCGCCCCTGACCAGCGGCGAGGCGTCCGCCAGGAGGTCGACGCATGCCGACACCGATTCGGCGTCGCCGCTGTTGCCGGCGGCGACCAGCACATTGCGCACGAAACGGTCGCGGCCGATGCGCTTCACGGGCGAGCCGGAGAAAAGCGCGCGAAACGCGGCGTCGTCGAGTGCCAGCAGGTCGTGAAGGCGGGGCGCCCGCAGATCGTCCCGCGCGGAAAACTTCGCTTCCGCTGCCGCCTGCGCGAACTTGTTCCACGGGCAGGCGGCGAGGCAGTCGTCGCAGCCATAGATGCGGTTGCCCATCGCGGCGCGGAATTCGCGCGGGATCGGCCCCTTGTGCTCGATGGTGAGGTAGGAGATGCAGCGCCGCGCATCGAGCCGGTAGGGCGCGGGAAACGCGTTCGTCGGGCAGATGTCGAGGCAGGCCTGGCAGGAGCCGCAATGGTCGGCCTCCGGCTCGTCGGCTTCGAGTTCGGCGGTGGTGAAGATCGAGCCGAGGAAGAGCCATGAGCCGAATTCGCGGCTCACCAGATTGGTGTGCTTTCCCTGCCAGCCGATGCCGGCGGCCGCCGCGAGCGGCTTTTCCATGACCGGCGCGGTATCGACGAAGACCTTCACGTCTGCGCCGCTCCGCGCCGCAAGCTTGCCCGCGATGATCTTGAGCTTGCCCTTGACCACGTCGTGATAGTCGCGATTTTGCGCATAGACCGAGATCGCGCCGCGGTCACGCCGGGAAAGGATTTCCAGCGGATCGCCCTCCGGTCCGTAGTTCATGCCGAGCATGATGACGCTCCGCGCTTCCGGCCACAGGCGCTGCGGCCCGCCGCGCCGGTCGGCCGTTTCCTCCATCCAGCCCATCGTGCCGTGGAAGCCGTCGGCGAGGAACCGTGCGAGGCGCTCAGGCGCGGCGCCGATCGCATCCGGCCGGGTGATCCGGCAGATGTCGAAGCCGGCGCTCGAGGCTTCCCTCGTGACGAAATCGCGGAGAGCGCCGCGTCCGGCTTCCTGCTTGCGCGTACGTTCAGAAATCGAGGTCGCCATAGGTGGACACCGGCGAAAGGCCGCGCACCCGGTCCGCCAGCAAGGGTCGGAAGGACGGCCGCGATTTCACCCTCGAATACCAGTCCTTGGCGGCCGGGAAGTCGCTCCAGTTAACTTCGCCCAGATAGTCGAGCACGGAAAGGGCGGCCGCCGCGGCCATGTCGGCATAGGTGATGCGGCCGCCGCCGAGCCAGTCGCGCGTGCCGGCGAGCCAGTTCGTGTATTTCACATGCTGCCGCACATTGCTGCGCGCGGCGCGGATCGCCGCCGAATCGGGGGATCCGCCGCCCTGCGAACTCGGCATCAGCGGTTTCAGCACGCGTTCGCGCACCAGATGCCGCGTAACCTCGCTCTCCATCTTGTCGAGATACCAGTCGCAGAGACGCCTGATCTCCGCCCGCTCCATCGGGTCCTCGGCGAACAGCCGCTTGTCGCGCTTCAAGACGCCACGCGTCTCGTCGATATATTCGGCGATGACCCCCGCGCCGACGATGGGCACGTCGCCCTCGGCGAGCAGCACCGGCAGCGACGCGGCCGGGTTGAGCGACAGGAACTCCTTCCGCCTCAGCCAGGGCTTTTCCTCGATCAGGGCCAATTCCTCGCCATACTCGGCGAAACAGAGCCGTATGAAGCGGCAGGTGGCGAACATGGGATGGTGAAAAAGCGTCAGCATTACGGGGAAACAAGTGCTCTATGGCTTTTGATGACAGGGGCCGGTAAATCTCGGCGACCTGATTCTCGGGGAGATTCGGGCCGGTTCAGGACCCCCGTCCTATAGGGTCAGACGGCGACCGTGACAAGCAAGCGACGTAGAGTCCCGATCTGGCTTTTCTCGTAGCGGAGACTTCATGGAGCACCAGACGATCCTGCAGGCCCTCCTTCTCGGCATCTTGGAAGGGCTGACCGAATTCATTCCCGTGTCATCCACGGGCCACCTCCTGCTTGCCGGTCATTTCCTCGGCTTCGAATCGACGGGCAAGGCATTCGAGATCCTGATCCAGCTCGGCGCCATTCTCGCCCTTCTCAGCGTCTATTTCCGCAAATTGTGGCAGATGCTGATCGACCTGCCGCGCGACCGGATCACCCAGCATTTCGTCGTCGGCATCGTGCTCGCCTTCATCCCCGCCGCCGTCGTCGGCGTGCTGGCGCATAATTTCATCGAGACCGTGCTGTTCGAATCGCCGCGCCTCATCTGCACCATGCTCATACTCGGCGGCATCGTGCTCCTCGTCGTCGATCGCATGCCCATGAAGGCGCGCTACCATGACGTCGAGATCATGCCATGGCTGGTCTATATCGGCATCGGCTTCTTCCAGTGCCTGTCGCTGATCCCCGGCACGTCGCGCTCCGGCGCGACGATCGTCGGCGCCATGCTGCTCGGCACCGACAAGCGGACGGCGGCCGAATTCTCGTTCTTCCTCGCCATGCCCACCATGGTCGGCGCCTTCGTCTTCGACCTCTACTCCAACCGCAAGGTACTCGGCGCAGGCGACGTGCCGATCATCGCCGTCGGCTTCGTCTCGGCCTTCATCGTGGCGCTTGTCGTCGTGCACTACCTGCTCGACTATGTGTCGAAGCGCGGCTATTCGCTGTTCGGCTGGTGGCGCCTGATCGTCGGCGGTCTCGGCCTCGCGGCGCTCGCGATCTGGGGCTGACGACCTGCGGTAACGGGACAGTCGGGGGGTACTTCCCTATGCGATTGCCTTCCCCTCGATCGGGAAAGGCCGGCGGACGAATGTGGGAAGTGTCGGGCCCAGATTGCCCGGATAGCGCCTCAGGCGGCCAGGTCGCGGGTGAACTGGCCGGCGACCCGGTAGCGCCAGAGATAGCTGGGCAGGATCGTGCCGACGGTCTCGCCCGCTATGCCGATGCCCTCGAGGGTGCGCCGTTCCTTCTTGGCTTCCGCTGACACGACATTGTCGATGCCGAGCTGGATGACCTGGTCGCGGGTGAGAAGCGGTTTCGGCAGCATGCCGAGCACCGCCCCCTGCATCCGCGCGATCGACCAGGGCACGTTGACGAGCAGCCGCTTGCGCTCGATGACGCGCAGCATCTCCTCCATGCATTGGCGGAAGGTCAGGATTTCCGGTCCGCCGAGCTCGTAGACCCTGCCGCCCTTCAGGTCGCCGTCGACCGACCGCGCCAGCGCCTCGGCCACGTCGCCGACATAGACCGGCTCGAAACGCGTCTTGCCGCCGCCGATGAGGGGAAGGATGGGCGAATAGCGGGCCATGTCGGCGAAACGGTTGAAGAAATGGTCTTCCGGGCCGAAGATGATCGATGGCCGGAAGATGACGGCGTCCTTCAGCGTCTCGTGGACGGCGCGCTCGCCTTCCGCCTTGCTGCGGGCGTAGGCGGACGGCGAGTTGCGGCTGGCGCCGATCGCCGAGACATGGGTCAGGCCCGCGCCCGCTCCGCGCGCTGCCTCGGCGACGGCGCGCGCGCCGAAAGCATGGACGGCGGAAAAGCTCTGCCGGCCTGAGCCGTAGAGCGTGCCGACGAGATTGACGACATGATCCGCGCCCTCGACGGCCCGGTCGACCGACCAGCGGTAGCGCAGGTTGGCCTGCATCGCCATGATCTGGCCGACATTGCCGAGCGGTTGCAGATGGCCGGCGAGCTCCGGGCGCCTGACGGCGGCGCGGATGCGGTAGCCGCGCTTGGCCAACGCCCGCACGAGATGGCGGCCGATGAACCCTGAAGCGCCGAAAATGGTGACGAGCTTCGGCGTTTCGGTGATCTCGGTCATGTCCCTGTCGTCTCCGTTCCGCGGCCCGCAACCGGCGGGCCGATCGCTGGGTTTCTTAGTCCGATTTTGGCGAAAGGCAAAGGGTGGTGATGCCGCCTTTCGGCGCTATGAGGCTGCCGCCGCCGCGGCCTGCCTTTCGTCGCGTTCGAGCATCTCCTGGGTGGCCCCGGCGACCGCCTGCTGCTCGGCCGGCGTCAGCTCATGGTTGGTCAGCACCTCGACCTTGACATTGCGCTGGGCGAAATCGATGCCGTGCCTGGCGAATTCGTCGCGTAGCCGCTGGTAGGCGTCGCGCCGGACCATCCATTGCGCGCCGCTCGGCTTGGTCATGAACTTGACGCCGATGACCATGTTGAATTCTTCCATGCGCCTGACGCCCTGGAATTTCAGCGGCTCGATGAAGTGCGAGCCATAATCCGGGTTCTCCAGCAATTCGGCGCTGACCTGCTTGACCAGTTTCTTGACGAGCCCGAGGTCGACATCGAACGGCACGCGGAATTCGAGCTTCAGGATGATCCAGTCGCGGCTGTAATTGGTCAGCGACTTCAGTTCGCCGAACGGGATGGTATGGACCGCGCCGCGATGATGGCGCACGCGCAGCGACCGGAGCGACATTCCCTCCACCGTGCCGCGCAGATGCCCCTCCTCGATATATTCCCCGACGCGGAAGGCGTCGTCGAGGAGGAAGAAGATGCCCGACACGATGTCGCGCACCAGCGTCTGCGCGCCGAAGCCGATGGCGATGCCGACCACGCCGGCGCCGGCGAGCAGCGGCGCGATATTGACGCCGAGCGAGGAGAGCACCGTCAGGACGACGATCACCAGCACGGTGACCATCAGGAACATGCGCAGGATCGGCAGCAGCGTCGCCATGCGCGCTTCCGGGCCGGGCATGATGTCGGACGGTCGCGAACTGTAGTCGGCGAGCCGCCGGTCGATGGCGGTCTTGGCCCATACCCAGACGAGATCGGCCAGCAGCAGCGTGACCGCGATATTGGCGGAGATGCCGAAGAGACGGCCGGCGATCGTCTGCGACTGGGACAGCGTCAGGAAGCCGGTGTGCCATGCCGATGCGAGCGCGGCGACGGCCGCGATCAGGACCAGAACGCGGCCAAGACGTCGCGCGATCGGGCGATAGATCTCGTAGCGGCCGACCTCTTCGGCCGGCGCCTCGGCCTCGGCCGGAACCTCGTCCGCCGCGCCCTCGGCGGCGGCTTCGGCCCTGACGTCCTCCTCGGCGCGGTCGAAGAGATGGTCGATCAGCGCCGCGACCGCCTTCGCCGCCGGCATGGCGAGCGCCACGATGGCGACGGTCCACATCAGTTGCATCGCCCCGATCAGCCAGAGCAGGAAGATCGCGGCGACGAGCGCGGTGTAGAGAAGCGGCGCCACCCGGTAGAGCGCCCGGTGCCCGGGGTCGTTCGGCTCGGCCCGGTGCCGGTGGATGCGCCACACCATCGAGATCAGCGCGGCCGCGATGAGCAGCGCGAAGATGACCGCCACGGCGAGCGCGGCGGAACGCACCTGCTGGGTGCCGCTCTCGCTCATGGCCAGATTGCCGAATATGTCGGTGATGGTTGCGCCGAAGATCGTGACCGCCGCCGCGACCACGACCCAGCGATGGGCGGTGCGCGCATGGCGGTCGTCGAGCGGCACCAGCCTGAGGTCGGCGATGCGCGGCGACAGGATGAAGCGCGACAGCGCCCCCGCGATCCTCAGCGCCACGACGGCAAGCAGCAGGCTGGCCACCATGTCGTGGACGAAGGGCGCCCAGTCGAAGGCGAGGAACGCGCCGAGCGCGCCGACCGCGAAAAGCGCGATACCGCCTCCGCCGATTGCCATCCGCGCCAGGGCCTGGGCGAAGCGGCGCCAGAGCGTCGTCGGCCTTATATATTCGAGGCGCACCATGACCGGGTGGAAATATTGCCAGTAGAGCCACTCGATGCCGCCGCCGACGAAGAGGAAGATGACGACATAGGTGATCGTGCGCAGCGTTTCCCCCTCGGGCATTTCCCGGCGCCATGCGTCGCGAAGCACCATCGAGGCCGAGGGCAGAGCCTCGCCCGCATGGTCGAGCTCGACGGCGCGCGCCTTCGTCCTGTTCAGGAAATGCATCAGCTCGTCGTGCGCCATCATCGCCGGGTTCTGGCTTTGCGGCGCCGCCTTGGGCGCGGCTGCGGCGTTCTCCTTCAACCAGTTGACGACGCGCGGGTCGCCGAGAAGGCGGAGCAGGTCCTGCACGTCGCCCGGCGCCGGCGGTCCGGCCGGTGCTGCGGCGGCGGGTTTCTTCGGAAAGAAATTGAGGCTCTGCGCCGTGGCCGGCACGGAGCCGAGGAGGAGCAACGCCAGCAGTGCCGCGATCGCGACGGGAAGGGACCGGAGGCTCATTCCGCGGGCTCCGGCTGAGGGGAGGCGGGAGCAGCCGGCTGCCGGCGCATTTCTCTGAGGTCCGCGGGCCTCAAATCCGGTCTGACGAGGCGTTCTACGCGAATCGAGCCGCCATGCGGAACGAGCTGACAGGCCAGGCGCACGTTCTCCTCCGCGCCGACGCGGCCGAGCGTCTGCCGTTCGACGTCGTTCCTGGGCGGCAAGGGGAATTCCGAGGCCACGACGCGTACGCGGCAGGTGCCGCAGCGCCCCCGCCCGCGGCAGAGATGCGCATGCGGGACATGCTGCATCTGCGCGATCTGCAGGATGCTCGGGCCGGCATCGACGGTGAACTCCGGTCCGCCGACCCAGGAGATGCGCAGCCTGGCGCGGTCGTGCCTCATCCGGATCGCGCGCGCGACGAGAGTCAGCGCGACCAGCGCCACGAAGGTCCAGATCACCTGCCATTTGATGCGGTCGAGCGTCGCCACGGCCTGCTGTAGCGCCTCGCCGGTAAGCGGCGGATTCGGCGCCGCTTCCTCCTGAGGCTCCCGGGCCGTCGAAGCGGCCGCGGCGTCGGTGGGCGCGCCCGGCTGGGCCTGTGCCGTTTCCGTGTTTGACGTCGCGCTCTCCTCCACCGCTGTCGGTTCGTGCGCCGTCAGTTCCTTGCCGGCATGGACGAAGCCGAGCAGCGCCAGCACCGGGATGATCACGGCGAGCGGATAGAGCACGGCGGAGACGCGCGTCCACCAGCGCTGCACCCGCATCCAGGTAAACAGGCCGATGACGCCGTGCACCCACACGAAAACGAGGGTGAAGACCTGGCGCAGGCCCTCGGCGGGCACGTCGACCCAGAACAGGCCGAGGATGCTCTGGAAGGTCGGATCGTAGTCGAAAAGGTCCGCGGCGATGGCGGTACCGATGACATGCGGCGCAAGCAGTGGAATGATGCCGAGGCTGGTGAGGAGCTGGATCGCGTCCAGCCGCGTCATCCGCAGCGTGTTGCGCCAGAAGAGCGCGTGCAGGCCGAGCCCGGCATGGGTGGCGAAGGCGAGCGTCAGCAGCACCACGCCCGGAATGCTCGTCCAGAAGCCCTGGAACCAGGGACGGGCCGCTTCCATCAAATCGATGGAATAGAGGCCGAGCGATACGTTCACCAGATGGAACGCGACATAGACGAACAGCACCAGGCCGGTCGCGATCCTGAGACGCCTTGTCATCTTGCCTGTCCAGTTCCCCCGAACGGACCGATTATCCGGGCAATCCGGTCCGGATGCAATCGGCCGGAAGAACAGGTCCGGCATGGGCGTTGGCGAAGGTATTGGCCATAACGTATTGCGTTATATAACGCAGCGTGTTATGGATCGGCCCCATGATCCGGAATTTTGCCGACCCGGAGACGGAATTGATCTGGGCGGGGCGCCGAAGCCGGCGCCTGCCGCCAGACATTCAGCCGGTCGCGCTACGGAAACTGCGCATGCTCAATCAGGCGCGAGCGCTTTCGGATATACGGGTGCCGCCAGGCAACCGTCTGGAAGCGCTGAAAGGCGCCCGTCGAGGTCAGCACAGCATCCGGATCAACGACCAATGGCGCATCTGTTTCGTATGGTGGGAAGGAGGACCGGGAGATGTCGAAATCGTCGATTATCATGAATGATGCCGATCGGCTGCCCAATCCGCATCCGGGCGAAATTCTGCTCGAGGAGTTCCTGAAGCCGATGGGCGTCAGCCAAAATGCGCTTGCCCGCGCCGTGCATGTGCCGCCGCGCCGAATCAATGAGATCGTCCTGGGCAAGCGCGCCGTCTCCGCCGATACCGATCTCAGATTGGCGCGCTATTTCGCCATCTCGGAAGGGTTCTTTCTCGGATTACAGGCGGATTACGATCTCATGGAACGCCGGCGCCAGATCGGGGCGGACCTGGCCACGATTGCTCCGCGCGCCGCATAGGCTGCGCTGAATTCAAAAGCAGAATAAAAAACCCCGCCGGATCGCTCCGGCGGGGTTTCGCATTCGTGGCAAGGCGCGAGGAGATTATTCCTTGTCGCCGCCCTGCTTCTTCAGCGCGGCGCCGAGGATGTCGCCGAGCGACGCGCCCGAGTCGGTCGAGCCGTATTGGGCGACCGCCTGCTTCTCCTCGGCGATCTCCAGCGCCTTGATCGACACGGTGAGCTTGCGCGTCTTCTTGTCGAAGGAGATGACGCGGGCGTCCACCTTCTGGCCGACGGCGAAGCGCTCGGGCCGCTGCTCGTCGCGGTCGCGCGACAGGTCGGAGCGCTTGATGAAGGTCTCCAGCCCGCTCTCGACCAGCCTGACCTCGATGCCGCCGTCCTTCACCGCGAGCACTTCGCAGGTGACGACCGCGTTCTTCCTGAGTTCGCCCGAGGCCGCGGCCTCGCCGGCCCTGTCGGTCTGGAGCTGCTTGATGCCGAGCGAGATGCGTTCCTTCTCGATATCGACGTCGAGCACCTGCGCCTTGACCACGTCGCCGCGGTTGTACTCCTCGATGACTTGCTCGCCCGGACGCGTCCAGTCGAGGTCGGAGAGATGCACCATGCCGTCGACGTCGCCGTCCAGCCCGATGAACAGGCCGAACTCGGTCTTGTTCTTGACCTCGCCCTCGACCTGGCTGCCGACCGGATGGTTGTGCGCGAACGCCTCCCACGGATTCTCCAGCGTCTGCTTGAGGCCGAGCGAGATGCGGCGCTTGGCCGGATCGACCTCGAGCACGACCACGTCGACTTCCTGCGTCGTCGACAGGATCTTGCCGGGATGGACGTTCTTCTTCGTCCACGACATCTCCGAAACGTGGATGAGGCCCTCGATGCCCGGCTCCAGCTCGACGAAGGCGCCGTAATCGGTGATGTTCGTCACCGTTCCGGTGATGCGCTTGCCGATCGGATACTTGGCGCCGATGCCCTCCCACGGATCCGCTTCAAGCTGCTTCATGCCGAGCGAGATGCGGTGGGTTTCCTGGTTGATGCGGATGATCTGCACCTTCACCGTCTGGCCGATATTGAGGATCTCGGTCGGATGGTTGACGCGCCTCCACGCCATGTCGGTGACATGGAGCAGGCCGTCGATGCCGCCGAGGTCGACGAACGCACCGTAATCGGTGATGTTCTTGACCACGCCCTCGACCACCTGGCCCTCTTCGAGGTTCTGCACGATCTCGGAGCGCTGCTCGGCGCGGCTCTCTTCCAGGACCGTGCGGCGCGACACGACGATGTTGCCGCGGCGGCGATCCATCTTGAGGATCTCGAAGGGCTGCGGATTGTGCATCAGCGGGGTGACGTCGCGGATCGGGCGGATATCGACCTGGCTGCGCGGCAGGAAGGCCACGGCGCCGTCGAGATCGACGGTGAAGCCGCCCTTGACCTGGTTGAAGATGATGCCTTCGACGCGCTCGCCCTTGTTGAACTTCTCTTCGAGCCGGACCCAGCTCTCCTCGCGGCGCGCCTTCTCGCGGGAAAGCATCGCCTCGCCAAGCGCGTTCTCGATGCGCTCGACATAGACTTCGACGGTGTCGCCGGGCTTCAGCTCGCCGTCCTTGCCCTTGACGCCGAATTCCTTCAGCGGCACGCGGCCTTCGACCTTGAGGCCGACGTCGATGATGGCCATGTCCTTCTCGATGGCCGTGATGAGGCCCTTGACGACCTGGCCTTCTCCGGAATGGCCCTCGGAAAAGGAATCTTCGAGCATGCTCGCGAAATCGTCGCGGGTCGGATTTGCAACTGACATATGTTCTCCTGAATGCCCCTAAAGGGGCGGCGCCTTGGCTGGTGTTGCGTTGGCTTCCCGCCTTCCGGCCCTTCGGGCCGATGCCATCCAGGCATCTTCGGCGCATGTGGAACAGGGGGAAGCTGGTTTGACGGCCCAAAAGCCAAAGGCGGACCGCACCGCTTATGTAGGGATGCGCCGCCTGTCGCTCAACCGCCGTTCCGCTTGGCGAGAGCCTCGTCGATATAAGCCTTCGCCGCCTGGAACGCGGCTTCTATATCCATTTCGCTCGTATCGAGCAAGTGCGCGTCGATCGCCGGCATGAGCGGCGAGTCTGTCCGGCCCATGTCGCGCTCGTCGCGCCGCCTTATGTCCTCCAGTATGGCGGCGCTGTCGGCGGTGCCGCCATTGGCGACGATCTCGTCGGTGCGCCGCGCTGCGCGGATTTCGGCGCTCGCCGTGACGTAGAGCTTCACCTGCGCTTCCGGGCAGACGACGGTGCCGATGTCGCGCCCGTCGAGCACGGCGCCCGGCGGCGTTTGCGCGAATTCGCGCTGCTTCTCCACCAGCGCCCGGCGCACCGCCGGCATGACCGCCACCTTCGACGCCGCTTCCCCAACCGTATGCGTGGAAAGGGTTTCGCGGTCGAGGGCGGCGAGATCGACCTTTTCCGCATATTCGCCGGCAAGCGCTTCGTCGTCGAGCGGCAATCCCTCGGCGAGGAGCGCCTTGGCGACGGCCCGATAGGTGAGCCCGGTGTCGAGATGCACGAAGCCATAGGCCTGCGCGATGCGGCGGGCCATGGTGCCCTTGCCGGAAGCCGCCGGCCCGTCGATGGCGATGACGAAAGGATTCATGCGAGTGTATCAAGCGGAGGGGCGGGCAAAAGGCAAGGGTGGAATGGGCCGGGTGGCGGCGCCTGAAGGTGGCGGCGCAACCTCTCGCCGCATGGGGCTGCGAAGGCAGATGCGCCGGCGGCCATTGGCCGGATGGCGCCTTCGGCCGAAGGCGTTTTCCGGATATCCGACGCGATTGCGGACGCCCGAACCGCCGGCCGGGCGCGACCCTACTTCGCGAGAACGATATGCGTGGCCCGGTCCGTCGAAACATGCTCGACCGTCCGGTATCCCAGAGCGCGAAGATCCATGCCGTCAAAGAGCGATTCGCCCCTGCCAAGCGCAACGGGAGCAAAGGCGAGGTGGATTTCATCCACATGGCCGGCCTGAACGTATTGCTTCACGGTCTCGACGCCGCCGCCGATCTTGACGTCCTTCGCGCCTGCCGCCTCGCGCGCCCTTTGCAGCGCACTCTCGATGCCGTCGGTGACAAAGTGAAATGTCGTTCCACCGAGCATCTCGACGGGTGGCCTTGGATAATGTGTCAGGATGAACGTCGGCGCGTGATAAGGCGGATTGTCACCCCACCAGCCTTTCCATTGCTCGTCCGGCCATTCCCCGCGAACGGGTCCGAACATGTTGCGACCGAGGATGAAGGCGCCGAAACCTTCCATCGCGCGTTGTCCGAACCGGTCGTCCGGGCCGATATCTCCGCCCTCTTTTCCCAGCATCTGACGAAACGTCCGCGTTGGAAAAAACCACTGAAAGATTTCCTCGCCGCGCAAGCCGAGCGGATGGCTCAGACTCTGATCGGTCCCCGCACCGAAGCCGTCGAGCGAGACGCTGAACCCGGCTACTTTAACTTTGGTCATTCATACCTCCATCCGCGTCGGCTCTTTATGGCGAAGAACGGTATCCTCGCATTGCCGTCCACTCTCTTTGGTCTGACGAACGGGGCCAACGGAAACCGACGGCTTCCCTCGAATTTTTTTCCGATTATCGCGAATGGATGGAGAGGCGCGTTTTATCCGGGCCCGATGTTGACCCGTTCGGCTTCGCCGATCGACCCTCCCATAAAAGGAAGGGCAGGGGCCGCTTTACTCGATCTGCGCGCCCAAACCCTGCATCAGCCCCATGAACTCCGGGAAGCTGGTCGCGATCATGTTGGCGTCGTCGATGGTGATCGGCTTCTCGGCGGCCAGTCCCATGACCAGGAAAGCCATGGCGATGCGGTGGTCGAGATGCGTCTCGACCGTTCCCCCGCCGAGCCCCTTGCCGCCCGGCCGGCCGCGTACGGCGAGCGTATCCTTGCCCTCGGTGCAATCGACGCCGTTCGCTTCCAGCCCGCGCGCGACGGCGGCGAGCCGGTCCGATTCCTTGACGCGCAGCTCGTCCAGGCCGTGCATCAGCGTCTCGCCCTCGGCGAAGGCGGCCGCTACCGCCAGCACCGGGTATTCGTCGATCATCGAGGGCGCGCGTTCGGCCGGCACGGTCACGCCGCGAAGCTCGGAATGGCGGATGCGCAAATCGGCCACGTCCTCGCCGCCGGCGTCGCGGCCGTTCAGGAACTCGATCGAGGCGCCCATTTCGAGCAGGGTGGTGACGAGGCCGGTGCGCGTCGGGTTCATCAGGACGTTTTCGACGACGATGTCGGAGCCGGGCACGATCAGCGCCGCGACGATCGGAAAGGCGGCGGAGGAGGGGTCGCCGGGCACGACGATCGTGCGGCCGGTGAGCTTTCCCTGGCCCTGCAGCCTTATGTGCCGCACGCCCTCGCGGTCGGTCTCCACCTCGATCTCCGCGCCGAAGCCGGCAAGCATCTTCTCGGTGTGGTCGCGCGTCATCACCGGCTCGATCACCGTGGTGACGCCCGGCGTATTGAGCCCGGCGAACAGTACGGCGGATTTCACCTGCGCCGAGGCCATCGGCACGCGGTAGGCGATCGGCGCGGTCGATTTCGGCCCGCGCAGCGTGATCGGCATGCGGTCTCCCTCGGCGGCCTTCAGCACCTGCACGCCCATTTGCCTCAGCGGATCGAGCACGCGCCCCATCGGCCGCTTCGACAGGGACGCGTCGCCGATGAAGGTCGTCTTCATGTCGTAGGCGCCGACCAGCCCGATCGTCAGCCGCGAGCCGGTGCCGGCATTGCCGAAATCGAGCGGCGCCTGCGGCTCGAGCAGCGCGCCGTTGCCGGTGCCCCGGATGATCCATTCGCCGCCCTGCTTGCGGATCGAGGCGCCCATCGCCTTCATCGCGTCGCCCGTGCGCATCACGTCTTCGCCTTCGAGAAGGCCGCTGATGCGGGTCTCGCCCGAGGCGAGCCCGCCGAGCATGAAGGAGCGGTGCGAGATCGACTTGTCGCCGGGCACACGGGCGCGGCCGGCGAGGCCGGGGGAGCGACGCGAAACGGCAGGGCGCGGCTGCGCTTGATGGGTCATGGGAGGTTCCGGCGGTCGTTTTGGCGGCGTTGCGGCTTCTCTTGCGGGCGCGGTCTCCTAACACGCCTTTCGGTGCCGGTCACCCCTGGCCCCGGCGGCCGGATCGCGTCTTTCGGCCTGTCTTTCGCTGCGGCGTAATAGGCTTTGACAGAGGCGCGCGATGTGGATATGGGGACCGGACTTTTTCAGGAACCTTCAATGCCGTCCCCAACCCGTCTGCGGGCCGGCCGATGCGGCTGCTCAGCGCAGCTCTGACGACGAGGCAGAACCGTGGCGAAACCCGAACTTGGCACAAAGCGCATTGACCCGGAGACGGGGCGCAAATTCTACGATCTGAACAACGATCCGATCGTCTCCCCCTATACCGGCAAGAGCTATCCGCGTTCCTATTTCGAGATGGACGCCGACCACTCCCACGAGGAGGAGGAAGAGGTCGAGAGCAAGGAACTCGACGCGGAGGATGCGGACACCGAAGTCGTCTCGCTGGAGGAGGCGGATGACGAGGCTTCCGGTACGTCCGACGATTCCGTCGATCTCGGCGACGACGAGGAGGTCGATCTCGGCGACGAGGACGACACCTTCCTCGAGGAGGAAGAGGAAGAAGAAGACGACGTTTCCGGCATCATCGGCGTCGGCGACGACGAGGAGGAGCCCTGAGGCTTTCGCCGCGCGGCGGCGTCGGACAAAAGCCGGCCTGCGGGGCTTGATCTCCCCGGATAGCCGGTTTAGAAGCCGCCTTCTCCGATGCGGGTCCCTTCCCGCATCTCTTTCGCCGGGCTGTAAGACTGCCCGGCCAGTGGGGCCATAGCTCAGTTGGGAGAGCGCTTGAATGGCATTCAAGAGGTCGTCGGTTCGATTCCGATTGGCTCCACCAAATCATACATAGTCAACGGCATGGCTCGAGGCAGGGATCTCGCGGAATCGGCGGGGGCACGAATGAGCGCGCCGTCACGGCATGGATCATGGCCCAGTGCGCACGCCCGGCGCTCGACCCGGACGGTCTCGGCATGATCATGTATAGGGCGGCCGACGAGGGCGAATTGACGGAGGAGGAAGCCGGCATGCTCGTGCGCTCTTTCCTCTCCGCCGGCGTGGACACCACGGTGCGCGCGGTCGGCGGGGCGCTTGAGAGCTTCGCGCGCCATCCGGATCAATGGCAGGTCCTCCGCGCCGATCCGTCGCTCGCCCGCGCGACGGCGGAGGAAGCCATCCGCTACGTCTCGCCTTTCCAGACCGTCTTTTGCACCGCCGGCAGGGCGGTCGATCATGGAACAATCCGCCTGCAGCCCGAGGACAAGATCTTCCTGTCGCTCGGAGCGGCCAACCATGATCCGCGCAAATGGGAGCGGCCGGACACGTTCGACATCCGTCGCAGGACGGTCGGCCATGTCGGCTTCGGCGCGGGCATCCACGGCTGCGCCGGGCAGATGCTGGCGCGGCTGGAAATGGAGGTGCTCTTCGAGGCGATGGCGCGCCGTATCTCGGGCTTCGAACTCGCCGGCGAAGCGACCTATGCCTTGAACAACACGACCCGTGGCTTCAAGAGTCTGCCGCTGCGGATAAGATAGATCTCATCGCTGCGCAGGCCGATCTTTTGACGGCGCATCCGAAGCTGGTTATCCGCCGCGCTCGGCCGCGCCCGATCGGTCCGCCTGGCGCTCTGCCAGCAGATGGGATCGGTCGGCCTTGCCTTCGGCAGGAAGGCCAAGACGCTCGAATTGCGAGGGCGGGGCATCGTTCCGCCGCATCAGGTCGAGCATAAGCTCGATCATCCTCAATTCCACCTCGTCATCGATCAGGGGCCGTTGCTGACCGGGATCGGTCGCCAGGTCGAACAGTAGCGTGCCGAAATCGAAAGCGCTGGCGCGGCCGGCATCGTATCCCGGCATGCGCAGTATAGGCACGTTCTTGGTGAAGGAGAAGGGCGGATGAAGCTCCGCGCCTTCGAGTTCCCCGGGTGGGAAGCGCCAGCGCATGTGGGTCGGCATCAGCGTATGCTGGTAGAGCGGCGAATTGGCCGCGTCCTTCGGCGCGCGCATATAGACGTGCCGCCCGTCCGTCACGCAGACATGTCCACCGAACGTGCCGAACAGCGCGCCCTTCCGGACGGGTACGTCCGTCGCCAACGTCCCGGTCAACGGCCGGCCTTCCATGTCGGGCGTCAGGGGAAGGCCGAAGAAGTCGAGAAGTGTTGGGCCGAAATCGATTGTCTGGACGAGCGCTTCGCGGCGGTCTCGCGCCTCGCAGCGCGGATCCCATATGAAGAGGGGCGTATGGATCGTCTCGTCGTACCATGGCTGCACCATCTTCGCCCACCAGCCGTGCTCGCCGAGCAGGTAGCCGTGGTCGGTGCAGACGATCAGAAGCGTATCCTTCCACAGGTCGAGTTCGTCCATGACGTCGAGCACGCGCCCGAGCGAGTGGTCGCACATGGCCAGAAGCGCCGCGTATTCGTCGCGGACCTGCTGGACGATCTCAGGCGGCTGGTCGACCCGCTTGTAGTCCGGCCAGTCCAAGGGCGGCTCTTTGTCAGGATCCCGGTTGTGACGCTTGTACCTGTCCGGCGAGAAGAACGGCTCGTGCGGGTCGAAGCACTCGATCTGCACGAACCATCGATCCCGGTCGGTATTCGTGCGAATGAATTCGATACCGGCGTCGAAGACCCTGGTCTGCGGGTGGTCCGCCTCCTCTTTCAGGAAGGCGCGGTTGATCCTGTCCTGCCGGCGCATGCCCTCGTGCTTGCGGGGATCGAGCGCCGATCCCGGCTCCGGAACCCGACCCTTCCAGGCATCTCCCTCCTGCCCGCGGAAGAACTCGTAGGTGCTGAAGCGGTTGTGGTAGGTGGCGCCGCCGTCTTCCCAATAGTGCTGGTGGTCGGTGACCAGGTGCGTATAGACGCCGTTGTTCCGGAGGATTTCCGGCACGGAATCGTCGAACGGCTCGAGCGGGCCCCAGGCGCGATGCAGGAAATTGTACCGGCCGGTGTGAAGCTCGCGCCGCGCGGGCATGCAAGGCATGCTGCCGGCATAGCAATTATGGAACACCGCGCTGTTTCGGGCGAGCCGCTCGAAGTTCGGAGCCTCGACCCAGTCGCAGCCATAGGGCGGCAGGAACCGCCGGTTGAGGCTGTCGAACATCACCATTATCGCTTTCATTCCATCCTCCGGGCAGGCGCATGCCGGCCGATCTGGCGATTTTCATCATTTCAGCGCGCCCATGAGAGCGCCTTCCCTGAAGAGCTTCTGGATCAACAGGAACAGGATGACGATCGGGATGCTGATCCCCAGCACCGCGGCCATCAGGAGGTTCCATTGCGTCGAGTTCTCCTGGAAGAAGACCGTCAGCCCTAGTTGCAGCGTGCGCATGTCATTCGAATGGATGACGACGAGGGGCCAGATGAAGTCGTTCCACGCGGCCTGGAAGGCAAAGACGGCGACGATGGCGACCGCCGGCTTCACCAGCGGCGTGTAGATCAAGGCGAATATCCTGAATTCACCCGCGCCGTCGACGCGGGCGGCGTCGCCGAGTTCGGCGGGCAACGCGGCATAGAATTGCCGCATCAGGAAGATCGCCAGCGCGCTGACGATATGGGGAACCATGATCCCCGGGAGCGTGTCCAGTAGCCCTTGTCCGCCGGAGCCGAAGAGATCGTTTCCCCCGGCCAGCGGAACGTGGTTGACCATCACGAACAGCGGCACGATGGCGACTTCGGGCGGCACCACCAGGAGCGCGATCAGCAGGAGCAGCATCAGATTCTTGCCGCGAACCGGCAGCATGGCGAGCGCATAGCCGGCGGCGCAGGAGAGAACGACTTGCAACACCGTGCAGGAGACCGCCACCACCGCGCTGTTGAAGAAAAACCGGACGAAGTTCGTGCTGGTGAACGCTTTGACGAAATTGTCCAGCTCAGGATGAGAGGGCCAGATTCCGGTGATTTCGCCGTCGGGCGTGATCGCTACCAGCACGACATAGGCGATCGGCACCAGATAAAGCGCCGTCAGCAGGAGAGCGGCGGCATGCCAGACCGCAACCGAAGCCTTGCCCTGTCCGAGCGCCATCACCGGTCCTCCCTCGGGCGGAGAACGAGGCGGAGCAGGAACGACATCACGACGACGAGCAGGAACAGCATGATCGCCATGGCGCAGGCCTTGCCGATCTCGAGATTGGTGAACGCGTCGTCATACATCAGGTAGACGATCGTCCGGGTCGCGTTGACCGGTCCGCCGGTGGTCATGACATAGGACTGGGTGAACATCTGCAGCGCGCCCAGGAACCAGGTGATGGCGACGAAGCTGACGACGCCCTTGATCGTCGGAAGGCTGACGGAAAAGAAGCGGCGCACGGGACCGGCGCCATCGATCTTGGCGGCTTCGAGAAGCTCGGCCGGCACCGATTTCAGCGCCGCCAGCACGATGATCATGAAGTAGCCGAGGTTCCGCCAGAGGCTCACGACCACAATGGAAGGCATCGCCCAGTCAGGATCGGAAAGGAAATAGATCGGGTTGGCGCTCGTCGCCGTGATCGCCCGGTTTATCGGGCCGACGGCCGGATCGAGCAGCATGGTCCAGATGAGGGCGACCACGACGTAGGACGCGGCTTGGGGCAGGTAGATGATCGTGCGCATCAACGGGCCGCCGAACAGATAGCCGTTGAACAGTGCGGCGACCATGAGCACGACGACGATGCCGATGCCAACCTGGCTCACCGCAAACCCCAACGTGTTCCTGATCGATTCCCAGAACACGGGGTCGTTGACGATGATGGCGTAGTTGCGCAAGCCGACCCAGCGCGGCGAGGACAGCAGGTTGAAGTCGGTCAGGCTGAAGCCGAAGGCAAGCAATAGCGGCAGTATCGAAACGATTATGATCGCCAGCACTGCCGGACTGATCAGCGCCGCCCCTGCGAGACGTTGGGTGCGAAGGATGTCGATCCCCCCGGGCAGGTCCGGATGACTTGCCCGGGGGGTGTTGAATGACGAGCCGGCGCTGGCGGCGGCGTCACTTCCCATTGATCTGGTCGATCTTCTTGTCCAGTTCCTGGAGGATCTGCTTGGACGGACCCGATTGGCGGGTCGCGCTCTGCATGGCGATGTTCACCTGCTGCTGGATCTGCAACAGGTTGGGACTGGTGGGCAGCGCCCCGGCATATTGCGTCGCTTCCACGAATCCCGGGCTGACCTTCTTGAGATAGGCCGCGCCGCTGAGGTCGGTCCGAGCGGGGAGGCCGCCCCATATCTCTGCGAACTTGCCGGAGATATCCCTGGAGGTGAGGTAGGAGAGCAGGGCCCAGGCGCCATCGGGATCCTTGGTGCGGGCCGATATGGCGAACTTGTTGATCCAGGCGATGGTCGAGGGCTTGCCGCCCGGGTCGGCGGCCAGCGGCGGCCCCGCCAGTATGTACTTTTCGACGTCGGGTTTGTACTCGACGGCGTTCTGCTGCACGGTCACGCTGTTGTATGTCATGGCGGACGTGCCGAGCACGAGCGGGCGCGGCCCGGTTCCCTGATAGACGACGTTGGGATTGGCCAAGCCTTCCTTGTAGAAGGAGACGAGATAATCCAGAGCCCGCACGCCGGCGTCGTTGGACAATTGCGCCTTTCCGGATTCGTCGAAATAGCTGCCGCCGGCCTGGTACAGCATCATAGAGAAGGTCTGCATCAGGCCAACCGAGTTGTCCTGGTTGGAAAAGAACGGCGTTTCCAGCGGCCCGCCGTTCTTCGTCGACAGCTTGCGCGCGACTGCCTTGAAGTCGTCCCAGTTCTTCGGAAGCGCATCCGGCCCGACGCCTGCTTTCTGCAGGATATCCGATCGGTAAACGGACGTTCGGACATCGGCATAGATCGGCAGCGCGTAGGATTTGCCGTCATAGGTCCCGTCCTTCAGCATTGCCGGATAGAACTTCTTCGTGTCGTCCCATTTGGCGAGCCTGTCGTCGATCGGCAGGAACGCGCCGCGTGACATGAGCGCGGGCGTCATCACCTGGCCGAGCATGGTGACGTCCGCCAGCGTGCCGCTCGCCACCGCGGTGAGAAGTTTCTGGAAGCCCGATCCCCAATTTGACGGCCGGACCTCGATCTCATAACCCGTCTGTTTGGTGAACTCGGCGAGCGCGGTATTCTTCAGCCACTCGAGCGCCTGCTGGGTCGGCCCGAAGACGATGAGCGACAATGTCTTTCCCGAGCCCGCTGCCAGCGCTCGGCCGGGCCGGATTCCCAAGGCCAGCCCGGCGGCTCCCGCCATTCCCGCGCCAAGGACCGTCCGGCGGGTCATTCTCGATTTTTGTTCAGGCATTTCGCTCCTCCACGATTTCTTTTGGCTCGGATCGGGGGCGCAGCCGGCGGCTTCGCCTCCTGCCGCAACGACAAAGTGGCGGTGCCGCCGGCGCGGCGATCGGCGTCGCCTCCTCCATGGACAGGCTATCTGAACCACCCGATAAGCGATAATAGATAGTTGTTGGCATCCGATTTCCTGAGGTTATTGGCTTGCGGTCTCTGGTTTCCAGCCATCTGGGCAACTTCCTGGCTCTCTACGAAAAGCGGAACATGCATACCGCCGCCCAGAAGAAAGCCATCAGCCAGCCGGCATTGTCGAAGAGCCTGCGCGTGCTGGAGCAGGAACTCGGGACCGATCTTTTCATACGTACTCCCCATGGGCTCGAACCGACCGATGCGGGAGCCGCGCTTTATGGCTATGCCCGCTCGATTGACCAGGAGGCACGCATCGCCTCCCTGGACATCGCCCGGCTGGCGCAGGGCTTCGAGGGAGGCCTCAGGATCGGCATTGGGCCGGCGCTTGCCGCAAGCTGGTTTTCGAGTGTCCTCGTGAACTTCGGCAGGGCGTTTCCGTCGATCGAAGTGACGGTCGAGACCGGGATATCCAGCCATCTCGTCGACAACCTCACGCGGAACCTGTTGGACGTGGTCGTGACCGCACGTCCGGGCAAGGCGCTTCCTGAACGTTTCGTCAGCGTGCCCTTGTTCACGAGCGACATGGTCGTGGTCTGTCGGCGGGAGCATCCTCTGCGGCACGGGCGCAGGATTTCGATCGAGAGCCTGAGCCGTTTCAGCCGCATCGGCTTCCTCGAGGATCGCGAATTCGACGAACATGCCGAAGCGACCCTGGGCCGTCGCGCAGGGGCGATGCGGCCGATCGTGCAGACGGCCTCGATGTCGATCATGCTCGGCCTTCTCACGGAAACCGACTGCTACGCTATCGTCAGCGAATTGATCGTGCCGAAGGCGGAACGCGAGGGACTGATCGTGTTACCGTTGAACCGTGCGCTTTGGCCGATCGATGTCGACCTCATGTGCAAGGCGTCTTTCATCGGATCGCGGCCCGTCAGGAGCATCCGCGAGGGCGTTCTCGCCTGCAGTGCCGCGAGCATGGAACGTCGCCGTGTGCCCATGCGTCATCTGGAGAAGAGCTGAGGCGAGACAGGCAACCGCCGGTGCATGCTCTTGCGGCCAACATGCCTGGCGAGACCGTTTCTTCCGTTCGGCATCTGCCTTCCGGAAAGCATCTGAAGCCGCGGGGGGCACCGGCGTTCTGAAGGCCGCGGGGCGCATGCGCGCCATCCGCGGCGGATTTTCTTTGACATCCTGGCGGCTGCTGCCATACTGGAGGGATCGCGTGAGCATAAGCGCATCAATCCCCGCCAGTATCGATCGGCTGGGAGATGATTGCTCACTTGTTGGATGTCCAATGAGTGAAGACTTAGCTTAGCGCATAACCAGCATTCACGCTCATGGCATCCGGCATTGCGACGAGAAGGTTCGGCGCGGCTTGCTTATGCGATCCGCTTGCTCGCTCCGGACCCAACAGCAGCGTTGTCATCGGTGCGAAGGCGCACCGGCAATGGGAGAGAAGGGATGCGTGGGTTCCGTATTCTGCTGTCGATGCTTTTGGTCCTGCTGGCCGTTCCGGCGATGGCCCAAGGCTTGACCAAGGTCCGTTTCATTCATGAATGGCGCTTCGAAGGGCATGTCGCGCCCTATCTGGTGGCGCTCGACAAGGGCTTCTACAAGGAAGAGGGCCTGGACGTCTCGATCGATCCGGGCACGGGCAGCGTCGACGGCATCAACCGCATCGCCGCCGGAGCCTACGACATGGGCTCGATGGACATCAACTCGCTCATCAAATATCGCGACGGCGCCGATGCCGTCCCCATCAAGGCGGTGCTGATGACCTACAACAAGCCGGCCTTCGCCGTGCTGACGCTCAAGAAGAACAACATAACCAAGCCGAAGGATATCGAGGGAAAGAGGCTCGGCGCGCCGGCCGGCGACGCCGCCTGGCAGCAATGGCCGATCTTCGCCAAGGAGAACGGCATCGACACCTCCAAGATCAAGGTCGAGAATGTCGGTTTCGCGGTGCGCGAGACGCTGTTGGCTCAGGGCCAGGTGGACGCGGTCACCGCCTTCATCTCGAACAAGCTGGCGCTGAATGCGATCGGCGTACCCGATGACCAGATCCAGGCCATGATGATGAGCGACTACGGCGTTCATCTCTACGGCAGCGCCGTCATGGTCAATCCCGAGTTCGCGAAGGCGCATCCGGATGCGGTGAAGGGCTTCGTCAAGGCGACGATCCGCGGCTTCGTGTTCGCCTACCAGCATCCGGAAGAGGCGATCAAAAGCATCATGAACCACAATCCGGTCGCCAAGCCGGATATCGAGCTTCAAAGGCTGAAGGTCGTCAATGAATACTGCTACTTCACGGACGATGTGCTGAAAAACGGCTTCGGCGATGTCGACATGACGCGGCTCGAGAGCTCGATCGATCAGCTGGCTACCACCTTCCCGTTCAAGAACAAGCCCAAGGCGAGCGACGTGTTCACCTCGGAATATCTGCCGCCGAAGGAAGAGCGGATGGTGAAGAACTAGCCTGCCCGGGATCCGCTGCGTTCCTCGGGGCGACGAGACCTCGATCCGGGAACGAACGGATCTCGAATCCATCGCGCCGGCGGCGGTCGGAAGGCGGCTGCCCGGCGTGACCTCGGAACACATGGGCGGAATGGGAGGCGAGAATGGCTGAAGTTGGAATCACGGGCCCGGCACGGGGCGCCGTGCCTGGCCGGGTGAACTGGGGATGGCAGATGGAGAAGATCGCATCGCCCGTCCTCTTCACTGCCGGCATCTTCATAGTGTGGGAGGCGGTCGTTCGGCTGTTCAATGTGCCGGAGACGATCCTGCCGACCGCATCGGCGACGCTGGAGGCGCTCTGGCAATACCGCGGGGTCATCATCGAGAATTCCTTGGCCACCTTGTGGACCACGACGCTCGGCTTCGCGATAGCCATCGTCTTCGGACTGGCGCTCGGGGTGGCCATCGGATGGCATCGCACCGTTTATTCCGCGGTCTATCCCGCGCTCATCGCCTTCAACTCGATCCCGAAGGTGGCGGTCGTGCCGGTGCTGATCCTGTGGTTCGGACTCGGCTCGTTGCCTGCGATCATCACCGCCTTCCTGATTTCGTTCTTCCCGATCGTCGTCAACGTGGCGACCGGCCTCGCCACGGTCGAGCCGGAACTGGAGGACGTGCTGCGTGCGCTCGGCGCGAAGAAGCTGATGGTCATGATGAAGGTCGGCATACCCCGCTCGCTGCCGCATTTCTTCGGCTCGCTCAAGATCGCGGTGACCCTTGCCTTCATCGGCGCGGTGGTGGCCGAGACCTGCGGGGCGAGCAAGGGTCTGGGCAAGCTGATGCTCGACGCGCAGTCCGCGTTCCAGATTCCCGTCGTCTTCGCCGCGCTCATCGTCCTCTCGGCGCTGGGGATCGTGCTCTACGGCATCACCGCGCTTGTCGAGCAGCGCTATACGGGCTGGGCCTTCCGTTCGCAGAACAGGTAATCGCCTTCGGCCGCATCGTCGTTGCGGCCGGCAGAGGAGATCGAGGATGACCACACGCAATTCCAGCCTGGCACTGAAATGGCCGCGCGACGCGGCGGACGGCACGCTTTCCGCCGGCGCCGATGCCGCCGATGCCTTCGTGCGTATGTCCGGGGTGAATCTGACCTATGGCGGGCCCGGCGGCATCGCGGCGGTGGACGACCTCACGCTTTCGGTGCGCAAGGGCGAGTTCGCGGCCGTCGTCGGCCCCTCGGGCTGCGGCAAGTCGACCCTGATGAAACTCGCGACCGGTCTCGTCATTCCGCAGGCCGGCAGCATCGAGGTCGACGGCGCGCCCGTGACCGGGCCGCTGAACATCGTCGGAATGGCCTTCCAGAATCCGTCGCTCCTGCCGTGGCGTCAGGTCCTCGGCAACATCATGCTGCCGCTCGAGATCGTTTCGCCTCATCGCCAGCGGCTCAAGAGGGACCGCGCGGAATACGTGGCCAAGGCCGAGGCCATCCTGAACCTGGTGGGCCTGGAGGGCTTCGGCTCGAAATTCCCATGGCAGCTTTCCGGCGGCATGCAGCAGCGCTGCAATCTCTGCCGCGCCCTCATCCACGAACCCGGCCTCCTGATGCTGGACGAGCCGTTCGGCGCCTTGGATGCGTTCACGCGAGAGGAGCTTTGGGGCGTCATTCGCGATCTCCATCAGGCGAAGCGGTTCACCGTCATTCTCGTGACGCACGATCTGCGTGAGGCCGTCTATCTGGCCGACCGGGTTTTCGTCATGAGCTCGCGTCCCGGCAGGGTGCTCGTCGAACGGCAGATCCCGTTCGAACGCCCGCGCCCGATCGATCTGACATTCACCGGCGAATTCAACGACATCGTTCATGAGCTGCGTGGGACCATCGCCGAGGCCCGCGCGGACAAGGTCGCCATGGTCTAGTACGGAACCCGCGACCAGCGCCGCCACGGATGCCCGTGACGGCGTCGATAGAAGAGCTCCCTTTGGGGCGCGCCGGCCGAGCCGCATTCCTGGTTCGGCAGCGGTGCGTCAAGGCGCGAGGCTACCCGCTTAATTCCAGATAAGTACCGGAAAATATTGCGCTTTTCATTTATTTTTCCTCTTCCAAACCGAGGCGAAATCGGCTATCGAGCAGGAACTGTCAGTAGAAGCGGCACACCGCATTGCCTTCGCTCATGTTGCGAAGAGTCCGGTCGGGGATTGCTGACAAGCGACTTAGCAGAGTTTGGCCCGACCCTCTCCCGATACCAGAGCCAGCCGGGCCCGGACGACAGGCGGTGCTGCCGTCTTCTGCCGTAGCCGCCAACTTTGGAGAGAAAGCATGATTATCGACATTAGCTGCTATCCCACGAAGCTGGTCGACCTCGCATGGCGCCATGACGGCGATCCGTTCACGGGGGAACGCCTTCTGAAGATGATGGACGGCCCGTTCTATGTGAACGGCAAGCCGCGCCGCATCGACAAGGCCTTCATCCAGCCGCCCCAGGGCAACACGATCTACACCCACGGCCATGGCGATCTGACCGGCAAGGCCGCCATTCGCGACTACATGTCCTATACGGTCGAGCTGGTACAGAAATACCCCGACCGCTTCATCGGCTGCTTCGTTTACAATCCGCGCTACGGCACGCAGAACGGTGCCGAGGAGCTCGAGCGCCATGTGAAGGAATACGGCTTCAAGATGGTGCAGCTCCAGGCCAACATGCATGCCTACCGTCCCGACCGGGCGCTGGACTGGCTGCGGCCTGCGATGAAGAAATGCGCCGACCTCGGCGTGATGGTGAAGGTCCATACCGGCGACGGGCCCTATTCCATCCCGACCGAATTCGTGCCGATCATGCGCGAGTTCCCCTCGGTCAATTTCATCATGGCGCATTTCGGCGTGCAGACCGGCGGCGTCTATTGCTTCGAGCCTTTCCAGATCGCTTGCGACATGGAGAACGTCTATTGCGAGTCCGGCTGGTGCCTGCAGTCGCGCATCGTCGAGTTCGCCAAGGTGATGCCGAAGCACAAGATCCTGTTCGGCTCCGACACCCCGCCCAACGAGCCGGGCATGTGGCTGCGCCTCCTGGAAGTGCTCTGCCACGAGCCGCCCCAGGGCCTGAACCTCGATGAGGACACGCTGGAGGACTACTTCGGCAACAACGTCGCGCGCATGATCGGCATCGACCCGACGCCGCCGCCGCGGACGGTCAAGGAAGCCGAGGCCCGCCTCAAGGACGCCGCGCTGCAGCCTGCCTGAGCGCTCCTCCCCCTCATTCGGAGACGAAAGATGATTATCGACACACACCTCCACCCGACCAACCTGGTCGATGAGGCTTGGCGCCACACGGGCACGCCCTTCAACGGCGAGCGCATGCTGAAGCTCATGGACGGCCCCTACATGATCAACGGCAAGCCGCGCCGCATCGACATGGGCTTCATCCAGCCGCCGCCCGGCAACACCGGCTATCGCGACGGCAACCGCATGGGCCGCGAGGGTATCCGCGACTACATGGCCTACATCGCCGAGCTCTGCCAGAAATATCCGGACCGGTTCATCGGCAACTTCACCTACAACCCCCGCTGGGGCCCGGAGAACGGCGCCGCCGAGCTCGAATTCCATGTCAAGGAATACGGCTTCAAGATGCTGAAGCTGCACGCCAACATGCATGGATACCGTCCGGACCGGGCGCTCGACTGGCTGCGGCCGGCCATGAAGAAATGCGCCGAACTCGGCGTCGTCGTGCTCATCCACACCGGCGACGGACCCTATACGATCCCGACCATGTTCTACCCGATCATCCGGGAATTCCCGATGGTCAATTTCGTCATCGGTCATTTCGGCATCCAGACCGGCGGCAACTATTCCTTCGAGACGTTCTGGATGGCGATGGACACGCCCAACGTCTATTGCGAGTCCGGCTGGTGCTTCCAGTCGCGCATCGTCGAGTTCGCCAAGGAACTGCCCAAGGACAAGATCGTCTTCGGCACCGACTCGCCGCCCAACGAGCCGGGCCTGTGGCTGCGCGAGCTGGAAGTCCTCTGCCATGAGCCGCCCCAGGGCCTCGGCCTCTCCGAGGACGACCTCGAAGGCTATCTCGGCAACAACATCGCCCGCCTCGTCGGCATCGATCCCACTCCTCCGCCTCGTTCCATGGAAGAGGCGAAGGCGCGCCTGACCGACACCTATGCAGGGGTCAAGCGCGGCGCCGGCCAGGCTGTTCCCGCCTGACGCACGGCTGGCGGCGGCCATCAGGCCGCCGCCCTCCTATTGGGGACCAACGGCATCCGAGGCGGCGATGGGCGACAAGACCGACTTCTCCAGGCAGGACATCCGCCATTTCCTTGCTTCTTACGGAGCCGCCCATCCGGACGATTTCCTCGCCGTCGGGGATCCGGTCTCGGACGACCAGGACATCACCGCGCTGATCTGGAAGCTGGCGGCGGAGGGAAGGGCGCCGCTCCTGCATCTGAGGAACGTCGCGGGCCTGGGCGCCGAGGTGGTCAGCAACATATTCGGCTCGCGCCGGCGCATCGCCCGGCTGCTCGGGGCGGAGGAGGGCCGGCTTCACGAAGCCTACCAGGCCGCCTCGCGCCGTCAGGTGAAGCCAAGGGAAGTAGCTGCCGGCCCGATCCTCGACGAGGTCGTCGACGACGTCGATCTCGGCAAGCTGCCGATGCTCAAGCACTTCGCCACCGACAGGGCGAAATACATCACGAGCGGCATCATCGTCGCGGAGCATCCGGAGACCGGCGGCGGCAATCTCTCCTACCACCGGGCCATGGTCCATTCGAAAAACGAGCTTGCCACGAGCCTGCATTCGCGCGGCCATCTGTGGCGCCTCTTCAATATGGCGAAGGAGCGCGGCGAGCCGCTGCCCGTGGCGATGGTCATCGGCGGCCACCCGCTCTTCATGATCGCCGCTTCCGCCCGCCTCGCCTTCGGCGAGGATGAGCGCCATGTCGCCGGCGGGCTCATGGGCGAGCCGCTGGAAGTCGTCCGCACGCCGAAATACGGCATCCGCGTCCCCGCCCATGCCGAATTCGTGCTGGAAGGCGTGATCGACGGCGAAGCGCATGTCGAGGAGGGCCCGTTCGGCGAGTTCACGGGCTATTCCTCCGACCGCTCGACCAACAATCTTCTCCGCGTCGAGACATTGATGCGGCGCAAGGATGCGATGCTCGTCAGCGTCGCCGGCGGCAATTCGGCCGAGCACCTGAACCTCGGCCGCGTGCCGCGCGAGGCGGAGATGGTGGAAAAGCTGAAGCAGCGCTTTCCGAGCGTGACGGCGGTCCACTACCCGACCTCGGGAACGCATTTCCACGCCTATGTCGCGCTCAACCAGACGCGGCCCGGCGAGGCGCGGCAGATCATGCTCGGCCTGCTCGGCTGGGATCCCTATCTCAAGACGGTGATCGCGGTGGATGCCGATGTCGACATCACCAGCGATTCACAGGTGATGTGGGCGCTCGCCACCCACTTCCAGCCGCACCGCGATATCCTCGTCATCGAAGGCCTGCCGGGCAACGCTCTCGATCCGTCCGCTTCCGGCATCGGAACCACTTCACGCATGGGCCTGGACGCGACCCGGGGACCCGACTTTCATGGTATTCTGGCCAGGATCGACGAAGAGGCGTATGCACGGGCCGACGCGATCCTTGCGAAGGTGAAGCGGTAGGCGGGTCTTCTGATGCCGGGCAGTGAATCGGGTAAGCGCATTGTCGTAGGCATCAGCGGCGCTTCCGGCGCCATATACGGCGTCCGGCTGCTTCAGGTCCTGCGCGAGATCGGCGTCGAGACGCATCTGGTCATATCGCAGGCGGCGCGCGTGACGCTCGCCATGGAGACCGATCTGAAAGTGGCGGAAGTCGAGGCGCTCGCCGATGTCGTGCATTCCAACAAGGATGTCGGCGCGGCCTGTTCGAGTGGCTCCTTCCGTGCGCTCGGCATGATCGTGGCACCGTGCTCGGTGAAGACCCTGTCCGAGATCGCGACCGGGGTGACCTCCACGCTGATTTCGCGCGCGGCCGATGTCATGCTGAAGGAGCGCCGCCGTCTCGTCCTGATGCTGCGCGAGACGCCGCTGCATCTCGGCCACATACGCGCCATGGCGGCGGCCACGGAGGCCGGCGCGATCGTCTATCCGCCGGTGCCCGCCTTCTATGCCCGCCCGCAATCGCTGGACGACATGGTCGACCACACGCTGGGGCGCGTGCTCGACCTGTTCGACATCGATGCCGGCCTCGCCCATCGCTGGACGGGCAGGAAGGCGGAATAGGGCCGCCGCGAGGGCCGCGACCCCGGTGCTCTCCTAGGCGAGGCATTCCTTCAGGCTGGCCTCGATCGCGGCACGGTCGAGATTGCGGCCGATGAAGACCAGCTTCGAATAGGGCTCGTCCTTCCCCCAGGAATGATCCGGGCGGAAATCCATCAGCCGGTGCACGGCCTGCAGGACGAAGAAGCGCTCGTCATCCGTGATCGAAAGGATGCCCTTTGCCCGGAAAATGTCGTCGCCATGCCTTTCGAGGAAGGCTTGCAGCCAGCCTTTGAGCTTCTCCTGGTCGAACGGGCGCGCGAAGAGAAACGATTCCGAACCGACGGTCGGATCGTGCATGTGCTCGTGATGATGGTCGTGGGCGTCGAGGTTGAGGAGCTTGGCGCGCTCCGCCACATAGGATGGCTGGAACCCGCTGATGTCGAGGATCCTCGACAGATCGACGTTGCCGTAGCGTGCGTGGAGGATATCCGCCGTCTGGTTGAGGCGCCGCATGCTCGCCTCGAGCGGCTGGACGTCGGCGTCGTCCACGAGGTCGACCTTGTTGATGATGATGCGGTCTGCGGCGATGATCTGGTCCACCGCCTGGTTGTCGCGGCCGTCGAGCACGGGGTCGTCGATATGCTGGCCGATATGCTTGGCATCGACCATCGTGACGATCGCGTCGAGGTTGACCTGCTTGCCCACGTCATTGTCGATGAAGAAGGCGGTCGCGACCGGCGTCGGGTCGGCGAGGCCGCTCGTCTCGACCAGGATGTGGTCGAACTTCTCCTTGCGCGCCAGGAGCTTGCGCAGGATGGTGATGAGGTCGTTGCGGACGTCGACGAAGCAGCAGATGCAGCCGTTCTGCATCTGGTAGATCTCCTCTTCCGACGCCAGCACGAGGTCGGAATCGACATCCACCTCGCCGAATTCGTTCTCGATGACCGCGATGCGGTGGCCGTGCCGCTCCGTCAGGATGTGGTTGAGCAGCGTCGTCTTGCCGGCGCCCAGGAACCCGGTCAGGATGGTGACCGGAACCTTCTCCGTCCGTGCTTCCTCGGTCGGCATCAGGCTGCCTCCTTCTGTTTGGCCCGGAGCGCATTGAGCACCTGCTCCGGAGTGATCGGATAATGGCGGAAACGGATTCCGATCGCATCGTATATCGCGTTGGTGATCGCCGGCCCGATGGCGATGATCGGATCCTCCCCGACCCCCTTGGCGCCGAACGGGCCGCCGGGATCGGGCGCCGCCTCCAGTATTATGGTGCGGATCGGCGGCATGTCCATCGACAGCGGCATCTTGTAGTCGACGAAGCTCGGATTGAGCGAACGGCCGTTGGTGAGGTCGATCACGTAGTCTTCCGAGAGCGTGTGGCCGATGCCCTGCTGGATGCCGCCCTCGATCTGGCCGGCGGCGGCGATCGGATGGATCACCTTGCCGAGATCATGCACCGGCACGACCTGCAGCACGGCGACTTCGCCCGTCTCCGTGTCGACCTCGACTTCGGCGAAATGCGCGGCGAAGGAATAGGACTTCGTCGGGCTGTAGGTGCCGACGCCGACGATCTGCGCGGCCGGCATGCCGCGCTTCGGGCTGACGACCTCCTTGAGCGAGATGCTCCGGTTCGCGCCCTCGACATGGATGATGCCTTCGCGGATCGCCAGCTTCTCCGGCGCGGCTTCCAGCAGCGGCGCTGCCTGCTCAAGAACCTGGCGGCGTACCTCCGCCGCGGCGATCTGGGCGGCGCGGCCGCCCATATAGGTCGTGTGGCTGGCGAAGGCGCCGATGTCCCAGGGCACGATGTCGGTGTCGCCGGTGACCACCTGCACCGCCGAGAACGGTATGCCGATCTCCTCGGCCACGATCTGCGACAGCGCGGTGTGGGCGCCGGTGCCGAGTCCGGCGGTGCCGGTCAAAAGCGTCACCGTCCCGTCCTCGTTCATCTTCACGATGGCGTTGCCCTGCTCCTTGATGCCGGGATAGGCGCTCGATCCGTGCATCTCGCAGCCGATGCCCCAGCCCCGGCGCTTGACGCCGCCCGGCTGGGCCGCGGTTGCGGCGCGCGCCGCCTTCCAGTCCACTTCATCGAGGCCGCGGCGGATGCAGGCTTCCAGCCCATGCCCGACGACGGGATGATCGGACGGTGCGAGATCGCCGGTCCTGACGGCGTTGCGGAGCCGCAACTCGGCCGGATCGATGCCGAGCCGCTCGGCGGCCTCGTCCATCTGCAGGTCGAGCGCAAAATAGGTCTGCACCACCCCGTAGCCCCGGAAGGCGCCGGCGATCGGCGTGTTGGTGTAGATGGCACGGCCTTCGAGATCGACGTTCTCGCAGCGGTAGAGCGAGGTCAGGGCGCTGGTGCCGACCGTCGTGACGCCGGGGCTGTGCGAGCCGTAGGCGCCGCCGTCGAGGACGATCCTCGCATGCCGCGCCGTGATCGTGCCGTCGGCCTTGAAGCCCTGCTTGAGGCGGATCTTGCCCGAATGGCGCGTGCGGCCGCCGAGGAAGGTCTCCTTGCGGGTAAATTCCATGCGCACGGGCCGCCCGGTCTGCCTGGCCAGCAGCGCGCACAGGAACTCGTGCTGGAACAGATCCTGCTTGGCGCCGAAGCCGCCGCCCATGTGATCGACGATGACGCGCACCTTGTTGTAGGGCACGCCCAGCACCTCGGCGAGAATGCCGCGCACCATGAAGGCGGTCTGTGTCGAGCTCCAGATGGTGAGCTTGCCGTTGCCGTCCCATTGGCAGGCGCAGACATTGGGCTCCATGTAGCCCGGCACGGGCCGGCCGAGGACGTATTCGTTCTCGAGGATCAGATCCGCCTCGGCGAAGCCCTTCTCCACGTCGCCGCGCCGGATGACAACCGGCGGCATGACGTTGTTCTTGTCGAGGCCGTTGTCGTGGATGAGCGGCGCCTCGGGCTTGAGCGCGTCGGCGACGGTGAAGACGGCCGGCAGCGGTTCGTATTCCACATGGATGAGCCGCAACGCCTCCTCGGCGATCTCCTCGCTCTCGGCGGCCACCGCGGCGACCCCTTCGCCCCAATAGCGGACGCGGTCGTCGAGGATGTACTGGTCCCTGGTGCAGGAGGCCGAGCGCGGGTGCGGCGAGCCGTAGTGGAGGATGCGCGGCACGTCCCTGTGGGTCAGCACGGCCTTGACGCCCTTGAGGGCCAGCGCCTTCGACACGTCGATGTTCTTGATCAGCGCGTGCGCGATGTCGCTGCGCTTCATCTTGCCGTAGAGCAGGCCGGGAAGCTCTATGTCGCCGGAATATTTGCCGAGGCCGGTCACCTTCTCGAACGTATCGGTCCGGCGCACGCTTTTGCCGACGACGGAGAACTGGCGCTTGCCGTCTTCGAGGTTGTCCTGTGTGTGGGGCTTCTGGTGGATGGTCATAGCGTACGGCCTTTCCGCAAATCCTCGGCCGCGGCGAGGACCGCGTCCACGATCTTGGCATATCCGGTGCAGCGGCAGATGTTGCCGGCGATGGCGAAACGCACCTCGCTTTCGGTCGGGTTCGGGTTTTCCTTCAGCAACGCCTTGGTCATCATGATGATGCCCGGCGTGCAGAACCCGCACTGGGCGCCGCCGTGATCCATGAATTTCTCCTGGATCAGGTGCGGCAGGTCGGGGCCGGCATGCTGCCCTTCGATGGTCTCGATCGTCGCGCCCTCCGCCTCGATGCCGAGGACGAGGCAGGAATTCACCGGGCTGCCGTCCATGATGACGGTGCAGGCGCCGCAATCGCCGACATCGCATCCCTTCTTCGTGCCGGTCAGCCTGCCCTCGTTGCGCAACACGTCGAGGAGCGTCCGGTAAGGAGGAATGGCGAGTTCGATCTCCTCGCCGTTGACGGTCATTGAAACCAGCCGTTTCATGGGCGTGCCTCCAGTGCGATGCCGACCGCGCGGCGGGTGAGCACGCCGACCATGTCGCGGCGATAGGCTGCGCTGGCGCGTACGTTGCTGATGGGGGTGGATTCGTTCATGGCGGCCTCGGCCGCCTCGGCGAGCAGCGCCGGGTCGATGGCCCTTCCCCTGAGCAGCGCTTCCGCCTTGCGCGCACGGATCGGGGTGGCCGCCACCGCGCCCAGCGCAATGCGGATCTCGTCGCACCCGCTCCTGCCGCGATCCAGGCTGACCGCGACGCCCACGGTGGCGAGCTCCATCGCCTTGCGGCGGCCGTGCTTGATATAGGCCTTGCCGCTGGTCGCAGCCGGCGGCGGGACATGGACGCCGGTCACGATCTCGCCGGCTTTGAGCACGGTGCGCCCGGGACCGGTGAAGAAGTCCTCGACCGCCACGCTGCGCTCCCCCGTCGGCCCGTGGATCGACAGTGTCGCGGCATCGGCGATGAGCGGCGGAATGGTGTCGGCGGACGGCGAGGCGCGGCAGATGTTGCCGACCACGGTCGCGCGGTTGCGGACCTGGATGGAGCCGAGCAGGCTGACGGCGGTGGCGAGGTTCGGATAGTGCCGGAGAACGGCCGCATCCGTCTCGATCCGCCGCGCAGTGACCAGGGCGCCGAACGACAGGCCCTCGGCCTTGTCGAAGGAAAGCGCGTCGAGGCCTTCGATTTTCTTGATGTTCAAGACATGGCTGACGGAGCGCAGTTCCTCCTTGATCTCGACCAGGAGGTCGGTGCCGCCGGCGAAAATGCTGGCGCCGGCGCCGAGCGCGCAAAGGAGCGCCGAGGCCTCGGCGAGGCTCTTCGGCTCATGATATTCGAATGGTCGCAATGTCCTCTCCTACTGATTTCCGGCCGGGGCGCCCGCGCCGCTCGCCGCTTCCTCGCCGGCGGGCAGAGTGTTGCCGCGCTCGGCCCCCAATTCGCTCTCGAGTTCCCTGAGGTGCTCCGCGTTGAGCCGCGCGGCCTTCTCTCCGTCGCCGGCGGCGAGTGCCGCGACGATTGCCCTGTGCGCCTCGTTTCCGCAAAATCGCGGCTTGTGATCCCTGCTCCCCCACGAGAGCAGGGGTTGGCGATTGATGAGGTCCCGCACGAAGCCGGTGAGCACCGGATTGCCCGCGAGTTCGGCGAGAAGCAGGTGAAAGCGGCGGGACAGATGCCGCGCGTCCTCCATCCTGCCGGCCTCGTAGGCGTGCCGCTCCTCCTCGATGAAGGCCTCGAGCCGCGCGCGATCGCTTGCGGTCATCCGCTCGGCGAGCGTGCGCGCCGTCGATGTCTCGATGGCGATACGGGCTTCGAAGACATGCCTTGCCTCTTCCGGCGAGCATTGCGCGATCGAGGCGCCCTTGTTCGGGCTGAGTTCCACCAGCCCGGCCTGCGCCAGTCTGAGCAGGCCATTGCGGATCGCCGAGCGGCTGGCCCCGGAGGCCTTGCCGAGCTCGCGTTCCACCAGCCGGGTGCCGGGAGGGATGCGGTGGCCGAGGATCGCCTCCACCACGGCGGCCACGACGCGCTCCTCGGCCTCGGGGCCGCTCATCGCCGCGCCGGGCGGCGTGATCGACGCGGAAAACCGGAAGGGACCTGACATGCGCCTTCTCCTTGAATTGTTGACAATCTATACAGAATGCATTGTTTGTCAACAATCATGAAAAAACGTTAAAGAATAAAATATATAGTGATGTTTCTGCCATAATTAGAACGGTATACTTTCAAAAATAAAAATAGACATTGAGAAAAAATAGCTAACCTCCGTTCCTATCCGCGACTAAGTCCCTCTCCGTCCGGAAGACTATAGCAAGATTCGGTGAGGAAGCGCGCGGATTGCGGCGAATGAACGTAAGGAAAGGCGCGATTTACTGATCCGAAGCGTCAATGGTTACCTTCGCCGCGCTTCCGCAGCGGAGGGGAGGCGCCTGTTGCGCGCAATAATTCAAAATACCGAAACAATTTATTTCTACATTGAAATTGCCTCATTAATGGACCGGTGCTTAGATTCCCCTACAATCCAAGGCGGACACTGTATGTGGACATCCATCCTTGCTCAGGTTGCCGGCGACGGCCCGTACCTGCTCGCCAATGGCCGCCTGTTGACGGATGTTTCGGCCGCTCCCCGGAGCGCCGAGATGCTCGTGTCGGCCGACGGCATGATCGAGCGGATCGGTGAGGGGCTGACCGTTCCGCAAGGGGCCAGGCGCGTCGATCTCGCCGGCGCGCTGGTCGTGCCCGGCTTCGTCGACGCCCATCAGCACCTCGACAAGACCGGCGTCCTCAAATTCGCGCCCAATCCCTCCGGCACGCTGCAGGGCGCCCGCGAGGCCTTCGCGCTCTACGCCCGCAACGCGCCGCCGGAAGATGTCGCCCGCCGTGCGGAACGCACCATGGCGCGCTGCCTGGCGCGCGGCACGACGGCGATCCGCAGTCATGTGAATGTCGACAAGGATGCCGGTTTCCGCGGGCTCGACGCCCTGGCCGCCCTCCGGGAATCCTGGGCCGACAGGATGCGCCTTCAGCTCGTGGCGTTCATGACGCCGCATCCGAACCAGGATCTGGAGTGGCTCGCGTCCAATGTCGGGGCGGCCGCCAGCCGCGCCGACGCCGTCGGCGGCACTCCGGCTGTGGCCGAGGACCCGGAGCGCTACCTCGATCTGATATTCGAGGCGGCGGTCCGCCATTCCCTGCCCGTCGACCTGCACCTCGACGAACATCTTGATGCCGCACGGCCTCTTTTCGACGCCGTCTTCGAACGGGTACGCCGCTACGGCATGCAGGGGCGCACCGTGCTCGGCCATTGCTCGGTCCTGAGCGCGCTGCCGCGCCCGGAGTTCGAGCGCATTCGCGACGGGATGCTCGAACTGGACATCGGCGCGATCACGCTGCCAGCGGCCAATCTCTACCTGCAGGGTCGCAGCCACGACGTGCTGCCGCCGCGCGGCCTGACGCGCGTGGCCGAACTGGTGCGCTCCGGCGTGCCGCTGGCGACGGCCTCGGACAACATCCAGGATCCGTTCGTGCCGACGGGCTCCGGCGACATGCTCGAAATGGGTCGCTGGACGCTGCTTGCTGGGCATCTGCACGCGGACGATCTGGCGAGCGTCCTGCCGATGATCACCGATATCCCCGCGCGGCTGATGGGGCTCGAAGGCTACGGCATCCGCGAAGGCGCGAGGGCCGATCTCGTCGTCTGCGATTGCGAGGACGCCACCGACCTGATCGCGGGCGGACCGGACCACAGGCTGGTCCTGGCGAAGGGCAAGCGCGTCGGCATCCATTGAATAAGGGATCCCCGGGCCGTGTGACCCGGGACATCTGGGAGAAATGGGAGGAAGTCATGAATATTGAAAGAAGGCAGTGCCTCGTTGCCATGGGCGCGCTGGCGGCCATGGGCGTGCTCGGCCCGGCCAGGGCGGCGGGTGAATTCAAGATGGGGCTCCTCGTCGCCGGCAGCGTCGCCGAGGAGGGCTGGAACCGCATCGCCTACGAGGCGCTGAAGCGGGTCGAGAAGGAACTGGGCGCCAAGATCAGCTATGTCGAGCTGCAGCAGAACCCCGCCTCGTTCGAAAAGGCGTTCCGCGACTATGCGAGCCAGGGCTACCAGGTGATCCTCGGCCACGGCTTCGAGTTCCAGGATTCGGCGGAGACCGTCGCTGAGGATTACCCGGACACTGTTTTCCTCATTTCGTCGAGCAACATCCATCAGGGAAAGGTGATCGGCCTGAACACCGATTCCAGCCAGCCCTTCTACCTGATGGGAGCGATCGCCGCGAAGATGGGAAAGTCCGCCGGCCTGATCGGCGGCATGGAGATCCCCCCGATCAAGGAGGCGCTGGAAGGCTTCACCAACGGCGCCAAGGACGCCAGCCCGGACTTCAAGATAAGCCAGGTCTATCTCGGCAATTTCAGCGACGCCACCGCGGCCAAGGAGGCGGCGGTCAACATGATCCACAGCGGCGCGGACTTCATCGTTCCCGATGCCGATGCGGCCGGCCTCGGGGCGATCCAGGCGGTCCGCGAGGCGGGCCCGCAGATCAGCACTTTCGGCATTTTCAGCGACCAGACCGAGATCGCGCCCAAGAATATTCTCGGCACCTACATCGCCGACTACGGCCAGGGCATCGTGCGCATCGTCAAGGGGGTACAGGCAGGCACGGTGCCCACCTCGAACGTCGACTTCGGCCTGAAGGACGCCGACGTGATGAAGTTCTTCTACAATGACAAGGCCGCGAAGCCGGTCCCCGACGACGTGCGCAAGTATGTCGAGGAGGTGAAGGCCAAGATCATCGCCGGCGAGATCAAGACCCGCTACCGTAAATAAGCCTGCCGTCCGGAGCGCTGGCCGGCTGGCCGGCGCTCCGTCCTCCAGCCTCCTGGTGGAGCTCAATGGCCGACATCGATATCCCTCCTTCCCGGAAGGCGGCATCGCCGTTTTCGTCGAACACGCCGCTCCTGGCGTGGTCGCGCCGCTTGCTGAAATCCATGCTGCCGCCCCTGGTGGCGGTCCTGGTCGCCCTTTTCGCCGGGGCTGTCCTGCTCGCGGTGACCGGTTTCAATCCGCTCGACATCTTCACCGTGATGGTGAGCGGCGTGTTCCAGAACGTCCGCTCGATCGCCGAGATGCTGTTGAAGGCCACGCCGCTCATCCTGATCGGCGTAGGGCTCTGCGTGTCGTTCCGCTGCAGCATCTGGAACATCGGCGCGGAGGGGCAGTTTTATGCCGGCGCCTGCGCGGCGACGTTCTGCGGCGTCAATTTCGCGGGCCTGCCGCCGGCGCTTCATATCTGTCTCGTGCTCGTGGCCGGCACGGCGGCCGGCGCCCTTTGGGCGGCGATCGCCGGTGTCCTGAAAGTCGCCTTCAACGCCAGCGAGATCGTCACGACGATCATGCTGAACTACATCGCGATCTTCATGACCAGCTATCTGGTCACGGGTCCGCTGATGGAACAGGGCGCCGCCTATCCGCAGTCGGCCAAATTCGCGCATGCGATCTGGCTGCCCCGCATCATCCCGTCGACCCGCCTCCATATCGGCATCCTGATCGCGGTCGCGCTCGCGGTGGTCGCCTACGTTTTCCTTTTCCGCAGCAGCGCCGGCTATGCCGTGCGCATCGTGGGGATCAATTCGCACGCCGCCCGCTATGCCGGCATCAGCGTGTCCCGCAGCATAGTCCTTGCCATCGCGATCAGCGGCGCGCTCGCCGGACTGGCGGGCGCCGTGCAGATCGAGGGCGTCACCTATCGTCTCTACCAGGACATCTCGCCGGGCTACGGCTTCGAGGCGATCGCCGTCGCGCTTCTCGCCAACAATAATCCTATTGGCGCGATCCTGTCCGGGATTCTCTTCGCCACACTCGATTCAGGCTCCGAACTGATGCAGATAAACGCGCAGGTGCCTCAGGTCCTGGTCTTCGTCATCCAGGGCATGGTGATCCTGTCGGTTGTCGGCTTTGCCGCCCTGAAGTTCCAGTCGGCGCGCCCGTCCGAATAGGCTCATCATGGAACACATCCTCACGCTGGGCTTCCTTGCCACCACGATCGGCGCGACCTGGCGCCTCGCCACGCCCATCATCTTCGCCTCGATCGGCGAGGTGGTCTCGGAACGGGCCGGCGTCCTCAATATCGGCCTGGAAGGCATCATGCTCATCGGCGCGTTCGTCGGGTTCTGGACGATGTACGAGACCGGCCACCTGCCGCTGGCGTTCCTCGCCGCCGTCCTGTCCGGCGTCGCGGCGGGCCTGGTCTTCGCACTCTTCGCCATCACCATCAAGGCCAACCAGATCATCGTCGGCGCCGCCATAAACCTTCTCGGGCTGGGCCTGACCTCATTCCTGTTCCGCACCTATCTGGTGCATACAGGGCAGGGGGTGCGGATCGCTCCCGCGATCGATATCCCTCTCCTCAGCGGGATACCCTATTTCGGCGCGCCGCTGTTCAAGCAGAACCTGCTGGTCTATTCGACCCTGCTGCTGCCGCCGATCGTCGGCTTCCTTCTCTACCGGACGTCTTTCGGCCTGACGCTGCGCGCCGTCGGCGAACATCCGAAGGCCGTCGATGTCGCCGGCCGCAGCGTGGCGCTCTACCGCTACGGCGCCGTGCTGATCGGAAGCGGGCTTGCCGGCCTTGGCGGCGGCTATCTGACGCTCGCCCACGCCAACCAGTTCGTCGAGGGAATGACCTCGGGCCGCGGCTTCATAGCGCTCGCGGTGGTCGTCTTCGCCCGCTGGTCGCCCGCCGGCTCCTTCTTCGTCTCCCTGCTTTTCGGCATGTTCTACGCATTGCAACTGCAGCTGCAGGCGGAGCCCAGCATCCACATTCCCTATCAGGCGCTGCAGGCCATGCCCTACCTGGCGACCATCGTCGCGCTTCTTCTGGTGCGCAACAGGATGGACGCGCCCGCGACGCTCGGCGTGCCTTACCGAAAGGCGTGATGGAGGATGGCCATGGCCGGACAGACCTTGCTGCGGATCGAGAACGTCCACAAGCGCTTCGGCGCGGTGATCGCCAGCGCCGGAGCCTCCATCGAGGTCAGGGAAGGCGAGATCTACGCACTTCTCGGCGAGAACGGCGCCGGCAAGAGCGTGCTGATGAGCATACTTTGCGGTGTGCTCACGGCGGACGAGGGCAGGATCGTCTGCCGTGGCGTCGAGCTTCAGCCCGGCTCGCCCGAGGAGGCCGTCCGTCGTGGCATCGGCATGGTGCACCAGCATTTCATGCTCGTGCCGAACCTCACCGTCGCGGAAAATTACGTGCTCGGCCAGGGCTCGCCGCTTCGTGTGCTCAGCCACATGAAGGCCGTGTCGGCGCGCATCCGTGAACTGAGTGACAAATACGGGCTGGACGTCAGGCCGGACGCGCTGGTGCGCAACCTCTCCGTCGGCGAGCAGCAGCGCGTCGAAATCCTCAAGGTCCTCTATCACGGCATCGACCTGCTGATCCTGGACGAGCCCACGGCGGTGCTGACCCCCCAGGAAACGGATCGCCTTCTCGAACTCCTAAGGGACCTCGTGGCGGACGGGAAGACGGTCATCTTCATCTCCCACAAGCTCGACGAGGTGATGCGCGTCAGCGACCGCGTCAGCGTCATGCGGGATGGCAAGGTGGTTTTCACCACCGACACGAGCGCGACCAACCCGCGCGAACTGGCGCGCATGATGGTCGGCCGCGACGTTTTGATGGAACTGCCGCGGGAAGCCGCGCGTCAGGGCGAGATCGTGCTGTCCGTCAGGGATCTCGCCTGCAACAACGAGTTGGGCCTGCCCGCCGTCCGCGGCGTCTCCTTCGACGTCAGGAGGAACGAGATCGTCGGCATCGCCGGCGTCTCCGGCAACGGCCAGAGCGAGCTTGCCCTCGCCATGTCCGGCCTGGCTCCGGCGACGGCCGGCTCCATCCGGTTGAACGGCGAGGAGCTTTGCGGCCTCTCTCCCGCCGCGATCAACCGGCGATCCTTCGCGCACGTTCCCGAGGACCGCCACAAGATGGGCATCGTGCTACCGCTGCCCCTGACGGAGAACGTCATCCTCCAGCGCTACAACCGGCCGCCATTTTCCGCGCGCGGTCTCCTGAGATCCCGCGCCGTCGAGGACCATACGCGTGACCTCGTGCAGCGTTTCAAGGTGAAGGCGCGCGATATCGACGTGCCGATCCAGACGCTTTCCGGCGGCAACCAGCAGAAACTCGTGGTCGCGCGGGAGCTTGCCCGCCATCCGGATTTCCTGCTCATCAACCAGCTGACGCGGGGCATCGACATCGGCGCGATGGAGTTCGTCATGCAGGAAGTGCTGAAGCAGAGGGAGGCGGGCAAGGCCATATTGCTGATCTCCACCGAACTCGAGGAGCTCTTCGCCATCTGCGACCGCATCCTCGTCATCTATGAAGGGCGGATCATCGGCGAGATGCCCCCCGACCGGAGCCGCCTGGACGAGATCGGCCTCCTCATGGCCGGGAAGGAGCCCTCGGCGCGCTCCGCGGGCTCCGAACCGGTCCGGGTTCATTAGCCGGCCCCGGTCCGATGCTCGGCGCGATGTCCTTTTCCCCGATATCCGCGAAACAGTTCCGGTCCATATGACAATTGCGAAATGCGCCACTTCCCGCCTAAGCTGACCCGGCAGGCTCCGCCTGACGCTCAAGACAAGGTCGATCGGTTTGGCGAGCAATCGCGCGTGAACGTGACGCTCAGGCAATTGCAGGCCTTCGTGGCCGTGGCCGAACTCGGCCGCTTCAATCTTGCGGCGGCGCATCTGAACCTGACGCAGTCGGCCATCAGCATTCTGGTCAAGGAGCTTGAAGCGGAGCTCAAGCAGCGGCTCTTCGACCGGCACACGCGGATGGTCAACCCGACGGTCGCCGGCCGCGAGTTCCTGCCGCAGGCGCGCAAGATCCTGGACGATCTCGAAATCGCGGTCGGCAACATCCATGAGCTGAACACGCTGGGGCGCGGCCGCGTCACGGTGGCTTCGGCGATCGTGCTCGCCGCGACGCTGGTGCCGCCCGTCATCGCCCGCTTCGTCAGCCGCTATCCGGACATCATCGTCCAGATCAGGGACATGCCGGAGGAAGAGATCGGACCGGCGCTCAAGCGCAACGAGGTGGATATCGGCATCGGCACGCTGGCCGGCGATGACGCGGAGATCGACACCACCCTGCTCGGCCGCGACCGGCTGACCCTTGTCTGCCCCGCCGACCATCGCCTGGCGCGCCAGGCCGAGGCGCGATGGAGCGACCTCGACGGGGAAACCTTGATCGGGCTCGCCAAGGACAATCCGCTGCGCGACATGGTCGATCACGCGCTGAGGTCGGTCGGCGTGGAGGTGAAGACGAAATACGAGGTCCGCTTCTCGACGACGGCGATCAGCATGGTAGCGGAGGGGCTGGGCGTCTCCATCCTGCCGGAGAATTCGCAGCAGCTCACGGCATCGGTCAACGTCAAGTCCATCGTGCTTACCGCGCCGACGATAAGCCGCGACATCTCGATGCTGCAGAACCGCCAGCTCATGCTTTCGCCCGCGGCGGCACGCATGAAGGAGTTTTTTCTGGAAACGCGGAAAAGGGGTTAGGCGAGGCTCTGCTGCCTTGCTCGTCTAAGGGCCCGCACCTTCGATAAATGAACCGAAACAATTTATGCGAATAATGAAATTGCTTCAATTTTGAAATTGCGTTTGGGTTTCGTGTCCAGGGCGAGGTGGGACCGCGATGAACGTACTCTACATCTATTGCCATCCCCTGCCGGAGAGCTTCCATGCGGCACTCCGCGAAAAGGCTCTCGCCGGCCTGAGGCAGGCGGGCCATGACGTCGACCTCATGGACCTTTACGCCGAAGGCTTCGACCCCGTCCTCACCACCGAGGGGCGGCGGCACTATCACGACATTCCGGACAACCGGAAGGGATTGGAGGGCATCATCGGGCGGCTGCAGCGCGCCGAGGCGCTGATCGTGCAGTTCCCGACCTGGTGCTTCGGGCCGCCGGCCATGCTGAAGGGCTTCTTCGATCGCGTGCTGATGCCGGGCGTGGCGTTCGATATCAGCGACCCGGCGAATGTGCGGCCGATGATGACGAATATCCGCAAGATCGCCGGCATCGTGACCTATGGCCGGCCGCGCTACATGGCCTTCTATATGTCCGACCCGCCGCGAAAGGTGGTGAGGCGCTATCTCAAATGGTTTACCGGAGGCGCACGCACCGAGTACCACGCCCTCTATCACCTGAACGTCGCGAGCGACCAGGCACGCGGGCGATTTCTCGAACGGGTTCGCGCCGCGATGGCGGCGTTCTAGGGGAGCCGATTTGACATTCGCGTGCGGGTTGCGTCACGCGTCGGTCTAAAATGTCGAATTCAAAGCTCCGCCGGACCCATTGACTTGCCGGTGGTCATTGATTGCGGCATTTGCTTGAGTGCGCCGCACGAAGCGGATGCAGATGTCGCAATCGGACCACTGGAACGCGAACCGGAGACCAGCCATGGCCCATTCCCTGAACGTGCAATCCGCTCCCGCCCGTGAACCCGCTCGTTCGAACCGGCCCGATCTGGCGACGGATGCGATCCGCACCGCCCGGGAGGACCTTGCCGCCTGTTTCCGGATGGCCGCCCGCAACGGCTTCGAGGAGGGCATCTGCAATCATTTCTCCGCGGTCGTTCCCGGCCATGACGATCTTTTCCTCGTCAATCCCTACGGCTATGCCTTCCGGGAACTCACCGCCTCCAGGCTGCTTGTCTGCGACTTCCACGGCAATGTGCTCGACGGCGAGGGCGAGCCGGAGGCCACCGCCTTCTACATCCATGCCGAGCTCCACAAGCGCCTGCCGCGCGCCAAGGTCGCGTTCCACACCCACATGCCCTACGCGACGGCGCTTTCGATGACGGAAGGCGATCCGCTGGTCTGGGCCGGGCAGACCGCGCTCAAATTCTACGGGCGGACGGCGGTCGACCGCGACTATAACGGCCTGGCGCTCGACCGGACGGAAGGCGCCCGCATCGCATCGGCGGTGGGCGACGCCGATATCGTCTTCATGAAGCATCACGGCGTCATGGTCCTCGCCCCGACCGTCGCCGAAGCCTGGGACGATCTCTACTATCTCGAGCGGGCGGCGGAAGTTCAGGTGCTCGCCATGTCCACGGGACGCGAGGTGCTTCCCGTCGATCCGGCGATCGCCGAGGCGACCTACAGGCAGATGCGGGCCGGCGACGCGGAATCCGCGCGCCTCCACCTCGCCTCCATCCGCCGCCAACTCGATGCCGAGGAGCCGCAGTACCGGCACTGACCGCGGCGCCGTGGGCCTTCCCCGGTCTTTGCCTGCCGTTCCGGCCGGTCTATGCTTTTCCCATGAACCACGGAGATCCTGGGCGGAATGGCAAACAACGCGCGCGACCTGTCGGCCTTCGCCACCCTTGCCGAACTCTCGGCGGCCCTGGAAGAGGGCAGTACCACATCGGCGGCCATCGTCCTCCGGGCGCTTGACCGCATCGAAGCCCACGATCCCGCGCTCAATTCCTTCGTCATGACCTTTCCGGAGGCCGCGCTTGCCGCCGCCGAGGCAGCCGACCAGCGCCGCCGCCAGGGCAAGCCGAAGGGGCGGCTCGACGGCATCCCCTTCGCCGCCAAGGATCTGCTCGATGTAGAAGCCTATCCGACGTTTGCCGGCTCGAAGGCGCTCGCCGGCAAGCCCGCCACCGCCACGGCTTCGGTGCTCCGCCGCCTGGCCGATGCCGGCATGGTCCTGGTCGGCAAGGTACAGACGGTCGAATTCGCCTTCGGAAGCTGGGGCACCAACCCGGTTGCCGGCACGCCGCTCAATCCTCACGACCGCGCCGTGCCGCGCGCGCCCGGCGGCTCCTCCAGCGGCTCCGGCGTCGCCGTCGCGGCCGGTCTTGTGCCGATGGCGCTCGGCACCGACACCACCGGTTCGGTGCGCAACCCCTCCGCCATGTGCGGTGTCGTCGGGCTGAAGACGACGGCCGGTCTCGTCGGGCGCGATGGCCTGCTGCCGCTCGCCACCACCTTCGACAGCGTCGGTCCGCTGGCCCGTTCGGTCGAGGACGCCGCGCTGGTGCTGGCGGCCATCGAAGGCGAGGATGCCGGCGATCCGGCCACCTACGGCGTGATGCCGATCCGGCCGCTCGAAGGGCTGGATCGCGGCGTAGCCGGCATGCGCTTCCGCGTTCCGGGACCGGCTGACCTCGCCGTGGTCTCGCCCGGCGTGCTGGAACGTTTCCGCGCCGCGCTCGCCGATTTCGAAGCGCTCGGCGCCTCGATCGAGGAGCTGCCGATGCCGGAGCCGCCGGAAGCCTATATGGTCCATGCTGGCGACATCATGGGTGCCGAGGCATGGCATCATCTCGGTCGCTATGTCGAAGCGCCCGACAGCGTCGTCGCGCCCGCGATCCGGGCCCGCATCCTGAAGGGCAGGGAGATCGACGGCGCCCGCTATCAGGAACTGATCGGGAAACGCCGCGTCCGTCAGGTCGCGTTCATGCGCTATATGGAAGGCGCCGACGCCTTCCTGACGCCGACCTCGCCGATCACCGCGCCGCCGCTTGCCGAAATCGACGAGACGAAGACGCCGCTCGGCACCTTCACGAGGCTGGTCAACCTGATGGACATGGCGGCGCTCAGCGTGCCGGCCGGCCTTGTCGACGGGCTGCCGTCGGGCCTGCAGATCGTCGTGCGCCGGTTCCAGGACCCGCTGGCGCTCCGTATCGGCCGCGCGCTGGAGGTGAAACGCGGCGGCTCGCTGTTCGATCGGCCGGAGGGCTACGCGGAACCGTGAATACTGCCGAGAACCGCTCTCTCAGTTCCGCCGAAGGTACAGAAGATAAAAAGCCGCGAACACGAAAACGATCGCGACGTTCGTGGCCAGGCGCCACCAGAATCGATCTCTGAGGAAAAGAAAATCGACGCCGACTATGACCGCTACCATTGCGATCACGTAAAGCGGGATGGCGACGTTTCTGCCCATTGCAGCGCCTATTCGCCGCTCGCATAAAGCCAGCGCGCCACCAGCGCGTCGGTATCGTTGCCGAAATCCTCGCGCGCGCCTTCCGAGAAAACCGCGCCGTTCTTGACGACATAGACATAGTCGGTGATGGCGAGCGCGGCGCGGATGTCCTGGTCGACCAGGAGCACGGCCTTGCCGAGATCGCGCGCCAGGTCGCGCACGATCCCGTAGATGATCTCGCTGGTCTGCGGATCGACGCCGGCCGTCGGCTCGTCGATGAGATAGACGGACGGATCGGTCATCAGGCTGCGCGCGATCTCGACCTGCCGCTGCTGGCCGCCGGAGAGTTCGCCGGCCGGCTGCGAGCGCTTCTCGCGCACGACCGGGAAGCGCTCATAGGCGCGCTCCAGTTTCTCGGCGAGCACGGCCTTCTTCGGCCTCGCGTGCCAGAGCCCGAGCTTCAGGTTGGACTCGACCGTGAGATAGGGGAAGAGGCTCGGCCGCTGCGGTAGGTAGGCGAGGCCGGCGCCCAACATCTTGAAGGGCGGCTGGCCGGTGATGTCTTCGCCGCCGAGCGTGACGCGGCCGCTGCCCGGTTTGAGGAAGCCGAACAGCGCCTTCAGAAGCGTCGACTTGCCCGTGCCGTTCGGACCGACGACGCAGGAGATGCGGCCGGCCCAGGCCTTGGCCGAGAGGTCGCGCAGAATGTTGATGTCGCGCGTATAGCCGGCGACGAGGTTCTCGCAGGCAAGCAGCGGCGTCGCTTCGGTCCAGCGCTCGGTTTGTGGTGCGGCTTCGGCCATCCTGCCCCTCAATGCACCCGCGTTCCCGTATAGGCGCGCACGACCTCCGGGTCCTGCAGCACCTCGGCGGCCGCGCCGTCGGCGATCTTGCGGCCCCGCGCCATCACCATAACGCGTTGCACGACGGATTGGATGGCCTCCAGATTGTGATCGACCAGCACGATGGTGTGGCCGTCGCGGTTGAGCGTCCGGATGTGCTCGGCGATCTGTTCGAGCAGGCGCGGATGCACGCCGGCGAAGGGCTCGTCGAGGAGCAGCAGCCGGGGCTTCAGCATCAGCGCGCGGCCGAGTTCCAGGAGCTTCTGCTGGCCGCCCGAGAGCGAGCGCGCATAGTCGTCCGCTAGGTGGTCGAGCCGCAGGAATCCAAGCACCTCGCGCGCCCGTTCCTCGGCGGGGCCGTGCCGCGCCGTGGCGTCGGAAAGCGCCGGCACCATGAGGTTTTCCAGCACCGTCATGCGGCGGAAGAGGCGCGGCACCTGGAAGGTGCGGGCGACGCCGCGGCGGGCGTAGAGATGCGCCGGAGAGCGGGCCATGTCGGCGCCTTCCACGACGATGGCGCCCTCGTCGGGCTTGAGCGCTCCGGTGACCATGTTGATGGTCGTGGTCTTGCCCGATCCGTTCGGGCCGATCAGCCCGACGATCTCGCCGCGCGAGAGCGTGAAGGAAAGGCCCTGGACGGCATGGACGCCGCCGAAATGCTTGGCGAGCCCTTCCACGGAGAAGAACGGCGCGTCAGCCGGCATGGCGCTCCTCCTTCGCGGCGGCGGTCGGAGTCGGTTGAGCCCCGCCTGCCGGCCGCGACCGGCTCCACTGTTCGATCATGGGGAAGAGGCCGTTCTGGGCGAAGCGCTGCACCAGGATCAGCACCAGTCCCATCAGGACGAAGCGCCATTCGCCGTAGGAACGCAGCGTCTCCGAGAGCAGAAAGACCACGACCGCCCCGATCACCGCTCCCGGCAGGCTCTCGATGCCGCCGATCACCGCCATGGCGATGACCAGCCCCATCTCGGGCAGGATCGCCATGTTCGGCGTCAGGATGCCGATGAAATGGCCGTAATAGATGCCGGCGATGGCCGCGATGACGCTGGTGACCACGAAGACCAGGATCTTGTAGCGCGTGGTGTCGACGCCGCTGGCGCGCGCCGCGCCCTCGTCCTCGCGGATGGCGCGAAGGAAAAGGCCGACGCGCGTGGCGAGAAGCCCGTTCATGCCCAGCACCGCGAGCACCACCAGTCCGAGGCCGAGATAGTAGTAGGGGAGGTCGGAGCGGCCCGGAAACAGGCTCGGCACCGGCAGTCCGAGCATGCCGCGCGTGAAATCCTCCTCGGCGATCAGCACCATGCGGAAGATCTCCGAGATGGCGAGCGTGAAGAGCGCCAGATAGGGGCCGGAGAGCCTCAGCACCAGCGCGCCGATCAGCGCTCCCGTCACAACGGCGAGCAGGACGCTGGCGAGCATCGCCGCCGGCAGCGGCAGCCCGAAGCGCGCGACGCAGAGCGCCGAGGCATAGCCGCCGAGCGCGGCGAAGGCGACATGGGCGAAGGAGAACTGGCCGGCGAAGCCGGCGAGCAGGGCCCAGCTCGCCGCGAGCAGCGCGTAGTACCAGGCGATCGCGCCGACATGCGTCCAGTAGGGGCCGATGCCGGCGAGCGGCAGCACCACGGCGACGATGAGCAGTACCGCCTGCGTGACCCGCGAGAAGAGGGAGGAGCGCGCCATGCCCGGCTCCCTATTCGAGCCGCAGATGCGAGCGGCCGAAGAGGCCGGTCGGGCGGACGAGCAGCGTCACGACGAGGAGCAGCGCGCCGAAGGCCTGCGTATAGGCGAGCGCCCGGTTCGGGTCGGGCAGGTAGCCGACGCCGAGACTCTGGACGAGGCCGAGCAATATGCCGCCCGCGATGCTGCCGCCGACCGAGCCCATGCCGCCCAGCACGATGATGATGAAGGCCTGCACCGCGGGCAGGTCGCCCATCGACGGCGACAGCGCGAAGATCGGCGCGATGAGCGCGCCCGCGCCGCCGGCGAGCGCCGAGCCGAGGCCGAAGGCGACGGTGTACATGCGGCGCGGATCGATGCCGATGACGGCGGCCGATTCGCGGCTCTGGCTGACGGCGTCGAGCGCCTGGCCGAGCGCGGTGCGCTTGAGGAAGAGGGTGAGGCCGACGAGCAGCACGATCGCCAGGACCGCCGCGATCAGCCGGTCATAGGGCAGGATCAGCGGGCCGAGGATCAGGACGCCGCTCATGAAGGGCGGCGGCGACTTGGCGAAGGGGCCGAAGACGACGAGGCCGAGATTGGTGAGCAGGATGGTCAGCCCGAAGGTGACGATGATGGCGTATTCGTCCTTGCGCTCGACCTTGTCGGTGTACATCGGCGCGATGACGAGGCGCTCGAAGATCACGCCGAAGACGAAGAGCGCCACCATGGCGCCGGCCACGCCGACGAGCGGCGGCATGTGGAGCGCGGTGATGATGTAGTAGGAGGCGTAGCCGCCCAGCATGTAGAGCGCGCCATGGCCGAAATTGACCACTTTCAGCACCGAGAAGACGAGCGTCAGCCCGGCTGCGGTCAGCGCGTAGATGAGGCCGATGACGAGGCCGTTGACGGCCAGGAGAAGGAAATAGCTCATGAGCGCGGATCGCCGTTGGATGCGGTGCGTGCGACTAAGCGGAAAGGCCGGCGGCCATCGGGTCCAGGGACCTGGCCGCCGGCCCTGAGGATCACTTCTCGGGCAGGATCTTGTCGGTCGTCGCCCATTTCTGCGGATAGACGATCGCCGCGTTCTCCGGCGCCTGGTTCATCTCCGTGTACTGGATGATGGTGAAGGGTACGTCGACGAACTGGTGATAGGCCCAGTCCGGCGTCTTGGTCGTCGGGAAGCTGTAGGTGGCGTTGGTGCCCTCGTACTTGATCTTCTCCAACGCCTTGACGATAGCGCCGCGATCGGCCGAACCGGCCGTCTTGATGGCGTCGACGACGACGCCGAACGTGTCGTAGGCTTCCATCGCCACGCCCGTCGGGGCGCGCTTGTAGCGCTCGGTGAAGGCTGCGGCGAAGGCCTTCGCCTTGTCGTTCCACTGCGACTTCGGCTGCGCGACGTTGACGATCAGCAGGTTCTGGGCGCATTTGCCGTCGACTTCCCAGACTTCCTTCTGCAGGAGGCCGGACGAGCCGATCAGCGCGGTGGCGGCCGTCGGCGCGAAGCCGAGCTGGCAGGCCTGCTTGACGAGCTGGTACTGCGCCTGGCCGGCGACCACCATCTGGATGGCGTCCGGCTTCGGGTTCTGGCTCATCAGCCTGAGCAGCGCCGGCGTGAAGTCCTGCTGGGCGAGGTCGATCGTCACCAGCGTGTGGGGGACTTTCTTTGCTTCCAGCTCGTCGGCGATGACCTTGGCGCCGCCCTGGCCGAAATCGGTGTTCTCGGCGATGATGGCGATGTTCTTGAAGTGCTCCGCCGACCAGTCCGCGGCCTTGACATAGACCAGCGAGTTAGCCGGCGCGAGGCGGTAGACCTCCGGATACTGCTTGGCGGTGATGGCGTCCGACCACACGTCGGTGCCGACCCAGGCGACGCCGTATTTGTGCGCCTCCTCGATCTCGGCGAGCGCCACCGAGGAATGGAACTCGCCGAAGATGGCGGCGACGTTGTCCTTGGTGATGAGCCGGACCGCCGCGGCGCTGCCTTCTGCCGGCTGGCCCTTGGTGTCCTCGTAGGTGACGTTGATCTGGCGTCCGAGCACGCCGCCGGCCTTGTTCACCTCGTCGACGCCGAGCTGCACGGCCCATTGCATCTCCTGGCCGCCGGAATAGTTGCCGGGGGGCGACAGCGGGCCGACCCAGCCGAGCGCGATGGGGTCTTCGGCCTGAGCCGATCCGGCCGCGAAAGGCAGCGCCGCAAGCGCCAGCGCGGCGGCGCCGAGACAGCCTTCAAACATGCGTTTCATGCGAGTGTTCTCCCTGTTTCCTCAAACTTATAAATGAAACACTACACTCATTTTTATGGATTTGAAATATCCATTGCAGTGTCAAATCCACAGGCGTAATTTCGCACCCATGTTGGAACCTGCCTTCCGCTCACGCCTGCTGGAAGCCTACGGGACGATGCCGCGCCAGCTTCGCGCGGCGGCGCAATGGGTGCTCGACAACCCGCGCGACGTGGCGCTTCTTTCCATGCGCGAGCAGGCGCAGCGCGCCGGCGTGACGCCGGCCTCGATGACGAGGCTGGCGCAGCGCATGGGCTTGGAGGGCTATGACGGCCTGCGCGCCCTCTATGCGGAGGGGTTGCGGCGCGGCGAGACGGAATTCTCCGGCAGGGCCGAGGCGCTGGTCGCGCGCCGCCGCAAGGGCGGCGACGGCGTGCTCGCCTTCGACCTGGCGGAGACGCTCGAGCGGCATATGGCGGCGCTCTGCCGGCCCGACGCGCTCGATGCGGTGACCGCCGTCGCGGCGGCGCTCGCCGGAGCCCGGCGCATCCATGTGCTCGGCTATCGCTCGAGCTATCCGGTCGCCTGTCATTTCGCCTATGTCTATGGTCTGGCCGGCGGTTCGGTGCGGCTGCTCGATGGTCCGGGCGGAACCGGACCGGACGCCTTGCGCGAGGCGGGAAAGGGGGACGCCCTCCTCGCCATCAGCGTGAAGCCCTACACGCGCGCGGCGATAGAGCTTGTGGACTACGCCGTCTCCATGGGGCTCGACGTGGTGGCGATCACCGACAGCGTCGTCTCGCCGCTCATGGCGCGGGCTCGCGCCGCGATCGTGGTTCCGACGGAAAGCCCTTCCTTCTTCCATACGATGACGCCGGCCTTTGCCGTCGCCGAAGCTTTGGCGGCCATGCTCGCGGCTTCCTCCGGCGAGCGTGCGCTCGCCGCCGTGCGCGCCATGGAACGCCAGTTCGAAAACCTTTCAACCCACATCTGAGACCGGCTTCAGCCATGACCCATCTCCTTCACCGTTCCATCAAGGCAAAATTGCCCGTCGCCGTCGGCGGCAGGGGCATCGAGCTGTTCGACAGCGAGGGCCGCGCCTATATCGACGCCTCCGGCGGCGCCGCCGTCTCCTGCCTGGGTCATTCCCACCCGGACGTGCTGAAGGCGCTCCATGCGCAGCTCGACAGGATCGCCTATGCCCATACGGGCTTCTTCACCACCGACGTGGCCGAGGAACTCGCCGACCGACTCGTCGCCGACGCACCGGAAGGCATCGGCCATGTCTATCTGGTCAGCGGCGGCTCGGAGGCGATCGAGGCCGCGCTTAAGATGACGCGGCAATATTTCGTCGAGAAGGGCGAGCCGCAACGGCGCCACATCATCGCGCGCCGCCAGAGCTACCACGGCAACACGCTCGGCGCGCTTGCCGCCGGCGGCAACGAATGGCGGCGCAGCCAGTTCAAGCCGCTCCTGATCGAGACGCACCACGTCGATCCGTGCTTCGCCTATCATTTCCGGCGGCCTGGCGAGACGGACGCCGACTACGCCGCGCGCGCCGCGCAGGCGCTTGAGGACAAGATACTGGAACTCGGCGCCGACGAGGTCATCGCCTTCGTCGCCGAGACGGTGGTGGGCGCCACCGCCGGCGCCGTGCCGCCGGTCGCCGACTATTTCAAGCGCATCCGCGCGATCTGTGACCGCTACGGCGTGCTCCTGATCCTCGACGAGGTGATGTGCGGCATGGGCCGCACCGGCACGCTGCACGCCTGCGAGCAGGAAGGCGTCGCGCCCGACCTCATGACCATCGCCAAGGGGCTCGGCGGCGGTTACCAGCCGATCGGCGCGGTGCTGCTTTCCGACAGGATCTTCGACGCTTTCGCCAGCGGTTCGGGCTTCTTCCAGCACGGCCATACCTATATGGGCCATCCGATGGCCGCCGCAGCCGGCCTCGCCGTGCAGGAGGTCATCCGCCGCGACAATCTCCTGGAAAACGTCCGCTCCATGGGCGCGCACCTGTCGCGCCGGCTGAACGAGCGCTTCGGCAACCATCACCATGTCGGAGACATACGCGGCCGCGGCCTGTTTCAGGCGATCGAACTCGTCGCCGACCGTGGCTCGAAGGAGCCCTTCGACCCGGCGCTCAAGCTTCACGCGCGCGTCAAGCAGGCGGCGATGGCGCATGGCTTGATGGTCTATCCGATGGGCGGTACCATCGACGGCAGGCTGGGCGACCACGTGCTGGTCGCGCCGCCCTTCATCGTCACGGAAGGCGACGTCGACAGGATCGTCGAGCGGCTCGGTGATGCGGTCGACGTGGCGCTGGCGGGCGTGGTGTAGGGTTTGAGCTTTTCACGGGATCACTACCCCACCCCCGGCTTTCGGCCGGACCCTCCCCTCAAGGGGAGGGAAAGCGCCAGCCGTGCCGCTTTCCTCGCCCTTCGAGGGGGAGGTGGCCCCCACGGGTCCGGCCTTTGGCCGGCCCGAGGACGGGCTCCGGGCCGGAGGGGGTGAGGGGCCTAAGAGAATCGAGACCCGAAACCGCCCGTCACTCCGGCGGCGCGCCGAGAGCCACGAGGATGCCGCGCAGTTCCGCCAGTCCGCGCAGGCGGCCGATCGCCGGGTAGCCCGGCGTCACCTTCTTGTCGAGGTCGTCGAGCATCCGGTGGCCGTGGTCGGAGCGGAAGACGATGGTCTCGGCGGCCGGGCGGCGGCGGTCCTCGGCCACGAGTTCCTTCAGCACCGCGACCATGTCGACATCGCCGCCGAGATGGTCGCTCTCGTGGAAGCTGCGCGGGTCGGCCTCGCGCCTGGTGGCGCGCAGATGTGCGAAATGGATGCGCGAGGCGAAGCGCCGCGCCATCGCCGGAAGGTCGTTGTCGGCGCGCACGCCGAGACTGCCGGTGCACAGGCAGATGCCGTTCGACGGCGAGGGGACGGCCTCGAACAGCGCCGCATAATCCGCTTCGGTCGAGGCGATGCGCGGCAGGCCGAAGAGCGGGCGCGGCGGGTCATCGGGATGCAGCGTCAGCTTGACGCCGAGGCTTTCCGCCGCCGGCGTCACGGCTTCGAGGAACTCCACCAGATTGCGCCTGAACCGGGCGGCGTCGATGCCTTTATAGGCGGCCAGCCGCTCGCGGAAGCCGGGCAGGGTCATCGGCTCGGTGGTGGAGCCCGGCAGCGCCGAGGTGATGATGCGGACGATCTCCGAAACCTCCGTCTCGCTCATGTTCGAGAGGGTGGCGCGGGCGCGTTCGCGCTCCTTCGGCGTATAGTCGGCCTCCGCGCCATCGCGCTCCAGTATGAAAAGATCGAAGGCGGCGAAGCGTTCCTGGTCGAAGCGCATAGCGGTCGCGCCGGTCGGCGTGACGAAATCGAGCTCGGTGCGCGTCCAGTCCACGACCGGCATGAAATTGTAGCAGACGATCCGGATGTCGCTGGCCGCGACCGCTTCCAGGCTGGCGATCCAGGCCTCGATCTCCGCCTTCGCCGCGCCGCCCTTGCGCTTGACCGCGTCGGGGATGGGGATGCTCTCTACCACCGACCAGGCGAGCGGCGCGCGGCCGGGCGGCGTCGTCTCGATCAGGTTGCGCCGCCCGGCGACGTCCGCTTTCGTCCACGCCTCGCCGATCGGCACCTCGTGCAACGCTGAAACGATGTTCGTCGCGCCAGCCTGGCGCACCGCATTGAGCGGGACGCCCGCCTGCGGGCCGAACCATCTCCATCCCTGGCGCATTCACTGACCTCGGTCGTTCAAGAAGCGAAATAGTCCGGATACTGCTCCACGAGCAGGTCGATGTCGGGTATCACGGCGCTCAGATGGGTCATCATGGCCGCTCGCGCCGCCGCCGGATCGCGGGCGGCGATGCCGTCGCGGATGATGACGTGCTCGCCGATCACCCAATCCATGCGGCCGAGCACCGGCAGGGTGAGGCGGCGGGCGCGGTCGATCTGCACCTTGACCTGTTTCAGGAGCTTCCAGACGCCCGGGTGGCCGCTGATGTCGGCGATGGCCTCGTGGAAGGCCTCGTCCGCCTCGTGGAATGCGCTGGTGTCGTGGATGCCGGCAAGGGCGCGCTGGCGGGCGATGATGGCGTCGAGCCGCGCGACGCCCGTTTCGTCGGCGACTTCCGCCGCAGCCTCGACGGTCGAGCCTTCCAGCGCCTTGCGGATCATGACCGCCTCGGGGATCGCGTTTACGGGCACGCGCGACACGAACGTGCCCGATTGCGGAAAGATGTCGACCAGTCCCGCCTCGGCGAGCCGGATGATCGCCTCGCGGACCGGCGTGCGGCTGACGCCGAACTCCTCCGCGATCAATTTTTCCTGCAGCGCCGTGCCGGGCGACAGTTGCAGCGAGAGGATTTCACCCAGGAGATGTTCGTGGATGGCCGTCGCCGTCGTGACGCGGCGCACCGCCTTCATCGCCTGCGGCCGGACCCGCCCGCCGCGCTTCTCCTCGATCTGCTTCAGCATCTGCCATCCGTTCGAAGCAATTGACATAGTAGTATATCAGTTGCTAGAGTTTGCCAAGACGGCTGGGAAATGTCTTCCGTCAGGTTGGCGAGGCGAGAAGGCGGGAGGAAATGACGCTTTGTCCGGACAAGCAGCTTGCCGTCGCGAATATGCGCGTGCCGGCCGCTGCCGCATCGCGACGGGCAATGGGATTCTAGTGACGGGCGGGCCTCCGCCGGTGTTCCGGCAGGGCCGGTAATTGATGACAGCGAGGCGGAAGACACCGCCGCAAACAGGAGGAAAATCATGAGAGTTACACGCAGGGATTTCATGGGAGGCGTTGCCGGCCTCGCCACTTACGGCGCGCTGGGCGGACAGGTATTCGCCGCCGCGCAGAAGCCGTCGAGCCCGCAGACGATCACCATCGTCGACGTCGCCGGCAATCTGGCGCTGACCCAGGCTGCCTTCGACGCCTACGCCGCGGCCAAGCCCGATTTCGTCTCGCGCTTCGCCTACACCAAGGCGCCTTCGCCCGAACTGCCGGCGAAGATCCAGGCGCAGCAGGCCGCCAAGCGTGTCGACCTCGATCTGGTACTGACCGGGACGGACGCGCTTTCCGCCGGTATCGGCCTTGGCCTCTGGGTCGACCTCAAGCCGCATATGTCGGAACTGCCGAAGCTTCAGGACATCCTGCTGCCGCAGGCCTTCAAGATGCAGGGGCTGGCGCAGGACCAGGGCATCATCGTCACCTATTATCCCTCGGGGCCGCTGATCGAATACATGCCGAATGCGGTCAAGCAGGTACCGACGACGGCGCAGGAACTCCTCGACTGGGCCAAGGCCAATCCGAACAAGTTCATCTATGCGCGTCCCGCCAATTCCGGGCCCGGACGCACCTTCCTCATGGGCCTGCCCTACCTGCTGGGCGACAAGGACCCGATGGATCCGGAAAAGGGCTGGGACAAGACCTGGGAATATCTGGGCGAACTCGGCAAGAGCATCGAATACTATCCGACCGGCACCACGCCGACCATGAAGGAACTCGGCGAGGGGACGCGCTCCATGATCGCCACCACGACCGGCTGGGACATCAACCCGCGGGCGCTGGGCATCGTGCCGAAGGAAGCCAAGGTCGGCACACTGAAGGGCTTCCACTGGGTCACCGACGCCCACTACATGTGCATCCCGAAGGGCGTCTCCGACGAGAAGGTCGCGGTGCTGCTCGACGTGATGAACTTCATGCTGCAGCCGAAGCAGCAGGCCATCGCCTACGACCAGGGCTATTTCTACCCGGGCCCGGCCGTGAAGGACGTGCCGATCTCCATGGCGCCGCAGGCCAGCCAGGACTGTATCAAGGAATTCGGCCGGCCCGAATATGAGGACTGGATCGCCAACAATCCGCTGGAGCTGCCGCTCACGCCGGAAAAGATGGTGACGGCCTTCAACATATGGGACCAGAAGATCGGCGCCGCCAAGAAGTAAGCCGACCCGGCTTGATCGGAAGCGCCTGCCTTGATCCCGCCGCCCGCTCCCTTTTCCAAAGGGAGCGGGCGGCCTCCGCTGGACGCGCTCCGCGGACCGGGGCAAGATCGAGGCGCCGGCATCGGGTTCAATGGATTTCGCGGAGAATGCTTTGGCTGGAACAGGCAAATCGTCCCAGAGCGGCCGGCTCGAACTGATCGACGTGCGCCGCGTCTTCGGCAACTACAACGCCCTCGACGGCATCAACCTGGCTGTGGAACCGGGCGAGTTCATCGCGCTTCTCGGGCCCTCCGGCTGCGGCAAGTCGACCGCGCTCAACTGCATCGCCGGATTGCTCGAGCTCACCGGCGGCGAGATCCGCCTTGCCGGCAAGCGCATCGACGAATTGCAGCCCGAGGCGCGCGGCTTCGGCATGGTGTTCCAGAACTACGCGCTCTTCCCGCATCTGAGCGTGCGCAAGAATGTCGGCTTCGGCCTGTCCATGCAGGGCGTGCCGGGCGCGGAATCGGCGAAACGCATATCGGACGCGCTGGCGCTCGTCAGGCTGCAAGGACAGGAGGGCAAGCTGCCCGGCCAGCTTTCCGGCGGCCAGCAGCAGCGCGTGGCGATCGCGCGCGCCATCGTCATCCATCCGCCGCTGGTGCTGATGGACGAGCCGCTTTCCAATCTCGACGCCAAGCTGAGGCTGGAGATGCGCGCCGAGATCCGCGGCATCCACGACCAGATCGGCTCCACCACCATCTATGTCACGCACGACCAGGACGAGGCGCTGTCGCTCGCCGACCGCATCGTCGTCATGCGGGAGGGGCGCATCCGCCAGATCGGAACCCCGCAGGATCTTTACGACCGGCCGAACCATCCGGACGTCGCCGACTTCATGGGCTTCCGCACGCGCATTCCCGGCAAGCTGGTATCCGTTTCGGGCAATCGCGCCTCTGTCGACGCCGGCGGCGTCAGGCTGGAGGCCGTTGCCCCTGGGCACGTCTCGGTGGGCGACCGCGTCCTCGTGTCGATCCGGCCGGAAGACCTTGTCGCCGTCGATGAAGGCGAGGGGCTGAAGGCTACCGTCAACAGCATCGAATATCGCGGCCGCGCCTTCTTCGGGCTGGCGACCGGCCCCGACGGCTCGGAACTCTTCTTCCGCGCCGACCGGACCTATCCGCGCGGCGCGTCGATCGTCCTGCGGCCGCTGGCCGAGCGCACGCTGCTCTTCAAGGAGAAGGCGTGATGTCGGCCGTGGCAGCCGGCAGCCCGTCGCGACCGTCGCTCAGGAAGCGGCTTTCCGCGCGCGGCCTCGACGCCACCACGCTCCTGGTGCTGCCGGGCATCGTCGTGACGCTGGCGCTCTTCGTCTATCCCTTCCTCTACGGCGTCGTGGATTCGCTGGTGCCGAAGCAGGGCCCCTGGTTCGCCAACTATCTGAAATTCTTCAGCGAGCCGTTCCAGTACGACACCATCTTCGCGACGCTCTGGCTGGCGCTGCCGGTGACCATCATCAATGTCCTGGTCGCTATCCCGATCGCCTTCCGCGTCCGGCTGATGCGCCGCCAGCGGCTGCTCACCACCATCCTCGTCCTGCCGGTGACGCTCGGCACGGTGCTGGTCGCCGACGGCCTCCTGAACTATCTCGGGCCACGCGGCTGGTTCAACCGGACGCTGATGTTCCTCGACCTGATCGATCACCCGATCCGGCTCACCAACAATTACTGGGGCGTCTTCGCCTCGCTGATCATCACCGGCTTCCCCTTCGCCTTCCTGCTCACGCTCTCCTATGTCACGGGCATCGACCCCGCGATCGAGCAGGCGGCGGCGACGCTCGGCGCCAAGGCAAGGCAGCGCTTCACGCGCATTTTCCTGCCGCTCCTGGCGCCGGGGCTGATCGTCACCTTCTGCCTCGCCTTCGTCCAGGCATTCTCTGTCTTCCCGTCCGCCATCCTCCTCGGCGCGCCGTCGGGCCCGACCCGCGTCATCGCGATCGCCGCCTATCAGGCGGCCTTCGAGCAATACGACCATTCGATGGGCGCGGCGATCGCCATCATCATGGGGCTGGTGCAGCTCGTGGTGATCCTCGCCGTGCTGTCGCTCCGTCAGGTCTTCTATCGCGGCCCGGCCGCCGGCGGCAAAGGCTAGGAGGCGACGATGATCCGCGACAACGGCCTTGCCTCGCGCCTGTGGCGCTTCGCCATCTGGGCGATCGTGGCGCTCTTCGTGCTCAACCTGCTCGGCGTCATCCTGGCCGTCGTCGTCAACTCGCTTTCGACGCGCTGGCTCGGCACCTGGCTGCCGCTGGGCTGGACGACGCACTGGTATGTCGACGCCTGGCGCGAATTCCAGTTGACGCCGGTGCTGATCGTCACCTTCGAGATCGTCTTCGCGGTGGTGGTCATTTCCGGGCTGGTCGGCGTGACGACGGCCTATGCGCTGGCGCGCCGCGATTTCCCCGGCAAGCGGCTGATGGTGCTGATCTTCCTGCTGCCGCTGCTCCTACCGCCGCTGACCTACGGCATCCCGCTCGCGACGGTTCTTTACCGGCTTGGCGTCGGCGGCACCTTCTGGGGCGTCGTGCTCGCCAACCTCGTGCCCGCCGTGCCCTTCGTCGTGCTGGTCATGATCCCCTTCATCGAGCAGATCGACCCGCGCATCGAGCAGGCGGCGCGCGTCTTCGGCGCCTCGACCACCAGCCTCTTCGTCCGCATCCTGCTGCCGCTGCTCCTGCCCGGCATGCTGGCGGCGCTGCTCCTGGTGCTGGTGCGCACGCTCGCCATGTTCGAACTGACCTTCCTGACGGCGGGGCCGACCAGCCAGACGCTCGTCGTCTCGCTCTACTACGCGGTCTTCGCCTCCGGCGTCAGGGCTTCGCAGTCGATCGACGCGATGGCGGTCGTCTATATGGTCACGACGCTCTTCTGGCTCGTCATCGCGCTGCAATTCGTCAATCCGACGCAGATCGTCGCCCGGTCGAGGCAGCAGACGGCCAATCCCTGACGCGTGTCCGGCATAGGGCCGGCCTCGCCCTGATTCGCCGCGATTTCGGCGGAATCCTTAAGACGGCGTTCACGGCTGATTCATTCTTGCCTGCTATCGTCTTCCTCAATCGGACGGGACATCCGAGACAGGACCGGGAGACGGAAAATGGCTTTTTGGAACCAACTGACGCACTGCCGCGTCGCAATTCGCGAATTCATCGCTCCGACCTACCGCCCGGAGCGTCACTACATGCGCGGGCCGGGCCCCGCCTGCGCTCGCCGGGGCGGCTTGCTGCCCGACGCCGGCGCTACGTTTCACTCCGTTTTTTCGTAACGGGGCTTGATCGAGGCAGGCAGCCCTTCCTCCGCGCCGAGCGCGAGGCAGGGCCGCTTCTCGGCGCATAGCGCTCAGCCGCCGATCATCGCGCCCGACGCGCGGGGTCGATCTTGGGCAGCGGCCACACCTTCGGCCGGCACTCCCGGCCGCCATTCCTGAAGACGCTGCCTTCCGGCTCGTTCCGGAAACCGGGATGACGGCAGACTGAGGCTCAGTTCTTCGGGGCCTTCACCATCCTCAGATAGGGCAGCACCGCCTTGAAGCCGCCGAACTTCTCGTTGGCCTCCTGGTCGGAGACGGCGGCGGTTAGCGCCACGTCCTCGCCGGGCTTCCAGTTCGCCGGCGTCGACACCTTGTGCTTCGCCGTGAGCTGGATGGAATCGAGCGCGCGCAGGATCTCGTCGAAGTTCCGGCCCGTCGTCATCGGGTAGGTCAGCGTCAGCTTCACCTTCTTGTCCGGGCCGACCACGAAGACGGTGCGCACCGTCTGGTTGTCGGCGGGCGTGCGGCCCTCGGAGCTGTCGCCGGCGGAGGCCGGCAGCATGTCGTAGAGCTTGGCGACCTTGAGGTCCTTGTCGCCGATCATCGGATAGTTGACCTTGTGGCCGGTGGCCGTCTGGATATCGGATTTCCACTTGTTGTGGCTCTCGACCGGATCGACCGAGATGCCGATGATCTTGGCGTTGCGCTTGGCGAACGCATCCTTCATCCCGGCCATGGTGCCGAGCTCGGTCGTGCAGATCGGCGTGAAATCCTTGGGGTGGCTGAACAGCACGGCGTAGCCGTCGCCGATCCAGTCGTGGAAACGGATTTCCCCCTCCGTCGAGTCGGCGGTGAAATCGGGGGCGGTATCATTGATGCGAAGGCTCATCGCGGCTTCTCCCTGAATATCGGTCGGGTTTATATGACGTGGGCCGCATGATAGTGCAATGCGGCCTTGTGACTAGGAATTATGCAGCAAAATGCCGGCGGTGCGGAGGATATTCGCTTAGGAACGCGCACCGGCGGGAAATGCTGTTCGTCTATGCCGGCCGACAATGGAAGAGACATCCGGCCAACAGGAGGGACGCGAAATGGACGGGATACGGCTCTTGCCGAAAAACGGGGACGGTTGCCTCGTCGGACGGGTCTGGCGTGCGGATGTCGGCGGACCGGCGGTCGTGACGGTGCGCGACGGCCGTCTCGTCGACATCACCAGCCGCGATTTCCCGACCATGCGCGACCTTCTGGAGGCGGACGATCCGGCGGCGCTCGCGCGCGGCGCCAGGGGGGACGACCTCGGTCCGGTCGAGGATATCGCGGCCGCCTCCTTCGAGCCGAAGGGGGAGGCCACGCTGCGTCTGCTGGCGCCGTGCGACCTTCAGGCGATCAAGGCCTGCGGCGTCACCTTCGCCCGCTCGATGGTCGAGAGGGTGATCGAGGAACGCGCGGCCGGCGATCCGTTGCGGGCGCAGGAGATCCGCGGGCGGGTCGCCGCCATCATCGGCGACAGTTTGCGCAATCTGGTCCCGGGATCCGGGGAGGCGGCGAAGGTCAAGGCCGCGCTCATCGAGGAGGGGCTGTGGTCGCAATATCTGGAGGTCGGCATCGGCGCGGATGCCGAAGTGTTCTCCAAGGCGCAGATCATGTCGTCGGTCGGATGGGGGGCCTCGGTCGGCTTGCATCCGGTCTCCAGGTGGAACAATCCCGAACCCGAGATCGTGCTCGCCGTCGACAGCCGGGGCAGGGTGAAGGGTGCCGCGCTCGGCAACGATGTCAATCTGCGCGATGTGGAAGGCCGCTCGGCCCTGCTTCTCGGCAAGGCCAAGGACAACAACGCCTCCGCCTCGATCGGCCCCTTCATAAGGCTCTTCGACGACGGCTTCGGCATGGACGATGTCCGGCGGGCCGAACTGCAACTGGTCGTCGAGGGAGAGGACGGTTTCGTGCTCAACGGCCAAAGCTCCATGAAGGAGATCAGCCGCGACCCGCTCGACCTCGTTCGCCAGACCGTCGGCCGGCATCACCAATATCCCGACGGCTTCATGCTGTATCTCGGCACGCTCTTCGCGCCGGTCGAGGACCGCGACGTGCAGGGCGAAGGCTTCACGCACAAGGTCGGCGACATCGTGTCGATCTCTTCGCCGGCGCTCGGCACGCTGATGAACGTCGTCCGGCTTTCGACCGAGTGTCCGCCCTGGACCTTCGGGGCCGGAGCGCTGATGCGCAACCTCGCCGCGCGCGGCCTGATTTAGATTCCGGAAACCAAGCCTACCGAAGTGATTTGAGGCGGCGATCGGCGCCGCGCCGTGGCAGCGGTGCGAAAGGTCTTCTCAACATTGTCCGGTTCCGATGGCGGCGTCCGAATAGGCGTCATCACAACCATAATAAACTGGACAACGGTAAGACTGGACTATCGCATGCTTTCCCTCGATCTTTTCCGCCGTCTCTCCGGACCGGCGGCGCTCGTGCTCGTGACGGCCACTTCCGCTTACGCCGCCGACATGGGCTTCGTGCTCGAAAACGAACATTCTCGCGCCGTGGCCATCGAACTGCACGGCAAGGAAACCGTCTGGCCGGGGAACGACAAGGTCTATCTCATCGATCCCGGCGCCATCAAGGAAGTCACGATCTCCTGCACGCCTGGCGAGCGCATCTGCTACGGTGCCTGGATCAACGGCAATGACGGCATCGCCTACGGCGTAGGCCCCGACAACGACCGCGCCTGCCACGATTGCTGCGCGATCTGTGTCGCCCATACGATGGAGACCATCGACCTGACGCCGTGAGGGGCGGCCCTCACGCCGCCTCGCGTACCTGGTAGTCCTTCACCGTCGCGAAGCGGATCGCCTTCCAGCGCTCGGCCTCGTAGTTCAGCGAGAATTCGTGGCTCGCGAGGAACACCGGGTCGCCGTCGAGGTCGCGGGCGATGTCGGCGCGGTGCGCCTCGACGAAACGCTCGAGCTCGGCCACGCTGTCGGCCGAGATCCAGCGGCAGATCGAGAAGCGCGCCATCTCGAAATCGACCGGCAGCGAATATTCGGCCGCGAGCCTCTCCTTCAGCACGTCGAGCTGCAGCGCGCCGACGACGCCGACGATGGCCGGCGAGCCGTCGTCGGGCGAGAAGAGCTGCACCACGCCTTCCTCGGCCATCTGCTGCAGCGCTTCCTTCAGCTTCTTCGCCTTCATGGCGTCGCCGAGGCGCACGCGGCGCAGGATCTCAGGCGCGAAGTTCGGCACGCCGCGGAAGAGAAGCTCCTCGCCCTCGGTCAGCGTGTCGCCGATCCGGAGCGTCCCGTGGTTCGGGATGCCGACCACGTCGCCGGCATAGGCCTCGTCGGCGGTCACGCGGGTGCGTGCGAAGAAGAATTGCGGCGCCGAGAGCGACATCGGCTTGCCGGTACGCACGAGCTTCACCTTCATGCCGCGCTCGAGCCTTCCCGAGCAGACGCGCACGAAGGCGATGCGGTCGCGGTGGTTCGGGTCCATGTTGGCCTGGATCTTGAAAACGAAGGCGCTCATCCCGGGCTCGGTGGCGTGTACGATGCGCGTGTCCGCCTCCTGGTCGCGCGGCGCTGGCGCGAACTCACCCAATGCCTCGATCAGGTCGCGGACGCCGTAGTTCCGCAACGCCGAGCCGAAGAACACCGGCGTCAGGTGCCCCTCGCGGAAGGATTCGGGGTCGAACGGCCGGCAGGCCTCCCGCGCCAGCTCCAGTTCCTCGATGAAGGCCTCGCGCTCGTGTTCGGGCAGCAGGCCGGCGACGCGGTTGGAATCCGGCCCGTTGACCTTGGTGCGCTCGGTCTCGGCGTCGCCATGGCGCACCGCGTTCTGAGCCAGATGGTAGGTGCCGGCGAAGCTCCGACCGCGGCCGATCGGCCAGGTGATCGGCGCCGTGTCGAGCGCCAGCTTCGCCTCGATCTCGTCGAGGATCTCGAACGGGTCGCGCGTCTCCCGGTCCATCTTGTTGACGAAGGTGACGATCGGGATATCGCGCAGCCGGCAGACCTCGAACAGCTTCAGCGTGCGCGGCTCGATGCCCTTGGCCGCGTCGATCACCATCACGGCCGAATCGACCGCCGTCAGCGTGCGATAGGTGTCGTCGGAGAAATCCTCGTGGCCGGGCGTGTCGAGCAGGTTGAAGACATGCTCGCCATATTCGAACGTCATCACCGAGGTGACGACCGAGATGCCGCGCTCGCGCTCGATCTTCATCCAGTCGGAGCGCGTCTGCATGCGGTCCTTCTTGGCCTTCACCTCGCCCGCGAGCTGGATCGCGCCGCCGAAGAGCAGCAGCTTCTCGGTCAGCGTCGTCTTGCCGGCGTCGGGGTGCGAAATGATCGCGAAGGTGCGGCGGCGGGAGACCGCTTGTCTGATGTCGTCTGCCATGTTCCGGAAGTCCTTTGTCGCGCGGGCTTTTAACAGCGCCGGCCGGGGCTGTCGAACGGAAATGGCGAACCCTTCGGGCGTGCTGGCGCCGGCTCTTCCTCGCCCCTTAGGGGAGAGGTGGTCGCGGAGCAAACCGGAGAGGGGCATTTCGGATTCCTCATACGATCCCCTCGCCACGCTGCCTTGCGGCCCTGGCCCTTGGGCTCTTTGTTGCCCATGGTTCCTTATCCCGACCCGGCTTTGCCGGTCGGGGGACCATGGGATTGGGAAGACGGGCGGCCGAGAGCTCGCTCATCTAGTAGTTATGTGCGACCTCGCGGCCGCCCCTCCGGCGCGGACTGACTTGTGCCCATCCATTCCTCTAGCATCGGACCTGCCGGCATGCGCCGTGGGTTTCCTGATGCCGGCGCTAGACATACAGCGCCCTACTCTCCCAGGGACCGCTTACTTGGGCCCCGGCCACGAGGACCGGGACCCAACGGGCCGGAGATGTTGGAAACTCCGGATGGACCCACCGGCACTCCACGGTCCGTCGACCGCTTCGCCGGATGCGCCGGTCCCTCCCCGCATTCCCGCCGTCGCGACAAGCGTTCCAGCAGGAGAGACTGTGGCCAAGCATAAGCGAGGCGGAGCAGGCGTGGATAAGATGGAGAGGAGAAAAACGGGAAAGGGCGCAAAGGCGAGGCTTCGGCGCAACCGCAAGCGCTGACCTATCCACGTTTGTGGGTGGCATCAGCCGCGCGCGTCATCCCGGAAGTGCCAGCACGATGGGACTGCACGCTCACTAAGGCTCCGTTGTAGCGCCAACCGGAGAAACCCGGGCGCCGACCTCTCCACCGTCGTTATCCTCGGGCTTGACCCGAGGATCCATGCCGTGAGCATCGCGGCCCACCGCAGCGATACAGAACCGGCGCCCTTCCCGCACCTCACCACGCTGCCGTGATTTCTCGGGCATGGATTCCAGGGTCTTCGCGACGGCCTTCGGCCTGCTTCGCCCTGGAATGACGAAGGTTAATCGGCCACCCTCTGCCGCTGCACACGCACCGGCTCGGCCTGCGCCATGTCGATCGTTTCGCCAAAACGGTTCCGGGCAGCGGTGGTGGTGAGAATTTTCATGACGGGAGACCAGCTGATTTGGAAAAACCGTTGTCAACAAGCGTTCACCGCGCAGTGCGGGACAACGTTTTTACTTTGGCGCGAATCGTATAAATATTGCTAGATGAGCATTAAGAACATCCATCTCCGTAAGCTACTGATCCTTATGTACGCGCCACCTAATAGATTGGTGTCAATGCTGCGGGAAGATATTAGGGCGGAAATCTCGAAGGAAGCTGGTAAGCAGGGAGAGGGAGGAGATTTCCATCAAGCCTTTTGGAGTGACGCGAAAGCCCACGCAATGGGGCTTGGCGATCTACAAGCTCTTGTGGTGGGTCGAGTTGCCGCGAGCCGACAGCGAAAAAGGCTCTATCCCATCCTATCCGATGCGTTTTTGGTTTGGTGGAACGAGAAGCGACGTTGGATCAATGAGCCATTCAGGGCAGTGGAGCGGCGAATCAACGCTCGCTTCCCGGTACATGAAGTCGGCGCAATCATTAAGGTAGACAACTTACTGGCGGTTGAGTTCGAAGACAGATCTCTCCGTCTAGTCTATCCCTATTTTGATGAACTTCTTCCGTTGGGTGACGATGCCGCTCGCGTCGGTCTCTGGGTGATGACCCAGACAATGTCTCGCGCGATGCCGAGTGAGTTTAGGATTCTCGATGTACTGCGGAGCAAATCATATGCGATTGAGGATGCGCCGTTTCGTGGGGATGAAGAGAAGCTTCTTTTAGAAAGATATAGTTATGTCCTATCTGAGTGGGCGCGACTAAGGAAAGAGTATTAGAACATATTGAGAGGAAGCGAATGCCTTGGAGTGATGGCCTTACAATTGGAACGCCAGCTTACGCAATTGCCTCTTCGGTGAATGTCCGCATCCGCGTCGTAGCTGGACGCGGGACTGGCAAGTCATTTGCGATGAAGCGTCGCGTCGCACGGCTGCTTGAGAGCGGCGCGGACCCTGCCACGATATTGCCTGTGACGTTTACTCGAGTTGCGGCTGAAGACCTTCACCGGGAACTCGTCGGTATGGGGGTTCCCGGGTGCGATCACCTCGAAGGCGTGACGCTCCATAGCCTTGCCTTGAGGATGTTGATGCGGAATCACGTTCTGGGCGCGACAGGACGAGTGCCGCGTCCCCTCAATGAGTTTGAACTTGAACCTCTCGTTTGCGACCTCATGGCACAACATGGGGGCAAGAAGGCGGTGAAAAAGCTACGAATGGCCTATGAGGCAGCTTGGGCGCGCCTTCAGCACGAACAACCGGGTTATGCACTAAGCGCACAAGATGCGGCATTTCAAGCGGACTTGCTGTCTTAGCTCCGCTTCCACGAGGCCATGTTGATCGGCGAGGTTATCCCTCAACTGTATAGCTATTTGCATTCAAATCCTGCGGCAGCAGAGCGAAGCGAGTTTGCCCACATTCTGGTCGATGAATACCAAGACCTCAACAGAGCTGAGCAAGGAGTCATCGCGCTTCTGTCCGGTACTGCCGAAGTCTGTATCGTCGGCGATGACGACCAGTCTATTTATAGCTTCAAACACGCTCACCCGGACGGGATTCGCGAGTGGCTGAACATAAATGTTGGCGCAGATGATCTCGGCCTGGAGGACTGCAGGCGATGCCCGACAAGGGTTGTGCAAATGGCGAACAATCTCATCGGTCACAATATCTTGCGCCCGGTGCCACGACCGTTGGTGCCCATGCCCGCAAACGGCGTCGGAGATGTCCGCATAATTCAGTATCAGACCATTGCACAGGAGGTCGTGGGCGTTTCAGCTTTGGTATCGGGGATGATCGCAGGTGGCACGCCAGCCGGTGACATATTGGTTCTCACTCAAAGCCGAGCATTCGGAACTCCTCTGTACGAGGCATTAGTTGCTCAAGGTGTTCCGACCAAGTCCTACTATGCGGAATCTGAGCTGAGCCATATGCTTGCGAAGCGTTCGTTTGCATTGCTCAAGCTTTTCGCTAACCGACAGGACAGGGTCGCATTACGATGGCTCGTCGGTATCAACGGAAACAATTGGCATGCGGCGGGATATCGTCGCGTTCGAGAACACTGTGAAAATGCAGGGACAACTCCTTGGGATGCAATGGTGCAGCTTGAGAGCGGAGCGCTGAGCCTTCCACATACCGGAGCTCTGGTATTGTCCTTTCGAGAAATTCAGCAGGCGCTGGCCGCACTTGAAGCGCTGCCAGACCTTAGCGGAGTCGTGGACCAGCTTTTCCCACAAGGGCAGAATGAAACTCGCGATATCCGGGAACTCGCGATAGCCGTCCTTGCTGAAATTGAAGATGGCGATCGAGAAGCATTGGTCCGCGAACTTGCCATTGCTATCAGCCAGCCAGAAATACCGACGGAAATCCAAGATGTCCGCATAATGAGCTTGCACAAGAGCAAGGGGCTCAGTTCCCCCATTACGATCATAGCGGGCTGCGTTCAGGGGCTTCTGCCACGACCGGCAGATGCTGACCTCTCACCAGCTGAGCAGGCACGACATCTTGAGGAGCAACGTCGGCTCTTCTACGTCGGAATCACCCGAGTCAAAGCCGTACCGCAGGACCAGAAGCCCGGAACTCTCATTCTCACATACTCTCAACGTATGCCCGTCGCCGAAGCGCGCCATGCAGGCATAGCGCCAGCTCAACAGGTCTATGGCGACGCGATATTGCATGCTAGCCAGTTCATCCAAGAACTTGGCCCGGCGGCACCCGCGCCGGTGGCCGTGTAACTGACTAGCGCAACGCGTCAGCGCCCGCCATCCCTGCCGGGGCCCCGTTGCCTCCGGCAACTCCCCGGCCTTCGAAGCCTGCCGTCGATTCGCAGGATCGACGGCTTGGCGCCAGCGCTTCGCTTGGCGCCAACCGGGCCCTCAATCCCCCATCTTCAGCGCTTCGATGAACGCCGCCTGCGGAATATCCACCTTGCCGAACTGGCGCATGCGCTTCTTGCCTTCCTTCTGCTTTTCCAGCAGCTTGCGCTTGCGCGTCACGTCGCCGCCATAGCATTTGGCGGTCACGTCCTTCCTTAGCGCCGAGATGGTCTCGCGGGCGATGACCGAGCCGCCGATCGCCGCCTGCAGCGGGATCTTGAACATGTGCTTGGGGATCAGCTCCTTCAGCTTCTCCACCAGCGCGCGGCCGCGCTTTTCCGCCGCCGATCGGTGCACCATCATGGAGAGCGCATCGACCGGCTCGCCGTTCACCAGCACCGACATCTTGACGAGATTGCCCTCGCGATAGTCGGTCAGATGGTAGTCGAACGAGGCATAGCCCTTGGAGATCGATTTCAGCCGGTCGTAGAAGTCGAACACCACCTCGTTCAGCGGCAGGTCGTAGACCAGCATGGCGCGCTTGCCCACATAGGAAAGGTCGTGCTGGACGCCGCGCCGGTCCTGGCAGAGCTTCAGGATGCCGCCGAGATAGTCGTCGGGCGTCAGGATGGTGGCGCGGATCCACGGCTCCTCGATCGAGGCGACCTTCACCGGGTCGGGCATGTCGGCCGGGTTGTGCAGTTCCTTCTCGGTGCCGTCGGTCAGGTGCAGCTTGTAGACGACCGAGGGCGCGGTCGCGATCAGGTCGAGGTCGAACTCGCGCTCCAGCCGCTCCTGCACGATCTCCAGATGCAGCAGGCCGAGGAAGCCGCAGCGGAAGCCGAAGCCGAGCGCCGCGGAGGTCTCCATTTCGTAGGAGAAGGAGGCGTCGTTGAGGCGCAGCTTCCCCATCGCCGCGCGCAGATCCTCGAAATCGGCGGCGTCGACCGGGAAGAGGCCGCAGAAGACCACCGGCTGCGCCGGCTTGAAGCCCGGCAGCATGGTCGCGGTCGGGCGCTTGTCCTCGGTGATGGTGTCGCCGACGCGCGTGTCGGCGACTTCCTTGATCGAGGCCGTGATGAAGCCGAGTTCGCCGGGGCCGAGCTCGTCCACCTGCACCATCTTCGGCGTGAACACGCCGACGCGCTCTACAGGGTATTTGGCGCCGGTGCCCATCATGCGGATGGTCTGGCCCTTCTTCAGCACGCCGTCGACCACGCGCACCAGTACGATGACGCCGAGATAGGGATCGTACCACGAATCGACCAGCATGGCCTTGAGCGGCTGGGCGGCGTCGCCGGTCCTCGGCGGCGGAAGCTGGTGGACGATCGCTTCCAGAACCTCGTCCACGCCCTGGCCGGTCTTGGCCGAGATCATGACGGCCTGGGACGCGTCGATGCCGATCACCTCCTCGACCTGTTCCTTGACGCGCTCCGGCTCGGCGGCGGGCAGGTCGACCTTGTTCAGCACCACGACGATCTCGTGGTCGTTGTCGATCGCCTGGTAGACGTTGGCGAGCGTCTGCGCCTCGACGCCCTGGCTGGCGTCGACCACCAGCAGCGAGCCCTCGCATGCGGCTAGGCTGCGCGACACCTCATAGGCGAAGTCGACATGGCCGGGCGTGTCGATGAGGTTCAGCACATAGTCCTCGCCGTTGCGGGCGGTGTAGTGCAGGCGCACGGTCTGCGCCTTGATGGTGATGCCGCGCTCGCGCTCGATATCCATCGAATCGAGCACCTGGTCCTTCATCTCGCGCAGGTCGAGCCCGCCCGTCATCTGGATCAGCCGGTCGGCGAGCGTCGACTTGCCGTGGTCGATATGGGCGACGATGGCGAAGTTGCGGATGTGGTCGAGCGGTGTCGTCATGGCGGCGCGTATAGAGATTTCGGTTCGCGGTGGGAAGTGGATATGCGTCGCGGAGCGCGTGGCGCAAGGAAAGCGGCCGCGCCAATTCCGCAGGCAATCGCTCCGCACGGGGGTGGGCAGGGGCGGCGAAAGGTGTTAGAGCCGCGTCGTCGTCGAGACACTCCCAAGTGCGGCCGCCGCTCTGGCCGGACCGTCCGTGCCGCCCTATATGCGGCGCATCACCATGAAACCGCCCGCGCCGCCATGCGGCGTATCACGTTACTCCAACGTCAGGATGATTCATTGCAGGTACTCGTACGCGACAACAACGTCGAACAGGCGCTTCGGGCGCTGAAGAAGAAAATGCAGCGCGAGGGCATCTTCCGCGAGATGCGGTCGCGCCGTTCCTATGAGAAGCCGTCGGAGCGCCGCGCCCGCGAGAAGGCCGAGGCCATCCGCCGTTCGCGCAAGGCCGCCCGCAAGCAGGCGCAGCGCGAAGGGCTGATCCCCGCCCCGAAGCGGAAGCCGCGCACCGCCGCGCCGGCGGCTCGCCACGGCTGAGCCGTTCACGCGTTCCCCCGAAAGGAAAGGCAGGCGCCACGCGCGTGACGCCTGCCTCCGCTACGGCCGGTCGCCGGCCTATTCGTTCATCGTCGGGCCTTCGTCGCGATCCCCGCGATGGCCGGAATCGTGGTCGCTCTGGTCCTCGTAACCCGAGGACTGGTCGGACGACTGCATTTCCCTGATGATCCTGATGACGGTCTGGCCGCATGCGGCGGTCGAGTCGTCCTCCGCGCATTTCACGTTGAGATGGATGTCGCCGTCGCTGACGCGGATATGGGCACCCTTGGACATCATCATCATGTGACGCTTCATCCACGGCCCGGGGCGGCCGGGGCCGCGCATGTCGTCGGGTCCGCCCATCCGCTCATGACCGCGCATGGCCTCCTCGCCGGGCCGATGCGGGGGCGGAGGCGGTGGCGGCGGCGTGGCTGCCGGTCCGTTGGCGGGAGGAGGGGGCGGCGGCGGATTATCTGCCTGGGCGTAGGCGGCGGTTGCGGCGAAGCCCAACGCCAGCGCCGCCGCTGCGAAGATCGTTCTTCTCATGGATACGGTCCTTTCCCAAAAACCCCCAACAGTAAACGGCCGGCCCCATCTTTGCCGGCAAGGACGTAAATGCCCGTCGGGGAATTTGGATGCCTCCGCGTTGCATTAAATTTTGGTAGGGCGCCGCCGCAGGCCGGAAGGATCGGAAAGGCTCCGGACGGTCAGTGGGATGGATTGGAAGGAGCGGCCGCGCCGCCCGACGCGGGCCAGTGGTTCCCCTAGGCGCCCCCGCCGAACCACTGGCCTCTGTCCTGGCCGTCTACCGGCCTTCACCGGGACGGATCACGTCGGAGACCGCGGTCCGATCTCCTTCGTCTGGAGGCAGCACCCCGTAGGCTAAAGCCCCGTTGCAGCCCGTCCCCGATGCTCGTCCGCCGCCGTCTCCATTAACCATAATGCTGCCAAAGCCGATGATTCACGTCCATCGCTTTCATGCGCCGCAGGCCTTCGTCCCTTCACTCTCCTCCATCACTGTTACCGCTCGGACACATTGTGGCCGAAGCGCAACATGCAGGCTATTTCGTCCGGCGACCGATCCGGATCGTTGCGCGGCGCGCGAACCGGGCGGCAGCGCCCGGTCCCCGGCCGCCTTCCCGCCCCTTCGTTCCCCTTGGCTGCCGCGGTCGTCCTTCCGCCCCGCGCGCTTGACGCCGCCACGGCTTTGCCCGACAAGACGCCGGCGGCCGGCGGTGCGAGCGCCGGCCTCCATCGTTCCGGAACCGGTCCTGTCATTCGCGCGGAGGCTTTTGCTTGAGCATCGGGTCTTTGCTGCAGCTTGCCGCCTCCACCCTCATCTTCGTGCTTGCCGCCGTCGCCGCCAAGGGCTGGGCCGTACAGCCGAGCCTTTGGCGCATCCTCCTGACGCTCGGTCTCTATTCGCTCGGCAACCTCATTATCATGCGTTTGATCCAGGGGGTCGGCATGGGCGTCGCGCTGTCGCTCTCGGCGGTGGTGCAGCTCGCCGCCGTCAATCTTCTGGCTTTCCTCGTCTTCGGCGAAAAGGTGAACGCCGTGCAGGGCGCCGGCATCGCCCTTGCCATCGTCGCCGTCGCCCTCATAACCTTTGGGCCCTATGCGGGCAGCCGCTGACCATTAAGGGTTTTTGCATAATAAATGATGCTTGAAACATCATTATAAGGGGTATATACGTGCATCCTGCAATTTCATCGGGCAATCCGCCATGATCACGGCCGCGCAGATGCGCGCCGCGCGTGCGCTGATCGGCATGGACCAGAAGACGCTCGCCGAGCGCGCCGGCGTCTCGCTGCCGACCGTCCAGCGCATGGAGGCGTCGGAAGGCGTCGTGCGCGGCGTGGTCGACACGCTGGTCAAGGTGATCCAGGCGCTCGAGGATGCCGGCGTCGTGCTCATCGGCGACAACCAGACGAGCGATGCCGGCGGCCGGGGGGTGAGGCTGAAGACGCCCCCGGAGGGATCCGCCCGCTGAGAGGCCGCCGGCGCCGCGGGTCGGCGCGATCGGTCTCTTCGAGGCGCGCCGCGCAGCGCCGGCTGGATGCATCATGGACGCCGTCGCAAGCCCGCCGAGGCGGGGACCGGATTTCCGGGAACTCTACACGCCGAAGCTGATCACCGTTCTGCGCGAGGGATACGGGCTTTCCGGTTTCCGCGCCGATGCGGTCGCGGGGCTGACGGTGGCGATCGTCGCCCTGCCGCTGTCGATGGCGATCGCCATCGCCTCGCATGTGACGCCGGAGCGCGGGCTATTCACCGCCATTGTCGGGAGCCTCATCGTTTCGCTCCTCGGCGGCACCCGCTTCCAGGTCGGCGGCCCGGCCGGCGCCTTCATCGTGCTGGTCGCCTCGACCGTCGATCGCCATGGGCTGGACGGCCTGTTCCTGGCGACGATGATGGCCGGCGTGATGCTTGCCGTCGCCGGGTTCCTGCGGCTCGGCACCTATGTGAAGTTCATTCCCTATCCGGTCACCGTCGGGTTCACCGCCGGCATCGCGCTCATCATCTTCTCCAGCCAGATACACGATCTTCTCGGCCTCACCCTGACGGGCAAGGAGCCCGCCGAACTGCTGCCTAAGCTCGTCGCCCTCGCCGGGGCGGCCGGCACCGTCAATCCGGCGGCGGTGCTGGTGACGGCGCTGACGATCGGCATCATCATCGCGCTGAAGAAGCTCAGGCCGACCTGGCCGGCCTTCCTGATCGCCGTCGCCGCGGCGTCGCTCGCGGTCGCCGCGCTCAGCCTTCCCGTGGAGACCATCGGCACCCGCTTCGGCGGCATCCCGCGCAGCCTGCCTGCCCCCTCGCTTCCTCCCGTGAGCATCGACCGGATGCTGGTAATGCTGCCCGACGCGATTTCCTTCGCGCTTCTGGGCGCCATAGAATCGCTGCTTTCGGCGGTGGTCGCCGACGGCATGACCGGCCGCCGCCACCGTTCCAACTGCGAACTCGTGGCCCAGGGCGTGGCCAACATGGCCTCGCCGATCTTCGGCGGCATCTGCGTCACCGGCCTGATCGCCCGCACCGCGACCAACATCCGGGCCGGCGCGCGCAGCCCGGTCTCCGGGATCATGCATGCCGTCTTCGTGCTCCTGTTCATGGCGGTCGCCGCGCCGCTCGCCTCCTATATACCGCTGGCCGCGCTCGCCGGCGTGCTGGCAACGGTGGCGTGGAACATGGTCGAGAAACCGGCCGTCGCGGCGCTTGTCCGTTCTTCGCGCGGCGACGCGCTGGTTTTGCTGGTCACCTTCGCGCTGGTGGTGCTGCGCGACCTGACGACCGGCATCGTGGTCGGCTTCGCGCTCGGCGCGCTGATTTTCATCAACCGCATGTCGCGCGCGGTCTCCGTGGAGGCCCATGCGCCTCCCGTCGAGGAGGATCGGCCCGACACGGCGAACGGCGCGCGCGTACCCTACGACGCATCGGAAGCGAGCGACCCCGACACAGTCGTCTATCACATCTCCGGCGCCTTCTTCTTCGGCGCGGCGGCGACGGTCGGCACCGTGCTCGACCGCATCGCCGACCAGCGCCGCAATTTCGTGCTCGACTGTTCGAAAGTGCCGTTCCTCGATTCGACGGCGGCGAACGTCATCGAGGGAGCCGTGCGCAAGGCATCGCGCGCGCATGTGCGCTTCTATATCGCCGGCGCCTCGCCGGCGGTGCGCCGCATGCTTCTGAGCCACGGCGTGCGCCAGCCGCATGCCCGCTACGGCGCCAGCGTCAAAAGCGTGCTGGAGCATATCCGCGGGCAGGCGGCGAAGGGATCGCACGGGCATCCGATTCGGGAGCATTGATCGCGGGCGATCGCGTGTGACGATGTGGGGTCGATTCCCACATGCGATAGGTTGCAATCAACAGTAGCGATCTGGTGCCGACCCGGTTCCGCCGCCGCTAGATCGCGCCCACCATCTTCCGGATGGCGCTGGCGGTCCGCGCCACGCCCTCGGTGATGCGGTCGGCGGCGATCGACGAATAGGCCATGCGGAAATAGCGGCACGGCCCTTCGTTGGCCGGAAAGAAAGGCGAGCCGGATTCGATCAGCACGCCGTCGGCGCGCAATTCATTGGTCAGCCGGTCGGCGTCGAGCCCTTCCGGCCCCTCGATCCAGAAGCAGGTGCCGCCGAAGGCCGACGAGCCCGCCACCTTGAGGCCTTCGCGGCGGAGCGCCGTCGCCATCACCTCATGCCGCTTCTCGTATTCGTTGCGCATCCGGCGGATGACGCTGTCGTAATGGCCGAGCGCCAGGAAATAGGCCGCCGTGCGCTGCAGATGGCCGGGCGGATGCCGCAACATCAGGGCGCGAAGCGCCCGCGCCTCGCGGATCACCGGCTCCGGCGCCATCAGGTAGCCGAGGCGCAGGCCGGGGAACAGCGACTTGGAGAAGGAGCCGACGTAGAAGACGCGGCCGCGCTGGTCGAGCGACTTCAGCGCCGGCGCCGGCGGCGCCAGGAAGCTCATCTCGAACTCGTAATCGTCCTCGACGATGACGAAATCGCGTTCCTCCGCCATTTCGAGCAGCGTCAGCCGCCGCTCCATCGGCATGCGCGCCGCCGTCGGCGCCTGGTGGCTCGGCGTGACGAAGACCGCGTCGATCTTCTCCGGCAGGTGATGCGGCGGCAGGCCCGCGCCGTCGACGTCGACCGGCGTGACCGTCGCCTCGCTGAGCTTTAATGACGCATAGATATCGGGATGGCCGGGATTCTCGAAGGCGGCATGCGAACCGCGGCCCAGCAGCAGCTGCGCCGCGATCCAGATGGCGTTCTGCGCGCCGAGCGTCACCAGGATCTCCTCCGGCCGGGCGCGGATGCCGCGACGCGGCAGCGTGCGCGAGCAGATGTAGCTGACGAGCTGCATGTCGTCGGCGGCGGCGAAATCGCCCGCCATATATTCGAAATCGCTGCGGCCGAGCGCGCGGCGCGAGCAGTCGCGCCAGGCGCCGAGATCGAAGAGCGTCGTATCCATCTGCCCGTAGAGGAAGGGGAAGGGGTAGCGCCGCCAGTCGAGCGGCTTGCGGATCGCCTTGGCGATCTGGAAGCGCGGCTTCAGCTTGGCGTTCCAGTCGATCGCTTCCGCGCCGGCGGCATCCTCGCTGGCCCTCAGCCGCGCCACCGGCGCGCTGTCGGAGACGGAATAGGCGCTGCGCGCCTGGGCCTCGATATAGCCTTCCGCCGCAAGCTCCTGATAGGCGAGCGTAACGGTGATGCGCGAGATGTTGAGATAGCTTGCCAGCCGGCGCGTCGAGGGCAGCCGCGAGCCGGGCAGCAGCCGCCCGGACAGGATGCCGGAGACCAGCGTCTCGCGAAGCTGCGCCTGCAGCCCGACGGGGCGCTGCCTGTCGAGGAAGAAGATGCCTTCGGAGATGGAAGGGACGGTCATCGGGCAGGGGCCTCGACCTTGCTGGACTTAATCAGTTTCCCATCTGGATATACGGAATTTTATTTCGCCGGCCAATATCGCCTTTGAAACAAAGAAGACTGGCGGGACAGCCGGCGAGTGGCAATCATGCCCGGGGAATAACAGGAAAGAGGAGAATTGCATGAACATCTTTACAAGGGCGAAGGCCGCAATCGCGGCCGCGACGATGGCGCTCGCGCTCGCCGCGCCCGGAAGCGCCTCGGCCGACACCAAGGTCGTGGTCGGCTATCAGCAGATCGTCGGCCCGTTCATCAGCGCCATAGCCGATGGCAGCTTCGACAAGGCGCTGGCCGCCGAGGGCTACACCGTCGACTGGCGGCAGTTCGCCTCGGCGGGCGACATCTCGGTGGCGCTGGCCTCGGGCAATGTGGCGGTGGGCGTGATCGGATCGACCGGCGCCACCGCCTCGGTCACGCGCGGCGTCGACGCCCAGCTTTTCTGGATCCTCGACAATATCGGCAAGTCCGAGGCGCTGATCGCGCGCAACGGCTCCGGCATCGAGAAGCCCGAGGACCTCAAGGGCAAGAAGGTCGCCGTTCCCTTCGTCTCCACCTCGCACTTCCACCTGCTGGTCGCGCTGGAGAAGGTCTGGAAGATCAACCCGCGCGACGTCACCATCCTCAACCTGACGCCTCCGCAGATCGTGGCGGCCTGGGAGCGTGGCGACATCGACGCGGCCTATGTCTGGCCGCCGGCGCTCTCCAAGATCGAGAAGACGGGCAAGGAGATCATCAATTCGGGCGAGGTGGGCAAGGCGAGCGTGCCGACCTTCGACGCCATCATGGTGGGAAAGTCCTTCGGCAAGGATAATCCGAAGTTCATGGCGGCCTTCACCAAGGTGCTGGCCAAGGCCTATGCCGACTTCAAGAAGAACGGCGCCAACTGGACGGTCGATTCGCCGGAGGTGAAGGGCAACGTCAAGCTGATCGGCGGCACCCCGCAGGACATCGTCGAAGCCTCCAAGTTGCTCGAATACCCCACCGTCGAGGAACAGGTGTCCAAGGCCTGGCTCGGCGGCGGCGCCGAAGGCGGCGCCGTGCGTGCCTTCGCCGCGAGCGCCGACTTCCTCAAGGCGCAGAAGCAGATCGACAGCGTCCTGCCCGACTACACGCCCTTCGTGAACGCTTCCTTCGCCGAGGAAGCAGCGAAGAGCCAGTAGCCGGAGCCGTTTGCGGTTCCAGCGGACCTGGAACAGGCCTAGACTTCCGTCACGCCGCCGGCTTCCGGCCGGCGGCGGCAGAAATCCCCTTTCGAAAGGTGGTTCGACATGACGGCGCCGATGGAAAGACTGAAGATCGACAAGGTCAGCCTGACCTATCCGGGCCTGCACTCCAGCGAGGCAGTGATCGCGCTCAAGGGCGTCGATCTGACGATCGAAAGCGGCGAGTTCGTGGTGGCGCTGGGCGCCTCGGGCTGCGGCAAGACCACGCTTCTCAACCTGCTCGCCGGCTTCATGTCGCCGACCGAGGGCGAGATCACGCTCGGCGGCAAGCGCATCCGGGGGCCGGGGGCGGACCGGGGCGTCGTCTTCCAGAAGCATGCCCTTCTGCCCTGGCTGAACGTCATCGACAACACCGAGTTCGGCCTCAGGCTGCAGCACGTTCCCAAGGCCGAGCGGCACGAGCGTGCGGCGCGCAACCTGGCGCTGGTCGGGCTGCAGGACTTCCACCGCCACATGATCTATCATCTTTCCGGCGGCATGCAGCAGCGCGTCGGCGTGGCGCGGGCGCTGACCTGCGACCCGGCCATGCTCCTGATGGACGAGCCGATGGCGGCGCTCGACGCGCTGACCCGCGAAAGCATCCAGGAACTGCTGCTGAAGGTGTGGGAGCACACCCACAAGATGTTCTTCTTCATCACCCACAGCGTCGAGGAGGCGCTGTTCCTGGGGTCCCGGCTGATCGTCATGTCGCCGCGGCCCGGCCGCATCACCCACATGTACGATCTCGACTTCAACAGGCGTTTCCTCAAGGAAGGCAACGCCCGAGCCATCAAGTCCAGCCCCGATTTCATCCAGATGCGCGAGACCGTGCTCGGCATCATCTACGGGGACGAACTGGCAGCCGCCGGAACGCAGGAGGTGGTCCATGCTTAGCTTCATGCCCCAGGCCAAGGCCACCCGCGCCGGAAAGGTGTACGGCGCGCCCGGCGACGGCTATTCGGGCCATATCAGCATCATCACCGCGCTGGTGCTGATCGGGCTGTGGTTCCTGGTGACCGAGTCGGGCTGGGTGAAGCCGCTCTTCCTGCCTTCGCCGGTCGCCGTCTATCACAAGTTCATGGTCGCCCTGACCGACGGCGTCGCCAATTCGACGCTATGGGAGCACACGCGCGCGAGCCTGACACGGGTGTTCGGCGCCTTCTTCCTCGCCTGCCTGACGGCGATCCCGATCGGCATCTGGATGGGGGTTTCGCGGGTCGCGCGCGGCCTTTTCGATCCGATCATCGAATTCTACCGGCCGCTGCCGCCGCTCGCCTACCTGCCGCTGGTCATCATCTGGCTCGGCATCGGCGAGTTCCCGAAGATCTTCCTGATCTACCTGGCGATCTTCGCGCCGATGGCGATCGCCGCCCGCGCCGGCGTCAAGTCGGTGTCGATCGAGCAGATCCACGCCGCCTACGCCATGGGCGGCACGCAGGGACAGATCATCCGCCACGTCATCCTGAAGGCGGCCCTGCCCGAGATCTTCACCGGCATGCGGATCGGCATCGGCGTCGGCTGGACGACGCTTGTCGCGGCCGAGATGATCGCCGCCGACCGCGGCCTCGGCTTCATGGTGCTCAACTCGGCGCAGTTCCTCGACAGTGCCGCCGTCATCATGGGCATTATCGTCATCGGCGTCTTCGCCTTCGCCTTCGACCTCCTGGTCCGCTATCTCGAGCGCCTGCTGATCCCGTGGAAGGGCAAGATCTGACCATGACCTAGCGACGCCCGGGAACGAGGCCCCCGCGCCGGGCCGACGAGCCGAAAAACGATGAACGTCTCCTGCACGCCATGGGCGGGCAAGCGCCCGGTCTATGCGAAACGCGGGAAGGAACGACGAGGAAAAGATGAGCAAGGAAACCGAGATGACCGCCGAGGCTCTGGCCGAGATGTTCGACGCCTTCAACCGCCACGACGCCGACGCCGTGATGACCGCCTTCGCCGACGACTGCGTCTTCAACGCCGTCGGCGGGCCGGCGGTCTACGGCACGCGCTTCGAGGGCAAGAAGGATATCCGCGCCGCCTTCGCCAAGGTGTGGGAGGACATGCCCGACGCCCGCTGGGACCATCACAGCCACTTCGTCCATGGCGACCGCGCCGTCTCCGAATGGACCTTCTCCGGCACCAACCGCGAGGGCATGCGGGTCGAGGCGCAGGGCGCGGATCTCTTCACCCTGCGCGACGGCAAGATCGTCTTCAAGCAGGCCTTCCGCAAGAACCGGCCGATGCAGAAGGCCTGAGGTCGCGACAGCTTATCATCGCCAAGGAATGGCACAGATGGACACCCAGATCATCCCGCTCCGTCGTCCGCACGATCCCTACGACCCGCGCTACGACCCGATCGCCGATCGCGGGCCGGGGCAGAACCGCGACTACGCGCCGACCTACTGGATCGCGACCGCCGGCGAGCCGCCCGAGGACGACGGTCCCGTCGCCGCCGACATGGACGTCGATGTCGCCGTCATCGGCTCGGGCTATACCGGCCTCTCCTGCGCCATCCACCTGGCGAAGGAGCACGGCATCAAGGCGACGGTGCTCGAGGCGAACCGCGTCGCCTGGGGCTGCTCGACGAGGAATGGCGGCCAGGCGCAGTTTTCCGCAGGCCGGCTGACGCGTTCGGGCTGGATCGAGCGCTGGGGCGTCGATGTCGCCAAGAAGCTGCATGCCGAAATGCTGGAGGGCTTCGATATTTTCCGCGGCCTGGTCCGCGACATCGATTGCGAGCCGCAGGACGGCGGCCATCTCTACGTCGCCCACAAGGCGAAGATGATGCCGAAGCTGGAGGCGGAATCGAAGCTCCTGAACGAGGTGTTCGGCTACGGGACGCGCATCCTGACGCGTGAGGAAGTGCACCGCGACTATATGCGCGACGAGGAGGCGCAAGGCGCCATGCTCGAGCCGGACGGCATCGCCATCCATGCCGGCAAGCTCGCCTTCGGCTACCTGAAGATGGCGCGCGCGCTCGGCGCGAAAGTGCATCCTGGCAGCCCGGTGATCGGCTGGCAGACGAAAAATGGCGTGCACTACCTGACGACGCCGGGCGGCACGGTCCGCGCGCGCGCCGTGGCGCTCGCCACCGCCGCCTACACGCCTCCCGGCATGCACGAGCTGACGCGCCACAAGCTGATGCCGATCCTGTCGAACTCGATCGTCACCCGCAAGCTGACCGACGCCGAGCGCGAGGCCTGCAATTTCAAGACCAGGATGGTGCTGACCGACACCCGCACCTTGCGCTTCTACTATCGGCAGATGCCGGACGGGCGCGTCCAGATCGGCAGCCGCAGCGCCATCACCGGAGCGGACGCGGAGAACCCGCGCCATCTCAAGCTCCTGGTCGAAGGCCTCCACCGCAAGTTCCCGGCGCTGAAGGGCATCGACATCGACTATTCCTGGTGGGGCTGGGTCGACGTCAGCCACGACATGATGCCGCGCATCTTCCAGCCCGACCCGCGGCAGAAGATCTTCTACGCCATGGGCTATGGCGGCAACGGCGTGATGTATTCCGCCCAGGCCGGCCGCCGCATGGCGCAGCTGGTCGCCGGCAAGGGCGGCGGGCTCGACCTGCCGATCTTCACCTCGGCCCTGCCGGGGCACGGCTTCCTGACCCCCTTCCGCCGCATCGGCCAGCGGGCGATGTACCGCTGGTATTTCCTCAAGGACGAAACGAACTAGGCCCCGAACGGAGGCCAGCAAAGAAAGGATTTCCGCCATGAAGATGACTACCGAAGAAGCCTTCGTGAAGGTGCTGCAGCGCCATGGTATCGAGCACGCCTTCGGCATCATCGGCTCGGCCTTCATGCCGATCTCCGACCTGTTCCCGCAGGCGGGCATCACCTTCTGGGACTGCGCGCATGAGGGTTCGGGCGGCATGATGGCCGACGGCTACACGCGCGCCTCGGGTAAGATGTCGATGATGATCGCCCAGAACGGGCCGGGCATCACCAATTTCGTCACGGCGGTGAAGACGGCCTACTGGAACCACACGCCGCTCCTGCTGGTCACGCCGCAGGCGGCGAACAAGACCGTGGGGCAGGGCGGTTTCCAGGAAGTCGAGCAGATGGCGCTGTTCAAGGACATGGTCGCCTACCAGGAGGAGGTGCGCGACCCCTCGCGCATGGCCGAGACGCTGAACCGCGTCATCCAGCACGCCTGGCGCGCCTCGGCGCCGGCGCAGATCAACGTGCCGCGCGATTTCTGGACGCAGGTGATCGACGTCGAACTGCCGGCGATCGTCGAGTTCGAGCGCCCCTCGGGCGGCGACGAGGCGCTCGACAGGGCGGCGGCGTTGCTGTCGAAGGCGAAATTCCCGGTCATCCTGAACGGCGCCGGGGTCGTGCTGGCGAACGCCATCGGCGCCACGATCGCGCTCGCCGAGCGGCTCGACGCGCCCGTCTGCTGCGGCTACCAGCATAACGACGCCTTCCCCGGCTCGCATCCGCTCTTCGCCGGCCCGCTCGGCTACAACGGCTCGAAGGCCGGTATGCAGCTCATCGCGAAGGCCGACGTGGTGCTGGCGCTCGGCACGCGCCTCAATCCCTTCTCGACGCTGCCCGGCTACGGCATCGACTACTGGCCGAAGAACGCCGCCATCATCCAGGTCGACATCAATCCCGACCGCATCGGCCTGACAAAGCCGGTCGCGATCGGCGTCATCGGCGACGCGAAGAAGGTGGCGGAAGGCATCCTCGACCGGCTCGACGCCAAGGCGGGCGATGCCGGCCGCGCCGAGCGGAAGGCGACGATCGCGCAGACCAAGTCGGCATGGGCGCAGGAGCTCACGTCGCTCGACCACGAGCAGGACGATCCCGGCACGACCTGGAACGAGCGCGCCCGCAAGGCCAAGCCGAAATGGATGAGCCCGCGCATGGCCTGGCGCGCCATCCAGGCCGCGCTGCCGCGCGACGCCATCATCTCTTCCGACATCGGCAACAATTGCGCCATCGGCAACGCCTATCCCTCTTTCGAGGCGGGCCGCAAATATCTGGCGCCCGGCCTGTTCGGCCCTTGCGGCTACGGCCTGCCTTCCATCGTCGGCGCCAAGATCGCCTGCCCGGATACGCCGGTCGTCGGCTTCGCCGGTGACGGTGCCTTCGGCATCGCCGTCACGGAACTGACCGCGATCGGACGGCCCGAATGGCCGGCCATCACCATGATCGTCTTCCGCAACTACCAATGGGGCGCCGAGAAGCGCAATTCGACGCTCTGGTACGACGACAATTTCGTCGGCACCGAACTCGACACGCAGGTCTCCTATGCGGGCATCGCCAAGGCCTGCGGACTTCAGGGCGTGCAGGCCTTCACCATGGAGGAACTGACGGCGGCGCTGGACAAGGCCGTCGAGGACCAGATGAAACATGGCAAGACGACGCTGATCGAGGCGATGATCAACCAGGAACTCGGCGAGCCTTTCCGCCGCGACGCCATGAAGAAGCCGGTGAAGGTCGCCGGCATCGACCGCAAGGACATGCGCACCCAGCGGGGTGCGGCGGCGTGATATCGGGGCAGGGCCGAGGCATTTGAAGCACCCCTCTCCGCCTCGCTTCGCTCGGCACCTCTCCCCAGAGGGGCGAGGAACCCAGGTCCTGAAGCGCCGCGACCTTCGCGGGTTCGGTTCCTCGCCCCTCTGGGGAGAGGTGGTTTGCGAAGCAAACCGGAGAGGGGTACTTTACTCTGTTAACGATTGCAGCAGCCTGACATGGCTGCTCGGCTCCTACCTCCCCCTGAATCGAAACTGGAGCGCCGCCGCCGCCGCCAGCGCCAGGCAGGCGACGGCGATCGACAGGACGAGCGCCGCCTGGTTGCCGAAGCGGTCGATGATCGTGGCATAGACGATCGGCGAGGCGGCCGAGACGATGAAGCTCGGCATCAGCAGCCGGCCGACGACGAGGCCGTAGGTGCTCCGGTCGAAGAGCGCCAGCGGCAGCGTGCCGCGCGTGATGGTGGTCAGCCCGTTGCCGCCGCCATAGACGAAGGCGAAAGCCACCGCCGCCGGCACGAAGACGCCGCTCGCCATGCCGACGAGGAAGGCGATCGGCAGGAGCGCGGTCGACAGCATGTTGAGGCCGAACACGTCGAGCCTGGCGCCGAAGAGGATTTCGGCGAGCCGCGCCAGCGACTGGCCTATGCCGCGCAATGTCGCGATCCAGACCGCGACGCCGGCAGCAAGCCCGAGCCCGGCCAGAATGTTGATCATGTGCGCCGACATGCCGGAATTCAGGAAGTTCACCGCCGTCGTGATGACCGCGTAGAGCGCCCCCGCGACGAAACTGTCGGAGGGCGATGCGGCGAGCGGCGGTTTCTCGACGGGCGGGCCGGCGACCGGCGTGGCGGACGGCATCGTCTCGCCCTGGCGGTTCCCGGGAATGGCGAGATGGAGCGGCAGGGTGGCGAGCGCCACCGCCGCATAGACGAAGAGCGCGCCGCGCCACCCGACCGCCTCCGTCAGCATATGGCCGAACGGCCAGAAGACCGTCGAGGCCAGCCCGCCGAACAGCGTGATCTGCGACATCGACCGTCTAGCCGACGGGCCGCCGATGCGCGCCAGCGTCGCGAAGGCGGCGTCGTAGAGGGTGAAGCGCATGGCGACGCCGAGGCAGATCCAGCTTGCGTAATAGAGGGCGATCCCGTGCGACAGTCCGATGCCGACGCAGCCGAGCGCGATCAGGACCGAGCCGACGGCCATCACGGCGCGGCCGCTATGCCGGTCGATCAGCCGGCCCGTGTACGGCGAGGCGAAGCCCATGACGAGGAGCGCGGCGGAGAAGCCGCCATAGACGAGATCGCGGCTCCAGCCGAGCTCGGCGGCGATGACGCTGCCGAAGCCGCCGATCAGGTAGTAGGCCGTGCCCCAGCAGACGAGCTGCGACAGGCCGAGATAGAGGACGGTTCGGCGGAGGATCATGGGGAAGGATACTCAAACGGGCGGCGGAGCCGCTTGCCCCCTCCGGCCCTTCGGGCCACCTCCCCCTGCCAGGGGAGGAAAGCCGCGGCGCTGCCGCTTTTCCCTCCCCTTCGAGGGGAGGGTGCCTCGCGCAGCGAGGCGGGTGGGGTGAAGCGGTAAGCCATATGCGGTTGCCCCGCTGGCACGCAAAGCCGCATCCCGCTCACCCGCTACGCACGAAATCGAGGAAGGCGGCTTCGGCGCGCGTGCGCGAGCGGTCGCCGTGGCGCAGCGCGGTGAAGCGCCGTTCCGGAAAGGCGAGCGGCAGGGCGGCGAGCGCGCCGGCCCGGAGCTTGGCGTCGGCCACGAGACGCGAGATCACGGTCGCGCCGGAACCCGCCTCGACGGCGCTGCGCACCGCCTCGTTGGAGGGCAGTTCGAGCGTGACGTCGAGCGCGTCCGGATCGATGCCGAAGCCGCGAACCGCGTCCTCGAATATCTGCCGCGTGCCCGAGCCGCGTTCCCGCAGCGTCCATTTGAGCCGGCCGAGCTCTTCCGGCCGCATGGTCTTCCTGCCGGCGTAAGGATGGCCGGCGGCGACCACGAGCACGAGCTGGTCGGCGCCGACGTCGATGCGCACCAGAAGCGGGTCCTCCACATCGCCCTCGACGAAGCCGATATCCGCGTCGCCCGCCGCCACGGCGCGCGCCACGCCGGCCGTATTGTCGATGACGAGCGACAGCTCGATGCCCGGCCGCGCCTCATGGAAACGCGCGATGAAGCGAGGCAGGAAATAGCCGGCGATGGTCTGGCTGGCCCAGAGCGCCAGCCGGCCGCGCTCCAGCCCTTCGAGTTCGGCCAGCGTCTGCCCGGCCTGCGCCAGCCGCTTCACGACGGCGCGCGCCTCCGGCAGGAAGACGCGGCCGGCCTCGGTGAGCTCGATATGGCGGCCGACGCGGTTGAAGAGTTTTGTCCCGAGCCCGCTTTCCAGCGCCTGGACGGCGGCGCTCGCCGCCGACTGCGTCATGTTGAGCGCGGCCGCCGCCTGGGTGACGTGCAGCCTCTCCGCCACGGCGATGAAGACGCGAAGCTGCTCGAAGGTCATGGATGCAGGCTCGCTATTGAGCCCTCGTCACGCCTGAGTGGCGGCGGTTGATCGCCCTTGGATGGACGAGCCCCCTCTCCGTCTCGGCTTCGCCTCGACACCTCTCCCCCACTTCGTGAGGGAGAGGACGGGTGGCGTGCTTGGCTCCCGTCCTCGCCCCCTTCAGGGGGAGAGGTGCCGGGCGATAGCGAGGCGGAGAGGGGGATGGAGATCAGCTCTGCCTTCATCTTCCCCGCCGGCTCGGTCTCTTATCCAAACGCTTCGATAGCGATATCATCCGATCGCGAGGATCAGGGCAAGGCTGAAGGCGGAAATGAACAGCCAGGAAAGAGCGCCGAGCGCCAGCGGCCGCGCGCCCTTGGCCTTGAGCTTGCGGATGTCGGTTTCCAGCCCCATCGCCGCCAGCGCCATCGTCAGCAGGAAGGTCGTGACCGGCGTGACCGCGTGCGCCGCCTCGGCGGGAACGATATCCAGGCTGTTCAGGCCGATCATGGCGATGAAGCCGAGCACGAACCATGGCATCGGCGCCTTGCCCTCCGCCTTGGCGCCGCCCCCGCCGCTTCGCGCCGCGACGATGCCGAGCGTCATGACCAGTGGCGCGAGCAGCATCACGCGGCTGAGCTTGGCGATGGTGCCGAACTCCCCGGCCTCATGACCGTGCTGGAAGGCGGCCCCGACGACCTGCGCGATCTCGTGGATCGAGCTGCCAGCCCATAGGCCGTAATGGTGCATGTCGAGATGGAGCAGCGTGCCGAGCGTCGGATAGAGGAACATGGAGAGCGTGCCGAACACGGTGACGCAGGCGACCGCGTAGGCGACGTCCTCGTCGGAGCCGCGCGTCACGGTGTTGGTGGCGATCACCGCCGAGGCGCCGCAGATCGACGTGCCGGCGGCGATCAGCTCGGCGAGCTTCCGGTCGACGCCGAGCACGCGGCCCATCGCCTTGGTGAGCGTGAAAGTCGCGGCAAGCGTCACGACGATGATGGCGATGCCCGTGCCGCCGACCGCAACCACCTGGCTCGCCGTGAGCTGCAGGCCGAGCAGGATGATGGCGAGCCGAAGGATGCGGCGCAGGCTGAAAACGACGCCCGCCTTGGCGCGGACGGGCGTGCCGACGACATTGTGGAAGAGGATGCCGAGCAGGATCGCGATGATCATCGGGCTGAACGTGTCGGCGCCCGGAATGCGGCGGACAGCGTAGGCGAGCGCGGCGATCAGGGTGGTCAGCGCCAGGCCGGGTGCGAGCCCGGCGAGCAGGCGCGGATCGAGGCGCTTGCGGTTGGCGAGGGGGACGGACGGGGCGTCGATGGTTGCGTCGGACATGGGAGGCTCCTCAATTCGGAGCCACCAATGGCCTGCCGCCGCCCATCGATCCAACAGATTGAATATGTAATTTCGATCAGAATGTCCGATTATTCGGCGGCAGATGAATCCGGCGCGATATCCCTCCAGGTCAGGCGCGCCTTAAGCTTTCATCAACCATACGCCGCCCATAGTCCGACGCTTCTCTTGACCAGACGCCAGGGCACGAAATGGCTGAATTCACACACCGGATTGCGCGCCGAACGGTGCTTGCCGGGCTGGGCGCGACGCTTGCCGGCTGCATGGGCTCGCGGGACCTCTCCGGGCTCGATCTCGACATGACCCCGACCGGGACGATCCGGCCGGAGGCGCCGGGGATGATCCGGCCGCAGATCGGCATCGACAAGAACATCACCAGCCCCGACCTGATGTATGCGGCGGTGGACGAGGGCCCCTATCATCTGAAGGCGATCCCCTACGCCAAGGTGCCGCGCGAGTTCCGCCGCACCATCGTGCCCTACCAGACGAGCGAGGTGCCGGGCACGATCCGCGTGAACCTCGCCGAGCGGCATCTCTATTACGTCATGGCGGGCAACGAGGCGATCCGCTACGGCGTCGGCATCGGCAAGGACGGCTTCCGCTGGAGCGGCCGCGCCAAGGTTCAGTACAAGAAGGAATGGCCGGTCTGGACGCCGCCGCCCGAGATGATCGAGCGCAAGCCGGAGCTCGCCAAATACCGGCAGGGCATGGAGCCCGGACCGATGAACCCGCTCGGGGCCCGCGCGCTTTATCTCTTCGCCGACGGCCGCGACACCGGCTACCGCATCCACGGCTCGCCGGAATGGTGGTCGATCGGCTCGGCGATGTCGTCGGGCTGCGTCCGGCTCATCAACCAGGACATCATCGACCTCTACAACCGCGTCGACGCCAAGACCACCGTGATCGTGGCGTAGCACCTTTTCGCACGTGTTGCGGCAGGGCTGTCGTAAAGGGCCGGCCTGCACACCCCACCCGCCTCGCTTCGCCCGGCACCCTCCCCTCGAAGGGGAGGGAAAGCGCCGGCCGCGCCGTTTTCCTCCCCCATCGAGGGGGAGGTGGCCCGAAGGGCCGGAGGGGGTGAAAATAGCATATGCGATTGCCCACCCCGCAAAGGGAAGGTAGGCGCCCTGCTCAGTGCGCCTCGTCCCAATTATGCGCGGCGCGGGCGTCGACATGCAGCGGCACGGCCATGTGCACGGCGGGCATGGCGGCGTCCTCCATCACCCGGCGGATAACGGGAATGGCCTTCTCGACCTCCGCCTCCGGCGCCTCGAAGATCAGCTCGTCATGCACCTGCAGCAGCATGTCGGTCTCCCTCAGGCCGGCCTTCGCGAGCGCATCCTCCATGTGGACCATGGCGCGGCGGATGATGTCGGCCGCCGAGCCCTGGATCGGGGCGTTGATCGCCGCGCGCTCGTTGAACGCCCGGATAGAGGGATTGGATGAACGGATTTCCGGATAGTGCGCGCGCCGGCCGAAGATGGTCTCGACATAGCCGTTGGCGCGGGCGAAGGCCTTGGTCTGCTCCATATAGTCGCGGATGCCGGGAAAGCGCTCGAAATAGCGCTTGATATAGTCGCTGGCCTCCTCGCGCGGGATGGAGAGCTGGTTGGCGAGCCCGAAGGCCGAGATGCCGTAGATGATGCCGAAATTGATCGCCTTGGCGCGCCGCCGCACTTCCGGCGGCATGCCCTCGACCGGCACCGAGAACATCTCCGACGCCGTCATGGCATGGATGTCGACGCCGTCGGCGAAGGCCTGGCGGAGCTGCGGGATATCGGCGACGTGCGCCAGCACGCGCAGCTCGATCTGGCTGTAGTCGGCGGAGATCAGCTTGCGGCCGGGTGCGGCGATGAAGGCGGTGCGGATCTTGCGCCCCTCCACCGTGCGGATCGGGATGTTCTGCAGGTTCGGCTCCGAGGAGGAGAGCCGCCCGGTCGTGGTGGAGGCGAGCGCGTAGGAGGTGTGCACGCGCTTGCTGTCGGGATCGATGTAGCCCGGCAGCGCGTCCGTATAGGTCGATTTCAGCTTGGTGAGCTGGCGCCAGTCGACGATCTTGCGCGGCAGTTCGTGGCCTTCGGCGGCGAGCTCCTCAAGGATCTGGGCGGTGGTCGACCATTGGCCCGACTTGGTCTTGCTGCCGCCGGGCAGGCCCATCCGCCCGAACAGGATGTCGCCGAGCTGCTTCGGCGAGCCGATGGTGAAACGCTCGCCGGCGATCTGGTAGATATCCTCCTCCAGCGCGGCGGCGCGCTGCGCGAACTCGCCGGAGAGGCGCGACAGCATCTGCCGGTCGACCGTGATGCCGCGTTCCTCCATGCGCGCCAGGGTGGGCACCAGCGGCCGCTCCAGCCGCTCATAGACGGAGACGACGCCCTTCACCGGAAGCTGCGGCTTGAGGATGCGCCAGAGCCTGAGCGCCAGATCGGCGCCCTCGGTGGAATAGGTGGTGGCGCGCTCGATCTCGACCAGGTCGAAGCCGACCGACTTCTTGCCCGTCCCGACCAGGTCCTTCAGCGAGATGATCCGGTGTCCCAGCCATTTCTCCGCCAGAGAATCGAAATCGTGCCCGCCCGCCGTGCCGCCGTCGAGCACGTAGGACAGCAGGAGCGTGTCGTCGAAGGGCGCCAGCTCGACGCCGAGCCGGCGCATGACGAGCCAGTCATATTTGACGTTGTGGCCGATCTTCAGCACCGACGGATCGGCGAGCAGCGGGGCGATGGCGGCAAGCGCCGCGTCGAGCGGGATCTGGCCTTCGACGAAGCCGCCGCCGAGCAGGTCGCCGCCGCCGGCGCGATGGGCAAGCGGCACATAGGCGGCGCGGCCGACGCCGGTGGCGAGCGAGAAGCCGACCAGTTCGGCGCGCATCGGGTCGAGCGAGGTCGTCTCGGTGCGGAAGGCGACCTGGCCGGCCTCGCGCGCTTCCGCGATCCAGGCCTGGAGCGTCGCGAGGTCGCGGATGCAGCCATAGGCATCGTGGTCGATCCTGGCGGCGGCCCCTTCCTGGGTGCGAGCCGCGACCAGCGTGGCGGCGCCCGCCTCGAAATTCCCGGTCTTGTCCGGCCTTTCCGCCGTATCGCGCGGCGGCCTTTCCGCCGTATCACGCGGCGGCCTTTCGGCCGCCAGCCCTGCGGCCGGGGCGCCGGCTCCGATATCGGGCCCATGCGCCTCCGCGCCCCATTCGACGGCGATCGATACGGCGTCCACCTCCGCCGCTTCGGTCGCGGTCGCCTCGGCGACGCGGCGGGTGAGCGAGTTGAACTCCATCGTCTTCAGGAAGCCGATCAGCTTCGGTCCGTTCGGCGGCCGCAGCAGCAAATCGTCCAGCCCTTCGGTCACCGCCACGTCGTTCCTCAGCGTCACGAGGTCGCGCGAGATGCGCGCCTTGTCGGCATTGTCGATGAGCGACTGCCGCCGCTTCTCCTGCTTGATCTCGCCGGCGTGCTCCAGGAGGGCGTCGAGCGTGCCGAACTGTTCGAGAAGCTGCGCCGCCGTCTTCGGCCCGATGCCGGGAACGCCCGGAACATTGTCCACCGAATCGCCGGTCAGCGCCTGCAGGTCGACCATCTTTTCCGGCGGCACGCCCCATTTCTCGATCACTTCGGGAATGCCGATGCGGCGGTCCTTCATCGGGTCGTACATGGCGACCGTCGGTCCGACGAGCTGCATCAGATCCTTGTCGGAGGAGACGATGGTGGTGTCGCCTTCCGCCTCGCAGGCAAGCCGGCAATAGGTGGCGATGAGGTCGTCGGCCTCGAATCCTTCCATTTCGAGACAGGGCAGGTCGAAGGCCCGCGTCGCCTCGCGGATCAGCCCGAATTGCGGGATAAGATCCTCCGGCGGCGCGGAACGGTTCGCCTTGTATTCGGCGTAGAGCTCGTTGCGGAAGGTCTTCGACGAGTAGTCGAAGATCACCGCGAAATGGGTCGGCGCTATTCCGACGGAGGTGTCGCGCGCGTCGCGCAAGAGCTTCCACAGCATGTTGCAGAAGCCTGCCACGGCGCCGATCGGCAAGCCGTCCGACTTGCGCGTGAGCGGCGGCAGCGCATGGTAGGCGCGGAAAATGTAGCCCGATCCGTCGACCAGGAAGAGGTGATCGCCTTTCTTCATGGGCTACCGGTAACCCGTGCCATTGGGGCTGTCCATGCCAAAGACGCTATGCCGGGCGAGGGCGTTTTTCTCCTGACAGACAGCGATCACGGTCATGTTACGAACTTGTAATTTTCGTGCCCTTGAATCGCCATCATCCGGGGACCAGATACGGGTCATCGGCAATTAACGCCGAGTTCGGTCAAGGCTCGTCCCCCGCCTAACCGGACACTGCGGCAGCCTCATCCCCCTCTCCGGGCTGCCGCATCGTTTCGAGTAAGGCCGCCGTGGTTTCCCCTCCACCACGGCGGCACTTTTTTTGTTCAACCCTCGATGATGTGAAGCGCCGAACGCCCGTTTTTGACGGCGGCGGGATACAGTTTGCGATCGAAGGTGGCCAGCAACCCGCCTTTCGATTCGGCGAGTTGGGATAGTGCGGACTGTCGACGATGCGAATGACGCCGTTTTCCGTCAACGGGCATGTCGCCCAGCTTGTCTTTCCTTCCCGTCCGAACCGGTCATGCGCGGCGTCGCTAGTTTCTTTGGAAAGTTAAGTTCCCCGGCTATGTGGGGCGCCGGTCGGCCACCTTCATTTGCGTCATTCCGGGGCCGCACAGCGGAACCCGGAATCCAGAACGCCGGCCTTGCTCATTCAGACTTGAACTAGCAACGTTACCACTCTGGATTCCGGGTTCCGCTACGCGGCCCTGGAATGACGGTCTGTGTGTGAATGTCTTCCTCCTACTGTTAGCACGGCCAAGGGGCTTCCCGTTTCGCGCGCTCCGGCATAGTTTGCCCTCGCATTGTGAAAGGGTAACCATGTCCGCCACCACCGACCGCGCTCTATCCGCCCTCGACAAGAACCTCGACGCCAGCCTGAAGCGGCTGTTCGAACTCGTCTCCATCTCCTCCATCTCGACCGATCCGGCCTATGCGAAGGATTGCCGCCGCGCCGCCGAATGGCTGGTGAAGGACCTCGAATCGATCGGCTTCACGGCGAGCGTGCGCGAGACCAAGGGCCATCCCATGGTGGTGGCGCACCATCCCGGTCCGGACGAGCGGGCGCCGCATGTGCTCTTCTACGGCCACTACGACGTGCAGCCGGTCGACCCGCTCGATCTGTGGGAGAACGATCCTTTCAAGCCCGCCGTGCGCGAAGCCGATGGCCGCAGGATCATCACCGGCCGCGGCTCGGCCGACGACAAGGGGCAGTTGATGACCTTCGTCGAGGCCTGCCGCGCCTACAAGGAGGTGAACGGCAGCCTGCCCTGCGAGATCACCATCCTCTTCGAGGGCGAGGAGGAGTCCGGCTCGCCCTCGCTGAAGCCTTTCCTCGAGGCCAACGCCGGGGAACTGAAGGCCGATTTCGCGCTGGTATGCGACACCGGCATGTGGGACGTCGAGACGCCGGCGATATGCACCGGCCTGCGCGGCCTCGTCGGCGAGGAGATCACGGTCAAGGCCGCCAGCCGCGACCTGCATTCGGGACTCTACGGCGGCGCCGCGGCCAACCCGATCCACATCCTGGCGAAGGTGCTCGCCGACATGCATGACGAGACGGGCCGGGTCACGATCCCCGGCTTCTATGACGGCGTCGACGAGACGCCGCCGGACATCCTGAAGATGTGGCAGGGCCTCTCGGGGCGGCCGGAAAGCTTCCTGAAGGATATCGGGCTGTCGATCCCGGCGGGCGAGAAGGGCCGTTCCGTGCTCGAACTCACCTGGGCGCGGCCGACGGCGGAGGTGAACGGCATTTCCGGCGGCTATGCCGGCAAGGGCTTCAAGACGGTGATCGCGGCCGAAGCCTCGGCCAAGGTTTCGTTCCGCCTCGTCCATCGGCAGGACCCGAAGAAGATCCGCGAAGCCTTCCGTGCCTTCGTCAGGGAACGCATCCCGGCCGATTGCACGGTCGAGTTCCACGAGCACGGTTCGTCGCCGGCGATCCAGCTTTCCTACGATTCGCCGCTGCTCAACACCGCGAAGGCGGCGCTCGACGAGGAATGGCCGAAGAAGGCCGTGATGATCGCCATGGGCGGCTCGATCCCGATCGTCGGCGATTTCCAGAGTTTCCTCGGCATGGAATCGCTTCTCGTCGGCTTCGGCCTGCCGGACGACCGCGTCCATTCGCCGAACGAGAAATACGAGCTCTCCTCCTTCCATAAAGGCCAGCGCTCCTGGGCGCGTATCCTCGCGGCCCTCGCCGAGGCGCGCGCCGCGGGCAGGCTGCCGGGCTGAAGCCGCCGACCCGTTCAAGACTGGAGTTTCGATGACGATCCGCTTCCACAAGAACGATCTGCCGGACCTTTCGCACTATGATGTCGACGCGGTGGCGATCGATACCGAGACGCTCGGGCTGAACCCGCACCGCGACCGGCTCTGCGTCGTCCAGATCTCGCCGGGCGACGGTTCGGCCGACGTGATCCAGATCGCGGCTGGCCAGAAGAAGGCGCCCAACCTCGTCAGCATCCTGCGCAACCGCCGGATCACCAAGCTCTTCCACTATGGTCGCTTCGACATCGCGATGCTCTACCGGGCCTTCGGCGTCATGGCCGAGCCGGTCTTCTGCACCAAGATCGCCTCCCGGCTGACGCGCACCTACACGGACCGGCACGGACTGAAGGACCTCTGCGCCGAGCTGATCGGCGTCAATTTGTCGAAGGTGCAGCAATCCTCCGATTGGGCGGCCGACACGCTGTCGCCCGAGCAGCTCGAATACGCCGCCTCCGACGTGCTCTACCTGCACCAGCTCCGCGACAAGCTCGTGCTGCGCCTCGCCCGGGAAAACAGGATGAAGGAGGCGGAAGCCTGCTTCCGTTTCCTGCCGACGCGGGCGAGGCTCGACCTGATGGGCTGGGCGGAAGAGGACATCTTTGCCCATTCATGAGGGGCGACGCGGCATGACAAGCCGAGGTTGACGCGACGCCCGGCGCCATTCCCCTTGCGCGCGGTTCCGTACTCTGCAACTGCTTCCGCGCTGGGGGTGAAGACGAGGAAGGGACAGGATGGGTTCGATAACGAAGGATACGGTGCTCGCCTTCGGACCGGCGGCGACCGTGCAGCCCGTCGGCGACGGCGTCGTCGTTCTCCTGACCGACAGCGGCCAGCTCTTCACCGGCAACGCCACGGCCGAGGCCGTGCTTCGCCTCGTCGACGGCCGCCGCCGCGTTGCCGATATCGGCGCGGGCCTGTGCGACGAATTCGAGGTGGAGCTTGACGACGCTATAGGCGACACGCTCGGCGTCGCCGCCGAACTTGTGGAAGAGCGCATCCTGGTGGTCGTCGGGTAAGCCATATGGATGCGCGGCCCGCCACCGCATCGGCCACGCTTGCCACACGCGCCGCTTTCCGTCTGGAGCTTTGGCTGCGCGCCCGGCTGCTGCCGCTTCGGCTGGCCGGGCATGACACGCTGGCCGGTATGCTCGCGCTCGCCGAACCGGCAGCCGGCCGGCGGCATTTCGCCGGGTTGCCGGCGGCCTATGTGGTGCGCGCCGTGCGGCGCACCCTCCGGCATCGCGTTGTGATGCGCGGCCGCCCGTGCCTGCGCGAAGGCTTGCTCGCCTATCGTTTCCTGGCAGAAGCCGGCTATCGGCCGCAACTCCATTTCGGTGTCGACCCGGGCATCGTCGCGAGCGACCGCGCGGTGGCGCATTGCTGGGTCACGCTTGACGGCGCTACCGTCATCGGCGGCTCGCAAATCCCCTATGTCGAGATCCACGTGCATCCGGGCGGCATCGGGAGCGCCCCGCGGGGATGACAACGCTCCATGCCTACGATCTCGGTCCGGCGACGCTCGCCGTGGAGGCCGAGCACCCCGGCCTGCTCGGCGGTTTCGAGCACTTCCTCGGCGGTCGCCGGCTCGACGATCCTCCTTCGCCCACTTTCTCCGTGGCGATCCGGGTCGGCACGCCCGAGGCGCCGCCCGCCGAAGCCGGGATTCTCTACCGGGGCCCCCTGCTCGAGGAAGGCGAATGCGTCTTCGCGAGCGCCGGCGATCGCTATTTCATGACGTTTCCAGGAGAGGCGAGCATGAGTGTCGATACGGTGGCGAGTTGTGCCACCATCACCGTCTCGCCCGGCCATTTGCGGCGGGCGACCGGCAGCCTGGCGGCTCTCGCCATCGAGTTCGCGCATGATGGCGACGGCCAGCAGCTCGTGCATGCCGCGGGCCTGACCTTGCCGGAAGGCCGGGGCATGGTGCTGGTCTCGGCGCCGAGCGGCACCGGCAAGACCACGACGGCGCTGGCGCTCGCCCGGCATGGCCTCGCCTTCGCCGCCGACGACGTCCTGGCGCTGCGCCATACGGCCGGCGGCGTCATGGCCCGGGGCTTGCCGCGCGCGCTCAACGTTCATCGCGACACCGCCGGCATGCTGCCCTGGCTTCCGGTCGGGGAAAGCTGGAACAGCCACGACGAACAGTCGCTGCCGTGGCGGCGGCTGGCCGGCGTCGTCGCACTGGAGTCGGGCGAGTTGCCGGTCAGCCGTCTGGTCCTGCTGCAGAGAGGCGACGTCTCGGCGGTCGAGCCCCTGGAGGCCGCCGACATGCTCGCGGCGCTTGCCGCCGACAATGTGCGTTCCTCGCTTGCCGGCCTTACCCCGCTCAATCGTCGCCGCTTCGCCATGCTGGGGGAACTCGCGCGCACCGTGCCGGCCTTCCGGGCGACGCTCGCCGGAGGCCTTGCCGGGATCGAAGCGGTCGCCGAGGCGCTGAAGGCGTAGGGCTACCGGACGGGCAGGGAGAAGCGAATATGGATCGGCCACTTCCCGGTCGAAATGCTTTCGGTTAATCAGCAAGGAGGCCACGCCCAAGGGGGAACGGTGCGCGTACCGATCGGATCGATGCTGTTTTCGCTGTTCGACGGCCGGGCCCGGCTGGTCGACCGCCGCTCGGATACCGAAATCGGCCTCGATGCCTTCGCCGCGGCCATAGGGGCGCGGACCGACGAATTCCGCCGGGCCGGGATCGGTGGTTCGGCCGTTGTCGCCTGCCCGAAGCCGCTCGACTATCTGCGCGACATCTTCGCCCTCTGGGAAGCCGGCGCGGCGGCGGTCACCGTCAATCCGGCGATCACCGGGGAGGAACGCCGAAACGTCGTCGCCGCGACCGGCGCTTCGGCCCTCCTCGACGGCGGGGCGTTGGACGTCGCCCTCGCGTCGCACGGAGCGGACGCCGGCCCGCTCGGCCCCGACGACCCGGCGCTGGTCCTGATGACCTCCGGCACCACCGGCCGGCCGAAGGGCATCGTCCACACGCAGCGCAGCCTCGCCGCGCGCATCGCCCTCAATCTGGCGGCGATCGGCGCCGCCGACCTGGAGCGTTCGCTCTGCATCCTGCCGCTCCATTTCGGCCACGGCATGATCGGCAACGTGTTCACCGCACTGGCGGCCGGCGGCCGTCTCGTGCTCTGGCCCCAGCCCGGCGTGGAGGAGATGCGCGGCTTCGGCGCGCTGGTCGATGCCGAGCGGCTCACCTTCATGAGTTCCACGCCCACCTTCTGGACCGTCGCCATGCGGCTGTCGCCGCGACCGGCCCATAAGATGCGGCGCGTGCATGTCGGCTCCGCGCCGCTGTCGCTCCCGCAATGGCGCGCCGTCGCCGACTGGACCGGCTGCGGCCGCGTCTTCAACATGTACGGCATGACCGAGACGGCGAACTGGTTCGCCGGCGTCTCGCTGGAGGAAGCCGGCGCGGCAGACGGACTGGTCGGCCGGCCCTGGGGCGGCGCGGCCGCCGTGCTCGGCGAGGATGGGCAAGTGAGGCGCGAAGGCGTCGGCGAGGTGCTCGCCGCCACGCCCTCCATGATGAACGGCTATCTCGGCATGGAGGCGGAGACGCGCGCCGCCTTCCATGGCCCATGGCTGCGCACCGGCGACACCGGCCGCATCGACGCCGAGGGCAGAATCACCCTGATCGGCCGCATCAAGAACGAGATCAATCGCGGCGGAGTGAAGATACCCGCCGAGGAGATCGACATGCTGCTCGAGCGCCATCCGCAGGTGCGGGAGGCTTGCGCCTTCGCCCTGCCCGATCCGGTCGCCGGGGAAGCCGTCGCCGCCATGGTGGTGGCCGAAGCCGGGCTGGACCTTCCGGCCCTGCGCGCCTGGTGCCGCGAGCGCTGTCGCGCCGAGGCCGTGCCGACGCGGATATTCGTCATGGATGCCATCCCGCGCAACGATCGCGGCAAGATCGTGCGCGCCCGCGTGCGCGAGGCCGCGCTCGCCTCCGGCGCCGGAGCCTGACGATGGGCGTCGATGCCCTGGCTTCCGTCATCGAGAGCGAGCGCTTCCGGCTCGAGCCGCGCGGCCGCTGGCGCGCCTTCCGCGAGACCTATCCCTGGAGCCAGGACAGCGCCTTCATGTCCAGCTATTGCGGCTCGGGCGAGCGCCGCTCGCCATGGAAATGGTATCGCGAGATGATCCGGCCCAACAACCGGACGAAATTCGCCCACGCCATCATCCCGCGCGGCGAGACGGCGCCCATCGGTGTCCATTTCGCGGCGATCCGGCCCTACCGCTCCTGCTTCCTCGCCATCGGCGTCCACGACCGCGCCTGGTGGGGCAAGGGGGTCGTGCAGGAGGTGCGCGGCCGCATCATCGACCACATCCTCGCCCATTCCGATGTCGAGCGGCTCTACGCGCAGGTGGTCGCCCGCAACCTGCCGTCCGTCTTCAACTACCGCAAGTTCGGCTTCACCCATGTCGGCACGCTGCACCGCTCCTGCCGCGACCCCGCCACCGGAGAGGTGCACGACATGCTGATTTTCGAGATGTTCCGCGACGAGTGGCTGGCGAGGAGGGAGCGCGCCGGTGCCTGACGCCCGCCTCGTGATGGCCTCCGGCATCATCGCCGGCGCGCTCGGCTGCCGGCCGGCGGAGGTGGGGGCGGACGCCGCGATCGGCTCGCTGCCGCAATGGGACAGCATCGCCCATCTGTCGATCGTGCTCGCCTTCGAGGAACGTATCGGCCGCCAGTTGACGGCCGACGAGATCGCCTCGCTGGAAACGGTGGCGAGCTTCGCCGCGCTGCTGCCGGCGGAAAACGCGGAGACCTCGGCGACATGACGGCCGGCGAAGAAAGCTCCCGCATCGCCGGGGCGCGGTTCGCCACGGCCGGGGATCGGCCGCACCCGGAGCGCGACTTCGTCCGCGCGCTCGCCCATCTCGCCGATCCCGGCAAGCCCGCGACGGACAGCTACGCGCCGGCCGAGCGCGAGGCGCTCCTGGCTCTGGGGCGGCCGCACGGCGTCGACGCGATCCTGTGGCGCAAGTTCGGCGGCAATCATGAGGGGCCGGCCGGCGAAGTCATGCTCCATCGCCTTGGCCAGGCGATGCTGCTCGACCTGCTCCGCCGCGACATAGCGGATGCGTTCGCCGCGGGCGGGGTAGAGGCTTCCGTCGTCAAGGGGCCGGTCTTCGCCGAACGGCTCTATCCGGTAGGCGGCGACCGGCTTTTCACGGACATCGACCTGATGGTGGAGGAGGGCGCCATGGGCGGCGCGATCGCCGCCATGGGCCGGCTCGGCTATCGCCGTGAGGACGGGCTGCAGGACGGCGTCCGGCGCAGCATGGAATACAAGTTCATGCATCCGGGCCATCGCCACGTGCTGATCGAACTGCATGGCGACATGGTGCACTATCCGCTGCTGCGCCGCCGCGCGCGCTTCGGACGGCGCGAACTGCTTCTGGCGGGCGCCGGCGACAGCGCGGCGCCGGGCGCGCTGCTCGCGACGGCGATCGTACACGTCACGCTCGGCCACAAGTTCGAGCGGCTGATGATGCTGGTCGACGTGCTGCAGGCCGTCCGGCATCTGCCGCCGGCGGATTTCGCGCGCTTCGTCGATACGCTGGCGACCATGCGGCTCGGACTGGAATGCACCGTCTGCCTCGGCGTGACGGCGCGGCTTTTCGAGGATGACGCGGCGGCGGAACTGGCGAGCCGGTTCCGCGCCGGCCTCAAGGGCCGGCTCGGGGGAGTTCTCGTTTCACCGCAAACGATAGTCGCCGCGCAAGGCGACGCGCCCCGCGCCTCCTGGATGCGGCGCAAGACCTTCCGGCTGCTGCAATATTTGCCCTGAGGATGAATCGGCCCAGCCCGCTGGCCGGCGAAGCAATCAGCGCCGTCGGCCGGTGGGAAATCGGTGTCGCCAAAGTCCGATAGCGATAAGAACGATCGCGCCTGGCTTGCCGTTATATCGCTATAGGACCTTTCCGGAAGAAGGCGTCGCCGCCGTCACCGCGCTGAGCCTGTCGCGGCGCTTCAACGCCGGATGCACATAAGGCTTCCTTGCCGAATTCATATTACCCTTGAGCACTTCCAACCCCCGCTGATGCCGATTCCGGCCGCCGTCAAGCGGCGCCGCCGGAACTTACCGGCACTGGCGCTGCCGCCACCGCGCCGAGCTTTTCGCGGCGCGCAAGAACAGGCCGCACATAAGATTTCTTCCCTGGGTTCGTAGCGGCCATGGTCATTTCCACCCCCTTGTTGGTGCCGATAGGGTTTCGCGGTGCGATCAATCCTCGGGAGTGACCGAAGCGGGCGATGCCGCCGTCACGGCGTTGAGCTTTTCACGGCGCGTCAGCACTGGACGGACGTAACGCTTCTTTTCCGCTGTCGTTGCAGGCATTTCAGGTTCCCCTCGCTCAAAATGTTGAAGAAGACTGCCCCGGGCGCAATGCGCCCCTTCGCAAGCCATTGAAGACAATCAAGATGCTGCCATACAATTCTTGCGGCCGCCATCGTTTTTCATGTGCCGGCAAGCAGCGCCGCGGGTGAAAGCCGGCGACTATGGTCGCCGTGCAACACAGGCCTGCCGGCGCTCGATTGAGGTCAGGGCGGCGGAGGATTTTGGGCACTGCCGGAGGCTGCCCCGCCCGCTGTCACCGCGCTGAGTTTTTCGCGCCGCACCAGCGCCGGGCGTGAATAAGGTTTTCTTTCCGGAACCTCATCGCTTGGAGCCAATTTCCATTCCCCCCCATATCGATCAGCAACAAAAGTCTTGCCGGGCACGACGCCCGAAGCTCCCGAAAACTCGTCCGGAAGTTGTGATATATTGTCCGATGATCCCGTAGAGCGCTACCATTTTTCGTCTTCCTGTGGATAGCGACCAACGCATCGGCACGGGCCCGATGAATCTTCGGATCGCGGTGGCGACCCGGCAGACGTGCATGCCCGCCAGGAACCCCGTCGGGACTTCTCACTCGATATCGAATGAGACGCCCTGGGCGAGCGGCAGGGCGGTGGAGTAGTTCACCGTGTTGGTGGCGCGGCGCATATACGCCTTCCACGCGTCGGAACCGCTTTCGCGGCCGCCGCCTGTCTCCTTCTCGCCGCCGAAGGCACCGCCGATCTCGGCGCCGGACGTGCCGATGTTGACGTTGGCGATGCCGCAGTCGGAGCCCTCGGCTCCAAGGAAGCGCTCCGATTCCTGGATATCGCGCGTGAAGATGGAGGAGGACAGGCCGGCGCCGACAGCGTTGTGGAGTTCGAGCGCCGTGTCGAAGTCCGAATATCTCATCACGTAGAGGATCGGCGCGAAGGTCTCCTCGGTAACCGGCGAAACCTGCTCCGGCATCTCGACCAGCGCCGGATGGACGTACCACGCGTCGGGATGGCCGTTCTCCACGCGGCCGCCGCCGGTGATCCTGCCGCCGGCCGCCTCCGCTTTCCTCAGCGCCTTCTGCATGTTGTCGTAGGCCCCCTTGTCGATCAGCGGCCCGACCAGCGCCTTGCCTTCCAGCGGGTTGCCGACCGACACGCTCTCATAGGCCTTCCTCAGGCGCGGCACGAGCCGGTCATAGACGCTGTCATGCACGAAGAGCCGGCGCAGCGTCGTGCAGCGCTGGCCGGCCGTGCCCATGGCGCCGAAGGCGATGGCCCTCAGCGCCATGTCGAGATTGGCGCTCGGGCAGACGATGCCGGCATTGTTGCCGCCGAGCTCGAGGATCGCGCGGGCGAAGCGCTTCGCCAGCCGCGGCCCGACCTCGCGGCCCATGCGCGTCGAGCCGGTGGCCGAGACGAGCGCCACCTTCGGGTGGTCGACCAGCACCTCGCCGACCGCGCGATCGCCGATCAGCACCTGCAGCAGCCCCTCCGGGACGTCCTTTCCGAAGCGCTCGACCGCATGGGCGAAGATCGCCTGGCAGGCGAGCGCCGTGAGCGGCGTCTTCTCCGACGGCTTCCACGCCACCGCGTCGCCGCAAACCAGCGCCAGCGCCGCGTTCCACGACCACACGGCCACCGGGAAGTTGAAGGCGGAGATCACGCCGACGACGCCGAGCGGATGCCAGGTCTCCATCATGCGATGGCCGGGCCGCTCGGTGGCGATGGTGAGGCCGTAGAGCTGCCGCGAGAGCCCGACGGCGAAGTCGCAGATATCGATCATCTCCTGCACTTCGCCGAGCCCTTCCGACGGGATCTTGCCGACCTCGATCGACACCAGCCGGCCGAGATCGGCCTTGTGCGCCCTCAGTTCCTCGCCGAGCAGCCGGACGAGTTCGCCGCGCTTCGGCGCCGGCACCAGCCGCCACGCCCTGAACGCCTCGTCGGCCGCCTCGATCGACTTGCCGACCTCGGCGGCGGACATGCCCTTCAGCCGCGCGATCTCCTCGCCCGTCACAGGGCTATGGACCGGCAGGTCCCCGCCCGCGAGCCGGTCTCCCGCCACCCCAAGCCGCTCAAGAAGCGACAGCGTCTCGTCAGCGATACCCATCGGTCCAACCTTCCATCCAGACAGGGCGCGGGCCGCTCGGGGCCGCGCCGGGACATTCTGCGCCTGCTTTCCCGACCGCCGGGGCCTTGTCAACACCTCGGGCGGTCGTACGGCCGCCATGTTGCGCCGAAGCGGATACCGGTGCACTGATTGCCGGGCATGTCCAGGCCCGTACTCAATCCGTTTGCCGCAGTCGCCCCGCGCGACGCACAGCCTTGTCCGGCCCTCGCCGTCGACGACGAAGGCAAGGCGGCTCCTGCGCCATGAGCGAAACGGTCTCGCTTTCCCTGCCGGAGACGGAAGAGCTGTGCTTTGCGGCCGCGCTCGGCGTGGGAGCCGGGGCGGATGCCGCCTGCTCGATTGCCCGCGCGGCGGTGGCGGCGGAGGCCGATGGCCAGCCGGCGGTGGGACTGTCGCATTTTCTCGATTACCTGCACGGATTCCGCGACGGCCGCATCGCGGCCGGCGCCATGCCCGTGCTGACGCGTCCGCTTCCCGCCATCTTCAAGTCCGATGCCGGCGGCGGCGTGGCGCATCTCGGCTTCGATCTTGCCTTCGAAGAACTGGCCTCCGCCGCAGGGAAGCTGGGCGTCGCCGTCTTCGCCCAGTCGAATGCCTACACATGCGGGTCCCTCGGCTATTTCGCCGGCCGCCTTGCCGAAAGGGGGCTCGTCGCCCTGGCGGCCACGAACGGTCCGGCATTGATGGCGGGCTCCGGTTCGACGCGGCCGGTCTATTGCACCAATCCGCTCGCCTTCGCCGCGCCCGGGCCGGACGGCGTCGCGCTGCTGATCGACCAGGCCTCCAGCGCGACCGCTTTCGTCAATATCCGCGCCGCCGCGGCGCGGGGCGAGCCGATCCCGGAAGGCTGGGCGATCGACGGCGACGGCAACCCGACCACCGACCCGGTACGGGCGATGGAAGGCGCGTTGCTCGCCTTCGGCGGAGCACGTGGTGCCAATGTGGCGCTGATGGTGGAGGTGCTGGCGGCCGGTCTCACCGGCGCGAACTGGTCGCTGGACGCGCCGTCGTTCAGCGAAGGCTCCGAAAGTCCGGGCTCGGGGCTGTTCGTCCTGGCGCTGGCGCCGGAACTGCTGCAGCCGGACTTTTGTACGCGCCTGGAAAGGCAGATCGACAGGCTCTCGGATGAATATGGCGTCCATATCCCCGGACGGATGAGACAGGCGCAGCGTTCGCGCGCCGCCGAGGCCGGCCTGACGGTCCCTCGCGCGATCGTGCAGGAACTGGAAAAGGCCGCGGCGGCCGGCCGGGCTTTGGGCCCGCAACCCGGATGATTAGGCCGTCCTTGGAGGGCAGGGCGTTCGCGTGAAAGCTGGTGGATTTGCGCGGCCAGCTACACCACCCCTGTACCCATAAGGGGTGGGAGACGCTGGCATCGCGATTCCGGCTGGACTCGTCAGGGTTTGCACTGCGCAACGCCCGAGCAACCTTCCCCTCGTGGGAAGGGATTAGGGGTATTTCCATATCCGATCTCTTTGCCCTCGAAGAAGGGACCGTGTTGACGGCTGCCCGCTTCGCAAGGCAGGTTCTGCGACATGCCGAAGATGCCCTATGCCGACCCGCCCTGGTCATTTCCCCGCCCGGCTCCCAAGCCCATCCTGATCGATCGGAAGGGCGGCAGGTGCCGCGTCCGGTCGCTTCGGCCGGAGGATGTCGACGAACGTCACCTGAAATGGATGAACGATCCTATCGTGCGGGCCGGCCTCAACATCACCGGGCCGGCAATGGGGCTGGTCGATTTCAAGCGCTATGTCGCGACGTTCGACCATGTGGCTCGCAACCTTTTCGGCGTCTGGACCCTGGAGGGCGAGCTTGCGGGCATGGTTCTTCTGGAGATCGACCGGCGCCACAAGCGAGGTTCGGTCCATAGCGTGATCGGCGACGCGGAAAACCGCCGGCAGGGCCTGTCCGCCGAGTCCGTCCGGCTCGTCGCCTGGCATTGCTTCCTGGAGCGTGGCCTGGGCAAGCTCAGCTTCGAGCCGCTGGCGCGCAACGAGGCCGCCGTTTCGGCTTGCCGGGCGGCAAGGCTCCGCCAGGAGGGCCATCTGGTCGCCCATCGCCTCAACGAGCGCACCGGGGAGCGGCTGGACCAGCTCGTCTTCGCGCTCACCGAGGAGGAATTCAAGCGCCGCATGATCGCCTACGAGACCTTGCCGCCATATGAAGGGCCGGGAGTTGCGCCGGATTTCGTGGCGAAAGCCGTGCGATCCTATGCCGGGGAGCCCGGCCGCAAGCCGCCGGCCGCATGATGCCGGACGCTGTTGGCGTCCGGCTCCGCTAGAAACGATAGGACAGGCCGACGGTGAGGCTGCCGAACGACGGATTGAAGCTTATCGGCGTGGTATCGGTCGAGGCTCCGCCCACATGCACGCCGCCGAAGAAATAGTGCGCGTATTCGGTCCTGAATGACCATTTGCTGTTGAACGCATATTCCATGCCGGCGCCGATGACGCCGCCGACACGCGTCGCGCTGACCCTGTCCGATCCACCGGGTACGAAGATCGGGAAGACGATATCGGGCGTGGTGGAACTGGCGCGCACCTGCGTCACCGCGACGCCGCCGGTGCCGTAGATCAGGAAATTGTCGGTCGCGAGATATCCGATGCGTCCGCGCAGCGAGGCGACCCAGTTGAGGTCGTAGCCATAGGTGTCGGTCTTGCCACCGAAAATGGGATCCGGGACGTCCACGATCTGGTTCTCGAAATCGAGCAGGTCGAAATTGCCCGAAATGCCATAGACCCAGCGTTCGTGCTGCCAGTCATGGCCGGCAAAGATGCCGCCGACGAAGCCGGTGTCGCCGAAATCGGAGCCGCTGACACGGCCGTCGCCGCTAAAACCCGGATACGAGAACCCGGCGCCCGCCTCCAGGCCGATATAGGAACCGGCCCAGTTGATCCTGTTATCCTGCGCAGCAGCCTGGCACGTCAGCGCCGCCACCGCCACCGAAGCCAATAAAAGCTTGCCCATGCAACTCCCACCCACGAAATCCCCTATACTCTGCAAGGCCTTTCCCGGCAACCGCGATCCGCGTCCGGGACAGGGGCGGCCGATCACGATCCGACGATGACGCGCCGCGCATCCGGGGCGGTCATTTAGCCTGGTTGTAGATCTTGCCGATCGCGCCGATCAGCTCCTCCGGCTGGAACGGCTTGTTGATCAGCGGCACGTCCGGCGGTCGGGCGGCCATCGATTCGCCGTCCGCATATCCCGATATGACGATCGCGGGCCAGCCCGGCTGCAGGCTGCGCGCGAAGCGGATGACCTCCAGCCCGGAGACCAGGGGCATCGCGAAATCGGTGACGATCACGTCGAAACGGTCCGGCTCCTTTTCGAGCAGGGCCAGGGCCTCGGCGCCGCCTCCCGCGCCGACCACGTCGAAGCCTCGATCCCTCAGATGATCCGCCGTGAAGTCCAGAAGTTCGGTGCTGTCGTCGATCAGCAGGACCGTCGGCCGCTTTTTCCCCGGCATCTCGGCGGGAACAGGGGCTGGCGCGTCGGCCGGCTGCTCGCTGGCCGCCGCGGCCTCGGTGCGCGGCAACCATATCTCGACGGCGGTTCCATGCCCGACCTCGCTTTCGATCCTGAGCGAGCCGCCCGATTGCTTCACGAAACCATAGACGGTGCTGAGGCCCAGCCCGGTGCCGTGTCCGACCTCCTTGGTCGTGAAGAACGGCTCGAGGACCTTGGCCAGGTTTTCGGGAGGGATGCCCCGTCCCGAATCCTCGACCCGCAGCACCGTATAGTCGCCCGCCGCAAGCTCCGGCGTCGGCGTCTCCAGGGTCCGGTTCTGGCCCCGGATGACGATCGAGCCGCCCTCGGGCATCGCGTCCCGCGCGTTGATGACGAGGTTCATCATGGCGAGCTGCAGTTGGCTGGAATCCACATAGACCGGCCAGATTTCGGGATCCAGCCGCCAGCGCAGTTGCGTCAGCCCGCCGAGCGTCGGCGACAGCAGGAGGTCGAGCGTCTCCGCAAGGGCCTTGAGATCGAAGACCTTGGGGTCGAGACGCTGGCGGCGCGAAAAGGCCAGCATGCGGGCGATCAGGTCCGCGCCCTGCCTTGCCGCGTGCTGGGTCATGTCGAAGATGCGCTCGGCGTCGGCGTTCATTTCAACACGGCGCTTCAGCAATCCGAGCCCGCTCAGGATGGAAGCCAGGAGATTGTTGAAATCGTGCGCGACGCCGCCCGTGAGCTTGCCGATGGCGTCCAGCTTCTGGGCATGCGTCAGCTGGTCTTCCAACTGGCGCCGCTCGGTGATGTCGAGCAGCGTGCCCAGGATTTCGGAAGGGGTGCCGTCCTGCGCCTTCGACACGACGCCCTGATCGAGGAAGTGCCGGTAGGCGCCGTCGCCGCGTTGCCAGCGGAACTCGACCGCATAGGTCCCGGACCGCAGCGCCCCCTTGAGCGCCTGTTCGACGAGCGGAGCATCCTCGGGATGCACGCGGCCGAGCCCGAAGCCCGCGTCGCGGGTGAAGGCCTCGGCGGTGAATCCGGTCAGTTGCTCGACCGCTCCATAGACGAAGAAGGCGCCGAAGGGCGGCTCGACGCTGCGCGAATGGATGCATAGCGGAAGCGACCGCAGGATCGCTTCCTGCCGCTCCTCGGCGCGTTTCAAGTCTTTCAGGGCCTGGAGCTTCTGGGTGTTCGCCAGCAGGTTTTCCTGAAGCAGTCGCTGCTCCGATTCCGCCTTCAGCCTGATTTCCCGCGTCTTGAGGAACAGTTCGACGAAAACGGCCACCTTCGAGCGCAACATCAGCGGGTCGAAGGGCTTGAACAGGAAGTCGACCGCGCCGGCGTCGTAGCCGCGCAGCATGTGCGCGTCTTCCTTGTTGATGGCGGTGAGGAAGATGATGGGCGTCGTCTTGCACGAATCCCGCTGCCTTATCATGCCGGCGGTCTGATAGCCGTCGAGGCCGGGCATGATGACATCGAGAAGGATGACCGCGTATTCGTCCTTGAGCAGGCGGCGCAGGGCTTCCTCCCCGGAGTTGACGCAGACGATCTCGCCGACATCCTTGAGCACCTCGCCGATGGTCAGCAGGTTGCGGCGGTCGTCGTCGACGACGAGGACGCGGGCGGGCGCTGCCTCCGTCGAGGAAACTTCCGCCTGCAAGCTTCTGTTCAGCGCTGTTCTTTTCGCCTGCGCCATCGATCTGCTCAATGGATGGTGGAGACGGATATGGCGGACTGCACGGCCTGTCTGCGGCCTCTTGAACGGGAGACCCAGACCCGCAGCAGCGCGAGCAGCAGGTCCAGATCCACCGGTTTCGAGATGTAGTCCGAGGCGCCGGCGTCGATGCATTTCTGGCGATCGCCCTTCATCGCCTTCGCCGTCACCGAGATGAGCGGTATGTCGGCGATGGCCGGCCGGCGCTTGATCTGCTGCATCGTTTCGTAGCCGTCCATTTCGGGCATCATGATGTCGATCAGGGCGACGTCGATATCCGGCAGCTTCTCCAGTATCTCTATTCCTTCCGCGCCCCGCTCCGCGTGCAGCACCTCGATATCCCAGCTTTCCAGCACGCTGGTCAGCGTGAAGATGTTGCGGATGTCGTCGTCGACGATTAGGATTTTCGCGCCGGCGACGCTTTCGACGTCGGTGCGTTCCCGCTCCTCGGCGGCTGCCGCGGCCGTGCCCAGCATGACCGGAAGCTCGGCCGGATTTTGCACGATCGTCACGTCCTTGGCTTCCGGCAGGCGATCGATCGCCGAATGCAGCGGCTCGGGCGCCGCGCAGCAGACGACCAGCCGCTGTCGGATGTCCGGATCGGTCACCGCGTCCTTGAATGCCTTCACGTTCTCCTTCGCGGTGCCTCCGAGGCCGAGGACGATCGCATCATATTCGCTCCACTGATCGGCGTTGGCCGCCAGGCGGCTGACGGTCGTGACCTTGGTCCGCCTGTCGCGGATCGTCTCGGCCAGGCTGATCCGCCGGTCGGCGTCGGCCTCGCAGACGAGGATGCTGCGCTGGAAATGCGCCGGTCTCTCGCGGATCGATCCGAACACCTTGCGAAGTTCCTTGGGCGCGACCGGCTTCACCCCGACGCTGGCGGCTCCCTTGTCCAGCAAGCCGCTCGTGTCGCGCGTGCCCGAGATGACATGGATCGGCAGGGCGCTGGTCTTCGGGTCATGACGCAGCAGGTCGAAAAGCACGCCTCCGTCGATGTCCGAAAGGCCCAGATCGAGCGTGATCGCATCCGGCATTAGCTTGCGGGCGAGCGCGAGCGTTCCGGATCCGGCGTCGGACACGACTGCCTTCAGGCCGGCCTCGCGGGCCAGGCCGAGCAGGACGGCGCCGAATGTCGGATCGTCCTCGACGATCAGCACCACGCGGTCGTTGATGCCGATCGTGTTGCGGTCGTCGTCCAGTTCCTGGACGACTTCGGAGGCGACCGATCCCGCGAGCCGCTCCGCGACGAGCGCGGGGGAGGCCGGCTGCTGTTCGCGCGGTCCGCCGAGCGGGATGGTGAGGGTGAAAGTGGAGCCTTTTCCCGGCGCGCTCTCGACACGGAGTTCGCCTTCGAGGAGGCGGGCGATCTCGCGGCTGATCGACAGTCCTAGGCCGGTGCCGCCATATTTGCGGCTTGTGGTGCCGTCGGCCTGCTGGAACGCCTCGAAGATCAGCTTCTGCTTGTCCTGCGGGATGCCGATCCCGCTGTCGGTGACGGAGATCGCCAGGCATCCGGTTGGATTCTCCCAGCCGTTGCCGCTGCCGGAGGCGCGGTCGAACCGGACTGTAACGCCGCCAGACGAGGTGAATTTGAAGGCGTTGGAAAGGAGGTTCAGCACGATCTGCTGGAGCCGTTTCTCGTCGGTGCGCACCGTCTCGGGGAGATCCGGATCGACCTCGATGTCGAAATCCAGCCCCTTGTCGGAAGCGAGCTGCCGGAAGGTCCTCTCCAGATGCTGGCGCAGCTGGATCAGGGCGATGTCGCTGACGTCGATCGAGACCGTGCCGGATTCGATCTTCGAGAGATCGAGGATGTCGTTGATCAGATTGAGCAGGTCCGTGCCGGCGGCATGGATCGTATTCGCGAACTCGACCTGCTTGTCGTTCAGATTGCCTTTCTGGTTGCTGGCGAGCAGATTGGAGAGGATGAGCAGCGAATTGAGCGGCGTCCTCAGCTCGTGGCTCATATTGGCGAGGAATTCGGACTTGTATTTCGAGGTCAGCGCGAGCTGTTCGGCCTTTTCCTCCAACGCCCGCCGGGCCATCTCGATCTCCAGGTTCTTGTTCTCGACCTGCTTCTTCTCGTTTTCCAGGAGCTGCGCCTTCTCCTGAAGCTCCTCGTTCGTGGCGTGCAGTTCCTCCTGCTTGGTCGTCAGTTCCGCCTGGCGCGACTGGAGCTCGGCGGTAAGGAGCTGGGACTGCTTGAGCAGGCCCTCCGTCCGCATGGTGGCGGCGATCGTGTTGAGGACGATGCCGATCGATTCCATCAGCTGGTCGAGGAAGGATTGGTGGGTATCGCTGAAGCGGCTGAGCGAGGCGAGCTCGATCACCGCCTTCACGTCGTCCTCGAACAGCGCCGGCAGGATGATGACGTTCGTCGGCTTGGCGTGGCCGAGGCCGGAGGAGATCTTCACGAAATCGCTCGGTACGTCCTGCAGCAGAAGCGGCCGTTTGTCGGCGGCGGCCTGGCCGACGAGTCCCTCGCGCAGTTCCAGCCGCTGCTTGGTCGTCCCGGCCGCCTCGGCTCCGTAGCTCGAGGCCAGTTCCAGATAGGTCTCGTTCTCCTGGCGGGTGCTTATGTAGAAGACGCCGTACTGCGCGTTCACCAGGGGGGCGAGTTCGGACATGATCAGCCGCGACACGGTCGCCAGGTCCCGCTCGCCCTGCAGCATGCGCGAGAAGCGGGCGAGGTTGGTCTTCAGCCAGTCCTGCTCGGCGTTCTTGAGCGTCTGATCCTTCAGGTTACGGATCATCTCGTTGATGTTGTCCTTGAGCGAAGCCATCTCGCCGGAGGCCTCGACCGCGATGGAGCGCGAGAGGTCGCCCTTTGTGACGGCGGTCGCCACCTCCGCGATGGAGCGCACCTGGCCCGTGAGGTTGGCGGCCATGGCGTTGACGTTGTCGGTCAGGTCGCGCCACAGGCCCGCCGCGCCCGGCACGCGTGCCTGGCCGCCGAGCTTGCCTTCGACGCCCACTTCGCGCGCCATGTTGGTGACCTGGTCGGCGAAGGTGTCGAGCGTCTCGATCATGCCGTTGATCGTGTCGGCGAGCGCCGCGATCTCCCCCTTGGCATCGACGGAGAGCTTGCGTTTCAAATTGCCCTGGGCGACGGCGGTCACCACTTCGGCGATGCCGCGGACCTGATCGGTCAGGTTGGTGGCCATCAGATTGACGTTGTCGGTAAGGTCTTTCCACGTGCCCGCCACGCCCTCGACCCGCGCCTGGCCACCGAGCTTGCCCTGGGTGCCGACCTCGCGGGCGACGCGCGTCACCTCGCCGGCGAAGGAGTTGAGCTGGTCGACCATCGTGTTGATGGTCGATTTCAATTCGAGGATCTCGCCCTTCACGTCGACGGTGATCTTCTTCGACAGGTCTCCGCGCGCCACCGCGGTGGTCACATCGGCGATGTTGCGGACCTGGCTGGTCAGGTTCTGCGCCATGGAGTTGACGTTGTCGGTCAGGTCCTTCCAGGTGCCGGCGACGCCGCGCACCTGCGCCTGCCCGCCGAGCTTGCCTTCCGTGCCGACCTCCCGCGCGACGCGCGTCACCTCCGAGGCGAAGGAGTTGAGCTGGTCGACCATCGTGTTGATGGTGTCCTTCAGCTCCATGATCTCCCCGCGCACGTCGACGGTGATCTTCTTCGACAGGTCGCCGGAAGCGACGGCGGTCGTCACCTCGGCGATGTTTCGCACCTGCCCGGTCAGATTGGCGGCCATGGCGTTCACGTTGTCGGTCAGGTCCTTCCATGTGCCGGCGACGCCGGGAACCTGCGCCTGTCCGCCGAGCTTGCCGTCCGAACCCACCTCGCGGGCGACGCGCGTCACCTCCGAAGCGAAGGAGTTCAACTGGTCGACCATGGTGTTGGTCACGTCCTTGATCTGCAGGATTTCGCCCTGCGCATCGACCGTGATCTTCTGCGTGAGGTCGCCGGTCGCGATGGCCGTCGCCACCTTGGACACGTCGCGAAGCTGCACGGTGAGATTGCCGGCCATGGCATTGACGTTGTCGGTGAGGTCCTTCCATGTGCCGCCGACGCCCTCGACCTGCGCCTGGCCGCCGAGCTTGCCTTCCGAGCCGACCTCGCGCGCGACGCGCGTGACCTCCGAGGCGAAGGAGTTCAGCTGGTCCACCATCGTGTTGACGGTGTTCTTCAACTCGAGGATCTCGCCCTGCACGTTGACGGTGATCTTCTTCGACAGGTCGCCCCTCGCAACCGCCGTCGTCACCTCGGCGATGTTGCGCACCTGTCCGGTCAGGTTCTGCGCCATGGAGTTGACGTTGTCGGTGAGATCCTTCCACGTGCCGGCGACGCCGCGCACATTGGCCTGTCCGCCGAGCTTGCCCTCGGTGCCGACCTCGCGGGCGACGCGCGTCACTTCCGAGGCGAAGGAATTCAACTGATCCACCATCGTGTTGATGGTGTCCTTGAGTTCCAGCATCTCTCCCTTCACCGTGACGGTGATCTTCTTCGACAGGTCGCCCGAGGCCACGGCGGTGGTGACCTCGGCGATGTTTCGCACCTGGCTCGTCAGGTTTTCCGCCATCAGATTGACGTTGTCGGTGAGGTCCTTCCATGTACCGGCGACGCCGCGCACATTGGCCTGCCCGCCGAGTTTTCCTTCCGTGCCGACGTCGCGGGCGACGCGCGTCACCTCGGAGGCGAAGGAGTTCAACTGGTCCACCATCGTGTTGATGGTGTTCTTCAGTTCGAGGATCTCGCCCTGCACGTCGACGGTGATCTTCTTCGACAGATCGCCCGAGGCGACCGCGGTGGTGACTTCGGCGATGTTGCGAACCTGGCCGGTCAGGTTCTGGGCCATGGAGTTGACGTTGTCGGTCAAATCCTTCCATGTGCCGGCGACGCCAGGGACCTGCGCCTGGCCGCCGAGCTTGCCCTCGGTGCCGACCTCGCGGGCGACGCGCGTCACTTCCGAAGCGAAGGAGTTGAGCTGGTCCACCATCGTGTTGATGGTGTTTTTCAGCTCGAGGATCTCGCCGCGCACATCGACGGTGATCTTCTTGGAGAGGTCGCCGGAGGCGACCGCGGTGGTGACCTCGGCGATGTTGCGCACCTGGCTCGTCAGGTTCGTGGCCATGGCGTTGACGTTGTCGGTCAGGTCCTTCCACGTGCCGGCGACGCCCTTCACGCGCGCCTGCCCGCCCAGTTTTCCCTCGGTGCCGACCTCGCGCGCGACGCGCGTCACCTCGGAGGCGAAGGAGGCGAGCTGTCCCACCATGGTGTTGACGATCTTGCCGATGCGCAGGAATTCGCCGCGCAACGGGCGCCCGTCGATTTCCACCATCATGGTCTGGGAGAGGTCGCCCTTGGCGACCGCGCCGATGACGCGCGCCACCTCCGCGGTCGGCTGGACCATGTCCTCGATCAGCTCGTTGACGGAGCGGACGCTGGATTCCCAGCTTCCGGACGCCCTGCTGACATGAGCGCGCTCGCCGATCCGGCCATCCTTGCCGACGACGCGGGAAAGCCGATCGAATTCCTTCGTGACCTGGTCGTTGAGCTGGACGATCTCGTTGAAGACTTCCGCGATCTCGCCGTCCAGCCCGTCGAAATGGAGCGGCAGCCGGACCGAAAAATCGCCGCCACGGAAAATCTTGAGTGCGGTCAGGATCTCGCGGCGGTCGAGCTGCGGCCTCGCGGCTTCGATGTTCATGATGGTTCCTCCGGAGATCGATCGCCTCTAGACGGGTGGGCGCGAGCCGTTCCGGAGTTGCTGCAAAGTCATTCAGTATTCCCCCCAGAACGCAACAGTCCAAAATGCTGAACGCAGCAAAAGGATTCTGGTTCCCCGGGTTCCGCAAAGATGTTTGTGCTCTGCCGTTCGCTTGACGACGGACTCCTCGAAGAGCGAGCGGCGCCCGTGGCGGCTATCGCCGCTTTCTGTTCACGTCCTCATCCGCTATCGGCCGGTCTTCCTCCTGGCCGAGAAGAACGCGCTCCGCCGCTCCGTCGAGGTCGTCGTACTGGCCGCTTCGCATCGACCACAGGAACGCCACGAGGGCGACGGCCGCCATCGCCAGCGCTATCGGGATAAGCCAGACCAGGACCGTCAACGCGCCGCCTCCCCCGTCCGGAGCGTGGCGGTCCCTTGCCTCTTGCCGGCGGTCGTCCGTTCCTTGACGGCCGGAAACCTGAGCGCGTTGGCGACGACCAGAACGGAAGACATGGACATCGACACGGCGGCCGTCAGCGGAGTGACGTACCCCGCCAGCGCCACGGGGATCACGAACAGATTATAGCCGACGGCGAGCGCCAGGTTCTGCCGGACAAGACGGCGCGCCGTCGCGGCGGTCCGCAATGCCTCCGGAACCGCCGCCAGGCCGCTTCCGAAGAAGACGAGGTCGGCCGCCGCACGCCCGACATCGGCCGCGCTGGCGGGCGCCATCGAGACATGGGCGGCCGAGAGGGCGGGCGCGTCGTTCAGCCCGTCTCCCACCATGAGTGGCTTTCCGCCTTCGCGGGAGAGTTCCTCCAGCCGCGCGATCTTCTCCCGCGGCAGAAGGCCTGCCCGGAATTTTCCGATCCCCAGCGACGACGCCACCCTTGCCGCCGCTTCATGCCGGTCGCCGGAGAGCATCTCAACAGCGAGGCCTAGGCCTCGGACCGCTTCGATCGCTTTGCCGGCCTGCGGACGGGGGACATCCGAGAATTCGAAATACCCCGCCGAGGCGCCGTCCCGCGACGCGGTGGTCCCCCGGGCTTCGTCCGTGCCCGGAGCCGCTGTCCCGCTGCCGAGCGCCCATTCCGGCCTGCCCAGGCGATAGAGGCTGCCGTCGATGCGGCCCTCGATCCCGCAACCCGGCACTTCCCTGAACTCCTCGATCTCGGGCCGGCCGCTCTTTCCGGCAAAGGCCGCGACGGCGCGCGAGGCGGGATGACGCGACAGGCAGGCCAGGGCGGCCACGGCGTCAAAATCTTTCCCGGGAAGGACGGTGCACTCCGTTACGCGAAGGTCGCCGAGCGTCAGCGTGCCCGTCTTGTCGAAGACGGCGACATCGGCTTCCGCCAGGCGTTCGAGCGCGCTTCCGTCCTTCAGCGCGATGCCCCGCTGGAAGAGGCGGCGGGCGGCGACGACCTGGACCATCGGAACGGCGAGCCCCAGCGCGCAGGGGCAGGTGATGATGAGCACGGAGATGGCGACCGTCAACGAACGATGCCAATCGCCGCTTGCCCACATCCAGCCCAGGAAGGCCGCGGCGGCAAGCGAATGGACGAACGGGGAATAGAGCGCGGCGGCGCGGTCGGCGAGGCGCCTGTAGCGGGCGCGCCCGTGCTCGGCGGCCTCCATCATCCGCATCATCTCCGCGATGAAGGATTCGCCCGCGCGCCGCGCGACCTTGATCTCGAGCGAACCGTTGAGGTTCAGCATGCCCGACAGCACCGCGTCTCCGTTTCGAGCCGCGACCGGCGTCGCTTCTCCCGTCACGAGCGCGGCATCGAGGTCGGCCGCGCCGGAGGTCACGGTCCCGTCGAGAGGGATGCGCTCCCCAGGCGCCACGAGCACCATCTCGCCCGGTTCGATTTCCGCCTGCGGCCTGTAGGTTCTTCTTCCGTCGGGGCCGATCACCGTGGCGCCGCGCGGCATCATTGCGGCGAGGCCAAGAACCGCCGTCCGCGCTCTGCGGCGCATCAGGTGGTCGAGCGTTCGCCCGACGAGCAGAAAGAAGATCAGGGTGGTGACGGCGTCGAAATAGGCATGCGGCCCGTCCCGCAACGTATCGTACAGGCTGAGCGCAAGCGCCAGGAGGATGCCGATCGAGATCGGCACGTCCATGTTCGTCCTGCGCGACTTGAGGGCCGCCCAGGCGGACAGGAAAAACAGGCGTCCCGAATAGGTCACGGCGGGAAGCGCCAGCAGCGCGGAAACGAGATGGAAGGCGTTCCGCGCTTCCCCGTCGGCTCCCGCCCAGACCGAAACCGACAGGAGCATGATGTTCGCCGCGGCGAAACCCGCTACGGCCGTGGCGCGGATCAGCCTTCCCATCTCGGGATCGGCCTCGGCTTCTTCATGCGTGAAAAGCGTGGCATCGTATCCGGCTTCAGCCAGCGCCCCGAGCAAGGGCGGCACGGGGCCCTCCTTTCGCCATTTCACGGTGGCGCGGCGGGTCGACAGGTTGAGCCGCGCGGAGGTCACGCCATCAAGTCGCGACAGGGCGCCCTCTATGGCGGCGATGCAGGCGCCGCAATGCGCCGAAGGAACGGAGAGGTCCGTCTGCAGCACGCCGTCCTCGACCGCGCGGCTGGCGAGTCGGATTTCCTCCTCGGACGGGGCCGCTCCCGGCTGCAGCCGCAGCCCGTCTTCGGCGCCCGGAGCGCAACAGGACATGCCGGGACTTACTCCTCCGGAGGCGCGACAGTCCGGTAGGCGTGCCAGGTCGCGTGCCCGAGCAAGGGGAAGATGACGATCAGCCCGACCAGCCCGGTTGCGACGCTGATCGCGAAGAGGACGAGGACGATCGCCCCCCAGGCGATCATCGGAGCAAGGTTGTTCCACACCAGCGCCATGCTGGTGCCCATCGCGGTGAGGGCATCCGTCCGGCGGTCGAGCAGCATGGGTATCGAGAAGGCGCTGACGGTCAGTCCGAACGCGGCGAAGATGCCGCCGATGGCGGTTCCCACCACGATCATGGCCCAGCCCATCGGATCCCCGGTCAGCTGCCCGACGATGTGGTCCATCCCCGGAAACGGCCTGACCCCGAAAAACAGGGCGTAGATGAGCACCGCCGCCCGCATCCACAAGAGCACGAGCAGGCAGAGCAGCAGGCCGGCGAAGAAAGCCTGCGCGCCCGAGCCGGGCCGCGTGAGCAGCATCCGCCGGAAGCTGACCGGCCTGCCTTCCTCGATGGCGCGACTCTTCTCGTAGAGCCCCACCGCCAGCACGGGCGCCAGGATCATGAAACCCGACAGCGCGGGAAAGAGGATGTAGTCGAACCCGAAGGAAAAGAGCAGCCAGACGAAGGCGGCGGAAAGGAGGAAAATGCCGAAGCCGTAGGCGAGGCTCGGCCCGGGCTGCCGCATCAGGTCCCGCCATCCGGCGCCGAGCCAGCCGAACCCCGCTTCGACGGGCAGGTGACGCTGCCAGCGCGCGTTGCGGGTTTCCTCGATCCCCGACGTCTCGCTCAGGAGCCAATGCGATTTATCGGCCTCGCTCATCCTTGAACCTCCTCAGCAATCGCTCGCCGCGGCCCTGAACTGGCCGGGTTTAGCGCCCGCCTCCTTCAGGTGCTGGACGCATCCGGGGTGGGACGTGAACGCGACATATATCAGGTGCGCGTTGGCGCCCGCGAAGGTCAGGATGGCGGCGGCGGCCAGCAGCCATCCGAGACGCAGTCGCCCGGGTTTCTTCAGGACGGAAGACCCTTCCTGCTTCACGGGTTTTCCACTCCCAGGGAATAGACGTAGGTCGCGAGTATCTTGATCTGTGCGGGGGTGAGCCGCTCGTCCCAGGTCGGCATGTGGCCTTCGCGGCCGCCATGTATGGTGGTTATGATGGTCCCGATATCGCCGCCATATATCCAGTAATTGTCGGTGAGGTTCGGCGCACCCACCTCCTGGTTGCCCTTGGCATCCTGTCCGTGGCAGGCGGCGCAGGTCGTCAGGAACACCTGCCGCCCCGCCTCGATCTGCTTGATGCGCTCGGGCGTCGAGTAGTCCGGATGGCTGAGCGAATAGACATAGGCGGCGACGTTGTCGACCTGGCCGGGATCGAGCATTCCGTCACGGCCGAAAGCCGGCATCTGCGAAATCCGGCTCTTCGCATTGCTCGAATTCACGCCCGTAGTGATGGTCTGCATGATGGCTTCCGGGCCGCCGCCCCAGATCCAGTCATGGTCGGTGAGGTTCGGATAGTTGCTGCGTCCCTTGCCGTCGCGTCTGTGGCAGGCCGCGCAATTGTCGCCGAAAAGCCGGTGCCCGGTCGTCTTGACGATCTCCATCATCTTGGGATCGGCGAGTATCTCGTCGAACGAGGCCTTCTCGATCCTGTCGACCCATGGCGCGCGTTGCGCTTCGGCATCGACGATCTTCTGCTCGACGATCTTGCGCTGGTCGGTGTCGAGCAGCCCTTTCGTGTATGTCGTGCCCAGCGGCCAGGTCGGCATGACGAACCACCAGGTCACCGCGAAGATATGCGTGACGATCAGGAAGATGAGCACGCCGCGCGGAACCGGGGTATCGAGTTCCTTGATGCCGTTCCACACATGGCCCGTGGTGCGGTGGCCGCTCACCGGGTCGAGTTCTTCCACGCTCATGGCCGGTCGTCCCCTTCGAGGATCCGCTTCTTGGCGTCACGGAACCGTTCGCGGTTCGACGGCCAGAAGGCGTAGAGCGTCACCGCCACGGCGAAGGCGATCAGGTAAAGCAGGCCCCAGCTCTTGGAAAACGCGACCAGTGTGTCGTGATCGATGTCCATTCGCTTCCCTCACTTGACCGGTTCGGGCGGCTTCTGCGGCGCGGCCGTATGCTTGTAGGCCGCGTCGGTCAGCCTTCCGAGGATTTGCAGGTAGGCGACCAGCGCGTCCATTTCCGTCAGCTCGGTCGTGACCCCGTCGAAGGCCCGGACCTGGGTCGCCTCGCCATAACGCTGGGTCACGCCCGAGGCGTAGTCGCTGTCGGGGGTGGCCTGTCCGTAGGCGTCCTGCGCCGCGTTCCTGATCATGTCGTCCGTATAGGGAACGCCGACATCGCGCTGCGCGGCGAGCCGCAGCCGCAGGTCGTCCGTCTGCAACGGCGTGCGTGCAAGGAAGGCGTAGGACGGCATGTTGGATTCGGGAACCACCGAACGGGGGTTCGTCAGGTGCGCCACCTGCCAGAGGTCGGAATATTTGTCGCCGACGCGCGCCAGGTCAGGCCCGGTGCGCTTCGAGCCCCACAGCATCGGATGGTCGTACTTGGACTCCACCGCGAGCGAATAGGGGCCGTACCGCTCGACCTCGTCGCGCAGCGTGCGGATCATCTGGCTGTGGCAGGCATAGCATCCCTCGCGCACATAGATGTCGCGTCCCGCAAGCTCCAGCGGCGTATAGAGGCGCATGTCGGGAGCGTCCTCGACCGTCTGGTGGATGGTGAAGAGGGGCGCGATCTCCACGATCCCGCCGACGCTAGCGGCGGCGATGATCGCCAGCACGAAGCCGATCGCGGTGCGTTCGATCTTGCGATGGAAAAGCTCGGCCATCGTGCGTCACTCCGCCGGGCTCGGCGCCATGCCCGCGCCGTCGGGTTCCGGCACGTCGAGCCGTCTCCCTGCCGTGGCGGGGGCCGCGCGCACCGTCATCCAGATGTTGTAGCAGCCGACGAGGGTGCCGAGCAGGAAGAGGAACCCGCCGAAGGTGCGGGCGATGTAATAGGGGTACATCGCCACCAGGCTGTCGACGAAGGAATAGGCAAGCGTGCCGTCCGCCGTGTAGGTGCGCCACATCAGGCCCTGGATGATGCCCGAGTTCCACATCGCGAAGACGTAGACGAGGGTGCCGGCGATCGCGAGCCAGAAATGGACCTCGACGAGCACGGGCGAATACATGCGCTCGCGCTTCCAGAGGGAGGGTACGAGCGTATAGATGGACCCGAAGGTGATGAGGGCCACCCAGCCGAGCACGCCGGCGTGGACGTGGGCCACGGTCCAGTCGGTGTAATGCGACAGCGCGTTCACCGGGCGGATCGCCAGGAACGAGCCCTCGAAGGTGGAGAGGCCGTAGAAGACGGCCGCGACCATCATGAAGCGAAGCGTGGCGTCGTCGCGCACGCGGTGCCAGGCGCCGTTGAGCGTCAGGAGCGCGTTGCCCGCGGAAGCCCATGAAGGCACCAGCAGCATGACGGAGAACGTCATGCCGAGGTTCTGCACCCAGTGGGGCAGCGCCGTGTAGTGCAGGTGATGCGAGCCCACCCACATGTAGAAGAAGGTGATGCCCCAGAAGCTCAGGATCGACAGCCTGTAGGAGAAGATCGGCCGCTGCGCCCGGACGGGCAGGAAGTAGTAGAGCATGCCGAGGAAGCCGGAGGTGAGGAAGAAGGCGACGGCATTGTGCCCGTACCACCACTGCACCATCGCGTCCTGGACGCCGGCCCACACGGTGTAGCTCTTGGCGCTCCCCCAGGAGATCGGCACCGCGATGTTGTTCACGATATGCAGCACGGCGACGACCAGGATGAACGCCATGTAGTACCAGTTGGCGACGTAGATATGGGGTTCCTTCCGCCGGGCGAGCGTGCGGATGTAGAGGATGAAATAGGATACCCAGACGATCACCAGCCAGAGGTCCGCGTACCATTCGGGCTCGGCATATTCTTTCGATTGGGTCACTCCCATGAAGTAGCCGGTGACCGCTAGGATGCAGAACAGATTGTAGCCCATGAGGACGAACCAGGGGCTGAGCTGTCCGGCAAGGCGGGCGCGGGACGTCCTCTGCACGACGTAGAGGGACGTCGAGATCAGCGCGTTGCCGCCGAAGCCGAAGATGACGCCGGTCGTGTGGGTGGGGCGCAGGCGTCCGAAGGTCGACCAGGCGGCATCGAAGGCGAGGTTGGGCCAGGCGAGCTGCGCAGCCACCCAGACGCCCATGAACATGCCGAACACCGCCCATGCCATCGTCAGCACGATGCCCGCCTTGATCGGGTCGTCGTAGTAGTAGGTCAGCCGCTCCGGATCTGGTTCGGGTTCGTAGAATGTCGACAGCACGGGGAACAGGAGAGCCAGCGCGAACAGGATCACGATCAGGCCGTGGATACCGAACGGCCCGGTCCGGCCGAGCGCCGCCATCAGCACCCCGATCGCGGCCAAAAGCCCGAGCAGGACGGCCGCACCCTGACGCTCGCTTGAAGTGAGTTGCTTGATCATGTCCCCTCCATGCCGTTCCCGTAAGCCCCCCTACGCGGCCCTGGCCGGATCGACTGGCATATCGAGGAGTTCCTCGAGATGCGCGCGTTCGCCGATCAGGTCTGCGAGAGTATAGTCATCGAATACCGCGAGGAAAGCTTCGAGCGCCCTGTGGACAACGCCCTTGAGGCGGCAGGCCGGCGTGATGAGGCAGGAGCCGCCGCCGGGGCGGAGACATTCGACGAGAGCGAAGCCATCCTCCATCGCGCGAACGACCGCGCCGACATTGATGTCGCCCGGCCGCCTGGCGAGCGAAATGCCGCCCGACCGTCCCCGCGTGGTCTTGATGTAATCCAGCCTGCCGAGTTCCAGCGCCACTTTCATGAGATGGTTGCGGGAGAGCCTGTGGACGTTGGCCACGTCCGATACGGTGATGGGCCTTCCCTCGTGGATCGCAAGGAAGATCAGCATGCGCAGCGCGTAGTCGGTGTGAAGCGTCAGCTTCATGCCCGGTTCCTCGCACACGGACCGCGGCCGGGCCCTGGTTGCTCGAGAGGCATTTCGGATCGGCCTCGAAAAAGTGGTATCGACGATACCGCTTTAATATCCGGCCCGAAGCAGCGCAAGGCTGGAATTGTCGCACGGGCCCAGGGAGCGGCTCTCGCGCCTGGTCTGCGCCCGCGTTTCGACGCTCTTTCTGAGCGCAGTTTGTGCCAGCGCAAACATGGAGATGCGGATGCAGCCTATATGCTGGCCAACGGCCGGATAAAGCCGTGTGCTTGAAGGAAGAAGATGATGAAAAAGACGATCGCCATGCTGGCCCTTGGAACCGCAATGGTATTCGCCGGCGCTGCCGGCGCGGCCGAAATCGAGGTGAAGATGCTGAACAAGGGCGAGAAGGGCATGATGGTGTTCGAGCCCGACTTCGTCAGGGCGGCACCCGGCGACACCATTCATTTCGTCCCCGTGGACAAGGGTCACAATGTGGAAAGCATCCAGGGGATGATCCCCGAGGGCGCGCAGCCGTTCAAGGGCAAGTTCTCCGAGGAACTGACGGTCAAGCTCGACAAGGAAGGCGTGTACGGCGTCAAGTGCCTGCCCCACTACGCCATGGGAATGGTGGCGCTGATCGAGGTTGGCAAGCCCGTCAATCTTGAAGCGGCGGAGGCGGTGAAGCAGACCGGAAAGGCCAAGGCGGTCTTCGCCCAGCTCTTCGGCCAGACGGTCGCGAGCAACTAGGAGAAAGCCCGGGCTGCGCACGCCCGCCGCGCGGCCCGGCTTTCCGTTTCGATCGAGGTGAGGGATTTCCCATGCAGTCGCTCATGCGTTCGCCGAAGGGCCCGAACGGAGAAGAGAAGACGCTTCTGCAACTGGTTGCCGAGCGCTACGACAGCTGCCATCCCGGCGACAGCTTTGCCGACCTGATGAAGCGGGCATCCTTTTCGAAGGAAGACCGGTGCCTGATGGAAGAATGGCTGGAGGCGGGCCGCCGCTGGCGAAGCCGCTGACGGCCGGGAGGGAAAGCCTTGCTTATTCACCCGATGCGGCTAATTTCCTTTTCCATGTTCGAGAAGCTTCACATCCAGCGCGACTGGGCAACGATGCTCGCATTCGTGTTCGGCGCGGCCGTGATCGTGCCAAGCATGGTGGCGCTGCTCTTCTCTCTCGGCGCCCTGGCGCGGCTGCTGTTCTGAGCTGCCCGAGGCCGCCGGCGAACGTTGCCGCGATCCATCTCTTCGCTGAGTATTTGCCGGCACGGCTCACGTCGCCCGCGGGCCCCAGAGGATAGGCGCGTAGCGCAAGGCGAACAGCAGGAACGCCGCGCTCCAGAGCGCGCCGCCGCATCCGAGCACAATTGCGTACCGGTCGCCCGCGAACGGCGCCAGGACACGAAGCACGGCGCCCGCCGTGACGGCCAAATATATGGCGACGGTGGCGCGGTCGGCGACGATCTCGCGCCCGGTGTGGCCGAGGCTCGCCCTCGTCATCACGGCGAGCGTCATGGTTCCGATCGCCCCGGCGGTCAGCGCGTGCAAGGCCGCGCTCTGAGGGACCGCCCCGGTGAGGCGGGAGACGCCGAGCAGCAGGAACGCGACTGCCAGCCAGCCATATCCCGCATGCAGCACGAAGAGGATCGGTTCGCGCAAGGTGGCGCCGCCCCGCCAGCGGAAAAGCCGCGCGAACAGCAGCAATCCCGCCAATATCATCAGCGCGCCCGTCGCCTCGGAATCCGGGAAGGCCGCCCATGAGAGCGCGGCCAGGACGGCGCCGGCGAGCGCCGCCTTGTCGACGAGTCCGAAGCTTGCGGGGAGTGCGAAACGACCCTTCTTGACGAGCCAGTTGCGCGTGAAGCTCGGGACGATGCGGCCGCCGATAAGGGCTATCAGCGCCGCGGCGACGGCCAGTGCGAGGCGCGGGCCAAGCCCGGGCGGGGTCCAGCCCAGGCCTTCGCCATAATGCAGGGCGTTGGCCACGCCGAACAGCGTGATCATGATGGCGACCGGGGCGTTTTTCCAGTTCTTCCCGGCAAGCACTTCCCGCCAGATCGCGAAGGCCAGCGCCGCGGGGAAGGCGAGGTCGAGGAGGGCCGCCGCGATAGGCTGGGGAATGAAGGTGCAGGCGATGCGTCCCGCCACCCACAGGCCGACAAGCCCGGCCAACGGCCATCCGCTGAGCGGAAGGCGGCCTGTCCAGTTGGGGATCGCCGTCAGGATGAACCCCGTCATCACCGCGGCGAGGTAGCCGAACAGCATCTCGTGCATGTGCCACTGGAGGCCGGGGAACGGTCCCGACATGCCGTTCCCGGAAAAATACATCCAGAGCCAAGCCGGGATCGCCAGCCCCGCATACAGGGCGGCCAGAAAGAAGAAGGGACGGAAACCGTAGTGAAGGATCGGTGGCATGGATCGGATCCGGCCGCGCCTGTCCCTGGAGAGATCGCCCGCCTTGACGGCCGCGCGCGGAATCGAACGGTCCGGCGAAACACCCGTGCGCGTCGTTCCGGTCCGTTCCCCTGACCTGCCGCGCCCATCGCGGAACCGGCCCCGAATGCGATGGAATGGCTCGCGAGCCGAGCCGGCTTTCCGGATCGTCATGCAATCTCTCAGGTGTCGTTGCGCCGTGCCAGGCCGAGAAGGTCCTGCAGCCGCTGGTTGATCACCGCGATGAAGGATATCTTCTCCTTCACCAGGCGGAAGCCCAAATTGTCCGGCGGTGTGCCGACCGCGCAGCCGCCGCTCTTCCCTTCGCGCACGAAGTTGGACATGTATGCCCGGTGCCGGCCCTCGATCACGCGGACGCCGCAGTTCCGGGTCGTGCCGGCGTGGCCGCCGCCCGCGCCGAGCGTGACGCGTTCGTAGCAGGTGGAGGTCCATTCCCAGACATTGCCTGCGAAATCCTCGAGCCCCTTCGAATTGGGTCCGTAGTGACCGCGTGGCTTCGGACGCGGATCGGCGGGCCTTTTGGCGGCCGCTTCCTGCTGGTACTGCCGGATCCACCGGATAGCCGGATTGGAAGGATCGTCGGCCCCGGCGGAAAAGGAGTCGCCGGCGAAGCGCTCGGCTGCGGCCGCGGCAATCTCGCGATCCGTCGGAAGCCGCCACGATGCGCCGGTGGCTCCGGAGAACCAGCGGGCGTAGGCTTCGGCGTCGAGCCAGCTCACGCCGGTCACCGGAACGTCCGCGCTCACCTCCTGCGCATCGGGCGCAGCGCAGGCTCCGGCCGCGACGCAGCGGTCGTAGTCGGCCAGGCTTACCTGCTGCTTCATGATGCTGAACGCCGGAACCGCCATCCTTTTCGAGGGCGCCATCGCGGGCCGGCCGCTGTCGAGGAACTCCCCCGGCAGGGCATAGTCGAGGGTGCCGGCCGGTATGTCGATCGTTTCGGCGGGCGGAACGACGGATTTCGGCTGGTGCATCCTGTCCGAAAACCCGAGAGCGGTCATCGGAACGGCAAGGGCGAGGGCGCCGCTCAACGCGGCTCCGACGAGAGTGGGGTGCATGGCGAGGAGCTTTCCGGAAGCGGCCCGGCGGAACCGGGCCGCTCGATCTTCCAGGCTTCAGTAGGTGGCGATCGGACCGGGCGCGACGACCTGCTTCATCAGGTTGTCGTTCCAGCCGCCCTCGACCACGAAGTGCGCCGTCGCCCCGAGTTCCACCGCCTCGATCAGGTTGTGGTTCACATAGGCGTAGATGCCGGGTTGGCGGAAGGTGTAGAGGGCCGCTCCCGCCGAGCCGCCGCGGACGAACCATGTCTCCAGGTCCTTCGCCGGCGGATTGGCGAACTTTCCCTGCTCCCACACATAGTCGCCATGGCCGCCGATGATATGAGGACGGGTGTCGCGGTTCGCCTGCGAATGCACGATCAGGACGGTTTCGCCGACCTTGGCCTTCATGGCATTGTCGCCCGTCAGGGCGTCCTTGGCGCCGTTGAAGACGACATGCGTCGGTATCAGGCCGCGCATGACCTCGACCGTGTCGGCATAGCTGTCGCCGGGCGTTTCGTATTTCTTGAAATTGCCGTCCTTGTCGCGCGGCACGTAGAAGTCGTTCTCGCCGATATAGTAGATGCGGTCATAGCGGAGGGGCCGGCCGTTCTCGTCCTTCAGGCCGTCGCGGGGCAGCACCATGACGGTGCCGCTCATACCCGAGACGACGTGCCAGGGGATCATCGGGCCGCCCGGCGCGCAGTGATAGACGAAGACGCCCGCGCGCGTCGCCCGGAAGCGCAGCTTCACCTGCTCGCCGGGATTGATCAGCGTCAGCGCTCCGCCGCCGAGCCCGCCCGTCGAGGCATGGAAGTCGATGTTGTGTGGCATCGAGTTCGTTGCCGGGTTGACGAGCGTCAGTTCCAGATAGTCATCCTGGTGGACCACCATCATCGGGCCCGGAATGGAGCCGTTGAAGGTCATGCCCTGCATCACGGTCCCGTCTCCGTCGATGACGACCGGCTTTTCGAGGACATGCATCGTGAATTCCACGACCTTCGGTCCGCCGGAAGCGACCTGCTCGTGCGCGTGGACGAAGGGGGGCGCCACGAGCGCCACCTTCTCGCGCGGCAGTCCGGCGATATCGGCTTCCGCCACCTGGGCCGCGGAAGCCATCCTCGGCAGGGTGGCTCCCAGCACGCCGGCGGCGGCTGCCCCCAACAATGCCTGGCGACGCGTGAACATTTTGGTTCTCCTTGCGATTTATCGGTATCGACGGGGGGAACCTAAATCGGCGCGTGCCGGCTTTCTTTGCGCTGCAACAAATCGCGACGCAGAACTTGGCGGATGCAAAACCTGGCGCCTTGGGAGAGGTCGGCTATTGCTCGGGCATGGGCATCCGAAGCGCATCGGCGCTCGTCGAGCCTGCCCGAATTGGGCCGGCTTCGGCCAAGAGCTGACTTAGATGGAGCCCGGAAATTGCCTTGGCGCGTCGCACCCGAATTCGCGCGCGGCCTCGATCAGCATCTCCCACAAGGCCTCCGCATAGCTGCGCGTGACGATAAGCTCGTAGGTGTCCGCACCGGTGCGTGCCAGATGGACGGTCAGATGACCGAAGGCCGTGACCGTGGAATGGCCGACGGGAAAAACGCTCGGGTCGAGATCCACCCCGGTACCCTTGGCGAGCGCCTCGCGTGCCTCGCTGCCCGACAGCTCCACCAGCACGCGGCCGTCGCTCTGGTCGAGCAGCGATGCCGAGCCGGCGAGCGCGTTGCGCAATTCGGCGATGAGCCGGGGAGCTTCGGCAGCAGGCGCGAGCGCCAGCCATTTGTCAGGCCCGGCGGCGCGCAGGATGAAGCGGCCGGCAGCAGCCATCCTGCCGAGTTTTTCGGCAACGCTGTCGCACTTGGCGCGCGAAGCCAGGACATGCAGGATCGCCGGCGCTTCCGGCAGGCGGAGCGCCACGCGGGACTCCAATGTCGGACGGATAGTCTTCACTGTCATGTCAGGCATGGAGCTTCTCGTTCCGCGGATCGACGAAGGCGGGCTCGCAAACGAGGACGGGGAATTCCTCGCCGCGCAGCCCGTCCCACACCCTGATCTCCTCGCCATGGCGGGCGTGCCCGCGCCTGAGCAGCGCCAGCGCGATGTGATGGCCGAGCGCGGGCGAATAGCAGGCGGAGGTGATGTGACCCTGGTCGTTCTCGGTCGAGGGCGGCGCGTGACGCTCCAGAAGATGGGAACCGGCCCGGATGAGGCGGTCGGCGCCCGCGGGCCTCAGCCCGACAAGCTGCATTCGGTTTTCCGCCCTCAACGCCTCCCGCCCGAGCATCGCGCGGCCGACATAGTCCTTGGCCTGCGACGCCATCCTGCCCATGCCGAGATCGTCCGGGACCACCGTGCCGTTGATCTCGGAATGGGTGACATGGCCCTTCTCGATGCGCAGCACGGAGAGCGCCTCGGTGCCGTAGGGCATGATGCCGTGTTTCGCGCCCGCTTCCATGACGGCGTCGGCAACGCGCTTGCCCGAACGCGCCGGCACGGCAAGCTCGTAGGCCAGTTCGCCGGAAAACGAGATGCCGAAGAGCCGCGCGGGCAGCGTGCCGAGCACCGTGAGATCGGCTGCGGCGAGGAAGGGGAACGCGTCGTTCGAGATGTCGCGGTCCACCAGTTCGGCGATCACGGCGCGCGATTTCGGTCCGGCGATCGCCATTTGCGCCCATTGGTCGGTGACGGAGGCGAAACGCACGTCGAGTTCAGGCCACAGGATTTGGGCGCAGAATTCCAGGTGGGTCATGACGCCGGCGGCCTGCGCCGTCGTCGTGGTCATGAAATAATGATCCTCGGCGAGGCGGCTAGTCGTGCCGTCGTCGTAGATGAAGCCGTCCTCGCGCAGCATCAGCCCGTAGCGGGCCTTGCCCACCGGCAGCTTTGCGAAGCCGTTGCAATAGACGCGGTTCAGGAATTCCGGGGCATCGGGCCCGAAGATCTCGATCTTGCCGAGGGTGGAGACGTCGCAGACGCCGACATTGGTGCGGACATTGGCCGCCTCGCGGTCCGCGCTCTGGCGCCAATGGGTCTCGCCGTTGCGTGGGAACCAGGCCGAGCGGTACCAGAGGCCAGCTTCGACGAAGACGGCGCCGTTGGCTTCGGCCCAGCCGTGCAGCGGCGATTTGCGCACCGGCTGGAAATGCTTCTCGCGATTGGCGCCGACGATCGCGCCGAAGGAAACCGGCGTATAGAAGGGGCGGAAGGTCGTCGTGCCGATCTCCGCCGGTGACTTCCCCCGTGCCTCGGCGACGATGCCGATCGCGTTCAGGTTGGAAAGCTTGCCCTGGTCGGTAGCCATGCCGGTGGTGGTGTAGCGCTTCGCGTGCTCGATATGGCCGTAGCCCTCGCGCACGGCGAGGCCGAGATCGGAGACGGTCACGTCGTTCTGGAAATCGACGAAGGCCTTGGCGCGTGATTCTCCGACATGCCAGAGCGCCTTGAATCCGGTTCCGGCCTCTTCCGTCGTCTTAGGTGGATCGAAGCGGGCCGGCTTGATGCCGAGTTCGCCGAGCGCGGCCTGGGCCTTCCCGATGCCGTCGCGAAGGCAATCGGCGAGACCGTAGATGCCTGCAGCGGACCCGGCCATCGCCAGCCCCTCGTTTTCCGGCGCGAGAAAAGCCTGCAGGCCTTCATTCCATATGGGACGGCCGCCGCGCTGGCAGGCGAGATTGATGATAGGCGTGTAGCCGCCCGACATCGCCAGCGCGTCGACGCCGATCCGCTCGTATTTCCCGTTGCCGAGGATTTCGATGCCTTTGAGGCCCTGCCCGCCGAAGCTACGCGTCACCAGCCCGCCGTGGATGGTGCGGGTTGCGGCCGACGCTCCAGACACAGCAGGACGGCTGTCGATCACCGCCGCCACCTCGACGCCGCGCGCCTGCAGGTCGCGCGCCGTGCGGTAAGCGGCGTCGCCGTTGGTGAAGATCGCGACTTTCCTGCCCGGCGCCACGGCGTAGCGGTTGAGATAGGTGCGCATGGCGCCGGCGATCATGATGCCGGGCCGGTCGTTGCCGCCGAACACCAGCGGCCGCTCCTCGGCCCCGCTCGCCAGAACGGCGCGCCTTGCCGCGATGCGCCACAGCCGTTCGACGGGAAGCGCCGCGTCGATCTCGGCGCGGTGTTTCTGCACACGTTCGAGCGCGCCGAACAAATTGGAATCGTACCAGCCGAATGCAGTCGTGCGCGGAAGCACACGCACGTTCGGCATGGTGTCGAGTTCGTCCGCGACCTGCCGGGCCCAGTCGGAGGCCGCCATGTCGTCCACGCTCTCCCGCTCGCCGAGGAGCGAGCCGCCCGGAAGCGACTGCTCGTCGACGAGGACGACACGCGCGCCGGAACGCGCGGCGGTCAGCGCCGCCGTCAGCCCGGCGGGGCCGGCACCGATCACCAGGAGGTCGCAATGCGCCCAGCGCTTTTCGAAACGGTCCGGGTCGCGCTCGTAGGTGGCCTTGCCGAGCCCCGCCGCGCGGCGGATCAGCGGCTCGTAGAGCTTCTCCCAAAGGGCCGCCGGCCACATGAAGGTCTTGTAGTAGAAGCCGGCGGCGAGGAAGGGCGAGAAGAGCTGGTTGACGGCGCCCAGATCGAAGCGGAGCGAAGGCCAGCGGTTCTGGCTTTCGGCGACCATGCCTTCGTGAAGCTCCGCCATCGTGGCGCGTACATTCGGCTCGCGCCGTCCGCCCGTGCCGACAGTCACCAGCGCATTGGGCTCGGCGGAGCCCGCCGTCAGGATGCCACGCGGACGGTGGTACTTGAAGCTGCGGCCGACGAGGCGGCGGCCGTTGGCGAGCAGGGCCGAGGCCAGCGTGTCGCCGGCGAAGCCGGAGAGCTTGTGCCCGTCGAAGGTGAAGTCGATCGGGCGGGAGCGGTCGATCAGGCCGCCCTCCGGGAGGCGCCGGGAACTCATGTCCGGTCTCCCGCGAGCGCTCGTGCCCGGGCGTCGGCGACGTCATGGACGGCGTGGCTCAGATTGTCCCGCTCGACGATCAGCCAGCGGCCGCAGCCGGCGCCATGGTACCAGTGCTCGCGCAGGCGCCCACGCGGGTTCGTCCGCAGATAGACGGCGGAGAACCATTGCGGATCGTCGATCGGCGCGCCCCAGGCAGGGCGGCTGTCGGGGACGGCGCCGCGGATCGTGAACTCCTCCTTCGGGCGCATGCCGCAGTGGGGGCAGGGGATGAGGCTGGCCATCGTCGGTTCCTAGTGGAGATTCGCCTGGGCGCCGCGGCCGTTCTCGTCGATGAGATAGCCGCGGGCGAAGCGGTCGAGCCGCATCTCGCGCGCGACCGGATGCGGTTCGTCGCGGGCGATGAGGTGGGCGAAGCACCAGCCGGAGGCCGGCGTCGCCTTGAACCCGCCATAGCACCAGCCGCAATTGAGATAGAGGTTGGGGATCGGCGTCTTGTCGATGATGGGCGATCCGTCCATCGACATGTCCATGACGCCGCCCCACGAACGCAGCGCCTTGACGCGCGACAGGCCGGGGATCATCGCCAGCCCGGCCTCGAAGACATGCTCGACCGTCGCCAGGTTGCCGCGCTGGGCATAGGAATTGTAGCCGTCGAGATCGCCGCCGAAGACCAGTCCGCCCTTGTCCGACTGCGAGATGTAGAAATGGCCGGCGCCGAAGGTCACGACGGTGTCGATGAAGGGTTTCAGACCCTCGGAGACGAAGGCCTGCAGCACATGGCTCTCGATGGGCAGGCGCAGCCCGGCCATCGCGGCGACGACGGAGGAATTGCCGGCGGCCGCGAGCGCCAGCCGGTCGCAGCCGATGAAGCCTCGGCTGGTCTCCACGCCCGTCGCCCGGCCGTTCTCCACGCGGATGCCGGTCACCTCGCAATGCTGGATGATGTCGACGCCCATCTCGTCGGCGCCGCGGCCGTAACCCCAGGCGACCGCGTCGTGGCGAACCGTGCCGCCGCGCCGCTGCAACAGCGCACCCATGATCGGAAAGCGCGCATTGTCATAGTCGAAGAAGGGCAGCATGCGGCGCACGCCCTCGCGGTCCAGCAATTCGGCATCGACGCCGTGCATGCGCATGGCGTTGCCGCGCCGGGTGAAGGCGTCTCGCTGGGCGTCGGAATGATAGAGGTTGAGCACGCCGCGCTGGGAGACCATGGCGTTGAAATTGAATTCCTGCTCCAGCCCTTCCCACAGCTTCAGCGACCACTCGTAGAAGGGCTCGTTGCCGGGCAGGAGGTAGTTGGAGCGGATGAGGGTGGTGTTGCGGCCGATATTGCCCGAGCCGAGCCAGCCCTTCTCGACGATGGCGACGTTGCGGATCCCGTGCTCCCTGGCGAGGTAGTATGCGGTGGCGAGGCCGTGGCCGCCGCCTCCGACGATGACGACGTCGTAGCGGCTCTTCGGTTCCGGCTCGCGCCAGGCCGGCGTCCAGTTGCGGTTGCCGGAAAAGGCGTTGGCGATGAGAGACGCAACCGAATAGCGCATGGATCAAATCCTTCGACCGTCGCGAAATATGCGGAAAGGGACGGTTCGCCCTTGTCCAAAACAGACGGCTGCAGATATGAATGAGACATGATTTTGGAGACAGCGCCCGGCGTCCAGCATTTCGGCTTCATCCCGCTGCCGGGTTTCGCCCTGATGTCCTACGCCGCCGCCGTCGAGCCGCTGCGCGCGGCCAACAGGCTCGCCGGACGGCCCCTTTATCGCTGGACGAACTACATCATCTCCGGCGAGGAGACCGTCTCGTCATCCGGCGCGAGCGTCCGTGGCGAGCGGCTGCCTGCGGACAAGGGGTCGCTGCATACCGTATTCGTCTCGGCGGGCGGCGAGCCGAAAGACTGGATGGTGCGGCCCGTCATCAATTGCCTGCGCCGGCTGGCGCGCCAGGGCGTGCGTATCGGCGGCATTGCCGGCGGGCCCTATCTGATGGCGGCGGCGGGACTGCTCGCCGAACGCCGATTCACCATCCATTGGGAACACGTGGAAGCGCTGATCGAGGCGTTCCCCACGCTGAAGCCGGAGCGCTCGCGTTTCATCCTCGACCGCGACCGGCTGACCTGCGGCGGCGGCGTTGCGCCGCTGGACATGATGCATGCGTTGATCACGGAGCGCATGGGCGGGGCTTTCGCGAGGCGCGTCAGCGACTGGTTCCTGCACACCCATATCGACATGCCGTCCGCGCCGCAGCGCGCCTCGCTGGCGGAGCGCTACGGCGTCCATCATCCCGTGCTGCTCGCGATTTTGGAGAAGATGGAGACGACGCTTTCCGCGCCTCTCGATCGTGTCGCGATGGCCTCGTTCGCAGGCATCAGCCCGCGCCATCTCGATCGTTTGTTCCAGACGCGGCTGGAGACTTCTTTCCTCCACCATTACCGCCATCTGCGGCTGGGCCACGCGCGCAATCTCCTGCGCCAGAGCGCGCTCTCGGTGACGGAGATCGCCTTCGCCTGCGGCTTCGCCAGCAGTTCGCACTTCGCGCGTTGCTACCGCGGACAATTCGGCACGACGCCGACCGCCGAGCGTCTGAGGGTGGCGTAGTCGGCATGGCGCCGGCTTCTCCAGGTGGGCCTCATGTCCGTTGCCGGCCGGAGCCTTCGTCGCCATTGCATAGCAAGCCAACAAGTTCCTCGGGTCGGCGCCAAGGATCTATGGTATGGAGCCTGCAACGACCGAAGGCTTTTACCTTGAACCTAAAGCTCCGCCATCTGCATTACTTTACAACGGTGGTGGACGCGGGCAGCTTTTCCCGGGCGGCTTCAATCATCCATATCGCGCAGCCGGCCTTGAGCAGGCAGATTCTCGAGCTTGAGGACATGCTGGGTGTCGAGCTCCTGCACAGAACCGCCCGCGGCGTGCGCCCGACGCCTGTCGGCGAGGCGCTCTATCGGGAAGCTGCCAATATCCTAAGGCAGATGGAGCGGCTGCCCGACGTGGTGCGCTCCGCACGCGGCGACATCGAGGGCACGGTCGGCGTCGGCATGTCCTCCACGCTGGCGTCGTTTCTCGCTGGTCCGCTGATGGAGGCCTGCAGGACGGAATTCCCCAGGATCAAGCTGCGGTTGATCACGGCCGACAGCATCGTCCTGAAGTCGCGGCTCGATGCAAGCCAGCTCGATCTCGCCGTGGTGTTCGAGGATCTGCCTTCGCCGGGATATGTGCGCCATCCGCTGTTCAGGCAGCGGCTTTATCTTGTCCATCCCGGGCGTCCCGCAGACGCTGCCGCGAGCGTGCCCCTTGAGCGGCTCGCCAAGCTTCCGCTCATCCTTCCTACCCTCCCGAACGTGACGAGGCTTCTCATCGATCGAGTATTCGCCGAGGCGAAGATAATCCCGAACGTCGCGGGCGAGGCCGATGTGTTTTCGAGCATGCTGTCCGCCGTACAGGCGGGCATGGGCCTTGTCATATTGCCGAAAGGCGATTTGTCGGATGTGGCCGGCTACAGCGCCCTCTTCGCAGTGCCGATCGAGCCCGCGCTCTTCCTCACGGCAGCGGTGATTGCGTCCCATGATGCTCCCTTGGGAAGAGCCGCGGCCATGGTGCGACGGATACTCAGCCGCCTCGTCTGCGAGATCATGGAAAGAGCGCCGCCGCCCGGCGCGGAATGGATGGGCGGCAGTCCGGAAGCTACAGGGCCAGGAGAGCAATGAGCACCGTAGCGGCTCCTCCCAACCGCGTGGCGATCTGCGCGAACGGCATCAGGTCCAGTCGGCGGGCGGCGCTCAGGATGGCGATATCCCCGGTACCGCCCATTGCCGCGCGCGATACCGCGACGAGCGATCCGTCGACCGGATCAAGCTTCGCAAGGAGGGAAAACAGGTAGCCGCCGCCATAAAGCCCTGCGACCGTCGCCGTGACGACAAGCAGATTTCCGGGCGAGAACCCGGCCAGTAGGACATCCCACGGCGAATAAAGCAGCCCCACGACCACGAGGACCGGAAAAACAAAAACCTTCGCGGAGAAACGATACACCGCGACGATGGCGGAGCGGATGGCCGGCGGGAGGACATTCGTGACAAGCAAAATGCCGGAAAGAGCGAGCAGGAAAACAGGCTCGCTGATGCCCGTCAGCCGCTGGACCCAATAGGCGGCGACCGCCATTGCCAGGAGCAGCGCAACCGCAATTGCAATGCCGACACGATCCGCAGGCTGGTGAACTTCATCGCCAGCCTTTCTGGCAAGGCGCATCTCTTCCATGGTCGTGCCGCGCCGATGGCCAAAATATCCGAGCACGCCGGCGACGACGACGGCAACGAGATTTCCCAGAAGCACCGGGGGCAAGAGCGTTCCGAGTATCTGATCGCCGTTTCCAAAGGCGCTTCCGTAACCCAGTGACAGCGGCAGGGCTCCCGCGTTCAACCCGCCGCCCATGACGGGAACGACGACCAGGAACAGCGCTTCAGAAGCGGAAAACCCCGCCACCTGCCCGGCCGCCGCTCCTGCCAGCAGGGCGACCATGCTGGCGAGGACGACGACAAGAAGAAGCCTTGGAAGGGTTCTTGCCAGTGGCCGGAGATCGAGACTGAGGATACTGCCGACGATCAGCACACAAATGAAGCCTGTGATGGCGTGAGACGTTTCGATTGCGGCTCGAACGGAATTGACCATATCAGCGCCGATCCAGCCGGCATGGACGCTGTAAGAAGACAGCAGGATAAGCGCGAGAGAATCGAGGCCAAGTGTCGGGACTCGACGACGAACGGTGATGCCGGAATACGGTTCGCCGACGCCGGACCGAGTTCCTCCACCCTGATCAGCCAAACATGCCCCCCGCGCCGGAGTCTCACGGCGGCCTGAACGCTTATCAGAAATCCTGCCGGTTGGCTCGTGCGCGCGGACGAACCTGAGACAGGCCGTCCCGGCCATGCCGCGCGGGCATAGGCGGTTGCCCATATAGTATTTGTCGGCGATCGCCCACCGTGATGAAAGCACTTCGGAAAACAACACCGAGCAACCAGGAAGATTGTTGCTCCTTCCGGAGAACAGCAATGGCAAACCTCATCTATCGCGTCGTCTCCGTATGCGGAGCCCTGGGTTACGGTTATCCCAAGGAGTCCCTGACCGAGGCGCTGAAGGGCCGCGTCGATGCGATCATCTCCGACGGCGGCTCGATGGATGCGGGCCCCTACTATCTCGGGACCGGAACGGAATATTTCGAGCGCGAAGCGATCAAGGCGGACTTCCGCCACATGGTGGAGGCTGCGCAGAAGGCCAACGTTCCCGTCATCCTCGGCTCATCCGGAATGGCTGGAGGCGACCGCAACGTCGACCTGATGCTCAACATCGCCAAGGAGGTCTTTGCCGAGCTCGATGTCCGGAACGCCAAAATAGCCGTGATCGGCGCCGAACTGGACCCCGAGATCGTGATCCAAGAATTCCGCGCCGGGGCGCTTCGCCCAACCGGGATCGGCCCTGATCTGGATGAAGAAGCCCTGCGCGAAAGCACTATCGTCGGCCAGATGGGTATCCATCCCTTGATGACGGCCCTCGAAAGCGGCGCCCAATATGTGCTGGCAGGCCGCTCCTGCGATGTCGCGCTTTTCGCATCGGACATGATTCGCCGCGGCATCGACGCCGGCCTCGCCTATCATGTCGGACATGTGCTCGAATGCGGCGCGCTCGCCTGCGATCCGGGCTCTCCGTCAGATGCCCTGGTCGCCGAAATCTATGACGACGGCACCGCGGTTTTCGTGGCGCCCAATGCGGACCGGCGCTGCACGCCTTATTCGATCGCGGCGCACTCGCTTTACGAGGAGAGCCATCCGCAACTGCAGTTCTATCCCGAAGGCATTCTCGTGATGGACAAGACGGAGTTCTTCACGCGAGATTCGCGTGCCGCGGGTATCCGCAACAGCAAGTTCGTCCGCTCCTCAAGACCCTGGCCGTGGAGCATCAAGCTGGAGGGCGCGCGGCGCCTGGGCGCGCGCAAGGTATCGCTGATTCACATCGATCCTGCCGACCTCGCGAAAGTGCCGGCCGATGTGCTCGCCTACGGAAGGAACGGTGTGCAGACGCGGTCGGTTTCGGGCAATGAGCGCGAACTCGGCATCATCATCGAGACAACGGCGAAGACCCAGGAAGCGGCTGTACTGCTCGCCAGCCTGCTTACCCATTACCTGATCCACTACGGCTATCCGGGGCGCAAGGCCACTGCGGGCAACATCGCCTACCCGCTCTCGCCCAACCTCGTAAGTTTCAAAAGACAAGACGGCACCTTCGGGGCCATCGTGCCGAGCGGCACCCGCGATCCCGTCTTCTTCGAGAACTACGCGCGCATCAAGGCGGCGGTGATCAAGCTCATAGACAACGAGTTTCCCGATGCGCTGGCGGCGGCCAGCTATCGCATCGTCGAGGCCGACGCTGAAAACCCCGTCTTGCTGCTGCGCACCATCGGGCGCGATCCCCAGGCCCTGTTGAAGCGCCACAATGAGGAAATCGCTCGCATAACGGATGTCGTCACGCCGAAAGAGGGAAGCCTCTTCGGCCTCGATGCCGCCGATGCCTACGAATGGACGCTCTACCACCTCCTCCAGAACGAGAAAGTGATCAAGGAGCGGATGTTCCCGATCACCTACTACCAGGCGAACGGGAGCGACTGGCTGAAGACCGGCGGCGAACGGCCGCGCTATTTCGACATCGGAATCACCGGCTATCAGGGCAATGTCGATGATCGCACCCTGTCGCTGATCGCCGATGTTCCGCCGATGGGTATGCTCCACGGCGAGGGTAGGTTGCTGGACCTTGCGGTCGTGATCCGCTCCAAGGATGCCGGCATAAACCGGCTCACCTTCGACGTGATCTTCAACTCGCCGGCTAATTACGAGGCGGCGCTGAGAAGCAATGTCTTCCACAAGGAGAATGTCGCCAGGATCCTCGGGATTCCGGCTGAACGGGTGGTGGGGACGTTCTTCGTCGATAGCTGCAACGCCATCAAGATATCGGTCGACAGGCCCAATATTTCCGCTTCGGCCGACGAGCGGGACGTCTTCGGCGCGCAACAGCAGTCGGCAATCGAACGGCTGACGATCTCGCTCTATGCCGAGGCGTTGGCAAAGGTCTCGACCTTTTAGATCGAAATCCAATTCATGGGCGAGGCCCGGCGCGGCCCCGCCCTCGAACAACGCGTCGTTGCCATTGGAAAGCAGGAAGCAACTCGTTGCCTCCCGGGAGGGAACAATAGCCAAGGCGATCATTCGGGCGAACGAGCCGCAATTAACCACCTGTCCGGAGCGCCGGGACATGTGCAATTCCCGCCTAGCGAGACCCAAGCATCCGCAGTAATTGTACTTGTAAACGAGGACGCGTTTTTTGAGAAAACCGAAGAAAAGCAAATTCAACTTGCAACAGGAAAGGAAATGAAAGTGTCTAAAGGACTTGCCCTGATGGCCCTGGCGTCATCACTTACATTCTTCGCGGCCCAGGCGGAGGCCATGCCGATCGCCCCGCTATCGAACACGGATTCGCTTGTCGTTCACGTCGCCGACGGTTGCGGGGCCGGAAGATATCGCGGACCGGGCGGTGCCTGCCATAGATTCGGATATGGTCCGTATCCCAACGGATACTATCACCCTCGTCCTCGTCCCGTATGGAACGGCTGCCCTCCCGGATATTGGCGGGGTCCCTGGGGCCATTGCCGCAATACCCCCTATCACGGGCGTCTGCCGGGCGGCGGCTGGCAATAAGCAAATCCTTCAAGCGAATCCTTTCCGCCATGAGAAGGTGGACGAACAAGCCCCTTCTCATGGCTCCCGACGGACTTCCGGCTGCATCATTCGCGAGTCCTTACGCCGGGGACTGAAAGTTACCGGGCACGAAAGACCAGCGAACCGTGCCACTTCGAAACGCCGGTGGCACAGGGTCTGGCAGCGTAGCTCGGTATCCGGATCGGGCCTCGGAGCGACGTTCTGCCGCCGAAGAGAAATGGGACGGACGGCCATGGTTTTCCCTCATGCGCATGAAGGCTTTCTTGCGGACCTGCCGACGCGAAGACAGACGGGCGGCACGAGGCTTGGCCGCCATACATTGCTGCTCGTGGCCGAATTGCTGCTTTTCGTGCTGCTTGGCGGAGCAACCGTTTTCGCGGAACGCGCCGCGGCCGCCGGCCTGGCTGCCGGGTCGCTGATATCGGCGCGACCGATTCCCGGCGCGCCGGATCATGCCGCCGCCTATCGCATTCTCTATCGCTCGACCGGCATGCATGGGGAACCGATCTCGGTTTCCGGCATGGTGATCGTTCCGGCGGGGCCGGCGCCGGCCCATGGTCGGCCGATCGTCGCCTGGGCGCACCCGACGTCCGGCGTCGCCGACATCTGCGCGCCATCGAAGGCGCGAGATTTCTTTCGAACGGTGCAAGGGCTGCGGCTGATGCTTGAGCGTGGCTACATCGTCACCGCCACCGACTATCAAGGTCTCGGCACGCCCGGCGTCCACCCCTATCTGGTCGGCATCAGCGAGGGCCGCTCGGTAATCGATTCCGTTCGCGCGGCGCGTCAGGTCCCAAACGCGGACGCCGGCAGCACGTTTGCCGTCTGGGGTCATTCCCAGGGAGGCCATGCCGCTCTCTTCGCGGGGCTATTGGCAGGCGGCTACGCCCCGGATCTGAAACTGGTTGGGGTCGCCGCCGCAGCGCCCGCGACAGACCTGCGCACATTGATGAACGACGATCTCGGCACCAGCGGTGGAAACAACATCACCGCGATGACGCTATGGTCCTGGGCGCGGGTCTACCATGCGCCAATCGCTTCCGCGGTGAAGCCGGAGGCGATGCCGGTGGTCGATACGCTTGCCGGAGAATGCATCGAGCGTTGGTTCGATGTCTTCAGGCGGCTGAAGCCGACCCGTGCCCTCGGCAAAGGTTTCATGCGCGCCGACGATCTTGCTTCGCTCGAACCGTGGCGGGATCTGCTGGCCATCAATTCGCCCGGTCCGCTGCCGCGCTCGATACCCGTGTTCCTGGCACAGGGAACAACCGACAAGGTCGTCCGGCCGGACGTCACCCTGGCTTATGCAAACCGGCTCTGCCGCCACGGCAACAAGGTCGTTTTCGATACGCTGCCGAATGTCGGCCATCTCTTTGCCGCCCGCGATTCCGCCAGATCGGCAATAGGCTGGATTGCCGACCGGTTCGCCGGCAAGCCCGCGCAGACCGATTGCGGGTCGGGACGGCTCTCCGCGCCCGCGCTCAACTGACTGAGGCAAGAAGATATTGCTTCGACCCTTCCGGTTCGAAGGGCATGCCTGACCAGTTTCCCGTCTTCACCGCCCCATGAGAGGGCTACAGTTTGACCGCCATTTCGCGGCTCCACAGACGGAGCTTGCGGCAGGACTCGATAAATCCGGGAATTGTGCGAGGATCGTCGAGAGCGATGAGGCCTTCGTCGGCTTCCGGATCGACGCCGGCTTTCTGCAGGAGCGGAAGGGCGCCGGAGGTGAAGGCGATGAACTTGCAATGCGCGAAGGCATCGGCGACGAAGTCGCGAGCGGCAGCCTCGCCCGTCAGACGCTCGGCGCCTTCCTCCGAGAGGACGAGCGCAACGGCGTCGAACAGCACCGACGGACCGCCGTCGATCATGTGCCGCCCCTCGATCCAGCTTCCGTCCGCAGCCTCGACGCCGCCGACCTTCGGCGCGACCACCTCCATCACCGCGCCTTCTTTCTCGATCGCAGTCTGAAGCTTCTTGAGCAGCGCCGCATCGGCGCCCGGACTGACCAGCACGCCGACCTTGCGGCCGGCAAAGCGGTCCGGTCCGTTCTCGATGATGCTGAGCGCCGGCGAGGGTTCGAGATCGTCGCGAGGCGCGACCGCGGCGTCGGCGGGCTCCGGCAGTTCCCCGAGGCCGAGCTTTTCGGCGACGGTCTCGGCCAGGCCCTCGTCTATGTTCAGGAGATGCGAAACCATGCGCTCGCGGATCACCGGCGTCTCGACCTTGGAAAGCTCGAAGGTCAGCGCCATGGCGATATGGCGCTGCTCGGGTGGGGTCTGGCTGTTGAAGAACAGGCGTGCCTGGCTGTAGTGGTCGGCAAAGCTCTCCGCCCGCAGCCTGACCTTCTGGCCTTCCTCCGCCTCGGCGAACGACCGAAATCCGCGCTTAGGCGATTCCCTTGGGCCTTCGCCGAAGGAATTCGGCTCGTAGTTCACCCTTCCGACCGGGTTGCGCATCGCCATATGCCCGTCCTGCTGGAAATTCTGGAACGGGCATTTGGGCGCATTGATCGGGATATGCGTGAAGTTGGGGCTGCCGAGCCGTTTCAATTGCGTGTCCAGATAGGAGAAGTTGCGGCCCTGAAGCAGCGGGTCGTTGGAGAAGTCCACGCCGGGCGGGACATTCTGTGTCATGAACGCGACCTGCTCGGTCTCGGCGAAGAAGTTGTCAGGCATGCGGTCGAGGACGAGACGCCCGACCGGGATCGGCTCCAGAATCTCCTCGGGGATGATCTTCGTGGCGTCCAGCACGTCGAAATCGAAACTGTCGGCGAAGTCCTGGTCGAACAGCTGTACGCGCAGCTCCCATTCCGGGAAATCGCCGGACTGGATCGCCTGCCACAGGTCACGGCGATGGAAGTCGGGGTCGGCACCATTGATCTTTACCGCCTCGTTCCAGACCACCGACTGAAGCCCGGATTTCGGCTTCCAATGGAACTTCACGAAAGTCGATTCGTCCTTCGCGTTCACGAAGCGGAAGGTGTGGACGCCGAACCCTTCCATGAAGCGGAACGAACGCGGGATCGCCCGGTCCGACATGATCCACATGATCATGTGCATGGATTCCGGCGTCAGCGAGATAAAATCCCAGAAATTATCGTGCGCCGACTGCGCCTGCGGAAAGGCCCGGTCCGGCTCTTCCTTGACGGCATGGACGAGGTCCGGAAAGCGAATGGCATCCTGGATGAAGAACACCGGGATGTTGTTGCCGACGATGTCCCAGTTGCCCTCCCTGGTATAGAGCTTTACGGCGAAGCCCCTGACGTCGCGGGCAAGATCGAAGGATCCCTTGCTGCCCGCGACGGTGGAAAAACGCACGAAGGCCGGGGTCTTCTCCCCGGCGCGCTGGAAAATGTCGGCGCGCGTATATTTGGCAAGAGATTCATAGGTCTCGAAATAGCCATGCGCACCGTAGCCACGCGCATGTACGACCCGCTCGGGAATGCGTTCGTGATCGAAATGGAAGATCTTTTCCCGGAAGGGGAAATCCTCGATCAGCGCCGGGCCGCGTGGGCCGATCTTCAGTGTGTTTTGATCGTCCGAAACCGGTCCGCCTTGCGCGGTCGTCAGCACCGGACTGTCGCCTTCGGCGATCTGATGGAGCTCGCCCCCTTTCCCGCGTTCGAGCTTCTGGTCGTGAATGGTCGCGCGGTTGCCCTGCGACCGGCTCGGGGTTCTGGCCATATCTTTTCCTTCAGGAGGATGCGCGTTGGAGCGCCTCCCACTCAATGCGGCCAGGGCCACCCGGTTCCGGGCTCCCTGCAGATACGGCACTGGGTGCTCTGACATAGGAAGATGGCAGCCGGAACGTCTGCCTCCCGGCGAAGGCAGTGTTGGCCTCTGCGACCGACATCAAGGCGCGTTCCGGACCGTCGACCATTGGCGCATTACTGGTCGGCGGATCGATTATTGTCGGGCGCTTCTTGTCCTGGCCTCGATATCGAGGCCCAAGAGATTCACTGAACGCCGTTCAGCACCGGTTGTCCGTGTTCATCCCGCTCCGCGTCGGTACCGCTGCGTTCGACGCGAACCGAGACCGAAGGCGAAGCGTCGGTTCGCAAGAGCATGAGCGCGTCCACCAGCCGAACCTCGCCCGAGCCTTTCCGTATCAGCACCGGATTGAGATCGCAGGCAGCGATGACATCCCCGAGATCATGGGCCAGCATCGCGACGCGCTCGACCAGTTGCGCAAGCTTGTCTATGTCGGTCTTCGGCATCAGGCCGCGATAGCCGTCGAGCCGCTTGCCGAGGCGCGTCGAGGCGATCATCTTCCTGGCCGCCTCGTGCCCGACGGGAGCAAGGGCGACCGCCCGGTCGGCATCGAGCTCGACCAACGTTCCGCCGCTGCCGACGACCACCAGCGAGCCGAAAGGAGGCGTCTCGGCGAAACCGATCATGGCTTCCGCGTCGGCCTCAAACTGCTCCTGAAGCTCGAAGCCCTCGATCCTTGCCCGAGGTGCGCGGACCCTCACATTGGACGCGATGCGCGCGATCGCCTCTTCCAGATCGGTGCGCCCGCCTACGCCGAGCACGACCCCGCCGATATCGGAGCGGTGCAGTATGTCGGGCGATGCGATCTTCACGACCATCGGAAAGCCGACTTCCTGCGCGCGCGCGATTGCTTCGCCGGCGTCCTTGACCACGATGGAACGAACGAAGGGTACGCCGTAGGCGGTCAGGATCCTGACGCACAGGTCCGGCGGCAACGCGCCTGAAAGCCCGGAAAGCTCGCGACGCAAGGCGACGGCGTGGGTGTTGTGCGGCGCGCGCCCGGCACGGTGCCCATCCGCCCAGCCTCCGGCCATTCCAATCCGGCCAATTCCGAGCTTTCCGATCGCCGCCAGGCCGGCGCGCAATCCGCGCAGCAGCGGAACGCCCGCCGCCGCCAGTTCGTTCGCTATCTCCTCATGGACCGGGTCGACGGTCGGCGACACCACGACGACGGGCTTCTCCGCCTCTCTCCCGATGTCGGCATAGACGGGGATATGCCGCATGTAGTTCTGCAGCGTGATCGGGTTCAGGCTTGCCTGGCTATCCTGCAGGATGGCCAGGGCGCCGACCGACGGGTCGGCCAGCACCGCGCGCAGGGCTTCCGGCGTCTTGCGTGCCTCGGCGAGAACCGTGGCCCCGATATCGATCGGATTGCGCCCATTGTTGCCGGGCAGGGCCGCACGGATGGTTTCCATCGTCTCGGTTCCGAAGCGGGCGAGATCGACGCCGAGTTCGTCCGCGACGTCGCAGGAAAGCGCCGTCTGGCCGCCGGAAATCCCGGCCACCGCCACTCCGCCCGCAACCCCGCGATGGCGCGATTGCGAAAGACACTCCATCGAGGCGACCAGTTCGTCATAGTCGCGCACCGTGGCGACGCCGCATTCGGCGAAGAACCGGTCATAGGCGTCGCGATTGGAGACGAGCGCGCCGGTATGGGCCTTGGTGGCGGCGGAGCCGAGTTCGGACTGGCCGACCTTGAGCACGACCAGGCCCTTGCCCCGGCTCCTGATCTTCTCGACGGCGTCGGCGAAATCGACGGGATCCTTGACGGATTCGGCGACGATGCCGACCACGTCGGTGTCGTCGTCCCCGGCGAGCCAGGCCAGATAGTCGGCGGCCGCCAGCTGGAACTCGCTGCCCACCGTGACGACCTTGGACAGGCCGACCGTGATCGAATTCATCACGGAGATGGCGGCCGAGCCGGACTGGGCGATAAGCGAGCAGCGCCCCGGGCGGATACGCAGGGAGGGGCGGGAGGGATAGAGCGGCACCGCGTCGACGAAATTCACCAGCCCCATGCAATTGGGGCCGTGGACGGCGATGGCGCTGGTCTCGCCGAACGCGCGGATCCTTGCCTCGTCCGCGGCGGAGAACCCGTTGGCAAAGACGATCGCGGAACGGACGCCGACCCTTTCAAGCTCGTCCAGGCAGTCGAAGACGCCTGCCGCGGGAATGGCGACGATTGCCGTGTCGACCTGTTTCGGGAGCTGGTCGATCGATCCGAGGGCCGGAAGTCCGTCGATCGTCTCGGCCGAGGGATGGACCGGGAGAATCGTGCCGGGAAAATTCCATTTCAGCAGGTTGTCGATGACGATGTTTCCTTGCGAGGCACGTTTCGCCGACGCGCCGACGACGGCGACCGTTCGAGGCCGAACCAGTGGAGTGACGTCCCGGATCAATTTGACACCCATTGTTGCACTAGAAGGGAATAGGCGGGCGCCGAGGCGCCCGCCGTCAGTTCGTCAAGCACAGCGATCTTGCTGCTATTTCTGCTGGTCTTTCGGGATCCAGACTTCCTGCCAGTTAGGATGCGTGTTGAACGCGACGTTGAACTGGGCGTCGACGTTCTTCAGCATGGTGGAGACCGCTTCGAAGGCACGCGCGTTCGTCAACGTGATCTCGTTGAGATCGCGCGCGACGATGGCGGCGTATTTGGAATAAAGGGCCTTCTGCTTGTCGAGCGGAGCGGCCGCAGCCTCGGCAATCAGCTTGTCCAGGTCCTTGTTGCAATAGCCGGTCGGATTGGCGAACGGCACGTCGCCGTCATTGCAAAGGTAGCTTCTGTCGATGCCGAGAACCGGATTGGTCCGGCCGGTCAGCGAGATGACCGAGGCGTCGTAATCATGCTTCTTGTAGACCTTGTCGATCCAGATCTGCGGATCGAGCCCCACGAGCTTGACGTCGACACCGATCGCCGTCCATTGCGACTGCACGACCTTGGCGACGGAATCGAATGGGGCCTTGGCGATATAGGTCAGCTCGATAGAAAAGCGTTTGCCGTCCTTCAGCGGATATCCGGCTTCATCGAGCAGCGCGCCGGCCTTCTTCGGGTCGTAGGGATAGAGCTTGTTGTAGTCGATCGACGGGTCGTGGAGGTTCCGGAACTGAACCGGGATGGCGTTCACCGCTATGTTCGCAAGCCCCTGATAGGCGTCCTTCGCCACGCGCTCCCGGTCGATCGCCTCGAACAGCGCCTGCCGGACCTTCAGGTCCTTCATCGGTTCCTTGCGCATGTTGAAATCGACGACGGCGCGTTCCGGGGCGTTGGTCTTGATCTCGATCACCTGGAACTTGCCGCCCTTGGCGGCGGCCTGCGCGACCGGCACCTTCACCGGCTCCAGCCGGACCCAATCTATCTCGCCCCGCGACAGCGCGTTGATCGCCTGCTGGGCATCGGGGATCAACGCGAAGATGACCGAGTCAACGTGCGGCTTCGGCTTTTCCCAGTAGTACGGATTGCGCTCGAAGGTGATCGCCCGGCCCGTGTCCCAGGAGACGAACTTGAAGGGTCCGAGCCCTACCGGCGCCCTGTTGGCGGGGTTGGTCAGGAGATCGGTGCCTTCGTATATATGCTTGGGCATCAGCGGGAAGACCTCCTTGTCGAAGAGGTCGAGTGTCGCCGTCATCGGCTGCTTGAGCTTGACCACGAACGTCGTCGGATCCGGGGCCTCGGCACCGGCGATGAGCGGCATGAGCTTGGTCAGATAGGTGTTGTACTTGCCGAAATTCATCAGCGTGAAGACGACGTCGTCCGCGCCGAAGGGCTTGCCGTCGGACCATTTCACGCCGCTTCGTATCTTGAACGTGTATGTCAGCCCGTCCGGCGATATCTCCCATGACTCGGCCAGGCGTGGGATGCGTTTGCCGTCGCGGTCGTAGGTCATCAGGCCGTCGGCCCAGACATCGGCCATCACCAGCGACGAGGTGAGCGAGGTGAGCTGCGTATTGAGGGTCGCGATGGCGGCCGGATCGATCCCGGCCACGATCGTGCCGCCGTCGACCGGCGTGTCGTCTGCCGCGACGGCATGAGAGGAGGCGCCGACGGCGATCAGCGCCGAGAGGGCGGCGCCCCGCGCACTCTTCAGGAACAGATGACGCAGGTTCGTGCGGGCGGCAGTTCCAGGCCGCGGATTTTGATGGATGGATGCCTCGGTATTCATTCACTTCTCCTTTGCGCTTCGGAATTCTTCGTCCTGGCTCACGCTCCCCGAAGCGTTCGCCCCCGCATCCTCTCGGCCGGGCGAGGCAGTCGCGTCCGGCTGTTTCCCCGATCCGTCTCGCGAGGTCCGGGCATTCGTCGGCCTGCCCAGCCTCTGCCTGGCTTCACGCGGATCCACCGACAGGCGCGCCTCCAGCAGCAACCGCGTATACGGGTGGGCGGGCGCGTCGAAGATGTCGGCGCCGATCTCCACGATGCGACCGTGCTGCATGACGGCGATCCGGCCGGCGATGGACTGCACCGCGTTCAAATCATGGCTGATGAGCACGAAGCCCACATTCCTGCGCCGGCTCAAATCCCGCATGAGGTCGAGCACCTGCGCCTGAATCGATATGTCGAGGCTCGACAACGGTTCGTCGGCGACGATCAGCCTCGGCTCGAGCATCATCGCGCGGGCGATCGCTACTCTCTGCTGCTGTCCGCCGGAGAGTTGATGCGGATAGCGCGACAGATACCGTTCCGGCGGATCGAGGCCGACCGCGGCAAGATGGCCGGCCAGGAAGGCGCGCAACCGGGACGGCTCCGCCAGTTCGTGCCGCCGGGCGACATAACCCAGCGATTGCTCGACACGCATGCGAGGATTGAGCGAGGACGAAGGATCCTGGAACACGGCCTGGATGTCGCGCCGGTAGGTGCGCCATTGCCGGCGGTCCAGGTCCGGCAGCGGAACCCCGCGGTAGAGCACGGCGCCTTCCGTCGGCTGGTCGAGCCGCAGCATGAGCTTCGCAAGCGTGCTCTTCCCCGATCCCGACTCGCCGACGATGGCCAGCGTTTCGCCTTCATTGACGTCGAGATCGACGCCGTCGACCGCGTTCAAAAACCGGCGCCGCCACAGGGAAGCGTTGCGGCTGGCATAGCGTCGCGTCGCCCCCCGGATCTGCAGGATCGGCTCGGCCGTCATCTCGCCTCCGCTGGGGATGCCGGGACGGACGGCGCAGCGCCCGGCGCGGATGGCCCGGGCCGCCGGTGGCGCGTGCTCAGCTCTATGAGCTGCGCCGCATAGGGGTGGCGGGGATTTTCGAACAGCTCGACCGTGTCGCCGCTTTCCACGACCTTGCCGGAGCGCATGACGTAGACACGGTCGCAAAGCTCGGCGACGACGCCGAGATCGTGGGTGATGACGACCATGGCCATGTTCCTGTCACGGTGCAGGCGGCCAAGCGTCTTGAGGACCTGGAGCTGCACGGTGGCGTCGAGCGCCGTGGTCGGCTCGTCGGCGAACAGCAGCGCCGGTTCGCTGGCCAGCGCGATCGCGATCATGACGCGCTGGCGCTGACCGCCGGAAAGTTCATGGGGGAAGCGCCGGGCAAGCTGCGCCGACGCCGGCAGCCCCGCTTCCTCCAGCAATTGTTCGACCCTCCGGCGCGTCGCCGCGAACCACTTCCCGCCGAGCGCCTCGGCGACCTGCGTCCCGACCCGCTTGGTGGGATTGAGATAGCCGAGCGGATCCTGGAAGATCATGGAGAATCCGCCATGGCGGCGCAGCGCGCGCAATTCGGCATCCGCGATGCGGGTGAGATCCTTCCCCTGGAAACGGACGTCTCCCTGCAGCTCGGCGAGCTCGACATTGGCCATCAATTTGAGGATCCCGCGCGCCAGCGTGCTTTTGCCCGAACCGGATTCGCCGACGATGCCGATGCTCTCTCCCGGCATGACGGTCAGATCGACGCCGTCCACGGCGCGCACGATCGCGCCGCCCACGCGCAGATGCACCTTGAGATCGCGCACCTCGAGCAATGCCGCGCCGGCGTTGGCCGCTCCCCCACTCATGACTGCAATCCTCCGGCCCTGCCGCGCGTGCGCGGGTCGAGGATTTCGTTGAGTCCGTCGGCGAACAGGTTGAGGCCGACCACGGCGAGGCAGATGGCGGCGCCTGGAAAGAAACTCGTCCACCAGGCGATCGTCATGTAGTCCTGCGCGACGTAGAGGAGCTGGCCCCAGCTCACCGTGTTGGGATCTGAGAGCCCGAGGAAGCCGAGCCCCGCCTCGATGAGGATCGCCACGCTGGCGTCGAGCGCCACCTGGACGATGACCGGCCGGATGGCGTTCGGAAGAATCTCGCGCAGCATGATATGGATCGTCGACATGTCGGCGACCTTGGCCGCCGCGACGAAATCCATGCTCCGCAGCCGGAGATACTGGCCGTAGACGAGACGGGCTTCCACCGGCCAGATCGCCAGTATGATCGCGGCGAGAAGCAGCCAGAAGCTGCTTCCGAAAAGAGCCACGGTGAAGAGCACCACCACGATCACCGGCAGCGTCTGGAAGAGTTCGGCCAGGCGCATCAGTATCGCCTCGACCGGACCGCGGAAATAGCCGGCCAGCATGCCGACGAGGCCGCTGAGGACGAGCGCGCCGAAGGCGGCGCCGAGGCCGATCGCCAGCGAGGTCCGCGTGCCGTAGATGACGAGGGAGAAGATGTCGCGCCCGGTGTTGTCGGTTCCGAAAAGATCCCGCATGGAGGGAGGAGTGAGGCTCGCCTGCGCCTGTTGCAGGGGATCGTAGGGTGCGATCAGCGGCGCGAAGATCGCCACTATCGCCAGTACGAGAAGGATCGCGCATCCGACCGCGCCGTGGCGCGTGCCGGCCATGTGGCCGAGAGCCGCTCTGAAGCCGCGCCACGCCGAGCGGACCGGCCCGGGCGCCGTGGAGGGCGGTTCCATGGCGGCTTCTCCGCTCATCCCCTACCCCGGATGCGCGGGTCGAGCGCCGCATAGAGAAGGTCGACCAGAAGGTTGATGACGACGACCGCGATGGCGGCGAAGATGACGATGCCCACGACCGTCATGTTGTCGCGCATCCGCACCGCCTGTACGAGGAGCAGGCCGAGCCCCGGCCAGGTGAAGACGGTCTCGAGCAGGACCGCCCCGCCGAGCGCCGCTCCGAACGCGTAGCCCGCCACCGTTACCAGCGGCAGCGAAGAGTTCCGAAGGACATGGCCGCGAATGATGGCGCCGCGCGAAAGGCCCTTGGCGCGGGCCGTGACGATATAGCCCTGCCCCAGAGTATCGGCGACGCTTGCCCGCATGATGCGGGCGAAGCGGGTCCCCTCATGGACGGCGAAGGCCAGCGCGGGCAGCGCGATGTAATGCGCTCTCTCGAGAAACCACGAGAGTCCGTGGGCGCGGGAAACGAGCGGGCCCATGCCCTGGGTGGGGAACCAGCCGAGATGCACCGCCAGCACGAGGACCAGGAGCTGACCCAGCCAAAAAGTGGGTATGGCGTATGCCACGAGGGCGGTCGACGTCCAGAAATGGTCGACACGGCTGCTTCGCGTCGTGCCGGAGACGGTGCCGACCAGGACCCCGAAGGGAACGGCGATCAGGAAGCCGACAAGAGTGAGCAGGATCGTCCGCGGCGCACTTTCGGCGATCAGGTCCCAGACCGGCCGCTGGAACTGATAGGAATAGCCGAAATCGCCGTGCAGGAGATTGACGAAATAGCTGTAGACGCGAACCGGAAAGGGATCGTCCAGATGGTATTGCTGGGTTATCGCTGCCCGGAACTCGGGCGAGACCGGAAAGTCCCCGACCATGGCCTGCACCGGATCGCCCGGAATGAACTGCAGCATTAGGAGGATCACGAGGATCACCGCGATCAGCAGCGGGATCGCGTGCAGCAGCCGGAAGAGGACGAACCGGAGCATCCGACTTCGTCAGGCGATGCGGAAGAAGCGCGCGGCATTGCCGTAGAGCCACTTCTCCACGACTGAATCCTTCAGCGGCAGGTTCCTGTATTCTTCGATCAGTTCCTCGAAGGATGTGCCGAAAAGATAGCGGGAAAGTCCCGTCATGATCTTGTCCTGCAGGAGCGTGTTGCCGAATTGGAGGAACTGTTCCCAGCCGGAGCCCTGCTGCGCCAGATAGCGCGGCCGGTGAGCGGCGGTGTCGCAGTAGAGGTTGGGATGGCGGCGCAGAAGCCCCACCATCTCATTGACCCAGGGCCAGCCGCCGAGGCCCGCGACGATCCGCAACTCCGGAAAGTCGACGGCGACATTGTCGATGTGGCGGGGATGGCCCAGATCGTAGGGCCGGTCGTTCGCATAGTTCATGGCGGTGTAGATGCGGACCGGAACGTCCAGTTCGACGCATTTGGCATAGAGCGGATAGTAGCGTCGGTCGCTGGCCGGGAGGCAGTTGTAGAGCGACGAGACCCTCAAGCCTCCAACCCCGTCTTCCTTCACCAGCCTTTCGAACTCCCGCACGGCGCGCATCCCGTCCATCGGGTCGAGCGATGCAAAGCAGATGAAGCGGTCGCCGTATTGACGCTTGATCGGTCCGATATCGGCGTTGCGCGCTCCGACCAGATAGCCTACGGCGATGCCCGCCTGGTCCATGTCGGCCACGAGGCGCCCCATGCCGCCGTCATCTTCGTTGGCCGCCGCGGAGCGGTCGGGTGCCTGCCTGAAAACATGCTGGTAGTTGTCGAAGCCGTAGCCTTCGGGACGGGGCAGGGGTTCCGCGAAAGGGGTGCCGGGCCGGCCGTGGCTTATCTCGTGGATATGCGGCGAACGCAGGCTGCGCGGCAGATTGACTTCCAGATCGATTACCCGAGACATCCAAAACTCCTCGCTGCCGTCCTTCAAGGCCCTGCCTTGAAGCCGTTCTCATCGTTATTGTCAGATAGAATGACAGACGGCCTGGTATTGTCAACTTAACAATTTTATGCTCAAAGAAATGTCCGATATGCTGACAATCTCCGACCTTGGTGGCTGAATTTGAGCAAGTGGCAGGTCGACGATCCGGGTTTTGCGACGACCCTGGCCAAGGGGCTGGCGGTCCTGCGCGCGTTTCGCACCGGCAAGCGGAGGATGAGCAATGCCGAGATCGCTGCCGAAATCGGCGTGACCCGGCCAACCGCCGCCCGCCTCACTTACACGCTGGTGAAGCTCGGCTATCTGAAATCCGAGAAATCGAAATACCGGTTGGCCTGGCGCGTCGCTTCGCTGGCCAGCCCGCTGCTGCTCAACATGCATCTGCTGCATGTCGCCCGCCCTTCGATGGAACGGCTGGCGCAGGATGTCGGCGGCACCGTCTCGATCGGCGTCATCGACAATCTCGGCTTTCTCTATATCGAGACGGCGCGCGCCAACGAGAATATCTGGCATACGCCCGACCTGGGAACGATCGGCCCGCTGGTGTCCGCCACCATCGGCCAGGCGCTCTGCTCCCTTCTCGATGACGACGAACTCGCGGACATCGAGCAGCGGATGATGCGAAGATCGCCGGAGTCCTGGGAGCAATTCGGCGAGCGCTTTCGGCTGGGGGTCCGATCGTGCCGGGAGCGAGGGTATTCGGTGCTGAAGGGTGACTGGATTCCCGAGACTCATTCCGTCGGGGTGCCGCTGTTTCGCGATCGTGACGGCGAATGCTTCGCGATCAATTGCCGCGTGCCGATCTTCAGGCTGCGAGGAAACCAGATCGAGGAAGAGGTGGCGCCGAGGCTGAAATCCCTGGCGAGCAGCATTCGCGCCCAATATCTCGGCAGCGAGGCCGCGAATACCGCTCGTTAGGCGTCGACCGAGAGCGCAGGCAGCCTGCACCACAGACATCGCCGCCGAAGCAATGCGCGTCTCAACCGCGTGCCCGAAATGCCCGCAGCAGGATAGATCGCGTATCGGTATCTCGAAGCCGCGGCGTTTCCTCAAGCCGATGTTCACTGCGTTATGGATGCTGGCTTGCTGTGAGGCGGTATTCACGGCTTAGTAGCAGTGGGCAACTTTTGGGCAGCTTGAGTGATGATCCGGAAGCCTTGGGAAATTTTTGCCGCCGTTGCAGTGGGGTTTGCTCTCGTATGCGCAGCCCAACCGGCCACTGCAGAAGCATCGGATGTTGATTTCCGCCGAGAACTGACCCGGGATTGGGCGGTTTTTCCATTGAGAAGTGACCCATGTTTGAACCCACCCCTGCTGGCTGATCGCAGGGGACATTGGAGTGATAGACATGGCGTTACTGAG